>Ga0213840_1000013_pt1 | contig 840661 bp, 664 predicted proteins | sample SWPATP22_FD_160132 | JGI IMG/M metagenome (GOLD analysis project Ga0213840, IMG submission 160132) | Coastal seawater microbial communities from Marineland, Florida, United States - SWPA TP2 #2 | ecosystem: Environmental > Aquatic > Marine > Coastal | place: USA: Florida | collected 2016-08-14 | reverse complement strand
TGCCAGGGTTCTTCCTTGTATGATTGCATTTCCATGTGTTTGAGTTTTTGATGGAGCAAATCAAGGCTCCACCGCAAAGGCTCACAATCGCACAATCATGTCATTTTCCCCCTGGGTCACCTGACCATACATGGCAAACAACTGGAATGCAAGTGCTGATTTCAGGGGAATTTCATGTTTTAGTAAACAAAGGCATCGCACAATCGTGTCATTTTGGAAATGAGCGGGTAAATGATTGGTTTCAATCGACTTACATTGTTAAAAATCAAAATTTAATGCCATGCTAAACCAATCAAATACCTCGGTAAAAAAGAGCCGCGTGCTCATTGTAGACGATCAGCCCATTATCAATGACGGACTGAAACTTATTCTCCAGAACCATCCAATGGTCAGCGACATTACCACTGCCACGGATTACGGTTCATCCATTGCACTATTGCGACATCAGGCCTTTGATTTGCTCATTACCGATCTGGCGTTGCAGGGCAGTGATGAAGACGGATTCCAATTGGCGCAACGGGTGAAAGAGTTGTTCCCCGATATGCACATCATTGTATTTACCATGTACGTCCGCATCGATCTGGTGGATAGGCTATTCCACACATTGGGTGTGGATGCGTATCTAGACAAAAACATTGGGGTAGAGGCTTTGCATGAAGCCGTAACGAAGGTGCTGACTGGCGAGCGATACCTGCAACCAGAAGTAGCCGAGGTGATCTCCAAAGGCAATCCCTACCGCATCAGCTCACGGGAAAAGGAAGTATTGTGCCTCTTGGCCAAGGGCAAGACCAAACAGGAAATCGCAGATGAGCTTTTCCTAAGCTTCCATACGGTCAACACCCACATCCGAAACCTATTCGCCAAGTTTGAGGTGACGACCACGGCTGAGTTGGTGAAGAAGTTTACGGAGTATTTTCTATCCAATACGGAAGATGTCAGCACAAACCCTGGCTTTAACCGCATTTAAACGGGAACATGAAATCATCGTGAAAACAGGTGTTTGATTCCGGCACTTTTTGTGCTAGGGTTCGGTAGCTCTTTCGTCCATCTTACAAATCATACAACGTCCATGCTTTTACAGCCGGGGCGTTTTTTGTTGCCCCCGATACTAAGACCAATCGCCAAATCAAACTTATGCACCGGGAGCATAGTATGCATACGCTGCCTGACATGCGCTGTCAAGGCAGCACTTAGAAAAGGGAGAGCGTTATTTCTAACCCTTTTTAAGCATGTCTCATAATGCTGTTACGCGTACATCTATTCTCAGCAAGAAGCACCGAATCTGGCTCGAAGCTGGAGTTAAAATACATCTCGATCAAGCCAGCAGGTCGCTTATCCAAACCTTGAGAATAGCCTACAAGATCGATCCTGATTGCCTCCAAATGGATGCGAAAAGCCGCACTTTTCTATTTGAGTTTGAGGGCTTCGAGGATAGACGTGGTGATGCCGAAGAACCGCTCCAATTTGGATTGGAGGGAGAGCTTCTGAATCATTGGGATTTATAGATCACGAAGAACAGTCTTTACCCTTCTAATCCACACTTACATATTATCACTACTACCCGATTTCAGACGTTTCGCCCTGATAGAAAAAGGCATGATCACAAAGACTTGCTCAACCATAGAAACGCTTATCAAAGCGCTCGCAGAGCAATACTCTTTTTCTTCGATTTCAGATTACGACACCACAGTAATTCGAGATTTCCTGTTGTCCCAACGGGAACTAAAGGGATGGTCTCCTAAAACTTTCAAAACGTATAGACAATACCTATCCACATTCTTTGACTGGGCGATTCGATACGGCTATATCAAAACGAATCCGGTTACGCCAATTTTAAGTCCACGTTTGCCGAAAAGATTACCGCGCTTTCTTTCTCGCGAAGACATAAATAAACTGCTTGCAGCACTAAATCTGGAACGATCACGTAACCCCTATGAAGTGGCAAGAAATCGAGCTATCCTGATGACCTTTATTCTGAGCGGACTTCGACTTAGCGAGTTGATCAACTTAAAAATCAACGATGTTGACTTACTTGCAAGAACCATTTTTGTGGAGCAGGGAAAGGGCAAAAAGGATAGGATCGTCCCGATTCACTTTCAACTTGTACCGACTTTGATCGCGTACAAGAAAGTTCTTTTACAGTTTTCACCAGAGAGTAGGTATTTCTTCCTGGGTGTGCAATCACGTCAAAGAGTGGATACGCACACGATTTATAGACTCTTTCAAAGGCTAAGCAGTCGTTGCGGAATAAAAATTCGCCCCCATTTGTTACGACACAGCTTTGGAAGAATCTCAATTGAATCAAACCTGAGTATCTATAAGCTACGTGACATTCTTGGTCACGCCTCTGTAAGTACTACCATGTTGTACGCATCATCTTCCCAGGAAAGCACAGCTAAGTCGTTCAATGAAAACTCTTTGCTTTAGAAGTTCAGAGGATGCTTCACGATTTCTTCTTTTAAATGCTTCATTGAGACAGACAAATAGATGGTTGTAGTCTTTATATCACTATGTCCAAGCATACGAGATAGACTATAAATATTACACCCTCCTTCGAGCATTAAGGTGGCGAAGGTGTGCCGTAGTTTATGGGCACTAAAGTTGATTCCACTTTTCTCTCGGAGCTTGGCGACAAGTCGGTTAAAGGCTGACTCGTTCAATGGAGCATCAAGTCTAGAGGAAGTGAAAAATGACTGGCACAGGAAAGCGGATTTGTTTCTTTCGTGGAGGTAAGCATTGAGTATCAAAACCAGCTTTTCCGTAAGAGGAATGATTCTGTCTTTTTGCCCTTTCCCTGCTCGAACGAGAAGCGATGAGTTCTGCAAGTTAATATCGTCTAGCTGAAGGTTCAGAAGCTCTTTTTTCCGAATTCCAGTATGCACCAGCAGATTCATAACAGCGATCGCTCGTGCCCGCTCTAAGGAGTTTTGATAACGAAATGTTCGAGTACACTCTAACAGGCGTATGACTTTTTCTTGAGAGAGGCTTTTTGGAAGTTGGAGGGGTAGCTTTGGCCTATCGATCCCATCAAGTGGATTTGATTCCAAAAATTCATTCTGAACGCACCACTTAAAAAAGAGACTTAGGGCGGTCATTTTTCCGCGGATTGAGCGTTGATTCCAGTTTTTCACTAGGCTACCTGTTTGAAGCCAGTCTTGGACATTTTGTCGAGAGACTTGGTCAATCGAATCAATTTGAGTGTGGCCTTGATAGCAGCGGATCGCATGTTTAAGCCAAGCAATGGTCTTTGGAGTGTTTCCTTTGAAAACAGTTGAATAATGACAGAATTGTTGATGCAGGTCGGAGAGAGTAGGAGACATAAGACGGATAGTTAGTAAAACCAACTACGCACTTTGCACCTTATTTGAGTCCCACTTTTCGTACGATCCTTGCTCTATGAGTGAATTTTGGCTCCCGGGGTCGGGTTCGAACCGACGGCCAATTGGTTAACAGGCAACCCGATAGTTTTTGCGAATCTTGGAATTCGACTGAAACCTACTCATAGCGTGTTGATCGAACGTTCTGGGTGAGCAAATCGTAACAAAATGTGGGATTTAAGAGTGCATAGTTGGCTAGCTCATTTAAGCTAACGAAAAGTTCAAGTCAAGTCGTTTGTTGCCTGTATTAAAACTAATACAAAAAAGCCTCAGGGTCTTCGTATTTTTGTAAGTACATGAATTTTAATCTTACAAATCAGTCATAGTGAATTGGTCAAATTTTCAAGCATATGGAGAAAGTCCTCAACGTGCGTTTGAGACTCTTTCCGTTCAATTATTTGAAAAGCGTTTAAGAAGAGTTCATGGACGTGACCTAATAAAGTATAGAGTTGTAAATGGTTCTGCGGGTGACGGAGGCGTGGAGGCTTACGGTGAATTGGCCAATAAGGATATTGTTGCTGTTCAAGCTAAATGGTTTCGTGATAGCTTAAAAGACAGCCAGTTCAGGCAAATTAGAAAGTCTATCGAAACCGCTTTAGCTTTACGACCGAGTATCACCCGATACATTATCTGTATTCCTCATGATGTGAATTCTCGAAAGTTTGTCAGAGGAAAAAAGGGTGAGAGCAAGAAACCCAGCGTAAGTCACGAGGACAAAAAGGTTGATGATTTTACAACTCAGATTGAACAGGAATACTCCAACCTCAAACTAGAATGGTGGTTTGGCGAACGATTAGCTACAGAACTTCAGGAGCAGGGAAACGAGGGCGTTTATAGGTTTTGGTTTGAAAAAGAAGTAATCACAATCGATCATTTACAAACCTTGTTCGACTTGCATAAGGCTGGTTGGCTGGCTCGCAGGTATGTTCCTGATCTTCATAGCGAGGGTAAAATCCAAAAGGAGTATCAAAAAATAGCGTTCACAAAGGATGCTAGGAAGGTGTTTTCAGATATGGCTGGGGGATGGTATGCTAGAATCGAAAGTTGTCTCTTTGACATTGATAACCTGATTGATACAGATAGGAGTTTAGAGCGGGTTCTGGCAGATGCACGGGATAATCTACAAGCATTTAGAAAAGAGTACAAAAAAATTCTAGAAGCATTGAAGACAGGTGATGAGTATTTTGTTCCAAAGAGTATTGAGGAAGTAGATCTGCATGACCTTATGAGAAAGCTTGAAGGAATGCAACCGACCAATAGGCAGAAGAACTCCCTTCCCAAACTCATCAATTCTTTAAACGAAGTTCATGGTCTTAATCCTCAAGAATCAACGGAGTGGTTTGGTCAATGCTCAACACAATACGCAATACTTGTGCTTGGTGAGCCAGGAACGGGCAAAACACATGGTCTCGCGCATGCTGTTGAAACCCATTTGGCTAGTGGTCAACCAGCGATAATCATCCAGGCAAAGGGTTGCCCCAATAAGAACTGGACAGAGGTTCTTTCTCATAGTCTTGAATTGCCAGGTTGGTCGAAAATGGAAATGTGTGCTGCTTTGGAAGCTAACGCTACTAAGCGTGATATCCATAGAGTATCTGAACAATCTGCTGGAGAGGTTTTAGAAGAGGAAAATTCGAAAGTTCTGATCTGCATTGACGGGTTGGAAGAGGATATTGATCAAGCAGATGAATGGTATAAGCGAATACGCGAAAGCAGGCTTATTTCTGAGACGTTTCCAAGAATCCGCTTTTTGTTTAGTGCAAGACGTTATTTTCTGAATACTAAAGAGATCAATAGCTCTGCAAGCTTTGATTATGTTGAGTTGCCCAGAGAAGGAGATGTGTCCATTGCTGAGGTCGCACCTATGTATCTTGATAAGGAGAACTACAACATCCAAATCGAAGACACTTCTTTGATTAAGGGATTGGATAGTTTGCTTGCACTTCGATTATTCTGCGAGGAATACAAAGGCAGAAAACTTGCCTCCAAAGATCATGTTGAAACTGCCTCAGCTCAACTTCTCAATCTAAAGATTGATAGACTCGATCAGGAATTCGCTCGTACTCCGGGGTTATATGTTGGTAAAGCTCGTGATCCTGTAAGGGATAGTCTAGCAGCGATGGCTCAATATTTTTACTCTCAAGTGAACGTTGAGCACAATGAATTGGTGGGCATGCTAAAATCACAACCAGTTTCCTATTTGGGAGATGATGAAATTGACTTGCTTGTGGATCAATTGGTACACAAGGGGATATTAGTACGCTCCTTGAAAGAAGATTCGTCTGGCTTGATCAAGAAGAAAATCAGAGAATACTACATCACCTATCAATCTATAATTGAACATGTTCTTTCGGGTCAAATCACAAAGGAAATTGAGAATGGCACGCTGGAAGCCATACCAAAATACCTGCATCAACCTATGGTCAGACCACTTGACGGTAAGGGTCTTGACATAGATAACCTCTCACCAAATTGGCGGATCATACAAGAGATTGTAAATACCTTTTTCATTAAGCATCAAAAGCTGATAGGAGAAAACGACTTCCTGACTAAAGGGTTTGACGAAAAAGGGGTTCAAGAGCTTCAACTTGAAGCGCTTGTGGTTGCCCCGGTCGATTTGGCTGCACGCTATAAGGAACGAATTGACAGAATGTTCTTATCGGGGGGCGAAGATTTACTATTCCTAATGAGGCATTTAATCATTCCTTCTACTCAACGATCTGAGAGCTTTTTTGGGGCTAAATACCTCCATGAAATGCTTTTGAAGCAGCCTAATGTCTTCGAGCGAGATAAACTATGGTCAGGGCTTGATCGGTTTGAATTGACCGAGCATTATCCGGATAGCTTAGCTAACGAGTATTACACATATGTACATGAGCAGTACAATGTAAAGAGTGTGCTCATGCAGACTAACAGCATGCTTCATTTGAGTCAGTATGACAAGCATGATCAAATGCCTTTGGTGTACGCTTGGTGCCTTACGAATATCGATAGGGAGTTCAGGGAATCCCTCAGACAAGCACTCGCTGAATGGGCGTTGACACAGCCGACTGAATTCAGACGTTTGCTGGATAAAATGATAAATGTTGATGACCCGCAGATTCTTGAGGATTTAGCCGTTGTCTGTTTAGGCGTGGCGGGTAAACTGAAGGATAAAGAGGCGTTAAGGAACTTAGCAAGGTGGGCAATTAAACATGTCTTTAATAAGCGAACTAAGTACCGTAGCAGCATAGTTCGACATGGTTTTAGGGCTATTGTTGAACGTGCTTATCAATTTGGTGTAATTTCAGAGGATGAGGTGGCAACCGCACGTCCGAGCCTATTGCCAAATTTAGATTTACTTCCTCTAAACGAAGGAGCACTCAAATCACCAAGTAGAGAAATTTATCCAATTGTACATGACCTTGCTTGGTACGTAATTAAGAGAGCTTACGATAGCTTTCTGGAACTTCCTGTGATGACTGAAGGCAAGGTTACGGACAAAAATTCCAATGAGGGTAAGACATTACTTGCTAGGCATGCTGAAAAGAATGACTTTTCCATTATCCATTCTCATGAATGGACAATGGCTTCGGCTCTCCATTTTATCGAGATGTTAGGATTTAATAGAACTACCGGTAATGGAACGACAGAGAAAACACATGGTGGCAAAAGTCGAGTTTATACTTACGAGGAAAAATATACTTGGCTGGCAGTTCACTACATTCAAGCATACTTGTCCGACCATGTGCCTTTGAAGGATAATAAGGGCAAAGCTATCGAGGACTATTCGATGATCACTGATATTCCAAATCCGATGAATAAATCGCTGAATTCTGAGGACTTTAGACAGTATTCCGAATTCCGTAGTAAATGGATAATTAAAGAGACCCTCACGCCAGAAATCAAACCCGACCAAGATATTGTAAGCGCTATTCCTAGAGCTGTTGAGAAAGAGCCAACACTGAACCTCGGCCTTTGGCTAGAATTTTCTTCGAACGACATAGCTATTAAGAAACCTAAAAAAAACTGGTTAGCGCTGATGAACCACACCCAACTAATGGATAGTCAGCAATTATTACAATCTTATGTGTCTGCTCGTGCCTGCCTTATTAAGGAGGGCGAGTTTGATGATCTGCTGGAAGTCTTATCTGATTCTAAAGGCTATCTCCCTCGAGAGGATATTGGAAATTTTGAAACAAGCCCATTAACGCATGTTTATGCCAATCCTGACGATCTGGTTTGGATGAATTGGGTGAAAGAAGAAAGCCCTTCAATGACTTATCTTAAGAACGAGAATGAGAAGAGCCTGCATCTCACAACCACCCAAGTTACGAGTACAGGTGTTGAAGGAGAAAGCTACTCTTATATTCCATCGAAGCGAGTGCGTGAAATGCTAGGGATCGTGGAAATAGATGGAATCAAGTTCTTAGATAAAGAAGGAGATGTCCAGGCTTTATCAAAACACTTAAAGACCAACTCAGGAGGCGAAAGTCAGGAGCTACTTCTTGTAGATAAAGATGAGTTTCTAAACTGTGTCCGAAAACAAGGCTATGAACTCATTTGGATTGTGCATCACTTCATTAAGAAGAATCCACTAAACCAATCTATTAATCATATTCCTTACGTGCAAAGAGTTAGAAAATACTTGGTGCGAAGTAGTACGAGTTATCCATTGGAAATGCACAAGTTCTGGGATAGCTAATGGAGCAATGTAATTGAAACATAAACTTTCAGGTTAATACAGAAGGTTGCTTTTGATGTAATCGCTTCTTCTGTCGGGGTATTATCGAGTCTGAGTATCTGAGGCCTGATCTGGTAGCCCCAAATGGAAATTATAGCTAGAAGTAACTATTGCCAATATCCTTTTGATAGTCCAATTTCGTTAAGATTAGCTTGGTAGGGTTGACAAATACTTCTTGTGACGTTAAATCGAAATTCTATCTATCTCTCTGAAAAACAAAAAGCTTTGCGCAATGAATGATCAAAAAAAAGAACTGCTTAAGTTAAGGATGAGTATTGGCTTTCTAGGAGCCATTTTACCTATTGTGCTTTGGTTAGGAAATGATAGAGTCTTACTAAACTCCATTAGCCATTATTACTATACTTCATCAGCGATATTCTTTATAGGTATCGTTTTTTCGTTAGCAATTGTTCTCTTCAGTTATCATGGTCATGAGAAGTTGAAGTCAGAGAAACTAAGCGATAATTTTATTACTTCAATCGCTGCACTCTTTGCATTAATAGCTGTGTTGGTTCCCACTTCGTCACTTGACCCAGGAGCCGTACTTCATTTCGAGGAACATCCATATTTGTTTGGACACAAAGCGAATAAACTCTTGAGTGTAGTTCATACTGTTTCTGCCGGAATATTTATTGCTCTTTTAGGCTACATGCCCTACTTTAAGTTCGTCCTGTCCGAGAATAATTCGGCAAAACTTAACAAGTTCTACAAGGCGTGTGGAATAATAATTTGGACCTCAATTGTCCTTATGATAGTTCTTATGGGCGTTGAGAAATATGTTTACAAAGAGCTTGAAGAGGTTTTTAAATATGTGTGGTGGTTTGAGTGTCTTGCTGTTGAAACTTTTGCTCTTGCTTGGATTCGCAAAGCGAGAGTTTTAAAGTTCTTATGAACCAGTATGGAGGAGTATTTATTTTTCCATGTTTAGTCCAAACCCACCAGTAAACCCAATCGTTGTTACTAACCGACCATTAGTGAGGCCTGGTACTGCCATACTGTTTGGATATAGCCATACATATGCAAATTCTGTTCGTATGTTCATGAGTCTTAACTCAAGTGCGGCTTCAAGCCCATGAAATGAGGTTGTTTTAGTATTCAAGAAAAGGGATCTTACCTCATCATTCCTTTTAACCGTGATATCTCCAGAAATAGAGTTGAACGCATAAGATGCTACCAATGAGATTGAGTATTTCTCTCGATGTTTGGCTGGAACGAACTCATGGAACACACCAACTCGGGTGGCGTTTGTCGTGGCTTGAAAAATGGAGTCCGCATTAAGTCCCCATTTTCTGTTCGCACCGGCATACTTTACCTGAACACCACTTAATACACCCAAGAATGAGTTTCTAAAATAGCCCCTGAACTGTATGTTGGCGGCTTGGCCGGAATTCAATGGTGTTAAAATGTCTTTACCAAATTTTGATTGATTATTGACAATCTGCTTAGAATCATAAAGAATTAAGCTATCAGCAAGCAGTTCATCTTCAGTAGAAGCTACATTGATAGATGCTTCAAGTTTTATTTGATAGAAACCCAGAAACGTCATTCTATGAAATGCAGAGGGGTTATTATTAAAAGCTTTTGAAACGTTTACACCCATCCCAGTACTCAAAGGGATTTCATAACCTTCTTGGAAAATACCTTGTGTGTTTCCATTCCCGACAAATTTTACCTGAAAGTACTTTTCATTAATTGCTGAGTGGATTTCTTCGTCAGATAACCGAAACCTTTTCTTTCCCGCGATGAAGTCTTTGGCGGTTACGGATGAATCTTGAGCAACGGTTATCCCGGAAGTTACTAGAAGTGATAGGATTAAAGACAGTTTAGTGTTGAAATATCTCATGGTATTGTGATTTGTTTAGATGCAGATTGCTATCAACTCGCCGCTAGTGAGTAATAGTCTGAGGATCAATTAGAATCACAATTTAGAGTAGGTTCTTATATTCTACAATAGTCAGAACTAATCAAATTAGGCTTCCCTTTATCAATGAATTGCAATCATTGAGACTAGATTAGGAACTTAAAATTACGATTAGGAGTATGAGTGTAATCAATAGAACTGAGACAAATACTTTCTGACGAACTGGAACTGCAGCTTGTGGCCAAAACAGGTTAACCGAAAATCAACTCAGATGGAGTATTTTTGGCTCTCTCAATGGAAAAAATCTAGGAGATTCCATAGATTTTTTGCCTTTGTATAAAAGCAGATTTACCGCCTTCTAGGATTTCACAGCTTATCTCTCGGGTCTCATTTCTGTCAATCGAACCTGCGTCAATAACATGAGATTTAACGCTTGTGCTTTTTAATGGAATGATAAGCTCTGCATCTCCCAATACCGCTATGTTAGGATTATGGGTTACGATAATAACTTGCCTTCGCTCTTTGATTTTTCTTAGATTTTTGACGATTGTTTTAAAAATAAACTCACTGTCCAAATTATCCTCAGGCTGATCAATTATCAGTGGTTTATCACTTTTTGAAAGCATAAGTATTCCTAACAGTACGGATTGCTGTTGTCCAAGAGATAATTGTGAAATCGACTTGGTGTTTCTTTTAGTCTCCCCCGTAGCCTCATCCTTATACAGCCTTGTTACCGATATATTTGGTCTATCCTCGAATTCAAGAGACTCAAATTCTTCAAAGGTATTTTGAAAAAGCATCTTAGTGAAGATGTTATTGATTTCTTGATCACTAACAACCCGTGCCCCTTGATTATCTTTTAAGGCTTGTAACGGAGATTTATCTTTCCTAAGGCACAATCTCACAAAGTCTAGTGGAGATATTTCAGAAGCAATAATTGCCGCTTTGGGGACTTGAGAAGTTCGCCAGTCCATTGTAGATTTTAGTAATTGCTCAAAACTCGGAGAATAAGCCCCCTCTTGAAATTTAACCGTGATCTGTAGTCCTTCTAAAGTGTTCTTTAGACTTTCATTAACGGATTTGGCAAATTGGTGTCTCAAATAAAAGACTCTCTGTTTCTTTCCCGTCCGTGCTAACTTTAACGCTTTTCTATCTATCTGTAATTGTGTTAGCAGTTTTTGATTTTCTACGAGCTTTTTCACTCGATTCTCTAAGTCAATAATATCTTTAGAAATTTGATTAATCTTCCCGAGGTCAAATGGAATCCCTTGTGCTTCCAATTCTTTCTTCTTACTATCTATCTTTTCCTGAATAGCTTTTTCTTCATCTCTCCAATTATTCAGTTGAGCCTTTAACTCTTCAATTTTTGTGTCTAGGGCCTCATTTAGTTCTCCCGCCTTGTTCTTAACAATTCTGGAAAAATCACTTACAATTTCTTTTACCTTCTTAAAATAGTCTTTTCCAACAATAATTTCTGAATCGGATAATTTTTCAAAGTCTGTGAATGGTTGCTCATCACTTAAGATCTCACTATATGTTTTAATGAGTTCTTTTAGATTGGCAATCAAACTATCTCTTATCTGTCGTTCTTTGATTAGAGCATTTTGATATTTAACTAAATCTCCTGCCTTTTGTCTCTTCAGATTTTCGAGCTTTTTTTGCTCATTTTTCAATGCCTTTTGGGACTCAGGAAGGCTCAGTAATTCCAATCTTAGCTGTCTGGCTTCACTTTGGTTGCTTCTTAGCTTTTCCATGAGTTCCTTATCCTCAGATTCTAAGGTTTCAAGTTCAAGAAAACTATCTAGAAAATCTATCAAAACAGAAGGGTTATGACCACTATGTTGTATAGTATTTGCTGTTTCCCCCTGACCATAACTTTCAATGACAACTTTTGAAATCCCGTGAGATGGATCGGTCGCATTGGAGGACTTACTGTTTTTTTCACGAACAAAATCCATTGCTTGGCCACTTTCATCGACATACCTGAGTTTTACCTTTTGGGGCCATACTTCTGAATCAACCACGTCTGAATTTGACTGATTTCCAGAAGTTTCTCGTATTGCCTCCAAGAGTGTAGATTTACCAGCACCCCTGCTTCCAATTATACAGGTAAGATTTGGACTTAAATCAATTTCGACTTTGTCTAAGAGCCCTCCCTCAATTGAAACGTTCTCAAAAACCGGTCTTTGTTCTGGAATAAAGTCTTCAAGCCGAATTCTCGATTCATAGCTCATCAAGGCTACTTTGAACGAGTGGAAATTAAGTTGATCCATTTTTACCCGGGTGACTTTTTCATTTCCTTCAGCGTTTGTTCCAAGTTTTGCCAGTGTGTGTGAATCAGAAGATAACACTTTTGGGAGGATAGTATCTTCTGATAATCCCAAAGAACTTTGACGAAGGTTCATCAGTCTTTTTCGATCTGAACTGTCGTCCTTATCTGTATATAAATCCACACTGCCTTTTTTAGAAATCTCTAACGCCATTAAGGTTGGATGCTGAAAGATTTCCTCTATTTGCTGTCCGAAACGACCAATCATTTTTTCAAAACCTGAATCTAACTCGATGTGAGCCAAGACCCCGATGCCTCCAAGTTGTTCTGCGAGTGTGAGGCATTCAACAATTCCCTGAGTACAAGTCTTCTTATCCTCGGAAATAGTTAGTTTTCCAAAAAAATCTCTAAGACTTTTGAATGATTCAAAATAGACAAGAAGGTGTCCTTGAGTAGTGCTCACTTCAATTCCAGGGATTACCAAAATGTCCTTCCCTTCAGCATATTTAATTGCTGAAAAAGAGTTTTGTATCTCGTTGTGATCGGTGATACTGATTACTTGCAGGCCTTTTTCTATTGCGATATCGACAATCGCTTCAGGAGTCATTGAATGATCTTTTACATCAAAAGACCCAGTATCATCTCCGTAGGAATGAATATGTAAATCTGCACGTAAGAATGTTGCTCCTGTTGTCATTAATTTGTGTTGTGGTTTTGAAATGTGCTTATTTCTGATTTAGTTTTTGCAATGATCATTCTAGCTCAATCCCTTTTTCAATCCTACCAGGTATATTCATCATTACCAACTCCGTCAAATAGCTTTCGTATCATGTCCTTTTCAATGGACATGATATTCTATGGAAAGCGCAATGAGTCATTTCGCGTCATTTTTTTTGTGATTTCTAAAGCTTTGTAGCTTTTATGACTCGTTTCGCGTTACAAGTTCCATTCAATAAAAATCGACCACAAAAAAGATTCGAGTAAGTTTTCTTTCTGAATGAAGCTTTTTTTCTTCTGAGTCGGTAGATATTTCTTCCGAAACAGAAAGTCTTAATGCCGCTCATAATCTGGGCTCTTTAATCTAGATACTCCATACATTTGACACATGGACCTGCTATTGCTGACCCTCGTATTGGCCTTTGCTCTTTATGGCATTATTAAGCTGGTTTCTGCTGAGATAAGATCATCAGAAAATTCAAGAAAGAAACCGAACACAGAAAAGATTGGGAGCGAATTCGAGGCTTTCGTAGTCCAGAAATTTGATAAGGAGTATTTCAATCTCCTAGAATGGAGAAGTGACAAAATCACGCAGGGGATTTACCCAAAGAGTAGTTCGTATCCAGATTTAGAATTTGAACTCGTGACAAAATCGGCCAGAACAAAACTGGCTATTGAGTGCAAGTACAGAGCAGCCCCATTTAATGGCAAAGTCGAGATTGCAAAGGACTATCAATTGGATAATTATCGAGACTATTCACAGGAATACATGATACCCGTTTTTATAATTCTAGGATTAGGAGGCACCCCTTCAGAACCAGATGATTTGTTTATTATTCCTCTGAATAAAATAAAGTGGTCAAGCTACTTTATGAAATCTCTAAAGCCGTATAAAAGATATGGAAAGAGTAAGTTCTTTTATTCTCCAGTTTATGGGACATTGTCATAGCTTTATAAGCCACTGTTCTTACAAATTGCTTGATTGGGATTCGAGGATTTTCATCATTTTTTTGAAGGTCTCCGTGAGCTCATAATCTCCACCATGGTAATCGAAAATCATTCCCTGTTTCTCCTTTATAAGGCCAGTTTTTTCCAACCTGAGGAGTATGAATTCAAAATCATCCTCACTTATATTGGGAATGCATGAGGCAAGCACATGCTTGGTTAACCCAGATTGACCTTCCTGCTTGATGGATTCAACAATTTTCTGATATTCTCCTGAAGTCTTAAGCTCATAGAGTTTCTTCGTGGCTAGGATTTCTTCAATGCTGAGTTCAGAAATCACATTGATATAAAATTCAGGATTTGTCTTTTGATCATGTGTCACACAACCATGCACCAGAATCTTCGCAAATAGTTTGCGTTTTTCATCATGTCGAGTCTTAATTGAAAACTCCGAGATTTTCAACAACAAGTCGTAGAACTCTTCCGATTGAACAAACTCAATGTTGATCATTTTCTCATCAAGTTCTTTCACTTGTTGCTCTAGTTCTAAAAACAGTTTCAGAAGTCTCTCATAGGATACGTTTTGTCCCTTGACAGAAAGAATTGAATCTATGACCATGCCAATAGGACCCATGGCTTGAACGCAAATTCTTAGAGCTGCAGATTCTCCGTAAAGCCTGAGAGATTCCTCAGATACGAATCTTGCTTGTTCTAATGATGCTTCGAGCTTCTTTTTTTTATGGCTCATGCTCCCCCTCCTAACAAATGTTGATTCTGCCCAAGAAATTGGATTAGGCTTAGTATAGTTTCCTTGTTTAAGACGCTGTCAAAAATCAAATCCCTTAACTTCTGTTTGACATAGCTCGTCTCTTCGGCCTTTGATTCTCTGGAGGCTTTTATGAATTCATGGAGAATAGCCTCTAGTTGTGAATCAATATCATCAAAACGATCATTCAGCTCTTCCTTGAACATTTGAAAGGCTTCTTCAAAGCTCTTTTCATCTACAGAGTCATTCTCTCCTTGAGAACCTGAGCTATAATCAAAGTCGTATTCTTTTAAACGAGGGATTATTTCGTTCTCGACATATTGTTTTCCTCTTGTGTTGATCTTGGTAAGAACATTTCCGCCAGCTAACCCAAGCTTTTCTATGTATCCATTCAACAGATCAGCAATTTCCCTTGGTTCGTCTATGGAATCAACTGAAACATCATTCCAAAGGAAGAGTGAGGAAACATTCCACATTCCAGTTTCCTTTCGTAACATATAGAGTTTCAACATTAGGAACTTACACTTCATGTCAACACTCCATGGTTCGCGTTCCTGTTCAAGGCTCCTGTTTTGTTTAAGCGAATCACTTGCTTCACAGTATTTTAGGTAATTTTCTATTAATAATGCTCTTTCCTTTGCACGTTCCTTAACGGTCTTTACCTTTTGAAAAAAAGGAAGAGGTTTAGCATGAATAATTCGAGGGCGGTTTTCATTGTTCAAATCCTGAGCCATTGAGAAAGAGAGTCCTTCAGGAGCATGCTCCTTGGCATATCCGGAAACCGATTTTTTAACGGCCTTAAATTCCTCATTGAATTCATTAAGCTGATCTTCCGTCTCTATGCTTGAATCAACAATTTCCATGAATTTGTCTTTGTACTCTAACAGAGCTGATACGAAATCAGCATAGGGTGTTCTAATCTTCATACTGAGCTTATTTGATTTTATATAGTGTTTTTAGAGTTTTCTGAAGATCATCATGTACTACGATTGATGCTTCAATTTCAACGTTCTTTTTGCCTTCAGCTTTGACTTTATATGTGTAATTCGGATAATCGTCCCCCTTGCTTTGGTTGTTTTTCCAATGCATTGGACGTAGGTTTCTAATGTCTTCATCTCCACCTTTTGAACTTGGATAGGCATGATCAATTTGCCATCCGTGGCTTCCTTGTGAGCCATATTTGTCTCGCACAATCCAAGCACCGCAAGGATCTTGACGATACTTATCCTTATCGTAGTTCTTTACCGCCTTTCCTTTTTCCCAAACCAATTGAATCTGCTTCTCAGTAAAATCCGCCATAACTTTTTTACTGTCAGAAGGTTAAAAACCATACCAACGACGCTTGGCTGACATTTTGTCGACAAAAAATGTTCTTTCATCGATATTTAATGACAATTTGTCCTTGCATAGGATTGGCTTACATATTGTCTAGGTTTGATCATGAATTCAACTACTGACACCCGCAAAAGCGAATTTATAATGTCGAATAGGACGATTTGGATTGTGGCCGCCTTAGCAGTTCTAATGGTCGTCTTTTCGTTCCTTACTCCTTACTTATTTACGCAGTTCTCCATTTTAGATTTGTCCGATTCTGGGGAGATTGGTGATTCGGTTGGGGGTATGATGGGGCCGTTCATTGGAATAGCCGGTGTTGTTTTGACCTTTCTCGCTTTTTATATGCAGTACGAAGCAAATCGAACGCAAATTCAACAGTTCAGAACAAACCTTCAAAGTGATCGAGAGCAGAATAGAAAGGATTCATTCGAGAATCAGTTTTTTGAGAATATCAAGCTCCATCGGGAAAATGTAAAAGCTCTTAGAATTGAGCGTATTGCTGATTCTGTATTACAACAAGGTAAGTTTACCTCTCAAGTTATTGAAGGGCGTATGGTGTTTGAGCTAATGCTCGATGAGCTTGAAGTATACTATAAGGTGGCGAGAAAACTGATAAGTGGGCCGAAGGGTTTTGTTTTCCACGAAGCCTACAGAATTTTCTTTCAGGGACTAGTGGCTTCGCAAGCCAAAGCCAAAAGTGATAGTCAGTCTGACAAGCACGATTTCTATCATATACTGTTCGAACTAAAGAATATACACAAGCAGAATAAATGCCAAAGCCTCCCACATGTGGCAGGAAGAGTATTAGGGCAATCTGGAAGATTCGAGGTTCCAGAGGTGAAACAGCCTCTGTTGAACGGATACTCTTCTCAACTGGCTCACTACTACCGACATTTATTTCATACGGTTAAGAGCATTACTAATCAACCTGAAAGTTTTTTGAGTTATGAAGAGAAGCGTAAGTATCTGCGAACTTTACGTGGACAGTTATCCAATGAAGAACAAGTACTGCTGTTCTACAATTGGTATTCGGGTTTTGGGAAGAATTGGCAAGATGATACTAATAAGTTCTTTACGGACTATCGAATGATCCACAACATCTATCAGGAGCTTTTAATGGACGGCATTATTCTGAAGTATATTCCAGATTTTCAGACGGAGTATCGAAAAGAGAAGAACAGAGAGTCAGATCCATTGTTCGAGATTAACCTTGAAGGCTCAGAATAGCATTTTCGTTATCTTTTCCATTATATGCCTAACCACTAAGATTTGTGTTACACGTATGAGTTACCAAAACCACGACTTTTGTGTCGTTGTGTTTCATTATTGTACAGGTAAGTTGTTTAATATCAAGGCTTAATAAATTTGATCAGTAGATTGTGGTTCAGGAGGTCGTGGGTTCGAGACCCATCTTCCACCCAAAGCCGAAAGTCTTGCTAGTTGCGGGTTTTCGGCTTTTTTTCTTGGTTTTTTTAGTGTTGTTCAAGCTTTCGAACTTGCTTTTGTGTTACATAACATGATTGTAGTAAGCTGATATTGAGCTGTATAGAGTTGAAGAGCTCTGGTTTGATTTTCAAGAGGTCGGTTTCGAATTCAGAATAGCATACGATCTTTCAACGCCTTTTTCATTTAGACTATACTGGATTAATTGTATTCAAATTGGCTTGCAAGTAAGAGGTAGCAGGAGTTTGAAATCTGTTCGACTTTCCTGTTAGCCTCGATCCGTCTTTTCATCGATAGTTACAGCATGCTCTGCTAGGTGAACTCATTTTAAATGAACTTCATACTCTGTTCCCCAGGCGTAAATGCTATTAATCACAGGTTGCAAACTTTTCCCCATATCTGTTAGCGAATATTCTACTGTAGGAGGAACAGTTGCATAGGCTTTACGTTTCACGATTTTCTTTTCGGTTAGAATCTTCAATTCTTTTACCAGCATTCGGGTTGAGATATCAGGAATAGCGCGTTCCAATTCCTTAAATCGCAATGTGTCTTGCTCCAGCAACACATATAAAATGGCAAACTTCCATTTTCCATTTAACGCCTTCATGGCCAAATGAAATGGGCAATTCAAATATTCTTCCAAAGTTTTTTGCTTCACAATCACCTGTTTTTATTCAATACTCACATTTATGTTACTACTTCACATTCGTGTAACTACTTTCAAAAGTAAAGCTATGTGCGTTGTTTTGTCCTTCAATCATTAAAATTTATTACATGAAATATCACAGGTTAATCGGAGTTACAGTTATAGTCTCAGCGCTAATGTTGAGTTGCACCCAAAAGGAGGCTGAACCAACTAATGATGCAGGAGTCGATAGCTTTGAAGTATATCAAAACCAATTGGAAGAAAACAAAGCACTGGTGAAAGAGTTTGTGGAAGCTATGCGGGTTTCAGATGTCGAGAAATTAAAGACAATGATCACTGAAGATTTTAGTTGGTGGATTATTGGTAAACCCGAGTATTTAGCTACAGGTGGAGAGCATGACAGAGAATATTTCCTTGGATTCTTCAAGGGAGATGAACTCTTCCCTGAGGGAATGGAATTTAAAGTAACATCAATGGTGGCTGAAGGAAATGCCGTTGCTACAGAAGCAGAAATTAAAGCAAAAACCGCGATGGGGTCGTACTATGAAAACTATTATCATTTCTTGTTTGCTGTAGAGGATGGAAAAATCAAACGGATGAAAGAGTACATGGATACTTATCACGCCAAAACAACTTTCGGATTGTAACAAAGAACAACGATGAATTGGACAGCAGAACACATACGGTCACAGAAGGGAAAAGTCTTCCTGGTTACAGGAGCCAATACGGGCTTGGGGTTTGAGACGAGTCTTGAACTGGCTAAGAAGGATGGGCATGTTATCCTGGCGGGCAGAAACGAGCAGAGAATTGATGCTGCAATTGAAAAGATCCTGCAAGTATACCCCTCGGCAAGTATAGAAGCAGGAGTCGTTGATTTGGCCGATTTACAATCGGTTCGGGCATTTGCAGAAACTGTCAAGGCAAGACAGAATCGACTGGATGCGCTGATCAATAACGCTGGAATTATGTTCCCGCCTCCTGGAAAAACAAAAGATGGTTTTGAATCGCAGTTTGGTGTCAACTATGTGGCCCATTTTTTACTAACCTATGAATTAATGGAGTTGTTACAAAACACATCCAATAGTAGTCGTATTGTAACATTAAGCAGTATAGCTCACAGAAACGGAGCAATTGACTTTAATAACCTCAAGTTGGAAAAACCATTCGAAAAATTCAGAGAGTATGGACAAAGCAAAGTAGCCGATTTGATCTTTGCATTGGAATTGCAAAGACGTCTTGAAAGGAATGGTTTAAACTCGATTTCGGTAGCCGCGCACCCTGGGATTAGTAAAACTGAGTTACTACGAACCGATAAACCCGAAATGATAAATACCGTGCCACACATGTCAGCCAATCAGGGAGCGCTTTCAACACTGTTTGCCGCTACGGAACCTTTGCAAGGTGGAGAGTATATTGGCCCAGATGGTGATGGCGAAATGACGGGTTATCCTGGGCTTGCTAGTGTGGTGGAGTATGCTCAAGGAGAAGAAATCGCTGAAAGACTTTGGACGTACACAGAACGAGAATTGAATATTCAATTTCTTTAGTTTATTGGTGAATTAAGGCTATAGCACATAGCTCTCTCAGCGGTCATCTTTCTGTAAATCGCTGAGCAACAAACATGCTCGATAAGCTTCGGGTTTGCAATCTTCCACCAATAGGCTCAATCCTACCCAGCAGGATAGCTCCAGGTCGCTGTTACGATGCGATAGCTAACCGTTACCATTTCATGCAGTACAATTCTCTCAGGTTCTCATAAAATTGGTTCGACTTTAATCCAGTTGTCCCACGATCTTCAGAGTCCCCCGTTATTGGACTTTTTGTTTTCGATTGAACATTATATAATAGCCGAAAATCTATGCCAGCTCTTGGCAACGCTTTAGTCAGTTCCATTTCTTATCGAAGACCTTATTCTAAAGGTATTTCATACCCCTTTCAGGGTCACGTGAGCGGATAACTGTACCTCCTTATACCAGCGGCTCAAAAAAATGTTGAGAAGTAGTGGTTACACCCTTCAAGTTTTGGGTACTACCTAACATGACTCTCAAATCAACCACTCAACAGAGAAGCTTTATGAATTCAAGTCGCTGTTTATATGTTTCACTTGCATTGTGTGCGATGATCTCATTTCAAGAGGTGGTGGCACAGACTACGGTTACCATAACTTCAATGGCTGATGCCTCTATTCGACACGAGTATGGCAGTCCACAGAACAATAACAACTATGGAGCTCATCAGATTATTACAGCTGAGCACGATTTAAACGGTGTGCTCGACTACACTTGGAAGACGCTTATAGCTCCGGACCTGAGCAGTTTGCCACCAAACATTATTGTTACTTCCGCCATTCTTCATCTCACAGGAGTATCACACAATGCACCTAATGAGCTTTCGGTTAGTAAGATCATCGGGCCTTGGACAGAAAACGGTGTCACCTGGAACACCCAACCGCCAGTTATTGGTAATGGAGGTATTATACTACCATCGACAATTACGCCAGATCAAAATGATCAGATTGACATTACACATTTCGTTAATCAGTGGCTTATAGATCCTAGCACCCATCATGGAATAATGCTGTCTTTAAGCAGTCCCACTTTGGGAACGCTACGTTCATACGGATCCACAAATTCCACATTGCCGCCCTCGTTGGAGGTGACTTATTATCCTATTGAAACGCAGGTGGCGAGATTGAACAAGCAGCTCGATGGAGAATTGTTTCACGCCAATGATGGAATGCTCTACTTCGAATACAACGAACAGTATCATGTTCCCAGTCAACTTCTCGATTTCTCCATCTATGACGATAGCCATGCTGAGGTGATAAGCAATTCCTCACTTCCCATAAACCTTCGGCTTTCTACGATTTATGGATTAAACACTTATGCGCTCAATCTTTTTGACTGCAATGTGACCAGTGGTGGGCAGTTGCCTGCAGGCGAGTACATATTGGTAGTCCGCAACGAGAAAAAAGAACACTGGAAGCTACGCTTCGAAATTGGCATTTCACCCAATGGTTGCCCATAAATCATTTATCATGAAACGTATTCACCTCCTTTTTGCATCTGTATTTGTTGTACTTCTCATAAGCGGGTGCAGTCATCGACTTAGTCCCGAGGAATTCATTCGTTGGGTGGAAACTCCTACTGACGAACTATATCAAAGTCTCGAGTGGAATGGGCAAATGCTAACGCTGTCTTTTGTACCAGCCGAATATCAGGTATTGCTATCTAAGCGTGGCGAAATGCTGGATGCAGAGCAAACCCAGGACTTGTTGGAGGAATACGAACGACACTGGTATTTCAAACTCAAGATAAGAGACCCCGATACTTTTCTCGAACCCTTTTACAGACTCGGATGGCCAGAAATGTTGGTGGCCCGTTACCTGACTTCAGGCATTCAGAAAGATCTAAAGTTAAAAATAGATGGTGTGGAAATGCCGTGCATTCACAGTCATTGCGAGGCCAGATTGCTCGATGGTTCAAGCACGCTCACATTGGTTTTTCCAAGACCTAGTTCCATCGCGCCTGACACAGAACATGAGGTTACGCTTACTCCTTCTGGGCTGCCAGAAGCGAGTTTTAAACTGAACGCACAAGCCTATCAAAATTTACCCGAATTAAAGCTGATTTAAGATGTTGTTACAAATTCGAAAAAACAAGGCCAGTAAGGTCCTTGCCTTCAAGCTTTCCCTGCTCATGTTAGCTGGGAATTTCATGCCCAATCATGTCCTGGCCCTTACAGGTGGGCCCACTCAACCAGAGACTACGAGTTTCCAACCAATTGAAGCATCCAATATGGTGGATCCATTTACTGGAGACTTTAGCTATAGCATTCCACTTTTAGACATTGATGGGTATCCCATCAACATTGCCTATGGCTCCAACATTTCCACCGATCAGGAACCTAGTTGGGTCGGCCTTGGCTGGAACCTGAATGCTGGGTCTATAACACGAAGCATGCGTGGTATTCCAGACGAATTCAATGGCGATGAGATTGTGACGAACAACAGCATGTTACCCAATACCACCTACGGTGCCAATGGGAATTTTGGGTTTGAGTTGTTTGGTTTGGACGCTAAAGCCGTAAAAGCAGATGCTAGTTTTGGTTTGGGCGTCAGCTACAATACATATACCGGTATTGGCATCGATCACAGTTTCAATATTGGCATTTCGGCAGGAAGCAAACAAAAGGGAAGCCTGACAGCAGGCTTAGGGCTCAATTCTTCCAGTCATGGAGGATTGACTATTTCTCCCACTGTTTCACTTAGTCAGAGTTTTCAGAAAAAGAATGCTGGTGAAGATGCTTCATCTCTGAATGTTGGACTCTCGGCAGGAGCGAACTTTAACAACCGATCAGGTGTGAAACAGCTGTCATATCAGGGAACGATAAAACGAAATAAGAAGAAGACCGATCGAGCCATGGTAGCTCGGGCCAAGAAGTTAATTGCCCAAGGATTTAGTGGGCCCTCAACCATAACTTTTGGTACAAATACCTATGTGCCGAACATTGGCATTCCGATGGTCAATCGCTCAATTCGGGCCTCTATTAAAGGAGGACTTACCGTATTCGGCTTGGAAGGAACCGGTGATTTGGCTGCTTACATGTCAGACCAGCGCGTTCGGGATAAAACGCTCAAGAATCCAGCCTACGGTTATTACTACAGTGAAGAGGGACAGTTTAACTCAGATGCCATCATGGATTTCAACAGAGAAAAAGATGCAGGATTTACCATTAATACTCCGGCTCTACCGGTCACCAATTTTACCTACGATGTGTATTCCGTCACCGGGCAGGGTATCTCGGGAACCTTCAGGCCTCACCGTGGAGACATCGGCTTTGTCAAAGACGAAGCGGTACAATCCATGAGCAATAGCGGAAGTTTGGGAGCCGAAATATCGGCCACCCAAACCTTCAAAGGTGGTGTAGATATTACTGTCATAGATGTGGATGAGAAATCAGGTTATTGGAATGACGACAACCAACTCGGACAAGACCTGGTGTTTCACGATAAAGAGGCTGCTGGAAACCCGTCAGCCATGGCTTTTGAGAATGTCGCGTTTAAGCAGATGGGTGAGCTCTCCGTAGATGACGATCAGGCCCTATTTGATATGTATGGTGGCTTCAAGGCAATCCGTCCAATTATTCACGAAACCAGTTTGTTTAAGTCAGGGACTACAGGTGAAATCATAACAGGGTCCAATATCTCCAACCCATCTCGAAACAAACGTGTTCAACGGGAAAAACGCAATCAGGTAATCTCAGCTCTTACGCTAGATCAGGCAAAAAAATGGGGACTTGAAAATGCACTTTATACAAGTGTTTCTGTGCAGGCCAAGGATCATCATATGGGTGAATTTACCATTACCAAAACAGATGGCATGCGCTATATATATGGCTTGCCCGCTTACAATAATTACCAGAAGGAAGTCACATTTAACGCTTCTGGAAACAATGTGCCCAATACGCTTAACGCGCAAGTCGAATACAGCGGAACCGATAATACGGTAGATAATGAAAGTGGACTTGATCGCTATTTTAATAGCAAAGAGCTGCCCGGGTATGCTCACTCGTGGATGCTTACGGCCATTGTTTCGCCAGACTATCAGGATGTAGATGCCAATGGCCCATCACCAGCGGATCTGGGGCATTACACAAAGTTCAACTACTCAAAAGCATATTCCGATTATAAATGGCGTACGCCTTATGCAGAAGACATGGCCGACCTAAACGGTGGCATGATGACAGACACGGAAGACGATAAGGGCACATATGTATACGGGAAGAAAGAAATCTGGTATCTCGATAAAATTGAGACCAGAAACTACGTGGCCGTTTTTGAAACAGCTGAGCGGGCCGATGGCCACGAGGTAAAAGACGAGAACGGTGGGCGAGGAACTAATGCCACACACTTATTGAAGAAAATATCTGTGTATGCGAAACCCGATTACGACAACAATCAGGGGTTGGCTACCCCAATCAAAACCGTGCATTTTGTCTACGATTACTCCCTTTGTCAGGGTATTCCAAGCAATGATGCTGGCCACACCTTGGATCCTGATCATGAGTTGTCAAATGATGGAGGAAAACTCACACTCAAAGAAGTCTATTTCACGTATGGTAACTCGCAAAAAGCTAGGTTAAGCCCCTACAAGTTCAATTACTCGCAGGCGCACAATTATCCATACTCCGTCAAAGCGTATGATCGATGGGGAAATTATAAGCAGAATAAGGTCAGTCGGCCTAACACTGACTTCCCCTATGTGGATCAATTTAACCCGAATGATGCTGACGACTATGCCGCAGCTTGGGCTATGGATGAGATTCTTCTCCCTTCAGGAGGAAAAATCAATGTAGAGTATGAGGCAGACGACTATGCGTATGTGCAGGATCGGCCAGCTATGCAACTGTTTGAGGTGTATGGTATGGATGAAAACGAATTGACTGATTTCGGTACCATACAGCCAGGAGATAAGCTTATGGATGGTACCAATACCATCAAGTCTTATCTGTACTTCAAGCTACAGAAACCACAGTTGGTGAGTAGTTACGATGTAGCTCAGTTCAAAAAAGACTACCTCGAAACCATTGTCGGTGAGAAAGTTTACTTCAAGTTCAAAGTAGACCTGACCACTTCAGGTAAGTACGAATACGTTTTTGGCTATGCCGATATTGAAGACTATGGTCTAAGTAAGGAATTACCGGGTGATACAGAATACAAGTATGGCTTCGTCAAGCTGAAAAGTGTCAGCATCAATGATAATCACAGTGGGGCTCAGGTACATCCGATTTGTAAAGCCGCATGGCAGTTCTCTCGCATTCATCGAAGTCAGTTGATCTATGATCAACCCCAGGCTACACAGCCCTTTGGCGATCAGTTGATCAAGGCTTTGGTAGGTTCAGATTTTGCTAAAAACCTAATTGAAACCTTTATGGGGCCAAACAAGCTATTGAGGGATAGGGATTTTGGCAAGACTATACAAACCGATCACTCATACGTTCGCCTCGAAAATCCACTCGGTGCCAAAATCGGAGGTGGTAGTCGAGTGAAGCAGATTACTACGAGTGATGAGTGGAAGACCGGACTCGATGGTGAACTGGATTTTAGCATGGGTCATCGGTACGTGTATACGTTGGAAGGCGAAGAGACTAGTTCGGGTGTGGCAGCTTATGAGCCCACCATAGGGGCTGATGAAAACCCTTTCCGTATGCCCATTCCATTCCATGAGAACAAAAAGGTGCCTCTCTTTCCAGATCCAAGATTTTACATGGAAGAGCCCTATGGTGAATCATTCTACCCTGCACCTTCTGTCGGTTATTCGCGGGTTGAAGTGCATCCGCTTACGCCTGAAGAATTGGGTTTTGTTGGAAGTGCCGTAGAGGGCAATGGAGTGGGTTATACCGTGTCCGAATTCTATACGGCCAAGGATTTCCCAACGTATAGTGCGCCCACTGATTTGCATTTATTGCCGCAGAAAAGTAAGTTCCCAATGAGCATATTTAAGCTCTACGTGCAGGATAAAATGACTGTTTCACAAGGCTTTGTGGTGGAGCTTAATGACATGCATGGCAAACCCAAAGCCAACTGGGTATATGCACAGAACGCGCAACCCGGTAAGTACCTTTCTGGGGAAGAGTTTTTCTACACTACAGATCCGTCAAACAAGAGCCGTTTGAACAATACGTTCAATGTGGTGCGCAAAGATGGTTCGATAGAACAACGCAACATTGGGATTGAGTACGACATTGTAGCTGACTTCAGAGAATCATCCACCACCACGCAGGATATAGGTGCTGCAGTTAACATTACTGGGTTTATGGTGGCTGCGTTCCTAGTAGCTCCAATTGGAACACTCTGGCCTTCATATTCAAGGGAGGAAACGCGTTTCCGATCAGCCACTATGACAAAAGTGGTTCAACGATTTGGGGTTTTAGACAAAGTAGTTAAGCACGATCAAGGTACTCGAATCGAGACGCGCAATCTGGCCTATGATTCAGAAACAGGGCAGGTGTTGTTGACGGAGACAACAAACAATTTCCACGACCCTATCTACAATTTCAACTATCCGGCTCACTGGGGATATGAAGGTATGGGTCAGGCCTATCAAAACATCGATACGCGATTTTCTATGTCTTTCAGTATTCCATCAGCTACTACTGGAAGCATTAGTGTAGCTGGAGCCGATCAGATGTTTTATCCGGGAGATGAACTGGCTGTTTCCTGTGGAGGAACACCTTCCACAGCATGGGTAAGCGAAGTGTCAGGCAATGAGGTTTGGATCATCGATGAAAATGGTAGCCCCGTGGTAGGTTCAGCGTGTAGTGTACAATTGGTGCGTTCTGGAAAACGGAACCTGCCTGCTAGCAACGCGGGATCTGTTGTGTGTAAACGGAATCCAATTGACATAGATGGAGATGATGTCGTGAACACCACCATAGCACTGGATGGAAGCAATCTGTATGGGGGACAGCTTTACGATTTGGAAGTGTTGGATGGTCAGATGATTGAGTATTCAGATCAGTGGAGAAGCATTCAGGGTCAATATGCCACGGCACCAAATAGTGCTCCTAATTTGTGTGGGAAGGTAACTGGAGCCTGTGGGGTCACCCTGGGTTCACTGCTCAATCCATACTATCACGGTATTCGAGGTAATTATCACCCAGTGCGTACATACAAGCATTTGGATGAGCGCATGTATACTTATGATCCGGGAAGTGTACCCGAAACCGATTTGAGGCAGGATGGCGTTTATGAGGATTACAGCGAGTTCTGGACGCCTCAGGTGTCTGGTGATTGGGTTCCCAACCCGAACAACTGGACTACGGCAGCCACGGCTACGGAGTATAGTCCGTATGGAATGGAGCTCGAGAGCAAAGATCCACTCGGTATATATTCGTCTGCACTTTTCGGGTATGACAATACGCTGGCAACAGCTGTCGCTCAAAATGCCCGATACAGTGACATTGCATTTGACGGATTCGAAGACTACGACTTCGGAAACACAAGCAATTGTCCGACTCACTTCAGTTTTTACGAAAACAATGCAAGTAACCGATCTACCGAACATGCCCATACCGGCAAGTATTCGCTGAAGATTGGGGGCACTGTTACGGCCGATGTCTACCGACACCTTGAGCAGCCTCCGACCTGGACCCCAGCTACGGTGGTCCCGACCTATCAGTATCGGGATGAGGATCGACTACCTGTGTTTAAACCGGAAAAAGGCACCGATTACATCGTAAGTCTATGGACATATGTGGAGGATGCAGAAAATGTCCTCCCAGACTACCCCGATCTGGATTATGACGAGGTGGAAGTCGAGACCGTAGTGAGTACCAACGCCTCAGGCACACCTTCTTGTCAAGCAGTAACAGCGTTGCCTTTGATTTACGCTTCACCCTTGATTGAAGGGTGGCAACTGAGAAAGTATGTACTGAATGTGACAGGCTCGCCAGATGCGTTGTTGGGAGTGCGTATTCTCTGTAACGATCCGTACAAAAGGGCCTTCATTGACGACCTGCGCATCTATCCGCGAGGCGCGGCTATGAAGACCTATGTCTACCATCCTGAAACGCTGCGCTACGTGGCAGAGCTGGATGAAAACAATTTCGCTACGCTCTATGAGTATGATGAAGAAGGTCGACTGGCCAGGATGAAGAAGGAAACGGTACGCGGTATTCAGACTCTTCAGGAAACGCGGACAAATCAACACATGAATTAAAGATAGTAATCATGAATGCTAAATTGACATTATTGACTGGTGTTTTGGCGCTGGTATTGAGTAGCTCATTAATGGCCCAAACAGTCGGAGCTGAGTTGGAGGTTTTGAACAGGCGTTTTCTGGAGGTTTCCTCCATCGCCATGAATATTGATTATCGCGTATTTACAGATCACTCCTCATCGCAGCCTTTGGAGGTGAAAAAAGGGCATTATGCCCGATCAGGTGATGTGGAGTTTAACCGGATGGAGCAGGTAGAAAGCTTACGATCAGGGAAGTACACGGCTGTAGTTGACTACCAAAGCACCACACTGCTTGTTGGAAACAACTATCCAAGTTCAGACCTGACGGGTACGATACCCGGAATAGACTCTGCCTTGCTTGCTCTTGGAAATGTAGATCGCAGCGAAACAACCAATCGGGTGCAGTACACAGTTGATTTTTTTCAATCGGCACCCATTGATTTTGATCGGATAGAAGTCACTGTGTCAAAAGATAAGCAGGCTTATGAGTCAATCACCATGTATTACCGAAACCCATTAAAAATAAATCCGAATGACCCGGAATGCATGGAAACTAAACCACGAGTAGAAATCCTGTTTACGGATATACAGATCGGACAAAACCTGAGCGATGAGCGCTTGTCCACGCTTTACTATTTCAGTGGAGAGGAAGGGGATTTTGTTCCAGCCAGTCGCTTTTCTAACTACCAGTTTATCAACCAATATATAGCCATAACTCCCTAAACATTGACGCCTTATGATTAAGCAATTCATTTTAGCTACCCTATGCCTCACGTTGAGCATAGCCCAGGTATTTGCCGCAAAGGAAACGCAGACCAGAAGACTTAGTGGTGAGCAAGTCATAACTGGCATGGTTCTAACAACTCAGGACAATAAATTTAGTCAGGTGATGGCTGGAACGTCAGCATTCACTGACGCTGGAGTCAAAAACACCATTTCGGTGGGGGTGGATCATACACACCCGCTTTACGGAGTTAATTCTCCGCATCTCGTGTTTCAACTTCAGATCGATTGGCTCAACGAAAATGGGACACTTACTTCTGTAAATAAAGACCTGGAAGTCAACTACGATCCGGGGAATGGAAGTTACCTTGATCGGTCAACACACGAGTTTTTCGGGGGATATATGGTGCAGGTAACCATCCTGCAGATTCTGGATAAGAGCGGTACGCCTATTCCCAATCCGGAGGATCTGTTTTATCTGGAAAACACCATTGAGACGGAGCGCTACTACGCCATGCAAATAGCCGGATATCCCAATCTCAGTGCTTCGCTGGTTTCTAATGCCAGTGTCGATGAAATTGACATTAAGTGGAGTTATTATCAAGGGGCTGAGTACTACGATTTAGAATGGGTTTACGTCAACAACTATGATGGATCAGGTGGCTCAAAAGCTACTAGCGCACTTGAAGTGAATTTTGACGAGAACGCGACTCGGGTTTCTACGGCTGAGCAACACTATACCATACCAAACCTATTTACAGAAGGCTATGTTGTCTTTCGTGTTCGGGCCGTAGGCCGATTCCACAATTCGACCTCGGGTAACTACGATGTGGTGCCAGCTTATTGGTCACTTCCAATTGGTACGCAAACGCTTAATACACTGCCCTCAACTCATGTGGTAGCTATTAGTGCCAATGATGCGCATCACCCTGAAAAGAACTGGCAATACACAGCGACTTTTGCCGAAGAAGGAAAGAAAAAAGAGGTGATGGGGTATCACGATGGAATGCTCCGTAGCAGGCAAAACGTGACCCGTATTAATACGGACGAACAAGCTGTTGTGGCTGAAACGTACTACGACTTCCACAGTCGACCAGCCATCAATGTACTCCCTTCGCCAACTGGTGAGGACAAGATCCGTTACTACGATTCTTTTAACCGGTTGAGTGCAACCACTCCATATTCCTGGAAGGATTTTGATGTAGATGACCCCAATCAAGCCACCAATTCCTGCGATCCGGTGGTAAACCCGTTGTACAACGGATCGGGAGCATCGAGGTATTACTCCAGTCAAAACCCCGATCAGAGCGGTTTCAACGCCTACATTCCTGATGCGGCCGGTTACCCGTACTCGCAAGTCAAGTATACCTCGGACAAAACGGGCCGCGTGCGCAAGCAGAGTGGAGTAGGACAGGAGTTTAGAATTGGGTCAGGACATGAGACAAAAATGCTGTATGGTATTCCTTCTCAGGAAGAACTCGACCGACTCTTTGGCTCAGAAGTAGGATATGCGCAACATTACCGCAAAACCGTTACGCTTGATCCGAACGGGCAGACAAGTGTGGCCTATGCTGATCTTGTCGGTAACACTGTTGCTACCGCTATGAGCGGTGACGCTCCTCAAAACCTTATGGACCTGACCGACTACCAGGGAAATTCAGTTCCTGGTAATTCGTATCCGCTGGATGTAGACCTTCTTAACAAGTTCAATGCGGGAGACCCCGATACTGAGACAGACAACAACGACCTGAATCAGGCCGGAGACGCGCTGACGTTTTCCAAGAAACACATTGTGGAGAGTGCTGGAGCACATGACTTTTCCTATACACTCGAACGGGCCATATTTGACCCGAGCTGCTTGCCACAGGGAGTTTGTTACGATTGCGTCTATGATCTGGAGATCGATGTGGTGGATGAGTGCGGTCAAAGTGTGTCTCCATTCCCTTACACACAAACTATTGGGTCGCTGGACCCGGCTGGGTTGGACACGATTTGTGGAGACGATACTACCCTGTTTACTATGTTGCCAGATCCGGTAACTGTGTATTTGGCCGTGGGGGAGTATCAGATATTCAAAAAGCTAAAGGTCAATGCTGCAGCACGTGATACCTATTGGGAAGACTACAAGAGCAGAGGCGACTGTGTCCGTAGTTTACAATCGTTTATCGATTCTGCATTGGCAGATGTAGATTCCACGAAGTGTATTTCCGATACGTGTGATACATGTGGAGCCTTTGTGAATACGTGTTTAACGAGTTATCAGATGCTGCTGTTTGACATGACACCAACTGGACAGTACGCCCAGTATTTAGACGACAAGGGCAACATCGTTCCAAGTGATTTTGATTTATCGATTTTCAACGATAACAATGCCTTGCCCAAGAACCGCGATGTAAATGGTAACATAGTATCTGGTACCGCCTCATGGAAAAACCCGGCCACACCATACACAGATGCCAATGGCGCTCTGGCTAAGGTGGAGATCTTTCTTATTAACGGCACATTTAAACCTGAGACAGATAACAACACAGCTGATGTTACCACGACAGTCAATGGCCGAACATTGTATTACGCATACCCACAGAATCTGAAATATATCAAAGACTTTGTGGCCAAGTTTGACAAAGCAAACTGGCCAAAATCCCTCGTGGCGTATCACCCTGAATATTGTTACTACGAATGGTGCATCCAAAACGAGCAGAACATTGCTTCCGGGATCATCCAATCGAGCTTTGATATGGAAGAAGCGTTGATGACTACACAGACGTTGGTAGATGCTCAAACCAAGTGGGGACAGAATTTACTCGACCCGTTGGGTGCTCCTGGAGATCCGTTTTTTATAGGAGGTTTGGGATCATCGTATAACACGGATATGGCAAGTCGCATAAACAACTACATGGGTACAGGATTAAGCATGTACCAGATAGCAGCTGTGATGAAACATTGTGGGAATGTATTTGATCAGACAGCCATGAATACCTGCCTGTCAGCAGTGTACGGATCGCCATCGAACCATTTAAGCTATATCAGTGATGACGAGATATGGCTGAATTTCCGCAACCTCTATTTGGCCGAGCGAGAAAGAATCAAAAGCCAGTTGGCCGATGACTATGCGCTTTCTACATGCAATGGTTTCAATGAGTGTATCGGAGAAACCGAATTTGATGTCTTTGTGTCCGGCATGATCTCCGCTTCTGGGACGCAATTTCCCGCCATGACACTCGCCAATTTGAGTGGTACGGTGTTTAACAAGAAGCAGCCATGTTCAGTATTTACTTCAGAACTGTACAAAGACAAGATCAAGCGCTACCACGGTGCCGATGACGGACTGGAGGGATATGACGATGCTGATGAAATGACAAGAGAAAAGGCAGAAGAAGCCGATTATCAGATGTATCAGTTGACAGGTCAGTGTCCTACCGAACTCGATGTGCAGGCAGTGTTTCACGGACTGGCAGCGAAAGGACACCTTATGCCTAGTGGTAGTGGTGTTAATCTCAACCAAAAAGGAATGATTGCCAAAGATTTGTATGATCTGATCAATACCTCAGGTACCTATTCAGATTTGTTCTGGACATCGTCCGTCTCGGGCAATTCGGCCACATTTCTGGTACACGACAATGCCAGCCAACAAAAGGGTTACCTGAAGCTCACTTTTCCAAATGGCGGAAACTTCAGCAACATCGAAGGGTTCTTTTATCTGCGATATCAGAATAGCTCCGGTGGGCTTCATGCATTTACCATCACCGCATTGGTTGATGACGATGGTGACCCCGCAACACCTCCCGTGAAAGAAACAATGCAGGGAGAAACAGATATTCAGTTAGGTGGTTGCAGCTTTGATCCTAAATGTGCCCCATCAGAGTTGGCACAGGCACTCACTGGTCTATGGACCCTATTGGCCTTAAACGGTGATCTACAACAAATGACAGCCGTGAACCTGGGAGCTTCTCCTTATCAGAATTACTTTAATACACGACTCAAACATCTGCTTGGCAACGGGTCCTGGACTTGGATGTACGATCCATTTTTGGATATGTATACCCTGTCCGATGGTTCCTTTAGCATTGAAACAGTTTTTGCCACTTCATTGTCTTCCAATACATCTGGTTTTCGAAGTCTGAAGCCCGAGCCCAATATGGTTGGAGACTTCTCCGTGAAAGTATATCAGAATGGTGTCACTCCTGGAACAGAAGAATCGGGAACCATCACTTTTGTCAATCCACCGAGTGGTTATAATTACTCGATTGGCGATTGCCAGCCAGATCTACCTCTGCTCTGCCAAAACACAGAGGTGTATAATAAGCTGGCGTTGGAGAAGTTTCTTGATGAAATTGGCCCAACTATAACATCTTCTCGCGATTTAGATGTAGGCACACCATCTTTTGGAACACAGCTAAGAGCTCCTTTTAACTCCAATGCGTTGGAGTGGACCGGTTTCTCACCCTGTGTGGATTGCACTACCATGACGTCCGAAATTGTGACAGATAATACTTCGGAAGTTCATTGTGAATTTGACCTCAAAATCACCAATGCGGTCCCTGCTTCAGATTACAACTTCAACAATATTGTGGCTTTCCACAGCATGCAGGCCGTAGGCCCTGTCATCAACAATCAGTTCTATCATTTCACGGTAGTGGCTGAGTTTCAGAATGGCCAGACTCGTGTCGTAGAAGGCAGCTCATGTTACGCCATCAATAATTGTTGCAATGAGGAAGAAGATGTGTTTCTGGAGACGTTTGACGATGTATCTGATGCTACACAGTACATACCTGGAGGTGCTTTATATACGCAGTACAATGTAGGAAACGTATACATGCCGCCTTATGTAAGCAGTTATCCTAACTATGCTTCTGTCAAGACCTCAAACAATGGTTCCAACGATGCATATGGGTATTCGCTTCCACATATTGTAGATCACACCACGGGAAGCGCCACAGGCAATAGCCATTATGTAATCTATTCGATTGGACAAGACGAGGTTATCTGGGAATATAATTTCACTGGTCTTGAAACAGAGACGGACTATGAGTTTACGTTTCACAGCTATATGGGCGAATCGCCACTGTCTGATTTCAATTTTGAGGTGACAGTTGATGGTGTGCCTTCCACACAATTTCAGAGCTTCGTGACCTATGGCGGACAGGTAGCAAATTGGACTCAGAATACTTATCGCTTCAGCACAGGTAGCAACACCAGCGCATTTATCGAAATTGTTGGGAAAACCCTGGGTGCTTCTCCTGGAGCTGTCTTTGGGCTGGACGATATTTCTCTACGGGCCGATAAGTGCTCCATGAATCCCGGCAGTTACGACTTCCCCACGGTGGAGTTGGAAGACCCCTGCATCGAGCAACTAGTCAACGCAGCCTACACCAATGCCAAAGTGCGCTATAAGAATTACATCAGGGAGCGCGAAAAGGAGTTTGAGAAGCTGTATACAGAACAATGTATTGGAGCAGCTGTTGAAACTTTTAGAATGGCCTACAACAGCGGACAGTATTACCACACATTGTACTACTACGATTTGGGAGGAAATCTGGTGAAGACCGTTCCGCCAGAAGGAGTGAGTATCATCACGAACACTGCCGACCTGAACGGTGTAAAGGTAGATCGCTCTACGGGCGCTCCAAATGTGCAGAAAGTGTATAAGCATCACCATTATCTCGAAACGCATTACCACTACAATAGCTTACAACAGCTGGTCATGCAGGAAACACCCGATGGAGGCATTTCAAAGTTTTGGTACGATGAACTTGGTCGTCTGGTTCTCTCGCAAAACGCAAAACAAAGTGCGGCAAACCCTGCTCGTTTTGCCTATACACTATTCGATAATCTGGGTAGACCTGTGGAAGCAGGAGAGATTGAAGATGGAACATTGGGTGGGAACTTACCATCAAGCGGAAATGTGAATTACACCACATATGCCAGTCTTATTTTCAATACGACCGGGGTAAAAAGAGAAGTCGTCCACACCTTCTACGATGACCCTATAGTCGGTAACCCCTGGCAGGTGCGCTTCCGCAAAGGATCGCAGAACAATTTGTACAACCGGGTGGTTTCCATCACATTTCAGGAAGTGTATCACAGCAGCCCTTTGGTCTTTGATCATGCCACACATTACAGCTACGACATTCACGGTAATGTGGACGAACTGGTTCAGGACTACCCCGATCTGGAGCCATTGACACAACGCTACAAACATCTAGGGTATATGTATGATTTGGTAAGTGGCAACGTCAATCAGGTGTCGTATAACGATGTCGATTGGATAAGTGGCGAAAGCTTCGAAGATGCGTTCCATCATCGCTATGAGTACGATGGTGATAACCGAATCACCAATGTATTTACGAGCAAAGATGGGCACACCTGGGATCAGGATGCCAAGTATGCGTACTACGCTCACGGACCACTAGCTCGAACCGAAATAGGAGAATTAAAAGTACAGACCCAGGATTATGCCTATACGTTACAGGGCTGGATGAAGGGTGTCAATAGCCATACGCTTCAAACCAACCGTGATATGGGCAAGGACGGACATATTGATGCCAACAACAGTCATCAGTTTATCGCACCAGATGTATATGGGTACGGTCTTAATTACTATGAGGGAGATTATACAGATATTGCCGGAATCGCTCAGGTCGATCACTTTGCCTCCAACGCCACTAGCGCTCCTTCTTATGGTACGCATACGAAAGACTTGTGGAACGGAAACATCAAGAGTATGGTGACCACCATGGTCGATCCCGTTCAGGGCTTTGCACCAGTAGCTCACCTCAATGCATACCGCTATGACCAGCTCAACAGAATCAAAAAGAGCAAAGTGTATCAGGGGCCAGATATCAATGCCAATGCCTGGATAGCGAGTGCATTAGATTTCTACCAGACGAGTTACAACTACGATCTAAATGGCAATATTATGCAGTTGACGCGCAATGGGAATTTAAGTGGGGCTGACCTGTTGATGGATGATCTCAACTACCGATATCACCGTGATCCTGTCACGGGAAGACTCGATCATCACCAATTGCTATTAGTTGAAGAAGGTGTATCTAATTCAGTGTATACAGATGACTATGAATTGGACCTGAGCAAACTGCCTAACCCTGTCTTTGATCCGAACAATCCGGGCAATACCCAGACGCATAACTTCTTGTATGATGAAGTGGGCAATCTGATCAAGGACCGCACAGAGGAGATACACACCATTTTATGGACCGCCAAAGGTAAAGTAAAGGCCATTGTACGCGAACAGGGAAGCTTGAAGTCCGACCTCGATTTTCGCTATGATGCTGGTGGAAACCGCATTCTGAAGGTGGTAAAACCTCGCAATAGTAGCGGTCTGTTGCCCGAAGGTCAGTGGGTGTATACGTACTATGTGAGAGATGCTCAAGATGAGGTGATGGCCGTGTACAAAAAAACATTGGAAGATTTAGGCAGTACGCAGTTTGAAGAAAAGCTAAGCCTTGCTGAGCGTCCCGTATATGGCAGCAAGCGGGTGGGACAATTGCAGCGCAGTTACGATCTGACTCAAAACATGTTCACGTCTCTGGGCACACTTCCGAGCGGGGAAGAAGAGCGAGGTACGTACGGCATGGCCGTACTCGTTCAGCCCGATTTTCAGGAGCACTACCAAGGCGGTAGAGCGTACGAGTTAAGCAATCATTTGGGCAATGTGCTGGCCGTTGTGTCCGATCAACCTCAGTTTAGTGGACAAACTACCGTCAACGACCAGTTTACGAGTGGTTTGGATGGTTGGAATGCCTGTGGAAATTCATCACTGGCCAACTCAAACGGATACCTGGAGGTAACGACCAACGCAAGCACGACCAATAACTGTGCGTGGAAACCCATGAACATCACGCAGGGAATGGTGTATCGGTTCGAATTGGATTTTTACCCAGGCACGGTGCCGCAGTGCGAGTTTGTGCTTTACGGTATGCTAACACAGGTACTCAAGCCTGGCAAAAATGTGATCTATCATACGGCCACATATACCGGACTACTTTACCCAATGATACAACCGCTGGGTGGTGGTGGAATAGCCGGGAATTATTACCTCGATAACATCCGCCTGATTGAAGCGCCTGCTATGGATGCAGAAGTATTGGCCGTCAATGACTATTACCCGTTTGGGATGCTTATGCCAGGCCGAAGCTATGTAGGTGGGGAGTATCGGTATGGTTTTCAGGGGCAGGAAACAGATGATGAATTAGCAGGTTTAGGAAATTCAGTCAGCTATAAGTACCGCATACATGACGTCCGAATAGGAAGGTTTTTAAGCGTTGATCCTCTTGCGCCTGATTACCCACATAATGCCCCGTATGCCTTCAGTGAGAATCGATTGATTGATGGGGTCGAATTGGAAGGATTGGAGCGAGTTCCAGTTGGTAAGATCGTTCAAACGTTCGAATATCACGATGATTGCAGAAATTGTGGAACGGACATAATTAAACAAACAACTACTGAGCATATTGAGTATAAAGATGGCTCTTCTCACGATATATATAGAACCACTATAGTGAAAATCGATGACCAGGGTGTGATTTCTAGTATTATAGAAAATGCGACTGTTTATTACAAAGAATCATCAACTCAGGAGGTTCCTGAGGTTTACCCAACACAGACATTTGATTTAACGGCACAAGGGCGTGGCTCTTCAGCAATTGGATGGAGAATGGGCCAAGTTGTAGATGAAACGGCAAAGCTAAAAAGATTAGGAGGTCTTAGTCCCGTTCAGATTAGAGCAAACGAAATCAGTGATAATTGGGAGACCGCAGGAGGTGTAGTTACTGTTGCTGGGGCTACTGTAACGACAGTTGGCCTTGCGGCTGATGTTGGTGTAGTGACATTACCAGCAGGAATTCCTCTGACTGCTATCGGGGCTGCTATTGATTATGCAGGTGTTGCAATGATGATGAGAAGTGATTTAGAAGCTGAAAAGATACAAATCGAGCATGATCCGGCAACAACCCATTCATCTACAGATGACAAGGAAGAGTACGCACCGGCATCTAACCACGATCGTATCAGGCTTGAAGGCAATTAACGATTCTCAACCTACTCTCTTGAAGTAAGAGCCAAAAAATGGCAAACGATGAAGAGCTGCTGATCGGCAGCTTATTTTATACTGAAATCATATCAATGGTTACGTTTTCCTTTTTCGGGTACCAATATGCAATCCACCGGATCTTTTGACCCCAACATGGACTACTTAATCAGCAAAACATAGGACTACAGGTGAAAAAACTTTATGCAGCTGCCATTGTTGTCGCAGCAACCCTATCGGTTCATGCCCAGATTACATTGGACTATGGTAATACCCTTCCCTTTAATCCAATGAATCTGGTGCATAACTAGTCTGGTCATTTAAATCATGACTTCCCGTCTTAAAGGCAGCTCTAGCTCTACGCTGCCTTTTTTGTTTAGTCTTCGTAAAAAAGAAAGGCTTCTATGGCAAATTCTTATTTAACGCTTATGGTGGATTCTTAATATGAGGTTTTGGGTTTTTCTAACCTGTAGCTACGATATTCGTCTCTCTATTGACGATAACAATGACTCCATTACGTCTCTTTTTAAAGTCTGTATTTATTCTGGTCATTCATGCATGGTCTTTTGGACAAACTACATCGCTGGATACCAACTATCTCATATCTCGTTACAGTGCCATACAATCGACCAGTAGTGCCCTGAGATTCGATGAGCTTCCTTCCATGATGGATGAGATGTATGAATATGCTCAACAAACTGGAAATGCCGATTGGTTGTGTAGAACGGCTGCCACCTGTGCCTTTTTTCATATCCATCTACTTACACAGACGAATGAGGAGAGTCATCGATTAGGGTATGAAGCTTACAACCATATTATTGACTCTGTCTACACGAATCACCTCGATCTATTATCTCTTGGTGCAGCTAAACAGTTGTTTGATTTAAGCAATTTGGAACGGAATATTGGTAGTGCTCAGCGCGCTTTGACACTGACTCGATATGTCGATGAAATCCTTCTTATTCATGGCTTAGAATATAGTTTGAGGCGCGCTAGACTTTATAGACATTTTGCGAAGATCTATGATCGAATGGGCATGTTTGAGCAAAGCATTAATTACTCCAGAATTGCTTTGGATATTCTTGAAGCTGATGCGACAAGCGATGAGAATAGAAGGATGCAAGCTCAAGTATTGGCGACCATGGCAGCCGCTTACTACAGTAAGAATTCCGTTGCTAAGGCCATTCTCCTTGTTCGAAAATCAATGGTGCTATCATTACCAGATACGGTAAACGAAGAAGGACGGTGGCGCATGGCCTATTATCATATGAATCTGGGCGTTTTGCTAACAGATAATGGAAGTTTGGTCGAAGCTGAAGAACACATAAATAAGGGATACGAATTCTATGCGAATCAAAACAACCAAACCCCATCACTTTGGGGATGGTTGTATTCAACTCTGGGGCTGTTAGCTGAGCATAAAAACGATCCAATGACTGTCGATTACAAGCTCGCTGCTTACGAGCAAAACAAATTGATATCACATGATCCAGGAAGAAAATATGCATCGCATATTAATTACTTGGGATCAGCATACAAGTTTAAAACTCAATCGTCAGATACTTTGTTAATTCAGTTACGTGCTGCAACAGACGACTTGGAAAAAAACTGGAGTCACCCATCTTTTTTAGGTCAGGGGTTTATCTTGATGGGGGCCATTAAAAATGAACTGGGTGCACATGATTCAGCTCTCTTCTTTTTTAATAAGGCATTGACAACACTTAATCCAACAATGGTGAAAGCTGTTGAGAGTAACGGCACGGACTATGAAAACACTATTTCGTACGATGTTTCTCAAAATGCAATTCAGCATAAAGCGAGAGCCAATCTGATGATATGGAAAAAAAGTGGAAGTCAAGAGGCTCTAGACAAGGCGCTAGAAATATCTCAGTCTTCCCTTTTGTACCTAGACTCCTATTGCAAGACAATGTTCTATCCAGGGGACAAAAGGCGGGCCTATGAACGTGCAGTTGAATCGTTTGATCTTGCTTTGGAAAGTGTTCTAGCCTTGCAAGGCTCTGAACATAAAAGCGCTGGCGCTTTTCTAATTATGGAACGAGGCAAAGGTTATTTGTTGAGTCAGGCCCTTTATGATGAAGATGTGAAGTACAGTTCTTCGGTGCCTGATAGTGTTCGTGATCTTGAACGTGAATTGAAAGGTGAAATTGGTAATCTGGGAAAGCGACTAGTAGATGCATCTCTCAAGAAAGAGAGACATATTATGGACTCTTTGTTAATTCGTAAAAGTCTCGTATCAGGTCAGTTAGACTCTTTGCTAGAAAAGATTAGGAAAGACTATCCTGTTTATTCTCGAATGATTCGTGGTTTTGAACCTGTCTCGCTTGCCACTACTCAGCAGGGTTTGCTTACCAAGTATAGCGCTATGGTCTCATATTACACGACCGATGAGCGCATTTATATTATGGCCATCACTGAGAAATCAGCCGAGCTTGATAGCGTGCGTTTGAATGATGAGCTCAAACAGTTACTAGGCAATTTTCAGAATTTGGTATCGGATTATGGTTATGCGGTGAATCCAAGTCGAGAGAACTATCAGCAGTTTGTCTCCACAGCTAGTGCTGTGTATCAGGCCTTATTTCCGCAGAATACCCTGTCACTCATCGCTGATAAAGAGGAGTGGATTGTAATGCCAGATGGCATACTGAGCTATTTACCCTTTGAGGCCATGCTGACCCACGAGCCAAAAGAGCAAGGTCATCTCGATTATGGGAGCCTTCCATACCTGATTAAGGAACGCACTGTTCGATATGCCTACTCCGCTACCTGGCTCTCGAGGTTTGTCCAAACCAAGCCCCGTCCGTTGCGTTATCTTGGCATAGCTCCCGGTTATGATACAGCTGCTTTAGCACAGTCTGAGGCATTGCGAATGTTTGATGTGTTTCGGGCATCACCGAGTCCGCTTTTGGGAAATATCGAAGAGGTGAATAATAGCATGGCGCTTTTTGATGGCACCGTTCTCAAAGGAAGTGCGGCCAGCGAAGAGGCGTTTAAATCAATGGCAGCTGACTACAACGTACTGCATTTTGCCATGCACGGCCTCATGGACAACGACCATCCTATGAACTCCCAGCTATTGTTTAGCACCGGAGCTGATACCGTAGACGATGGTTCACTCTATGCCTACGAACTCTACAACCTCACGCTCAATGCCGATTTGGTTGTAATGAGCGCCTGCAACTCAGGTAATGGGAAGCTCGAAAAAGGCGAGGGCATCATGAGTATGGCCCGTTCGTTCAGCGATGCAGGTTGCCCGGGATTGGTGATGAGTTTATGGCAAGCTGAGGATCGCAGCGTTTCTGATATTGTAACGAGCTTTTTTCAACATCTGGAGTCAGGAGAGAGCAAAAGCACCTCGTTGCGTGAAGCCAAGCTTGAATATCTGGAAACAGCCGAACCGAGCAGGCTCCACCCGTTCTACTGGGCAGGCATGGTGATGATGGGCGATGACCAACCGCTGGTGGCATCTATGAACTGGATGTATTGGTTGCTATTGGCTGTTACACTAGCCCTGATCTTTACGCTCGGCTACCGGTATATTCGGAAAACAGCACGTGCTGCATAACTATGTAAGTAGAACATAAATCTTACTTCACTGGTTACATTTCCATTTGGTTGGTACTAAAATGTGAAAGCCTGACTGGCTTTTCGCCAAAAACGCCATTTGGAACATTAAGAACAAGCAATTCATATCGAGCGAGTTACCTATACGTGTGGCACTCATCGACTCAAATGAGATTCAACTGGAAGGGTTCTATCACACGTTGGGAAGTGCTACAGACCTGAGTGTGGTGTGTCATTCTACGAGTGCAAGTGAAGTGATTGAACGTGCAGTCGAATTGGAAGTTCAGGTGGTTGTGGCTGCTATTGAATCGGATGATTTGGATATTACACAAACGGCCGCATTAATTGGACGTACAGCACCAGATGTACGACTCGTAACCTATGGCGCATTTGATCCTGGTCCCCTTATCAAACCCCTGTTGCGTATTGGCATATCGACCTACTTTATCAAGGATCAGATAAGTCCGGAGGAGTTGTATGCGCTGATTACCGAAGTACACCATCATAACCTTTACTATACAAGCATTGTTACATGCGAAGTAGTGGCGTCATTATGGGCCATTTCGGGAGAGGCCGCACTCCCAGATTTTTCGGAACGCGAACAAGAAGTAGTGCAGTTGATATCCATGGGAATGAATCGCAAAGCCATTGCCTGCGAGCTATTCATAAGCGAGGCTACGGTAAAGTACCACATGCAGCATATCTACGAGAAAGCAGAGGTCAACACAACCCAGGAATTGTTGATTACCGCTTTTAACTCCGGGTGGATAGAGCGCATTAAATGGAATCGGATACTCCATTCGTTCGAGAATGGCTACGATTCTAAAACAGGTTCGTAGTTACTAGTAGACTTTAAGAGTAAATGAGAATTGAGATTCTCACATCGAAATGATCTAAGAAGAGCGGTTGATTTTTCGTTTGGGTTCCCGAACATTTCTGATTATTGGGGAAGCTTTATCTATTGATAATTTCTGCAAATTTGGCCCGCATAACGGACGAATGAGTAAAGATAACCGAGGGGAGCAGGAAATGTTGGAGTGCCTGAAACAAGGCATGAATGAGAATGCGATTCTCGAGTGGATATATCGGCAAAACTTCGCCTCCGTAGCCAATATGCTCAAGGCATACGGCCAACAACCCGATGATATAAAAGACGTATTTCAGGAAGCGGTGATCATTTTCTATGAAAATGTGAAACGCGATAAGTTTCGCAGGGAATCGAGTATCTCAACCTATATCCATGCCATTGCCAGAAGGCGTATGCTTAAACGGCTTCGGGATGAAGGCAAGATGAACACGGTTTCTATGGATGAAGAAGATCTTCTGAAGTCTACACCAGTAGAAGATGACTTCTGGATGATCCAGTACGGCCAGGAAAAAAGGCTCGAACGGCTTCTGTTGGGGCTGAAGGAAGACTGCCTGAAAGTATTGACCTACTTTTACTACGAGCATTTATCTATGAAAGAGATTTCTATGCGCATGAAGTTCAAAAATGAGCAGATTGCGCGGAATAAAAAGAGCAAATGCCTAACGTATCTGAGACGACTCTGGAATCAAACACCTAACCTGGACTGAGCTTGAAAAATGCAGCGCACATAAAATCGTATCTGGAAGGATCGCTTGAAGGGGAGGAACTTCAACAATTTGAGGATCGACTTAAACACGATGATAACCTGGCTGAGGAATTAGCTGAGGCGCTCATTGTGCAGCACAACAGGGTGAACTTGAAAGATAGGTTGGAAGGTATTCATTCAGGAATGCAACGAGTATCAGAGAGTCGTAATCAATCGGAAAGGTGGTCTATGGCGGCCGCCATAGCTATCATTTGTGTGATAACTGTGGTTCTTAATCTCATTCAGCCAATGGGGTGGAGCAATAGCCTGTACAGGATGCATTTTGAGACAGCTCCGCCCATAGCTAAGCTCAGAGATCCGGGTAGTGCGAGTGTCGCTTCTTTGGAAGAAGCCATGTCTTTTTACATCAATGGAGATTACGTCCGAGCAGAAAAAGCATTTGCTTCCTTGGCTCAAGAACAGCAGAAAGAGGTCTACAACTATTACTTGGTTCAGTCTATGTTGGCGTCTCTTGAACCTGATTACCAGGAAGCACTTCGCATACTTGACTCCTTGGTAGCTCAGAAAGGAGGCTATTATCAGCAGACGCTTTGGTACAGAGCCCTAGTTCATATGAAGATGGGAAACCTCAGGGATGCTAAGAGAGATTTCACAGCTTTATCTGATCAGGCCGGCTATAAGAGCAAGGAGTCTAACGAGATTCTCAAGCAGCTATAGATAAACGAGCCCCTAAGAGCTTCAAAATGCCACGAGAGTGGTTGATCTAGAATGACGGATGAATTCCGAATTGTTCAAATACATCATGAACTTTAAGTATTATCTAAACGAAGACAGTGAAGAAGATAATAATCTCAATTGGAGTTGTATGTGTTACAAAGTAGTGTTACGAAAACACGTGTTTCGCTTCGTTGTGTTACCGGTTGTTTTTGTAAGTAATTGAAAATCAGAAGTAGTGTAGGCCAAGGACTAGATTGTGGTTCAGGAGGTCGTGGGTTCGAGACCCATCTTCCACCCAAGTTTACAAAAGCCCTTCACAAGTGTGAAGGGCTTTTTTGTTTCTTGCTCGATGCTACATTCAGAAGAAACAGGGTCCAGCGCAGCTATCCCCATCTTCCACCTATAGAAAAAGGCCGGCCATTCCGGCCGACCTTCTGAGATGCTGTTTTTGGTTGTGATGACCTTATCGGTTAATCACCACCGGCTCAAACCATTTTTGGTCACCAGCTTCAATCACCAGCAAATAGCTTCCTGAAGCTATTTCACTTATGTCCAGTGGGGTGTAGCCAGAGTTAGCTCCTCGTTGCTGAAGGATCATGCGTCCAGCCGCATCAACCAACGTCAACATATGGTCCGTTTCTGTTTGGGCGATATCTACAACCAATCGATTGCTGGCAGGGTTTGGATAGATCATAAACTCCGCTTCGGACATGCTTTCTCCTCGTTTGGCGGAATAACATGTCTTACATCCCTCCAATTCTTCAATCTCAACAGTAGTGCAGAGCGTATCATAGCAAATGCTCCCGTCTGAGCCAACAAAGGTCACATACACACATACATTAAATGCGCAAGGACTGTTTGGGAAGGTATGCGTTTGAACATCTGAAGTAGCGTTGCTGACATTATTATACGTTGAAGACGATCCGTCACCCCATGTCCAGGTATAGTTCGTTACCATGGTGCTGATACTCGATGAGGTAGAGGCAGTAAATTCGAATTCAAAGCAACCGATGCGCTCAAAATCAAGGCTCTCCACTTCGCCTTCACATGGATAGGTTACAGGACAGTCAAATACAGATGCATGGGTGCTGCTGAACTCATCTAGCTCGGCTTCAGATGTTTCTGCCTCAAGCTCTTTCTCAATAGATGAGTGTCTATATGCTGCGAAGGAGCCTGTCTGAGAATCGAGTGTTTCTTCACAGTCTTCAGCTGAATCAATGTGACCATCGGTGTCAATGCTGTATACAGTGAAATCGAGTAAGCCGTTTTTGGTTTCGTAGCCAATGGCTTTCATATCCTCTCCTTCAGCTACCATCAAACGATCAGAGTAATTGGCATATGCAAACCCTTGAGTAGCTATGCCTGGGAAGAACGAGCTGAAGACATCGTGGTCGTGGAGCGGATGGGTCAGGTTACTGTTGACCCAATAATGTGACCAGTTTTCTGTCAGCGTACCGGGGTCGATCTCAGCTATGAATACCGGTGTGGATGTGACATAACCTGAGGAAGCGTCCATGCCTTCATCGACCATACCAGTAACTACCAACTGTTCATTGTTGGGATTCATTTCTATTTCGAAAGCAGAAGTCAGAATCTTAGGTGTGTACCAACGCGAAAAGTTGATGCTCGCGGAGGGAGATATTGCATTGGTGATTTTCGTGATCATGTAGGCATGATTATAGCCGCTATTGGATAATACGTATAGATTCTCAGTGCCTTCATCGTACACTGCGTCTACACCGTGTGTTTTATCCTGGTTTGGGCTAAAAGACAAGTCCCACACCATCGATCCGTTGTAGTCGATCAAAGCAACGAGGGCAACTTCAGAGATGTACCCACTGGTGAGGTCGAGCTGACCTGTGATTACCACTCCCTTTTCAGGTATTTCTTCCAGGTTACTGGCCGTGTTATGTATGTATTCAGACCCTCGATAGGTACGAAGCCAGTTAACTCCCAATGCACTATTCAGGCTTAGGAGTAATGCGTTCTTTTTATCGTTTACATCGATCAGATCATTCGCTTCGTATCCGGCTATGAAGAAGGCATCGTCATGAGAAGAATATAAAATGTCCAAGCCAACAGCCTCTGAATACCCATCTTTTGAAAGCTGGTAATACCCGGTAACTGCTCCGCCATCGTCCAGCGTGATAGCGTAAAGTTTGCGGATGCTGTTCGAACTTTCCTGCACGTAACCCGTAATGGCTATAGTTGATTCATCAACCACGCACACATCGAAACAGCGGGCATCATAACCAAGGTCAAGCTCCGTTTCCCAGACTATGTCACCATTCTGGTCGAGTTTAATCACATGCGGCCTGGGGTTGTCCAAGGTTCCAGCATCAAAGAGGGTTCCGGCCACTACGTTATGGTCATTCCACTTTTCAATACTGTAATGGTTGTGATCGTCCTCTCCGTTACTATAAGTCCGCAACCAAGGATAGTTACAGCTTCCGAGCATGGTTACAGTTACCGTATCCAAGGGGCATCCACAGCTATCTGCAAGTACGGCTACCTGAAGTGTTCCTACCGATCCACTGTGATACACCGTCAGGTTCTGAGATCCTGAAGCAGGGATTGTGACGTAATCGTGAAAATTCCACGACCCATTATTTGCCATATAAACTGCATAGGTGTTTGCATAACCACTGGGATTTGAAAAGCTGATGGTCGTGATGCTGCTATCTACAGAGACAGAGCAGTTAGATGCTGTTAAGCCTTGAATGGGTGACCAATCCAAGTGGAATATATATCCGATTGAGTCCGTGGCAATCAAGCCATCATTGCCATGGCACGAGAAGCTCGAATAAACGTAACTGGTATATGATATGGAATCGGAGCAATAGGTCTGACCATGAACGCTGCTTCCATCTATAATCAAAAACAAGGAATCAAGGATCCCAATTGAAAACGGTTGAGAAATATGGTAACGATAAATTCCTCCTCCGATATCTTCGAGGATGGAATCATTGAGAATACTCAGTACTCCGAAGTCAAGTTCAATGTAGGCGCTATCTGCATTCAGCGCTTCAGGTCCGAGCTGATACGTGAGTAGCAGGCTGTCGTTGGCTGAGCAGGGTGACATATTGTGCATTAAATCAACAATGTTCATCAGGTCCTGTTCGGGCTGAGACAAAGGATGCGTTTCAGATAGCGAGAACAAAACGGAATCACCACAGTACTTCATACCGCTTATATCCACGGTGAGCACCTCGGGTGACAGGGTGGTAGTTCCGGCCATGGAAAAGTGTAAGTAGGCCGGCCCATCACTGAAGCGAAAGCCATTATTTGCCAGGTTGGTGACATCATCGAAATACCATCGGTTGAGGCTATCCGGGTCTTTGTATAGTGTAACATTCGATGGGAATTCAAAGTGGCCTGAGCCTTGGACATACTGGTAGGATGTATTGCTCAGGTTCATTTCGGCTATCATGTGATACATCTTACCAGCGCCTTGAGAATTCAATTCTACTGTGTACGGTATGGTGTCACAAAGAATCAATGAATCTTCATACGAAAGTGTTCCGTCCAGGCCAACTTCCTGTGGAATAACAATAAAGTAATTGGTATCGAGCTGGCAGGCATGAGCCAAGCTGGTCGGGAAACCATCGCAGTTCCAACCGGTGATAAGGGTGACCGTATCAACGGCTCCTGATATCTGGCTGGGGCAGGCATACTGGAATTCCACGTTTAGCACTTTCGTAGTGTTGACTATCATGTCTCCGATTTCAAAGAGATCACCTGTTGCATTGTAGACATAGCTGTTTCCATATACATCCTTGGCGTCAAAGCTGACTACTCCGGAGGTGCTGGAAACATGGACGAATACGTTTGGTAGCGGGCGGGCGCTCCATCTGTTTACGCCGAGTGTATCATAGAATGGCTGATTAATCTCCAGGTTCTTTAGGAGAGTGGTGATCTCCGAGATGGTATCGGTAATAAAGAATGTATCTGCGCTCGTAACTTCTGTTTCAAGCACCAGTGGCGGAGTATACAGGTCGATCGAGTCTGTGTAAGTCTTACCAGGATTACCAAAAGGATGTTTTTTCAGGAAGGACTGAAAACCAAATCTGACGGTATCTCCAACTACATCGCTGCATATTTCAGGGTAGAAATAATAGCGAGCCTCCAGTCCCATATCTTCATCGGAATCGTAGACATGAGAGGGAGAAATGACCGAGTTGCCTGAGAGCAGAGGCATGGCTGTGGTGTCTTTCACCCAATCTTGAGGGTGGATGATATATTGAGAGCCAGTAAGTGAAACAGGTACTGTTGGAGCAAGAACTGATCTATACGTTTCCAGGCTTCCATCATATTTGGACGCTAAGCGAATGATATCAAACTCTTTCAGGAAGTAACCGTTGGGTTTTTCAAATACTACACTGTCAAACTCTAAAAATCGCCTTATCTCATTTGGGAAACTATCGTCATTTCCTCCAACGGTCACCCCCTGGCTTGGTGGATAGTGGTGAACTATGTTAGCAGGACCGGCTGTGTTTTCATAAAGGGAGCCATTGAGACGCCTAAACAGATGTGGAGGGGCCTTCATTCTTACCAGGGTGAATTTTGCTCCCCAGTATTCACACCAATAGCGCATGTTGGCTGTGAGGGTATTTGATAGGGCATGTTCATCCGGAGCATCACCACCGGTAGCACTTGCGGCAATTACTCCACTGGCATTTACCCGTGAGTTGAGCGGTACAATTTCATGTGCTGAAGTAGTGATTCCAATGACGCGGAATTTGCCATAATAGTTGACATTGTCACCTGCTTCATACTTGGTGAGGTTCGGATTGTTGAGGTAGCCATGAGCCGTTAGTGAATCCAGGTGCAGGTCGAGTACGGGTAATCCGCTAACCGTATCAAGGTAGGAGATTGGAACCACGATGGTGTCATTTGTGGCATGACTGGCATCGTGAATCACTGCGGTGATGTTGTCGACCATCACCACCTTGTTTGCAAGGAGGAACTCGATGAAAATATTCTTCATGTCGAAGCCCAGCGAGCCGAGTGTTACTTGTGACCCGTTCCACAGCTGACCAGCAATGTGAAAATCCAGCGTGTCTCCATAGGTAGCTCGCTTTAACTTCACCTCTCCGGGAAGCGCCTCAGCGTTGCTATTTGCTAAATCTGGGAAATGGTTTCCATTTGAATCTCGAATACCCAGACTGGTTCGCTCCAGGTCAAACGTATTGGTGATCATCCCTGGAGTGACGCACCCAGGGCACATGACAGCAATCATGTCATTTTGTTTCGCCACCATCAACCGGCAGCTGGGGCTACAGGTCGTATCTGGAATCATGTACATCCGTTGCTGCACTTCGGCCATGGGCTGCTTGGCCGGACATACCCCCTGCATTTTAAAGTGCACGCTGGAGTTCGAAAGAAAGAGGTTTAGCGTATCGTAAATGAAAATGTGCGAAACGCTATTGTCTACATGGTAGAAAGAATCTGGTAGTTGAAAAGTGGCTACAATGGAATCTCCGAAACCGCCAAGCCCACCATAAGAGTTGGCTCCCAAGAAGGTGTCTACTTTCACCGGATACCATGTGCCGCTGACGGGATATCCAGGGTGAGATTGCATGTAAAGACTTCCCGGTACGTATCGCAACCCTGAATCGAGTACCAGCTCAATCTGGATTTGTGCTGTACTGTCCTCCAGTAAATGCACCGGATAGGCACTTGGCTTATTGGTAGTGGTACTGTAAGTGGCCAGGGTATTCTCTATTTCGAAATCAAACGTGTCTGGAGTTACCGGTGGGTTGGCACTTGGTGGAATCTGGATGTTGGCTATCAGGTTTTCGAAGTATTGCTGCTGACGAAAAGAGGATCGCTTATAGAAATAACCATAACCAAATATCCCGTCCTTGCAGAACTTCTCCGAGGACATGCTGATATTGGGATAGAATATTGACGTACCGCCAGAAGCACTCACGTACTCGCAGCACTCGTGTAATTCATATTTCACAATCAGTGTGTCTCCTGCCTGAAGAGAGGGGATGGTTATGACCATTTCTTTCACCGCAAGGTTTCCGCATATGTTCTGTACGGTGTCCGTGGAGTCAATAGTCAGCAATGGTACAATGGGCACAGTGCTTCCGTTGATAACAAGCTCAAGCGTTTCATATAAGAGGTTGGACTCATATTTTTGGTCAAATCCAATAACGAGGTTTTGAACAGAGTCAGGGCCAAGATTGGTAAACCATGCCTCAAATGGCATAGTGTCGCCTGTAACAAAGCAGGAAGTGTCCCCAACCAGTTTTACCAAACTGATTTGTCCCGTAACGTCACCGATGAGGGGAAAGTTAGCATTCTGGATGCCAATGCTTTTGCACAGATTGGCTGAGTCACAGCCATAATTAAAGGTGTAGTATGTTTTGGTGGAGTCCGGATCGCAGCTTAGCAGTAAGACCGAGTCAGTGATGATGAGTGAATCATTCGTTCCAAAGTTGACCAGGGAACCGATGATTCGTCCGGAGTCGATGTCGTTTTGAACAATACTGGCTGTATATGTGCCTGTGCTTTCAATGTCGAGGCCAATAATTTGGGCATACAGCTGTGACCAATGTCTGAAGTTGAAATTTCCGGTAAACGGAACCGTACCCGTATTTTTTATTACAATGGTGCGCACGACTGTGTCGCCATAACTAAAGCCACTGGGAGCTTCGTTCGTACGGTCTGCAACTATAAGGAAAGGGCTGTTGACAGTTACATTGCTGAAAGTGCTTGTCGTATCCGGTCCTCCGGAAACATCGAAAATGGCCGTGACCGGCAATGCGAAGTTTGACGTACTTGCTGAAATGGCTTCGCAGGCCGTTACGAGATCAAAATCCAATACTGCTCCGGCCGAAAGAGATGATAAGTAGATGTAAAGCGAATCTCCTGCGACCACAGAATCGAGTGTGGCGTTGGTGGTAGAAATATTCGAGGCATAGTTAAACGCAGCTAAGGGTAGTTTCACCTCAAGTTGATTGACACTTCCAATAGACGGATGCGAGATACCAACCTGGCATTGTGTGGTGTCGGTGCAAGGGCTGGTGGAAATAGCAGCTGGTGAAAACGTGATACTTTGAGCAGAAACGTTAGCAGAGAGCAAGAGGACACAACTAACGGATATAAGCAGGGTTTTAAGGCAGTTTGAAAGCATATTCAGTGATTTTAACTCTTCAAGGAACCAGTTTTACCGTCAGTTTGTAGGCCCGATTCAAATTCGTGCACTTTCAATTCAAATCTGCTTGGTACAGTTTATTTGAATCGTCTTAATTCGCAACTGAGCACTGTAAGTCAATATGCTAACCCAATTTTCGCTCGCTTTGACCATATGAGAGTCCACTCATTGTTTTTAAAAGTTTGCATATCCATCTTTCTGGTGGTAATGTCTCACATCCACATTTTTGGTCAGGAACCCGTGCCTACCATTCTCACGGCAAGAGATCTTTTAAGCGACCAAGCTCAAATCGGCAGTGTATGGGATATGGAAGTAGACTCTAATGGAAGGATTGTGATGGCTGGCAATGGGGGAGTCCACGTATTCGATGGGATTACCATAAAGCATTCTGCAGAAAGTCACACCGTTTCAGGCCCCGTAATGTATACGGCCATTTTTAAGGACGTCAATCATCAGCTCTGGGTACGGGGGTATAACGGTGAGTGGAGAGAGTACCGTAAAGACAGTCTCGTTCCATATACATACGAAAAGACGATGACCTCTTGGACATCCAAAACTTTGGAGTCAGTCTGGAGAGATTCTCTCGATCAGTTGCATTTGGCTCCACGGGGAATTGGTTATTACCGAATTGATGCTGACGGACATGAAACGCATGTGTTGGATAGATCCTCCGGTTTGCATGGATACTGTGTGAAGCTTCTTGCCGATGGTACCCCATTTCATTTTTCTATCAGTAATCTGGACTCATTGAAAACAGGAGCTGGTTTTAATCTGTACTTCATAGATGACAAAGATTCGCTTACGCTCCTGTCGAAAAAAGCCTCTAAGCCGGTGTATGAGTCTACTCTGCTCCATCACGATGATGGTTCTTTTACACTTTCTATGGGCAATAAGGAGATATTTCGTTTCACGGAAGAATCTCTGATCAATCGTTACGAGCTTGAGTTCAAAGTGCTCAAACTGTTTGAAGACTCTGAGCATAACATTTGGATTGGTAGCGATCAGGGACTCTATATGGCCGAGAATGGTGACTTGGATAACATTACACAAGTACTAAAAGACGATGCAGCAGCAGTGGTAGCAGAAGACAGGTCTGGGGGACTTTGGATAAAATCAAACACCATGACATTCGGGTATATTCCAAACCCTGAAATCTTGACGTACGAGAGATTTGAGGATCCGAATGTAACTCAGCCAACCGCTTTGACTTCAGATGGCGAGCGGGTTTATTGCATGAGCCAAGAGGGTGTTACAATCATCCATGAGGATAGGTTGACATCCATAAGTTTTCCGGAATGGACTGGGATGAAGCCCTTACTACCTAATGAAACTATACCTTATATCATTGATTATGACTCACTGGCCGATTTGCTATGGGTCGTCTATACTGATCGGATAGCCTCATGGAATGGTAAGAACTGGAACCCCATTGTGATTCGTCCAGATCGCGCAACGGGAGCTGCAGTGGCCGGAGTGAAATCGTTAGCACCTGATACTCAAATAGTAGTGGCGGGTTCAGATATATTCACCATCGCAAATGGAAAGTTGGTTAGCAGTTCTCGGTTTTCACTACCGTTCCCAACTTCCATGAATGTCTATGACTTTGTCATTGATTCTACTCAAAGCCTATGGCTAGCTACAAGTAGTGGTCTGTGGAAGTACGCCCAGGGGAAATTAGAGCGTCCTTTCGGTACCCACGAAAAGAAACAGGAACGATCCTCCAGATACGTCATAAGTGCATTTAACAAGATCTGGGTTGACTTTGAAGGTCTCGGGTTGTTTTGTGTGGGGCCGGATAGTCTTGAACCAGTCTTAGACAAAAGAAAAAGGCCTATTCACGCATATGCCGGAGAATTAGGGCCAGCAGGAAATCTTTGGATTTTTGGCAAAGAGAACAGCAGGTTGTTTAACATCAAAAAAGAAAACGACTACTTCAACATTACAAACTTTTCTACCTCTTTCAGAGCCTATAAAGTGTTTCCTGATTGGAGACCCATTTGCATCATGAAGGAGCACTTATTTGTCGTGACGGAGTCAAACGGAGTTTTACGCTTGCACCTACAAAAACTCAAACAAACAAAAACGCAAAACCAGCCTATTGTGGATGAGGTGCTTGTTAATCATATACCTCGGACGAACAGATACCATTACGATCTAACACCTGACGAAAACTCTCTGATTATTGAGTACGGTGCGGTCAGCTTTCCTGGAGCGCAGATTCAGTTTCGATCCCGGCTGCTGGGTCTCGACTCCAGTTGGCTCGTATCAGATCACAATGCGGTTCAGTACACCAATCTCGACCCGGGGCAATATACCTTCCAGATACAGGTCAAAGTAGGCCGCGGAGCATGGAGTCAATCGACAGAGAAAGTCTTTGTGATTGCATCTCCGTATCACAGACTTTGGTGGTTTAAGCTGTTCGTTGCTTTTGGTCTCATGGCAATCGGATTTGGAATCTATTGGGTCTGGTCACGAGTAAAGGAAACCCAAAACGCCCTGGAGATTCGTAGAATTCGTGCAGAGCAGCGCGCGCTTCGCGCTCAACTAAATCCGCATTTCATTTTTAACAGCCTGTCTTCCGTTCAGTATTATTTATCCAAAAATCTACATCGTGAAGCGGAAGACTATATTCAGCGCTTTGCTACTGTCATGAGGATCATTCTCGAGAACTCTGAACATACGCATGTTCCTCTTTCTGCTGAGTTACAATTGATACGGGACTACGTGGAACTAGAGTCTGCGCGGTTCGATAATTCGAACATCGAGCTCACCGTATTCTCGCCAAATCTATCCATAGATGAAGTACTTATTCCTCCTTTGATTTTTCAACCCTATATTGAGAACAGTATTGTTCATGGTTTGCGTTTTAAACAAGGAAAAAAGGAGATACGCATACACATTGAGAAAAAAGATACGTTGCTACAAATAATAATTGAGGACAATGGTGTTGGACGAAGGGCTTCAGCAGAAATTAATGGGATTCGTATTGCAAAACGTTCGCTCGGAATGTCTATAGCCGAGCAACGAATCACAGCTTTAAGTAAAAACTTGAAGAAGAGGATCACCGTTAAAGATTTGGTTGATGCCACCGGTAATGCGTGCGGAACTCAGATAACTTTTTTCATACCATATGAAAGCACTAATAGTTGATGATGAATACAGGTCGGCTCACTACTTAGAAGAGCTGATTCAACGTGAAATCAGCGCCATCAAGCAAGTAGATGTTTTGCTCGATTCTGTGGAAGCATTGAAGTTTATGGCAAAGCATCAACCCGATATACTTTTCGTAGATATTGAAATGCCATATCTAAACGGATTCGAGTTAGTACAATCCATGGCCAACAACGTGCCTGTTGTATTTACCACAGCATATAGCAATTACGCTATTCAGGCATTTGACGTGGGAGCTCTGCATTATCTTGTGAAACCCATCGACCCGAAAAAATTATCTGAGGCCGTAGATCGATGTACTGACAAACGCCAAGGCGAGTCTAACCATGAAATAATAAACAAGCTTTCGAGTTATACCAGTCGCATTTCTTTGGCATCTGGTAAGGACTACTATACTGTTAAGCACAATGAAATTGTTCGGGTTGAAGGGGATGGAAGCTACAGCAGGTTTTACCTGGCTGATGGACGAAAAATTATCACCAGTAAACGCCTTAAGCTTTACGCCAAGCTGTTTGAACCAAGGGGGTTTATTCGCACGCATCAGAGCCACCTGGTCAATGTCAACTACATCGATTCCTTTTCGAAGTCAGATGGTGGTTCAATTCGCCTCAAGAACGGAAACAGTGTTCCTGCCGGGAAAACATATCGGGCGGCTGTGCTGTCTTTTTTTGGGGTGTAAGAGCGAGGTGAGCACTAGATTTACTTAACTCCCTTTCCCTGGAAATGTTTTCCATATGTCCTGGCCGCTTCTTCTGACTTCGATGAAATCTCTGACATCAAAGCCAAGTCCCAGTTTGACATAGTAGCCACTTAGGTCGTAGGATTCATAAGGCAGAACAAAACGCCATCCAAAACCTGTTTTAACCTTCAGGTAGGAGGTGAGTGCATAGTTGAAATGCAATCCCGTTTCAATAGGAATGATGAATTTGGAGCCAGATTCGAGGACGCCTCCATTTGCATCAACTTCTCTGTAAAAATTTTTGCCGAGCCCCATTTGCATGTATGTGGTGGCACTAAACCTTCTTATTTCATAGAAGTCAAACTCCTCGCCTAAGCTTAGAAATACCAATCGATTTTTTCGTTGCACCCCATTGGCGTCTACGACTTCTCCCACTTCAAACAAAGTACCGCTGACGGTGCCCTTATACCTTAACTTTTTGCCAAAGCTCAAACCAGTGTAAGCTCCATAAATAGCGGTGTTTTGTCGTTTTATGTGCGTGCGCCTATTATCGATTCCATAAATGAGTTCTCGTCCTCCCTTAAACGACTCAAAGGGGTTCGATAGCGATTGTGAATACCCTGAAACAGGAGCAGATAATGCCAAAACCAACGCTATGAATACAAATCGCACCACGATCTAGTTTTCTATTGAACTTTCGTTTTACAGAATGCTTGCAAACAAACAACATCGAAGGTAAAGGAAAACGAAGTAAGGCTTCTATTTAAGCTATGCGATACGCAATGTCACAACCTCAAACCAATCACGAGCACATCATCTGTTTGCTCCAACTCACCTTTCCAGTTCGTGAGCGATTCGCTGAGATATTCCATTTGCTCAGTAAGGTTGAGTGGCTGTATGGAATGAAGAATTTTTCGGAAGTTCTTGCTGAGCAGTTTTTTACCTCGCTCGCCTCCAAACTGATCTGAGTAGCCATCTGAAGTCAGGTAAATGGTGTCCTGGCTTTCATATTTAAACTTGGTGTCCTCAAAGTATGCCTTAGGTGTGGCACTGCCAATGCCAAAGGGTGTACCCTTTATCTCAATCAGGCACTTGGCTTTGTCTAAGACTTTGACGTAGGCTCTTTCTGAAATAATCTGATCTTGATTTTCTACGTTTTTGACGACATAGAGCGGTCTTTTTGCGCCTGAGAAGGTGATTTCCCGATTGGCCTCATCGATCGAGCATATGATGACATCCATGCCCAGCGTATCCCGATCTCCCATACCAAAGAAGTTAGTCACCAGCTCGTTGACTTTGGCAAGAATCTCAGCAGGACTGGTTAATCCGTATTCAGATACAGCGGTATTGAGTTTGCTGTGACAGATCATGGTTAGCAGGGCGCCAGGTACTCCATGTCCGGTGCAATCCATGGCGGCAATGATTGTTTTGCCGTGTACGCTTTTCGCCCAGAAGGTGTCTCCTGAAACGATGTCGCGTGGCTTGCTGAGCACGAAGTGCTCTGGTAGGAGTGAATTCAGCAATTCCTTCGATGGCAATACTTTCATTTGGATATTCAAGGCGCTGTTGAGGCTGTCGTTGAGCTCCTCAATCTTGCGCTTGTTTTCTTTAAAACCTGCTGTTTCGCCCAGATGTTTCTGGAGTAGTGCTCTGGATTTTTGGAATTCGATTTTTTTGAATTGCCTTTCAATGGTCGCTTTCAGATCACCGAGCTCAAATGGTTTGGGTAGGTAATCGTCAGCACCAAACCGCATTCCCTTTCTAAAGTCTTCGGTCGTGGTTCGGGCTGTTAAGAATATAAACGGAGTCGTGAATAAGTCTTCCTGCGCCCGTAATATTTTGGCGACTTCAAAGCCGTCCATTTTGGGCATCATTACATCACACAGGATAAGATCCGGTTTGGTCTCTATGGCCATTTCCACTCCTTTTAAGCCGTTGGCGGCAGTGATGGTCTTGTATCCTAAAAGCTTGAGTAACTCGGCTAAGTTTTCTCGAATAAGCTGTTCATCCTCTATAATTAATATCTGGTACATAATCTTTTGATTAGGGCTCTTAGAACAAGCTTATACATATTAAGGTGCTTTTGGAACTAAGGATTTCCCTACAAGTTGTTTCGGTTTGCTAACTGTCTCTCCAGAGCCAGGTTGATCGGACCAACACAGCCAAATCAAAAAATCACGGTGGTCATTTTTGCCGGATTACGCGCATGAGTTCCTCTTTTCTTCTCACAGAAACATTGGCGTGAGAACCATCTTTCAGGACCAGATAACCACCTTTTCCCTTCACATATCGTTGGATGTATGAAGTATTGACAATGGTCGATTTATGAACGCGGAGAAATTGTCGGCTAAGCAAAATACCCTCGAACTCTTTGAGTGGTTTTGAAACGAGTATTTTCTTGCCATTGATCAAATGAAACCGGCAATAAGCTCTCTCTGCCTGGCATTTCACAATGTCTTCAAATTCGATCATTTCAAGTCCGTTGTCACTCGGAAGGGCGAGCTTGTTAAAGCTGTGCACAATCTCTTCGGCCGGGTCGGTGTAGGCTCCGGTGCTTAAGAGTTTCTTGCGCTTATCAAGGCGTAACCGGATGATGTCGAGCAGTTCTTTGTGGTCGAAGGGTTTGAGGATGTAATCATCCGCTCCCATGCTTAAACCATGCCTGATATCGTTGCGCTCAACACGGGCGGTTAAGAAGAGAAACGGTGGAATTATTTCATCCTTCATATGTTGATTTATGGCTCCAAGCAGCTCGAACCCGTCCATTTTTGGCATGTTCACATCACATAAAACCAAATCGGGTGATTGCTTGGTAATTGACTCAAATCCCTTTAACCCATCTGAAGCTTCAGATACCTGGTAGCCAGCTAGTTCTAGGATGTCTTTGATGGCCTCTCTGATGTATTGCTCATCTTCTACTACTAAAATATGTTCCATGCTAACTTGTTTTATAGGTGATGGTTATGGTGGTTTGTTCTTTTTCCTTACTCGTCAAATTTATTTCCCCATTGTTAAGCTTGACATATTCTTCGACCATCGTAAGTCCTAATCCCTTTCCTGGAAACTGAATGGCATTAGGGCTTCGGTAAAATGATTCGAATATTCGGTTGATATCTTTTTCTGGAATGCCAACACCAAAATCAGTGACTGAGATGCTCACACTGCCTTTCTTAAACTCAATCAGCATCTCGGGATTAGGACACCCTTTCGAGTACTTGAATGCATTGTTAAGAATGTTTGAAAGTGCGTTGACCATAAGTGTTTGGTCAAGCGTAATGTTTCGTTCGGTGCCTTCGATACGTATATCTATGGCTCGTCCGTCATCTTGAGACTTGGCATACTTATCCGCCAGGATTTCACATTGCCTAACCAGATCAAACTCGTTTTTGACGGGGCTTATCTCCTTGGAGCTAATCTTACCTAAGATAAGCACATCGTTCATGAGTTCTGTCATTCTCTCAATTTGTTCCTTGATGCGCGTGTAAGATTTTTGGAAACGCTTTTTGGAGGCTTCGCTGCTAAACTCAGAATGTGACTCCAACAGGCCGAGGCTGGATTGAATAATGGTTAGAGGCGTCCTGAATTGATGAGAAGCATTTGACACAAACCTCGACTTTAGTTCGGTTAGATCTTTTTCCCTTTTTAGACTCTCTTTTAGTTTTTTCTGTTGTTGTTTTTCCTTGGTGATATCAAATCGGACCGAGATGAATTTGATGATATTTCCCTTAAGGTTTTTGAACGGAGCGATGGTGGTGGCCACCCAATATAAATCTCCATTCTTCTTTTTGTTGATGATTTCTCCCTGCCAGGTATTTCCCAGTGAGATTGATTTCCACATACCTACAAAAAGCCCTTCAGGGTGCTTTCCTGATTTGAGTAATCGATGATTTTGTCCAATTAACTCATCGCGCGAGTACCCTGAAATCTCACAGAATTTGTCATTGACAAAAATGATGTTGCCTTTAACGTCCGTTTCAGAAATGATAGCGCTTAGGTTGACAGCATTCATTCGTTGCATGAGTTCATTGGTGAGTAGTTCAAGCTCAATTTTGTGTTTTTCAAGAGATTGCTTGGCCTTGATGTTGCGTATTAATATGATTTGGAGAACCCAGATAATGAGGATGGCGAAAAGCCGATTGGCAAGTGCGATATAAAGATCACTGTCCAGATATGTAACGCCCGTGAACAACACGACTATATTAAGAACAGTGCCCAACACAGCAAACGTGAATGTCCACTGTATGTTCCGTGACCACACTGCCATCAATACGACTAACACATATGGTTGACCTCCGGCAAGGCCAGAGGGCAGGAGTATGTCTGCAACAAAAATGATGGTTGCCACGCCAAGACACAGAAAAAGCTTCATGCCTTGACCTGGATCAGAATTGAAAAGAGGAATCTTTCCAGGTTTGCCATGCTGTCCCAACTTTATCTGACCTATGCTTCCTCCACTCATCTATACGCTGATTTTCATTGTGTGAGTCCAACTCCAATTGTTGTGTCCCAATTTTCGTGCGGTATGATTTGATTCAGACAATGAGCCGTTAACCTTGTCCGGTAAGGACTTTGAAGCAAGCAAAAGCGAACACTCCGCGATATGTACGTCAGTGTCTACTTGTCTTTTTATTGCTATTCGTGAAACCTGCTCCATGTCAATCAAATTAAAACCACCCTTGCGGGTCTTTTTAAGGGTTGTATCTCTCAGGTGCTTAGCAGGTCTGGGTTTTCCAGTAGGTTACTTATGTGATGAAATGGTATCCAGGAGCCAAATCGCCTCGATTCAAACCTTTGTTCCTAATAAAAGTAGCTTTAGGCTAGGAGAGTATCCACTTTTATTACCCAACCTGACATTTTTGTTTCCCATCGTAGCGTATCACATTGCTTTTAACAGTGCATGGTAGCTCTTTAGTCGATGTCTATCAGGTCAATATGCGTGGTGGTATCAGCGGGAGCTGCTTTCTGTATGGTTTCCCAAAGTCCATCTTCGTTTTTGATCTGGATTTTGTATTCATACTGATTTTCCCATTCTTTATACGAGTTCCATTGCAACTCAACTTCCTGTCCGGTTTGTATGTGCTCAAGTAGAATGGAATTACCCGAGGCTCCGTCTATTGTGTTGATTCCGCACACATTGACAGGTTGGAGTATATAATGGTATGAAGCATTTGCGGGAGACACATCGTAGTCCATAAACAAGGTTTGTTCAGTGTCTATTTCCATGATTTGTGTTTCATGGGTAGAGCTTTTTCTAACCAGCTGATAGCCCGTAATGAGATTAGAACTTTGCTCAGGAATCTTCCATTGAACAGCTATGGCTTCATTGTCAATAACCGAAACCAGATCGACATCAATAGGTTGCGTTAAGATGTTTAGCGTGTCTACTTTCACTTCGTTGAAATTGCTTCTGGTGAAGTTTGACGTACCGTTTATCGATCTTACTTCAATAACGTAGTCGCGTAATCCGGGGCAGTGGTCGAGTGTATCAACAAACTCGAGTACATCTGGAGCTACAGTTCCAATCAGCTTATATGGAGCTCTTCTCTGTGCTCCAACCAGAATATCATAAGCTTCGAAAGAAGCATTTGGAAAGGGTGTCCACTGCAATGCGCGCTTGCCTTGTTTTTTCACAACGTCTAAATGAACTGAACAGTGAGCTGGCACAGTTTCGAGTTTGTTTATGGCGCATTCGTGCTGTGTGTTGATTTTAAAACATGCTGGGACAGACTGACCAAGCTGCGCAGAGTCCAGCGCATCAAGTGTTGAGCTCGTACCTTCCCGGAGCTTAGACCACGCACCATCTCTGGCTGCGTACAGCTCTGCATTTTTGAAGCCGAAGGCCCGTTCCACTTCGTATTCGATAGAAACCCCTCTCTCTTCAATTTTAATGTTAGACAAGTGCGTTTCACTTCGATCTATCGTATCGTATACAATGACCTCGTCTGATATAATGCTAACCGCTGAGCAGCCATTGTCGTTAGATAGCGTGAGTGTCAGCGAATGGTGCCCTTCAGTAAAAAGCTCAAAGAAAGTATCGCCACCGGCAATGATTGTATTGGAATCAATCTTCCAGGTGTACGTAGGGTTTTGAAGTGACTGTGAGTTGTTTTTAACGTTGATCAATGCTGGAATGCACTTCTCTACCGTTTCTATGGAAACATCGATTTTGGGTGTTTTGTGCGATTTGATGTTTGAAACATGATAATCGCTGCAGCCGGCAGAGTCTGAAACCAGAAGAGCTATGCTGTAGACACCCTCTTCTTTATACGTGTGGGTTGGGTTTTGTTCTGAACTCGTATGGCCGTCACCAAACGTCCATAAGAATGAGCTGAGTGAGTCTTCCTCGTTGTTGAAGCTTACCGGGAGGGAAGTGCAAATTATTTCCGGAGAAGCAGTGAAATTGGCTTTTGGGCCTGTTACCTCCACGGCATTGACCATTTTAAAACTGTCGGTGCATCCATCTGCACTGGTCACGATTAACGAAATATCGAAAGACCCGGTATCGTGATACACATGTTTTGGATGTTGTTCATTCGAGGTGGTATTGTCTCCAAAATCCCACTTCCACGAATTGCAGTTTTCAGATGAATCGTTCACTGTTACCACGAGTGGTGCACAATTCATTCCGTCATTGTCAACACCAAAATTGGCTTTTGGGCTTTGGATGGAAAACAGTGAGTTTTCTTCAAAAACGGACGTGCATCCGCTCGAGTGCGTAGCCACCACCTGTACCGAATAAGATCCGCTGTTGTTGAGGGTGAAGTTAACCGGGTTGCCGGTTTGAGTAACTCCTCCAATTGTCCAGGCCAGTGATGTAGCCATTCCGAGCGTGTCGTTCAATGTGATACTAGCCGGAGCACAGGCCGATGAAACATCATATGAAATACCTACGTCCAAAAAGGCAATGGGAGGCTCTGTATGCGATGCCGAACAACCATTTGAATCTGTGATGCTCAATGTCATGCTGTCTTTAGATGCCTTATGAAATACAACGTCTGGTGAAGCACTTTGATACGTTGAGTCTACGCCTACATCCCAAGACCATTGCACGGCACCTGTACTTTGATCAATGAAGCTCACAGTGTCTGGCAGGCAGAAAGAAGGAGCCACATAGGTGAAATGAGCTTGTGCCTTGGATAGCCCAAGTGTATCTGCTGTATTGCTATAACATGTGGCGGCTCCAGCCCGCAGCATTACCTTATAGGTGCCTGTGTCTTGGAGGTTGAGTGAGAGATTATAGTCTAACGAAACGAGTACTTCATTCACAAACCACCTGTATTCCGAAGCGTTGGTCGAGTTGTTTTGAATGGTGCCAACTATTGAGTCACAGTTGTTCAGGCTAAATGGCAGCTGAAAGGAGGCCGTGGGATCGTAAAAGGCTATCTCTGTTCCAGTAAAGTAGGAAGTTTCGCAACCCGCTGTGTCGGTTACGGTTAGTTCCAGGTTATGCACGCCATTTGTAGAGAATGAGACTGTTGGAAACATCTCGTAATACGACTGCGACCCTATCTGCCACACATATTGCTCATAGTGTTGGATGTTATGATCTAAGGTGACGGAGTCTTCACCACATAATACAGGAGGGAGGCTTAACTCCTGATTTGGGTGCCCCGCTGATACTTGTTGATACGAGGTAGCAGAGCATCCCAACGTATCAGATGCTGTTAGCGCAATGGTGAAATAACCTGCTGTATCGAATGTATAAGCTGGTTCGAATAATCCGCTTTGATATACTTCATCAAAGTCAGTAACCCAGGATGAGGCCAACTGAGAAAGGTTTTCTATTTGAACATGAGTTCCCTCACAAAGACTGGTTTGCTGAATTGTAAAATTTGAGCTTGGGTCCCCGATCTTAATGGCGTTGTCAAAAACAATGGTATCCGTGTCGCTGCTGTTGATGTTTATGTTCAATACGGTGAGGTCGTAGGTGGCGGCACTGTCGTATTGATGCGTTACCTGATTGCCAAGGGCACTGTCTCCATCACCAAAATACCATAGAGAAATCCAGTTACTGTCAAGTGGAGAGTTCAGCGTCAGGTTGGCCGGTACACAGCCCTCAATGGGCGAAGTAGAAGATACTCCCCAATTGTTTGGACTGCTGCTGTTTGCCATGGCCGATCCGGAAGCAGAACTACTCGATCCGCAGGTAAAGAAGTTTAGCGCGTTGATGCTTGAAGCGGTGCGAGAACATCCGAGAGAATCTGTCACGGTGAGGTCTAGGTTAAAAGGCCCGGTAGACGAAAACGTATGATTAAAAGGGTTTGACAGCGATGTGGCGCCTCCGACATTCCAATCCCATGATACGGCTTCGTTGCATAATGCTTCAAATGAGGCTTCTAAACCTTCACAGTCGAGAATGTTGATGGTATAGTTTGCATTTAGATTGCTTACCCGAACAATGGTGTGCGTGTCAATGGTAAATGCACATCCCGAAACACTTGTTCCAGAAAGACTTACCACAAAAGTTCCGGGTTGATTGTATGTATGTGAGACTATGCTGTCGTTGGACGATGTGTTATCGCCAAAATCCCAGGAACAACTGTTCGAAATTAATGTGCCATTAAACAGTTGTGAACTGTCGTGGCATAGGTTTATCGTAGAGTAACCCGGGTATTCTATATCCAGTTCATCAATGCTAAAAATGTCTTCGAATGTGGTGGTGTCAGTGCATCCGCTAATAGAAGAGCCAATGGTGATCAGGTCAAATGAACCGGCTTCGTTAAAATCAAACGTGGCCGTATTGCCCGATACGGTGTCCACTTCAGGGATGATCCAGACTGTGTTTTGAATGTAGATGTTGGAGTGTTCCAACTCCACGGAGTGGGGCGCACATGCTTCTACAGTATCCATAGAAGAGAGGGTTTGGGCAGATTCTACTTTGATGTATTCTTCTCTAGATACAATATCTGAACAGCCCAGCAGGTTTGTGACAGAGTAGCTGAAATCGTGATAGCCCGGAAGAGATTGATAACAGGTAATACTGTCTCCGCTATATGATTGTTGTCCGACTATCCATTCATGGTTACAACCGTTATTTGATTGAGCTGTCAATGTGAGAAAACCAGCATCACAGATAAGCGTGTCGCTCACCGTAAACGAGGCTTCAGGTGTTGGAAGAGCTACCACATTTTTGAGTGAATCTGTCACCTGACAACCAAAACTATCTACACCAGAAAAGGCAAGGTCATAAGTGCCAGCCTGCTGTATTTCAAAGCTTTCTTGTGAGTCGCTTGAATCTCCAGCACTCGTGTGCCAATGTATTTGGCCAAAGCCTGATATGGAGGAGTAATCAAATGTAAACGGGGTGCATCCAACGGTATCAATACCCGAAAAATCAGGTTGCACTGCTTCTACCAGTTGAATAGCATCTGAATGAGTGGAGGAACAACCAAATGAAGATGTGGCCTGAAGGCTTACATCATAGATCCCCGTATTGCTGAGAACAGAGTCAAGAGAATGAGAAGCTTCAACCGTGTCGTTGTTCACAGTCCAGGTAAAATTGGAGATTGAAGTATCTACGGCTTCTATATATACATGTGCTGGCGTGCTGCAGAAAAGTGATGAGTTTACCCCAAAGTTGGTGTTAGGCTTTGCCAAGGCAACTACAGACCGATCTACTGTGGTTGAAGAAGAGCATCCGTTTTGGTCAGTTTCTTGCACAAAGACCCAATACGATCCGGAGCCGGTATACGCGTAGTTAAATCCGTTTCCAGAAGTCACCGTGCCATCCTTCATATCCCATGTGAATGATGAATTAGTTGAACCTGAGCACTCAAAAAAGACAGAGTCTCCCACACAGGCTGAGTCGCTGCTTACACTTATTTCTGGTGTTGGAGATGCATGCACGGTTACTGCGCTATCCAACGTATATGAGTTTGAACCCACAGTGACTGTAACGGAATATACACCTGCTGTCATGAAGCTAATGACCGGGCTGCTGGAGGAAGAAGTGACTCCATTGCTAAAGGTCCATGCATAGTTTGAGGCGGTGTTAGAGGTTGAGAATGTTACATTGAGTGGTACGCATCCCGAAGTAGCGCTCACATTGACTTGTGCATTGACCAGCCAAGGCAATAGGCTAAGTAGTACAATGAGCGTATGACGTATGTAGTTTAAAATCATGGGATCACGGTCTTAGTAGATTTATTACCCCCATTTTCGAAATGCTGCCGAACTCATGACCGGTAGCCGTGAGTTCATAGGTGTAGGCCCCCGTAGGTGATTCAGTTCCGGCAACTTTGCCGTCCCACCCCTGGAGATGTGAGTTAGAGACAAAGAGCTGGTTCCCCCATCGATCGTAGATGACCATCTTAAACTCTGAAATCCCCTCTCCCTTTACTTCAAACATGTCGTTGAGGCCATCTCCGTCTGGAGTGAAGGCGGTTGGTAGGTAAATGTGTAGAGGTCGTGATACTTCAACAATGTTTGAAATACTTGTTCTGCCATCTTCGTGTTCTGCCAAAACTCTGAACTCAACGACATCACTCTGCGCTTGCGCTACAATGCTGGTAAAACTTAACGCCAACACCAATGCCAAGCGAATCATAGAAACACCTCGGATAGCAGTATTTGGTAGTTTAACCATACTTCGAGAATATGACCCTTTATACAGGAAATAAATGGCTGGTTTCCCAACGTTCGAGTTTTATATCCTAAACGGTGAATAGCGCAACTAGCAACGGAAAGAAGATTTGAAGGGGCAAAACGCGCTTATTAGTCGCAGGTGATACGATGGGTAACTCAAACCCTACTTTGGGAACCTCATATGCGTAAAATCCACTCTTTTTAGTTTAGGTTAGTGTTCGTACGGGTTATTAAAACGTGGTTTTGATTTCAGATCGTTTTTTGATTCAAAACGCTACCGTTTTCAACGAAAAAGAAGATGAGTGGCTATTTCGTTCATACTCCTACTTCTGAATGCACAAACATGAATCCTATTAACGCAAATCATATAGAAGTACAGAAGACGAGTTATGATCAAATGTTCGAAGGAGCTCTTCATGAGATTCTTCTATTTGGGCGAGCTGATTTGAAGTTTGTGCAAGTCAATAAAGCTGCCAGAGAGAACCTTGGATACGAGGGAGATGAGATTCTGGGCCTTTCATTTTTAGATATAGCATCAGAATTTGGAAGGGACTCCTTTTACGAACAGGTATTACCCCTAACCGATAAAGGTGCAGGTCAACTCGTATTTGAAACTACATTCAGACGAAAGGATTCATCTACTTATAGTGCAAAAGTGCAGTTACAACTGGTAGGCGCACAGGATGCACAGGTTTTTGCCGCTTTTGTAACAGACATATCGACCCGCAAAGAGGTGATCACGAGAAATACTGTGATCAAAGCACTGTGTGGGAAAGTGAATAGCCGGACCAGTCCGGTCGATTTTTCCAAACATGTGTTCAACGAATTACAGCGTATCAAGCCGTTTCCAAACCTGTATGTGTTTTCATATGAAGAGATAGAAGGCTCTTTGGATTTAGTAGCGGCTGTTGAGGGGCTGGTCGAATGGAATGGAGCTGAGTTAAATCCAACATTCGAGCTGGTGCGGTATGTGGCCGAGTCAAAAGAGGCTCTTTTTCTGGCCGGAGAAGATTTAAAAGATTTCGGGCGTGAACATGCCCCGGACTTTTATGCGGACGAGCTCAATTCCTGGATCGGGATTCCTATCGTTTATCAGGAAGCTACTATTGGCATATTCGTGGCTAAGAGCTTTACGGAAGACGACCCACTTCTGCAGATGGACGTCAATCTGTTCTCATTGATTGGGGCTCAATTTGCCAGTTTAATGGGGCGAGAGATTACCATTAGAGAGGTAAAGCAATTTGAAACCTATTTTTCGTTGTCAACGGATTTACTCTGTATTGCCAATACAGATGGGTACTTTAAAAAGATTAATCCGCGTTTCTCTGAACTACTAGGGTATTCCAGTGAGGAGTTGCTCTCAAGGAAGTTTATAGATTACATCCACCCAGATGACGTGGAAGCTACGCTACTCGAGGTAGAGAAACTGGCTAAGGGAGATTTGACCATCAACTTCGTTAACAGGTACAGGTGTGCGGACGGCACCTATAAATGGCTCATGTGGTCTTCTGGGGTAGATGTGAAAACGGGCCTTCTTTATTCGGCAGCCAGAGACATAACCAAGCAAAAAGTAACCGAAAAGATACTGACCTCATTAATCGGTATTCAGGATGGCTTTATAGCTGAAGCATCTTCTCGCGAAACCTTTGAAAAGGTGCTGGACGTGTTAATTGAAGTCACAGATAGTGAACGGGGTTTTATCGGTGAGTTAAAGCACGATGATAGGGGAGAACCATACCTCTATATGCATGCTTTGAAAGGAATAACTTCAGACATCAACAGGGTTTCGAACAAAGAGAGCGCAGATTATATAGAAGTGCTCTTCAACGAAGTGCTTAAGACGGGTCGCTCGGCTATTAGAAATATTGAATCTGAAGCAAGTCAGGGCCAAGAATCCAGAGAACAGCTTCCTGAGAAGAGAAGCTTAATGGCGTTGCCTTTTTACAAGCATAAAGAAATGCTCGGGATTGTTGGAATAGCGAATTTGAACAGGGAGTTTGAAGAGGAAGACAAAGAGTTGATTGAGCCGTTTTTGTCTACTTGTGCCGCCATGATAAATGCATATCACAGTGCATTGAAAAAGCAGATTGCCGAGAAAGAGGTAAGGAAACTGGCCGATATTGTTTCGTATTCAACCGATGCCATTATAACGACCGATCGAGAAGATAACATTGTGAGTTGGAACAAAGGGGCCGAGAGGATGTTTGGATATGCTTTCGAAGAAATCATCGGGAAGAACATTGATATTCTGCGGCATGAAAGCCTTAAGGAGACCCACAAAACCATTGTTCATGAGGTTCAGAAAGGAACTTCGCACGAGAATTATGAGACTATGCTCCTATCAAAAGAAGGGAACATGATAAACGTGAGCACATCTGTTTTTCCACTGATAAACGATGGTGGCCAAATCGATGGGGTATCGCGTATTTTGAGAGATATAACTGCTCAAAAAGAAGCGGAAAGAATAAAAGAGGCCTTTACAAAAGAGCTCGAGGCCAATGTGAAAGAGAGGACATCTGAGCTGGTCAAAACCAGAAATGAGCTGGCTCAAAGCCTGGAAAAAGAGAAGGAGCTGGGAGAGCTCAAATCGCGATTTGTTTCAACTACTTCTCATCAGTTTCGCACACCGTTAGCCGTTATCCAATCCAGCATTGCGCTCCTGGCTATGCAAAAGGATGGAATGACTGAAGAAATCAGACCGTTGTTTGATAAAACTTACGATCGTGTTAAGGGACAGATCAGGCGGATGACCGATATGATGAATGATATTCTGCTCCTTGGTAAAGTGCACGGAGGAAACCTTGAGTTAAAGGGCGCACCAACCGACCTGGCCAAGCTGTGCTGCGATATTGTAACAAACTACAACGACACGCAGAAAGACGGGCGACAGATAGAGTGCATTATACAAGGACAAGAAAGAGACGTTGTGCTCGATCCTAAGCTTATGGATCAGGCCATCTCTAACCTCGTGTCAAACGCGCTCAAGTATTCGATTGGCCGACCAGCTCCTGAGGTTAGAATTAGTTACGAGAAAGATCAGGTAGAAGTGAGTGTGAGAGATTTTGGTATGGGAATGCCAGAGGATGAGGTTTCACATCTGTTTGAACCGTTCTTTAGAGCCAGCAATGCCACCGAATATGCGGGAACCGGACTCGGCACTACCATTGCCAAGGAGTACGTGGAATTGCATGGAGGCAAGATCAGAGTTAGGAGCGAGTATGGCAAAGGAGCTGAGTTTATCATCACACTGTATGATTCCGATACTGATTCCGAAAAAGCAACAAGCTAACCCAAAACCTTGACGGATTCAGATTAGCTTGTTTATTGAGAATCTAAACCAAACTATTTCTCTACTTGATTTGAGCGTATCGGATCTGAGATGTCCAATCTTATCTGCTCAGTCCTGGCTTACCAGGAATATTTCTTCAGATGTGTTTAAGTGTCGATACTGATCTCTTAAAGAGAAGTGATAAATGGCTTCCCAACCACAATCAGGTCGCGGACCAGACTCGGACGAGATAAGCGTGAAGCTTTCAGCGTCTATGTCGGCCATCATAGTGTAAAAACGTCTGAGGTTTTGTGTGTATTGGTTGGCATTGAAGTCTTCTCGTGACTTTTTATCATCGAGTTCACAGATCTTTTGAATTCCGTCTTCTCCGTTCACCATATAGATTCCGGATTCAATTTCACATTCATCTTCGCTTTGGACCAACTTCACGTAAAAATCCTGGTCTCCTGAAAGCAGAAGATTACACACTTGTGCTTTCACTGTAGAAAAGGCGAAGAAACTTGCAATTAGTGTCAGGCTCAGTAGTGTTGTATATGTTCTAATTGCTTTCATAACGTTGAATTTGACTTCAATGTAGAACAACATATAATGAGCTGATAACAGCCTTTACCCATCGAGAAGCTGTGTTTTCCTAACGTGGACAAGCGCTTTCGGCAAGGTATCGATTGTCGTCTGTAGGAATAATCTTGCGTATAAGGCGTTCGTTTCTCCTACGTGTAATTGATACGACAATGAATATGTACTTTCGAAGCCAAATTTCAGACCACATGAGCCGTATTGCCGTTGTTTTAGCCATTATAGCTTCATCTGCTCTTACTAGTTGTTACAATTGTGTGACCTGCACCGATTGTGTGAGCGAAGAGTATAACGTAGAAGATTCTTGTTATGCAACTGCCAAGGACTACTACAACAATCGGTCTGAATGGAAAGATGACGTCAAGACTTACGAAGAGTTTTATGAATGTAAGTGTCAATAATCGTGTAGGCCGTGTTTGAGTTTCTGCTCCAACCTGAGACTTGGATTGCTCTGCTCACGCTAACCTTTTTGGAGGTAGTTCTCGGCATTGACAACATCATCTTTATTTCCATTGTTTCCAATAAACTGCCAGCTGAGCAGCAACCAAAAGCAAGGAAGATTGGTTTGGCACTTGCACTCATCGTGCGCGTCATAATGCTCATTGGAATATCCTGGCTGATCGGTTTAACCACTCCGTTGTTTTCTGTGTTTGGGCTTGATTTTGCTGGAAGAAACATCATCTTGCTGTTAGGAGGTCTGTTTCTTCTTGCTAAGAGTACCACTGAGATTCATGATAAAGTATCGGGTGGTGAGCACGAAGTCAAGGTTTCAGGTAAAGCTGTCAGTTTCAGCGCCATTATCACGCAAATTGTACTGCTCGATATTGTGTTTTCATTTGATAGCATTCTCACGGCCGTTGGTATGTCTGATCAAATAGCGGTGATGATAGCAGCTGTGATGATATCCATTGTAATCATGATGATTTTCGCAGAGCGTATTTCCAAATTCATCAATGATAATCCTACGCTTCAGGTGCTAGCGCTCTCATTTTTAATCCTGATAGGGTTTATGCTTGTGGTTGAGGGCTTGCCTATGGATGATATTCATGTGCCCAAGGGGTATATCTACTTTGCGGTTTTCTTCTCATTGGCTGTTGAGATGATCAATCTGAGGGTGAGAAAGCGTAAAGCCAACTAGTATTACTCAAACAAAAAGTGCAATTTAGCGGCACAACCCCATTAACCGTGCCCTCAGAAATTCACCTAACATTTAAGGATGAAGCATTTAACGGATGCTCGTCTAGCGTAGCTGTTTTACTCGTTGATAGTCATGGAAAACATAAAGAGTCCTATCAACTGGGTGTGCTCGAAACGGCCAATGCGTACAAGCAAATCAATGAGAATGGTTCGCTCAACCTCGATGGTATGTACCTGGCAGGTTTCTCGCTTAAAGAGTATCGAGATTTATATGGTCTAAAGCCATCTGATCGGGTTGAAATAAAGGACTTTTCGGCAAGGCGCACTTTTTTTGACTCGGACAAGGAGATAGATTTTTCGCAGGCAGATTTCGTGGGTGATGGTTGCCATTTTGATGAATGTGTTTTTGGAGATGGACCATTAAGCTTTTATCACTGTATCTGGCACACAACAGTAAGCTTTGAGGAAGCGCGATTTGGAGCGGGAATTGCCAATTTTCAGTACGCAGAGTTTCTTGGTTCTCAGGTCAAGTTTAATCACGTAGAGTTTAAGGCGGGCGATGTTCAGTTTATCAATGCTGTATTTGGAGACACCCATGTGAGTTTTCAGGAAGTCATGTTTGGCGATGGCAAGGTTGACTTTCACTACACCAAGTTTGGAAATGGCAATATTTCGTTTGATAAGTCCAGGTTTGGTGGAGGCGAGGTCTCGTTTAAGCGGGTAGACTTCGGTCATGGCAAAGTAGACTTTAGGCGCGTTCATTTCGGAGATGGAGTTATCGATTTCACTGAGGCTGAGTTTAAGAGTGGCAAGGTCATTTTTAGGTCATCTGTATTTGGCGAAGGCGATATCCGTTTTGTAGAGGTGGTTTCTGACTCTGATTTTATTTTCGACAAGGCAGAGTTTGGATCAGGTAGTCTATCCTTTTTTGGTGCTACAGCCCGGAAGCTTTCTTTTCAGATATGCCAGCTCAATAACTATGTAGATCTCCGTCTGGCCCGAGCCGAGAAAGTAGATCTTAGATATACCATTGTTCGAGACATCATAGATATGATGCCGACAGATAGGTACAAGGTCGAAGTAGCCGAAATGAATTTCAGCGGAATGCGGAACCTCGGAAGCCTGTACATCGATTGGAAGGAAAACGGTGTGAAGCGCCTGGTCGAAAACCAAAGCGAAACGAATGACCGTCAAAAATCTGAGCAGTTTCTGGTACTGAAGGAATCATACAATGCTACCGGGCGCTATGCCGATGAAGACAGGGCATATGTTTGGTACAAACGCTACGAACTCAAAGCGGATTTGCAGTTTGCGCTGTCCAAGAAAAAATCAAACGCTATTTGGGCCTATCCAACTGCTTTCTTCAAGTGGCTGTTATTTGACAAAGTAGGGTTATATGCCACAGAGCCGCTTCGTGTGCTTTTCTCCGTCACAGTCATTTATACGCTTTTCAGCTTGCTCTATCTGGTACTTCCTTACATGGCCGACACATACATTGACACAGGTGGAGGAGAAGTGTTGGCTGGAATGAATGAAGTGACTAAGGCGTTTTACTACTCTGCCATCACATTTCTGACCATTGGCTATGGAGAGTTTTATCCTGTTGGCATCATGCGATTATTTGCCAGCTTAGAAGGATACGTAGGCGTGTTTTTGATGGGTTACTTCTCCGTCTCGTTTATGCGTAAGGTGTTGCGATAAAAAAAAGCCCCGCCATTCAAGGCAGGGCTAAAGGTGGCTGTGTTCTAATCTTAGTACACAACCGATTCCGATACATGGCTAGAGCCGTCAGGGAAGGTGTACTTGTGGAAGACAATTCCTGTTCCCATTGCCGGAGGATATGTTTCATTAATGGTTTGTGGAGTGTCTTTAACCAGATTGTAACTCGAGCTAAACAGCACGTTGCCGGTAAAATCGAGCAATTCATAGCTTACTGCGGTGGTGAGTCTCGGGGTAAACTGAATCGTGATACTGTTTTGTGTTATTGGAGATGGGGTTTCAGTAATATCAACCAGGTCACTCTGCTCATAGGTGAAATCAATACCCGTTGAAGCCTCAACAACCTTTGTTCTAATCTCACCATTGGTATACGCTAAAGTTAAGCTGTACAAACCAGCCGGAAGTGTGTTGGATGGTGCTGTCAGGCTGCCATCAGCACCATAGAGGCTATGCAGGTTAATGGTGGTAGGAGCTCCTGTACCAAGCATGTCTGTGATGATTATCTTGTTGATGTACTGTCCAATGTTTTCATCAACACCGCCTGGGCCATATGGAGTGAGCGATTGAACAAGTCCTTCCATGGATTCTTCGGCTTCATCTTCGGCTTCCTGAAGTATTTCCCAAATGTTGTCCATCGGGTCTGGCCCCGGAGGGTTGGCTGGTGGGAAGGGGAATTGAATAAGTTCTTCTTGTCTGTGTTTTAACCATGCCAACATCCACTTGTGTTTTGTCCCAGGAGTTGGAGGTACTGACCCAACAGCCTGTAGACACTCGAGGGGCGGAATGTTAACTCCGGTAGAAGGGTTGAAATCTCCGTAGATATTGATTTGATTTTCGAACCAGGATCTTGGATTGCCACATACGGAAGCAGAAGTGTAAGCAAATGTGGAATAGCTGATGGGACTTTGAGGAACAAATTCAGGTGCTCTTAGACCACCGCCTTGCCCCCATTGTCTAGCTGTTTTACGTACTGCGGCTACTGTACCTGTGAGCGGATATCCGGTAAGGCTTACATAGTTGGCCTGACTGCCATCGAGCCCGTGAATCACATTGAATCCGTCATGTACGCATTCCATGCCTGTGCACCATTGGTTGAAGTTGGCCTGATCATAATAGGCGTAGTATGGAACCAGGTTGCCTGAGCCGTCATCGTAATTCGCATCTTCAACACGCATATAGGTGCCACCGTTTACCTCGTACTCGTACAAGGTGGCATCCCATGCATAGGCAAATTGATCAGCAGGAAAACCGTTCCCACCGGAGTAGACCTTTCCGTTGCAGGTTTTCTTACATTTTTCCACAGGAACCTCACCAACTGGAGCCGTGATTATTTCTATGCCTATTGCCGAGTTGAGTGGAGATACATTGCTTGCTGATGCTATCTCATTGTTGTTCTCATCGTATCCTTTAATATCCATGAGGTAGATGCCGCTCGCATCGATGTCGGCAATATCATCGGTCACAAAAACGAAGTCTTCGCTCGTTGTAACATCCATCCACACGCTGCTGGTAAATGTCCCAGATTGGTCCAGTACGTGTTTATAGATGGTGCATTCCCAGTGATCTAACTGTGGGTGATTCGAGCGATCGAGAATTAGGTAGCCATTAGCGGCTATTGGAAAGTGTTTCACTACATCCTGAGAGGTAGCGTAGCTAGAAGCCAACAGACCTATACAAAGGTTTATTGACAGCGTTAATAGTCGTTTTGACAGGATTGTTCTTTTCATGATTTTTTGATTTTTATTCAATGTCATGAAAGAACATGAGATGGAAAATCTCAATTACTAAACCCACAGTAGAAGCCGATGAAGCGGCTTTTTCGGTTTTTACAACGTGATGTTTCGAAGAAGTTTTTTGCCCTCACGAGATAGTGGTAGCCGGTCGTTGTTGCTCATCACAAGGCTTCCACCGTCAGCTTTATCCCACTTGATGATTTGTTCGAGATTGATAAAGAATGACCTGTGTATGCGTACGAAGTTTTCAGAGTGGATTCTATCTGCTACAAACTTCAGGGGTTTTGATATGGTCTTTATCTCTCCGTTAATCATTCTAATATGACAATAGCTGGCGTCAGCCTCTATGTACATGATATCACATGGGTTGATGTATTCAATAGAACTACCATGGGGAATAGATATTCGACCATTTAAGACAGTCTTAATCGAGCCTATCGAGTTTTGAGAGTTCTTTTTTGAATGAACAATCTCCACGATTCGGTTTTTGATGACTTCAAACTCATCAAAACTGATGGGCTTGAGCAGATAAGAGAGAGCTTGCGACTTGAATGCTTCTATGGCATATTGGTCGTAAGCCGTAGCAAAAACGACTTCAAAAGAAGTGTCGAAATTCTTTGCCAACAGGTCAAACCCCGTCTGGTCATGCATCTGAATATCTAGGAAGATCAAATCAGGCTTTAGTTCCATGATTTTCTGATAGGCTGTGTCTACGCTATCGGCTTCGCCAATTACATCAAACTCTGGATATTCTTCAACGATGGCTTTCATCGCCTTACGAGCTCCCATCTCGTCATCTATTATAAGGGTCTTGATTTTCATGATTTGTCCCAGGTTATGGTAATGATGGTGCCGTGAGGCAAGTTGTGTTCAAAGTCGATAGTAAAACGCCCTTCATTCAGGTGGGTGAGCAAGTCCAGCCTCTCTTTATTGATTCTTGTTCCGATACCCAGGCCTGAATTTGTACCACCATTGGTGAAACCTCTGCCATTGTCTTTAATCACAAACTCCAGTACATCGGTCGCTGGTCTCGATACACTGATTTCGATGAACCCTGTTCTGTCAATGCCGCTTATGCCGTGAAGAACTGCGTTTTCAACATAGGGCTGAATTAGCATAACGGGTACATCTATGTGTGAATTGATGATGTTATTGTCTATGTGAATGTTGAACTCGAACCGTGGGCTCGAACGAAGTTGTTCCAGCACCAGGTAATCAAAGGTGGATTTGAGCAGTTTGTCAAGAGAGGTTTGTTGCTCCTGAGATTGTTCCAGCACATTGCGTATATGCCGCGCAAACTTTGCCAAATACTCGCTAGAAGAACGTTTGTCATTTGTGAGTATAAATGCCTGAATCGAACTCAAAGAGTTGAATATAAAATGTGGTTTTAGTTGAGACGTAAGCGCGGTCATCCTAGAAGCGTTTTGTTGATTTTGGAAGCGAGCTCTTTCCAGTGCAAACCGACTTCTCAAATACAACGGAACGAGTAGAACCAACAGAAACAATATGGAGGCGGCAACCTGAAACCATATGCGTTGATAAAACTTGTTCTTGATCTCAAAAGAGGTTGAGTGAACTTCGTTTGCCTGGTTTTTTACCTCGAGCTGATATAAACCTGCGCGCAGCTGATGAAAACTTAAATCTGTGGCAGACATATCCAGCCAGTTCGTATCAATCGGAAGCAATCTGTATTGGAATTGACCGATGGAAGTCTTCTTGAAATCAATCAGCTGAAAGTTAAACCGGATGTTGTCCTCAATAAATATCTCATGTCCGGTGGTGGAATAGTGAGCCTTACCATTTACGATGATTCTTTTGAGTTTTACCTTACCTGGCTCTTCTCCAATGTTGGTTGCATTAGAAACAGATGTTTTAAAGATTTGCTTACGGCTGGCAATGAGCAATGTGTCTTCATTGATATCGAGATCGATCACTTCAAACGGAGGCAGCCCCCAAAGGTCGTTGAGGTTTTCTGCCGATAATAAGTCATCAATAAACTCTAGCTTGAAAAGCCCGACCACTGTGCCCAGATACAATATGTTCTTATGCAGCATGATTTTGTTGATCTTGCTTATCTCAGGACCGTGATGCGGTACGAAATCTTGTTCCTCATCGAGGTACATAAACAGTGGCTTGCCGCTTGAAAAAGCGATGAGGTTTTCTTTGAACCACACAAGGCGCTGGAAGGATAAATCAATGTTGAATCGATTCAGTACGGTTATAGTGTCTTGATCATCAAAGTGCTTCAGCTTTAGAATGCCCTTGGAGGAAGCTGCCCAAACAATCTTTCCGTTGTTTGGATCCTCTATTATGTCTCTGATTCTTCTATACTGTTTGCTCTTGCAACTCTTCTCATTTATTAGAATGCGTGTATAGGTGCCGCGCAGCGTATCTCCACGGTGAATCATAGCTGAGAGAGAACTGGCCAGGGCAATTTTTTTATTCTCTGCGATGGAGTTTTGCGTGAAATTCCAGCTTATCCTGGACCTTGAGCCACTTTCCATCCGAATACTGTACTCGTAGGAATTTTCATCCAACGAAACACGAGAGAAAAGGTAGGAGGGCTTTGATGACGGAAGGTCTCTATGGGCAATTTTCGTTTTTCCGTGCCATAGATCAAAGTCCTTATCCAGAAAGCACGTTTTTCCTCCGGTATTGTGGATGCCAATAATGTCTGTTTTGTGCTCCGGGATCAGGGTCTCAAAATGAAGTGAAGGAATGTATCGAATGCCCTTTCCCTGAGTGCCAAACCAGTACCCTCCCTCAAAATCTGTTGAGAAGCTCGATATGTGATCATCTTCAAAATAGCGAGTTTTCCAACTGCCGTTTGAGTAAAGATATGCGCCTGAGTTTTCGGTGCCAATGAGGAAACTCGTATCAGAAAGAATCGAGATACTGTTGGTCGAGTTGCTGTGGAGATATAATGTGTCTACTCGTCCTTCGGTAATAGAGAAAACAATGCTGTCTATAGAAACCACCATTCTTTCATGGGCGTATTCGTAGTTGAAGTTGAAGTCTGTTGGCAATGCCGTTGGAGGGAAGAACGCATTGAGATCAATGCTGTAATCGCGTTCCCTGAATGCAAATGACACCACACCCCTCGTTTTTCGTTTAAGCCGTTGTCTCGATAAATAAGCGCGGTGTTTCTTTTCTATCGTGTGGCCGTCTCCGGTCATGTTTGCTATCTGCTCAACAAGTGTGTCAGGGCACAACAGAGCGTATCCATTCTTGGAACTTACATACACTGAATCCTCAGAGATGACATCGATTTTATACAGTGTTTGATTGAATATTAAGTGGTCATTTATATCAATATGGCCGGTTTTTAGAACAACAGAATCATTTGTCAAACGATAAACGGAACCGTTTTGAGTTGCAAACCAAATAGCGTGATCAGGTCCTTCAGCAATAGCGACAATTGTGGAGTTTGAGTGGGTCTCAAATTTCGTCCCGTCAAAAGAGCATAGTCCTATTTCTGTTCCGAACCAAAGCAATCCTTGAGAATCGGTGTATGCACAGATAATATTGTTGGAAGGGAGCCCATCTGCAATGCCATAATCTGTCCAGTATGGGTGGTTTTTCCTCTGACCAAACGAATTCCATGGTTGGCATAACAACACAGAAATAATGATGCAGGTAGCCAGGGTGTTTTTATACGCCAGATCAAAACTCACGAAGTCAATATTAGAAGTTATGGGTCATTAAAATGAAGGTCAAATTTTTAAATGACCTTATTAGTTTTTAAAGGGATGAATGTAGCTCCATTTTTTCTCCATAGTCACTGATTAAGACTTTACCTTTGCCGCCCTTATTTCAGAAAAGAAATTGGCTATGAGTATGATTAACATCACCCTTCCTGATGGATCGGTAAAAGAATTTGAGCAGGGAGTTTCGTCCATGGATATTGCTAAGTCAATTAGCGAAGGACTGGCGCGTAACGTGCTTTCTGCAAAGGTGAACGGACAAGTGTGGGATGCCAATCGGGGCATTCAAGAAGACGCTACGTTGAGTTTGTTGACGTGGAATGATGAGGAAGGCAAGTCAACCATGTGGCATAGTTCGGCTCACTTAATGGCCGAGGCTTTTGAGTTTTTCTATCCTGGAATTAAGCTGGCAATTGGTCCTCCCATTGAAAACGGATTTTATTACGATATCGATTTTGAAGATTATAAGTTCTCAGAAGAGGACCTTCCTAAGATCGAGAAGAAGATGCTCGAACTGGCGCGTGAGAAAAATGCGTTTGTTCGAAAAGAGGTTTCAAAAGCAGATGCTTTAGCCTACTTTGAAGAGCGCAAAGATCCATACAAACTTGAGTTGATCAATGATCTAGAGGATGGTGAAATTACGTTTTACACCCAGGGTAATTTTACGGACCTGTGTCGCGGACCTCACATTCCTCATACAGGATACATCAAGGCCATTAAGCTTCTGTCTGTAGCAGGTGCTTATTGGAGAGGGAATGAGAATAACCCCATGCTAACGCGTGTTTACGGAATCACTTTTCCAAAAAACAAGGAGCTCGAAGATTACCTTGAAATGTTGGAAGAGGCTAAGAAACGTGACCACCGGAGGATTGGTAAGGAGTTGGAATTATTCACTTTCTCACAACGCGTGGGCCAGGGGCTACCGCTTTGGTTACCGAAAGGAGCTGATTTACGAGGAAGATTAGAAGCGTTTCTTAGAAAAGCGCAGTCCAGAGCCGGATATGTTCAGGTTATGACACCTCATATTGGCGGAAAAGAATTGTATGAAACATCAGGTCACTACGCGAAATACGGGAAGGACTCGTTTCAACCTATTAGTACACCAGATGGAGGCGAAGAGTTTCTTCTGAAACCAATGAACTGCCCACACCACTGTGAGATTTATGCATCACAGCCACGTTCGTACCGCGATCTGCCTATAAGAATGGCCGAATTCGGTACTGTTTATCGCTATGAGCAGAGTGGTGAGCTGCACGGCCTGACGCGTGTGCGTGGATTTACGCAAGATGATGCGCATATTTTCTGCACCCCAGATCAGGTAAAGAAAGAATTTCAGGACGTAATTGATCTCGTGTTATACATTTTCAAGACACTGGATTTTGAAGACTTCATTGCTCAGATTTCTCTGCGACATAAAACGGATCGCGACAAGTATATCGGGTCAGAGGAAAATTGGGAGAAAGCAGAAACTGCCATCCTGGAGGCAGTGAAGGGCAAGGGCTTAGATACGGTTATCGAATATGACGAAGCTGCGTTCTACGGACCGAAGCTCGATTTTATGGTCAAGGATGCCTTAGGGCGTAAGTGGCAGCTTGGAACCATTCAGGTTGACTACAATCTGCCAGAACGATTTGAATTAGAGTTTGTTGGGGCTGATAATGAGAAGCATCGCCCTGTAATGATCCATAGAGCACCATTTGGATCCATGGAACGGTTCGTTGCTGTACTCATCGAACATTGTGCTGGTAAGTTTCCATTATGGCTGACGCCAGAGCAGGTAAGGATTTTACCAATTAGTGATAAATTCAATGAAGGATGTAAAAACATTTTACAATCCCTTGAAAATTACGATATTCGCGCCTCCATTGACGAGCGGGGTGAGAAAGTAGGGAAGAAAATCCGCGATGCTGAGTTAGAGAAAGTTCCTCTAATGCTTGTTATAGGCGGAAAGGAGCTCGAAGATGGAGTGGTTTCAGTGCGCAAACAAGGAGAAGGAGACCAGGGTCAAATGACCGTGGAAGAGTTCGCCAAGTTTGTTCAAAATGAAGTCAATAAACAATTAGAATATTAAGTTTAGTACGTTATCGGAATAAGAAGACCATATCGAAGGCCCCAAAGACAGGAGCCCGAACATCAGATTAATGAGCGAATTCGATCGCCCAGAGTTAGATTAGTTGGAGATGGAGAACCGCAGGTTCTGCCAACCGATCAGGCACTGCGTATGGCGAAAGATGCCCAGCTGGATTTGGTGCTTATTTCAGAAAAAGCTGATCCGCCTGTTTGTAAAATTCTCGATTACAAGAAGTTCTTGTACGATCAGAAGAAGCGAGCGAAAGAGATTAAAAACAAAGCCCAAAAGGTTGTTGTTAAGGAAATCAGATTTGGACCGAATACGGACGAACACGATTACGCGTTCAAGAAGAAGCACGCCATTAAGTTCCTTGAAGAAGGTTCAAAGCTTAAGGCATATGTGTTCTTTAAGGGACGTTCTATCTTGTTTAAAGACAAAGGCGAAATACTACTGTTGAAACTCGCTACTGAGTTGGAGGAGTTGGGAGTAGTTGAGCAGATGCCAAAATTAGAGGGCAAGCGCATGATTATGATGTTGGCCCCAAAGAAGAAAAAGTAAGTAATAATTTAAGTTTAATATAAAAGGAAGCGATGCCTAAAATGAAAACCAATTCCAGTGCTAAGAAACGATTTCGTTTCACCGGTACGGGAAAGATTAAAAGGAAGCACGCGTACAAGAGTCACATCTTAACGAAGAAGTCGAAAGACAGAAAGAGAAGATTGACTCAGTCAACGCTTGTACATCCTGGGGACCGAACCAACATCTTAAAGTTGATGGCCCTCAAATAATGGTTTGTTCATCGTAAGGTGAACATGTGTTTAACCCGGTTGCGAGCTTTAAGTTTCTCTATTAAATGAGAGCGCTTTCAACCAAAAAGCAAAATTAAAATGCCAAGATCAGTAAACAGTGTAGCGTCAAGAGCAAGACGCAAGAAAATCATGAAGCAGGCCAAAGGATACTTTGGTCGTAGAAAGAATGTATGGACCGTAAGTAAGAATGCCGTTGAGAAAGCGATGCTTTACTCTTACGTAGGTCGAAAACACAAAAAGAGAAACTTCCGATCACTTTGGATTCAGCGTATTAACGCTGGTGCAAGACTACACGGAATGTCTTACAGCGAGTTCATGGGGAAAATGAACAAGTCAGGAATCGAACTTAACAGAAAGGTTCTTGCCGATTTAGCTATGAATCATCCAGATGCATTCAAAGCAGTCGTTGACAAAGTGAAGTAAGTTTATTCTTTATTTTCAAGAGATTAGGGAGGCCAAAAGCCTCCCTTTTTTGTTAATATTGCTGCTATAACTGAACACCTAAGTATTATGAAGAAAATTCTTCTATCAGGTCTGTCTTTTTTCGTGGCTTTAAGCGCGATCTCTCAGAGCGAACCAAGTAAACCTTCTTACGAGAAGCAGGTATATATTAACGACAATGGAGACATTTTCGTTCAGAAGCAACTTCCTATGTATTTGAAGTTCTCTACCACACCAAATGGAGAGAATATTAACCTTAAAGGAAAGGAACCAGCTTATGCTGAGCCTATGTATCTCGATACAGAAGGCCCCAATTACATTCGAAGTAAGTATGCTGTAGACCCGGCAACAGGTAAAACGGTACAGCCGCCTAGAGAAGTATTGTATGAAGTGAATGCCGATGGGCTTGCTCCGGTAACATCCTTAAAGTATGATGGCGCACCAAAGTATGTAAGTGGTGGAGTGACTTATTTCGGAAAAGGGCTTAGTTTCTCGCTTTCACCAAGAGATGGTGTGTCTGGAGTAAAGACAACTCAATATGCGCTCGGAGGTGGTTACTCTGATTACAGTGCTGGAGTGAGCGTTTCGAAAGAAGGAGCACAAACACTTTATTACTATTCAGCTGACTTCGTGGGTAACGCTGAGAACACAAAATCTTCCTCATTCACCGTTGACCTTACTGCACCTAAAACAAACTATGAGGTAGTTGGTATCAACAAGCAGGGAACTATTCTTTCACCCACGGCTAAGTTGAAGCTTACCAGTTCAGATAACCTATCTGGAGTTCGAACTACGTACTACAATTTTGATGGTGGTAATTCTCGAACCTATGGTGGAATGGTAAACGTGTCAGGTCTTTCTGATGGCGAGCATGTGTTTAAATACTACTCGGTTGATAATGTGAAGAACATGGAAGGTGGAGAAGGCGGAGCTTCTGCTTCTACATTTAAATTCTACCTCGACAAGATTCCTCCGGTTCCTACGCATCAGGTGAAGGGAGATCAGCACCAGGGTAACTACCTGTACATATCACCACGGACTACCATTGCATTGGCAGCAACAGATAACAAAGCTGGTGTAAAGAATATCTACTACCGAATTGATGGTGGTGAGCGAGGCATATTTTCATCTGATTTCAAAATGCCACCTAATCGAGGTGTCCATAATGTAAAGTATGATGCAAACGACCAGGTAGATAACCTGAGCAAGAACTATTGGATCAATGTATTTATGGATGCCGATGCTCCAGAAACGGGAATTATCTATGCTAATCCACAGTTTATGGATCGAGATACATTGTTTATTACGAGCAACAGTGGTATCACATTAAAGACAAGAGACGATGCATCTGGAGTTAAGAGCGTAGAATACCAAATCGATGGCGGAGGGTTTAAAGCGTATAGTGAGTTTACTCTTCCAAGTGAAGGTTACCACACAATCAACTTCAAATCATCGGATAACGTAAACAACAAAGAAGGTGAGAAAACCAGCAGTTGTTTTGTCGATAATACAGCTCCAGAGATTTTCGTAAAGTTCAGTATCGAGAAAATAGGTACGAAGAGTGGGTTACCGGTATATCCTAACTACACACGTATGTATGTAGCTGCTACAGATAAGAAAGTGGGTACCAAGTCCATTAAGTATGCAATGAACGATGGACCGATGTCTCTTTACTCTTCACCAGAGACTTTAGATGCATCAGAGGTAAGCCGATTCAGAAAAAACAAAAAGTACTCTGTAAAAGTTGAGGCAATTGATATGCTAGGAAACAAATCAGAGAAGGTGGTTGAATTCTATGTAGGCAAAGACGCGAAGTAAGAGTTAAAGACCTAAAAAGAAACGAAGTCGGATCATTTGGTCCGACTTTTTTTATGCCTATTCGCCAAGAACCCGGCTCAAACCATGCGCTGCGGCATCGTATTGAGGATTCATTTTCAGAGCTGATCGATACTCCTGCTCGGCTTCGGCTAATTTGGATTGACGCTCATAACAAAGACCTCGGTTATATACTGCCTCATAATAGTTCTGAGGACCATACTGAATGGCCTTTGTAAAGAACTGAGCAGAACTGTCGTAAGCATGTATGAGTTCAAGATATACCCAACCAATATTGTAGTAGGCATTCCAATACGCTTCGTTCAAATCAGTGATTTGGTGATAGGCTTCAATAGCCTCACGGGGCCTGCCTGTGGTCTGATAATGCAGGCCGAGTGCATATAGGGCTTCAATGCTTTCAGGTCTCACGCTAAGCGCATTCTTAAAATAATCTTCAGCAATCTCATGCTCGATGGATGCATATATAAATCCGAGTTGCAGGTAAGAATCGTAGTCTGACGCATCTTGTTCTACAGCTGTCTGAAAACTCGATACGGCATTGGCTGTATCACCGAGGTACTTATAGTTGAAGCCCTTCAGCCGATAAGCCTTTGCATTATAGACATCTAGTTTTAGTGCCTTGTTCAGGTATGTAAAAGAGGCATCCGCATCTCTCACAATCATGTATAGCTCACCAAGTTTAATGAGTACGTCTGCGTTATCGGGCGATATCTTGTGTGCTTTTAACAGCGCATCACGAGAGGCTCGGCTCTCTTTAGATATAAGCTTAAGGTCTGCCAGCAGTATGTAGTATTCTGCCCGCCCGCTATCCAATTTTAATGCTCGTCCTACGTCACTTAAACTTGAGGCCAAATCCTTGCTGCCATAGTGCAGTTTAGCACGTTCAAAATAGAGCTCGTGCGCATTAGGCGATTCTTTGATCAACGAGTTGATGCTGTCTAATGGCGAGCTGGCTGTTTGTTCTCCGGCATTGGTGTCAAGCCGGCTTGTATTGTTTTCCTGGCAGGAGATTAAAAATGCCAGAACAAAAAAAACGGAAGTGAATCGTATGTTCATCTCGCGCAAATCTAATTGTAAAAGGCCGAAACAAGTGTTCGGCCTTTATACGGTTTATGGAGTGGTTTACAATGTTTACTGAACGGGCTCTTCTACCTGAGGTTTGAAAGACTCGAAAATCTTTTCCTCAATTTCCAGCGCCAATTCAGGATTATCTGCCAGAAGGTTTTTCACGGCATCTCGTCCCTGACCAAGCTTGGTGTCTCCATAAGAGAACCATGAACCACTTTTCTTAACGATTCCCTGCATGACACCTAAATCTATAATCTCACCGTTTTTAGAAATTCCCTGGCCAAACATGATGTCAAATTCGGCTTTCTTGAAAGGAGGAGCTACTTTGTTTTTCACCACTTTGACACGCACATTGTTTCCAATGTTTTCGTCTCCTGCTTTAATCTGACCAGCCCTGCGAATGTCGAGTCGTTGAGAGGCATAAAACTTCAGGGCGTTACCACCTGTAGTGGTTTCAGGGTTTCCGAACATAACACCAATTTTCTCTCGAAGCTGATTGATGAAAATACATGTACAGTTAGTTTTTGAAATAGATCCTGTGAGCTTTCTCAAAGCTTGTGACATCAATCGCGCCTGAAGTCCCATTCTGCTATCGCCCATTTCACCTTCAATTTCTGCTTTTGGAGTAAGTGCTGCCACAGAATCAATAACGATTAGGTCAATAGCACCCGAGCGTATCAGGTTATCTGCAATTTCCAAGGCCTGCTCTCCATTATCTGGCTGTGAGATCAACAGATTCTCTGTATCTACACCCAGGTTTTCTGCATAGAAGCGGTCAAATGCGTGCTCCGCATCGATGATAGCTGCAATGCCACCTTGTTTTTGAACTTCGGCCATGGCGTGAATAGCCAGTGTGGTTTTACCCGAAGACTCCGGTCCATAGATTTCTACAACGCGTCCTCTAGGATATCCTCCCACACCTAATGCCAGGTCGAGAGAAAGTGAGCCTGTTGGAATTACATCGAGTTGCTCCACTGCGTTATCTCCCATGCGCATGATGGAACCTTTGCCGTATGTCTTTTCTAATCTATCTAATGTAAGCTGTAACGCTTTCAGTTTTTCTTTTGATACTTCTGCTGCCATAATGTTTGCCTTATTGAATCGCTTCTAATATTTGAGCTGTGTGCTCCTTTGTTTTAACCTTATCAATTCGCTTGATAATTATTCCGTTCTCATCTATAATGAAAGTCTTCCTGTGAATACCGTCAAAGACTCTTCCCATAAATTTCTTTTCTCCCCACACACCAAATGCATTGATGATGGTTTTGTCTTCATCTGCAATCAATGGAAATGGTAAGTCATACTTCCCGATAAACTTTTGATGCTTCTTCTGGGTGTCTGCACTAACCCCAATAATTTGAATGCCTTGTGAAAGCAAATCATCATAATTGTCCCGTAGATTACAAGCCTGAGCTGTGCAGCCCGGAGTGTCGTCTTTCGGGTAGAAATACAGTACCACTTTTTTCCCTGAAAAATCGGAAAGTGAAATCTCTTTTCCGTTCTGGTCCAGTCCTTTAAAGGCTGGAGCAGCATCCCCTTCGCTCTTAGTATTCATAGTGCAATTTAAAGTTTTTCATATGTTCTTTTAGCCACGTTGATAACTATTCTACTGCAAAGAAAACAGCACCTGAACGTAATCTATTTACATTCATACACAGAATGAAAAAAAGTCTTGAGATTAAGGTTTTTGGCAAGGTTCAGGGTGTCTGGTTCAGAAAGTTTACCCGTAAGAAGGCCCTGGAGCTAGAGCTGGAAGGGTTTGTCAAAAACATGGCAGATGGTTCGGTGTTGATTCGTGCACAAGGAGATGAAACAAGATTAAATCATCTGGTTGAGTGGTGTAGCGTGGGACCCGACCTTGCTAAGGTCCAACGCATAGAAGTATCAGACTGCCACACACTTAATACAAACACGTTTGAAATTGGTGAATCATGACACGAAAAGAGAAGGCGCAGTACGTTATCGATACCCTAGAGCAGCTTTATCCAGAGACTCCTATCCCTTTGGATCACTCCGATGCCTATACATTGCTGGTAGCTGTTTTGTTGAGTGCTCAGTGCACAGATGCCAGAGTAAATAAGGTTACGCCCATCTTGTTTGCTCGGGCAAGTACGCCCAAAGAAATGGTGCAAGTGCCCGTAGAGGAGATTCGTGAAATCATAAAGCCCTGTGGACTTTCTCCAACCAAGTCTAAAGCCATTCTCAGTTTATCTCACGACTTATTGGATAAGTACGATGGGCAGGTTCCGGCAGATTTTGAAGCCTTGGAGTCTTTGGCCGGTGTAGGACATAAAACAGCCTCGGTGGTTATGAGCCAGGCGTTTGGTGTTCCGGCTTTCCCGGTGGATACACACATCCATCGCCTGATGTATAGATGGGGGCTTACAAGTGGCAAAAACGTGGTCGAAACAGAACGCGATGCCAAAAAAATATTTCCCGAAGACAAGTGGAATAAGCTGCACCTGCAGATCATTTATTACGGAAGAGAATACAGCCCGGCCCGTGGGTTTAAAATCGAAAAAAGTCCAATTGATCAAACAATTGGACTTAAAAGTCGATTACCAAACTAACGAAGCGTTAGTTTAGGTTTTGCTCAAAATGAGTGAGAATTTTCGATTTGCGTACGCTATACTGCTTCGAAAAATTCAATATGTTCTGAATGGAGTTTTCGCTTGGACTTTCTTGTTTGGAGAGCCCCACTTTATCGAGTTCAGATTGCTCTGAATGAGCAAATTCGGCTAAAGAATCTAGAGAGTAATCGTTTTGCATGTGTGAAGTTTTTAAGGTCGAACATATACTTCAAACGCACTCTTGTCTTCTTTATTGTATAGAACCCTTAATCCACCAATATAACATTGTGTTCTTCAATGAGCTTACGAAGGTTTATCAATGCATAACGCATTCTTCCCAGCGCTGTATTGATACTTACGTTGGTTTCTTCAGCAATGTCTTTAAACGACATTCCGCTGTAGTGACGAAGCGTTAAAACGGTGCGTTGATCCTCTGGAAGAAATTCGATCAAGCGCTTGATATCGCTGTGAATCTGTTCTTCCACCAGTACTTCGTCCACATTTTTGTCTTCATCCTTAATGATGTTGAAAATGTCAAAGTCTGGTCCGCCATCAACAGTTGGATATCGCTTGTTTTTTCTGAACGTATCGATGACCATGTTGTGGGCAATTCGCATAATCCATGGAAGAAACTTGCCTTCCTCGTTGTACTTGCCTTTTTTCATGGTGGTAACTGCCTTGATGAAGACTTCCTGAAAGATATCTTCAGCCAGTTGACCATCCTTTACCATCATCTTGATGTATCCATACACCCGATCCTTGTGCTTGCGAACTAAAATTTCAAATGAAGATTCATTTCCAGCCAAGTATTGACGCACTAATAAGTGGTCATCTTCCATTCTTTCCATCATAATATCAACCTTTAGAGTTATTCGAAGATTTATTTCAAGGTAGATATGATGCTATAGGCTAAAAATTTTTATTGTCTTGTTTGAAGACGTGGTTAATTAACGCAGGGTTTGGTTTGTTATTGTCTACGTCAATAAAATAATTATGTTGCTAAAGGTAAGAGGGTGCGATTTACCTTTGGCGATTGTTTTCTAAAAATAAGTGAAAGAACCCCATATGAGCAGGGATGTAGAGGCGTTAGACGCAAAAGATTTTATCGTAGTAAAAGGGGCCAAAATGCACAACTTAAAAAATGTGGATGTTGCGTTTAGGCGAAACAGTTTTACGGTCATTACCGGTCTATCAGGGTCGGGAAAATCGTCCCTTGCGTTTGATACCTTATATGCAGAAGGACAAAGACGATACATTGAAAGTTTATCGTCTTATGCCCGTCAGTTTCTGGGTAAGATAGAGAAGCCCAAGGTCGATTACATCAAAGGCATATCGCCTGCTGTTGCCATCGAACAAAAGGTTAATACCCGTAATCCAAGGTCAACGGTAGGCACCACCACTGAAATCTATGATTTTGTCAAACTCTTGTTTGCCAGGGCTGGTAAAACCTACTCGCCTATAAGTGGAAATGAGGTTAAGAAACAAACGGTTCAGGATGTACTGGACTTTTTCAATATGCAGGAAGAGGGATCGAGATGGATACTGGGAGTTCCTATCCAATTTGAAAATGAAAAGCAGCTCAAGCAAAAACTCGTTCTTTTCGAACAAAATGGATTTGCCCGGGTATTAGTCGATGGGAAAGTGGAGCGCATCAATGGCCTGGAAGACTATAAGGCGGAAGCATATCATTTGGTGGTCGACCGGGTAGTTGTTAAAAAAGAGGACGAAGGATTTCAAAACAGATTGGCCGATTCCATAGAAATAGCCTTTTACGAAGGTCATGGTAAACTCGAGCTTCGACCTTATGACAACACGTCCGAAGTCATCGAATTCTCTAATCTCTTCGAAGCTGATGGAATGCGTTTTGAAGAGCCCGATATCCATTTTCTTAGCTTCAATAATCCGCGCGGAGCATGTAAAAAATGCGAGGGTTTTGGAAGTGTTTTAGGGATTGATCCAGATTTGGTCATTCCTGATCAATCGCTTAGTGTCTATCAGGATGCTATCGTTTGCTGGAAAGGGGAGAAGATGAGTAAATGGAAGAACGATTTGATATCAGCTTCTACCAAAATCGATTTCCCGGTGCATCGAGCCATTCATGACTTAACAGAGGAACAACGCGAACTCTTATGGACGGGGAATGAGCACTTTCACGGTCTCAACACATTCTTCGATCACCTTTCAGAACAATCATACAAGATTCAGTACCGCGTTATGCTCTCCAGATATCGGGGCAAAACCGTTTGCCCAGATTGTAAGGGAACCAGGCTGAGAAAAGATGCGAACTATGTGAAAATTGACGGGCATTCCATCTCTGAGTTAATGCTCATGCCTATTGGCAGGTTAAAAGATGTGTTTGCTTCACTCAATCTGACTGAATATCAGATGAACGTAGGGAAGAGGCTGTTGCTTGAGATTAATAACCGACTTGGCTTCTTATGCGATGTGGGTTTATCATACCTCACGCTGAACCGATTGTCCAACACACTTTCAGGCGGTGAATCTCAGCGAATTCAATTGGCCACTTCACTTGGTAGTGCATTGGTTGGTTCTATGTACATCCTGGATGAACCGAGCATTGGGTTGCATCCCAGAGATACAGAACGACTTATTGGCGTTCTGAAGAATTTGCAAAGTGAGGGGAATACACTCATTGTGGTTGAGCATGACGAAGACATCATGCGGTCTTCAGATGAGATTGTAGATCTGGGGCCTGAAGCGGGTGTCAATGGCGGAAGTCTCATTTTCCAGGGTGATGCAGAAGCACTCAAGTCTGAGAGTAAGAGCTTAACAGCTCGTTACCTCAATGGGATTGATAAAATCGACATTCCGGCAGAACGCAGACCCTGGAAATACTACGTGGAAGTTTTAGGAGCCAGAGAGAATAATCTGAAGGGAATTGATGTGAAGTTTCCGCTTGGAGTCCTTACGCTGGTAACCGGAGTGAGTGGATCGGGTAAGTCTTCGCTAATCAAGAAGATTCTGTACCCTGCTTTGTCCAAGAGAATTGGAGGGCATTCAAGTGTTCAGTCAGGCGCGTTCCAGGGGTTAGAAGGGCATTTGAACCGAATAGACTCGGTTGAGTTTATTGATCAAAACCCAATTGGGCGTTCTTCAAGAAGTAATCCCGTAACGTTTACCAAAGCATTTGACGATATACGCGGTTTGTTTGCTTCTCAACCGTTGGCCAAATTGAGAGGGTTTAAACCCGCGCATTTCTCGTTCAATGTAGATGGCGGACGGTGCGAAACGTGCCAGGGAGAGGGTGAAACAACGGTAGAAATGCAGTTTATGCCAGATATTCACCTGACATGCGAAACATGTAAGGGAGATCGCTTCAAAGAAGAAGTACTGGAGGTGAAGTACAACGATTTGAGTATTTCGGACTTGCTGAAGATGTCTGTAGATGAGGCGATTGCGTTTTTCGAATTGCATGCCAGAACAGCACTTGAGAAGAAGATTATTCAAAAACTACTTCCATTGCAGGAAGTAGGCCTCGGTTATGTTTCACTCGGGCAGAGTTCGAGTACGTTAAGTGGGGGAGAAGCCCAGCGGATCAAACTCGCTTCATTTATTGGAAAGGGGCAGTCTGCTGAAAAAGGTGGTACCTTCTTTCTCTTTGACGAACCAACTACTGGTTTGCACGTGCACGATGTGCAAAAGCTTCTGACAAGCTTTCGAAAGCTCATTGAGTTAGGACACACCATTCTTGTGATTGAGCATAATATAGAAATGATCAAACAGGCCGACTGGGTGATTGATCTGGGCATGGAAGGTGGAGAGAACGGTGGAACCCTTGTCTTTGAAGGGACACCCGAAGCCTTGGCAAACTCTGGTTTAGGTCATACTTCGTCTTACCTGAAAGAACTGATGTAGTGGAAAAGAAATGTGCCTTTTGGCACACGTCATCTTATTATTTCAAGCGATTTTTGCGGCATGAAAAAAGGGTCCATATTGAATAGCATCTTTCGACAGCGATGTCCCAGATGCCAAGAAGGTAAAATGTTCGAGGAGCAAAACCCTTACAAGCTAATGAGCATTTTTAAAATGCACGACTCATGCTCCGAATGTGGGCAGATTTACCAACTCGAGCCCTCTTTCTTTTATGGAGCCATGTATGTAAACTACGCCTTGACTGTGGCCTGGACTGTAGCCACGTTTGTGGCTATGTATGTCATTGACTTAGGCTGGGAAACCATGGACTATGTAATAGGCATGATAGGAGTGCTCTTACTCACAGCTCCACTGACCTTTCGATTAGGGCGTATGATCTGGATTAACATATTCGTTAAATACGACAGCAGCGCCAAGGTGAGTAAACAGAGTTAATTACTCACTTCTATCACCAGGTATGGTCCAGCCTGCCAGAATCTTTGCCGGTCTGTAATGTTCAGTGCCTGCACAGTACCGTTTTCGCCAGCTTCAAACTCATAGCTTCCCTCAGGATGATTCGTAATCAACTTCGCCTTTTTCGAATAAAGAGGAATGGAGTTGAGATCTCTTTGATCGACTGTAGTGAACAGTGTCTGGTCAATGTTTGAGACGTTCATTTTTTTAGAACTTCCCAAACCGAGTACACCGCCCTCCTTTGTAATGATTCCCTGGCTTTTCAGTTCTTTTGCTTCTCCCACTATGTAGTTAACTACGTGTGCTTCCTCATCCATCGTGATGATTTCTTCGGTAAGCGCAATGTTTTCCCTTCGCATTTTGTCGATCTGAAGAATGACCTCTTCCAGTTGCAAATCTTTATTTGCGAGTAAGTCTTTGAGCTCAGATATCTCGTTGTCTCTTCGGCCTATTCTATCACGCATGCTTGAAACCATTGATTCGAGCTGCTCATTCTTAATGTTGCTCTTCTTGATGCGCTCAAAGACTTTGTTGAGCTCGTTCTGGTTTTGAATAATGACTTGATCCAATGCAGCCACTTTCGATAATATTCCCTCTCTGGTAATCGTAGTGCTTTCGACAGAGTCTACCGGCAGCACACCGTTTCGAACAGATATTTGCGAAACCCGTTCATCGATAAGCTCGAGCTCACCAATGAATACGTTCAGCAGAGAATCTTGCTGCACAGAGAGTAAAGAATCTTGTATGGCTTTTTGTTCTTCTTTGCCTGAGTTGCCAGGCGTACATGCACCCAACATTATGCTGAGTAAGACAATAAGAAAGGAGGATTGTTTCATAATGGACTGGTAGTTACGTCCAAATTTAAACTTTGAAACACTTGATACTGTTGTATGGAGCTTGAATAATTAACGATTTATGTGAAGAATCTGCTGTTGTCATATCCGTTACATTTGCCGCCAACTAAAAAGCTATGCAAGCACGAGATAGAGCAGAAAGTTGGTTAAGTCAACCAATTGATCAAGAGTTTAAGGCGTCCATTCAGCAACTTATTGATGGCCCAGAGACCGAACTAATAGAAAGTTTCTACAAAGATTTGGAGTTTGGTACTGGAGGCATGCGTGGTGTGATGGGAGTTGGATCAAACCGGGTTAACAAATACACCTTTGGAATGGCTACTCAGGGGTTTGCGAACTACCTCAAAAAGTCATTTTCGAATGAAACCATTCGCATAGCCGTAGCGCACGATTGTCGACATCATTCAAAAGAGTTTGCTCAGCTAGTAGCCGATATCATGTCTGCCAATGGAATCGAGGTGTTGTTATTTAATGAACTTCGACCTACTCCACAGTTATCATTTGCAGTAAGAGAGCACAATTGCCATGGTGGTGTAGTGATCACTGCTTCGCACAATCCGCCTGAGTACAACGGGTATAAGGTTTATTGGAACGATGGTGCGCAGGTAGTAGCTCCTCACGATGCCGGTATCATTGAAGAGGTCAGATCTATAGATAATCTGGGAGACATAAAATTTGAATCAAATCCTGCTCTAATTTCCCGTTTGGGCGAAGAGGAGGATCAACGGTTTATACAAAAGTCGCTTGAACAGCGAAAGACTAAAGCTTCGAGCTCTGACTTAAAAGTGGTACTTACTTCATTACACGGTACCTCCATTACTACCATGCCTTCGCTTTTTGCAGAGGCTGGTTATGACAACGTTCATATTGTAGAAGAACAGGCCGAACCTAATGGTGATTTTCCAACGGTGAAAAGCCCTAATCCAGAGGAAAGAGAAGCATTAGACATGGCTCTGAACCTGGCTGATCAGGTGCGGGCAGATGTTGTGATTGGTACAGATCCCGATAGCGACAGAATTGGTGTGGCTGTGCGAGGAAATGATGGAAACATGATGCTTCTGAACGGGAACCAAACAGGAGTATTGCTCACTGATTACCTCATTCGGCATACCGAGCTAAAGCCAAGCGACTTTATTGCTTACACCATTGTGAGTTCAGATATGTTTGGTGCGGTTGCTAAGGCTCACAATGTAGATAGCATGATTTGCCTGACAGGATTTAAGCATATCGCCAAACTCATTCGCGATTATGATGGAGAAAGGCGGTTTCTCGGAGGTGGCGAGGAGAGCTACGGATATATGGTAGGTGATTTTGTGCGGGATAAGGATGCGCTTACCTCAGCACTGTTGTTTGCTGATTTGGCTTCTGAAGCTGTTTCTGAATTGGGAAGTGTAGAAGAAAGACTCATGCAGTTGTACCGAAAGCACGGTTTGTATGTAGAGAAATTGACCAGCATTACCAAGAAGGGGATAAAAGGAGCTGAAGAGATTGAGCAGATGATGAAGGATTTGAGAAACAATCCGCCTGCGAGTCTCGGTGGTGAGAAAATTGTCAGTACAGCTGATATCTCAACGGGTATAAGAACAGACTTGATTACGGGTGAAACCGAGACAATAGATCTGCCTAAAAGCAACGTACTTCAGTTCTTCACAGAAGCTGGCAGCAAAATATGCGCTCGTCCTTCTGGTACAGAACCAAAGATCAAGTTCTATTTCAGCATGAGAGCTGAGTGGGTTGAAGGCATGTCATTAGAGGCGCAACAAAAAATCCTCACCGACACGATAGATCGTGTGGGCAAGGATTTAAATTTAGTTTAGAAAGTCTTTTGGCTAGTTAGAAGCTGCTTCTTCCTTTCGCTCAAAATATTCGTCCATGTCTTCTGGGTGGTTTGAAATCCACCAGTACCATGTTTCTTGTCTGTTGAGGCCGTGTTGGCCAGAAAGAGGCACTTCGAAATCCTCCAAGAAGTCGCCAACGAACTCATTAGCGCTTGTCTCTTGAGACTTCCATGCGTCCCATTCCATCACAACTTCATAAATATCATATGACAGTGTCTGCTGAGCATCAGGATACTCAACTTGCTGATTTACATTCTGGGCCTGCGCACCAATTACCATACAGCAGACAAGAACAAGTGTTGAAAAAATTGCTTTCATAGTTTCTTATTTATCGGCTTTCGAAATGATGAAATTGCCGTGTACTTTTTGCATTATTTGATTCACCAATTTGTATTCTACTACGTAAGCGTAGTTTCCGATTGGCATCATCTTACCTTCAAATCGACCATCCCAAACAGCATTGGCATCTTCACCGTAGAACAGTTCAGTTCCCCATCGATCGAATATCCAAAGCTTCACGTACTCCAGATCTTCTCCCTTCACAAAGAACAGGTCGTTATCACCATCTCCGTTTGGAGTAAAGCTCTTAGGAATGAAGAATGTTTGATGTCGATCTACAGTTACAGATTTTGTGAGTTCATCAGAACAGCCAAATCCAGACTCTGTAAACAGCGACACCTTATACTCACCTGGCATGGTATACTTGTGCTGACGTGGATTCATAGACGTACTAAAAGTAGAGTCACCGAAATCCCAGTTATAAGACTGCGCACCTAACGTATAGTTATCAATCAATACTACTGGATCGAGAAGCAACACGTTGTCAGCACTTAAGTCGAAGTCGGCCACTGGTTTTGCATGAACGATGATCTTCTCATCGAGTTTCACGCTGTCGTAGCACCCGTAAACAGAAGTCGCTTTCATCGATACTACATAATCTTCGAATCCGGTACCGTCAGCCACTTTGTAACAGTGCGTTGGGTTCACATCATCTTCGTAGTTGCCATCGTTAAAATACCATGTGTAAATAAGGTCGTTACCACCTTTAAGTGTAGACTCGTTAAAGAAAGTCACACAAAGTGGAGAACACCCTTCTAATGTATCGCTGGTGAAGCTGGCGACTGGGTTGTGATACACTACCGTGTTTCGGGTAGCACTATCAATACAGCCGTACTGCGTTTCAACGATTAACATTGTTTCATACGTGCCCCCTTCGGCAAATGCGTGTCGAGGGTTTGTCATTTGAGAACTACCTCCATCGCCAAATGTCCAGTTCCAGTCAATAATACCTATAGTGTCATAAGTGAAATCAAAGTAGCTGGCATCCTTAAACGAGATATCGTTTTCGGCACACACCTGGTCATCCAGTACAATAATTTTTGCTTCAGGACGAGGTCGAATCAAAATCTGAGTTTCTGTTGTGTGTCTACATCCATAGTTAGATACTGGTGTATTGGCCAGCATAAACAAGCCTGGATCTTGATAGAAGTGACCTACTTCTTCATTCGAAGCTTTGCTTCCATCTCCAAAGTCCCAATGCCAGTCAACCAAATAAGAACCAAACATTGGATCGAGCGCAGAAGCATCTTTAAACTTAACAGCTTGCTTCTGACAAACTCCTTCCTGTACAAAGTCTGGTACTGGAACAGGGTAAGATTTCTGTGGTAAAATCACCGTATTCGTACACTGCTTATCTGTAGCTACAGTAAGTCGAACATTGTACGTTCCATGTGTTGAATACATATGGGCTGTGTTCTGGTTGTAATCAACCGGAGATGCATCACCGAAGTCCCATTCCCAGTAATTAATTGTTCCCTGGAGTGAAACAGACTGATCAGAGAACCAAACCGTATCGTTTTGACAAACTTCAGGAGCAAGATATTGTACACTAGGTAGCGAGAACACTTCGATCGTATCTGAATATGTATCGCTACATCCTTTGTTTGTTGTAACAGTCATGGTAACAACATACAGACCGTCATTCGCGTAAATGTGAACAGGGTTTTGAGCCTGGCTGGTAGCCGAACCGTCACCGAAGTCCCAGACCCAATCAATTAGGTTGGTAGTAGCAACACTCGACTGATCGGTAAACGAACTTGGGTTTCCTTCACACTCTGGGTCATACGTGAAACTGGCCACAGGATTTGGAAAAACCTCAATTGGCTTGATAATGGTATCCTGACAGCCAAAGTTTGCTGTAACAATCAACGTACACTGCATAACACCTGTACTTGTATAAGTATGATCGAAAAGATTTGTTGTGTAGTCTGTTGTTCCATCGCCATCAACATCCCAATCCCATCCTACAATGTTTCCACCAAGGGCATAAGAATTGTCGTTGAAAGAAATAGGGCCATCCACACATCCATCACTTGCCACAAAATCGGCAACCGGAATCGGATTGACAATGACAGTCACTTCATCAAATACTGTATCACAAATAGCGTTTCCTACAGACCATCTGAAAATGTTGACACCTGGTGCCATACCTGTAACTGCCGTGTTGTTGCTGTCGGGCTGCGCAAATGTTCCTGCACCAGAAACAACTGACCAAGACCCAACGGCCTGGTTTCCTGTAAGAACATGGTCAAATCTACAAAGCGTTGTATCGTCTCCTGCGTCTGCCGTAGGTGGGTTAATGGCCACAGCGAAACACGTATCTGAAGTGGTACACGTATCTTCCATGGTTACACAAAGCGTATCAAAAACCTGTGTTCCGTTAAAAATGATCTGAACTTCGGTGCTATCACTGTTTGCTCCTACAATGGTTCCTGAGTTACCTGGATACCACGTGTAAGAAACGGCATTTGTATCGGGAAGAACTGCGTAAGTAAATGTATCTGAGGCGCAAATTTGGTTAGGAGCCGCTGTTAACTGTGGAGTAGGAGGAGCAGGGCAGCAGTGATAGAAAATACGGCCGTTCCATATCCTCGGGTTAAACGTGGCTCCAAATGGATAATCCTTACCATATGCGTATGAAACCTGAATGTCGGCATTAGAGTTATAAAGCCCACCTGCGGTAGAACCGAAAGGTCCGTTTGTATAGCGCATCCAAGGCGCAGCGTTTAATAGCTGTGCTCTGGTTACATACCACCCGTACGTAGATCCTTGTGGAATATTGATGTTACACCAAATTGGCACGTGCGTAAAGTTGTTGAACCCGGCAGATGTAATGTTGGTAACACTGTCAATCTTGGTCCAGGCAGCCGCGTTGGTCTGAGAACCAACAATGGTTCCTACTTTATACCAAATTTCAATTTCAGAAATGGTACCTGTTCCGAAGTTACACCAGAACGAATCGATGTAGACTTCATTAATGGCTGTGATATTGAACATATTACCATCCTGACCATTGTTGTAGTTCATGATGGTGTTGTGCGGGCTGGCACACTGCGCGTTTGCTTTTTGGTTGAAAGCAGCGAAGCATAATATGCCAATCACAATTAGTGGGTATAATTTTGTTTTCATAGTTACTCTACTCCTAGTACTGATACAAATCCTTGATATTCTATTTCTTTTCCTTTTGAGTCGTCATAGGTCAATCGATAACCATAGACTCCCTGGTTTACAATTTTGTTTTGAATGTTCCGTCCATCCCAAGTCGGGGTTAATCCCTCCGAAGTATGAATGATGTCTCCAAAACGGTCAAAAACCTCCAGTTTAATCTCTGAAGTGCTGTTGATTCCGTGTATTTCAAAAATGTCATTCACCAGGTCTCCGTTTGGTGTAAACGTATTCGGAACGAAAGGGATGTCTGGGTGTGTAATAAAAACTGTCTTTTTTACAGTATCTACACATCCATAAATGTTCTCACAGGCAAGGCTGATCTCGTATTCGCCTTCAAATTCGTATTCATGCCCCGGATTAACTTCTGTTGAATTTTTGCCGTCACCAAAGTCCCAGAAGAGTGTATTGGCCTCTTCGCTGTTGTTAAAAAACTGGATAAACGGTGTCAATACAGATATCGAGTTGGAATCGATTTCCGGATTGCTGAAAAACTTGGCAAATGGTTGCGGAACAACCTGAATGGCTTGTTCAATAACTTGAGTGCTGTAACATCCCTGGTCAGTAGTTACCTCAAGCATGATGTCATATGTGCGCTGTCGGCCAGATGTGTTAACGTACACATATTCTGCTGTGTCTGGTCGGTAGAAACCGTCTCCATAGTGCCAAACAAAGCTCATTTCGCGGTCTGTTTTGCTAATGGTGCTTGAGTCGTCAAACAATACAGCCAATGGCGAACATCCGCTGTCTACAGAAACACGAATGTCAGGGACAATTGTTTCAAAGACCTCTACATTTCTCTCCGTGGAGTCTGTACATCCCTGATCACTTTCAATGACCAGCTTAACGGTGTATACACCATGCGTGTCATATGTGTGTTGAGGGTTTTTGGCCGTGCTTAACAGATGTGTGTCTCCGAAAGTCCATACTCTGGAAGCAATGCCTCCACCAATGAAAAACGAACTATCTCTGAATGTTATAGGTGAGCCAGCGCACTCAGGGTCAAACTTGAAATCTGCACTTGGCAATGCATACACAGGTACTTCTTTTTTCACAAAGCTGGCGCATCCGTTATTAGATATTACATCTAACCGAACGTCAAATACACCGTGCGAAGGGAATGTATGTGAAGCACTGGCTCCAGAATACGTGTTTCCGCCTTCTACCGTCCAGTCAAACTGCTGAACAGATCCGTATGTGATAGTCGATGCATCCGTGAGTAAGGTAGTTTCACCAAAACACACATCATTCGTGTAGTTGAAATCTGCAGTGGGCGTTGGGAATATTTCAACTGAAACAACTTCATCGTCAAAGCAGCCAAATCCTGACCACACACCAAGTGTTACGGGAATAAATCCATTGATATCGTAGTCATGACTTGGATTGGCCACACCCGTTGTATCCGTTCCATCACCAAACGTCCAATGCCAATTCGCAATGTTGTCACCCGTTACCGAGCTTTGGTTTTGAAAATTCGCAGTTTGATACTGACATGCATTTTGAACAACAAAGCTTGCCACTGGCAAATGATGAACCTCAACGGTCAGCGTTTCTGAGCTTACGCATCCACTATCGGATACGGCCACGTTGGTCACAGTGTACGTCCCTGCCTGAGCAAAGACGTGGTCCGGTTCAAAACCAACAGAATAACCTGTATCGATACCTTCCGATCCACCATAGTTCCATACCATTAACGCAATAGAGCCAGTTGAAATCGTGTTGCTGTTCTCAAATTTCACCGCATCCTGATCGCACTCGTCATCAGCGCTGATGCTCATAACAGGTTTGGGGTTCACAAACACATTCTTGTTCAAGGTGTCTGCACATCCCTGAGCGTTCACAATTAATCGGACGTTGTATGTTCCCGAACTTGAGTAGTTATGTGTTGGGTTTTGGCTCACATAGTTGTTTACACCATTTCCCGTTACATCCCATTGCCATGAGCTAATCGTAGCTCCGTTGCCGGTACTCTGATCACTGAAATTAACCGGAGCTCCCTCGCACACATTAGCCGTGGTAAAAGCTGCGGTAGGTGTAGTTAGCACCGTTATAATGACTTCATCTGTCAGTGTGGGCTGGCCTGCACCGGTAATTTTCCACTGTAACACATGCTGTCCTGCTGCAGCAGGCGTGTATGTAGAATTGTTGTCGTTGGTGTCTGAGAAAACACCTGCACCTGGCGAGTTGATTACAATCCAAACTCCACTGCCGGTTCCGGCACTGTTGGCACCAAGCGTAGTTGTTTCACCTGAGCAGATTGTGACATCGTTCCCTGCGTACGCCAAAGTAGGATACTGTGCAAGGGCACTATCTGGCCGTGTAATGAAAAAGCCCAACAAGAGAACCAACAGTAATGGCACTCGTTTAGGCAACAAACGAAATTTCAACATCAAGTTCATTTAATGTTCAGACGTAGGTTTATAAAAAGGATGCTTGCTTAATTAAGTGTGCTAAAAATAATGATTTAGGGTCATGGTTTGCGAGAGAAATATACGCGTCTTTCAAACAAAGATAACGCAACTCGCTTTCTAGGCCAAATGATTGGTTTTTAGCAGGTCTGTTACTTGTTTGACCGGATTGAATGTAGCAGGAGGAACTTCTACAAAAACCGTGATCCAGTGAGCCATGGCTCCATTCCATAATCCGGGCCATTCCAGCACCCGAATGGGGGTGTTTCCATAGTTCTTGTTTGAAACAAAATACTGTGAGGAATCAATGTGCTTTTCCAGGTCTATTTTCTTACCGTCAAAGTCTTTCAGGGAGCAAACAATATCTACAGGATTGAAGTGCGTGGCTTTTTCAAGAATTTGCTTCTGACTCAGAATGGTTTGATCTATCTGCGCCTGTTCAACAATTTGAAGGCTTTCTCCGAACGTTTCGTCATGACACCAAAACGGCCCGCCTCCTGGCTCTCCTTCATTTTTAACCATGCCACACACGCGTATCGGACGCTGTAAGTAAGCGCGCAGCTGATGGCTTTTCTTAGGAAGGCGAATACCCCATTTTTCACGAATCTTCTCTAGCGTTGACTCATCTATCATTCCCTTGAGAAGCTGGTGTTGAACCACCCGTAAGTCCTCTTTTAACTTGAGCAATGTACCCGCCAGTAGTTTTTTGTTTTGATTCGTAATAGATCCAAGTCGGCCGTGACATACATTGTCGATGTTCTTTATAAAAACGATGTCAGCATCAATGCTATTCAGGTTATGAATGAGCGCTCCATGACCTCCGGGGCGTGTTAATGCAACCCCGTGTTCTTTCACCAGTTGGCCTGCGGAGTCAATAAACACCGTATTGGTGGCCGCACTCTGGTGGGAATATTCAATGCGCCATTTGTGACCTTCGAAAAGAGGAGATTGAATGTTCTTTTTAACTTCTTCTTCAAAACCTGCCTGGTGATCTTCAGAGACGGTGAAGTGAATTTTGATCTGATCAATGCCCTGGCCATATGCGATAGCTTCTTTCAAATGCTCAGCAACAGGAGTCGATACCAAGTCACCGTAGTCGTGAAAAGGGATAAGCCCCTTGGGCAAATTCGAATAGTTCAATCCTTCTGCACCCGTAAGTAGTTTGAGCCATTTGACCTTTGCAGCCAGCCCTGTATGAAAGGTTTCCGTGTCGGTGTCGTTGGCACAGGCCATCCAATCGTTGAAGAATGGGTATTCCTCGGCTTTGGCGAAGAAGCGGTCGATGGCTTCTTGGTTTAACTGGGGACTTTCAATCCACTCTAGGATGGCTTTGAACATACGTGTAGCCGCACCCGAAGCGGGTACAAACTTTACAATATCGAGTTGAGATTGTTTTTGCTCAAAGAGACGTATGAGTTGGCTTTTCTTGGCAGAGGAGAACTTAAAGATGCCATCGTTTGACGTGGCAGCACGCATCAGCTTGACATGATTGGTGCCTTTTTTAAGCAGGGTTACCTGCTCTTGAATCTTATTTTGTTCAGGGTCGGTCTCTTTCAAAGTATCTCAATTCGTTTCAGTTGCCGAAGAACGCAAAAATAGACAGAGAAGTTTCCGCATGGTCACGCATTTTTTGAGTGTATTTTCGCCCCATGAAATCTTTCCTCAATCAAGAAGATATGTCTCGATACGTTGTGATGGAGCATTTTGAAACCATTCAGGGCGAAGGATTTCATGCAGGTAGGGCCGCATTGTTTATTCGGTTAGGTGGTTGTGATGTGGGGTGCCATTGGTGCGATGTAAAAGAGAGTTGGGATCAGTCTGCCATGCCAAGTTTTACGGCCCGCGAGCTGGCTGAGTCAGCCGCTCGTTCTTATGCCGACATTGTCGTTGTCACAGGAGGCGAACCTGCCATGCACAACTTAGAAGCACTGTGCGATGAACTAAAGGCAATTGGAAAGGAGTTGCACATAGAAACCTCTGGGGCCTATGACTTAACAGGAAGTTGGGACTGGGTGACCTTGTCACCAAAGAAGTTCAAGGCTCCTAAGAACACGGTCCTTACATTGGCAGACGAATTAAAGGCCGTTGTGTTTAATCAATCAGATTTTGCCTTTGCCGAGTCTTTTCGATCGGAGTTAAAAACGGAATGCAAATTGTATTTGCAACCCGAGTGGAGCAAACGAGCGTCCATGTCACAGGCTATTATTCAATACGTGAAACAACATCCAATATGGAGAATCTCGATTCAAAGTCACAAGTATTTAAACATTCCCTGATGCGGTCTGTGCTCATGTTCGCGCTTGTTTTGTGGGGGACATTTGCGTTCTCACAAACGTATCATACGCAGGACAAAAAGGCCATTAAATACTACGATGAGGCGTATCAAGCGCTCAACTTTAACGATTTTGAGTTGGCAGAAATACAGTTTGAAAAGGCGCTCGCTCGAGATGCCGATTTTTTAGAGGCTAAGTATGATTTAGCGCAGCTGTTTTTATTTACAAAACGATCTGAAAGGGCTGTGACCTTGCTCGAAGAAATCGAGAAGAAGGACATTGCATTTGATATCTCGGTAAGTCATACGCTTGGGAAGTTGGCACAGTCTGAAGGTGACTACGATAAAGCATCGGTCCACTTCAATAACGTATTAAAGGTGGGTACCCCAAAGCAGGGCATGTTATCATCGGCAAGACTCGGTGCAGCCAGCTGCTCATTTGCCAAGAATGCAATTCAGAACCCCGTAGAGTTCAATCCTGTTAACCTGGGCGAAGCTGTCAACTCAGCTACAGACGAGTACTTTCCAGCGTTGACAGCTGATGAAGAAACATTACTTTTTACCAGATTGCTCGAATCGGCTAGAAGTGCCGATGGTTATGATGAAGATTTTTATTTCTGCGAGTGGAATGGAGAAGGGTGGGGTAAAGCCTATAATCCCGGACGCCCTATTAACTCACCACTCAAGGAAGGAGCACCCACATTATCGCCAGATGGTAAATACATCATTTTTACTGCGTGTGAGAGCTACGGGAATTACGGAGAAGGAAAGAAGGGCTATGGCAGCTGCGATTTATTTGTCTCTGAGCGACACGGTAAGAGCTGGTCAAGGCCAAGGAATATGGGCCGAACCATTAATAGTCCTCATTGGGAGACCCAGCCTTCGTTTGCCAGTGACGGGAAAACGCTTTACTTCATCAGAGGAAAACGAACGCAGAAAGGAGTCAATAATTCGGATATCTACGTATCAGAGTTGACATCTTCCGGTTGGTCCAAAGCAGTTCCACTGCCTTCCAACATCAACTCTCCAGAGAGCGAAGAATCGGTGTTTATACATCCGGACAATCAAACACTTTACTTCTCATCCAGAGGGCATGTAGGTATGGGCGATATGGATATTTACATGTCTAAAAAGAAACGCGATGGAGCGTGGACAGATCCGGTGAACCTCGGTTATCCAATCAACACGCATGGTCAGGAAAACAGCTTTCATGTTTCAGCAAGTGGTGAGTATGGCCTTATTGCCAGCGATAGAGAAGGCGGTTATGGTGGGCTGGATTTGTACTCTTTCGAGCTTCCGGAACACATTAGACCAGAAAAGACCACATATCTAAAAGGAAAGATAACCGATGCGAAAACCGGAAAGCCACTCAAAGCAAAGTTTGAGTTGATTAATCTGGAAACAGGAGATACCGTTGTTCAGAGTTATAGTGATGAAACCAACGGACGTTATCTGGTCGTGCTTCCCTCGAGCAAGGAATATGCGTTGGCAGCCGATAAGACTTCCTATCTGTTTCACAGCGAGAACTTCAAACTCGATAGTGAGGAAAACCAAACGCATTTCATTAAGAACATTGAATTGCAGCCTATCGAAGCTGGGAGCCGTGTAGTGTTGAAGAATGTGTTTTTCGACACGGATAAGTTTGAGTTGAAGCCCGCATCGAAACAAGAACTCGATCGCCTTGCCAAATTGCTCAGAGCCAATACTTCTATGCGCATTGAGATTGGCGGACACACAGACAATCAGGGTAATCCATCATCTAACCAAGTTCTTTCAGAAAACCGGGCAAAAGCTGTTTACAGCTATCTCGTTAATACGGGGCAGGTTCCTATGGATCAAATGACGTTTAAAGGATACGGACAGGATAGTCCAATAGCTTCTAACGACACGGAGGAGGGGCGTGCTCAAAACAGGCGTACTGAGTTTCTTGTGCTCGACTAACTCTTCGTTCGTTTATATACACGGGCAAATGATGCCCCAAGTGTATCAGAGTACACGAGGGTAAAGGCTGAAAGATCCTGATCAACCGGTGGACAGTAACCTTCTGTTCCTGTGAAAATCAACAAGTCCATATTGCAATCGTCCTTGCAAAACGGCAGGTAATCGTTGAGAAGTTGGTCGTCATACGCTACGTAACCTGCAAAATGGTTGGCCATGTAGGTTCTGGTAACAAAGTTGGCGCAGTAGCTATCATTTCTATGATTTTCTACAATGTAATCTACCATCTTTTGCTGAACCATTAGGTCATTATGCAGTCCAAGGTTCACTTCACTTATGGTCTTCTGAGTGAAGGTGTTATACATTCCCAAGGTCATGCAGGCAATGGATACTATCCACTTAAGTCTTACGTGAATGGTAGAGCTCCAAAGTAGAATCATTGTTCCCAGGCTTAAAATGGTCACAATAGCCAATGTGTAACGCGGAGTGTAGAAGTTGAGCGCTGAAAAAACAATGTACCCAACGCTGATGGTGAACATCAGTCCTATCAGGTCCTGTTTCGCGGTGTTTTCCCGATCACGCCTCTTCAAATGCCAAAGCAAGAGCGGAAGAGCGCAAAACACGACCAAAATAACCGGATACAGCAGGTCTGGAACAACCCACTTTTTCATCAGAATCTTGTAGGCTGTAAAACCAATGGCCATCATCAGGAAATTCCATCCTTTTGACTTAAGCGGAAGCAACAGAGCGGCCAAGCCTATTATTGGGTAGAAGACCCAACCCCGAAATTGTTTTTCGAATACAAACCGGAATACGTTTTTAAGATTAGAGGTAAACGCACTCAAATCCCAATTGATAAGCCCTGTGTGCTCTGGGTTAAAGAACCAGCCGAACGAGAAGTAGCAGAGCAGTGGATGAGAGATGAAAATAAGTATGGGCACAAGGTGTCTTAACAGCAATAGGTAGGCGCGCCTATGAAAGATGATTTGATAAGCGTCCCACAGAATGAACCCAACCACAAAAACCAAGGCCGTTTCTTTGGCATATATGGCAATAAAGGAACCCAGATAGAATAGCCAGTTTTTCTTTTCTACAAATCCAAAAAGCGAGATAATAAGCCCTAGTGTTAAAAGCATCTCTGGGTAAACCATGGCGCTCTGCGTAAGGAAAAAAGCACTGGTGCTCAGCAGAAGAGTTGAGAAAGCAGCCGCATGAACTCCGAAGTGCTTTCTGACAAACCAAAACGAGACGAAAAGGGTTGTCAGACTTATGAAGAGGGCATAGGTGTGCGCACCAAAATTGTCAATTCCGAATATGCTCAGCCAGACAGATCCCAGGAATTGAAACAGTAGCGGGTGTCCTCTCGAAATAAACAGCGGAGCAGCATCTGGCAGGATAGAAATGTTGTTTGTTGCCATCCACTTGACTGCCGGGGCATAGACCCAGGCCTCATCCCAAAAATGAGGTAGGTTTAAATGAGGTATTGAAAAGGCAAGGACTATGATAAACGAGGGAAGCAGGCCAAGCAGGAAGGAAACAGTCTTATTCAATACCTAAAGTTTTAATCCAAAACGTCTCTTCACCTTCACCAATACTTATGAAGTATGGAGCATCAGGCACAATGTTAAGCACTGTATTGGTTCCAACTTTTATCAACCTTCCCGTCAGGTCATATATGCTATATGAAAATGGTCTGAAGTCTTTGAATTGAACCTCGGTGTACTCAAGCGTTCGAATAACCGATAGCTCATCGGGTTGACGGAGGTCGTTCGTGCTGAAAATGATCCATGGTACTGTTTCAACCAACACAGGATTAAAGTTGATAGTGGTTTGAGAAGCCTGAAACTCCCAGCGATTTAGGAACAGAATATCTTCCAATCCCTGAGACTCCGAACTTGAATAACCAACCCCAATCACACCATTTTTCCATGGTTTGTGAGCAAGGCAAACATCTTCGCCTGACTCTCCAGCAGTGGTTGAACCCGTGTAGTCAAAAAGGCCGGTATTGGCGTGAGAAAGGAAAATGTCTTTTCCCTCGCCATATGTTTCGGTAAAACCGGAAAGATGAACGGTGTCACCTCTTAAAAACACAGAATATCCTCTGTCGTTTTTGTTTTCTACGGTGCTGCTGTGACCTCTGATTTGTTCCTTGACGATGTTGCCATTTAGGGCATGCACGACAACAAGAATATCCTCATCGTTACCGAAGTGCCCGGTAGTGTAGCCAATGGAAATAATCGATGTGTCGGTAAATACTTCCGTATCGTAGAATACATCGTCTCCGCTTGTGGAGTAAACGATGCGATTATTTGCTCCCAAAGAGGTGCCATCGAGCATGAGAATGAGCGCATCCAGCGAATCGCCAAGTATCGATCCGGTTAGAGTAAGGTCATTATTGGTATCAAAGGCGATCTGATGCACTTCGTAAGAAGGAGTACTATCCAGTTCTGTGAAAGTCATGTCAAAATCTACCGTACTCATTCGATAGATTCTCAGGTTCTTAGCTAAATCGGTGAGTGACCTAACTGTGAAGTAGGCGTAGTCTTGATGAATAGCGATTTGATCAGAAACGGACCAGTCCCCATCCAAATCAAAAAACCACTCTTTTTTATCGGTAGAATCGTTCAGGTTAGCCCTGACAATAAAGCCTCTGTAGTTTGGGTGATAAGCGTTCGATATTCCCGAAACCCAAAGTGTAGAATCGTTTTCAAGCGCAGAGGCAGTCACGTTGTCACTGGCACGTGAGGTAATGGTCTTAGTCCAGTTAACTTTACCGCTGTCGTTTACATTGATTACTACCACTCCGGCATCATCGTTTTGGGAGTTATCGCCCGAGTTGCCTACGATGAGAATCGTGGAGTCTTGCATAATGTGCATATCCACACCAAATTCACTTGTAAAAGAGCCGTAGAGATTAAAGTCAACAGTGTCCTGCGCTAATCCCGAAAGAGTCAGACAAAGAAGGACGATATGAATACCCCACTTTCTCATGATCCAAAAGCGTATTGAATTCCGATTTGGGCGGTTGCACCACCAAAGTGTTGTGGAACGGTTAAGGCTTCCAGATTGCCAATTTTGGCAAAAGCCCTCAAGTGGTCGGTTTGAAACATTGCCATTGCTGCCACCTGTAGGTTGCCATATCCTCCATACCCAAGCTCAAGTTGAGTTTTAAACGATTCTGAAAAGGCCAATCCTCCTGTTAGCCAGCCATATGGTCTGTAAATTGAAAACAGTCTGAATGCTACACCACCGCCTGCATAAAATCCTTTAGCCACTTGTTGGGTGAGGTTAATCTGAAGCCTGCCGGGCAGTCTGTGCCCAACCTGGTTGGTATAGTGGATCTGATCCATAAACTGACTGACAGAGTCAGATACAATGTCCGTGGAGTCGAGATTTAAAAACGCATCCAGATTAGCAATTTCGAGCCCGCCAAAAACAATGGAAGTGTCTACAAGATAGGTCGCTGTTTTATTGGTCCATTGAGTGAATCCAATATCTGTCATAGACACATTTACCTTCCAACAATTGTTCATTCCGTCTATTTCCTGGCTCATAAACAAATCCAGTGCAAGACCCCAGGCATTTGAAGCTGCAAATGTTCGGTTAGATGTATCAGAAACGTTGGCATAGGCGGCTGCGGCAACCGCTAGGGTATCGCCTATGCTCGATGTGTATAAGCTTGCATTGTTTAGATAGCCAAAGTTCAGCGACTGTCCGTTTATATATGAAACCATGACCGAGTAACGGCTATCAGCTTTGGCAGAATAGGTCCAGCCGATTCCAATTTGCTGGTAACGAATGCTACGCAGCATGTTGTAGCCTAGATTTAGCGTATCTCCGGCAAAGGGCTTATTTCCCCTGGTGGTTAAGTCAAAAGCTTCTTTGGTGATGATGGACTCAGCATTAAATCGATCGGCCACATGAAGGAAAACTCCGTGCTCTCTGGACGCAAGGTTAAGTCCTGCTGTTACTGAGGAGGAATAGTCTACTCCAGAACGGTTTGTGGTTCCAGTCGTCAACTTTGCAGATTGGTTGTTTCGAAGCTCGTTTGTGAGCCAGGGCTGACGAAGAAAGTTCCACGCAAAGGAGTTCGTGATTGAATTAGAAGCTCCGGACACGTATGCGTCTGTTCCTACAAATGCACGATCAGATGAAAAATGTTGCCAACTATTCTCGTGTAAGCTTTGAGCTGTTGCAGCTAACGAGCTCAAGAAAATCAATATGTAGATCGCTAATCTCATTGCACAGAGCCAGTCACGTCAACAATTATTTTGAAAGCAAGGTTTTGCGTGCTTCTCACATGGATGATCTGCTTGTCAAACGTGTTGACAGTTCCTTTGAAGGATACCAAAGTGGCTTCATCCAGTCTATCAATCAACTCTTGGGTAAGCGGAACCTGAATCAGGCTTTCCACAGACTCTAAAACATCGCCATGGCCGTTTGCTATGGCTGATTTTACCAGCGTGTTTTCCGTCCAGATGCTATCGAGAATTGTAGAATCCGAATTGTGCATATACAGTTGTATGCTGGTTTCGAACGGGTAGCCATTATCTACATAGATATTTAAGTAACCCGACTCTAACTGCTCCAGTTGAGCTACATCGCTGCGTTTAAATTCAAGGTCGAAGGTATCTATGAGCTGCAGGCCTTCCACACCAAGAGATAAAGGCACGTCCAGATCGAGCATTAAAGCAAGGTCATGTCCGTAGTAAATGAAATCGTTGCCAAGCGAGATATCACCAAGCGGATTTGTCTTGATACCTATTTCGTACTCAATGGTGGAGGGCAACAACTCGATGAGCGCATCGAGATTTGAGTTTTGTTGGGTGAACGAATAGTTCTTCTGCGTATGCTTAACCGGGTTTTGGTCATCAAACAAGTTGAGTGCTCGCCCAAACTGTTGCTTTTTACCAATGATGTCGTGTTGGAGCTCGGCTTCAGTGGAGTTGTGCGCGTTCACAGCAGAAAGTCGTTCTATAGTGAGCTCCAGATCTGCTCCAATGCCATTGTCAATAGCCAGTGATACGTCAAAGTCACTAAAATCAATGGCTTTTACTGGCAACAGGTTGAATGCATCAATTTCTGTTTTGTCTGAATAGTCAGTGCTGTTGGAGCCAAAGAAACCGACCGCGTATTCTGGAATAATCTTCTCAAACGTGTTTTTAATAGCGAACCGATCTCCCGCAGAAAAGGTGTGGCTTTGGGTTTCGTTTGGATCAATCATTACCTCTACCACCGAGTTCAGTACGTTGTATGTGTTTTGATCGATGCCTCTGAGGTCTAGCGAATATCCATCCAGATTGAACTGATCATCAAAGTCAGTTTTGGCAGCCAGTCGCTCCTCTATCACAAACTCTTTTCCATCTTTTGTAGCAGACAAGATGGTGTATCGGACCAGCAAGGGCGCGTCAATTCGATTTTCGAGTTCAACCGTAAACAATGATTCCCGCACCTCGGCATAGGTCAGTCGGATATCGTTGAGCTTATATTTTGTCCTGAGTGTGTCTACGTAAAAAGGTGTTCCTGGTGGAAAGGAAATGCCGCCAATCGGAATAACGAATTCTTCTTCGATGGTGGTGTCTGGAATTCCCACAAGTGTATCCAGTCCAAGGCGTATGATGGTATCCGAGTAAGTCAGGTGAATCAGATCGTTGGAATCCGAGGTCAGGTAGTCGGAGACTACCAAATCTGAGAAATTCACATTGCCAATAGCAATTGGGGCAAGTACATCAATCGACCAGTTGGCCGGAGTAAACGCATTTTTACACTGACTAAAAACGACCAGCGACAAGGCTATCAGGAAAGCGGTTTTATGTCGAAAAAAAGCGTTCAATGGGGCCCAAAGGTGTTAAAATTTTCACTTGATATTCTTTAAGACGAAAACCACTTGCTAAGAGATTGCGTATAGAGTTTCAAAGTATTTTTGCGCACGATGAGAGATCGGTTGCTACCATTACCTGATAGAAAGTTTTTTTTCTCATGGCTCGCTTGTTTCGTTGGAATGTATGCTTTGTCCTATAGCTGGCATGCATTGGTGCTCAACGATTTTATTAAAGTAGCGTTGCCCATGGATGTATTCCTTGTTATTACAGCAAGTGTGTATTTCGTTATTGCGCTATTCATTACCATCCTGACTTACGTGTTCAAAAAGATCAGGAACACGTTTCGCTATGGAATCCTGGTGGGTGCCGTGGCCGGAATGTTTATTTATGCCGTTGCCTTTGTACTTGGAATCGGGTTTAATCCGGTACTCGATGCCAAAATGATTGCCTTTGATTTGGGATGGCAAACCTTTGAACAGGCGTTTGGCGGATTGATTTGCGGCTATACCTACAGAGTGATGTACAATGCCGAGCGGAGAGCGAAGAAGGCGCAATCTTAGTTTTTCCCGTATTTAATATCTCTTTAACACAAGACTTTCCTCTGGAGCATTATTCCTTGTTTTGACGTGTATTTTTGTCCTCGTTGTCAAAAAAGCAAATCATGTTAAACCGAGTATCGCGCATTTTAGTTGGTGCGCTTTTTATTGTCTCCGGCCTCATCAAGGCCAATGATCCGATAGGATTCAGCTATAAACTCAATGATTATTTCGCTCCAGGTGTGTTCAATATGCCCTGGCTGGATTCGTTTGCGCTCGAGCTGTCCATCTTCGTGTGCGTAGCTGAGATTGTTTTAGGAATTGCCGTGCTTTTTGGGGCACGCATGAAACTTGCTTCGTGGTCGCTTCTTATCATGATGGTGTTTTTTACCCTTCTTACCGGATACACGGCCATAGCAAACTGGTTTTTCGATAATCCCGATTCGGGCGTTACCCACTTTTTCGAGGGCATTCTTGGCTTTGTGGCACGAGAAGACATCAGCTACATGAAAGACTGTGGCTGTTTTGGAGACGCTATTAAACTCACACCCTGGCAGTCATTCTTAAAGGATGTGGTTCTCATGGTCTTTTCAGTCATCATTTTCATGGGACGAGACAAGGTCAAAATGGGTTCCATCAAAGATGACTTAATCAATTGGGGCATAGCACTTGTTTTGATCGCATTTTTCTCTTTTGGCGTAGTGCATTGGGCGTTTCCAGTGTGGTTTTCGTTGGTTTCTTTTGGCGTATTGCTCGGTATCAAAACGCTCTTATCTCAGGAGTGGAAAGATTGGGTCATGGCCGGGGCTGCCACCATTATTACCGCATGGTTTTGCTGGTATTGTGTGGCCCACCTTCCGATCAAGGATTTTCGACCATACAAGATTGGCAACAACATTGCCGAGTTGAAGGAGTGTCCTCCTGATGCACCTCAAGATGTATATGAGGATACGTGGTACTATAAAGTGAATGGTGAGGTGAAGACATTTACTACGGCTGAAGAACCCTGGAATATTGAAGGAGCTGAGTTTGTTGATCGAACCACAGAACTCATCGAAAAAGGCTGTGAGCCGCCCATTCATGATTTTGTTCTGGAAGACATCGATGGCATGGATTACACGGAAGATATACTGACAGAGTCAGCTATGATTTTGGTGATTAACTACGACATTACCAAAGCAGATGTAGGTGCTCAAAAAGGAGTGGCCAACTTGTTTGAAGCCACGATCAATGACCCCAATGGTGGTCCTTATATGTACGGATTGGCCGCTAATATTTACGAAGAGGTTGAACCTTTCAGACATGAGCATCAACTCCAGTTTGACTACCTCACAGGTGACGCTACAATGCTGAAAACGATTATTCGCGCTAACCCGGGTATAGTACTTCTGAGTGAAGGAGAAGTATTGGGTAAATGGAACGGGAACGATGTTCCTTCCTATGAGGAAATTAAGGCACTGTTGAACTAGTTGAGAACAGCGCTTAGCGTATACTTGCACCATGCGAAAAACACTGATTGCCGGCAACTGGAAAATGAATCTGGATTACAATGAAGCGCTTTCATTGATCACGGATTTGGTTCGAATTGAAAAGCAAAACTCTTGGAGTTGTGATGTGGCTGTTTTTCCTCCATTTCTCTACGTGCGAGACGCTATTGAGATGACAAAAGATTTGTCTTCTTCTGTAGCCGTAGGTGCTCAGAATTGCGCGGCTACAGCCAATGGAGCCTACACCGGAGAAGTATCGGCATCTATGTTGAATGGCATCAACGCTCAAATGGTCTTGGTTGGTCACTCAGAGCGTAGGATGTATTATGGAGAATCAAGCGAAGTGCTCAAGAAAAAGATGCTTCAGGCATTTGACAACCAGATACAACCTGTTTATTGTTGTGGAGAGGCGCTTGAAGACCGAAAGGCCGGACGGCAAAACGAAGTAATCAAGAGTCAACTCGAAGAGGTGTTATTCGGCTTGTCTACCGATCAGATCAAGCAAACCATTGTAGCCTACGAACCTGTGTGGGCCATTGGAACTGGAGAAACGGCTTCACCGGAGCAAGCGCAGGATATGCATGCTTTCATTCGTTCGGTTATGAGCGAAAAATTCGGTTCTCAAATAGCTGATCAACTTCGGATTTTATACGGTGGAAGTATGAAGCCTGCTAATGCAAACGAGCTCTTGTCTCAACCCGATGTGGACGGAGGTTTGATTGGTGGAGCTTCGCTTAAGTCGGCTGACTTTGCTCAGATTATAGCTGCCGCCAGCTAATCTATAAGATTCATGTTTTTATTTCTTGCCTTTAGATCCTGAGTTAGGCTTGCTCTCACCAGGTCGCGCTATGTTTTCACGCATGTCGGTGTCGGCCTGAATATTTCTAAAGCGCTGATAGTCCATGATGCCGAGGTTTCCACTTCTAAAAGCTTCGGACATAGCCAGTGGAATCTCAGCTTCTGCCTCAATTACACGAGCCCGTGCTTCCTGAGCTTTGGCTTTCATTTCCTGCTCTTGCGCTACAGCCATTGCTCTTCGCTCTTCTGCCTTGGCTTGGGCAATGTTCTTATCAGCTTCTGCCTGATCAATTTGAAGTTCAGCGCCAATGTTCTTCCCGATATCAACATCCGCAATATCGATGGATAATATTTCGAATGCCGTTCCGGCATCTAAGCCACGTGTGAGCACTACTTTGGAGATTGAATCTGGATTCTCGAGTACCTGTTTGTGACTTTCGGCTGAACCAATGGAAGTAACAATACCCTCACCAACACGGGCGAGAATCGTGTCTTCGCCTGCACCACCTACAAGTTGCTTGATGTTGGCTCTCACGGTTACACGCGCCTTGGCAATTAACTGAATACCATCTTTTGCAACAGCTGTTACGGGAGGAGTGTCGATCACTTTTGGATTTACCGACATGGTAACGGCTTCAAATACATTACGCCCTGCCAGATCAATGGCTGTGGCCGATTTAAAGTCAAGCGAAATATTTGCTTTGTCGGCAGAGATCAGGGCGTTTACCACGTTCTGAACATGACCGCCAGCCAGATAGTGGGCTTCCATTTCATCGCGGTTCAGAGGCAATCCTGCTTTAAAAGCCGAAATCATTGCGTTGACGATAATTCCCGGTGGAACTTTTCGTATTCGCATACCTATAAGTCCTGGGATGCTAATGCGCACACCGGAGAATACTGCTGTAATCCACAAACCTATTGGCACAAAGTAGAGGAATACAAAGAGGAAAATGATAACGATAACCACAGTGGCAATGGAGAATCCAGCGCCCAGGTCTTGAAGTATTCCGAGTAGTGTCATGATCAATTATATCGGTTTAATGTAGATTTTGTCTTTTTCAATACGTGCGATTCGAACGGGTGTATTCTGATCGATAAACTCACCGTAGCTTGTTACTTCCACCAGTTCCTCACCAAATCTAGCACTTCCCATTGGACTAAGCCGACTTATGGTTTTTCCTTCGTCACCGACAGAAAGTCCCTCAGTAACGTTGTGCACTTTGGAGTCAATAGAAGAGTCCAGACTAAATATTTTCCAGGTGTTTGCGCGAAAGGCGAATACCGTCAGTATCGTAGACAGAGAGCCCGTTATAACCAGAGAAACATGGCCTGTAGTATTGTCAATCTGATAGGCAAAAACAAGCCCAACAATCATAACAACGGCTCCTACGATGCCGGCAATGCCAATACCAGGAACAAGAAATATTTCGATCATCAACAGGCCAATGCCAATACCTAAGAGAAGTATGACGATCGTGAGAGACATGCTTACTTCTTGTAGTATTTGAGTGCTTCTGGCATGTACTCCTGAAGATCTTTGATACGAGTATCGTCATGTGGATGCGTACTCAAAAACTCAGGTGGCTTTTGTCCGCCATTGGCTTTCATTCGTTTCCAGAACTCAACAGCTTCTGTAGGGTTGTATCCGGCCATAGCCATGAAAACCAATCCCATTTTGTCAGCTTCACTTTCGTGGACACGTGAAAACTTAAGTGACCCTAATTGGCTGCCAACACCATACGATTGAAGCAAAATGTTCTTAGTGAGTTCCGGTTTCGTATCGAGGGCCACGCCCAAACCAATACCTCCGGCCTGAATCAAAAGTCCCTGACTCATGCGCTCATTTCCGTGGCGAGCCACAGCGTGGGCAATTTCATGTCCCATTACTACTGCAAGTCCTTTTTCGTCTTTGGTGATTGGAAGTATACCAGTGTAGAAAACGACCTTTCCTCCAGGCATACACCAGGCATTTACTGTTTCGTCATCTACAAGGTTAAACTCCCAATTGAATCCCTTTACCCGCTTGCTTTGTCCTGAGTCCTTGAGGTATTTCTCAACGGCAGTCGCAATTTTTTGCCCTACAGATTTCACCATTTTGGTGCGCGAATCGCTGTCGCTTACCTTAGGGTTTTCTGTGAGGAATGTTTGGTATTGCGTCAGACTCATAGACATAAGCTGACTTTCAGGGAGCATGTGTACCTGACGTCTTCCACTAATAGGCACTTTCGAACAAGCGATCGTGCCAAATATCAATACGAGAACAAGTAGTTTTTTCATAAGCCTATTCAATCACCGAAGAGAGTCCTCGGTTTTGTAATTTTTTGTTCAGAGGTTGCAGCAAGTCCAGTTCACCTCTCTTTACATCACATTTTCCTTTGGTGTGCACAATCCATGCCACTTGCTCGGCCTGAATCACAGAATGTGAGCAAATGTCAACAAGAGAATCAATCACATGATCAAAGGTGTTGACATCGTCATTGTATAGGATAATCGAGTGTCCTTGCTCGGTATCTACATATTCTTCAACAAGCTCCTCCGTTTCAGTAGCGTGACTCATATTCTATTCAGTAAGGTAGATTCAAATGTAAGCTCTGAGACAATAGATTACAATCTTTCTGCCTGAGCTTGCGTAAGGCCTTCACCATTTAGTTCTAGCGCTCTTTGGGAAGCCTCCTCTTCGGTGCTGAAACCACCATAGTAGTATGTGCTGCTTCCGTCTGCATTCTTAACTTTCTCAACTCCTTCAGAGCTAAGCTCCAGAATTTTGGCTGCTTCAAGGATTGGTACTTCTCCAACAAAGGTTCCAAGGTTAATTCTGAAGGTGGCAGTAGCAGTTGGTCCGTCAACTACAGGTGTTTCAGTTATAGGTGCGGTACCGAGCTCATTGCGCGCTTGATCCATGGTTATTCGCTGACCGTCTTTATAGGCAGTTACGAATGCATCCAAAATCCCCATGCTTCTAATCTGATCTCTTGCCTGGGTTGCAGTGCCTTCATCAGAGTATGTGCCGGATGAATATCTGTACGTGCCGTTTGGAAGGTTTTCCTGATTAACGGGAGTGATGTTGTAGATTTCTGCAGAAGTAACAGGTCTGGAGAATACACCTATTTGTACCGTTAGGAATACGCCACCTATGTTTTCTACTGCTTTCACCTGCATGGTGCCGGTTTGAACGATGTCTGGACCATTATAAGTTGGGGTAGAAGCAGGAGTAGAAGAAAATCCGGTGGAACTGTTTGTGGTTGAAGCCACAGGAGAGCCACCTTGCGTAGCAGTCGCTGGACGGCCACCACCGCTTGAAGCAACGTTTCTGGCTTCGGCCACCGAAATACGCTCACCGTTGAGGTACGCAACCACGAATGCATCGGAGTATCCGATGCCCCTGATTTGATCTTTTGCCTGATCTGCTTGTCCAAACTGAACGAACTCTCCAGCAGAGTAGCGCGTCAATCCAGAAGCTGTAGTTTCTCCGATCAGCGGCTTAATTCCCTTAAACGCATCTTGCTCTATTGGGTTTCTGAACGCGCCAACCTGCACCTTGTAAATCACCCCGGAAGGCAGGGGAGGATTGACAGGAATAGGATTGGACTCACTGTAAACACTGGATGTTGGAACATCCTCGATTTCGAAGATTGTGTTTGCAAATGCGTCTGTTTCCACATTGGTATTTAAACCTTCTGTAGAGCTTGGGAGAGTAAGATCAAATGGTTCTGCATCTGTGGCTGTATCAGCTGTTGATTCCTGTTCTATATTAGCTAAACCAGCGTCAGTGCTTCCCAACGAAGCGGTGTCCAAACCTGCCAGTTGAGGAGCCTCGGTACTGTCTGAACCAAACACAATATCCATGGTGTCAAGGTTGTAGTATGCCAGAATATTCATGTAAGCCTCTTCCGGCTGAGCGAGTAGCTTTTTGTTGGATTCGTTTTCCTTAAAAGCGGCTTCTCTTGTGAGTCGGGCTGTTACGGATGAAATACTATCGGCTTTGTCAAAATCTTCGTATGCCAGATCTGATAACTCCATCTTAGATGCTCCTGTGGGATTAGAAATTGGAGCCAATGCTGACTGCGCCATGAGCGTTTGGCCACGCTGTTGATACTGCTGCTCAAGCACATCGAGCTTGGCTATTTCGGCTCGAATGGAATCGCTCTCGCGCTTATCACTCGTATATGCTTTGAATTCCGGTGTTTCTGCAATATCGGCCATTTCGTTCGGGTTAAGCGAACGCGTAACAACAGGCAACACAGCCTCTTCTCCGGGTAGGATGATGTGGTTGGTAACAATGGCTTTTTGTTCGATCTTCCGTAAATCCGTTACGAGTGCTTCGGCCAGGTCGGCACGTTGGCGTTGCACAGTCGCTTCGTGTTGGGCCATTTCGGCTTCCTGTATAGCGGGAATGCGCAGCTTTTTCTTTTTGATTTTCTCAGCCTCTTCGTATTGAACCTGAGCTTCTACAGTTGCTTTTTCAGCAGCAGCTTTAAGCGTAGCAGCTTCTTCTGCCTGTAGTTCAGATGGCATTTTATCACCTTCTTCCATTAGGAGTAACTGACTCTCAGCCGATTCTAATTTGCTAGCAGCATCTGCATAGTACGCTGATTTCATTTCGAGTGACCGCTGCTCTCGCTGCTTATCGATGATCTGAGCTTGCAAAGCAGCTCGATCTTTTTTCTTCTTGGTTGCTTCAAGCTCTGTTTCAAAAGCGGCTATTTCATCTGTGACGTCTTCGAGTGTAGAAGAGGTAGCACTGTCATCTCGCGCAATAACTCCGAGCTGTTCAACTTCTGTTGGTGTGTACCCTTCAAAGCGCTCTGACCCTTCCACAATCGTTGTTTTAGGAGCAGATGGGCTGGCTATGCCCTCTGAAGCGTCAAGTGACTCAAGTCTTGATTGGATTCGAGTTTTTTCACCGTTTAGTGTGGCCAGCTGATCATTTAGTTCATCTACTTGAGCAGAACTTGTAGTATTGGCTAAACGGGCTTCCGTTTTAACTTTTTCGTTTTGTATGCCTACCAACCAGTTTCGGTACAGCGTTTTTTGTTGTGCTTCCTTTAACTCAGGATTACGCGTTTCTTCAATTTGCGTTTCGATTTGCTGAAATGCATCAGCGCTGTAGTTTTCTACATACGGGTATAGCTGCTGCTGAAGGTTTCCTTGTGCCGTAGCCACCGAAGCCGAACTTTCTTTCTGCTCCAATTCTTGCTTCAGTTCTGTTGCCCGAGCTATTTTGTCCAATCTAAGTTCAGCAACCAATGCTCTTTTCTGCTCGAGGTTGTTTTGATCTTCTACCGCGGAGGTCTGTTCCATTTGCCCCGTGAGTATGGCAACTTCTTTCTCGAGTGCTTTGGCCCACTCTTCTTGCAGGGCAATCTGAGATTCGTAATCCATGACTGCTCCTGCAGTATCGTTGAATTCAGCTTCTCGCGCCTCAAAACTCGAGTTCATTTGAATCACCTGGATAGGAAGTCCTTCGGCTGCTAACAACTCTGGAGTAACAGGTGGAATAGTCAGCGTATCTTCTCCCTCAGCACTGTCACTTTCAACTGTTTCGGTCTCATTAGTCCCGGCTTCAACCGCATCACTGGTGTTTTCTGATGCGTTCTCTTCACTTCCTGGTTCAAATCCGGAATCAGCAGTTTCTCCGGCCAACATCGCGTTGATCTCATCTGCAGTAGGGAGCCCATCGTCAGATTCAGCATCAGATGCCGTTTCAGTCGCATCGGCTGTTTCTGAAATTTCGGATGTGGAAGATTCAGTAGTGGATTCTGCATCCGGATCCGGGAAAGTAAGCGCTGCTTCAGCTTCGGCATCGCTCAAGTCTGCAATGCGCATGTAGCTTTCAGAGGCTAAATCGTCTTTTTCCTGCTTTTGTGCAGTGAGGTCAGCTATTTGCGTATCAATGGCTTCGCTCTCACCATCTGTTAGCTCTTCACTCCTTGCATCGTTTAGCGAGTCAATTCGCATCTGGATGTTGGCAGACCATTGATCATAGATTTCAGCCTTCTGGCTTTCTTCAATCAATGGGTCTTCTGATGGTTCTACCGAGTTGATCTGCGTCTCGAAATGTGTGTTGTAGTCTCCATTTACGATTTCAACTTCATCAGACCCGGCTTCAATGGCGGCCAGGGAAGAATTGATGTCATCGTTAGAAGCAACTTGCTCTGGCAATTGGTCTAGTGTGGAAGTGCCATCAGGGCTTGATGTGTCATCGGCAGTCGCAGGGTCATCAGATGTGCTTTCCAACGGTTCATCTGCGGTGGCCATATCACCCTCCATTGATTCGGGTTGTGTTTCATCTTCTGTAGCATCCACAGTTGATGGACTTTGGCCCTCATCAGCGGCCTGGTCGCCAGCACTTGTATCTGAATTTGTATCTGTAGTACTTGCCGTTTCTGATGACTCAGTTTCACCTTCAGTGCTCTCACTTGCCTCGTTCACTTCATTTTCTGCCAGCTCAGCGGCCATTTCAGGATTGATCATTGCAGCCAAAGCAGAATTTGATTGGGCCTTGGGTTCGATGGCTACGGTAACATCATTGATGGCCTGAGCGCTAACTGTGTTGGTAATAGAAGCAGCACTGGTTGTGGCAGCGGCCACGATTTCTCCAGACAGTTGTGCGTAGTTCTTGGCGTTAGTGGCAATGGCCTCCAACACATCAAGTTCAACCTGAGCTTCTGTCAACGCAGCTTGTCGCACCGGAATAGCTTCTTTGGCTTCTGCAATCTGAATGTCTAACTCAGCTTTAAGGGCTTCGTCTTTTGTGTTTTCTTTTTCGCTCTCGTAGTAGGCTATTTCTTCATCAATTGCCTCTATGTCCTCCTGCATGGAGCTTATCTCATTCTTTTTGTCTTCGTATTGCTGGATAGGAACATTGGAACGGGATTGCATTTCCTTTTCAACCTTGCTTTCAAATTGATCAACAGGCTTGAAATTGTCTGTGGTTGCAGTTAGTTGGTTGTACTTGGCATTAAAGGCTGTGTTGTCCAGTGTTCCTGAGTTCAGTGCTTCAAGCTCCTGCGTTAGTTTATCAGCACTGGATGCACGTTTGTCCGCTTCTGTTTTGTACAACCCAGCGAGTTCAGCAGCTATAGCTGCCTCTGCAATCTTCTCTGGGTCTTCTTCATTGATGTTGGCCTGTACTACTTCGTAGAGTGCTGCGCTTTTTTTGTCGAGCATTTCAGCATCGCTACGTAGTGTTTCTACAGCTGAGTTAGCCAATTCCAGTTTTTCATCGGTAGAGACGTCATCTTCTGAAGCCGTGGGAGTGCTTCCATCATCGATGATGTGCATACTGCGCACACTGTTTTCATCTGAATTGACATTCAGACTGGCTTGTCTCTTGAGGATATCTGCCGTAAGTATAGATTCTTCAAGCGGCTCGTCAAAGTGGTTGATTATTTGAAGCTGCTCTTTTCCATCGACAACGACAAGGTTCATTTCCTGTCTGAACTGTTTCAGCCCTTCGCCACGCGGTACTTCAACCACGCCAGTGTGTATAGAGTTACTTTCTTCAGCCTCAACAATGAACTTGTATTGACCACTTCCTCGCAGATCGAGAATGTATTCCCCGAACTGACGTTCAGAAGAAAAAGTCCCCACAACCTTGTTCTGAACCATGTCTTCCACGGTAATCTTGGCTTTTCTTGAACCTTCGGCAATGAAGCTTCCTTTAATCAGCGTGAGATCTAATGGAATTCGTTGGATGCCGATTCGGTATACAGAAACCTGATCGTACGATGTTTCACGGTTACTGGCAAACCAGGCAAACGTCTCATCGAGATCGGAAATGAACATAAAGTCATCCCACGGGGTATTGATGGCGAACTCCATGTTCTCAGGTGTGGTCCACGATCCATCGCCTCTTCGGGTTGATTTGAAGATGTCGTACCCGCCCATGCTGTTATGACCTTTCGAAGCAAAGTACATGACATTGCCATCAGGGTGGATAAATGGATAATCTTCATCGTATTCGGTGTTGATCGATTCCGGTAGTTTTTTAGCCTGACTCCATCCTCCAGTAGGAAGCTTTTGGATGAAGTAGAGATCCTTGCCCGTTTCGTTTTTCTCGGAGTAGGACCCGTAGTAAATCAACTCTGCAGACTCTTGAAAGTACATCAGGAATTTGGCGTCTCTTTTCTTGTCCTCTTCCGACATGAAATCTTCGGGCTTGACAATGATTTTACCGCCAAACTCGCTCAAGTCGTAGTTTCTGTAAAACTCGGTGCGTGGTAATACGCTCTTCTGCAAAACAGAAATGTCGGTGAAACTTGAAACCAATGTCTTGCCATCTTCACACTGATCGATGTAGTGGTCGACAATTTTTGCTTCTCTATCCTTCTTCCCCGCAGACTCTTTGTACTTGTTGTATTGTTTAATCGCTTTCTCAAATCGATAGTTCAGGTGAAGGCCTAATCCATAGTAGAAATGAGCCAGCGCAGGAGGGTTGTCTGCGGTAACGGCAAAGGACAGGTACTTAAGTGCTTGCTCTTTCTCCCGGTCTGTGTAAATGTGGCACGCACCAAACCGATAATTGTACTCAGGGCTCTGTAAATTGAGGCTTAAAAGCTGCGAATACAGCGTAAAGGCATCGTTGTACTTTTCTTCTTCGAAAAGAGCTTCTGCTTTTTCACGCATGTCTTCTTCGTTTTCCTGGGCAATGGACACTACACTCAGAAAGACAAAAAGGAGGGTAAGAAAGAGGAAGGGGTTTTTATTCAATTTAGGTAGAATCAAGATCGAAATTACTTCAACGTAAATGTGCGAAACTACTGAATACGTGTTAGGTACCTATCTCACTCTTTTACGCATCTCTATGTGAATAAAGATAAGGGAGAAAACTAATCATCTTCAGCTGCTTGCCGAATAATATTTTTGAGTGAGATATTGGCCTTGCTCTCTTCTCGTCTGAAAAGCCGCTCAATGTTCTTTTGATGGGTCACCAAAACAAGTATGGAAACAAACATCGAAAACACGATCAAACTCGGTATAGTGGTTTGGTAAACAAGCACGATGATGAATGGAAAACTAACGGCAGCGCTCATCGATCCGAGTGAGACAAAGCGAGTTAATGTGAACACGATTAAAAATACAGCCAACGCGAGGAGAGCGCCTTCTGTGTGAATGGCCAGCATCATTCCCAATAGTGTGGCAATGCCCTTTCCTCCTCTAAAACCGGCAAACACAGGAAAAATATGTCCCAACACGGCTGCTATACCCAAGGCGAGTTGGTAATTGGCAAAGCCTGCTGTGCTAATAGGCTCTTCGGCAAATATGTGTACAAGCGAAACGGCTCCAAACCCTTTTAACGCATCTATAAGTAACACAGGAATTCCCGCTTTTTTGCCGAGCACACGAAACGTATTTGTAGCTCCGGCATTTCCACTACCATATTCCCTCACATCTGTATTGTAGAAGATTTTGCCTATCCAGACTGCCGTTGGGATGGAGCCCATGCAATAGGCAATAACAAGTGAGATGATGGTAGAAAGTGTAATCATTTCAGCGGCCAAAAATAGAATTAACGGGAATTAGGCGCTAAAACTTCTTCTTGAAATCGTCCATTCGTCTCTTACTTGACAACATAAAGGAGTAGGGAGCCTCTCCTTTTTCAACTTTCATTTTCCTCTTGTCAGATTTCAGGTCTCCTATGGTAGAATTGAATTCCTCATCACTCGAGTATGCCTGCATCATATTTCGGGAATACTTGAAATACCAATACGTGTCCCTATCGGCTTCGAGATATACGTTGACTTCGGGGATTCGTCCCACCACCACTTCTACTTTTCCATTTACTCTGATGTTCACCTGGCGCTTACCCACATTACCAAGTCCTATCTTTCCTACCGATTGATAACTGCTTGTTTCTGGGTTCCAGCGCATTTTCATGTCAGTAATGAAAATGTTCTTCTCAAGCTCCGATGGGAACTTCTTGAATTGACCGGTAAGCGTTATAGCCGAAATGAGCCGGTCTGCCTCATCTGTGCCAATCAATTCTCTAAGTCCTTTCTGATACGTGTCCCGCTCAAAGTCTACGGGGTCGCCCATCGCATTCTCAGCCATGGTTTTTCCCATATCATCGATGAGTTTGTCCACAAACATGAAGTCGATGAGCATAAGTGCATCGATTTCAACTTTCTGCGATTCCAGATCGTTCTTGATATTTCCAACGGTGGTTAAATCCAACTGTCCGGGATTAAGCCCAAACCCAAACTTTCCTTCGCCATAGGCTTTACACTCTTCTTTATGCAGGCTTAGGTATTGGCCCGGGAGGGAAGACTGCGTTAGCTTTTCGATATTTGATATGCGGTACTCGCTGGCGTCTTCATTAAAGTGCAGGAATCCGGTAGCCGGAAGCAAGTTGCGATCATCATCATCAGGCTTTTGAGATAAGAATGCCGTGTAAATACGGCTCGTATCCGGGTCGAGCACAATAGAGGCAGATAAGGTGTTGTCTTCTTCATCCTGAATGACCTTGCCAATTGGGATATAAATATCTTCCGGGTCGATGGCCGCCTTAAAGGCGAACCAGGTCATCGGTACAAAGGTTTCACAACCGTGATTGATTTTTGTGAATCCTGAGAAAGTGAGATCCTTCACACTACCTGATAGGTTAATGTCTCCCTTAAATGCAAAGTGCGGACTGAGCGTGAAATTACGCTCGGCAGACACCGAACCTTTGGCGTAGGTTTGATCTGAACTGTCTACTCCGATTGTGCTAAAGCGAATACGCTGCTTACCACCGGTTACATCTCTGTAGGTATACAGTCCCGTTCCCACATATTCACGTCTCGCAAAAATGTCAACTGTTGCGCTATCGATCTTATGATACTTGGTAATGGCGTTTGCCACGATTTTGGCGTGCTGCAGGGTTTTCATTTTGGCCCGTTTCAACACCGTAATAAGGCCGCTATCTGGGTATATCAACGCGTCTGCCACCTGAATGAATTCGATTTGCTTGGCATCGATGATGCTGTTTTTAAGATCGTATCTGGCGGCAGGGGAGTAGAACTCGAGCGAATCCTGGTCGGGATGCATGGAAATAAACCGGGATCCTTCAAACTGCATGGCACCGGCCGAGGTAGCTTTGCTCGATTTACCACCACTCAGCTCAATAGCTTCCTGGTCCATATACCATGTAAACCGATCCATGAAAGCCACATATTGGTTTTGAGGGAAGTCCATCATAGATGTTCCATCATTGGAAATGAAATCTCCTTTTCGTTTGCTAAAGTCAATTTCTGCATGGACGTTGTTCGTTTTAAACTGAAAACCTTCGAACGCAGAAACATCTGATTTAAGTCGGAAATCGGCTGTATCGCTCAAGAATCCCGAAAACTTAAAGTGGAAGGTGTTGGACTCCAACTCAGCTTTGTCAAATGAGAACAGGCCACTTCCCTGAAGTTCTTCCGGTGAGAGGTTAAGTGCACCTTCCAGCTCTGAACCATCATACATCAGGAAGGGCTCTTCTGTTGATTCGCAATGCAAGTTGTCGTCATAAGGATGCCAAAGCTGCTTCACGAGTTTTCCGGTTGTGGGTGGATATTCCACATTGCCCATTTGCTCTTCGATGACAAAGGAGCTGGCCACTGTCTGCATTTCTTCTGGTAGGAACAGGAAGTCTTCTGACTTGGTTGTACTGGTGAGGTACTTTAACTTACCATCGCCTCTCAATCCTTCATGACTCAGTTTGATGGTGTTAAAGAACTTACCCTTTCCTCGGTAGACATCATATCCTTCTTTCGGGGTTTCCCGAATAAAACCCAGCGAGTAATCTTCCTGTACGGTTAGCTTCTCTCTAAACTCGGGGAAAATATCTGCACTCTTGAAGGTCCCATCGAATTGAACACGCTCATTTCGGAAGTTATCAAGGCTGTCAAACACAAATGGGTCGAGTTCGAAGTAGAAATTCTCTCGCTTATAGGCCTTGTTTTGGATAGAGCTTCGCTCATAATAAACAAACGAGTTTTCGTGTGAGGTGAAAATGGGGTATTGCTCCTGCTGTGCCAGCCCCGATTTGTTTCTCGGGTGGTCGATTTCCAGCGTTCCTTTTACATCTTCAATTACCGTACTCACACGGGCCAGTTTTTCCCGGCCGCTTTGTGTGGCCTCACCTGTTGAAACAATCATTCGTACGGAATCTACATTGGGCATTTCCATTTTGAACTCATCGTATATAAACTCGAAATTGCTACCAAAGAATTCAAGCTTACTTGCCTTCACCACTCCCGAGAAATCAAAGTCCCGATTCTTTCTCATGGAAATCGATCCGTCTTTTGGGTAGAGCACTACCTGGTGGGAGTCTGACAGAATCATGTTTCGAATCCCGTTGATCTTGAGCGTGAAAACCTCATCGACCAAATCCATGGTGGCGTTGGCCTTGGTGCCAATGTCAGATTGAATCTGAATCACATCATAATCCTGCATTTTAGACTTGGCCTTCACATAGTGTTCGAGACGTGGTGTTTCATATACCCAGCCCGTTTGCAGGTTGTACTTAACCAGTCCCAGGTTGGCATATGTAAGTAGCACAATTTGCGCATCTGTGATGCTGGTTCTCAGGCATTGAGCAATATCGTGGTCGGCCAACCGCTCCATTCCTTTTTCGCGGAAGCAGTTTTTGATAATAACCATGGGGTGAGTGGTGTTCATTCCCATCAGCTGATCAAACCTTCGCTCTCGGAAATAAAAGTCTGACTCGAATGAAGCACGGTTGTCCGAACTGTTTGGTATGGTTCCAAATTCGAGGTGTGCCTGATCGATCTGCCAGGTAACCAGTTCGGCCTGAATGTCAATGGCGTGGTAACTGTCAAAGTAAGGTGCCTTCTGAGCTCCTTCGTCTGCTTTATATAGGTTTACCACCCGGTCTTTTCGGATGTATTTGAAATCGAGTCCCGGGTGAATAATAGAGTCTTCATGGAGGATAAACTTAGCTGCCGCCTTTGTAGAGGTAATCCGATCTTCTTTGATACTAAAACTCAGGGAGTTCATCTCCAGGAAGGGCTTTCCGTTTAGAAAGAAAGTAAGGTAGGCTGGGGCGGTTTCATCTCCACTGGCGACAAACCGCGATCCTTTTTGAGAGAAACCGCCTTCGTAGTTTACGTTCTTATCGATGTTCTCAATCTTGAGCCGTTTACTGTAAGAGTTAAACAGGGGGAAAGAGGCATTATCGGGAGTAACGTTGGCCAGTACTTTATCTTCCAACCTTCCTTTGAGTGGTGATGGGAAGTAATCGATGTTGTAAAACGTGACCGAATCTGCCTTGTAGTTCGAAAACTTCATCTTGATCTCATAATCGTTGATGATGGCATACACTTTATTTGAGTCCAGACCTGCTCTAACCCAGTTGACAGTACCATTTTTTCCAATCCACAATTCGTCTGTGGGGTAGTAGACACCGCTGGTTCCGTAGATCTTAGCAGAGGAGCGCTTGGCAGAGCACTTCAGGTCTAGTTCGTTAAACGTGAGTTTTGGCTTGCCATCCTCAAGCGAGAATTGAAAATTCGGGTTGCTGCTGGACCACGAAACTGACGGGGAACTGTAAATGGTGTTGGATTCAAACAAGTTTCGGGTAAACTCAAGGTAAGGGCTGTATTCTTTCCGAGCCGTACGGGCTTTCATGACCACATCAGCCGTTTCGTGCCATTCGTTAAACGTAATGGGAGATCGTTCTGACTCTACAATAGCAATAACTGTGATCAGATAGTCTCTCACTTCTGGCACCATTCTGAGCTTGTGTGCCAACAAGTAATTACTGGTTTCAAAAATTCGGTTCTTTTGCTCCGGAGTAAAGGAGTTCAGCTCCGTCCACATTTCGGTGAGCTTTTCATGAAGCTGTTTGGTTTCTTTTTTGGCATCTCCAATGGCTTTATCTACAAGCTGCTGCTCCAGTTCAAGGAGAAAAGCATCCTGGGTAGAAAACTCTTTGAATGTTTGGCCTACCGTAAGAAGCGGTAGAGCAATTAAGGCAAAGCAGAAAAGGAATATCTGTTTCATCAAGCTTGTTTTTTTATACAGTGTAGCATGGTCCATCCGTCTTTTTGTTTTGAGTCGATTACCTGAAATCCGGCTTTGTTTAAAGCCAAACTTAACTCGGGTACATCATCGTTTAAAAAACCTGCGCAGTAGAGGTCTCCGTCATTGGCCAATTTAGCATAGAGTATGTCAGCATGCTCTTCTATCACATTGCGATTTATATTGGCTGCGATTACATCAAATTCCGACTCTTTTACCTCTTCCATTCCTCCGGCTCGCACTTCAATTGTCTTGATGTGGTTCATGCGAAGGTTTTGGCGAGCTGCTTCAGCTGCGTGTTCGTCAATTTCAATCCCTATGCCATTTCCTCCTTTCATGGCAAAGTAGATGGCGAGAATTCCACTGCCACATCCAAAATCGAAAAGTGTCTTTTGACTGCAGTCTATTTGGCTCAATGCCTCTAGAATCATAGAGGTTGTGGGGTGATGACCAGTCCCGAAAGACATATTGGGCTCAAGTGTAATTGTGTATTCGGCCGAAGGCATTGCATCGTGAAAAGGCGCACGTATATAGACGGAATCATTCACCAATACAGGGTCGTACGATGACTCCCACACGGCATTCCAGTTTTGGTGCGCAATGCTTTCAAACTCATAAGAATCTATAAAATCTTTGTAGGAGGAAAGTATATCGACTGTGTTTTGTTTTTCGAATAACGCACTGGGAGTGAAACAGTTCAATTCTGTTTCTTTTAACTCAAAACTCTCGTAGCTCAGCTCGGCAAGTTCAGCTTCTAAAATCTCGGCATAGTCGGCCGATGTAAGCTTAATAGCAACTCTTGTGTAGTCCAAATGCGTGGTAATTTGCCGTTGAAAATAAGAATTTATACAGGCAAGCAATCCAGATAAATGCAGTATTTGGAGTCCAAGACTATCGTGAAAAAAAAGAGTGAAACATCCTGACTTTGATTTCATTGGGCTATTTTCGACAGGTGAGTCTGATTCGATCTATTTCATTGTTGTTCTGTGCGTTGGTCATTGTGTTTTGCAATTATGGCTTTCATATCAGCCAACATTGGTGTGGAGAAACATTGGTTAATACCAGTTTTTTTGGTGAGGCCGAAGGCTGTGATCACTATAAAAAGAAGACGGTATCCTGTCCGTTTCACGCGGCCAAAGAACAACCCAAGAAGTGTTGCGAGCAACAACAAGTAGAGCTGGAGTCACTGGATATCTCGGCTGAGATTCCGATGAGTTTTGAACTCACCATTCCTCAGCTCGAGCTCAAGTCTTTTGGTAGGCTTCAGATGGGAGAAACAGAGCGATCTTCCTTTGTAAAAACGGTCAAGTTTTTCAATCACTCGCCACCGCTGATAGGTGTCCGGGATAGATTGTCCTTACTCCAGGTTTTGTTGATTTGATTGGCTGGCGGTCAATTGCTTTAGGTAAGTCAGGTAACCAGTGCAGCAATAATACCGTCTTGATGTATAGAACATCCGAGCACGAATGATGAAGTATTTCATTATGCCGAAAGGCAGTAATCAACATTAATCGTATGAAAGCATTAAGTACAATAGCGTGCATTCTCCTGGTTTCGGGGATGTATGCTCAGAATAGAACCGTTAAGCTAATGATCGATCATAGCTTAGATACCGAAACCTATGTGCAGGAGCACGAATTTGACACTTGGGATGGGAAGAAAGCCTATTTCGAAGATGTCATGTATTACATACACGATTTGCAAATGATAACCAGCAATGGTGACACCATTGGTGATTTAGGTGATCACTATTTTATCGATGCCAATTTTGTAGAAACTGAATTTGGATCTTTTGATGCCGATTCGGTCGAGAAAATCATGTTTAAGTGGGGTGTTTCTGCCGCCAAGAATCATTTAGATCCGGCAGCTTATGCAGCTTCGCATCCGCTAGCTCCCAAAAATCCTTCTATGCATTGGGGTTGGACCTCAGGATATCGCTTTTTGAGAGCCGATGGTCAGTTTGATAATACAGGTGATGATGTGCCAAACCTTGCTTTTCAGTACCATATGGTTGGAGATGAGTTTGTAGAACCCATTGAAGTGGACGCTGTTAGTGAGATCAACTCGAATGATGAATTGGAGGTTTGGGTAACCGCCTACTACGATCGTCTAATTGACGGGGTGGATTTGATAGCAAACCCAACCGTGCATGGATCTAGCACGCCTATTCCAGATGTGAGAGATAATCTGAATGATGCTCCTGTATTTGATGTGTTTGACGGTGTTGCACCGGTAGATACAACAGGCGATACGGCCAGCGGTGTTGGTGTTCTCAATGCTTCGCAATTAGTAACAGTGTATCCAAATCCATCGGTGAATGGAGTGTTTACTTTAACGTTTGACGCTAGCATGTCTGGGACGGTTGAGTCCATTGAAGTGCTAGACTTAATGGGACGAGAAATCTCAAGTCAAACGGTATTTGTCGAAGAGGTAAATTCGGTGGAGATAGCTTCTCCGGGTATGTACTTACTCAGAGTGGTTGGTGCAAACCAGGAGGATATTGCTGTCAAGCGAGTGGTTGTTCAATAAATAAACATACATGCGCGTAGTTGTTGGATTGTCTTTCCTGATAGTTCTGTTATGGTCATGTAAGAGAGATGTCGAAGTACCGGTCAATGAACCTTCTTTAACAGAAGTTCCGGCTGGTTTTCCCGAGATTGAGTTTCTGGATAGTAATACGTATAGCTATGAGAGATGGGAACTTGGGAAGAGACTCTTTTTCGACCCGATTATGTCAGAAGATTTCTCGATTAGTTGTGCTTCTTGTCATGCTCCAGAGCTTGCTTTTAGTGACGATGTTGCGTTGAGCGATGGCGTGCACGGGCGGGCCGGAACAAGAAATGCTCCAGGGCTTGCTAATGTGGCGTATCACCCTTATTTCACCAGAGAAGGTGGGGTGCCAACGCTTGAAATGCAGGTGCTGGTTCCTATTCAGGAGCACAATGAGTTCGACATGAATATTCTTGAGATCGCAGAGAGACTCATGCAGGACACAAGTTACGTGGGCATGAGCCAAAGGGCCTATGGGCGTGATCCAGATGCTTACGTTATAACCCGATCCATTGCGGTGTTTGAACGAACACTCATAAGTGGAAATAGTGATTATGACAAAGCGCAGAATCAGGGAATAGAAGGAGCCATGACGGCAGAGGCAAAGCGAGGGCTTGAATTATTTCAGAGCGAAAGAACGAATTGCTCCTCTTGTCACGGTGGGTTCAACTTTACCGACTATTCCTTTCAGAACAACGGACTGTACGATTTGTATGAGGACCCGGGTAGATATAGATTGACACTCGATTCTTCAGACTACGCATTGTTTAAAACACCGAGTTTGAGAAACATTGAACTCACTAAACCTTATATGCATGATGGTTCGATGGGCTCTTTGGAAGAGGTCATTGAACATTATGATTCGGGGGGTAAAAACGCCCCTCAAAAGAGTCGGTTGATCAAGCCGCTTGGATTATCTGAGCAGGAGAAAAGTGATTTACTGGCGTTTTTAAAGTCCTTGACAGACCATGAGTTTGCAGGGAATCCAAAATTTAAATAAGATGAATAAATATAAAGTAGCTGTATTGGTTTTAACCATACCGCTCTTGTTTACTCTTTGTAAGAGAGAGAGCGATATTGAGTTAAACCTTGCAGATCAATTTGAATATGATGATACTCCATATGATCTGGAATATGCCGGATTTGCTGATCCAGATTTAGGAGATAACCCTTTGACCATTGAAGGGGTAAAGCTCGGACGAATGCTGTTTTATGAGCCAAGCCTTTCAAAAGATGGGAGCATGTTTTGCGGTAGTTGTCACCTGCAGGAATATGCATTCTCTGATACCGCGCAGTTTTCTATTGGAGTAGAGGGCTTGCCAGGTGGACGTCAGGCCATGGCGGTGTTTAATACTGCATGGCACACGAATGAATTCTTTTGGGATGGTCGTGCTCATTTGCTTCGAGACCAATCACTGAAACCAATTCAGGATCCGCTGGAAATGAATGAAACACTGGAGAATGCCATTGACAAACTATCGGAAATGGGCATTTACCAGATTCAGTTTAAAAAGGCATTTGGCGATGAAGAGATTACATCTGAGCGAATGTCGCTGGCTCTTGAGCAATTCATGAATTCTATTGTGTCTAATAAGTCTAAGTACGATAAGTATTTGGCAGGTGAAGAGACACTTACTGACAGCGAGGAAAGAGGCCGTGTTTTGTTTTTTACAGAGTACGATCAATACTTTCCAGAGCTATCGGGAGCAGATTGTGCGCATTGTCATGGAGGAACCAACTTCGATAACAATGACTATATGAACAATGGGCTGGATGAGCTTTCGGAGCAAACAGATGAAGGCAGAATGAAAGTAACCGGAGACCCAATGGATAGAGCCAAGTTCAAGGTCACCTCACTTAGAAATATTGAGTTGACACCACCTTACATGCACGATGGTCGATTCTCTACGTTAGAAGAGGTTGTTGACCATTACGATCATGGTATCCATAAATCACCAACACTTGATTTTGCGCTTGACAATACCACCAACACGGGGCTAAGGTTGACAGATCAGGATAAGAAAGATCTTATTGCTTTTCTGAAAACACTAACAGATCAGGAGCTCATCGCGAATGAGGCCTACTCCAATCCGTTCGAATAGGTGTAATAAAAAAGGGGAGCAAATATGTGCTCCCCTCCTAATCTCAATGCCTGCATGGCAAAGATTACACGTAGGGCTAATCATACAAAAGACCACTCTGGCAAGTGGTCTTTATCTAGATAGGGCTTTCAAATGACACTGTAAAACTAAATGGGGCCAACTCTTTTTCGAAGAGTGAGTTCACGAAACCCCATTTTCAGTTCACGAAGCTTATGAAAGGGTTGCTTTTAGAGGAATATTCCAAAAGAACCGACCGGGTTTGTTCCCGTTAGCGTGTTGTAATTAATTCCTCCTCGATATACCATTGTTTCAACCTGAGGCTCATAGTTCGGGAGTGTATATGTTGGTGACTGGAAGTTCACGAATTCTCGTCCCCATCTGATTGACTGTCCTGAGGCAACTGTATGAGTGGTGAGACTGGATTGACTTGCGCATTGACCATACCATTTATATGCATGGTTGTTTGCAGTGGTGATCGTGGGATAGAATCTGGTAGAATTTAGTGCACTTGTCTCTTTATAGCAGACAATGTTCACGTAGATAGATCCCGTGGCAATCTGAACGGGGTTTCCACCACCTCCACCGTTGCCATTCGTATAGCTCGAAGAGCCATAAACACTCACTGCAGTGGCGTAGTAATGAAAGTCTAGCCTTGGATATGTTCCAGAAGGGATAAACTGAGGATTATCTGTGCGGTGAACGTAGCTCGCGCAGTAAACCGGCCCACCTGATGCAGCCATATATGGATAAAACTCTACGTGTGGGTCAACACTCGGATTCCAGACATATGTTCCCGATCGAATAGCATCCGATATTTCGAAATCCTCATCGCCAATCACATAGACACCCAGATCAGTATAGGCATTAATGACTTCGCCAATCTTTAGTTCCCGATACTCGTTAAGTATAGCTCTCATTCCATAATCTTGAATTGGAATGTCGTTTGGATCGTTGGTGAAGTCTAATGGTTGCACTTGTAACCAAGCAGCCAGTTGTGTCTCGATTTGAGCATGCAGAGAATTGTAGGAGTATCCACTTGAGAAGGTCTCTAGGCCGAGGTATGGGTTGAAACCCAACTCGTCAATCTTATTGGTAAAAGCTTCATCTGATAAGCTTCCCCAGGTTGTCGCAAAGTCGTCCTGTAGGTCTACAATACTTTGATTTAGGGCATCCACTGTTTGAAGGTACGTGTCCATGTCTTCAAAAGAGAGCATGCCGTTTTGCACCTCAATAGGGTTGCTTTGTGTGTGTTCAATCCGGTCAATGGCTTTTTCCTCGATAGGATTGTCTTTGGAGCTGCATCCGGTCAGAATGTATAAGGCCGAAGCAAGAATTAGTACTTTTTTCATAGCATTTGATTTTAAATTCAGACTGAAAGTCAATCAAACACGGGTAACCTGAAATAGCCAGTTCATGGGGCTACTTTTCAGTTTTACGAAAACACAATATGGGTTCAGGAGGCTAGCCTCTCCAGCTTTTGCTCACGGTTACGCGTTCGCCATTAGAGGTGATCACATAACCGCCATCGTTACGATGGAGCTCGACAATATGGTCCTTGTTAACGAGGTATGATCTGTGAACACGTTCAAATCCAAATTCAGCTAGTCGCTCTTCGAACCATGAAAGCTTTTTGGAGGCTGTGGTCTTGGTGCCATCCGTAAAATACAAGTGAGCATAGCTACCATCTGCCTGCAGATATATAAGGTGATCAAGGTCGATGTATCGGTACCCATCTTTAATGGGAAGCTGAAATTTTCCCTTTTTTGCTCCTTTGAGAAACGTGAGCAATTCGGTCCACTTACTTGCCTGTTCGGCTTCTATTTCCTTGATAGCAGCTTCAATAGCCGATACAACCTCAGATTCGTTTATCGGTTTAAGAATGTAGTCCAGCGCGTGATGCTTAAGTGCTTGAATGGCGTAACTTTCATGAGCCGTAATGAATATGACCTGAAAGTCGAGGCCCTCGCAGCCTTCGAGTACTTCGAATCCCGTTCCTTCAGGAAATTCGATGTCCAGCAATACCAGGTCTGGCTTTTTGCTACGTATCAGGTCCACTCCGTCAGCAATGTTGTCGGACATACCTACGATCTGAACTTCCAGGTTCGAGTCAGAGCATATCCGGTTTAGTATGCTCAGCGCTGCGGCCTCATCGTCTATAATGGCTACCTTAATCATTGCCGCTAAGGTAAGGTAGGTTGAACGAAACCCTTGTTCCTGTTCCAGATTCTTCGCTCTCGGTGAGGTCAATTGCCTTGAAATGAGCTTCTATCTTATTGCGAGCAGCCAACTCGATGATGCGCTCTTTGGTTACACTCATTCCACTTTGTCGTTGGTTTTTTCCTTTTAGGTATCGTTTTTTCTTTTCTCCAATTTTTCGGCCTTTACTAATCCCGATCCCATTGTCTTCAATGACCACGTTTACATAGCCTGGATTCAGCGTCAACTTCAGTGTCAAAAGACCTTTTTTCTTTTGTGGAAGTACGCCATGCAGGATGGCATTTTCTATGAAGGGCTGAATAATCATGGGGGCGATTTTGACCGACTTGGCCTTTTCTGAAACCTCTATTTCCAGATGAAATCTCTCTGGATAACGGGCTTGCTCCAGCTGCACATACAATTCGATGGACTTTAGTTCTTCCGATATGTAGATGGCGTCTTTGCCCGAGTTTTCAAAAATGGAACGGATCAGCTTTGAAAAACTGCTTAAATAGGCGATGGAAGCCTCCTGATCTTTGTTGATGATAAAGTTTTGAATGGCATTTAGCGCATTGTATATAAAGTGCGGGTTCATTTGGGCCCGGAGTGCGCGGTAGCTTAGCGTACTAATTTGCTTCTCATATTCACTTCGCCTCTCGATAATGGCAATTCGGTTTAAGAAATATCCCCAGATCATAAGACCAAGCAATACAACCATAGTAACAATGGAGTACCATCGCTGCCAGAGCGGTGTCATGATGGTGACATTAAACGACAGCACAGCTTTTGGGTTTTCTTCTACTCTTGAAGTTCGTATCTCGATCTGATAGTTACCGGGAGATAGGTTTGAGAAGTTCAAAACGTTGGCCAATGTGCTCGACCAGGGTGCGTTTTTATTCAGTCGATAGAAATAGCGTTGCGCTTCTCCAGATTTAAACGAAATGGCCTGGTATCCGATCTGAAGGTTGTTTTCGGTGTGCGAAAACTCCATTCTCGGCTGGATTTTTTGCGAAAGCCCGTTTACTTCAATCGAGGTGCAGTATATCGATGGGGGCCTTTGAGGAGTGAGAATGTCCTTGGGAATGATGGCTACGCCATCGTCTGTAAGTACCCAGATCTCATTGTCAAAAACCTCAATGTCGTTTACGGTTGGGTTAGGCAACCCCTGGTCAATGCCAATATGCAACGTCTTAGGTAGTCCATTTTCCATTTCACCCATGTTGAGCATATCTATTCCATCAGAGGTACACAGCCAAATCGAATCACCGTCTACCTCAATATTGATGATGAAATCGTTCGTTAGCACATTATCCGTGTTCAACAGCAGAGATTCCGTTTCGCTTTTGAGCAGGAGGCCAATACCCGGTATGGAGAAGAGAAATTTATCGTTGTACTTTACCGAGTGTCCGATTCCCTTTTTGAAGAAATCGTCTTGGTCACCCAGGTAGGACAAGTCTTGGCCATCTAGTAAATAGAGACCTTTTTTGGTAGAGAGGTAGTAAATACCGGGTTCTTTTTTGGTGACGCTGTATACACGGGGTAGTATACCTCGCCCGAGCGTGTCAATTCTTTTCCAGCGCTTGTTATCTCGTTTAAAAATGACAATAGGACCGCTTGTCGATGCTAACAGCGCACTATCGCGATCTTGTAATAAATAAGAAGCAGGAGGCCATTCTGCAACGCCATCAACTTTCTGCTCACCTGGTTTATCTATGGATACATTGAGCCTGTCAGAGTCATCGATAAGCGCACCAAATACGTAGCGATAATCAGCGATTTGCTCAATCGTTGTTTCTTCAGAGTCAAGAGTGGTAGCCGTTATGGCTCCATTCCGATAGATCATCCATAACGTGTCCTTATTGCACAGAACATTTGTAACTCTCTTTTCGGGTAGGCCGGAGGCGTAGTCATATACAGACAGGTTTCTGTATGGTAGGTGGTAAATTCCCTCTTCTGCGCTTGAAAACCACAACCCACCATCCCGGTCTTCAAATACAGAGGTAATACTAAGGCTGTTCATGTACCTTACCGGAGGCTGACTAAGGTCTCCATAGGGGAATTGAAAGGCACCGCCTTCATAGGTTCCCACCCAAAGATGCTGCTTGGAGTCAAGGTATAGTGATGAGGTGGTGGGGAATGGTAGGTGACACCTACTCACTTCTCCGTGGTGTATTTTGTACACCCAGTCATTCATAATGCAGAAAACGGCTCCGTTCGTTCCTGAAATGTGATTTCGGGGAATGGGCAGTGTGTCGGTTAAATCTACATGACTTCGGTTGCCCAGGTCGTCAATCAAGGTTAGGAATCTGCTGTGTCCCGCATTTGATATAGCAAAGAAACCGGTGGAGCCCTTGCTGTTGTACATGACATAGTTTGAGTCAGGGCTAAACTCCCTTACTATTTTAGAAGCGACTATTTTTTCGTTCTTCATTTCATAGAACGCGGCTTCTTGAAAGGACTTTCCGTGAAAACCGATGAAGAAATGCGCTGAGTCAAACAGATGAAAATTGTACAAGTATTCGGCTCTTGGCGAGATCAAGCTGTCCCATTTGGGTATTTGTATAGAGTCTCCTGTATATTGTGATAACCCGGCTCCATGTGCCATGCACCATAGGTCACCTTCGTTTCCGAGGTAGAGTTTAGTAATGGTGTTTCCCGGTAGCCCGTGTTTGGTGGTAAAGTTCTTGAAGGTGGTGCCGTCAAACCTAGTCAGCCCTTTGTCAGTGCCTATCCATATAAATCCGGTGGAGTCTTGTTTAATGTCAAAGGTTTCATTGCTTCCTAGTCCATCCAGTGATGTGTAGTGCACATAAAATGGTCGCTGACAAACGCCAATTGCAAACTCACAGAGAAAGAGAATAAGAAGTAATGCTCTTAACATAGGCGTTCAATAATACTCAAAGCGACAGATATTTCTTAGCGAAACTGAGAAATGGATGTCTGATGCATCAAACGTCAGTTTGTGGTTCTTATGTCAGTTGGAGCCTTAAAATTAATCGGAAGAATACTATTCCTGATACGGGCTTCCCGTTCCGGTTTCGAGATACGCTTTCAGGCTGGTTTTTGTGAAGAAATCCCATCCTGCTTCGCAAACTTCGTAGCAATTTAAGTGAGGTAATAATCCATCATGTAGGAGGTGAATATGTGTAAGTTTATTCATCGATTCGAATGTCCATGTGACAGTAGTGTTGAGCCATTCTTCTGTGATGCCAGAAAGTCCATCATGCTCATGATGTGCTTTGACGCAGCGCCATACAATTTTATGTGGCGGATCGAACTCCTGTACTCGAAAACGCCATTCAGTAGTTCCGAAGAAGACTGAAAACTCATCGTTTAATGCAGGATTGTGCTTGTCGACTTTTCCCCACCAATCTACAATGTGGAGTGCTACTGCGCCAAAGGCTGTTTGCTGATTTGTTTGGACGTGTATGGTGGAGGAATAGTTCATCTAGAAACCAAAGTATGGATTAATTCATGATCCTTAAGATGAGAATGACCGAAGTGAGGTGTAGGATTTTAAGTACAGAACACTTAACTGAGCATTCAAAAATGTAGATTTGGTTTGCTCACGGTGACGGTCATTGGCCTAGACACAAATTTTAATGTGCCGTTACAAATGCTCAGAAATCTTTAGTTCGTACCCTATGTTCGATATCTCTTTCGTGCGAAAATCTCTCTCATTAAGACATCAAATTCTGAATGGTGAAGCCATGCCCGATGTGCTAACACAGCTGGAAGAATTGAGAAGCGAACAACCACATGTGTTTCAGATTGAAACGACCAATGCTTGTAATATGACGTGTGTGATGTGTCCACGCACTACGTTAATGGATCGAGATGTTGGCCATATGAAAAAAGAGGACTTTATAGCTATTGTCGATCAGGTTTCTGGCTTCAGTGCTTTGGAGTTGGAGAAATGGGATGATTATGTAGAACGTCATGGACTAAACGGGTCTTTGGCTACAGAAGAGGATTACTTCTATCACTTCATATGCGCGCAATGCATCACCTTGCACGGCTTTGGTGAGCCTCTTATGGATAACGAGTTGGTTGAACGTGTTCAATATTGCACGAATAAAGGATTACGTACCTATCTTTCTGCTAACCCTGTAAATGCGAGGCTCGGCTTAATGGAACGTCTTGGAAAAGCTGGGCTTGGTTTTATCAAATTTCACCTTGACGGTACAGACAACGCATCACAAATGCATTATCGTGGTCGGGTGGATAAAACCTATGAGGATACGCTACAACGAATAATTGATACCAGGGCTCTGTTTAAGGATAAAGGATATGAGACAACAGTGGTGCTTACGAAGTTGAAGTTTAACGATGATAGCCATTTAGATGAGAAGTTTCTTGAGTTTTGTGAATCGCACAACATTTTTGGATACGTCAAGAACCAACATAATCGATGGCTTTATGAAGAACCTAATGCAGTTCTGAACACGGCAGAGTATATGCAGAGGTTTTGTGATTATCCCTGGTCATCTATGTCTATCTTAAAAAATGGAGATGTTGTTCCGTGTCCTTTCGAGTTTAATGGTGAAGCGGTTATGGGTAATACCCGAGATCAAAGCCTAAAGGGAATATGGAATGGTCAGAAGTATCAAGAATTTAGAGAGATGCATGCAGAGGGTAATTTCCCTAAAGGACACTTCTGTACTTCAAAATGTGATATGCCTATATTATATGAAAAACTACAGTCAAGAAGAAATCAAACAGTTTAAAAAACGCGCGCTGGACCTAATCCCAGGTGGGGCACACACATATTCAAAATCTGATTATCAGTTTTCTTCGAATGCACCTGCGTTTATTCAGAAAGGTGAAGGAGCAATATGCATGGATTTAGCAGGAAACGAATACATAGACTATGGTATGGCACTTTCTTCAGTAACCCTGGGGCATGCATATCCTGAAGTTACGCAGCGTATAAAAGATAATATTGATAACGGGAATTCATTTGCGCGTCCTACGCTGCTGGAAGGCGAGTTGGCTGAGGTGTTATGTGATCTGATTCCATGTGCTGAGATGGTCAAATTTGCTAAGAATGGATCCGATGTTACTTCTGCTGCTGTGAGGCTTTCAAGAGCATACACCGGTCGCAATTTGATAGTGAGAATTCGCGAACAGCCCTTTCATAGTTTCAACGATTGGTTCATTGGGTCTACATCTATTCCGGGAGGGGTTCCCGAAACAACAAGAAAACAAATACTGAAGACCTCTTACAACGATATTCAGGAACTACGGAGCTTGTTTGATAACTATCCGGAGCAAATTGCCGCGGTGATTATGGAGCCTGCCACTTTTGAGGTGCCGGAGAATGGCTTTCTTGAAGAAGTGAGGAGGCTATGCACTGAGAAAGGGGTTGTCTTGGTGTTCGATGAAATCATTACTGGGTTTCGGTGGCACCTGAGTGGTGCGCAGACCTTTTATGGAGTGACACCGGATCTGGCAACATTCAGTAAAGCCATGTCTAATGGTTTCGCGTGTGCGGCATTGGTCGGTAAGAGAGACATAATGCGTCTTGGAAGTGTAAACGGACCTGTTTGGTTATTGTCATGTACTAACGGGTCAGAATCTGTGGGCTTGTGCGCAGCACTTGCGACCATCGAGGTGTTTAAGAACGAAGATGTGATTGAGCATATTTGGAACTACGGTAAGCAATTACAAGGTGGTATGAATGATCAGATAGAGGAGCTAGGTTTAGAGCCATGGATGCATGTAAGAGGATATCCTTGCCGTCCGGATTTGGTATTTAAAACGACTGAGTTGTGCACTTCATTTGAGCTCAAAACCCTGTTGTTCCAAGAAATGATGAAACACTATGTGTTAATGGATCGATTTAGTATCAGCTATTCTCATCGAGAAGAAGAATTGAAAAAGACACTGGAGAGTTTCTATCAAGCTTTTAAAGTCATTAAAAAGGCGTTAGAGAGTAAAACGGTAAAACAGCATATTGCTGGTGATGTGATACAACCTGTTTTTAGTTTTTGAAAAATCCAAGTAGACAGCTCAGTATTGTCATCTATCGGACTGGAGGTGTTGGAGATGTTATACTATCTTCCGTTAGTTTGGCTTACATCTTTTCGTTTCAGCGTTCGGCAAACGTTTATTGGGTGGGTTATTCACCGAAGCTAGACCTCATAGCAGAAGCATATCCTAAAGTGATTCCAGTTAGTATCTCGTCAGATGTTTCTTATCGCGAGAACTTTAAGAGAATCACTGAGAAAGTTAAAAGGGCAGATGTGTTTATTGACCTTCAGCAATCTCCTAGGTCTGTCATTCTTTGTCGAGCAGCAGCCGTCACGTACGGTGCAAAGTATTATACATGGAATAAAGGAAGTATTCGAAGAACAATCATGGTTGTCCGTTCATTCCTGTCGGGGCGTCATGTGTTTCGTCATGCTTTAATGGTTAGTAACAAACCCAGGTATAGCTTAATGCTTGATTGTGTGCGAAGAGCTCTTGAACCACTAGGCTATGCAATGTCAGACCAAACCCAGATTGTTCCAAAAATTCCAACACACAACGAGCCTTTTCTCTTGAGGCCATTACAGTCTGGGGTAGTACAATGGATAGCTGTCTGCGCAGGAGGGCTTTATGAAGGGAAGTGGGCTTCTGCAGACAAGTTTGCGGGTATTTTAAATGACGTAAATCAAGCGGCCTTGATGGATTTGGGGGTTGTATTTGTAGGAGATAAAAACGACTATCTGCCATCTGAAGAAGTGACTGAAAATCTAATAGGGCAACGGGCCGTTGTCAATCTTTGCGGTGAGTTAACACTTATGGAGTCTGCTCAAGTGTTATCTGAGTGTTCCGTAATGTTAGCAAACGACACTGCTACTGCTCATTTGGCTGAGGCGGCAGGTTTGGAAGTGGCTATGCTCTTTGGTTCAACTGTTGAAGCATTTGGTTATGCACCGTTCAGAAAGGGTAGTAGGGCGTTTTCGGCAGAAGTGGGTTGTCGTCCATGTACAAAAGGAGGCTCTACTATATGCCGTTATAAGGACAAACTATGCTTTAGTAAGATTGACAACCGGGAAGTGGTTTCGTTCCTAACTCAGAAACTCATGTCTACGCATGCATAGACACAGGGATATATCGCTCCTGAACAAAATACTCTTAGTAGTTTATAGCTGTCTTTGGACGGTTTTGTTTAAGTGGATTGCGCCATTGTTGGCGCTGATGAGCGTAGAGGTGAGAAAGCAATCAAAGAATAGAAACATGAGTGGTGCTCGGTTGAGATACATTCAGCGTGCTAGAATTGAGCGAAAAAGTGCCTGTGTTTTTTTCTGTAGCAGTGCCGGAGAATATGAACAGGCAAAACCATTGATTGATCAGCTGTCTCTAACTCACTACGTGCATGTCTTTTTTTCATCAGTTTCTGGTTACAATTATGCGAAGGCAATGAACGAGACATGTCCGTTTGATCTTGTTGCTTCTGAAACCTCATGGGGATGGAAGGAAGTATTTAGGGTAATAAAACCAAGTGTTACCATTGTGGTAAGACATGGGTTTTGGCCTGCCTTTATTCTTATGTCGTATCAGTATTCTCGGTTATTTGCTATAGATGTGGCAATCCGTGAGAGAACTTCTGTGTGGTCAATGAACTCCAAGAAGTACTTATTCAGGTTTTTTGATAAAGTTTGGTTTGCTTCGAGCAGAGACATGGAATTATGTGGTTCACGTATGCCTAACTACGAGGTGATAGGTAATACAAAGTTTGATCGTGCTTTTCAACGAAAGCAGAGTAGAAAACCTTTTAGAGACGATGTCAGTGACAGAGTTCATAGGTTCTTTCCGGAAAAGAAAAGATTGGTCGTTGGAAGTGCCTGGAAAGAAGATGCCTTAATTGTACTTGAGAGCTATAAACTTCTTCCTGAATCAGTGCGTAGTAGTTGGGGGCTGCTTCTTGTTCCACATGACTTGTCTGAGGAAAACGTCCGTTGGATGTACAATGCTTGTGTTTCTCAAGGTTTGAACTGCATGAAGTATACAGATGCGGTGTCTGATGGAGCACATGTACTCATTGTTGATCAACTTGGTGTTTTGTTTGAATTATACGGATGTGGTCACTCTGCTTTGATTGGAGGAGGGTTTGAGCAGGGAGTACACAATATTGTCGAGCCAGCAGTGTTTAACCTTCCTTTGTCATCGGGTCCGTTCATTGGAGATGATCGTGAAGCCTGGCTTTTTGAACGTGAGAATTTGCTGACAGTTGTACACGATTCACAAGCCTTGGCTGCATGGCTAGTTGTTCAAGATAACAATGAATCATTGGATGATAGATTGCAACCCAGGGTGATGCGTTCGCTAGGTGTTACGGAGAAAATCATTGGCAAAATAACCCCTTACATTTATGAAAATAGTTATACCAGCTAAGGAGAATTCAAGCCGGGTGCCAAGCAAAAACTGGCGGCCTTTTTATCAGGGTAAATCACTTGTGGAAGTCAAAATAGAGCAGTTGCTTGGGGTGTTCGATCCTAAAGATATTTACCTGTCTTGTGACACGGAGGTGAGAAGTGAGGTAGCTATTGAATATGGCATTCAGTTCGTGCTGAGAGACTCCATTTTGGCTGCAGACGAAACGCCATGGGCTCAGGCTGTCACTGGTATTATTGATTCCATTCCATGTTCAATAGAAGAGGATATCCTATGGGCAGAAGTAACATCGCCACTTTTTAATGAGTATAGTGGGCTAGTGGCTGCATGGAGCCGCAATAAGCAAGATCATGATTCACTTCTAACAGTAAATGAGGTAAAGGAGTTCTTAATTAATGAGAAGGGGCGAGCAGTTAATTTTAATTATGGTCATTGGCATTGTCGATCTCAGGATTTGGAGCCACTCTATTCGATGGAAGCTACCTTTATCATGGCTAAGAAAAATATTCTTGAATTCAATTACCCGGTAGGTGTTAAACCATATTTATTCGTTCTTCGAGACAGGTCTGTTGAGATAGATACGCTAGCTGAATTCGAATTGGCGCAACAACTGTATACCCAAAAAAAGAAGCATGAGGTTGATTGAGATTGGAAATAAAAAGATTGGGCAAGGTGAGCCTTGCTATGTTATTGCAGAAATTGGTCATAATCATCAGGGACGTTTGGATTTAGCCCTACAGATGATTGATGCAGCGGTTGAAAGTGGAGTAAGTGCTGTTAAATTTCAGAAACGGGATGTCGATTCCTTATTTACAAGAGCCTTTTTAAAAAAGCCCTACCAAGGACAAAACAGCTTTGGAGAGACCTATGGTGACCATAGAAGGCACTTAGAGTTAGATTGGGAAGATTTTGTCGTGTGTAAGAAACGGGCAGAAGAACAAGGAGTGGAGTTTTTGGTAACCCCTTTTGATGAGCATAGCGTAGAGTTCTGTGAAAGGCTTGGTGTAAACGCATTTAAAATAGCTTCCGCTGACCTAACTAACACGCCACTGCTTCGAATTGTTGCAGAGACTCGCAAACCTGTGCTATTGTCATGTGGGGCATCAACCTTCTCCGAAATCCAACAAGCCTACCAGCTATTGGAATCGCTGAAAGTTGATTTCGTATTGTTATACTCAGTTTCTGCCTATCCGACCACCCCTGAACAGCTTAACTTACAACGTTTGGCAGAGCTTAGAGATCGTTTTCCTCAAGTTCCTGTTGGGTTCTCTGGTCATGACCCTGGAATAGAAGCATCAAAGTATGCCAGAGTGATCGGGGCATCAGTGATTGAAAAGCACTTTACCATAGATCGTACACTCAGAGGGACGGATCAGGCATTTTCACTTGATAAGAATGAAATGACACAGTTGGTATATGCTTTATCTGAAATAGATAAAGTAATGGGCATTGCTTACGAGAACCATTGTAGTCTCAATTCTTATGAAACAAATGCAAGAATGAAAATGGGTAAAGGGATTTATGTGGCGAAAGAGGTGTCTAGAGGGACTATTCTATCCAAGGATCATGTGTGTTTTAAGTCACCGGGAACAGAGCTGACTCCTAGTGATTTGTCAAAGGTTCTTGGAAAAGAAACAACTGTAAACCTAAGGCCAGAAGAACCTATTCGATTAAAGGAGCTAAATCCATAGTCAGTGATTCAGAAGGCGGCCTTAAATAGTGACTCAAGCTAAGTTATGTCCTTCAGAAAATGCACAATTTCTTCTTCTTCCCAGAATCCAACCTTTTTATGAAACGCTCGCGATTCTTTGTGTGTTAACCAAGTGTCAGAACCCATCTGGGTACAGCCATGCGCTTTGCACCATGACTCCCCCATTTTTATGAACTCTCTGGCTATTCCATCGCCTCTATGGTCTGGTTCAACAAATATGCCTTCCAAGTAACCTGTAGGCGACTGGTCCGCACCTTCAACATAGTCTGTTCTCAATGAGAAAATAGAGAACCCAATGCGTTTGCCATCTGCGGCTTTTGCCAGGTAGATTTTGTTTTTCTTCTGTTGTGTAGTCTGTTTGAGTTGAGATATAAGCTCTTCTTTTTCATAGTCCGTCCATAACTTGAGGCTCATCTGTAGGAGGGGCTCAAACTCTTTATCCTCAAATTCAATGTAGCTTATTCGTTCCATGTCTAGAGTGCGTTTTTTGTTAGTCTTCTTCCCAGGTCATTGTCACTTTTCCTTGGGTTCTCATGGACTCAATGTATCCAATTGCTTCTGGTATTTCTGTGTACGAAAACGTTTTCTCGATGTGCGGCTTTACCTTACCTTCTTCGATTAGTTTGGCCAGTGTGCTCAAGTCTTTTTGATTGGCCTCGGCTGTGAACTGTTTAAGCGGGAAGCTGCTAAAACTGCTCTTTAGTAAGACGGACATCATCTGTTTCATGGTAGTAAAGCCAATCATTACCCCTCGTTTTGCCAGACGCTTAAAATCTGAGTGATTGAGGTTGCCGTGGGTATCTATAATCAAATCGAAAGTCCCATTGTACTGATGAATGTTTTGTTTGTCATAAGCAATGGCATTGTCTGCTCCAATGGATTTTACAAACTCAATGTTTCTACTTGAGCAAATGGCTGTTACATGCACCCCGTAAGCTTTGGCAATTTGTACGCAAAAATGCCCCACACCACCAGAAGAGCCGTTTATCAAAACAGACTCTCCCTCTTGAATCTTTCCGTGGGTAATCAATCCCTGCAGGGCGGTTAATCCGGCTATTGGAACGGACGCCATCTCACTATACGTTTTTCCGTCAGGCATATGGCCGCAAATGCTTTCTGGGGCACAGGCATATTCCGCGAACGCGCCTCCTTTCAGCATTTCACCAAAAACCCGATCACCTGTCTTGAATGTTGTTACGCCTTGTCCAACCTCTTCCACAATGCCGGCAAAATCTGCACCCAAAACTTTGTCATTAGGCTTAAACAATCCGAAAGTGAGTCTGGCAAACCAGGGTTTTCCTCTCATAATATGCCAGTCGGCAGGGTTGGCCGAGTTTGCTTTTATTTTGATTAGGAGGTGGCTGTCTTTTACAGTTGGTTTTTCTATTTCCTCGAGCGAAAGAACCTCGGGGCCACCGTATGTTGTTTTAGTAAATGCTTTCAATGTGATCGTGTGATTTTGTGTGTCTTTTCAGGTGATGTAGGGGTTCTACTCACCACTCATTTCTGCGTGATGTGAGGAAATTTGTCACCAACCAGATTTAGTCTGATCTTGTATTCAAGATATGCTTTTAGGCCATCTAAAACCGTAGTGAATCCTCCAGTGTTGTCATTGATTGCTTTCATCAGTGCGATTCCTGTTTCTTTGAAACCGTAGTTTCTGATTACTACATACGTTGTGTCGGGAGTTAATGGTGTAAACTCATATTCAACCTGCGTGGATGGTTCATCCCACTCGGTTGTTATTTTCTTATTCTCAACAATCTCTTTTACGAATACCTCTGTTGAGACACCATACATTTCCCATTCCCATGTCACGGTTTTGCCTGGCTCTAGCCGACCACTTGATTTGGTAAACCAAAAATTTGTGGTTATGGTCGGGTCAATGAATGCCTGGAATACTTCCGAAACAGGCTTCCGAATCATCATTTGACATGCTACAATTGGCTCGTTTGTGTCTTTCATTTGGCTCGTGTTTTACCACCGCTAACCGGCTTATGAAGAGTTGGGGCCGTTAATGGTCTGTGTCAAATCTAGTCAATGAGTCGGATTACTTTGTGATCCTGTCTTCTCCGAGAAATGGATGAAGCCCGATTCGTTTCACTCACCTTGGCTTTTTTCATTCTGTGCTCACCAGAGCAAGCTCCGTTCGCAGAATGAAAAAAGCCCGTTGCGCATTGCGCAACGGGCTTCATCATCTAGTGACCCCGACAGGATTCAAACCTGTAACCCTCAGAGCCGAAATCTGATATTCTATTCAGTTGAACTACGGGGCCAATCACTATAAAAGAACACATGATTTGCCCAGCGCAAATCGTTTTGTGAACCCGGCAGGATTCGAACCTGCAACCTCTTGATTCGTAGTCAAGGACTCTATCCAGTTAAGCTACGGGTCCTAAAAGGGGCGGCAAAGATAGTTGTTATTGTCATTTATAAAACCAAAGTTTGCGAGGAAATCTTCTTTCTGTATGCCGGCTAATAAATATGCACTTCTTAGGTATCGAATAATTGATCGGGTTATTCGTAATCATCGCACTGGCTATCCGAGCAAGGAAGATTTGAGGCAGGCGTGCGAAGAAGCGCTTTATGGAAGTAGTGGAGAGCGTATAAGCATGTCGACCATCGATAAGGACTTATGGGCGATGCGAAACGAGAGTGAACTGGGTTATTATGCTCCTATTCGGTTTAATAAACAGTATCAGGGCTATGAGTATACCGATGAGAATTACTCCATATCTGACCTTCCGCTGAATGAGGATGATTTAGATGTTCTCAAAGAAGCGACCCGGACACTGTTTCAATTCAAAGACATTCCGCTGTTTAAGCAATTTGATTCGGCCATTGAGAAGATCATCGACCGTATGAATGTTTCTATGCACGATTCGGGAGAGAACGATTCGGGAGTGATTCAGTTTGAACGGAGCGAGCACTATTCGGGAAGCGAATATCTCGAAGGACTGTATAGAAGTACCCGTGAGTCAGTAGAAGTGCAGTTTGAATATCGAAAGTTTGGCGCGGATAAGCCAGCCAAGGTTCGTTTAAGGCCATTGCTTTTAAAGGAGTATAAAGGTCGATGGTATGTAATAGGTGTGGAAGTATCATCAGATAAGGTGAAGACATATAGCCTCGATCGAATGAGTCATATGAAAGAGCTCGATGCTCCATTTGCATCGACCAACTCTTTCGATGCAAATTCCTTTTTTCATCACGCCATGGGTATTACGGTTACCAACGAACCACCCATGAAAGTAAGGCTACGAATTAGTGATCAATTGGCTCCCTATATAATGTCTCAACCCATCCATCAAACACAACGCGTGGTGAGCGAGGACAATGGCCTGGAAATCGAGATAATGGTGTTGCACACATATGAGTTGGTTGCTTCCATATTGGGTTATGGAGATGAGGTAACTGTTGTCTCTCCTTTGAGGGTTAGAAATGAGGTTAAGGAGAGGTTAATAAAATGTTTAGAAAAATATTCAGATTGAGTCTGATTCTGGGCTTGAAAATGAGTTTTGAAAAGACTTCTGAACAATTAACGAAAATAAGTTTTGCTTGAAGCAATGCCCGACACGCGGTTATCTTTCAATTACTTACCTATTGCGGCTTTCCGCTTGTAAACGGATTCTGATAGGCCAAGTAAAAAGTTTTAAAAAGTCAATAGGCTAACAGCTTTTTTTTTCATTTTTTTTGGTCAATATTTGCTTCGCGAAACGAAAGGGCCCCGTGCCTAGTTGAGCCCAGAACCTAACATTTAATTAATACCGATCGCAAGACCCTATTTTGCGACTGAAATATCGTTTTGTAAATGAGCAAAAAGCCGCATGAAGAATTTTGGGACAAATGCCTTGAAGTCATAAAGGATAATGTTAGTCTACAGAGCTTCAAAACATGGATCGACCCCATCGTTCCAATTAAGTTGAAGGATAACACGCTAACCATTCAAGTTCCAAGTCAGTTTTTCTACGAATGGCTCGAAGAACATTACATTGGGTTATTGAAAAAAACCATCACCAAAGAACTCGGTCCAGAGGGAAGACTTGAGTACAGCATTGTGATGGAAAACAACTACACGACAACGAAGCCTTACACGGTACGTATCCCGACCTCAAATATTAATACGGTAAAGAACCCTTCTGTGTCTATGCCTGTCGATATTGGTAACAAGGGAATCCGAAACCCGTTTATCATTCCCGGGTTGAAGAAAGTTGTTGTGGATTCACAACTCAATCCTAATTATTCTTTTGAGAACCTAGTAGAAGGAGACTGCAACCGATTGGCAAGATCAGCAGGGTTTGCTGTTGCACAGAAGCCAGGAGGTACATCGTTTAACCCACTTTTGATCTACGGTAATGTAGGGTTGGGAAAGACGCACCTAGCACATGCTATTGGAATTGAAATAAAGAAAAACCATCCAAACAAAACAGTACTTTACGTTTCGTCTGAGAAATTTACGCACCAGTTTATAGACTCTGTTCGAAACAACACAACCAACGACTTTATTCACTTCTATCAGATGATAGATGTGCTCATCATTGATGATGTTCAGTTTATGGCTGGGAAAGAGAAAACCCAGGATGTATTCTTTAACATCTTCAATCACCTACACCAAACTGGTAAGCAGATCGTGCTGACCAGTGATAAACCACCTGTAGAAATGCAGGGCATGGAGCAGCGCTTGCTCAGCCGGTTTAAGTGGGGGCTAAGTGCAGATCTTCAGGTTCCTGGTTTGGAGGCACGTATCGCTATCCTTGAGAAGAAAATGTATGTCGAGGGAATTGAGCTTCCGCGTGAAGTAATCGAGTACTTGGCCTACAGCATTACGACCAATATTCGTGAACTCGAAGGCGCTTTGATTTCATTGATTGCTCAGGCTTCGTTGAATAAGAAGAACATTACGCTTGACCTTGCCAAGCAGATGATCGACAAGTTTGTTCGAAATACTGCACGTGAGGTATCTATCGATTACATACAGAAGGTGGTGTGTGATTATTTCGATTTGCCTATCGAGCTGATGAAGTCTAAAACGCGAAAGCGTGAGGTTGTTCAGGCGCGTCAGATAGCCATGTATTTTGCCAAGCAGTTGACCAAGGCCTCACTGGCCAGCATTGGAGCACATTGCGGTGGTAAAGACCACGCTACTGTACTTCACGCTTGTAAAACAGTAAACAACTTGATGGAGACGGATAAGCGCTTTAGAAGCTACATCAACGATCTAGAAAAGAAAATGGCTATTCAGTAGTCAGAACAAAAATTGAGAAAGCCCATCCCGAAACATCGAGATGGGTTTTTTGTTTTAAGTCAGTTATGAGAATTCTATTTGTCTGCCTCGGAAATATTTGTCGGTCGCCCATGGCCGAAGGTGTGTTCACACATCTTGCAGCTGAACGTGGCTTGAGTTTGGAGTTTGATTCGGCCGGAACAGGAGGATGGCATGCAGGTGAAGCTCCAGATCGAAGAATGCAGCAGACGGCACATGGTCACGGAATAGACATTACCGGGCTAAGAGCCAGGAAGTTCGAACGGGCCGATTTTGATCGTTTTGACATCATTTACGCCATGGATGAATCGAACCAACGAGATATTCTCGCGCTTGCTCGTTCAAGAGAAGACCAAGAGAAGGTTCGGTTGATCTTAAATGAAGTATACCCTGGTGAGAATATGTCCGTTCCCGATCCTTATTACGGTGGACAGAATGGATTTGAGCATGTCTACGACCTGTTAAAGCGTGCTGCAGAAAACGTGCTCTCCAAATGAAGAAGAAAGGACGCCTGCTATTAGTACCCAGTGCGCTTAGTGAGCACAACCCAAAGGGGTTCCTTCCAGGTGTTTCTCTATCCGAAATACATGCGACTAGGTTCTTTGTGGCTGAACGGGCCAAGACAGCCAGGGCGTTCTTAAAAGCCATTGAATACCCCATTCCTATGGCTGACGTAGGTATGAAAGAGCTCAACAAGCACGGCAAGGATAACATTGACTTTTTGTTAGAGGAAGCTCAGAATGGACATGATGTTGGATTGATTTCTGAAGCGGGAGTCCCGGGTGTAGCCGATCCTGGTGGAGCAATTGTTCGCCAGGCTCATCATCAAGGTATCGAAGTAGTTCCGCTGGTCGGGCCATCATCTATTTTGATGGCTCTTATGAGCAGTGGCATGAATGGTCAGCGTTTTACATTTCACGGTTACCTGCCAAGACACGAGTCTGATTTGGCTGCCGCTTTAAAATCGATGGAAGCTGACAGTGTTAAGAATTCGACTACGCATATATTCATCGAAACACCTTATCGAAACGATAAAATTCTGACGGTTGCGCTCAAGACACTTCGACAGAATACTGACTTTTCGGTGGCCGTTAACCTGACATCTCAAGATCAGAAGATCACGACAATGCGCGTGGCAGAATGGAGAAAATCGAAAAAAATAATTGGCAAGCAACCCGCTGTTTATCTGGTGTTTGCAGGTGAAATAAAGACATAATTTTAGAACGTAAATACATTACGTTCTGCCCCCTCACATTTGGTTTCAGAAACAAACAAAGACCATTAAAATTCTGAAATCATGAGCACAAACGAACTAAATACTTTTCTCCACTCTTTCGACCGACCACTAGAAATGTCAAACGATGCCTGGACACGCGTTATGACCCAGGCCAAAGAGGTTTGGAATGCACACATCAACGGACAGGACTGGACCAATAGCCTGGATATTACTTGTGTTGAATCCTATATGATGCTTGTAGATAAAGAAGGCAAGTTGATTGTCCAGAATGATTCTTTGCTCAACTATGTAAAGACCAAGCAAGTTAAAGCCTGGAGACAAAAATTGGAGGGAATGGCCTTGAAGGCTATTCAGCAAGGGAAGCTATCAGCGGCCGATCGCTTTTTTACAAAGGCATTAAAAGTGGATAATTCAAAGGCGCTCAACTATTATCGAAGAGCCATGGTTAGAGTGCGATTGATGCAGCACAGAAAGGCATTGGAAGATTTAACAACAGCCATTTCCATTACGCCTGAGGTAGCTACTTACTACTTAAAGCGAGCTCAGGTTTACCGTTTGTTAGACATAGACTATAAGGCAATGAGTGATTTGAACAGAGCTATCAAGATCAACCCAAACTTTGCTGAGGCTTACGATTTAAGAGGTAAGTTCAGATATGCGATTGGTGATAAAGCTGGTGGAAAAATGGACTTGTTGAAATACGAGGAATTAGCTCAGCTTGGAAAGCTCGGTGGAAGCGAAATGTATGGTGCTGCCGCATAATATTAGAAGCGTTTGTTTTAGAAAGGGTTGGACATCTGTTCAGCCCTTTTTTCATTTTGGTGGTTTTCCGCTAGAAAGGAACCCAACATATCGCCCTTCCTTTGATTTCAGAAAGTAGTTAGAGACTAAGAGAAGTGAGAAGACAGCATAGCAAACCTTATCCTATCTCTTCTCAGATGGATCAGCGTGGGCTCATTTAAATATTACGTTTTCGTGTGGCCCACAGCTGTTCATCCTCTTGCTGCCCTACGATGATTGAGAAATTGAAATATATTGCGATCAATAACCAAACAATAAACAAACCTACCATGAGAAGAATTGTAATAACCACAATGACTCTGGCCGTCCTTGCTTTAGCAAGCTGCCAGCAAAAAACACCTAGCACAGAACCAGTAGAATCCAAAGCACCTGTTGAAGAGGCTGTCAACGCATATTCCATATTGGATTATGAGCAGGTGGGCTATGTTATAGGAGATACAACACCTGGCGTGACCACACGTATTTTTGATTACACGATTAAAATCTGGGTTGTCGTGCCTCCAGGAAAAGATATAGATCCACCGGTTGTGAACCCTGTAAGCGGACACGAAATTCCTGTTTCAGTGCATGTCAAGGATGATTCATCATTCCTGGATGCCAGGATCGTTGGCTTTAATGTGCTCATACCGAATGATCCATTGTACTTGATCTCGGATGACCGAACTCCAGGAAATGTAGTCGATCGAATCCACCATGAACGAGAACTCGATCCAAACCTAGAGGTGGTGGTGACACTTGACGCAGCACCGGGTAAAAGCGGTAAGTACAAACTAAAAAATGCAACCATCAAAGACATTGGCTGTCTGACAGACTAATTAGTGAGAATTCGACCCTATATACCAACCCTTAAGCAAAGACTAGCAGTTCTGCTGCTGGTCTTTCCTTTGTTTCTTGTAGCTCAGTCGTCTTGTCCGGAGGCGGAAGCTTTGAGAGATTTGTCGTATGCGGTGCAGCAGGATAACTTAGATTCTGCGCTGCTATTGGCTTATAGGGCGAGAAAATCAGCTGTTGCATGTGAGGATTCAACCATCATCGTACAAACAGAGCTTCGAATAGGAGCAGTTCTTGAAGCGCAGGAACGATACGAGGAAGCCATTCGGGTTGTAAACAAGACGTATTCATATGGTGTGAGACACAGTAAGCTCGTGCAGGCACGGTCAGCTTCGGTATTGTTTAACATCTACGATCAAATCGGGGCCTATAAAGAAGCAATGAGATACGGGCGATTTGCGCTTCAACTGAGTCGCGAAGTAGGTGCCACCGAATCTGTTGTCAAAGCTTCCATTAATCTGGCCAATGCCCTGTTTGATACCAAACCTGACTCAGCCTTATTTCTTTTGAGAGAAGCTCGGCCATTGGCAGTGTCCGAAGGACTGGAACGCGATGTGGTTAATATAGACTTGAATAGGGCTATTATGCTCGCATCCGAAGCGAGATTAGAAGAAGCCCGAGCCGGATTCTATGAATTGGTTCATTCTCCTATTGTCAAAGAAGATGAGTTTAAACACTTCTTCGTACTACTCAACCTGGGCAACTGCCTGAGTGATCTGGGGCGCGATGATTCGGCCGATCATTATTTGAGAAAAGCACATGTGCTGGCCAGGAAACACAACCTCTTGTCAGAAGAGGCGTATGCGGCCGAAGGCCTTTACCATCATTTTAAGGCACTTGAACAACACGATAGTGCTCTGTCTTACCACGAACTTGCATGGCAATTAAACGATAGTCTGGTAAGCCTCGAGCGGGTTAAACACATTGCAGTGCTTAGAGAGGCATTTGAGGCCGATGTACGTGAATTAGAAATTAAAGAGCTCGAGCAGAGCAATCGGATTTCTGATTTACAGCGAAACTTCTTCATTGTTATGGCCTTTCTTTTTCTCGCCATAGCCACTGCCGCTATCGTCATTTATTCGAATCGAATCAGGCATAACAAGGCCATTTCTGAGGAGCGAATCCACAAGCTTGAGAAAGAAAAAGAAGTGCTGAGTTTGCAGTCGATGTTAGTGGCACAGGAAGAAGAACGCCAGCGTATTGCACGCGATCTTCACGATAGCATTGGTGCATTGCTGAGTGCCGCCAAATTGCACATTAGCAACATAGAAACGGAAGTGAAAAAGCTCAACGAACTCAACTTTCTCAAGTCGACAGAAGACGCCATTGACCGTGCCAGTGTTGAGGTAAGGCGGGTAGCGCATGATATGATGCCCGGTGTACTGATGAAGCTGGGCCTCGTTGAAGGTGTGGAAGATTTCTTTGATCGCATTCGAAAGGGAAGCAAGCTCCATATTTCATTTACCTATGATCATATCGGTCGAATGAACAGTAAGCACGAAGTGATGCTTTACCGCATTGTGCAAGAATTGGTCAACAATACCATAAAGCACGCTGAGGCCACCGAAATCAAATTGATGATTCATACCGGGTCGGGTAGTTTGATTCTCGATTACAGAGATAACGGGAAGGGGTTTGATGTTGCGCTATTGAATGATCAAAACAGCTTCGGCCTTTCGGGCATAAAAAGCCGTGTCAATTTCCTCGAAGGTCAGTTCGAACTCGAGTCTGATGACATGGAGGGAACCCACTATCGAATGCAGTTCGATCTGAGCAAAATGGTGTAAATCCGCTATCTATCTTTCCTGAGCTTCTGCCGTACTTCGCTTCATAATCAGATATCATGGAAACAATCAGAAGCTTTTACAACCGCCTTTTAGAGGAGATCGATAAACCCTCAAAAACAACTTTGACAGAGAATATTTATTCGCCACGCGAGTTGGATTCGCTGCACGTTCAATCCGATTCGTGATGGAAACCTTAACTTCCCCTTTGAATTTTAGCGATTTGAAGACAATTGAGATACTGCTTTGTGACGACCACGAAATCTTCCGTCATGGAATTCGTTCAACCCTTCAGGGATCAGAGGCGGTTGAGATTATTGCCGAAGCACAAAACGGGGTTCAATGCCTCGAGGAGTTGAAGATTCATGTGCCGGATGTGGTGTTACTAGACATTAACATGCCCGAGATGGATGGTATTGAGTGTTTGAAACAAATCAAGGCACTTTATCCGTTTGTCAAGGTCATAGCCCTCACTCAGTACAATGAGCAACGTTTCGTCAAGCAGATGATGAAGTTTGGTGCCGATGGCTATGTACTCAAGTCAACTACGCGCAAAGAGCTTTTACTGGCGTTGAATCAGGTCATGAAAAACAAGCAGTACCTGACCGATGAAGCTGAAGATGTTCGTCAGGGTTTGCAGACAGACGAAAGCAACAAGCTTTTTCCAGATCTGAGCAGACGCGAGCGCGAGATTATCAAGCACCTAAGTTTGGGTAAGAGCACCAAAGAGGTTGCTGAAACGCTGTTTATCAGCGTGCACACCATCGATAGCCATCGAACCAATATCTTTAAGAAGGTAGGCGTGTCAAACGTAGCCGGATTGGTCAGATGGGCTGTGAACAATGGATTAGATCGATAGTTCACAAATCACGTAAGGACTGGCTTGTAAATGCGACCTTAGCTCTAGATTTTATCGCATGAAAAAAACAATTGTGGCCTTTGGGGCCAGCAACAGCAAAAACTCTATCAACAAACAGTTAGCCGTCTATACGGCACATCAAATAACAGATGCTGAGGTCATTGCATTGGACTTGAATGACTTTGAAATGCCTATATACAGCATTGATCGTGAAACGGAGAGCGGAATTCCGCAGTTGGCACACGATTTTAAAGAAGCATTGAAAAAGGCAGATGGTATCATCATTTCGTTTGCAGAGCACAACGGAGCTTATTCGGTGGCATTCAAAAACGTGTTCGATTGGGTATCCCGAATCGAAAAGGATGTGTGGAACAACAAACCGTTGCTTTTGATGGCCACCTCACCCGGAGGTAGAGGAGGGCAGACTGTGCTGGAAATAGCATTTAACAAGATGAAACGGATGACTGAGGGAGGTGTGTTCCAGTTTTCATTGCCTTCTTTTTCTCAAAACTTTACTCCAGAATCAGGAATAGAACAGCCCGAATTGAAACAGAACTTTGGAGAAGTGCTGACTCAGTTTGAGCAGGCGCTCTAGCTGTTTGCACAGCTGATTAAAACGAACGTACTTCGCGTTCGTGATTTTCTCGAGCGCTCTCTTTCTAACCATCTTTTTGCCCTTGGTGGTGTTGGTCTATTCCGTATGCCCCACACGATGGAGAAATGAGGTGCTGCTGCTTGCCAGCCTTTGTTTTTATGCCTGGGGAGCTCCTGTCTTTGTATTTGTTCTCATCGCCAGCTCGGCTTTGGATTACATAGTGTCGAAGTTTATTCAGGGCGCTAAAGGTGTGCACTGGTTATGGGTTGGAGTCACTGCGAATGTGCTCACCCTGTTTGTGTTTAAATACTTCAACTTCTTTACAGAAAATGTCAGGGCCATTTTCCACGTTTTGGGGTTTCACTTTCCAGAGTACGCACAAATCCTGCTTCCGCTTGGCATTTCGTTCTTTACATTTCAGAAGATCAGTTATCTGATCGATGTGTATAGAAGAGATACGACACCCGCCACTTCATTTGCCAATTACCTCCTGTTTGTGAGCATGTTTCCTCAGCTAATAGCAGGACCCATTGTGCGATACAAAGACATTGCCCGTCAACTGGTCAACCGATCAGAGAATGACACGGCCGAAGTCAAGCTACACGGCTTTTATCTGCTATCTCTCGGACTGGCTCAGAAAGTGCTCATTGCTGATAATTTGGCGCCTGTGGTAGCGGATGCCTTTTCCAATGAGGGCCATACAGGAGCTTCCTGGCTTGGCTTAATAGCTTTTACATTTCAGATATACTTCGACTTTTCAGGCTATTCCAACATAGCCATAGGGCTGGGAAAACTGTTTGGCTTCGATTTGCCAGAGAATTTTCGATGGCCATACACGGCCATTGGGTTCAGAGACTTTTGGTCGCGTTGGCATATCACGCTGAGCACATGGATGCGCGATTACCTCTACATCCCGCTGGGAGGTAATAGAGGAACGTCAGCTAAGACCATTCGAAATCTGTGGATTGTCTTTTTGCTTTCGGGCTTGTGGCATGGAGCCAGTTGGAATTTTGTGATTTGGGGAGCGTGCCACGGGGCCTTTTTGACGCTTGATCGGTTAACGAATGGGTTTCAGGTACTTCCGCGAGTGGCCATTGGAGTTTTGACCTTCGCATTGGTCATGCTGAGCTGGGTGTGGTTTAGAGCAACTGATTTATCTGCGGCTCTAACCTATTACACTCAATTGGCAGATATAATCCATTATCGGCTACCCGAAATCAGCCGTGTGCAATGGGCCGCACTTTCTGTAGCTATAGTCAGTAGTTTTTTACCCTCTCGTTTTCAAACGATGGTAGACGTTTCATTGAGCGAAAGATCTTTATGGAAAAGTGTAGCAGTCGTGCTTGTTTCAGCCTTGTTCATTGTACTTGTGTTGGGTCAATTGGCTACGTCAGCTTCGCAACCGTTTATTTACTTCAAGTTTTAACCGAAGTCTAGATAAGAGTTTCCTGAATCTCAACATGGTTAGTTCTAATGTGTTGGTCTTCATATAATCGGGTATTAATTACCCTATCATGAAACGATTCAGCACACTTTTCTTTGTTCTTATTCTCTTTACAGTATCAAATGCTCAGGAAAATGACCTGGGATTTGAAGCTCATTATCATTTAACAAGCAAAAAACTAACTGATTGGGACACAGTTGGTCATGTGCAGCAATCACTAGATGCTCAAGGTCAGCTGTTGAAACAGATTCGCACACCTCAGTTGCATTGGTTCTATAGTTATGACAGCTCCGACAGCATTATTTATCACAGGAGTAGAAAGGGTATTGACTCTATTAAAAGCTACCAGTCATGGATGGATGAGTATCCAGACCTAACAAGCTTGAGGTCTGTTGAAATCAGAACCCATTTGCCTTCTAAAAGTGTAATAAAGAGGTTTTATCTCGATATACTCACAGGTGAACGAACGCTTTTTCATGCCATGGTCAAATTGAATGATACAGATGGACGAGTGAACGAGTTAATATCGCGCAACTATTACAATGACGGTAGCGTGATCTATGCTTACAAGACCAGCAGAGAGTACACATCTTTTGGCGAGGAAAGTATCATACGTAGCATGGACTCAAATTCATCACATGGATGGGAAGAATATTACCGCGTTGAGAATTTCAGAAGTGCAAATGGTAGACTGGATAGTACCCTTACTTACTTGCAACATAATGGAGCTGACTCCCTGGGGATGGTTGTTTCGTTCTCCTATGGGGCAGATGGCCTCCTTGAACGAGAACAGTTTGTGAGAGTGTATTACGGAGGGCTTAGGATTAAACGGTCTTATACAGACTACAACGAGTTTGATTCCTTTGGCAATGTCCTGACAAAAACCACTTATATGTTTGATAGTTCGCAGTGGGATTGGGTTCCTTCCAATGATTATCAATATGAATATGATCTAAAACAGCGATTGGTATCTGAACAACGGAAGAATTGGTCAACCGGTTTTACTGACAGGTTCTTGTTTCTGTACAAGTCCAATTACCCTTTGAGTATCACGGAAACTCAAGAACAACACCTTTTCGTTTATCCTAATCCGTTTGAAGATATGGTGCGTTTAAGCCATTACGAAGATCTTGAAGCAGTGAGTGTTTTCGATGTCAAGGGAGTACTTCAAAAACGTTTCGTTTCCCAGCCAATGAATGAGCTGAATCTTGGAGAGATGCCTTCTGGTACATACTTCCTGCGGCTTGAAGCCACTAGTCAGGTCGAAACAATCAAGGTGGTAAAGTTGTAGGTGTGTAACGCTGCTCTTCTATCTTTGTGCGAGCACATAAATCGCACACATGTCCGAAGACAAGAAGATCATTTTTTCCCTGCAGGGAGTCAGTAAAGTATACCCACCCAGCAAGCAGGTTTTAAAAAACATTTACCTCTCATTTTTCTACGGTGCCAAGATTGGCATCATTGGTCTGAATGGTAGTGGTAAATCATCCCTCCTCAAAATCATTGCAGGTGTCGACAAAGACTTTCACGGTGATTTAAGTTTTAGTCAGGGCTATTCTGTCGGATATCTCGAACAAGAACCTCAGCTCGATGATTCGAAAACGGTCATGGAAGTGGTCAAAGAGGGCGCAGCTGAGATCACGGCATTGCTAGAAGAATACGAACAAATCAACCTGGACTTTGGATTGCCTGAGGTGTATGAGAATTCCGATAAGATGGAGAAACTCATGGCGCGTCAGGGAGAGCTTCAGGATAAAATTGATGCCGTAGGAGCGTGGGAGCTGGAGTCTAAGCTCGAGCGAGCCATGGATGCACTCCGTACACCGGAAGGCGATGCTCAAATCAAAAACCTTTCAGGGGGAGAGCGCAGGCGAGTGGCCTTATGTCGCCTGTTGATTCAGCAGCCCGACATTTTATTGCTCGATGAGCCTACCAACCACCTCGATGCTGAGTCGGTTGAGTGGCTGGAGCATCACTTGCAGGAATACGAAGGAACCGTAATCGCCATTACTCACGACCGATACTTCCTTGATAACGTAGCTGGTTGGATACTCGAATTGGATAGAGGAGAGGGCATTCCTTGGAAAGGCAATTATTCATCGTGGCTCGATCAAAAGTCCAAGCGATTGGCGCAGGAAGAGAAAACAGCCAGCAAACGCAGAAAAACACTAGAGCGTGAGTTAGAGTGGGTTCGTATGAATCCGAAAGGACGGCAAGCGAAAAGCAAAGCTCGTTTGAGCAACTACGATAAGATGCTGGGCGAAGAACAAAAATCCAAGGAAGAAAGCCTTGAGATTTACATTCCGCCAGGACCGCGTCTCGGATCCAATGTGATCGAGGCTGAAGGTGTGGCTAAAGGATTTGACGATCGGTTGTTATACGAAGACCTGAATTTCAAATTACCACCCGCTGGAATCGTTGGCATCATTGGGCCTAATGGTGCGGGTAAGACGACACTCTTCCGTATGATTATGGGGCAGCAAACCCCTGATGCAGGTAGCTTTAAAGTGGGTGAAACCGTAAAGGTGGCGTATGTAGACCAGGCACATGAAGAGGTGGATCGAGAAAAGAGTGTTTGGGAAGTCATTAGCGGTGGTAATGAACACCTCAACCTGGGCGGACGGGAAATCAACTCACGGGCCTATGTGTCTCGATTCAACTTTGGTGGCAATGACCAGGGTAAAAAAGTAGGTGTGCTATCAGGTGGAGAACGAAACCGACTTCACCTGGCTATGACACTGAAGGAAGGTGCTAATGTGCTGTTGCTGGATGAGCCAACCAATGACCTCGATGTAAATACACTTCGGGCCTTGGAAGAGGCCTTAGAGAGCTTTGCCGGTTGTGCGGTAGTCATCAGTCACGACCGTTGGTTCCTCGACCGTATTTGTACACACATTCTCGCCTTTGAAGGTAATAGTCAGGTATACTTCTTTGAAGGAGGATATTCTGATTACGAAGAGAATCGTAAGAAACGATTGGGTGATGAAACACCTACACGCATTCGATATAAGAAGCTCGGGAAGGTCTAGAATTTTCGCTTCAACGGTGAAATAGCAGAGTTAAGCTATATCGAATAGTTGGTATAGTAATCTCTGGGTTCCAATCTGCTTCTGTGTCTGAGAATGTGGACGGTCCGCTACTGAGATTTAATAAATTAGGAGGCTCTGGAAACCTCGTGTTCTCTGCTGTTCTATTGCTGAAGATTTGCATTACACCAAGACCAATCTCAAAGCGAAAGGTAATATGAGGCCGGAAAGGACGCATGACACCAATTCCAGATCCTACACTCAACAGAACCATTTGCTGCGCGCTGTGATAACTTCCATAGTCATCGTAATTAGGTCCATACGATAAGTTAGACTTACGTGCTCTTATCCATATGGGTATGTAATAGTTGCCCTTAAGATGAAAGTTTGAGTTGGATGTGGTAGCAAACGAGAGGCTTCTTCCCCATGTTCTCCCGAGGTTTGTATGTCGGGAGCTTGCGCTCAATACTTGTTCGAATTTTTTTCGTTTGATGGATACTCCAAGGCGAACGTCATTGTAAAAATAGGTAGGCAAAACTCTTGCTTCAAGAAAGATTACAGGCTTTGTGGATAATGTATGACTCAGCGAGTCTTGCCCGAACGCTTTACTTGTTGAAAATGCGATTACTAGAACAGTGAGCCCTGAAAAAAAAGCTTGGTGTATCAACGAACAATTCACGTTTAGGGTCAGTGGTTTAGTTCTACAAGATATAGATTGTAGAGATCATTTTTATGATCTCATTTCTAAGTACTAATGAGGAGTCGCTAAGTTTCTGGCAATCCGAAAACCTAGGTCATCGATTCGAAAAGAAGACGGATGGCTGCGCCTGCGAGTGGTGGACATAACGCTTCGTTCTGTGTCGCACCATCCGCCACCTCTAAAAATGCGGTAAGAGCCATACACGGTTTCATCGTAGATATCAGAGCACCATTCCCACACATTTCCGAGCATGTCGTAGAATCCCCAGTCATTGGGTGATTTCAGACCGACTTCATGCGGCTGGTCCAAAGCATTGTCTTTGTACCAGGCAATGGTAGCCAGGTCGTTATACCGGTTCTTACCGGAGCCAGCCTGACATGCGTATTGCCATTCCGCCTCAGTGGGTAGTCGAAATCCGTTGGCATCTGCATGAAAGCGAATATGATCTACGTTCCGCAAAACCTCATAGCACGCAATTAAATCAAAACGTTTGGATAACGCGTTACAGAATGCCACTGCATCCATCCAGCTAACCGTTTCCACCGGGTTCTGTTCTCCTTCAAATGAGCTTGGGTTAGTGCCCATGACTTCGTGGTAAAGCCATTGGGTGACGGGATATTTGGCCAATTCAAAAGACTTGATATCTACTGACCAACTCTTGTTGATTCGGTCATCTCGGAGTGTGATGGCTCCACTGGGAACTGTTACCATCAGGTCTCCTAAATCTGCTTCAATCGTATATCTGTCCTGGCTTGTGTTCATGGTTTGATCCGACTCCAAAGGAATGAAATGAAGCTGTTGATTCGTGATGAAATGCGAATTAGTTTAATTAGGCACTGTGGCATTTGCTTCTTATGATTGATGGAGGCGTTTATAAAAATGGCTCATATTCGCGGTTACTTTTGCATCTCAGATACCCGTTTTAGATGATCATATACGATTCCAAGAAGTGGAATAGTCTGGCAGAGACTATTCTGAAGACATTTAGTGAAAGCTACAACCAGAGACTACTGGCAAAATTTGTCGTGTTGGTTTCGATCTACGCCTCCGTGATCACGTACATCAACCTGCATTGGTTCAACCATAAACTGACCATCGACAGCATGTATTTCAGCATGCTCGGTTTCGTTCTTTCTCTGTTCTTGGTGTTTCGATTAAACTCGGCCTATGACCGATGGTGGGAAGGGCGAAAGGCTTGGGGTAAATTGATCAATGACTCGCGTACACTGGCCTTGTTGCTCAATGCGCATATTCCCGCTGAAAACCGCGCGCTACGCAAGTTCTTTGTGGTCAACATCTCCAATTTCGCCATCGCGCTAACATGGCATTTGCGATTCAACAATCCAAAGGCCATCGAGAATATGATTTTTGTGAATGCGCGAACTACAAAGGAGTTGCAGGCTGTCAACCACATTCCCAATGCCGTTGCATCAAGCATGTATGAGAAGGTAACTGAGATGGCCAAGAATGGTGAGATGACCGAATTTGATAAGGTTCAGATTAGAGAAGTAATGCAGGGTTTGATCGATGTGCTGGGCGTGTGTGAACGAATTAAAAAAACACCGATCCCATTCTCGCACAGTACGTTTATCAAGTTGTTTATTCTGATCTACGTTTTTGTGCTTCCGTTTGGACTGGTTCCTGTGTTTGAGTATCTAACGATTCCTGCGGTTGTGGTTATGACGTATGCCATGATGGGAATCGAACTTATCTCTGAGGAGATTGAGGATCCGTTTGGCGAAGAGGCCAACAGCTTACCCACAAGTGCCATGTCAGATACCATTCGAGACTCAGCGTATGAAATTCTTCACGTCAAGGCCAAATTTGATCATGAGAAGGTGAGTGCTACGGGTATCTTGCACTAGTTCCACGCTCCTTGCCCTAATTAAACCACACTGCGTAACGCTTTCTGCGAAGTTCTAATGCCAGTGCTTCTTCGAGTTTAAGTGCTTCAGCGCGTGTGTAGACCGGTTTGATGTGATTGTATAAACTGGGCCTCAAGTACGTACCGTATTTCTTCACAATGTTGGATGAGAGTTTATGTCCCTTTTTATTGATGTAACCTGTTTTGTGTTGCTCAAATCGCTCCTTCGGTGTCTTGGTTGTCATGCCCACATAAAGGCATTCGAGTACTCCGTTGAACTGCGGATTGGCGTTTCGAAATTTGGCACTTTCTGTAAAGACACGCTTTGATAGTTCGATCACATACACCCTATATTCTCTTCTGGCCAAACTCTATTTCCGTTTAAAGCTCCACTCAATCCAAAACGTAGACACGACCTCACCAGATGCATTTTTTCCCTCGCTGACGGCCATGAGTTTTTGTCCTTCACCAGATTCAATAGCAGTGGTCACACAATCATAAATCGCTTGACCGTCTTTACACACAAAGTGAATGGGGTCATCTGCTTTTTTGTAAAACTCAGACCGCATTCCGGTAACCAGCATTGATACTTTAGCTCGCCCTTCAATGGCCGTAGCTGCCAGCACGCCCGTAGAAAATTCAGCAGCTCCGGCTTGTGCAGCAAAATAGATCGACCGAAAAGGGTTTTGGGTCTTTTTGCTAAACGGAATAACGACTTCGGAGCGCTCCTGATCCAAATACCTCAGTCGAACCCTCCAAAAGAGTAAAGAAGGCAGGCGCCTCCAGAAAAACAACTTAAGCTTCCACGGTGTGAGCAGGTCACGGCTTAGTTTTTCGGCTTTTGGGTTATGGGAAGACTTCATACGTTAAAGGTAATCAGTCTTGTGCTCAGTTTCTCACAGAATGGCTTCAAAGCATATTCGGTTCTCCTACATTCGCATCATGGATTTATCACTCTTCAACGCGTTGGATTTGCTGGGGACATTGGCCTTTGCGGTTTCGGGTGCCTCTCTTGCCATTAAGAAGCGATTCGACTTGTTTGGGGTATTTGTGCTGGCCTTTGTGACGGCTGTAGGAGGTGGAACCGTGCGCGATATTTTGATTGGTAATACTCCGGTAGAATGGATGGATAATTACCTGCTCATAGCCACCATAGCTGGTGGGGCAGGGCTCACGTTGCTGTTCAATCCATACATAGATAAAATGGGATACCTCGTGTATTTGTTTGATGCCATTGGCCTTGGGCTGTTTACGATGGCCGGAATTCAGAAAGGTATCAACATGAACCTGAACATTTTCATCTGCATTTCGCTCGGAACCATTTCGGCCACGTTTGGCGGATTACTCAGAGATATCATTACCGGTGACAAGCCCATGTTGTTAACACGTAAGGAAATCTATGCCATTGCCAGCGCTTTGGGCGGTGTTTCCTACTTCGGTTTAAACGCTTTTGGGGTTCCAACAGAGATCAATGTTCCACTCACCATTGTCATTGTGTTTACCATCAGGCATATCACATATCGATTGGGCATTAAGCTGCCGAGTGTAGATGAGCACGGAAAGTGGACGTTGAAGTAAGTCGATCACTGGGTCAATAGCGCTTTTGACCACTAAACTCCATGGCTTCACCTTTGCCAAATCCGTAGCTAAACCCAAGGGTGATGAAACGACCTCGGTATCCGCGATTGTATGAGTAGAAGTTGTTCTGATCTGCTTCTGATTCGCGAATACGTGAAGCAAAAATGTCGCGTACACTCAAATTGACCACTGCCTTTTTCTTGAATAGTTTCTTTCTGAGCCCGGCATCGGCATAGAGTTGGGCTGAAGTATTACCCTGCACGGTTTGAAATGCTGATTCATATCTACCGGTAACTTCTGTATCAAAGTCTGCTGGCAGTTTCATACGCAGCGTCCACTTGGTAGACCATCTGTTGGCGGTGAAATCGATGTCGGAACCCTCGTAATTGGCAATTCTGTTGAATCGATTTACGTTCAAATCACCATTTAGTATCATCCATTTAAGCATGTTCCATTTTGCGTTGTATTCGATACCGCCCGCGTGTTTCACACCCAGGTTAATTGGCATGGTGGTATTGATTCCGTTGTCAAACGTTGAAATACGCTCGATAACATCTGTCGTATAGAGGTAAAATAGACCAGCATTCATCGATATTTTATCTCCGGCATACACGGTCTGAATTTCATACGAATCTGAGAACTCAGGCAGGAGGTTTGGGTTTCCAGTGCGCACGCTGAAGTTGTTTCTGATATTAAAGAAAGGGTTTAAGTCCCAAAGTCTTGGTCTGTAAATTCTTCGTGAATAGCCCGCTTGTAATGAGAACCTTTCTGTGAGTTTATAAGAGGCATGGGCACTGGGAAACAGATTGGTGAAGTTTCGGTTGTTTGTTTCTCCTGTGTTGACAAGTTTCGTCCTTAAGTCGGTGTTTTCAACACGAAGGCCCAGTTTAATGCCAAACGTATCGCCTTCATAAGCAGCAGTCGTGTAAGCGCCAAACACATTCTGATTGTAATCAAATACGTTGGTCAGGTTTGAGTCTATTACGATAACACCAGAGACCACATTCGATACCTCGTAGTCGTTGCTCACATCTTGCCGTACATACTGTGCTCCCGTCTCTAACATGAATTTTTCACCAAGCGGCTTGGTGTAATCTGCATTGAAGGTGTACTTGGCTTCCTGGAAATTGGTGCGCGTTTGTTGTTCCGTTGTTGGGAAAGCATCATTGGTATAAACATCTTCAAAGACTGAGGATTGGTCCTTTCCAAAGAAATTGCCCAGTGCGCTTAGCAGAAGTACATGGTCCTTGTGATCTTTAAAGTCCGATTTGTACTGCATTTCGTAGCGATACTTTGGATTCAATGCCTCCGTTTTCTCTGTTCGTTGCCATTCCAATATAGCCAGGTCGGTAGAGTCTTCCAGTATAAAATCCGTTTGAGACGGCTGGTCTTCCACTTCAAGCGCAAAGCTTCCTGATAGGGTAAGAATGTTTCTTGGGTTAATGTAGAAGTCCGTACCTAAAATGAGGTTGTAAAATTGTTCGTTTCGATACTCAACACCCTCGCTTCGCACAGTTTCTTGTAAGACTTTGTCTGTGTTGATGGTTTTTCTGTACTGAGGTAGTTCGCGGTAGCCGGCACCTATTTGACTAAACAGATTAAAGCGCTCCGTTCTGCGGTTGAGGCTTACGCCTACACTATGGTTATGAGGCCACCCCGTGTTCAGGGTAATGGATCCGTTCACGCCTTTTTTCTCCTCTTTTTTAAGCACAATATTGATAATGCCCGAGGTTCCTTCAGCTTCATATTTGGCAGAAGGGTTGGTGATTACCTCAATCTTTTCAATCATATCTGCGGTGATCGTTCCCAGAGCATTTCCCTGCTCACTGGCCAATACAGATGGTTTGCCGTTAATAAGAATCTGAACACCACTGTTTCCCCTCAAGCTGATTTCTCCCTCAATATTCACGTTAACCGAGGGTACGTTGTTAAGTACTTCAGTCGCGCTGGCTCCCGTGCTGCTTAAGTCTTTACCCACGTTAAATACGCGCTTGTCTAACTTGAATTCTGTGGTGGAGCGCTCTCCTTCCACAACGACCTCGTTTAAGTTAATGCCGCCCATTTTGAGTTGAATATTGCCGAGGTCGACCTGAGGTGTGTTGGTTGGAATATCCCTTAACTCCAATGTTTCGTATCCGATGAAGCTAATGGCCAGAAAGACATTCATCGAGTCAGATTTCATACGGAAATGCCCGTCAAAGTCGCTGGTCGCGCCAGAGAGAATGTTTCCTGTGATGCTGCTCTTTAAAGCGATTGTAGCGTAGGGAATGGCTTCGCTTGTTGAGCCATCGATCACAGTTCCGCGAATAATCAATGCGCCTGATTGTGCCGATACGCCACCAACGAAGAGCATGCAGCATAGAAACGAGTAAATAAAGTAGTGTCTCAATGTTCGCGTTTTTTCAATGACATGAAGCCTTTGATTAAGAGGCGCAAATGTATTCTGTTATGTGGTGCGCTGCCCATACCTGAAAAGGTGTATTCTCATGCTTTTGAAGCCAAAAAGTGTTACCGCTAGGGTTTAACCTATCAGTCCGATTGCCTGAGTCAGAAGCGCCTGTATCGTCTCCACGGGTAGGTCTTCCGATGGATTGATTCGTAGAATTTTCATGCGGGCTCGGCTGCCCGTTTCCAATGCCGGGTGATCCATTTTATTCCCATCTACAAAGAGAATGTAGGGTTCATTGGTTTTTTTGTCTGTCCACAAGTAACACATCATTTTAGCGTGATAACAAAAGCATGGCATGCCGTACTTCTTTGTCTCGGTAATACCATCATGGCTTAGAATGATCTTTCGAAGTGCCAGAAGACAGCTTTTGTTTGGCTCTTCCTGCCGGTGGTAGAACTCATCTGTCTGACTCATATCATCGAACGGTTACTGTAACTTGATTTCTCAAACTCTCGGATATTCATGGAGATTACTTCAACATTTGGATGCAATTGCTTGAGTCGGGCAACGATGGATTGCGATAGTTGCTTCTTTTGATCATCCGTTCGGCCTTCCATGATATTCCCAAATACGTGAATGAAATCGTCTTGAGATCCAACGGTCAGATAGTGAGCATATGGGCGAATTCTCACCTTTATGCCACCTGAGCCTTCAGTCGCAAAAAGGCCAGAGTTTAGCGCGCAGTTGTGCACTTCAAGCATAAGCTCATCGGGTGTTGTCTCTTCCAAAATTCCGGGTGAACAGTCGATGATAAAATGTGGCATGAGACGATCTTTCTTGCGAAGATAACTACTCAAACAAGCTCGAGCAGTGAGCGGGATTAGCTGCCTTATTAGGTACTGGGTACGTGTTCCGGGCAGTCAATTCTCAATTCAGTCTCTAGCAAGTTGTTGTTCAGAAGATGACAATAGTGAGTGTCACCATTTTTCTGGTAATGCCGACATGTAAAGCACATGCGCTGTATGGTAATGATGCCAGATCGATTGAGGTGATGAATGATGTCGAGCAAGCTTGCGAGCAGGTTCTCTTTTTCGTCCACGTCAAGCTTGTCAACGGGTGTTTGAATCTCTTCCGTAAAAAGTGAGGTTTGTTTAGCTATCTCTTCGCCTTTCACAGATAGATGAATAATATAACTGCGTGTATCGTGTTGCTCGTACTCTTTGGTTATGAGCTGCTTTTGAATAAGCGTCTTAATGGTGTCACTTATGGTGGCTTTGGTGACATTAAACTCATCAGCCAAATAACTCACCTTCCGTTTTTCCTCCGAATGATGAAGCAGGAACACCAATACCTGGATTTGAATGGGGCTTAGTCCAAACTCTTTGCTTTTGCTCCAAAGCAAAACTCTAAACGCTTGCGAAATGCGTTCAAGCGATGCAACGATTTTGCTATCGATGTTTGAGTTCTGATGTGTTATGTCAAAAGCGGATTTGCTCAACGTAAGGCATAAAAAAGCCCCACAAAGGTAGTTATCCTAACTATGGGGGGCAAATTTTTAGCCTTTCACGTCCTCCATGGAAGCTCCAAAGTTGATGTGTAGGACATTGCCTGTTGGCGTGACCAAAGCCGGAACCGATTTGACTCCAGCTCTCTCTGCTTCATCAATACGTGAGCGATCGTTTCCAAAGTGTACGATGTCCACATTGCTCTCTCCTAAAAGGCTAATGATGTCGTGTTCAGCGCTCACACATACTGAACACCCCGCGTGATAAAAAGTTGATTTACTCATGATGTAATTATTTAGTTGATGACATTATTGTCGCGACAAATATAGTTAGGATAACTAACTATATGCTATTTGGTCAAAAAAAATGAAGCGGTTCTTCTTTTCCCAAGAGAAAATGAGGTCGGGCATACATACCTCGACCTCATGTTGTAGTTGTTTGATGATTAGTTAAGGAAGCGATGAATAGCATTTGAGGCATTTTGCTGGTAGGACCGGTTTTGTAGGTCGGGGAAGATGGTACTCTGATCGACTACCGGACCTGTAATTGTCGCTTTCTTGCTGGCGTAAAATGTGCCGCTCTGTAATGCGCTATTATTGATTCCGTCCACAAATCGTTTAGCTCCGGTTTCCAAACTGTGAGCCATACCAAACATAGGTAAGACCACAGGCATCAAAATGTGCTTATACATAATGCGCATGGCCATGGGCATGTCATCCATGGCGGCAGTTCCTTGCGTGCCGCCCGGACTCATGCTTATGAATCGAATATTCGGGTGCTTCTCGGCCATGTTTGACATCCACAGCGTGCCGGCATATTTTACGAGGCTATATGCTTCCATGGGATCCATTTTGCCATTGAAGAACGAACCATCAAATATGGAGGCGAACTCATCCTCAGAAGAAGTTTTAAGCTGAGGTTGTTTCACGTTCATCTTCTTAATACCTCTGGCCGCCTCAGAGCTAGCAAACAACGCTACCTGCTTTAGCTTATTTGCTTTTACGAGCTCATCTACCAGTGTTACGTGTCCAAGCACGTTTGACGCAAAAATCTGAGTAACGCCATCTTTTGTAATCGACTCGGGTTTTTTTCCACCCATTCCGCCTGCATTCATGATAATTGCATCAATAGGCTCTTTGAGGTTTTCTACTGCCGTTTTCACATTGTCTGGCTTAGATACATCCATCAGCACGATTTCAAAAATTCTGCGCTTGGTCTGGCTTTCGAGTTCTTTTTGGGCCGCTTTGGCTTTTTCCAGATTTCGGCAGGCCAGGTATATTTTCTCTGTGGTGGGCGACATGGCCAACTGTCTGGCCGTGTCTTTTCCTATTCCACCATTTGCTCCGGTTATTAGTATAATCTTGTTCATGACATTCGTTTTAGATTTCTGATTACAAATGTCTTTCAAGGCTGCCGCAATGACTTTTCACTTCGGCTCAGTGACTTTTCAATTTAGGTCAGGTTTAAATTGTTACGTCTGAAGTATTGAGCGATTCAAACCATATGTTTGGCATAGTTCGTTCATTTTTTTGTGAAATGCCCTTGTGTAGTAGGCGGGCATTTCTGAACTATTTGCGAAGAAACGCTGGTACTTATCTTCCAGTTCGGGGTAGTGTTTTTTGATGGCGTGTAGCATCAGCGTTTTGCTGTCGACCTTGCCATTGCCGAATAGGGTGATGCTGGCTGGAAGCACATAGTCTACTCCAAGTTTCTCAAACGTAGAAAAAGTGAGGTTGAGCTGTTCTGTTGTATCTGATATGTATGGAATCAGCGGCATTAAACTAATCCCGGTTAGAAAGCCTTCGCCAATTGAAGCCTTCACGGCCCCCAGGCGCTCGCTTGGTTTGGTGGCTCCGGGCTCGAATACGCGTGCGATCTGATCTTGGATGGTCGAAAATGAAAAGCTCAAAATAACTCCTCGTCCCAGGTGCGCCAGATCAGCGGGAAGTATAGCCGATTGATCTATTTGTTTCAGTAGATCGAAGTCGCGTTTGACCAAATCAGATTTGGTAATAATGTGTACCGGAAACCGGTGCTTAAGTATGACCTTTAATGCCTGGCGTGTAAGCTCATACTTTTTCTCAATCTGCAAGTACGGGTCCGTAGCCGATGATAAAACGATGATTCCGTGCTGGTTTTTTTTCGCACGGTTTGCCAGCTGTTTGTCCAGCAATTCAATGGCGTTGGTTTTGACAGATAGGCTTTGCTCCAGGTTTGTTCCGTACTTGCTTCCCCGTATGTAGCAGTATAAACAGTTAAACGAACAGCTACTGTAGGGGTTAAAGGTGTAATCGTCCAAAAACCAGCTGTCGCGTTTTTTGGTCTTGTTGAGTACAGATTTGACTTCAATTTCTCGTGGCATAAGCGTGTCTGTTTAAGCCGATCTTGATTTTTGCCCGAAACCAATTCGCTACGAGGGTCGAGTCGTCAATTTTATGCTCAAATTCCTTGATAATTGATGGGTGAAACCGAGCCGTGGTTTTAGCGGCCCAGCCTACACCTTGTCTTACTTCTTTGTTTTTATGAGCAGCTTTTGATAGGAGTAAGGGAAATAACTGCCTCACATATTCTTCGTTCAATTCTTTTCTGACCGCATTGTGAATGCCGGCCCCTAATGATCGAATAACCCAAATGTTCTCGTGATCAAATAATAGCTTGATAGTAGAGATGGCTTTTTGGGGTTCAGTGCGAAGGGCGTATCCAAAAACGCGTTCCCCGATGATATCGCATACGTACCATATATCCGCTTTTGATACATATTCGGTGGTTTTCAGAAGACTTTCTTCAAAATTGTCTGATAGTCTGTTTTGAAGCATGATGCCGAGTATCACATTTCCACCTTCATACTTGAGCGCTTCTATTTTGTCGCAAAACAAGATGTGATCATCAGAGGCTAGTTCACTATATAGCTCGTGAGCACAATATTCAAGCAGCGGAAACTTGACTTTTTTACGGAGCAACTCCACTTCACAGGCTTCTACACATGCTTCCAGACTACCACTTCGATAGGCAGTCAATACAGTTGACAGGTATTCCTTGACCTCAGATTTCCGGGTTACGATGGACACGTTTGCTTGGCTTTATCGGCCCTAATTTACCACGAGTTCAGCAATTTTTGCGAGTGTGGCTTCATTGTTTACACCCAGCCCTTCCTGCTGGTGTTGTAGCTCTCCTGTCTGGTCAAATACACTGATGATGTTTGAGTGGGAGAAGTCGATGGGAGATATCTGTTTGTACTTGACAGACAGTACGTTGGAAAACTCTCTTACATCGTCCATTTTTCCTTGCAGAAAGATCCATTGATCTGTATCCATTTGGTTTTCTATGGCAAACTCCTTTAGTCGCTCTGGTGTGTCAGTTTCCGGGTCGATGCTCACTAGGACATACTTAACCGCTGGATTGTCAACTGCCTGCGCAATGTTTCTCATATCAGCCACAAGCCTTGGACACGCGGCTTTGCATGAAGTGTAAATCATAACCATTACCAACACATCTCCTTTTAGGTCTTTGAGTTCGATTTCCTCTCCGTTTTGTGTGTTCCACCTGGAGGTTAGGTTGAAGATGGAACTGGTAGAGATTTCACCTTCGCTGACCTCGACTTTGTCTTCTATCTCTGTTACAAACATGTTGCACACTGGGCATCTGTCTGGGCTGGAGTATGTCTTCTCACCTTCACATTTCATGGGGCACTGATAGACTTTGTTTTCATCGGCTCCACCACATCCCGCTGACAACAGGATGACAGAAAAGAGTAACGAGAATAGGATGGCTCTTTGTATCATTTGTTTAGGCTTTTTGCGCATCGAAACCCAAGGGTCTGAATGCTGTAGTTTGCTTTAATGCTGCCCCGAAAAGCGTAGCGCATAAAGGCAGCATAGTCCATTAGGTTGGACGCGTTGACGGCAGCACTTCCGCAGAATAAGTTGCGTTCGGTATCTACATCCTGGCGCGATTCTCCAGATATAAGCACCGAGTTGAAATCGCTTGTCCACTCCCATACAAGGCCGTGCATGTCATAAATGCCCCAGTAGTTTTTGTATGTGCTTCCAATGGGGTTTTTGTACGTTTTGGGGAGTTCATATCCTTCGATAATCTTGCGGTTAAAAATGCTGTCGCGCTGAGCATTTGGCTGCGTTTCGCTGGCCATGGCCGCGTATTCCCACTCATCCATGGTAGGTAGCCGTTTTCCCTGACAGGCACAGTAATCCTTAGCAGCGAACCACGAAACATGTGTGGCTGCGGCTTCAGGTAAAACCACCGGACCAAGAACGGTATCGTTCTGCCATTTGACTAGGTATTGTTTGTCAGCAAAAAGCGGGATTACCGCAGATCGCTGCCATTTAGGGTGTTCCTTAACGAAGTCCAGATACTGCTGGTTAGTCACCGGGTAAACATCCAGCATAAAATCTCTGACATATACATCCGACTCATTTGAACCATACAGGGGGACAAATGTCCCCCCGTTGATCTGTTTCATTTCGGTTGATTCCTGGCTAAACCCTATGAATGGAATAAGCGAAAGAATCAGTATGCTTCGTACTAGTTTCACGTGTTAATGACCCGTTTTCACCATGGCCACCATTTCAGGCGTAACTTCTGTTTTGTTGTTACCCCAGTTGTTGTAAACATACGTCAATACGTTGGCTATTTCCTCATCGGTCAACGACTGAGCTGTCATCACACTGTTATACGTTTCACCGTTGACGACAATTTCTCCCGTCAATCCGTGCAACACAATGTCAATGGCTCTTTCCACATCCTCGTTGAGGTAATCTGAATTAGCAAGAGGAGGGAATGCATTTGGTATACCCTGACCTTCTCCCTGGTGACAAGCAAAACAGGTTTGAGAGTAGACTTGTTTCCCTAGCTCAACTCGCTCGGCAAGCGATGAAGCTGTCGGGGCAGCAGGTGCTTCGCCAGGCATAGATTGAATGGCGCCTCCTTCAGGGTTATAGATTCCTTCGGTTTGTTTACCAGAGTATAATACTTTGTTTTCTTCACCTTCTACTTTGAGCATACCTAGTGCTCCTTTGTTGAAAGCTCTGAAAATAGAGTGGTCAACCAGAATGAATGTACCCGGAACATCAACTTTGAATTCAACAATGGCCGATCCACCAGCTGGAACAAGCGTAGTTTGGACGTTCTCATTGATCATGTCTCCACCTTCAATGTTGACTTTGTCAAAAATCTCACCAATCACGTGGAAAGAAGATACCAGGTTTGGACCACCGTTTCCAACGAAGAGTCGAACGGTTTCGCCCACTTTAGCCGTGATGGCATTATCACCTGTTAAGGCACCTACTTTACCATTGAAGACCACATAGTCAGCATCTTCATCCACAGCTTTTTGCATATCGAAAGGCTGTAAGCCTGGTTGGCCATTTTCTCCCTTCGTGTAGAAATCTCCTTGCATGATATAGTACTCCTTGTCCACTGGTGGTAAACCTCCTTCAGGCTCAACCAAAATCAAACCGTACATACCGTTAGCTACGTGCATTCCAACCGGTGCAGTGGCACAGTGGTATACATATAATCCCGGGTTGAGGGTTTTGAATGAGAAAGTCACCTCATGACCTGGCGCTACAAAAGAAGAAGCGGCTCCACCACCGGCACCGGTAACTGCGTGCAAATCGATGTTGTGTGGTAGCTTGTTATCCGGGTGGTTCTTAAGTGTAAACTCAACTTCATCTCCCACACGGGTTCGTATGAAGCTTCCCGGAACTGATCCGCCAAACGTCCAGTAGGTGTATTCTACTCCGTCTGTCATTTCTCCCACCTCTTCGAGGATTTCCATATCAACGAATAGCTTTTTCGCAGGTCGGTTTCCTACTGGTGCTGGCACCAATGGTGGTGCGGTTAGTTCGGCTGTCATCTCGCCAGACACAGGAATGGTCGTGGCATCAACAATTGGTTTTTCGGCCGGTTCGGGTTGTTGCGAGCAGGCCACAAGCATGACCCCGCCAACGAACGCGAAGGTTCGAAGGATATAGCTCAAAGGTTTAGCGTATTTCATCGTTTTGGTTTTTGTAGATAAGTGTTTGTTCGTTCCATTTCGTAAGAACTAATCGAAATGAGTGCAATTCATAACGGGTTCATTCTTTACGATTTAGGGCTAAATTAGGAACTGGATGACCTCAAAATCTGGCTTGAGATTCAATCTGATTAATCTCATGTTTGTGCTTGGTTAGTGCGAGACGATGGTTCAGTGCCTGATCTCAGAGCGTGTTGCTCTTGTGTCTTTGTTTTGGTCAGCGCTGTCGAGAATTATGCGCTTGTCACAATAAAGTGTTTGCGGTTTTTGGTCTCCTTGGGATGGTGATATATATCACATAATTGAAATTGGTGCTATCCTTGATCTTTTCCGCTTGAAAGGGGTGTGTTTATTTTTTTCTGGCCACTATAAACAGCTCGGGTATATTGGAAATGAACTCAGATTTCTCGATGTGAAACCCGGCCTTTTCGATTTGGTTTTGAAAGCCTTTCTGCGTGAAGAAATGGGTCTTTGGCATGAGACCAATCTTGCTTACGGTGAAGATAAGTGCCCGAATGAAAGAAGCTTTCTGCCCGAAACAAGCCGTAGATGAAACAAATACGCCACCCGGTCTGAGTGCCTGATGGAATGCCATTAAAGGTTGCGCCAAATCTGGAACATAGTTGAGCACGTTGAAGGTTGTAATGGCATCGAGATTTTGCATGTTGTTGGGAAGCCGGCCAGGAGGTGTGGTTTGAAACATAACATGGTCATACCCATGTGTGTGGTTCCATTCTTTAGCAAGCTCAATCGATCTCTCTGATGGGTCAACTCCTGTAATCGCTGAGCACGCTTTCCCAAGTTCGACTGTCAGCCGACCTGTTCCACAACCATAGTCAAGCGCTGTGCAGTCCGTTGGAAAAACCTCGTGACACTTATCTATGATCACTTGGCTTTCGGGTGCCAGATTCTCGGAGGGTTTTGAAGCAAGCCGATTCCAAAAAGACTTGCGATATTCATTTTCTCTGCTTGGCATATACCTATGAGTTACTGAGCGTCACCACTACAAACGAGAAACTGTATCCCAAAAGCACGTAAAGGAAAATGGCAATCATACCAACAAGGCCATATTTTAATAGGTGACCGATGCTTCGCTTACCAATTAGTGAAGCCGTACTGTAGGTAATAATGATGAATAGGAGCAGCAACTGAATCTGGTTGGCATGAAAGGAAAAGAAAGCGCTGCTGAGCATAAACAGCAGTCCGGTGATGACGTAAATCCCGCTCATATAGAATCCCATAGTGGTGTATTCCGCCAAGTTGTATCGCTTCCAGTAAAACAATTTCATAGCAAGGCCAATAGCGAATACCAAGAAGAACATGATGTAGTTGATATTGCTAACCATAAAACGAGCAGCACGTTTTGCATTATTTTGAACTTCAGCGTGCTCAGGTGCCTGCACTTCAAGCATCTGACCCTCGAGGGGATCATAGTTCAGTAAAAGCCGAATCAGAATGTATACAGCCGTAAGAACCATAAAAAAGGCAACGGGTTTGTAATAAGGCCTTCGCTTTCCCGAAATGTAATCCTTAAAGAGGCGACCGGGGTTTCGAACCATCATGGCAACCGTGCTCAGGAGGCGTCCTTCCAGTGAGAAAGAAGCGCTTAGAAACTGAGCCAGCGTGTCAGTGAACGTGATACGCTTGTAGTGCGTCATTTCTCCGCAGTATTGGCAATACGTTTCGGGAGCATGTTTACCGCAGTTTTTACAAACGTGTATGTTGCGCTCTTCGCTCATAGAAATCAAAAATCGATCTGGTGGTTGTTCTCTGCTATTGCGCTTTTGTCTTTCCAAAAGACAATACTCGAACTAAACTCTTCAGAGGCGGTAGATTTAAGTCTGATTACATGCTCTCCTCGTTCAAGGTGTGCAATGTCTATGTGGGCTCGTAGTCCAATTTGATCGATGTCTTTTGCCCAGTAGTTATACCACTTTACATGGCGGTAGACGGAGTCGTCAATGGTCGTCATAACGTATGCCGATAATGTGGAGTCTGGGTGAATGCCTTGTTCAAAATCCACGTCATATGGGATGAACACTTTCAGGAAATTCGACTTGATTATTTCAGACTGAATGCATGGGCCATGCACCTTAATACCGTCTTCATGTAAGATGTCGAGGTATTGTCCATGACTTTGCCAATTGGTTTCAGGGGCCATTTGTCTACGAAACTCACGCGAATCAAGGATGTTTGGCCAGTGCATGACTCTGTAAATGGAAGCATAGGTGAAAAAGCCTGCCAAAACCATCATCCCTACAAAGCCCAGAACAGCCTTCCCCTTGTGCACGTTTGTTGCGAAAAGCGTCAAAGATTTTCCATAGAACGGGCGAAGTGAGAGTATGTCAAATACCTTGAATACAGGAAAAGTGACGTAGCTCAAATAGGGAATCTTTCGAAGTAACCCAAAGCTGATGTAGTCAATGTAGTAGGCCAACCCAACAAAGGCCATGGCAGTTAAGTACATGTCTGGGGCGTGGAATAACGTGACGGGAAGCGTTAGCAATATGAGAAAAGCAATGATGGCTCCAATCAGAACAAACGAAACCAAAATGGTAGCGTACATCACAAGGCCTGATAGATTGTCGACTCCAATGATTTCCTTTTTCAGATTGCCCTCCGTCCGGGCTCCTTTGTAGGGAGGCTTTGGCGAAAAAGACTGGCTCGATATGCCTTTCGGAAAAGCATAATTGACACATACCATTCCCAGCCAAAAAGCTCTGAGGATAAGGTGGATAGCAAACCCGGTTGTGAGGAGCTTAATACCCAGCATGCCAAGGATGATGAAAAATCCTGTTCCCGGAATATGACTGGTCATTCGAATGGTGAAAACAAAATCCAGAAATAGATCTGAGAGTTGAAACAAAGAGAAGATGGCACCACCCGATATCAACAACTCCAGCTCCCAGGAGTTTTCCTGAAGGTTTTTAAGCCATGAGGGAATTTGGTTGGAATCGTTGGCCATAAAATAGGTTGTGTAGAGTGCTAATCTAGTATTATCTGTTTATTTAATCCATAATCCTGGTTTTGTTGGGTGAGCCTGATCAAAAAATCAATCTACGTGCTACTTTCGCACCCTTATGGCAAACAAACCTTCTATACCGAAAGGTACACGTGACTTTCTGCCAGAGCAGAGCAGAAAGCGACAGTTCATTTTTGATACTGCGAGGTCTGTGTTTCAGCATTATGGATACCTACCCATAGAAACACCTGCCATGGAAAACCTGGACACGCTTCTCGGAAAGTACGGGGCGGAAGGAGATAAGTTGATCTACAAGATCTTAAATAATGGCGATTATCTCTCTAAAGTGAGTGACGAAGTCTACGATGAGCGCAACTCTCAAAAGATGTCTACGCGCATAAGTGACCGTGCGTTGCGCTACGATTTGACCGTTCCGTTTGCTCGTTTTGTGGTTCAAAACCAAAATGATTTACACTTTCCGTTCAAGCGCTATCAAATACAGCCGGTGTGGAGAGCTGATAGACCTCAGAAAGGACGCTATCGCGAGTTTTATCAGTGCGATGTGGATGTGATTGGTAGCGATTCATTACTCAATGAAGCTGAACTACTCTGCATTATTGACGATGTGTTTTCTACGCTAGGGTTAAGCGATGTGACGATCCGGCTCAATAACCGAAAAATCTTGAGCGGAATTGCGGAGTCAGCTGGCTTGAAGGATCATTTTCAGGCAATGACGGTGGCTATCGACAAACTCGATAAGATTGGCGAGCAAGGTGTGCGTGACGAAATGATTGCACAGGGACTTCCCGAAGCCGGTGTCAAAAAAGCGTTGAACCTGATTAAGCTTACCGGACCAGCTGAGGATACATTGCGCATGTTGGGTGGTGCTGTAGTTGGAGTAGAAGAAGCTTTTAAAGGCATTGAAGAAGTCAAGTCTGTACTTAAGGCACTGCCTGAGGCGGTGAGAGAAAAAGTAGAATTGGATTTAACGTTGGCCAGAGGGCTGAATTACTACACGGGCGCTATTATTGAAGTCGGGCATCCTGAATTTCCTTCCAGTATTTGTGGAGGCGGAAGATATGACGACCTCACAGGCATTTTTGGACTAAAAGGCATGAGTGGTGTGGGCATCAGTCTCGGAGCAGATCGCATTTACGATTTGATGGAGGCCAAAGGCCTGTTTCCAACCAATCTTGGTGGTGCCGCGCAGGTGATGTTTGTCAATTTCGGGGAGGATGAAGCTGTTAGATGCATGAGCCTGGCAGCGGAATTGCGATCCAATAGTATCGTTTCCGAAGTATATCCCGATTCGGCCAAAATGAAGAAACAAATGAAGTACGCCAATGACAAGGGCGTGTCGTTTGTTGTGCTAATAGGTAGCGAAGAATTCGAACGGGGAGAGGCTACCGTTAAAAATATGCAGAATGGCGAGCAGGCAACGGTTGTTCAATCGGCCATCGCATCTACTATTCATGAAATGATTGCAAGATGATAACCTTAGACCATCGAACGTACAGTATTGAAGAAATAGGAGACATTGTAACCGGAGGGCACCCTATTGAGCTTTCTCAAACGCTAAAGGATAACATTGTTTCCGGTAGATCCTTTTTGGAATCGTATATCCAAAAAGCCAGTGCTCCAATCTATGGCATCAATACAGGTTTCGGAAGTCTTTGTGATACAGAGATTGCATCTACTGATCTCGGTCAACTTCAGGAAAACCTGGTGAAATCTCACGCCTGTGGTATGGGGCAGGAGGTAGATACGCAGATTGTTCGTTACATGATTCTTTTAAAGATTTTGGGGTTGTCAAAAGGCAATTCCGGAGTACAGTTGGCCACGGTTGAAGGACTTGTGGCGCTTTTCAATCATGGCATTACGCCAGTCGTGTTTGAGCAAGGATCGCTGGGTGCTTCAGGCGATTTAGCGCCTTTGGCCCATATGTCTTTGGCTTTACTTGGGTTGGGAGACGTATACGTGAACGGAAAGCGAATGCCGGCCAAAGAAGCATTGAACAATGCGGGACTTTCTTCCATTCAACTTGGAGCTAAAGAAGGACTCGCGTTGCTGAACGGCACACAATTTATGTCAGGCTTTGCTACCCATATTCTCTACGAGCTGGGTAAGCTTTTGCCTAAGGCCGAGAAAGTAGCAGCACTCAGTTTGGATGCGTTTGACGGACGCATTGAACCTTTTGATGATGCTGTGCATGCTGTCAGGCCTCACAGTGGTCAGCGCGAGGTAGCTGCCACTTTTCGGAAGCTGTTAGATGGCAGCGAATGGATTTCTCAGCCCAAAGCCCATGTGCAAGATCCATATTCATTCCGATGTATACCACAAGTGCATGGTGCAAGCAAGGATGCCATTGCTTATGTGAGATCGGTGATTGAAACTGAGGTGAATTCAGTAACAGACAATCCCACATTGATTCCTGAAGAGGATAAGGTGATTTCGGCAGGCAACTTTCACGGTCAGCCTCTGGCGTTGTCTTTAGATTTCCTGGCCATTGCCTTGGCCGAACTAGCCAGTATTTCGGAACGCAGAGTGTACAAGCTTATATCGGGGCAGCGCGGATTACCGGCTTATCTGGTAGCGAACCCGGGGCTAAACAGTGGGTTAATGATCGCGCAGTATTCTGCTGCTTCAATTGTTAGTCAAAACAAACAACTCTGTTCGCCATCATCTGTCGATACCATAGACTCGTCAAACGGACAGGAAGATCATGTGAGCATGGGAGCCAATGCCGCTACAAAGACGTTGCGTGTTTTCAATAATTATAAGAGTGTAGTGGGTATTGAGCTATTGGCGGCAGCACAAGCAGTCGATTTGCGGGATGGTAAAAGCTCTGAACATCTTATGAAATTTCACAGCGCTTTCCGAAAGCATGTTTCATTCATGAACGAGGACCGTGTCATTCACACAGATATGATCAGGGCTGTTGAGTTCCTAGAATAATTTTTTTCGCAATTCAGTTTATAACGTAAACTAGTTTATATTTGTGGAAACGAAAAATCATGGAACAGACAAAAGACATGAACCCAGAGGAAAGCCTGGCGCTAATACACACGATGATAAACAAGGCTCGATTTAACTTCAGCCGCGGCAGTTTTTACTTCATCCTTTGGGGAGTGCTGCTGTTTATTGCCGCGATGTATGAGTATGTAGCAACTCTATATGATTTTGAGATGTTCTATATAGCATGGCCCGTGGCAGGCGTTGTGGGAGGCATAGCTTCTGCTGTGTATGGGTCCAGATCGAGGACCTTGGGGCCTAATACGCATCTTGATCGCGTATACTCGGCCATATGGGTGACGTATTTTTTGACGCTCATCATGCTGATTATTGGTTTGGTGTTCGCGCAGATCAATCCCGGGGCATACATCATGCTTATCACGGGTTTACCCACATTTTTAACTGGTTATATACTTGAGTTTAAACCACTGCAGTTTGGTGGAGTTTTATTCTGGGCTGCTGGTTTGCTTGGAATGTTTTATCCAACCGAATATGACTCTATCATCTTCGGAGTAGTAATGCTGGGTGGGTATTTGGTTCCCGGAATAATGATGCGTCAACTCAAGGAAGATGTTTAAACCGCTTGATCCTCTTCTTCATTCGCCCCTAAGGCTGGCTGTTATGTCACTATTAATCAGTGTGGATGAAGCGGATTTTAATTACTTAAAGGATAAAACGGAAGCAACTTCGGGCAACCTAAGTGTGCAGATATCAAAGCTTCAGGAAGCGGGATACATTACGGTTACCAAAGGCTACCGAGGCAAAAGACCCCTGACTACGTGCAAGGTCACCGCTAAAGGGTTATCTGCTTTTAAGACCTATGTCAATTCGCTCAATGAATATTTAAAACCAAAATCATGAAACGTTTACTAGTCATTCTATTCTCACTTTCACTTACCGCGGCTTATTCTCAGGAGTCAACAGAATACCTCTTTGACGGAGATTTGGCATTCTCTGGATTTGGCGGAGTGATGGGCGAGATTTCTTTGGTTAAGGACAGGACGATCTACTCCGTTGGTGGAGGAGGAGGTGTTTTGGTTAATCAGTCCTTCTTTATTGGTGGATACGGAATGGGAAACGTGGTAGATGACCAGTTGTTTAGATATAACGGAGCACCTGTTGGCCTGGAAATGGGGCATGGTGGTCTGTGGACTGGATATCGCTTCTTCCCAAAAAAGAAAGTTCATTTCGGGACAAGCCTTCGTGCCGGATGGGGTGGAATAGGTGTGGTGGATGTAAATGGAAACCGCCTGCTAAACGATGGCATTTTTGTACTCACACCACAGGCAGATTTGGCTTTTAACGTACTTCCATTTTTAAAGATCAATCTCACAGCCGGATATCGGGCTACACTTGGAGTTAATAACGCCTTTGTAAGCACCCAGGAATTAAGTTCACCTATCGGGTTAGTAGGATTTTACTTTGGTTGGTTCGGTGACTAAAAATGCAGCACATTTGCTGCATGTCAAAAAGAACATTTATCACTCAAGTAAGAGTGCGGTATGCCGAGACAGATCGCATGGGGTATTGCTACTACGGCAATTTTGCCGCCTTTTTTGAGGTTGGGCGTGTAGAGGCGTTGAGGTCGTTGGGATTCAGTTACAGAAAACTGGAAGATGAGGGCATTATTTTACCCGTTCTTGACTATTCTGTGAGGTATTTCAAGCCGGCATACTACGATGAGGTATTGACGATAGAAACCTCGATTACAGAGGTGAAAGGTGCCCGAATTCTGTTTGAGTACACCACGAAGAATGAACAGGGTGAAGAACTTAATAAGGCCAAAACAACGCTGGTGTTTGTCGATGCCAAGAGCGGGCGACCAACCAAGGCTCCAGAAACCATGGCCAAGGTGCTAAACGACTCTACCAACAATTAACTTGGGAATATTCACATTTAACTGGGTTTCGCATTTGAATTAATCAACAATTTTGTCGGTGTGAAAACCCTTGCTGTAGCTATACTACTTCTTATAATCTCGACAGGGACATATGCTCAGGATTCTACAGGCATAGACTCGAGTAGTGCTCAAGTCGATACCATTCCTCCCAGGCCGAAGGCTACGTTTGTGTCCAATGTCGTGTTTCAGTTTGATAACCGAAACGAGCGCTATTTTGATGAGCGCGGCAGAATGAACGGGATCAAATTGGGATTGGAGTTTTACAAGCGATTTAGAACCGGCATTAGCTTTTACAACAACAACGATTTCTACAAACTCATGCCGCCCAATGCGAGTGATACCCTTTCTCAAACGGCCAGATTTGGGTATTCGACTTATTTTGGTGAGTTGGTGATTTATCGAAATTTCAGATGGGATTTAGGCGTGTTTGGAACGTTGGGATCTGGAAGGATTCTGGTAAACAATTTCGATACAAAGTCAGCACTACCTGCATTCATCGGGCAGGATACCGTTAACAATGTGGGGATTCGTGATTTTGGCGTTAGTGCTCAATACAAAGTGTTTCCCTGGTTGGGTGTTGGGCTTGGATACGGGATCAGGCAAGTAGACGTACCCGATAACAAAATGCTGGCAAGAGCATTCACTGAGCCGCACCTCGATTTTAAAATGAAGCTGTTCCTTGGATACATATACAAAGGACTGTTTAAGAAAGAGAAGATCCAGGCGGAAAAGGATTGGTATGCATACCGGAAGAAAATGCGTCACGCCAAGTTCAAATCAATTCTTGGAAAATGAACATAGAAGAAGCCCGCAAAAGAATTGATCAGTTAAGCCATGATTTGGCAGAACACAACCACAGGTATTATGTGTTGAGTGAGCCAATTATCTCCGACATGGAGTTTGACCTTATGCTTAAGGAATTGGAGTCGCTCGAGGAGTCATTCCCGTTGCTCGCTCATCCAAACTCACCCACTAAGCGGGTTGGCGGAGACATTACCAAGAAATTTCAGACGGTAGTTCACGATTACCCCATGTTGTCTCTGTCAAATACTTATTCCAAGGAAGAGATCGTTGAGTGGGAAAACCGAAACAGGAAGTTAACGGATGGCGAATTGGAGTACGTCTGTGAGCTCAAATACGATGGTGTGGCTATTGGCATCAGATACGTGAACGGAATGATGGATAGGGCGGTGACACGTGGCGATGGAACAAAGGGCGAGGATATTACTGCCAATGTCAAAACCATTAAGACCATTCCGCTTCGATTAAAAGAAGGCGACTACCCGGATGATTTTGAGATCAGGGGTGAAATATTCTTTCCGCTAGAGAAGTTTGCAGCCTTAAATGCGCAGCGTGAGGCCGATGGAGAACCTGTTTTTGCCAATCCACGAAATACGGCCAGCGGTACGCTCAAAATGCAGGATTCGGGCGTGGTAGCTACCAGAGGACTTGACTGCTACCTCTACGGGGTTTACTCCAAAGAAGAAATAACTGCCAACCACTTTGATAGTGTAAGGTTAGCAGGTGATTGGGGGTTTAAGGCACCGCGCAAAGAAGAGCGAATGATTGCTGCCAGCAAAGATATTGATGGCATCATGAACTTTATTGAATACTGGGATGAAGCTCGACATGAACTCGGTTTTGAAATAGACGGTATCGTCATTAAGGTGAATAACTACCATCAGCAAGAAGAACTTGGCTACACGGCCAAGGCACCCAGATGGGCCATTGCCTACAAATTCAAGGCAGCAGAAGTAACCACCAAATTAGAGTCTGTCAGCTATCAGGTAGGACGCACGGGAGCCATTACCCCGGTGGCTAACTTGCAGCCTGTGTTATTGGCCGGTACTACGGTCAAGCGAGCATCGCTGCACAATGCAGACCAGATCGCCAAGCTTGATTTGCGTGTTGGTGATCAGGTGTATGTAGAAAAAGGGGGTGAAATCATTCCTAAGGTGACGGCAGTAGATATGAGCAAGCGTCCCGAGGATTCTCAACTGTTTGTTTATGCAACTCACTGCCCAGAGTGTGGAACCGAGTTGATCAGGCGCGAAGGCGAAGCACAGCACTATTGTCCCAATGAACATGGGTGCCCGCCACAAATTATGGGCAAGATGCAGCACTTTATATCCAGAAAAGCCATGGATATTGAAGGTATTGGTGCTGAGACCATTGAGCAGCTTTTCTCTGAAGGTCTGATATCGAATATTGCAGATATCTACCACATACAAAAGGAGCAACTATTACCGCTTGAGCGAATGGCTGAGAAATCGGCTGACAACATCATTTCTGGAATAGAAGCATCGAAGCAAATCCCATTCGAGCGCGTGTTGTTTGCGTTGGGTATCCGTTACGTTGGAGAAACGGTAGCTAAGAAGCTGGTCAAGCATTTCAAAACCATTGATGCGATTCGCGCTGCCTCGTCAGAAGAGTTGGTGGCTGTAGATGAGATTGGGGAGCGCATTGCAGAAAGTGTCGTAGCCTATTTCGATGATGAGGATACCAACCAAATGGTCGATTCATTGATTCAGTCCGGGCTTCAGTTTGAGCTGAGTGCTGAGGCGCTTGACGGTTTGACGTCAAAGCTTGAAGGAATGTCCATTGTTATCTCCGGAACGTTTGAACGTCATTCACGCACCGAACTCAAGGAGTTGATCGAGAAGAATGGGGGCAAGAATGTGGGCTCCATTAGCAAGAAAACCACATACGTTTTGGCCGGTGAAGGCATGGGGCCATCCAAGAAAGAAAAAGCAGAGAATCTGGGGATTCAGATTATATCCGAGTCAGATTTTGAAGCCATGATTGCCTAGGGAATAAATACCCTTGACCGGTTCGTTTCCTCCCTGTCAGAGTTCACTTCCAGAATATAAATCCCGGAAGACAGCGAAGAGGTTGTAAAGTCGACCTGTGATTGGCCTGACGATGTTACTACCTGACGTCCATTGATGTCTATAAGTGCAGCCTGAATAGAACCATCGAAGTCGGTAATTATGAGTTGCTCGCTGTTTTGATAGACATTGTAAAAGCTTGAGCTTAGGTCTTCAATACCCCACGGCCAGTTCTTCGGATCGTTGGGATCGTAGTTATCTACCAATTCATATTCATAGCATCCGTCTAGTTGGGCGCTGAGCTCGGCCAGAGCGTAGGCACACAAGCTATAGTTTCCAACAGAATCGGGTAAAGCCGGAAGCACAGATTGATTGGTGACGTATCTGGTCATCGCGTTTCCTGGTGATAGGTTCAACTCCACATCAACAGTTAATACAGATGCGTCCACTTCAGAGTAAATCGCATACTTAAACTGTGTGCCTTCGAGGTAGTACACAGATCCCATGTTTTCAAAAGTGACACTCACATTGGATAAGGCTGGTGGTTGATTGGTTCCATTATCAATGTCAAACCCGTCCAGATTTGATGGTGTAATAACATCCACATTGGTGCACTCCCAATCGTTGGAAATAGCTGTAAGGCCCGTATAAAATGTATCCAAAAGCACGTCATTCGAATCGATACTATCATTTATGTAGCTCACAGAACCCCAAGCTTGTATCGTATCAGCGCTTGTACTAAACGTGTAGCGATTACCCACGCCAAAATTCAAATAAGTGCTGGCTCCTGGGCCTAGAGGTATAGAGAGCTCTATCATGTCGTGTACCGTAAAAGATCCAAGACCCATTGAAACGTGAATGGTGTCACCGGCTTCTACTATGGTGCTGTCGACATTTGTCACGATAATGGCCAGAGTAGTTGTTATTCCGGGAGGGACATTTTCTCCGGCAGATGAGACCAGAATGTCTGATACTACAAGATCAACTTGCTGTGCAGAAGAGGCTGAACTAAAGAGAAGAGCTGAGATGACAAGAGCGAAGGGTAACGCAAAGAGTTTCATAGGTAATGGGTCTTGTATCCAAAGGTACGAATGAAACCTTTGGATTGTTTGCTGGCATATAGACGTAAAAAAACCCAACCAGATGTATCTGATTGGGTTTTTCAAGGTTTTTTAGGAGGTGCTTAGTGAATCACAAATTTTTGTGTTTCCATGTCACCAGTTGCTGTGTTTCTAGAGCTTACTACATATACTCCAGAAGGCAAATGTCCTAAGTCGATAGTCTTGTCTTCGATAATGGTATAATCGGCAACCTGACGTCCCTGAACGTCACTCATAACCAAGTACATGTCATCGGCCACACCTTCAAGAACTAGCTTGTTGCCCAATGTGTACATAGCGAAGTTGTTGTTAAGTTCTTCGATTCCGATTGGGGGTGGAGGAATGTATGTGTCGATGATAGTAAATCCGGCACAAGCTGTGTCGTTATTGATGTTGTCATCAAACGCTACGATAGCCACACAAGCTTCGTAGTAACCTTCTTCCTGTGGTGAAGTTGGGATAACGGCAGCGTTGTTAATGGTAAGATCCAATGAATCTCCAGAAGCAATACTAAGTGTAGCAACTGCGTTTAGATCTGTTCCGTCAAGGCTGATTACAAAGTTTATTGTTTCGTTGACAAAGCTTACATCACCTGTGTTCTTGATCTTAAGCGTCATTTCTTCAATATTCGGAACCGTGTTGTCTCCGTTGTCAATATCAAAGTTGTCAAGGTCTGTTGGATCATCAATGGTCAATTCATCACAAGCAAGATCAGACTCAACAGTAGAAGAAACAGAGTAGAGTCTACACTTTTGGTTGTTGGTAGAGTCAGTCTCACCTCCAACAAGATAGGCTGTTACACAAATGTTTTGACTAGGAATAGAAGCATCGAATGTCAATGGTCCTACAGATCCGCTAGCAGAATCACCTGCATTTAAAGCTCCGTTAAAGTAAAGTGTGTCAGGCCCAACCATCAATGTAGCACTTCGGAAAACAGAAATAACTACACCTGTTCCAGAAGGAATTGGGTTGGCTCCAGTGTTTTCGACAACGAAAGTCACATTGGAGTTGTGACCAGGAGGAACAGTCGTTCCAGCGGCAGACACGTAGTAATTGGTGCAAGCCAGGTCAAGCTGTGCCTGGGCAGTAAGTCCAAATACACAAGCCATTGCAGTAAGTGCGCTAAGTAAAAGTTTTTTCATAATTGGTAATTGTGATTATCATTCTTTAGACGAGTCGCGAAAGTAAAAGATAGTCTTGAAAAGCAGGAAAAAGAATTTTAGGGACGAACAGTTACAGTTTCGCTCCACAATGACGGCAGAATTTCGCGTCTTTTAAATGACCCGAACTCTCGCAATTGTTGCAGTGTAAATCGGAGTCAATAGCGTATTTCTGCGTATCGCCAGTTGCCGAGTCCTTGAATATTTCTACACCTACGATACCGGTAGGAACAGCTATAATTCCATAACCCATAATCATCAATACCATCGAGAAGAACTGGCCGAGTGCCGTATGAGGGTGAATATCTCCAAATCCAACCGTAGTCATTGTTACAATAGCCCAGTATATGCTTCTAGGTATGCTGGTAAATCCGTTCTCACCACCTTCTACGATGTACATCACTGTGCCCATAATCACGGCTACATTCATCACGGCAAACAGGAATACACCAATCTTTGTGCGACTGGCTTTCACAGAAGTCCACAGGGCATCCGCCTCTTGAAGGCTACGACCCAGTTTAAGTACCCTGAATACACGCATCAGTCTGAATATTCTGATGACCATGAGGTATTGTGAAGATGTGATGAACAGTGCGAGATAAGTCGGTAAGATAGATAGCAAATCAATGATGCCGTAGAAGCTTAGTGCATAGCCCAGCTTTCGCCTTGCGGTCCAAAGCCTCAAGACATACTCCAGCGTAAAGACGGCCGTAAAAACGTACTCAGAATAGTCAAACCAGATCGCATAACTTTCCCTGATCGATACAACACTTTCGAGTAAAACGGAGGCCGTACTCAGTAGAATGAGCCAGAGTAAGACTACATCAAACGTCTTTCCGGCCTTGGTGTCTGTGCCGAAAATGATGATGTAAAGTTTCTCTTTCAATGTGCCCTTAGCCATCTGTCTTGTCGTTTTTGTTGAAAACGTACTGCAATATATTGGCGCCCATTCTCAATGCCAGCATATGGTTCTGCTGTGTGTCGTTATGGATGCGAGGATCTTCCCAACCATCACCTAAATCGGACTCAAACGTATATAAACACACCAAATCTCCCTCCCAAAACAATCCAAAAGCTTGTGGTCTGGACTGATCGTGTTCATGAATCTTAGGCAAGCCTTTGTCAAAGTCAAAGGTCTGATGAAAAATAGGATGGCTTGCCGGTAGTTCCACGAATTCGAGATCGGGAAATACCTTGAGCATTTGAGGTCTGATGAAGGGGTCAAGGCCGTAGTTGTCATCAATGTGCAGGAAGCCACCTGAGGTTAGGTAATTTCTAAGGTTTTCGGCTTCCTCTATCGAAAAATCAACGTTTCCGTGCCCGGTCAAATGAACAAATGGGTAGTTAAACAGGGCCGCGTCACCAACTTCCACAATGGCCTGATCGGGATCAATGTTGGTTTGAAGCTCTTTGTTACAATACTCGATCAAATTTGGAAGAGAGGTTTCGAGATTGGCATACCAATCACCTCCACCGCTATACTTCATCAAGCCAAGCTGATAGGTTCCTTGACCAAAGGCTGACGTGCCAAACAAAATCAAAAACAAAAGCGCTGCCTGCTTCATGTGTTCGAAGGTAGGTTGCATTTACGAGGCAAACAAATTGGAAGCAATACAGGCGGCTATGGCTGCGGTTTCAGTACGTAGTCTTCGGTTTCCAAGGCTTATCGATTGAAAGCCTGCAGTTTCGGCAAGGTGTACTTCAGTCTCCGAAAAATCACCTTCAGGCCCAATGCATACAATCTGATTTCGTCCGGAGTTTAACTGATCTATGGCCACACGTGGCTTGCTTTCGAGGCAGTGGGCAATCCACTTCAGATCAACCTGGTGATCGAGAGCGTCCTGAAAAGGGGTGAGCTCGTGTATGACAGGCAACCAAAGCCCTTTAGATTGCTTCATAGCGCTAAGAGCTATCCGATTCAATCGGTCCGTCTTTAAATGGACCCGTTCGGAGTGCTCACATTGAATGGGGATGATTTCTTTGACTCCCAGTTCAACAGCTTTTTCGATTACCCACTCAAATCGGCCCATGTTTTTAGTGGGAGCTACAGCCAGCGTAAGTTTTCTGTCGTCATCCGTTTCCTGAACCAGGCATTCTCCCACGCGAATTGTGCTGTGTCGTTTATCTGGGTTAATACTGGCAGACCACAGCCCGCCACGTCCGTCTATGACGTGCACCATATCTCCTGTTTGCAAGCGAAGCACTTTGACATGCTTGTTTTCGTCAGCATCCAGTGTCCACTCTTTATCTTCTCCGGCTTCGGGGAAGTAAAATCGCGGCAAGTCCAAAACGGTATTCATAGGGGCGAAGTTAATCCGATGAGAATAAAAAAGCCCCAACACGAACGTGTTGGGGCTTTTCAAAAAGTATCTGGATCAATTATGCATTTGCTCTCACTCGTGGAGCTGCTGCCATAATTTCTTCATTGGCGTAAGATGAGAACTTCTCAAAGTTTTTGACAAATTCTTCAGCCAGGTGAGCTGCCTTGGCATCGTATCCGGCTTTGTCGTCCCAAGTATTCTTAGGGCTCAAAATCTCGTCAGGAACATTCGGGCATGTAGTAGGCATGTTCAAGCCAAATACTTCATGCGTGATGTATTCCACATTGTCGAGTTCACCGTTAAGTGCAGCTGTAATCATAGCGCGTGTAAACTTCAGCTTGATACGATCACCAGTACCGTATTCGCCACCGCTCCAGCCAGTGTTAACCAACCAAATGTTGACATTGTGCTGCTTCATCTTTTCTCCAAGCATTTCTGCGTACTTCGTTGGGTGAAGTGGCAAGAATGGTGCTCCAAAGCACGCGCTAAACGTAGTCTGTGGTTCAGTAACACCTGCTTCGGTACCAGCAACTTTCGCTGTATATCCAGAGATGAAGTGATACATGGCCTGGCCCGGAGTTAGTTTAGATATCGGAGGAAGTACTCCAAAAGCATCTGCCGTTAAGAAGAAGATATTCTTTGGAATGCCACCCATAGATGGTTCTGCAATTCCATCGATATGATGAATGGGGTAGCTAACCCGTGTGTTCTCTGTTTTTGAACATCCGCTGTAATCTACAGAACTGGTGCCCTCAATTACGTCAATGTTCTCCAATAAGGCTCCAAACTTGATTGCCTTCCAGATTTGTGGTTCTTTTTCCTCTGTCAGGTCAATGCATTTCGCATAACATCCACCCTCAAAGTTGAAAACACCCGTTTCTGTCCAGCCGTGCTCATCATCCCCAATCAGTTTTCGATTTGGGTCTGCAGACAATGTTGTTTTACCTGTACCAGAAAGACCGAAGAAGACGGCAGTATCACCATCATCGCTCATGTTGGCCGAGCAGTGCATACTAAGAACACCTCTATCTTGAGGAAGCACGTAGTTCAATACAGTAAAGATTCCTTTCTTGATTTCACCTGTATATCCAGATCCTCCGATAAGCGCCATTTTACGCGTGAAATCTAGGATTGAGAAGTTGTGCTGACGTGTTCCGTCAATTTCTGGTGTAGCATGGAAACCAGGTACACATATGATGGTCCACTCTGGTTCAAAGTCTTCCATTTCTTCAGCTGTTGGCCGAATAAACATGTTGTAAGCAAACATGTTGCTCCAAGGGAGTTCTGTAACCACTCTGATTTTGAGCTTGTGAGCAGGATCTGCACATGCAATGCAATCTCTGACGTACACATCTTTGTTCATCAGATATGCTCTCATTCTATTTAAGAGAGGGTCTACTTTTTCAGGGTCAAAACTGTTGTTGAAACTACCATCCCACCATACGGTGTTTTCAGTTGTTTCATCTCTAACGATAAGTTTGTCTTTAGGAGATCGTCCTGTAAATTCCCCTGTTTCGATGGCCAGGGCTCCAGTGTCTGTGAGGAATCCTTCGCCTTGTACGATTGATTCTTCAACTAATTCTGCCGGGTCGAGGTTCCAATAAGCGTGTCTAACGTTTCCTAACCCCAAATCCGCAATTGAGGAATTTTTTGGTTTTCTTCCGAATTCGTTCATAAAAATGATTTAGTCCTAACCTTCAATTAATGGTTAGGAAAATTTCAAGGTGCAAAGGTTGCTAATGATTTTTCTGATAGCGCGTTAAATGCCAGATAATTTTTACACAATTATCACTTTTTCTTTGCTAAAAGGGTAATTGCTTCATACACTAAGACGCCCCACGCTCCAATTAGAAGCGTTCCGCCAATGGGTGTGATAGGTCCAAGAATACCCAAGTTCACCCCCATAAGGTCTTGAAGGTTGAGTAAGTATATAGAACCTGAAAAGAGGCAGATTCCCGTTCCAAACAATGTGACAATGAGATTTTCGCGATTTAAATGGAAGTGGTGACCTTTAAGCGAAATCATGACAATGACCAAGGCGTGATACATCTGATAGCGCACTCCTGTTTCAAACGAATGCAGCTGTTCGGGTTCGAGCACTTCCTTGAGGGCATGGGCACCAAAAGCTCCCAAAATAACCGCACTCATGGCAAATAAAGAGCCGAACATCAGATGAATAGGTTTTCCCTTCATGTTAATTGTTTTGACAAAAGTAGGTTGTGGCAGATTAGGTTGATACGATTCTTAATAACTCGTGAAAATTGGAATTGGTGATTGGAACTCTCATGAATACATTCGCCACAAATCATTAATTGAATGCGAACCATTGTTGTATTTGGAGCCGGATTGAGTTCGGCAGTGTTGATTGATTATTTGCTCGATCATGCCGAGGCAGAAGATTGGAAAGTAAGGATTGGGGACATTGATTTGCTATTAGCCCAGGAGAAGATTGGTGAGCATCCCAGAGGGGAGGCATTTCTATTTGATGTATTCAACATAGATCAGTGTAGAGATGAGGTGGCGCATGCTGATATGGTCATATCTATGTTGCCTGCGCGCATGCATGTGGAGGTGGCTAAAGCCTGTGTGTCTTTCAAAAAACCAATGGTAACAGCTTCTTATGTGTCTTCTGAGATGCGCTCTCTGGACGAAAAGGCCAAGGAAGCGGGTGTGGTGCTGATGAACGAAATTGGTGTAGATCCTGGTATTGATCATATGAGCGCCATGGCCGTGTTGGACGAGATTCGATCTGAAGGAGGCAAAGTATTACAATTTGAGAGCTTCACAGGTGGTTTAGTGGCGCCTGAAAGTGATAACAACCCGTGGAACTATAAGTTTACCTGGAATCCGAGAAATGTGGTGCTTGCCGGAGCTGGCGGTGCCGTGAAGTTTAAACAAGAGGGGAGATATAAGTATATTCCTTACCACCAGCTATTTCGAAGAACCGAAATTGTAGAGCTTCCTGAGTATGGAAAGTTTGAGGGTTACGCCAACCGCGATTCTCTTCAGTATAGAGGTGAGTATGGGTTGGAAGATATTCCGACTATATATCGTGGAACATTTCGAAGACCTGGGTTTTGCCGGGCATGGGATGTGTTTGTAAGATTAGGGGCTACAGATGATAGTTATATCATGGAAGGGTCAGAAACAATGACCAACAGACAATTCCTCAACTCTTTCTTAGGATACAACCCAAATGACTCGGTTGAGCTTAAGCTAATGCACTACCTCAAAATCGATCAAGATAATGCCATCATGGATAAGTTGAAATGGTTGGGATTGTTTGACGATACCGTCATTGGACTTTCTAATGTGACTCCGGCTCAGATTTTACAGCATATCCTGGAGCAGAAGTGGAGCATGGAAGAAGACGATCTGGATATGATTGTCATGTACCACCTGTTTGGTTATGAGCAAAATGGCGAAAAGAAGCAGCGCGAGTCTTTCATGATCATCAAAGGCGATGATCGAAGGCGCACGGCTATGGCCAAGACCGTTGGACTTCCCGTGGCTATTGCAGCCAAAATGATTTTGAATGGTGTGATTAAAACCCCCGGGGTTCAGATTCCGATTTCAAGTGAAATTTATGAGCCTGTTCTGGAAGAACTGAAGTCATTTGGCATTGAGTTTAAGGATAGATACGGAGAGTATCGCGGCTACTAATCCGCTGTATGAGCTTTTAACAAGATGGGGTTAAAGGCTTTGGAGGCTACCATAACTCTATCACCCAATTGCCATTGATTGCTCTCTTTTGATCGAATAACGACCTGGACAAGGTTTGATTGAACAGCCACCGTGACAATACTCGTGATATCGTTCGCTTCTATATTGACAATCGTACCCGTAACCACAAATTTGCTGCTGACTCCCTGTTGAAGGAAAATCTTCTGAGGCTGTCCATCAGCTACGACTTTGCCATGATCAAGCTTGATGACCCGGTCGGCCATTTGCATGATTTCTGCCATATCGTGTGACACGAGAATCGTGGTGAGTTTCATTTCTTTATGCAGTGTGTGCAACATGCGTTGCAAACCTTGTTTTGCTTCATCGTCAAGCGCGGAGAAAGGTTCGTCCAGTAACAATAAGCGCGGTTTGCGAACCAATGTTCGTGCAAGAGAGACCCGTTGCTTTTGCCCGCCCGACAGCGTGTCTGGTTTTCTATTCTTGAGAGAAGCTATTTCCGTGAGGTCCATCAAATCTTGAACCCACTTTGCGTTCTGCGATTTGGAGCGTGCGTAGTTCAAGTTTTCTTCCACTGTCATGTTCGGAAACAGAGCCGATTCCTGAAAAACAAACCCAACTTCGCGAAGCTGCGGAGGAATGTTCCTTTTTTGATATGTGTCGAACCACGGTGTTCCATCCACAATGATTGTCCCTGTGTCTGGCGTTACCAATCCGGCAATTATTCTCAGAACAGTTGTTTTTCCAGCACCTGATGGTCCATAGATAGCTGTAAACGATCCTTGTTCCAGCGATAACCGAGCTTCCAGTATCAAGTCCTGTGTAGACTCTGCAAGTGTTTTGGAAAAAGCCAGATCAATCATTTTCCAAGAAGGTTAGTGTGTTTTTTGTTGATGGTATATACAGCAATCAGAAGCGCAAACGAGATGGCAAAGAGCATAAAGGATAGCTGGTGAGCCTCCATATAGCTCATCGACTCCACCGCATCGTAAATGGCAATGGAAGCCACCTTGGTTTCGCCTGGTATGTTACCACCAATCATAAGGACCACACCAAACTCACCTATGGTGTGGGCAAACGACAAAACAATACCTGATAGAATGGCCGGTTTCATGTTCGGAAGCTGAACATGCCAAAGTGTGTTGCCATTTGATTTACCAAGCATTTGTGATGCTTCAATCAAATTTGTTGGGATCGATTTAAAACCCGAAATGAGGGGGTGCACCATAAAAGGTAAACTGTAAACAACCGAAGCCACAACAAGTCCTGAGAAAGAGAAGACAAGTTGAATATCGAACCATTGATCTAGAAAGGCACCCAAAGCATTGTTCGGACTAAAGGCCAGCAAAAGATAAAACCCCAGAACCGTTGGTGGCAGCACGAGGGGCATGCTTATTAGCGTTTCGAAAACAGGCTTTAAAATTGACTTTGTCTGATGAAGCCAGTAGGCTATTGGCAAGCCTGCCATGAGCAAAATAATGGTAGTTAATGCGGCTAGTTTAAAGGTCAATATGAGTGCTTCCCATTCCATTATCCGGAGATGACAATTTCATTGATTTTGATGTAGGCCCACACACGTGCTCCAACTTTTAGCCCGAGTCTGGAAGCTTCTGATGTGCTTAGAATGGAGACAATGGTACCCAGAGTTGTGTCCAGCGAAACTTCTGTCAGCAACTGGCCATTTTCGAAATGTGTGATTAAACCCTGAACATGGTTTTCTACACCCAGATCGGTGTGATGACTTGAAGCAAGAGATACTTCTGTTTCTTTAAAAAGAAGGTTCACCTGATTCTCTCTGGTGAGAAATGAAACAGATTGCTCTGTACCAATTACAATAGCTTTAAATGCTATGTCTGATGTGAGTTGAACAGTGGTGATGGATAGGTTGCCATCGGATTCGATCTCCTTTATTGTTCCCTTAATTGAGTTCATCTAATTCACTTCCAAATGCCGCCAGTATTTTCTGTGCTTCTGTGGAGAGCAAATATTCCACAAATTGTTTGCTTACTACATCTATTTCCTCAGATTGAGGTATGATAAGCGCACATTGACGAATGGGAGAATAGCTGGACTGTGGTATTTCATACCAATATCCTTCTATGTTGAAAGCAGGAGAGAGAACACTTGATTTGGCCGTGATGCCCATGTTGGCAGCACCGCTGGTTAAGAATTGGTTGGTTTGTCCGATGCTCTCTCCAAGTATGAGCATCGACTTAACTTCTTTGTAATTAGTACGAGATTCAAGGTATGCCATGCCAGCCTTGCCAAAAGGAGCCACATCCGGATTGGCAATGGCAAAGTGCTTGACATGTTTCATGTCAAGAGCCTCTGCCACGAGATCCTTGTCAAAACGGCTCCATAAAACCAATCTACCCCGTGCCACTTCAACAGGAGTTGAAGAGAGATTCAAGGAATTAATGAGGGCATCTGCGTAGGCCTCATCTGCTGTGATAAAGACATTATAGGGCGCGCCTTCTCTGATTTGAGCTGCCAGTTTTCCCGAAGAAGCAATTACCACTTCGGTCTGATTGCCGGTTTTGCTTTCAAACGCTTCGGATATCGCTTCCATTGCCGGTGCCAGATTAGCCGCGCAGGCGATGCGCATAGGTGCGTAGCGGTCAGTGGTGCTACACCCGTTTAGAAGAAACATGCAGCATACAGCAATAAGCGACAAACACAATGATTTATGGGTAGTGAACAGCATGTTGGGCAAGTATACATATGTAAGTTGTTTACTCATAGCCGTAGTGGCGTCAATGGCGAAAAATGTAGAGTCTGCATTGCGCTTTACATCTAAGGGCATGATTCACATCATTCTTTGGGCGCAGATAAAAAAATACCATTGCCAAAAGTTAGGGGTGTCTACTCCAAATCACACAAGAACATGGAACATAAAACGATCATTGAACCTTTCAGGATTAAAATGGTTGAACCCATTAGCCTGAGCACAGAAGAAGAACGAAACCACTTTTTAAAACGAGCAGCGTACAATCCATTTTTGCTCGATTCTGAAGAAGTCATGATAGACTTATTGACGGACAGCGGTACATCGGCCATGAGTGCTGAGCAGTGGGCTGGTGTTTTAAGAGGAGATGAGGCATATGCCGGATCAAAATCCTGGAAACGCATGGAGGCGGTCATACAGGATTTGACGGGATTCGAGTATGTGTTACCTACCCATCAGGGGCGAGCAGCTGAACGCATCATATACGGAATGCTTGGCGGAGAAAACAAAGTGTTTATTAGTAACACGCACTTTGATACTACCCGAGCCAACATCGAATTTACCGGTGCTGAGGCCATAGATATTCCGATTTCCGAAGCTACCAAGCCCGCACTCATTCATCCGTTTAAAGGAAACCTTGATACACAGAAGCTGGAAGCACTCATTCAGGAATACGGACCAGACCGAATCGGTGCGGTTATTCTTACCGTGACAAACAATAGTGGTGGTGGTCAGCCTGTAAGCATGAAGAATGCACGAGAAATTCAAGCCATTTGTAAGAAGTATGGTGTGGTTTATTTGCTGGATTGCTGCAGGATAGCCGAAAATGCCTATTTCATCAAACAGAGAGAAGCTGGTTTTGAAGACTACAGCTATAAGCAAATTGCGCAGGAAATGTTCTCATTGGCCGATGGAGCCGTCATGAGCGCCAAGAAAGATGCGCTGGTTAATATGGGTGGATTTTTGGCCCTGGGAGACAAAAACATGGCCGAGAAATGCACCAATCTGCTCATCATAACTGAAGGATTTGCTACCTATGGCGGGTTGTCAGGAAGAGACATGGAGGCTATTGCCATTGGGTTGGAAGAAATATTTGATCCGAGCTATCTCAATTACCGAATCACGAGTACCACTTATCTGGGAGAAGGTCTTGCCAAGCTCGGTGTACCATTAATGCTTCCTATTGGTGGTCATGCTGTGTATGTAGATGCCAAGCGGTTTTACCCTCACATTCCTGTAGATGAGTATCCCGGTCAGGCACTGGTTTGCGAGCTCTATCTAAAAGGAGGTATTCGGTCAGTGGAGATTGGTTCGGTTATGTTTGGTAAGTACGATGAGGAGCATAAACTCATTCCCGCTCCCATGGAATTGGTTCGCTTAGCTATGCCACGAAGGGTATATACGCAGAGCCATATAGAGTACATTCTCGAAACATTCGAGTTTTTGTTGAAAGAGAAAGACAATACCAAGGGCTTTAAGATTGTGGAAGAGTCCAAGTTTCTCCGGCATTTCACTGCCAAGTTTGAACCTGTTTAGTCTATGGTCAGCATTACCAAGATTTTTACGTTCGAAGCCGCGCATGCGATAAGCGAGCACACCGGACAATGTCGTCATGTACACGGTCATAGTTACCGGCTTGAAGTATGTGTGTCAGCTGAGCAGTTTGATGAGCTCGGAATGGTCATGGACTTCAAAGAACTCAAACAGATCGTGAATGAAAACTACCTTGATTATCTGGACCACGCACTTATCTTAAAACGCGATTCGGCCCATCGTTTTCTGTCTGACTCTTCAGAAGCAAAAGTGTTTCTTATGGATGCGGAACCTACGGTAGAGCAAATGCTGCTTTTAGCGGTTGATACGATTCGCCCAAACCTTCCTGAAAGGGTAAGCCTGGTTAGGTTAAAGCTGTATGAAACCGCTACTTCGTTTGGGGAGTGGACTGCCTCCTGAGTAGCCATATAAAGTAATCATTTTTTAATAGAAATTACATCGATTTTTCAAAATCGAAAACATGAAAAAGTTGATACTTTTTTCGAAGAGATTTTCCACAATTGAAAGCCGTGACATTGGCGGATAAGGATGGTTTATGAACAACTTTTTTGGACCGTCAGAATGCGGGAGTTGATATTGATCATGAAAGCGTATTGAGTCTCAAAATACATTTGCTTTTTCGTCACCTCGACCAGCCTAATTAAGATGTAATATGAACGAAATCCTCGAACAACAAAAGACAGAAACTGCGTCAAGAAATATTCAAAGAGTAAGAGAGCATTATACTCATGCTCAGGTATTAGAAGCTGCTACAGAATATTTCAAGGGCGATGAACTTGCAGCCAGTGTTTGGCTAAATAAGTACGCTTTAAAAGACTCTGATGGTAAGATTTTTGAGTTGACTCCAGATGATATGCACTGGCGTATGGTTCAGGAAATTGCCCGGGTTGATAGCAAGTACCCAAATGCCGTTTCAGAAGAAGAATTGTTTGAGGCACTTCGAAATTTCAAGTACATCATTCCTCAGGGTGGTCCAATGACAGGAATTGGAAACGAACACCAAATTGCTTCCTTATCAAACTGCTTTGTTATTGGGCAAGATGGTTCGAGTGATTCCTATGGTGCGGTGATGAAATCGGATGAGGAACAGGTTCAGTTGATGAAGCGAAGAGGAGGAGTTGGACACGACCTTTCTCATATTCGGCCTAAAGGATCGCCTGTAAAGAACAGCGCCCTGACATCTACGGGTGTAGTGCCGTTTATGGAGCGTTATAGCAATTCAACGCGTGAAGTAGCTCAGGATGGTCGTAGAGGAGCGCTTATGTTGAGCATTTCCGTTGAGCATCCAGATTCGGAGGACTTCATTGATGCCAAGTTGGATGGAACCAAAATCACCGGTGCAAACGTTTCGGTGCGAATGAGTGATGCCTTTATGCAGGCAGCGGTTGCAGGCAACAACTATGAACAACAATATCCGATTGGGTCATCCAATCCCAAGTTCGTCAAAAACATTGAAGCCAGACCATTGTGGAATAAGATCGTTCACAATGCGTGGAAGTCTGCCGAGCCAGGAATTCTTTTCTGGGATACCATTATTCGTGAGTCAATTCCCGATCGATATGCCGATTTGGGTTTCAAAACCGTATCAACTAATCCCTGTGGTGAAATACCACTTTGCCCTTACGATTCGTGCCGTCTATTGGCCATTAACCTCTACAGCTTTGTAAACAATCCGTTTACAGAAGAGGCGAGTTTTGACTTTGTGAAGTTCAAAAAGTATGTGCGCCTTGCGCAGCGAATTGCTGATGATATCATTGATCTTGAACTGGAGAAAATTGATGGAATACTCCGCAAATTAGAGAGTGATCCCGAGGCCGAAGCAGTCAAACGAACTGAAAAGGACTTGTGGCTCAAGATTAAGGATAAGTGCACGAAAGGGCGAAGAACCGGAACCGGTATTACCGGAGAAGGAGATATGCTTGCTGCTCTAGGTTTGACATATGGTTCAGAAGAGTCGCTTGACTTCTCTGAGGAAGTTCATAGAGTTATGGCCGTTGAGGTGTATAAGAGCTCAATTGAGCTTGCCAAAGAACGCGGTGCCTTCCCTATGTATGATTCGGCTCGTGAGGATGGCAATCCTTTCATTGAGCGAATAAGAGAGAACGATCCGGTAGCGTATGAGTCTATGCTGAAGCACGGTCGAAGAAACATTGCCTCACTAACCATAGCTCCGACTGGTACAACCAGTATGATGACACAAACTACTTCGGGTATCGAACCGGTTTTCATGGTTTCGTACAAGCGAAGAAAAAAGGTGAACCCGAATGACAAGAACGTGCGAGTTGATTTTACCGATGATGTAGGAGATCACTGGCAGGAGTACAACGTGTTCCACCACAAGTTTAATGAGTGGCTAAAGGTTAAGGGATACGATTTAGATGTTGTTCAGGCTATGTCTCAGGAAGAGCTCAATGCCATTATTGAAAAATCACCTTACTACGGTGGAACAGCACAGGACGTAGATTGGCTCAATAAAGTGAGATTGCAGGGAAGAGTGCAGCGTTGGATAGATCACTCGATTAGTGTGACAGTGAATGTGCCAAATGATGCCACTGAGGAGTTAATCGGAAAAATTTATCAGACAGGATGGGAGAGCGGTTGCAAAGGCATTACCGTTTACCGCGATGGGTCACGATCTGGTGTGCTTGTGTCTAGTGAAGAAACGAGTACTGAAACAACAGGTTTGGAGTATTCAACTCCACCTAAGCGTCCACAAATCCTGGAAGCTGATGTTATCAGGTTTAACAACGGGGCAGAGAAATGGATATCTGTCATTGGCCTTCTTGAAGGCAAGCCTTATGAGATATTTACCGGAAAGGCCGAGGATAGCTTTCACTTGCCCTCTTTCGTAACAGAAGGTTTTGTGATCAAAAACAAGGACGATCAGGGAAAAAGCAGATATGATTTTCGATACATCGATAAGGCGGGATATGAAGTTACCATTGGTGGTTTATCACGCTCATTCGACCCGGTGTATTGGAACTATGCCAAGCTCATCAGCGGTGTATTGCGTCACGGTATGCCACTACCTTTTGTTGTGCATATGATTGACAACTTACACCTAAACGAAGACTCCCTTAATACATGGAAAAGCGGAGTTATTCGAGGGCTCAAGAAATACATTGCTTCTGGTACCAAAGCTGTGGATAGCGAGTGTCCAAAGTGCGGTGAAGAAGCGCTGGTTTATGAAGAAGGATGCCTAAACTGCAAGAGTTGTGGGCATTCTAAATGCTCTTAGCGTGAACGAGATACAAGGGAAACGAGATCATACAAGTGTTGTAGCGGAGATTGATCGGCTTAGGAAAGAGAAAAACGCCATTATTCTAGCTCATTATTACCAGGTTCCCGAGATTCAGGAAATAGCGGATTTTGTCGGAGATAGTTTGTTTTTAGCGCGTAAAGCAGCGTCTACTCAAGCATCAGTTATTGTGCTGGCCGGTGTGCATTTTATGGCCGAAACGGCTAAGATTATTAACCCAAAGAAGACTGTTTTATTGCCCGATTTGAAGGCGGGATGCTCGCTGGCAGACTCATGTCAGCCAGGTGATTTTGAGGCGTTTGTTAATAAACACTCAGACCACACGGTCGTCACCTATGTAAATTGCTCTGCAGAGGTAAAAGCGTTGAGCGATGTGGTTTGCACAAGCTCCAATGCCGTGGAAATCATTGAATCGATTCCAAAGGATAAGCCGATCTTATTTGCACCGGACGAAAACTTAGGACGGTATTTGACAAAGGTTACGGGCCGAAAGATGTTGCTGTGGGAGGGTAGCTGTTTGGTGCATGAAGATTTTAGTTTGGAGAAACTACTGAGGCTCCATAGACAGCATCCCGATGCCAAAATCATCGCGCATCCCGAGTCAGAGTGGCATTTGCTCAAATTGGCTTCGTTTATTGGCTCTACCAAAAAGCTGTTAGACTTTGTTCAGACCGATTCAGCCAATAAGTTTATTGTGGCCACAGAAGCGGGAATTCTGCATAAGATGAAACAGGCCGTGCCTGATAAAGTCCTGTTGCCTGCCCCGAGCTATGAGGAAAACACATGTGCCTGCAGTGAATGTCCACACATGAAAATGAACTCGTTGGAAAAGCTTTATCAATGTCTGTTAAACGAATCTCCTCGTATAGAGCTGAGTGATTCGCTGATACAGCGTGCAAACAGACCGATCAAGCGAATGTTGGAACTTTCAAATTAGCTTATGTTGGATAATAGGCAGTGGGTCGATGTAGTAGTGGTTGGTAGCGGAGTGGCCGGGCTTTACTACGCCTTCAGTCTTATGCAGCAACGCCCGGATTTGCGTGTCCTTATCTTAAGTAAAGGGCATATTGACGAGTGCAATACATCCAAAGCACAGGGAGGAATAGCCGTGGTGCTCGATCGGGTAGAGGACACGGAAGCACAGCATATTCAAGATACTCTAAAGGCCGGAGACGGTCTGTGCGATGAAGAAGTTGTGGCGTTTGTGGTACATGAGGGACCAGATAGAATCAAAGACCTTATTCGCATAGGAGCATCTTTCGATGTAGATGCAGCGGGAAGGCCGCATTTGGGAAAGGAGGGAGGTCATTCATCCAATCGCATATTACACGCAAAAGATCAGACCGGGCTCGAGATTCACAAAAGCCTGCTCAGAGCAGTGCAAGAAGCAAAGAATGTATCTATCAGCACGCAGAGCATGGTCAATGAATTAATCGTGGAAGAAGGAGTGTGCAAAGGACTTTCGTATTTCGATCAAAGCGATACGTTGATACATGTGTTAGCTGGGGTTACAGTAATTGCAACTGGCGGAATAGGACAGCTTTATGGAACAACAACTAATCCTACAATTGCTACGGGAGACGGAGTTGCTATGGCTTCGCGCGCTGGAGTTAAAACCCAGGATATGGCCTTTGTCCAATTCCATCCGACAGCGTTGTTCGAAAAGGGAGTAACACCCTCGTTTCTCATTTCTGAAGCAGTAAGGGGGGCTGGTGCTATTTTGAGAAATCAACGAGAAGAGGCATTTATGACCAACTATGATCCGCTGGGATCATTAGCAACCCGCGATATTGTTTCCAGAGCTATTTTTTCAGAGTTGGCCAAAGACTCGAGCGAGCATGTATGGCTTGATGTGAGGCATTTGGATATGAATGAGTTTGAAACACATTTCCCGACCATTTATGCAAAATGTCATTCACTTGGGCTTGATCTTTCATCTGATATGATTCCGGTGGCTCCGGCCTCACATTATGCATGCGGAGGAGTAAAGACTGACCATGTTGGGTGTTCATCCATGCCAAACCTGATGTGTATTGGTGAAGCGGCACGGACTGGAATGCATGGTGCAAACAGGCTGGCATCCAATTCACTGCTCGAGGCACTTGTATATGGAAAACGGGCTGCTGATCACACGGCAAAAAGGACATTTATTGCCAATGATATCAGCATCGACTACAAGAGCGCATCACCGAAGAAGAGTATGGTGCTCAAGACAAAGAGGAGCATTCAAACACTGATGGTCGAAAGTGCAGGTGTCATCCGCTCCAGAGACAGGCTTAAAAGGGCACAGGCTCAACTACGTAGAATGAAACCGTCCTCACCCGCTACAAACAAAGAAGAGCTTGAATTGTCCAACATGATTGAAGTTGCCAGCTTAATCATTTCAGATTCGCTGAAGCAAAAGGAGAATCGAGGAGTTTTTTACTTGCAGTAACCAACGGGCCGTACTTGACTAGCCCATGGACACCGATGCAGAGTTTAGTCGCTTCTGTAGCAGATTCAAGTCCTCCAAAATGTTAGTTTCTGTCTTGCTTATTTTGACAGCGAGATCGTCAAGCAAGCTTCTGTAATAGTCGATTCCCATGTTGAGGTTAGCGCGAAACGACTCCAAATATTTAACCTGCTTTTCCGTTATTTCCATCTTTTGCTCATCGAGCTTTTCCTGAAAATAGTTTAAGTACATATTCAACTCTTTCAGAAACATATTTGGCCGGTCTGATACCTTGATGATATTAGTTCGGCCGTAAATGTGGTCGACCATTTCTTTGAGCGAAACTACATTTGAGAAGTACGCCATGTTTGGTCCTGGGCAAACAGCTACTCCTGGCATACCCTTGTACATTTTAAGCCCGTCATTGATGAGCGATCCGTTCGCCAACCCTACGCACAGGCAAAGCTTTTCTGTGACTTTTTTGACCGCTTCTGTAAGCTTGGTAGAATCTGAAATTGATTCTTCGAGTTGCTTGATTTTTCGCTTCTGATATTTATTTGACGCTGTACAGATAGGTTCTTTCGTGAATTCTGTGTTGAACGCCAGGTGCTTTTTATAGCACGGAGATCCGGCTTTTCCTTTTTCTACTCGTTTATCGCGTTCTTGTTCGGCCGTGGTGTTTTTAACTGTGTTAAAACGCACACCCAGAGGTGATACATCACTCAGGTAATAGTCTTCTTCCTTGGCGTTTTGCAAAAGATCGAGTGTGTCCTTGTCAATATTAACGGCTTCGGGAACAAGCAAAAACGGTGAGCCCCAGCCAACGGAGTTCATTCCGAATTCGCTCAAAAGAAGATTGTGCTCAGCGGCATTACCAACACCACCTTGCACGGTAATATCTATTTCTGGTACGACATGCACGTGAGCTCCATGCAGTGATTGGATTGCTTTGGTGTACAACTCAAACAACTCCGTTCTCAAATCATGGCGTTTTTCTTTGAATTCCTGCATGATGGGGCCTAGCAAGTTCCCTTCTGTGGCAAATGCATGCCCTCCGCAGTTAAGTCCTGATTCGATGCGATATTCCGATACCCAGAGGCCTTTTTTAGCGAGCATTTTTCCTTGCACAAGAGCCGATCTGTAGTCACTCACTTTAAGAATGATTCTCTTGGAAAAACTTCCGTTGCTGTGGGGAAGAAAAGCCTTAAAGGTTGACATGTATCCAAAAAGTCGCGGGTTCAATCCAGCAGATAACACCAACGAAGAATTGATCTTGCTATTTATAAAGCCTCGCAGCGCGGCATGGGCTTCGTTAAACTCAACAGGCAAGTCCTCACGCGATTTGTTTTGTGTTTTCCCGTCAATTTTGGTCATGATATTGACGTCTATGGATCCAACACTCATGTTGGATTTCAGGTCTAACTCAAGGTGTTCTTTCTCACCTTGAGCCGTTTTCATGTGTGTGTACTGCTCTTTTAGAGGTGATCCCTCTGGCAGCATTTCGAAATACTTGGTAATCTCTGTATCCGGTTTAAACGCAGATTTCTTCAGTGTGGCAAAGTTTTCTTGCACGATGTCGTGGACCAAATCCAGGTAAGCGGTGATTCGTTTCGCTCGGCAGTCTACATCTGTATCCGGAATAAGTTCGAAGTGCTTACCATGTTTCTTGGAATAGTGCATCCGCATTTTCTCGGTTAACCGATGGTCAATGATGGAGATAACAGAGTCAATTCCATAATGGGCCACTCGAATTGGCGTATCGATGGAATAACTTGTTCCCATGACGGGGATGTGAAACGAATGTGGTTTGCTCATGTGTAATGCTTAATAGATAAACTCAAGAAAATTGAGAACGCAGGCCTATTGTTTGGCATCGGGTAGTGAGCACGCGAATCTCTTGTCAAATAACCCTGCAAATAGCGGTTTATTCCTGCATTGATACCCTGACTGGGGAGATAAAGAAAACTGAGTTACATCACGTTTTGAGCTGTGCCTTCTTGCACTACAGCTGATTATGGCCTGTACTCGCTAATCTCGAATAGATGACCATCTGGATCGCGAAAGAAACAACGCGTTTCTGCACCCCAGTTTACCGGTGGTGTGACGAAGTCGGCACCTCGGGCTTTTAGGGTGTCATATGAGGCCTCGCAATCCTGGACGCGGATTGTGAATGAGTGACTTACTTCATCAGCATTTTGTGGGGGCAGGAACGAGGTGTCTGGTTTGTCTTTAGTTGGGCCTCCTTCCGTGACCAAAAGAATCCAATTGCCTAAAAATTTGAGTACAATTGACGTTCCTCCGTATTCACGAAAAAGTTCGGCTTCCAGTACGTTCAGGTAAAAATCTTTTGACCTGCTCATGTCAGAAACCACCAGTATAGTAGTCAGTTCAGCGTTTGCGAAAGGATTGTGTGCCATGATTCAGTCTCTTGGTTCGTATACGATTTCATACTTAATACCATCCGGATCCTTGAAAAACAACGCATAGTACTCTTCTCCATGTTGAGGGTAGTACTGAGGCGGATTGACAATGTCGGCACCGGCTTCTACTACGAGTGGAAACAATGCATCCACTTCTTCTGCGGAGGTGGCCTTAAAAGCCAGATGGTGGAGTGCCCCGGGTTTTCTACGGTGTACCGTTTCCTGGGCAAATGCTTTACGCGGAGAGTTAATCCCGAAAATGAGATTAGTATGTGCATACTCGATTACATCAAACTCATGATCAGCCACTCTTCCCTTAGATTTTTGTGCCAAATCGAACCCTAGAATTGGCATCAGCCTGTCGTAGAAACGTTCAGCTCTGGCAAGGTCTTTTACGGTGACTTGAATATGATCGATAATGGGTTGCATGGATATTGGTTGGCCTGAATTGGAGTGTTTTTTTGCTAGTGATTTATGCGCGGCTTTTCCTGTCGTAGGTCATTGGATGCGCAATCGCAATCACCATTACACCCTGCATTGGGTGAAAAGGTTTTGTAGGCTTTGTTTGATAACCACCAAATGGCTATCACCAAGCATACTCCGATGACTATATACTGCCAGATCATTTTAACACCTGATAAACTATGAAGGACAAAATGTAAGCCAATCCGGTCATAAACACAAATTGGAGAATGGGCCAACTCCAGCTTTTCGTCTCCCTGTACACCACGGCTATGGTGCTCATGCATTGCATGGCCAGTGCGTAAAAGATCAACAGAGACATGGCCACGGCAAACGAGAATGTTCTGTCGCCTGTAAGCGGATTGATATCGGCTTTCATTTGATCTTTGATTCTGCTTTCGTTGTCAGGATCGCTTATGGCGTAGATGGTGGCCATGGTGCCTACAAAGACTTCTCGGGCGGCAAAACTGGATATAAGGGCGATGCCAATCTTCCAGTCATAACCCAATGGTCTGATGGCTGGTTCTATTGCTTTCCCAAAGATTCCGATGTAGGAGTTTTCCAGATCGGCAGCTGCCAGTTTTGACTCGACTTCTTCCGGGCTCCAATTCTCTGCAGTGGCCGCTTGTTGGATTTCGGTGATCGCATTTTCCCTTCTTTCTTCTGGACCGTAGTTTGCCAACACCCATAAAATCATCGAAATAGATAGAATGATCTTACCTGCGCTCATCACAAAACTCTTGACTTTTTCTACAATGGTGAGGCCAACATTTCTACCCTGTGGTAGTTTGTATGTTGGCATTTCCATGATCAAGTATCCTTTATGACTTGATTTTAGCACTCTGCTAAACACCAAAGATGATGTGACGGCCATGACAAAACCGAAGACATAAAGTCCCATTAGCACCAATCCCTGGAGGTTTAAGAAGCCAAGCACTTTGGTAGAAGGCACGACCAGGGCTATCAGAATGGTGTAAACCGGGAGTCGCGCTGAGCATGTCATAAAAGGGGTGACTAAAATGGTAGTCAAGCGCTCTTTCCAGTTGTTAATGCTTCGAGTAGCCATCACAGCCGGAATGGCACAAGCCATTCCCGAAAGCAGGGGTACTACACTTCTTCCATTCATTCCGAATTTGCGCATGGAGCTATCCATGAGAAAAACTACCCGGCTCATATAACCGGTTTCTTCTAAAAGCGCTATGAAGGCGAATAGAATAGTGATTTGAGGAATGAACACCAGCACTCCAGCCAGACCCGGTATGAGACCATCTGCAATGAGCTCGGCTAACGGCCCTTGGGGAAGTATATCGATCACCCATGTGCTGAGATTGGCAAAAAACAACTCAATCATGTCCATCGGCCAGCTTGCCCAGCTGAAAACGGCTTGAAATGTCAACGCCAGAATGGCGAAGAAGATGAGGAAGCCCAGTATTTTGTGCGTGAATATCTTATCCAGAAGGTCGGTGTTTCCCTTTGTGATTTCTCCTGTCTTAGAGACAAACCGATTGAGAACTTCGTCAATGTATCGATACCGCGATATGGTTTCTTTTACCTGAGCTCGCCTGGGTATTAAGTCGTGCTCTTTGAGAAGCAACTTGAGTTTAGAACGGGTACTCTCAGGAATAGTGCGGTTATGAAGTGATACAGCTAACAACCACGAAGCATACGCTGAGTCAACACCCAAAAGTCGGCTGGCATCATCGGCAAATGATCCAAATTCTTCGCTTGGATCGAAAATGCTCGCGGACTTGGAACGTTTTGTAACAGCCTCCAGGCTCTTCTTTAGTTCTTTAACTCCTTTTCCCTTTCTCGCATTGAATGGAACGATGGGTACATTAAAATGATCTTCCAGTCCCTTTATGTCTATATCCAACCCCTTTTTTGAGGCCTCGTCCATCATATTAAGGACCAGGACAACCGGAAACCCGAGATCAAGTACCTGGGTAAAGAGCAAAAGATTTCGCTTTAGGTTAGCTGCATCAGCTACCACTACCACCGCATCGGGATGGTCTTTAAACGAAGGGTTCGTAAGAGCTTCAGTCACGATTTCCTCGTCCAGCGAGGTAGCATGCAGACTGTACGTTCCCGGAAGATCTATCAACGTCAGTTTGTCTCCGTTTTCCAGTCTGATTTGACCAGCCTTGCTGTCTACCGTGACGCCTTGGTAATTACCGACCTTCTGATTGAGTCCAGTTAGTCGGTTAAACAGCGAAGTTTTTCCCGTATTGGGATTTCCAACTAGAGCAACTTTCATCAACTACTGATCGTGTTTGGTTCAATGATTCTTACGATGACATGGCTGGCTTCATCTTTTCGAAGCGCCAGGTCATAGCCACCCACTTCAATGTGTAAAGGGCCATTCAGGATAGCTATTTGCTTTACAGTGACGATATTACCCGGTAACAACCCCATTTCGAGCATTTTAACGGGCATGTTTTCTTCATCGAAAGCTTCGATAATGGCTTGTTCGCCTTTGCGAACTTCCGATAAGCTCTTTGTTTTCTCTGCAGGCATATGCGGGCGAATTTACTTATAGTCGGTATCCCAATGATGTTTTCGCAAACATTATTTAGAATGATTCAAAATAACACTCTTCAGATGCCTTGAACCATGACGGACATCACGCTGCGCAATGAGATAGGCAAACAGCGTGTTTCAACTTAACCGCAAGCAATAACGAGAGCCTACTCAACCGGCAGATTGCAAATAGGAGTTAAGCCCATCGAAAACGGAGCCCCATCCGTTATAAATGCCCATGTCTTCCTGCTGTTTGCGGTATTCTTCAGTTGGATGAATCACTTTAAACTCAAAATCGGTTTTGTCACCCGCATCCTTGAAGATGGCTACAAGCGTTACTCCTTCTGTCATCGGAATAAAGTTGGCTGTGGTTTCGATCAGTTCTGGAGCTACTATTTTGGAGTAAATACCATGAGAGATAAACGCGTTTCCATCGGGCATGGGCATGGAAAATTCCCAGGCACCTCCTTCTGTAAAATCGTGTTTCACAATGTTGGTTTTCATTCCACGTGGCCCCCACCATTTTGAAATATGGTCTGGTTGTGTCCAGGCATCCCAAACGAGAGCTCTCGGTGCATCAAATGTTCGTGTAATAGTTACGGTTCGTTTTTCTTGATTATCCATTGTCGGCTGATTTTGATTTTAGTTCTTCGAGATATTGTTCAAAGGAGTCGAGTTTTGCCTCCCAAAGCGCCCTATGCTGATCTACCCACTCCGATACCAGACTGAGTTCTTTCGGAATAAACACACAATGGCGCTCGCGCCCATAGGGGACGATCTTGACCAGCCCACATTCGGTGAGTATTTTGATGTGTTTCGACACAGCTGGCCTGCTTATGTCAAATTCGTTTGCAACGGCATTAACCGTCATCTTATCTTCCGCCAGCAGGTCAAGAATATCGCGTCTGACCGGATCGGCTATGGCCTGAAATACATCTCGTCTCATAGTATTGTGTAACTGATCGGTTACAAATATATGTAACTATTTGGTTACATAAAAACAAGAAGCACATTTTATGTCACTGATCAGGGCTATCCACTACTACTTTCATTTCAGCACTGCCATCATTGTACTTGTAAATAAGCACGGTGTTGGGTTTAAATTGAGTTTTTCGACCATACAGATCGAATATATCAAGGAGGGTACGATCGTTTTTTTGTGGAATACGTGCGACTCCTGCCGGTATGCACATGTCAGAAGGTACATCCGAAGACCAGCTGGCGCCATTGAGTAATGCTCCATTATATCCGTGGCCAGTTTGATCTGTCGCACTAACGCCACTACCTTCTTCAAAATTCCAAAAGGCCACCAGTCCTGTTTCGTTGCCTGTGGGAGGACAATCGATGTAATCATTCACCATGGCTGCAGTCAATTCTATATCCCAGATAGACAGGTTATCTATTCTTCCTTCTGAGAAGTTTTCTATGGTGGCAGATAGAGAATAGCCCGAAACAGCCTTGTTGCCATTACTCGGATGGTACGCTCCACCGGTACCGTCATATGTTCCTCCGGCAGCGACACCATCCACAAATACAGTCATGTCTGTGGGGCCATTTATAACACCAGCAATGTTTACCCATGTGTCTCCCGCGATGGAATGAGGAGCCTTGATCGTTCTCCTGTTTTGCATGCCCGCTCCATTACCATCTCCATAAGAAACAGATATGATTGATGGTCTGATTTGAGTCCAAAACCCGGCATAGTTTCCATCGCTTTCGTCTGATTTGAATATGGTGAATTCCAAATTATTTTGATAGTCTTCAGCGAGTTTTACGTCAGCTTGGAAAGAGATGGGGAAGCTGGTTATGACAATGGAATCTTCGTACTCTATGTAATCATCAACACCGTCAAGCTCAATGGAATAGTTGTTTTGGCATATTCCCGAAATACTCCAGATGAGCATTGTAACTACAAGCAGGTCTTTCATGTAAACAAGGGTATGAAAAATGTATCTGGACTCTCTAATGAGTTTCTAAGCAATGGGTTTTGGTACTGTGGGCACTGTATTTGAGTTTCTCGCGGAGAGCATCAATCTGCTTGAGAATAGCAGGTTTTATAAAGTCACACATTTTGAAACTCTAATGTGTTCTGCAAGCGCACTCGTGGTGTTCCTCCAGGTATTTGATTGTTTCCATCGAAAGTCCCTTTAGCACAGAAATATCTATGTCTTCGAGCTTCTTGACATAGATACATGCCTTGCCCATTTTAAACTTACCCAAGTCTTTGAGTAGTTCATCACTCTTTTCGGTTTTTGAGTAAACATAAAGTGAGAACTGCGGCTTTCTGGGGGCAAAACCTAAGATGGGAGCATCGCCTTCATGACCGCTGGCGTATTTGTAGTGATATCTGCCAAAACCGATGATGGTTGGTCCCCACATTCGAGGCTCAAAACCAGTCCACTCGCGCATTAGTTCAATCAACTGAAAACTATCCGTTCTTTTTTGTTCTTTGTCTACATATGAGTTGATGAAATCAACGACTTTTACTTCTGTCTCGGTTGTTTTGTTCTTTGCCATGGTGGTGGGTATTGTGGTGCAGTGGCTATAAATCTAACCAAGAAGATTTAATTGCGAAAAGAAGGGGGATTATTCAGTCGGGATAGACGCTTTCACGAATTGGTACTCAGGCTCAAACCCATTGCCGGAGTATACCTTAAGTCCGAGTTCGTGGTCGGTGATCCAAACATAGTCAGCGATGGACCATTCTTTAGAGCCAAATCCGTAGGCTGGCAAAAGGCTTTCAAGTCCGTTGTTTCCGTTTACGTTGTAGAGGTAAAACTCAGCCCTGTAGTTGTAATACTCGTGATACTCAGGACCGTCATAAGATGAGCATACGATAAGCTTTGTGCAGCTGGGTGAAAACGACACGCCTAGAATGCCCACATCGTAATCACACGGTAGCGTCATGTTTTTGCCAGAGGAGAGCTCGGTCAAGTAGGTCTCGCAGATCTCATCGCACTTGGTGTCTTCTCTTAGACCAAGTTTACTGAACGTGCAGTGCAAAGCGGTGGTTTCGGTGTACGCTTCTATATAGTTGCTAAACTCATCTTCGGTTATCTCGGTAAAGGTCAGATTAAGGCTGTCGAAAGAATCCTCAACAACATGCGCAATAGTCGTTTCAGAGTGAGCTTCCGTTGTTTGAGAATGAACGCTTTTTACCATCAGGTCCATTGCAATAAAGCACAGTATGTATGTTGTCTTTTTTACCAAAGTTGTTCCACATCCGCTCGAAAAGAAACACCGAAACGAATTCACTAAAGTGAAGGTAGAAATAGATATCTGGCAGAACCAAATAAGACGGCAAATTCTTTCGGAGCAGGCAGAGTGGGAGCCCAACCTCGAAAACGCTGTTGGGCTCTTCAGGTTAGGCCAGGGTCATGGCCAGGCAAAATGCGTTGGCCGCACCCAAAACAAGTTCGGAGCCCAATCCCTGGATGATTTTTTTATTTGGCTTCCCATCGAGATTCATACTTAATATCCTGCCAATGGCAAAGCCGATAAAAAGCAGCGTGGCTACTACGAAAGACGAGGTCGTTAAAGATGGGATAATGGTTCCCAATAAGATGATGGCTCCACCAAACAGCATGACAGAACTTGTTCCTCTGATTTCGTTGAGCAGATTGACTTCGTTTTGGAGTTGGATGCCTGAATTCTTGGCGTAGTTCTTTATCGGATTGCTAATTCTCATTATTCCGACAAAGAATAGTAAAAGACCTGATAGTGAAAGTGTTATTGTGTTGATGATGTCCATTTTTACATGTTTTTGGTTTATTCAGATGCAAAAATGTGACCGCCTAATGACAGAGGTGTGTCAGGGGTCTGATTCTTTTTTTACGTAGCGCTCAAAGTACTCGTAGATGGTCATATTGTGGGGATCAAATGTCTCATTCAGGAGAGTTAAGTCCTGAATGAAATCAATTCGAAACGTCCTGAATTCGCTTCGTAACCGGCAGTATGCAATTAAAAGCCAGTTGTTTTTGTTGTTGTAGAAGGCAAAGGGTTCAATAACTCGCCTTGTGGCTTCACCCTTTAAGGAGACATAGTCGATTTCCAATAACTGAAAATTGGTGATGGCAGATTGAATCTTCATCAGGCTATCGCTGGACTTCTCATACGTCTGATTTTCGCCAAAATAGATTCGATCCGAGAGCAAGTCTGATTTTCCCTTCTGAGAGTATTTCAGCACCGATTTTATTTTCACAATGGCGTTGTGATAGTGCTCGATAAATGATTGGTCTTTGTTTTTAGCAACCAACTGTTCGGCTGTTATCAGGGCGTTTGCTTCGTTTTCTGTGAATTGAATGGGAGGGAGTGTGAAGCCCTCCATCAAAGAATACCCAATGCCTTCTTCTGTTACAATGGGAATGCCTGATTTTTCGAGCGTGCGTATATCCCGATAAATGGTTCTCACACTCACGTTATGCTTATCGGCCAGTTGCGTGGCTGTAACAATCCGCCTCGATTGCAACTGAGTAATAATGGCGGTTAATCTGGAAAGTCGTGGTTTTTCTTCCATGTGTTGGGCGTGCTCGAAAGGCAAACTTAAAAAGCCATGTCTTCCTATTCGTTCTCTCCTACAAGAGATTTAAATCCACCATAAACCATTCTGCTCGCATCAAAAATCAGTTTTTCGGAATCGATCAATGGCGCTACCAGATCTGTCATTCTTGGGTCATTGGGTACTGCCTGGTTGGCGGCATCTCGAATCTCCTTTGAAGGAAAAACAACCCAGCCGAATACGATTTCCTCATCTTCTCTTGCATCAGTTACATCTACAAAAGACTTGGTGCCTTCCAAAAACAAGTCATCTCCAACGAATTCGAAGTAAGCAGTAGCACCGTACTCTTTCCAAATCTTTCCTATTTCTTCAGCGGCCCTTTTGTAGTCCGCTAAATAGGCTTTTGGCACCGGAAGCGCGAAGCCGTCAATGTAGTTTGCCATGGTTTTATCTTTTAGTGTGTCTGACTCATTGTGTCTTCCAAATATAAAGACATGGTGAGTGGAATATCCTTAGCTGTTGGATTGGAGTACTTGCGTGATCCCACCATTCCCGAGAAATGGATTCAACGCTTTCGACTCGCTTCGCTTGTAGAGACTTTTGCATTTTACTTCACTCAAGCTGTTGGCTTGGGAGTATTGCATGATCCCACCGGACCCGAGAAATGGATACAACGCCTTTGACTCGCTTTGCTCGTAGAGACTTTTGCATTTTACTTCGCTCAAGCCATGGGCTTGGCTCAGAAATGAAAAAGCCTCTGTTGCTTTTGCAACAAAGGCTATCATCTAGTGGAGCTGGTGGGAGTCGAACCCACGTCCAAACAAGGAATCATAAAGCTTTCTACAGGCTTAGCCAGATGTTTGATTTGTCGACCAACTTCTGCCCAAAGGCAGGCCAAAGTTGGCTTAGCTCATTAAATTTCGAATAAACCTCTGAGCGCTGTTTATTCTATTCCTTCATTGACCACACCTCCATTAGCACAGGGAAAGGACACACCCATACTGGAGATGTCTTGTTCCGATATCTTATACCGGAATTAGGCTTAATCTACTATGATTCGATTAGGCTGCAAGAGCGTAAGAAGTTTCGCCAGTTAAAAATTTGAATCACGTTTTAACGAGGGGTCATTCAGCCCCCGACTTGCTTACTTTACCATTCGACTCGCTGTCAAAACCAGTCAGCCCCAAAGAACAATCTACTGCAAAGGTAGCAACATGATGACGCAGTGTGCCGCTTTTAGCGGCTTTTAAGAAGAAATACCTTCCAAAATGATTGAAGTTCTGTCATTCATATATGTCGTTATTTTTGCCCCACATGAAACGAGGGTTATTTGTCATTGTGTTAATGCTGATTTGTTCAGCCGCTTTCTCGCAGCGCTATTACTGGCAGTCTCAGCCCGGTAAGAAAAAACTATATAAGTATATCACGGTAGACGGTGGTGTTGGCTTGCGCATGTACTTTGGCGATATTCAACAGCCGGGTGCTGTTTTTAATAAGCCAAAGCTGGCCTATGGTCTGGGTGTGAAATATCAATGGCGTCCGCGGTTAAGCCTGGCTGCCCAGTTTGAAGGAAGGGGTTACAAAGGATATCGTGAGCACGGTGGTTATCCCGATGCGCTTGATCAAATGGATGGCAAGCTTTGGGGTGGTCATATGTCGGTTAATTTTCACTGGCTCAAGTGGGAGGACTTTTCCAGCAGGTCATTTACAGATCGAGATCCGGTTACCAAGGGCAGCGCATATATTGGAGCTGGTTTTGGTGGTTCCATGTTTACCGCTTCATACACTTCGAGGGTGTATGAAAAGATGACGGTAACATATACAGACACGGTTACCATGCGCGACACATCGGTGACAGATTTCTTCCCCGTAGATAATTCTGGTTCGGCAGGTGGTTTTGGTATGTATGTGCCCATTGTGTTTGGTGTCAATTACCGGTTTAATCCCTCTCTGCATATTGGCTATGAGATGATGTATCAGCTTTATATCAATAAAAACCTCGATGCACTGGCAACCAAGAAATTCGATGCCCTTTTCCCGATGATGGTGAGAGTGGGGTATACGTTTGGTCAAGCCAAACGTAAAGGAGAGATGAAGCTTAAAAAGAAAAGCGGCAGGAGAAAATGATCAAGTTCGGTATTATCAAAGAAGGTAAAACACCTCCAGATGAGCGTGTGCCTCTAACCCCAACCCAACTCAGCATATTTAAAGAAGATGATGGCATTTCAGTGAAAGTGGCCTCATCTGATATTCGCAGAATAACCGATGCTGAGTACAACGAGGCCGGATTTGAGACGCATGATTCAGTCAACGACTGCGATGTGCTGTTGGGTGTGAAAGAAGTTCCCATCGATGAGTTGGTGCCCGGTAAAACACATCTTTTTTTCTCGCATACGATCAAGATGCAGCCCTATAACAAGGGATTGCTGCAAGCCGTACTCGACAAAAAGATTCGTCTGATTGACTGGGAGTGCCTGACCGATTCGAGGGGCGCACGCCTTATAGGGTTTGGTAGATACGCAGGTATTGTAGGAGCCTACAATGGCTTTAGGTTGTTTGGTCACAAGAGTGGTTTATTTGACCTGAAGAAGGCGCAAGCCTGTCAGGATAGAAAGGAAATGGAAGCGGAGTTGGATAAGATGACACTTCCAGCTTTGAAAATTTTACTGACCGGTAGAGGTAAAGTGGCCAAAGGAGCTATCGAGACCTTAACCAGAGCAGGTATCAAACGGGTGGAGAAAGACGCCTTTTTAAACGAGTCATTTGATGAGCCGGTTTACTGCCAAATAACGTTCAGAGACTATTTCGAAAAGAAAAATGGCGAGGAATTTGAAACTCAGGAGTTCTTCGATCACCCAGATCGGTTTCAGAGCTGTTTTATGCCGTTTGCCAGAGTGACTGATTACTTCATTGCAGGCCACTATTGGAATTCAGAAGCTCCTTTCCTTTTTACCCGGGAAGATGCTAAGCGTGAAGACTTTAATATTTCGCTGATTGCCGATGTTAGCTGTGACATAGATGGACCAGTGGCCAGCACCATTAGGCCATCGACCATTTCAGAACCGTTTTATGGGTACGATCCTAAGTCAGAATCAGAAGTGAGTTACAACACACCTGACAGCATAGCTGTGATGGCTGTGGACAATTTACCCTGTGAACTACCGCGTGATGCCAGCTTCGATTTCGGAGAAATGTTCCTGGAAAATGTGTTGCCTGCTTTTCTAAATGGTGATGAGGATGGTATTCTTGATCGTGCTACCATTGCTCAAGACGGTGAGCTAACACCGCGCTATGCTTACCTTTCAGATTGGGTGAACGGTTAAGCCGATTTGAGTGATTTGATGGTCTCGGCCGGATTATCACTTTTATACACAGTGCTACCTGCAACCAGAGCGTCAACGCCACATTCAACCAGTTTAGGAGCATTGTCAAGCGTGACTCCTCCATCTACTTCGATGAGTGTATTCAACCCTTGTTCCGTAATCATGGCTTTCAATTCCTTTACCTTGCTATACGTCTGCTCGATAAACTTTTGTCCTCCAAAGCCAGGGTTCACACTCATGATTAACACCATGTCCAGTTCGCTTAAAACATCTTTAAGCAGAGCCACCGGTGTATGTGGGTTAAGAGCTACACCAGCTTTCATGCCTTCGGCCTTAATGGCTTGCACGGTTCGGTGAAGGTGTGTGGTTGCTTCGTAGTGGATGGTTAGTATATCGGCTCCAGCCTTAGCGAAATCCTTGATGTAGTCGTCTGGATTAGCAATCATCGCATGCACATCCAAAGGTTTTGAAGCGTGCTTCTTAAAGGCGGAGATGATTGGCAGCCCAAAAGAAATATTGGGAACAAAAACACCGTCCATTACATCCAAATGGAACCAGTCGGCATCACTTTGATTGAGAAATTCAGATTCTTCTTTGATTCGGGCAAAATCGCACGATAAAAGCGATGGGGCAACGATGTTGTTATTCATGATGCAAAGGTAGTTTACCCTGATATTTATTTAAGCGGAAATCTTAGTTCGACCAGGAAAGAATTCAGCGCTTTGGATTTAAACTCTCCTTTAAGTTGACCTGTGAGAAGTGTGATGAGTTTCATGCCTACGCTTTTGCTTTTGCCCAGATCTTGTTTTTTGGATAGGCCAGGTCCCGAATCACTGTACGTGAGTATGGCTTCATTTCCCAGTGCTTCAAGCGATAGTCTGATAGATCCTTTTTTGCCCTTGCTAAAAGCATGTTTGATTGAGTTGGTGACGAGTTCGTGCAGAATAAGGCCAACGGGAATGGCCTTGTCAACCGGAATTTGAAGCTTTTGAATATTCAGATAAATGAGGATGGATTCCTCACCGAGTTTGTAGGAAGAGATAATTTGATTGGTCAGGTCTCGCACATATTCTTCGAAGTCAAGCTGCTCCAGCATATCCTCTTGGTAGAGTGTTTGGTGTATGTGAGCCATGGTTTGAATACGCGCCTGCCCCTCTTGCATAACTCTTTTTGCTTCTGGGTCACGCACGTTTTTTGCTTGGAAAAACAAGAGACTCGATACGATCTGAAGATTATTCTTAACCCGATGGTGAACCTCCTTCAACAGCGTTTCTTTTTCAGTAAGCGTGAAATCGATAACTGTTTTCTGATGCTCAATTTTCTTTGATTTAGCCTTTAACGCCTCGTTGCTTTTTATCATCTGTTTGATGACAATAAACGACAGCACCAGTACACAAATGAGTAGAAATCCAATAGACCATGCGCTCAACGGAATGCTTGAGAAGAAAGAATCATCAGCCTCAGCCTTGGGTTGGTTTTTAGGGTAGCCCTGAAGTAGGTCTTCCATGCTGTACTCAGAATCCGAAAGGGCGATACTCGAATACAGTTTGGTTTGCTCGAAACCTGCAGAATCGCGAAGCGCCATCAGTCTTTCCAGAATAATGAAGGCCGTATCGATGTTCTTCTTCTTGCGATAAAACATCAACTCAGATTTAAGCTTGTTTTCATCCAGATAATGCAGACCATATTTATTGATGAGCCTGTTGGCCCTTCGCAGACATTGGTCAGCCTTATCATAGAGGCTTAGTGCGGTGTAACTATCTGATAAGTACAAAAGGCTTCGAATACCATTTTCGATTTTCCCGATTTGAGATGAATCGTACAGACTGGTGGCTATATCAACCTTAAACAGCGGTATAGCTTCCAGATGCCGACCCTGATTGGCAAGAACTTGTGCTTTGTTGCCCACAAAGAGTCCTTTTATCAGGTTAAACTCAAAATCGGTCATGTTGCTATCCGGAGTGTAATATCTATACAGAAGCTTTTCGGCTCGTTTGAAGCAATTCCAGGCGCTGTCCAACTTGTTTTGTTCCAGATAGATAACTCCTAGTGTGTTGGTGTAGGACATTTCCCAATAGTGCAAGCGTGCAATCTTCATTTTATAGATTGTATTCTGCGCAATGCGTTCGGCCTGTTGATATTCTTCGAGTTTTAGAAAGGCTGTTGCAAGAAAGCCTTCGGGAGCAATGCGTTCACTTCGGTCCGAGGTGAATCGCCAATCCAATGCCTGGTGGTGTTCTATGGCCAGATCCAGTGCATTCATTCGTGCATACACATCTCGTAAATACCGATGTGTTTCAAAAGCAAGTATATCCGGGCAATCTTTCTGTTCAAGCACAGCTTTGGCAAGCCTCAGCGCTTCGCCAATTTCGCCCTTTTCAGTAAGCCATTTTGCCTGAAACAAATGCCCCCATAAAATGGAAACGGTATCGGATTTAACGACTGCCTTCGATACGAAGGTTTCAATCATTTTCTGTTTTATCGGGCTCACATAAACCGGCTCACTTGTCAGGGCCTTGTGCAGCTCGTCAATACTCATTCCATCTATCTCGTACATGTGATATACTCGGATCGAATCAACGTGTTTGTGCTGTGCGCACACTGTTAGTGCCGAAGTCAGGCAAAAAACGATGAAAAGGTGTTGGTATATGCTGAATAGACGAACTTGCATGAGGCGCCAAACATAGGTTTTATCACGAACAAATGAATGCACGTATGACCACGTTGGTTTGAGCTACCGGTATATGGTCAATCACCAACTCAACAAAAGATGAAAATTGCGTTGAGTTCTTCACATGCAATTGTTTATTTTGTGGCATAAAACTTATCAACCTGAGAAAGCGTATAGTCACGCATTGAACTTACGGACGAATGTTCGGCCCTATGGAATTTAAATCAGCAACATGTACTACGGAGGGAAGGAGCATGGGAAGGAGGTTAGCCTTTCTTCTGCCGCTTCTGTTGTTTCTATTCATTGGAAATAACGTCCTGGCCACACGCTTAACCACGGGTGATGTGGCTGTTACATCTGTGAATTCTGATGGCAACGACTCCATCTCTTTTGTCCTCTTAACCGATGTGCTAGATAGTGTAAGGCTATACATTACCGACAACGGTTGGGATGTTTCTTCCAGCGATTGGTACAATACGACAGAGGGTACGATAGAGTGGAAGTATATAGGTAATCTGTCTTGTGGCACGCAAATCTCCATAGATATATCGGCCGGAACGTCCAATTATGGAACCATCGATGAGACAGGTAGCATGAATCTAAGCGCTGCCGGAGATGCGCTGTTGTTTTATAACGAGATATGCACGGAAGGGTGTTACATCGAGTGGGTTCACGGATTTAATTATAGCTCAGGTGGTTGGGTTACCAGTCCGGCTTCTACGTCCGAGAGCAGTCTTCCATCTGCGCTGACAAATGGAGTGAATGCCGTGGCTATGTTAAGCCACAAGGATAACTGGACGTTTAATTGCGATGGACTGACGGCTTCCAATTCCGTAGAGTCACGCGAAGACCTGAACAATGCATCTTATTGGACGGGGCACAACACAACAATATATTCTCCACCCACGTGTTGGTTTCCATGTGGCCAATCAGGGGCTGTTGCGTTTGACGGATCGTCAGACCGGGCCATTTTTACAGGAGATTACTACTCTGGATATACCATTGAAACCTGGGTAAGATTTACCGGAAGTACCATCAACAAATCTGTCGTAGCCGGTAGTAATGGGGTTCCGATGTTTTCATTGACTAATCAGATTCGTACGAATGGTAGTGGTCAATTTTATCATGCGACTTATGACGGTTCTGCTAAACACTCACATGGTACAACGGTTATTCAACAAAATGAATGGTATCATGTAGCCATTACAGCGCAGGAGAATGATAGCACGCGCATGTATGTTAATGGTCAGCCAGAAGGAGCCGTCCACAGTATTGGTTCTAGTTTATGGACACTCTTAACGACATATCATATTGGTCAGCAGACGAAGGCCAATAGTGGTTACGGTACCGGGGCAGGAGACCTGGAAGGAGAGGTGGATGAGCTACGGGTCTGGAAGTATGCTCGGTCACAAGCCGAGATTCAAAGTACCATGTATTGTGAATTGACGGGTTCAGAGGATAGCCTTGTGACCTATTTCAATTTCAACAACGTCAACGCGCAGCCGTACGGCAACAACTCCAGCGATTCCATTATAGTGGATTTAACGTCTAGCGGATGGAATGCCGAAATGTTCAATTTCGATCGGTTAGATAGTGCGTCCAATTGGGTCTTTGGGTGTGATTCAGTGAATGCATACTCCTGCTTGCCGAGCTCATACTCTTTTTCTGAATATCCTTCGCGACCTGGCGCAGGTCATACGTTGAAATTTGATGGTGTAGACGGGCATGCGTTGTCTACTACATCTACACTTGGTGGTACAAGTACTTCTGACTCGCTGACATTAGAGTTTTGGGTCAATACCACTTATGCAGGTGTCTGGGAGACACTCTTTAACAACGAATCTTCTACCGGGGCTAGTTTGCGCACCATGCTGCACTATGGGAAGCCCCGCATGACTATTGTTGACAGTTCGGGAGCCAGTATCATCGTGGAAACCGTTTCTGATACGGTCAATGACGGTAAGTGGCATCACGTAGCCTATGTGTATAATGGGGCTGAGACACAAAGTGGCATATCGATCTACATTGACGGTGTTTCTGTAAGTCGGACACCTCAGTCAAACACATTTGCTTACACAGGCGTTTTTGGTGATACGTTGCACATTGGGTTTAGTGCCCAAGGGACGCACGCAAACCATGGGAACATAGATGAGGTTAGATTTTGGAATGCAGCGTTAGACAGCACAACCATACGAACCTGGATGTGCAGGAAACTTGATTCAACTCATGGAGACTTTGCTTCTATTAAGAGTTATTATCGATTTGATATTGGTTACGGTAACATGCTGTATGATATTGTTGGGTCCGGTAATGCAAGTCTGGTAGATTTAAACACCACAACTGCGTGGACGCTTTCAGGAGCCGCTATTGGCGATAACAGTGCCTTTACATATGGTGGAAGTTCAGTGACGTTGACGCAGACGAACGGTACTTCTACAACCATCAATGATTTTGATGCGGGTATAATTGGCGCGCACCTCTACACAGTCAACGAATCTCCAAACACGGTGGCAGGAGTGACTGGAATGGACACGACTGGGTACACAGGGGTATTTAAGGTGGGTACTGGTTCTTATGATGTAACATTGGGTTATTCGGGAAATGCTTCCATTGCAGGTACACTTGGCGAAGGAAGAGCACGTGTATTCAAGCGTGATAATAATGCCACCACTGATTGGATCATGGCTGGTGGAGTTTGGTCAGTGGATACGGCCAATGACCAAATCACGATTCCTAATCAAACAGGAACGGAATATGTCATAGGTTTCGCAAATGCTACATATCCATCACGCCCGGGTTCGGGGTATGCGCTCGATTTTGACGGAGTAGATGACTATGTCAAGGTTCCCGTGTCTGGAATAAGCCAGTTATCGAGCCAATTCACCATGGAAATGTGGGTGAAAGTGGATGATATTTCGAACTTTCCATGGATGCTCTCGTTTACAGGGTCGCAGTGGGGACATATTGAGTCAGATGGTGATGTAAGACAGCGCATTATTACCAGCGATGGAAATCAGTACCAGTCAAATATTCCCTTTGGATTTGTAACCGGAGAGTGGATTCATTTTGCCATGACGTACGATGGAAGCGATACACGGTATTATAAGAATGGCAGCCTGACGGCAACCGTATCAACTACCGGAGATTTGATTGCCGGACAGAACAGATTTGAAATTGGTACCATCGATTCGGCATCGTTATACATGTTTGATGGTCAACTCGATGAGATACGAATCTGGACATCTGTACTCGACAGTACACTTATTCGTGACTGGATGTGCCGGAAGCTGGATACCAGCCACTCCAAGATCGATAGCTTGTTTTCTTACTATCGCTTTGACGAGGGGGCGTCTGATACGCTCTACGACCTGAAATCCGGTAACAACGGAGCATTTCAAAACATGAATGCTGCCTCTGACTGGCAGTTGTCTGGTGCTGCGCTGGGTGATATGAGTGCGTATACCTACGGTGGCGACACACTGCAGATTGCACATTCGGATGGCGATTATCTTGAAATCACGAATTTCTCTTCCGGTTCTCCTGCCTTTCATGCGTATGTGGTAAATGAGGCTCCCAATACCACAGGCCTGACCTCAGGATTATCGAGCTACGATACCAGCAGATATTATGGTGTGTTTAATGCCGGTAGCGGTAGCTATGTCCCGAGGTATTTCTACGGAAACAACCCGAACATCGGAGGCAATTATTACGAATCGTACGCAACACTTGTTGAGCGTGATGACAATGCTGACCAGACATGGAGCCAAATGTTTGCGGTAAACAACACTGATTCGCAACTCATTCGTGAGCTTTCATTTCAGGTCAATACGGAGTACATGCCGGGGTTTGAAACACTGCCTGGCGGTGCACTGCATTTTGATGGTACCAATGATTATGTAACCATTAACGATTTTAACTGGCCGGCAGGTACAGGGCAGCCCATTACGATTTCCTTTTGGATGAACCGTAGTGGAACGCTTAACGATGACATTGTGTTGTCGGCAGCCTCAAATGCATTTGCCGGTACCAACAGATTGTATGTCAGCCATGCAACCAATAGTACGCTGGTCTTTCAATATGGTAGTTTAAAGAAAACAACTCCGCTAAACTTTGCTACAACCGGAGTCTGGACACATGTAACCCTCACAGCCGATCCTGTAGCTGATGAGATGAAGTTCTATATAGATGGCGTGCTGACGTCTTCTTATACAGATGAATTTGATGCCCCAAGTATCGGAAGAGACAGCATCACGCTGGGAACATCACCGGAGTACACGAAGTATTTTGATGGAACAATAGATGAATTGCGAATCTGGAACCGTGTGCTCTGTCCTTCAGAGATTCAGCAGACCATGAATTGTGAGATTCTGCCATCTGAACTGGGTCTTTTTGCATACTACTCGTTCAATACTCCATCCAGCGAAGCCGCTGGATCAAATGCTGGAATTGACAGCGTTGTCAATCAGGTCGGTAGTGGAAAGACCGGGCAGTTATTGAATTTCGGACTGAGCTCTGGAACTTCAAACTGGGTATTGCAAAGCGATAGTGTAACCACAACCTGTGACTCGTTGTCGTCTCCTTATCTAGCAGTAGTCTACGGAGGAAATGCCATTCAAACAGGAGCTACCGTCATTGCCGACAGTCTTGGAAATGACTTCGGAGAGACGACCATCGGCCTTGCCAAACAAAAGACATATCAGTTAGTCAATTTAGGACTTGATACCGTACAAATAAGTTCGACATCGGCTACCGGAGCATTTTCTGTTGACTCGGTTACCACTACTATTCTTCCTGGCGATACAGGAATACTTACCGTAGTGTTTAGTCCTACATCGTCACTACACTTTGATGATGTAACCATTGTGTCGAATGCATGTACCGATTTTCAGTTTGTTGTGCAGGGAAGAGGTGTAGATAACCTAGCTGGTGCTGGTTACTCTCTGGATTTTGACGGAGTAGATGATCGCGTATCGGTTCCATCAGGTGCTTCTAATCAGTTGTCAACTGAGTGGACGATCCAGCTATGGGTTCGACCTGATCCGGGCTATGGAACCTTCAGCGTAGGTCATACCGATTTGGTTTCTAAATGGGGAGCAAGCGGTACGGATAGTGCGTCATATCTGGTTGCTTTTAATACAAGTGGTCAGATTCAGGCTCAATTACACAACGGAAGCACAAGTACTTCACTATCTGGTAGCACCACTATTCCTACCAATCGTTGGTCGCATGTGGCTGTGACACGAGAGTCATCCGGCAAGCTTACGATTTACTACAATGGGTTGGTAGATGCCACCGTGGCGAGTTCGGTTGTTCCTCAGTCCTCCATCTATGACTTGACATTTGGCGATGAGTCTATCGGTGGAAACAACTATAGCGGACGATTAGATGAGATTACGCTGTGGAATACTGCTTTGGATAGCAATTCAATTCGAAGCTGGATGTGCAAGAAGATTGATTCATCGCATAGCAGTTTCAATTCGCTTCAGGCTTATTACCGATTTGATGATGGTCAGGGAATTGGCCTTCGCGATTATGTTGGAACCAACGGAGGGTTGCTTATTGGAATGGACCCTGCAACCGATTGGGTCTACTCAGGCGCAGCTCTTGGCGATGAAAGTGTGACTAACTATCCCGCAGCGTTAAGTACGGTTGCCATGGCTAACAACAACGTGATTACGATCGATGGTTTCGCTGGAACCCCTGATGGTGTACATGTTTATGTTATTGGTGACACGGCTGTTGGATCAACTTATCCCACATCTCTTGCCTCTGCTGATTCTGTAGAGTATTTCGGTGTGTTTATGGTGGGCGGCACGAGCTATGATGTAACCATCGATTATACCAACAATGCTGGAATAGAAGGAAACATATACGAAGACCGGGTTCGTGGATTAAAACGAAGCGGTGGTGATGATGCTGAATGGGAAATTGCTACAGGTGCTTTAAGGCTGAACATTGATTCGAATACCATTCTTATTCCCAATCAATCGGGAACAGAGTACGTCACTGGGTTTTATAACTCTACGTATCCAGTGCGGGCCGGTTCTGGTAACACGGTTGAGTTTTCGAACTTCCAATACGCCCAGATTCCGAACGATACCATTTTTTCTGTAGATGCAGTAACCATTGAAACTTGGGTGTTGTGGAAGAGCGCACTAGATACCATAGATTTCATTTGTGCTAAAGGATATGAGCAATTAGAGCTTCATACAGGTGGTGATGCAGGTAACAACTCTATCCGGTTTATTCCTACTTCCAATGTGTGGCTTGATGCTCCAGTTGGTTCGTTTTTGCCTGATGAGTGGAACCATGTTGCTTGTGTGTACGACCCCGCCAATTCAGTAGCGAAGATTTTTATCAATGGAGTGGATGTGGATGTAACAAACTCCGGATCCAACCCAATTACAACTCCTCTAGGTACTTCTGCTTCCGATTATTACATCGGGCTCCGATCTACTGGGGCATTTCCTTTTAATGGAAACATTGATGAGTTTAGAATGTGGGCTGCAGCTTTGGATTCTACCACCATTCGTACCTGGATGTGTCAGAAGATCAATGCCAGCCACGATAGCATTGATAATTTGATTGCCTATTATCGGTTTGATGAAGCGGCAGCAAGTTCGTTGATCGATCTGGCCAGTGGACAGGATGGTTCACTTCAGAGTTTTACACCGGCTACTGATTGGGTGAATTCTGGTGCTGCTTTAGGTGATTACAGTGTGTTTGAGTATCCCGGATCTACCATTACAGATACGCTCTCTAATGCCAATGTGGTTAGCGTTTCTGGATTGGAAGGCGCGCCCGATGGGTTGCATTATTATGTGGTTACCGATACGGCAACAGGTTCGGGTTATCCTGGTACCATCTACAACGTAGATTCAACCGAGTACTTTGGTGTGTTTATGGTGGGTGGCGAGAGCTATGATGTAACCATTGATTATTCTAACAATTCTAGTCTGGCCTCAGCGGTAAATGAAGCTGCCATCAGAGGACTCAAGCGAAGTGGAGGAGATGCCAGCAACTGGTCACAGGCAACTGGGTTCTTTGATATTGATACGGCTAACAATCAGCTGAATATTCTCAATCAATCGGGAACAGAGTATGTAACCGGCTTCACTAATGCGGTGTACCCAGTGCGCCCCGGGGCGGGTTATGCGCTTGATTTTGATGGTGTGAATGATCGACTTGATGTTCCGGATGATAATTCACTCGATTTGGTTGATCGTATCACGCTTGAGGCTTGGATCAAAAGAGGCTCTACCAACACGCAGGATGGTATCATTGAAAAGTACCGACAGTTTACTACTGGTCAGGGTGGGTATGCCTTCAGGGTGACGAATACCAATAAGCTAAGTTTTGGAACTATTAATCAAAGCCTTGAACAGTCTTTGGTCGGTACCACTGATATCATTGCCGATGAATGGATGCATGTAGCTGTTACTTATAATGCGGCTGCAGATTCGGTTCGGATGTATATTAATGGAGTCTTGGAAGCTGAGTCGTCTACGCACACTCTCGTTCCACTTCCAAGTGATTTGCCGTTACGCATTGGAGCCAGGGGAGATGACGCTACACATCCATTTCATGGAACCCTGGATGAAATAAGGATTTGGAATGCCGAGTTAGACTCAACCTTGATTCGGCAGTGGATGACCAAAAAGATCAATGCATCACACGATAGCATTGGTAATTTAGTGTCGTATTACCGATTCGATGATGGAGCAGGAGATGTACTGGCCGACTTGGGAACTGGTAATAACGGTGTCCTCCTCAACATGGATACATTGACCGACTGGGTTTATTCAGGAGCGGCTTTAGGTGATGAGAACATGGTGGCTTATCCTGCAAGTGGACTGTCAGATACGCTTTCTAATGGCAATGTGATTTCTGTGGATGGGTTAGAAGGATCTCCTGAAGGCTTGCATTTATATCTGGTCAATGATACAGCTGTTGGTTCAACCTACCCTGCGTTTGTTAACTCAGCTGATTCTACTCAATACTTCGGTGTTTACATGGTGGGTGGTGCAAGCTATGATGTGTCTATCGATTATGGGGCAAATGCGCTGTTGAATGGAACTTGGAATGAAGCTCGAATCAAGGCTCTGAAGAGATCAGGCGGAGATGATGCCGATTGGAACCTAGCTACGGGTGAGCTGAGTTTGGATAGCGCTACCAATATGGTGACTATTCAAAATCAAACCGGTACGGAGTATGTTACAGCCTTCTCGAACAATGCGTATCCTACTCGTCCGGGAGCTGGATATGCACTTGATTTTGACGGAGTAGACGATCAAATTTACATAGGTGATGTATTGCCAGATTCTGGAAGTTTTACGGCATCCACGTGGTTTAAATCGCACGCTGTACCAGCAATTCAGGAAGGATTATTTGTAAGAGGGTTGGACGGGTCTGGAAACGGCTGGTCTGTTGCCATTTTCTATCGAAGTGATTCTAGTTTGATGGGAGCTATTGTAAATAGCTCAGGTTCGCAGATTTCTGCTATTGGAACCACCAAGGTATTGCCATATGAATGGCATCACACAGCTCTCACATTTGATTCCGCAAGTGGAGATTTAACGCTTTACCTTGATGGACAGATCGAGGCTACAGCTAACACGACAAACAATCAATTGAGAACGTCCACATTTGGGTCGTTCATTGGTCGAGGTAACCTGGTTAGCGAGGCGTTTGATGGAGAGTTGGACGAACACGCCATTTGGAATTCTGCACTTGACTCAACTGAAGTTAGGCAGTGGATGTGCCGCAAAATGGATACGTCTCACACTTCATTTGGTTCCTTGATGGCTTATTACCGGTTTGATGAAGGAGCTGGTGATACACTATTTGATTTGTCAGGTGGAAATACGGGACCATTGGCCAATATGGCCAGCACCGCCTGGAAATGGTCGGGTGCCGCCATTGGAGATACTAGCATTTACAGTTATACGGGTGACCCTCTTACTCTTTCAGCACCAAACGGAAACCAGAGCACGGTGTCAAATTACTCCAGTGGTGTCAATGGAATGCACATGTATCGGGTAGACGAATCGCCTAACTCCTTAACAGGCAGTCAATCGGCAGATGCTTCTGGCTATGTGGGAGTATTTAAGGTAGGTGCTGATGCTGAGACATATGACGTGGCCATCGACTACGAACAAAATGGGGGTGTCACCTCAGGTGAGCTGTCCCGATTGCGTTTGTACAAGCGGTCAGGTGGGGATGAAGATTGGAATTTGGCTACTGGCGTGTTAAGAAACGATGAAGAAGCCATGGTGGTTTCGCTTCCTAACCAAACCGGAACAGAATATGTCACAGGCTTTGCTACATCAGCTTATCCTTCGCGTCCTGGTTCAGGAAACGGATTAACGCTTGACGGAACCAATGATTATATCGAGGCCGACACTATGTCCAATCAGCCTGTTGGTGATGATGCAAGAACCGTAGAGGCATGGTTCTCGTCAACGGCAAGCGCAGGAACAGAGTCCATTATCAATTTCGGAGACGCTTCGGCTACGCAGAGTACACGTTTTGCATTGAGATTAAATGCGGGCGCGTCTATTGGGGTGGATATCGGTGGCAGAGCCAGATATTATTCAGCAGCAGTTGGTGATGGAAGATGGCATCATGTGGCAGCCGTGATGGAGGAAGGTGATCAGCTAAACGAAATTGAAGTCTACCTTGATGGCACACTGCTTACCACCTTGTACAATGGTATTGGAAGCCAGACAGCTATACCTAACACTACACTTGCCAATACACTCATCGGTAGAAACGTAGCTGGAAACGTGAATTACGAGGGCTCATTAGATGAGATCAGAGTTTGGAATACGACACTCGATTCAACGCAGATTCGACAGTGGATGTGTCGTAAACTAGACACTTCACATGGTAGTATAAATAATCTATTGGCCTACTATCGGTTTGACGAAGGAAGTGGTGATACACTGTTTGATCTTGCCGGAGGCAACACGGGTGTACTGCACAATTTTGGAGCGGCTCCATGGGGGTATTCAGGTGCTGCGTTGGGTGATGAGTCTGCTTTTGCTTATCCGACTGACGAGGTAAAACTATGGCACCCTGATGGAGACACCATGACGGTGAGCGTTGCTAGCGGTTCACCAGATGGAATTCACATATATAGGGTAGACGAGGCCCCAAATGATACGGCATCTCCGTATACGATGAGTTTTCTGGATACCACACACTACTATGGTGTGTTTATGGCGGGAGATACCACAGCTGCGTTTAACGCAGAACTCGATTACACATTCAATTACGGTTATGTCTCGTACCCAAGTGCGGGTCAGGGACTACAGTTTGCCGGACGGGGCAACAACGCAGATTTGCCATGGGTGTCCAAAAGTTCACCGTTGTTTACCAACAACATGGCCAATTTCAAGCTTACCATGTTGTATCAGCCTTCAGGTACAGAGTTGATTGTAGGTGAGTCTCGTCTTTTGCGTCCTGCCGGGTCTGGATATGCACTCGACTTTGACGGGATTGACGATCGCGTAGAGATTCCATATGATAGTGACTTAGATTTCGGTACAGGTTCGTTTGCGATTGAATCCTGGGTTCGGTTTGATACTGCGCAAGCCGATTTATATCCCATGATTACGGGCTGGAGAACCAATGCATCCAATGGATTCTTGTTCTACGCCAACCCTAGTGGTAACCTTTCTTCTGTGATGGGAGCTGGCGTATACCAATCTTCTACCAATGTAGTTGACGGGCGCTGGCACCATGTGGCATTTTCTCGAGATGGTACAGCGTGTGCTCTTTATGTAGATGGAGTGGAGGCGCTAACGTTCACCAGCGCTCAGGATGTGAGCGTAACAGCTCCAAGATACATAGGTCATGAGGCTGTAAATCCTTCTAACTCGATCTTCCATGGTAATATCGATGAGGTAAGGTATTGGAACACATCACTTGATACAACGCTGTTGCGTCAATGGATGTGTCGAAAAATTGACTCTACCCACAGCAACCTCTTCAACCTTGTTTCATACTACCGTTTTGACCAACAAGGTGATACCACATTGTTTGATCTTTTCCGAGCCAATCATGGAGAGCTTCAAAACATGGATGCATCCACAGATTGGGTATACTCTGGAGCAGCTTTAGGAGACAATAGTGTCAACAGTTATGCTGGTTTGGACATTGGGTTGGAACACGAGGACTTTGACTCAATGGCTGTGTTCAACTACGATGGCCAACTTGATGGAATTCACTTGTATGTGGTGAACGAAGAGTCAAATACCGATCGTTTCCATGCAGCAGATGCCGTCCATACCAATTATTATTACGGTGTATACAAAGTAGGGGCTGATTCTACCGAGTATGATGTATACTACTATTATGGCAATGCGCCTGTCTTGTATGGTGCTTCAAACGAGTATCGGGTAGCATTGGCAAAACGCGAGAATAATGCTGATACCAATTGGTTAAACTCATGGTTTGGCGGACAGGTAGATGAAGCTAGTAATTCTCTTATTCTACGAAACCAAACCGGAACCGAGTACGCTGGAATCGTGAGTTCAAACAATGCGTTGGCTTTGGACGGTGTAAATGACTTCGTTCAGGTTCAGAGTTCTTCGTCAATAAACCTCACTACAGAGTGGACGATTGAAGGATGGTTTAACCCTTCCGGTCTAGCTGGATACCGTGCGTTGGTATCAAAAGGAGTAACGAATCGTCCTGCAAGTCTTTGGCAAAATGGCTCTAAAGCAGAGATTTGGTTTAATCCTTCTGCTTCAGCTGTGCTTGTTAGTAACGCCAATTTGACGATTGGAGATTGGGTTCATTTGGCAGCTACGTTCGATAATGGTGAGGTCAAACTCTACGTCAACGGTGTGTTAGATAATTCGACCAATGTTTCAATAACCCCGACTACAAATACATCTGATTACTATTTAGGACAGCGTGGAGATAACACATTGCATTTCAATGGGGAAATGGATGAAATACGCATTTGGGATAGAACACTATGTGAGGATGAAGTTCTTGCACACGTTAATTGCCAGTTTGATTCCATCGCTGCTTCTAACCTGCTGATGTATTACAGTTTCGACCAGGGCATTGGAGACTCGGTTAATACTGGACTTGACTCCCTCATTGACCTCAGTGGAAACGGACTTAATGGAACACTGAGCAATTTGGCCTTGATAGGTTCTACATCCAATTGGGTGGTGGGCAATTCGCCTTTGACAGGAGCGTGTGATCCCTATTTGGCTCCTACTGTGTATGTCATTAGTGAAGGGGACACCATTGTTAGTGGAGATACCATTGCGACTGTATTGGACTCAACAGACTTTGGAAACGTTATTCTAAATCAGAATTATACGGTCACTTATGGAATTTACAATGGCGGGGTAGGAGTGCTGGACATTGATACCGTATCATTTGCCACATTGGATAGTTCCTTCTTCAGTGTTACTTATCCCGATAGCCTAATTGCCGGAGATACCGGTTTGATAGTCGTTACTGTCAATGCTTCTATACCAGATTCCATTGCAACTATTCTTCGCATTAACACCAATGATTGTGGTAACTCGCCTTACGAGTTCCGCATTCAAGGTAATGTGTACGGCAATGCAGGAGCACTGATGTTTGACGGGGTAGATGACTATGTAAATGTGAGCGATACCATTGGCTATGTGGGTATGAAGGAGCTAACAGTTGAAGCCTGGATTAAGGTGGATACATCTACGGGAACGCTTCAGTCCATCATGTCAGCAACTGGAACAGAGTTTACACATTTCCAAACCAGTAGTAGCGGTAGCGATAACAACGTGTTCTACACGAATAATGGTATTGTGAGTCTTCCTGTCTTCCCTGAGGCACCGTTCGATCAATGGAGACATGTGGCGTTGGTTGCCAAGAGTGGAGATTCTAAAGTTTTCATAGATGGTAGTCAATATGGCGCTGGAAACACATTGGCGTTTGATTCTATTCTGGTGACCAATAACATTAGAATCGGTAGTGGATTTGGAGCTTCCCGGTTTTTTGATGGAGAGATTGATGAGCTTAGGGTTTGGGATCGCGCACTTGACTCCAATGAGATCAAGGCAGGTATGTCGTGTCAGCTTGATGGAAACGAATGCGGATTATTAGCCTACTATAACTTCAACAACGATTCAGCTTACTCTTATGCTGTAAACACCAGTTTAACTACGCTTGGCGATAGTTCGACAAATGGACACAATGGAACGCTCATCGGGTTTGGGTCGCTCAATACCGATTCTTCCAATTGGGTTCCGCAGACCGATAGCGTGAGCGGTTATTGCTCGGTAAGCGATGTGGTGCCTCCGGTTGTTATTCCGGTTGAAACACATGAGATTGTTTATTTCTGATCTCCGGTAACGCTGAATGCTGCGTTAATTGATTCGGCTACGTGTGACTATTATTCCGGTGTCGATTCGTTATGGGTAGTTCCGATAACTGTCAATTGCTCTAATCATGGAGATACGGCTTACCTCTTTGCACAGGATAGCGTTGGATTGATCGATTCTGCTTCATTTATTTTGAGTGTAGTTGATTCTGCTCCACCAGTTGTAGTGGCAGGTTTCGATACGGTTTACCTTAATGCAAATGGTGTAGGATACCCCGTAGCCGATAGCCTCGATTTTGGCTCATTTGACGATTGCGGTGGTCCGGTTACACTGGCTCTGAGCCTTGATTCGGTTCAATGTGCAGACCTGACTGCTTCTGGCGATAGTTTGGATGTGATACTGACGGTTGCAGACTCCAACGGAAATTCAGCAAGTGACACCGCCAAGCTGATTGTGCTGGATACAGTGGCGCCAACGGTGATTACTCAGGATACATTTGTCAACCTCGATTCGAATGGGCAGTTTGTAATAACAGTCGCGCATATTGATAGCGCAAGTCTTGATAACTGTGGCATCGATTCCATGTGGGTTGGTAACCCCAATGTGAGTTGTGTGGACACAAGTGCCTATGTGGCCTGGTTGGTTGTAAGAGATTCTTCAGGAAATGTGGATTCGAGTTTTGCTAACGTGCAGGTGATTGATAATATCGCTCCTTATCTCAATCTGGAAACCAAAACCTATGCGCTGGATTCAAGTGGTGGACTGTCCATCTCTTACTACGATCTCATAGATTTATCTGCCACCTCGTTTGATAACTGTTCAGATACATCTCAGATAAGCTATTCGCTTTCCCTGTCTTCGTTTAGCTGTAGCGATACTGGTGTAAATGAAGTTATTGTTACCGGTGTTGACGAGGCTGGAAACACCAATGTCGATACTACTACCGTTACCGTGATTGATACGATTCGCCCGATTGTCGTTCCGCGTAATTTGACTGTTTATCTGGGCGTTTCAGGAACTGTGAGTATTGCTGCTGATACCATCGATAGCAATAGCACGGACAACTGCTCCATTGATGCCATTTGGTTGAGTGATACCTTGTTTGAATGTGCAGATACCGTTGGGCAAACCATTACGCTCTATGTTCAGGATGTCAATGGCAATGTTGATTCTGCTTTATCTGTGATTTCAGTTGTTGATACAGTAAGGCCGCAGCTATCTGCTGTCAACGATACGGCTTATCTCGATGCATCCGGGGCTATTAGTCTGGACACCACGAATTACTTTGATATTACCGTTAGTGACAACTGTCTGATGGATACTGTTTACCTCGATAATACGGCATTTGTTTGCGCTGATACCGGGGTTAACTCAGTGAAGATTTTTGCTGAGGATGCAAGCGGTAACCTCGATTCAGTGACCGTGTCGCTGACTATCATGGACACCATCCCACCAGCATTTATTCTGCTTGATACCATATTATATCTCAATGCCTCAGGTAGCGCGAGTTTGCCAGATTCCAGTGTCTTATTTGATGTGGTGAATGATAACTGCACCGTGGATTCCCTCATTGTGACAGGTCAAACCACTTTTGGATGCAATGAAACCATCGACTCTATGCAGTGTTCAACGCACTCGTTAGACTTTGATGGTACGAATGATGTGGTTGTGATAGGACCATCCTATCCAAACCAGCCGCTTGGCAGTGCTGCACGAACAGTTGAAGCCTGGATAAAAACTTCGGATATTACAGCACAGGGTGTATTTGGTTATGGTCAGGGCGGAGGTGCAAACCGCAGATCATTTTCAATGATCGTTCAGCAAGATCAACTAAAGCTTGCGATTAGAGGAAGCACATATATCGCAGATGCACTCAATATTACTGACGGGAATTGGCATCATATTGCGATATCGTATGCTGCTGGTGTAACCATTAATCAGGCCGATTTCTACATGGACGGCCAGCTACTCACCACAGGGTCAGGAGATGTAAACACACCCAATACCCAGAACGGTAACATGTATATTGGAACGCGTGAGACCAACAACACAAACTTCGATGGTAATATTTCTGAAGTCCGGCTTTGGAATGTAGCACGTGATTCAAATCAGATTGCTACCTATTACAACGAGTGTCTGACAGGTGATGAGCCAGGTTTGATAGGGTTCTGGAAACTAGACGATGGCACTGGTACCATCGCCAGCAATGAGGTTGCAGGTGGTTCAGATGGTACACTCACTAATATGACTACGAGTGATTGGACAACGGATGTACCAAATCAAAAGATTGGAGTGCCCGTGTCAGTATATGCAGTGGATGGTTCTGGCAACAGCACATATGATACTGCTTATGTTAGGGTACTTGATACGCTTCCACCGGTGGTCATTAGCCAAAACGATACGGTTTACCTTGATACGGCAGGTATGGCAAGCATAGATACAGGAGATGTCAACAACGGTTCTTCTGACAATTGTGCCATTGATTCGGTATGGCTAAGTGATTCTTCGTTCACCTGTGCAGATACGGTCGGGCAGACCATTATGCTCTATGTTCAGGATGTGAATGGCAATTTAGACTCAGCCACTTCACTTATAACTGTATTGGATACTGTTAACCCGGTTGTATCAACTCTGCCGGTTACCATTTACCTTGACTCTAACGGAATGGCTTCCATATTGCCTGATACATTGGACAATGGTTCTTCTGACAACTGTGCTATTGATACGATGTGGCTAAGCCAGTCTTCCTTCACATGTGCTGATACAAATGGAGTAGTGGATACGTTGTTCGTAAGGGATGTGAGTGGCAATGTAAGTTCTCAGACCGCGGTCGTAACGATTGAGGATACGCTTATTCCGATTATTTCTGTGGTGAATGATACGATTTACCTGAACACGGCTGGCGTAGCTACGCTGGATACGTCCATGGTGGACAATGGAACTTCGGATAACTGTGAGATTGACAGTATTTGGTTAAGCCAAACTACGTTCAACTGTAGCGATACGAATTTCGCAAATCCGGTTACCTTCTTTGCCAGAGATATTAGTGGGAACCTAGATTCAGCAGTAATCACGGTGATAGTGGTCGATACTGTTTTACCGACTATTCTAACTAAGAATGATACAGTTTACCTCGATACACTTGGCAACGTTACTATTGACACACTCAACGTAAATAACGGATCGAATGACAACTGTTTATTAGATAGTTTGTGGTTGAGTGCCTATTCTTTCTCATGTGCAGATACCAATGACACTGTCATTAAACTTTATGGTAGAGATTTGAGTGGTAATGTTGATTCCGCTACCGCCACAATTACCATTATTGATAACATCATTCCGACCATTGCCATTGCACCGGTCACTGCTTATTTAGATTCCAATGGTCTTGTTTCTATAACAGCCGACACGGTTGATGTTGGAACCAGTGATAATTGTGCGGTCGATAGCATTTGGTTGAGCAACTACGACTACACATGTGCCGATACGGCTGCACTCGATACGATTACATTTTATGCGCGAGATATTAGTGGTAACATAGATTCAGCCCAAACTACAGTGACTGTTTTGGACACTCAACCTGCCGTGGTAATCCCGAGAAACCTGACAGTCTACCTTGGTGCTTCAGGTGGTGTATCCATTACGGCAGACACGATCGATAGTGCTTCAACAGACAACTGTACAATTGATAGTATTTGGTTGAGCGATACAGCCTTTGTCTGCGCTGATAGCAATGCCAATGTGGTCACACTGTTTGTACGTGATGTGAGTGGTAATCTAAACTCGGCCAATGCGACTGTTACCGTAGTCGATACGTTGGCACCCATGGCAATAGGAAACGACACTACGATTTATCTCGATGCTGCAGGAAATGCAAGTGTTACAGGAGCTGAGTTGGATAGTGTTTCGTCCGATAACTGTGCCATTGCATCGTATGCTTCCAGCGTTACAAACTTTAACTGCACCCACGTGGGCACACCAGTGCCTGTTGTGTTGACGGTAACAGATGTTAGTGGAAACAGTGACACAAATGAGGTGTCCGTGACTATCATGGACTCTGTGAGCCCAACGGTTTCTCTTCAGAATATTTCTATTTACCTGGATGCTAGTGGTACTGCAAGTACTACGGCTAACGCACTAAACAATGGATCGTCTGACGCTTGCGGTATCAACTCCTTGGAAATCCAGGGTGATAGCGTATTTGACTGCCAGGATGTTGGGGCGAATACGGTTATCGTGGAAGTGACTGATGTAAACGGAAACACGGCAACGGGTTCCGCAACAGTTACAGTTGTCGATACGATTGCCCCGGTCGCCATTGCACAGGTCGATACGATATTCTTACCTGTCACTGGCATTTATGTGCTCGATCCGGTTGACTTTGATAATGGTTCGAGCGACAACTGTACTGGGTTTACGTTTAGCACAGATGTGGACACGGTTGGATGTATCGATGTGGGCAATCATGTTCCTGTCTTATTCACCGTAACCGATTCTTCGGGTAACGCAACGACTGTTTCAACTTCTGTTTACGTGGACGATACCATTGCTCCAACACCTATTGCTCAGGACATTGAAGTATACATAAATGCAAGTGGCTATGCCCTTATTACCAAAGAAGATATTATCGTAACACTATCCGATAGCTGTGCAGTAGATACCATCTACATCGATGCTGACTCTGCTTTCTGCAGTGATGTCAATGATACCATAACCGTCATTTCTACGGCTGTTGATACAGTTGGTAATACCGGTTATGATACTTCGCTGGTGTTTGTTTATGATACCATTTTACCTACCGTGTTTGCACGGGATACATTGGTGTATCTCGATATCAATGGAGGTATCCGCATTGATTCAAATGCGCTGGATAGCAGTTCGTTTGATAACTGTTCGATCCAGGAAATTCGACTTTCACCTGATACGTTCACCTGTTCAAATATTGGAGTCAATAACGTGTACCTTGTTGTTGAAGATATTTTCGGGAACAAAGACTCTGTCCTGACTTCGGTAGAGGTGCTGGATACCATAGCTCCTGTGGCTGTTGGTACAGATACGTTCAGAGTGTTGAATAATAGCGGAATTAGAAATCTACCTACGGTCATATTAGACGGAGGTAGCTGGGATAATTGTGGAATCGATTCAGAGATTCGGGTTCCCGCGGGAGTCAACTGTAGCCATGTTGGTCCTCCAATATCAGTTCTCTATACGATTTACGATGCCTCAGGTAACTTCGATACCGTCACATCATATGTTACGGTGATCGACCAGGCAGCTCCGGCTTTATGGCCAAATGATACTACGTTGTATCTGGATACCTTAGGTATGGTCAGCGTGACCGCGGTAGAGATTGACAGTTCCACTTCTGACGCATGTGGTGTAGATTCAGTGTGGATTAGTAAAGACACGTTCACTTGTGTAGATGTTGGGGTTCAAACTATCGAGTTTAGTGCCATTGATGTGAATGGTAATTCAGATACAACCACCGTTTCTGTAACCGTACTCGATACGGTACTACCTACAGTTGTGGCACGTGATTTAGCGATTAGCCTTGATGCTACGGGTTCCTTTACCATTACAGCCGATACAATCGATAGTGCCAGCTATGATAATTGCTCGATTGATACCATTTGGTTAAGCCAGTCTACATTTGATTGTAGTGACATGCCTAGTCAGGTGATAACCCTGTTTGTTCAGGATACGGTTGGAAACATTGATTCTGTGCAGTCAACAATTACCATCACCGATACGATTGCACCCGTTGTAAGTGCACAGGCTATTGATGTCTATCTCGATTCGAGTGGAGTAATATCCATAGATACGGCAGATCTTAACTCTGCCTCAACAGATAACTGTGCTGTTGACACCATGTGGTTGAGTCTAAGCTCATTTGATTGTGCCGATACCAATGGAGTGCTCGATACGCTTTTTGCCATGGACCAAAGCGGTAATATCACCTGGGATACGGCAACTGTTTCCGTTCACGATACAGTGGCACCTGATCTAAACCTGTATTCTCCTGTATTGTACCTCGATTCGAATGGTCAGTTGACCGTCACAGAAGAAGATTTCATGCTTACGTCTCAGACTTATGATATTCACCCTAGTGGGTTGTCAGGTTGGGCTGGTGCAGGAGCCTGTGCAGGCACACGAAGAGTGAGTACAGGAAGTGTGGAAACATGGTTCTGGAATGATATACTTCCAACCGGAATGACCATTGAGTCAGCACAAATTCAATTGGGCTGGACAGAATCTTTTGTAACCACTAGTTCTGGTCGATATTTCAATGGAAGCTTCATCGATAATTCAAATGCTATACACCTTGGTGGTTGTAGTGTAGGTCTTATCAATGTGACGTTACCCGCATCAAACTACAACTCAGGAGGCTTTAACTCCTTCACCTGGGATAGACCGGTCAATAACGATATCATCAAAATGGTTGGAGGATTCGGCAATGCATATGCACGCGTTACCGTAGTCACTTCAGGTGCGGTGGTCGATAATTGTTCTGATACATCGGATATTGAACTCCAATTGTCTCAAACGGTATTCGGATGTGCTGATACAGGCTCGAATACCATGTCTATTACAGCCACCGATCTTTCAAACAACAGCAATACGGAGAGCATTAATTTCACCATTCTCGATAACATAAACCCATCTCCGTTTTATTGGGATACGCTGGTGTTAGCTCTTGACAGTTTTGGTGATCTGACTATCGGAGTGGATACGATCGATACCGGATCGACTGATGGATGTGGCATTGAAACACGTGTGCTGTCACAGTACGATTTTGATTGCTCTCACGTAGGAATGTATACTCCGGTAACGCTTACACTGACCGACTTCTCGGGTAATGTAACCAGTGTAGTGTGTCAGGTTTACGTAGAAGATACGCTGGCACCGATTATCGTATCAACCAACGACACGGTCTACCTCGATACTGCAGGTATGGTGAGCATAGATTCATCCAATGTGAGTGCGGGAACATGGGATAGCTGTGGTGTTGCCACCATCACGTTAGATACGTTTGATTTTACATGTGCTAACACTACTTCCGAAGTCGATGTAGAAATCACGGCTACAGACGTGTATGGAAATGAGAGAAAAGACACGGTTTCTGTACTTGTTCTGGATACGCTTCGACCAGCTATTACATGTTATGGAGATATTGTAGTGGATAACGATTCGGGTGATTGCGGTGCAATCATAAGCTTCACGGATCCAACAGCTACCGATAATTGCGAGGTGGACACCATTATACAGACCGATGCGACTGGATTGGTCAATGGCGGTTTCTTCCCAATTGGTGTTACAACCCTTTGGTTTAAAGCCATCGATGTGAACGGAAATGAAGATTCATGTTCGTTTACCGTGACGGTGAATGATACAACGTCACCAGTAATTGTGTGTCAACCTGATACTGTTGTCTGTGATTCTGTCTTCACATTTGCTATGCCTGTTTCTTCGGATAATTGTCCGGGAGATACCATTACTCAAATAGCTGGTATTCCTTCAGGTCAGGCTTATCCTGTGGGTACTACACTCAACACATTTGTGGCTTCCGACACCAGTGGAAATACAGATACGTGCTCGTTTGTGGTGACACGTCTCGATTACCCATCTGATCCATTTGCCGGATTCGATTCTACTTTCTGCGATGTACCGACTTATACGCTCGATGCAGATACACCTACGGTTGGAGTAGGGGTATGGTCTGTTATTTCCGGTGGAGCTTCTATCACAGATACTTTGGATCATGCTACGGTGGTAACAGGGCTCACTTACGGTGGCAACGAATTTGTCTGGACCATTTCTAATGGAGTGTGTGTGACCAAGTCAGACACGGTAGGTATTTACGTTGACCAGACACCAACACAAGCTGTGTTGCCAAGAGATACTACGTTGTGTTTCGAAGACTCATTTGAATTAGTTACTGAAGTGCCAGCGGTTGGTGTCTTTGAATGGACACTAGATGGCGACTTCCTCGATTACGATACTTCCGGTGTTAAAATTCTGATTACCGATATGGAGTTAGGGCAGTCTGAAATAGGCTGGTCCATTTCTAATGGAGTGTGTCCGGTGAGCAAGGATTCTATGATTGTGCGCAACGTAGCTCTTCCTGATGTTGACCTTGGTGAGGATGTCACCGCATTTGGTGGACGTACTGTTACACTGGCTCCTGTTGTGTCAGAGGGAACGGATTATACATGGAGCCCTTCTGAACTGTTTAGCGATGTCAAGGCATTGACACCAGACGTGCTGATTCAATCTACCACAACCATTGTTCTGGAGGTTGTTTCCGATTCGGGTTGTCTCGGTGTTGATAGTGTAAATTACATCGTGAAAGAGCTTGCGGACATACCAACGGGAATTACACCGAATGGAGATAACATAAATGATGTCTGGAACATTGCCGGACTCGAAAACTACCCTGAAGCAGAAGTTGTCATTTTTGACCAGAATGGGCGTGAGTTGTTCAGAAAAGTAGGTTATACCGAACCTTGGGACGGAACCTTTAATGGTGAAGCGCTTCCACGTGCTTCCTACTATTGGATAATTGATCTGCACGATGGCATAAATGAACCGATGAAGGGTATAATATCAGTCATGAAATAATGAGAAGGCTCAAATACATATTGGTTTTAGCGGCTGTACTCATATGCGGTATACAGGTTGCAGAAGCGCAGCAGGTTGGGCGCAATAGCATGTACATGCAGAATTTCTATGCAGTCAATCCGGCAGCCGCTGGTCTTGAAAATCACTTGGATGTGACGTTGGGTTATCGAAAGCAGTGGTTGGGGTTGAGCCATTCACCTCAGAGTTACTTCGTGAGTGCCAACATGCCGCTGAAGAAAGAACTACGGTCTCCGGCTACTTCATCACTTAAGATTAGTACACCAAATGCATATTCAGACCTTCTACCCAAGGACAGAAAGTCGAGAAGTGCCATTGGGGCTATGGTCAATGTGCACCAGTATGGCGCATTCAGGTATACCCAGGCTTATGCAACGTATGCCTTTCATTTGCCTATTACCAGAAAGCTGAACATCAGCTTTGGTGCCAATGCAGGTATCAATGCCAATTCGATAGATCAAGGGCTTATCACATTGGAAATTCCAGAGGATAGTTACTACGACCAAATCATCACTGATGCTCAGCAAAACTCAACCCTGCTGGATATCGATGTCGGTTTTATGCTGTACTCAAAGCGCATGTTTGTCGGTTATTCCACAGAACAGCTAATAGGCAATCGAATTTCTTTTGGTGGGTCAGCTCAGTTTGGAGAGTTGCTCGTGCATCATCGCGCATTACTAGGTGGTAATTTCAAACTTAACCGGGATTGGAAATTTGTGCCTAGTGGGTTTGTTTATTTCACCGGACAGTCATTGTTATCGGTAGAGGCAAATTTCAGAGCAGACTACCGTGATCAGATTTGGGGCGGGTTGTCTTATCGACATAAGGATGCCATTGTTCCAATGATTGGTATGTACATAAACAACCAGATTAAGATCGGGTATGCCTATGATTTCAACATTTCGAGTGTTAGAGAGTATATTCCATCCGGGTCACATGAAATCATGCTCGGGTTTATGTTCGGCAATAAACGCTTGGTGTTCTAATGAGAAATCTGCTTGTCATATTGGCGTTTTTAGTGGGCTCTATTCAAGTCCTGGGACAACCTCTGCTTGATTTAGATACTGTGCAGAAAGTGGCGGCTGTTAATTCGGTGGCTGAGGAAAGTCTTCCGCTGATGTCTCCAGATGGGCGTCTGTATTTTGTTCGATCCTTGTTTGAAGAAAATGTGGGTGGACAAAGGGCCGGTCAGGATATCTGGTATAGTAGCAAATCTGGTGATGGCTGGACTGCTGCGTCCAACAGCCTTGGCAAGTTAAATACCATTTTCAATAATGGAGTTGTGGGTATTGCTGATAGCGGGCGTACACTTTATCTAAATGGTTCTTATAGCAATAAGCTAGAGTATCAAACCGGGCTTTCTGTGACTCATTTCAAAAACGGAAAGTGGACTAAGCCAAAGCGGTTAAAGATGAAAGGCTTTAACCCCAGAAATGATTACTACACGTACTATTTAGATGATAACATGGGCGTGCTCTTTATGTCTTTTACTAAGGCTGGTTCTTCTAACGAAGACCTGTATGTCTCGGTGAAAAATGGAAATAAATGGAGCCGGCCAGAACATCTGGGAGATGCTATAAATACAGAGGAATCCGATTTTTCGCCATACCTGAGCGAGGATGGCAGAACACTCTACTTTTCGAGTTATGGCCATGGATCGAGGGGTCAGGCAGATATTTACATGTCTCGCAGATTGTCAGACTCTTGGTTAAACTGGGAAACTCCGGTGAATTTGGGTGAACCAATCAATTCAACAGGGTTTGATGCCTACTATTCGCTCGTAGGAGATAAGGCTTACTTCTCTAGCAATCGAGAAGGAAAGTTTTCAGATTTATACATGGCCAGTTATACTCCCATCATTCAGGAACAATTGGCCAGTGGGGGCAACGACTTAAGCGAGAGTAGTAGCGGAATTAGTCAGTTTAATGGTCAGGTGTACGCCACTAACCTCGATGTCTTGACTGCTATTGAAATACACGATGAAGAGGGCAATGTGGTGGAGACCATCACTGCAAACGAGAACGGTGAGTTTAAGCTCTCTAATCTGGAGAGTTACAAGACCTATTTTCTGGATCTGATTGTGGGGGATAGTACCATTGACCAGCCTGTGGTGTATGTAATCAATGCTGATGGTGAGCGCGTGTTTTTAAATCGTGATTTGATTTCCGGAAAATTCCCGTTTGAAACACTCGAAAGAGATGTAAGGGCCATAGTCGTGGCAGATGTGGTTGACAATACTGAGTTAAATCAAACTCACTTCCAGATAGAATCTGCCGATCATATTTCGCAGGACATTGTAGTTGAGTTACTGGATCAGGACAATAATAAACTCGAGGAAACTTCTGTAGATGGAAGTGGTGGTTTTGACTTGGGATCAATTCAGGTTGAGCGGTTGTACAGACTGGCTTCCCTTGAAGAAAAGATTCCTGAGGATTCGCGTCTGTATATTACCATCAATGGTGAGAAGAAAGAAGTGGATGGCAACATACTTCGGGGCATGTTGTTTAGAAAATTGAGCAATGGTTCGCTAGTGCTTCATCATTCTGGTGAAATGGCCGATAAAACTGTGTTTGGCTTTGATTATGGCGAGCTGGATGCAGAAGGCCATCGCGTAGCATTGTTAGATGAAGATGGCAATATTCTTCAGATAGTCGAAACAGATGAAAACGGAATGTTCGCGTTTTCGAAGCTTGATCCCGATGCCAATTACTCGATTCGTTCCTTAGATGAGGGCGACCAGGGATTGGCCATGTTCATGCTTGATGCTGAGGGAAATAAGAGAAAACTGTCTAAGCTGATAAGTGATGGGGGAGTCTTCAACGGTGTCATAGCTTCTGATACGGAGTTGTCTGTGGATGAAGAGATGTTCTACTTCGATTTTGCTGAATTACCACCTGCTGGTTCTAAGGTCTATTTGATGGATGAGAACGACAACGTGGTGGATTCTTCTTATGTGGATGCAGAGGGCGGCTTTCGGTTTAAGAAACTCTCTGGAAGTAATCAGCGAATTATGTTGGCAGATGTAGAGGATATGAGTGGGGATTTATCGCGTTTTATCGTGATAGATGCCACGGGAGAAGAGATTGCCATGGATGAAACCGGTATGACCGAAAAATCGGTGATTGGAGAAGAGGAAGCGGCTGCAACAGAAGAGTTCTCGTTTGATTTTAACAACCTTCCTCCTGACGGTAGTATGATCTATCTCAAGGATGAGAATAACAACATCATTGACTCAGCGTTGGTCGATGCGGATGGTGAATTTAGATTTACGAAGCTCAAGCCTGAGGGCAATTACAAAATGCAGTTGGCCAATGCCGAAGATATGAGCGGTGACCTGAGCAGCTTTATGATATTCGATGCAGAAGGTAATGAGATTGGATTAGATGAGACCGGAGAAACAGTATCCGAAGTTGTTGGCGAGGAAGCTGCTACCACAGAAGAGTATTCGTTTGATTTCTCAGATCTTCCACCAGAGGGATCCAAAGTGTACATACGGGATGAAAACGACCAGATTATCGACTCGGCCATTGTTGATGGAGATGGAGAGTTTAGGTTTACCAAACTCAACCCAGATAAGCAGTACCTGGTTCAGTTAGAGACTCCGGATGGTACTGAGTTTAATATGAGCCTCTTTAAACTCAAGAATAAGCGTGGAGAGGAGTTTGCTGTAACATATGAAGCACTTGAAAGACAGAATGCTCATTTCAATGCGCTTTCTGAAGAAGACAGAACTAGGTTCTACGACCAGTTCGAATTCGACTTTGCCCACCTTCCCAATGCAGGCTCAATGATTTATTTGCTCGATGTTTTTGGCAATGTGCTTGACTCGACCATGATCGACTCCACCGGCAAATTCCACTTTGATAAACTGGAACGTGAGCGATCGTATCTGTTGGTTGTCGGTGATGATGATTTTGACTTGAATAAAGGAGTGCTTTACGCGTTTGCGAATGGCATGTACAGAGAGCTTCCGGTGCTTGAGAATGGATTCTCATTCTATCCCTTGCAGGATGTTGATATGACAGAGTCAGAGTTTGATGTGGACCGTTTTCTTGTAATTACAGACGACCCTATTGCGGATGATGCTCAGGCCTATTTGTTTGAAGAGAACGCGAAAGAGTCTGTTCAGGTTGACTCAGCTGATATCGAGAAGGATGGTTCTTTCAAATTCGATAAACTCGATAAAGACAAGTCTTATTCCATGAAGTTTGACGATTCTATGGATGACGAAGACATGAAGTTGTTCTCTCTTTCTCAGGATGAAGTCAATGAAATTGATCAGGCCGAGGAAGGGTTCGGATTTAGTGGAGATGATTTAGCCGTGGTTAAAATGCCGGTTGTGAATGCTCCATCTGATAGATTCGAGGAAGATGAGTTGGGTGATTGGGTGTTCTATTTTGAGTTCAATAGCTACTTCCTAAACTCCGATCAGATCAAACAAATTGAAAAGGAAATAGCACCTAGATTAGCCAAATCACCAGCGGCTAGCATAGAGATAGAAGGACATGCTGATAACATCGGAGCTGAAGATGTAAACCTTAGAATGAGCTTACTTCGAATCTCAAATGTCATGTATCACCTCGAGATGAACGGGTTAGAAACGGACGAGATGCAGAAATACCCGAAGGGAGAAAAGAGCCCTGCAGCTAGCAATGAAACCGAAGAGGGTAGAGCTAAGAACCGAAGGGTTGAAATATCAATCGTAAAGTAAAATCCTTTTACCCAAGATAAGACTTGAGAAGCTTGCTTCTCGAAGTGTGTCGCAGTCTGCGAATGCCTTTCTCTTTGATTTGTCTTACACGCTCTCTGGTAAGGTCAAAAACTTCACCTATTTCTTCTAGCGTGAGCGGGTGCTTCCCTGTGAGTCCGAAGTAGAGTTTAAGAACATCAGCTTCTCGCTCTGATAGGGTAGCCAATGATCGCTCAATTTCTCTTCGCAACGACTCGTTTAACAAGTCTCGTTCAGGATTGTTGAGACTGTCGCCTTGAATAACATCATACATGTTTCGGTCATCGTCATCAGCGCCAGGTAGCGGAGCGTCCATCGAAACATGCCTTCTATTATTCTTGATGTTGTGTTGGACATCGCTGTCCTTCATTTCGAGTTCTACGGCTAATTCATCCACAGTTGGTTCACGCTCGTGTTCTTGCTCCAGTCGGGCAAATGCACGGTTGATTTTGTTGATGTTGCCAATCTTGTTTAAAGGCAATCGTACAATTCGTGCTTGTTCTGCAAGGGCTTGCAGGATGGATTGTCTGATCCACCAAACCGCATAAGAGATAAACTTAAATCCTCTGGTTTCATCAAATCGTTGTGCCGCTTTAATCAAACCCAGGTTTCCTTCATTGATCAAGTCTGGTAAGCTGAGCCCCTGATTCTGATATTGTTTCGAAACAGAGACAACAAATCTGAGATTAGCCCGGACCATTTTGGCCAATGCAGCCTGGTCTCCTTGCTTAATTCGCTTAGCCAATTCAACTTCCTGTTCAGCCGTAATCAGGTCTTCACGTCCGATCTCGGTGAGGTACTTATCCAGTGAAGCAGTTTCACGATTGGTTATTTGCTGGGTAATCTTTAGCTGTCTCATTGCAGAGTAAGTTTATTGCCCGATAAAATAACTTCATGAAAAGGGGTAATAAAAAAGGCGGTATTCAAAATTTTGAATACCGCCTTGTTAAAATCCAATGATTTTCAGGTGCTTACTCCGCTGGCTTCTTTTCAGGCCGCGGGATAAGTGCTTTTCTGGAAAGTCTCAATTTTCCTGTTTTTTGATCGATTTCGATCAACTTAACATCTACTTCTTCGCCTGTTTTGAACACATCTTCTACCTTTTCGATGCGCTTCCAGTCGATTTCAGAGATGTGAAGAAGTCCTTCTTTTCCAGGAAGAATTTCTACGAACGCACCAAATGCAACCAGATTTTTGATTTTTCCTTTATACACTTCACCTACTTCAGGCTTGGCAACAATGCCTTTGATCCATGTCATTGCAGCATCCATTCCCTCTTTGTTGTCACATGCGATTTGAACAACACCGTTGTTTTCATCTTCTGTGATAGAAATGGTTGTTTCTGTTTTAGCTTGAATCTCCTGAATCACTTTTCCACCTGGTCCGATCACAGCACCAATCTGATCTTTGTCGATCAAAATAGTCTCGATTCGAGGTACGTGTGGTTTGTAGTCTTCGCGTGGTTCAGAGATGGTCTTCATCATTTCATTCAAAATGTGAGAACGACCTTCTTTCGCCTGGTTCAATGCTTTCTCAAGAATTTCATAAGAAAGACCGTCTACCTTGATATCCATCTGGCAGGCAGTAATTCCTTCTGTCGTACCTGTTACTTTGAAGTCCATATCACCCAAGTGATCTTCATCACCGAGAATGTCAGACAAGATTTGGTATGAACCATCTTCACCAACAATCAATCCCATGGCAATACCACTTACAGGACGCTTGATTTTAACACCTGCATCCATTAGACCCAACGTACCGGCACAAACAGTAGCCATAGAAGAAGAACCGTTTGACTCAAGAATGTCAGAAACGATACGAATCGTGTATGGGTTTGCTTCACCTTGTGGAATCATTCCTTTAAGTGCTCTCAAAGCAAGGTTTCCGTGTCCTACTTCTCTTCTGGATACACCGCGAATAGGTCGGGCTTCACCCGTTGAGAATGGAGGGAAGTTGTAGTGTAGCAAGAATTTTTCAGTGCCTTCTACCAAAGCACCGTCAATCATCTGCTCATCTAGTTTCGTTCCTAATGTAATGGTCGTAAGAGATTGAGTTTCACCTCGGGTAAACACAGCAGAACCATGCGTTCCTGGAAGGTAATCAACCTCACTCCAGATAGGTCGTACTTCTGTGGTTTTACGTCCATCCAATCGCTGACCTTCAGATAAGATCATCTTACGCATGGCTTGTTTTTCCACATCGTGGAAGTACTTGCCTACTAAGTCGGCTTTTTCATCCTGATCTTCTTCGCTCAATGTAGCTAAGAACTCATCTCTAAGTGCTTTGAAAGCATCAGATCGATCGTGCTTAGCACTAGCTGAAGTTGCAATAGCATAGCACTTGTCAAAACAATAAGCGTGAACAGCTGACTCCAACTCTTCGTCATTGTTTTCATGGCTGTACTCTCGTTTTGGGCTTGATTTTTCAATCTTACCAGCCAAATCCAACTGAGCCTGACAATGTGTTTTGATTTCTGCGTGAGCTGCTTTGATTGCTTCAAGCATTTCAGCTTCGCTCACTTCATCCATTTCTCCTTCTACCATCATGATGTTGTCCATCGTGGCAGCTACCATGATGTCAATATCACATTCTGCCATTTGAGCGAATGTTGGGTTGACGATAAACTCTCCATTGATTCTTCCAACTCGTACTTCAGAAACCGGTCCTGCAAAAGGAATATCGGAAACCGAAATAGCAGCTGAAGCTGCTAGACAAGCAAGTGCATCAGGTTGAGTTTCTTTATCAGAAGAAATAAGGCTAACCATTACCTGTGTGTCGGCATGGTAGTCACCAGGGAACAGAGGTCTAAGAGCTCTGTCAATAAGTCTCATGGTAAGCACTTCTCCATCAGATGGACGTGCTTCACGTTTGAAAAATCCTCCAGGGAATTTACCAGTAGAGGCATACTTTTCTCTGTAATCTACAGTGAGTGGTAAGAAGTCCACTCCTTCTTTAGCATCTTTTGCAGATACTACTGTTGCAAGCAACATGGTTCCTCCTTGCTTGACAACTACCGAACCATCAGCTTGCTTGGCAAGCTTACCAGTTTCGATAATAATGTCATCACCATTACTCGGTGTGATGACTTGATTTGTTCCAATTAACATAATAAATAAACGATAAGTGTGAATACAAAAAAAGGCAATGAATATTGCCTTTTCCTATAATATTCGGAAGATTACTTCCTTAGATTTAATTCTTTAATAATGCTTCTGTAACGCTCAATGTCTTTGTTTTTGAGGTAGTTAAGAAGACTTCTTCTTTTACCAACAAGCTTAATAAGTGCTTGCTGTGTAGCGAAATCCTTTCGGTTCGCTTTTAGGTGTTCTGTGAGGTGACTGATTCTATAAGTAAAAAGGGCAATCTGTCCTTCTGCTGTACCAGTGTCTGTAGTAGCTTTTCCGTGCTTGCTAAAAATCTCTTGTTTCTTTTCGCTTGTCAAATACATTGCTTCAGCTATATCTTTCTTATTAAGGGGCGCAAAGATACGTTTTTCTATCTGTGCACCAACCTCTTATTTAATTTTTAATGTATCCGATGAATTGAGAGATTTTTTCTTTCAAATCCTTTCGTTCCACAATAAAGTCGAGGAAGCCGTGTTCCAACACAAATTCACTGGTTTGGAAACCTTCTGGCAAGTCTTTCCCAATCGTCTCTTTTACCACACGTGGTCCGGCAAAACCAATAAGGGCACCAGGCTCAGCTATGTTGATATCGCCAAGCATTGCAAAAGAAGCAGTCACTCCACCAGTAGTGGGATCTGTCAGGAACGAAATGTACGGAAGGCCTGCCTCACTGAGACGTGTAAGCTTGGCACTTGTTTTTGCCATTTGCATTAGAGAGAATGCTGCTTCCATCATTCGCGCTCCACCACTTTTACTAATCATGATGAAGGGCATCTTGTTTTCGATGGCATAGTCGATCGATCGCGCAATCTTTTCTCCTACAACAGCCCCCATACTACCTCCAATAAACTGGAAGTCCATACAAGCAATAACCACTTTTCTTCGGTTGATTGCACCGGTGGCCGTGCGCACAGCATCGTGCAAGCCGGTTTTTTTGATAGAACCCTTAAGTCGATCAGCGTACTTCTTTGTGTCTTCAAACTTCAAAGGGTCTCCAGAAATCATGTGTGGATTGATCTCCTTGTAACGATTGTTGTCAAATAGTATCTGAAAGTACTTGAGAGAGTCAATTCGCTCGTGATAACCACAGCTCTCGCAGACCCACTGAGAATGTGCATGCTCTTCAGAGCTTACCACATGGTTACACTTTCTACATTTATACCAAAGCCCCTCGGGTGTTTCTTTCTTTTCTTGTGTTGGGGTACGAATACCCTCCGTCATTCTCTTGAACCAGCCCATGCTAATTTCATTTAAAATCGGGGCAAAGCTAAGTCAAATTCTATCAATGGCTCAAGCTTAGAAAGGATAGTTAATTGCGAGGTTAAACGTGAAACCTGGTCTGTAAGACTTCGTCCAATCTTCATTTCTAGGCAAGTCGTTGGATGCGCGATTGTTATACGCTTCGAGCCACATGTTCTGCGTTTTTGTCTTTGGCTGGAAAAACCAGCGTTCGCCAGAGGCCAGGGAGGGATTGTGCAATTGAAATCCGCCATCCAATCGGAGGATAAAGAAGTCAAAATTGAGCCTGACGCCAGCACCTGGAGAAATAGCTAACTCTTTATAGAATCGATTCAACTCGAAGTTGGCTCCAATACGCTGTGGATCGTAGTTCAAAATCCAGATGTTGCCAATGTCTGAGAAGAGTGCACCTTCAACTTGCTCTATGATTTCAAACCGATACTCTATGTTCAGTTCCAAATGTGTTTCGCCAACCTGATCTATACCAAAAGTGGCTGTGTCAGATAAAGAACCAGGTCCTAAAGCCCGAGCACGCCAACCTCTGATGCCGTTTGATCCACCAGCAAAAAAGCTACGCTCGAATGGCAGGGTATTTAAGTTTTGGAAGGGAGCACCCAGACCACCAAAAAAACGATAGACCATTTTCGATGTTCGGGTTAGGTTGACGTATTGCGCAAAATCAAAGTCGACCTTGGCATACTGCGAAAACGCAATTCCATCTATGGTGTAAGAATCTGATGAAGCGTCATAGGGAATAGACAAGGTCTTACTCACCGCTCGTAAAAGGTTTCCAGCTGTTTCAACATTGATTTTGTAGTAGTGGTAGTTCTTCAGAGAGTTGTTTAAGTCAATGGTTGTATTCGAAAACGATATACGACCTGCAGGAATAATATGGTTACTGTAACTATTGATAAGTAGGGAGTTATTCGTAGCCAGGAGTTGGCTCTCAAATTCTTTTGACTTCTGAAGATCAATGACACTCAGGTCGATAGGCGTGTAAACGAGTAAATCCTGTTTGAAAAGCCTCATATTCCACGAGTATGAGGTGTTGAGCAGTGTCCTGTTATACTGCGGCCTGACCTGTCGGTCAGTTGAGGCAGAAATAATGGTTTTTGGCTCTTTGATCCACGACAATTCGCTGGATCGGTTTCGAAGTAAAAAGTCGGGAATGGTGAGGCTCACCTGCGTACCAAATTCGAACGTGTTGAAGATTTTTGTCTTCTCAATGACCTCGTTTTGTTGATCGCTTGTCGTGCTATTTGTTCTTTGAGATTCTAGCCCGCCATATATTTTCCAGTCCAGTTGCTCCGCCCCTCGAAAAAGATTCCGGTTTTTGTAATTGATTCCCGCGTTAATACCCAGGTTGCCCGATCGGTTTGTTCCTGTTGTCTCAAACGTGAGTGCATGTCTGGGTGCCTTTGACAAGTTGATAATCATGTCAAGGTGGTTCTCTTCAGATTCAATATCAGAGGGTTCGAACTTTAAGTCGATGAACTTGAAATTGTTCAGTGCACTGATGCGCTGATAGGTATATCTCGTTTTATCCAGATTATACATATCTCCCGGATTGACGCTTATGTTACGAGATAAGCGAAGAGGGCGCACATAGGGTTTGCCAAAATGCAAAAACAGATATGATCGGTAGAAGAGAGAGTCAAGTCCAAACTCGCTGGTTTGGGCCAGATTGAAGTTTTCGTTGACGATGACCTTATTGATGTAATGCTTTTCGTGCGATTTTTCAATGATCGTGTCACGGCCGTCTATGTTACCAGATTGCCGGAGGTTTCTCAGTCGTATTGAAATGTTGAATCGCTCTCCCTCCAGATTGGTATCCACGTCAAAAATCACGTGAATCTTTTCAAACGAATAATAACCTCTGTTTTTCAACTCTTCACTGATGAGCTTTCGCTCATTGTCCAAATCCTCTGTGTCGAATCGCTTACCCGGATAAAGCTTTAAGTCGAGTTTTTTCGTGTTAAACTCTCTGATAAGCGCTGTATCCTCAAAAGCCATGCTTATTCTTCTCAACCGATATGCCGGCCCCGAGTGAATGTAATAGTGTAATTCGGCCGTGTTGTGATCGAGAAGCGCATAGGTCCGCACCCTCGCATTAAAGTAGCCGCTGTTGTGCAGGTGTCTCAGTATTTGGTCTTCACTTTTTTCAAGGAGCAGGGGCTCGTAGATCACCGGAGCCTCACCCACGGTGCTACGCAAATACTGGTTGAATTTTTTTTCTTTTCTGTGCGTTTCGGCAAAATTCCAGATGCCCAGATGAAACGGAACCAATCCGAGTATCCTCCTGTTCGGTGATTGTTTGATTATGCCTTTTATGTCGGACTCGTCCAGCTCAAATTCGTGAACCTTGTTTTCGTTTATGTGGATAACTGACCTTGTAACAAGGTGTTGCCCGTCTTGAATATGCCGCGTAGGCTTACAAGAAACAACAGTACCAATCAGCACAGTGAATAATATGACTCGGTGAATGAGCCTCATAAATAGTCGGACTTATCTTTGGCCAAAGCTAAGGGTAAATGAACCTTCCTTATGATTTCGAAAAATGAAATAAAACGCGTTAAGTCTCTGCATCGAAAAAAAGGCCGCGACAATGAGAATTGCTTTTTGGTGGAAGGTGATAAAATGGTCGGTGAGGCCATTGATAGCCCATATGACATTGTCCAGTTATACGTAAGAGAAAACTCGCAATGGTCAGATAAAGAAGGAGCAAGGTTGATCTCTGAATCAGAGATGAACCAAATTAGCACATTAAAAACACCTTCACCTTCATTGGCTGTGGTGCGTTCTCGGTCTATCAAGAATGGTGGAGTTGAGAATAAAACACTGGTGCTTGACGGTATTAGTGATCCGGGCAATCTGGGGACCATCATTCGCACAGCCGATTGGTTTGGGTTTAAACACGTGGTGGTATCGGAAAACACTGTAGAAGAATATAATCCGAAGACCGTTCAGGCCAGCATGGGGAGCATTTTTCGGGTACAGATACATCGCACTCAGCTCGTTCCTTTTATCGAGCGCATCAAACAAGAGCGTATTCCTGTTCTGGGTGCGGTTTTGGGTGGTGACAATAGTGCCAATATGGGAGCATATCAGAGTGCTTGTCTGGTGATTGGAAGCGAATCTCACGGAATTTCTCAAGAGGTCTTGAAACAACTCGATGTAGGCATAACAATACCTCAAAAGGGTGGGGCGGAGTCACTCAATGCATCGGTAGCAACAGGTATTTTGTTGCATACATGGTCTTGCTAACCTTCAAAGTTGAACGCCAAAACAAAAATGCGGGAATGAAGCTCATCAATGGGTTTTGAAAACTTCGTTTGGTCCTGAACAATGATGTTGTTCATGCTGTAGCTGAATTTAAGTTCAGGACTGAACTTAAAATACTCCAGAAAAAAATCAAATCCCACGCCAACCTCGGCATTGTAATTACTTCGCTTTAGCTTGACAATAAACTGTCCAAGCTCATCTACCTGATTATCTACAAACTCTTGCGAAGCCAGGTCTGCGCTGTAATTGAATCCTACCATCACATAGGACGCAAAGTTGTTGACGCGTTTTGATCGATACTTCAGGAAAAGCGGTGCTTCTACGAACGTAGATTCAATGGTGCGTACCAGTGGAGAAGGAGCGGGTCCGTTTACATCGTAAAAGTGGTAATGAAGATCACGTGAGGCAAACGCTATTCCAGGAGTGAGTCTTAATCCAAAGTGTGGCCCGAAATGCAACTCTGAAACTACGTGGATAATAAACCCGGGCTGTGTTTTTTGAGTTAGAGAGATTAGAGAGTCTCCCTTTGTTAAATCCTGACGGAGCTGAAAACCATTGCTGCTTAAACCAAGCTGAAAACCAAAGTGAATAATCTTACTGTCAAACTTTGGAAGATTATCTGGGATGTCACGCTGGGCATATACCGAAGAAAATATCGGTAAGAGCAAGAGAAGTAATATGAGCCTGATGTGATTCACAATCGATTAAACGAGGACAGTGGACGATTATTTTTCTGCTAGGTAAATTGTGGCAATGCCAAATGTTAGACGGTATTCTTTGATGTTTTTGTACCCAATATCATCCAGAAACTTAATAAACTCTTTTCCTTCGGGAAAAGCATTTACAGATTCGGGCAGATACGTGTAAGCGCGTTTATCTTTCGAAATCAGCTTCCCAATCATGGGCAAGATGTATTTGAAGTATAGCCAGTAAACCTGTTTCATAGGGAATGATCTCGGTTTTGAGAACTCAAGTACAGCCAGTGGATAGCCCGGTTTAAGCACGCGGTGAATATCGGCCAAACCAGCTCTTAGGTTTTGAAAATTTCTCACGCCAAAGGCCACCGTTATTGTTTCGAAATGATTATCCGGGAATTGGATGTTTTCGGCATCACCGAGTTGCAATTCGATTAACCCATCGAGTCGCTTTTGAACCATCTTTTGCTTGCCCACATCTAGCATTCCGGCCGAAATGTCGATTCCGACAATCTTCTTTGGTGCCAGCTTAGACAGTTCTACGGCAAAGTCTCCCGTGCCGGTAGCCACGTCTAAAATGCTCTCCGGGTGATATTTCTTGACCAGATTCACGGCCTTTCTCCTCCACAGCTTATCGATATTCATGCTGAGTAGGTGATTGAGCCGATCATATTGACCAGAAATGTTGTCGAACATTTCTGCTACCTGCTCTTTTTTACTGCCATCGCTGTTATACGGGGTGATTTTTTCTGCTGGATTTTCCATTCTTAACCGACCATTATATGCTCTTCGGGGTAAGCGTAGTTTGTACTGATGATTTTTCGCGCAAAGGCAAATATGATAGAAAGGGTTCCCAATCGTCCAATGAACATAGAAACAATTAGAATTAGCTTGCCGCTATCACTTAACATACCTGTGATTCCAGTACTTAGACCACAGGTAGAGAATGCCGAAACTTCTTCAAAGACGAGGTCAATGAATCCTCTGTCTGGCATATCTAGAATATGCTGCTCTGTCAGAGTGAGCGCGTACACGCAAACCAACATGCCTATTCCAAATGTCATCAGCACCGTAAAAGCCTTAAGCACATCATCGTTTGGAATTGTTCTTCCCAGAACCTCTACATTCTTTTTGCCTTTGATAATTGACCAGGTATTGATACAGATAAGCGCGAATGTTGATGTTTTAATTCCTCCTGCAGTTGAGAAGGTATTACCACCCACAAACATCATGAATATGAGCATGAATATGGTAGCGGTAGACAGGGAGAAAATGTCGGCCGTATTTAGTCCGGCAGACCGAACAGATATACTTTGAAACAGAGCGATAATGGACTTTTCGACAAAACTATGACCGTCTAATGTGGTGTTCCATTCCGCCACTAAATAGAGCACAATACCTACTCCGATCAGAATCATATGTGTGCGAACAGCCAGTATGGTACTCATGTGCGGTCGCTTCCACGGATGACGTAATCTCTCTCTCATCTTACTGGGAGAAAACAGGTCAAACAACACAGTAAAACCAAAAGCCCCAAGTAAAATAAGACCTGCTACCACCAGATGTATCAGATAAGCCTCTCTCATAAACGGAGCGTACATGCCATCGGTGACCGTTGAAAAACCACCGTTGTTAAAGGCTGAAATGGAGTGGAAGATTCCGAAAAAGAACTTATCGCCCTCAGAGTCAAAAGGCATGTCAGGGGTGATTAGAAAGTAGATCAGCAATCCACCAACGATTTCTATGACAGCGCTGAGAACAAACACTTTTACGAGCATTCCTTTGGCGTTGAAGAACGCATCTTTCGTGATGAAATCCTCGATGATATCGTCCTGCTTTAAACCAAAACCGACCCGGTTTAAAAAGGCGGCCAGATAAGCAAACGAAACAATGTTCAAACCTCCGAGTTTCATCAGCAACATAATGACCATTAAGCCTTTATATGTGAAGAATGTTCCCGTATCCTCAACAATAAGCCCGGTTACACAAGTGGCGCTGACCGAGGTAAATAAGGCATCTATAAAGCCCATATGACCTTCCTCTACAGTCATTTCCGGCATCATAAGCAAGATAGTTCCACCGGCAATAATCACCAGAAAGGAGAAAATGAAGATGGTGGAAGGGTGAAGCTTGATATTTGAGATGAGGTTCGTGTTATCGCTCAGCTCAAGAAACACGACTATGAACAGGTAGAACTGAATGAGCACAACCGACAGCGCTGCCAGGCTGCTTAACCCAAGTGAATTAAACAGTGTTTCAATCAGAAGTACATCAAACAGGTTGTAGCTCAAGCCTTCTATGAGCAACCAGAGAACCATGATGCCTTCAAACCAGTTTTTCCTGATGTATTGCCGCGGAGAAAAATCATAGAAGACTTTCACCAGATAATGAAACACGTAATAGCCAAATGAGGCTTCTACAATCCATTGCAGCATGCGAGCCGTTTCGGCATCGTGATCGTACCCATGATAGCTAAATAAGCTGCCTATGGCCACAATGGAAATGATAAATGAGACGATTTTTAGGCGCCTCAAATTCTTCAACTTGCTGTTGTAGATGAAGAGGTTAATTTGTTCCCTTATCGGCCTGAGATCCACGTTAGAAATGTTTCTTTATTTCTTCTGTCAGATGATCAAGTGTAATCGAAACTACTCCGGGAAACTGGCATGCCCATCCTCCCGCTAAATTTGAGATGGACGCGATTTCTTTCAATGGCATGTTCGAGGCCAGGGCACAGGTTGCTGTGGCTATAACCGTATCTCCCGCACCAGAAACGTCAGCAATGATTCTTCGGTGAGCGCTTATGTGATGTGCTTCATTTCCGTTTGTGATAAAGACACCGTGCTCTGATAGCGTAAAGAATGCCGAGTCAACGGGCATTTTTTTCGTCAACCTGTCAAACGCGTTCTTCAGTGAGTTCGCTTCTGCCTTTATACTGTCATCATCAAGACCTTCGGTAAGTTCCTTCATGTTTGGCTTAAAAAGCGATGCTCCAGCGTATGAAAAGAAGTTCCGCTTCTTAGGGTCAACTGCCGTTGGAATTCCCAGTTGCTTAGCCTTGTTTATGGTCCACTCGATGGTGTTTTTTGTCAATACACCCTTGTCATAGTCTTGAAACACAATGGCATCAAATGATTGCTCCAGAAGCTCATTCAGTTGCGCTATCAATCGCTTCTCCTCGTTTGAGTCTAGTGGGTTGGTAGATTCCTCATCTACCCGAATTACATGGGTCGAGGAACTCATCAATCTTGTTTTTATACTGGTTGGGCGCTGTTCAGAGGTTATCAGGCTCTTATTACTTAGGCCAGATTCCTCCATTAACTCTTTCACTCGTTTACCGGCATCATCATCACCGACCACAGAGCAGAGCATTACTTCTGCGCCCAAGCCGGCAATATTCAGCGCCACGTTGGCCGCCCCACCTAGTCTGAATTCCTTCGTGGTTAAATCAAAAACCGGTACTGGGGCTTCTGGTGAAATCCGTTTCACGTTTCCATGGTAATACGCATCGAGTATTACATCTCCGATCACCAGAATCTTCAGCGATCTGAATTTCGATACCATTTGGATAAGGGAAGACTGACTCATGTTTAGTGTAATGCAGATAACGCTTGTGCGATTCTTGAAATGGCCGTGCGAAGCTCTTCTTCAGAGGCTGCATAGCTTAATCGTATGTACTCTGGCGAACCAAATGCAGATCCTGGAACCGTGGCCACATGTGCCGTATTCAATAAATACATGCAGAGATCAGAGGCTGTTTCTATCCGTGTTTCGCCATGCGATTTGCCGAAGTAGTAATCAACTTTCGGAAATAGGTAAAATGCACCTTCCGGCTCATTACACACCAACCCTTCTATGGCAGATAGTCCCTCGATCATGATTGTTCTTCGTTTGGCAAACGCATCCACCATGTATTGAATTTCTTTTGGGTCTAACTCCATGGCTGCCTTAGCTGCTATTTGGCTGATGCCAGAGGTAGCGCTGGTAAACTGGCCCTGCATCTTTGTGCAAGCCTTAGCGATGAACAAAGGAGCCGCAATATATCCCAGTCTCCAGCCGGTCATCGCAAACGATTTCGATACACCGTTTACCGTAATCACCCGGTCATATAACTCGGGGATACGCGCTATAGAGAAATGACCTTCATCAAATCGTATGTGCTCGTAGATCTCATCGGAAATGATATACAGATTCGGATATTTCTCGAAAACTTTGCCCAGAGCCCGAAGCTCGGCCTCGGAGTAGGCTCCACCTGTTGGGTTTGAAGGAGACGAGAACATGAAGAGCTTGATGTCGTCAGTCAATATGGAATCCAGTCGTTCCGGTGTTAGCTTAAAATCGTCTTCTACCCCGGCTTTCACTTCTACTAACTCACCCTCGGCAAACTCGATCATTGCTCTGTAACTTACCCAATATGGTGTGGCCACAGCCACTTTGTCTCCAGGATTGATCAGGCATAACACCACGTTCATCAAGCTTTGTTTTGCTCCGGTAGAAACCACAATTTGATCAGCGCTGTATTCGAGTTTATTATCTCGCATCAGCTTCTCTGAAATGGCTTGCCGCAGCTCAAGGTATCCTGCCACCGGTGGATAGTGAGAGTAATTTTCTCGAATAGCTTCTACTCCAGCTTCCTTGATGGGGTCTGGTGTGTTAAAATCCGGTTCGCCTAAACTCAAGTTGATAACATCGATGCCCTGTGCTTTCAGGACTCGGCTTTTCTGAGACATGGCTATTGTTTCAGATTCTCCAAGCCGTTCAATGCGATTAGAAAGTGCTGTCATATAAGCAAGTGATAATACGGGCAAATCTACGTAATTGAGAACTCTCAAACTTCACCCATTTCTGTGTTTTGAGCTTTCCGTGGAAATATGCAAATTGCATGAGGGTACGAAACCAAAATAGTCTCCAAAGTCTGCGGTTGGGAAGTTTTTTCTCAAAACTGAACTGTCGGGAGTCTCTTCTCGTATGAGTAGGTTGATAGTTCGTTAATCACAGGCGTGATAGTCGGTCGTTTTAGAGAATGCCTAATCCCTCGAAGCATAGCTGGCCATATCAAGGCTCGTGGTTTTTGAATCGTACCTGCAACTAAGAATTCAATTACATGGTAAAGCTAGCATCGCTATCTGCCCGTCACTTTGTGCCTGAGTTTCTGTTTCCGATTATTGACCTCGGGTTAGATCAATCTTCAGAACTCAATTTGATCAGAAGAGTCCGAACGCTGAATGTTCTGATTTTGGTTTTAGGGGTGATCCCTATTTACTACATAATATTCTACTATAAGCTCGGGGTGTTCGAATTGGCAATAGCTGAAGTATGCACTTCTATTACAACGTTGGCCGCCTTCTTTTTTATATGGAAAAGGAAGTTTTACTGGGCCATTATGTATACGCACTATACCAATATATCATGGATGTTTTTCTACTCCACGAGTATTGGCCCTGAAGCCGGATTGTCCTTGTTTTACCTACTTGCTTCATTCATCCCGTTATTCGTGTATGACACTAGGAGGGAAAGGACTGGGCTTATTGTTGGCTTTGTACTACTGGCCATATATAGTTATCTCGATTTCTATGTCGAGTTCAAGCCCTATGGAGATTATCTGATAGATCTGCCTACCCGAAAAATGCTCTTCTTAAGCTATCTCCCAACTAACATTCTGATCGCTCTTTACTCATCCTTCTTGATTGTGAAAACCAATCAGCGCCTATTCGAAAAGCTCACTTCGCTGAACGATCGCGACGTGATGGCTGTTTCCTCAGGGCATATTGGAATGTGGAGATACATTGTGGAGAATCATCAATTTGAGTTCTCTGATCAGGCTCACGTTATCTCCGGTGTTACGAGACAGGAGTTGCCTTTTCTGGCTACCAATTGGAAACGACTTGTTGTGGTGGAAGACAGGCATATTTTCATCAGTCTGATGAAACAATTGGCAGCTAATAGTATTCGCGATAGGCAGCACGCAGAGTTTAGAATCAAGGGAAGCGATGGCAAGGTCAAAACAATCAAATCCTCATTTCAGGTAATACAGCATGAGTCGGGTAACCGTGTGCACTCTGTGTTGGGTTCTATTCTTGACATTACCAGGGAGAAAGAGCGTGAGAAGGAGTTGGTGAATGCACTGGAAAAAGCGAAAGAAGCTTCCCTCGCGAAGTCTAATTTTCTCGCGAGTATTAGCCATGAAATAAGAACGCCTCTCAATGCCATAATAGGTATTACAGACATTTTGCAAAACGATTTAAAAGGCTCGGCTCAGGAAGAATTGGTAGAGAATCTTTCGCTGTCGTCTGTCAACCTGTTGCAGTTGCTTGATGAAGTACTCGACTTTAGTAAGATTGAAGCCGACAAGATTGTCGTTCAGGAAGAGAGATTTGAACCAGGTGTTTTCTTCTGGGCTTTTGAAAAGACTGTTCAGAGTCTGGTTCAAAATGAGAAGCTGATGTACACGCAGTCAGTCCATCAATTGCCCTCTGTGCTTTATGGGGACAAAAGGAAGCTACATCAGTGTTTGTTGATTTTTGTGAGTAATGCACTGAAATATACGATCGAAGGAGAGGTTCGATTAGAGGTCAACGCAGTAGACATTGGTGAAGGAAAGCTCAGGTTGACATGCCGGGTTTCCGACACCGGTATCGGCATTAAGAAAGAGGAACTTGAACACATTTTTGAACGTTTTAGAAGAGCAGTGCCAATAGAACATGCCTCTTCCAGTATGGGAGGCACTGGGCTCGGACTAGCCATTGCCGACAGATTGACGCAGCTTTTAGGGTGGGAGATTGATGTGGAAAGTGAAGAAGGTAAGGGAAGTGTATTTGCACTCCATGCCGAGTTTTACATTCCAGATAAGACTGGTTCCAAACAGTCTGTTCTTTCGCGGAAAGAAGATTTTGATAACCATGCAGTTCGAATGTTAATAGCCGAAGATGATGAGACCAATGTGTTTGTCATGAAGGCCTATTGCGATCGGTTAAACTACCAGGTAGAATTTGTTTCCAGTGGCGATCAGGTATTAAAAGCCTTAGAGGAAAAGACCTTTGATGTGGTATTGTTGGATGTTCAAATGCCCGTTTTGAGTGGTATAGAAACACTGAAGATTATTCGGGAAAGATTTCTGGAGTTACCCGTACTCATGTGCTCGGCCAATATTTTGGTGGATGTAATTGAAGAGGCTAAAAAACTAGGTTCAGATGACTACATCACAAAACCTGTCCAGTTCAATGATTTCAGGAAGATTATCGAAAAGCATGTGCATACGAATTAGGCCATGAAGAGGAGCTATTAATCATCGGAGTAATTGGGTTTTTCTCACTTCTCAATAGTCGATTTCAAAGTCTAAGTTTTTGGCAAAATCAACACATAGTTTCATGTCGTTTAATCCGATATGAGCGTTGTATATTCTTCTTTCCTCGTTCAGCTTTTTGATTGTCTCGTAGAGGTGAATGCAATCAGCCTCGGCTACTTTTTTAGCAGTATCAAATCCGGCTTCGAATAACACATAAGCGAACGTGTGATTTACCCACCTAATCCTGGACAGATCTGATAATCTGGTAAGCTTCTGTATGTTTTTTCTGCTTACTCCAGATTTGTTCGAAAGGTCATTCCTTTTTTGGGGAGTTAGTACTTCTCCGTATAATTTCAATGAGTCTTTTATTCCAATTCTTTCTAGTTTACCTGCAACTTCATCGTCAATATCAGGGAAGTCCTTTATCTTATTAGGTTTCTGCAGATAGCCATTAATCTCTGCTCTCAGCACTTCTAAAAACCGGACTGGTATATCAAATTGTCTTGAAAGCTCCGGGAGCTTCTTTTTGTTTTTTAGCGCTTTCTGTAATTCTTCGAGGTTCTCAAAGCTGTGTTCTTTAAGTTTATTCAGGTTGTCATCAGTATTCTCCTTGAGTATCATTCTGCTTGGAATCAAGTATGCTGATTTTAGCACCTCTTTGTAGTTGTCAATACTTATACTTCTTAAATCAATGTAGTATCCCATTTTCTTGTTATTCACTTAAAAGAACTAGTTGTATGCTAACCTCGCTTAATGCAGTGGTCACAACCAAATCATACACGTTTGCTGGTAGATTGCCAACTAATAAAAGTAACCAATTAGGTTCGGGTTTGTCAGAAATACTTGGCGCCTGAAACGATTATTCCGTATGGGGTTTAGGTGTCTTTGCTTAGGTTGAATCCCTAGGCCTTCCACAACAGATTCATCTCATTGGTCAGAATGAAAAAACCCCATTGCTTGACTAGGCGATGGGGCTTGAGTTTAAAGGGATAGTCTTCACTAGACTTTCACATAAAGCGGTTATGGATTAATTTATTACAAGAGACCCAGTCATTCCTTGAGTAAAAGTGGTAAGACCGGGGGTGTTCCAACAGGGAGATGGAATGCCAACTCCTGATGGAGGAAAACCCGAGCATGCTGATCCTAAGGTAGGATTTGAAAGTTGTAGACCATACGAGGTTATGTCCACCCCAACTACCCAGAAGCCTGCTGGAGCAGTGTACGTGTTGGCCCCTCCAACAGCCACGTTAACAGTGGTAGCGAGTGCCGATCCAAAACAAGCTGGTATAGGTGCGATATACACATCTACAGCGTGTGGGCAATTGGTGTTGTTTTGAATAGTAATTGACTGAGCCTTGACTGAAGCGCTTATAAGCAGGGTAGCCAAGATTGTAAAAAATAAATTTTTCATAGTGATTGGTTAAAATTGATAATAGTGACAATATACTTTTTTCAAAAGGAAGCACCAAAGCAAACGATGCATCCGAGCATTCTGAGAATCGAAGAAGTGTGTTTTTTAGGTAAAGTTCCAAGCACAAAAGCATCTGAAACCGTGTATATAAAAGGCACGGAATAATCGGTGTCTTTTACGATGGATGATCATAGTCTGGTGGCCCAATCAGGACTATTACATGGTCCTGTCTGCTCCGAGCAATGGATGAGCCCCGATTTGTTTCACTCATCGTGTCTTTCTCCATTGCGTGGTCACTCGAGCAAGCTCCATTCACAGAATGAAAAAAGCCCGCTGCGCATTGCACAACGGGCTTCATCATCTAGTGACCCAATCAGGACTCGAACCTGAAACCTGCTGCTTAGAAGGCAGCTGCTCTATCCAGTTGAGCTATTGGGCCGGTTGCTCAACAATAAAGGCCTCAAAGAGGCCTTTTGTCGGGGTGGCAGGATTCGAACCTGCGACCTCCTGCTCCCAAAGCAGGCGCGATAACCGGGCTACGCTACACCCCGAAAACTTTTTCGCCAAAACCAAAATGCCCTCGCGAAAAGGACGGCAAATGTATGACTTATGGCGATACTTAAAACATCAAAACTTTCTGTCGAAAGTCAATTTGTTTTTTGCGGAGAGAGAGGGATTCGAACCCTCGATACCCTTACGAGTATAACACCTTAGCAGGGTGCCGCTTTCAGCCACTCAGCCACCTCTCCTGTTCCTTTTTTCAAAGGAGGCGCAAAAGTAATCGTTTAATTGATTTTCGAAAGTCAATTTCTTAATCTTTCGATGAAAACCTTATTGCCAATCAAATTTATCATCCAGGCATCCTTCGAAAAGATGCGATGAGCCCATTTCAAGAACACCCGTGTTCGCTTGGTCGGCTTGGTGGGGCGCGGTTGATTTTCTTGTCGGGGTTCGCCCGCAAACTCAAAGCAATGAACGTTCGGATTCTTCGCATGAAAATCCTGAACTATATCCGTTATGGTCATCATAATGGAGTAAAACTCACCGGCATTGGTCATGATATATTCCTCGCCATCATACTCCTCGTTGAGTACACCAAAAACAATGTTCACCGCTAGAATATCTGTCTTCTTACGTCCAAATCTTACTTCATAGTCGATTCCGGCATCTGTTGTGAAATAGTAGACACCTGCCGAGTCGATCTGTGGTGGGGTATATTTAAAGACCTTTGGCATTTGATAGGATATGAGCGCAAGTTTATGAATTATATTTGGCGCCTTTGACATGGCAGAAAAGTTTGCGAAATGGGTAGGTGGAGCTATTGGATGGGCATTAGGCGGTCCAATAGGCGGCATGGTTGGGTTTTCTCTAGGTTTTCTGTGGGATAATGCCACGCTTAAAGGAGGTGCGCAACGACCGGGATCGGGATATTCTCAGTCCACCAGACAAGGCGATTTTACCATCTCTCTACTGGTGCTTTCGGCAGCTGTAATGAAAGCCGATAACAGAGTTCTTAAATCAGAACTCAACTACGTAAAAACGTTTCTGGTTCGTCAATTTGGCGAGGTTCAGGCAAAGGAGCTCTTAAGAGTGCTCAAAGACCTGCTCGATCAAAACGTGGCCTTGGGGCCTGTTTGCACCCAGATTAGGGCACATATGACACACGCTCAGCGCCTCGAGTTGATGCACTTCTTATTGGGAATAGCCAATGCTGATGGAGTCTTGCACGCTGCTGAGTTACGAACGATTCAAACGATTGGGCGCTACCTGAATGTGAGTGTCAAAGACATCGACTCCATGGAGGCCATGTTTGAACAGACGGATGACAGATACTACCGGATTCTTGAATTGGAGAAAGGAGCAAGTCAGGAAGAAATTAAAAAAGCCTATCGAAAAATGGCTAAGAAGTACCACCCCGATAAACTGGGCGATGTAGGTGAAGAGGTGCGAGCCTCGGCAATCGAGAAGTTTAGGATGGTGCAGGAAGCTTATGACAAATTATCAACCAAAAAGTAAAAAATGAAGAAGACACTTATTATGGCATGTTTTATTGCCATAGGAACCCTCGCCTTTGGTCAAAAACCGAGTGCTGAGAATCAGGATAAAATGTTGAGCAATCAGCAGACAATATTGGCAAATCAAGAACTATTAATTAAAATGTACGGATCCGATATGGACATGAACAACGAAGTGACAAAAATGAGTTATGCTTACGGCCTTTCACTAGCCGAGAATTTGAAGATGCAGGGCTTGGAAGAAGTAAACTATGACGCATTTAAGAAGGGAATGATTGACGTAATGGAAGGAGGCTCTGTAGAGATGACGACTGAAGAGGCGCAGCAATTCTTAAATGAATACATGGGCAACCTGATGGCTATGAAGGTTGAAAAAACCAAAGCAGAAGGCAAAGCTTTTCTTGCAGAGAACGCCAACCGTAAAGAGGTGACGCAGACTGAAAGCGGTTTGCAATATGAGGTAATGAAAGAGGGCTCAGGTGCTAAGCCAACAGCTGAAAGTACTGTAACTGTACATTACCATGGTACGCTATTAAATGGTGAAGTATTTGACAGTTCAGTGCAACGAGGGCAACCAGCCACTTTTGGACTAAATCAGGTGATCAAAGGATGGACGGAAGGTGTTCAGTTAATGACTCCCGGATCTAAATACAGATTCTATATTCCAAGTGATCTCGCCTATGGAGATCGTGGCGCTGGCGGATCTATAGGACCTGGTGAGACACTTATTTTCGAAGTGGAGTTACTCGAGGTGAAGTAACCCAATATTGAAAGCACAAAAAAAGGGGGCATGCGCCCCCTTTTTTATTGTGGTAAAGTCTCGCTTATTTAGAAGACCACTTAGCTATGTCTTCATTGATTCGGTCTGTATATCCAAACGTGTTTCCTTCTTCTTTAGCAACGCGTTCACCAATTTCAATAGCCATTTTTGCCTTTGAAACCGCTCCTTCATTGTCACCAGATGAAGCAAGCAATTCTGCATAAACCCAATAGCTGTACCAGCTCTCGTGTAGGTCGGTAGACATCTTAATCCATTCAAGCCCTTGCTTTGTATTGCCTACTGTTTCTGCATAAGATGCAGCTGAACGGTATACACGCCACTTTTTGTCTTCTTCGGCTTCTTCAATGGCCTTGGCAATATTGGTATAAGCCTGCTCTGTAGGATCAGCTTCAATGGTTAGGTCAATTTCCTTTCCGGCCCATGTCATGGTCAGTGTAGCTCCGTCCATATCCACATCTGTGAAATGGAACTCTAGTCTTTCAGATGCGTGATCAACGTCTCGTGCCAGACTGGTTGTTGTGAAAGCGTTTTCATCCGCGTTATACTCGCTGGTTCCCCATTGCTCAGTGTTTTTATTAAACGCAATGGTCCATGGACCTCTTTCAGAAGGCGTGATGAAAACGGCATAGCTGCCTTTTGGCAATACGTTTCCGTTTACTTTAATATCTGAAGTTGTTTCCAGCTTGGTTGCTTTGTTAGCACCAGCTCTCCAAACCTCATCATACGCAACCAGTTCGCCCCAGATTACTCGGTCTTTGACTCCCGGTCTGGAGTATTCTACAGTAATGTCAGTTAATCCAACACGTTGCTCAACTTTAGCTGCCGGACTTGGTTTGGGTAGTTCTTGTGCCAGGGCGTTCGACATAAAGGCCACTGCACCGATTAGTGTAAATATTTTGTTCATTCTCAAAGTTTTGAAATAAAAAAAGGCTGACGAATTCGTCAGCCTCGAAAGTATTAAATGTTTAGTACTGGTTATGCGTACATGATCTTGTCTTTGGCATACTGACCAGCTTCCAATTTCTCTTTCACCTTTTTGAAAATTTCAATGGTGTAGTCCACATCTTCTTCTGTGTGAACAGCCGTAGGAATAAGTCGGAGCATAATTGTATCCTTTGGTACAACCGGATAGATTACCATAGAACAGAAAATTCCATGATTTTCTCTCAGATCAAGAATCACATTAGCTGCTTCAAACGGACCACCACTTAAGAAGACCGGAGTTACACAACTATTCGTTCGGCCCAGGTTAAACCCATTTTCACGCAGCTTACCTTGAAGCAGATTCACAATTTTCCATAGGTTCTCTTTGTGGTGCGCTTGGGTACGCATAAGCTCAAGTCGTTTCAAGGCTCCAATAACAAGAGGCATCGGAAGTGACTTGGCAAAGATTTGAGAACGCGTGTTGTATCGAAGGTATTCAATGATCTTCTCCTCACTCGAAATAAAACCACCAATCAGGGCAAATGACTTGGCGAAGGTGCCGAAATACACATCAATGCCATCCATACACCCCTGCTCTTCACCAGTACCAGCACCTGTTTCTCCAAGTGTGCCTATACCGTGTGCGTCATCAACAAACAAACGGAAATCGAAGTCTGATTTCAAATCGACAATTTCTTTGAGCAAGCCCTGGTCTCCGGCCATACCAAATACACCTTCGGTAATAACCAGAATACCTCCGTTGGTTTCAGCCACAAGGTTGGTGGCTCTTTCAAGCTGCTTTCGCAAGCTGTCCATATCGTTGTGCTGATAGACAAATCGCTTACCAACGTGCATTCTCATACCATCCATAATACATGCATGAGATTCGCTGTCATATACAATCACATCGCTTCTATCAACAAGTGCGTCAATAGCACTGGCCATTCCCTGATAACCATAGTTAAGTAAAATGGTGTCCTCCTTCTTCACAAAAGAAGAAAGCTCATTTTCGAGTTGCTCGTGATAGTTTGAGTTTCCCGACATCATTCGGGCTCCCATTGGATAGGCAAGTCCCCAATCTTTAGCACCTTGAGCATCAGCTTCCCGTACATCAGGGTGATTTGCTAGTCCGAGGTAGTTATTCAAACTCCAAGTGAGTACATCTTTACCTCTGAATTGCATACGGTTAGCAATAGGTCCCTCAAGTTTTGGAAAGAAAAAATAGCCATGTCCAACTTGACTATACTGACCCAATGGACCCTTGTTTTCACGGATTTTATCAAAGATATCCTTCATATAGAATGTTTTGGTTTAGAACAAAAGTTCGGCAAAGTTAGCATTATAGGGGTTGTTTAATCCACTCTCAAAGGAAACTACTAAGAGCATTTATTAACAAGCTCATATCCGGTTATAGATGTAAATTTGCAGGCTTTATGAAGAGAGTTACAGTTGGTTTGGTTCTTGGCTTGATGATATTCCTTGCTTCGTGCAGTGAATATCGGAAGGTTTTAAAGAGCCAGGATATGCAGTATAAGTACGATATGGCTTTGAACTACTATAAAGCAGAGAAGTTTGCAAAGGCATATCCTCTTTTAGAGGAACTATACATTGTGTACCGGGGTTCTGAGAAAGGAGAGAAGATTGCTTATTACCAGGCTAAGTGTGATTACGCCATGAATGATGTCTTGCTAAGCGCGCACAGATTTGGCCAGTTTGCAAAGAACTACCCCAATTCAGAGCACGCAGAAGAGTGTCAGTTTATGTCCGCTTATTGTAACTATCTGATGTCGCCAAAGTATTCGCTTGATCAGGCAGATACCAAAAAGGCGATCAGATCGCTTCAGTTGTTTACGTTATCATATCCCGAAAGTGAGCGTATTGATACGTGCAATTCATTGCTTGACGAGCTGCGACAAAAACTGGAAGTAAAAGAGTACAACTCGGCTAAACTCTACCTCAAAATGGAGAACTATCAAGCTGCAAAAGTCGCTTTTGACAACTTTAATAAGTCTTACCCTGGCAGCGTTTACCGTGAGGAAAGCACGTTTAATGCCCTAAAATCGGGCTATAACCTGGCTATCAATAGCGTGGACGAGAAAAAAATGGACAGAGTTGAGGAAGCTATGAAGGCATATGTTAATTTTGCCGACCGTTTTCCTCAGAGTAAAAAGCTCAGAGACGCAGAATCGATGTACGACTCTCTCGTTAAACTGAAATCGGAAGGAAAAAAGAATAGTTGATATGGATTTATTGAAAGACTACCAAAAATTTGAGGCTTCGCCTAGTATCATTACCCGAGATGTAGAAACACTTGAGGAGAAAACTGGGAACCTATATGAAGCTATCACCATCGTTTCAAAAAGAGCCAATCAGATTGGAACGCATTTGAAACAAGAGCTTGATTCTAAGCTTCAGGAGTTTGCTTCTGTAACAGATAGTCTTGAAGAGATATTTGAGAACAGAGAGCAGATTGAAATTTCTAAAATGTACGAGCGGTTGCCAAAACCAACTGTATTGGCCATGGAGGAAATGAAGCAAGATAAAGTCTACTTTAGAAGAGTAGAAGAGACTGCCGAAGAAGCAGAAAAGTAAGAATCTCCCATGCTTAAGGGAAAGAAAATACTGCTCGGAGTAACTGGCAGTATTGCAGCATATAAAACAGCAACGCTTGTACGATTGCTGGTAAAAAATGGAGCCGATGTGCGTGTTGTTCTAACACCCTCGGCTCTTTCTTTTGTTACCCCATTAACACTGGCCACCCTTTCTAAGAACCCAGTTTCTAGTGAGTTTGTTGAGGATGAAGAAACAGGTGAGTGGACCAATCATGTTGAGCTCGGAAAGTGGGCAGATCTTTTTCTGATTGCACCGCTTTCAGCAAATACCCTGTCTAAACTAACATCAGGTGTTTGTGACAATCTTTTAATGGCTGTGTATCTCAGTGCCGATTGTCCTGTAATGATAGCTCCGGCCATGGACTTGGATATGGCCGCACATTGGACCACAGATGAGAACATTGACAAGCTTAAGAGCCGAAACGTATCCGTTATCGATTTTGATGAGGGTGAACTGGCAAGTGGGCTTGAGGGAAAAGGGCGCATGGCCGAACCCGAGTCCATTCTTGAGAAGGTTACCGAGTTTTTTGATGTAAAATCTTCTTTAAAAGGAAGAAAAGTGCTGATTACTGCCGGTCCCACATATGAGGCCATAGATGCGGTACGATTTATCGGTAATCATTCTTCCGGGAAAATGGGTTTTGCCCTGGCTCAGGTAGCGGCAGATCGAGGGGCAGAAGTAACGCTTGTTACCGGACCAACGGCATTAACCATAGCGCATGCTAACATCAAGCGCGTTGACGTGGTTTCGGCTGAGAATATGTTTGATGCGGTAGATCAAAGGTTTGGCGAATCGGATGTGCTCATTATGAGCGCAGCGGTGGCCGACTACAGACCTTCCAATCCCGTAGGTCGGAAGTTGAAGAAAGGAACAGATGACCTCACAACCATTGAGCTGGAGACAACGAAGGATGTGCTGGCAACTATGGGAGCGCGTAAAGAAAATCAGGTCGTGGTAGGGTTTGCTCTGGAAACGAACAACGAACTTGAAAACGGCAAATCCAAGCTAGAGAATAAAAACCTAGATTTACTCGTTCTCAATTCTCTCAATGTCGAAGGAGCCGGTTTTGGAACCGATACCAATAAAGTATGGATATTGGGAAAGAACGATGAAATCAACGAGTCGGAAGTAAAATCTAAAGCGGAAATTGCCGCGTTAATTGTAGACCGGATTGAAATATTTTTTTAGAACAAGTCTTACACTAATCCTAGCAGTAATCGTGCTTACGGTGCAGGCACAGGAGCTTAATTGCCAGGTTCAGATCAACAGCCAGAAAGTAGCTATTGATGATAGGTCCATTTTTGAGGCCATGCAGCAGTCGGTGTATGAGTTCATGAATAACAGACGCTGGACCAATGACAAGTATGCACCTGCAGAGCGTATCGATTGCAGCATCGTCATTCAGATAGACAAGAGATTATCTGTAGGTAGCTATGAAGCCACGCTTCAGATTTCTTCGTCAAGGCCCATTTATGGAACCACATTTTCGTCTCCCTTGTTTAAAACACAAGACGATCAGGTGAGGTTTCGCTATCAGCAGTTCGATGTATTGGACTTCTCAGAGACAGCTTACATTTCAGAACTAACTTCTGTTCTCGGGTTTTACGCCTACGTAATGCTGGCCATGGACTACGATTCGTATTCGCTGAATGGCGGAGATGTGTATTGGCAAAAGGCGCGTCAGGTAGTGAGTAACGCCCAGTCATCAGGCGAGAGTGGCTGGCAGTCCTTCAAGAGCAGAAACAACAGATACTGGTTGGTAACCAATTATTTGAGTGCTCGTTTCGAACCCTTGCGAGAATCAAACTACATATATCACCGAAAGGGATTTGATCAGATGAGCGATAACGTTCAAAAAGGACGTGTCGAAGTTTTGAAAGCCATCAGAAATATTGAAAAAGTGCACAGCTCAGAGCCTAATTCTTTCAATGTGCGGTTGTTCTTCACCGCAAAGCACGAGGAAATCATTAAGCTGTTTAAGCAGGCTGAAGCGTCTGAAAAAAACGAGCTTATCACAAGTCTGGATCGCATTGATCCAGCCAATAGCACTAAGTATGGTGCTATTAATGAAGGCGCCAAGTAAGCCTTAGCTTCCTTTCAATACAGCAATAAGGTTTGATCTGGTAATGGGTTTGATCAAATACTTTGAAATCTCAGAGTATTCTTTGGCCCGTTCAATATCGCGCGAGTCAAACGAACTACTTACAATAAGGATCTTGATTTCTTTAGATAAGTCCTCCTTAATATCGTTGTAGCTGTCCAGAAACTCCCAGCTATTCATTACAGGCATGCTGATGTCTAGAAAAATAATATCAGGCAGGCTGTCTGCGTTGTCCTTGTTTTCGACAATGTAGTTCAGCGCTTTTTCCCCATCACTGAATAGTTGGATCTTTCCTACCAGGTCACTTTTACCGAGTTCTTTCTTAATTAGGAACTGATAAAGTTCATCATCGTCTATTACACAAATTGTCTTCTGCATTGTATCCGTCAATTTAGTGAGCTGTTCTACGCAAACCTACGATTAAAGTTTTGCCATAACCGAATCAACGATACCGTATTCGATGGACTCCTCACAATTCATCCAGTAATCCCGATTAAAATCATCCATCACTCTTTCAAAAGGCTGGTTGCAATTTTCGGCCAGAATCTGAGCGCTGATTTCTCTTGTTTTGATAATCTCTCTTGTCTGAATTTCAATATCGCTTGCTGTTCCCTGAAATCCTCCAAGGCTGGGCTGGTGAATCATAACCCGACCGTGGTCAAACATCTTTCTATTTCCTTTTTCACCACCAGAAAGAAGCAATGAACCCATAGAAGCAGCTAACCCCATACAAATAGTGTGAACCGGTGCAGAAATCATTTTCATGGTATCGTAAATGGCCAGTCCAGAAGTTACATATCCACCAGGGGAGTTAATGTAAAAATTGATGGGAGCCTTTGGGTCCTCAGCATTGAGAAAGTGCAGTCGATCGATCACGTGCTTGGCAGAATCATCATTAACGCCTCCCCATAAAAATACCTTTCTCGACTCAAGATGCTTTTGGTCAATCAGCCGCTGACCGAATAAAGGTTTTTTTTCTGTCTCTTCTTTTTTGCTTTCTAGTGTTTCGAGCATGCTTTTCATATTGATACGTCCAAACGTACAGAATTTGAAAAAACAGATTGAAAAAAGCAGAGTTAAAATGGCACGGGGTTGACACTTGTGAAGGTGTCAGAGTCAATCGTCTCAATTTTAGCGTCTAGCATAGAGAATTGACTAATATTCATTTCAAATGTTTGGATGTCCAGACGATTGAAAATCACAAATTCTCCATTCCAAGAGAACTTCGGAAACAAGTTGATGTACTCATCGTGGATAAGCTCTGTTACGGTAGCAGTCGAAAGGTCGAGATGCATAATAGACCACTTGCCAATGGACAAATAATTCGAGTCTAGTAACGACTCGTAAATGATCGAATTTCCATCAGGTGAGACACATGGGTGATGGTCTGCAGAATGGTTAAACGTCAATCTTATTTCCTGATTCGAAAGCAAATCAATTTCAAACAACTCAAGGTTCTCAGCTCCCAGATCAGCACTTTCGGGTGTGACAGAGCAGAAAACAGATTCTCCGTCCGGAGCGTAGACCGGGTCGTAGTAATTGGCTGATTCTCTCAACGCCAGTGGCCATACTTCTTCGCTAGCAACATCTATTTCGTAAAGCTGCCACGTTTTCGTGTCTGTATTGAGACCACTAAAGATGATCTTGTCTCCGTCAGGGCTCCAACTGGCCATACCGTGTAGCGATATGTCAGATGTAGAAGCTCTGAGTAATCGTTGGTTAGATGTCCCGTCAATGTTCATGACCCAAAGCTCTGAGTCAACCAAGCCGTCCAGGGGTTCGCCATCTGTCTGGTAGTACAAGATCTTATCACCGAGAGTACTGACATTTGGCCACCAGCAATTCTTAGCAGTCTCAAACGTTAGCTGCGTCAGGTCTCCGTCAACGTGTTTCCAGATTTGGAATCTTCCCGATCTGTCTGAGCAATACACAAACTGCGTTGTAGGGTGGTCATATACGTCAAATGCTTCATACCCATCTGTTTGGTTTCTGCGGCATCCTGTAAATGCAGCTAAAACCATTAAGAAGGCTAAATATGACGTAAGAATTCTCATGATTACAGATAGACGCTGTCAAAGCGCAGAAGGATGGGCAAAATTAACCAATTCTTTGCTCCCCGTATTTCAATGTGCTAATCTCTTTATTCTTGCACAATGGGAGATTCGGTCAAATTTGGTTTGCCAGGAGCTATGGTGTTGCTTCTTCATCATTTTGCTGCCGCTCGGCTTGACGTCCTGAATGTGTCATACGTTTTTGAAGTCATCATTGTTTCTATTGTGTTGTGGGCTTCGCTCGCAGGCATTAAAAAGCGAAACACCGTGCATTTTCCTTTTTCAATGGTATGGTTGAGTGGGTTTAATATCACATTTATCATGATATTAGGCTTCGGTTTGGGCGTTTTAATGTTGAGTGGAATCCCAGAAACATGGGATGACCAGTTTTCGATATTCAGAAAAATTATCAGGCTCTTCACATTAACCTTGGCCGTCAACACGTTATTGTCTTTCATATTAAAGAGCAAGAAGAATGAGCAAGCATAAACCGCATCCGCAAAAAACCTGGAACGAAATCAAAGCCAATGACTCCTGGTCCATTTTTAAGATCATGGGTGAGTTTGTCGATGCGTTTGATGAACTAGCGCGTATCGGTCCGTGTGTCAGTATTTTTGGTTCTGCCCGTACGCATCCTGAGCATCCTGACTATGTGCTGGCTGAGGAAATAGCTTTTCAGATTACCCAGGAAGGATATGGAGTAATTAGTGGTGGTGGCCCAGGTATTATGGAAGCGGCTAACAAGGGTGCGCAAAGAGGCGGTGGTCGGTCTGTTGGGCTGAATATTGAGCTTCCCTTCGAACAAAATGGCAATCCATACATCGATAAAGACAAGCTTTTGAACTTCGATTACTTCTTTGTTCGTAAGGTCATGTTTATGAAGTACTCGCAGGGAACCATCGTCTTGCCCGGAGGCTTCGGTACGATGGATGAATTGTTCGAGGCGTTGACACTCATACAAACAAAGAAAATCGATCGTTTTCCCATTGTGCTGGTCAATAAGACCTTCTGGGGAGGGTTGTTTGAGTGGGTCAAGGATGTCATGCTCAAAGAGCAAAACATCTCTGAAAAGGACCTGGACCTTATCGTAATGTGTGATACACCAGAGGAAGCTGTCGAGGTTATTTGTGATTTTTACTCGAGGATGAAAACCAGTCCGAATTTCTAGCAATTAACAGATTTCTGTTTGTAATTGCAGATTAGGGGCCTGAAAGCCCGCCTAGTCTCAGGGTAGATTTGTTTTCCAAGGAATCAACTCCCTTCAGGACTATGCTTAAGCAAATCATTTTACTCTTCCATCTTATTTCAATGTCTATCGTAACGTTTCTATTCTCAGATGGGATAGAGATTACGTCAGACATGCCTTCTGAAATGGTCGCTGACTCAACTTACATCGTTGAAGTCAACATCGATAAAGGCGATTTATATGGCTTTGCCAAGTTTCAACAAAACTTTCCCAGTGGGTTTGACGTTAAGCCGGTTCAGACTTCCGAAGCTAGTTTTACGTTTGCCGATGGCAAAGTGAAATTCATCTGGATGGCACTTCCTGAAGATGAAAAAGTGAAGATTGTTTATGCAGTTACGGCATCAACAGATGTGAGTAATACCAACACGATAAGCGGCAAGTTCTCATACATTCAGGACAACGAGCGAAAGAGTTATGATATGAGTGACCACGTCATAACCATTGTAGAAGACGAACCAGTACTTGCTGAGAAAGTACCTGCTTCAGCTGCTGTTTCCCGAACCGTTGCATCGCTTGGTGATAACAAGTATCGGGTTGATATTGCCATTGAAAAGTCCGGTATTGAAGGGTTTTCGAAAATCGTAGATATGTTACCCGAAGGGGCAGAGGCCGAGTCGATCGAAACGAAAAAAGCTATGTTTAGCCAGGTAGATGAGAAAGTAAAGTTTGTGTGGATGAGCATCCCTGAAGACGAAATACTCAAGGTCTCCTATGAAGTTACCGGTACGGAAGATATGACTGCTGAGCTCATGGCAATGGAAGGAAACTTCTCATTCCTCGATGACAATAACTCCAAAACAGTAGCCATTATGGGTGGTAGTCCGGAGGACGTGGCTTCCATGATTGCACAAACAGAAACAGACGCTCAGGAAGAGGATGAACCAGAAGCTACTGAGGAAGCAGAAGTTCAGGAAGAAGTGGCCGAGGCAGTTGAAGAGAAAACGGAGGTTGTAGAGGAAGTAGCCGAAACTGTAGAAGAGAGCGTGAGCGAAGAGGTGGCTGCAGTGGAAGAAGTAGCTGAGGAGGTAGAAGAAACAGTAGAAGAGGTTGTAGAGGAAGTGGCTGAAGTGGTGGAAGAAGAAGTGGTTGAACCGGTTGAAGAGGCAGTTGTTGCATCAACCAGTACTCCAGAACCAGTTGTGTCAAGTATGGTCTCTCCGGAGACAGGAGTTACGTACAAAGTACAGATTTTGGCAGGTCATAAACTTGTTGAAGAGTCCTTCGTAAGAGCTAAGTATGCCTTTAAGGAAGACTACGGAACAGAGAATCACGAGGGCTGGGTTAAGTACACTACAGGCAAGTATGCCGTATACAGAGAGGCACGAGACAAGCGAGAATCACTGGTAGATAACAATCATAATTTCCCTGGTCCGTTTGTAACTGCTTACAACTCAGGAGAACGCATTACAGTTCAGGAGGCACTTATGATCTCCAACCAGAAGTGGGTGCAATAAGGTTTAAAAAAATCCAATCGTGTTGCCGCTTTCACTACATTAGCGAATTGAATCGTCCGTAGTTTAAGATTTAATGACCTATACCTTCTCTACGCTCAAGCACATTAGTGCAGTTATAACCTTCGTTTTTGCAACACTCTGTTGCCCAGCTTCGTTGTTGGCGCAAGATTATGTGTCAGCGGATTCGAATGCGGTCGATTCTATGTCTCCCAAGGAGTGGAATATTCGTCCAAAGGTCTCTATCGGAGGTGGGATGATGAATTATCAGGGCGATTTGGTAGCAAGTAGAAGCTATTTCAATCCATTTCAAAACAAATTGGCGCTTCACATCAATGTAGCGCAGCCTGTGAATGAAGTGTTCGATCTGAATTTCTTCATGATCTATGGCAAGTTAGGTGCAGATGAGCGAACGCTCGAGCGTAATCTCAATTTTGAAAGCCAGATTACTTCAGGAGGGGTCAGCCTTTCCTATAACTTCTCCAACTTTCTGAAAGAAGACCATTTGATTGAGCCGTTTGTCTCTATTGGTTTTGAGGCTTTCGAGTTTTTATCGCGAACAGACCTCTACGATTCATACGGCAACAAATACTACTACTGGTCAGATGGTACTATTCGAAACCTTGCAGAGGAAAAGGAAAACTTCTCTACGGCTATTGAAATAACGCGAGACTATAACTACGAGCACGATATCAGAGCGTTAAATGCCGATGGTTTTGGCGATTACTCAGAACGAGCCTTTGCTATACCAGCAGGTGCCGGGTTCAATTTGATCATGAATAGCAAGACAAGCTTTCAGATGGGCGTAGAGTATCACTGGACGTTTACGGATTATATTGACGGAATCACACCCGATTCTCGCGGTATACGAGCTGGTAACAAGCAGACCGATAAGTTTCTCCATACGTTTATGAGACTGACGGTGAACCTCACACCAACACCGCATGAAGAAGCGCCTGATTTCTCTGGCGAGGATGATATGGATACCGATTTGGACAGCGTGCCAGATTTTGTTGACCTGTGCCCCAATACACCAATCGGGGTAGAAGTGGATGGAGTTGGTTGTCCGCTTGATAGCGATGGTGATGGCGTGGCCGATTACCTCGATGCAGAGCTTAATTCACCTGAAGGAGCCATTGTAGATTCAAGTGGTGTGGCCTATACCGATGCCGACTTTGAGCAGATGTATCTCGAGTATACAGATGAGTCGGGCATGTATTCTACCTACACCAATAACTCATACTCCATCGAGACGGCCGAACGGAAGACCATTCGTAGAAAATCGAAGTTCACAGTTAAGGTTGGCGAATTTGAGGGCGGAATCAACGATAGCTTGGCCAATTTGCTGTTAAGCATGCCAGATGTCACCACCAGAACTACGCCTGAAGGAAAAACAGTGATCGAAGTCGGTTCGTTTGAGAATTTACCAGAGGCTGTTCAACGTAAGATTGAGCTTGAAAGCGCAGGCATTGCCACTCAGGAAGTACTGGAAACCAACTCTTCTGGAAAAACAAGCCGCGTTACTGGTGTAGAGCAGGATATGGTGGCCAAAGAAGCTTACGGAATGACGGTCGATGAGGCCATTGCCAAAAACAAGTCACTTCCGGCTCCAGACCGACTCATTCTTAGCAGCGATGAGTACACGTTAAACAGACCTATTGACGAACGATCGGTGAGTAGGGCAGATGATTCGCAGTTTGGAGGCCAAACAGTATATCGAGTGCAAATTGGTGCCTTTGCCAACAAATTAAACAATGACATATTTCAGGATGTAAAAGACTTGATCGTTATTACTACGGCAGACGGACTTACCCGATATTATACGGGAGCCTTTACATCGTATCAGCAGGCAGCTTCCAGAAAGATCGATATGCTTGAGATTGGTTTTGACGGATCTCACGTAATACCATTTAAGGAAGGTCAGCGAAATCTGTTGTCTGAATCAAGCGAGGTTGTTATGGCCAACGATGTGGTTCCATTAACTGGCAATCAATACGGTTCTGTCAAGTTTAAAGTGCATATCGGTAAGTACACCGGGCAGATTCCAACCGAAACGCTGGATCAAATGATGGACCTAGGTCGCATCGACCAGCGTGATGAGGCTGACGGCAGTACGAGTTACTATGTGGGAGAATTCAATACTTTCGAAGAAGCGGAAGCATATAAAGAAGAACTATTAAATCAAGGGTTTGAAGGAGCGTTTGTTGGCGCTGAGCATAATGGCACGATCATTTCAGCAGAAGACGGAATTCAACTCATAAATCAACAAGAATGAAACAGACATTATTAGTAGCTGCAACGGTTTTGATGTGCAGCTTTGGATATAGCCAATCAGCTCAGTCAACTACAGGAGAAACAGCAAAGCCTAGTTGTGCAGCACAAAAGGGAAAGCCAAGTTGTTGTGCCAAGGCAAGCAAAAAGTCTTGTGGTGATAAAGCCGAGGCTAAGCCCAAAACAGATGCCAAGAAAGAGGAAAGCATGAGCACTCCTGAAATCAAAAAGGCAGAGGGAACCATAGAAAACTAATTCCAACTTTGAACTTAAGAGGCGACATTGTCGCCTTTTTTTTTGCCATGAAAACCAGCCTTATCTTTTTCTTATCTATTGTTTGCTCATGTTCACTTTGGGCGCAAGACACAGCTATGCGGGTCTTGTTTTATAATGTCGAAAACCTTTTTGACGCGCAGGACGACCCCTTGAAGTTTGATGAAGATTTCACTCCCGATGGTAAGTTGGGGCATACGCAAGAGCGTTACGAACAAAAACAAGAGAATCTATCCAGAGTAATAAATGCTGTCTATCCAAATAGTTCGGCCGACCTCATTGGCCTTTGCGAAGTAGAGAATAAAGCTGTGGTCGATGATTTAGCTGGTCGGCTTACAGGAGCTCGAAAGAAATCAGTGGTGCATTATGAGTCACCAGATCAGAGAGGCATTGACAATGCGCTCGTCTACAATAAGCGCAAGCTCAAGCTTGTGACTTCTGGCCTTCATCCAATTGACCTTGGAGGAGAGGAACGACCTACGCGGGGCATTTTATACGCTGTTTTTAATGTGAAGAAGAGCAACGAGCAGGTAGTCGTATTTGTAAACCACTGGCCTTCGAGATATGGGGGCAAAGAGGAGTCTGAATGGAAGCGCATGAAGGCTTCAGAGGCGCATCGTGCTCTCTGGAGTAAGTTGAAGACTGAATATCCCGAGGCTCATCTTATATCTATGGGAGATTTTAACGACCATCCGGATGATGAAAGTCTGAGGGCCCTTACCACATGTGAAACGGAAGCAGATTGTCTGGTTAACCTACACGCAAACTTGCTCGATAATGGGTACGGTACGCATGCATACAAAGGTGAGTGGGGCGTGCTCGACCAAATGCTTACGAGTCGGTCGTTGTTACAAGGCACCGATCTCTTTGTGAATCCGGTAAGCGGCTTCTCATTTAAAGAAGACTGGATGCTTTACAAAAGCAGAGACGGAGAGAAATTTCCCAGTCGATCTTATGGTGGATCTAAGTACTACGGTGGCTTTTCAGATCATTTACCTGTTGGAGTGGTCATATTAAAAAAGGCCCCGTAGGGCCTTGTTCTAATAAGCGTTGTCCATAAAAGATAGCAACCGATTTCTATTGCTGTCGAAGGTGAGCTCATCTGCTACGAAGAAGTAGTTCTCTGGATCAGCTGCAAACGCGTAGCCAAATTTTGCAAGATCTACTTTGTAGCTATCGAAGCTTAACTCTCTCATCAACACGATCATCTGATCAGTCGAAATTGATCCTTGTTCACGGATGGCCGTTTTTGCCATTCGAACCTTAGATTGATCAAAAGCTGAAGCATTAACAGATCGGGTAAGCCGTCTAAAAGTGGCTTCATTCATACCAAAAGCTACGTCTGTGTATCCAACGTTTGCCCCGCAGGCATTGCCATGACCGTATCTGTTTCCGGTTCCTCTTCTATTGACATCCATTCCGAATCGATCGTAATCAACGATTACAGCCTGGAACGGCTGAATGCGCATTCTTTGCTGAGCAACCACTCTTGGTCTTTGGTGGCTGTGGTGGTATCCACGTCTGGCTTGTGGCCTTTTCAGGATACGAATGGCATAAGAACCAGCTGGAATACCGTCTAGTGACACCGTGCCGTTGTAGGCCGGATAAGTGTTTCCATTTACTTCAACGATAAACTGTCCAAACTCGTGAACGTTTACTGTCAAGTTTGAATTATTGTGATGCGCTTCGACTCCTAAGAAGAAGCTTAGCATCAAAATGAGTAGAGCCGATTTTTTCATAATAATTTGGTTTTATAACGTTGATGTGATAGCCAAACACAAGAGGCATGCCAAAAAAAAATCAGAAGGTCAATTTGAATTTCAATAACTTCGGAAAACATGAAACAGGTATTCTTTTTTGTTTGTGCCTCCCTGTTTGCCTGTGTAGGCGTGGCACAAAATGGACTGGGTGATGAAGTAGACAAGCTCGGTAAATTTCTTGAGTCGATTGAAGAACGATATGTTGACTCAGTTGAAACACATGCAATTGTTGAAGCAGGTATAAGAGGCATGCTTCAGGAGCTAGATCCACATTCTGTGTATATGGATAGTGAGACCTACACACAGAGCAACGAGTCGCTTAAGGGTAGATACAATGGTATTGGCGTCCGATATCAAATGGTCGATGATACCATGACGCTGCTCGAGATTTTACCCGGTGGAGCAGCATATAAAGCAGGCCTTCAAACCGGAGACCAGGTAATACTCGTGCAGAATGATACGGTAGCTGGAGTAGAACTTAGCTCATCTGAAATTACAAATCTGATTAAGGGTTCTCCTGAACCTCTGGCTGTAGTGCAGATCAGGCGAGAATCCACAATTCTAGAGCCTATTGAAATGGAGAAGTCAAGTGTTAAAGTAAGCAGCATACCCGCTTACTTTATGATTGACGACCAGACCGGGTATATTAAACACACGCGGTTTAGCGCAACCAGCGCTGGCGATTTTAAAGAGGCATTGGATGATTTGAAGAAATCGAAAATGAAAAACCTGATCCTGGACTTGCGTGGAAACGGTGGAGGTTACCTCAACGTGGCGCAGAAAATGACCGATGAATTTTTAGAGGATAGAAAGCTTATCGTCTATACCGAAGGAGTACACCAGGCCCGTAAAGAGATTTTTGCCACGTCAGGAGGACGGTTCACCGACGGCGAGTTGTATGTACTCATCGATGAAAATTCGGCTTCTGCGAGCGAAATTTTAGCTGGTGCTATTCAGGACTGGGATCGCGGTCTGATTATCGGTCGCAGGTCATTTGGTAAGGGGCTGGTTCAGCGCACAATTGAGTTTAAAGATGGATCTGCTATGCGCTTAACCATTTCCAGATATTATACACCTACAGGTCGTAGCATTCAGAGACCTTATGACGATCAGGATTTGTACAGAAGAGAAGTAAAATCAAGAATGCAGACAGGAGAGTTGTTCGAAGCCGATTCGATTAAACTCAATGATGAGTTAGTCTATTTCACTCCTGGAAAGAGGAAGGTGTACGGTGGTGGCGGTATTGTTCCAGATGTATTCGTACCGGAGGACACCTCACACTACAACGATCAGATTCAGCGCATTTTGAAGTCAGGTTTGCATTATGGATTTGCGTTTCATGTGCGGAATGAACAAAAAGAATCCAAAACCTTATTTGAGTCTGTGTCCCAGCTAAAAGAGCAATACATCATTTCAGATGAAGTGCTTGGGTCTTTTGAGGTGTATGCCTCTAAACACGGTGTTGTGTTTGATGAAGGTTTAACTGTTGAGGCAAAAGAGTTTTTACGTCACAACTTGCGAGCCAGCCTGGCTCGGATCGAGTTTGGTTATGATGCTTATTTTGTGATCGATTCTGAAACTGATTCTGATGTTCAGAAAGCACTCACCGAAATCGACTTGGGAACAAGTAAAGCAATTGGTTTAAAATGATATCTATGAAAAGTGGCTTGTTATTAGCTGGAGCTAGTGTGGTTATGATGCTCCTCGCAGGATGTGAAGGAGAAGGAAGAAAGATAGAAACACGTGGTGCCGAGGCTCCCCTTGTAGAACCAGTCAAAACACAGAAAGACAGGAATGCAGAGGCGCAGCAGTTTCTCATGGAAGAGGAAGCCAAGCAAAAGAAAATTGAGAAAGCACTGTCGAGCCTTCCTACGACCGAACTAGCCTTTGAGAACATGGAGCACGATTTTGGCGAAATCGAACAAAACACGGACAACTACTATACGTTTACGTTCAAAAACGCGGGTGATGAAGCCCTACTTATCCAAGATGCCAAGGGTTCGTGTGGATGCACGGTTCCAACCTATCCTGAAGAACCAGTTATGCCGGGCGAAACAGGAGAAATCAAAGTAAAGTATAGTCCGGGAAGCCAGAAGGGACAACAAAAGAAAACAGTAACCATTATTGCCAATACAGAGCCCAGTTCCACCGAGCTTGCTATTACGGCTACTGTAAACGAGGTTGCAGACTAAAAATCGTAGTTGATCTTAACCTTGTCTGTTTTGGCGTGTGATTGACATGTCACAATAAATCCTTCTTCCACTTCCTCATCGGTTAAGACGTGGTTCATTTCCATTTCCACTTCTCCTTCCTCTAGTTTGGCCATACATGTCGAACAAATCGAACTTTTGCATGAAAACGGGGCCTCAATCCCTGCGTCAAGTGCTGCGTCCAAGATCTTCGTGTTCTTGTCAACGTCAATCTCGTGCTCTTTTCCTTCTAAAATAATTGTGACTTTAGCCATATCTAGTTTTTGATTCTCAGCCAGTTAGGGTAGTAATTGTTCACCCTGTTGCCGATGTTCTTTATCCACCCCAAACTTACTCCTTCAAACGATACTTGATGCCAGCCTTTTGCGTAATCTGAAGGAATTTTAATGGTTTCTTTTTTCAGGTATTTCAAAGCTTGTTCGCGATCGAGTTCGATGCCAGATAAGTTGGTGAGCATAGCCAGCCCATGCTCAGGAATTACGTGTTTTCCCTTGACAGAGTACAATGGCAATCCGAGCGATTTTACGGGGATTGTGAGATCAGGTGGATTCGTTACTCCCCAGTGAACACCGTTGAGCTCGTATTCGCTTAAACTCATTGGAAGGTCAAACGTTGATTTTATGTGATCAGGTATTGGTTTCACCAGGCTTGATATGCTTTTATGGCGTTTGCTCTTTCGCTTGTCATCAGCGTCTGTGACTTTACGAAGCATAGAAATGAACAGGCCTTCTCCTGTAGATATTCCAGGCAACAGGTAGTACCCTAAAACTTCGCCTTCGTGAATGGCTGGTACTATGTAATTTTCATATGAACTCAGGTCTGGAAGGTCGAGCTCAAACCCATTCTCCAGAAGATGAAGAATGTTGTTTTCGTTTTCGCTACGATTCATTGTACAAGTAGAGTAAATGATATGCCCGTCAGATCGAATCACCGACTGAAGGTCGTTTAGTATTTCTTGCTGAATAGTTGAGCAAGTCTGCACTAAACCATTTGACCATTGTTGTATGGCATAGTTGTCTTTTCTAAACATACCCTCACCAGAGCAAGGAGCATCGACTACTACCAGATCAAATAGCGGATGGCAATCAGCCAGCTTTTCACTCGAAAGCTTGGTTATGGCGTGGTTTGGACGTCCCCATTTGAGCAGGTTTTCTGATAGTATGGCATTGCGTTTCTGATCGATTTCGTTGGCCACCAGAAAGCCTGATGGCCCTATCTCATCCAGGATGAGTGTTGATTTTCCTCCTGGAGCTGCGCAGAAATCAAGCACCACGTTTTGTTCAGGTAACTGCGCGTGCCTGACAAACTGAGCTAGCATCATACTCGAGGAATCCTGCACATAATAGGCCCCGGCATGAAAAACAGGATCGTGATGAAAATGAGGACGCTCATCGAACAACAGCCCGCGGTTATGCCATGGAACAGGTGAGCTATTTTTATGTGTAGCAGCTGCACCAGGTTTTCTGGGGTTCAGGCGAATGCTCACGCTGGGTTTTTCGCGAAGCCCGGCCAATACCCGGCTAACCACATCCTCTGAAAAATGTGCTTTTAGGCTTTGAACATAGTCTTCGGGAATGCTTACTCGATCTTCCATTTATCAGCCGCTAATGACGGGGTTTTAAGCGCTTCTTCAAGCATTTCCAGAAAAACAGACCGATCTATTTCCTTAGCTCCCAATCGCTCCAGGTGTTCTGTGTATAGTTGGCAGTCGATAAAATGAAATCCATTCTTATTGGCGAACTCGTGCAGGCAATGAAAGGCACATTTTGAGGCGTCAGTGGTTTTTGAAAACATAGATTCTCCGAAGAACGCGGCACCAAGCGAGATACCGTACAGCCCACCAACCAACTCACCATTTTGCCAGGTCTCAAAACTGTGGGCAAAGCCTGCCTGGTGCAATTTCGTGTAGGTGTTTATCATGTCATCTGTGAGCCACGTGCCATTGCCATCCGTTCTTTTGATGCGTGCGCACTGTTCGATAACATGTTCAAAGTCTTTGTTTATGGAGTAGGAGAATCCCTTGTTGCGAAGGGATTGGCGCAAGGATTTACTCACACGGAGCGCGCCCGGCATGAGAACCATTCGCTCTTTAGGGCTCCACCACATGATGGGGTGCTCGGGATCAAACCATGGAAATATACCCAGGAAATAAGCAAGCAGGACACGCTCGGTACTCAAATCACCTCCTATGGCCAGCAAGCCACTTTCGTCTGCCAAAGTAGGGTCAGGGAAGTCCAATCTGTCGGTCAACTGAAAAACGCTCATTGCGGGACAAAAATAGCGCTATACTAGTATGCGGAATGGCTTAAAGAGAAGCCATTTCAAGTGCTTCTTTCAATGGGATTTTCTTGCCATTGTGAAAGGCAATTACGTAGGCGAGCGAATAGCCTCTTTCTTTCAGCTTATCGCGAAGCGCTTTTGCTTCTTCCACTGTCTTAAAGCTTCCGGTTGCATATCTGTACCGCCCACTTTCAGCGTATTCTCTTACTCGCGGAACATCGTGAAAGCGCTCAGCCAGATTGAGTCGTGTTTCTGATGTCAAGAGGCAAACTTTGTAGACCAGCCCCTTTGCATCACTGTCTTGTGAAGCTTTTGTCATCATTTCGATGTCTCGCATTTCCTCTGCAAAGGCGACAGCACTTGTTTCTTTCCGTTTGCTTTCGAGTAGCGCTCGCTCCAACTCTGCAATGCGTAAATTGGCCTTCGCATTGGCATCGCGATACATATCCCGTTCAGAAACAATCACCTCAATTTCTCCCTTAAGCTCATCAAAGACGATTTCGTTACTTAATTCAGCTGTTTTAAGTCGCTTTTCCAGCTCAATAGATTGAGCTACATGGTCTTGCCTTTTCTCGTCCGATTGGGCGATGGACGATTCCAATTCCTCTATTCGCTGTGTGTAATTGTTTAACTGCGCATTTTGGTCAGTAAGTGCGTTTGAGACTGAGTCGTGTTTGGCCAGAACTCTGGTTTTCTCCAATTGAGCTTGCTGTAGCTCCATTCTGGTCTTTTGACCAATACGCGAAATGCTGTCGACATCGGCATTCTTTGACTCCAGCATGGCCGTCATTTTTTGATTGGAGAGCTCCGTTTTTTTCAATTCCTGTTGCAGCGATTGAAGCCTGTTCAGCGCTTCACTTTCCCTTGCCTGCTGCGTGGTAAGTTGCGCATTTAAATCGTCAATTGTCGCCAGCGAAGAGGCTTCTTTTTCGGAAAGAGTTACTAGTTCCGATTTCATTTCTGAGGCGAGTTCAGACTGTTTTTTGATCTGACTTTGGAGATTCGAAATGCTATCTGCATACATCCCGCTTTCCGATTGTAAGGCAGAAATGACATCTGCCTGCTCAGATAGTGAAGCTTTTAGTAAGCTGTCTTTCCGGTCAAACTCAGCCATTTTTTCTTCCATATCTACGATCGCCTGTGACGATGCCTGATTAGCTGATAAAGCCTCATCCGATAACGCTTTTAGGCTATCGACTCTTTTTTCGTACAGGGCAATCTGTGTGTTGTTTTCGTGTATCTCCTTGCGAAGTTCATCTTCACTCGAGGCATCTCTGCTGAGAGTTTGAGTGAGGCTGTCCACATAAAATGCATACTGTTCTTTTTCTCGTTTGAGAGCGGCAATCTTTTTTTGTTGGTGTTTCGAGTGCTCTTCCTGCAACTCATTTTCCTTTTCCTTCCAGGCTAGCCTTACACTCAGATCTTCGATCCGATCGGCATTGGTCGAGGCGCTCTCAGAGCTCATGCTTACAAGGAGGTTGAGCGAGTCAATTTGGGCCTTGTTCCTGGCTACGGCTTGTTCCTTTTCAGATAAACTGGCTTCTAGTTGTTCTGATTTTTCGATGGCCCTGGCTTCAGATTCAAATCGCTCGGCCAACTCCTGGCTCAGTTTTTCTGCATAGTTCTTGGCAGAGTCCGATTGCTGCACAAGCAACTCGTAGGCGTGTTGTTTAGATGCCACCTCAACCTTCATCAAGCTGTCGTTTTCTTTCATAGACTGCAGTCTGGTCGAAAGGGCTTCAACTTCCGCAAGAGCCTTGCTGTTGCCAATGGTATCTGACTTTAAAATCAACTCCAGTGATTTGAGTTGAGCCATGTTTTCGGCTTCTGATTTGGCCTTTACTTGTAAATCATCACTTAGCTGAGCAATGATCTCCGTCTTGAGATCGATTTGTTGACGCAGAAAAGCAATTTCATTCTCGGCTTTTTCAAGTTCGTTTTCGCTAAGAAGTCCTTCCATAGATCGGATGTCTGATGGGGAAACTTCTACCGATGTGGCAACTATGCCATCTTCAAATTCTCTGTTTTGCCCATTTTGTCCTCCTTCCTCGACAAGGGCTCTCAGGTAGATGATTTCTGTTTTCGCCTCTGTACCTATAGCTAGCGTCACATACACTTCATCGTGAATAAGCCCAACGGCTGTATCTGTTTTCAATTTTGTTTTGACGAAACCATACTCTCCCGGAAGCACTTCAGATCGTGTATGAACAAATGATAAAGAAGGTTGAATGGAGGAGACGTTTAACACAAAAACACTCTCTTCTGTGGTGTTTCTGAAAATGAAGTCATGCTCATACACACCCGATTGAGATGCCAGGTGCCCATAGTCGTGTTCTGTCTTGTTGAACACAACTTGCGCTTGCAAGCTCACGCTCAACATAATTGAAGCCAGGAAAACAACGAGCCATTTATTCATGCTACCGAAGGTAGAATGCTCGGTAGAGCATTTCTGCTCGAACTTCAGGTGTTATTCACACGCAGTGGTGATTTACGAAAAGTGGGGAAATAAAAAACGAGGACAAGCTACTCACATCGCACCGCTACAACCGGCTACCCTTGCTTCATTCCTGACCTGGGGGAGTTCACCAGGAGCTGGTCGTATGAGACTTGCCCTCGCGGCTGCAAAAGTAAAATTGTAGCTGACGCTTGCAACATAGATTTTCACCCTTCCTAATGTTACATTTGCATCTAACAAATTTGAACCGGTGAAAAAGTATATATCATTAGCTAATGGAGGGAGCCTGGCCGGGGCTATTGCCTTTGCGTTATTCCTCGTTATCTACTACGGTCTGGGTAGTAACCCGTTTGGCATGTGGAAGTTTCTTATTCTGGTGGTACCGGCCGTGTTAATGTATCGTTCTGTTCGAAACTATCGCGAGACAGAAGGAGAAGGATTTTTGACCTATGGTCAGGGACTGATGGCAGGAATCGTTTTTGGGTTTGTTTATGCCTCTCTGAATGCCATGCTTATCTATCTGTACGGACTTACCATTGATGGTGGTTACGTAGAAGCTTTTAAACTAGATAATCTCGAAACACTAGGTCAATCTAAGGACCAGTTAATTGGATTTATTGGGGAAAACCAGTACAGAGAGATGATCAATGAGATTGAGTCCATGACACTTGGTGGACTTGCCTTCGGAGATTTTCAGTCGAAGAGTATAGGCGTGTTTTTAATGGCACTTATAGTAGCAGGAATCTTAAAGCAGACACCACCCACATTTGATACCGAGGATGAATAGACCCCAAATAGCCATTGTGATTCCACTTCTGAATGAAGAAGAATCGCTGACCGAACTTCATTCATGGATTCAAAAGGTGATGCATGAGAACAACTTCACCTACGAAATCTGCTTTATCGATGATGGCAGTACCGATAGATCTTGGGACATTATCAAAGAGTTGAAGTCCAAAGACGATAACATCAAGGCCGTGAAGTTCAGCCGAAACTATGGAAAGTCAGGTGCTCTTAATGTGGGCTTTGGCATTGTTCAGGGAGAAGTAGTTATTACCATGGATGCTGATTTACAGGATAGTCCGGATGAGATTCCTGAGCTGTATCGAATGATTACAGAAGATGGGCTGGATATTGTCTCGGGGTGGAAGAAAAAGCGATATGACCCGCTTTCGAAAACCATTCCTACCAAGCTCTACAATTGGGCTACCCGAAAGATGAGTGGCATATACCTGCATGACTTCAATTGTGGTCTTAAAGCATATCGGCTGCAAGTGGTGAAATCCATTGAAGTGTATGGCGAAATGCACAGGTATATCCCTGTAATTGCTAAATGGGCCGGCTTTGACAAGATTGGAGAGAAGGTGGTTCAGCACCAGGAGCGTAAGTACGGTGTAACCAAGTTTGGTCTGAACCGTTTTATCAATGGTCCGCTCGACTTGATATCTATATCCTTTGTAGGCAAATTCGGTAAAAAGCCCATGCATTTATTCGGCCTTTTTGGGTCACTGATGTTCGTCATTGGGTTTATTGCAGCGGCATATTTAGGGGCTGAAAAACTGTACTTCCTGAGCCAGAAAGTACATGCTCCGCTTATTACCGACAGACCTTGGTTCTACATAGCGTTGACAACTATGATTCTTGGAGTTCAGCTCTTCCTGGCAGGATTCTTAGGAGAAATGATTTCCAGATCAGCACCTGATAGAAATACCTACTCTGAGTTTGATCGAATAAACTAAGCGTTATTGCTTGGCAAGATTCACACTTAGCTCATATGTTTTTTTGATTTCAGCGTGATTGGGATGGCTCTGCATGGCCTTACCCAGAACTTCAATCGCCTTGTCTATATTTCCGAGCATTCCGTAGGTTTTGCCCAGATTTAAAGCCACGTCTGCATTGTTGGGAGCCAGTGCGTAGGCTTGTTCAAAGGTTTCCAGAGCCATTTGCATGTTGCCCGAGATACCATAGGCCGTACCCAACTGAGACCGAATAGCGAGATCGCCCGGGTTCATTTCCAGATACAGCGTAAAAGCTTTAATGGCTCCTTCCCATCGCTGCACATTTCCATAGAGTACACCAACAGCCTTGTAGAACTCCATAGTAGGATGTATGGCAATGGCATTTTCCAGAAGTCCAATGGCTGTTTCGTAGTAGGTTCGTTTAGTGGCAACATCAGAGACTTTGTCTCCCTTAGCCGAGTAAATATTGGCCAGATTATGATTGGCTTTGGCGCTGTTTTTCAGGTACTTTATGTCCGTGCTGAAAATAGTCTCGTCATTTTTCCAGGCCTCATTTCGAGCAATGGTGCTGCCAGCAAATATCACGATGATTAGTGTAAACAGTCCGGTTATGAACTTCTTCGACTGTCCCTCTTCCAGTTTCTTGAGCAGCGTATTCCATAGGTAGATAAATAGAATAACGGCACCCAACGAGGGCATGAAAAGAAATCGCTCTGCTGCGGTGGCTCCAATAAGAAAGAACAAGTTGCTCACTGGCATTAAAGGCAGTATAAAAAGCATTAAACCTATTAGAAAAACAAGATCAAGCCGCTTTCGCAAATACATAAACCCAACCAGTCCTATTAACAGAAGCGGAATCAGACCAATCCAAACCAGCGCATGATCCATTGACATGATTTCGATGGTGTTGAAACTGTAGTCATACCGCAGCGGGTGTGGATAGAATAGCAGCTTTATATACATGCCGATGATGCCGATTTTGGTCAACAGAAGCGAAAACCCAGAGGCTTCCTGTACGAGGGCATTATCAAAAAGATGGTAGTCCGTTCCTCCCAAAATGTCTGTAACTGACAGATAAATAATCAAATAGATGGCAGTCACAGAAGCTGGAATGGTGAGTCTTTTGAGCAGGTTAACAGGCGACTTTGTAGCCGGTATGAGAAACATGGGCATGAGCGCAACACTGGTTTCTTTCGACAGGAACGAAAGGAGTAGAAGTAATCCGGATAGCAACGCATGGGACCACTTGCGGTCGTTCTGCCACTTATAAAACATAAGCAGGCTTAGAAAGAAGAAGAACATGCAGTAAATTTCATCCCGACTTTTGATGTTAGCCACCACTTCGGTGTGTATAGGGTGACTGGCAAAGAGCAGCACTACAAGCATATTTTGCCATGGAGACAAGAGTGCCAATTGGTTTAACCAAATGAGGATAACTGCGCAAAGCATTCCATAAAACAATATGTTCAGCAGATGTCCAGCAGATGGATTGTTCCCAAACAGTCCTTTTTCCAAGCTAAAGCTAGCCCCGCTTATTGGCCGGTAGTTGCCTTGGTCTTTTTGATTGAGTCCATACCAATAGCTGTGTTTAAAGTGGTCTGCAATTCCGCCAAATCCTTGCTGGGTGATGCTGTTCTGAGTGATAATGGCTTTGTCATCAAGCGCGTAGTCGTGGTTTATGGTATTAGCATATAGTGCCAAAGAACACACAAACACAGTCAACAAATGCCATTTTTTCACGTTTCAAATTTCGTTAAATCAAGTCGGAAAAAGCAATACTACATTTGCCACCCAAATGAAGGTAACAATCATAGGAACAACATGGCCGTATAGAGGTGGCTTAGCTGCGTATAACGAGCGATTGGCCAGAGAGTTTATTGTGCAAGGTCACGAGGTTCAGATTCATACCTTTTCCTTGCAATACCCTGGTTTCTTGTTCCCCGGAAAAACCCAGTTGGCTAGTTGGGATCAGCCAGAAGGACTAACCATTCACCAGTCGATTAATTCTGTGAATCCGATCAACTGGTTAACGATTGGACGAAGAATTGCGCGGGAAAACCCCGATTTGATCATAATCAAGTACTGGCTTCCATTTATGGGGCCGGCTTTTGGTACCATTTTGAGATTAGCCAAGAAGCGTGGGGCCAAAGTAATCTCGATACTCGATAATATTATTCCGCACGAGAAGAGACCGGGAGACGGAATGTTTACGCGATACTTTGTGGGGCCAGTTGATGCGTTTATTGCACAGTCACAATCTGTGTTAGACGATAGCTATCAGTTTGATGAAACAAAACCAAGGCTCCTGAATCCACACCCAATTTTCGACAATTTCGGAGCCCTTGAAGCGAAAGAGTCTGCCAGAGCCAGAATTGGTATTCCCGCAGAAGCTCATTACATGCTGTTTTTTGGGTTTATCAGAGATTATAAAGGACTTGATTTGGTGTTGAAAGCGTTGGCAGATGAGCGCATCAAGAAGAGCGGAATGAAACTGATCGTGGCAGGAGAGTTTTATAGCAATGAAGAAACATACATGCAGCTTATCGAAGAGTTGGGCGTGGCCGATCAGGTGATTTTGAAAACAGAGTTTATTCCAGACGATCAGGTAGCTCATTATTTCAATGCGGCTGACGTGGTTGTTCAACCTTATAAGAATGCTACACAGAGTGGAGTTACCCAAATTGCCTATCACTTTGAAAAATCTATGATAGTGACCAATGTGGGCGGGTTGGCCGAGATTGTTCCCGATCGGGTTTCAGGGTTGATCTGCGAACCCACGGTTGATTCGCTTGCCAATGCATTGGATGTGTATTATACAGAAGCCCTCAACGATCAATTGACTCAGGGCGCTAAAGGCGAAAAAGCCCGATTTTCGTGGGGAAAATTGATTGATTCTGTGATGAAATTATACCAACAGATTGCATGAAAAACTGGCTGAAATCGAAGTTGTCAATGCGGCAATACGAGCTTATGCGTATGCTGGCTTTTGAGTATAAGAGATGGAAATGTCGCTTATTGGCTCCAGGCTCGTTCAAGACCGATAAGACCAAACTTCAACTGGGCTGTGGCGACCGTCATCTGAAGAATTGGCTGAATGTCGATATGTTTGGAAGTGACCTTAACCTAGATATTGCCACCGGTAAACTGCCATTTGAATCGGATCATTTTAGCGTAATCGTCAGCCAACACGTAGTAGAGCACCTGACCATGGAAGACGAATTAATTCCATTGTTTTCTGAGTGCTATCGCTGTTTAGACAAAGGCGGTGAGATGTGGATTTCAACCCCCGATATGCGTAAGGTGGCTCAATCATATATCGATCACGACAGTGTTGACATGATCGCTGATAGACAGACCAGATTGAAAGGATGGAATCTTGATCCTTATCCCAGTCAGCATTTTATGAATGACATGTTTCACCAGCAATTAGAACATCGCAACCTGTTTGATTTTGAAATGCTTCAGTGGATGCTGAATAGAGTTGGATTTGATTTGGTGGAACGGGTGAATGAAGCGGATTTACTAAAAACGTACCCTGAAATACCCGTTAGGAATGATGATTACCAGTCAGTGTATGTAAAAGCCGTGAAATAGTTATTGTGAAACTTAGCCAGAAGAACATATGGTTATGGTCCGCGCTCATAGTGGCGGCTGTGCTCAGGTTCTGGAATTTTCACAAACTTCAATTCCACCACGATGAGATGAGTGCGCTTTTGCGTACCCGCTTTGACTCTTTTGAATCGCTGATATCTCACGGAGTAATCGTTGATGGACATCCGGCACTTACGCAGTTCTTTTTGTGGGTTTATACCTCATTTGGCATAGTCGAACCTTGGTTTATCAAGTTGCCATTTGCTATCGCAGGTGTCTTGAGTGTGTATGTGCTTTACTTGATCGGTAAGGAACTGATGAATACGAGAGTAGCTTTGCTTAGCGCTGCTTTAATGGCTTCTTTACAACTTGGAATCATCTATAGTCAATGGGCCAGGCCGTATGCGTTGGGTGTTCTTTTCGTGTTGCTGGCCACCTACTATCTGATTCTTTTTGAGACCAAAGGGCAAAGGAAATATTTGATTGGATTTGCACTGTTCACAGCGCTAAGTGCATACACGCACTATTTTGCTCTGCTTCAGATCATGATAGTCTCTGGTTTGCTTTTCGCTTTTTGGATAAGCCCGACCAGGAGAATATTCGTGGTAGTAGCGTCCATCGTTGCAGCCATCATATGGCTTCCGCATTTGTCTATTACCCTTTTTCATTTGCGGATTGGGGGTATAGGAGATTGGCTATCACAACCAAAACCAGATTTTTTGCTGGACTTTGTGCGTTTCACATTCAACTATTCACCATGGCTGATAGGCGTTGTTTTTGTAGGAGTGCTCATGTCAGTTTTGGTAACAGTTACTACTCAAAGGTTGCTGTGGCTCAAGCGTTTGCTTTTGTTTGGAATGGTTTTTCTTCCATTTCTCATTGGATACATTTATTCAGTAGAAGTCAGTTCACTGCTTCATTTTGGAGCCATGTTTTTTGCATACCCATTCCTGTTGTTATTGGCCGCTTCCTTTTTCTTTAATCGAACTGTTCTCTTCAGCCGATTAGCCGCTTTTTCCATAATGCTAATAGCTACTTTTAGCCTGATTGATCGGCATCATTTTCAGCTAAACTACGCCACTGAGTTTATGGAACCGTCCAGAATTGTTTCAATCAAAACAGGGCAAGAGTTACCCCTGTTTAGCAGTGTAAGAGGTGATGGAATAGACTGGCTGTATGAGAGGAAGTTGATTGGAGTAAAACCAATTAACGCCAACGAATTGCACGATACGGGGCATTGGCATCAAATGCTCCGCTCAGAAACGGCTGCTCAAATAATGGTTGTAACCACTATTGGAACAGTCCCTCAAATATTGGCAGAGGCATTGAATCACTATCCTGTGGTCGATTCTGTAGTTATGTTCAATGCGGCATCGGCCTATCTGTTGTCAAAGGGGGGAGATGAACAAGAATTTCTTGCTCAGATAGACTTTTGCAATGCTGCTGGCTCCTATAGCTGTGTGGAAGATCCGCTTGCTGAGTTTAGTCCGTCCATGTCTTTTGAAACACAACCAAACAATGGCTTGTTACACGTTCGTACCGATTGGGCCGGACAATCAACAGGCTCGTCAAAACTCGTTCTTCAGGGAAAAAGGATGAATGAAGATGTGGCCTGGTTAGCAACCGACTTACCTGTTTCTGAGGACTTAGTGAAGCAAGGGTACAAGTCTTCCGTTATCATTGATTTGAGGGATGTGTCAGAAGAACTAATGACACCGGTTCAGTGGTCAACTTATATCTGGAATCCATCGGGTAATGACTCCATCGATGTGTTTGGTATGAAGGCCAGATTATTGCCTGATAACGCCTTGCGCTACCGACTCTTTGAAGAATAGCCCGACTAATTTTATTTCGGAAGGGTAGACAAGAATGCTTTCACTATTTTGCAGTCCCTTAATATCCTATCATGAAGAAAATTATTACTGCTGCCAGCGTTTTACTGCTTAGTATTTCAGTGAATGCTCAGACTGCATTCATTGACTACGTTGAAAAATCGGAAGAAGACCAGGTCTTTATTTACGTGACTGAAGCCGGTAAGGAAATGAAGGTGATTGAAGTAGATGGTGTTGTAAAAGGCAAGCAAATGTTAGTTGCTGAGATCAATGCTTTTGCAAAAAGGCGAATGGTTGTAAATACGACCAGTGTGACGAGTCATGATTACCGAAAGAGCCATCACTATCATTACCATTATGTTATTCAACGAAATGGGATAGAAATAGATCAGCCGCCTATGCCAATGGAGAGAGAAGAAGTTCTTCCTCCTCATGCAGAAATGGGAGGAAACCAGGGAGCACCACAAGGACCAGAGCACGAAATGCATATGTCGAACCCTGGAAGCATGCCCGCTCCTCCAGCGGGAGGAAGTATGTCTGGTGGGGGACAAGCATCGGGTGGTTCTCAGCCTACACCACCACCTCCGCCTCCGGCACCTGAAGAGCCAGAGCAGAAACCAAAAGACAGTGAGTCGTTTGAGAATCGGGGTGGAAAACTTAACCCGAACGGACCAGGAGGCAAAACGCCCGATGGACCACAGTAGTATGTGGTCAAAGCACAATCTAATTGCCATTGTTTCGGTATGTGTGATGTGTACCCTACAAAGCCTATCTGTTTTTGGGCAAAGTCTGTTTGACCCGACTGATTTCCATATGTTGGAATTTGCGCATCGGGGAGGATACCACAACACAGCCGAAAATGATATTGACGTTATCGTCTCTAACATTCGAAGAGGTGATTTAAATGCCATTGAGGTAGACCTGATGATGACCAAAGACTCTGTGCTTGTGTTATTTCATGACGACACGGTCAACAGAGTTTTGCAGTTTGAAAGGCCGTATAAGGTGGAGCACATGACATATGATCAGTTGGCTTCCAAGGGCTTTAGAAAGAGAGGTTTTGAAACAAGCCATGTGAGTCGCTTTGATGACCTGGTAGATACGTTAGTTTATCTGGCCGCTGTGGAGCAAAGACGCTTTGTCATTGAGCTTGACTTTAAGGCTCAGGAATACCAAATCGGTCCGGCAGTTCGTCAGCTGCTTAAAGCAGTGAACCGGACCGAGGCAGCCTATGATAAGGCCATATATGACTACTTCTTTGTTTCGAGTTTTTACCCGGGAGTGCTAAAGGCCATTCGTTCAAAATCAGACGACATCAAACTCGCTTTTTCGTTTCATGCACATTCCGATGAGCACAAGCTAAAAGCCAGATTGGCTGCTTTCTTATCAGGCCATTTTATGAGAAAGTATGAAGCCGAGATTATCGAATCCAACATGTGCTACGTTACGCAAAAGCGAGTCGATAAATGGAAGGACAACGACTGGTTGGTTAATACCTATACGTCAAATTTGGCCTGCGAACGCAAACGCATGAAGGAGCTGGGAGTGGCGCTGACCACAAACTGTCCCATGTCAATGGACTGCATGCATGATCCGAGTGACATGTACGTACCAAAAAAATGGTGCACCGAGTGCCCCGCTGAAACAGAAGACTAAGTTTTCTATTGACTGAAATCCCAGCCAAACACACGTTTCAGAATATCTGTAACGCGATGAACCGGATCATTTCGTATCTCCTTTTCCTCTTCAGCCACTTTCACAAAAAGGCCTTGCAAGGCTCTCCGTGTGGTATGCTCTGCCAATGAGTTGTTTTCTATTCTGTCCCACAACATGCCTTTTAATGAGGCCGTGTTATATGCGTCAATGGCGCTTTTGTATGTGCCCTCAGCAGAGATGTTTTTGACATACTTTTTCTCCAGGGAAGCCTGAATTTTTGGCTTAAAGGCCGCGTAGAGCTTTGCAAATGTCTTCTCACGCAGGTAATGCGTAGCAGCAGTATCCGAGCCCTGAAGGATTCTCTTTCCATCTGCAATGGTCATCTCCTTAATGGCCTGGATAAAAATAGGTTTGGCCTCAATGGCCGCATTCTCTGCTGCTCTATTGACGGAGAGTACTGCGTCATCCAGAATTCCAGAGAGCACCGGTACCTTTTCGATCTTTTCATAAAGTGGTCTGGACTCTTCAGGGAGCAAGATCTTCAACGCCTGATTTTTGAAATAGCCATCTTCCACCGACAAACTCGAAACCGCAAATTCGGCTCCTTTACTCAGGGCTTCTTTAAGCCCCTGGATGATTTCATCATTCGTCAATACATCTTTGGCTGGCTCTGTCGTGATACCATAGTCTTCTGCCTGCTTCATGATTTTGGTTAGCTCGGCACAAGAGGCCAAAATGAGCAAGGCCATAATGCCCACGCTCCACATTCTTAGTAATCGCATGTCGGTTGTTTTTACGAATCTATACCAATTCTTTTATCCAGACACTGGCATAAGTGTACTTAGCGCCTGTTTATCGAATAAAGAAGCGCTTAGTCGTGGTTCCACTATCTGTTTCAATTTCGGCCAGATAGATACCACTCTCTAAGGCCAGCCGCACTTTTATGTTGGACTTGTTTGCCTGTTCCATATGTACCAACCTGCCTGAAACCGAATAAATGCGCACTTGACGAATAACGTCATCTGTAGCTAGGGTAAACAAACCGTTGCTAGGGTTTGGATAGAGATTTACTCGAGTTTCTGCGGAGGTTTTCTGCAAGCCCGTAAACTGCCAGTTATTGTCAATTATAGTGGTAAAAATACCCGAGCCATGGGTGGCTACAACCACGAAGCCATCTTCGTCTCTATGGTCAATCATACTAACCACAGTGGCACCAATTTCTTCTTCAGCCACTTTATACCACATAGTTGAGTCACTGACTCTGTCTGTTCCTTTGGCCAACTTATTCGTGGCATAGAGGCCTACCGTTGTTCCAACCAGATACACGGTGCCAGTGTCAACGTGGATGATTCTTGCCCATCGCACAGAAGGAGCATTGCTTATGTGATACAAATCTGCAGGAGCACCAGCCGGAGCTGAGTCTGCCTCGAGATTACCACCTCCGCGATACCATGTGTCGCCACCGTCTTCCGTAAACATGATGCTATGCGCATTGTAGTTACTAAAAATGGCCACCACATGATCTGCATCTTCCTCATCCACGGCAATACAGTTGAGCCAACCACTGCTTGCCAGGTTGGCACTTACGTTGAGAATAGTTGGTGTGCTGGTGTTGGCATCGTCAAAACGCGCCATGTTACCAGTAGAAGTACCGACATACACCCGATTTGGTGGATTGTTGGTAGATATGCCCACCGAAGTGCCGTTACCAGACACATTGGTGTTCCAGTTTACCCATCCTTCCGAAATAGAATCTGTCCCATTATCAATAACCAGTTCATCTACGATGTCGTTTCGCCACAGTCTACCCTGATTGGGTAGGTAAACAATGCCGTTATCGTTTGGATCCATTGCCCATGGGTGAATAAAGTAGTAGTTGTATGACCCGATCGGATCAAATCGCTTCCAACCCGTCCGATTGCCATTACCATCAATTTCCAGTTTAAACATTCTCCCCAGTTGAATAGAGGTTAGGTATGAACTGCCGTTATCACCAATAGCCGTGTATGCCCCGTCATATGACCAGGGAAATTTCCAGTCATTGGCATCTCCATTTACATTCAGAAAAGTGCCGTTGTCCTGTAAACCACCCATGATGTCTCCTGTGCCATTCGGATCGTGATCAATGGCTACCGTGTAGAACTGGGTCGTGTTGTATTCATTGTTTAGTGACTCCCATACGACCGGTGTTGCGTGCACATCGTCTGTCCTAAACACCCCTCCATCGTTGCACGAATAAGCCACATCCGGGTCGTCATTCGAGAAGAAAAACAGATGCTGATCTGGGTGATGGTTTTCGTAAATCTGAAAATCGGGAAGAGCCGTTGTTTCGCCATACCCTCCAATAAAAGTGGTATGTGTAGAATCGGTAAACCCGGTGGTAGACCGAAACAAGTTTGTTCCTCCAATAATGACCAAGTTGGGGTCGTCAGGCGAAATAGAAACCAGCATATTGTAACCTCCCTGTAGGTTTACATCGTCAAACGGATAGGGCCCACGGGGTAGGTTTTGGCTTACATCTTCCCAGAAACCTCCACTGCCAGAACCATCGCCATTTAGGTAAGAGTATTTCCAAAGGCTGACTCTTTCAGCGGTTCCCCGGAAGTTGTACATCGTTTTTCCATTTGTAGTGCCCTGAGCCATAAAGTAGAGTTCATCCTCATCACCGGGAGTGATTCCGATAACTGTTCGCTGAAATGCGCTGGGCCAGTTGGTCGGAGTGATATCTGTCCAGTTGACACCGTTGGTTGATCGGTGAATACCCTCCACAGCACCATCACCGCTAAGCGTAGCATAAAAAACACCATCGCTCGTCACGGCTATATCTGAGTAGTAATTATTGCCTCCACCCAAGACAGATGTCCACGTTTCGCCTCCATCATCACTGCGCATGATGTTTCCTGTGATTGCTGCGAAAACGACATCGTCTGTCGAGACTGGGTCCGTAATCACTCGCCATATTCGATCCCACTCGTCCAGTATTTGAGGAGTTCCTGTTTGGGTGCTCTCCAATGCCTGCCAACTTTCTCCATTGTCGGTTGATTTGAGTATGCCGTTACCGATGTATCTCGAGCCTTGAAGGCTGGGGCTGTTATACGACTCCCCTGAACCCGCATACCAGATGTCCTCTTTTTCGCTTCGTGTATCTTGAACCAGACAGGTGATTCCCCAGGCTTGATCGGGTGCACTCACACGTGCCCATTTAGCACCTCCGTTTTCAGATTTATAGATGCCTCCTGAAGCTGAACCAGCTATCAGGATGGATTCGTCTCGAATATCAAACGCGGCACCTCGTGTGCGTCCACCAAAATTAAATGGCCCCAGCGCTTCCCAGTCGTAATCGCCACTTCGGGCACTGGTTCTTGGAAGAGCCGGAATATTCCTTACAAACTCTAGCTCCTGATCGCGTGTTACCGGAATCAAACCGGTAGCCGGGTCTTGTGAAATAAGATGTTCCCATTCTGCTCGTTCCTGCGGATTGTCCATCCCATAAGAGGGAAGAGAGCCTTCTTTTTGCTCACGTGAGCAACTCGATAAAACAAAAACAACGGGGAGGATAAATACAAGTATCTGACGCATCTTTCAAAGATATTTTTCTTGACAGAACTCGAGGCGGGTGTGCTTATCTTTGCAGCCCTTGAATTAAACCTTCACTATGCAAAAAGTTACACCATATACTCCCAAGAATAAGATTCGAGTTGTTACCGCAGCATCACTCTTTGACGGACACGATGCGGCCATCAATATCATGCGAAGAATTATTCAAAGCACTGGGGCTGAGGTTATTCACCTTGGTCATGATCGCAGCGTGGAAGAAGTGGTTAATTGTGCCATTCAGGAAGATGCCCAGGCTATAGCCATGACAAGCTATCAGGGTGGTCACAATGAGTATTTCAAATACATGTATGACCTGCTCAAGGAGAAAGGAGCCGGACATATCAAAATATTTGGTGGTGGAGGTGGAACCATCCTACCAGAGGAGATCAAGGAATTACAGGACTACGGCATTACCAGGATTTACCATCCGGATGATGGACGGGCCATGGGATTGCAAGGTATGATTAACGACATGCTAGAGCGAGCCGATTTCCCAACCGGTGTCAATCTCAATGGAGAAGTGAAAGAATTGGATCCGGCTAATCGAGGAGCTATTGCCCGATTGATTTCTGCCGCTGAGAACAATCCTGATGGATTTGAACCTCAGATGGCCGAGTTGAGAACGCTGGCTGAAAAGAGCGATGCACCTATCCTGGGAATTACAGGAACGGGTGGAGCCGGTAAAAGCTCTCTGGTAGATGAGTTGGTTCGAAGATTTTTATTGGATTTCACTGATAAACGATTGGCCATTGTATCTGTGGATCCTTCTAAACGAAAGACAGGCGGAGCACTTCTTGGTGACCGCATCCGAATGAATGCCATTCGCAACGAGCGTGTGTATATGCGTTCATTGGCTACACGACAGAGCAATCTGGCGTTGAGCAAGCACGTCAAAGAAGCATTGTCTATTCTGAAAGCAGCGAATTTTGATCTAATTATTCTCGAGACTTCAGGTATTGGTCAAAGCGATACCGAGATTCTTGATCACAGCGATGCCAGTCTGTATGTGATGACACCTGAGTTTGGTGCTGCTACGCAGCTGGAGAAGATTGATATGCTCGATTTTGCGGATATCGTGGCGGTCAACAAGTTTGACAAGCGTGGTGCATTGGATGCTGTGCGCGATGTCAAGAAACAATACAAGCGCAATCACCAATTATGGGAAACGTCAGATGACGATATTCCTGTGTTTGGAACCATTGCCAGCCAGTTCAATGACCCTGGCATGAACACGCTTTACAAGAAAATCATGGATTTGTTGGTGGATAAGGCCAATGCTCCTCAGCTTCAGTCTACGTTCGAGATTACAGACGAGATGAGCGAGAAGATTTTCATCATTCCTCCTGCTCGCACCCGATACTTAAGTGAGATTGCAGAGAACAATCGCGCTTATGATAAGTGGGCCAAAGAGCAGGCCGAGGTAGCTGACAGGCTGTATGCTATTCACCGAACGATGGAACAGGTAAGAGAAGGCGATTTGTTTACTGCTCTTAAAGCCAAGTTCGAAGAAGTCAAAAAAGACCTAGATCCGCATAACTGGGATACGCTTCAGGATTTCGATATACAAATGCAACGATATCGAGATGACGAGTACGAGTTTAAGGTACGGGATAAGGTGCTGAAGATCAAAACGCACTCGGAGTCCTTGAGTCATTCGCAAATACCAAAGGTGGCCACACCAAAGTATAGAAGTTGGGGAGATATTTTGAACTGGACATTGCAAGAGAATGTGCCCGGCCAGTTTCCATATACTTCCGGTTTATTCCCATTCAAACGAGAGGGTGAAGATCCAACTAGAATGTTTGCCGGAGAAGGTGGACCGGAGCGTACCAACAGACGTTTCCATTATGTGAGTTTAGGCATGCCTGCCAAACGATTGAGTACCGCCTTTGACTCGGTTACGCTGTATGGAAATGATCCTGATCATCGACCAGATATCTATGGAAAAGTAGGAAACTCAGGTGTGAGTATTTGCTGTCTGGATGATGCCAAGAAATTGTATTCAGGGTTTGATTTGTCTGATCCCAAGACATCCGTGTCTATGACCATCAACGGTCCGGCACCTATGTTGCTTGGGTTCTTTATGAATGCCGCCATTGATCAGGCCTGTGAGAAGTATATCAAGGAGCACGGTTTGGAAGCCAAGGTGGAAGCCAAACTCAAAGAATTGTGGGACGACAAAGGATTAACGCGACCAGCCTATCAGGGAGATATTCCAGAAGGAAATGACGGTTTAGGATTGATGCTACTCGGAATAACAGGTGATCAGGTATTGCCGGCCGATGTCTATGCTAAGATCAGAAAGGAAACGATGAGTGTGGTACGGGGTACCGTGCAAGCCGATATTTTGAAGGAAGATCAGGCACAAAACACATGCATCTTCAGCACTGAGTTTGCCTTGCGACTCATGGGTGATGTGCAGGAGAGCTTCATCAACCACGCTGTTCGAAACTTCTATTCTGTATCCATCAGCGGATATCACATTGCAGAGGCAGGTGCCAACCCAATCACGCAGTTGGCATTTACATTGGCCAATGGGTTTACATATGTCGAGTACTACTTAAGCCGCGGTATGGATATCAATGCATTTGGTCCAAACCTTAGCTTTTTCTTTTCCAACGGAATCGACCCCGAATATGCGGTAATAGGACGTGTGGCCAGGAGACTTTGGTCCAAGGCCTTAAAGAATAAGTACGGAGCCAATCCACGGGCTCAAATGCTGAAATACCACATCCAAACAAGTGGAAGAAGTTTGCACGCACAGGAAATCGATTTCAACGATATCCGAACTACGCTTCAGGCGTTGTATGCCATTTACGACAACTGTAACTCGCTGCACACCAACGCTTACGATGAGGCCATTACCACACCTACTGAAGAAAGTGTGAGACGGGCCATGGCCATTCAGCTCATCATCAACAAAGAATTGGGATTGGCCAAAAACGAAAACCCGCTTCAGGGATCATTCATCATCGAAGAATTGACCGATTTGGTGGAAGAAGCCGTGTTGCAGGAATTCGATCGTATTACCGAGCGCGGTGGCGTGTTAGGAGCCATGGAAACCATGTATCAGCGTAGCAAGATTCAGGAAGAAAGCCTGTACTACGAAACGCTGAAGCACACAGGAGAATTCCCAATCATTGGTGTAAACACCTTCTTAAGCTCTAAAGGAAGCCCAACGGTTTTGCCGAAGGAGGTTATTCGAGCTACCGAGGAAGAGAAACAGTACCAGATAAGTATGCTGGGCCAATTGCACGAGAACAGGGCGGAGCATCAGGCTGAATTGATCCGGAATCTTCAAAAAGCCGCCATCCAAAACGAAAACATGTTTGAACGACTGCTCGAAGTATGTAAATACTGTTCATTGGGTCAGATTACCGATGCCTTGTTCGAAGTAGGCGGTCAGTACCGAAGGAATATGTAGGTCTTCGAAAAAGAAAAAGCCGAACAATTTCTTGTCCGGCTTCTCTTATAGAAACAACATAGCAAGCCATCCTCTGGTTTCGCGCTCGCGTCTATTGACTCGGGTGATCCCAGTGCGATAGCGCACAATGTTCTCGTTGTTAGAACTCTCGCGAATGGCGTTGATATATGCTGTGCGTGCCTCACCAAACCGATTGACTCGCTCCAGTGCAAGTGCGCGCATTTCCCACATCCATTCTATGTCGGTACCATCTACCTCTAAAGCGGCATTGACCACTTCGATCAATCGACCATACATTCTGCGTTCCATCAATACAATTACCAGGTGATAATATCCCACATCGTATTCTGGTGTAAAACGAATGGCCATTTCCAGGTGATTCATCGCAGTACGGTAGTCTCTTAAGTGGGTGTAGTAGAACCACCCCAAATAACTGTGTGCCCGACCAAAGCCTGGGTCTTCGGCCAAGATGCTTTCCAATACATTTCGCCCTTCGGCAAATTCTCCATCGTTGAATAGACGGTCTACATACAACCATCTTTCTTCTGCCCATCTGTTTGTCATGGCATTAAAAATTAAAAATTAAAAAGTGAGTGATGATTGACCTAGGCTAACGGTCAAAAAAAAAGCCTGAAGTACGTGTTCGTATTCAGGCCGCTTGAAACGTAAAGTGATGCTAAAGCAGGCTGAATATCCGGGACGTACAACTCCCAATCCCATTCGATCCTTTTTGATCGAAATGGAGCTCTGTCGGTATGAAGTTGAATCGTTTCATGATTGTGAATATTGCTCCTTAAAACGCCCCAGCAAAATTTGGTTGCCTGAAAGCAAATAGTTTATGTCTTTTCACTGTCTGCAGATGATCATTTAGAAGTTAAAAAGAGCGATTTATTGTCATAAAAGGGGTGTTCAGAAAGTCATTTGAAATTTCTGGTTTTCAATGGGTTACTTTACTCAAAACGAGTAAAATGAAAAAACCAAGAAACCCTTATGTTGATCGAATCAACACAATCTACAACGCACTGCCAAGGGCGTTGACTCTAGCGATATTTCTTATCGCGACCTCCGTGGGTTACTCCGAGACCATCAAATGGAAAGGAGGAACCCCAAACGGAACAAGTACCGGTTATGAATGGACCAATGCCGATAACTGGGAATGTACCAGTTGTTCGGGCCCACCCTACAACATTGTTCCAACCATTGATGATGATGTCATATTTGACCTGACGTATACCAACAGTTACACGTTACCTGTGCTGATTAGCACAAATGCTTCCTGTCGCGACATGACCTGGAGTGTTTCGGGGTATACCGGAACGGGTTTCCCAGAACTGAAGGGCGAAAGTCAGTCATGTGTGTTGAATATTGCTGGAAACCTGGCATTGCAGTCTACTACGGATATGACATTTAACCTGCACACGCGACAGACGACCAACTTTAAGTATGGAACTGCGGCCAATCGGACCATTGATATGTCCGACCAGGTGTTTCCGGGCAGAGTGGTATTCGAAGAGTCTACCGCTTCCTGGTCTTTTCTTTCTGATTTTAATGCTACCTACATTGTGTATATCAATAGTGGGGCAGTGGCATTTCCATCTGTTACCACGATTTATGTGTTGAAGTCAGAAGTAACTGGTGCAAGAACATTAAACTTGACCAATGCCAACGTAGAAATTACGGGGTATGGCGAAGCATTAGAGTTTCGAAATACATCTCTCTTTAACCTAGTGGAGACCAACTCAACCATTCAGTTTACCAATACTGACCATTTGGTTGAGCCTTATGCCGATAACCTAGATTTCAACGACATGCATTTTGAGGCTGATGTGCATGCAGAGCTCACCGGAGTAGGGAATACGTTTAATACCATGAAGATATCAGGCGAGGTGCTATTAGTAGATGCCAATGAAATTACCACGCTTGAATTGGATCCTGGAAGTTTGACCATGCTCCAACCAAGTCACACACAGGAAGTAGGCGATATTGTCACCACTGGCTCTTGCGGTGACCCAGCATTACTGCAGTCCCTTTGGTCGGGCACAGATGCCACAATCGATTGGACAGGTGGAACCTCACTTACATTGAATTACTTGTACATAGAAGATGTTGTGCTCACTAATTTTCCAACTATCTCAGGTGTGTACTACAACCTGACGGGAAGTGCCGGATGGGGGACGACCACCAATACCGGGCTGATGTTTGAGTGGAATGCCGGAAGCGGAAACTGGAATGATGCCAGCAACTGGCTCGCCAATGGCTCTGCCACTACTTGTGTGCCAGGACCCAATGACGATGTGTTTTTTGGACCTTTAGTAGGCGTTGGAGCAACCATCACAGTGGATGAATCCAATGTGTATTGTCGAGATATGGATTGGGTAACAGCTGTGAATACGCCCACATTTGTTTCTACAGACGATAAGAATACTGTCAATGTATACGGTTCCATGGCGTTGCCACCATCAAGTTCTATGACGTTTAGTTATGATGGAAACATTGAGTTCAGAGCACACTCGGTGGGTAAGACCTTGAATTTTTCAAATCATAGCTTGGAGGCCGATTTTCAGATGAATGGTTCAGGTGGTGAGTGGACGTTTTTAACGAACCTCGAAACCAGTGGTGACCTGGAAGTCGATGGCGGTTCATTCAAATCCAATGGCTTCAATTTTGACGGGAAAGCCTTTCGTTCAAAAGCTAGAAATACGCGTGAAGTACACCTTGAGTCATCCTCTGTCTTCACCGTAGAGAGATGGGATATGTCCAGTAAAACGGATGAGTTTAATGCTTCTCATTCGACTACGGTCGATCCATATTTGATATTTACGAGTGCTACCTCAGAAATCTATGTAACGGATGAAATTCCAAGCACGGGAGTAGGCCTTACGTACTATGATTTTACCATGACAAGTACCAATACAGGCCAGAAATTGCAGGGATACAATAGCAAGTTTCACGACCTGATTTTTGAGTGTGATGCCAATCTGCACAATGCTGGTGGGACGATAGGAATTTTTGAAATCAGCAACCTGATTTACTTGAACCCGGGCAATGAGTACTCATACACCGGTACAATTGAGCTTGGAGCTTCAGCCAATTTAAGTGCAACTGGAAGTTGTACCAACTACATTGAAATTGTTGGAGGAACATTTGAGAAATTACTGGGTTCGGCTCAGGTGGCAAACTACTGCATCATTACTGATAATGCGATTGCTTCAGGCTCAGTTTCATTTACGGCTAACAATTCGGTTTTGACCAATTCACCAACTTGGGGAACAGGTGCGGTTAATTGTGATGATTTTCATTTTAGAGTGGGCACGACCAATGATTGGAGCGATATTAACAACTGGTTTAATGCATATCCTTTTGCCTCGCCAGCCGGATGTATTCCGGGACCTGGAAACAATGTCTATTTCCACGAAGATTCGTTTGATGGAACATTCCCCGATATGGATATAGATGTAGACAATGCCTATTGCCGTGATATTGTTATGGTAGATGATGGAAACCCTTTCCCTGTTCCTGCTCCGAAGATCTTAGGTCAGCCGGTTTCAGCTTACTACAATATTCAGGAACTGAACATATTTGGTTCCATCGAGTTCTTGGCGCCTACGGATATAGAGTGGGTTTATGAAGGCCAGATTAGACTGCGTCATTTGGGCGGTACGGGTATTTCTTGCCCTTCGCCAACGGTTCGCACTATTGAGTCCAACGGTCAGGCATTTTACAGTCGATTCTACATCGAGATGGACCCGCTGGAAACAGCCAGGTTAGTAGATGATATGCAGTTTGCCGGTTTGAGCACTGTGGAGATGATTTGGGTGAACGAAGGGACGTTTGATCTAAACGAGAAGGACATAGATTGCTATGGATTGATTTCTCAAACTACGGGCAATCAACGAGCAATTGACATGACGAATTCAACTGTCGATGTCATTTCAACGGTCCATTTCAAGTCAACCCTATTGACCTATACAGAAACAGGCTCGGTGTTTAATATTGGTAAAGTGGGCTCCGTTGTCGGATATCTGATCTCTGATAACCTTGACTTTAATGAAGTCAATTTTGTGGGAGATTTAGGTACGATCACCAACTCTGGCAATACCTTTCAGGAAGTCACTTTCAGTTCTGATGGATATTTTAACGGAAGCAATTCGTTTGAGGTCCTCAACTTAACGGCAGATAACACCTACGAGTTTGAAGGTGGAAAAACCCAAACAATTACGAATAACAGTGGCTCCGGAGCGCTGAATGCCATTGGAGTTCAGGCTGGCATGATCATCATGGAATCTGCAGACCCTGGCCAGCAAAGTCATATTGAAAGTGAAGTGCCAGTGTGTTTAGATTACGTTCAAATGCGTGATATGACAGGCGATTATCTTCCCGGAAATGATGCGCTGGTAGCAGAGAATAGCATCAATGTGGAGAATAACACAGGCTGGTCGTTTTCATCGTGCACCTATACGGTCATTGAGGGATGTGTAGGTGAAGCAGTTGTGTTCGATATGCCTATTCCAGCGCTTAACACACCCACATGGTACTTTGGCGATGGTACTTCGATTACGGCTAATTCACCCGCTCATAATTATGCCACTGCCGGAACTTATACCGCCACAGTCGTATACCAAGTACTTGGAACCAGCGGAGGAACTTCCTATGATGCCGAAAACTTCACAGTCATCATCTCTCAGTCTTGTTGTGATGTGACTGATTTCCCAGATCACACACCCGTTTCTGGTAATATAACATCTGATGTAGTGTGGGGTGATCAGATCATTGTCACGGCCGATGTGTTTGTGAAGAATGGTGCAAAACTCGATATCACCAACTCCGATGTGGTTTTCTTTGATAACACCGGGATTTATGTCGAAGACGACAGTCGGTTGGTTACCACAAATTCCACATTGCGTCCGTGTGACGAAGATGAAACCTGGAGCGGTATTGACTTCGATGATAGCTCAGGTGGGCAGTTGACTGATAATACCATTATTCAACCTGAGGCTGGTATTGAATTGAACACAACTGGTATAGTGGATATTGTGGGCAATCAGTTTGTCAACTTCCATAAAGGAGTGTTTGTAGGCAATAGCAGCAGTACAATGATGGAGCACATGATCAGCGGCAATGATTTTACGCTGAATCGATCTGTCGACAACCTCACATATCCCGCTACCGAATTCTACGGCATTATGTTGGAGGATGCGTGGGTTTCTCCAGCTATTTCAATGAATGATTTCCACTATACCTTCTTTGCCGATGGCAATAAAGAAGGTTATGGGGTTTATGTAAGTGCAGGAGCAGCAACCGTGACAGACAATAGCTTCACGAATGTTATTTATCCGTATTTCCAAATAAATAGTACCAACGTATGTGCATTCGAAAGCAACACGATTACGTACAATGCTTCTTTCGGATCTACAACAGGTTCGATGACAAACGATCCGGCTGGAATCACCATTGATGGCGGTACGGTAATGACAAGTGTGTTCAACAACGAACTGACTAGTACTTCGTCCAATGTGTCATCTGATTTTGGAGTCTATGTGCACGGTACCATGGAGGCTTACATTGTTCAGAATGTGGTAGATGGGTTCAAAACAGGTATTTCCGCTATTCTTTCAACGGTAGAGATAGAAGATAATACATTGACAAAGTGCTCTTACGGAATCAGTGTAGACAATACCGAAGACGCGTTGATCAAGTCAAATGAAGTGAACGAGTCGACTGTTGCAGGAATTCTGTTGAATGACTGCTTTGAAAATGTAGATGTAATTGACAATGTGGTCGATGCCGAATGGGGCGTTGCTGCTGATGGAATCATGTACAATACGAATGGCGCTGGTAATACAGCCGCAGTGGATGTTGAAAGCAATTGTGTACTCGATTGCGAACGATCTATGGTGTTTATCTCAACCATGCAGTGTACTGATATTCCAAGAATTCGAAACAACTATCTCTATAACTATGGAAGCACTGGTATTCATACCGAGAACTTTCAAGGTGACATTGGGGTTTTGACAACCGACCATGGTAAGAATAGCTTCATTTCTAACACGACTGGGGCGTTGGATATCAATAACCCAACTCAGCCTTTCTGTATGATTTTCGCTGAGGGGAACTGGCCATCTGTGTTGAACTTTAATTCAGGTCCCATTCCTCAGACTGCCACAGAGCACTCTACTTCTTCTTGTGGTCGACAGACTGCACCTAAGCTTGTTTTAGCATCGTATCTCAATGAGCGTATTATGCTGGAATATGGTGTTCGTATCGAGAATGGAGTTGTTTCCGTTACAGATAAAACAGCTGAACTCATTGCGTCAAAAGATGAGCAGTTTATGCCAGCTCTGACAGTTCTAAGACTGTTGTTAGCCAATGAAGACGTTGATGATGCCCATTCATTCGTGGAAGCTGCAGAAGCAAACTTCAACCTAGGCGAAGATGAGTTGAGTTATCTGCGTGCTCAGTTGGATATTCGAACAAATGACTGGAATATGGCATCTGCTCAGTATTTGAGCTTAAACCCAAGTGCATTGGATGAAGTAGAAGTAGCTGTTGAGGCCATTAAGCTTGGCATGCTTGCTCAAGACCGAAATCTAGGCGAGTATTATGACGAAGAGTTAGATAAGGTAGTGGCTAGTTATCAGATCACAGAATCTGCTTATGCACGAGCTGTTATTCATGAATGCACTGGAGATAACCCCCACGTCTATGAGCAACCTCAGGTTCCTTCAACTGCGGGAGTATCGAATGCATTGGTATTCTCTAACGAAGAGTTCATTGTGTATCCGAATCCTGCGCAAGAGATGCTCAACCTCCGCATCAATGCGCCTGTTGAACAGGATATGACGATTCGCGTAGCCGATGCACACGGTCGAGTGGTGTCGTCAGAATCGTTACAGTCTATGTATCGGTCAGCAATTATAGATGTGAGCACACTGACTCCTGGAATCTATTTTGTGAGCGTAACGGATGGTACCAATACCTGGCGTAAAGCCGTGGAGGTCCTCAAATAGGCTTTGTAAGCTTTCTGAAAAGGGTGGCCATTTGGCCGCCCTTTTTTATGAATAAAACCTCGTCTGACGCTTAGGGCTACCACTTATTGGGAAAAATATTCCTATTGGATATTGGTTACTCTACGAGACTCATTTCCCATGTCATACATTTGGCCCACCATGACTAAACGCATTTTAGCTGTACTTACAGTAGGCCTTCTCGTGTTCGCGTGTAATAAAAACGTGACTAAATCTTCTGACGCTCAGGTCGCCTCTAATAGTGGAAGTAACGAAGAAATGGGATTCAACGAAGGCAGTTTTAATAGTGTTATCGTAGGTAAAGTTGCCCGGGTTATTCCACCTGATGGTAGCCTAAAAGGTCATGTTTGCGAGTCCAATGTCTGTTTTGCCGATGTAGAAATTATGGCGGTAGTAGAGACAGGGCAGAATTTCCATGGCCAGATTGAGGCAGGGAAAACGATTCCTGTTTGGTTTGAGTATACATTGATCACCACTGATCAGCTGTTTCCCGAGTTAACGGAACCACTACCAGGCCTTCAGGCGGGTGATTTTTTTCAGGCCCGACTATATGAGCACCCTGACGATAGCATTGCCTATCGTGTCAATATATACGAGAGAAAAGAATAGCATTTATGAAGAGAATCTTTACCGTTTTTGCAGGGATATTGCTTTCCGTAGCTGGATATCTTACACTAAGTACATCAGATGCCACAGTGCAGGAAGAAACACCTTCGCCCATAGGCAGGTGGGACTATGAGCTTATGCGGTTAGCCGATCCGGTGACCGGAGAAATGCCTGAAGGAATCAGGATGCGTGAACTTGCCTTTTCGAGTACACTTCCAAAGTATAGAGGAAGTCGAGACTCTGTGGCGATGACATTTAAAAGCGTGGGACCTTATAATTTGGGTGGTCGTACGAGGGCATTTGCCATTGATGTGACCAATTCCAATACTTACATAGCTGGCGCTGTATCGGGTGGTATTTGGCGTTCGACCAATGCTGGACAAACGTGGAAAAAAGTAACCCGACCCGAAGATCATCACGCTACTTCGTGCATCACTCAGGACACGAGAACCGGAAAGGAGAATACGTGGTATTATAGCTCAGGAGAAGTAACAGGAAATTCGGCTTCCAAAAGTTTCAGTGCTTATTATCGGGGTAGTGGTGTGTGGAAATCGATTGATAGCGGCCTCACATGGACGCTGATACAGAGCACGGCTACTGAGGCTCAAAAAAGTACAGATTGGGATGAGGTTCACGCCATTTCTATCGATCCGCTTGCTTTGGATAGCGATGTGGTCTTGGCTGCAACCAAGAAAGGAATTATGCGAAGTGCAGATGGAGGCGATTCCTGGGAGGTTTCTCTGGGTTCGAATGGAACAGCAGATTATACCTATGTAACGGTGTCATCAACAGGTGTGTACTACGCTGCAATTTCATCTAACGTGACTGCTACGGCCGGAATGTATCGATCTCCTGATGGGATTAACTGGACCAAGATTTCACCGAACGGCTTTGTGGGCAATCATTCGAGAACACTTATTTCCATAGCGCCTTCCAATGAAGACGTGGTTTACTTTTTTAGTGAGGCTCCGGGAGTTGGAGAAAACGGATCTGCGTTTTACAAGTATGAATACCTATCTGGTGATGGCTCGGGAACGGGTGGTGATTGGACAAATCGAACATCCGGATTGGCCAGTGCATCTTTCAATCCATACGGAGGATATTGCCAGGTGTTGAAAGTGAAGCCAGATGATGAAAACATGGTTTTTCTCGGTGGTACCAGTTTGTATCGTTCTAAAAATGCGTTTGCCGATACATTTCAGGTAACCAGAATAGGCGGATATAGCATTGACGGACGAGAAGAGTGGGGGTATTTCAATGGAGGTGGCGAACATTATCCAGACCAGCAAAATCTGTTTTTTGACCCTCAGGATCCAGATGTGCTTGTGTCTACCACGGATGGTGGAGTACACAGAGCCAATGATTGTACGCTCGATACCATGTATTGGGATAATTTGAACAATGGATACATATCAAGTCAATTCTATGGTATTGCTATTGATCAGGCCACAGCGGGGAGTCATACCATCATTGGAGGATTACAAGACCGGGGAACCTGGTGGAGCAATGACGCAGATGACATGAACGACTGGACGCATATCAGGGGTGCCGATGGCGCGTACTGCGATGTAGAAGATGGCGGAGGTCATTTTTATTTGAGTACGCAGTATGCCAATATTCAGCGAAGGGTGATTGACCAGAATGCACAAACCGTGGACAATGAGAACATCATGCCTAAACAGCTTGGACGCGGGTCAGGAAATGGATGGTTATTTGTGCATCCGTTCACGCTTGACAGAGTCAACAACGATGTCATGTATCTACCCAATTACGGGTCTATCTGGCGAAACCTAAACATTACATCACCTGATTCCACTACACTGTTTAGTTCATGGAAACAGATTTGTGATGTGGGCGGCAGAATCACCGCTGTTTCGGCCAGCGAGTCTCATCAGGGGGTTGTGTATTTCGGTACAAGCAATAGTCGAATCTACCGGCTCGACAGCGCGCACTTGAATCAGAGTGTAGCTCCCATTCCAGCTTCAGATAGTATTTCCAATGGTGGGTATGCTTCCAACATAGCCATAGATCCCAATGATCCGTTGAAGGCTATTGCTGTATTCTCTAATTACAACTGCAAGAGTTTGTGGTACACCACTGATGGAGGAGCCGATTGGGAATCTATCGAAGGAAACTTAAAAGGAGAGAGCGAGCCCGGAGTACCAGCTAGTCTTAGCCATATCAGTGATGGACCTTCTATCAGATGGGCCGAGATCGTACCTACTGAAGGAGGTAACATCTATTTCATCGGTACCAGCATTGGTTTGTTTTCAACGCAGGAACTCAATGGCGATAGCACGGTATGGGTACAACAGGGAGTTGAAACCATTGGCAATGTGGTGGTCGATATGCTCTTTTATCGCGAGAGCGATGGCTGGTTGGTTGTAGGAACGCACGGTAATGGCATTTACACGGCCAACATCGAGTACTTTGTAATAGGTCAGGAAGAGCTATCGTTTGAGCAGAGCACGCTAGATTTTGATGTCTATCCAAATCCTGCTTCAGATCAGGTGCATATTCGAGTCAACGAGACTGGGTCTTATGGAGTAGAATTGTATGACCAAATGGGACGCATGGTTTACAAAACACAGCTGGCCGATAAACGCCAGCATTACAACGTATTATCCAGCTTCCGTCCTCTTCCTGGAACATATTATTTACGCCTTTCTAACGGCAGTGATGTAGCCATGAAACCGGTGATTATTCAATAGGTTTTATTGGCTTAACATAGGGCTTTTTTCGTTGATGTTTTTTTAATCAGCAGGTAATTCGGTTGACGATAAATCAGCTGAGTTTTGCCGTATGAACGAAAGAAAAGTTCCTCTCTTCACTGAAGATTTTTCACTCTTAATCAGAATCTCAAGTTCCTCTTCTTCGGTCGCTTCTCTTTCGTTCTCTTTTTCATCCTTATTAAAAGCAAATGGAAGCTACAAAGCGCGATGTTGATGTAGTCATTATCTCAGATGTACACCTTGGTACATACGGCTGTCATGCCACCGAATTATTACAATATTTAAAGAGCATAAACCCCAAGAAGCTCATACTCAATGGCGACATCATTGATATGTGGCAGTTTAGCAAACGCTACTGGCCTACTTCGCATATGCTTGTGATTAAACACCTTTCCGGGCTGATTGCCAACGGAACCGAGGTTACTTATGTAACGGGCAACCACGATGAGGTGTTAAGGAAGTTCGAAGGCTTTGAGTTAGGCACGTTTAAGATTGTCAACAAGGTTGTTCTAAAGCTGGGAGACAAGAAGGCCTGGATATTTCACGGAGACGTGTTTGATGTGACCATGCAACATTCCAGATGGTTAGCCAAACTTGGTGCCATCGGGTATGATTTGCTCATCCTGATCAATCGCTTTGTCAATTTCGTTTCTCAAAAAATGGGCAGAGGCCGAATATCACTTTCTAAACAGATAAAGGATGGTGTGAAGTCAGCCGTTTCGTTTATCAATGATTTTGAATCCACAGCCATCAATATTGCCATTGACAACGGATACGAGTATGTGGTGTGCGGACATATCCACAAACCAGCTTTTAGGGAAGAAACAAATGAAAGCGGAAGCACGACTTACTTAAACTCTGGAGATTGGGTCGAAAACCTGACTTCTCTTGAGTATCACAACAATAAATGGACACTCTATCAGTATGAAGATGATGCTTTCATACGCACTCTAAACCGTCCAACCAATGACATTGCCGAACTTCATTCAAGTGTCCTTTTCGAAAATTTGGTGGAAGAATTTTCGTTGTTAGCTTCATGAGAATCCTATATGGAATACAGGGAACTGGCAATGGTCATTTAAGTCGTTCACGAGAGGTTATAAGGGCACTCGAAAAAGAGGCAAAAGTGGAAGTGCTCATTAGCGGAGGAAACCCGGAGCTTGATGTAGGCATGAAAGTGCATCATCGCTTGCAGGGGTTAACATTTGCGTTTGGTACCAATGGGGGAATTGACCTGATGCGCACCCTTAAGAAAAACCGGGTCAAGAAGTTTCTAAAGGAAACAGCCATGTTTTCGCTGAACAAGTACGATTTGATTATCAGTGATTTTGAACCAGTGACGGCCAGAGCCGCATTTCAGCAAAACCGATCGTGTATTGCGCTGAGTAACCAGGCTTCGCTGTTATTTGATGAAGTGCCTAAAGCCAAAAAGAGCGACCCCGTTGGTCAGTACATCATTAAGCATTATGCACCTTGTAGCCTGAACTTTGGCTACAGTTACAGGAAGTACAACGATCGGGTGTATACGCCCGTTATTCGCCCTGAACTGTGCAGTCGGGTGCCCTTTAACCGGGGGCATTACACGGTGTACTTGCCGTCTTACTCGATTCCGAAAATCAAGAAAGTGCTGGGTAGGCTCGATGCCATTAGATGGGAAGTGTTTTCACGAGAGGTCGATAAACCCATTAATTTGGGTAAGATGACCGTGTTTCCTTTGGACGCAGCTTCGTTTGAAGAGAGTTTATTAACATGTGAAGGGGTGGTGACTGCAGCTGGTTTTGGAACCACTACCGAGGCACTTTATCTGGGCAAAAAGCTGCTGGTTATCCCTCAGAAAAATCAATACGAGCAGGCGTGTAATGCCAAAGCGCTAAGGCAGATGGGAGTGTCGGTTCTCAAATCACTTAAAAGCAAGCATGTTGAGCTTATTGAAGATTGGGCAGAGCGCGTTCAACCCGTGCAGATGGCCTATCTAGATGAAACAGAGAAGCTGAAGAATCATCTGCTAAGCGTTCACTTCAACGAAACGGATACGTATGCAGAGCATTTGACCCGGGATCAATACCTGGTTTAACATAGAGGGAGTCATTCACAAACGTTTTCACCTCATCCCGATCACAATCTTTTAACGGTTGTTAAAGAATCTGGCAACATGTTCCATGGACTTTTGACGTTTAATTGGGTATGAAAAAACTGGTAAGCGAAGAAGAATTAGTCAAGGGAGCTGAACGAAAGAGAATCAGGCAGGGAAAGATGTGGAGCCTGATAATGAGAATACTCAGGATCAGTCGCCTCAATGCATTATACGATAAACACTATTCGGCCGACCCACAGGTGTTTATTGATCGGGTTATGTCGGCTTTAGAGGTTGAGTTGGTGGTGAATGAAGACGAGCTGGCCAATATACCTAAAGATGGTGCATTCATTACGGTTTCAAATCACCCATATGGTGGATTGGACGGAATTGTGCTTATGAAGTTGGTTGGAAGTCAACGACCGGACTATAAGATATGGGCCAACTTTGTTTTGCAGCGTGTGGAGCCGCTGCAGGATTTTATTTTGCCCATCAATCCCTTTAATGCTTCCCTGTCCGACACGTCAAATATCTCTGGCCTTCGGGCTACCATGACACACTTACAAGATGGTCACCCTATTGGAATGTTTCCAGCAGGCGAGGTGTCATCTTTACATAGCGGGCATATCACAGATAAGAAATGGAACTCGGGAGCTTTAAAGCTTGTGCAGCGGGCTGAGGTGCCTATTGTACCTATATATTTCAAAGGCCGAAATAGTGCCCTCTTTCATATTCTCGGACTCATAAGCCCACTGCTGAGAACCGTCAAGCTTCCTTCTGAATTACTCAACAAACAGGCCAGGCGAATCGAGGTAAGAATAGGCAAACCGATCAGTGTGAAAGACCAAAAACAGTTTGCCGATGTCAATCAGCTTGGGCGCTATATTCGAACAAAGACATATGCTCTTGGCCTGCCTCTGGAAGTCAAGAAGTTTTTCAAGAATAGGATGAAGCGAATGGTAACACCGGAGCCCATTCAGCCCCCTCAATCTGATGTCGACATACTAAACGAGATCAATGCACTTGGTACTGACGCTCATTTGTTTGATTCGGGAGATTTTGCCTTGTATTGTGCGTCAAGTGATCAAATACCCATCACGCTTCAGGAGATTGGAAGGCTGCGAGAGTTGACATATAGAGAAGTAGGAGAGGGAACAAACTACGCCTGCGATCTGGATGAGTTTGATCTCTATTACCAACATCTGATTATTTGGGACAAGGTTCATCATAAAATCGTGGGTGGATATAGAATTGGCAAAGGATCTGACATAATGTGGCGATATGGAGTCAGAGGCCTGTATATACACCAACTTTTCAAGCTGAAAACAGCCACTTTTCCCATTTTAAAGGAAAGCCTTGAGTTGGGGCGCAGCTACATTGTCAAAGAGTATCAGCGCAAACCCTTGCCGTTGTTCTTGCTCTGGAAGGGCATACTTGTGTATTTGCTGAAGCATCCAGAGTGCCGATACCTGATTGGTCCCGTGAGTATCAGCGATAAATTTTCGGGATTTTCAAAAGGGATTTTGATTGAGTTTTTGAAGCGGAATTTCTATGATGATGTAGTTGCAAAACACATTAAGCCCAGAAAGAAATTTAAGCCTTCGGTGCAAGACATTGACATTGATATTTTGTTGGAATCTTCACAGCACGACCTAGCCAAACTCGATCGGATTATTCAGGATGTGGAACCTAACAATCTCAACATACCGGTACTCTTTAAAAAATACCTGAAGCAGAATGCGAAGATCATTGGGTTTAACCTGGATCCTAAATTCAACAATGCGCTGGATGGTCTTATGTTGCTTGACATCTATGATGTGCCGGCAAATACCATCACGTCACTTATGAATGAGCTGGATGATGAGGAGTTAAACGAGGCTCTACACTCCAGAAACCTAGTGGCATAACAGGCTTTTTGTGATTTAAACGGCTTGTGTTGCGTTCGCTTGATTCAAGCGATAGTCACGCGGCCATTGTTGGTACTGGTCAAAGAAGGTTTTTGAAAAGTGTGCCGGGTTTTCGAAGCCGCAATCCCAGGCAATCTCGTTGATGTTTAGTGAAGATGTTAGGAGCAGGTCAGCTGCTTTTGAAAGCCGCTTTTTCCGAAAGTATTTGGCAGGACTCTCCTGATAGAACTTTTTGAAATCTCGTTTGAAAGTGCTCTCACTTCGGTGCGTCAAAACAGATAGTTCGGGGATGCTTAGATTGTTATACAGATTCGCCTCAATTACTTGATGGAAGACAATTTCCTCTTTTTTGTATAACCTGCGCAATACGCTTAACACCTGATCCGAAGCATTTCCACTTTGGGCCAGAATGACCAGAAGCTCTTGCATTTTCAGCTCAACGAATGCTTCTGATGCCTGCTCGGGGTGCTCGAGATAGTAGCTGATTCCCTCCACAAAGTTTTGTAGTTGATCATTGCTTGAAATGCGGACTGCTGACACAGATACAGGATGATTGCTGCGATCAAATGCGATTCGGCCAGATTGAATCATGCGTTGCACTACATCGGGGTGGAAGTGAAACCCTATACTTCGATGTGGATTATCAGGTGTGGCATCTACAAAGCAGCCAATGTAATTGCCACATTTCATCAGTACTGATTCGTTGGATTGCATCACCACTTTTTCACTTGGCGAGTAGATTTCTCCGCGTCCATTCAAGATGTAGTAGAGGCAGGCATCATGCTCCATAATATTGGGCATGCGCATATCCCGTGAGGTTTGCATGAGCTCGGCAAAGACATGCCCGTGAAGCAGTAATTGACCTTTCATGACACAAATTTAGTACAGTAGAAGCCCAATACTTGTCAAATTAGGTCAACTTCACCATGCCTGCTTACCAAAATACTTTGACTTTCTTTGTGTTATGCTGGATGCGGATTTGATGAAAGAGGAGAACCTCGAAGATTATCGGCAAGGAGTATCGAGCTATGCTTTTAACCTAACAGTCGCCCTTGTTATTCTGGTTATCTTAATCGATGCCTGGAATGACTATGTAGAAGGAGGATTTAGCTTTTTCTTTCTAAAGCATATGGTACACTCTGTGGTCCTGTTTGCGCTGATCGGATTAGAAAGGTTTGGTAGGGTTACAAAGGTCAATGGGATTGCCTTCGCTATATACTCTGTCGTGTTTTCCATTATGCTTTCCATTCCAGTTCGATTTGAAAAACCAGGTTTTGAGTTTGAGCCGCTGTTTCTTAAAGTAGAGATGACCATGATTATCATGGCGTTTGCAATTGGCGTGATGGTTCAGTCCTATCACATCGTCATCATGATTTTGTTGAATATGTTGTTCCTCGTATTCTGCTTCACTTCTCCAGTGGTTGATTATCCTGTGCAGAAGCTGCTCTTCTATTTCTTTCTGGTAAACGGAACCGGATATATTGGGTACAGACTACACGTGTCATTTGTGAATCTGGGCAGGAAACTAAGCTCGGCCAATACGTTGGTAGCCGAGACCAATGTGCGACTCCAGAAAGTCAATGCATTCAAGGACGATTTGCTTCGAATTATTGGGCACGATGTACGGACCCCTTTTGTGCAGCTAGACGGGCTGTTAAGGGTGTGGGAAGATGAGGATCTTTCGGAAGAGGAGAGGAAGTTTATGAAAAGCGCCATGCAGAAAGCCGTTTCGCAGGGAGATTTTCTGCTTCAAAACCTCGTGAAATGGACCCAGACGGAGGCAATCGATATTCAACGTCACATAGAATACATTTCACTTGAAGAGTGCGTCAGGTCATCGCTCAACCTGTTTGAACCGTTTATTCTCGAGAAAAAACTGAGCGTTGTTTTGGATTTGGATGGTCGCATTAAAGTGTTGACAGATTCCCGTCTTATGGAGACGATTTGCAGAAACCTGATATCCAATGCCGTCAAGTTTTCGCACGTAGGAGATGAAATTAAGGTTGTTACCCATGCAGAACCCGATTCGATTGTTCTCCAGGTTTGGGACAATGGTGTGGGAATGAATGACCTTCAGAAAAGTGCCATTGAGGATAAAACCATCATGAAGTCGACACATGGCACAAGCAATGAAAAAGGTTCTGGCCTTGGGTTGGCTATTTCTTACCGCTTGATAGATCAGATGGGGGGTAAAATATCAGTGCACTCAGAGAAAGGTAAAGGAACCGTGTTCAAGGTAGTGCTCTACGATTTCAAGCTCGATAACTCCCACTGATTAAGCGTATTGCAAGGGGTGCTAAAACCTATTGCTCAGCAAAATAAGGGCGACAAGCCCGTGAGTTTTATTAGATTGAATTCCTTTGCTTTGAGAATCTAACCCGGTTTTATGAAGAATATTGAGCTAGAGAACTACTGGAAGTACGGTTTTAGGTATGCGTTTCAGCTAACTTATCTTTTCGGTGTGTTCATTATTCTGATTGATTCATGGAATGAATACATAGTCGGTGGGATGAGTTTCTTTTTTCTCAAGGATATCGTGCATGTCCTCATCCTGTTCTTTGTTTTGGTTCTGGAGAGGCTAGGTACAATTTCTAAGAGAGAGGGCATTATATTTTTTGTGTATTCAACTGCCGTCTCCATTACGGTTTCTCTCCCGTTTAGGGTAGAGAACCCGGCTTTCGAGTTTGAACCTTACTTCCTGAAGGTTGAGTTTATTCTACTTGTTCTAACCTTTTTAATTGGTCTGATGGTACACTCATACCACATGATTGTACTTGGGGTGTTGAACCTCGCTTTCATGGCGTATTGCTTTGTGTTAACCCCGATCCAATATCCGTTAGCAAAGCTCGTTTTCTATTTCTGCTTTGTAAGCGGGGCTAACTACATAGGGTACAGGCTCCATGACGCTTATCTCAAGCTAAGCAAGGAATTGGTCGAAACAAATGCGCGTTTAAAACAGGCCTATAGTTTCAAAAACGACCTGCTTCGCATTATTGGGCACGATGTGCGCACACCGTTTGTTCAGCTCGATGGGTTGCTGAGTGTACTCGATGATAAAGACTTGTCGGATAGCGAGCGGCTTTTTGTGAAAAGCTCGATGCGGAAAACCGTTTCTCAGGGAGATTTCCTGCTTCAGAATCTCGTAAAATGGACCCAGATTGAAGAAACTGATGTACAGCGCCATGTAGAGTTCGTTTCGCTCGAAGAGTGCGTACGGTCTTCACTTAATTTGTTTGAACCCTTTATTCACGAGAAAAGCCTTCAGATAACGCTCGATCTTGATACGGGCATTGAAGTACTGGCCGACTCGAGAATTTTGGAGACAATATGCCGTAACCTGATATCTAACGCGGTCAAGTTTTCCAATAAAGAAGGAGAAGTAACAATCAGGGCGTATGAAGACAATGGAGTAGCTGTTTTGGCTGTGGTGGATGAAGGTGTTGGCATGAGTGAGCAACAAAAGAAAAGCGTACTCGGAAGAACCATTGCAAAGTCCGTACACGGGACAAATAATGAAAAGGGCTCTGGTCTTGGTTTGGCCATTTGCTATCGTTTGATCGACAGGATGGATGGGGAAATATCACTGGAAACCGAACTTGGAAAAGGTTCCACATTTACTGTCCAATTTAAGAAGTTTCGGAAATAAAACTGAGGGTTTGATTGTGCTTCAAACCTTCTTACATTTCAGGAGAAATCTAAACGCCCTATCCATGAGGTTCTTATTACTTTCAATACTCTTACTGTCTGTGTGTCACGTAGGGCTATCTCAGGTAAATGAGCTTTACTTCTCTTCTGATTCTGAGAAGCAGGCCTTCGAAGCTATCCATAGTGGAGAGACTTATTTTGAAGTTTTTATGCTGTCAAATGGAGCCTCCTCGCAGTCGGAAACTGAAATATGCAAAGAGAAACTCGAGCACACGATTCAGCAACTTAAGTCTGATGGAATTCAATCGAGATCCGAAAAGAAGCAGAGCAAGCTGATTTATGGAGCGATTCACGATTCGCACTTCAAGAAATACGATTACAAGAATCAGTTTCCGGATGTGTTTCGAAAGGGATACTACAATTGCGTGAGCGCTACCGCCATTTACGCTTACGTATTTGAGCAATTAGATATTCCTTATCAGATCATTGAACAGCCCACTCATGTTTATGCGCTGGCGTGGCCAGATGGAGCCAAAATAGTGTTCGAAGCTACCAACCCTCAAAACGGCACATACTCGATTGATGACAGAACCAAAGAGCGTTATATCAGCTATCTGATAGCCAATAAGATTATTGACAAGAGCGAGTTTCAGAACCAGAGCTACGTTGAGATATATGACGCCTACTTTTTTCAGGACATGGAAAAAATCAACATGGTTCAGCTGGCTGGTATCCAGTATGCCAATTATGGATTGTACAAACTGGAAAATGAGAAGTATAAAGAAGCACTGGAAGATTTTAGAAAAGCGGCTGGCCTGTACCCGAAAGAAGGCTTTTTAACGCTGGTTAATCTAGCGCGTACGTTGTTTTTATCAGAACCCGGAGCTGAGATTGACGAACGATATGTGGACGAACTGGGAGCATGGGCAAATGACACGCTCAATGATGACGCTGAACTGGAAATAGGTTCATTCTACTTAAGGGTAATTGAGCAGAAGTTGAAGGAGAGCGTCAATCACGATGAGTTCATACGGTTGTCAAATCGATTGATCAGGACCGTTGATGATTCAACTACACGCGCTTCCGTCCGTTTTTTCTATCACTATGAGTTTTCGCGAATAGCCAACTTAAGTTCCAAGCTCGATCTCTCCTTGGCTCATGCCGATACCGTACTTGGAATCAGGGGAGAGAATATCGATGTGCGCACCATGTTTTTGGTGGCGTTAGTAGCCAAAATTCAGGAGATTCCAGACTATTCAGAGACATTAGAGCTGCTCGCAGATTTTGAGGCAAGGCATCCCGTTTTGCTGCAAGAAGTAAAGTTTCAAACCCTGTATGCCGAGATTTATTTGAGACGCGCATATGACCAGATTCTTAACCGTAGATATACCAGTGCAGAACCCGATATTGCTTCGTTTGAACAACGTATTGAGGGCGGCTCATCGTCACTGGTAGATGACGCCATTATTTCAGCCGTGTATGGCGATATGGTCGGATTCGAATTTGTACGAGGTAGAAAATCTAAAGCCAGAGAGTATGTTGAGCGCGGGTTGAAATACAGCCCACGGAGCACTGAATTGCTCAACCGAAAACGAATGCTGTACTAGCGGTTAGAAACAGAAAGGGCAAACCGCTTGAAGATCAAATGCGGAATGCGCTGATAACTCATGCATTCAGCCCCAAAAGTCTCTTCCACCATAAAGAACGAACCTCGTGGCACGGGTATAGAGAATCGGATCTTTCCCTTGACATTGGGTACTTCGAGTTTATACTGAGGACACGGAATATTCTCTTTGTCGGAGATTTCGAAGAACTCCACTTTTCTCATGCGTCTGCTCAGACTAAACTCGAGGTGATAGCGCCCTGTCATGGCCGTTTCATCTACCTCTTTGATGATGACTTCAGGGGTAGATAGTGCTTTGCCCTGGTCGTTAAACTCCTTGGTGCCAGAGCAAAGGATTCCGTTGGAGTAGGGCACTTCAGCCATCAGCTTTCCATTCTCATGATAAAACACCTGAATGCTGTCTTTTACGTTGTCGTTATACTTGGTTACTCTGTATACCCGGCCGTTCTCATAGAAGTACTTCTCAATACCGTTTTTGCTTCCCTTTTTGTACTCAATTTCTAACTGAACCTTTCCGCTGGGATAGTAAGACAGGCCAGTCCCATGCCTTAGGGAATCGACATATGGAACTTTTGAGACCAATGTTCCGTCTGCTTTTCGGGTGACTTTTAAACCATTGCCCGTGCTGTCAATGGTTGATTCTGAAGGTGTTGTTTTGCTTGAATTGGTTGTGATATCGCAACTTGCAAAGCTTAGCAGGGCAAGCGCAATCAGAGGTAGGGTAGCTTTCATGCTACCAAAGTATTAAAAATGGAAAGCGAGCATAAAAGAACTTATGGGACTCACATGCGTGTTTATGCCGGTGGTCGTGCTGCTATTAGTGGTCCAGGTTCCGTTCCATTCGAGGTACTCATATGAGAAAGCGTGTTCTCGGTATGAAATATCAAACCGAAGGTCAATGCAAGCCGAGAGTTTTTTACTGATCCAGAACTCCAAACCTACATTTGGACTCAGGCCTCCCATCATGACAGATTCACTGTTTTTATACATGCTGTTCTTATTCTTCACCTCATAGTATCCACCAGCTATGTCGCATCCAATGGTGGGCATAAATCTGCCAAGTAAAACATGGTACTGATAACCTATTCTGGCATTGAAAGCTGTTTCATTCCCAGTACTGGTGCTTACACCATTAGAGGAAGAATTCGTGTTTACATTTCCACCAACCAATACACGGATGGCCCCATCTTTTACAAAACGCTTATACCCCAAAGCAGGCATGATATACGTTTGGTTTCGTAGTTCACCACCACCTACAACCCCAAAGCCAACTGAGTTGTTGAGTGTTCTAAACCCCTTATCGGTTCCTAATTTCTCTTCGGGTTCTTGTTCCTGAGCAAAACTGAATTGAACGATTAGTGCAGCGAGGAGGAGGGTCAGGATAGATTTCATGTCAGATAGTTTTTGGTAAGATACACCTAAGACGATTTATCTCGACACGAAGAAAGCAACGAGGAAGAATCCCTCCCTCGTTGCAAATCCTAACTAAACCTAAAATTGGACTTTGTATGTAATGATGGGCAGTATCCCCACCATGGTAGATTGCTCAATTTCATTTGTTTCTGTGTTGAAATCGGCAAAGAAGTAGTTGCTTCTATTGGTGGCGTTTTGCACATCGAGTTTGATAAAGTGTGTCGTTTTTGGACGGTCTATACGGTAGGTTAACTGCACATCGAGCCTCAAGAAATCAGGCATTTGCTCACCGTATATGTTGTTTTCATCTCTAACCTCATATCCAGCCGCTATGGACTCGTCCAACAAGATTGGAGTAAAGCGTTGCCCGCCTGCCCAAATAACCTTGCTACTCGCGCTTATGACACGACCTGGCTTTCTGAGGTTGAATTCTTTTCCACCTTGAAAATTATTGACATAGTTTCCGTTCCATCTCGTGCTTCTCGTCTTTCCATCCATCGCTTTATAAGTTGAGTTGTAAAGTGAGGATGTGGCCATAAAGAACCACTGATTAGTGAAGTAGCGCTCAACCGTTATTTCGGCTCCGTAGTTTTCTCCTGTTCCTTTATTCACCATGGGTGCTGTGTTGTATCCGTTGAATGAGTTGATACCAGATACCCAGCTGTTGGGATCGTCTTCCACGGGCACATCAAAGAGTTGTTGGTAATAGACCTCCACTTTTGCGCGAATATTGGTTCCAAACATCTGTTCGTATCCGAGTACATAATGCGTAGATCGCGTCATGCCTAGATCCTTGTTTGGAGTGGTGACCACACCATTGCTATCGGTATGCTTGGCATAGTAGACAGATGGGTCATGCGTGGCGCTGTGCATTCCAAAACCGGCATTGATCCACTTGGTTTCGGCCAGTTGGTATCGGATACCAGCACGCGGTTCAACCACATGTTGGTCGTTCATTTCGAAATAGGTGTGATGCACTCCCGTGTTGATAGTAAGTCTTGGCGTAGCTCTCATTTGCCATTGAGCATATGATTGGAAACGGTTAGCCTGTCCATCGGCATTTTGGAGTTCAACAGTCTTTGCCAAATCTCTGTCGTAGTACTTGGCCTGATAGTCAAACAGCATCTGGTTAAAGATGATTCCAGACTTGAGCGTGTGACGGGCGTTAAACTTATGCGTGATGCTCGTGGTACCTCTAAACGCCATATCCTTCATGTCTTCGTTGTAGTTGGTTCTGATAAACGTGCCCAACGTATCCAGTTGATCCATCTTATAGGTACGCTCCGTACCCATGATGGCAGCGGTGGTTTTGATCAGAGTCTTTGAGCCAATGAGGTAGGTATGTTTGATTCCGGTTACTCCCATATTGGCGATGAACTTATCGCTGTAGTCAAACTCTTTCCAACGCCACTCTTCGGTAGCTACACCGTTGCCCAGTAGTCCGAATACGCTAAAGTTTCCGGCTTTACCCGCAGGCAGGTTGATGTTGTAGCTCAAATCCTGAAACTTCGGTATCACATCGCCTACAATATTGAGGCCAATTAAGCTAAACATGCTTAGGGTAGAGTATCGGTAGTTGATTAGGTAGGAGCCATCGTAGTTCTTACTAAAAGGGCCTTCAGCCGCTAAATCGGTTCCCAAAATGCCCAAACCAAATGTGTATTCTCTTTGTTCGTTGTTTCCTTTTCGAAGGTTGATATCAAACACTCCAGAATAAGCATTTCCATACTCAGCCGGAAAAGCTCCTGTGAAGAACTCTGAGTTTGACATCATATTGGAACTCATCATGGCAATGGGACCACCCGTAGCACCCTGGTCACTAAAGTGGTTAGGGTTGGGTATTTCAATTCCCTCCATTCGCCATTGCATACCGCGCGGTGAATTCCCTCGAATAATCAGATCATTGTTTCCGTCTACCACACCAACACCTGCATAGCTCGAGGCCATTCGGGATGGATCGTCTAATGCACCGGCATATCGTTTGGTTTCTTCTACGGCAAATGTTCGCGCGCTTACTGTGGCCATTTGGTTGATGTTCTCTCCTCGAACGGCATCGCTTTCAATAACCACCTCCTTGAGTGTTTCCAGCGATTCCTGCAGACCAATGGTCATGACCATTTCTTTTCCGGAAGTAACCAGCACGTTGGGAATTTCTCGCGGTTCGTATCCCAGATAAGAGATTCGAATTGTTTGACGCCCGACTGGCACATTTTCCAATCTGAATTTTCCGTCCATGTCAGAGCTTGAGCCAATAAAAGGGTCAGAGTCGATCACGATTACGTTGGCCCCAATCAGCGGTGCCTGACTCTGCTGATCTATGATGGTTCCGCGTATTGTTTGCACGGGGTCTTCTTGCTGACCAAACCCGAAAATTGGGCATAGAACGGTCATGATAAGGATTAGATTTTTCATAATATGTTGGTTTATAGTGGTTTTAGAAGCAAACGCCTACCTGGGCTCCGATCCACATTTTGGAGTGGATGTACGTTCCTTTTTCTTCGAACACCGTATAGGGTGCTAGTTTGCTCTTGAAATCGTCTCCATACACATCGTGGTAAGCAGACTGTTGCAAGTTGATAGAAGGGCCGGCCCATATTCCAAACCGTCCGGCTTTGGGATGGTACTCATATCGGGCATTCAGCCTGTAAAGAGCGTTGTACGTATTAGAGAAAATCTCGCCTTCGTTTACGTGATATCCTACAAACTCTAATGCCACATCAGAATTGGTTAGGTTGAGTACTTTACTTCCAACCCCATATCCAAATGCCCATGAAGGACGAGGACCAAAAGGATTAATCGAAGCAGAAAAGATGTTGTAGAATCGTTCGACACCTGTCTTGAACTGGAATTCGCTCCACAAGAGTTCATTCACACCAAAGGAGTAGTTGCGATACCCATCTGCTACTACGCTGATAAACCCAACGGGCATGCCTTCAGCAAATGAATCTGCCACGTTGATGAACCCAATCTGGGTACCGGTCACGTTTTTGGCAATGTTTACAAAGCCACTTACTTGTCCGCCTGTCACATTGCGTCCGTAGTTGGCAAATCCGGCTATTTGACTTCCAATCACATCGTTGGTCGAGACATTGGCAAATCCTGCAAATTGTGGTCCGGTCATTTCTCCCTTGGTAATGTTGGCAAATCCGGCAGCTTGAACCGCTGTGGTTTTCTTACCAGCGTAGTTGACAAATCCAGCTAGCTGTGCTCCCATGGTCGTATCCAGGCTTACGTTGCTAAAACCTGAAACCTGTGCGCCAGTTAGCTTGCCAAGGCTTTGATTAGAGAATCCGGCCACCTGAATAGCTCGGCTATCTTCATTACAGTGGTTAGAGAACCCAGATACAATGATGCCGTCCGTTTTTCCATGCACGTAGTTTGAAAATCCAGCAACCTGGATACCTGACATTTCACCTCGGACCACGTTGGCAAATCCGGCAACCTGTGCACCTTGCATGTCGTATTCGAGCACATTGACAAATCCACCTACTTCGATTCCGTTTACTCCACCGTTGTAGCCGGCAATGGCGTTTAGAGATAAGTAGTGTGTGGTTTTGGAACTTATCAACCCATTTGTTCCGATTGGGGAGATGAATGTGAATTGAAACGGCATTGTAACTACCGTGTCTGTTGTTTTGACTGTGTCTCCTTCCAGAGCAAAAGCTCCTGAAAAAATGAACATAAGAATCCCAGTCAAGGTCAAAATCCTTGTTTTCATAATGCTGAATATTTAATGGAAAAAGTGCTGGTAACACCTCCCCGGAAAACGGGGAGGTGTTGTTTGTTTATCGTTTAGATACTTCGCCAGATCCGCTTGTAGAAACGTTTACACCTGTTGGAGTGCCTTCATACACTACATCGCCACTGCCGCTTATTCTGATATCGAGGTTACCCGAAACATCTACGCTGCAATCTCCAGATCCGCTGATGTCTATGTCGCAGTCTTCGGTTGGGAAATCAAACCCACTTACATCACCGCTGCCGTTGATACCAATTTCGAGATAAGAGGTAGAACCTGTTAACTTAACGTCACCGCTTCCTGAGATAGATACATCTACATCTTCTGATGTGGTTTCGTAGTTCATATCTCCAGACCCGCTGATAGAAAGGTGAAGGTTGGTAGATTCACGTGCCTCCATTGTTTTTACGTCTCCAGATCCTGAAATGGTCACTTCTGATAAGTCATCGACATATACATAGAAGTTAAGCTTGTCTACATTGCGAATGCATTTAGAGCTCAATGTCAACTCTCCGTTTTTTACTGCTGTCTCGATTCGGTCCATGATGTTTTCATGTGTTTCGACTTCGATTCGCGGAGTTCCTTTGTCATCCGTATGGTAGATGTAAACATCTCCGCTTCCTTCAAGATGAATGACATCAAAGTCGCCTTCTTCTCTGATTTCGGTTACTACATCGCCTTTTGCTTTAACGCAGTTTGGCCATCTGTCTTTACCACATGAGGTTGAAACTAGGAGTAGTGCTCCAAGTGCTAGTGTAAGTGTGCTTATCGTTTTCATAATTGTGTTTTTTGTGCTTTTACACCCATATGACAATCCTTGCTAAAGATACCCCTACGCAGTAGAATAAAAAAGTCAAAAAAAGTTGAAACTAGCTGAGGGTAAGGAGTGTATCCGATCTAGATACGCAAACCAATCTTTCCACCAACCCACATGGTAAGGACAGTTTGCCCTGCAGGGACACTTTGATAAACAGGGATGAACCCACCGCGTGGAGTTAAGAATTCTCCGTTATCAGGGTTGGTGTTTTGTAGTGTTCCCGATTGGATCATCATATTCACACTGGGACCAGCTACAATGGATGGCCTCTTTTTACCCAGACGGATAGAAACATGTGGGTTAAACCGAATGTTGAGATTCAATGCGGGATCTGGGTTGGTAAAGTGTACAAATTGTGTAGCTGAGAGTTCTAGGTTCGTGTGAACACGCTTCTCTGGCTTGCCCAGATCACACCCTATTCCATAGCCGTAGCTAAATAGGTTGTTAAGCCCAACATAGCTTCCATAACCCGCTTTCAGGATGTTGTAAAACAGTTTGCTTCCTGTGCGGTAAGAAGCGTTAAACGGCTGCACCTCATTGGCGCTTAAGTCGAGGTGGTTGTATCCTTTTAGAGAGAATGAGAGAAGCCCTATGGATAACTCAGAAGAGTCAGAGAAGTTAAATACACCGAGTTGAAAGCCCTCTATATGCTTGCCCACATTAATGAAGCCTGAAGTCTGTGTACTTGCATCTCCGCTGAAATTGGCAAAACCTGCCAGCTGGCTTCCTTTAATGGTTTGCGCTACGTTCATAAAACCGGCCATTTGAGTTCCGGTTACCGTGTCTGGGGTGAAGTTTGAAAAACCGGCCAGCTGTGTGCCAGTTACTTTTTCTTTCGACATGTTGGTAAACCCAGCTAACTGAACTCCGGAAACGCCACCTGCATAGTTCATAAAACCGGCCGCCTGAGCGAAGGTCACTTCTTCCTTGGTCACGTTCATAAATCCAGCTGCTTGTAATCCGGTCATGCTCTCTGTGGCTACATTGAACAAACCGCTCAACTGAGTTCCTTTCACCGAACCACGGAGGATATTAAACACACCACTCATTTGAGCTCCAACAAGCGTGTCTAATACAATGTTGTAAACTCCGGCCGCCTGAACACCGTGTACCGACCCGCGCACGTTATTGAACACACCGCCAAGCTGAATGCCTTTCACTTCTGAGCCCACGATGTTTCCGATTCCGCCTGCTTGAAATCCGTGCATGTGTTGTCGGACAATGTTTACCATTCCACCTACTTCAACTCCTTCTACCGCGGCATTATATCCGGCAAAAAGGTTCATGGACAAAATGTTGGTCTTGAGACCACTACTGTTTCTACTGGTACCTATACTCGGAATAACAGAGAATTGAACGGGAATGTTTTCCAGAAAAGCCAGGTTAAGGGCAATTTGCCGTTGGGGTTCAGGAACCAGCATTTTTACGAGTGTCAGTTCTTCCACCTCATTTGGCTTGCCCGATAACGAGCGCATGGGCATTTTTTCAGGTGCGGCTTCCCGCGGTTTCAGGTTTACCGTCTGGTTGAGCTTACCCGAAGGCTTGACAATGATGATGGTATCGAAATAGCTCGATTTGCTGTAACTGAGTCCCAGTGCTTCCGCTTCTGTATTTACGACCAGTTTGTAATAGCCCTGATCGTTTGAGATGGTCGTGTACTTGTTGTCTACCGCATGAACAGTTGCACTGCGAATAGCCTGCCCGGTCTTGGAATCGATGATACGCCCTTCTATGATATAAGATTGCTTCTTTTTCATGGGCTCTTTAGGAGCCTTTTCTATCATCATAATATGATGCCCCCGCTCAACAATCTTAAATCGATCATCGGTGATATGCTTCAGCGTTTCGTGCAACGTGGTAGATGTAACTGTGATCGATAATTCAGAGTCGGGATTCAGTTGCCCCACATTGTAACTAAACGAGCATTCAACTTTCTCTTCCAGTTGCTCCAGCACAGTTTCTACTGAGCAGTTGCGGCAATCGATGGTGACCAGGGTTTCCAGGCACCCAGCCTGAAGCCAAAAGGGTAGAAGAAGAAGGTGTATTGCTGCAAGCGCTGATTTCATGCTAGCATTTTTCACCCGAGAGGGTGTATTTGCCATCTGTTTTTTTCAGTTCCAAGCCCAACGTAATGGCAATGATTTCGAGCATTGATTCGGCAGATTCATCTTCGAATGTGGCCGTTAGTTCACAGTGTTCAATATCGCTGTTGTCGAGCACAATTTCTACCTGCATCAAATCAGTGATCGTTGTAACGACCTGCTTAAGAGAAGTTCGTTTAAACTTAATCGTTCGGTCTTTCCAGAAAAATGGTGCCGGATGCGCTATTTCTTCTACTTCCACCTGATTTTTGGTATTCAGCGAACAAACCTGGCCAGCAGCCACTTTGGCTACCGATGTTTGATCCGTGTTGGACACTTGCACAAGTCCTTCTAATACCTCAATAGATAGTTGGGTTTCTTCCTGTGTGGTGCTAACCTCAAAAGAAGTTCCTAATACTCTGACGTCCCCAGCGTCTGTATGAACAATAAATGGTTTTTCCTTGTTTGGCGTGATCTCAAAGAAGCCCGTGCCCTTCAGTGTAACTTCTCGTTGCGCATCGTCAAACGAGGCTGGGTATTCAAGTGAGCTTCCCTCTTGCAGTGTAATCATGGAGCCATCAGCCAGATCAAATGCCAATACTCCGTGTGTGCTTTCTACCATTTGAAGTTCCTGAGGCGGATTGCTAAACCAAATAGCTATGGAAATACCAACCACCGCAGCCACACCTGCAGCTATTCTGAGCCATGAGTTATGACTGGCTTTAGGCGTTTGAGCATCCTCAACGCTTAGAGAGATTTTTTCCCAGGCGGCATCGACATCGGTGTTTACCTCAACCTCGTCTGAAGCTGCCCAAATGTCTTTAACGGCTTCAAACTCCAGTCGGTTGTTTTCAGATAGTTGTATCCATTCTTCTAGCTGCAATGCCTCCTCCCGGGTGCACTCACCAGCCAGATATTTTGCTATCAATTCGAAGTCGATATGTGAAGTGGATTCAGCCATCTCTTATTTCATGACAATTGAAAAGTGACTTACCCCTACGCACAACCAAAGAATTGTGCGAATAACGTGTAAGTGTGGTTTATGTTCGGTTTTTAATTCTTCTCTCAAGATGCGCAAAGCCTTGCCCATCTGGTTTTCTACGGTTTTTATGCTGATGTCTAACTCCTCGGCAATTTCCTTGTATTTTTTTTGTTGGAGCCTACTCATGAGGAAAACACGCTTGCACTGAGTGGGTAGTTTTTGCACAGCAGACTTCACTTTTAGTTTAAACTCGGCCTCTTCGAGCAAGTCAGCACTATAGGACTCTGTTTCGGTCGACTTTACGTGCTGACCGTGTTCCTGACGCGTCTTTAAGTGCTTAAAGTGGTTTAGGCACGCATTGTGCGTGCTACGAAGCATGTAGGAGTCCAGGCTGCCCTGAATGTCAAGCGATGAACGCTTTTCCCAAAGTGAAACAAAGAGCTGCTGAACAATATCTTCTGCCACGTCTTGAGTGTGCACCATTTTGCGTGCATATGAAACCAACGTGCTGTAGTGCTTCTTAAAAAGCACTTCAAAATCGTGTTTGGTCTCAAATGGTTTCAATCAGCAGATAAATAGGTAGGGCGAATTTGAATAAAATCTTTCAACGTGCGCAATCGCATTCGGTTAATTCATGGATTGGCCATTAGATGATTGGTTATTTTTCCAATCGAAACAAAATCACCATTGGTGTGTAACCTTTTTGTCATAGCAACGACTACCCTTTCAACAAGACGCATAATTCTGTGAACCAAACCCAAAAACAAAAGGCTTTTACTGAAGCTTACGAAGCGTGCCACGAACCCTTCGTTCGATATTGCTCTGCTTTGGCTTTTGGCAAGTTTGATGTGCAAGACCTGGTACAGGATGTGCTGGTTTCTGCATTTCAGAATTTTGAAAACCTGGAGGACCAATCCAAACTGTTGCATTACCTGATTCGGGCTGCTAAGTTCAGAACCATTAGCATATGGAGAAAACCCTCTTACAAGAATGAGCTTATCGATCAGCATGCCGATCGACTGAGGTCACAAGGTGTTTCGGCCGAACAATTGCTTGAGATCGAAGATCTGTATAAGGCGCTTGATCAGTTGCCTGAAGCACAGCGAAAGGCGTTGGTCATGTTTGAGATAAGCGGTTTTAGCATGAAGGAAATCGCAGAAATCCAAAACTCTACGGAAGGGGCCATTAAAACCAAGATTAGTCGGGGTAGGTCAAAGCTGAAGGAGATTATTGAGCGCGAGGAAAGTTCATCGCTGCGTTTTGTATTGGAAACCGTCAAAACGATTGCATTATGAGTGCAAATTCAGCATACAATCTCTTTGAGGCTGCGCAGTCTGCACCTACCGAACTTTCTCGGCAGCAGGTGGCGCAGTTGATCACAACACTTCCACTGGCTGGACAGCAACAACCATTTTGGAAATCCTCTATTTACTTAAACACCATTGCTATGACCACCATTCTTTCTATTGCCGCCTATTTGCTGTATTCTGTAACTACACCGACATTGCCAGAAGAGCCTGCCCCTGAGATTAATCAGGTAATGCCTGCGGCTGTAAATGAACTGGAAATAAATCCTGAAACCGTGGTGCTGGATACGGACAGCATTGTGCAGACGAAGTCCATATTTATGAAGGTGAAAACCGACAATGGCGTGAGCGAGGTGTCTGTCATTCAAAAAATTACTGTTCCAGCTGGAACCGATACAACCGAGCTTTTGTTTGATCAGGAAGAAGCGCTGGAATTTGCTTCAGATCAAATTGCTGAAACCAATGAGCGCTTGTTTGAGCAAAACGAAGACTATGAAGAAGATATGTGGTATGAAGGCGAGCACGATCACGGGTTTGACTACGAACACGAACATATCATGCACGAGTGCAATTCGCCATGTGACTCACCGTGCGACTATGAGGCGCACGAAGTTTGTGATAACGAGGATATTTCCTTCTTGATAAACTGTGGCAATGAAGGAGGGGTAGACCTATCTAAGAGAGAACTAACACGGCTTAAGAAGCAACTGACCAAATTGCTTTTGAATGATAATTACATGCAGTCGAGAAAAGACGTGATTGAGATGGTTTACCTGCATGAAAGCCTGTGGGTCGATAGTGTTAGAATTGATGACGACAGAGAAGAGGCCTATTTTGATCTGTTTGACCTGTACGACATTGATGAAGAGCCGCACAGAAGACTTAAAATGGGGCCACGTCAAATTTGGATTGGCGATTTTAAAGATGGCTACTTCATAGGCTCAGCCTATGGCAAAAACATTGCATATCGACTGGTGATATCTGATCTCAAAGTAAAAGAAGACCTGATCTTCAACTTAGATAATTAAGACGCTGTTTAGTTAGGTGCGAACCCGTTTTGTGTTGTTGACCGCGGGTTCGCTTTTTTATGGCCGATAGCTATAGTGACCTATGATCTCAAAATTGAATAGGCAGTCTTCCAGCACTTGTCCGCCACCAATATTATGTATGATTTGGTAGCGTGTTTGATCACTGTTTTTTACGTTGCTCACGATGCCGATATGCGTTAATCCACTTCCGAGATTCCAGCAGACAATATCTCCAGGTTGGTAGTCTGAGCTCTGTGGACTCTTCGACTTTGTGGTTCCGTGCCGCGAAAAGAAGACCATGAGATTGGGAACTCTTCGATGGTCAATGTTTTTGTCGGTAGACGATAATCCCCAGTTTTTCGGATAGACATCAAAATGAGCCATCATGTCTTCGTGCACTTCTTTTTGGAGGTCTATGCCCAGCTTACGATAAGCTCGAATGACCACATCGGTGCACACACCTTTATTTGCCGGAACATCTCCGCCCGGATAATCAAGGCTGAAATAAGATCCATCGTAAACCACATGATCGTGCGTTAGGGTCAATGCTGAGTCTGCCAGCCTGTTGGCTCCAGTAGATTGGGCTTTGACAAGCGACAAATGCAAGAAACCAAGTGCCAGAATGATTAGGTAGCGCATACGCTAAATATAGGTGTTAAAAACCACCTTACTATTAGAACTGCCGCAGCACTTCAATGCGCTTTTTAATTGGAGGATGAGTTGCGAAGATGGATGTGAGAGCCGACTTCTTTTCTTTCGGAGTAGGATGCTCAATGAATAGTTGAGCTACATCATCGCGTTTGACAGCTTCAATGTATGGGTCTGCCGACACCTTTTCGAGCGCATTGGCCAGGGCGAGTGGGTTCTTCGTCAGTTCCACAGCTCCCGCGTCAGCCATGTATTCTCGTTTGCGAGAGATGGCAAACCGAAATAGTGTACTCAACAACCAACCCAAGGCGGCCAGGGCTATAATAACCAAAACAACGGCCCCACCTTTTCCCTTTTTACCCCTGCCGGAAAAACGCAGACTGCGGAGCGCAATTTCTGTCACAAAGGCAAATATTCCAACGAAAATGATGCTTACAATAAGCAGTCTTACATCTCTATTCCTGATATGAGATAGTTCGTGCGCTATTACCCCTTCTAACTCATCGTCATCGAGTTTGTCAATGATTCCCTGACTTAGGGTGATGGCAAATGAGTTTTCGTTGATGCCACTAGCAAACGCGTTCAGCGAATTGTCTTGTATAATGAAGAGCTTTGGCGGTGTAATGCCTCTCGATATGCAAAGGTTCTCGAGCAGATTGTACACACGTTTGTTCTCCTTACGTTCCAAAGGCTTTGCTCCGGTGGCGCGCTGTATCATTTTTGAGTGTCCCGCCCAGGCTATTAAGAACCAGATGATTACAGCACCTAAAACAACGGGCAGAGTTGTCAGAATCTGATCATTGACTGCAGTGCCGGTAGCCGGTTCTTCATCAAACAAATTGATGATGTGGAAGAATGCAGCTGTTAGTGCGATGAGCAAAAGCGGAAACATTGTCAATAGCACCATCGACTTGGTGTTATTCCGCCTTATTTGGGTATGCAACCCTACATATTCCATCTGCTTACTTGAAACTCACTTTTGGTGCTTCGTTGTGCGCAGCACGGTCAGAATCGGCAATTTCAAACATAGGCTCGTGCTTGAAATTGAACATGCCAGCGATGAGATTCGATGGGAAAGTTTCCACTGCATTGTTCAACTCTTTCGTGGCTGAGTTGAAGAATCTGCGTACGGCAGCAAGCTTGTTTTCGATATCTGATATTTCTTCTTGTAGTTGAAGGAAGTTGGTATTGGCTTTTAGATCAGGATAGGCTTCTACAGCCACTTTTAACCCGCCTAAAGCGGACGAAAGCATATTTTCAGCGCCAATTTTATCGTTGATGTTTCCGGCACCAAGTGCAGCCGCGCGAGCCTCAGTCACACGGGTTAATACCTCACTCTCGTGGTCCATATAACCTTTGACCGTATCTGCCAGTTGAGGAATCAAATCATGCCGTTGTTTTAACTGAACATCAATATCGGCAAACGCGTTTTCGCGATTGTTTCTCAGTTTGACAAGGTTGTTATACATCGAAGCCAGGATCAAGCCCAGCACGATGAGTATTCCTAAAGCGATTAATAATTGCATAGTGTATTTGAGTTATTTGCTTAAAACCATTTTGAGTGAAGAGTCATAGCAGTCGCCATCATCTTCTGTTTGAAAAGTCCACGATTTTCGTTCGAGTTCTTCCAGTGGATACGTCTCATAAATAAACATATCAGCATTCTCAATGCTCACATTCCATTCGCCTTCCGTTTCCTTCCATACATGATAGGTGAATGATTGTTCATCCGTAACCTGATAGGTGTTGCCCAAAAGCTCTACTTCATAGTCATACTTCCACGATCCTGAATAGTGAGTGCCTTCGTAGTCTTCATGGGTTTCGTTGCCTGAAAAAATGAATGTTCCTGCGTTTTGAACGATTGTTTCTGAAACCATTTGCCCAGCTTCAACTCCACATGCCCCATTATGCCAGGTTTTGTTTTCCAGCAGGTCCATATTCCAGGTTCCCTTTAACCTGCGCTGATATGTACTCTTCTTACAAGATGAGAACACCGTTAAACAGCAGAGAAGCAGAAAAAAAGAAAGAACTCTGAGAAATGGTTGGTTCATAGTGATAGGCTTTTCAGTAACCAAAGTAGCCATTTGATTTAGATTGGTTTAACGAATATGTATTAGCGGGAACAGAACATGTTGAATGGAGGCCGTTGTATCAGGTCCGCGATTCAGAGTCGCTTATGTATCAGCGCGATTTGCTTTGGCTAAAGGATATTCTCCCTGGCAATCGAAACAGTAGTACTTACTTGATTTAATGGCCATGGGCAGGCCAAAAAGAAACATCAGTACAAGCGATAGCTTTCCCTTGAATTTTACCCCGGCAATATTTCCTGACCCGCAGTTTGAACACCGGATTGCTGTATCGGAGTAATCGGCATGTAGGTCGGTTTCTTCTTTTAAGATTGCGAGAGCCCTTTCCACATCTTGTTCCATTACTTCGAGCTTTACACCGCCTACTGCATTGCTGTAGAAATTGTGAACCTGCACGGTGAGTTCATCCCTCGAAAAGCATTGGATGTCATTTGCCTCCAGTTTACTCCTGGCAATGGCCATCTCGTGTGGGTAAGTGTACGTGGCAATGGTTACTAGTCGATGAGGTGTGCTGTCCACTAGGGTTTAATCTTGAGCTTTTTGATAGCCTTGACCGGGCCTGGGCATTTGTTCTGATGACAAACCAGACAGTTTTCGATCATGATATTAAATGCCTCGGCTTGTGAGGTGGTATCCTGTTCAAAGGCTTGGTAATTCGTAAGGAAAGCACCGGCCATTGCCTGGTATAGGTCGTCAATTTTTTCGGGCTCCGTAGCATGCGCTGAGGTTATTTTGGCAAACTCCTCATAAAAGGACGACCGCACGGCATAGCCATCTTCAATCGAATCGCTGACGAGTTTCATCTCATCGTACATTTTGCGCATCAATAGAGCTAATTCACTGCGCTCCACACCGTTTACTAACGTTATTCCTTCACGCGGTTCAGCGCTGGTTGTTTCATCTGGTTCAACAGGGGCTTCTGGAGTAGCACAGGCAGTCAGAAGAATCAAAAGCAGGTAAAAGGTGTACTTCATGCTTCAAAGATGGTGTTATCAGTAGTAAATACCATCCCAACTCGAAATTACTTCTCCCGAGTGTGCATCTACAATAACTTCTTTGGCATCGCCATCTTTATTCGTAAACCGATACACCATTCGGTAATCTGTTTCATCGATTCCAGAACTTGCATTGGCTTCGTATATCATGTAGGCATAGTCGAGGCATCGCGTGTCAAATTCTTGTGCCTTACGCGCTATTTTTCTGGCCTCTTTGACGCTGATGGTTGCGCTTGTATTGATGTCGATATTATCAGGTCTGCCGTCTGTTGAGACTCTCCAAAGTGCGCCTCCGCTCAAATGATATGAGTGGTATTGGTTGTAAATAAGGAAGCCTTGATACGACCATTTGCAGTGGAGTATGGTCCGGTTGGGGCTGGTAAATTCTAACAATCGATCTGGAACCAAATCGGGGTTGGCCTCCAAAGAGTCCACCAGTACCTGAAACTCATTCACTCTATTCATGTCAATATCAGAAACAAACGGGTCAATTTCGTTGTGGCATGTTCCTTTGGGAAGAAGGTGACCATCGCGGTTGCACGATGAAAACAAAATGAGCAAAGCGAGTAAGGGTATTATCGAGCGCATCTCTCAAAGTTAGAAAATCTTAACGGGACCTACCTTAACCGCATTCTAACCATGTATATCCCATCATTTTCGCAATATTCGTAACTCAAATTTTATTGCTGCAGATAAAGGCATATCGATACCCTCATGAAACAGTACAAAGACGAAGTAGAAGCGGCCAACGATTTTGGTCAACGAGTGAAAGAAATGAAGGCTGAAATAGGCCGGGTAATTGTGGGACAAGACGATGTGGTGGATGCAGTATTGACATCTATTTTTAGCAACGGTCATTGCCTTTTGGTCGGTGTTCCAGGACTCGCCAAAACACTTCTTGTCAATACCATTTCTGATGTGCTTGGGTTGACGTTTAGCCGTATTCAGTTCACGCCTGACTTAATGCCATCTGATATCATTGGTTCTGAAATCCTGGGTGAAGACAGACACTTCAAGTTTGTCAAAGGGCCCATTTTTGCGAACATCGTACTGGCTGACGAGATCAACCGGACGCCACCTAAAACGCAAAGTGCGCTGCTTGAAGCCATGCAGGAGCGCAATGTGACGGCTGCCGGCCACCAATACACATTGGATGCACCGTTTTTTGTGTTGGCCACTCAAAACCCCATTGAACAGGAGGGAACCTATCCGTTGCCTGAAGCTCAGTTAGACCGGTTTATGTTCAACATTTGGGTCGACTATCCAAGCTTTGAGGAAGAAGTGAAAATTGTTACAGCTACAACTACCAACGCTAAGGTGGAGCTGAAGAGCATTATGTCTGGTGAAGAGATTTTGTTCTTTCAGCGATTGGTGCGCAGCGTACCTGTACCCGAAGGAGTAATTGATTATGCGGTTAAGATTGCCAACTCAACCCGCCCGGCACAGGAAAACGCACCCGAGATTACGAAGGAGTTTATTAGCTGGGGCGCAGGCCCACGTGCGAGTCAATACCTTGTGTTAGGTGCCAAATGCCATGCGTTGATGAATGGTAAGTATGCGCCCGATAATGAAGATGTGAGAGCTGTGGCCACCAATGTATTACGCCACCGGGTCGTTAGAAACTACAGGGCAGAGGCAGAGGGAATCAGCGCGGAGCATATCATTTCAGAGCTGATGAAAAAAGCCGCTGTTTAATTTGAGGAATAGTCATGGCGGCTATGAGTACCGCATATTCAAGGGCAATCAGCCACAAATCTTCGGAATATATATCGGTGCGATAAGCACTGTAGCTCACTACACAGACCAACGTCCAGATAATCGGATAAGCGCGTTGTGTAAGTAACCCAAACAAAAGCACCATACTTATATACCATGGGTGCACCGTGGTGCTGTTGAATAAATACACGGTCAACAAGATGAGGATGGCGTCCATAGCGCTGTTGAGATTGGCCTTTTGCCTGATCCATAAGAATAATGCTGCTGCTGCCGTCACCAGCCCCAGAAGTGGGCCTATGATGTGAATCGGGTTGTAACCCACCATCCACTCACCGATAGTTCTCGCCAGATAGTATACACTCGCATTGAACTCAAAATGCCTAAAGTACAAATCTACGCTCGTCATAAAGAAGGTAAGGGTCTCCAAGGACCACATCGGAAACATAATAAGGGCAAAGCCAATGATGGATGCCGTAGCGAACTTGAGCCTGTGAGATGCAGGGATGGCCTTGAGCAGAAAGGGGAGAAACAGTATGGGAAGTAACTTGGTTCCGGCTGCCAGCGCCAATGCCGCTCCTGCCTTTAGCGGTTCGTTGCGTTGAAGCGACCGAATGCAGAAAAGAACAAGGAAGATGGTTAGTATTTCAAAATGCGCATTGGCCAGTACATCTACAATGATGAGCGGATTGAAGTAATAGAAGAGGCTCAACCTTGGGTTTAGCTTAAGGTTGGTTAGTATACCTGGCAACATCCATATGGTTCCTATTTCGGCAATGAATAGCGGAGTTTTGATGAGTAAGGACGACATGTATACATCGTTAGCGGCCAGCGCACCAATGGCTGATATAAACTGCACCACAGGCGGATATACAGAATAATATTCGGGCGAATTGAGCAATGGGTAAAGCCCACTAAACGGCCTGTAAGAATGTTCTTCAAGGTATTGAGCCGGAGCGTGTATGTATGGGTTGGCACCATCGAGTGTCACGGCTCCATCCCAAATAAACCGATAGATATCATCGCTTAGTTCAGGGAAAGAAAGCCATGCCAATCCCCGAATGAATATGGCAAACAGCGCAGATAACTTGAAACCACCTATTTCATCATAAATCAACAAATAGGTAATGCTCATGGCTCCATAGAGCGTGATGAGCTGCAAGATTTCAGATCGAGGAGTAAAGAAGAGAAAAATAACCTCACTTACGATGAAGACAAAGAGCGCTGCACCGGTTATGAGGCTTAGTTCTTTGAGGGACCTGATCATCCCTTTTCCAGTCTAAGAATTTCGATGCGCCTTTCCTGAACCGCAGCCGGACTGTAAACGGCATTGAGTCTGTCTGTAGCCGCGTCCGATGCATCCCCGCTGGATTGCGACTCGCCATAAGGTATCTTTTCGATGGTCAACTGCCCAGACTCGAGGTAGGGCACAAACGCCCCGTCATTGTATACGCGCAAGTAGTTCTCTAAACTCTGAATTCGTCTGTATGTCAGGTTCAGGTTATACTCAGAGTTGGCCAGTGGGCTGGCATATCCTTTAATGGCTAACTGAAGAATGGAGCTGTCTGCCAGCTCGATCAACATAATATCCAATGTCTTGTTTAACCGCGAAACGCTGTATTTCAGGTCTTTGTTGAAGAACTCCTTTAAGCCATTGCCAAACTCCATTTTCGCATCGGCATCCATTTCGCTTGCGTTGGCTGCAGCCAGGTATTCCACATGCGTATCGATGTATTCGTCTACCGTTTCGATATAGGTTCTTTCTGTCGTCCGGCTCATGGTGCGTGGGTCTGGCCGGTCGTTGTGGAAATACAGACTAATGGGCAAGTAATTCTGCAACTCCTCGATGGTTTCCGGAGCCGTTTCTTCAAATGTGGTTGTAACCAATTGGGCGGTATCCGTAGCCACTGAATCTATGTCCAGCGAGTCTTCTTCTGGTTCCTCTGGTTCGGGCACTATTTTGAAATGATAGATGTCATTGCAACATGTCTCGGCACTGTCGCTCTTCTCACCACCTTTTCGGTTCGAAGCAAAGTACCCAACGCTATCCACCTTGTTCATAACGAGGTAATAATCATCGGCTGGTGTGTTGATTTCAGTTCCAAGGTTTTGTGGAGCATCGATCGAACCAGGAATTCCCTTGGCCATGAGAATGTCAAATCCGCCAAATCCATTGTGCCGGTTCGAACTGAAGTACAACGTAGAATCATCTGACGAGTAAAACGGAGTGATTTCGTCTCCCTTTGTATTGACTCGCGTTCCCATATTTCGAATACGTGTGGTGGGTTCGTTGTCCTTGATTTCAACAAACCAGATATCCATTCCTCCTTTCCCTGTTTCGCGGTCTGAGGAAAAGATCAAGTACTCTTTATCTCCGGCTTTGGTAATGGTTGGTTGTGTACTGCTTGTTCCTTCCGTATTGATTGGATCAGGGAGCAACTCAGGCTCAGACCAAACCATGTTTTCGCGCTTGATTCGGTAAATCTTACAGGCGTTCAGCTCTTCACATTTTGAGTAATACAGCTGAGACCTGTCTGCATTAAATGAGGCATTTCCCACGTGTTGTTCGGGGTCGGCAATCGGAATGTCAAATTCATCCAACTCCCAATGGTCATCTACTTTAATGGCTTTTTCCAGTTCAACATACTGCGGTTTTCGCTTGTTAAACTCCATGCTTTCATATCGCACACTGGCAAAATACATGGTGGAATCGTTGAGCACCAACGGACTCATTTCGGAGTGATTGGAGTTGATGCCGCTGTCCAAATCAATCAACTCGTACTTGGCGGTGTCAGACTCATGTTCCAAAGCCCAGTCACAGTTGATCTGATAATCGCGTGCCATGCGATAAAGTTCATCGCGCTTCTTGTAGTAACTCAAAAAAGTCTGATAGTTAAGCTTCGCGCGTTTGTACTTGCCCATTTGCATTTGCATAGTGGCCAACCAGGCAAAGGCTTCGATGTACTCGTCCTGTGCATCGTATTCGGTTACCTGAGCATAAGATCGGGCCGCTTTGCGGTAGTTGCGATTCATGCGATAGGCATCTCCTTTGAGCATGTGTGCTTCCAGAATAACCGTATCCAGTTCCAACGCCTTATCGAGATAAAAAATAGCCGCATCTGAAAACCCATCGTCTAGCTCCTTTTTGGCCTCAGCAATGTATTGCCCGGCTCCCTGCGATAAGCCCGATAGGGGAAGCGCAAAGGCCAACACCCAAAGTAGATATGTACTTAGAGGTAATCTGGGCATCTGCGAAGTCGTTTTGCTTTTTCTCGAATGGTGGCTATGGTGTAGATGACGCTTACTTCCCACGCCCCACGGTTATCGGTGGCCGGAGTGAAGTCCGATACATTGACGTCATAGGCTAATCCTACAAACAGGTGGTTAATATCCATGCCCACCGTGCCGTTGATGGCATCGTTAAGTCTGTACCATCCGCCCAGATATAGGGCGTAGTTCTTTGTAGGTGAATTAACCAGGTGATAACGAAGATTGGTGCCGCCAATCAGCTCGGTTGTCTTTCCTTGCATTTGAAATATGGCCGCAGGCATAATATCCAGAGATGATGTCAGCTGAAACGAAGTGAACGAATGCACGCTATGTCGTCTTTCGAGTGGAAGCTCATAACTGGCAATAAAAGCCTTGCTGGGCTCTAGCGCATTGAACATGCTATATCCCAATCCAATTATGGTCCGGGCCGAGTATTTTTTCTCGCCATAAATTCCTAGTCCAAAATTCAGCACTTGAATGGATGTCCCTGCTAACGGTTGCAGTGTAATAATGTTTGGATCGAAACGGCCGTTTTGAAATTGGTCATCCCAGGTGAGTTTGGAGAAATCGATGCTCTGCCGAAACATTCCGCCCATAACACCCAGGCGAACCGTGAAATCTTTGGATGCTCCAAAACGGAACCGTGTGGAGGCCATCAGGTTTACATGAGATGTGGTCAGCACAGATAAGCCAGCTCTGTCTTGTGCCAGCTGAACCCCAAGCCCAATTGGTTTGGCACCAAACGGACCGTTGATGTCAATGCCACCACCTAAGCTCTCATATGGTTGATTCGAAACACTTGACCACTGCTGACGCAAGATGCCGCTGAATCGGTACGTAGCATCGAAATGGCCTGTAAGTGCCGGGTTTGTCATTAGTGGCGAGGCAAAGAACTGGCTGAAGTGCATGTCCTGAGCGTAGGACCCGAAACTCATACAGAGAAGAAGCGATATGGATAAAATCACCTTTCTCATCTACGCACGGTCAAGTTTCCTTTGGTGAAATAGGTGCGGTCGGTGACACAGGTGACGGTTAGTTGGTAGTTGTAAACAACCGGATCGACATATTCTCCCTTGTACGTACCATCCCATCCCACTTTTTGCGAATTACTCGTAAACACTTTCGTGCCCCACCGATCATAGATTTCCAGTTTCATTTCTTTGATGTTGTCACCCCGCACAAACAGTTCATCGTTGATTCCATCAAAATCGGGTGAAAAAGCACTCGGAACGAAGATGGTCGTGTCTCCACAAACCACATCGTACGGATACAGCGTTACTGTGTCTTTAAACGAGCACTGTGGGTAATCTTCGTCTGTCACAGACCAGATATAACTCGTTTGCTCTTTGGGTCTGACTTGTGGGTCTGGAGACTGGGCATCTGTCATGTATAAATCGGGTGTCCAGAAATGCGTGTGATTCGTAGGAGATCCATGGAGTTGAATCAATTCGCCCCGATAGAAACTGTCTTGCTCGGCATAAGCCTCCACCAACAGGAAGTCGAGGTTTGATACTTGCACTGTCACACTATCTTGCGTCACACAGCCATTCACTTTTTTGCTTTCCGCCACCACGTAATAAGTGGTTTCTGTGTCGATGCTTATATCCAGATAGCTCTGGTCTAACCCGGCAATCACTTCATTGGTATCGGTCGTGTAACCATCAAGGCTCCAGTAGTAGTCAAATGTGTTCTTTGGGTTGTTTGATATGGCCTCCACACGACTCGGTTGATTCTTGCAGAACACCGTGTCGGAGGTCAATTCAAAATCGAGGTCGCTCACCGTTACCAATACCGTGTCCAGCATTTGGCATCCGTTGGTCTTGGTTGTTCTGACGTAGAAGTAGTTCAGAGCTTTGTTGAGTTCGGTAATGGATAGGGCAGCAGTGGTCGATATAATGTTCGAAAACGATGGAACATCGCTCCACTCAAATGTCACCGTGTCGTTGGGGGCATCGGCTGTCAGTGTGAATGGTGTGAAGTCAGAGCAGACAATGGTATCGTTGGTCGTATTTACGTCATACACATCAATATTGACTTGCTGCAAAATGCGCTCCTGGCATTCACCGTAGTCTATCACCAATCGGAATAGGGTAGACTCTTCAATGGTAGCTGTTGGGTTGAGTATGGTTGTGTTGTTCAACACATCCACCGGTTGCCACGAAAGGTTGGCATCTCCTACATCGCCATAATCTGCCGGGTTTGGTCCGAGTACTACGGGCAGTCCCAAACAGGTATCAATCGAAGGAAGCGTGTAGGACGTATCCACTTTCACCACCACTTCTCTAAAGAAGGTGTCGGCCAGGTTACAGCTAGTCGGGTCTGTCACGACCAGTTTGATCAAATAGGTTCCTTTCTCTGTAAATGTGCGTGTTGGGTTGGCTTGTGTGCTGGTTGTTCCATCGCCAAAATCCCAGTAAAACGAACTGTTAGACTGAAGCACACTGTTGTTATCAAACGTGATGGTTAGCGGAGCACATCCAAACGTAGGCGTGTAGAAGTTGGACACAACAATAGGCAGTTCAAAATCCATCTTAAACACCGCGTTGTTACAGTTAAATGCGTTGTTTGAATTTGACCATGCTGTTCCTGGTGGTTCAATTGGGAAATCGTCAAAACCACCACAACTGGCACATACTGAGTGATAGATTTGTCCGCCTCTGTCAAACCGGCTCGTACCGCCATCTACGTGGTCACCAGTCTGATGGCCTCCATAAAACGACCCAAACTCAAGTGTGCCTCCATCTGATGTAATCACGGCCAGGTAAAAATCTGAGTTGTTGTTGTCAGGTGTCGATTGAAACGCATCACTCGTTACTTGCAGTCCACCAACATCTGAAGCGTTGTTGTTTCCAAGGCTCACATTGAGCGCGCCTCCCCAACCGCTGATGTACATTGAGTTGCACACATCCACCAGAAAGGCCGTAGGCGATATGTTGGGCTGGCCTGGCTCACTTCCAAACTGCGATGTCCAAACTCGGTCTGATAAGTCCGAGTCAAGCACGCCAATGATCTGGCCACCTCCTACGTCATTCCATCCGGCATTAAAAATGAGTCCGCTTCCAGCGTGTTCTGTCTGGCCAAAAAAGCAAGGCCTGTCACTCCGATCTAGTTTGATGAAATAGATTTGATCATACTCGCTTTCTCCGTAGTAAGTCGCTTCCAAAATATCGGCTCCATCTTCATCTATATGGGCAATAAATCCGTCTGACCTTCCGCCCTGAAAATTAGCGTAGAGGGCACCTGTTGTAGCGGGGAAATTATTGGATGAAGTACCTCCACTTACATACACGCTGCCGTCTGAAGCTACGTCAATACCATATGCTGCTTCCTGATTGCTTCCGCCAATAAAACCACTCCAGATAATGCTCGATAATGTGGGGTCGAGTTTCATGACAACGCCATCCTGTCCACCGGCATAGTTGGCGTCAAATGATCCTGAAGTAACAGGGAAGTTTTGGCTAAACGTGCTCGAAGCAATGTAAATGTTGCCGTCCAGGTCGGTGTTGATCTCTCCACGAAATTCATCCGAGTAGTTGTAAACAAGATCGGTCTCGAGGTTCAACCCGTCATTGTGCGTACCGCCAAGAAATGTGCTTGCCAATAGTCCGGTTCCGTCTGAGTTGAATCGTGACACAAACAAGTCACTTCCGTTGGTAAACGATAGTGATGAAATCGAAAGATTGATTCCGCCATTAAACGACTCATCAATGGAGCCACTCGTGGTAGGGAAGTTGGAAGAGCCCGTTGAGCCAAGCACATAGAGGTTATCCTGCGCATCTACAATAAGACTGTGCGGATGCTCTACCTCGCTACCACCCAAATAGGTAGAATACATTTGAGACTCACCGGTGGTGTCGTATTTGGTGATGGCAATGTCGTACTGACCTGAGTTAAATGTTTCGTCATAAGCTCCACTGGTCACCGGGTAATTGTTGCCAAACACAATACCTCCGGTATAGAGGTAGCCGTTGTTGTCTGGAGCTGCTGTATGTCCCCAGTTATCCGAGTCAGATCCGGAGTAGGTAGAGAAAATCACCTCCGGGTCAATGATCAATGGGAGCGATGTGTCGTAATCTCCGATGGAGTAACTAATGGTATTTCCCTTCAATTGAAATCCACCATCGATGTCGTACGTCTTGCGTTTTCCCTCTTGAAAAATGCGTGGTTTGAGCTCGGCCAGGTTTTGAAGCGATGTTTCTAGGATCAGGTTGCCCTCACCATCGATGCTCAGATCGTCAAGTCCTTCGGCTTCAATTTGAATGACGTTGGGATCTACTCCTGGTGCCACATGGAATTCGTATTTGAGGGTTTGACCGTGATAAGACACAATCAAATCAATGCCGTCATACAGGTCGTGGTAACGAACCTGATCGGCAGCTCGAATGCTGTTTTTCCACCGTGAAGCATCGCTGCCCAGGTAGAAGTTGAGGTATTCGGTGTGTACGTCTTCTACCGAATAATCCACTGTCTCGTTAGCTCCTTGAAAAGTGAGCCGAAATGCATGGTAATGCATGAGTGGATTAGGTCCGGCTGTGCGGTCGTGAATTTGATGCAGGACTTCGGGGTCGTATAAATGAAATACCAGGGCGTTATCCTCTAAAAAGATAGAACCGCCAGGAATGTCTGCTTTGAAATCAAAATCATCTGCCCACTGGCCCTTGTTGGGTACAAAACCGCCAGCCAACCCCATTTGACTAAGCAATAAAACAGCAATAAAAAGTATGGTTGATTTCATATTCGCAACAACGCGCTAAAGGTAACAGACTAAGATTGGAAACCGAAGGTTTGCTGGCAATAAACGATTGCCTCATTTTCAACGCATTTCATTTCGAATTGGTGTAACTAAACCAATAAAAAACGAACTTTGAATTTCAAAGTAGAATTCTATGGCTTCGAATCAGGAATCCCTCGATGCGTTAAAAGACATCAAAGCGCTGATGGAAAAAAGCAGTCGGTTCATTTCGCTTAGCGGACTGGCCGGAGTGTTCAGCGGAATATTTGCTCTCATAGGTGCCTGGGCTGCATGGTGGCGGACCAACTCCCAGGTATGGGTTGTTCGCGCACAAGACACTGACCTGGGCACAGGTGAAATCTTGCAGGTCGACTGGTCGGTTGTGTGGTTTCTACTCATCGATGCAGCACTCGTCTTTTCACTGTCTGTGTTGGTATCGTACTATTTCTCTAAAAAGAAGGCCGAGAAGGTAGGGCAGGACGTGTGGGGACCACACAGTAAGCAAATGCTCATCAACCTGAGCTTGCCTCTGATTACAGGCGGATTGTTTTGTGCCATTTTGTTTTACCATGGCCTGATTGGATTAATAGCTCCCACGACACTTATTTTTTACGGCATCGCCTTGCTCAATGCGGGTAAATTCTCGTTTGAAGAAATCAGTTACCTGGGCATGTCGGAGATTTTGCTCGGCTTGATCGGACTGGTGTTTAAGGGGCAGGGCTTGCTCTTCTGGGGACTTGGATTTGGCGTACTGCACATCGTATATGGCGTATTAATGTACACCCGACACGATCGATGAAATCCATCATTCACCAACTCGACAAAGCATTTGAGAACCGCATCCGACTGGGTGTGATGTCTGTGCTATGTGTCAACGAGTGGGTGGAGTTTAAGGAATTAAAGAAACTGCTGGATGTGACGGATGGCAACCTGGCCAGCCACATCACTGCGCTTGAGAAGAAAGAGTATATCGAAGTGCGCAAGCGCTTTGTAGGCAAGAAACCCAATACTTCGTTTGCCGTCACCAAGTCGGGCCGCAAGGCGTTTGAAGATCACCTGTCTGCGCTTGAAAGTCTACTAAAACATGGAGCCTAACGTTCTCGATACACTGATTCCTGCGTCTTCAGCACTCGAACAGACATTAGGGAGCCTGACCACTGATTCCGGTGTCACTTGAACTTGAACATAGAAAGGTCGTTGACAACTTTTGTCCGTCACTTCAAGTGATTGACTGTTTGAGAAGAAACCCACATGTCACTTCGAGTGGTCGACTGCAAGGAGATTGTATCGAGAAGTGGGTTAGTCAAACGTTTTTCTGGACAGTTTGCTTACTCGATCCCAATCATCTTCAATGAGTGATTTTTTCTTGGCTCTGGACCATTTTTTCAGTTGTTTTTCCTTTTCAATAGCTTGTTCGACTCGTTGGAAAGAGGCATACCATTTTAGCTGAACGGGTCTGCGCGAATGAGTGTGCGAGTTTGGATATCTACCTGATTGGTGTTCTTGGAGGCGTTTTTCCAGATTGCTTGTTACGCCCGTGTAGTATGTGCCATCTGAGCATCCGAGAATGTAGACATAGTATGACATTAGGTAAATTTAGAGGTTTCGTTTGTTCTCGATACACTGATTCCTGCGTCATCAGCACTCGAACAGACATTAGGGAGCCGGATCACTGATTCCTGCGTCATCGGCACTCCAACAGACAGAAGCCTAATTACTGCTCGCTATATGTCATAGAATGTTATTATTTTTAGCACATGCATTTTGCCGCAGATAACCTGAAGTATTTACGCAAGCAAAAAGGCTGGACACAGTCAGAGCTGGCCGAGCGATTAGGCGTGAAACGCGCTGTCATTGGAGCGTATGAAGAAAAACGAGCCGATCCGCGTCTGTCGCTGATCCAACTCATTTGTCAATTGTTTGAGATTAGCATGGACGCTTTTATCAACCATCCAATCGATGGAGATGCCGAATTATCTGGCCATGTGGAAGGAGCCAACCTTCGCGTATTGCCAATTGCGGTGGACAAAGAAGACAATGAAGAGCGCATTACGCTGGTGCCGGTTAAGGCCGCGGCTGGCTATTTGAATGGCTATGGCGATATTGACTTTGTGGCCTCGCTGCCCATGTTTGACCTTCCGTTTCCGGAGGTGTCAAGGGGTAAGACATACCGCTCATTTCAAATTGATGGCGACAGCATGCTGCCTATTCCATCTGGCACGTACATTTTGTCGAGCTATCTCATGGATTGGAACCACATCATCAACGATGAGTTGTACATCGTGGTGACCAAATCAGAGGGCGTGGTGTTTAAGCGCGTGCTCAACGAAATCAAGCAACAGAAATTGGTGCTTAAGTCAGACAATCCGGCCTATGAAACGTTTGAAGTACCCATTGAAGATGTGGTGGAAGTGTGGAAGGCAGAGGGCATGACCAGCTTTGATTTGGATGCCATCAAAACCAATCAGGAGTCGGCCATTATGGATGAATTGAAAGCCTTAAGTCAGCGACTCGTCTCTATAGAAAACACGAAAGGGAATGCCTAAAAAAACAGCCGTCATCGGAGCCAGCTCCAATCCTGAACGATACAGTTTCATTGCTACACGCATGTTGACCGAATACGACCACGAAGTGGTGCCATTGGGCATTAAGGCCGGCAAGATTGACAACCACGACATCATCACCGACTGGCCGGCAGAGATTGACGACCTGGATACGGTAACCATGTATGTGGGGCCCAAACGCCAACCCGATTTATACGACACCGTTCTCAACCTGAAGCCCAAGCGCATCATTTTTAATCCAGGTACTGAGAATGCGGAGTTTGAAGCCATGGCGCAGGCCAAAGGCATTGAAACCGAAGAGGCGTGCACGCTCGTGCTTTTGCGCACAGGGCAGTACTGATGCCAAATTGTTCATAGATTTTCTTTTCTGGTTCTTGCAGCATTCGTTTTGATGCTCATTTTTGATCCATGGCGATGAATTACATCTGGGCGGCCTTTTTCATTGTGGCCTTTGCGGTGGCTTTGATTAAGCTGTTGGTGTTTGGCGACACGGCTGTGTTTGGCGACATGGTGCAGAGCACGTTTGACAGGGCCAAGGTCAGTGTCGACATCAGCATTTACCTCATTGGCGTGATCACCCTATGGCAGGGCATCATGAAGGTGGGCGAGGCCGGAGGAGCAGTACAAATCCTCACGCGAGTCGTCTCACCGTTTTTTACCCGGTTGTTTCCGGAAGTACCCAAGAACCATCCAGCCATAGGCGCAATGATGATGAATTTCTCGGCCAATATGTTGGGACTGGACAATGCCGCCACACCGCTCGGACTGAAGGCTATGCAGGAGTTGCAGTCCATCAATCCGGAAAAAGAGAAGGCGAGCAATGCCATGATCATGTTCATTGTGTTGAACACGTCCGGCTTGACCATCATACCCGTCAGTGTTATGGCCATTCGCGCGGCTCAGGAAGCTGCCAATCCAGCTGATGTGTTCTTGCCCATTTTATTGGCTACTTACTTTGCCTCGTTGGGAGGGTTGATTGCTGTGGCTATCAAACAAAAGATCAATTTGTTACAGCCGGTTGTTTTGGGCTGGCTGGTTGGCATCACGGGTCTGATTGGGTTGCTCATGTTTTCATTTACCAACATGAACCCAGATACGGTAGCGGCCGTGTCGAGTGCTGTGGGTAATGGCATTATTCTTACCATCATCATCGCCTTTTTACTGATGGCTTTGCGCAAGCAGGTTCGCGTGTATGAAACATTTGTCGAGGGAGCCAAAGACGGCTTTCAGGTAGCGGTCAGCATCATTCCCTATTTGGTGGCCATTTTGGTAGGCATTGGCGTATTCAGAGCCAGTGGTACCATGGACGTGTTGCAGGAAGGTATGCGTTGGTTCTTTGCCCTGTTTTTGGAAGACACCCGGTTTGTAGATGCGCTACCAACGGCCATGATGAAACCCTTAAGCGGCAGCGGAGCCCGCGGCATGATGGTCGAAGCCATGGAAGTATACGGAGCTGACTCATTTGCCGGTCGCTTGTCCAGCGTTTTCCAGGGATCTACCGAGACCACGTTCTACACATTGGCGGCCTACTTTGGTTCAGTCAAAATCAGTCAAACGCGTTATGCACTGGGCGCAGGCCTTTTTGCCGACTTATGCGGTATTGTGGCGGCCATCTTTATCGCCTACTTGTTCTTCGGTTAGTCCGTTAACTCCTCACTCAAGGCTTTCACTTTTTCAGCCCATGCATGCAGGATGCGGTGCTGCTCTTTGTACCTACTGACATAAGGTCCGCAAACGATGTGTAGTGTTGTCTCTTCCTCTTTTTCCACCAGCAGAAACTTCTCTACATAAGGTTGTCCCACAGCTACGTAGTCGTTTTGCACATAGTAGCAACCGTACAGCAAATCGGCATAGCCCGAGGTTAGAAGCCCTGCGTGCTCGTAGTGATAATTGACATTGGATCCGTCTCTCCAGTTCGCTCTGCCTTGGACATTCTCTTCAAACGTGGGCTGCAGTTCAGGCAGGTGATTGGCGTCAGTTAGCACGGACCATATGTCGCGCTGAGTGGCATCGATGGCAATGCTGTGGTGCACAAAACGCGAGTCCGGAATGCGCGCTATTTCTTCGTCTGATAAAAAGTCCACTTCGCGATACCAGGCACTGCCGTTGCCACCATTGACATATCGAAATCCGAGAACCGAATCGCCTTCAATCACTACAGCCTGAATGACGATGATGTATTCGTCCTTGTGCGTGTGTTCGTTGTAATACCGGGCAAGCTGAGGCAGGGCGATATCCATGGTCTTGGCCGTTGGATATTCTGCCGGGTCGATATACATCAACGAAGCTTCGGTCTGCGTTTCCTCCTGGGTCGGAAGCCGGTCGCTTATGACGGGTACATTACTCCAATGCGCCATATCCACGGGCGGAAAGCCTTTCAGGTTATCCGGACAATACCAGCCGCCATAGCGGTGTGGTTTTTTTGTTTCCTGCTTGTGTTGAGATTGAACACATCCGGCCAGCGTGAGCAAGATGATACAGAGCATACATCGAATCATGGTTCTTCATTTTTGATTGAACCCCGAATCTATGCGCGTCCCACCACGTGGCGGTTTAAGCAATGTAATTTAGTGTAAATGAGATTGTTCTTTTAGAGTCTTTGACTTACAATATAATCTTAAGAGACTCCAATGGGAGAATAGGATTTACTTTTTTTTCAGCCAAACAAAACCTTCTGTTTTGGTAATGAAGGCTACATCAACAGGCCCCCCGACAGATTCAGTTTGCAGACTAGTTTTTCTTTTCAACGCTGTTAAACTAATCAAAGACTCAGCGAGTTCCCTCATTTCATCCCTTCTCATGAGAGAAACAGCATTAATGGCTGGGGTTATGTGTTTCTCCTTGGCGTGTTCTTGATTTTCCTTTAATAGCTTGGAAAGAGCTTTCTTTGTTATTGCGTTCAATTTACTTTTACTGATTCTAGTATCCTTGAGAATTTCTTCTTCCAAGGAAGAAAAAACTCTCGTTGAAGAATCTACCCAGTTGTTAAGCAGTATGGAGTCAACACCTTGGATGAACATGTCTATCACTTCACGTTGTGCAAACGGTGCAATGATCGCATTGTTTTTATGCGATATAGAGTCTGATTTTCTTAATTCAAACCTGAGTCTCTCCCCAATAACCTCACCTAATCTGACCTCTATTATTGTTGGAAATATTTCATCCTGTCCATATCCAGCAAAGACAAGACCAGAAAAGTCTTCTGTTTTAGAAAAGGAATGAGTTAGTTCGGTATGTAACATCTCATAAATACTTTTGGTTATATAAGATGATCTTTTTATGCCATGACCTTTGTAAAAACTGTCAAGAATGGGAGAAATCACTTTTGCGAAATCATGTTTAAAATTCTCTATTGTGTAGTCTGTAAAATCAGATAATTGTCTTTCTTCATGATGCTCTTTCAAAATGTTTCTCAATAAGTCCTTAAAGACTTTGGTTTCAAACTCTATATCTTGCTTTATAGTGGTCAGAATGATTTGTTCGTCCTCTATTATGCGCTTTTTCTCATCTTTTACCTCGTCTTTGAGGAAATCTAACAATACATAGGTTCGGTATGAAATAAAGTCAGAAACGTCTTCTACCCTCTTTTTGTCGATAAAATAATTTCTCAAAAACTTGATGAAACAATTGACATAATCTAGGGTCGATTCAAGTTCTTTTTCTCCAAGATGTCTTTTGAAACTGGGGATTATTATTTCGAACGGAATTCCCATCCATGACGCTACATTGAATACCATGATACCTAGTGGAATCGATGGGGAAACCGAGAATATTTTAGTTGCGTGATTTTTGACAATTTTTGATTTTGTAATTGTAGTTGCGCTATCCGCGGCTAAAACCACGCCTGTTTTGTTAAGGACTCCTATTTCTGCCGTCATAGTAATTTACTTAATGTTGAACGATAAGGAACCATGTTGGCCAATTCGTTGTTAATACGTTGAATTTGCTTGTTTTAAGCAAGTTTATAATTAAGGCCAAGAAAGAGTGTGGTTGAAGATCTGAGACGTGATTATGTCTACCTGACCAAAGTACAATTTTTCAATGCGTTTCCAAATTGACTTCAGTCAGCTTCGTACACCGCTTTCGTAACCTGCGGTCATAGCTACGCTATGTCTTGTGAGTCCACAACGTTTTCTTCTGAATCAGGAGTTTTTCTTTCTGAATGGGGTGTTTGCACACTTGGACCATTCGCCTCTGGTGAAGCTCAGTGTGACACGGGGCTGTCTGTTCGAGTGGCCGAGTGTATCGTTTATGTCCTTTTCCTTGATGAAAAGAACTAAAAATCAAGAAGCTCCAAAGGCAATTTGAGGCTTGTTGCACAATGCCTCAACCGCGACTAACTGTTCTTGCGTTCCTTGAAACCGAAGCTATGTTGTTCGAGTCGCTCGTTCTTCTTCGAAATAGCAGTGGAGCGCATGTCCCAAACAGTGATCGTTATTGCTGGTGGAGCTTCGAACAGGTAGATTTAACTTTCTCGGTTCTAATCCGCTTTTTTGGGATCCGATCGGCCTTGAATAAGGGGAATGATGCAGATAGCCGATGAGGCTTAGTGAGATTGGGAAGCTTCGATTCTCAATCGGAGATCACACAACCGAACTTAGTCGAAGCAATGGATGCACATTCACATTATTCACAGCCTTGATTTTTTGTTTCTTTTGGATCAAGCCAAAAGAAGAATGAAGCGAGTTTGAAGTTGTTCGATTTTTTTTTTTGGTTCCTTTTTCTAACAAAGGAACAGAGTGAAACACTTCTCGATACAATTGCTTTTCAGCAATCACTCGAAGTGACAGATGGAGTGGGCTAGTTACACGTGCACTTCTCGCATTCTTCCAACGTCTCAAATGGCACGGTTCCATCACAACCACCCCAGATGAATTCTTCGCATTTCTGCTTCTGTTTGTCAAAGTAGTACCTGGGAATAGCAGCCTGGCAGATTCCAGGATCAGGCTCCAGAGAACAAGGGCCGGTTGTGGGGCAATCTTTATTGCATGCTGTGATGGCAAAAAAGAGGGTGATAAGCAGAAGGGGAGCAAGTCTCATGATGGAAGCGTGTTGGTTCTCAGGTGCTAACGCCATGAGTGCTGTGATATTGTCAGTCGAAGTATGCAGCTAACCTAGTTGCACGAGCATTTTTCGCATTCTTCGAGCGTCTCAAACGGCACAGTACCACCGCAGCCACCCCAAATAAACTCTTTGCACGTCTCACCTTCTTTATCGAAGTAATAGCGTGGCATGTAAGCCAGGCAGTTACCCGGATCGGGTTCGAGACTGCAGTTACCGGTCGGGTTACAGTCTTTGTTGCACGCGGTTAATGCGATGAGGGAAACACTCAATAAAAGAAAAGCCGATTTCATATCAGAGCCGTTTATTTAGTTGCACGAGCACTCTTTGCATTCTTCCATGGTATCAAACGGCACGGTGCCATCGCAGCCACCCCAGATAAACTCCTCACATTTCTGCTTTTCCTTGTCGAAGTAATACTTTGGAATATATGCTTCACATATGCCGGGATCGGGCTCCAATGCGCATGGTCCTTTCACAGGGCAGTCTTTGTTACAACCGAAGGACATAAGCAGGAGAAAAAGAAAGGGCGTGAGTCGTTTCAGGGTATTCATGGTCGTTGTTTGGGTGATTGGTGTTAAGACGGTTGTGAGGATTGAAGTGTTGGGGGTGTTCACACTTCGACCATTCGCCTTTGGCGAAGCTCAGTGTGACACAGGCCTGTTGTGCTGAGCTTTGCGCGTAGCGCAAACGGTCGAAGCGGACAGGGTTGGCTCAACATCACTTCTCGATACAATTGCCTTTCAGGCAATCACTCGAAGTGACAGCTAGTTGTAGCCGGTTGTTGACGAAGTTGGCAACCGGCTTCTGGTCCTAGTTTCTACCATTCCCGCGTTCGCGAAACGGATTGCTGTATTTCTCATCGGTCAGAATATCCTCATCGGTGAGCGTGTGCAAGAACGCCACCAGTGCTTCTTTCTCCGTTTGGTTAAGGTTGAGGCGCATCACTGGTCCTTCGCCATCTTCACTGTCATCCAGCGTAGTCAACCGGAAGTTGAGACTGGGATGTGCCTGCACATTATCGCTGTAGTGATTCACCACATCCATGAGCGTTTCAAATCTCCCATCGTGCATATACGGAGCGGTATTGGCCACATTGCGCAACGAAGGCACCTTGAACTTGGCGTTGTCGGAAACTTTTCCGGTGATTTCACCCTTGCCGTTGTCTTCGTATTCCAGCTCAAGTCCGTTGTTTTTGGCCTCGTCATTGATATTCATGGGCGTACCGTGGCAGTAACCACATGTAGCGCCATTTCGACCTCTAAAAAAGATGTCCTGCCCCAATCGCTCCTGTGCTGTGAGCGTAGAGAGCAAAGGCATTTGTTCATCTACTTCTGGACTACCAGCGGCAACCAGTGCTCGATCAAATTTTGAGTTGGTAGCAACGATGGATCGTATAAACTGAGCCAATGCTTTGGCAATGCGATCAGATGTGACGGTGCGGCTACCAAACGCATTGTCAAACAACACTTGATAGTGTGGGAGTTCCTGAAGCTTTACCTCGAGATCGGCCAGTTCCATACCCATTTCTACATGATCCTGGATGGGCAGGAGCACTTGCTCTTCGAGTGTTGCTGCTCGTTCATCCCAAAAGAAAGCTTCGTTTTCGTAGTAACGCGCGTTAATCAAGCCCATGGAGTTTCTTCGGGTTTGTTCTCCATTCAATCCACGACTAAACCTTCGGTTGTCAGAGAAGGCAGCTCGTTGTTCGTGACACGATGCACACGACACCCGGTTGTTTGCAGAGAGGTTTCTGTCATAGAACAGCACCCGCCCAAGCGTTGCACCCATGTTGGTGATTTGATTGTTCTCTGGTGTGTTGTCCGATTCTTCAGCAGCTTCACCGAGATAGTGTTCGGGCAAATCGGGGTTGGCATAGTTAAACGGAGTAGAGTCGAGGTTTAGCACCTCATTGATTATGCTCCAGTCTGAAGCCGAGAAGGTAGCGCCATCGATTTCGGCATTTTCCAATTCGTTTTTAGAGCAAGCTGCAGCAATAGCAACCACAGCAAATAGAATGAACATTTTTTGCTTCGTCATAATAAGTCGTTTATAGAGTTGAACCAAGAAATGTCAGTGGGGGGACGCTATATATAACGGGACGAAACGAGGATATATTATTTCACAAGGCGATTCAGTAAATCGATTGAGGTATTTATGTGCGAAAAGAAGGAGTGGTTACTTGCCTGCGAATTGCTTCTTCATCTGGTGATACACATCCATGCTGGTGCCTTCAATGTGTTTGTGTCCCCACTTGCCTAAAGCGAGTAGAATAGGCCGCAATTCTTGGCCTGTTTCTGTGAGACGGTAATCAAATTTTAGCTTGTTATCGGGGTTTTGATTTTTGCTCATGATGCCATAATTGACCAACTTCTCTAACCGGTCAGTCAGGATGTTGGAGGCAATTTTTTCGGGTGACGATCGAAACTGACCGAACGTAGTAGCCCCTAAAAACATGGCGTCACGAATGATAACCAGTGTCCACTTATCGCCCAGCACATCAAGCGCAGAGGATACCGCGCATGTAGATCTGGACTTTAAATTATCACAATTCAGTTGCATTTTGCAAGTGTTTTTATACATTTGGTTGCAAATCGCAACTAAATTACACAATTAACGGATAAGCAAATGAAACTAGCATCAAAAACAGCACTTGTGACAGGAGGAGGGTCGGGAATAGGTTTGGCCATTTCTCAGGCATTGGCGAAAGAAGGAGTGAAAGTGATTATTAGCGGAAGAAACGTAGCGAAACTGGAGCAAGCTCAGCAAAACAATAAAGGGTTTGAAATAGAACCGTGTGATATCACCAATGAGGAACAGGTGAAACAATTGGTTACGAACGTCACCGAGAAGTACGGGGGCATTGATATACTCATCAACAATGCGGGCATGTTTGGGCAGATAGACTACCGCGATACGAGTACAACTTTTGAGGTGCAGTCGCATGAAATTGACGTAGACTTAATAAGCCCGCTAAGAGTTACCCATCATTTTCTACCCATGCTGAGAATGAGAAACGAAGCAGCCATTGTCAATGTTTCTTCGGCCCTGGCATTTGTGCCGCTGGCTATGGCACCTGTGTATTGCGCAACTAAGGCAGCGTTGCATTCTTGGACTCAGTCTTTTCGCCAGCAGATGAAATCTTCAGGCATTCTGGTGTTCGAACTTATGCCGCCTTTGGTAGATACGCCCATGACAGGAGACTTTAAGGGACAAAAGATGATGAAGCCCGAGGCGCTGGCCAGAGATTTTATCAAAGGGTTGCAATCAAACACACTCGAAATAAAGCCCGGTCAATCAAGCCAAATGAAAATGATGAGCCGTCTGGCACCGAGTTTCATCTTTAATGCTGTCAACAAGCAGTTTGCGCAGTGATGAAAAGAACAAAGCGGTTTGAGGACACACCCTCAAACCGCTTGTAGTATCATTAGTTACTGGCTTTTTCCTTGACCTTGCACGTGCTCAACCCAAACGGAGCATAGAGCGGGCAAAAGCTGATAAGACTTGTCAGCACAAATACTCCCGATAGAATCATGAGTATGAGTCCGAGTGTACCCGAAATGATGCCGGTGAAGTAAAGAGTCGTAAAAATGGCAGCGATTATTACCCGAATAATTCGATCTGCTGATCCCATGTTTGTTTTCATTGTATCGTCTGTTTTGTACTACAAATGACGATACCCGTTTCGGGCTATGCAGTGACCGCGGTCACTACGCTTGTATTTTGATGCCTTCGGCATCCTGAATGACCAGTCCCTCCAGCTCAAGCCGTTTCATTACCCGACTGATAACCTCTCTGGCAGTGCCCAGTTCGTTGGCTATCTGGCCATGGCTTAGTTTGAGCGGAGCCCCGTTGAGCAAAGCCGATTTCTGGGTGAGGTAGTCGGCCAGGCGTTTGTCCATTTTATCTATCAGCACGTGTTGTATGGTATCCAATAGCTCGGTGTAGCGCAGGTCGTATTGCTGATAGAAAAGCTCGTTGAGATCTGGAAACTCCCTTAGCCATGCCGGTAGTTTGTCTACCGGTATCAGTAAGATCGAAGAGTCTTCCTCGGTGAAGGCAGACACCTTACTGGGGTTGTTTTTCAAAGCCGCAGCAAACGACATCACGCAGCTTTGCGAGGGTTGAATGTAGTAGAGCAGAAGCTCGCGTTCTTCAAAACTGGAGAGCACCTTGACCAATCCGCTAATCACAAGCGGCAGTACTTTGACGTACTGCGATTCTCTTAGAATCTGCGTGCCCTTTGGAATGTGCTCTACATGCGAATGCGCTACCAGTTCACCGATAAGCTCAGGCGAGAGGAAGGAAAGCTGTTTCGCTAAATTTTCCACGTCTGGCAGGTTTATTCGATCACCATTTCATCTACCAAGTGTTTGGCACCGGCAAACTTGTCCATGATAAACATGACGTATCGGATATCAACCGTTATGTTTCGGCAAATGGTCGGGTTGAACATGATATCACTCATCGTGCTTTCCCACGTTCGGTCGAAGTTAAGTCCGATCAATCGTCCTTCGGCATCAATAACTGGGCTGCCGCTGTTACCGCCTGATGTGTGGTTGCTGGCTACAAAACACACCCTGATTTTTCCGTCTTTATCGGCATAAGGGCCGTAGTCTTTTGAGGCGTACAAGTCTTTCAGTTTTTGAGGCAATACATACTCTGGGTTGGTGGCATCTTCTTTTTCCATCACACCTTCGAGTGTGGTGTAGTAGTCATACTCGGCTCCGTCAAATGGGGTGTATCCTTCCACCTTACCAAACGTGATTCTAAGCGTTCCGTTGGCGTCTGGTGAGTACGTGCGCTCAGGAAGTACTTCCATCTGTGCATCCATCCATATGCGCATCAGACTATCGTTGGTAGCCGTGAGTTCGATGAGTTTTTCGCGCACTGCAGCAAAATACATCGACTGCACCTGATAGGAGAGTTTGTACAACCCATCTTTCTCGATTTTCTTGTAATGACTTCGCTTGAATCCGTTTAGAAAATCTTCGAGCTTCTCCTGAGAAACAAACATGCTTTTGCTGTAAAGCTCATCAGCGTACTCCTTGACCGAACTTTCGGCAAGGGCAGGAGCAATATCATACCCGATGTGGGTCATCAAATCTTTTCTGGCCATGGGCAATTGCTTTACCATAATGGCTCGGTCAATGTCTGCAACAAAGTTTTTGTAGAAGCCCATTTTGGCTTTTTTCTTATCGACCCAAGCCTGCACTTCTTCGTCAGAAACGGACTCATCTTTACACATATCTACCAGCTCCTTGAAGTTACCGGCATATCGAAGCATTTCTGGTCCCATGTAGTACAGCTCGATGTAGTAGTTTCTACCCATGCTGTATGGTAAAATTTCCTGCTGGTTTTTTCTCAACTCAGGAAGCAAATTGCCGTAGTCTTTTGCCATAGCGGCATCTGCCTCAATGCGTCTGGTAAACAGTTGTTCGATCGAATCTTTTTTGGCTACAGCGCGGTGTCTGATCAATCCTTTTGACTGACCGATCCACTTTTTATAGGCATTGCTGATTCGGCTCTGCTTGGCTGCATATTGAATTTTGGTCAATGGGTCCTGAGCCATGGCCGCATCAATCACAGATAGTGATGCTTCACGCATGGCCAGGCGCATCGGGTTGATCACCTCAAGCACTTGCACAACCGACTCACCGGCAATGTAGTTTTCTGTCCGTCCTGGAAATCCATACACGATAGTGAAATCGTCTTTTTCCACTCCGCTGCCGTTTACCGGAAGGAAATGGTTCGGCTCATAAGGCTTGTTGTCCTCAGCATATTCGGCTGGTTTGTTGTCGGCATTGGCGTAGATTCTGAATACGGAGAAATCGCCTGTGTGACGAGGCCACACCCAGTTATCGGTGTCAAACCCATACTTGCCAATGGAAGAGGGCGGAGCGCCTACTAAGCGAACGTCTTTAAACGTTTCTACAATGAAGAGCAAGAATTGGTTGCCGTAGTAGAATGGTTTGATGTAGGCATCATACCCAGTAGCTTCTGTTTCTCGAGCAATGATGGCTTCCATGCGCTCTTTGATGTGCTCGTTTCGCTCTAGTTCTGTTTTTACATCTCCCAGGCCATCCTGAATTTCGGTCGACACATCTCTGATCTCCTTGATGATGGTGGCTGTTAGCCCTGGGTTTGAGAGTTCTTCGCCTTTGTTCATGGCCCAAAAACCATCTTCGAGGTAGTTGTGCTCGAGCGAACTATGCGCCTGAATGCGGCCATAACCACAGTGGTGGTTCGTGAGCAGCAATCCTTCTTCACTCACCAAAACAGAGGTGCATCCGCCACCAAAGTGAACTACCGCATCCTTGATGCTCGACTGGTTAATGGCATATAAATCTTCGGGTGAGATTTTCATTCCCATGGCCGCCATGTCGTCACCTACCAGTTTTTTGATCATACTGGGAACCCACATACCTTCTGTGGCATGGGTTTGAACTGCGAAAAGGGTGATTAAACAGAGTGCTAAAAGCTTTTTCATGAATCAAATAATTTCTGGCATTTGTGCCGATTGAGCCGTGCAAAAGAAGCATATTTGTAGGACTACGGAAAACCCTAAACAGTACAAGTATGAAGAAGATTTACGGTGTGTTGGGTATGTGCATTTGCGCGACTATGTTACATGCTCAAGAAACGAAACCTACGATTGATGGCGAATGGATAGGAAAGGCCCATTCTACTGGAATAAAAACGACAGAACTGGCAGGTGTAATTGATGCGCAGGCCAATGCCAATGCCGTTAAATGGAAAATAGATATTAGCAAGATTGCTGAGTATAAGCATGGTGCTCCTACCAAAGTAGATGAGATCAAGGCCAAGAAAAATGCGGCTTTGTATTCAAAGGCCATTCAGAATCACCCAGATGAACAACAGACGAGTAGAGCAACAGATCCTACGTTGGGAACCAACTTTTTGGGAAACAATGTGCTTACCGGAACTCCGCCTGATAATGCCATGGCGATTAGTAACGGGGGTAAAATTGTAACCATTGATAACAGTACGATCGAGTTCTATAACGACAATGGTTCGCCTATCATGACAGACGAGTATCACGATGACTGGCTTTCGAGTGTAGCATCGAGTTTGTCGTTGACAGCCGGAACATTTGATCCGCGTGTGATTTATGACCCAGATGAGGATAAGTTCATCCTGGTTTTGTTGCACGGAAGCAGTTCTACTTCTTCTAAGGTGTTGGTCTGTTTTTCACAGTCAAATAATCCGAATGGCAACTGGAATGTGTACTCATTCTCGGGTAACCCACTCAACGATAACAGCTGGTTTGATTATCCAAACATTGGTATTTCAGATGAAGAGTTGTTCATTACCGGTAACCTCTTTCAGGGAAGTTCATTCAACGAGTCCATCATTTACCAAATAGATAAAAGTGCAGGGTATAGCGGACAGTCTGTAACGTATGATGTGTGGGATAATATTCCTTCGGCAGGTGGACTTTATTCAGCCAGTATTGTTCCGGCCAGTTACGGTCATGGCGATACATACGGGCCCGGTATTTATATGGTCAGTGCAGCTTCGGGTGGATACAACAAGCTCAATTTCTTTGACATCACCGATGATCTTAATGGAAACCCCGATTTGGATGTGTATTCGATTTCGGTTCCTTACTACGATGTGCCAGCTGATGCCAATCAGAGCGGTGCCAGCGATCTTTTGAGTACGAACGATTGCCGAATGCAGCACGCGTTTTACCTCAACGGAATGGTTCATGCCGTGCATCATGCAGACTACACAAGCGGATACACAGGTATTAAGTATTACCGGATTCCGGTATCCAACCTGTCAAATACAGAGAGTGCATCGTTTGGACTATCTGGTTACCACTATGCATACCCGGCTTTGGCTTCCTATGGAAATGAAACGGTAGACCTCAACGTCATGATCGGGTTCATGCGATCAGGTAGCACCATTTTTCCTGAAATCAGAGTAGTGAACTGCGACAACTACATGGATTTTTCGAATTCCACACAGGTGAAGCAAGGAACAGATAACGTGGATATTCTCTGGGGCAATGAGCGCTGGGGAGATTACACAGATATGCAACGAAGACACTCTGGTAGCGAGCCTACGGTATGGATGAGCGCCTCTTTTGGATCGAATAGCGGATGGAGCGGTGAGACATGGAATACGTGGATTGCCGAAATTGAAGGGGATTACCAACCTGTCGTACTGCCTATCGCAGATTTTGTGGCTGATACTACCTGGGCTTATGACAATCTGATTGTCAACTTCACGGACAGCACGACTGATGATCCATACGCATGGCAATGGTCGTTTGAAGGGGGAAGCCCACCCACAGCTACCGTTCAAAACCCCATCTCGCTGTTTTCTGACACGGGCTGGTTTGATGTGCAGTTGATTGCAACCAATCAGTTTGGATCTGATACCATTTTAAAGGAAGATTACATACACATATTAACCTCCGATACGATTCCTGAAACGCCAGAAGGTGAGAAAGAGTTTGAAACAAACGATTTCTCTATGAATGTGTATCCAAACCCTGTGCAGCAGGTAGATATGGTGCAGATCGATATCGATAATCCTGAATGGAGTACAGTTGATATTGACATTGTTGACCTACAGGGAAGAATTGTCAAGGAAGTGTATGCCGATCAAATGCGTCCGGGCGTGCATCGTTTGTCTTTCAATAAGCTGGCTTTATCTCCAGGCGCGTATTTTGTCAGAGTTGTTCAAAACGATAAAATGGTTACCAATGAGAAAGTTATTGTACAGTAGTATGATTGTGATGGGGTTGATGGTCGCATGCGATCAAAAACCAACCGAGAAGTCACCTCAGAACACCGCTGAGTCAAGTGAGCAAGCGGAAACCCTTGATCATGAAGATTTAAAGACCATTGATCCGGTAGGAGATAAGATGGAAGAAACCGCAAGCGATGCTTCACAAGAGCTCCAACCCATGACCGATTCGGCCAAAGCTGAAATGAGGGAAGTGCATGAGGCTCCTAAACATGGGGCACCCGATGCGCAGAGCATCAAGGACAAAAAAGCGGCTAAACAGAAAATGGTTAAGTAGAAAACGGACCAGGTTGCACGATGCGTGCTTCCTTGCCTTTCTCCAACACTTTGACGGGGTCATTGGATTCAAGAATCCATTGGCCCTTTTCTATTTTTAGTGCTGTGCCTTCAGGAAGGCAAATGACAGGAGTGTCGTTGATTTCAATAAACTCTTTCAAGCGCATCAAACGGCTTTCACCTCCATGATTTGGAATGGTGGCTTCTGTATAGTGTGGGTTGATTACCCAATCGATTAGGCCAATAGCCATGAAGCTTGGTGGCTGAATTATGGGCATATCATTGGTTGTATGAATCGATTTCCCGGCCACGTTTGACCCCGCGCTCCATCCGACATATGGTGTTCCGCTTTCAACGGCTGACTTTATATCCGCGAGTATGTCGTACTCATACAGTTTCGTCAGCAGGTGAAATGTGTTGCCGCCTCCTACAAATATGGCATCTGCCTCGGCTACCGCCTTCTTCTTATCTTCAAAATGGTGGATAGATTTGACGACCACATCTTCATTGGAAAGTGATTTCTGAACGGCTTGTTCGTATTCGTCAAAACTCATAGTCACTCCGGCAAATGGAATAAAAAGTACGTTTTTTCCGGTGCCTATAAAATCCATGACCATGCTTCGTGGCCATTCAAAATATGCCTGTCCTGGCAGGGTCGAGTTGCTGAGTAAAAGTGCGTTCATCAAACGAATTTAAGCTTGTCTGTCTCAAACTCTCAAACATTTCTCACTTTTGAAGAACACAGAAACGGATTCTATGAAGAAAATGATCGCATTATCTGCCGTAGCGGTAGTTCTATTGTCATCTTGTGCAGAGCACATAAATGGCAACGGTGTGATTGAGGAGCGCACCCACGAGGTCAAGGCCTTTGACCAAATTGACATTGCCGGAACATTTGAGATTCACTTATTTCAAGGCAAACCCTCACTCGAGATCATAGCAGATGAAAACCTGCATGAGCACATCAAAGTGCAGAATGAAAATGGCGAGCTCAAAATATCTACCGAGGGTAAGTATCTCGATTCAGACGATTTGATTTTACGCATATCCAGCAAGAGCATTGAAGAGATTGAGTTAGCGGGAGCCACAGAGCTTATCTCAAAGGACAAGATCAGAACCGAAAGTCTTGAGATCGAGCTTGCCGGAGCCAGTAGTGCCGAGCTAGAGGTGAATGCCGAAGATTTGGAGATCGATATCTCTGGCGGAGCTGAGGTGGTGTTGGAAGGCAAAGTTGAGAACCTTCAAATAGACATCTCTGGCGCAGGAGAAATCATGGCGCTGGACCTAGTTTCGGCCAATGCCGATGTGGATGTGGCCGGAGCAGGCGAGATTGAACTGACCGTGAAAAAGAAGCTCGATGTGAGCATAGCTGGTGCCGGTGAGGTTCGCTACAAAGGCGATCCGGAGATTAGCCAGAGCATTGCAGGAGCAGGTGAGATTGAGAAAATTTCGGATTAAGATGAAGTACTGGTTTCTGACCGCAATGATCGGTCTGTATACAATCTCCTCTTTTGCGCAGGAGAGCTCCACTGACATACGTACACTTTCTGATGGCTTTCACACCATTTATTGGGAGAATGGCTCGAAGTATTATGGAGAGATTTACGGTGGAGAGTTCAGCGGAAAAGGAAACATGATATGGGCCGATAGTAGCTTTTATGAGGGTGCATGGCAAAACGGAATGCGTCACGGCAAGGGCTTCATGCATTGGTCTTCGGGCAAAGAATATGACGGCCGCTGGAAATCAGATGAGCAGTCTGGAAAGGGCCAGATGATTTGGCCAAGTGGACAAGTGTATCGCGGCAAGTGGAAAGATGGAAAAATGCACGGAAAAGGCCAGATCAAGTATGCCGATGGTAGGGTCTGGAAGGGAGAGTTTAAAGAGAACGAACCCGTGCTTACGGATTGATTTTATGCCAATCGGCATTGTCCATTTCTATGTCGTCTTTCACGGCTTGCATTTTCTTAGCGAGTAACGCATATACCTTAAGACCATCCTTGAGTAACTTCTGATAAGCCGTTTCATCTCGGTCTCCAACAAGAGCCATGTCGTGCATCACATCAAAACCATGAGCCTGCAGCCATTTAAGCGCTTCTTTGTCGCCTTCAATGCCTCTTATCATGGCCAGCAAATGCGGAAACTTGTTGTTCATCAACCAATCGCGGCTTCGGTCTTCGTTTCGAAGAGCAAAATGGAATAGTCCAAGTTCTGGGAAGCCATTTTTCATAAGCCACTCCGTTATTTTTTTGTTACCACTTATACTTTCTCCCCAGGCAAGGAGGATTTTTACTTCGTAGTTAAGGCCGTTGATTCCAGTCATTTGGCGGTTGGCAGTTGAATTTTTAACATAAAAACGAAAATACGTTGATTTACTTAGTTCGGACAAAAACTAAATACGGTTACATTTGTCCAAATGCTAACCATAAAACTATTTAAAATGAAAAAGGTATTACTACTTGGTGCTGTAGCAGCATTCACTTTGGCTTCTTGCAGCAAAAACTACACTTGTACTTGTAACGCAGGTGAGGACACTGAATCAGTTTCTGAATACACTGATCTTGGTAAAGTTGAAGCTGAAGCTCTTGAAACTTCTTGCCAGTTGGCCGGATGTACTTGGGAGAAAGCCTAAGCTAAAAGTTAAAAACTAGATAAAGGAGATTGCTCAATGAGTAATCTCCTTTTTTTTGCGCCATGATTTCACCAATTGTTCGGATCTTTTTTGGATTGCTCTTTATTGCTTCGGGTGTCCTGAAGCTGTTTCCTGTGGATTACTTTGAGTTGATCCTTGTTCAGTCATTGGGCATCTCCTGGAACTGGGTGGCATTATTTGCCCGCCTTATCATCATGTTTGAGATAGGACTTGGGGCCATGCTGGTATCAGGAGTGGCTTTGAAAACCACTGTGCGCATAGCGCTGGTTTCATTGGTACTGTTTAGTGCGCATATCGCTCTTCAGATTTTCACAGGTGAAGGGCAGGCAGATTGTGGTTGCTTTGGCGAGCTATTGCCCATGAATGCCATGCAGAGCTTGCTGAAAAATGTTGGATTCTTCGTGCTGGGGGCATACCTCCTTATGACATTAGAGCAAGCAAAGAAGTGGTCTGTCCCATTAAACTGGCTTGGCTACGTATTAGCTGGACTTGCCATCCCAACTGTGCTGATTATCACACCACTGCCCACCATTGAGCCCGATGCGGATTTTGAACTTGACTTTGAGTTGGTGGAGCGCCAGGAGTATTCGGTTAACCCCATCTCCAATACCGGAACACAGCTTAGTCTGATCCTCTATGCTAAGTGTGTGCACTGCGCGCAGTTGGGGAACCTGCTGGCTACCATCGATCCCGATAAGTTGAATGATCAATTGTCCATTGTGATTGTTGGAACCGATGACCAGATCGACTTCTTTCTCAACGCAACCGGCATTGAGCCATTTAACTATGCCCGTTCCAAAGACAGAGAACTAATCGCAGCTTTGGATGGAACTTTCCCAGGTGCTGTGCTGATGGAAGATGGAGTGGTTACAACCAAGTGGACTGGAAGCGAGGTGAATATCGGATTGATTAATCGATACATTCTAAACTAATATTCAGTTACTTTCGTTCCTTCTCTAACGTCTAGTGTATATGATGAGACATTCCATATTCTTTATAGCTCTTTTAGGCCTTGTGTTAAACCTGACTTCATGCAAGAAGTGTTATACCTGTGTGGCTTCGGATGCCGATGGAGTAGACGTGTATACATACCCAACCATTTGCGGTACCAAAAAGGACGTAGAAGCGTATGAAAGCAGATGCGATGTAGAGTTTGGCGAGTTTGACCATACGTGCACCTGCACGGAAGAATAAGTGCGGCAGTAGTTCAATGAGTAAGTGGGTACTGGCATTTCTTGTAGCTGTGTTGACCAGTTGCGGATCTAACACCGAACGTCAGTACCATATTCCTTCTAAACCTGAGATAACTGAGGTAGCTTTTTCCACCGCTACACTTCAAAAGCTAGAACACCATTTCGACTCACTTTCCGGCAATGGCAGATTCAATGCCGTATGGCTTTTTGCTCACGGGGATAGCATTTTTCAGGGTGCCACCGGATACAGAAAGCTTCGCACAAAGGATAGTCTCAGGCCGGACGATAAGTTTCAGCTGGCTTCCGTGTCAAAACCCATTACTGCCCTCGGGGTATTGTTACTAGCAGATCGTGGCCTGGTCGACTTAGATGCTCCTGTTCAGCAGTATTTACTGGACTTTCCAGATGAACGAATTACCATCTCACAGATGCTTTCGCATTCTTCGGGCATGGGCAATTACATGTATGTGACAGATAGTATCTGGAACAATCCCGACTCGTTTATGACGAACGATGAAATGTACTGTATGCTTGCGGAAGGGCATGTGCCAGCCTACTACGAACCAGGTCAGCAGTTTGATTACTGCAATACGAACTTTGCTGTGCTTCCGGTACTTATTGAAGCCGTATCGGGCCAGCCGTTTAAGGAGTTTATGCAGAGCCAGATTTTTGTTCCACTTGGTATGGAACAATGTGAGTTCTTAAACCCCGAAGAACACCCATCAGATGAGTTTGATGTTATTGGCCACTACCCATCTGGAAAGCCTAAGCTGCCTTTCTATTTGGATGGGATTGTGGGGGATAAGAGCCTGTATTGCTCAGCAAATGATTTGTTTCAATTATTTAAAGAGTTGAAAGAACCTACGTTGTGGTCTGACTCCATTATTCGCGAGGCATTTCAGCCGAATGTTTATTCGGGTAAGGGCATGTACTATGGGCTCGGCTGGCGAATTAACCCAACAAGTGATGGAGACACCATCGTGTATCACAACGGCTGGTGGCGAGGGTTTAAAACGTATTTCTGGTTGAACAGAAAGCAGGAAAAGGTGGCTATTATTCTCTCAAATTCAACCAGTGGAGGTTTTTTAAATCAGGAGAAAGTTTGGTCTCTCTACTGAACCCTGCAAGTGGCTCCGTCATTTTCACGGGCCGTTACTTCACTGGCGTCTGACGTACAAAACTCATCTGTAGTCTGAGTTGTATCAATTGGATTTTGATTTGCATCTGTGAGGACCACGTCCGTGTCGCACTCATAACAAGTTGAGCAAGAAGCAAGTGTAAATGCAAGAACAAGAGAAGAGATTACTAGCGCTTTCATAATGTGAATTTTCAATCCGTATATACCAACATCATTCCAAAGTTAAATCAACGATTCATAAAGTGTGATGTATGAAGGTAAAATACGATGAATGTCAAACTTTGTTGCCTGCTCGTAAGCTTGTTTTTTAAACTGATCGAGGCGTTCGTCTGAGTTCAGAATGTAGGTGGCGTGTTTGGCCATGTCTTGCACATCTCCAACATTGGAAAGAAAGCCCGAAACACCGTGTTCATTCACTTCGCTTAATCCACCCGCATTGGTCGATATAACCGGAACTCTGGCGGCCATAGCTTCCAGCGCTGCCAAACCAAAGCTCTCTGTTTTTGACGGAAGCAGGAACAAGTCTCCCATTTTAAGTAAAGGCTCAATGGAAGAGTTTTTGCCGTAGAAGTGCACGTCCTCAAAGCAACCCAACGACCGGCAAAGCAATTCAATGTTGTACCGCTCCGGCCCATCGCCAATCAGCAACAACTTCGCGTTCACCTCTTCATATATTGAAGCAAACACCTTGATGACGTCATCTACACGCTTTACCTTTCTGAAATTAGAAACATGAATAATCAAGCGTTCTCCATTCGGACAAAGCTGTTGTTTAAACGCTCGGTTTGCCTCAACCTGATACCGCTCCAGGTTGATGAAGTTGGGGATTACCTGAATGGGGTTTGTGACCTGAAACGTGTCTAACGTATCGTTCTTAAGACTGGCAGAAACCGCTGTAACGGCATCGCTGTTGTTAATGGCAAACGTAATGACGGGCTCAAACGAAGCATCTTTTCCAAGTAGAGTTATATCTGTTCCGTGCAGCGTGCATACAATGGGTAGTTGAATGCCCTGACTACGCAAAATCTGCTTGGTCATGAAGGCTGCAGACGCATGCGGAATGGCATAGTGCACGTGAAGAATATCTAGGTTCTGCTCTTTCACAACCTGTGTGAGGGTGGAAGTAAGCATGAGCTCATATGGAGAATAATCAAAAAGCGGATAGTCGCGAACCACCACTTCATGAAAGTGAATTCGGGGTAGGCTTAAATCGAGGCGCACGGGCTTCGAGTACGTGATAAAATGCACATCATGGCCCAAACTGGCCATTTCTATACCCAGTTCTGTGGCTACTACGCCACTTCCTCCATACGTTGGATAGCACACTACGCCAATTCTCATTCTTCGGCTGCTATTTCTTTGTTCCGTTGAATGCCTTCGTAGAAAGCCTCTTGAATATCAGTACGGATATTCAATTCGAGCAGCTTTCGGTTATCGGCCTTCGGGTACACGCGATTCGAAAGAAACACGTACACAGCTTGTTCTGATGGATCTGCCCACGTTACAGTGCCTGTGAAACCCTGATGTCCAAACGCCTCCAGGTGGGTGCAACCACATGACGGACCAGAAGCTCCATTTCTTAGAGGCTTGTCAAAAGTGGCACCTCTTCTGTTGTCGTTGTCACAGAACTGGCATCGAATAAAATCTTTGAGTGTTTCGGGTTGCAGATAGTCTTCATATCCGTACTCACCCTCGTTTAAGTACATCTGCATGAGTTTACCTAAATCATTGGCGTTTGAGAAAAGCCCGGCATGACCTCCAACACCACCTAACATGGCTGCTCCTGGATCGTGTACATAGCCGTGAACGAGTTGTTTTCTGAAATACTTATCGTACTCGGTCGGAGCAATACGATCTTTATCAAACCGGGTTAATGGATTGTAGCCCATGGTGGTGAGCCCAAGCGGTTGGTAAAACGTACTATCCAGAAAAGCGTTCATTTTCTTGCCCGATTGTTTTTCAATGATTCGAAGCGCAAAATAGTAACCGACATCGCTGTATTTATACTTCTTTTCCTCGCGTATTGGATGGGTAATGATTTGACTAAACATCTTATCGGGGTAGTCTGCCGTAATGTATAGTTCGCGCGCCACTTTAATCGGGTAGTGATCTGAAGCAGCAGCGCTGTAGATGTCGTATCTCGGATTTCCTTTTACCAGCGTGTTTGAGTAAAAAGGAATAAATGGAGTGAGTCCGGCCTGATGTGCAAAAATGGCTCTGAGATTCATATTCGCATACTCGGTCGTGTCTACCCACTCGTTGAGGTAATCACACAAGTTTCGGTCCAGGTTAAACTTGTTCTGGTCAGTCAGCTTCATCATACCAGCTGCGGAACCGGCTATCTTAGTAATAGAAGCTAAATCATATATGGTTTCTTGAGTTACTTCCGTTTCTCCGTCATATCGATGGTGACCAAAGCCTTCATCCATGACCACAATACCGTCTTTGGCAAACCAAACCTGGCATCCGGGATAGGCCATTTCAGAGATTCCTTTTTTGGCAATGTTTCGAACCTTCTCAATGTCGCTGAGTTGTAATCCTACCTCCTCAGGCATGCCATATCCCAATCGCGTTTTATCGACAAAAACCACAGATTTCTTGGTGAATGTCTCATCAATTTTACGTTTGAGCGTTCCGCTGATAGCTCGGCCGGCAAAAAGAGCTTGTATGCTCAGATCATCACTCCACCTAAGCGATCGGTGCCCGGAGATTACTACGTCTAATCCAGCGTTATCTGAAACATGACGCAATGCTTTTTGGTTGCCATTCCATACGAGGCACGTTCTAAACTGAGGTGCTATGCGCTCAATAACTGACTCGCAGTGAGTGCTCATTCCAAATCGCTTTCGTGAGAGCGGTTCTTTAGATTCCTCAGCAATAATCATAACCACATTGTATCGATCGGCTTCTGCTAGGAACGAAATGAAATCGCTTTCGATGCTGTTATGGCTGAAGTTGAACGTGGCTACCGGTGCATATCTGTTTGCCAGATAAGCCAGTTTGGCATTTGGCAGGTCTCCAATTTTGATAAGCGCTATGTTGAGCGTATCGAGTCGTTGAATAGGCAGGAAATTCTCCTTGTTGGCAAGAAGGGTAAAAGACTTTTCTATAATCTTTCGTTGCTTGAGTTTGAACTCACGGTCGTTTAGGTCACTATCAATCCGTGCCAGGCGTTTAGCGCGTTTAATCCAAATTTTTGACTGGATTACCTTCTTGCACCGTTCGTTGATGTCTTGTACAGAAATCCACTCTTCTTCTACCAACGACTTAATTTCTTTGATGTGCTCATCTAAGTCCTTCTCCACAATGATGATGTCGTTGCCGGCCATAAACGAGCTGGTGACACTGGAAGAATAGTCTTTTGATAATTGCTCATTGGACAAGTCAGTCCATATTAATCCATTGAAGCCCATCTGGTCTCTAAGAAGGGAGTTGACCTTGGGCGAGGTAGAGGCCATGCTTCTGAAGCTGCTATCAATGGCTGGTACATGAGCGTTGCTCATAATAATGGACTGAGCTCCTGAGTTGATAACAGACTTAAACGGTACCAAATCGGTGTGGTTTAACTCGGCTTGATGCGAATACAAAATGGCGGGAGCATGTTCGTAAGCCCGGTCTGAGTTTCCTATACCTGGAAAGCTTCCTGCCACACAGAGCAAACCTGCATTTCGAAGTCCTGAGATTAACGAGTTGGCCGAGGTTGAAACGTTTTGTTCTTCGCTCGAAAAACTGTTTTCCAGCGTAATGGGATTGCTGTTGTTGTACTCTACATCGAGAGATGGGCCGATAATAAAATCGGTGCGGTACTGAGACAGGTGTTTGCCCAACAAGAAACCGTATTCAGAGATCAATCGCTCATCTCCTGTAGCAGCCAGCTGGCTTGGGGTGGGAAGGTCAAGCAGTGTTTTGCTTTTTGTGTCGTGTATGAAATCAATTCCCAGAATGGGAGCTAAGGCACTGGCCGATGCAGAGGGTTCAACCTCACTCATCTCATCCAGAGATAACACATATCCACATGGAGGAAGCGCTCCCTTTTCAACGGTTTTTAGAACAAAAAACTGAGCAATCTTTTCATCCAGTGTCATCGTGGCCAGCAGCGAATCTGCAGCATCAATCGAAACAGGAGAGAAAGGGTGTTCTTTAGCAATAATCACCGTTGGCTCATTCCCCGAAAAAAAACCAAAGCCAATAATGGCCAGACTTAGGATAAACAGGAAACGCTGAATTGTGCCAATCATAGTTCTTGTGAAGTTACCTGATTCCTTTCATTACGGTGCATGAAAAAAATCGAATTATTAGCATTCATTTGTTACAAATGTCTTGCCGTAAAAATGTCTGCTACATTTGTTTCATGGTTCGATTTTTATTTAAGCAGCCAAGGCCGAAAAGATTTGCTTTTAAACCAAGGTTTTATGATGAAACCAAGGAGTATATAAAAGCAAGAGAAGAGGTTATCCGAAGAGAAATTGAGGGAGCTGAAGGGGCTTCCAGCGAGAATGCCATGCGACAAAGAATGTCTAGTTCATGGCGCTCAGGTCACGCAAAAAAAGCTCGCTCCAGATCGAACAAAAACGTGTTGCTTATCACGGCTTTGTTGCTCATTGTAGCCTATTTTCTTCTAATCTATTAACGATACATCTTGCAGGATTATTTCTTGATTATAGGCCTGGCGGGTTTATTGGTGCACAGCACGTATCAGGTATTGATGTTTTTTGCTGCCAAATGGAGTGTAGTATCCAATGATAATACTGATACAGGAGAGCCCGTACCGATTAGCGTAATCGTTTGTGCCAGAAACGAAGCGGATAATCTGCTTATGAATGTCCCCGGGCTGCTTTCGCAATCCTATTCCAACTACGAGGTGGTTTTGGTCAATGACGCCTCTTTTGACAATACAAAAGACGTGATGAAGGCCTTTTGCTCGAAAGATGAACGAGTCAGGTTTGTGGATATTCCGCCTGAGATGTATGACAGAACAGGAATGCCTTCTGCTAAGAAAATGGCGCTTACACTGGGTGTAAAAGCGGCTTCTCACGATTACCTCGTGTTCACCGATGCCGATTGCGTGGTTCCAAAGAATTGGTTGTCAGAGTTTGCTTCTTCTTTCAGGAATGGGGCCGAGTTTGTCATCGGATTTGGAGCCTATAAATCAAATGCTTCCATCATCTCGAAGGTGTACGCATTTGAGCAGTTTAAAGCAGCATTGGTGTCCTTTGTGTTTGCACGCTTTGGCAGACCTTATCTGGCAGTGGGACGTAGCATGGGTTTTCTCAAATCGGTGTTTTTCGATCATCTGGGTTACAAAGGCTTGCCTGACATAGCAAGCGGAACAGACGACCTGTTCTTGCAAAAAGTGCGTAGCAAAACACGGGTGGTAGTCAATGCAAAAGCCCTTTCATTCTCTACACCGCCTGCTTCTGTGTCGGCCTGGATGACCCAGCGAAAGAGACATCTTGGAGCTGGTAAGTACTATGCTTTGGTGGAGAAATTGCTTATAGCTTCTTATGAAGTTAGTGCTCTGCTCAGCTTCTTTGTTTTGTTCTCAGTGAGAGAAAATATTTGGCCGACAATACTGTTGGGTGTGGTACTCCTGTTGACAATGGCTCAGTTTTATTGGAGCGCGAAACGGATTGGCAAAGAAATTATCAATGATAGAGGCGTTTGGTTGCCATTAATTTCGCCACTTTTGAATGTTTTCATTTCGGGAATTGCAATCCTGAAATCGGATAGTGCATGGAGAAAAAAGTAAGTGATAGAGCGAAACGTGATGGTGAGTTGGTTCAGCAGGCCCTGGCTGGTAGTCAGAAGGCGTTCACCGAACTGATGGCTACTTACAGAGACAACATTTACTTCATGATGCTGAAAATGGTCAATAACCCCGAAGACGCGGATGACCTGACTGTTGAAGCTTTTGGAAAGGCTTTTAAGCGATTAGAGCAATACAGACCAGACTTTGCTTTTAGCACATGGTTGTTTCGAATCGCTTCAAACAACTGCATCGACTTCATTCGAAAGAAGAAGAACAAGCAGATTATTTCATTGGATGAGGCCTACAGCGATGATAACAAAGAGACCTATTCAACGGGCATTCCTTCAGAAGCGTTAGACCCGGAGCAGCGCTTGGTTAAGGAGCAACGCATAGAGCAAATTCATCGCATTATTGAACAGCTAAAGCCTCGCTATCGGAGGCTTGTTGAATTGAGATATCTCCAAGAAAAGAGTTACGATGAAATAGCTCAGGAGTTGGAAATGCCTTTGGGTACGGTAAAGGCTCAACTTTTCAGATCCAGAGAGCTGATGCACGAAATATTGAAACACTCGATTAATAAGATCTAGATTGATAAAAGAAAATCATTCAGTAGCTGCCTACTTTCCTGAAATCACCGAAGACCAGATTGCCAAACTACACCACTATGTAGAGGTGCTTTTGGAGACCAATGAAACGCTCAATCTTATTTCCAGAAAGAACACAGATCAGGTGTGGGAAAACCATATCATTCATGCGCTGTCTATCCTAAAACTGGATGCGTTTAGACCAGGAAACAAAATACTGGACTTTGGAACAGGTGGCGGATTGCCGGGTGTTCCTCTGGCTATATGCAATCCCGATTGTGACTTCTTGCTCGTTGACTCAATAGGTAAGAAAGTAAAGGCCGTACAGCGTATGGTTGAAGAAATTGGACTCACCAATGTGAGAACACGTCATTGTCGTGTGGAAGAGATCAAAGAGACGTTTGATTTTTCAGTGAGCAGGGCAGTCACTTCTTTCGATAAAATGGATGATTGGCTAAAAGGGAAGATTCGCCCTGGAAAAGAGAGCGATATCGAGCATGGTTTCATCTATATCAAAGGAGGCGATTTTGAGGAGGATTTGCTCGAACTAGACAGGCGCTTTAAGGTCTGGCGCATGAGCGATTGGTTCTCTGAACCATTCTTTGAAACCAAAAAACTTGTCTGGGTAGAGACCGGGAGCTAGTTCAGAATGAAATAGGTCATTTCCTTTAGCAGGTCGTGCGGTGAGGAGTTGGCTGAGTTTACTCCTTTAAGTTGGGCGTCCGTTTCTCTCAGTTTTTCAATAATCAGTGCCGTTTTACGAGCCGGATATTTCTGGGCTGAAGCCATAATCTTTTTGGCCACGAAAGGATGCCTGCAGCCAGGCAGCTTTTGAATGCTTGCCATGTCTTTCGATTTTAAACCGTGAAACATCATGATCCGGCTGAAATGATTGAACACTCCTGAAACAATCATAATGGGCGGGTTGTTCTTGTCGTTTTTCGCAAAGAATTGCGCAATACGATAGCTTCTATATACATCCTTTACAGCAAGTGCATCCACAAAATCAAACACACTGAACGAACGGCTCATGCCGATGTGCTTTTCAATGTCCTCTCGCTCAATCTCTTTTGATAGTGGAATAGAGATGGTCAGTTTTTCAATTTCCATCTCGATTTTCTCGAGATCGTTTCCGAGGTATTCTGCCATCATAAAAGATGCCGGCCCGCTGATTCTGTATTTACGTTGGGTAACAAACGTGGTCACTACCTCTGGTAATTGGCTGTCGTAATGCTTGGACGACTGAAAAACAACTCCGTTTTTCTTAATCGTTTTGACCCATTTTTTTCGCTCATCCGCATTTTTATACTTGTGATCAATCACAAAAACTGTGGATGCCACAGGGTTTTCGAAATAAGATTCCAGGTCTGACCATTTTCCTTTGTAGTCCTGCGCTTCTCTAATAACAACCACCTGGCGTTGAGCCATCATCGGAAAACGCTTCAGGGTTTCAAGCAAGAGTTCTTTGCTTAAATCGCGGCCATAAAAAATGTTGAGGTTGAAATCGCGTTCGTGCTCTTCGATGGCGTTGTTTTCAACAAACTTGCTGATCTTGTCAATGTAGTAAGGCTCTTCACCGTGGAGTAGGTAAACAGGGGCGAATTGTTGTTTTCGCATTTGCCCTAAAATCTCACTATACTGCTTTAAATTCGCCACTTACTTTTTCAGTTGCTTAATCGTTCCAAATATCCTCCATTGAATCTTCCGCCTTGTCGCGCCAAAGTTAGAAGCATTGACGAGCAGATTCAAATCTTTGACAGTTTTCGGCAGAAGTATGTGAAGCTCACTCCGGAAGAATGGGTGAGGCAGCACTTTGCATCTTATTTGGTCTCAGAGTTTTCTCTGGTCAAAAGCCGGTTACTGCTGGAACATCAGATCAACTACAATGGCCGAATAAAGAGACCCGACATTTCTTACCTTGACGAGCAGGGCAACGTCTTGTTATTGGTTGAGTGCAAAGCTCCGCAGGTAAAATTGACCGAGGAAGTTGTGTTTCAGGCATTGACGTATAGCAGTGTGCTAAATCCAAAGTATATTGCGCTAAGCAATGGAATTCAGCATTTCTACGCTCAAAATGACGCAGAAACAAACAAGATGCAGTATATAAACAGATTGCCATTTTGATAGTACGATCCATATTTAGAATGCTCGTGTTGGTGGCAGTATGGGTTATGGGCTGCACAGTGGCTCATGGGCAGTCGAAGTTGTCGTTTCAGCTAAAGCAAGCATTGGATGCTGTCGGAGATGATTTGGTGCACTTGTATCTTCAAGGCGATGAGTCGTGTATTGCTTCCTTCGTGAGAGATCAGAAGGGATTTGTTCAGAAAAAAACACAGGGCTACATGAAGGTAAGTCTACCTGCGCAAGCTGTTCTTCTGCTCGATAATCTCACCTGCTTGGATCGTATTCATTACGATTTTTCTCCTGGGGTGCCTTTGCTGAGTTCGTCATTGTCACATACGAAAGTTGATCGTGTTCATCTCGGTCTGGACGGGCTTCCTGATGCCTATCAGGGACAAGATGTGATTGTGGGAATCATAGATGCCGGTATCGAATTGCAACATCCTGATTTTCAGAACCCGGATGGGTCTACCCGAATCATTGAAATTTGGGACCAAACACTTTATGGTTCGGGAAATCAATCGAGCTATGGTTACGGACAGGTATGGGACAGCGCATCGATCAATGCAGGCCTTTGTCCACACGAAGATCAACCGCTTTACTACGGCCACGGGTCAAATACTTCAGGCATTGCCGCTGGGAATGGCGGAGGAAATGACGATTACGTGGGCGTGGCTCCGAAAGCTGATATCGTGGTTGTGTCGAGCAACTTTTCTTCGTTTGGGTGGACATCAACTGTAGCCGATGGCATTGAATACATTTTTTCGATAGCCGATTCGCTGAACAGACCATGTGTGGTGAACCTGTCTTTGGGTACCTATATTGGATCTCATGATGGGCTGGATATTGCCGCACAAGAAATTGATGAGATGCTAAACGAAGACGGACGCCTTGTCGTTTGTGCTGCTGGTAATTCTGGTGATCAGGATCCATATCACCTGGGGTATGAGGTAACAGCGGATACCCAGTTTACGTGGGTCGATGTGAATGGGAGTAACAGCTTTTTGCTGACGTCATATGGCGATGTGGGTGACATGGAGAACATTTCGTTTTCGATTGGTGCAGATAAGGTTACCGGAGGTTATCAGCACAGGGGAGATATTCCTTTCAATACACTTTCTTATAGTTTTTATTCCAATCAGGAGGATACGCTTTGGAGCCATTCCGGGCAGTACATTGCTCGTGTACAAACCTGGTCAGATAGCGCTAATGGTGTGTACAGAGTACAGCACTATGTTTCACAAATAGATTCGAGCCAGTACAGGTTTCGATTTCAAACCACCGGATCTGGTGGGTTTGATCTATGGTCAGCCAGTTGGCTTGGTGGTAAGGACTTGCAGTCCGAAGACCTTCCTACCACGGGAGAGTTTAGTGCCATGACCAACTATGTATTGCCAGACATTAAGCAAAGTATTGTGAGTTCGTGGGCTTGTAGCCCAAGGGTGATTACCGTGGGCAATTTCGTCAACCGAAATACATACATCGATGTCGACAGTAATCAGGTCAACGTTTCTGGCGTTACCGCAGGCGAAATAGCCGGTAATAGCAGTTGGGGACCAACCCGAACGGGAACCACTAAACCTGATGTGTGTGCTCCTGGTGACTATACACTTACGGCTGGGGCCATGTTTCAATTAAACAGTTTGCTCAACGCACCAGGCCAACGATATCGCGTAGGAGTTGGAGGTATGCATTACCGCGCTGGGGGAACATCCAGTGCCTCACCCGTTGTTGCGGGAACGGGTGCGCTGTTGCTCGAAAAATGTCAGAAAATTGCTTGGGCAGATTTTAAACAGGCGCTCTTAGCGTCAGCCTATCAAGATCAGTATACCGATAGTTTGCCCAACGACCGATGGGGCTACGGAAAACTGGATGCAATGGCCACACTTAAGTATACAACGCCTCATAGCGAACTTATTTATTATGACGATGAATACTGTGAAGGAGATTCATTGCCAATCGGTATTTTGAATCCGTTGGATAGCATACTCTGGTCCACTGGAGCAAGCAGCAATCAGGTTTATGCCTCATCAACCGGTCAATACTATGCGGTTATTGTGGATGACAGGTTGTGCAAAGGCTACACAGACACACTAAATGTATTTGAACGTCCACGGCCTTCAAAACCGAGTTTGATTTCAGATATTCAGACACCACTTTGCGAGGGCGAAGAGGGTGAGATAGGAGTGGTCGAGTCTCACGGTTCGTATGAGTGGTCTAATGGTGCCAATACTCAGACCATTACAGTTACAGATTCTGGAGCCTATTACTGTTATGTGTTTAACTCATTTGGGTGTGAGGAAGTGTCAGACACAGTTGTGATCAGTCAGTATCCTGCAATGCCAAAACCCACCATCCATTTTCAAGATGGAGATGTACTGCATGGTGTAATCGACTCCAACTTGTTTGCTGCCCTAATGTGGTACAGAAACGATGAGTTGCTCGTTGGCGATTCGGCTATTGACCTTCACATAGATGAGCTCGGTCATTATAAACTGGCCTATGTAGACACGAATGGTTGTGTACACGAGTCCGATCCGCTGAGTATTTTCTTTTTGGGTACCGAAAGCCAATCGCTTGCTACGGTAAGTGTCTATCCAAACCCTTTTAATGAGGTGATTTTGGTTAGGTCAAAGACTGAAGCTTCGTTTAAGCTGACCGATATTGCTGGCAGAGTGCTGATGGATGGATATATCAGAACCGGTGAGGAAACCGTTATTCAAACAGAAGACCTTTCAGCAGGTACCTACATTTTGACCTTGAAATCTCAAGACCATGAACAATCAATTTCCCTTGTAAAATGAGAAACCTCTTTACGCTGTTCATATTACTCGGGGTGCTGTTGTCATCGGCTACTGCACAGGAATATATGCCTGGTAAGCTGATTGTGAAAGTCAAACAAGAACATAGAGAAGCATGCAAAAAGTCAGGTATCCTTCTGGATGAGCTGCAAGTGCTGAATGAGAAGTATGGGGTGGAGGCCTACCGTCAGAAGTTTCCCAGGTCATTAAGACCTTCGGCCGACCGGTCACCCGTCATTAATCCATTCCGATCGAAGATGGTCGACATTAGCCTGATATACGAGGTGTCTTTTGATTCGAAAACGGCACTACCTAAGATCTTGGAGGATTTCGATAAAACGAATCTGTTTGAGTATGTCGAGCCTTGGTATGTACCTAAGGTTATGCTTGTTCCTAACGATAATCGGTTGGATACCATGTGGCATTTAGGTGTGATAAGGGCATTTGAGGCATGGGATATTGATACCGGAGATTCTGATATCACGATTGCCATTGTAGATACGGGAGTAGACTGGGATCACCCCGATATTGCCGATGTTATTCTGATAAATCCATTAGAGATAGAAAACAATGGTGTGGATGATGACAGCAATGGATTTATAGATGATGTACGCGGTTGGAATTTCTTTGATGACAACAACGACCCCAATGAAACGGGGTGGTCACACGGAACGCATGTGGCAGGCCTGAGTGGAGCCGTTGCCAATAATTCTATTGGAGTGGCGGGCACATCGTTTGGCTGTAGCATTCTGGCAATCAAATCTGGCGATAAGCTGGAGTTACCTTATGGGTACGATGGCATTGTTTACGCAGCCGATATGGGGGCTGATATCATCAATTGCTCATGGGGTGGTGCAGCTTCGTCTGAGTTTGGGCTCGATATTGTACGTTATGCCACCTATAATCGGCAAGCCCTCATCGTAGCTGGTGCTGGAAACGATAACCGGCAGAACAGGTTTTACCCCGCTTCGTATATCGAAGTGGTTAGTGTGGCATCGTCAGACACAGTTGATCACAAGTCCGATTTTTCAAATTACAATTATCAGATCGACATTATTGCTCCTGGAACCAACATATTCAGTCTTAAGAACGATACGTATGGGTTTGATAGCGGTACATCGATGAGCGCGCCCATCGTGGCCGGAGCGGCCGCTCTTATTAAGCATCGGTTTCCCAATCTTCTACCACTGCAGATCATGGCTCAACTCAAAGCCACTTCAGATAAGAGCATTTATCAGTTAAGTGCAAACCAAGATTATGAAGGTAAACTGGGTGCTGGTAGGCTAGATATGTACGCTGCGTTGGATACCGTGTCGACTCCAGGCGTGACGATGGAGTATTTTGAAGTTTCTGACGGAGATGATGAGGTGTTTTTACCGGGAGAAACACTGGAGATCGGAATCGAATTGGTCAATTATTTAAACCCAACCGGAAACCTCAGCGTTGAGCTCACTTCGCTGAACGAGCATGTTTCTGTTACCAAGTCTACGTGGAATGCCGGAGCGCTGCCCACGCATGGCCGGGCAAATAATATTACCAACCCGTTTGAAATAGAGCTTGGTGATGATCTCGAAAGGAATGAGGAGGTTGATCTACGGTTTGATATTTCTGATGGCCAATACTCCATTTCGCTGTACCGAACCGTGTCGGTTTATCCAGACTATGTGAATGTAAGAGTCAACGACATCAAGACAACGGTAAGCAAAGATGGGCTGGTAGCCTACACCGATTTTTTCCACACGGCTGGTTTAGGGTTTCAACTCGATACACACGGCAACCTTGTATATGAGATTGGGTTGATGATCGGGCATGAGTTGTTGGATGCCGATCGCGTTGTAGATAAAGTTCGATCGTCCAGAGGCTCTGATCACGATTTCTGGCCAAAAGAAATCATCGATAGAAAAACTCCAGAGGCCAATGAAGCCTTTCTGGCTAAGGGCTCTTTTGTAGATTCTTCGGCCATTGCAGATGAGATCGGTCTCAAAATATCTACGCAAACGGTAGCCTTTGACGATGAAGGGCATGAGAATTACATCTTGCAGACCTACACCGTACACAACAAGTCTGGAGATGATCTGTTTGATGTGTATGTAGGCATGATGGCCGATTGGGATATAAACGACTATTCTACCAATAAAGCGAAAACCGCCTATGGTAAGCGCTTGGGATATGTGTACAGCAATACATCTGAAGACATCACCGGAGGCATTCAGCTAATTTCCAATTTGCCTTTTCACAGTTATATGATCGATAATGTTCAGGGCGGGGCAGGCGGTATCAATCTGTACGATGAAGAGGGTTTTTCTTCGCGCAGAAAGTTTATTACCCTCTCTAACGACAGGCTTGAGGCTGGAAAAGACGGTCAGGGGAATGATGTTATTCAGGTGATATCGGCAGGTCCAATGTTTATAGCAAGAGGCGACAGTCAGGAAGTAACCTTTGCGTTACACGCTGCCAGAAATCGAGATGCTGCTTTATTGAGTGCAGACTCGGCATATAGGCGTTATCACGGATTCGAATTTGGAGAGAACATCATTGCACCCATACAGGTGAGAAGTCTTAGTCCAAATCCTACTTCAGATTTTATGGTTTTCCAATACGATCTGAAAAGCGACTCGGAGCTATCTTTTGTGCTCCTGGATATCCACGGCAGAGAGCTTGAAGTGCTCCTGGAAGAAAATGTCTTAGCGGGTTATAATCAAACGGTACTTCAATTACCCGATTTGCATACGGGCGTTTATTTTATCAAAGTAATATCGGTCGACTTCATACGTACTTTACCCTTTGAGTACCTCAGACGTTAGGTGTACTATTATTCGTCTATTTTTGCCGACCTTTTAGAAACTATATATGGCATTCGAACAAATACTATCAGTATCAGGAAAAAGTGGCTTATTCAGATTGGTGGGTCACATGAAAAACGGAATCATTGTTGAAGCACTTTCAGATGGCAAGAGGTTTCCTATTCACGGATCTTCTAAGGTGAGTGCGCTCGAAGAGATTAGTATTTATACAGAAGAGGAGGAAGTTCCTTTGAAAGAAGTGTTTACCAAAATCTTTGAAAAGGAAGAGGGTAAACAGGCCATCAGCCATAAGTCTGACAAAGCAGAGATTAAGGCATATTTTGCTTCTATTCTACCTGATTACGATGAAGATCGTGTGTATGTAAGCGATATGGTTAAGGTTGTTCAGTGGTACAATGTATTGATCGAGAACAACGCGTTTGACCCTAACGAGGTAGAAGAAACCGAAGAGGGTGAAGGGGCTGAGAAAGCAGAGGCTGTTAAAAAGGAAAAGAAAGCTGCTCCTAAGAAGACTACTGCACCAAAATCAGCTGCCAAGGCTAGCTCTAAAGCTGCTGGAGGTCAAAAGAAATCAGCCAACGTAAAGAGAGGTAGTTAAAAACACCTTCTCTAAAAGAATAGAGGCTCCGTTATCGGGGCCTTTTTTATTCGATGATAAACCGTACTTCGGGTTGGTCAATGGTACAAATCTTCGATTCGGTTGCTCCGTTAGACTTGAAATGAATGAGGTTGTGCTGCCCCTTGTACAAGCTCATAAGCACCTCGTTTTTTACAAATAATATAGACTGGTCTTTATCGAGAATGGCCTGTCCAAAAATCCAACACACATCTTCTTCAAAATCATGGCCAAACCAGTTGATAGGTTGGTCTGCACTGCCAGAGGAGATGCTGAGGTGCTCCGTTATATAATCTCGAATGATGACGAAGTTCTGCGGAGACGGGTTTGATGGTGTTAGAAACACTTTACTCTCCCGTCCTTCACTAATGGCTGTTTCCAAATCATCATTGAAGACACGTAGCGATAGTTGAAGCGTATCCTCTTTCACATCAATATGCAAAATAGCTACATAAAACGCATGATCATCATCGTTAGAGAAAGCGCTGAATGCACTGCTCAAAATAGCGAGAGTTAGAAATAGTGCTTTCATAGTTGGTTGTAAAAATGAATGAGTTTTTTCGATTCTGACTGCCAGTTTACCTCATCAGCCGCTTTGTGACATGCTTGTTTCATTTCCTGCATGAGAGCATTGTTGTCTAGCAGTTTGTTGATGGCCTCTGCAACACTCTTTGCCGTCAGGTTGTCTATCAGAATAGCAATTGGGTGAGCTTCGTTAAACGCACTGTATTCAGGATAGTTCATGGCTATTTGTGGAATACCAGCGTGGAAATAATCAAAGAAGCGGTTGGCCATAGAGTATTTATGGTGCAAGCCTGTGGAAGAAAACAGAGTTAAGCCAAGTTTTGCGCCAGGTGTGATTTTCTTGAGTTCGTTTGGCGGTACAGCGCCCATTAACTCAACCTTCTCTGTCAACCCTTCTTTCTCGATAAGCTTGCGAAGGTCCTCTCTAATAGGACCATCACCATATATTCTTAACCTGACTGATGCCACGTCATGCATAGCCAATACAGCTTCTTCAAGGCCACGACCCACATTAAGAGCCCCTTGATAGATAATAAATGACTCCTCTGAAGTAGGGACGTTTTCGACAGGTTCAAACACCGACACGTTTCGAATAACGTCAAATTGCTGACCATATCTGTCCCGAAACAAACTGGCATAGCCATCACTGATGGTGTAGCCATGTTTAATGCGTTTCATAGCAAACTTTTCCAAACTAAGCCAAGCTTTATGAATGAGAGGCCGGGTTACAATCTCCTCAAGCTCACTGAAGAATTCATGAGCATCGTAAATCAGTTTTTTTCGCTGGATGAGGTTAGATACATAGCACGGTAGAAATGAGTCCAGGTCTATGGCGCAGACAAAGTCTTTTCGTTTAAAAATCAAGTAGAAAAAGAGGCGCAGGTTGTATTCGATGTAAAAGAGCTTTCCCTTATCAAACCAGCAATTTAACCTTACCTGGTTGTATGTTTTTGAGGCGAGCTCTTTCGATGACCTTCTCTTTCTTCCGACCAGCGTACAGGCATATCCATTGGCCGCGAGCGTAGAGCAAATTCTATCCATTCGCTGGTCATACGATAAGTCATTGGTGACGGTAAAGTAAATATGCCTCATGAAGTCGCTTCTTGACCTCTACCCATTTCGATATCGATTTGTTCGAAATGAGAATTCTTTGAAATAAACTCAGGTACCAACTCTTTCATGAGCCTTACAGCGCGTTCATTATCCTGAAAGTCATACAGGTTAATCAGCTCTGATATGCGGCTCTCAATGAGTTCCCATTGGTATGAACGCACCTTGGCTATTAATATTCTTGGATGATGCGTTGTCGTGGTGTTTTCCTTGTTGGCTAATAGCTCTTCGTACAGTTTTTCGCCAGGCCGCAGTCCGGTGAAATTGATTTGGATATCCTTTCCTAACTCGAGTCCCGATAGCTTGATCATTTGCTTAGCCAGATCGATGATCTTAACCGAATCGCCCATGTCAAATAGAAAAATCTCTCCGCCAGCACCCATGCTTGCAGCTTCCAGAACCAGTTGCGAGGCTTCAGGAATGGTCATGAAAAAGCGGGTTACTTCCGGATGAGTTACTGTAATAGGACCGCCCTCGTCAATCTGCTTTTTAAACAACGGAATAACACTTCCGTTACTGCCCAACACATTTCCAAACCGTGTAGTAACGAATTGAGTGGAGGATAGGTCGTTGGCGGTTTGTGCATAGATTTCTGCAATGCGCTTGCTTGCGCCCATTACATTGGTAGGGTTAACGGCTTTATCCGTTGATATAAGCACAAACTTCTTCACCTTTCTTTCTATCGAAATGTCTACCAGGTTCTTTGTGCCCAGTACATTGGTTCGGATAGCTTCGGTTGGGTTGTCTTCCATGAGGGGCACATGCTTATAAGCTGCCGCATGAAACACCATATCAGGGTTGAACGCATCAAACATGCGCTCCAATCGTTCCTTGTTTCGAATACTACCAATCACAATTTCGAAATCAAGCGATGGATACCTTCTGCGCAATTCAATGTCCAGTTCATAAAGACCGCTTTCTGCCTGATCCAGTAAAACCAGTTTACCCTTGGCAAATCGAGCTATTTGGTAGACCAAGCCCGATCCAATGGAACCTGCTGCTCCGGTAATTAGGATGGTCGATTTTTTAAGCTCCTTAACAATGGCTTTTTCGTTGAGTTTGATGGGCGCCCGACCCAGCAAGTCTTCAATGTTTACATTTTTGATCTGCTTGGTTGAGAGCTCTCCATTAATCCATCGCGTAACAGGGGGCACACTTTGTACTTTGACCTTATGCGGCAGACAAATTTTAATGATTTCTGCCTTCTTATCAGGGTCCAGATTTTGAACGGATATAATCACCCGATCGACCTGTTTTTTAGCCAGTAACCCATCGAGCTTAGAGAGAGGAAGGATTTCAATACCTTCAATTTTCATTCGAACCTTCTTGGGGTTTTCATCAATGAATGCCAATACTTTACATTTCGAATTGCCATCCCGGTCATAGGTTCGCTTGGTAATGATTCCCGCTTCTCCCGCACCAAAAATCACGATGTTCTCACGGTTTGAGTCTCCATCCTTGTATTCAAAGTAGATCACCTTCACGAGGAGGCGGTAACCAATCATGAAAAACGAGAGCACAAAGAAATCGATGATGATAACAGAAGTTGGAATAAGGAATTTAAGACCACTGAGTTCTCGCCAAACAAAGTTTAGAACCAAGTACACTATAGACCCGACCAATACAATGCGTAGAATGCGTTGTACATCCAGCGAACTGGTGTAGCGCACATATCCACTAAACGATCTGAGAATAAAAAAGGAGGTGAGCCTAACGAACAACACCAGTGTGAGCACCCAAAGAGCCTGATCGTATTCTACCTGCGGAATGTTAAAGTTGAACCGCAAGTTGTACCCAATGAAGAGACTAAAGACAGAGAAAAACACATCTATCAAATAGATCATCCACCTAGGAGTACTTATGTTATTGATCAGAAACATGGCTGGCAAAAATATGCGAAAGCGCTCGTTAGTCGCCTATGAATTTGTCGAGGTCTCTGCGATGGCGCTTTGTGGGTCTTCCAAAGATGCCAAACGACCTGTTTTGCGCGTTGGTCAATTGAACCAGTCGAATCTCTTCCAGCACTTCTTCTGATGTGGTTTCTTCTGCATAGTCTGGTACTAACTTGGCTCCCAATCGGCTTTTGGGCAGATCTTTCACACGAAATGATCGCCAGCTTGGAGAAGTCTTTAATTCAATGATGTCGCCAACCTTGATGGTTTTGCTTGGCTTAATGAACTCACCATTCAGTCGAATTTTTTCAGCCGCGCATGCCTTTGAGGCAATCGAGCGGGTTTTGCAAAGCCTAATGCACCATATGTACTTGTCGATTCGCACTGGGCAAATTTATCGAATGAAATCAACCCGCTAACAAGTCGTGCGTCTTTCTAATAGCTCGTAATTTGTGGCTACTTTTGCATCTACCTAAATCGTCATTTTGAGTAAAATAGCATGTTTCATATTCTTCCTGTTTCTTGTGCAGTTTTCCTTTGCACAGATGACGGTAGGAGGTACGGCCTCGAGCCTCGGAAACGATTGCTATCAGCTGACAGCTGCTTCTAACTCACAGGCCGGGTATGTATATCAGAATGCTTCACTAAACCTAAACGACCCCTTTGATTATAAGTTTCAGGTATATCTGGGAAACAACAATGGAGGAGCAGATGGAATTGTGTTTGTTCTGAGAGATACGCTGGGCAGTCCTTATATTGGAACGGGAGGCGGAGGAATTGGGTTCCTCAACCTGTCAACTTCTGGGTCAATTGGGGTAGAAGTAGATACATGGTATAACGGTGGCTATAACGACATTACTGCAGATCATATTGGAATTCATAAGAATGGAGGCGTAAACCATAGCGCAGCTACCGGACTTGCTGGGCCCATTCAGGCTTCTGCTACTTCGGCCAACGTAGAGGACGGAAACTGGCATACGCTCAATATTCGCTGGGATCCGGATGCGGGAGACGGAGAGTTTGAGGTATATCTCGATTGTGATTTTAGGTTACAATATCAGGGAGATTTAATCGATAGTGTATTCGGTGGCGATGCCAACGTTTTTTGGGGCTTTGTGGGTTCAACCGGTGGAGCCAATAACATTCAGCGTTTTTGCTTCAGTGTACCTATAGATAGCCTTGTGACAGATATGACTGATGCGACCATTTGCTCAGGTGATTCCGTTCAATTACAGGCCGGTGATAGTGCAGTCAGTTATGATTGGTCACCTACGAGCTCGCTGAGCACCAATGGAATCCCAAATCCGTGGGCCAGCCCTACATCTACGCAGACATATGTAGTGGAACAGTCTTATGAGTGTGATACGATATTTGATACTGTCACCGTCAATGTAATACCAGCTTCCTTTACCGTCACAGCAGAGGTTGATGATGCCCTGTGCTTTGGCGATTGTAATGGTGCTATTGACATATCTGTGAACGGAGGAAGCGGACTTTTTGAATATGAGTGGAGTACCGCTGATACAACCGAGGACTTAACCGGATTATGTGTTGGTAACTACACCGTGAGTGTACAGGATGTAGATACGCTCTCTTCTACATACTTATGTGTGGTGGTGGAAACATTTGCCGTTGGAGAACCCAATTTGCTTACAGCTACGATTGTGAATGCATCAAAAACATCCTGCTCAGACGGTACTACATGTGATGCAAATGCAACAGCTGCAGCTTCTGGAGGAGTGCTTCCATATACATACTTATGGACGAGTAATGAAACTACCGAAACAGCCACCGGGCTGTGTAAAGACTCTAATTGGGTTACGGTAACCGATTCAAATGGATGCCAGGTAGAGGCCTCTGTTTTTATTCTGGTGCCCGATACGATAGCCACAAAGGGATTTGGCGATACGCTTATTTGCATAACAAACCCTGCCGGGTTAGCTGCCTCTAGTACAGGCGGAACACCACCTTTTGATTACGTGTGGACAAAGCATTCGCTTAACGGAACAGTGGTGTCAACCAATGCTATCATGACTGTGTTTCCAGATGAAACCACGACTTATTATGTGAGCTCTACAGACTCCAATGGGTGTGTGGGCGATACATCCAAGGTGACCGTTAAAGTGAGGCCACCGCTTGGGCTGATTATTCCAGAAGTGGATACCATTTGCCCATATGATACCATTAGCATAACCGTAGAAGGAGAGGGAGGTGACTCAACGTATACATACGCCTGGGAAACCGGAGTATTTGGGCCAACCGCCATTGTGAGTCCTGACCTTCCTGAGTATATAGCGGTTACCGTAACAGATGCTTGCGGCACACCTGCCTATGTGGACAGCGTGTTTGTTCAGGTGGGCGGCTATAGCCCCATTGATGTGAAGATCAGGGTAGAGGATGATTCCCTGTGTCAGGGTGAAACTACGCATATCATCGCTTCTGGGCGAGGCGGTTTTAGAGGGCCTGAGGAGTATGTGTTTAATTGGAATCATACCAACGATAAAAACCCTATTCAGTTTGTCACACCGCAAAAAACAAAACAGTATCACGTAACCATCACCGATTTGTGTTTATCCAAAGCGGGCGTTGCCACCATTAACGTAGAAGTGGGTAGACCATATCTCCCTAAGATGGAGGCATTTCCGGAAGAAGTGTGTGCGGCTACTGATGCTACTATTGTCATCGATGCTTACTTTCCCGAGTATTTGTACAATTTCACGGTTGACGGGAAAGATCAGTTCTTAAACTACCGCTCAGATTCGATGCGTTTGTCTTTTACAGAACCTGGTTGCCATGATATTGAAGCGCGGGTGGTGACAGATTTTGGGTGCATTGCCACCAAGAAGTATGAGTGTTTGACCAAGGTGTTGACACAACCTGAAGCCATGTTTGATAATGAACCGGCTAACCCAACGAATGTTGACCCCATGGTCAAGTTCTGGGACGAATCAAAGTATGCCGAGTCGGTATTCTGGGTATTCCAATATGATACAGTGTGGATGGACTCAGTTGTTCACTACGAGTTCTACGAGCGGCAGGCCGGTTATACAGTCAAATTGATTGTGGTTTCTGAGGACGGTTGTACAGATACTGCTTCTAAGTTCTTGCCGTACATAAAAGAGACACTCGTTTACTATCCTAAAAGTTTCACACCCAATCAGGATGGATTGAATGATGTGTTCTTGATTAAAGGAGAAGGAATAGCAACTGAAGGATTCCAGTTGACTGTGTTTGATCGATGGGGGCAGCAGGTTTTCATGTCGACCAATAAGGCAAATGGCTGGGATGGTAAGTTTGCCGGAGGAGGAGATTATGTTCCTCAGGGATCATATCCATTTGTGCTACAATATGTCGATAGATATGGTCAAACTAAGAAGATTCGAGACCAAATAATCATCAGTAAGTCTGGTGATACTCGCGGACTCAGATAGTTTGGTTACGCGTTCATTTCCTAGGCCTAGTTCTGAAAGTGTTGGTATCACTGGTGGTGGAGCCAATGTTGGCTTTCGTTTTGCAGCATTTTTTCTTTCTGAGACAGAATGTTTTATGTTGGAAATTAAATCTCCCTACGTGGTTTTAACGCCTTACATTCGCACTTTAAATAATACACGAGTAACAAGTAACAATGAAAGAAGGAACAGTAAAGTTTTTTAATGAATCAAAAGGATTCGGATTTATCATCGAATCAGGTTCTAATGAAGACATTTTTGTACACGTCTCAGGTCTTATTGACGAGATCAAAGAGAATGACAAAGTAAAATTCGAAACTGAAAAAGGACGAAAAGGCATCAACGCGATAAACGTTGAAGTGATCGGATAATTTCATATAAGCTTCAAGCAAAGCCCATAGCTGATTAGTTATGGGCTTTTTTTATGCCCTGTTCCCAAGTCAGATCACACCACTTGTTCCCGGAACTTTCTTATTCGGGTTCTTCACCATGGTATTAATGATGACACTACTAATGACCACCAGAATTCCAAAGATGCTCAGCCATGGAAGTGTTTCTCCAAAGAATATAAAGCCGATGCCCAGTGCATAAATCACCCCGAAATATTTAAAAGGCATAACAACACTACTGTGGTCCGCATGAAGCGCCTTCGTCATATATATCTGAGCAATCTGAGTGAATATCCCAATAACCAGCAGAATCGCCCACTGCGACCCGTGAGGAGTAACCCACCCGGCTGTTAAGCAAGCTGTTCCCATGACGGGTGTAGCAATAAGCGGGAAATACAATACGACAGTAACCGGGTGGTCTGTTGTTCTGCATTTCATGATCGCGTTATACGCAATGCCCGAAATCATGGCTGAAAAGATTCCTAGGCCCAGGTAGAAATACGAAATCCTATCATCAAATCCTTTGATCAGTAATACCCCACCGAAAGCCAATGCGAATAACAGCCATTGAATAGGCCTCACTTTTTCGCGTTGAAGTTGTGTGGCCAGCAACACGGTGAAGATGGGTGATATATACTGAATGGTTGTGGCACTGGCCAATGGCATATTCTTTATCGTAACGAAGAAGAGAAACAGAGCCGACATGCCGGCTATTCCACGAATGGTCAACCATTTTTTATTGTTGCCCAGAAAAGGGATTCCGAGTTTTTTGATCCATACAAAGCAAATGCTCAGCGAGATGACCGATCGGAAAAAGACAATCTCATGCGTGGGGATATCATCGAGATATTTGACACAAAAGTTCACCACCGCATATGCCAGGGAGGATAAGAGTATATAGATGATTCCCTTGTACTTCAAGACGCAAATTTATCTTTTCACAACGCCTAATATTTGACTTTCTTTCAAGATATGTCAACATTGCAAGCTCTAAACGGAGACTATGGATCGAGGAACAACAAAAAAGGTCAAAATACCATTTCCACTAAAGGTTATTCGGTTTTTGCTTCCGCTTACCTGCAAGCTGATACCACCTTTGGGAGATGCCTGGTTAGTGCGTTTATTTCTGAAACCTGTAAGGCATCCGCTCACTAAATCTCAGATAGCCGGATTGTCCAAATTTGAAGTGTCAGATCATCAGGTGAAAGGATATCAATTACGCCTTTACAAACGAGGAACCGGGCCAGAAGTTATTTGCATGCACGGATGGTCTGGTAAAGCGCTGCAGTTTTTAGATATTTCAGAAGCGCTGGACAAAGCTGGGTATACATTCATCGGAATTGATGCGCCTGGTCATGGGAAGAGCTCTGGGGGGCTAACCAACATGTTTGAGTTTACAGATGCATTTGAGTTCGCTCTTAGCCAGGCTAAACAACCTAAAGCAGTCATTGGTCATAGCCTTGGAGCCGCTTGTATCGCTTTTTCAGCTGCCCGCGAAACATCCATTCCCGCTCTGGTTACAGTGGGGGCTCCCGTGCTGGCTGACGATATTTTAAGCGAGTTTACACGTATGGTGAATGCACCTAAAGGAAAAGAAGAAGCCATTCGTCAGGCTACGATAAAGCGATTTGGAGTCACATTTGACAGCGTCACACTTCAGACGACATTTAATGCTGTGAAGGCTCCGGTATTGGGCATTCATGGAAAAGAAGACATGGATGTACCACACACCCATCTCGATGTGCTTAAATCAATGAAACCGGATATGACTATCCAAAAGTTTGAGGGAGTAGGGCATCGCAGGATACTCAAAGAACCCGAAGCCATTTCCAGTATCTTGGATTGGATTCGAGGATTATAGCAGAGCTTTAACCAGCTCTGGCGGACGACCAATAATGGCCTTGCCTTCTTTTACCACGATGGGGCGTTCCATGAGTTTAGGATAATTGATCATGGCAGAAATCCATTCATCATCAGAAAGCGTTTTGCCTTTAAAATGCTCCTTAAAGTCACTTTCATTTTTTCGGATCAGATCAAGAGGTTTAATGCCGAGAAAAGCAATCAGCTGGCCTAGCTCATCCTTACTCAAAGGCTCTTTTAAGTATTCAACGATTTCTACAGGTGCCCCTGCCTCTTCAATGATGCTCAGTGTTTGTCTGCTTTTTGAACATCTTGGATTATGGTAAATCTTCATACAGCCGAAAGTAGCGTTATTACCAAACCGGTAACGAAAACGAATTTTCCGTTCGAATAAAAAAACATGCAGACTTCGAATCTGATTCGGTTATTTGAAGCATGAACGCAGGAGAGTTTTATCGGGGTCAGAAGACCGATAAGGAAGAGGTTATTTCTCGATTGGTTATTGGGGACAGATGGTTTTCTTTCTGGCGGTTTGTGGCTGGTTTGTCGATGCTGAGTAGTTTTTTCTACGGACTGTACATCAATCAGTCCTTTCTGCTCGCTTTTGCCGCATTCTTGTTTGTCGCATTCATTGTATTAGTGAAACTGCATTTAAAGCATAGAGCGAGGCTTCGGTATGAGCGATTCTATCTTCAATCCGTTAAGGATGAGCTGGGTTATCTTTCGGGAGACCTGACACCATTTTCTGATGGTTTCCGGTTTGCAAATTCTAATCACCTATACAGTGGAGATTTGGACTTGTTTGGTCCAGGGTCGCTTTATCAACGAATCAACAGAACGGCTACTGCAGAAGCTGCTTCACGCTTATCAGCGCGAATAGCAAGGCTCGATTTGAAACAGATCGTTCCATTTCAGGAAGCTATTAAAGAACTGTCCACATTGCCAGAGTTCTTGCTCTCCTTTAAGGCAAAAGCGGCTACATTTAATAAGGAACAAAATGCCGGTGAGATTATTAAACAATGGTCCGATGAGCAGACGTTTGATGTTATTTGGTTAAAGCCTCTCTTGGCCGTTTTACTCTCGATTGTTTTTCCCATATGCGCCATCCTTTTCATTGTGGTCGATCACAATTTTAGGGTGGATATACTTATTTGGCCTTTTTCTCTGAATCTCATTGTTTTTGCCCAGGTCTGGTCTAAAATGAAAAAGAGCTACCGTCTTGTCGATCAGCTGACTAAGGCCATAAAAACGCATACTGAGTTGATTGACCTGGTTGGTTCACAGGAATTTTCAAGTGACCGGTTGCAGCAGTTTAAATCAAGTCTTGCTGAAAGTGAGGATGGAGCCAAAGAAGCTTTGTCTAAGCTGGCTCGAATACTCAGTCAGCTCGATTCCATTCACAATGCAGTAGCCATGCTGGCATTAAATGGCGTGTGTTTGTACCACATACATTGGTTCGTAGCCTTAAATGCCTGGAAAAAGGCACATGGCCCCAATGTGAAGAAATGGCTCAACACGGTGTATGATTTTGATGTGGAAGTCAGCCTTGGTGGCTATGCTTTTAATCACGCAGAGCATTCGTGGCCAGCTGTTTCCGAGCAAACAGAGTTTTCCGGTAAAGGCGTTGCTCATCCATTTCTGGGAAGTACAGCTGTTGCAAATGATATCGAGTGGAAGCAGAACGGCATTGTCATTCTCACGGGATCCAACATGGCCGGGAAGAGCACTTTTTTACGATCCATTGGGTTGGCAGTGGTGATGGCTCATTGTGGGCTTCCGGTGTTTGCCAGGCAGCTGATTATTGGAGAGTTTGAGTTGCTCTCGAGCATGAAACCGCAAGATTCGGTCAACGAAAACAGATCCTACTTTCAGTCAGAGGTGTTGAGGCTGCGCAGCATAATGGATGTGATTGAAACAGGGAAACCATGTCTCATACTGCTGGACGAAATTCTTAGAGGGACCAACTCCAGAGATAAGAGATTGGGAAGTATGGCTGTACTCAAGCGGATGTCATCGTTCAATGTTTTTGGTGTCGTGGCCACACACGATGTTGAAATGACTGCACTTTCTGAGGAAATGCCAGCGGTATATCGCCCCATGTATTTTGAATCCGTTACTATCGACAATCAACTGTCATTTGACTATGTGTTGAGAGAAGGAGTGTGTCAATCACCCAACGCTACTCAATTGCTTAAGAACCACAAGTTGATCGACTGATTTTGTCCAATTCGCAGACACCTTTATGGTGTAATTAAAATTTTATAAGTTCGTCAGGACAAGATCATATGAGAAGCGGCCTTTAGCAGGCTACTCTTCAAAGTCAGTTCTAATCCTATGAAAGCCAAACAGCTAAGTATCTATGTGCTATTGGGGGCCTGCATCGTTTTTATGTTAGATGCCTGCACGCATGAACCTTTCGACCCACGCGAGATTACCCTAATAGACTCTACGTTAAATTCGGTTGACACAACAGATACAACCAATACGGACACCACCACAACGGATACAACGAGTACCGATACCATTTGCGATACTGCGGATGTTTCTTATGCCACTACTATCGTATCTATACTTACGGATAATGGCTGTGTTGGATGTCACTCAAGTGGTCGGGTTATGTTGAATACGCATGCCAACGTCAAACATTGGGCTGATAACGATACCCTGCTGGGTGCGGTGAAGCATGAGTCTGGTTTTATGACCATGCCTCCAAGTGGAACACCCATAGATTCATGTGCCATTGAAAGGCTGGAAGCTTGGATTAATCAGGGAACAAAAGACAATTAAATGAAACAGCTTAAATCTATAGTTACAGGGTTTGCCCTGGTGTGTTTAGCGTCAACTGTGCTGCATTCGTGCTATTACGACAATGCCGAGGATTTGTATCCCACGGATACTATCTACATAGCCGACACAGGTGCGGTGGTTTATTCGTTTTCCAATGATGTAGAACCTATTGTAAAAGCTAGCTGCGCAAGTACTAGCTGCCACGGAGCTACCAATGGCAGTCGTGAACCATTGACGAACTACAATGAAGTTGCAGCGGCCATTGAAAACCACAGTCTTGAGACACTCGTTTCCAATGGAAGCATGCCTAAAGGATCAAGCTTGAGCCAGGGAGATAAAACAGCCATCCTCGAATGGATTAAAGACGGATATAAAAACAACTGATTATGAAAAAGACAATCATTTTAGTTCTGATAGCACTTGTGGGAATTGGTGTGGGAGTAGGCTATAAAATGGCAACAAAAGAGCACGATAGTACCGCTGATTTGGAGGCGTTTCACACGGCTACCTGCGATGAAATTGTACAAGAGTTTCTCGATGATGAAGCAGCTTCAACCGCCAAATACGCAGATAAGGTAATCGAAGTTTCTGGGCCAATCTATGAGATGGACAAGACAGATGGAAAAGTGACCTCGTTGAAACTGTCTACGGATGAGTTCAACATTGTGAGTGCTACATTTCAGTCCCCGTTAGATGTAACCCAGGTTAGCGGTGACATGGTTAGTGTAAAAGGAGTGTGTTCTGGTTTTAACGGAGACTCAGAATCTATGCTGCCTGGAGGAACGCTAGAGCTTAAGCGATGCACTTTGGTAAAGTAATTGAAGAGAACAGCAAAACGAAAAAAATAGAATTATGAAAAATACAATAGCAATAGCATTGATTATTTGCAGCGCTTTCGCGGTGCAGGCACAAGACAGGTACTTTACCAGAGATGGCATGGTCACCTTTTTCTCACACACTGCCATGGAGGATATAGAAGCCGTTAACCACAAGCTCACCAGTGTCATAGATATGTCTTCGGGTAGTTTTGAGTTTGCAGCGCTGATGAAGTCATTTGAGTTTGAAAAAGCCTTGATGGAGGAGCATTTCAACGAGAATTATGTGGAGTCAAATACGTACCCAAAAGCCACCTTTAAAGGCAAGATTGAAGACTTTGATAAAGTACTTACCGGTTTAAAAAGCGGAATGGCCGATGTAACAGCTAGCGGTACGCTGATGATTCACGGAGTTGAGCAGAAAGTAAGCATACCAGCTAAAATCGAGAAGATTGCCGATACGTACAAAGTGAGTGCTGTCTTTAAAATCAATCCGGAAGATTATGGAATTGAGATTCCAAATACGGTTCGAGATAATATAGCAGAGCAACTCGAGGTGACCGTAGACGCTCCGCTTGCGGCACTTAAAAAGTAACCCAGCATGATCAAACTACCTACTCTCCTTTCTATTCTGGCTATTGGTCTGTCATCATTAGCCTATTCGCAAGATAGTATGCTCGATCTTTTGGGCGATGACGAGCCTACTCAGGATTTTGCCACGGCCGGATTTAAGACTACGCGCATTATCAACGGCCATTCTTTCGAGTTAAACTCTCAAGGAGTGCTTGATTTTAAAATTTCTCACCGCTTTGGTAGAATCAATGGCGGCCCGTATGAGTTTTTTGGACTCGATGCGGCTTCCATGCGAATAGGCTTGGACTATGGAGTAACCGAATGGCTAAACGTTGGAATAGGTAGGAGTAATGTGGGGAAAATGTTTGATGGGTTTGCCAAAGTGAGAATTCTAAGGCAGCAAACCGGAAAGAAGAACATTCCCGTTCACTTGTTATTTGTGTCAGATGTATCCTTAACCACGCTTCGAAATACCAATCCCGATATTGAGCCTTATCTGTTTTCAAACAGGCTTAATTACACACACCAGTTGATTTTAGGCCGTAAGTTCAGTAAGGCAATTTCATTGCAGTTGATGCCGACTATGGTACATCGCAACTTTGTAATGACCAAGCAAGAAGCCAACGATGTGTTTGTGATTGGTGCCGGAGGTCGGGTAAAACTCACTAACCGGATAGCGGTGAATGCAGAGTATTACTATGCACTTCCCAATCAGCTGGATCCACTCTACACCAATTCGTTTTCCATTGGGTTTGATATCGAAACCGGAGGACACGTATTTCAGCTGCATTTTACCAACTCAAGTGCCATGGTTGAGAGTGCTTTCCTGACACAAACAGATGGAAAATGGTCAGCCGGGGATATTCAATTCGGCTTTAATGTATCAAGGGTATTTACCGTTTATCGGCCTAAGAAGAAGTAACTTCTTGTTACAGCCACCACCAGTGCTGGCCCATGACCAGGTTGAGCTGCTGTAGGTGTTCTTTCATGGCATCTCGGAGTATTTTGGCCGGATACACGGCCATCAGGAGCTGAGGATTGTCCAGTTCGGCTAATCGATGTACAATTTCCAGATCGATTTGTTCAAAGCGGATACCGCGCTTCTTTAGAAAGTCCGCTACCAACTTTGATTTTTTGTTTTTCCCAAGTATGACTAAAGGCCTTGAAGGATCGTAGTCGATCTCTAAAAACCGAGTCAGTTTTAGTTTGAAAAAGGCTTGTTGGCCGTAATTCTCAGATGTTTTTGATGTTCGGGTCTGGTGTTCGCGCCACATGTGTGTAACCTTATCCGTTGATTTTATCTCGAGAGCTTGTTTATACCAATCAAAGACCAGATCGTAGTCTTCCGGGTAGGTACTTTTGTCCAAGGACACATTAGTTGTGTGCGTCATCCAGTTAGCACTGGCCAGGACACATTCTCTATAAACCCAGCTCCAATGATCATTTCTTTCTATGCGTTCGTTCAACCACCGTTGGTAGTCCAAATAACCTTCCGAAATGGAGGCGTTAGAAAAGTACTCTACCCGACCTGTAGACACAGTGTGCTTGTCTGAACCCAGCAGTTCAAACAGCATTTCCAGCTTGAAAGCTGGCATGATGTCGTCTGCATCCATGCGAGTAAGCCATTCTCCTTTTGATAGTGCATGAGCTTGTCGAAGCGCTTCTATAATGCCATTGCCAGAAGCCAGTTCTGAGTGAATCCGTTTGTCTTGATGCGACCAGCTTTGCATTTTTCGCAAACTATCGTCAGTTGAATGATCGTCAATGGCTATTAACTCCCAGTTTTCATGGGTTTGGTTGATGATGCTCTCTATGCATTCATCCAACCATTCAGTGGCATTCTTGACGGGCATTATTATCGAAATCAGCTCACTCATGGATCTGTCGTGTTATAGGCCGAAGGTAAAACCTTCGACTTCATAAAGACTAAAAAGTCAATGTTTATAGAATCGACATCCAAAACGCTTTTCACATGATTCTGCCAATACTTTTGATGGCAGATGAAAAAGCAAAAGCGGCTACTATTTATTGGTTTGCATAGAGAGGGGCGTTCGCCTTCTCAGCGCTTTAGGTTCGATCAATTCATGCCTTACCTGAAACAAAAGGGCTGGCACATTGATTATGCACCTGTATTGAATGAAGCCGATGATCGCATTTTTTATACGCCCAGTGCTTATTTGCGTAAAGCATGGATCGTGGCCAAGGGATATATAGGACGTCTTAAACTTCTGAGATCTATTAACTCCTACGATGCGGTTTTCGTGCAAAGAGAGTCTTTCATGCTTGGGTCTACCTTCTTTGAGCGCAGGCTTTCGAAGGCCAATACAAAGTTTGTCTACGACTTTGATGATGCTATTTGGCTGCTTGATGTGTCAGATGCCAATAAGAATTTGAGTTGGCTCAAAGACCCTTCCAAGACCCAGCACATCATACAACTTGCTCATCACGTGATTGCCGGAAATGCTTTTTTAGCTGGTTACGCCCAGCAATGGAACCGGACAGTCGATGTCATACCAACTGTAATTGATACAGACCTCTATAAGTCTTCTCGTATTGAAAGGCAGAAAGAGGTCATTATTGGATGGAGCGGTTCGCAAACTACGAATAAGCACTTCAAGCTGGCCATAGGATTCTTGACAAAGCTCAAGGAAAAGTATGGCGATCAAATAAAGATCATGACCATCACCGAACGTAGGATTGATACGAACGGACTTGAGGTTGAGTACGTTTCATGGGACAAAAGCCGGGAAGTACAGAACCTTGACCAGATTGATATTGGAATCATGCCTTTGCCGGATGATGAGTGGTCGAAGGGAAAATGTGGGTTCAAAGGCATACAGTATATGAGTTTGTCTAAACCGGCAGTGATGTCACCAGTTGGAGTCAATCCAGAAATTGTAGAGCATGGTGTGAGTGGGTTTTTACCCGCTAACGAAGACGAATGGGTGGAGTGCTTATCTACGCTGATTGACTCACCCGAATTACGAACTCAAATGGGGGAGGCTGCCAGAAATACCATAGAGCAGCATTATTCGGTGCATGCCGTAAAGGATAGGTTGCTTCAGGTTATATCCGCAGAGTGAGTCCACTGAAATTTGCGTTTTTGCGATAGATTCTTCGACCTTTTCATTTACGTTTGCGTTCCAATTTTAATGGGCTAGTATAGATGAAAAAGACAGCACTTTACAATAAACATGTAGCACTGGGAGCTAAGATGGTTCCGTTTGCAGGATATGAAATGCCAGTGCAGTATTCCGGGCTTATTGCCGAGCATCACAATGTTCGAAACTATGTGGGTGTTTTTGATGTGTCTCACATGGGTGAATTTTTTGTGAGCGGAGAAGGAGCCCTCGATTTAATTCAGCGGGTTACTTCCAACGATGCATCGAAGCTCGAACCCGGCAAGGTTCAGTACAGCTGTTTGCCGAATGAAGATGGCGGTATTGTTGATGACCTATTAGTCTACTGTATTGGAGAAAGCGAGTACATGCTGGTTGTGAATGCATCCAACATGGAAAAAGACTGGAATTGGATTCAGAAGTATAACACGGACAACGTTGACATAGTAGACCGTTCTGATGAGTATTCACTGCTGGCAGTTCAGGGACCTAAGGCAGCTGATGCCATTAAGTCGCTAACCGAAATGGACGTGCACTCCATGAAGTACTATACACTTCAAGTTGGTCGTTTTGCCGGGGTAGATGACGTAATCGTTTCTACAACTGGTTATACTGGTGCAGGTGGTTTCGAGATATATTTTAAAAACGATCAGGCCGATGCCATCTGGGACGCTGTTATGGAAGCTGGCAAATCATGCGATATCATGCCTGCTGGCCTGGGTGCACGGGATACACTACGAATGGAAATGGGTTTCTGTTTATATGGAAACGACATAAATGATGAAACATCTCCACTTGAGGCTGGTCTTGGGTGGATTACCAAATTCACCAAGTCGTTTACTAACTCTGACGCTTTGGCTGCTCAAAAAGAGGCTGGTATATCACGCAAGCTGGTCGGTTTTGAAATTCTGGATAAAGGGCCAATTCCCCGTCAGGGATATGAGATTCAAGACAAGGAAGGCAACACCATTGGTATGATAACCAGCGGAACCATGTCACCTACACTCGGAAAAGCAATAGCCATGGGATACGTTGATCGTCCTCATTTCAAGGTAGATACAGAGGTCAATATTGTTATTCGAAACAAAGTACTTGCAGCCAAAGTGCGCAAGTTTCCCTTTATAGGATAATTCCAGTTGAAATAGAGAATCGGGTTATGCATTCATTACTTTCGATCTAAGATGAGATTGCGTAACCTGCTTTTATGTGTGTTGTTTATTGCTCCGCTGCAAGTTTTTTGCTGGGGTTTTTTCGGACATAAGAAGATCAACAGGATTGCTGTGTTTACGCTTCCTACTGAGCTAATGGCTTTCTATAAAACGAATGTCGAGTTTGTGAGTCAGCACGCAGTTGACCCCGACATGAGAAGATATGCCATTGCTGAAGAGGCTCCACGGCATTACATTGACATCGATCATTATGGCGATCATCCGTTTGAAACTGTCCCCCGAAAGTGGGATTCTGCAGTTGCAAAGTTTTCAGTCGATACGCTTATGGAGTATGGCATTGTTCCCTGGCACATAGAGCGCATGTATTATCGGTTGGTTGATGCGTTTAAGAAGGAAGATGCACTCTATATTCTCAAAACTTCGGCTGACATAGGACACTACATCGCAGACGCTCATGTTCCGCTACATACAACCGAAAACTACAATGGCCAACTAACCGGCCAGCATGGAATACACGGGTTTTGGGAGTCTAGGTTACCGGAGCTATATTCCAAAGGCTATGATTTTTTTACTGGCAAAGCGCGGCTGATAGCCGATCCGCTGGACATGGCTTGGGATGCAGTGGAGAAAAGCCATAGTGCAGTAGATTCGGTGTTGGAGTTCGAACATCAATTAAACGATGATTTCGCATCAGACAGAAAGTATGCATTCGAGGAGCGCGGAGCGTCTACGGTAAAAACGTACTCCAAGGATTATTCGCTCGAGTACCATGTCAGAATGGATGGGATGGTTGAGCGTAGAATGAGAGCTTCCATTATTATGACCGGAAGCATCTGGTATTCTGCCTGGATCGAGGCCGGACAACCCGATCTTAATCTGGAAATCACCGATGATCAGAAAAAGCAGGAGGAAGCCAGGTTTCAGGAATTGAAGTCAAAGCGCAGCACGCAGAAAATATTCGGACGGGCACACGAATAACCTGACGATTTCAACATAAATAATTTGAAAAGCTAGCCTTTAAAGGAAGGTAGATGGTGACTACATTTGCACTTCACCAAACGCTAAAGAAAGTACAGCTATGGCTATAATGATTACTGACGAATGCATCAACTGTGGTGCATGTGAGCCCGAATGCCCAAACAATGCTATTTATGAAGGTGGCATAGAGTGGCGTTTCTCTGACGGAACCGGACTTAGCGGTAATGTAGAAGGAAAGAATGGCACTACAGCTGATGCCGATGATGAGATGGAGCCGAAGTCTATGGATGTGTACTACATCGTGACAGATAAGTGCACAGAATGTGTAGGATTCCATGACGAACCTCAATGTGCAGCTGTATGTCCGGTTGATTGTTGCGTAGACGATCCCGACTTCGAAGAGGCCGAAGAGGCATTGCTTGAGAAGAAAGCATTTTTACATGTGTAATTGGTTTCAAAGAACATTTTTAGGTTCTAAACGTTAGGTATGCATAACCACCTGATGAGAGCCATCTTTTTCATACTGAGTCTGTTTGTCCTGACCTCTGCGGCCATGGCCGAGAACGATCAGGAAATAAGTCTGAAGGCTCAGCTTAAGCAACTCGTTGTGCTTCGGCAAGCCGTTTTAGATGCTCCGACAGACGATTTACGGCTTGAGGCCAATGGCGAGTTTGTTTTGTTCTTGCGCGATGCGCTGAACGACCCAGAGAGCTTTGATTTATCATTTGATACCATTCCGAGTATTGGAGATTTGCGTAGCGGAGATAACTTTTTCCGAATGATTACCTGGAATCTTCCGTTTGCGGATCAGACCAACCGATACTTCTGCTTTATTCAATACCACGACAAAAAAACGAAGGAGCTCAAACTGGTTGAGTTGAAACGCGGTTATCGCGATCTGACGGGAGAGTACAGAAAGGTTTTTAATGAAAAAGACTGGTACGGAGCACTGTATTACAAGATCATTCCTTCTAAAACACGCAAGTCAAACAAGAAGAGAACATACATGCTGCTCGGTTGGGATGGCAAAAACGAATTCTCCTCATTAAAGGTTGTTGATGTGATGACCATTACCAATCGCGGAGTGCGATTTGGAGCCGATATCTTCGATTATCCTCATGAGAAGAATATCAAACGATTTATTCTCGAGTACAAAGCAGATGCAGCGGTATCTCTGAAGTATGACCAGAAAAAGAAACGCATTGTATTCAACAAACTAGTTCCAATTGAGCCTGACTTAGAGGAGATGTATGAGTTCTACATACCTATTCTGGAATTCAGCGCATTTGAGTGGAAACGAAGACGATGGGTGTATGTGGAAGACGTAGATGTACGAGCACCGTCAAGAGATGTAGATTACAACGACCCGCCAGCTGATCAAAACCTCGATTAGGACGTTTCTTAATCGGTTCAATTTTCTCTTCTTTGTAGCAAAGTTTTCTTTGTGATAAATCCATTGGTTAAGTTCTTAATGAAGCGCAGAGCGCGCGAATCTGCCAGAAGGCCTTCAACGGTTCACGGAGATATGATTATGAGCATGGCTGTGGTGACTGTTTACTCGCAAGACGATACCTTCAGATACATAGAGTCTTTCGTCAAAGACCTTAGAAAACGAGGAATTAAGACCGTTGATTTTTATATCTACTTCGATTCCAAAAAGACATTCGAGATGTATCAGGGCACGCTGAAAGATTTCCCATTTAGCCGAAAGGGCTTTGATTGGAAAGGGAAGTTTTTGAGCCGGGAGCTTAAGCATGCGCTAGAAATGGACTATGATGTGTTGTTGGATTTAACAAGAGGAGGCACCGTGCCAACCGATTTACTGATTTCCAAAACACAGGCCAAATGGAAGGCTGGTGAGCGCATAAATGGCCGAGAGTACTTGCTCGATTTTATGATTGACCTGAAAGGTGGTGGAGATACGCGGAATCTAATGCACCATCTTGATACCTATATATCAAACTTTAATTTACATAGTGCCGCATGAAAGATTTTAGAGGAACCGGAGTAGCCATGGTAACCCCATTCAAGGCTTCTGGAAGTGTTGATTTTGATGGACTGGAGAAACTAACCAATCACCTTATTGAAGGAGGAGTAGATTACTTGGTCGTGCAGGGCACGACAGGAGAAGCTGCTACGCTCACACAATCTGAGAAACAGGAGGTGCTGGATGCGGTGGTAGACGTGAATGATGCAAGATTGCCCATCGTGTTCGGACACGGAGGCAATAACACGGCAGCGCTTATTGATGGGTTCAACCAGATTGATTTGGAAGGAGTAGACGCCATTTTATCGGCAAGTCCTTACTACAATAAACCTACCCAAAACGGAATTATAGCGCATTACAATGCATTGGCAGATGCTTCTCCGCTACCAATTATTATGTACAACGTGCCAGGAAGAACGGCTTCTAACATGGCCGCCACCACTTCATTAGAGTTAGCTAAGCACAAAAACATCATAGCGGTTAAGGAAGCTTCCGGTGACTTGGATCAGGTGGGGCAGATTGTCAAAAACAGACCGGGTAAGTTCTTGGTCTTGAGTGGTGATGATCCGCTTATTGTTCCGCACATGTCGTTGGGCGGAGATGGTATTATTTCGGTGATCGCAAACGCATTTCCAAAAGAGTTTGCCGCCATAGCACAGGCATGTTTTCATGGCGATTATAATAAGGCGCGCCAAAATCATTACTTGCTCATTGATCTGGTTTATATGCTCTTTGCTGAAGGCAACCCAGGTGGAGTGAAGGCCGCGCTCGAAGTATTAGGTGTGTGCGAGTCACATGTGCGATTACCTCTGGCTCCAATTAGCAAGGATTTGTATGCGCGTATCGAGAAAAGCGTACGTGAAATTCAAACGGCCTCTAATGCGTAATCTGATTCTTCTTTGTGTGGTTCTATGGGGAAACCTGGGTTTTGGACAAGAGCCATTCGAAGGAATCATTACGTATGATCTGAGATATGTAGAGTTCCCAGAAGGGAAGAAGGGACTTATTCATTCTTTCCCAAAAAAGGAAACGTGGTATGTACAAGGTCAGAACCTGAGAATAGACCAGTTTACTGATTTAGCCGGAAAAACGAGTTATTATCAGCACGGAGATTCAACCTATAGGGTGTTTCAATTTTTAGGAAAGCAGACTTTGATTCCAACCACAGGAGCAGAGCAGGTAAGTAATCGGGAAATAATTCGGGGGTCGGCCATTGAACCAATTGCTGGGATGCAGACCGTGAAGGTGGAAATAGCCGATGCCAATGGTCAGTCTCATCACGTGTGGGTAGTACCATCTTACATCAACCCTTCTAAAACACTATATCCTGAAGTACCTTTTCTCATGCTCAAGGCAGAATATGAGAGAGAAGGGGTCAGGGTTGAGATGATAGCCCGGTCGATTGAGTATTTGCCACTGGACGATTCGTACTTCACAATACCGTCTCCGGTTGTAAGGATTTCTGAGGCTCAGCTTCAGAGAATTCTGAAATGATAACAATGAAATACTCACTTTCTGTAATTCTCGTTTGCCTTTCTTTAGTTTCATGTACTCAAACTGTCAGCACAATGAAAGAATCCAATCTTATTGACGATGTTATTTCTTCTTCTGAATCACCAAAAGTAAAAGTGGCCAAGAGCGATGAGCAATGGAAGAATGAGTTGACAGAGGAGCAGTATTACATCCTCCGACAAAGTGGCACCGAGCGCGCTTTTACAGGCAAGTACTGGAATACGAAAGGAACTGGCACTTACTACAGTGTTGCTTCAGGACAACCCTTATTTCGCTCTGATGCTAAGTTTGACTCTGGGTGTGGCTGGCCTTCCTTTTTCGAGCCTATTGAGAAAGATGCCATTATCTATAGAGAGGATGTATCGCATGGTATGAGAAGAGTTGAAATCCTCGATAGCCATACCGGGAGTCACCTGGGACATGTTTTCGATGACGGACCGCCACCTACTGGTTTGCGATACTGCCTGAATAGTGCTGCTCTGGTTTTTGTGCCTGACGGTGAGTCACCAGCCGACTACGGGGTCGACACGGGTGAGTAATTAACCAAGAGCTACATCGAGAGTCATCATTACCAGAAAGCCACCTATAAACCCAAGAGTGGCTATGTCGGTGTATTTATCTCTCTGCGTTTCTGGGACCACTTCTTCAATAACCACGTAAATCATGGCTCCTGCCGCAAAGGAAAGCGCATAAGGTAAAATAGGTTCGAAGGCTATCACAGCCACAGCTCCTATAACACCGGCTACTGGTTCCACGATGGCACTCAGTTGTCCATACCAAAACGACTTAAATCGAGAAACTCCTTGTCTCCGTAAAGGCATCGATACGGCAATCCCCTCGGGGAAGTTTTGAATGCCAATACCAATAGCCAGTGCAACGGCAGCCCCAATCGAAGCGCCATCAAAACCGGCAGCTACACCGCCAAATAGCACTCCTACAGCCAATCCTTCGGGAATATTGTGCATCGTTATGGCCAGGACAAGCAATGTGGTTCTGTGCCAGTTGGTTTTTGGACCTTCAGCCTCTTCTGCTTTAAAGTTGATGTGCAGGTGCGGCATTACCTTGTCCAGTCCGAATAGAAACAAGGCCCCTGCAGCAAACCCTATTCCGGCTGGTAGCCACCCTGGAACACCCTGACTCTCTGATAATTCAATGGAAGGAGCCAACAGGGACCAATAACTAGCGGCAATCATTACACCACCCGTGAAGCCCAGCATTCCATCGAGCCATGCTCGGTGCATTTTCTTGAAGAAAAAAACGAAAGAAGCACCAAGAGCAGTTAGCAACCATGTAAATGTAGTGGCAATCAAGGCCCCAAGCACAGGGTCGATGGATTCAAAGAAGCTTAAGATGTCTTGCATTTACGACTGTTTTTGTACCAATAAATTATTACTTACCTGCTGGCTGAACGTAAGTTCTTTGCCACTTACAGAAACCACTCTTGACTGGTCAAAGTCAAATAGCTGCTCTACTTTTAATTCTGTTCCCAGACCAATTTCCTGGGCATCCAAATAGCGCAAGAAATCAGTTGAACTATCCTTCACACCAGTTACCACGGCCTTTTCACCTACTTGGAGTTGACTTAACGGAACCTGACTTCTTCTTTCAATGTTTCCGTGTCTGTCTGGAATCGGATCGCCATGCGGGTCAAACTTAGGGTACGACAGGAAAGCATCGAGTCGATTGATCAGTTCAAGAGATTGAATATGCTCTAACTCTTCGGCCATATCGTGCACCTCGTCCCAGTTAAACTGTAACTGGTTGACCAGAAAAACTTCCCATAGGCGATGTTTCCGAATCACATTAATGGCGAGTTCCTTGCCCGTTTCGCTCAATGTGGTGCCTTGATACTTCTTGTAGTGTATAAGACCGGCCGAGTGCAATTTTTTGAGCATATCTGTCACCGTGGCTGCCTTGATATCCATCTGTTCAGCAATGGCTGTTGTTGACACCCAACCTTCTGTTTTTAGACTCAGGCCATATAAAGCCTTTAAATAATTTTCAACCGTAAACGATGCCATATGCTGCGAATATAGCATGTATTTGAGATTTGTAGAAAATAAAATTTAGACAAGTCTAAAAATATATTTAGAATTGCAGTATGAAACAACTGCTACTGGTGTTGTGCGTGTGCTTTTTGAGTACCCAATTGATTGGTCAAACCCTCAGTGGTAGGCTGCTTGATGCAAATCAGGAGCCTGTTCCATTTGCGAACGTATGGATTGAGAAAACAGATATTGGTACTGCCACAGACGAAATGGGGCGTTTTTCTTTTGAGTTTTCAGAGCCAGGAACCCACATACTAAAAGCTTCTGCTCTTGGGTATGCAACACTCAGTTACAAGGTTGAGGTCGTATCTGGAGAGCCAATTGATTTGGGGTCGTTGGTCTTGCAGGAAGACATGCTTGGCTTAAATGAAGTGGTTATCACAGGAACCATGCGCGAGACATTTGTAAAGGCATCTCCGATAAAGGTAGATGTGATCACAACAGAGTTGCTGACAAAGAGCTTACCCGTCACAAACTTGATGGAGAGTGTTAAACTAATCAATGGAGTACAAGAGGTGACAGCTTGTGGTGTTTGTAACACCAACAGCATAAGTATCAACGCACTTCCTGGACAGTACACGGCTGTGCTAATGGATGGTAACCCAATATACGGCAGCCTTTCATCGGTTTATGGTTTGAATGGAATACCAACGCAGCTCATTGAACGCATCGAAATTGTGAAGGGACCTGCGTCTACACTCTACGGTTCGGAAGCCATCGGTGGGGTCATAAACATCATTACCCAGAAACCAGAGAATCAACCGTTGCTTTCTGTAGACCTTATGGAAACAACCCATCTCGAAACATTTGGCAATGTTCTTTTCACGGTTAAGCCAAAGAAGTGGAGCATATCCTCAGGAATCAACTTCGCCTATGTTGACCTTTACGAGGACCGAAATAAAGATGGGTTTGGTGATGCCATAGCTACAGATCGTATTTCACTTTTCTCTAAGGTGAGCTTAAAGCGTCAAGAGAACAGGAAATTCACCATCTCTGGAAAGTACTATTACGAAGACAGACGCAATGGTGTAAAAGCCTATATGGTTGATCGGGCTTATCGTCAGTATCGGGGTGATACGGCTGTATATGGTGAGAGTATTTATACACAAAGGGGAGAGGTTTTCGGAACATATGATCTGCCAATCAAGGCCAACGTGAGAATAGACTTTTCGGGTAGCTTGCACGACCAGGACAGTTACTATGGAGACGTAAACTATCAGGCTTTTCAGGGTATTGGATTTAGCAACTTGGTTTGGCAGAAATACACGACCAAACACAACCTCACGGCCGGAATGACAAACCGTGTTGAGTACTATGAAGACAACACTCCAGCCACATCAGATGCGGTTGATTTCAACCCTTTACAGTACATCCCAGGTGTTTTCCTGGAAGATGAGTGGACCCCAGTGCTCAACAGACTGTCTTTTCTAGGTGGAGTACGGTTAGATTACTACCAGCATCACGGCTTCATTTTCTCTCCGCGTGTGAGTTCTAAAGTTCAGTTTAATGAATGGACCACAGGGCGTCTCAGTTACGGAACAGGCTTTAAAATTGTCAACCTTTTTACGGAGGATCATGCATTTGTTACGGGGCAGCGTAGCATCGAAATTGCTGAAGCATTAAACCCCGAAAAATCTTGGAATATATCAGGAAACCTGAACCATACACACTCCCTAGGTAAGACATCGGGTGCACTTGATATAGACGTTTTCTACACGCATTTTTCAAATAAAATATCACCGGATTACTCCGATCCTACCAAGATTATCTATCAGAATAGCGATGGTTTTGCCCGCTCATATGGTGCAGCCGTAGGGTTTAGTCAGCAGTTCCAGTTTCCACTTGCTTATCGCATCGGTGCCACCTATAACTTGGCAGACATTCAGGTAGAGTCTGACGGAGCTCTTGAGTTAACTACAATTGAGTTTGCACCGAGATGGAGTGGAGTAGTCAGCTGTAACTATGCCTGGAAAAGAGCTAAACTAGATATAGCATATACCGCAACCATTACCGGGCCCATGAGCTTGCCTGAAGTATATGACCTCGATGAAAACGGCATTCCTTTGGGCACAGCGAGACCAAGAGTATCTACTCCGTTTTCACTACACAGCATTCAGCTAACCAAGCGCTTTAAAAAGGAATGGCTTGTTGTGTATGGTGGAATCGAGAATGCGCTGAACTACATTCAGCCAGTGACACCGCTTGTGGGATTCAATGATCCTAATGCGGCACCTGGTTTTAGCTCGTACTTCGATACTTCTTACGCTTATTCCACGCTACACGGGAGAGAGTTTTTCCTTGGAATTAGAATGCGTTTGTCGGGTAATCAAAACTAGGTCTGCACGTGATGATAATCACGAAATATGTGCAAACTGTTTACTAGCATTGCAGTGTGATTCGTATCATGAGCATAGCTCTTTGTTGTTTACTCGCCTTTCCAGGTGTGTACAATTTCTCGCTGTTTCTCAATTATCAAATTGAGATGGAAGCATATGTAGAGGATTGTACAAACAAAGACATCCCCATGATGCATTGTGATGGTAAATGTGTGCTTGCACAGAAGTTGATTAAGGCCAAAGAAGAGAATAGGCCAGACTCACCCACATTCGTAACAGATGTTTCAGAATACATTGCCTCTTTGGAGCAATTAATGGACTGGGAACTGCCCAGGAAATCACTTGATTTTGTGTTTGCCGAGGGGATTCCCACAGCATACACAAGCGCTCTTTTTCATCCTCCCTGTTTGGATTAAATACATGCTATTGCTCTTACTCTGAGCAAAACTTCCCGTGAGGGAAACATTTTAATCCAAAACAAAAAACAATGAAAACAAATATTTTATGGGGTGCATTGGCACTCTTAGTGGGCTTCTCTGCCTGTAAAAAAGAGGCGGGTGACGTTGATTCTGCGCTCGATATAGTAACAAAATCTTATGTTGAACTAGCTGCAATCGAGCAAGGTGATTATGTCATGCACATCTATGCAAAAGATGAGTTGATTGTAGGTTATAATGAGCTCTTCTTTGGAGTTGAGGATAAGGAAGGTGAATTGGTTACAGACTATACCATTCACGCTCATCCTATGATGGATATGGGCATGATGATGCACACTACTCCTCACGGACATGCCGAACTTATAAACGAAAAAGTTGGACTTTACCAACAGCCATTCACCTTTATCATGGCCTCTACAGCTGGTGTTTGGAACTTAACCATTGATGCGCACATTGAAGGTGAAGATGTTACGTTTGAGTATTCACCAACTGTTGTGGAGCCAGATGAACCACGGTTGATTTCTTATGTATCAGAGATTGATTCTGCGAGCTATTTTATTGCACTTACTTCTTTGGAAGAGCCTTCTATCGGAAACAACGACTTTGTTGTGATGGCCTATAAAAAAGAGTCCATGAATAGTTTTCCGGCAGTAGAGGATTTGATCATCGAAATTGAACCTGAAATGCCTTCTATGGGACATGGTTCTCCTAACAATGTTCATCCGGTTCACACCATGCATGGTGAGTATAAGGGACTCGTGAACTTTACCATGTCTGGATACTGGAAAGTCAATATAACGGTATTTGATGCTGATAAGAATCAAGCAAAAACCGATTTGTCATTTGACATTACTTTCTAATGAAACACATAGTCACAGTGGCGCTGATTTTTATCAGCGCCACCTTGCTATCTCAGTCAAAGGTGGGTCATATTGACACACTGAAGACTGTAACTATTACCGCTAACAAGCCAAGCGAGAATAAGGAGGCCGCTATTGATTTAACGCTGGAGAAATGTGTTGACCGAGATCCATCTCTTTCACTTATTTGCCGGGGTGGATATGCCGATGAGATTGTCTTCAGAGGTCTCAGTGGTTTCCAGACCAATACGCTCATTGATGGTATGCGTATGTACGGAGCATGTACAGACAAAATGGATCCGGTGAGTTCGTATGTAGATAAATCCAACTTATCGGAGTTAACAACCGAGGGAACACTGGAAAACGGGGTACACGGACTAGACCTTAGGCTAAACAAGGGACAGTTTGTCGACACCAATACATTTACAGGCGAGACCTCGTTGTCGTATTCAACAAATGGTCAGGGGAAGAAAGCCTTGCTTACACTATCGTGGAACAGGGTCAACTCATGGCTACGCGTAAACGGAAGCTATACCGCATCAGACGATTATTTTGATGGCAGCGGTAAACGCGTGGAGTTTACTCAGTTTGAGAAATACAACATGTACGTGGCGAGTGGTTTCAGACGAGGCAGTCATCGATTTGAAGCGCTCGTTTTGGCTGATTTGGCCTATGACATAGGGTATGCTGCACTTCCAATGGATGTTTCCTCTGCTGAGTCTGTGATTGCTAAGGTGCAGCACGATTGGCAAAAGAACACGTGGCGAGTAAGCCATCGTTTATATGCCAACTCTGTTACTCACGTGATGGATGATACAAAACGACCTGAAGTGGTCGTGCACATGGATATGCCGGGTTGGAGCAAAACTCTGGGATTGTCAGGTGAGGTGGTGAAGACATTTCAGTCAAGTTCTAATACGCTGTCTTATGAGCTGTTTCAGAACTATCGCAAGGCCGAAATGACCATGTACTTTCCTGGTGAAATACCCATGTATATGGAAACATGGCCTGCTATTTCAAGGCAAATGGCCAGTGTGTCATCAGCTTACAAACATTATCTGGGTAACTGGACGGTAGGAGTGAAGCCAAGCGTGTCTATGTTCAGAGATATTCTTGAGAATGAAGTCGGAATAGATCAATTTGAGGTGTTTGGTTACGACTTGTCCGAACCGAAGAATGGGTTGGCGGGGAATCTTAGTGTTGATCTTAGTTGGAGAAACGGAGGATGGAAAAACCTAGTAACCGCAAAGGGAGGAACGAGAGGTCCGGAGTTGAGCGAACGATTCGGGTTCTACCTCTTCAACGCGCAAGACGGGTTTGACTACATAGGAAATCCCGATTTGAAAAACGAAGCCTTCGTTTCAATCAGTAACACATTGTCAAGAGATCACAGATGGTTCGAGTTAGATTGGAGTGCTTATGCCTTTGGTTTTGATCAATACATGTTTGCTTTGGCAGATACTACACTGTCTACCATGACTATCGGTGCCAATGGGGTAAAGGTTTATCAGAACACTGGAAAAACGTTTATTGTCGGGTCAGAGATAATGATCACCATGCTACCTAGAACAAGTTTTCCATTTACAGTAAGTATGAACTACAGGTACGGGGAGAACGAAGACTTTGGGTATTTACCTCAAATGAGTCCATTTGAAATTCGAACACTTAACCAGTTTAACTGGGATAAGATGAGCTTCGGAGTTGAATCTAAGTATGCAAGTAGGTATACTCGGGCCTCAACCGCTTTCGGGGAGTTACAAAGCAATGAGTACTGGTTACTCAATATGCACTATAACTACCGCATGGCGCTTCGACAAACCGAACTGGATTTCCAGATTGCTGCTACCAATGTGCTTAATGAAACATACACATCTCACTTAAACTGGGGAGGTATAAAACAGAGGGGAAGAAATATTGAGTTTAGAATCACCTATAGATTCTAACCTATATCTCGTTGAGCTGGGTCAGTAGGAGAAGTGATGCGTTGTATTCGTTTATCTCTCCTCGATCCAGCTGACTCCTTATCTCTGTTACTTTTTTAGACAAGCCTAGCTTTTGTGCTACATATTCAAAAACAGTCAGTTCTGATAAGTTTTCGAATGCCTGCATTTGTTGTGCCTTGCGATTTTTGCTGAAGTATCCACTGCTTTTAATCGCGGTCATCATATCGAGTACCGTTTTCCAGGCTGCTGTCACACCTTCATTGTTAAGCCCCGATGCAGTAAGCACTTTAGGACTCCACCCAGAACCGCTATCCGGAAAAAGGTGCATGGCCATTTGAAGCTGTGCTTTGGCCTTTTTGGCAGCGTCAATATTTGTACCGTCAGCTTTGTTGATGACAATTACATCGGCAGCTTCCATAATGCCTCTCTTGATTCCCTGCAAATCATCACCGGTTCCTGGCATGCCTAACATCAGAAAGCAATCTGTAATGTTAATCACCTCCGTTTCCGACTGTCCTACGCCTACCGTTTCAATAAGTATTACGTCAAACCCGGCAGCCTCACACAATAACATCGATTCACGCGTTCTTGCTGCAATTCCACCCAGAGTGCCACCACTGGGGCTTGGCCTGATAAACGCATCTTCTGATCGACTCAACTCTTCCATTCTTGTTTTATCACCAAGAATGCTTCCTCCGCTTTTTGAGCTGCTGGGGTCAATGGCCAATATCGCAACCCGATGTCCCTGGTGCAATATTTCCTTGCCCAATGATTCTATAAACGTGCTCTTTCCAACTCCAGGAATACCTGTTATGCCAATTCGAATAGCCTCTGTCCGGTGGTTGTATATGCTATTTATGAGCTCGGTGGCCTGTTTTCTGTGATCTGTTTTTTGGCTTTCAACAAGTGTGATGGCTCGTGCAAGCGAACCTAAGTCACCTTGAACCAGCTTTTCTATGTCAATGGGATGAGCCATTAATTCAAATCGTGATTAAAACTCACAAACAGGGGAGTGCAATCGCCAGATACGATTTCACTGACCACCACTTCATATTTATTTCCAAGGCTCAGATTGTTGCGCACCAAAAAGTCATGATCAATCGAGATCTCTTTTAAATCTCCGAGTTCCTGATCTTCCAGGGCAAGTTTACTCGCCTTAAAGTCAAGTACAACAGCAATTCTACCCTGACCATCAGCATGAGGCTTAATCTCTTTTATTTCAGCCATGGTAGTGATGGTATCATAGGTGCAATCAGTGTTTTTAGGTTCTTGCTTACAACCCACTAAAACCAGGGAAAGCATAGCAACGAGGCTTAGGGACTTGATCAAAAAGAGACTTTTCTTCATGGACTTTAAATTACTATGTCGTGCAAATTTACCCAACACGGCCACTTTTAACCAGTAAATTGAGGAAACGGATAGAGTTACTTAATCGGTTTTCGGAGAGTCTGAGTCGCGCTTCTTGGAGAATCGCTTGTATTGTACATAGAAGTAGGTGCCAAAGAAGATGATCAACATGGCGATAACAAAAACAGCAATCACATATTCTCCTGGTTTCATGCCTCAGATTTTTCCAATAATAAGCAGAACGGCCAATCCGATCATAAGGATACCTACCAAATTTTGAATAAAGTCTATCGTGAGTTTTGTCAGTAGTCGTTTTCCAATGAAGGCTCCTCCAAATGCGCTCAGTGTGGCAAAGGCAATGATTTCCCAGGAGCCTGTTAATCTTGACAGGTCAAAGCTGAAGAGGTAGGTCGAAATGCGAATAAAATCCACGGCTATGGCAACGCCCACTCCCGTAGCTACAAACTGCTCCTTTGTCAGGTTAAACCGAATAAGAAAAGCGCTTCTCAAAGCACCCTGATGGCCGCTTAGCCCACCAAAGAAACCACTCGCGAAACCGCCAATGGTAAGCCACTTCGGAGCGAATTGAGTCTTTTTGAGTCCTGGCAATAACTCAATGATGGCAAACAGCATGATCAGCGATCCAATGAGGAGGTTTAACAGACTTGTTTCAAACGAAATGAAACGTACTTTTTGATCGGCTTCAGCTACAAAGCTCAAAATAAAAGCTCCACCAAAAGCACCCACAATAGCCGGTAGTCCGAATCGAACGAGTGCGTTTCGATTGACGTGTTTACCAATAAGCGAAATCTTGAATACGTTGTTCATTGCGTGAACCAATGCAGTGGCTGCGACAGCGATCTCTGGTGGAAAAAAGAGAATGAAAACCGGGGTGAGTATCGTCCCTAAACCGAACCCGGAAAAGAAGGTGAGCATGGAGGCTCCAAAGGCAGCAATGAAGACGATAAAAAAGTCCATAAAAAATCAGAGACCAAAGTACATAACCTCCTTTGATCTCTGATAAAGCACCCCAAAATCTACATAAGATTTGTACTACAAACGGTGACAGATGATCGATGCGTATGTTTGCTCTGCACTATTAGACAAGTGGGCTAATTTCAACGACCGAATTGGGTTTTGAGAACGAGAAGGATATGAAATTGGATAAGATAAAATCGGCAGAATGGATTGCAAATCGAAGATCTGTTTATCCCAAAGAGTTTGAAGAAGGAGAAGTAGGGATGGATGATGTGTTGGCTTGTTTAGATGTGGCCAAATGGGCTCCAACACATAAGCTAACACAACCCTGGCGTTTTTGTGTATTTGCAGGAAGTTCGAAGACTGATTTATTCGAATCGCTGGCATCACATTACCTCGAAGTAAACGATAGGACAGAACATGTGATGCTTAAAAGCGATAAGATGAGAACAAATGCAAGGCGTTCCAGTGTGGTAGTTGCGGTAATAATGAAACGAGACGCTCAGGAGCGTGTGCCGTTAGATGAGGAGCTCTGGTCTGTGGCTTGTGCCGTTCAAAATATTCATTTGCATGCAGCGTCCCTTGATATAGGAATGTATTGGAGTACTGGAGCTTTGACGAATTCTGATTTGGTGCGCGAAAAACTCAACCTACACTCAGATGATAGGCATATGGGATGGCTGTTTTTAGGGAAGTACTCAAAGGTAAAGGACCTGGCAAGAGAACGTATTGGCTCTGACTCCTATGTCGAAGTCAGGAGCTAGGTATTGTTCAAAGCGCGCTGGAGAGAAGCGTTTACGTCTTCGGCCGTTTTGCTCCAGCTGAATTGGCTCACATGTTCTAGCCCAAGTTGGATCATTTCTTCTCTTCTCGATTCCGAAGTCTCGATTTCCAACATGTGTTTGGCTATGCTTTCCGCATCAGATGCTTCCACCAGACAAGCTGCTTTTCCTCCGACCTCGGGCAGCGATGTGTTGTTAGCAGTAATAACCGGAACTCCGGCAGCCATTGCCTCTGCCACGGGAATACCAAAACCTTCAAAGAACGAAGGGAAAATCATGGCAGTGGCCCCGCCTACGCAGGTTACTAACTGATCGATGGCCAAACGACCTGGCGTATGTATCCAACTTTGGTTAGGTGAGGCTTCCAGTGCTTCGGTCATTTCCTGATACTTCCACATAGGATTACCTACCAATACAAGATGCCCAGCGCCTCCTTGGCTTTTGTATGCATCAAATGCCTGAATGATGCCATGAACGTTTTTACGCTGCGAAAAATTTCCAACAAATACAAAGTAAGGTTGGCCTTTTCCAAAGGCTTGAATCGCCTCTTTTTTCTGCTGTTCATTCAGAGGTTGATATGCCTCGTTTCTACCATTGTAGGCTACGTCTATCAGCTGTGTGTCAACACCGTATATTTTGGATATATCCTGTTTAGAATACTCGCTTACTGTAATGATTCTATGAGCTCTTTTGGCAAACCTAGGGAAGTACTTGCGGTAGTAGTTTCTATATGCTTTAGGCAGATCAAGTGGTCGGTGCTCAAAGTTGATGTCGTGTATAACGGGGACTTGCTTAACCTTGGTTTTTAAGCTCAGAAAACCATCAGGAGAGAAGAACAAGTCGGCTTCAGAACCTTTTAGGTATTGGGGTACTGAATAATCAAAGTATGCTTTGTATAAAAGCGGGTGTCGGGTTGGAGGTCTGAGCACCTTACCCTCTACATTGTCGCTGTAAATAAACGCGTTGTCAAAAGGGCGGTCGAATAGAAAGGTGAATCGCCAGTTGGGGTTTAAGTGTACCAGCCTCGAGAGTACCTCATGACTAAACCACCCAATGCCATCCAGTTTTTCATGGAGTAACAACCGCGTATTGACGACTACATGCATCGCGCGAAAATAGGGTATAGGGTTGGCTTCTTTCTATCGGGTTAGATTCCTGTGCACTCTCCATCTGTATACGTCACACCAGCGCAGTCAGCGTGGCAATCATTCGAGTACGTTTTTCCATCGCACCCACAAACGGGGGCATAAATCTCATAGCAAATGCAATTGTCACCTGATTTTGGCGTTTCACAACGATCGCAACTTAAAGACACAGACCCAAGCCCGAGAACAAGTATTAGCCCTAAAAATGATTTCATGATATGATGTGATTTGACGTTTTAGACGTAATTCGCAGTAGTAACGATGGAAATACGCAAAACATTTTCTTTAAACCTGATTTTTCTTCTGGCTCTTAACATTTTGGTGAAGCCAGTTTATCTGTTTGGTATTGAGGTAGGTGTGCAAAATGCGGTAGGTGCCTCTGAGTATGGACTCTATTACGCCATGCTCAACTTTACTTTTCTGTTTAATGTATTACTCGATTTGGGCATCAACAACTACCAAAAAGTGATGATGGCTCAGGACGAGGAGCATGCTGTGGGCAACTTGTCATCGATGCTATCGCTCAAAGTAATCCTTGCCATGGTGTATGTGGTTGCCACGGTCATTTTGGGACTTGTTATGGGCTACGAAGGGCGTTATTGGTTCTTTATTGGGTGGCTCATGCTCAACCATGTCCTCTCCATTTTTCTCCTTTACCTGAGGGCCAATTTATCGGGATTGCATTTGTTCTTCAGAGACAGTCTGATAAGCATTGTGGATCGGTCTCTGATGGTTTTGGGTATTGGGTATATACTGTGGTTTGGTAATACAGCATTTCAAATCGAGTTTTTGGTTATCGGGCAGACGCTGGCTTATATCGTAGCCATTTTGCTGGCGCTACTGGCTACTCCTGCTGGTAAGCGTTTTACAGGGTTTAGCTTTGATATGGCCTCGTTGAAAACGGTGGCTTATAAAACCTGGCCGTTTGGATTGCTCATTTTGCTCATGACAATCTATCACAAAGTGGATGGTATCATGCTGGAGCAATTGGCCACCGATGGTTTGGTTCAGGCGGGAGTATATGCGCAGGCATATCGCATTTTAGATGCCGGAAACAGCTTTGCTTTCTTATATGCCGGCTTGTTACTTCCCATGTTTTCCAGACTCATATTTCATCAACAAAACAAGGATTTGGCTGAATTGGTAACGACTGCATCCAGGTTTCTGATTGTTCCGGCCGGAGTGGTTTTTATCATCGTCTTTTTTCAGGCTAATTACCTGATGGATATGCTTTATGATATGCATGCCGATGATTCAAGCCTCATTTTAAAATGGCTTATGGGGTCGTTCGTTTTTATAGCGGTGGGCTATGTGTTTGGAACGCTAATTACTGCTTCGCAGAACATGAAATTGTTAAACACCCTCGCTTGTGTTACCGCTTTGACCAATGTTGGTCTCAACTGGGTGCTCATTCCTGAGTACGGTGGAGTTGGAGCAGCCATTGCCAGCTTCATTAGTTTGGGAGTAATGGCACTGGGTCAAATTGTGTTTTCACATGTTCACTTCAAGTTGCCTATGCTCACGTGGCTGTGGCGAGCCGTTTTGCTGTGGGCGCTGGTAATAGGAGTTGAATTTGTGCTTGTTCAAAGCGGTCTTGGATCCGTGCTCCAGCTTTTAATTGCTGTAGGTGTATCAATTCTGGGATTTTTAGCGTTTGTCATGGATTGGAACGCCCTCAGGAAGATGTTTGATGATAAATCGGACACCGCGCCTTCCTCACATCAAGCATGACGTTTAATGTTACATTTGCCAACTTCTGAACCGTCTAATTCAAACTAAGACAATGCAAGACCAGGACTATCAAAAGAACTTTGATTCGACCAATCTCATTTTTTTCCTTCTTAGGTATCGAAAGATACTCATCATGATTTCTGTGGCTGCGGCTCTTGTTTCGGCCGTTGTGTCTTTTATGATTCAGGAAAAATTCTTGTCAACCGTTATTCTGTTTCCTGCGGCCAACAACTCGATTTCTAAATCGTTGATGTTTGATGACCACACCGGAAAACAAGATATCAATGCTTTTGGTGAGGAAGAAGAAGCTGAGCAACTACTTCAAATCCTAAACTCCGATGAGATCAGCGGACGGATAAGAGAGAAGTATAATTTGATGGAGCACTATGGCTATGAGTCAGATGAAAAGTTTGCGTTGACCAATACGGTCAAAGACTATGAGGACAATGTCACGTTTAAGCGTACAGAGTTTAATTCGGTTCGGATTGACGTACTTGATAAAGACAGTGCTCGGGCCGCGGCTATGGCTAACGATATTGCCAACCTGCTTGATACGGTAAGAACGCGTATGCAACACGACAGGGCGCGTCAGGGGCTTCGCATCATCGAGAACGAATACAATGAGTTTTTGGCCTATATGAAGGGCATGGAAGATTCGCTCACGGCCATTCGTAAAAAGGGACTGACTGATTTCGAAGTGGAGATTGAGCAGTTGACCAAAGCGTATTACGAGGCTGTTGCCAAGGGCAATACCTCTATTGTAAATGAGTTACAGGCCAAGATTGACATTTTCGCAGAATACGGTTCTGCGTATAACTCGCTCACCGAGAACCTGGAGTTTGAAAGGGAGCATTTGGCCATTATTCGTAGAAAGTACGAAGAGACCAAGGCAGATGCCAATGAAAAACTGACGACCAAGTTCGTTGTAAACAGGGCATGGCCTGCTGAGAAGAAGGCTTATCCTATAAGGTGGCTAATTGTGGTAGTGAGCACACTTTCAGCATTTTTGCTGGGAGTTCTCGGAATCATTGCCGTAGAGAACATTAAGAAGTTTAAAGCCTCCTGATTCTCGGGTTTTGACAATCGCTCAAAAGCAACGATTACTAGGCATTCTAGGCGGAATTTTTATTCTGCTTAGTGCGGTTTTTACCTATTTTGAACAGTACTGGTTTTTAGGGTTACCCATTGGCTTGGGCATTGTGGCTATCGCTCTTTTCAAGCTTGATTGGTTGTTTTTTCTGATAACCATGTTAACCCCATTGAGTGTAGCCGTGGAAGACATCGGTGGTGGTTTCGGATTGCATTTGCCCACCGAACCTCTCATGTTCGGGCTAATGCTTGTTTTCCTTGTTCGGGTATTCTACGATGGATACTTTGATTCAAGGGTAATGAGGCACCCGTTAACACTTGCTGTAGGGGTGAACCTTGCGTGGATTCTTGTTACATCCGTAACAAGTTTAGAACCGCTTGTTTCTGTGAAGTTTTTCTTGTCTCGAACCTGGTTTGTGGTAGGCTTCTTCTTCATTGCCACGCAGGTGTTTCGCGACCCCAACAACATCAGAAGGTTTTTGTGGATGTACATCGTCCCGCTGACGTTGGTAGCATTGTATACAATTGCGGTTCATTCGACACACAACTTTGATCAGAAGCCGGCTCACTGGGTCATGCAGCCTTTTTTCAAAGACCACACAAGCTACGGGGCTATTCTAGCCATGTTTTATCCGATAACCTGGGCCTATTTGTGGAGCAAGAACCTGAGCATCAATACCAAAATTGTCATTGGTGTAATTCTGGCAATTTTAGGATTAGCCATCGTGCTGTCTTATACACGCGCAGCATGGGTGAGTCTGGCAGGTGTATTTGTGCTGTATTTTGTTGTCCAGTTTAGAGTAAAATGGTGGATCGTGGCCATGGTAGCGGCCATGAGTGTTGGCGGGTACTTTGCTTTTGAAGAGCGCATTATGATGAAGCTGGAAAAGAACCGACAGGATTCTTCTGATGACCTGGCCGAGCACGTCAATTCAATTTCTAATGTAGCCACAGATGCCAGCAACCTGGAACGGATAAACCGATGGAGTGCAGCGCTCAGGATGTTTGAAGAGAGACCCATTTTCGGGTTTGGTCCAGGTACATACAAGTTCTACTACGCCCCTTATCAGCACTCTTCGCAGTTAACCATTATCAGTACAAACTTCGGAAACCTCGGAAACGCTCATAGTGAGTACTTCGGGCCATTGGCCGAAACGGGAATTTTAGGCCTTGTCACCCTGCTCGTGATTGTAGTCATATCTATTTACAAGTTCATAGTCGTTTACTACGATACCAAATCGTTGGAAATGCGGATTATTCTGATGGGGACCTTCCTCGGTTATATCACGTATATCGTACACGGTACACTGAATAACTACCTCGATCTGGATAAAGCCAATGTTCCTTTTTGGGGTTTTCTAGCCATTTTGGTGGCTATAGAGTTGTATCACAAAGATGCGTCAGAAGAAGCGACAGCTTATTAATGCAATGTCGTCTTCAAACGGAGCTTGCCCCTTATAGTCGTGCAGCTCTTTGATGATCACTTCGTTTAGGTCTTTCATGGAAGAGAACGACCTTGAACAAACAATTTCGGTCAGTCCTTTTTCATTAAACTGCTCACCCATCACATTCTCCACCTCGCTCAGTCCATCGGTAAAACATACCAGAATAGCGTCTTTCTTCACCTTGATCTTTCCGACATTGATGCTTGGTATCTCTTCAAACATACCAAGGCCCACACAACCCGATCTTAACTCAAGTCCATATCCGTTTTCGATCATAATGGGAGGAGGGTGAGCCGCATTAATATACTCGAGCCAATGTGTTTTCTTGTTGTATTTAGCCACAAACAATGTGACAAATCGATCGCCCTTTGCTGTGTTCCACATGCGCTCGTTAAGCCTCAGAAGAAGAGAGGTTAAATCAGAATCAACCGATAAGAAGGCTCGGAGGTTTGCCTGAAAATTAGCCATGAGGAGTGCTGCAGACATTCCTTTTCCGGAAATATCTGCGAGGCAGAAAATGGTTTCGTTTTCAGATATTTTAATCACATCGTACAGGTCGCCACCCACCTCACTGTGAGGCTGGTAGTGTGAGGCAATCTGAAGCTCACTGTCATCTGGCAAAATATCTGGGAGTAGTGTCTCCTGAATTTCTCTTGCCATGGCCAATTGCTTCTGAAAGTGCTCTCGCTCGATGCTTTCTTTCACTAGCCTTTTGTTCTCCACAGCAACCACAATGATGTTGGCTAGTGTCTGAATAAAAGAGAGGTGTTTTACGATAGGACTTATTTTCAGTTCGTCCTCATCCAAATCGCCCAACATAACATAGGCGATCTTCTTAGATCGGTGAAACACTGGTATTACCACATCGAATTGGGAGTCGCCTTTGAGGCGAGAAGTGTCTAAAACAGTAATGTCTGATACCGCTGATAGTTCCTTCTCTACATCGAGCTGTATTTCGGTTTGGTTAGCACCGTAGTGCAGTACGCACGGCCAGGCCTCATCCTGATTAATGAAAACGATGGCTTTGCCAATGTTGAGCCCAACCTTGAGTACACCTTGAAACAGAGAGAATAGTTCTCCTTCTGGAAGATTGTTATTGATGGCCTTGGTAATATCAAGCAGCGTGTTGAGCTTAAACTCACCAGCTTTAAGTCTGCTTACTTTTTTTACCGTTGCCATAATTCCTCAATACTCTGTGACCAAAGTATGAAAAATGAGGCTATTTCTGCTTGGATAGGTTGGCGACTGTAAACAGTTCGCGCATTTTCGTTTTAGCATCTTTTGCCGGTGATCCGAAGTATGCCTGGCCGCCAGTTAGTGATTTAGCTACCCCAGATTGGGCATATACTTCCACCTTGTCATCCAAAACCACATTCGGAGAAACTCCAACCTGACCCCATAGTTTCACCTCATCTCCGATTTTCACACATCCGGCAATACCTACTTGAGCAGCAATTAAGCAGCAAGCGCCAATCTGCGTATCGTGACCAACGTGAACCTGGTTGTCGATTTTTGTCATTTTGCCAATGGATGTAGCTCCACTAACACCTCGATCTATGGTGCATGCAGCTCCTATTTCAACATCATCTGCGATTTCAACGGAGCCAACGGATCTCAGCTTTTCAAAAGAACCTACCCGGGCTTTGTAATAGAAACCATCTCCTCCGATAACCGAGTTGGCATGGATGGTTACTCGATCGCCTACGGTGCAGTTGTCATAAATAACTACTCCGGCTTCGATGTGGCAATCTTTTCCAATCACACAGTTCTTTCCAATGGAAGCACTAGGGTGAACATAAGAGCCAAACCCAATTTTTGCAGGTACTTGTTCGAACTGCCACTGAAAGTGCTTGGACAGTGTATTAAAGGCTGTGAACGGTTCATCCACCACAATTAACCCCTTTTCATCAGGACAGGGAACTTCTTTGTTTATAAGGATGACAGATGCTGCGGATTGCAGCGTCTTGTCGTAGTACTTTGGATGATCGACAAACGCAATGTCTCCCGGTTCAACTACGTGTATTTCGTTAATTCCAGTTGCTTCTACAGAGGAATCTCCAAAAAACTCAGCATTGATAATACCGGCAATTTCTTCCAGTGAATATGCCCGCGTTAGTTTCAATCTACTTTACGCGTTCAGAGTAAGACCCATCCCGGGTGTCAACCTTAATTCGGTCTCCTTCGTTGATAAACAGAGGCACTCTAATTTCAGCACCCGTTTCAAGCGTGGCTGGTTTTGTAGAATTGGTAGCCGTATCGCCTTTTACGCCTGGCTCTGTATAGGTAATCTCAAGCTCAACTCGAGCTGGAAGGTCACAGAATAGAGCTCGTTCTTCTTCTGCATGAAACACGATTTCACACATCTGGCCGTCCTTTAAGAACTGATAGCCGTTTATCAATGCCTCCTGAAGGAAGATTTGCTCGAAAGTTTCAGTATGCATGAAGTGATAACCCTGATCGTCTTTGTACAAGAACTGATAGGTTCTTCGCTCAATTCTTACTTCATCCACCTTCGTGCCTGAAGGAAAAGTATTGTCAAGTACTTTACCCGTGTTGATGCTTTTAAGTTTTGTTCGAACAAAAGCAGGCCCTTTACCCGGTTTAACGTGTAGAAATTCAATGATCTGGTAGAGGTCATTGTTGAAAGCGATGGTCATGCCATTTTTGAAATCTGCTGTAGAAGCCATATTGAATATTTAGGAGCTCAAAAATAGCAGTCTATTTGGCATTTGCCAGTTTGATTTATTCGCACAGATTTTACGCTTTTCGACACGTTTCTTAAGACCTAGTTCTATATTTAGCGTGATGAAAAAACTGCTTCTGTGTGTATGCGCCCTTTTGGTTGCTCAGTTAGGTCTAGCGCAAACGGGTATTGGTGCAGGAGCAAAGTCAGTAGCACTCGGTGGTGCTTCCACTGTGTTGTCTGATGTGTGGTCTGTGTCGAGCAATCCTGGTGCACTCGGTAAACTGGAGGGTTATGGAGTAGGGGTGGCCTATCAAAACCAGTTCTTCTTACCTCAGATGAGTGCTAAAGGTGTTTCTGTTGGTATTCCGATAGGAACGGGAACAATCGGTGTTTCTACTCACTCTTATGGGTATAAATCCTTTAGTCAAAATAGAGTAGGCCTGGCTTATGCTCAGCAATTCTCAGAGTACTTTTCACTGGGCGTGCAGTTCAATTATTTTGATGTAAACATTGGCGATGTTTATGGACGTTCGGGCAACCTGGTAGCAGATGTGGGGCTATTGGTGACGCCATCTGAAAACATTCGGCTAGGGGTTCATCTGTTTAACCCAACCAGAGCACGATTAGCAGCCTTTGACGATGAACGGTTTCCATCAGCACTGCGAGTGGGCGGCATGTATGTGTTTTCAGATAAAGTCTCGCTTCTCGGAGAAGTAGAAAAATCTATTGACTTGCCGGCTGCTATAAAGGGGGGAGTAGAGTATAAACCCCTGAGTGCATTTGCGGTGAGGCTCGGGTTTAATTCACTTCACGCAGACCTTTCACTCGGTGTGGGAGTATTACATAAAGGCATAACCATTGATATAGCAAGCACCTGGAACCCAACATTGGGATCTGGCGGATGTGTATCGTTGGGATATCAATTTGGGCAACGAAAGCGAGATGAAACGGCTCCTTAGTCTTGCGCTCTCCTTGATGTTGTTTCTCTCTGTTTTTGGGCAGAGAGTTGATGATGCACGCCAGTCGAGTTTTGATCAGGTTATCGAGATGGTCTCGGAAAACCTGGAAGCGGAGGAGCTTGATTTTACTACGTTTCTGGAAGACCTGAACGACTTGTACGATCATCCTATTAACCTCAATAGGGCTAGGCGTGAAGACTTGCGAAAGCTTCGGTTTTTATCGGAGTTTCAGATTGAAGCACTTATCCAGCATCGAGCCTCAACTGGTAACATTTTGTCCTTATATGAACTTCAGGGAATCGAGGGATTTGACTTGTACACCATTGAAGGGTTGGTACCATTTGTGAAAGTTTCAGGATCACTCGAGACACACCAGATTTCGTGGAATGAATTGAAACGTGAAGGCTCGCACACGGCCTTTGTTCGCTATCAACAAATCGTGGAGCCCATGGAAGGGTTTCTTCCCATTGAGGATTCTGTGTTACAGGAGAACCCAAACCGAAGGTACGTGGGCAGTAAGCCCCGCGTCTATGCCCGATACAGATATCGATACCTCGATAACATAAGCTTTGGAGTTACCATGGAGAAAGACGCGGGAGAGGAGTTTTTCGGAAGCACTCAACCCAAAGGCTTTGATTACTACTCAGCTCATTTCTACATCGGCAATAGAGGTATTTTAAAGCAGGCTATTATTGGAGACTACCAGGCCCAGTTTGGTCAGGGGCTTACGTTTTGGACCGGTTTGGCCTTTGGTAAATCATTAGAATTGGGGTCAGTCAAGCGAAATGCGAGGGAAATCACTCCATATACCTCGGCTGACGAGAACAACTTCATGAGAGGAGCTGCTGCCACGCTTGAGTTCGGACCGGTTCAGGTCACCTCCTTTTTTAGCTATAAGAATGTCGATGCCAATATATCTGCCCTTGACACAAATGACATTGAAATCAGAGCGACCGAATTTTCCTCGTTTCAGTCAAGTGGCATTCACGGTACACGCGCTCAACTTGAAGACAAAGACGCCATTTCAGAAATGAATACCGGGGCTCATGTTCGTTTTATACAAGACAATATTCAGATAGGTATGACCGGGGTGTATACCAAGTATGGAGCTGAACAAGGCGTTAACACCTCGCTGTATCGTCAGTTTGAACCGGTGAGCAATGAGTTCCTCGTTTTTGGGTTTGATTACCAATTCAACTACCGCAACCTGTTAGGGTTTGGTGAATCCTCGCTGCGATATGATGGTGCCAATGCCTGGTTGAATGGCGCTATTCTGAGTTTAAATCGTTCGCTTGATTTATCGCTGCTTCACCGAGATTTTTCACCGTCCTATTTTTCACCGCGTAGCAATGCGTTTGGAGAAGGGAGCCGTGCCACAAACGAGAAAGGTCTGTTCTTTGGAATGGATGCCAAGTTCGGACTGAGGTGGCGTTTGAAGGCGTATTACGACTTGTTTCAATTTGATTGGCTGAGATATCAGGTTGACGCACCTTCGACCGGAAAAGAGTTATCGACACAATTAGAGTATAAGCCATCAAGGAGAACACAGTTTTATGTGAGATACCGCATTGAAGACAAAGCCCGAAATACAACTCTTCCAGAAAAGAATACGACTCAAATAGGTGTTCGTTCACGCCAATGGTTTCGGCTCAATTCGCAGTTTACGCTCAATAAGACCCTGAGTTTTAGAAACAGACTGGAAGTGGTTCTGGTTGATCAACCAAATGGCGAAAACGAGCGGGGCTGGATGATGTATCAGGATGTGGTTTGGAAACCCATGTGGCCAGCCAAGTATCAGGTCAAAGTGCGGTATGCCATTTTTGATACAGATAGCTATGATAGTCGAATCTATGCTTACGAGCACGATGTGCTTTATTCCTTTTCTATCCCGGCATATTATTATCGGGGTTCACGCGCATACCTCATTCTGGGATATGACCTGACAAAGTGGAGTGATTTGACATTGAGATTGTCGCAAACATATTTCGCCAACAGAGATGTAGTGGGGTCAGGACTAAACGAAATTGATGGTTCTACAAGGACAGAAATAAAGCTTCAATACCGGCTTAAATTCTGACTTAATTCACTGGTTGGTTTGCTTCCGATTGCGTATTTCTGCAATACATGATTTCGTCAAATAAGCATTTTGTTTCTGGCCGTTTAAAGTTTGAGTCACAGGACTATGAAGGAGCCTTGGTAGATTACACAGAGGCGATTCGAGAAGAAGAAAATCCTTCCATTTATAGCGAGAGAGCCGTAGTTTACTTTTACCTGAAGCGGATGAAAGAAAGCTTGGCTGACATGAATTATGCCCAGTCCATTGATCCTGATAACCCTTATCGGTATTCAAGCCGAGCCTACATCAAAGATGCCATGGGTGATACGGCAGGAGCTATCGAGGACTATGAGATCGCTATTAAGCTAGACCCTGAAGACAGTGTGGCTTACAATAACCTTGGGCTTTTACAGGAGAAGCTTGGGTATAAGAAAATGGCAAAAGAACACTTCAAAAAAGCCGATGAGCTCGCAGAGGTTGATCAGTTGCTTAACCGAATTCAGGAGAAAGCAGAGGAGGAAGAAAAGTCCGAGCAGAATGCTGAAGTGGTGCCTGACATTTCAGATTCTGAAGACGTTGATGAGCCCGAGAACCTGCGAACACTTTTAAAGCGGACGTTTACAACCCGAGATGGGTTTAAGGACTATCTGAAATTTATTAGAAATGGGTTCAAGCGATAATGAAACTCCGTTTCTAACGCGCCTCGCCAAAGAGTTGAATCAGGCAGAGCAGGCTACGCTTGTTCTGTTGCCAAACAAGCGGTCTCTATCTGTTTTGCAAACTTCGGTGGGAGAAAGTGAATTCATCTCTTACCTTACTATCGATCAGGTAATGGAAAGCCTTTCTGGTTGGAAGTTGTTGAATTCGGAAGAGCTGCTGGTGGTGTTTTATCGCGTGTATTTGACGTGTGAGAAGAAGCCGCAGTCTTTTGAGCAGTTTTCTTCTTGGGCTCCTACTTTCTTAAAGGACATCAACGATGTGGACTTGTGTCTTGCGGATGTGAAGCGTTTGTTTCGGCATATCGAGGAGTATCACAGTGTGGGGCAGGGTGTGTATGAAGAGGTAGGACCTATTCAAAAAAGCTTTGTGTCATTCTGGGAGCGCCTGCCAAAGTATTACGAGGCTTTTACCCAAGAATTGTCGAATATTCAAATGGCGTATAGGGGTGCTATTTACCGTAAAGCAGCTGACATGGCTGCTGCAAACTCACAAGAAGTATCAGATGCCCTGGAAGCTCCTGTGGTCTACTGGGTTGGCATTGTACCTGGAAACCCAAGCGAGCATGTACTTATTAGTTGGTTAGAACAGAATAGAGAGCTGCACTTAATGGCCGATGTGGATCAATACTACCTTTCCGATCCAATACACGAGGCTGGGGCACTTTTTCGCTCTTTCCCCAATTACAAGGAAATGTCCTGGTCTGTCGATGCACTGTCTACTTTAGAAAAGGACGTTTCTGTGTGGCCGGTTCCAGGGAAAATGGAACAGGTTGTCAGATTAAAATCGCTTCTCGATAAGGTGCCGGACAGGTGGAATAAAAGCGTAGTTGTTTTAGCCGATCCCAGCCTTTTGATTCCTTTTTTGGAAGTGTTTAGGTCTCAACAAGACAAGATCAATGTGACACTTGGTTACCCATTGAGAAACACAGCCGTGCATCGCTTTGTAATGGTTTGGTTTCAACTGCATGTGTCGCGTATAGAACGCAGTGGTGATGTGCTTTTTTACCACAAGCATCTCTCAGAGTTTTTGGAGAACGACATGGTCAAGCAGGAACTAAGCGGAGTGTGTGATTGGGGCATGCTGCAAAAAGATGTAGCAAGCGGGAACCATCGCTTTGTTTCGGCCAGTTGGTTGAAAGAAAGGTTGCAGGATGACCTGTTTACAGCCAGCTTATACGAGTTGTATTTTCAATGGCCCAACAACTTATCAGAAGTCTTTCAACGTGTTGATACCGTTCTTAAAAACAGGCAGGCAGATAAAACGATACGATCTAACAGGCTTGAGCGCAAAGCCGTGTCTGTGTACCGGGAGAAACTGGAGTTGCTGGTTTCGCAATTCAACGAGGTATTACCTGAATTTGATATCAAAACCATCAGACGTTTCATTCATCAGCAAATTGGTTTTAGTACGGTTCACATATCAGAGCCCGAAACAAAGGCGCTTCAGGTGATGGAAATGCTGGAAACGAGAATGCTGGATTTCGAAGATGTGTATGTGCTCGGTGCGTCAGATGATATGCTTCCCGGTAAGGTGAAGGCTCAAACATTCATTCCTTTCATTCATCGTCTCGACTTTGAATTGCCAACATACCGTGATACGGAAGCGTTGGTCTCATATCATTTTTATCGACTGATACAGCGCGCACGAAACGTTCACATGCTATACAATTCTTCAGCTGAATATTTAAGCGGGGGCGAGCCTTCTAGGTTTGTTCTTCAGATGCAGTATGAGCTCGCCACAAAGAATCAAAATCTTCGGTTTGACGAACACGCCTACCGGGTAGACCTGAAAGCCAGGGATCAAAGACATCTCGACATTCCCAAGCACGATGATGTGATGGATTCGTTGAGAAATTATGTGGGACATAAGCTTTCAGCTTCTGCCATCAACAAATACATCAATAGCCCACTTGAGTTTTACTTCTTCTATGTGCTGGGTTTAAGAGAGCAAAACGAAGTTGATGAGATCATGAAACCTTCGACCTTTGGTAGTGCTGTACACGCGGGTATTGAACGTGTTTACAAACCCTTTGAAGGCAAGCTTGTAGATGTAGATGTGCTGAAAAAGCAGATTAGCACAGCCGAGGAATACGTGTACGAAGAATTTCTGAAGGAATACCGTCCCAAAGATCTAGAACAGGGTCAAAACCTTATCTACGTTCAGGTAGCTAAGCGGTATGTGCGCTCCTTTATTGAGTTTGATTTGGCAGATATGGCGCAGCACGGACCCGTCAAGATTGTGGCCATGGAACAGCATTTACGCTACTCGACCACAATTGGCGGAGAGAGAGTGGTTTTTACGGGGTTTGCCGACCGGGTAGACGAGCGCCATGGCCGACTAAGAATTATTGATTTTAAGACGGGAAAGGTGAGTGCCAATCAACTGCACTTTATGCCAGAAAAGGCATTCATTGACACCAAGCAGAAGTATGCCATTCAACTGGCTCTCTACAAATGGATATACTGCCGGGCCTATCAGAAAAACAGTGAAAATGTCGACTGCATGATTTATTCCTTCAGAAATGCCAAGAACGGATGGCTTTCCATGCAGGAAACCAGTGATGACCTGTTGCAGATGGTAGATGAATTCTTAGCGAAATTGGTGGCTGATATGTTTGATACATCGAAGCCATTTACGCACATGGCCCATTCAGAGTACACTACATTTTAACCTCGAGTGTACCGCTTAGCAAAGTACCTCCAACAAAGCTTACCACAAACAGATACTGATCGTTGATCAATCCGATTTTTGGAATGGCCAACTCTGTGCCGTATAGGAGTTGCACAGAATGCACCTTTCTCCCTTCCGAGTTAATTAGGTCCAACGTAGCCGGTAGCAAATCATTTCCAAAAATTCTGAATAGAATATGCCGTTGGTTTTGGACGTACTCGACTCTTACAATATGTTCTGGCTTGCGAAGCATGTGTATAAGGGAGACGCATGCTTTCGAAAATAAGTTGGGTGTTAAGAGGCGTTAACGGGTTGGCTTACGAAACGGTATCCCACACCACGTATGCTGTGGAAGTGTTTTGGAGTCTTCTGATCAGTCTCAAAATACTTTCGAAAATTCAAGATGAAATTGTCAATGGTTCGTGTACTTGGATACACATCCACCCCCCAAATCAGATCGAGCATTTCTTCTCGACTCACTGTTTCTCCATCGCGTTCGATCAACAAGCGCAGCATCATCACTTCCTTCTTTCCGAGTTCAATCTTTTCTCCCTGGTAGTTTGTAGCCATATGGGCATCAAACTCAATGGTGTTTCCCTCAAATGAGAACGAAGAAAGACCCACCCGGTTATTGCCATTTGAGCGTTCCAACAGGCGCTGCACCCGCAACAGCAATTCTTCGAGATCAAATGGTTTTATGAGATAATCATCTCCTCCAATTTTCAATCCCATAACCCGGTCCTGGGCAGAGTTTTTGGCGGTAAGAAAAAGTATAGGCACTTTTCTGTTTTCCAGGCGAATCGAACGGCAAACTGAAAAGCCATCCATTTGGGGTAGCATGACGTCCAGTAGAATCAGGTCAAACGGACCCTCATGAAAAACATCCAGAGCCTTTTTTCCATCGTTAGCCGTAGCCACTTCATATCCTTCTAACTCGAGATTGAGCTTTACGACTTCCATCAGACGTTCTTCATCTTCTACTAAAAGGATGCGTTTTTTCACGTTGCAAAGCTACGCGGTTCATTTCAATTAGCCCTGGTTACATGCCTAACTATTGCCATGTTGTTTTAACTTTTTAGTCAGATCTCGTTAAGGCCTTTTTGTACTTTTGCCGACCTATTTAAAACCATGATTAGAACCTTATCAACTGCCCTTTTTGTGCTCGTTACTATGGTATGCGCAGCACAGCAATATTCCTTTAAAGTTAAGCCTACCGGTTACACCACGGGAAGTTCCGCAACAGACATCGTAGAGTTAGCTAATGGCAATTCTCTCACCATGATTAGAAATGGTGGAGACTACGCTGCTGTTGAGATTGCTCCTTCAGGTGAAGTGGTACAGACCATGGATTTTGGTGGTAACTCAAACAACTACATGGGTGGCTTGGCACCTATGGCGAATGGGTGGTTTTTGCAGTATGGATATACCGGGTACACGAAGCGAGGAGGGTTTGTTATGCGCGACTCCGCTGGAACAGTGAAAAAGGATACGTTTCTTCGAGAAAGTTCATGGTCAGGAGCGTTGCTCTATATCAATGAAGCTGTGGTAGATAATAACAACAATACCTACTTCGTAGGGCATGTGTATGACATCTATAGTGGTGGTGTTAGCTTTTACTCCTGGAGGATTCCTGTTGTCGGGAAGCTCAACAGTGAGCAGGCCATGGTTTGGGTAAAGACCTTTTCATCGCACACAAGTAGCAACAAGCGAAAGGGTAACGCAAACAGCATAACATTTGATGCGGATAGTAACCTGTTGGTGCTCGGAGCACATTCGTTCTCAAATAGCTCGAGTACAGCAAGAGATTACCTGGCCAAGTTCAATCCAAACGGAACCACTATTTGGTCACGACAGCGATCTTCAGGAAGTGGAAGTGGAACTGGCTCACCGTATAAGGTGTGTACAGACAGCGATGGAAATATTTATACAGCCAAGTCGGTTTCAGGAGGTGTGACCATCGAAAAATTTAGATCAGGGGGCACTTTTGTTTGGTCTCGAAAAGTCGATCACGCAACCAATTCGCTAAGTACAACCGATATGTCAGTCAGCGCAGATGGGGATATTTACCTCTGCGGAACGTTAAACACATCACTCGCAACGGGTGTGGTAATGCACCTTGATTCCAGTGGAGCCATGCAAACAGCCTCATCAATTGAGTTAAGCGCCAGTTATGGTTCATATATGACCACGATCGAAGTGGTGAACGACAATTATGTCATGTACAGTGCAAGTGTGAATGGTGCGGTGCATGTGTTTCGGGCCGATTCTACCGGTTTCTCGAGCTGTGAAGCGGATACACTCTCATTAAACGTAGACACACTTGGTAGTTCGTGGACCAGCGGGGTCAACCTCTCAGGAAAATCTCTGACGAATTACCAGATGAGTTTCAACAATAATTCGAGTATATCTACAAATGTTGACACCTCTTGCTACATAGCTCCTCCGTGTGATGTTGTTCCTTCTATGTCGGTTTCAGATACATCACTTTGTCCGGACGAGTGGGTGACACTTTCCAATACATCCTCTGGCACGGGGGTTAATAGTGTTTGGTTTATTGACACTGCGCTAGCTTCAAATAACAATTCGTTTGATACGCTTCTTCCTAGTGGATCATATGATATCACACTCTACATAGATGGAGCTTATTGTGATGATACTTTAACTCAAACGTTGGTAGTAAATGATGTCTACGAAGACAGCGCCATTGTTGAACTCTGTGTGGGAGATTCCTTTCAAACCAACGGAACGTTCATTTACTCAGACTCAATTGTTGTAGATACGCTATCGACCACTTTCGGGTGCGATTCTGTCGTCACGTCTTTCGTAAGCTTTTTACAATCTTATACCGTGCTTTACGATACCATATGCTCCAACGAAACGCTGTCGTTTGGTGGTTCGATGTTAACGGCCTCAGGAATGTACTTAGACACAGTGGCCGGTTATCTGAGTTGCGATTCTATTCTGGAGTTAAACCTGGAAGTGCTATCAACGAGCTCGTTCTCGTTTTCAGATACCATTTGCCAGGGACAGAGCTACTCGTTTGGTGGAAGCACATTTTCAATGTCGGGTCAGTACTTCGATACGTTGAGTAATAGCATTGGATGTGACTCGGTAGTGGATGTAACACTGGTGGTGTTGGCCACAGGAGCATCGAGTATGAGCCAGTCTATTTGTGCCGGGGAAAGCTTTTTGTTTGGAGGTAATTCTTACTCAACAGCGGGTCAGTATTACGACACGCTCGTAGCCAATAACGGTTGTGACTCTATTGTTACACTTAATTTGAGCGTATTACCCGTTCCTACATATCAGTATAGCGAGAGTGTATGTGATGGAGACTCAGTGTTGTTTGGAGGAGCATATGTATATGCTTCAGGAAACTACGTAGATACGCTAACAGCTGCCAATGGGTGTGATTCTATTGTCACGCTTACGTTGGAAGTGCTTAATCATTCTACCACTCCTTTAAGTGCTACCATATGCGAGGGCGATACCATGTTCTTCAATGGACAGCAGCTTACCACGGCCGGAGTTTATGACTATATCACTGGCTCTGCCAATGGATGCGATTCCATTGTTACACTGACCTTATCAGTTCAGGAATCGGTATCAGGTTCATCTGTGGAGGTGATTTGCCAGGGAGGTTCTTATCTGTTTAACGGCCAGCAATTGACTCAAGAAGGACAGTACACGGGTGTTTTTACCTCTTCAGCTGGGTGTGACTCCACACATACGCTAACTATTCAGTTTTCTGATATAGAGGCCAAAGTCGGGATATATCTCGATACCCTAAAATCGATCTTCGAAGCTGAGGTTTATGAGTGGATTCGATGTTCTGATAACAGTCTGACGGGCATTTATTCAAGTTATTTTGTGCCGGGAGATCAGGAACTTTATGCGCTGGTGGCATATGATGAAAATGGATGCTCAGACACGAGTGCATGCTTTAAAGCGGCTCCTACTGGAATAGCAAACGAGCATACAAGCAATATTCATTTCTTTCCTAATCCGGTTAAACAGTCTGGAGTGCTGTTCGTAAACGGGCTCGCAAATGGAACGCGAGTTTCCTGGTTTGACACCAGCGGTCGTTTGATTTTGAGCGATGTGGTGCGCAACGAGCAAATCAATGCACCTGCAGTCAGGGGAGTGTATTTTGTGCAAGCAGTCTCTGGAATAGACACTGGTTATCTGAGGGTGTTTGTAGAATGACGCACTAAGTGCTCATTTCGCTGTGTACATTTGAAGCATGCGTTCACTCTTCATAGCATGTGTGATGGTGTTGCCTTTCTGGGGACACAGTCAGGACGCATGTGGAATGCAAATGGCTACCGAGTATGCTTTGAAGCATGAAGCAGGCTTTGCCGAAGGGTTTGATCAAATCGAATCGCAGATAGCAGAGTTTGATCTGAATCAGTTCCCCAGCACTCGTGATGGGTTTAAGGAAATTACCATTCCGATAGTAGTGCATGTCTTATATAGACTTGAAGAACACAATATCAGCTATGAGCAGATTGCCAGCCAAATAGATGTACTCAATCGCGATTTCAATTTATTGAACGCAGACCAGGCCAAAATTCCGGATGTGTTTAGGTCGGTAGCCGGTAAGGCTAAGTTTACGTTTAAACTGGCTAATACAGACCCGTATGGCAATTTTACCACGGGTGTTACACGTACTAAAACTGATGTAGAGTACATAGCCGATGAAATGAACTACCACAAGTCTTCGCAGGGTGGTAAAACCCCGTGGAATCAGGCATTGTATCTAAATATTTGGGTGTGCGAGATAAAAGGAGGTACACTGGGTTGGTCAATTTTGCCAGGTTCCAATATCAGCGAGCGAGATGGTATAGTCATGAGTCCCAGAGCTTTTGGAACCATGGGTACGGCTATAGAGCCGTATAATGGAGGGAGAACGCTAGTGCACGAAATGGGACACTATTTTGGCTTGCGGCATTTATGGGGATCAGATGATGAAGCCTGTGGTTTTACAGATTACATGAGTGACACACCTGAGCAGCGGTCCGAAAATTTTGGGTGCAAGGAGTTTCCACATTACTCGTGTGACGGAGAACCCAATGGAGACATGTTCATGAATTACATGGACTACGGAAACGATACCTGCATGCTGTTCTTTACAGAGCGTCAGGTTGCGTACATGCAACTGATTGTAAAAACCGTTCGAAGGGCGTTGTTTTACTCGCAAGGTGTGACTGGAGTCAATGATCATTTGCCTTCAGAGATTAAACTGTATCCCAACCCCGTCCTTGATCAATTACACGTAGAGCTTGAGACAAGAGAAGAAATTCGAATCTACAATGCCTTGGGAGCACTGGTTTACGTAGGGTCAGATCAGTCTTTAATCCAACAGGTAGACGTGTCAGATTGGTCTTCAGGAGTGTATTACGTTCATGCAGGCGAACATGTAGAAAAATTGATTGTTGGTAAATGACCAAGGAGATAAGGAACAGGATCGTTTATTCATTACCAGGGGAGAAAGAGTTTCGTCAGATCACAGAAGGTGATGTTTCTGATTCAGCCAAAGAAGTGATTGTTCAGCCATTTGCTACCGATCAGAAGGCCATAAGATTTGAAGGAAGTAGTGAAGTTGTTTCTTCGGAGTCAGTGTCTTTTGAACTGTACGAAGCCGAACCTTCTTTTCAATACAACAAGGAGCAGTACAAGCAATTGGTGAAGGAAGCTTCACGTGAAAGCCATGAAGGAAAGATTGTGGTCAGCCGTATTCGGGATTTTAAGTTTGATTTCATGGATTTAGGAAGCTCTTTGATGAGGCTTCGGCAAGCTTTTCCAAATGCCTTTGTGTATGCCATGCAGCTCGTAGATGCTGGAACATGGGTTGGAGCTACACCCGAGATTTTGGTTCGCGGAAACCGCAGTAATTATCAATCTGTGGCTCTGGCTGGAACCGTATGGGATGATCGACAGTTTGGTGTAAAAGAGACAGAAGAGCAAGCGCTGGTGATGAATGATATTTCCGATAAGCTTGAAGGTGAGCAATTCGAGATTCGGTCCCCTAAGGAAATGGGCTATGGGCCGATTCGGCACCTAAAATCGGATGTGCATATTAAGAGCGGACTTTCAGGATTAGAGTTGGCCAGAAAACTACACCCCACTTCAGCCATTGCTGGCCTTCCAATGAAGAGTGCATTGCAGTTTATTCAGGATAACGAAGTACATAACCGTGAGCTGTATACAGGTTACCTTGGGCTAACTGAGAAGGACGGAGAGACAAATCTGTTTGTGAACTTAAGGTGTATGCAGTTATTTCGCGGCACCTTGCGGTTTTATGTAGGTGGCGGTGTCAACGCTCGCTCTGAAGCCGATGTTGAGTGGGAAGAGACAGAGAGGAAAATGAATGCTGTGTTGGCCGAAATTGATATGAAGTGAGTCAGGTTTCTAAGAATAAAACAGTGCAGAGTATTGTGGAACTTGCCTCATTGCACGGTGTGCAAGATGTGCTGTTGTCTCCTGGAAGCCGGAATGCTCCGCTCATAATCTCCTTTGATGCTTCGGATTCGTTTCGCTGTTTAAGTGTGCTCGATGAGCGCTCGGCAGGTTTCATAGCTCTTGGTATGGCTCAGCAGACGCGCAAGCCAGTCATATTGTGCTGCACAAGCGGATCAGCTGTTCTTAATTATGCCCCTGCGCTTGCTGAAGCCTATTACCAGCGTGTACCGTTGGTTGTTATTACTACAGACAGGCCACCACAATGGATTGATCAGGGAGAAGGTCAAACCATAAGGCAAGTGGGTGCACTAGATGCGGTGGTTGAAAAGTGCTTTGCCCTCGAGCTTGACTCGGATGACACGCTGACCCAAAATCAACAGAAAATCGATGCTGCATTCGCGCTGGCAGTAGAGAGTTCCCGGCCAGTTCAAATCAATGTTCCATTAGATGAACCACTGTACGATTTCGAAGACGGGCTGCCTCTTGGGCTGAGTATAGCGCCCAATTCACCAGACCAATCAGAACTATCAGTGACCGAAATGGATGACTACGAAACCATGTGGAATGGTGCCAGTCGCATTTTGATTTTGGTTACACAACACAACCAACCTGAAGAAATTCGGGAATCATTGGCAAGGCTATCCAAAGACCCACGTGTCGTCATCGTTACGGAGACCAACGCCAACCTCTATCAGATGGACTATGTTTCGTGCATTGATAGGACGCTTGCAGCTTTTCAAAACCATGATGCTGAGCAAGATTATATACCCGACCTTCTCATCACGCTTGGGCATAATATTATCAGTAAGAAGTTTCGCGCTTTCATTCGAAAGCATGGCGACAGCGTATTGCATCACTGGCAGTTTGGGCGTGAACAAGAGGATACTTTTTTGACTCTTACCCATCACATTTCGGTTTCAGCCAATAGGGTTTTATCTCGCCTTTCGGTGAAGGATGGCTTGGAGCTAAAGCCATTTGGCGCGCTGTGGAAATCAGCTTTTTTTAGGAATGAGCAGGGGCACCAAGCGTTCTTGTCTTCCGCTCCATATTCTGACCTCAAAGTGTTTGAGTCTATTTTGGATTTAGTGCCTCCTGGTGCCGTATTTCAGATGGGTAACTCAAGTGTGGTCAGGTATGTGCAGCTATTTAACCAGATTAGAGACATTAGCTACTTTGGCAATCGCGGTGTCAGTGGAATCGAGGGCTGTACTTCAACAGCAGTTGGTTCAGCCCTTGCCAATAAGTCTATGCACTTATTTGTAAGTGGTGATCAGGCTTTTCGTTATGATTCGAATGCACTGGCCTTGGTAAAGGAAGTTCCCAATCTCAAGATAATTGTGGTCAATAACGGAGGAGGAAACATTTTTAGGATTATTCCTGGGCCAACAAATCATCGATCCTCAGATGCCTTCATCGAAAAGAAAGACAATTCCACAATGGAGCGTTGGGCTGCGGCTTCAGGTGTAGTTTACCTTAGTGCGTCTTCGCTCGAAGAATTCGAAGAAGCCGCTGTATCTCTTTTTGCTACGACTGAGTGCACCATGTTAGAGGTATTTACTCCAAGTGAGGTAAGCCCAGAGGTGTTGGCCAATTACTTCAATTTCTTAAGTCCGTAATCCAGGCTTTTCAATTTGATACGCATCGTGTACTTTAGTGGTGCTATTTTACCCGTTTGTGAATTACCGAAGACAGTTTCAATACAATAAGGAAATCATTGGTGAGTACATTGATTTGCATGCCTCCAATCCTGGCGTTTCAGCCGATGTAGACAAGTGGTTGAGTCATATACTCAACGCATTTGAAATTTGGATCAGCAGAGTTGAAGAACGTCAAGCAGAATGTGGAGTGTGGGATTTACACAGTGCTGATAAGATGCATGAAATGAATGCGCTTTGTCATTCCAAAATCATGGAATTACTTGAGTCGGGTAACTTACATCGGGTCCATTCATATCAAAACTCCAGCGGAGAAACGTTTACCAATTCCCTGGATGAAATTCTTACTCACCTCATCATTCACTCCGCACACCATCGAGCTCAGATTAGTTGTGAGTGGAGCAGAGCAAACGTGAAACCACCCGTCTGTGACTTCATTTTTTGGGCCAGGCAACAGGCGCGTTAAGACGGGCTTAAGCACATCAACATTTCCGGGTTAATAATTACCCGACTCATCTCCATTACGCCCTTGGGGTAAGGGTAATTTAGCGTATTCCATAAACTGTTTGAATACGTGCGCTTTTCAAAAACAATCCTTGCCATAGCTTTTTCAATGCCTTTGGCCCTGTATGCTCAGATGTCATTGAATTATGATAATGAGCTGAACACTTATAACCGCGGGCTTGAGCTTTACGAAAAAGAAAAATTTGGTGCTGCTAAAGATCAATTTGAACAGGCTGTTCAAGTGATTCATGATCAAAACTCAGAAATCAGTGCGAACGCGCACTTTTACATTGCGGCCTGCGCACTTGAGCTTTTTCATAAAGATTCAGAGTTTCTGCTCAAGGAGTTTGTACGCAATTACTCCACCAGTCCACGTGTTCGCGAAGCGTGGTTTTTACTGGGTAACTACAATTACCGAAAGCGTAAATGGGAAAAGGCGATTAACTTCTACGATGAGATTGAAGCCAATGATCTGAAGGAACCTATGAGAAGCGAGTATTTATTCAAGCGCGGATATGCTCATTTTCAGGAAGATCAGCTCGATGAAGCAGCGGGTCAGTTTTTTCAAATGAACTACGAGGAGTCTGTGTTTCACGCTCCCGGGGTTTATTACCTCGGACACATCAACTACTTGCAAGGTAAGTACGCTGCAGCACTCAAGGCTTTCCAGTCGTTAGAGTCGCACGATCAGTTTGGTGAGGTTGTCCCTTATTACATTGTCCAGATTCATCACTATCAGGAAGACTACGATGCTTTGGTGTCTTATGGCAAGCCCTTCCTTGAAAACAAACAGGTCAAGCGAAGAGCTGAGATTTCCAGACTTATTGGTGAGGCCTTGTACAACAAGGAGGCCTTTGATGAAGCCATTCCTTTTCTGGAAGATTACATGTCTACCAACTACGGTAAGTCAAAAGAAGACCACTATGTGTTGGGGTATTCATATTACAAAAGCGGTCAGTACGATGAAGCCTCTGAACAATTCTCTCAAATCTCTTACGGTGATGATGCCATGGGACAGAATGCATCTTACCACCTGGGAGAATCGTACTTGAGAGCTGGGAGAAAGTCCTACGCAAGAAATGCCTATCGGTCAGCCTCGCAGTTAGATTATAGCCCAAAGCTTAAGGAAGATGCTCTGTTCAAATTTGCGTTACTCTCCTATGAGCTGAGCTATGATCCTTATGATGGAGCAATCGCTGCTTTCAAAGAATACATTGCTGCCTATCCAAATACAGATCGAACCAAAGAAGCCTACGATTACCTGGTTAATATTTACCTCACATCGAAAAACTACGATGCTGCGCTATCCAGCATTGAGGAGTACGAAAACCCAGACATAAGACTGCAGGAGGCTTATCAGCGAATCGCATACAACAAAGGAGTTTCACTTTTTCAAGACCAGAAGTTCAACAATGCCATGGCTTATCTCGATAAGTCACTGAAGTTTCCTCAGAGCAAAACCATTGCTGCCAAGGCCACTTACTGGAAGGCAGAGTCGGAATACCGTCTCGGAAATTTCAAACGAGCTATCAAAGGATATGAAGACTTCATATACAGCCCAGGTGCGGTTTTAACTCCGTATTTCAATTTGGCCAATTACAACATCGGCTATGCCTACTTTGAGCAGGATAAGTTCATTGAGGCACCTTCGTGGTTTAGACGGTTTACATCCTACAGACAGGAAAAAGATGAGGCTAAATTGGCCGATGCCGGTCTAAGAATAGGCGATTGTTACTTTATGCTTAACCAGTATGATGCGGCTTATGAGTACTACGATATGGCCGTGGCTAATGGAAAGTCAGATCCCGATTACGCCCTCTATCAAAAAGGGATGACGCAAGGGCTATTGAAAAAACCTACAGAGAAGCTCAGCACGCTTACCAGTCTTACCTCTAAGTATCCAGAGTCTCATTATCTCGATGCTGCATTCTATGAAATTGGGCGAACCAACATCTCGTTAGGCAAGGATGAAGAAGCGCTCAAAAACCTAAACCGCGTAGTAAATGACTATCCTGGAAGTAGCTACGTGCGCAAGGCATTGGTGAGTATCGGTCAAACGTATTATAACCAGCAAAAAGATGAAGAGGCGTTAGCTGTGTTTATGAAAATCATTGCTGATTACCCAACGTATGAAGATACCCGTGAAGCATTGATTGGCGTACAGAACATATACACCGATAATGGCAAGGTCGATCAGTACGAAGAGCTAATCGGATCACTTGATTTTGTGAACATATCTGATATGGCGCTGGATAGCATCAACTATGAGTCGGCTGAGAATCAGTATTTCAATGGTCAGTGCAAAGAAGCTGTAGCAGCATTTGATAAGTATCTCAACAGATTTGATAAGGGAATATTTACCCTGAATGCCAAGTTTTACCGTGCAGAATGCTTGTCGAGAATGGGGCAGGATGCCAAAGCACTTACAGACTATGAGTTTGTAGCCAATCAACCAAAGAATAAGTTCTCTGAATCTGCCTTGGTGAAGGCGGCTAGGGCTAACCTGGCCAATGAAAGTTATCCTGAAGCGCTCGCCTATTACAAACGGCTCACGTTGCTTGGGCAATACAAGAGCAATTTGTTGGAATCTGAAATAGGTCAGATGAAATGCAATTATGCACTTAACAACTATCAGGGAGCAATAGCCAATGCAGTCATTGCACTGGATGAGGAAAAGATAGATCCATCTGTGAGAGACGAGGCGCACATGATTATTGCCAAATCAAATCTGAAGCTTAACGATATCCCAGAAGGGCAGGTGTTTTTACAGAAGGTGATGGATCAGGGAAGTCCATCTATGGCTGCAGAGGCCATGTACCTGACAGCACGAGTTCAGTTTAACCTCGATAGTTTGGATTCGGCAGAGGCCATTGTGTTCAAAGTTGTAGAAACCCATTCATCTCAATCATTCTGGTTAGCCAAGTCGTTGGTGTTGCTATCAGATATTTATATGAGCAGAGGTGATTTATTCCAGGCCAAGGCTACACTAACAAGTGTCCTCGATAATTACACCGAGGAAGACGAGGTTAAAGCCATGGCACGCGAAAAGCTTCAGACCATAGAAGAGATTGAGGCTCAATCTACAGAGGAGGAGGCTCCTGATATAGAAATTGATTTGGGCGGAAGCACAACACAAGAAATTGAAACCATATCTAATGACACCATCGACAATGAATAAGAAAGGATTATACATCGCTCTGGCGGTTACCCTTTTGAGTGGTGCCGCGTATGCGCAAGAAGAAACCTCAACAGAGGACACGCTGAAAACACGAATCCTAACTGTTATTGGATACAAGCCAACCATCAGCGATGCTCGTAAGCTCTCTGAGAATCCCACTGTCATAGATACGGTACTAGAGAAACCAGAAGCTCGATTTGAGTTTGATAACAGACAGATTGAGACTACTTACACCCCAGATACAATTAAGGCAGCCAAAATGAAAGGAGAGCCTTTAAATCCTCTTTACAGGAGCTACGTAAAAGGTGGTGTAGGTAACGGAATTAACTATTCGCTTGATGCGTATGTAAACGCACTGCGGTCTCGTGAGGGTTCACTGGCAGCTGATTTGCATGCCGTTGGTACGCAGGGCGTATTACAGAATTTGCCACCCGCTCCTTACAATAGATGGGCAGGTTCGGTGTATGGAAAAAAGTTCTTTTCTAAGCATGAACTAAAAGGACGACTGGGGTACGATCGTGAGCGCGTTCAGTACTACGGTTATGACGATACGAACCCTTACTATTTTACCTACAGCGAAGACGTGTTTAAGCAAGCTTACAGCGATGTGAGTGGTGAGGTTTCCGTGCGAAGTTTTTACACGGACTCAGCAAAGATTAACCATACGGCCAGTCTGAAGTATGATTATTTCAACGACCTCAACAATGCCAACAACGAGCACAACGTGCTGTTTGAAGGAACCGCATCGAGGTTTTTTGGTGAGCACCTGGGAAGTATTGATTTAATGACCGATCTCAACGCAAATGACTATGTAGGCGACTTTTACAATTTCCCGTTTGACACACTGTCTGAGAAACGATTGAATACCATTGTGGCTCTGGCTCCAAAGGTCACGAGTCAAGCCAAAAAATGGAGACTCGAAATCGGTGCAAATGCAGCACTTGACATACAGGCTAACCGAACGAGAATCCATATATATCCCGATATATATGTAAAGTATAATCTCGTGAAGGAGATTATTATTCCATATGGCGGTGTCACAGGTGGATTGAGTCGTACCAATTTCAAATCACTGGTTGAGTCTAATCCTTTCTTATGGTTACCAGCAACTCCGCTTGAGAATACAGACAGACCGTATCACATTTATGGCGGTGTCAGAGGGTCATTTTCAGACCGGTTTACGTTCAATCTTCAGGGTGGACAGTATTTAGAGCGAAACACGCCTCTGTTTGTAAACTACGATGCCAGTCAATACAATTTGGGAGCTACCCGATTTGGAGAGAACTACTTCACGGTAGAGTACGATACGATTAAAACAGTCGAAATAGGAGGGGAGTTAACCTATCGGATGGATGAAAAGCTTCAAGTGGTAGGTAAGGGAACATATCGGTCATTCCTCACGCAAAGAGAGTTTGTGGCCTGGCACAAGCCAGCCTATGAAGTATCTATTACCGGTTTCTACCAGATCAAGCATAAGATCATAGCCAGAGCGAGCATGAATTTCTACGGTCCACAATGGGCTAAGAGTTACAACCCCGCTTCAGAGAAATTATTCGGCTATGAAAGCCACACAGGTATGGACGTGTATGGCAATTTGCTTGCTCCTATGTTTGATATTAACATTGGTGGAGAGTATAGATACACAGAACGCTTGTCTGGTTTTGTCTCATTCAATAACGTGATAGCTCAACGCTATCAGCGATGGAACCAGTATCCGGCTCAGCGCTTCAATATTCTCGCTGGACTTACCTATTCTTTTTGGCGCGATTAATTCTGTTAATTCAGTGTTGATAAAAGGCTTGTTTTTCTTTGTTTATAAGGCTTTCAAGCTTTTTCGGGAAGTTATATTTGAGCGTTAAGTAAAAAATCTCCAATGAGCGAAGAACAAAAGCCAAACGCTGATTATTCGGCATCGAATATTACTGTCCTTGAAGGACTGGATGCTGTAAGAAAAAGACCATCGATGTACATAGGTGATGTCGGAGTCAGAGGACTTCATCATTTGGTATACGAGGTGGTTGATAACTCGATTGACGAGGCCCTGGCGGGTTATGCTTCCGATATTCAGGTATTCATTAACGAGGATAACTCCATCACAGTTAGAGATGATGGACGTGGTATTCCGGTTGATATGCACGAAAAGGAGAAGAAATCAGCTCTCGAAGTAGTAATGACCGTACTCCATGCTGGAGGTAAGTTTGATAAAGGATCTTACAAAGTATCAGGTGGACTCCACGGAGTTGGTGTTTCGTGTGTAAACGCGCTTTCAACCGACCTAAAGGCTACTGTACACAGAAATGGTAAAATCTACCAGCAAGAGTATAAGATTGGAAAACCTCAGTACGATGTAAAGGAGGTTGGAACAACTGACCGAAGTGGTACCGAAGTTTGGTTTAAACCAGATCCAGAGATATTCTCTGCTCTTGTCTACAATTTTGAAACGCTTTCTAACAGAATGCGCGAGTTGGCCTTTTTGAATAAAGGCATAAGGGTAACACTTACCGACAAGCGAGAAAAGGATGATGACGGAGCGTTTATCTCTTCCGTTTTCTTTTCTGAGAAAGGACTTTCTGAGTTTGTTGAGTTTATCGATGAAGGACGCGAAAAGCTTATTCCAGATACGATGTACATGGAAGGCGAGAAGAACGGTATTCCGGTGGAGATTGCCATGCAGTACAATACTTCCTTCTCTGAGAACCTTCACAGTTACGTAAATAACATCAATACCCGCGAAGGTGGTACACACCTCGCAGGATTTAGAAGTGGGCTTACAAGGACGCTAAAGCGATATGCGGATGAGTCTGGTATGTTGAGCAAACTGAAGTTCGATATCGCAGGAGATGACTTTAGAGAAGGTTTGACAGCTGTTATTTCTGTTAAAGTAATGGAGCCTCAGTTTGAAGGCCAAACTAAGACCAAACTCGGAAACCCTGAAGTTAGGGGAGCAGTTGATCAGGCAGTTGGAGAAGTTTTGTCCAACTATCTTGAGGAACACCCAAAAGAAGCCAAGATGATTGTGGAGAAGGTTATTTTGGCAGCCACAGCACGACATGCTGCGCGTAAAGCGCGTGAGATGGTTCAGCGGAAAAACGTGATGTCGGGATCTGGACTACCAGGTAAGTTGGCCGACTGTTCGGAGCGTGACCCGGCTTTGTGCGAGATATTCCTTGTTGAGGGAGATTCGGCAGGTGGTACGGCCAAGCAAGGGCGTGACCGAAAGTTCCAGGCCATACTTCCACTTCGAGGTAAGATTTTGAACGTTGAGAAAGCCATGCAGCACAAAATCTTCGAGAACGAAGAAATCAAGAACATGTATACCGCATTAGGCGTGCGTGTGGGAACCGAAGAAGACAGCAAGGCGCTTGACTTGACTAAACTGAGATATCATAAGATCGTTATCATGTGTGATGCCGATGTCGATGGTTCACACATTTCTACATTGATTTTGACATTCTTCTTCAGATATATGAAGGAGTTGATCGAGTTGGGATACATCTACATTGCTGCCCCACCATTGTATTTGGTGAAGAAAGGAAGCCAGCAGAAGTATGCATGGAATGATGATCAACGAGATGCTCTTATCAACGATTTGAAAGGTGCAGGAAAGGATTCAAGCGTTGGTGTTCAACGGTACAAGGGGCTTGGTGAGATGAATGCTGAGCAGTTGTGGGAGACTACAATGAACCCAGAAGACAGAATGCTACGTCAAGTGACCATTGAGAATGCTGCAGACGCAGATCATACGTTTAGCATGTTAATGGGAGATGAAGTTCCTCCAAGGCGAGAGTTTATCGAGCGAAACGCTAAGTACGCTAAGATTGACGCTTAGCAGTCACGACTTTTAAGATTGTGTTTAACAAGGTTCAGCGGAATCTACAGCCAGTTTAACTAGCTGTATGGTTCCGCTGATTTGTTTTGTACGCGTGGTAGCTGTTACCAGGCAGTAGTAATGGTGTTGCTGTATTGCTGTCGCCCGTTGCACTTGTCCTCTACAGAAACTTTGTACACAAAGGTCTGTCCTTTGCGTGGACGCTGCCCGTTGATAAACCCATCCCAGCCGCGAGCGGAAGTCGATTGGAAAACAAGGGTATTGCTCACCACATCGAAGATTTGAATATCTACTTTTTCGCAGTTGTCGAGTCCTACTGGTAACCACACATCGTTTTGTCCATCGCCATTCGGTGTGAAAGAGCTTGGGAAGAATATTTCGAGTACATCATCAACACGAACAGTACGGCTAATCTCATTCGTACAGCCAGCTTCTGATGTAGCCATTAGTTCTACTGTATGATCGCCTGACGCAAGTCTAAGACCGATGCGCTCACCAAAGTATACATGACCATCAACCGTCCATCGGTATTTGTTATCACTCGGATCGGCATCAAAGCCCGTGATTTGTCTGAAGCATCGTGTGTCGTTATTGATGCTCTGTGTGAAGTCGAACGTTGGGTTAGACTCGATGACAATGGTCTGTGATAACTCTTCATGAGCATCACCTGATTTAACCTCTGCTGTCACTTCGTAAGTGCCGGGAGCGTCAAATGAAACTTCCCATACCTTGTCAGTACTAGATACCTGACCGTTCACTGACCATTTGATCATGGCCGAACCGTTCATATCTGGCACAAAGGTTAGAGGTGAGGCCACACATAAGTTACCCGTAACATCGTAGCCGTGAATAAGGCGTACTGCATTTGGCTTTTCAGGCTCAACATCAGGATGGTTCACAACGAGTACTGGAACCTCTACTTCCTCTACAGAGTTATTTGAAATGTGATTGTCCGCTTCCTGGACTATATCAACCGTAGGCGATTCCTCTTTGTTTTCATCCGTTTCCTGAGCATGCCAATCGATTTTGGCAAACTCTTCAAACGTAAGATGCTCAGTTTCCTCAGCAGGCTGAACGATCTCAATTGCTGCCTCTGTTTCCTCAAGAGCCACTGGCTCAAGGTTCATTGGCATTTCGCTGGCACCCATCGGTGGGAGCGAAGCAAAACCGATTCCGAGAAGAATACTGGCTGCAATTCCGCTTAACAATGGGCCATTAAAAGCACCAGAAGCAGACGCGTTTAACGATTGCTCAAGCCTGTTCCACTCGGCCTTGTTGTAGGCAAAGTCTGCTTGCTCAAGCTTTCCTTTTATTATTTCATCAAATTTGTTTGTCATAATTCCAAACTAATTTTTTGCACTGTTGGCATTAAGATTTTTCTAAGGTTGAGACGGGCTTTAGATAGGTTCGATTTTGATGTTCCCACACTAATTCCGAGCGTCTCTGCAATTTCGTTGTGACTGTATCCCTCCATCACGTACATATTAAATATGGTACGGTACCCAGGGGACAAATTCTGAACGGCATCCATCACAATAGAGATGGGTATCTGGCTGTAGAGAGATTCTTCATCTAATTCTGATTCCATCTCAGATCCAACCCGATCTGTCAATTCCGAATCTGTCACTACGGGTTTGACTTTTTTACGCCTGTAATTGTCAATCGCAGTGTTTACCACAATTCGTTTAATCCAACCTTCGAAAGAACCATCTCCTTTGTAGTTTTCTATGCCCTTAAACACCTTGATAAAACCATTTTGCAAAATGTCTTTGGCTTCATCCTGATCCTTGGCATACCTCATACAAATCGATAAAAGCATGCCGTAGAGTGTAGAAAACACAATTTCCTGGGCGGCTCGACTCTGATTCTTACAGCCTTCAATCAGCTGTTCCTCCTCATGTCTCTGCCAAACTCCCATTTACTGTAACTATGACGCTGTAAAATAGATAGGTTGCCCCCTATCTTAAACCTGTTGGGTTTCCTGTTTTCGAAACAAGTACATGGCCCCGTACTGTGCGTACCACACTATCGTGTCGCTTGTACTTAAGTACATATGGATAGGAGCCTCCGGTTACTTTTTCTCCAGTGGCGGTTTCGCGTCCATCCCACCCATATAATGGATTGATAGAGAAGAAAATACGCTCACCCCATCTGTTGTAAATGGAGAACTCAAACATATCGAAGTCGATAGCCTCGCCTTGAATTAGGAATACGTCATTCAGTCCATCACCATTGGGGGTGAAAGACGTTGGAATAAACAAAGTTGTTTCGTGCGTATGGTGTATGGTCTTAATAGTCGTGTCAACACAGCCATCTGGAGATACCGCAATGAGCATCACGTTGTATAAGCCAGTATCTACAAATTCATGCGTGAATTGACTGCGATTATACAGTGTATCATCTTCCACAAACCATGTATAAGATTCAGTCATTACGGACTCATCTTTAAATGTCACAATTGGATCTACCTGAGTAGGGTGCTCTGGGTGATAGCTAAACTCTGCCTCCGGAGCTTCCAGTATTTGTACAAGGCACTTCTCCTGTCTTGATGCACGACACTCAAAATCTGTGACTACAGATAGAGTTACATCGTAGCACCCAGGCGCTTTAAAGCTATACGGTACCGTATCGTTTTGATAGTTAAACAATGTGTTTCCGTCTCCCATTTCCCAGTTGTATCGATACTTAGGGTTATATGAATTGAGCACGATTTCCACTTCAGCATTGCTACACGCTATTTCAGGGTCTACTTTAAAGCCAGGGGCTTGCGGTTTACCTACGTAGATCGTTCTGGTAGCAGTACCCGCTGGCGATAAGCACAGATCAGATATAGTCACTGTGTATTCCGTGGTTTTAGTTGGTCGGACGAATTGAATAGGGTTACCATCCATCTGTCCATTGCTCCAGTCAAATACAAATTCTTCTGGTCCTTTGTGGCCGCCTCTACCTGAGGCAATCAGATAGACGTTTTCGCCTGCACAAATCGAATCATCTTCAACTCGAATTTCCACGTCAATAGGACTGTATCCTCCAACCTGAACCCAAACACTGTCTAGGTGCTGCGGAGTGCCACAGGCATCAGAAACGGTTACGTGATACCACGTTGGTTCATCTGGGCTCACCGTTATAGTTGGTCCAAAGAAACCAGCGCTCCAGGCGAACGTGTAATTTGTGTCTCCACCCAGGCCGGCAGCTGTAATATCAATATCGTCATACGGACAAATGGTATCAAGATCAGGCATAACTGCTCCCAGTGGAGGTCTCACCTTGATAAGTACTTTGGCCGAATCACCAGGACAGCCATTGGCGTCAACCGACTTTACGAAATACGCAGTGGTTTTTTCAGGGAAGACCGTATGAGTAGCTGTATTCGCAACAAGAGGGCCGTTTAAAGCATTGAGTCTCCAGACATATGTAAACGGTGCAGTTCCTCCAGTTGATGAGGCAGCAATGGCAGCCGGATTAGTGATACAGATCAGCGTGTCTCCAAAGCCATCGGTTTTAATGGTATCGGGAATTAGAATCACTGTCCACATGGTATCCATACAACCGTTCACATCTGTCACCGTAACCCAGTTCGTATCGGGGCATAGTTGAAAGGCATCCGGCCCTGTCTCGTTCGAAGACCAAGCAAATGAATATGGTGTTACCCCTCCAAGTGCATTTGCTTCGGCAGATGCATCACAATTTCCTATTCCCGGGCACGATGTCATCGTTTCATTGGAAATACTGACGAGCAGGGCATTGGGTTCATCCACTTCTGTCGAGTCCACCGATATGAAACACCCATCTACCGTCACGTGATACACACCAATTGGCAGGTTCGATAGCGTATCAGAACTATCTGGAACCATAATCGTACTGTCAATCAGGTTTCCATTTCCACCAGCCCAATAGTAGGTGTAGTTTCCATCCCAAGTGTTGAGATTGGAGTAGTTATTTGTGTCAACCACATATGCTTTTCCGGTAGAACCTCCGTTGCACAACACATCGATGGACGAGGCAAGTCCGGAGTAAAAAATCGTATCGGGTTCAGAGATGCTAACCGTCTTTAAAGCAAATTGTCCGGCCACATCTACAGCCATAGCCGTGTATGTGCCAGCTGGAATAGCCCAAAGCGTATCAATCGAATCTGTACTGTTGTGAATAGCTACTGTGTCGCCATACGCATCTGTCCAATAGAATGTATAAGGAGCTGCGGTTTGAACCGAAGTGTCTATAGCCACGATATAACCAGAGCTGTCATTGGTACATTCCACATTAAAGGAATCCATTTTCATTTCGATGCACGAAGCAGAAACAAAAACACTGTCCTTTACAGAGTCATTGGCACAGGTAAGACCGTAGGCATATACATATTGTGAAGTACTTAAGCTAGCGGTCAGTTCATTTCCGATTCCCAGTGTATCTCCACTTTGAGTTACCCAAACGATGGGAGAAGTGGGAATAAAACGAGTCGATTCATTTGATGTGGTAAACGGAGTGTCATTTCTACCAGTGACTGCCAGGCCATACGTTCCGGCCGGATTGTGTACACCGTGTACGCCATCTCCACCCACCCATGTCAGGCAAGTTGGCATATTGGTGAAGTTCGTGTGTATAATGTTACTGGTCTCGTGTACAACAATTTGAAATGTACCGTACGTGCTGGTACATGAATACATGGGCACGGAACTCCAGGTAACAACCAGCTTTCTGTTTGGTGCTGTTCCAAGCGTTTGGCGTGTTATATAAGGGCCACCAGTAATACCAGGGTGCCAGTCTCTCCAGACACCCATGATGGCATTTTTGGGAACATTATTGGCCGTACTCGGAATCTGTTGGGGCGTAAAAGCTGCGGAGGTGTTTTGAAAACCAATCCACCCATTGGAGCAGATGTAAAAATTGCTGTAGCTGCCGCAAAACCACGATACGTCAAACCCAACGCTAAATGGACCCAACACCTGATCGTCACTCATGGCCACGTTGGTTCCACCGGCAGGAATGAAATAGTAGCCGATCGAATCATATGTGTAGGCAGTAGACTTAAGCGAATCAGCATATAGATAGAGATCTACAGTGCTGTCACATCCTTGATACAAGGTGTCTGCCTGAATGTTAAAATTTGCCTGTCCCCAAGATTGAAGCGAAATTGCAAGAACTGCAAGCAGAAATACCAATCGATTCATCGTACAAATTTAATGTTATGATCATAGGACGAGAAAGATATTTTCAGTTGCTTAAAACCTTCTATAAATTAGCTTTGCAGCCTCAAAAAAATTAAAAAACACTAATTATGAAAGTTACGGTAGTCGGAGCTGGTGCAGTTGGAGCAAGTTGTGCTGAATATATTGCCATTAAAAACTTTGCCTCAGAAGTTGTTCTTGTAGATATCAAAGAAGGGTATGCTGAAGGAAAGGCTATGGATTTGATGCAGACAGCATCATTGAATGGGTTTGATACACGCATAACAGGTAGTACAAACGATTATACCAAAACTGCAGGTAGTCAGGTAGCTGTTATTACCAGTGGTATTCCAAGAAAACCAGGAATGACCCGTGAAGAGTTAATTGGAATCAACGCAGGCATTGTAAACGAGGTTTCTTCTAATTTGCTCAAGCACTCTCCAGAGGTGATCATTATTGTGGTAAGTAACCCAATGGATACCATGACATACTTAGTGCATAAAGCTACCAGGCTTCCTAAGAACAGAATTATTGGAATGGGAGGAGCTCTTGACAGCGCCCGATTCAAGTACAGACTAAGTGAGGCAATGGACTGTCCTCCTTCTGATGTAGCTGGTATGGTAATCGGTGGTCATAGCGATACTGGAATGGTTCCGCTGATTGAGAAAGCTGTTCGCAACGGTGTTCCTGTTTCAGAGTTTTTATCAGCTGAAAGAATGAGTCAGGTAGTTGAAGATACCAAAGTAGGTGGAGCCACACTGACTAAGCTTTTGGGTACTTCTGCATGGTATGCACCTGGTGCTGCTGTTTCTGTTTTGGTTCAGGCTATTGCATGTGATCAGAAGAAAATGGTTCCTTGTTCTGCTTTGCTTGAAGGTGAGTACGGATTGGAAGGACTCTGTATTGGAGTACCATGTTTGATCGGTGCTAATGGTATTGAATCAATCGTAGAGATTGAGTTGAGCGATGCCGAAAAAGCTAAGATGGCTCAGAGTGCAGAAGGGGTTAAGAAAACAAACGGCCTTTTGGACGGAGTGTTGAATTAGACCTTCTGAATACATAGTTTTTAAAGGCACTCAATCGAGTGCCTTTTTTGCTTTATATAGAATGTTCTCATTCCTACCCCCACAATGATGCATTTGTACTACTTGAAATAATATATTTGCACGCCTTTTTAAGGCACTTTTTATTTAATAACCTTTATTATGCAGAATAAGAGCGCGATCTGGATTTTTACGATACTGTTGTCTTTGGCATGTGTTTATCAGTTGTCATTTACGTTCGTAACTTCAGGTGTGGAGAGCGATGCACGCGAAAATGCTCAAACAAGATTGGACAGTCTTTTGTCAGAAGATGCTGAGCTTTCGCAGCTTGGACAAGAGTTGGCCTTTCAACGCTACGAGCAAGAATATTTGCTGAATGTTAACAACACAGCTGTTTATCCGGGGCTCGGATTTACGTATGCCGAGTGCAAGAAGAATGAAATCAACCTTGGTCTTGACCTCCAGGGAGGGATGAACGTAACGCTTCAGGTTCAAGTTAAAGATCTGATTAAAGCATTGAGCGATAACAACCCTGACCCTCAGTTCAACCAAGCTTTGTCAATGGCCATTGAGGCTCAGAAGAACAGTCAGGAAGACTTTGTTACGTTGTTTGAGCAAAGCTGGAATGAAGTAGCTTCTGGTGGTTCGCTTGCGGCTGTTTTTCACAATCGTGAAAACAAGGATAGATTCCCTATTGACGCTACAAACGAAGAAGTACTTACGACTATCAAAGAGGAAGCAGATGCTGCGGTTAGTACAGCCGAGCAGGTTCTCAGAAAAAGAATCGATGGTCTTGGTGTTGTTCAGCCTACTATTCAGCGTCAGCCAGGTACAGGTCGAATCATTGTAGAACTTCCTGGGGTTAAGAATAAAGAACGAGTAAGAAAAATCCTTCAGGGAACAGCGAAGCTCGAGTTCTGGGAAACATATGATAACGGAGAGATTTACAACAACCTTGATCAGGCCAACGCTCTTCTTTCAGAAAAGATTGGTATCCGAAAAGAAGAAGCTGCAAAAGATACTACCAACACTGAGGTTGTTGCTGAAGCTGATTCATCTGAAGTAACAGAAGAGGTTGCTGAAGAAGCAGATTCAAATAGTCTTCAAAGTCTATTAGGTGAAGCTGATTCTAGTGGTGCTGCTACTGGAGTTGATAGTGCTAATATCGCACAGGCACGTGAAGATTATGCCAAGGCTAATCCGTTATTCGCAAAGTTGAGACCAGCAATTTATCAGGATCCTGAATCTGGTAACTACTATGCCGGCCAGGGACCTACTGTTGGCTATGCATCTATTAATGATACGGCTGAGATCAACAAAATGCTTGATCGTAGAGATGTGATGGCTTTGTTCCCACGAAGAATGAAGTTCCTTTGGGCAGCTAAGCCTTATGATGAGGATGGTAAATTCCTTCAGCTTTTCGCAATGAATGTGTCCAGCAAAGAAGGAAAGGCTCCATTGGAAGGTGATGTTATTACTAACGCGCGTGTTGTGAATGATGCACTTGGAAATCCTGAGATTTCAATGAGTATGAATGCCGAAGGTGCCAAGAAGTGGAAAATCATCACCGGTGCAGCTGCTTCACAAACACCTAAGAAATCAATTGCCATTGTCCTTGATAATGTAGTGTACAGTGCTCCTCGAGTTGACAATGAAATTGCAGGTGGTAATTCATCTATTTCTGGTCAGTTCACGATTGATGAGGCTGAGGATTTAGCGAACGTATTGAAGGCAGGTAAACTACCAGCTAAAATTAGAATCATTGAAGAAGCAGTGGTTGGACCTACACTCGGAGAAGAAGCTATTCAATCTGGGTTTATGTCTTTCTTGCTCGCTTTGCTTATCGTATTGATTTACATGGCGTTTTACTATTCGTCAGCAGGTATCGTTGCAGATTTGGCTCTATTGGCCAACTTGTTCTTCGTGATGGGAGTACTTTCCTCTCTTGGAGCAACACTTACGCTACCAGGTATTGCGGGTATTGTATTAACGATTGGTATGTCGGTAGATGCCAACGTACTTATATATGAGCGAATCCGTGAAGAGTTAAGGGCTGGTAAAGGAGTTCGGCTGGCTATAGTCGATGGGTATAAAAATGCCTACAGCTCGATTATCGATGCCAACATTACTACGCTTCTTACAGGTATTATCCTTTACATATTTGGTACCGGACCTATTAAAGGTTTCGCTACTACATTGATCATCGGTATTGCTACTTCATTGTTTGCAGCCATTTTCATTACGCGCATCTTGTTCGAGTGGAGATTGGATCAAAACGCTACTCCAAGGTTCTCGACCAAAGCAACTGCAGAGTTGATGACCAACATGCGAGTTCAGTTTGTAGGTAAGCGTAAGATGTTCTACTTGGTTTCAGGAGTGATCATTGTTCTTGGACTTGGATCACTTGCTACTAGAGGCCTTAACTACGGAGTTGATTTCACAGGAGGTAGAAGTTACATCGTTCGGTTTGATGAAGCACCTCAGGTTGCTGAAGTAGCAGCTGCACTTGGCGATCAGTTCGTATCAGAAGGAGGTATCAAATTGGTTCCTGAGGTTAAAACATACGGAGCTTCTAACCAGGTGAAGATTACTACCAAGTATTTGATCGATAACAGCGAAGAGGGAGTAGATGAGCAAGTAGAGTCAAGACTCAACGCTGGATTGTCTGAGATATCAGCCGACTACGAGGTGATGAGCTCTCAGAAAGTTGGTCCTACCATTGCAGATGATATTAAGCAGGGAGCCATCTGGTCAGTATTGTTCTCATTGATCGTGATTTTCTTGTACATCGTTATTCGATTTAGAAAGTGGCAATTTGGTTTGGGTGCATTAGCGGCCATGTTCCACGATGTGCTTGTCGTGCTTTCATTGTTCTCCATTCTTTATGGATTCATGCCTTTCTCATTGGAGATTGATCAGGCTTTCATCGCAGCTATTCTTACGGTGGTGGGTTACTCGATTAACGATACCGTGGTTGTCTTTGACCGTATCAGAGAGTACTTGGGCATTCATAAAAGAAGAGAGTACGAAGGTGTAATCAACGAAGCTTTGAATTCAACATTGTCTCGAACCTTGAATACGTCTTTGAGTACGCTTGTAGTACTGTTGATGATCTTCTTCTTTGGAGGTGAGGTGATTCAAGGATTTGTTTTCGCATTGATTATCGGAATCATTGTAGGAACGTATTCTTCACTTTGTATTGCTACACCAGTTGTGGTGGATATGAGAAAGAAAACAAAGTAGACCTCATAAAAAACTGATAAAACCCTGACGCTTTTCGTGTCAGGGTTTTTTTGTGCATTAAATTTACCCCCAGTTATGACACTGCTATTTTTCAATCTTGGAGGAGGAGAAATTTTCATGGTACTTTTCTTTGTGCTCCTCTTTTTTGGATCGAAACGCATACCGGAGGTTGCCAGAACTTTGGGTAAAGGTTTACGACAAATCAAAGATGCATCTGAGGGTATCCAGCGAGATATCACCGATTCGGTAAAGGATGTGAAGGAAAAAATTGAGCAGGAGGCTGAGCAGAAATGATACTAGCCTGGATGCAATTGGTTGGTGGGCTTGTGCTTCTGATTGTCGCAGGCGAGTTCCTCGTTAAGTCTGCCGTTAAACTTTCTCTATACCTTAAAATTAGTCCACTTGTTATTGGACTAACTGTAGTAAGTTTTGGTACTTCCTTCCCCGAACTCGTGGTGAGTGTGAATGCTGCCCTTGGCGGGCACCCTGATATTGCCATGGGCAACGTTGTTGGAAGCAACATCGCCAACCTGGCGCTAGTGCTTGGCGTTACTTCCTTGCTGTTTCCTATGGTTATTCAACGATCTACTGTAGTAGTGGAGTGGCCGTTAATGGTTATTGTAACACTTATCCTCATAGCGTTTGCGTATGATGGAGTCATTGCTCGTTGGGAGGGAGGAGTGTTGTTGTTTGGATTGCTGGCCTACAACTTCTTGGTGATTCGAAACTCCAGAAAGAATCCTTCCGATGAGGTAGATGCAGATTTTAAACGATCTGATGCTGACATGATTCGGACCATGCTGATTCTGGGTGTAAGTATAGCCGCACTAGTATTCGGGGCTGATATTCTGGTGAAGGGAGCAGTAGAAATAGCTCGCGATTTTGGAGTAGAAGAACGTATAATAGCAGTAACCATTGTCGCTTTTGGAACCAGCGCTCCAGAATTAGCTGCCAGTTTAGTAGCCGTCTACAGAAAAGAAGAAGCGCTTAGTATCGGAAATCTTATTGGATCTAACATCTTCAACATACTCGGTATTGTAGGGGCTACATCATTGATTAAGCAAATCTCGGTGAACAGTAAAATCCTCAGCGTGGATCTCTGGTGGGTTATCGGTATACCCGTTTTGGTCTATCCTTTCTTGCTCACCAAGATGAAAATCTCGAAAATGGAGGGATTTTTACTCCTAGGGGCCTATATTTTATACATCGTTCTCCTTTTTTAGTATAAAATTCCGGGTCAGGGGTGTTAAAAATAGGGGGTGTGAATAAAAAAGTATAAAAATTTCGAGGCTACCCCCTAAAATTGAATATACATTTGCCAAAAATTTACTTCTCCATGGCAAAACTTCGATTTGACGCACTCAACATTCTCCTCAATCAGCGAGAAGTTGATTCAAATGAACCTTCCCGAAAAATTTCAAGCTATTATGGCGAATCGGTTTTTCACGATGAGCAAATGCAGCAGTTCTTGCCGCGCGAGGTATACAAGCGCGTAATCGAATGCACAAAGACCGGTCAGCGTTTGGAGCGTAAGCTTGCTAATGAGGTAGCCGCTGGTATGAAGGCTTGGGCTCAGAGTAAAGACGTTACACATTATACGCACTGGTTTCAGCCTTTAACAGGTAGAACTGCTGAGAAGCACGATGCTTTCTTCACTCCATCCGAAATAGGTAAATCAATTGAAGAGTTTGGCGGAGACCAGCTCGTTCAGCAAGAGCCAGACGCATCCAGTTTTCCGAATGGAGGCTTGAGAAACACATTTGAGGCGCGTGGTTACACCGCTTGGGATCCAAGTTCACCAGCGTTTATCATGGGAGATACATTGTGTATACCTACTGTATTTGTAGCATACACAGGTCAGGCACTTGATTACAAAGCACCACTTCTAAAGGCTTTGCAGTCATTAAACGATGCAGCCGTTCCGGTTTGTCAGTATTTTGATAAGAATGTAACACGCGTTACAGCTACCCTCGGATGGGAACAGGAGTACTTCTTGGTTGACTCAGCTCTGAGCATGGCTCGACCAGATATTGTCCTTACGGGTAGAACCATGTTTGGACACTCTTCTTCAAAGGGACAGCAGTTGGATGACCATTACTTTGGATCAATTCCTTCCAGAGCAGCGGCATTTATGCGAGAGTTTGAGCAAGAGTCACACCGTCTCGGAATTCCTATTAAGACCAGACATAACGAGGTAGCACCAAATCAGTTTGAGTGCGCACCAATTTTTGAAGAAACCAACCTGGCTGTTGACCACAATCAACTCTTGATGGACGTGATGGAGAAGGTTGGTCGCAAGCACGGTTTTAGAGTATTGCTACACGAGAAACCATTTGCCGGAATTAACGGAAGTGGTAAGCACAATAACTGGTCGCTGTCAACCAATACAGGGGTTAACCTCCTAAGTCCTGGTAACACGCCTAAGACCAATATCCGGTTCTTGACCTTCTTTATCAATACGATTAAAGCAGTACACGATTATGCAGATTTGCTTCGCGCATCTATCGCTTCTGCAGGAAATGATCACCGACTTGGAGCCAACGAGGCGCCACCGGCAATTATTTCAATTTTCATCGGTTCACAACTGACTAAGGCACTCGAAGATCTTGAGCAGAAAGTGAAAGATAAAGGCATGTCGCCTGATGAGAAGACCGATCTTAAATTGCACATTGGTAAGATTCCTGAAATCTTGCTGGACAACACAGATCGTAACCGAACATCACCATTTGCGTTTACAGGAAACAAGTTTGAGTTAAGAGCTGTTGGATCTGACGCCAATTGTTCTGCTCCAATGACGGCTATGAATACCATGATGGCCAGACAACTGAAGGTGTTTAAGAAAGATGTCGATGCACTCATCAAGTCTGGCAAGAAGAAGGATGAAGCTATACTATCTGTACTTCGCAAATATGTAGTTGAATCGAAGAACATATTGTTCGAAGGAAACGGATATGGCCAGGAATGGGTAGATGAAGCTGAGAAAAGAGGGCTATCAAACATCAAAACCACTCCATATGCATTAGGAGTATACTTATCAGAGAAGGTAGTTGAGTTATTTGAAGGTGAGGGTGTACTTACTGAGGAAGAACTCGAGGCCAGAAACGAAATTTACTTTGAGAAGTATAAGCTTAAGATTCAGATTGAGTCGAGAGTGGCAGGTGACCTTGCTGTGAACCATATTCTTCCTTCTGCTTTTGAGTATCAAGCCAAATTGGTAAACACGGTTAAAGACATGAAGGATATTTATGACGAGAAGACCTTCAAATCGTTAACCGCAACACATAGCGAAATTATTAAGGAAATCTCTGATCGATGTGCCAAAATTCAGTCGCTTGTCAGCGGCATGGTGGAAGCTCGTAAGAAGGCAAATAACATCGAAGACGTAGCCGAAAGCTCCAAAAGCTACTGTGATGAAGTAGTGCCGTTTTTCGATAAATTGAGGTATGAAGTAGATAAACTTGAGCTTATTGTCGATGATGAGCTTTGGCCCTTACCAAAGTATCGGGAGCTGCTTTTTGCTAAATAATTGAGAAGGAGGGAGGTCAATTCCCTCCTTTAATTTTAACCTACATCCCAATACCTAATTTCATTAGATTTGTCGGTCTTGACAAACGGCTATAAGTCGTTTTTTAGAGAATCGAACGAAACCAATTGCGCATGATATATTTGAGAGGATTGCTTGGAGCCCTTTGTTTTGTACTGATTTCAACTGTTGTTTTCGGACAAAAGAATTTCACAAAAGAGGCTGATCTTATCTTTCAAGCAGAATCGTACTATGCTGCCCTAGATGCATATAAGAAGGCTTATTCTAAGGAGAAAAAGCAGGAAGAGAAGGCAAGGATTTTATTTCAAGTTGGTGAGTGCTATCGCCTGATGCAAAACTCGGAGCAAGCCGAGGTTTGGTATGGTAAAGCAGAAGCAGCTAGTTATGAAGACCCCATGATGCTTGTGCGTATTGGTGATATTCTGAGAAAGCAAGGTAAGTATGATGAGGCCATGGGCAGATATCGTGAAGCTTTGGCCAAAGGATCTGGTGCTCATACCAGTGCAGCCGAACTCGGAGTAAAGTCTTGTGAAAAGGCGGTAACCCTTGAGAAAAATGCGGCACGTTATGTCGTTCGAAACGAAGTTCAACTGAACTCGAAGTACTATGACTTTTCACCTGTATATGCCGATAAGAAGTTAGAAAGCATCATGTTCACATCTTCCCGTCCAGGTTCTGGAGGCAACGGCATCGATGAGATTTACGGAGAGAGCTTTAGTGACGTTTACCGTTCTGAAAGAGACAACAAAGGCAAGTGGTCTTCACCACAACCTTTGTCTGAGACCATCAACTCAGAGGCCAACGAAGGATCTATCTTCCTCGATTCTAAGTACAGCACCATGTACTTCACACGATGTGGGTACGATAAAAACAAGCAGCACGGCTGCCAGATTTATCAGGTTCGAGCTCAGGGAAAAGATTGGGGTGAGCCAGAGTTGCTTGACTTCGGTATTGATGATACTACTTCAGCGGGGCACCCAGTTGCATTAGACGATGACTTAATCCTGTTCTCTTCAGATATGTATGGTGGTCAAGGTGGAAAAGACCTTTGGTATATCCGTTACGAGAAGAAGACAAAGATGTGGGGACCAGCAGTAAACCTTGGACCAGAGATCAATACTCCGGGCAACGAAATGTTCCCTTATGTTCACGAAGACGGAAGCTTGTTCTTTGCCTCTGACGGGCATATCGGAATGGGAGCCTTAGACATCTTTAAGTCTGAAATGAAAGGAGAAGAAGTAGAAGATTTAAACTGGGGCAAACCAGAGAACGTTGGAGCACCTATCAACTCTTCATCTAATGATTTTGCGATTATTTGGGAAGAGGACAAGAACAGAGGTTATTTCTCTTCTGACAGACCAGGTGGAAAAGGTGGTGATGATATTTACAGCTTCATGATGCCTCCGCTTATCTTTAAGCTTGAAGGTACTGTGACAGATGTTGACACAAAAGAGCCATTGGGCAATGTAACTGTGAAGTTGATGGGAACAGATGGTTCTGTTGGCGAAGTTCAAACCGATGCCACCGGACACTACGAGTTTGAGGCCAGAGAAAATGACGAGCGATACGTACTCGAAAATCAGTCTTACACCGTAGAAGTGAGCGCCATTGACCCACCTGCGTCAAACGGACACAAATACCTGGGAGCAAAGGGGCAGGAAACTACAGTTGGATTGACTGAGTCTACTGCGTTTATCAAAGACTTTGCGCTATTATGTGCTGATTGTGATAAGGAAATCAAGATGCCACTCGTACTTTACGATTTGGGTAAATGGGATTTGCAGGTCAACGATGCTGTTAACTCTAAGGATTCCTTGAACTATCTGTATAGTATTCTAACAGAGAACCAGACTATTATTATTGAACTGGCTGCTCATACCGATACCAGAGGTACAGATAAGGCCAACCAGGTGCTTTCACAAAAACGTGCTGAAACGTGTGTGAATTACTTGATTGAAAGAGGTATTGATCCTGTGAGAATGGTTCCTGTAGGATATGGAGAGAAAAGACCAATTGTTTCTGATGCCCAAATAGCATCATTGTCAACCGAACAAGAGCGTGAAGCTGCTCACCAGAAAAACAGGAGAACGGTATTTCAGGTATTGAGTTTTGACTATGTGCCCAAGGAGACTGAGGGAGCAGATAAGTAGATAAAAAACATAGTAGAAACCGTGTGAAATGTATTTTTCACACGGTTTTTTTTATTTGTAAAAATGGAAGTAAGCGATAAGTATTCGGCTAGAGGCGTTTCTGCAGGCAAAGCAGATGTACACAACGCCATTAAGAACATAGACAAGGGACTTTATCCCGGTGCCTTTTGCAAGATCATTCCGGATGTATTAACCAATAACGATGATAAGTGTTTGGTCATGCATGCCGATGGAGCTGGCACCAAATCTTCATTGGCCTATGCTTATTGGAAAGAAACAGGAGATCTGTCCGTTTGGAAGGGAATTGCGCAGGATGCTGTGGTCATGAATACAGATGACCTGCTTTGTGTAGGTGCTTCAGGACCTATTTCTCTGTCCTCTACCATTGGCCGAAACAAGAAGGAGATTCCTGGTGAAGTCATTAAAGCCATTATTGAGGGAACCGAAGAGCTCCTTCAGGATATGAGAGATCACGGATTTCTTATTTATTCAACGGGTGGAGAAACAGCTGATGTGGGTGATCTCGTTCGCTCAATCATTGTCGATAGCACCGTAACTGCCGTAATGGACAGAGCTCAGGTAATCGATAATAAGAATATAAAGCCCGGTGATGTGATTGTTGGGCTTGCATCGGATGGTCAGGCCAACTATGAATCTCAGTGGAATGCGGGTATGGGCAGCAATGGGTTGACGTCTGCAAGACACGACCTCTTTAATAAGGAAGTAGCCCGCAAATATCCCGAGAGCTTTGAAAACTCTCTAAGTGATGACCTTGCTTATATAGGCCCATATTTCTTAACTGATAAGATTGAAGGAGTTCCTGTAGATGCTGGGAAAATGGTGTTGTCGCCTACCCGTACATACGCTCCTGTTATGATGAAGGTGTTCGATGAGTTACGATCAGAGATTCACGGAATGATACATTGTTCCGGAGGAGGGCAGACAAAGATTCTTCACTTTATGGATCAGCATAGAATTGTGAAAGACAATTTGTTTGAGACACCTATTCTCTTCGACCTTATACACCGACACACCGGGACAGATTGGAAAGAAATGTATCAGGTGTTCAATATGGGACACCGATTGGAGATTTATCTGGAAGAGAAGCATGCACAAACCATCATCGATATCGCTAAGTCGTTTGGTGTGAATGCGCAGATTGTAGGTCGCGTAGAGGATTCTCCCAACCCAGAGCTTATCATCAATACCAAACAGGATAAACTAGTCTATTCAAAGTAAGCACCATGGCGAAGCATCTCGGAAAGTTAGAAGCGATTAAGGAAAGATGGGAGCAGGTTTCGCTTATGTTGTCTGACCCCGAAGTGGTGGCAGATATGCCTCGCTATGTAAAGCTTAATAAAGAGTATAGCGACCTAGGCGAGATTGTTAAAGTCTACGAGGAGTATAAGATGATGCTTGCTAACCTCGATTCAGCCAAGGAGCTTTTGCAAGCTGAAGACGATCAGGAAATGATCGATATGGCGAAAGAAGAGATCGGGGAGCTGGAAACGGCTGTTCCCGAAATGGAGGAAAAGATCAAGTGGCTACTTATCCCTAAGGATCCCGAGGATGAGAAGAATGCTGTGCTCGAAATAAGATCAGGTACCGGTGGCGATGAGGCCAGTCTTTTTGCAGGTGATTTGTACCGCATGTATATGCGATACATGGAGAAGCAGAAATGGAATATAGAGGTAGTTGATGTAACAGAAGGAACCGTGGGTGGCTACAAAGAAGTAGTGCTCAAAGTGTCGGGTGCAGATGTATACGGTACCTTGAAATACGAAGCAGGCGTGCATCGTGTTCAGCGCGTTCCAGATACAGAAACTCAGGGGCGTGTACACACATCGGCAGCCACAGTAGCTGTTTTACCCGAGGCAGCTGAGGTAGACGTACAAATCAACCCAGCCGATTTGCATTACCAGACTGCAAGATCGAGTGGTGCAGGTGGGCAGAATGTAAACAAGGTTGAGACCAAGGTTCAGTTGACACATAAGCCTACTGGAATTATGATTGCCTGTCAGGTTTCTCGTAGCCAGCTCGCTAACCGCGAAATGGCACTGGAAATGTTGAGAACAAAACTGTACGAGATCGAGTACAAAAAGCATATGGATGAGATTTCATCCAAGAGAAAGACCATGGTATCTTCCGGAGATAGAAGTGCGAAGATTCGAACATATAATTTCCCTCAGGGGAGGGTTACCGATCATAGAATTGGTCTGACATTGTATAATTTGGACGGAGTAATGAACGGTGATATTCAAAAGATCATCGATGAGTTGAAGATTGCTGAGAATGCAGAAAAATTGAAAGAAGGAGAAGCCGCAGAGTAGTATGAAGAGAAGTGATTTAGTTGAGCTGATAAGAAAGAAACAAAGCTTTTTATGTGTGGGGTTAGATACTGATCCCAACAAGATTCCAGATCATTTAAAGTCTGGTGAAGATGGGGTGCTTCAGTTTAATAAGGCTATAATAGAAGCTACGCTACCTTATGCTGTTTCCTACAAACTCAACATTGCTTTTTACGAGGCCATGGGCGAGAAGGGATGGAAAATTCTTAGAAAGACAATTGACATGATACCGCGTCAAGAGGCGCTTATCATTGCCGATGCTAAACGCGGAGATATTGGAAACACAGCAGATCGGTATGCGCACGCCTTTTTTGAAGAATTCAATTGCCATGCGGTAACTGTTAACCCGTATATGGGTGAGGATTCTATTACACCGTTCACCGCATACGAAAACAACTGGGCTATTCTCCTGGGACTTACTTCAAATAAAGGGGCAAAAGACTTTGAGCTTCTTAAGCTTGATGATGGCCGCTATGTATACGAAGCGGTTATCCAACGATCGGCAGAACTCGATGTCAATAACAACATCATGTTTGTGGTAGGAGCCACACAGTCTGAGCATTTCGAACGCATTCGAAATGTGGCTCCAAGTCACTTTCTACTTGTTCCAGGAGTGGGTGCACAAGGAGGTACGCTTTCAGATCTGAAGCCGTTAGTGACAGATGAAGTAGGATTATTGGTAAATTCATCCAGAAAGATCATCTATGCCTCATCAGGGCTCGACTTTGCAGACGCTGCCCAAAAAGAAGCCGAGGTGCTACAGGTAGCGATGAGTCAAATGATACCGTAATTTTTGAAAGAGGAGTTCTTACATTTCATATGGCAGCAAGGTCTGTTTAATACAAAAGACCTCACCACATATGATGGTAAATCACTTCAAATTCTTCAAAAGGGTCGGCACAACACAGAAGCCGGACCCGATTTCCTCGAAGCCAAGCTTGTTATAGATGACACCGCATGGTTTGGTTCCATCGAGATTCATCTAAAGTCTAGTTTTTGGAATGCGCATGGTCACGAAGCAGATGCCCGCTACAATAATGTGCTGCTTCACGTGGTATTTGAACACGATGCTGATGTGTATAATGAAGGCGGAGAACTGATTCCGGTGTTAGAGCTGAGTGGCCGAATCAGCAAAGTGCATATTGATAAGTATGAGTTGCTGAGCTTAAGTAAAAAGAGCCTTCCTTGCAAAGACCTCTTGCCAGAGATAACCGATGTGACATGGCTTGCCTGGATGGATAGATTGGTAGTGCAGCGGTTGCAGCGCAAGACGGCCGATGTTGAGCTTATTCATGAGTATACCCAAAATCATTGGTTGCAGACATTTTTTGTGTTACTGGCTGGGTATTTCGGGCATCAAAGCAATAAGCTTCCCATGATGGAATTGGCGAGAAGTGTTGGTGTTAAGGAGCTGTTGAAGCTCGGAGATAATCAGCTCGCTCTTGAAGCTGTTCTTCTGGGTAGTGCTGGGTTGCTGCCAGATCAATCGGATGACGCCTACATTCAAACTCTCGTGTCTGAATACACTTTCTGGAAGAAAAAACTAGGGTTGAAACAGGGACTAATGACCTGGAACTTTGGAAGAGTCAGGCCGCAGAACTCACCAGATAGGCGCATCGTTCAGCTGGCTTGTTGTATCTCTGCTATTGCATCAGTCCAGAATGAGTTACTCGAAACCGGTGTTTTCAATTGGAGAGAGATAAATCTGACTCCATCTGCGTATTGGAAGACGCACTATACACTCAGGTCAGGTCAACACTCAAGGCTTATTGACTGTAATTTGAGTAAGTCATTTAGTGATCATTTGGCACTTAATGTCCATACCCCATACGTGTTTTTTTACGCCTCATCATACGACCTCAATGGGTTGAAGAAAAAGGTGATTCAAGGATTAGAGACATTACAGCCCGAACGGAACAGAATAACCAGGCTTTTTGAAGCTGAAAACAAGATATGTAAGACAGCTGTTGATTCTCAGGCACAGGTTGAACTGTTTACGCAGTATTGCCAGCCAAAAAAATGCGTAATTTGCAATCTTGGTAAAACCCTTATTTCTGTGAAATGAAAGACGCCATTCAGTCCTTTTTTGAAAAACAAGCATTCGGAGTATGCGAGTGGTTAGGAGAGAAGTGGGGCATTAAGTCTTCACGGATTCGCCTCTACTTCATATATGTGTCATTCTTGACTTTTGGCTCTCCTGTCATCATCTATTTTGTGCTGTTGTTTTGGTTGGAGCAAAAGGACTGGTTTAAATCGCGAAAGCCCACCATCTGGGATATTTAATCAACGGTTGTTTTTTCTGACGTGAAGTTCATTTTCAGTTTTAGGTATTTCAAAGAGATTTATTACGCGCTCACGTTTTTGATGGGTGTGCTGGTTGTCGGAACCATTGGTTTCATGTATCTCGAGAATTACAGCTTTCTCGATGCTTTCTACATGACCGTTATTACGGTTTCAACAGTTGGTTACGGTGAGGTAGTGCCGCTCGGTACGGCCGGAAAGCTGTTCGTTTCTTTTTTGATTATTTCAACATTTGGAACATTTGCTTTTGCGGTCAGCTCGATTACACGATATTTGATTTCTGGTGATTATCGAATCTATTTTAAGAACTACAAGGTGATGAGTGAATTAGAAAAGCTAGACGGCCATGTGATCATTTGCGGATATGGCAGAAATGGGCAACAAGCTGTTAGAACACTTGAAGCGCATGACCAAAAAGCCGTTGTGATCGAGTCTAATGAGCAAATCATAAACCGACTCAGAGCATCACAGGATCCGATTATTTTAATTGAGGGTGACGCTACCGATGATTCTGTCATCACCAAAGCTGGCATCGAAAAGGCCAGGGCTTTAATCACTACACTTCCGAGTGATGCAGATAACTTGTTTGTCGTGTTAACAGCCCGCGATCTCAACAAAGAGCTGACCATCATTTCCAGAGCATCGAGTACACAATCTGAGCGCAAGCTGCGCATTGCAGGAGCCAACAACGTTATTCTTCCAGATAAAGTGGGAGGCTCGCATATGGCATCACTGGTAACAACGCCAGATCTAATGGATTTCCTCGATCATATTTCCATTACGGGAAAAGATGACAGTACACTAGTAGAAGTCACATTTCAGAACCTACCAGACGAACTGGCTCAGAAGACCATCAAAGAGCTTGAATTAAAGTACCAGACAGGCTCACGAATTATTGGCTATAAAACTCCGATGAACGAGATCATTGTGAATCCCGCTCCTGATACGATTCTTGTGCCCAAATCAAAACTGTTTGTCATTGGAAATGCTGAACAGATAAAGAGACTGCGCGGAGTTTTGGAGTTTGACGATTAACTATCCTTTCAGCAGTAGATTTTTATATTTACCTCCCCAACCAAAAATTCTTCAAATGAGATTTCCCACTAAACTTATTACCCTGTTGTTTGCTATTATACCGTTTGGACTAACAGCACAAGAAACATCGTCTATTGATGATGCCATTAACCGGGTGATGCAGCCTGTGACGGATTTTCTTTATCAAATCGTTTTCTTTTCGATTTCTCTGGGTGATCGAGAGATCCCGTTTGTATTGATTTGGTTGATTGCCGGAGCCATTTTCTTCACGATTTATATGCGCTTTGTCAATATCTCAGGTTTCAAGCATGCCATCGATGTAGTTCGCGGTAAGTACGATAAACCTGGCGATAGCGGAGAAGTTTCACATTTTCAAGCATTGACTGCTGCCTTGTCTGGAACAGTGGGTGTGGGGAATATTGCCGGTGTAGCCATTGCGGTGTCTTTGGGTGGGCCAGGCGCTACTTTCTGGATGATACTCGCGGGTATTTTTGGTATGTCATCAAAGTTTGTCGAGTGTACGCTTGGCGTCAAGTACCGAAATGAATACGAAGATGGATCGGTATCTGGTGGCCCTATGTACTATTTGAGCAAAGGACTCTCTAAGAAAGGACTTCCTAAACTGGGTCGTGTGTTAGCTGTGTTGTTTGCCATTGCATGTATCGGAGGTTCGTTTGGAGGTGGTAATATGGTTCAGATCAACCAGGCTACTCAGCAGCTTATCGATGTTACTGGCGGAGAGTCATCTGTCTTCTTTGGTCAGGGATGGATCTTTGGGTTGATTATGGCTGTGGTTGTTGGAGCAATCATCATTGGCGGTATTAAGTCCATTGCTAAAGTCACAGATAAGATTGTACCGTTTATGGTAGCCATTTATGTGGGTGCAGCCCTCATCATCTTGGGATACCATATCATGGATATTCCACATGCTTTATGGCAGATAGTTTCTGGGGCCTTTTCTCCAGAAGGTTTTTATGGTGGAATCATCGGAGTCCTCATTGTTGGTTTTCAACGAGCTGCGTTCTCTAACGAGGCCGGTATTGGATCAGCATCCATTGCGCATTCTGCTGCTAAAACAGATGAGCCGGTGAGTGAAGGTATTGTGGCGCTTCTCGAACCATTTATTGATACCGTGGTTATTTGTACAATGACCGCGTTGGTCATCATAGTTACAGGATACGGTTCGTTCGGGCAGGAAGAAGCCTTTAACTCAGCAAGTACCATTGGTGGAATTTCGCTTACATCTTCAGCGTTTGAGCAGGTGCTCGGATGGTTCCCTGTTGTGTTATCCATTGCTGTCATTTTGTTTGCGTTATCCACCATGATTTCATGGTCATACTACGGCCTCAAGTCTTGGACGTATCTGTTTGGTGAGTCGAAGATTTCTAAGTACTCATATAAGCTCATCTTTTGCCTCTTCATTATTGTAGGGTCGGCTATGAGTCTCGGAGCTGTATTTACGTTTGGAGACGTGATGATTTTTGCCATGTGTTTTCCTAACATATTCGGCCTTTACTTCTTGTCTTCTGAAATACGTGCCGATCTCAAATCGTATTTCGATCGTGTTAAGTCAGGCGATATCAAGGCCTATAAGTAATCGTAATGGCTTGGAGACGAGTCTTTCGCGAGTACTTTACGTTTAACAGAAGGGAGAGAAGAAGCTCCCGAGCTTTACTTGTCCTGCTTTGTGCTTTATTTATTGTACACCTGTCACTTCGCCTGTGGCCGGTTGAAGTATATCAGATTTCTCAAGAAGATAAAGATCGATTTGAATTTATCTCTTCTCGGATTCACACCGTAGAAGAAACGAACTCCAATTATCATGATGAGGTAATAAAGTCTAACGAGGCTTTCAAAAAGCCTTTGTCTCGTTTTGATCCAAATGAGGTGTCGGTCCATGAGTTCATAGAACTTGGACTAGATTCTTTCACTGCGCAACGTATTAACAAGTATCGGCAGCATGGAGGTCGGTTTAAAAAGGCCGCTGACCTTTATAAGATATATGGCATTGATTCCAGTTGGGTGTCACTAGCCATTCCATTTGTCGAGCTTAAACGATTCGAACCTACAGCCAAAACCGACAAGCGAAGAACAGACTCCGTTCAAGAGCTGGATTCTGCTCATGCGCCCGCAGCAATTAAACAGCCAATGAATCTGAACCTTGTCGATAGCATATCACTTGTCTCGATCCGTGGCATAGGTCCATTTTATGCGAGACAGATTATTGCCGAGCGCAATCGACTCGGTGGGTTTGTGAGCTACCTGCAGCTCATTGATCTTTATCAAATGCGAGATGAGGCTATGGAAGCGCTGGTTGAGCATACATTCATCGACTCATCCGATGTGGTGCAAATCAACATCAATCATTGCACGATTGAAGAATTGGGTAGGCACCCATATCTGAGTTGGAAACAGGCGAGAATCATCATTAATTACAGAGAAAAACACGGCCCGTTTCGTACCTTGGAAGATTTGAAAAACACACAGGTCGTTTCTGACTCAATAATTAGTAAAATCGCACCTTATATATCCACCGATGTTAATCGATAAATTAGATACATATCTGCGAACCATTCCAGACTTTCCAAAGGAGGGAATTCAGTTCAAAGACATCACGCCACTTCTTAAGGATCCAGCGTTGTGCAATGAGATTATGGATGCGCTTGTAGAGCCTTATAAGTCACAGCAAGTGGATGTGGTTGTGGGTGTCGAGAGCAGAGGGTTTCTTTTTGGACTCGGTATGGCCGATCGCCTTGGGTGTGAGTTTGCCTTGGTTAGAAAGAAAGGTAAGCTGCCTGCTGAGACGATTGAAAAAGAATATGAACTTGAGTATGGCAGTGCAGTAATCGAAATGCATGTCGATTCGATTCGTGAAGGTCAGAATGTACTTGTGCATGATGATTTACTCGCTACTGGTGGAACCGCGTTGGCGGCAAGAGATCTCGTGCAATTGCAAAAAGGCAATATGCTCGGTTATTCGTTTGTCATCGAGTTGGAGTTTTTGGGAGCTTCTCAATTACTCGGTAAAACAGGTCATGTTCATTCATTGATAAAATATTAAGTTATGGATTTTAGTGCATTTGAAAATCAGGATATCATCACACAGATGGTACGCGATTTTGCAGAAAAGGAGATTAGACCTCATGTGATGGAGTGGGATGAGGCTCAGCATTTTCCGGTTGATTTATTCAAAAAACTAGGAGAGCTCGGTTTGATGGGCGTTTTTGTTCCTGAGAAATATGGAGGGGCTGGCCTTGGGTATTTTGAGTATGTGACGGTTGTTAAAGAAATAGCGCGTGTTTGCGGTTCTATTGGTTTGAGTGTAGCAGCGCACAATTCGCTATGCACCAATCACATCTATATGTTCGGAACAGAAGAGCAAAGACAAAAATGGTTGCCAAAGCTGGCCACAGCTGAGCATATTGGTGCCTGGGGACTCACTGAAACAGGAACCGGTTCAGATGCAGGTGGTATGCATACAACTGCAGTTCGAGATGGCGATGAGTGGGTGCTCAATGGATCTAAGAACTTCATTACGCACGCTATTAGCGGAGATATTGCCGTAGTCATTGTGCGCACAGGTGAGAAAGGAGATTCTCATGGCATGAGTGCCTTTGTAGTAGAAAAGGGAACACCTGGTTTCTCTGGTGGTAAAAAAGAAGATAAACTGGGCATGCGGGCCTCTGAGACAGCTATGTTGTTCTTTGATAATTGCCGCATTCCGGCTTCCAACATGCTAGGCAAAGAGGGAGAAGGCTTTATCCAGGCCATGAAAGTGCTTGATGGAGGTCGAATTTCCATTGCAGCGTTGTCAGTAGGTATTGCTCAGGGAGCGCTTGACTGTGCCATAAAGTACTCGAGCGAACGGGAGCAGTTTGGAAAACCGATCAACCAGTTTCAGGCTATCGGATTTAAGTTGGCCGACATGGCTACCGAAATAGAGCAGGCAGAGCTCCTCACTATGCAAGCAGCTGATATGAAGAACAGAGGTCTTAAGATGACCAAAGAGTCTGCCTTCGCCAAGTATTACGCTTCGGAAGTGGCAGTGAGATGTGGCAATGAAGCTGTGCAGATTTTCGGTGGTTACGGATTTACCAAGGAGTTCCCTGCAGAGAAGTATTACCGAGATGCCAAGCTATGTACGATAGGCGAGGGAACGTCTGAGATTCAAAAACTGGTTATTTCCAGAGAAATTCTGAAATAATTAATGAGTTTAGTTTGAATTATTTATAAATTCGCGCCCCCAATTGATAAGATAGTATGTTAGTTATTCCAGTAAAAGAAGGAGAATCAATCGAAAAGGCCCTTAAAAAGTACAAGAAGAAATTCGAGCGTACGGGTACCATGAAGCAACTTCGTCAAAGACAAAAATTCACGAAACCTTCTGTTGCTAATAGAGAGCAGCGATTGAAGGCTATCTACAAGAATGAGAAGTACGGAACCGAAGAATAGGTTTTCGTCTAAATATATTTTGATAAATCCGTCTCATTGAGACGGATTTTTTATTTTCAGGAAGTCCGAATGGCGAGTATCTCAACTCATATCGATGGCTTTCTAGATTATCTCGAGTATCAAAAGCGTTACAGTAAGCACACTATTGCTGCTTACAGAAATGATCTCAGAGCTTTCTCTGATTTTATGGACCTCATTTATGAAGAGTCCGACCCGGGAGCAGTTCGCTCCAGGCAGATTAGCTCCTTTGTTGCCAGTTTAGCAGAAGGAGGGGCAAGTCCGGCATCTCTCAACCGGAAACTCAGCTCCATTCAGTCCTTTTACCGATTCTTACTCAGTCAGGATTTGGTTTCCACTAATCCGGCAACGGATATCCAACGCCCTAAGACATCCAGTCATTTGCCCACGTTCGTCCGGAAAGAGAACATATCCGCACTCTTTACCGATTTGTCATTTGAAGATAGTTTTCCCGGGTATAGAGATCGCCTGTTGTTGGGTATTCTGTACTCATGTGGGTTGAGAAGGTCTGAGTTACTTGCGATGAAAGATGTGGATGTCGATGCGCAGCAGCTGCAGCTTAAAGTGTTAGGAAAGAGAAATAAGGAGAGGATCATTCCCATCTCGTCTCAGTTAATTGGGCTTATTGAAGACTACAAACGATACCGATCTGAAGCGGGCTTTCAAGGGCCTTATCTTCTGCTTACCAATAAGGGCGAAAAGATGTATCCAGGGCTTGTTTATACAATCGTAAAAAAGTACCTTTCGCAAGTAACGACTCTCGAAAAGAAGAGTCCGCATGTGTTAAGGCACACATTTGCCACACATTTGTTAAACGAAGGAGCCAATTTGCAGTCAATTAAAGAACTTCTAGGTCATGCCAGCCTGGCGTCAACCCAGGTCTACACGCATACGACTTTAGAGCAATTAAAAGATGTGTACAAGAGCGCTCACCCAAGAAGTAAGCCCTAATTATGGATATAAAAGTTCACTCTATTCATTTCGATGCCGATCAAAAGTTGATTGATTTCGTGACCTCAAAACTCAACAAGTTGGGTCAGTACTATGATAACATTGTTTCAAGTGAAGTGTATTTGCGAATCGACAAGGATCATAACAACGGAAACAAAGTAGCTGAAATAAGATTGGTTACCCCTGGCAAAGAAATGTTTGCTAAAAAACAGTGTAAAAGCTTTGAAGAAGCAGCAGATCTTGCTGCAGAAGCTTTAAGAAGGCAGGTTAGACGTAAAAAGGGGAAGCAGTTACAGGTCCACTAAACCAGCGTTTTATTTTCCAATTTTCAGGTCAATTTAAAAAAACACAAGCAAGTGTTGTGTGAATTGAAACTATGTATAAATTTGCGCACCTTTTTCGAAGGGCAAGAATGAATAGTTCATTACATGATGTTTTGCCGGTGTAGCTCAGTTGGCCAGAGCAGCTGATTTGTAATCAGCGGGTCGGGGGTTCGAATCCCTCCACCGGCTCATTTTTTTTGAACGCATATTTCATTTGAAAATATGTGTTGAAAGAGGATGGGGAGATACTCAAGCGGCCAACGAGGACAGACTGTAAATCTGTTGGTTTTTACCTTCGCAGGTTCGAATCCTGCTCTCCCCACGTTTAAATTCAAATGGTGGTGATGCACGATTTGAAATTGTTGTTTGAAATAGTATTTGATCATTTGATTAAAAAAGCGGGAGTAGCTCAGTTGGTAGAGCATCAGCCTTCCAAGCTGAGGGTCGCGGGTTCGAGTCTCGTCTCCCGCTCATTTTATGAAGATGGTTGTTAGAATTTAGATGATGCCGAAGAGGAGATCAAGTTCTACTTAAGAGAAGTATCTAAGCCGATGTAGCTCAGGGGTAGAGCGCTTCCTTGGTAAGGAAGAGGTCAGGGGTTCAAATCCCCTCATTGGCTCATTGAATAATGAATAATAAACTCAATAATTAAACTAAATAAGTAATATAAGTCATGGCAAAGGAAAATTTTGACCGTTCCAAACCGCACTTAAACATCGGAACAATCGGTCACGTTGACCACGGTAAAACAACCTTAACTGCAGCTATCACAACGGTACTTGCAAACAAAGGATTCTCTGAACTACGTTCATTCGATTCAATCGATAACGCTCCAGAAGAGAAAGAAAGAGGTATTACAATCAACACTTCACACGTTGAGTACCAAACAGAAAACCGTCACTATGCTCACGTTGACTGTCCAGGTCACGCTGACTACGTTAAGAACATGGTTACTGGTGCTGCTCAAATGGACGGTGCTATCCTTGTTGTTGCTGCGACTGATGGTCCAATGCCACAAACAAGAGAGCACATCCTTCTTGCACGTCAGGTAGGTGTTCCTCAAATCGTTGTTTTCATGAACAAGGTTGACCTTGTTGATGATGAAGAGCTTCTTGAGCTTGTTGAAATGGAAATCAGAGAGCTATTGTCTTTCTACGAGTACGATGGTGATAACGCTCCAGTTATCCAGGGTTCTGCTCTTGGTGGATTGAACGGTGAAGCTGCTTGGGAAGATAAAATTATGGAATTGATGGCTGCTGTTGATAGCTACATTCCAATGCCTCCACGAGATGTTGATAAGGATTTCTTGATGCCAGTTGAAGATGTATTCTCAATTACTGGTCGTGGTACTGTTGCTACAGGTCGTATCGAGTCTGGAGTAATTAACACTGGAGATCCTGTTGAGATCATCGGTTTTGATGAGAAATTGACATCAACTATCACAGGTGTTGAGATGTTCCGTAAGATTCTTGACAGAGGAGAAGCTGGCGATAACGTTGGTCTTCTTTTGAGAGGTATCGAGAAAACAGACATCAGAAGAGGTATGGTAATCTGTAAGCCAGGTTCAATTACTCCTCACACGAAGTTTAAAGCTGAGATCTACGTTCTTAAGAAAGAAGAAGGTGGACGTCACACTCCATTCCACAACAAGTACCGTCCTCAGTTCTACTTGAGAACAACTGACGTTACAGGTGAGATCATTTTGGGTGACGGTCGTGAGATGGTAATGCCAGGTGATAACCTAACGATTGAAGTTAACTTGATCGCTCCAGTTGCTATCAACCAAGGTCTTAAGTTCGCGATTCGTGAAGGAGGACGTACAGTTGGTGCTGGTCAGGTGACTGAGATCATCGAGTAAGAATAGTTTAATTATTCAGAAGTGTGGGGCCTAATTTTAGGCTTCACACTTTCTGTTGTTATAAAAACCCGATTCCGAAGGCATCGGCCTTGGAGTCAAATTGAAATACGGGTGTAGCTCAACTGGTAGAGCACTGGTCTCCAAAACCAGGGGCTGCGGGTTCGATTCCTGCCACCCGTGCAAAGAAATAAGATGGCTGGAATTCGTGCATATGTAGAAGACGCTGTTGACGAACTGACTAATAAAGTGAGTTGGCCAACTTGGACCGAACTTCAAAGCAGTGGAATTGTTGTGTTGATTGCGACATTCATTATCGCGGCTTTGATCTATTTAATGGACTTGGGTTTCGGTCAGACAATGGACTTTATCTATACCAAAATCTTTAGATAAGATGTCTGAAACTAAAACAACCAATAAGTGGTATGTTGTTCGTGCCGTCAGCGGCAAAGAGCGCAAAGTCAAGGAGTATCTTGAATTAGAGATAGATAGACTTGGTATGCAGGAGCACATATCTCAGATTTTGCTTCCTATCGAGAAGGTGTTTCAAATCCGAAACGGTAAAAAAGTGAGCAAGGAAAAAAACCTGTACCCAGGTTATGTGTTCATTGAAGCAAATCTTATCGGTGAAATTCCTCACATCATTAAGGGAATCAATAATGTTATTGGTTTCTTGTCAGACCGGAAAGGGGGAGATCCAATTCCATTGAGACAAAATGAAGTGAATCGAATGTTAGGACGTGTTGATGAGTTGGCTGGAAGTGAGGCTGAGATCAACATCCCATTCGTTGTAGGCGAAAATGTAAAAGTAATTGACGGACCATTTAACAGCTTCTCTGGTGTGATTGAAGAGATCAACGAAGAGAAGAAGAAACTAAAAGTGATGGTGAAGATTTTCGGTAGAAAAACTCCACTTGAGCTTAGTTACATGCAAGTCGAGAAAGAATAATTAATTAATCATTAGGAGTTGCACCATATAAGGGTGTGACGCTTGAACTAAACAAACGTAGTATGGCAAAAGAAGTCAGTGGCTTAATTAAGCTACAAGTACGAGGAGGGGCTGCAAACCCTTCACCACCCGTTGGGCCAGCACTTGGTGCCAAAGGGGTAAACATCATGGAGTTCTGCAAGCAGTTTAATGCGCGAACTCAGGATAAGGCTGGAAAGGTATTACCAGTTGTAATTACCGTTTACGCTGATAAGTCGTTTGACTTTATCGTAAAGACACCACCTGTAGCCGTTCAGTTGAAAGAAGCTGCTAAGATCAAAAGCGGTTCTTCTGAATCAAACAGAATCAAGGCCGGTACAGTGTCTAAAGATCAGGTAAGAGCTATCGCTGAAGATAAGATGGCTGATTTAAATTGTTTCACCGTAGAGTCTGCAATGAATATGGTTGCTGGTACGGCTCGAAGCATGGGAATTGCTATCAAATAAAAACATCTGAAGTCATGGCAAAAATTTCAAAAAAGAGAAAAGCTATCCTTGATAAAGTAAACAAGGAAGAAGCATATGCACTTACAGATGCAAGTGCATTGGTAAAAGAAATATCTACGGCAAAGTTTGACGCTTCTGTTGACTTAGCGATTCGATTGGGTGTAGACCCGCGAAAATCGAACCAAATGGTACGTGGTGTTGTTACCCTACCTCACGGTACTGGTAAAGACGTAAGAGTCTTGGTGCTTTGTACTCCTGATAAAGAGGAGGACGCAAAAGCAGCTGGTGCTGACCATGTTGGCTTGGATGATTATATCGCAAAGATTAAAGGTGGATGGACCGATATCGATGTGATTATCACAACTCCAAGTGTCATGGGTAAGGTGGGTCCATTAGGCCGTGTGTTAGGTCCTAGAGGCTTAATGCCTAATCCAAAAACAGGTACAGTTACAATGGATGTAGCTAAAGCTGTGAAGGATGTGAAGGCTGGTAAGATCGACTTTAAAGTAGATAAGTATGGTATTGTGCATGCTTCCGTTGGAAAAGTTTCCTTCGATGCGCAAAAGATCGCTGAAAATGCGAGCGAGCTTCTACAAACAATTATTAAGCTAAAGCCTGCTGCTGCGAAAGGTACGTATATGAAGAGTGTCTTCATGTCTAGTACCATGAGCCCAAGCATTCAGGTTGACACGAAGTCAGTTAGCTTATAATCACTTAATCAAAAAAGTAAGATGACACGACAAGAAAAGGATACTTTAATTAGTGATCTTGCTGAGAGATTGAGTAATAGCGAGGTTGTTTACCTGGCTGATGTTGCTGATCTTAATGCTGAAGATGCAGGAAAATTGCGCAGACTATGCTTCCAACGTGACGTGCAATTGCAAGTTGTCAAAAACACCCTATTGCGAATCGCAATGGAGAGAGTTGAAGGCAAAGAGTATGGTGAGCTAACAGAGGTACTTAAAGGAAACACCGGAATTATGATTTCTGAGGCTGGAAATGCTCCTGCCAAATTGATCAAGGAATTCAGAAAGAAATCGGCTAAGCCAATCCTGAAAGGGGCTTACATTCAAGAGAGCATTTATCTAGGAGATGAATCACTCGATATGTTGGTTGAGCTGAAATCTAAAGATGAACTTATCGGTGAAATCATTGGATTACTTCAATCGCCTGCTAAGAATGTTGTTTCTGGACTTAAGTCTGGAGGTGGTACGCTTGCAGGAATCGTCAAGACTCTTCAAGAAAGAGAATCTTAAATTTTTAAAAACAACTTAGGTTAAACACAATTAATTTACAATAAAATGGCTGATTTGAAAGCTTTTGCAGAGCAACTAGTAAACCTTACAGTAAAAGAGGTGAACGAACTTGCTGATATTTTGAAAGACGAATACGGTATTGAGCCAGCTGCTGCTGCAGTTGCCGTTGCCGGACCAGCTGCTGCCGGAGGAGAAGGTGGCGGAGGTGAGGAAAAAACAGAATTTGATGTTATCCTCAACAGCGCAGGTGCTTCTAAACTTGCGGTCGTAAAACTAGTTAAGGAAATGACAGGCCTTGGTCTTAAAGAGGCTAAAGAACTAGTTGATGGTGCACCAAAACCATTGAAGGAAGGTGTTGCTAAAGACGAAGCAGAAGCACTTAAAAAGCAGCTTGAAGAAGCTGGCGCTGAGGTTGAGATCAAGTAATCCTCAGAAATAATTACTTATGAATGGTTTAGCCCCGAACTAGGTTCGGGGCTAGGCCCTTTGTGCGTTGTAGTTGTTTGTATAACTTATTTTTTATTCCATGACCAAATTGAACATTTCGGAAAGAATTAATTTCTCCCGCACACAAAAACAACTTCAGTACCCGGATTTTCTAGATATCCAGCTGAAGTCGTTCCAAGATTTTTTCCAGTTAGAAACGTCACCTGAAGACCGCGAAAACGAAGGTCTTTTCAACGTTTTTAGCGAAAATTTTCCGATTACAGATTCAAGAAACAATTTCGTTCTCGAATTTCTTGACTACTTCGTTGACCCACCCCGATACAGCATTGAAGAGTGTATCGAACGAGGTTTAACGTACTGTGTTCCTTTAAAAGCTAAGCTCAAGCTTTACTGTACCGATCCTGAGCACGAAGATTTCGAAACAATCATCCAGGACGTATATCTGGGAACCATCCCTTACATGTCACCGAGAGGATCTTTCGTCATCAACGGAGCTGAGCGCGTTGTTGTTTCTCAACTTCACCGTTCTCCTGGTGTATTCTTCGGTCAGAGTTTCCATGCCAATGGAACCAAGCTATACTCTGCTCGAATTATTCCTTTTAAAGGTTCGTGGATTGAATTTGCTACAGACATTAACAGCGTCATGTACGCTTACATCGATCGTAAGAAAAAGTTACCTGTTACAACGCTTTTCAGAGCCATTGGTTATGAAAGTGATAAAGAGATTCTTGAGATCTTCGACCTGGCAGACGAAGTAAAAGTCAGCAAATCAGGACTGAAGAAAGTTGTTGGGAGACGACTTGCTGCAAGGGTACTTAAAACATGGTTCGAAGATTTCGTAGATGAGGATACAGGAGAGGTAGTATCTATTGAGCGAAATGAGGTTGTCGTTGATCGTGAAACAGTGATCGAGGACTCTCACATGGAGACCATTTTGGATGCTGAGGTTAAGACCATCCTTCTTCATAAGGAGAATGTAAACGCAGCAGACCATGCTATTATTTACAACACGCTTCAGAAAGACCCTTCAAACTCTGAAATTGAAGCGGTGGAGCACATCTATCGTATTCTTCGTAATGCCGAGCCACCAGATGAGGAAACGGCTCGAGGTATTATTGATAAGCTGTTCTTCTCTGATAAGCGTTACGATTTAGGTGAAGTAGGACGATACAGAATCAATAAGAAACTCGGACTCGATATCGATATGGAGAACCGCGTTCTTACCAAAGTTGATATCATCGAAATCATCAAGTATCTGATCGAGTTGATCAACTCTAAAACAGATGTTGATGATATTGATCACTTGAGTAACAGAAGGGTGCGAACCGTTGGTGAGCAACTTTATAACCAATTTGGTGTGGGTCTTGCCCGTATGGCAAGAACGATCAGAGAGCGAATGAATGTTCGCGACAATGAGGTGTTTACCCCAATTGATTTGATCAACGCCAAAACGTTGTCTTCTGTGATCAACTCGTTCTTCGGAACCAACCAGCTTTCTCAGTTTATGGATCAAACCAATCCACTTTCTGAGATTACACACAAGCGTAGATTATCAGCCTTAGGGCCAGGTGGTCTTTCGAGAGAAAGAGCAGGTTTCGAGGTTCGTGACGTTCACTACACACACTACGGTCGTCTTTGTACGATTGAAACACCAGAAGGACCAAACATTGGTTTGATTTCTTCATTGTGTGTATACGCTAAGGTTAACAAGCTTGGATTTATCGAGACTCCATATCGTAAGGTAGAGGATGCGAAAGTCAAGTTTGATGACATCACCTACTTGAGTGCTGAAGAAGAAGATGAGCAAATGATCGCTCAGGCAAATGCAAATGTGACTTCAGAAGGATCATTTGAGACAGAAAGAGTGAAGGCGCGTTTTGAAGGTGACTTCCCGGTTGTTGAGCCAGATAAAATCACGTTGATGGATGTGGCACCTAACCAGATCGCTTCTATTGCGGCTTCATTGATTCCATTCTTGGAGCATGATGATGCCAACCGTGCTTTGATGGGATCGAACATGTCACGTCAGTCTGTGCCGCTTCTTAAGCCAGAATCTCCAATTGTAGGAACTGGTCTTGAGAAACTTGTAGCTCAGGATTCCAGAGTACTTGTTTATGCTGAGGGCGATGGAGTTATTGATTATGTTGATGCCAAGGAAATCGTAGTGAAATACGATCGCGATGACATTGATGAGCTTGTCAACTTTGGAGATGAGTACAAATCATACAGCCTAACTAAGTTCAAGAAAACAAACCAGAGTACTACCATTAACCTGACTCCAATTGTGAAGAAAGGAGATAAGGTGAAGAAAGGACAAGTTCTTTCTGAAGGATACGGTACACAGAAAGGTGAGTTGGCCTTGGGTCGAAACCTACTTGTTTCGTTCATGCCTTGGAAAGGATACAACTTCGAGGATGCGATTGTGATTTCTGAGAAAGTTGTGCGCGATGACATCTATACAAGTATTCACGTTGATGAGTACGTACTAGAGGTTAGAGACACAAAACGAGGCTTGGAAGAACTTACTGCCGATATTCCTAACGTAAGCGAGGAAGCAACGAAGAACCTCGATGAGAATGGTCTTATCAGAGTAGGTACTGAAGTAAAAGAAGGTGATATTCTTATTGGTAAAATCACACCAAAAGGTGAGACAGATCCAACACCTGAAGAAAAACTACTTCGAGCCATCTTTGGTGATAAGGCTGGAGATGTGAAAGATGCTTCATTGAAAGTATCTCCATCTGGTTCTGGTGTTGTTATCGACAAGAAGCTTTTCTCAAGAGCTATTAAAGACCGTAAGGCAAAAGCTCAGGAGAAATTGATTATCGAGGAAATCGACAAAGAATACGAGAAGGAAATTGCCGCGCTTAAATCGAAATTGGTTGAGAAGCTATTCACGATTGTAAGCGGTAAGACATCTCAGGGTGTATTCAACAACTTCAACGAAGAAATCATCAAGAAAGGAGTGAAGTTCACTCAGAAAAGCTTGACTGGTTTAGATTATACCAACCTTAACCCAAGCGGATGGACCACTGATGCAACCAAGAACGGTTACATCAAGCGAACGCTGAATAACTACAACATCAAAGCTAACGATGCTTTGGGTATTATGAAGCGTAAGAAGTTTGCCATCACAGTAGGTGATGAGCTTCCTTCAGGTATCATTCAATTGGCTAAAGTCTATATCGCCAATAAGCGCAAGCTTAAAGTAGGTGATAAGATGGCGGGTCGTCACGGTAACAAGGGTATTGTGGCCAAGATTGTTAGACAAGAAGATATGCCATTCCTTGAGGATGGAACTCCGGTAGATATCGTATTGAATCCACTGGGTGTACCATCTCGTATGAACCTCGGACAGATTTTCGAGACAGTTCTTGGATGGGCAGGTCTGAAATTAGGATTGAAGTTTGCCACACCAATTTTTGATGGTGCTACTATGGCCGATGTAAATAAATATACAGAGGAAGCGGGAGTACCAGAAAACGGTAGAGCATACTTGTATGATGGAGGTACAGGCGAGCGATTTGACCAACCAGCTACTGTTGGTGTCATTTACATGCTTAAGCTTCATCACCTTGTTGACAACAAGATGCACGCAAGATCCATTGGACCTTACTCGCTTATCACGCAGCAACCTCTTGGAGGTAAGGCTCAGTTTGGTGGTCAGCGATTTGGTGAGATGGAGGTATGGGCGCTTGAAGCATTTGGTGCTGCAAACGTTCTCCGTGAGATCTTGACTGTTAAGTCAGATGACGTATTGGGTAGAGCGAAGGCATATGAGGCGATCGTTAAAGGCGAGCCAATGCCTGATCCTGGAATCCCAGAATCGTTCAACGTATTGTTGCACGAGATGCGTGGCTTAGGACTCAACATCACTTTAGATTAATCTTATTTCATTAACCATTCATAGCTTATTGTAATGGCATTTAGAAAAGAACATAAACCTCACAGCGGGTTCAAAAAAATCACGATCAGTCTTGCTTCTCCCGAAATGATTCTGGAAAGATCACACGGTGAAGTACTCAAGCCTGAAACCATTAACTACCGTACGTACAAACCAGAGCGGGACGGATTATTCTGCGAAAGAATTTTCGGACCTGTAAAGGATTACGAATGTCACTGTGGTAAATACAAGCGAATCCGATATAAAGGTATCGTTTGTGATCGTTGTGGTGTTGAGGTTACTGAGAAGAAAGTAAGACGTGAGCGAATGGGACACATTTCATTGGTTGTTCCAGTAGCACACATTTGGTACTTCAAAAGTCTTCCTAACAAGATTGGTTACTTGCTTGGTCTTCCAAGTAAGAAACTTGATACCATTATCTATTACGAGCGTTATGTCGTAATCAATCCTGGTATTGCGAAGAACAAAGAAGGCGAAGATCTTCAGTATCTAGAGTTCCTTACAGAGGAAGAGTATCTCGATATTCTCGATACACTTCCAATGGAGAACCAATATCTCGATGATAACGATCCTGAGAAGTTTGTAGCCAAGATGGGAGCCGAAGCATTGTACTCATTGCTTCAGCGACTCGATCTTGACCAGTTGTCTTATGACCTTCGTCACAAGGCAAATACAGAGACATCTCAGCAGAGAAAGAATGAGGCTCTTAAGCGACTTCAGGTAGTAGAAGCTTTCCGTTCGGCTAACGAGCACATCGTTAACCGTCCAGAGTGGATGATTGTGAAAGTTGTTCCGGTTATTCCACCAGAATTGAGACCACTTGTGCCTCTTGATGGCGGACGTTTCGCAACGTCTGACTTGAACGACTTGTATCGAAGAGTAATTATTCGAAACAACCGATTGAAGCGACTTCTTGAGATCAAAGCTCCTGAGGTGATTCTTAGAAATGAGAAACGAATGCTTCAAGAAGCGGTCGATTCATTGTTCGATAACTCAAGAAAGTCTTCAGCCGTTAAGACAGAGTCAAACAGAGCGTTGAAATCTCTTTCAGATTCGTTGAAAGGTAAGCAAGGTCGATTCCGTCAAAACCTTCTTGGTAAGCGGGTTGATTATTCTGCACGTTCGGTTATTGTCGTTGGACCAGAATTGAAACTACACGAGTGTGGTCTTCCAAAAGACATGGCGGCTGAGCTGTTCAAGCCATTCATCATTCGAAAACTAATCGAAAGAGGAATCGTGAAGACAGTGAAGTCGGCTAAGAAGATTGTCGACAAAAAAGAGCCTGTTGTTTGGGATATTCTTGAAAACGTATTGAAAGGACACCCAGTTCTATTGAACCGGGCCCCAACTCTTCACCGATTGGGTATCCAGGCATTCCAACCAAAGCTTATCGAAGGAAAAGCGATTCAGTTGCACCCGCTTGTGTGTACTGCATTTAACGCGGATTTCGATGGTGACCAGATGGCCGTTCACGTGCCACTAGGACACGCAGCTATTTTGGAAGCTCAGTTGTTGATGTTGGCGTCTCACAACGTACTAAACCCTGCAAACGGAGCTCCGGTTACCGTACCATCGCAGGATATGGTTTTGGGTCTCTACTACATCACAAAAGCTCGACAGGGTACCAAAGAACTTCCTATGAAAGGAGAGGGAATGGTATTCTATTCTCCAGAAGAGGTAATCATTGCCTACAACGAAGGCAAATTGCAGCTTCACTCTATGATCAAAGTTCGAATCGAGGAGTTCGGAGAGCGTAAGATTATTGATACCACATGTGGTCGAATCCTGTTCAACCAGGTGGTACCTGCAGATGCTGGTTACATCAATGAAGTATTGACTAAGAAGTCGTTGAGAGACATCATCGGTAAGGTGCTTAAGACTTGCGGTATGTCTCAAACAGCGAAGTTCCTTGATGATATCAAGGCACTCGGTTTCTACATGGCCTTTAAAGGTGGTCTTTCGTTCAACCTTGCTGACGTATTGGTTCCGGATGAAAAAGATGGCTTACTAGAGAAAGCGCAGCAAGAGGTTGATGAAGTAATGATGAACTATAACATGGGTCTCATTACCAACAACGAGCGTTACAACCAAATCATTGATATCTGGACACACACCAACTCTAAGTTGACACATGTGTTGATGACACGATTGAAGAATGACAATCAAGGATTCAACTCAATCTACATGATGTTTGACTCTGGAGCACGGGGTTCGAAAGAGCAGATTCGTCAGTTGAGCGGTATGCGGGGTCTGATGGCCAAGCCAAGAAAATCTGGAGCTCAGGGAGGTGAGATTATTGAGAACCCAATTCTCTCTAACTTCCGTGAAGGTCTTTCGATTCTTGAGTACTTTATCTCAACTCACGGTGCACGTAAAGGTCTTGCCGATACCGCCCTTAAAACAGCGGATGCGGGTTACCTTACACGTAGATTGGTTGACGTTGCTCAGGATGTAATTGTTACTTCTGAAGATTGCGGTACGTTGAGAGGATTGACGATGACTGCGCTTAAGAAGAACGAAGACATCGTTGAAGCGCTTAGAGAAAGAATCCAAGGACGTACTTCTGTTCACGATGTGATCGATCCTTCAACAGACGAAGTATATGTTGAGGCAGGAGGTTACATCACTGAGGAGATTGCAGCTAAGATTGACGAAGCGGGAATTGATGAAGTAGAGATCAGATCAGCACTTACGTGTGAAATGCCAAGAGGTATTTGCTCTAAGTGTTACGGTCAAAACCTTGCCAACGGTAAGGATGTGAAGATGGGAGAGGCTGTTGGTGTAATTGCAGCACAGTCGATCGGTGAGCCGGGAACACAGCTTACACTTCGAACATTCCACGTTGGGGGTACTGCATCCAGCATCGCATCTGAATCTAAGATCGAAGCTAAAGCAACCGGACGACTCGAAATCGATGAACTAAGAACAGTTACCAGAACAGATAAAGATGGAACCAAGCGTGAAATCGTTATCGGTCGATCTGCTGAAATGCGATTGATAGATGGTAAGTCAGGAGCAGTTGTTGCTACAAACAACATTCCTTACGGATCTGAAATCTTCGCCACAAGTGGAGATATTGAGAAGGGCGACCTAATCTGTTCTTGGGATCCATATAACGCAGTTATTGTATCAGAATTCAAAGGAAAACTTGAGTTTGAGAGTATCGAGCCAGGCATTACCTACAAAGAGGAATCTGATGAGCAAACTGGTTTCCGTGAGAAAGTAATTATCGAGAACCGAGATAAGACGAAGAACCCAGCGATTAACGTAATGGACTCTAAAGGTGAGATGCTTAGAACCTACAGTATTCCAGTAGGTGCACACATCATGGTAGAGGAAAAACAAAAAGTTGGTCCGGGTGAAATTCTTGTCAAGATTCCACGTACGGGTGGTAAAGGTGGTGGTGATATCACCGGAGGTCTCCCGCGTGTAACAGAGCTTTTCGAAGCGCGTAACCCATCTAACCCGGCTATCGTTTCTGAGATTGATGGTATCGTATCATTCGGTAAAATCAAGCGAGGTAACCGAGAGATTATCGTAGAGTCTAGAGTAGGAGATAAGTCGAAGTATCTGGTACCGCTATCACGTCACATCCTTGTTCAGGAGAATGACTTTGTGAAAGCAGGTCAGCCATTATCTGATGGAGCTATTACTCCGGCTGATATTCTTTCTATTAAAGGACCAACCGCAGTTCAGGAGTACTTGGTAAATGAGATTCAGGAAGTATATCGTCTACAGGGCGTGAAGATCAATGACAAGCACTTCGAGGTCATCGTAAGACAGATGATGCGTAAAGTAACTGTTCTTGATCCGGGAGATACCCGATTCCTCGAGAACCAGATTACCAACAAGGTTGAATTCATCGAAGAGAATGATAAGATCTGGGGTATGAAGGTGGTTGAAGAAGCTGGTGATTCTGAAAACTTGAAGCCAGGGCAAATTGTTTCTGCGCGTAAGCTCAGAGACGAGAACTCTATTCTTCGAAGAAAAGATAAGCAGCCAGTTGAGGCTCGTGATGCAATGCCAGCTACTGGTAAGCCAGTACTTCAAGGTATCACAAGAGCGTCACTTCAAACAGATAGCTTTATTTCGGCAGCATCGTTCCAGGAAACGACTAAGGTTCTTAACGAGGCAGCTGTGAACGGTAAGCAAGATTTCTTGAAAGGTTTGAAAGAGAACGTAATTGTAGGACACTTGATTCCTGCAGGTACAGGACTTAAGAACTATAGAAATACGATCGTTGGTAACCAAGCTGAGTACGATGAGCTAATCGGTACAGAAGCTGAAGTTATCTCTGAAGAAGTAAACGGCTAAATTATGGCAGACGAAAAAGACATAAAACCAGGCCAGATCAACATTGAGTTGACTGAAGATGTGGCGCAAGGCGAATATTCAAACCTTGCCGTGATTACGCATTCAACAGCTGAGTTCATTGTCGATTTCGTGAGTCTTATGCCGGGAACTCCTAAGGCAAAAGTGAAGTCGAGAATTATTTTGACTCCACAGCACGCCAAAAGGCTTTTAAAAGCGCTCAACGAAAACGTGCGCAAGTTTGAAAGCCAGCATGGAGAAATTGCTGACATCGAACAAGGTGCAGCGCCATTTCCCATAAACTTTGGAGGACCTGCTGGCGAGGCTTAAGCTTCTTTGTAAATTAATTGTGTACAATCCCGTTGGAGTTATCTCTGACGGGATTTTTTATTTCAGGGCTTTCTCATTGAAGAGAATGTATCCGAAGTGGAACAGGAAGGTCACAGGTGTTCGTGGGTTGATATCGTCTCCGCTAATCTCTGGGAGGTTGAAATAGTAGTTCACTCCTGCACCAATAGGGCCCAGTGGGCTTCGATATACCAGATTGGCCGTAGCGATGGTGTAACGCCTCTCCAGGCTCTTCTTTTCTACCTGATAGTTCTCCATAATCGGATCACCTTGAAGGTCAAACAGGGGCTCTCCGTTGCTCCCGATTGCCTGGCGTTCTGCCAGATCTACAAATCGATATGGTTGAAACACATATCCTTCCAGACGGATGTCAATGTCTTCAACCAAATTGAAAATGAATTTATGCCCCAAAGCTGCGTACTGGTATGCTCTAAAGGACTCAAGAAAGAGCGTGCGGCTCTCCGGTGTCGGCTGAAACGCATGCGACTGCAGTTGACTGGCCGTGTAGTTTGAAAACAGCTTCTGATTCGAATAGACACCCTCAGCAAAGAGTCCAAGCCGCAAAAAGCCAAATGACTTGTAATACAGGTCATACTTTCCGATTAGCTGTATCCACTCATGTGTTTTGTTTGGAAGCTTGTTGCCACCTGTTGTGCCAGGTACGTACGTTTCCTCTCCCTTCGTGTACCTGAATGAGAGTGAAAGCATTGAGCCCTCGTTCGCATAGTGCTTATCGTTCAAACTGTTTCGCTCGAGTGAAGCTTCATATGAAGGGCCAAAGAAGAGTGTGTTATCCGTAATATCGTCCTGGCCAAAAGAACTTGTTTGGTAGTAGCTGTCGCGTAACGATACAATGCTGCCACCCAGCATCATTTTGGTTTTGTTGCCCAGCGGAAAGGCTGCCCTTAATCGGGCAAACTGTTCGTTTTGGATGAGGAACAGCGAGTTGTTATCTTCAAAGAAAGTGGCACGGCTGCTGAAGTAATTCCAGCGATTAGCCACCAACATGGGTTCGAAGTAAAATGGAAATCGAGTAGGCAAATCAATTCGCGCTTTACCCAGTACAGATGCGTATAATTTTCCAAAGTAGGCGTTGGCTCTTAGGCTAAGCCCGGTAGATCGTATGGTATTATACCCCAGACCTATGTAACCTGTGTTAATTGGCCTGGATGAAACGTTTCCACCAAACTCCAGAAAGAAGTGTTTTTCTTCCTTGACCTTTAAGTGCAGTTTGTATGTGGTGTCTCCTTTGATGTATTCTGCATACGGAAAAAGTCGCTCTACCTTCTCATTCTGGTAAACGTGGTAATATCCGCGCTTGAGATTCTGGAAACTAATGTTGTCGTCCTTCTTGGGCTTTAAAATGCGGCTTACATACTTGCTCTGTTTTTTATCCAGCCCTTCATACTCAAACTCCGTGAAGACCAAATCGTGCTTCTTCTCATTAAAGGCTCTGCGGGCATCGTTCACCACTTTTGAGTGAACCCTGCGGTGAACTTTTTCCTTGATTTCTTCCATCTGCCGAGAAGCAGCAGTATATCCTGAATCGATGTTCTCTTCCAGGTGGTTGAAGTTGAACGTACCGAAATTGACATTTGGTTCAATTAGCACACAACAATCGCCCAGGAGTTCGTAGTTGGTTTTGCTCACCACCATGTTTTTCAACTGAGACAGAAAGTCGTCTTCTTTGGGTGGTTCCTCATTGGACGAAACATTGCTGCCAATGATCACATCAGGAGCAAACTCATCTCGCATAACATCCGTAGGGAAGTTGTTGTACAAGCCGCCATCGAATAGCATTTTACCATCCACCTTGAGTGGTTTCAGATAGGCCGGATACGTCATGCTGGCTCTTACCGCCACGTTTAGGTTTCCTTCCTTAAACAGGACCGAACGCTTGTCTTCAATGTCAGATGCCAGGCATCTAAAAGGCACAAACAGGCTATCGAAGTCGTATCCGCTTACTGAACCTGCGGGGTCCAGAAGGTTCATCAACTCCAAATCCAGTGCAGCCGGGTTAATAAAGCTCGTGGGAATAGAGGTTTCTATGAATTGCCTCAGTGAGGAAAACTTGATTTTGATCCAGTTGGCATTGGGATCTGGCTTTCTGAAATAATAGATATACCTGTCTTCGATTTCGCCCACCGCCAGTTCTTTGAAGGCCTCACTAGTAAGAATACGCTCGATTTGATCAGGGCTATAACCTGCTGCATACATGCCACCTACAAGAGCTCCAATCGAAGTGCCGGTAATGTAATCGATGGGGATATTGTTTTCCTCAATGGCTTTGAGTACACCCACATGGGCCATTCCAGAGGCGCCTCCACCGCTAAGTACTACACCCACTTTTTGCGCGCTGGATGCAAAGTGAAGCAGAACGAGGACAGTCAATAGGGAAACCTTAAACCAGCGCATGGCTTCAAATTTAAGAAACATAGAAGGGTGAAGACTACGGGATTTACTCTAGAGCTGATTTTGTATAAAAGCCAGATGCTCAGGTGTTTTGAGCAGCCTTGAACCATACCAACTGAACAGTTCGCCATCAACCTCCAGGCAGGTAAAGGCATCAAATAGCGATCGCATCTCCTCCATGTGTTTGCCGGTGAATGGAAATGGCTCAGATGAAAAGAGAAGGACATCAGTTGATAGTGCGTTGACTTCTTCTGCTGTTATTTCAGGATAGCGGCCATTCAGGTTTTCAGCAGCATTCTCAAACCCGGCATAAGCCAGAACAGAGTCTATAAAGGTTCCTTTTCCTGCCACCATGAGCGGGTCTTTCCAAATGAAATATAAAGCACGTCTCGGTTTAAACTGTTGTAAAGCCCGAAACTGCTCTTTGATTTGTCCGATCAGTTCTATGCTTGCATTGGCCTTGCCAACAAGCTGACCAACATCACGAATCATTTCAAAAGCTTCTTCCAACGAAAGAATATCGCTACACCAGACTGGGGCTATTTTTAGCAGGTGCTCAATGTCTTCCTTTCGGTTCTCCTCTTTGTTGGCCAGAATCAAATCGGGTTTCAGTGATTCTATCAGATCCAACTTCGGAGTCTTGGTTCCGCCAACTCGTTGTTTTGTCCTAAACCAGGTTTTGGGATGAACGCAAAACTTGGTAATGCCGATGACCTCTTCATCCAGTCCGAGGTCAAAGAGTAGCTCGGTTTGAGATGGAACCAGACTGACGATTCGCACAGGTCGTGTGGGTACATCGATACGGTGACCTATTTGATCTGTAAACCTCATTCGATCGATGTAAGAAACGCACGCAGGATTTCCGAAGCATATGCAGATTTCCTTGGCATACGCTCAGGGTGCCACTGCACACCCATGTAAAAAGGGTGTGTTGTATCCTTGACCATTATGGCTTCCACCGTGCTGTCTGATGCCATAGCCAGAATTTCGAACTCGTCTGCTAAAAGGTCAATTGCCTGATGGTGATTGCTATTTACCAACCCAGAGTCTTGATGCGTAATGGATTGAAATCGCTGGTTGACTTCAAACGCCATATGGACAGCATCTGTATCCGGTAACTGATGCATATGTGTTTGTCTCATGGAAGGCAGGTCGAGGATGAGTGTTCCATCATGCGAAACATTCATCATTTGCATACCACGGCACACACCTAGTGTGGGGAGGCCGTGCGCTAGCGCATATCGGGCTGATAGTAACTCCAGAGAGTCACGCCTACTATTTGGTTTACCACACAGATTATTGGAGTCTACCACATTCATAAGCGAGGCACTTATGTCTGGCCCACCGGTTAAAATGAGTGCATCCGCAGCGCTTAAAACACTGTCAACTGCACCATCATCCAGCGTATACAACTCAATAAACCTGTACGAGGAATCCTGACTATGTACCCAACGCTGGTAATCGTGCTTGGGGTAGAAAAATGAAATAGCGATTGTTTTGGGCTGTACCTCTTCCTTGCATCCCGCTGTCAGTATGAGGGCTGAACAGGCGAGATAGAAAAGTTGTTTATCCCATCGCAGCCACCAGGTCATGTCGTGTGATTATGTGATGATTTCCCTGGCCTAAGTCAACCAAAACTGCTCCATTGTCTGAAGTAAAGTGCTTCGAAAGCGCACTTAGCGGATCAGAAGATTGTACAATAGGGTAGGGTGCTTTCATAAATGGCTTAACCTCTGCGTCTCGTGCCGAAGAATCATTTGCCAATGCTGCCAACAATGCTGTGTCGTCTATGCTGCCAACAAATGCTCCGTTTTCTTTCACAGGTAATTGAGACACATCAAATTTTCGCATCATCGCGATGGCATTGTGCACCGGCTCGCCACTGTTTACACTCAGTAGTGGAAGAGACTCGTGTTGAGCAATAAGGTCTTTGGCCGTCTTCATCTCTTCATTCAAAAAGCCTCGCTCATTCATCCATTCATCGTTGTAGATTTTGCCCACGTACCTTGAGCCATGGTCGTGAAACAACACCACGACCACGTCATCCTCAGTTAACTCATCTTTGAGTTGACGAATGGCCTGAAAAGCCGATCCGGCCGAGTATCCAAGGAACAACCCTTCCTTGAGCGCAAGTTCGCGTGTTACAAGCGCACCATCTCTATCTGTTACCTTCTCGAAATGGTCGACCAGTGAAAAGTCCACGTTCTTTGGCAAGATATCTTCTCCGATTCCTTCGGTGATGTAACTGTAAATTTCCTTTTCGTCAAACTCGCCCGTCTCGTGGTATTTCTTAAACACAGAACCATAGGTATCTACACCCCATATTTTGATGTTCGGATTTTGTTCCTTTAAGTATTTGGCTGTACCTGACACAGTACCTCCTGTACCAACACCCACCACAAAATGCGTGATCTTGCCGTCTGTTTGTTTCCAAATTTCAGGTCCGGTACTCTCGTAGTGAGCCAAACGGTTCGAGAGATTGTCATACTGGTTTACCCAATAAGAGTTCTCAATGGTTTTGTTCAAGCGCTCAGCTACCGAATAATACGAGTCTGGATGATCGGGAGACACATTGGTTGGGCACACGTGTACTTCGGCTCCAACAGCTCTTAGAATATCCATTTTCTCTTTACTCTGCTTGTCACTTAGCGTACAGTGAAGTTTATATCCCTTTACAATGGCAGCCAAAGCCAACCCCATTCCGGTATTTCCGCTTGTACACTCAATGATGGTGCCGCCTGGTTTAAGATCGCCTCGCTTTTCGGCATCTTCGATCATCTTCAGAGCCATTCGGTCTTTGACGCTGTGTCCAGGGTTAAAGTACTCGACCTTAGCCAGAATGGTAGCGGGAATATCCTCAGCAATTTTATTTAAACGAACCATCGGAGTGTTTCCAATGGTCTCGAGAATGTTGTTTTTTATATCCATAACTGCCCTTTAGAATGGGACGGCAAATGTAGCATTACCAGACACCATCCGGAACAAATACTACTGGAAATCCAACATGCGTTTGATACGCTATTCTACAATCAGTTTCACCGTTTTGCGCTCGCTTCCTGTATCTATGGATAAGAAGTAAACCCCGGCACCGTACTCTGCAAGCGAGAGCTGATGAACGCTTTCATTTCTGAAAGAGACAGATCGATTATTGAACAACACCTGACCTAACTGATTTGTCAATGCAATGGTAGCATCCAGATCATACGAGCATGAAATGCCAACTATGTTACGAGTAGGATTAGGATAAACAGACCACAATGCTGCACCCTGAATTCCATCTATCGAAGTAGCAAAACTTACGACAATCTCATCGCTCGCTGAGCAGCCGTTGCTGTCAGTTACAGTTACAGAGTACGTGCCGTTCTGGTCAACCAATAGCGTCTGTAGTGTCGATGAGTCGCTCCATACATAGCTGCTTCCGGCATTTTGAGCAGATAGCAGAAGGTTTGCACTTGCCCAAACATTCGTGTCATTTCCAAGGTTTACAACCGGATTTGGATTGACCGTTATATCATACGAGCAGGTGCTTATGTTTCCACTTGAATCTACAGCGCTGAAAGACATTGAATAGGTTGCAGGGCTCAGCACAGAATCGCCTAAGAATCCTTGGTTGAGCATCCATATGGCTCCACAATTATCAGATACACCAGGACCGACTGACGTAAATAAACCTTCACAAATAACCGTGTCGCCAGAGCAAGAGAGAGTAGGCGAGATGGTGTCTAATACAGTAATATCCGCTTGATCGGTAGATGTATTTCCGCTCGGATCAGTCACTGACAGCGTAACATTATGCACGCCTACAGAAGAACAGTCAAAGGCAGTATCAGACAAGGTCATCAACTGCACACTGCAATTGTCTGCTGACCCGTTGTCCACCATACTCGCGCTGACCACCACATTGCCAGTAGCATCGAGATAGGCCGTCACGTTTTGGGCAATGGCGGTGGGCGATATAGTATCGAGAACAAGAATATCAACCGTGGTAGTGATCGTGTTTCCGTTCACGTCTGTGGCAGTGAATACAACAGGGTTGATACCTGTATCTGAACAGCTAAATAATGAGTCATTAAGACTTAAACTCGCTATCCCACAATTATCTGTTGTCCCATTATCCACATCTACAGCAGAAGTTGAAGCTGAACCACTTCCATCTAAATAAAGTGTCAGGGGAGTGACGGATAAAACAGGAGAAAGGGTATCAATTACCGTTACGCTGGCAAAGTCAAATGCCTGGTTACCCGAAATGTCTGTTACAACCACACCAACCTGATTCAGTCCTACATCACTACAGTCGAACGTAGAGTCAATAAGGCTAAAAACAAATGGACTACAGTTGTCAAATGACGCGCTGTCTACCTGGCTTGTGCTTATGGTAGCCGATCCGGAATTGTCAAGCGCCACGGTTAGAACATGTGTATGTATAACCGGAAAGATCGTATCAACTATAGTAACTGAAATGGCAGCTGTAGACACATTCCCGCTGATATCCGTTCCAGTCATAATCACCGTGTTTGGACCAATATTTATACAGCTGAATGACGTATCGCTTAGTGTTAAACTGGCCAGAGCACAGTTATCAAATGAGCCGTTATTTACTTGTGATACGGTCAGGTTTGCGTCACCATTCGCGTCTAGATATAATGTGGCACTTTGCGTATTCAACACAGGCGCTGTAGCGTCTGCTATGGTTACTATGCATGTGCTACTCGATGTATTACCAGAGCCGTCAACCGCGGTTAACGTGACAGTATTTGAACCAGTGTCCGCACAGCTAAAGACCGAGTCGCTGAGAGATAAACTCACAATAGAGCAGTTATCAGATGAACCGTTGTTTACATCTGCAGATGTGATGGTCGCATTTCCGCTTGCATCCAGATTCACTGTAATGTTCTGTGCAGTAACGCTGGGCGAAGTAGTATCTACTACTGTGATAGTTACTACATCTGAATCCGAGTTTCCACTTCCATCTATCGCTGTAAGTGTAATCGAATTTGCTCCAATATCATTACAGTTAAATACAGAGTCGTTCAAACTCAAACTGGTAATGGCGCAGTTATCACTTGATCCGTTATCGATCATAGCAGCACTTGTACTTACTGTACCTGTAGCTCCGAGGTAGAGTGTGAGATTTTGCCCGGCAGCCGTTGGATCGGAAACGTCTTGCACCGTAACTGTAGCAGTTTCCGAAGAGCTGTTTCCGTTCACATCAACCACGGTAAGTGTGACCGTATTCGATCCAATATCGGAGCAATTAAACACGGAGTCGTTCAGACTTATACTGGCAATGCCGCAGTTATCAGATGAACCATTGTTTATGGCACTGGAAGAGGTACTCACCGTACCCGTTGCTCCCAGGTTTAACGTAATGTTTTGTGCACTGACTGAAGGAGAGCTGTTGTCGACAATAGTGACAGTAGCCGAACTGCTTGAAACATTGCCACTGGCATCTACAGCTGTTAGGGTCACGGTGTTCATTCCTATATCCGTACAGTCAAATACAGAGTCGTTCAAGCTAAGGCTTGCAATAGAGCAGTTATCTGAAGTCCCGTTATCCACACTGGACGAAGTAATGCTTGCCTGACCAGATGCATTGAGCGCCACTGATATGTTTTGAGTGGCAATGGTTGGAGCTGTGTTGTCCACAATCGTTACGGTAGCCGTTTCTGTAGAAGTGTTACCACTTGCATCTGTTACAGTGAGCGTGATGGCATTTACTCCGATGTCGTTGCAGTTAAATGTTGAGTCACTCAAGCTCATACTGGCTATACCACAGTTATCTGATGAGCCGTTGTTAATGGCTGCTGAGCTGGTTGTAGCATTTCCACTGCCGTTTAGGTTGAGCGTAATGTTTTGTGTAGAAGCTGAAGGCGATGTACTATCAATGACAGTAATCATAGCTGTGGTCGAGTTGCTGTTTCCGTTGTTATCTACCACGGTGAGCGTAACCGTATTTGTTCCAACATCTGAACAATCAAAAACAGAATCGTTCAAACTCATGCTTGCAATGCCGCAGTTGTCATTGGACCCATTATCAATGGCCGAGCTGCTTGTGCTTGCATTGCCACTGGCATTAAGATGTAGTGAGATTGCCTGAGTGAACACAGTTGGAGCTGTTGTGTCTGCGGCTGATAGCGTGGCATATGCCGTATCTGCGCAGCTTGTTGTGTCACTAACAATGACCGAATATGTACCACTTGCCAGAGAAGAAATAGAAGAACCCGTGCCGCCATTCGACCACGAATAAGTGATGGTTCCTGTACTGCTTGATACACTAGCGCTTAATTGACCAGTTGTATCACCAGGACAGGTAATGGCTGAGGTAATATTTACAGAAACGGATAGCGAACAAGCCGTAGATGGCTCTGTAAGAGTCACACAGGCAGAATCTGTACACCCGCTGGCATCGGTAACTGTTACGCAATAACTTCCTGCTACAAGCCCGGTAAGTGAGCTGTTTGTGTCGGCAGTAGTCCAAACGTAGGAGTAAGGAGCTGTACCTCCGGAAGCCGAGGCAGAAGCTGTTCCATCTGACCCACCAACGGTGGTGACATTGGTTCCAGTAGCTGAAGCTGATACTGCACTAGGTTGCGTAATACTCACGCTGGAAGTGCTGGTACAACCCGCTGAGTCCGTGGCCGTAACCGTATAGGTTCCGGCAGCTAAACCTGCAATCGAAGCAGAAGTAGCTCCATTTGACCAAGCATAGGTCACAGCGCCAAGTCCATTGCTGGCAGATGCTGAGGCTTGTCCATCTGAGAGTCCGTTGCAAGAGACATTTGAGATAGTTGAAGCCGAAACCGAAAGTGAACAGCTCACTGCAGGTTCGGTAATGGTCACACACGCTGTGTCGGTGCATGCATTGGCATCGGTTACCGTCACACAGTAGTTTCCAGCTGCTAAACCGGTGATGGTAGCCGTTGTTCCACCGTTGTTCCACGCAAATGTATAGGCAGTTGTGCCACCCGAGGCAGAAGCTGTTGCTGTACCGTCAGACCCTCCATTGGTAGTCACATTGGTTCCACTGGCCGAGGCACTTAATACAGACGGTTGTGTGATTGTGACAGATGCGGTATCCGTACAGGAAGCCGTATCGGTAATCGTCACCGTGTATGTTCCGACAGCCAATCCGGAAATGCTGCTGATAAAAGTTCCGTTTGACCAGGAATAAGTGACAAAACCCTGTGCTCCTGAAAACGAAGCCGAGGCCTGGCCATCAGATAATCCGTTACACGATACGTTCGAAGTAACAGATGCACTGGCCGAAAGAGAACACGCTACTGGGTCGGTGATTGTGACACAGGTTGAATCTGTACACGCATTGGCATCGGTCACCGTAACGCAGTAAGTTCCTGCTGTAAGCCCAGTTTCAGAAGCTCCCGAAGCCCCTGTGTTCCAGGTATAAGCGTATGCTGTAGTGCCTCCAGAAGCACTTGCTAATGTGGTTCCGTCTGCAGCACCACTGGACGAAGGGTTGGTTCCGGAAGCCGAAACGCTCAAGGTTGTTGGTTGTGTAATGGTAGCGGAAGCCGTAGCCGTTGAGCCAGAATTATCTGTGACCGTTACGGTGTAAGTTCCCGCAGCCAACGAAGAAGCTGTGGCACCGGTAGCACCATTGGACCATAAGTACGTATACGGACTGGTTCCTCCCGTTGGCGTTGCCTCCAACTCTCCGTCAGAAAGACCATTGCAGCTCACATTGCTGTTGGTGTCGATGGTTACCGAAAGAGGAGTAGTCACATTGGTATCGACAAACATGATGGCAAAATCTTCTACCTGGCCATATGTGGGCGTGTGGCAAGATCCGTTTGTGTTTAGTGTGGATGTATTTCCGTGCCAGTCTGAAACGACCCTAAACCGAAGCTTTTCATTTAATACAGGACTGCTAGGTGTGGTAAATGTACCAGAGTGAAACGTGTCTGTGTCATTTGTGAAAATGAGTTCACCGCTATCCAGAAAGTCACCATCGTTGTTGTAATCGATGTAGGCACGTACGTCTTCATCATTAAAATACCCAGTGGTAATCGAAACGGTGTAGCTGGTATTCGTATCGAGGTATTCAAGTTGCGAACACGTTCGATCGACATAACCGCTATCGTCAACCGCATCATCTGATGTTACATCCAGGCTATCGAGTTTTACGTTGATAATACCGATTCCGAAGTTGTTGCTCAGGTTCGTGGTTTGTGGTGTACATGCCGCAGAAACCATGTTAAACGTATCTGGCGGAAGGTAGGTCTGAGAAGTAATCAATCCCGCTCTTGGTCCCCATAGTACGGCACGCATACGCGCTTTTTGACCTGAAGTAAACATATCCGCGCAAGTCTGACTAGAGTAGTCCATGTAGTTGCGTATGGTCAAACCAACGGTAGAGCCTGTACACGTGTTGGTGGTGCCGGTCGGGCAGTTGCTGCTCGACCGAATATGAGGTTCGGTATCGCTGATACAGTCACCCAAGCCCGTTCCACAACCATTCGTGACCGGTGGACATCCTGTTCCGCTACTATCTCCTTCAAACGTGTGATACAGCCCCAGATAATGTCCTACTTCGTGGGTTACCGTTCGGTTCAGGTTGTTCCATGAGTTCACCGTTCCGGTTGTTCCAAACGAGGTGTGTTGCACAACCAGACCATCCACTTCAGCCGAAGCGCCTGGGAAGTAAGCAAAGCCCTGCACACCAAAGCCACCATTGTTGTTTCCAATTTCAGAAACCACCCAAATGTTCATGTAATCTGTATTCGGCCATCGGCTAAGGTCTTTTACCGCCACTTCATCTGCTCCGGGGTAAGATGTCCCCAATCCCATTCCCATGGTGGCGTAGTTGGTCACACTTGAACCATTCACTCTTACAATACCCGAAGTTGAATCACAGTTTGGATCACGGCTTGCGAGCACAAACTGAATTTTGGTGTCGACACCTGAAGCGTCACCATGCGTGCCAGGTGTTTTTCTATATCGGTCGTTGAGCGCAATAATGGCGCTATCGATCTGATCGTCTGAAATATTTGCTCCAACGCCCACAGCTGTTCCGGTGTGAATAACATGCACGACCACTGGAATCTGAATCACGTCTTCGATGATCTGAAATTGAGCAGCCGTGTTGGTTTGTTGGTTGATGATAGACTGAATCCGCTGTTCGGTCTGATTGACTTTGAGGGCGTATTCCGGGTCGTTTTGTAATCGATGGTCATGTGTGATTTCGAACCCGCATTCCTGGGCGTTCAAATCGGTTGAACCAATGGCAAGCAGCGCGATAGCCGCAACGATGCCGGTGAAGGGTTTTTTGAGTGAATGTAGCACGGTCGGTAAGTTTCGTAATTCGCGTTTAAAACTAGAAAGAAGCGTTGGCTTGACCATAAACGGTATGGCCAATTTGCATCCTTCGAATTTTGACGTTGGTTATACGCAGGATAGACCGTGCAAGTTTGTTCTTCATGGCGCTTTTCTGCATTTTTTCATCTTTGGACTCTATGAACAATCAACGCCACGCTTTTTTTCTGGATGAGGACATGCATTATCTCAACAATGCATACAAAGCCCTTATGCTTCGATCCAACGAGACTGTGCTTCAGGAGGCTTTCGAAACAGAGAAGTATCCCATGAAACGCACAGTCAATGACTTTTTTGGAAACATTGACCTGGCTCATCAATTGTTCGGACGACTGGTTAATTGTCCAGCTTCGCAGGTAGCGCTGATTCCTTCAACGAGTTATGCGTTTGCCAATGCCCTCAACAATGTTTCTTGCAAACCCGGCCAACATGCCCTGACCATTGAAGCGGAATTTCCAAGTGACTATTTTGCCTTAAACGCATGGTGTGAAAAGAATCAGGCAGAGCTAAGAACCATTCAGTCTGGCGAACAATCTGAAAAGAATTGGAACGAACGAATTATCGAAGCCATTGACTCGCAAACAGCTGTGGTGGTGATGTCGGCTATTCATTGGATGCATGGCTTCGTATTTGACCTGGAAGCTATTGGTCGAGCGTGTAAAGAAGTCGGTGCCGTGTTTATGGTGGATGGCACGCAGTCCGTGGGAGCACGTCCGATGGATGTGACAACCAATCATATTGACGTACTGGTTTGTGCCGGATACAAATGGCTCCTTGGACCTTACTCGCTGGGTTGTGCCTACTACAGTGAACAATTTGATAATGGACGACCCATTGAGAACTCATGGATGAACCGAAAGAACGCCCGAGGGTTTAGCGATTTAACAGATTATTCGCACGAATATGTGGAGGGAGCTGGTAGATACAACGTAGGGGAAACGAGTAACTTTTTGTTACTTCCCATTTTGATCAATGGCTTAAAGCAAGTACTCGATTGGCGCGTAGAGGAGATCATGGATTACACCTCTAATCTGGTAGCTCCATTTCGAGGTTGCTTCGAGGCCATGGGAATCCCGATGGTAGATGAGAAGTATTTTGCACCGCATTTGTTTGGACTTAAAGTGCCTCATGTGAACAATGTTCAGGCACTGGCGGATGATCTTAAGGCGGAAAACGTGATCGTAAGCGTACGCGGAACATCGCTGCGCGTATCCGTCAATGTATTCAACACAGCAGAAGATCTGGAAGCGTTGATTCAAGTGATCGAACGGACGTCATAGGCATGGCCAACCATTACAAAACCCTTGGCCTAACGTATAAGGCAACGCCACATGAAATCAAACGTGCCTATCGGTCCTTGGCCAAAAAATATCATCCCGATGTAAGTACTGAACCCAATGCTGAGGATCGGTTTGTGGAAATTACTGAGGCCTATGAAATCTTATCTGACCCAACGAAGCGCAGGTTTTATGACTTGACTGGCAGTAGCCCAAGCCCGAGAAGGGCAAGGCCTGAAGCCACAAAACGCTATGAGCGAAGGGTAAGAAAAGACCAGAGTCGTGCTCGTGCCAAGGCGCGCGAGTACGCCAAGGTGAAGTATACGGAGTTTGATCAGGGTTATTTTAACTCACCGGTTCACTATTTCGCCCCTAAAATGTTGGGATGTTTGGGATTTGCCGTCATCGGTTTTTTGCTTGTAGCTATCCTATCATTCATACTAGACATGTTTGGGATGATGGACTTTGGAGTTCTTTTCTTCCTGATGACATTGGCATTGACGGGCATGGCTTATGCCAGTACTCAATTCGATATCTGGCATGATAACCGCCAGAAGAGGAAACGACTGGCAGAGCTGCGCAAGAAGCGCACAGCTCAACCGAGTTGATTCATTTACCGCTTAATGAGTTTTTGGTAACGACTTGCGCCCAACTGATTCTCTAATCTCAGAACGTACTGTCCGGCAGGCAAGTGAGATGTATTCATCTCGATTCTATTGGAAGGATTTATGTTGGACCACACGGTCTGTCCCATCACATTCAACAGTTCGAGTTTGGTTATATCGGATCCTTCGATGATAAGACGTTCATCAAACGGATTGGGAAACACCACTGCGTCAGTCTCCACATTTTCTATTGTTCCAAGAGCTATCCCCGTTTCAATCGTATCTACTGCCATGCCCTCGCTGGATGTGGCTTGTAGCACACTTTTATCACTGGTTTCCTGAAGTATGGCCAACCCAAATATTTGGCTCAAATCCCAATCAGCGTGAACGTTTATGGTGGCGTCATAGCTTAGCGTATCTCCAACGTTGGTTGGAAGTGTAACAGTTATGCCCTCCGTATCGAAATATGATTTCCGAAATACGTCATGGTGTTCTGTTTCGCCATTTGGGGCGCTATAGTCAACCACTTCTTCTACGGCAGCAGCAAACAAGGTGGCTTCTGTCAGACTGGAACTTGACTGTTTAATGATGTCTACGCGCAGATAAAGTGAATCCTCCACATCGCGAATGGCAGGGTACAACGCCAGCGAAAAAGCCGTGGTTTCATTCTCATAAGCATCGAATATGGTAGCTGCTCCATAGTTGGAGGATACAGGAACCACATCGCCTTGAATAACCAATCGGGGAGTACCACCATAAATGCCGTAATAATTGGTGCGATCATCATTTTCAGATGAGTTGTGTTGATTCAACACACAGCTGCTGTAAGGCGAACTTGGATGCACAGACATGTGCAGAATACCGGCATGGGCATCCAGATTGGTATAAAAACCGGGGTTGCGACTTGAGCAAACGCCACAACGCGTATTGGTAAAGTGTTCGACTACAATGGTGCGCGGTACCTGCGCAAATGTGCTCGCTGCAAGCAACGTTAAAAACAGCGTATTGAAAATCTTCTTCATAATGTCCTAAGTGTAGAGACAGAGAAGAATGAAACGAAAATCCTTTCAGAAGTGGGTGATTTTTTTGTCGATTACATCACCTGAAACCGCAACACAGTTTTCAGTTTATCGGCCGGTACCTTTCTGAAGTCGGACAGGTAAATCTCCCGATGTCGCTTGGAAAGACGTGTCAGTCCTTCTGCATTAGCAAAGTCTTCCATGATCTGAAAGCTGGCTGGCTCATCATCATAGCTGCCGATATGGAGCATTTGCACGCAAGGGCCATCTGTTATGGTCTCGAACTTGACTTGATCTAAAAGTGGGTGTGGTTTCTTCTCCTTAACCTGAGCGAGCATTTGTTGAAAGAAGGATTCATCCACAAAGTCCGGTTGGCGGATCATCAAGCGAAATACCAGATCGTCTTTATTGATGGTTCCATCAAATGTCTTTTTCGCCTCATCAGTAATATCCCAGATTCCCTCCAATGGATATACGGTGTAGTCACAGTATCCAGAAGGTGGGGTTTCCATCTTTTTGGGAGTCATTTTAATGGCGTATGACAACGAGTAGAGCACTCCAATGCACTCGGCAAAAGCCTCGCTATTGGGATTTCCCTGACCATCGATAATAAGAAACGAGTAAGCTGGAATGTCAATGACTTCTGGCTTGTTCTTGGGCAGGTAAACTGCCTTTTCCTGTTTCCTCCACTCGTGTTTTTTCATTTCAGCTACTGTTTGAAGTAAGGAGCACCTGCTTCAATAAGGTCTGCTTCCAGCTCATTTATGCGTAGCGTGATGTCTTCAATTTTGGGATGAAGCGCATTGAACTCTTCTTTGGCAATGGCCAAACTTCGTTTCTCGGTTTGTGTTGGCGCTTCAGAATGACTCTTCAGGTTGTACACCACCAATTCAACACGGTTCAAAATGCCCGGATAGCTTTCCATTTCTCGTTTCGATCGTGTGCGATCTCCCCAAAATGCATAACTCACATCAGACAGGTCTTTTCGAATACCATCCATTTCTGTCATCACACTAAGCGGAATGCCAGGTGTTTTGAGGACAGCCGCCTGCATGTATTCCAATTGCGTTTTAAGGTTGGCTGTTTGCTCATAGGTGGAGCGCATTTCATTGCGTGTGGTGTTTACCTCAGCAATAAACGAGCGGTAGTCACTCTCTTCGATAGGCGATATCTGTGTATCGTGCAATCGCTCGATGCTAAATGGGGCAGAGGCCAATTCGGTTAACTGACCATCTACAAATTGGTGAATGCTCACCGTATAGTTTCCAGGTAGGGCAGCGAAACCAAAATCGGGTGATCCATATCGCCCACCATCGCTTTCTTTCAGTTTGACAGGACTGGTGGCTTCAAGTCGGAAATTCCAAACGCTTTGGTTGATTCCTTTTTTGATGCTTGTTTCCTTATATCTTGAAACTACGCTACCATTGGCGTCTTTGATTTCAAAGATTAAGAACGGCTTTTCCTCGAGGTCTTCTTTTTTCAAGGCATCGAGGTTTGGATAGGTCACTGACCCGCCATCTTTCAATGCCTTCTTTTCTGCAGCCTGACGTTGCTCTTTCAAACTAAGAGGCTTCTCTTGAAGGTAATAACGGAAGGTAGCTCCCAGTTTAGGGTTAGGGGTGGTGTAGAAAGCCTCACCTTGAGAAGCCTTGCCTTTGGTACCCAATGGGTTGGTTACGTTGTAGGTCTTGGCATCTTTAATCGGGAAGATGTGAGCAGACTTACCCGTTGTATCTGCCATGGTGCGCAGTGGAGAGAAGTCGTCTAACACATAAAACCCTCGACCAAATGAGGCGAGCACGAGGTCAGATTCTCTGGTTTGAATTTCCATATCACGAATGGCAATGGTAGGCAAGCCAGCTTTGATTTGAAGCCATTTACTTCCCGCGTCCACACTCACGAATAAGCCAAACTCGGTACCGGCAAAAAACAAGTCTTTATTCACCATATCCTGACGGAATGAGTACACAGATCCGCGCTCAGGTAAATCACCTTGAACGGGTGTCCAAGAGCTTCCCTTATTGGTGCTTTTAAGAATGTAGGGCTTGAAATCTCCGTATTTGTGGTTGTTGAATACTACATACACGGTGTTCTCGTCAAAATTATCGGCTCGCAAATCCATGACGTATGTGTTGGCAGGAATGCCGCTGAAAGATGAATACGTTTTCCAGGACTGTCCATCGTCTTCTGAGACATGGATTTGCCCATCGTCTGTACCTGCATAGAGCAGGCCTTCTTTTACAGGTGATTCATTGAGTGAAACAATGTTTCCATAAATGGTTGTGCTCTTGTGGAGAGCCACCGCGTCTGGTCCCCAGGTGCGGCCCATGATTTCCAATGTGTTTCGGTCGATCTGTTGGCTTAAGTCTTCAGAAATTACCTCCCACGAGTTTCCTCGATCGTCACTCTTAAATACTTTGTTGGCTGCGAAATACAAGCGCTTTGGATTATGTGGGCTAATGATGAGTGGAGCATCCCAGTTCCATCGATATGCTGCCTCACCTTTTCGCTCGATGGGCTTAATATTTACTTTTTCACCAGTAGCTCGGTTGTGGCGTACCAACCAGCCGTACTGGCTTTGACTGTACACAATGTTTGGGTTGGTTGGATCTACCTGAGGTTTAAATCCATCACCGCCTCGCGTGATGTACCAGTCAAAATTGCTGATACCGTGAGCATGTGTCGTGCGTGAAGGACCACCAATGGTGTTGTTATCCTGCGTTCCACCATAGACGTTGTAAAACGGTTCGGCATAGTCAACTGCTACACGATAAAACTGCGTAAGGTTAAGGTTCTGGTAGAACTTCCAGTTCTGTGCTCCATCCCAGGTTTCGTACAAACCACCATCACATCCCACCAACCAGTGGTTTGTGTTATTCGGATCAATCCACATGGCGTGATTGTCAACATGCTTACTTTTTTCACCAGTCTTGACAAAGTTCTTTCCTCCGTTAATCGTGTGATGCAACCAGGTATCCATAGAGAATACTTTGTCTGCATTGCTTGGGTCTGGAACCAACTCTACGTAGTAGTTTCCACTTGTATAGTAGTCGCTTTGCTTGCTCCAGCTTTCTCCCCGGTTGGTTGATTTATACGTTCCTCCGTGTTCTTTGTCATATCCTTCGACCATGGCATAAAGCACGTCTGGATTTGATGGGGCAATGGCCAATGCGATTCGGCCCTTGTCACCAGCTGGAAGTCCTTTTTCAATTTTTCTCCAGTTTTCACCTCCGTCAACCGATTTGTATACGGTTGATTCAGGGCCACCGCTCAAGTATGAAAATACATGTCTTCTGCGCTGATGGGCAGATGCGTAGAGCACTTGATTGTCTCGTGGGTCCATCCATAGATCAGAGAAACCTGTTTGCTCGCTCACGTGGAGTACACGGTTCCATGTTTCGCCACCATCGGTTGTTTTGTAAATACCCCGGTCGCCACCATCGGCCCAAAGCGGTCCGTAAGCCGCCACGTACACTACGTTGGAATTGCCGGGCTCTACGATGATTTTAGCAATGTGCTCAGAATTCTTGAGCCCAACATTTTTCCAGCCTTTGCCACCATCTAAAGATTTATACAGGCCATCACCATAAGCCACGCTACGTTGGTTATTATTTTCTCCGGTTCCTACCCAAACGGTGTGCTCGTTGTTTGGATCTATGGTTACGCAGCCAATGGAATAGGAGCCTTGTGCGTCAAATACAGGTGAGAATGTGTTGCCGTGATTGCTTGTTTTCCACACACCACCAGAAGCAGCGGCTACAAAAAACTCATCGTGGTTATTTGGGTTAACAGCCAGATCAATGATTCGCCCAGAAACCAATGCGGGGCCTATAGATCGAAAGCTAAGTCCAGTAAACGTAGATGGTTTCTTTTTATCGCTGGTGTCGTCTGATTTTTTCTGAGCAAAAAGTCCTGCTGATAGGATAAGGACAGTACAAAGCGCGGCTATCTTTTTCATATTGGTTTAGTTGAAAGTCCGGCAAATATAACCTTGCAATCGGGCATTTGCTCGCTTGCTGTGACAGATGGTTTGAGTTTGGTCAAATTGATAATTGACCGCTCATTGATTTGTGGGTTTGATGGTCAGAATATGCCTCAGAAAACGGACAGCATATCCTATTTTTAGAGTTCAAATAATGAATATGTACAAAATCACGAATACCCACGAAATAGACTACCAAATCATAGGAGAAGAAATGCAGTGTGTTGAGATCGAGCTCGACCCGCAGGAAACGGTCATAGCAGAGGCTGGTAGCCTGATGATGATGCATCAGGATATGAAAATGGAAACGGTCTTTGGCGATGGGTCGAAGAATACACAAAGCTTTATGGGAAAGGTGTTCTCGGCAGGTAAGAGGGTACTTACCGGAGAAAGCCTTTTCATGACAGCATATACCAACATGGGTAGGTCAAAAAGCCATGTCACGTTTGCCGCACCTTATCCGGGCAAGGTTATTCCGCTGGATGTAGCTGCATTGGGCGGCAAGGTTATTTGTCAGAAGGATGCGTTTTTGTGCGCTGCTCAGGGTACTGCCATTGGTATTGAGTTTCAGAGACGCATCGGTGTCGGACTTTTTGGTGGTGAAGGGTTCATCATGCAGAAAGTAGAAGGTGACGGATTGGCCTTCGTGCATGCTGGTGGAACGGTTATAGAACGCGACTTACAAGCTGGAGAAGTCTTGAAAGTAGATACAGGTTGTATCGTGGCGTTTACACAATCGATCGATTATGACATTGAGTTTGTTGGTGGCATTAAGAACACCATATTTGGTGGGGAAGGACTTTTCTTTGGCACGCTCCGCGGACCTGGCAAAGTATGGATACAGTCTCTACCGTTCTCACGTCTAGCAGATCGAATCATTAGCGCAGCACCCAAAATGGGAGGCAAACGCAAGGGCGAAGGCAGCATTTTAGGTGGCCTTGGAGATTTACTCGATGGGGATGGATAATGACAATGTTATGACTTGAATTGTCGGTCTCAAGTAGCACCTTTGCGGCAAATTCAGATCATGAGATTATTGCTATTTGGCTTAAGCTTGTTTGCTGCCTTCTATGTGTCAGAAGCCCAAGAGGTTACTGCTTACAACATATATAATTCAAAGGGCAAGCAGATTTCGTTTGAGAAATCGATTAAGCTGATGCATGACGCGGATGTAGTGCTGTTTGGAGAACTGCATAACAATCCCATTTGCCACTGGTTACAGCTTGAAGTAGTGCAGGCACTCAATGCTGACCGGAAGATGATTCTGGGCGCAGAGATGTTCGAAACGGATGACCAGGTGGTAGTGGATGAGTACCTCGCTGATCAGATTAAGTTAGACCACCTGAAAAAAGAGGCAAAGGTCTGGCCGAATTTTGAGACGGATTACCTGCCGTTAATTGAGGCAGCTATAGAATACAGCGTTCCTTTCATTGCTACTAATGTACCCAGGCGATACGCTTCTTACGTGGCTAAGAACGGACCAGAGGCATTGGCACAGTTATCTGATGAAGCGAAGTCATTCTTACCTCCATTGCCACTAAAAGTACCTGAGAACGATACAGGGTATGCCGAGATGGCTGAAATGATGGGCGGACATAGGCATGGTATGGATATGAGCAACATGGTAGCAGCTCAGGCTATTAAGGATTACACCATGGCCTGGAATATTCATCAGAACCTTCATGAAGATGCGGTGTTCTTGCATTTTCACGGTACGTTTCACTCACACCTTTATTCAGGTATTTATACCTACCTCAAGCAGATGGATCCGGAATTGAACATTGTCGTGATTCACAGCCTGGAGCAGGATAATTGTCACATTGAAGAAAGTGATACAAAACAGGCAGATATTATTATCAGTGTGAATACTGATATGACGAAAACATATTGATATGAAGCAGATTTCACAGCGGTTGTGCATGGAAAAGGATCTCGGGATTCACGGGAACCTATTTGGAGGAATTATGTTGTCGTGGCTCGATGAAGCCGCTGCGATTATGGCCTATGAGATTTGTCATTCGCCCAACATGGTTACGCTCAAAATTGATGAAGTAATCTTCAGAAAACCGGTTAAGATTGGGTTTCATCTGAAGATTTACGGGCAAGTGACTAGAATGGGTAAATCGTCTATCACGTTAGAAGTTGAGGCAAGGAAATACAATGTATACAGCGGTGAAGAGACTGTGGTGTGCAGTACAAACTTCACGTTTGTGCGCATCGATGAAACGGGAGACGCTATTCCTATTGCCAAAACGGTTCGGGAGAGATACGCTCACCTAATGGAATCGAATTGAGCCAAGCACATTACATAACTGTACCTAAAACGGCTCGGTACTACGTGTTGGAACCCAAGGGTGAAACCAGGTCCATTCTATTCGCTATGCACGGTTATCGGCAACTGGCTGAGCATTTTATCCGAAAGTTTGAACCGCTGCGCGAGTTGGGAGTAAAGGTCATTGCTCCTGAAGGTTTGCATAGGTTCTATATAGAAGGGTATAGTGGGCGAGTAGGGGCTAGTTGGATGACCAAAGAAGATCGAGAGTCAGATATCAAGGATTATGTGGCTTTCCTCAATCTTCTTGGCAAGGAAATAATGGTGAACGGACCCGAAGTGCCGATTGACCTTTTGGGATTCAGTCAGGGAGGTCCCACGGCTTGTAGGTGGCTGGCTGAATCGAAACTAGACTTTCGATCGTTGATTTTACACTCTACGGTATTTCCAAACGACTTTGATTTTGAATCTCAAAATGAACGGCTAAAACAGATCAGGTCGGTAGCCTTGTTTGGTGATGATGATCAGTTTGCTCCAGAACGAACGATTGAAGAAAAGACAGCCTGGATGGCATCCAAAGGAGTAGACGTAGAGTTGATTCGGTTTACCGGAAAGCACGACATACACGCAGAGTCGCTCATCAAATGGATGCAGTCTTTACCTGCCTGAGCTTTGGCTAGGATTAAAAGAACTGTTGATACTTAACAATAGAAAGGAACGTCAAAACGACCTCGGGTTGTACCTTTAGCCACTTGAGTAAAATCAATTACATGGATAGCACATTCACAGCCATACGGTTTAGGTCTAAAGAAGGAAAGGATTTTGGAAAGACACTGAGGAAGAGAGTAGCTGACTATTTCGCAACAAACGACCTCCCGCGTACTGGAGATTATCGGATGTGGATTAAAGTAGCGGTGATGTTGATGCTCTATTTGGGCCCTTATGTCTTGATTATTTCAGGTGTTTTTGCCGGAAACCTTTTGGGTTTCTACGGCCTTTGGGTAGCCATGGGACTTGGTTTGGTTGGTTGTGGGTTGGGCATTATGCACGATGCCAATCACGGGGCTTTGTCTAAACACAAGTGGGCCAATAAGGCTGTGGGTATGGTTATGAATCTGGCGGGTGGATATGCACTCTGCTGGAAAATTCAGCACAACGTACTTCACCATTCATTCACCAATGTAGAAGGGTATGATGACGATATCAATTCAGGAGGGTTACTTCGGTTTTCTCCTCACCAAAAGAAGAGATTAGTGTACCGATTTCAGGTGTTTTACGCCTGGATTCTTTACGGTACGACTACCTTCAATTGGGTGACGTACAGCGATTTTTTACAGCTGGTTAAATACAACAAGATGGGGTTGGTTTCTACACAGGGAACCACGTTTTCGAGAGAGCTTGTGATGCTGATCGCCCAGAAGCTGTTTTACTACACCTACATGCTCGTTATTCCTATTCTGTTACTCGATGTAGCATGGTACCACATTGTTTTAGGGTGGTTGAGTATGCACTTTGTGTCTGGCCTCTTGCTGGCGCTGGTTTTCCAGTCTGCGCATGTTGTTCCAACCTCTGAGTTTCCAATGCCAAATGATTCGAATGTGATTGAACAGGATTCGGCTATGCATCAGATTTTGACAACGGCCAATTTTGCTCCGAATAACCGTCTGCTGTCGTGGTATTTTGGTGGATTGAACTTTCAGATAGAGCACCACTTGTTCCCAGGTATGTGCCACATTCATCATCGAGAGATTTCGAAGATTGTGAAGGCCACGGCTGAGGAGTTTGGGTTGCCGTACAATACTAAGCCCACGTTTATTTCAGCCATCGCCAGTCACTGGCGCATGCTGTATAGTCTCAGTCACTAGACTACTTAGCTAGCGAATATCCGTTTTAAAGAGTTGCCGATCGTTGAGTTGGCCTACCAACCGATCTCCGATGTTTACCTTGCTCACTCCCGCTGGAGTTCCAGTAAAGAGCAAATCGCCAATTTTCAGTGTCATGTATTGTGATACATGCGCAATGAGCTGATCTACGTGAAAGAGCATGTCCCTGGTGTTGCCGTGCTGTACGAGCTCATCGTTTTTGTAAAGCTTTAGGTCCAGGTTATCTATTTCTCCGGCTTCTTTGAGCGAAATAAAAGGACCGATTACAGCACTTCCGTCAAACGCCTTGGCCTTTTCCCATGGAAGTCCTTTTTCCTTGCAGGCTTTCTGCACATCCCGGGCAGTAAAATCGATGCCGAGTGTTACTTCATCGTAGTACCGATGAGCAAACCGAGGCTCGATGTGTTTACCCAATCGATTGATACGGACAACCAATTCTACTTCGTGGTGAACCTCATTTGTAAAGGAGGGAATATAAAACGCATTACCCTTCGGTAAAATAGCCGAATCGGGCTTGAGGAAAACAACGGGTTCAGAAGGAGTCTCGTTGTTCAGCTCTTTGGCGTGATCCACATAGTTTCGGCCTATACAAATGATTTTCATGAGGCAGATTGTCGATTGGCGCGCATACGCTCCATAACATCTTTAAAGACCTTCTTAGTAGAGAGTGGAAAATCTCCTTTCATCAGCCAGCCATAATATCCAGGTTCGGTTTGAAACACTTCTTCGAGTGGCTTTCCTTTGAATTTTCCAAAGTTGATACACTCTCTGTTTTCATCATCGTATACAACGCGTCCCATGATGTCCGCGGTCTTCTGATACTTCGAAAACTCTTCGAGGAAGTCTACATCTCTTTGCAGGTTGTCGTAGCGTTCGAGCTGCGCCTCGAGTACCTCATAGGTAGCTTCTATATCTGCTAAGGCATTGTGCGCGTTAGAAAGATCTTTCTCGCAGTAGAACTTATAGGCGGCCACTAGCGTGCGCTGTTCCATTTTATGAAAGATGTTCTGCACGTCAACCATTTTTCGCTCCTGGAAGTCAAATTCTATACCTGCCCGGTAAAACTCTTCCACCAGCATAGGAATATCAAACTTGTTGCTATTGTAACCTGCCAGGTCACAGTCAAACAAGTATTTGAATAGGGAAGGGGCCAGCTCTTTGAAAGTCGGCTCGTTGGCCACGTCTTCATTTGTGATTCCGTGAATAGATGTTGACTCAGCGCTTATCGGGATGGTTGGGTTGACTCGGGTAAGCTTAGTGGTTTTGCTTCCGTCTGGGTTGAGTTTTACAATCCCTATCTCTACAATACGATCTGATCCAACGGAAACACCCGTGGTTTCGAGATCTATAAACGCTAATGGTCGTTCTAATTTAAGCCTCGTCATGAGGCCAAAGGTATTGTTTGAAGTCCTTAGAGAATTAGAATTTCAGCACAACATTTTCGGCTGTTCCAGTCTGGTCTACTTTAAACTCACATCGTCTGTTAAGTTGACGGCCATCTGGGTTATCCGTGCCATCAGCTTTGGTGTTAGGAGCAATTGGATTGCCTTCACCGAAGAACTGATATGTCAGTCGGGCTTCGTTGATGCCAGACTTCAACACGTACTGATAGGCCTCTTTGGCTCTGCGCTCTGATAAAGCCATGTTGTACTCATTGGTGCCAATAGCATCAGCATGGCCATCTATTTGAACCTCTACGTTGTTCTTGGCCGCCATGTACGAGCTTATTTTGTCGAGTTCTTTAATACTCTCTGCCCTTAGGTCAGACTTGTCAAAGTCGAACAATATGTTTCTAAAGACAATGGTTTCTTCTTCTTTAGGCTCGGCTATTACTTCTTCCTTGACCTCTTCAACGACTTCTTCTACAGCCTCAACAACTTCTTCTTCCTCTTCAACTACTTCCTCAACAACCTCTTCGGCTACCTCTTCCACAACTTCTTCCACTTCAGCTACTTCAGCTACTTCAACGACCTCTTCGACTACTTCTTCAACCGTTTCTACAGGCTCTTCCACTTCCTCTTCAAGTGTAAGAGCTAGCTGTGCCGTGTCCACTTCGGGTAATCTGGCTAGAAGTGCTTCAAATGGGGCATCAACAAGTTTCTCATTGATGATGTCGATTTGTTGCTTAGGATATTCCTCTTCTGGCTTGATTGTAGAAGCAATCATATAATTGGCACGTGCTTCGGGAAGTAAATCGTTGTAGTAGTTTTTATCGGCCTCGACCACATAACTATTGAAAATATCATCGATTTCATCTCGCATTTGCATTTTCTCAACCGGAGTATCTCCAAACTGACCTGTAGCCAGTTTTACACCATTTGGATCAAGAATATCGATGCCCTGGATATAGTTGGTCAATTCCATCGGGTTATAATTGGCCGCTACAATAGCGCGTAGCGAATCCTTTTCTGCCTCCTCAATGTTCTCGAGATCTACTTCCTGATAGCTTTCAGTAACCTTCTGGTCTACATTGAAAAATGCATTGTTGATATAAGCTCTCTGCGCAAATACTCTTCCGCTTGAATCTTCGAGATTGTCGATTTTGATTTCCTGAAACAAAGAGTAATAGTCACACTGCTTAGGAACCGTGAAATCTCCACTGTGTGGCAGGTAGTCTTCTGCCGATATTCTGAACCGATATGTTTTTTCAGTGCGCAATCTCATTTCATACTTACCTGTAACCGAATCGGCCGCAAACTCTTTGATCAACTCGTTTGTTTCTGGGTCGTAAATAGCTATGGTAGCTGAAACAGGCTTTTGCTGATCTTCGGAAAAGACCACACCTCGGATCTTTGTACTTGAAACGGATTTACAGTCGAGAATGATTCGGTATATATCAGTTTCTCCGAGTCCACCATCTCTGTCAGAGGCGTAAAAACCAACGGCTCCATTGTCTGTCGTTACGAAATATCGGTCATGGCCAGGTGTGTTAATCGGGTGTCCCAGGTTTTCTGGTACTGTCCATTCTCTGTTTTCATCGAGCACACTTTTGAAAATATCGTAGTCGCCCATAGAGTTATGACCATTGGAGGCAAAGTAAAGCGTGTTGCCATCAGGTGTAAGGAACGGAGCATCTTCATCGTGCTTGGTATTGATAAGGTCTCCTAAGTTTTCAAGTGGTTTCCATGTTCCATCCTCTCCTTTTGTGGTAATGTAAATATCGGTACCACCTTGACCAGAAACCAGTTCACTTACCACAAACATGGTTTGCTCATCCTGTGTAATAAACACAGATGGTTCGTACCCTTTTTCGGAGTTAATTCTGCTGTCCTCTCTAACAGGAACAGTCCAAAGACCATCGGTTAGGTTACTCACCCAAACGTCTTCAGCTCGGTATATATATAACTGTGTTTCGTCAGCAGCAAATGTGATGGTAGCATCGTGGTCATCTGTATTGACCGCTGAATTCATGATGGTGTTAGATGAGTCGTAATTCGAAGCTCGGGTCCATTCACCATCAATGTTTAACGAGAAGTAAATGTCTTCCATATACTTACCATCAACATCTGTTTTCTCTCCGGTTGTGTTGTCTCTTCTAGAGGTGAAGAGAATGATGCTTTCATCATTGTTTACTACAGGAGAGTAATCGGCATATTCACTGTTTATACTACTTCCAAGGTTTTCAATACGGATGTAATCTTTGTTATTCTCAAATTGCACCTTCCCATTTTCGCACATCTCGATGTATCGCGGAATGTCTTCTTCCAACTCATCGGGTTTTAACCCATCGAGTTCCCGCATCATCATCATATAGTCGTTGTAGTAGTCGATAGCCAGATCATAGTTACCAGCAAATTGCTCAGCTTTTCCAGCATAGAGGAACATATCAGGCAATGTATCTCCCTTGTTGTTTTCAATGGCTTTTTGAATGTACTTAGCCGCTTTCCCTTTGTGAATGCCTTCTTCGTAATAGGCAAGGCCCATTTCATAGTTGTAGTCCACATTTTCTGGAGCCAACTTTAGGAGGTCTTCGTAAATCGACTTAGCCTCGGTGTAGTTTCCGGCATTCAAAGCCTTCACAGCTTTGATACGCATTTTCTTTTCCTCTTTGGTTTGAGCAGAAAGAGTGGACGTGAAAACGAACAATGTCAGTAACCCAAGAGCAAAAGCCTTGATTAACTGAGCGATGGATGGGAATATGAAAAACCGCATAAAATGGTGGAATAATGTCTAATGACAAATCTATCCCCTTTAAATGCGGAGGATTTTCTACGAAATCGTTGTTTTAAACAGGAATATGTTAATCCAGTTTGAGTTTAACATATTGAAAATCAGTAAACAAATTATGTTTCCCTTTTGTAGATGCATCGTAATCCGGTCCGTTTACCCCAGATTTTAGCTTGTTTGTTGATATCATGTTAATATTTGCGCCTTTCCCTGCCAAAGCTGCTCTAAGCTGCTTTTCGAATCGTTCTGCACGCTCTTTGGCCAGTGCTTCGTTCGACTCGAAACTGGATGTAGGAACATGAGAAGCACTTCCCTCAATCGTCAGCGTTAGCTTTCCGTTAGACTTCAAAAGCGCCAGTGCATTGCTCACCGCAGATTGGAAGTCGGCATTGCTTGCGCTGACTGCTGTTTTGTTATACCCCAGGTTAAACGTAAACGCGGTTTGTGCCTCAAATGATGGCTCCTTATCCTTCAGCTTGGCTCGCTCATCATTTACTTTGGTTTCTTCAGCTTTCTCCTGTTTTTCCTCTGCTTTTACCTCTTCTACGCTAGCTGTTTCTTCAGCAGGAGTTTCAGGCTCCTCAGCAGCTGCCTCATCTGTTTCAAGTGCAAACGTTCCATCCTGATAAACCAAATTCATGGTAGGGTCTGTTTCCTCGGCTCTGTATAGCTCGAGATTGAGCTGAGAGTTGTCCGCTCCATCGACCACAGGTTTTATTCTTACGTTTCCATCAGCCATGAGCTTCTTGTAGGCGAAGTATCCATCTTTACTGATGTAAGCTGAATCTATGATCGCATCGTTTTCATCTAGGAAGTAAACCTTCGATCCGATTGGAACTCCCTTGTCTGGTGAGTTCATTTTAAGTTGCCACTTTAGCACATCGCCCAGCACATTATCTGTGAATGCCACTGCATTCATTTCTCCATCTTCACGTGGTGTGAGAATAATCTCTCTGTTGAGTTCGAGATACTCCGACCCTTCAGGAATGTCAATAGTTTCAGAGTTGACGATTTTATCTCCAACCGCGTAGGTTATCTCGTATTTAGACCCAGTCGGGATCACAAACACAAAACTTCCGTTTCGCGGAACAGGTCTTGCTTCACCTTTGGTTACATTGTCGTTTAAGTCTTTGACTGTAATGAGCACATCGCTTGGGAGCGAACTGCCGTCACTTGCCAAAACCCATCCTTTGACTATGGCAAACGATCCCACATCAGCAATAGCGGGCTCGTCTGGTCCAGGAGGGTATTCGATTACATAGATATCTGTGCTTCCTTCTGAATCGCTTCCTTTTGAAGAGTAATAGGCCCTTGTGCCACTAGGGGCAGCTACATAGCTATGATCGTCATCGGTTGTGTTAATTGGATAGCCTACATTTTGAGGAGTGATCCAGTTGCCCTCATCATCCATCATGGTCATGAAGATATCATAACCACCCATCGACTTATGTCCGTTTGAGGAGAAGTACATGGTTTTGCCATCGGGGTGTATGTAAGGTGCGTCTTCGTCAAACTCGGTGTTGATGGGAGCACCAGGGTTAATGGCTTTTCCCCATTCGCCTGTAGGTAGCTTTTGCACGTACCAAATATCCTTTCCGCCTAATCCTCCTTTTCGGTCAGATACGAAATATAGCCGCTGACCATCTACCGTCACAGTAGCAAAGAACTCGTTTGATTTACTATTCACATCACCACCAACAAGTTTTGGAATACTCCATCCTTCGCCAAGTCGAAAATCACTTTGATACAGGTTGCCGATTCCACGATATGTTTTGTAGATATAAAGCGTTCGCCCATCAGGACTCATGCTAACTACAGAAGAGTGCGCATCTGCTACATTGATACTGAGTAGCTCTGGTTCCATCCAGGCACCTTGCATGGTTCGGTAGCTTACATACATGTCTTCGTAATGTAATCCGGATCGTGGATCCAGATCGTTTTTGTTGGAACTATCAGATCGCAGGCGTCTACTTGTGAAATAAAGTGTGTTCTCATCCAGCGCAAGAATAGGCGAGTACTCAGCAAATGGCGAGTTAATGGGAGTTCCGATATTGACGATGTCGACATCCACAGGATCGGCCATAAACTCTCTGGCATTTGAGATCATATCTAACCCACGCTCAGCATTTGGTCTCAAAAAGTGTTTTTTACTGGCGTCAGCCAGGAACTTGGCGTAGTACGTGTCCGCCTCGTCCAAATCGGTTACGATTAGCTGACACAACGCATAGTAGTAATAGGCCTCAACTGGTGTGCTTTTTACATCAGAAGAAAACGGATCGTACACTTTCTTGACGTTGGTGATGGCTTTCTTGAGGTAGGGTAGTGCCTCTTCTCGGTTCAGTCCCATTTCCAGATAGCACTTACCAAGCTTGTAGTTTAAGTTGGCGTTATCGGGTGATTCTTCCAAGAGCTTTTCCCAGAGTGGAATGGCTAAACCGTAGTAGCCATCTTCTGATAGAATATTGGCTTCTGTAAACTGCTCTCTAAATGATTGTGCATTTGACGTGAACAGGACGAAACACGCGCATAGGGAAAGGATGAGGTTTTTCATAAAAAAAAGTGGGTAAACAAATTTAGTCAATCTGTCTACCCACTTTCTAATACTGTTGAGAATTATCTACTAAATCTCTCTGTTCATATCCCAGTTTTCGAGATAATCGGCTACTCTTCGAACAAACATGCCTCCAAGAGCACCATCAACCACACGGTGGTCATATGAGTGAGAGAGGAACATGAATTGTCTGATACCAATAGTATCACCCGCTTCTGTTTCGATAACCGCTGGCTTCTTCTTAATGGCACCCACAGCCATGATAGCTACCTGAGGTTGGTTGATAATCGGAGTTCCCATTACATTTCCAAATGTTCCAACATTGGATACGGTGTATGTGCCTCCCTGAATCTCGTCAGGTAAGAGCTTGTTCTGACGGGCTCTTCCAGCCAAATCATTCACTGCCTTTGTAATTCCTAATAGATTAAGGCCATCGGCATTCTTAATAACCGGAACAATGAGGTTACCGCTAGGAAGAGCGGCAGCCATACCTACGTTGATGTTTTTCTTGCGAATAATCTTATCACCTTCAACCGATATGTTAATCATCGGGAAATCTTTGATGGCCTTGACAATGGCTTCAATGAAGATAGGAGTGAAGGTCAGTTTCTCTCCTTCTTTCTCCATGAATTGACCCTTCATCTTGTTTCGCCAATTCACGATGTTGGTTACATCTGCTTCAACAAAGCTTGTTACGTGAGGTGAAGTCTGCACCGATTTAACCATATGATCTGCAATGAGTTTTCTCATCCGATCCATTTCGATAATCTCTTCGTTGGCCGACAGAGAAGGTGCAGAAGCTGCGGCAGCAGGTTTAGGAGCTTGAGCAGCTGCAGGTGTTTCTACTTTGGCAGGAGCCGGAGCAGAAACTCCGTTTTTACGAGCTTCTACAAACTCGAGCATGTCTTTTTTGGTAACGCGGCCTTCTTTGCCCGACCCGGCAATAGATTCAAGCTCGGCTACAGAAATGTTTTCGGTTTTGGCAATGCTCTTAACGAGTGGTGAGTAGAAGCGATTTGAAGAACTAAAGTCAACAGGTGCAGAAGCAGAGTGTGTAGCAATAGATTCATTCACACTGCTTTCTACTTGCTCAACAGCTGCAGGTGCAGGTGCAGCTTCTTCTACGGCAGCTGGCGCAGAAACAGGAACGGATTCCACACTTTCTCCTTCACCGCCAATAACCGCTATAGCTTGACCAACTTGCGCTACATCTCCTTCCGGAACTAAGATTTTCAAAATGGTGCCGCTAGCAGGAGAAGGTACTTCACTATCGACTTTGTCAGTAGCGATCTCTACAATGGCCTCTTCGGCCTCTACCTGATCACCTTCTTGTTTTAGCCAGCTGGTTATCGTTGCTTCAGCAACACTTTCGCCCATCTTTGGCAAAATCACTTCTATCTGAGACATAGATTACTTCGTTAAAAAATGCCTGCAAATTTACTCAATCCAGAGTAGAATGAATCGCTATTCTAAGAATTTGTGTCGAGGAAATATCCCAACCAATCTAAATCGCTAAAAACTAGAAACGAATTCCGATGACCAAAATATCATCGATCTGTTCTTCTTCCGCACCCATCCAATCTTCGATGGTTCTGTTGAGGATATCCTTCTGATTATTCATGTCTTTTTCCTGAATATCTACCAGAAGCTTCTTGAACTGAGAGTACTTGAATTTCTTTCCTCTTGGGCCACCGAACTGGTCGGCATATCCATCAGAGAAGATGTAAAGCGCATCGCCCTTTTGAATCTCGATATCGTGATTTGTGTAGGGAGTATTGAGGTTATCTCCGAAGAAACCAACAGGTTGTCTATCGGCTCGTGTCTCAATAATTTCTCCATTCCTGATCATCCATAGAGGGTTGTTGGCACCCGCATACTGAATGGTTGTTCCATTCTTTGGTATGGTCAAAATGGCCATATCCATACCATCCTTGGTTTGCTCTCCGTTCGAGTTTTGCTTGTTCAAAGCATTGATAACTCCATGCTTTAGGGCGAGCAGTATCTCGTTTGGTTTCGTAATACGTTTTTCGTTCACGATCTCATTGAGCAGTGACGAACCAATCATAGACATGAGCGCGCCTGGTACACCGTGTCCCGTACAGTCTGCTGCTACAATAATGACCTTGTCTTTTTTCTCTGAGTACCAATAAAAGTCACCACTAACAATATCCTTAGGTCTAAATAGAACCAGACTCTGTTTCAAGGTATGAGTTATCTCAGCGTTGGACGGCAGGATGGCTTCCTGAATACGTTTGGCATAGAGAATAGAATCTTTCACCTGCTCGTAGAGTTCGGCAATCTGCTCACTTTGCTTCTCGATTTCCTCTTTTTGACGAACAACCTCGGCCGTTCTTTCCTTAACCTTTTGCTCCATGTCCTCACTGTATTCCTTGAGGTTTTTACGCATGAGAAGGAGTGACTGACCTAATTCGTCCTGGTCGCTGAGTGGCTGGTAGTTCGAAGTGTATTCGCCACTACCCACTGCTTGTGCAAAATCTTTAGTGCCACGTAGACCAGATACTACGGTTTCAAGTGCGTTGGCCATTTCGCCAATTTCATCGCCTCTCGACTTAATCCAGCTTTTTGGGAAAATACCCTGTGAAAGATCGAGTAGGATAAGTCTAAGTTTTCTAACCGGAGAAACAATTGTTCGCGTGGTTAAAAAGGCAATGAGAATACCTGCTACGGGAAGGGCAAACCCCAAGCTGCGAATAAGAAATTGAACCACACTAAATGATTCAATCATATCGGCTGTAATCTCGGTAGAGATTTCCTTCTTTTCACTGATAAGCTTGTCTAGCGAGAGCAAAATGTTGTCTGTGGAGGCATCGATTTCACCACCGTTCTCGATCATGTCTCGTGTCATGAACACAGAGGCCACATCGCCATAGCTCTCTACACCATAAAGCATTTGCTTCACGATTTCGTGTTGAGACCAGAGCATATCAATTTCATCGAGAATCGCATACATTTTTATCTGTAGCGTGTCTTCCCAGTTATTTGATAACTCCTCTATTTCGATTTTCAATTGAGGATACTCCGAAACAGTAAGCTTGTTAAGCGCAATCTTGTCTTCGTTTTCTGGAGGACTCTCGACATGCACCCAGTTGTTGACCAGCATTTTTGACCGTACGATCAAGAGCTTTAACTCCTCGAGTTTGGCAATAGAAGGGTTGAGGTTATTGGTAATATCCTCATTCTTGGTTTGTGAATCGACAAACGTTTTATTGGTGATATAAAACGCGATTACCGTAGAGACGATGATTACAGCAAAGCCTAGGCTAATCTTTCGTCCTATGCTGAATCTGGAAAAGAGACTATTTGAACTCATCTTGCTATTCAGATTCTAATTTTTTGAGCTCTTCCTGGTAGTACTCTGATTTTTCAATGTCATTCAAACCAAAGTAAATACCTGAAAGACCAACAAGGGTTTCCTTTCTGTAGGGGTTAAGTTTATATGCTTTATGCATGTATGGGAGGGCAGCTCCAAAGAGGTCCATCACCTGAGCTTGGATTTCAAAAATCAACTCAAAGTCAACGTCATAATCCATGTTTTCAATCAGGTTAACGCCTTGATTGTAGTAGTGGATAGCCAAGTTGTAATTGGCGCTGATATTGTTGCTATCAATATCGAGCACGCCTTTATAGAGATCTATAATCTTCGAGCTTATTTCCTCTTTTTGTTCATTACTCACCTGCTCAAAAAGGGCAGAGTACTTAGAAGCTTTATACGAGCTGAATTCTATTTGTCTTGGCCTGAAGTCGCTGTCTGGAGAAATCTTGCTTTGAATACTCTTATGCTTTTCAAAGTACTCATCGGCTAGTTCAAAGTTGTTTGAATCAAGCGCATACGCGGCATCGTTATATAAGGTGTTTGATAAATACCGTAGTGTGTTGTTGCACTCGCTTACTAATTCTTGTTTTTCGTCTAATTCAATTGATTTGTAAAATGATTCAATGGCTGTTTGTCTGTGGGCTCCAGCATCTTTAAATCGTTTTTCTTCCCGTGCGTTTTTGTACAGGTCTTTGTGAATGAATCCTCTGAAATACCATGTCTTAGTTCTCTGACTATGGGTTTCGTCCTGAACGGCTAATTCGATAAGCTCCTTGGCTTTCGTTAGATCCTTATTCGTATAGGCCTTTAAGGCCAGCGAAACCGGATCGAGTTGAGCCCGTAACCCAATCGGTATCATTAAGAACAAGACTAGCGATATGGTTATCAGTCTTTTCATGTTAGTTAATCACTTTCGTAGCAAGTTTTTCCAATGAACTGGCCACAGTCAGATCTTTCTTATCAAACTGTTTTTTGTTCATTTCAAATTTCATGGCCGCACCCACAACAACGAAGTTGATAGCGGAAACATTCTCGGCAAGTCCAGCCCCCTCTGTGACAAGCAAACAGTTAAAGCTGTTAATCTTAGAAGCATAAGGAGCCACATCATTTGCGGATCCTTCTACATAAAGCATGTGACACTTAGACACCTGACTTGGGTCTGAGAATCGTTTAACAACTAGCGTTTGACTGTTTATTTTTTTCGTTTTAGCCGCTGTTTCAAGGTTCTTGGCTAAATCATCGTCTCCAACTATTCCAATCACAAATTCGCCTTGCTTGTAACTGGCTGGCCATTCTGTGTACTTGGGAAAATTGAGCATATACATCGACTTAAACTTTGCCCGAGTGTTCATGGTATTCATAGAACTCTGAGCCTGCGATTGAAATGCAAAGCTGATAAGTAGCGATATAATTATAACGAGGGTTCTCACTAGGTAATGTCCTGCAAAAGTATGCGTATTGCATACAATGTGCCACAAAGAATGTGAGGCAATTTAGGAATATTTTGTTTGGGCTCAGAAACACGGGCCAAATTATCGTTGGAAACCTATGGTTTCAGGAGCCTGATTTCAACGCGCCTGTTATTTCGTCTTTCTTCTACAGGACAGGGGTATTCGAGGATACACTGGTCAATAGGAGAGAGTTCTCCATGTGAAACTTCTGAAATGCGATCGGCCGAAATGCCCTTCTTGATCAACAGGTTTTTGAGGTTTGTTGCCCTCAATTCAGAAATTCGTGCGTTTTGCTCAAAAGAACCCCATGTATCGGTGTATCCGTCTAACTGAATGGTAGAATTGTCATCTGCTTCAAGTTGTTTAAGCAAACGGAAAACAATTTTTTCGGCCTCTTCATCAAGTGTCCAAGCATTGAAGTCATATCTGACAATGTAGTCTGGGTCATTTATTTGAGCAGTTCTTGATACCAGCTGCATATCGACTCTTCTGTTTTGCATGCGCTGTTCTTCGTTGCATGGAGATGGATATCCGCAATCTATTACAGGGTCAGAGTCTTCCCAGTTAGTCACTGAAATTTGATCGAGGTTCACATCATTGGCAACCAGATACCGCGCAATAGCAGATGACCTTAGTGCTGAATAAGACCTAAGTCCTGCTTTTTCACTCGGATCTGAATGTGCGTTCAGCTTGATTATTTGATTTCTGTCTCTGACCAATGAAGCGCTGATTTGCTGCAGCACAGCAGAGTCCTCTTTGCTAATTCCAGATTTCCGGTGCCCATACATAAGTGCCAGCCTGTTTGAGTCTAGTCGAACGGGCTCTTCGTTCGCGATCTCTTCGCTAGAGGCCTCCTCGTTAAGCCCTAATTCAGAGTCATTCTCATCCAAATGCGAGAATTCGAAAGAATCATGAGGAAGGTGGTCGTACACCCAAATTCCGTCTCGTTTGGCAATCTTGTCAATGATATTGCCGTCCGCATCGAGGAGGACGATATTAAACTCAGCATCGTCATCACCTACCTTGAATATGTAGTGCTCATCTGGTGATAGTCTAGAGAATGCGAATTTTCCGTTTTCGTCCAGATTGGCCATGTCAATCAGGTTGCCATCATCATCAAGCGCATATACGCTCAAACCTTCATGCATGTCGCCAGGAATCTCATCATAGATCTGCCCAAACATCATATGTGGATGCTTGTATTCAGTGTCCGTTTCATCCAATCTTTCGAGCTCTGCCGCTGCTTCAAGGATGATTTTAGAGTATGTGAATGAATTATTTGTGTCTAGTCCGAGTATACCTCTGAAAGCCCCATTGAAATCGTACAGTGCTACATTGAGCTGTTGATCATTTTCATCCAATACCTGTATAGTGAAGTCTTCCCGCCCGGAAAGTCTTGTGAATTGGAAGTTCCCTTTTCCGTCTGTGTAGGTAGAGTCTAAGAGGTTTCCGTCTTCGTCAAAAGCATATACCTTGATGCCCTCAGCATAATCTCCCGGGAGTTTTTTATAAATCTGCCCCCTGACTAAATCAGATAAGTTAGCTACGCTCATCTCTTCATCAGCTTCGCTTAGCAGTGACAGTCTCGATTGTTTCTCAGCATCAAGTGTTTCATAGAGGTAAGCCTGAAGTTCGTCAAGCCTTATTTCCTCAATGGCCACGCCTTCTGAGTTAAATATGTTCATATTAAAGCTGGACGGATCTTCGGCATCTGTCTTAATGATGTAAGAACCATTTGGAGAGAGCTTGTTGAACTCAAACATTCCAAACTTGTCCGTAACCACCGTTTCGATCAGGTTACCTTCAGCATCGTAGGCGTAGATGGTAATGCCCTCTCCAAAATCACCAGGAAGCTGTTTGTAGAGCTGACCATTAATGTTTAACGGGTGGTTCAGAGCCGCGGCCTGAGCCGGTGTAAGCGAAGTTTCAATTTCTGGAAGCGTCACAAAGACAAAATTGCGCGCATCAATGGCGGTAGCATTGATGATCTTCTTCGACTGTCGGTCAATTAAAAAGACTTTGGCCCATTCTGCCAGACCATCCAACGAATCAGGAAGCAAAATGGAGTAATGACTTTCTACAGCCAACTGATTCACGATAAAGCTTCCTTCTTGATTTGTTCGTTGAACATCTGAGATTTGGTTAAGTGAGTCAAACACAATCACTGGAATGCCTTTCAGAGGCTCACCTTTATAACTGACAAACCCTTGTAATGGACCGCTTGGAGAGACCTCTTTGGGTTCTTGCTTAACCTCTCGAATGTGCATGGCCATTTTGAAGAAACTGGATGAATCGCTGATAACTCTTCTGGTCTGAGTGCCATCCGAATAGAAAGCAGATGATTGATAAATCACAGAGTCCTTTTGACTGGGCTGAATGGTGAGGTATTCACTTTTCTCGAGCTCAAGGAATTGGTAGTACCCATTGCTATCTGTCAACGCAGTAGCCACAATTTTACCATCATCATTTACGGCAAGCATCTCTATACCAGCTACATCATGCGGTAGGGGAGCAAACACCTGCCCGTATATGTCAAACGTTCCCAATTCTTCATCTGTTTCGTCCATCAATGTCATCGAATTCATTTCATGACGCGATAGCGTTTTGAATACGAAGTCAGATTCGTTGATTCGATCGAGGAGCAGCGCTTTTTCTCCCTGATCATTTAAGAGGTATACTTTTCCTTCTTCCTTCACCTCTTCAGAGTCTGAGTTCACTCTGACCTTATAATTCTGATTGACAGGTAGGTTATTGAAAACGAAGTTTCCAAGGCTGTCTGTTTGAACAACTTCAAGCACATTGTCGTTTTCGTCAAGCAATGTTAGCGTCACACCTTCTGGCGGAAGCTGGTCATATTCAAACACACCCGCCACCTGCACTCTTTGAGAATCTGTCAGGCTGGCTTTTTGGATAAACTCATAGATGTCGTCTTTTCCTTTACCTCCATCTCTGGCACTTGAAAAGTACCCCTTGGTTTCATTCAGGAAGCAGATTCCAAAATCATCTTTGTTGCTGTTCAGCGGAGACCGCAGGTTTTGTGGACTAGTCCACTCTCCGTTTATTTTTTCCGAAGCGAAAACGTCAAGACCACCATATCCAGGATGCCCATCAGAGGAGAAAAACAGCGTTGAGTCGTTTTTGAAATATGGAAAGACCTCGTTTAAGGGGGTGTTAACCTTGTTAGAAAGTGGGGTGATTGGTCCCCATCCCGCGCCTGTCTTTTCGACATAGTATAGATCCATCTGACCCTTACCGCCATGTCGATTAGACGCAAAGACCAGTGTTTTTCCATCACTTGAAATGGCTGGGTGCGCAAAAGAGAAAGTATCCGTTTCAAAGAGGTCTGTTTCGTTTTTGATACGCTTTCCCTTGATCAGGTCGGCCTCATAAATGGTCAGGTGACTCGTATGGTTTTTTCTTAGAAATGTTCTTACCTCAGTGAAGTAAATTTTGTCATTCACCGTATCTATCGAGATAGGGCCTACATGATAGTCGCCATTGAGATTGGAGAGGAAAGGTGTGGCGCGTTTCGTAGTAAGCTCTTCGCCATTGTCTTCAAAGGAAGCAGCATACATGGCAAGGTAAGGAGCATTGTTCCAATCAGAACTGCTCTCGTTTACGTGATCAATGTGTCGTTCGGTGGCAAATACAAGTTTGTTATCGTAAACAATAGGGGAGAAATCGGCAAAGCTCGAGTTGATTTTCTCAACCGGGTTGACTGTAAACGATTCCGGGCTTATGCTCCATGAAACCACATCGTCCAAGCTTTTGGCCATAAGTTTGGCTATGAAGTTGTCAGGCTCCGCAATCAGATATCGATCGAATTTATCACGAGCCTCAGCCACTTTGCCATTCTTAACCAACACTTGCCCAAAATGGATGAGACCAGGATTGGACAGGTCACCGAGCATTTCGGCTCTTCTGTAATACACCTCAGACTGCTCAAAGTCATGGAGCTTTCTGAGTACAAAGGCGTATTGCTCACATGCTTTACCGTCATCCGCATTTTTCTTCACAGTGCGCTTGAGCACTCTGGCGGCATCGGCATAACGATACTGATTTATCATTTTATCAGCTTTGGTTTGGGCCATAAGGTTTCCTCCCATTCCGATAAGAAATGATAAGCTGAGGATAAATATGTAGTAGATTCTTAGGTTCAAGGTTAGAAGTACCGGGGTGAGATAGTTTTAGATTTTGGTACTCCGAATTCTAATCCGAGAAAAAGCTCGTGGCTTGATCCCTGAGATAATCGGAGGTCGTTAAAAGGATAGTCAAAAGAGTAACCGATGCGAATGGATTTACTTAAGAGGTATTCGAGTATAACCACACCACCGTATCCGGGCCGGTAGGTAACGCCTGCCCAAAGTTTTTCATCTACGAGAACACTCACGTTCAAATCGACCATTCCGCTGTATAAGCCGGCTTGCTTGTATAAAACACTAGGTTTTAGGGTGAGGTTATCGGTAAGCACAAAGGCACGACCAATGGTAAACGAATAGTGCCTGAATTGTCTGTACACATCGCTTCCTGAAGCTCCACCATTGCTTCCAGCACTGCCAGAGCTATCTGATACATTGACCCTGGGTTGGAGCAAGTGTGCCAATTCCAAACCAGCATAGAGTTTATTGGTCGAATAGAAGATTCCAAAATCCGCGTCTGGGATAAAGAGGTTTTCCACCCCATACGTGGGTATGACATCGCCTTGGTCTTTATAGCTTATTCTGTTCCAGTCGAATGAGTGATATTGGAAACCAACTCCAAGCCCAAGTCCTAGTTTACCTTGTCCGATAGGAATTCTGTAGGCGTAGTCCAGTTCTGTAGATAGCACATTCCTCGGGCCAATGATGTCATTGGTTACTTGAAAACCAAGTCCCATCTTTTTCCTTTTAAGCGGGCCGTGTATGGCAAATGTTTGCGTAACCGGTGCACCTTCAAATCCAATCCATTGGTTTCGGTAGAGTGCCACTAGGCTCAAGGCCTCTCGGCTTCCTGCATACGCTGGGTTGATTCCAAGCGGGTTGAACATATACTGGTTGAACTTGGCATCTTGCTGTGCATTCGCATGATTAGGTGATATCATAATCATTACAAACACGAGAGGTATGAGTGCAAAAGCGAAACGATATGTAAAGTTGATTTTCACGATCTACCTTGATATTTCAATCCATCCTTTATAAGTACTCTGATCAAACTTGGCTACGTAGTAGTAGGTGCCATCGGGCAATGGCTGACCATTTTGGTGATTTCCGTTAAATGCATCTGAGAGGTTTTCATAGTTCGTTGTCTCCCAAACCTTAGCCCCGTATCGGTTGAATACCTGAACTTCCTTTTTGGCAAAAAAGTCGGCATTATCGATATGCCAATAGTCATTGAAGTTATCTCCGTTCGGTGTTATACCGGTGTAGAAACCAGGCAAACAATCAACACTATCCAACGGTGATATGCGAGCGGAGTTTGTTACGCTCTTCCCGTTACTTCCTGTAATGGTGACATGGTAAACGCCTACGACCAATCCGGTTGTGATTTTTCCAGTATCGCCATTACTCCACTGATAGGTAGGATTGAGAATTTCGTCTGAAACATACGTGACTTCAATAGCCCCGTCATTAGCGCCCACGCAGGCAGCGCTATCCACTTTTAGATCTGCAATAAGCGGATTGCTCAATACATAGTTTGATTGTTGGAACCCTTGTGTGATGATCAGGTTGGTAGATACCACGGTCGTGCTTATTGGTTCGCCTACAGAGGCCGACAGGTTGAACGATCCATTGGAAAATTCTGTATGACCGGCCCCAATTAAAACACGGTCCAGTACAACTTGTGCCTGAACTCCCTGAAACAGGATGAATAATAGCGATATGGTTAAAATTCTCTTCACTATGGACTATAAACGATTATGGAGAAGTGCATATTGGCTAGAACGCCCAAGGAGTTTCTGGTATACACAATGTAGCTGCCAGAGGCAGAAGTAACAGTGATTTCACCAGCTGTGCTTCCAATTAATGCCACATGAACAACGTCTGTGTTTACATTGGCTGTGTGACCAGAGATGGTTACAGTAAATGTACCTGTAGCAGAACTACTTACACTCACATTTCCGGTTCCAGACAGGACAGAAGGAGTTGTGTGAGAAATTCGCGCCATGGCAACAGGAAGCAGGTTAAAACCTCCGGTAGAAGCCTGGTTTAATTCACCGCCATCAATGCCTAAATCACCATCGATATTAAGCGATGCTCCTCCAACGCCATTCGGATCGACAAAGATATCCCCGTCATTATCGATTCGTACCCACTCGTTGAGTGTGGTTCCGTCATTGGTCCAAAGTCCCATGGCTCCATGGTTTACACTACCAAGGTTTCTGGCAGTAATGGCAGCACCTTCATACTCAAAAGAGCCGCTGCTACTATCATATCCCTTGAAGAGGATTTTCCCATAAATATTGCTTCCTAAGGCACCTGCGCCTTGGAGCGTGAGTGTTCGGGTTACATTGGTTGAGCCGTTTCTATTTAGCAATAGGTCACCCTCAACATGCATTTCTTCACTTGGGCTGGATGTTCCCACACCCACATTTCCATCTTTATCAATGGTCATGGCTAAGGAACTTGATAGATCGTCTGTGGTGTAAAACCGAAGGTCACCATCATCGCTGGAGCCTGAGTTTGTGGTCTCGATTCTGGCAGCCGAGTAAGATGAGTTTCCGTTGCTGCTATCAAGGTTTCTTAAATCGATGGTGGCCGCGGCTGACCCAGAGTTATGTCTGGCTCCTTCAACAATAAGGTGCGTACCACTGAAGTTGTTCGGAGTTTTCACCATGAGCGTATCCTTGGCTACTTCCACATCTGCATCAGGCGTGGTGGTTCCAATCCCCATTCTTCCACTGAAGTAGTTTTTGTCTTCTCCGGAGGCATACACCCCGTAGTTTTCTCCTGACCCGGTGGAGGAGTAGTTGACATAAACGGCATAGTTATCTCCAGTCGAACCCGACATGAGCATCGAGTAATATGTCCCGTATGTGTCACCCGAACCGGGGTTGGTGAGGTTGTTACGCTGACCATACAGCGTACCCGTGGCACCACTTGAGAATGAGATGTTTTGCCAGATGCCGCTTCTGGCTGTAGCACTTGTTTTGGCACCGTTCATGAAATTGAAGAAGCCGTACTCTGTGCCCGAAGTAGAAGTCAGATCGTGATACATACCGTATTTTGACCCAGCACTGCTTCCTGTGTTGTTATCTATATACAGGGAATACGAAGTAGAGCTTCCAGAGTAACCATTTTCGATGCGCATGGTGTGCTGGTTAGCTGAACCTGATGACTCCACATGGAATTTTGTGCCTCCCTGAATGGATGATCCGGTGCCAATTCCTACCTGATCGGCATTGGCATTGTATATATCAGTGCCATTTACTGTCCAATCTGAATCTCCGGCAGCTGTTCCCCACGACACGTTACCGGCACCATCGGTGGTGAGCACTTCACCGTTTGAGCCATCTTCAGCAGGGAATTCATATCCACCATTGGTAGTTGAAGCACCTGAGATCTTGAGTGTGTCTGTATAGATAGAACCACCAACGGTCAATTCTTCAATGGGTGTGGTGACTCCAATTCCGACCCGGCCACTGAAGTAGTTATAGTCTTCGCCCGTGGAGTAAAAGCCGTATCGTATACCTGAGCCAGAACCTGTAAATTGTGAGTAGGAGCCGTAACCAACGGCCGTTCCATTCGTTACCATATTATTGAATGTGCCGTATACTCCGTTTGACTGGGTGGCATTGTAAGACACCGTGTTGTAGTATCCAAATTTTTGCCCGGATGAAGCACTCGATATGTCGCTTACTAGGCCAAACGCTTGTGCAGCACCATTGTAATTATGATCTATTGACAAACCAATGGCATACGTACTACCCGTGGGCGACTCAAACTCTGAAAAGTAATTAGCCGGCATGCTACTCGTACCAAAACCAAATCGTTCAGTTGTATTAGATACAATGCCTCCAGAAACTGTCCAGTCATCGTCAGATGGAGCTCCCCAGGATACGCTTCCCGAACCATCTGTTGTCAGTACATCTCCATTTGTTCCGTCAGATGTCGGAAATGTGAATGCACCTTCAATACTGAGCGTGTCAAATTCACCCCGTCCTTCAACCTGCAGTTCGGAATTTTGATCTAGTACCATGGTCGGCACGTTACCATGCGTTCCTGTGAAAAACTGAATATCACCATCATTGGCCGTAATGTTAATTCCCTCACCATTGCCTGTTTGCGTCTCAAGTGCCAGCCTGTTTTGGTAAATGGAGGTGGCAAATGAAGAGCCGCCTGTCCATAACCAACCGATGTTTCCCTGGTCAGTACCTAATCGTAAACCAGACCACTCAGAAGCACTATTGGTACGAACCGTCATAGAGGCTGAGTCAGCTGCTACATTTACGTCAATCTGAGATTGTGGGGAGTTCGTTCCGATTCCGATCGCTCCCAGTTTTAGAATGCTATCACCATCGGCATCGTTGCCAGAAGCTAACACAGAGTCAATAGATGGGGCAGCTGATAAAAGGGCGGCTATTTGAGCACTGTCTAGCACATGCTTCCAGGAACTGGCTCCGTCATCATAGATATACAGTCCCTTTTGCCCATCTGTTTGGTATACCATAAGTCCGTTAGCAGCAGGCACAATGTCGTTGCGTTGAGCGAACGTCATGCGGGGCATTAAGAATCCTTTGGTCGAACTACTCACATCCAGCATGGCGCTTGAATCGGGTAGGGCACCGTTTGCATTGATTCCCATGTTTTGCGTATACCCTGAGAACGAAATGATGATAAACAGGCTTAAGGCAGAAAGTCTTAGCCATACCATAGAGCGCGTTGAGCCAATGTGATATGTGGTCATAGCATTCATTTTTTCAATTCTTCAATTTCTTGTTCTAGCTGTTCCAATCGAGCTTCCATAGCCTTAATCATAGCTTGTTGCTCCTGAATAGCCTTAATTGCCAGGGGGCTAAAACCGGCATAATCCAATGTATATGTGCTTTCTCCTTCATCTCCAGAGCTCTGTGAAACCAGGTGTGGAAATACTTCAAGTACGTCTTGAGCAATAAAACCAACCTGTTTGTCTTCAGCTGGATCCTGCCAGTTAAACAAATAGGATTTGAGACGTAGGTTAAGCACATCATCTAATACAGTCGGATAATCTTCAATGCTGTTCTTCAGCCTTCGGTCAGAAGAAGAAGTATATGCACCGTTTGTAGCGGAGAAAGTTCCGCGTAAAGTGCCATTAAAATACAGTGTTAAATTATCGGTACTAAAATGATATAGCTCCCATGAATCGCCTCCACCCGTAGCATTTTCTATGGTAAAACCGTTTCCAACTCCTGTAGGATGATTAAGGTGTAACCAGCTATCGGGAGCGTTGGTGCCTATGCCTACGCTACCATTGTCTTCTATAATAAAACGTGTTGTACCTCCTTGAGAATTGTGTACCGCTAAGTCGCCTCCATCTGTTTGTAGATGGAGCGTAGATTCAGCACCGTTGTTTCGCGCCATGATTTCATTGTCATCCATGACAATGTTGGTTGTATTTTCTGCATTCAGCATGAAATATCCAGTACCTCCTGTAAGACTAGCATCACTGCCGCCATCAACTTGAAGTCTGACAGTAGGGTTTGCTTGGCTGAAACCGACCTGGCCATCGCTATCGATTACCATACGCTGTCCACCACCACCGCTGTTTTGGTAGATGTGAAATTCACCGGGATTCGAGTCAAATGTTCCCTGAACGCCCATGAAGTATTCTCCGGCAGTATTCTCAGCCACCAGTCCGGCAAAACCGTTAGTCGAACTCTCGGCTCTGTAACGGGGGTTGGTCCCGTAAACATGAATCCGGTCGCTTGGGTTGATATGCCCAATGGCCATATCGCCATCGTCCTGAATCAAAACTCTGGTTGTACCACCTTGTTGATAATGCATTCGGATTTCACCGCCATCTCCATTGAGGCGAAGTGCTGATTCACTACCATTGTTACGTGCCTCAATTTCGTTGTGGTCGAAAGCAAGGTTGGTACCAGAGATATCACCTACCACAAAATAGCCGCCATCTGTGAGGCTCACGTCAGAGCCGCCATCCACGTGGAGTTGTACATCGGGCGAACTTGTGCCTATACCCATATGACCGTTGGTATCGATGGTCATTCGCTCGGCTGAACGACCGGCATCTGATATTCTGAATTGCTTGCTAAAACCGGTGTTACCCAAAGTCCAATGTTCGTTTTGGTTGATAATGTGATACATCACATCGTTATCTCCACCAGATTCGAGTCTCATTTCTGAATTCCCTGACGCTCTATACACGTGAAATCTAAGATCTCCTGTCGGAGCGGTTGTATTGATCGCAGCACCTCCGTCTGAACTTATAAGGAGCCCTTCATTGTCGCCATCGTTTGAGATGTAATGGCCGTTGGTCTTTAAGTTTTGGCTCATTTCATGGTTGCCAAGCGTATCACGACCAAGATCTTGAATAAGACCAGCAATGGTCGCGCTATCCATGATCCAATTCCAACTACCCGCCAATGAATCCATCATCCAAATCCCTTTGTTGCCATCGGTCTGATAGATCAACAAACCTTCGGCTGCCGGGATGATGTCCAGCTTCTGATCTTCTGTCATTCGAGGTATCAGTAGTCCTTGGTCGGTACTACTCACATGCAGCATGGCACTAGAAGCGGGTGCAGCTCCTGTTTTGTTGATGCTCATGTTTTGAGCCAATAAAATAGACGGCACTAACCCCAATGTCAAGATGAGCATTAGAATCAGCGTTTTTGCTCCGGCCAGTATCTTATTAAGTTTCATACGAGTTAGCATTGGAGCAATTAGCGTTTATAGTATATACAGCGGTAAGCATTGGTGTTGACCGGTGAGTCCATGGAGCTGGTAGCATCATTTCCACCACCACCAACGCGTTGCGCGTTGTTCGAAGTTCCTGAGTCTATCCATTCCCAAACCGAAGTGTTTCTGGCTGTGACTCCAGAAGCTTGTACGCCAGCATACCACTCGGCCCAGCTCGGTAATTTGGCCTCTTGACCGTTGCAGTCCATAACCGCGTCAAACCAGCTGTCGGCAGTGTTAGAATCTGTTTGTATGCAATAGTCTTTGTTCACATTGGTATAACCCGTTGGGCACGCTACGGTATCTACTGAGGCACTGTCCCAATACGTGCCACCGTCTCCGGTCGCGTGCAGTACCATACCTGCCTGAACCCCGTTAGTAAGGATTAAACTGTCCGCTTTTATGGTACCAGTCACATCCAGGTTGTACGATGGGGCGTTGTTGCGAATACCAACTTTACCCGACTTTAATATCGTAAGGGCGTCTCTTCTGTCGGTTGAAGGGTGTGTTCCAAAACCTACGTTGAAGATACGGTCAGTAGTGTCCCATGCTGTTGTGCTACCTGCAGTGTAAAGAGTAGGGTATGAACCCAAGGAGATTTCCTGATAAGACTGAGCGGTTACGCTATTACCAATCGCAATAGATCGATCTGCTTCAGCAGTTGCAAAATTACCGTAAGCCAATGAGCGATATGCCTCGGCTTTGGCATTGTCGCCCAGTGCTACTGATCGATCACCAATGGCTGCAGGAGCAAATCCGAGAGCCATGGCGTAGTCTCCCTTTGCGTCAGAAAAGTAACCAAATGCCGTAGCATAATCTCCACGAGCATAGGCTTGTCTACCTGCTGCAAAAGACCAAGTTCCACTTGCTACCGTGTTTTCACCAAAGGCAGCAGAGTAATTTCCGACACTATCAGCCTCCCAACGTGTGACCGAGGCTCCAGCCCGAATAGCTCCTTTGCCTTTATCGAAGAACATTCTTGTGTAGTTGGTGCCATCGTAGTTTAATGTAGCTGATCCGATAACAAAATCAGCATCAAAGGATCCGGTAGTTTGTGAAGTATCTTCGCGCAGTACACTTTGAGCTATGTTGTATTCAAACGGGCTTCCGGGTGTTACTGCAGGTGTTTCCCAGCTTGTTTTACCCGAGGCGTTCATCGTAAGTATATCACCTGCCGACCAGTTGTCGGGTACTATTTCAAACATGTCGGTTGAAGAACCAAATATGACTTTGGACGTGTAGATGGAATCTATCTGACCACTACCGGCAACATCTAATCTATGGGCAGGGTTTGTAACTCCAATTCCAAGGTCTTGAGAAACAAAAACATCTGCCTCATCGAAGTAGGCAGAATAAGCAGTCCCCGTTGCTGTAGTAGCGGCTGCGTAAATACCAATAGCCGTATCTGTAGCACTAACACCTTGTGTGTAAGTACCATATGCTTTCGCGTTAAGCGATTGACCTAAGCTTGAGTCTCCAGCCGAAATACCATTGATAGAAGTGGCTATGTTTCTGATACCTGTCGCGTTTCCGTTGTTAGAGGATGCGGCCGTGAGGATGGATACAGATGATGCGTTTCCGGTAGAGGTAGAGTTGCCTGCACCGACCAGCATACCGTAGTTAAGGTTGGCACTATCAGCAAATATCTGGGCACCTAGGTTCAGATTGGCATTGCCTCCACGAACTTGCGTGATGATTCCCACGTTGTTGCCTGTTCCTTGATTCTGGTTGGTTAATGTTAACGCCCGACTATTGGTTTCGTTTCCGTTTAGAGAAATGATAGCTCCCAGACTGTCCGTGGTAAGAATGTTGAACCGAGCAGCTGCCAATGACGTACCAATTGAGATGGAATCATTTTCGTTGTACACAATCGAACCAGCGGCATTGGTATCCCAATCTGAGTCGGAGCTTCCTCCAGGAGCCGTCCAGACAACATTGGTTCCATCATAGGTCATGACATCTCCGGTGCCAGGTGCAGTGGTAGGAAGCGAATAATTTGCATTGATAGTAAGCTGATTAAGGAAAGCTGAATCGGCCTCAAGGTCACCTCCAATAGATAACCTTCTACCCGGTGTGGGGTTGTTTATACCAAGATTCTCATCTATATATACATGCGCTCCATCAAAATATCCAGAGTATCGAGTGCCAGACCCAGACGCGGTTCCATACACACCGTATTTAGTTCCGGCTGCACCAGTAGCTGAGCCAAATACACCAATGTTGTCGTTTCCACTTCCCGATGCTTCTCCGTAGAGTGCATAGTTATCGTTGGATGTATTACCGCCACTGATATCTGCAAATACCGCTTTCTGATCACCAGTACCCGCACTAGCCGTGTTAATGGCGGTGATGGTAAAATCATTGGTACCCGTCACGTGTAAGTTTGAGGTGGGGTTGGTTAAACCAATACCTATATTCTTAGTAGTGTTGTATACGGCCGTTGCAGATGTATCCCAGTCTCCATCACTTGAGATGGCAATAGGAGACCAGTTTAAGCTGGTTCCATCATATGAAAGCACATCGCCAGGGTTGAGACCAGAATTTGGAAAGCCTAAGCCGTTGATACTAAGCGTATCGATAATAGCTGTGTCAACATCCATGGCACCAGCAATGCTCAACAAGTTGGTTGGAGCCGTGGTACCAATACCTACCATGCCCAACGTGCCTGCACCGGTTCCACCTCTGATTGTCATGGTCGGAATCGTAGAGTTATAACCAAACATGATGCTCTGGCTGATGCTGTTGGAGAGAGGGTTGCTCAAGTTGATACCTCCACCGATCACGAAGGCATCGTCATTGCTAATATCAATCCAGCTTCCTAATGCGTGAGAGCGATCACCGTTCATGTCAATTCTGAAACCTTTTGCTGATGATCGATCACCAGTAAGATCAATTTGTTCACCAAAAGCTTGTGAATTAGAACCGTCAAAGTCAATGTTATCTCCAACGATGAGTCCGTTTTGCTGACCACCATTAAAGTTCAGAGATGTCGTATCACCGATGGCTACATTTCTGGTGGCTTTAATGTCGTTTGCACCGCTGTTTACCCATTCATCGTCATCGCCACCTGGTGCTGACCATTCAATGGCTGAACCACTAAAGGTTAAGACTTCACCTGATGATGGGTTTTTGGGAAAGCCCATTCCATAAAGTATGAGCGAGTCTGAGATGGTTAATGTGTCAAACCGCCCTTTGGGAGCTCCAATAGAATCACCACTGACGTTTTGAACGAACAATTCATCTATATAAGCTGAGTCTGCTGAAAAGTAGCCTACATTGTTTATGCTATCTCCGTTTGCATCGCTATTCTTTCCTAAAACGTATTGCAGGCCTACGGTGTCGTTTCCTGCAGGTGTTGTCCAAACCACATCACTGCCATCGTATTGCATCACCTGGTTTAAAGTTGGTGCATTGGTCGGGAACGAGTACTCATCGTTGATGTTTAACGCTTTCATGCGTGCACCTCCATCTACGTCAAGAAGAGAGTCAGCACTAATAGTACCTATACCCACATTGCCATTTAAGCTATCGATAGAGAGAGCAGTATATGTTGAGCCAGGAACTTTAACTATTCGGAACTGACCATTGGTAGAAGAAGAAAGACTCCATGTTGTACCTGTTCCACCTGAGTTTGTCAGGTCTATTGCAGCTCCAGTAACTCCAAACCCTCTTATGGAGAGAGTAGCATCTGGAGAGTTCGTTCCAATTCCTACTTTGCCATCGTTGGTTACATAAATGCCTTCATCATCCCCATCGAATGAGATATAAGAACCATTGGTTCTCAGGTTGGAGTCCAGTACGTGGTCTCCTAGGTTATCGCCACTTACCAGTGCTGCAGGGTCTACAAAGCTTAATGTACCGAAACCATCTGTTTTTATCACATAGTTGGCATCCCCGTCAGCAGTTGGATAGGTAAGTGTGTCTCCGGTAAGATTGTTCGTGCGGAATGTTCCGCCTACCTGTAGAATGTTTGCACCGAAATCACCACCAATCAGAGGTGAGGCCGTAGAAGAATTATCAATATACAATCGGTTATCAATACTGTCATTGGCTCCAGCTGCTCCTCCAATTTTGATCGTACCGGACGTGGTAGCACTTACATTGCCGCCAGCGCCTTCTCCAATAAGGATATTGTTGCTTCCACCAGTAAGCTGAAAACCAGCTCCTCGGCCAAGTACGATGTTATCACTTCCACTAAGGGAGTTTTGGTATGCTTGACGACCAATAACAATATTGTCATCACCCGTCTCGAGCTCCTGGGCAGCACGCCAACCGAGTAGCGTATTGTACTCCCCGTCAGATAGATCGCGACCTCCATCACGTCCGTACACAAAGTTGTGATAGGTGGTGCTCGGATTGGACATAATGGAAGAAACACTGCTAAATGCCAGATTCCAGTTACCGTTATGGTCAGTTTGGAAGTAGATGTTATTATCTTCCATTTCGGCCATGTTAATTCGATCTCCGAGGACCTTGAATGAGTGATCATTATTCAAGGTTACCCGGAATTCTCCCGCAAATATTTGTGCTCGGTTTGAGTCGTCTATTGCGATCAGAGGAAGTGTATCGGTTGCAGCTTGCAACGCAGAAATGGCTACTCCATCTCCATCTGAAAGAAGAAGTGAGTCTCCGGCAACGTTGATACTTAGGTCCTGAAGCTCGTTCGTGTTTAACGTATCAATAGAGACTGAGCCTCCACCATTTGAAAGTGAGAGTACGCTGGTTGTTGAGTTCAGTGAAAGGACTTGTATTTCGTTGGAAGCGGAGGTATCGTTAAGAATATCGGTGATATCTATAGCAATGGTTTGTCCTTCATTGTTGACGAGTTCAAGGTCCGTTCCATTGATTTGACCAGAGACAATATTGGTGTCAGTTCCCACAAGTGGAGCAAGATCCACTGTGTTTGTTCCACCCGCATCTGTTATCTCAAGGTCCGTTCCGCTGAGCACTGCACCGGTGATTAATTCGTTGGAAGCAGAGGTGTCGTTAAGAATATCGGTGATATCTATAGCAATGGTCTGCCCTTCGTTGTTGACAAGTTCCAGGTCAGTTCCGTTGAGTTGACCAGAGACAATATTGGTGTCAGTTCCCACAAGTGGAGCGAGGTCAACTGTGTTTGTTCCACCCGCATCTGTTATCTCAAGGTCAGTTCCGCTGAGTACTGCACCTGTGATTAATTCGTTGGAAGCAGAGGTGTCGTTAAGAATATCGGTGATATCAATGGCAATGGTTTGTCCGACATTATTGATCAGCTCTAGGTCTGATCCGTTGAGTTGACCCGAAACTATCGAAGTATCTGAGTTGGCGAATGAAGAAAGGTTTACTACAACTGGTGTTGTGCTCGCGGCTTCGTACAATTCGAGGTCAGTACCGTTTACCACGATGGAATCTACCAACTCATTGGAGGCATCGGCATCTGGTAATATCACATTGTTCCCGTTCGAGATGAACAGTGTATCATCGTTTAAGCTCAGGGTTTGCTCGTCCGTGTTGAGGTTACCCAGAAAAACAGTTCCGCCATTTTGAAGCTTCAGGGTGTCGTTTGAAAACGAGAGCGACTGATTGTCTGTGTTGATAGTCGAGGCATCGACAAAGAATGTATCTCCTCCTTCAATGATTCTGAGACTATCTCCGATCAAACTAAACGAAGAAATGGTATCTGTTGAAGTGGTGGCGAGCGAGGATAAGTCGGTTTGTGTTGAATCCCCACCGAAATAGATGATCAAATCGGTACCAATGAGCTTTGTACTATCGACTACTGCAGTATTTGCCACATTACTCGCAAACAGAGCATATGGAACAGACATAAGCTGTGTGGTTCCCATGTCGAGTGTACCAATCTCAACATTTAAGAACATATTGCCTCCGGACCAGTCAATTCCTGAGAAAGTACCGGTTTGAGTTGTGCCATCTCCGATTATGATGGTGAATAGTCCAAACTGGTTGGTGGTTACAGAATGCTCTTCGGAATATAGAACAATGGCCATGGAAGCATCATCTGATATATTGATGGTCACATCGAGCGTGGTATCACCAAGGGCGTTTCCAGAAGCATCTCTTGCCACTGCCTGATAGTTTATTCCCTCTGGGGCCTGAGCAGTTGCATCGTACGGGCTAGCCAGAATAGCGAGTAGCATAGCCAATCCGGCTAGTAGTGTTCGTCTGAAATGGTACATAGACTTACGGGTTTTGTAATCGATTAGTTATCATCGGTGTTATACCCACATTGGAGAAGTAAAGTTTCAGAATTTAGTCTCAAACTTTCACCAATTTTTTGTGAAGAACCCCGATCAACAAAGCTCTCAAATGTAAAACTTCGACAATGAAAAAACTAATCACTCAATGAGAGTGTAAGGTCCAGAAAATCAATCAGTTTAATTGAAATAAAAAAGGCCTTACATATGCAAGGCCTTTGGTTTTCTATTTGGGACGGTTATTACTGTTGTGGCACGCCCGCAGTTTCGTTATACAATGTTTGAGCTTCTGTGAAAATAGGCTCAATGTACGTGTTCATTTCTTCCACATTATACTGTTTTCCCAGGTTCTTAAGCTGCTGAATGACAGCAAAGGCCTGATTTACATCCCGATTAACGGTAGCTGTTTTCTCAGCGTCTAACGAAGCGTAATAACGTAGATGCTCCAGGTAATATGTAGCTAGTAAGTCGCTCATTTTCATTCCCTTCTCAACATTGCCGATTTCAAAATAGGAATCGGTTATTTGAATGAGTGTCACATCTGTTGGCGTGTTTGAATTCACAGTCATTTCCACGCATTTATCCAACACTTTGGTGCCACGCTCGATATCTCCTGCTTTAATGAGTGTATTGGCCAATCTTGAAAAGTTCAGTCGAAGGTTGGTTACAAACCGCAGGTTGTTCTCGTCAAGGAAAATGTCCGGATCGTTCATATTGCCGAAGGCAAACTCTTCCATCATGTTTTGATACATGATGTCAGCGTGTACTTCACCAAAGTATCCGAACTGGTTTCGATCGCTCTTAGAAACATAAGGAACCAGTCTGTAAGCAAAACCCTCGTGTTGCATGTATTTCTCGAGACCGAAGTAACTATTTCTTGGCATAGTGTTAGCGAAGTAAATAGGGCGCTCCCAGTTGTTATTGGCCAAAATGTCAAGAATCAGCATTTCGCTTTTTAGCACATATTGTCCTTTCACATCCCATTCAACCGCATCCACAATTCTATCAGCCCGATCAGGAGTAACAGTTCCATTGGTTATTACAGCTGCAGAATCTACAGGAATTCTAAATCTACGGGTAGGGAAGTAGTTCATTTTTTGACCACCAGCAAAGACTTGTTGTTGCCGCTCGTCAAGGATGAAATCAACAATCTCGTTGACGTTGATATAAGCTTCTGATTTCTTTCTTTCTACGATAGGCAGGTAGTCTCGAGTACCTTGTCGGTAGTCGTCTTTCTCCATGGTAAGTTTAACGGCCTTGCCTTCATATGCATCGCGTTTGATCATGTCAATAAACCAATCGGTACTCCCTAGAGTTAGGTTCACAATTCGCACATCCGTTCTGTAGCCCTCAACTTCCTGCAAATACCAAAGCGGGAATGTGTCATTGTCACCGTTGGTAAACAGGATTGCATCCTTCTCACACGAGTCGAGATAATCCTTGGCAATATCACGAGCCGTGAATCGGCCAGATCGATCGTGGTCATCCCACCCGTCTTTTGCCATAAGCACAGGAGCCGATAAACACAGCGCGGTAGCCACAATAGCGTGAAGCTTCTGGTCCTTCACCACTTGTCCGAGTCCATACATAATAGCCAGTAGTGCCGAGGCAACCACTGCTACATACACCATGAGGTAGGCAAAGGCGTTTGAATCGCCAAACATGGCACCTATCACAATAAGCGCAAGCGCACCTCCAAGTGTCATGCCCAGTGTTTGTCCGAGTTCTTTCTGAGTGAGATTGCGTGCGGCATCATATAACGCGAGCACGCCAAATCCAATCCAAATTGCAAAGGCATAAAACGATCCTGCATAGGCGTAATCTCGCTCTCTCGGCTGGAACGGATACTGATTGAGGTAGAGTACAATGGCCAGTCCGGTAAAGAAGAAGAGAAGCAATACGACCCAGGCGTTTTTAGGATCGACTTTAAAGTGGAATAGCATTCCCAACAGGCCAAAAATTAGTGGTAACGCAAAGAAGAAGTTTCTCGCCTTTTGTCCCTGCAGGTAACTCGGAAGCTGTGACTGATTGCCCACGTGGGCCTCATCGATAAAGTCGATACCTGTCATCCAGTTGCCATCCATAAAGTTACCATGGCCTTGCGTATCGTTTTGCCTTCCGGAGAAGTTCCACATGAAGTACCTGAAATACATCCACCCAACCTGATAACTAAAGAAGAACCTCATGTTTTCACTGAACTTCGGCTTTCTAATGGTTTGGGTTTTCCCTCGAGCGTCTCTGTACTTGATCGGTTTTCCTTCAAAGTCGCTCCATTCTTTATAGGCTTTGACATGATTTTTCTTGGTGCTCCACATTCTTGGGAAAACACCTTTGAAATCACTGTCGTAGTTTGGTTTCGAGTCCTTTCTGTTGTCAGCCAGTTCATAGCGTCCAGTGCGCTCGTCTGGATAGTACACAGGATCACCGTCTAAATAAGGATCCTGTCTATCTAATGGAGAATTGAAATACTGGCCATATGCCAATGGGAAATCTCCATACTGTTCACGATTCAAATAGGAGAGAAGGTTTACAAGGTTCTCTGGGTTGTTCTCATCAATAGGTGTGTTGGCATTAGACCGAATCATGATGAGTACGAATGACGAGTATCCAATCATCAATACGAGCAATGAAAGGAAAGCTGTGTGCCAAACGGGTTTGTTTTTCTTAATGGTGTAGAAAATTCCAAACACGATGCCTGCCATAAACAGGAAAATAAAGATGATAGAACCCATGTGGAATGGCATGCCAAGAGAGTTAACCATGACGAACTCGAAACTAGCAGCCCAGCTCACGATTTTTGGAATAATAAAGCTCTGTATACCACCCAGTGTAACTACACCTATCAAACCAGCGATGATGATTCCCTTAATGTTGGGTTTGAATTTCTTAAAGTAAATAACGTAAGCCACTGCCGGAATAGCGAGAAGGTTCAATAAGTGAATACCGATAGAAAGTCCGATGAGATAGGCGATAAGAATAATCCACCGATCGGCTTTGGGCTCATGAGCAATAGTCTCCCACTTCAGAATTGCCCAGAACGTAATGGCCGTCATCATAGATGACATGGCATATACTTCACCTTCTGTGGCCGAAAACCAAAACGTATCGGACCAAGTGTAGGCCAAACTACCAATGATGGCACTTCCAAAAATGGCAATGTTATCAGCCATGGTTAGCGACTCCTCGCCACGAGAGTGACCGAAAAGCTTTTTGGCCAAAGCTGTAATGGTCCAGAACAAAAAGAGAATAGTGAATGCACTTGAAAGTCCCGAAATCAGATTAACCATGTAGGCCACATTTTCAGGAGCGGCAAACATGGAGAAAAGCCTGCCAACCAAGAGAAACGTAGGTGCCCCGGGAGGGTGTCCTACTTCTAATCGGTAGGAAGTAGCAATGTATTCACCACAGTCCCAGAAACTGGCTGTTGGCTCAACAGTACTCGTGTACGTAATTGTGGCGACTGCAAAAACCAGCCAACCGATAATGTTATTCAACTTTTGGTAATTCATAATTCGAACTTTTCTCAACGATAATTTCGTGAATAGGAAAGTCGCGAATTTAGAACTCTAATTCAAAGAGGGAAACCCGAAAACGTTAGGATTTCTAACGATTTGATAACAAGTGATAATTTGAAGCTGCCTTTCTGCGTATTTGCGTGCCGAAGCGCATGTGTTTTTTGTGCCGTCAATGCTCAGTATGTGTAACTTTTTCATGGCCGAAGCGTCCAAAGAATACTTTTGGCACGCCAATTGAATAAAGTGCATAAATCTTTATAAAAACAAGAAACCATGACCAGATTTCATTCAAGACTAATAGTGTTCTTAATAGCCGGACTTACAATGGTAGGCTGTCAAAACAGAAGGGTTCAGCGTGTTGACCCAAATGAAACCATTGATTTAAGCGGACGATGGAATGATACAGATTCAAAGATGACGTCAAACGCAATGATTGAGCAGATTCTTACTGGACCTTGGTTAGCCAATCACATGCGAGATAATGGCGGTGACAAACCAACAGTTATTGTTGGTCTGGTTCGAAACAAGACACACGAGCATATCACTACTGAAACATTTAGTAAGGATTTGGAGAAATCGTTTATTACATCTCAAAAGGTCCGACTGATTCAGGGTGGAGAAATGAGAGATGAAGTGAGAAACGAACGTGCTGATCAGCAGAACTACTCAAGCAAGAGTACCATGAAGAAATGGGGACTTGAGATCGGTGCAGATTATATGCTTCAGGGTGTATTAAACTCTACAATAGATGAATACGGTAGAGAAAAAGTGGTTGAATATCAGATTGACTTACAATTGACCAATATTGAAACCAATGAAGTGGTTTGGATTGGTGATAAGAAGATCAAGAAGTTCATCAAAGATTAACAGGCGCATGCTATGCGATATTTAAGCCGCGCTGTAACACAGCGCGGCATTTTTATATGAAAAACCTAGCCTACATATTGATTATTGGTGTGTGCTTGAGCGGTTGCGCAAGCTACTATCAGCGATATGAGAAGTTTCAGTCTCGTGTGACGGAGGGAAAACTGGATGAAGCTGAAAAGCTTCTCGAGTCGGATAAACGCATACAGAAGAACAGAAACAGACTGCTCTATTTGCTCAATATGGGGTTCATCAATCACTTACAGCAAGATTTTGCGCTGAGTAATGAGTATTTCAATGAGGCTGATTTGCTCATAGAAGATTACAATAAAAAACTGGGGAGTGAGGCATTGGCCCTTATCTCTAACCCAGAGGTTAAGCCATATAGGGCAGAGGACTTTGAAGAGGTAATGATTCACTACTACAAGGCGCTCAACTACCTTAATTTGAAAGATTTTGATGCGAGTCTGGTGGAGGCGCGCAGGATGAATTTGACCCTGAATAGGCTCGATGACAAGTTCAAGGACCGAAAGAATAAGTATCAGGTTGATGCATTCGCTCATATTGTCATGGGGCTCTCTTATGAGGCCTCGGGCCAATTAAACGATGCATTTATTGCCTATAGAAACGCGTATGAGATTTACGCTGGCGAACGAGGTTATTTTGGTCTTGAGTGCCCTGATCAGCTTAAGCAGGATATATTGCGCCTGGCAGTACAGTTGGGGTTCCAATCCGAGGTTGAATACTATGAAAAGCAGTTCGGATTTACGTACAAGGAGGTAGCAAGAGACCATGGTGAGGCCATTATTTTTTGGAACAATGGAATGGGACCCGTTAAGGACGAATGGAGTATTAACTTCTTTGCCATTGATGGCGAAGCCGGGTACATCAATTTCACCAATACAGATCTTGGTCTGACTTTTCCGATTCATGTAGGAGATGATGAAAAGAAGCGACAGGATTTGCTAGCTCTTCGCGTGATAAGAGTGGCTTTCCCAAAATATGTGGAGCGTCCAACCTATTACGAGAGAGCGTTTGTAATGATGGATGGGAAACGCTTTGCTGTGGAACAAGTTGAAGATGTCAATGCCATTGCCTTCAAGTCACTGGAAGATAGATTTATTAGAGAGGTGTCTACCTCATTGCTAAGACTGGCTTTGAAAAAAGTAGCAGAGTATGAGCTGCAAAAACAGAATGAGGCCATTGGTGCATTGGCCACCATAGCAAATGCCGTGACTGAAAAGGCTGATACGCGTAATTGGCAAACGCTTCCGCACTCGATTTCTTACTCCAGAGTACCGTTAAACAAGGGAAGCAATACGCTGAAGCTGCATATGGTAAGGACCAACACGAAAGAAGCCGATGTAGCTACGTTTGAGTTTAATGGAGATGCCGGAAGTATGCATTTTTTGCCGTATCACAGCTTGGAGCACCTACCTATGGCATATTGGGATAGGGCCGCTGGAAACAGAGTGGAGTACAAGTAATTAGTTAGCCCGGAAGAATTCGATAACCGAGAGGTTCACCAAGTGGATATCCTTGTAGTAATAATGAAGAATGTCGCTGTACGGTTTGTCCCGTTTGGCCATGTTCATGGCTCCTTCCTGGCATAATCCGACCCCATGACCATATCCATGTCCTTCCAGAATAACAGAGTCTTGCTTGGTTTCAATGGAGAAAAAGGCAGACTGAAGTTTTAGGTCATATCGTACCTTTTTAAAGTCAACAGTACTTTCATTGTACTGCATGTTCTGCTCTCTCTTGTCAGGGCAGTAGTTGAGAATTTTCTCACGAGCAGAGGGAATAAATACAGGATAGCTGTGTTTCACGCTTAGGTAGTCCAGCCAAGCCTGCTGCGTCATAGCGTGTCGCCAGTATGAATGGTTTTCCTCCAGGCAGTTTTCATCCACACGTTCTCTTAAATAGGAGAGTGAGCTACTCCACACATCTTCACTATTGCACGTGTAGCCTCCGCAGTTTGAATGAAAAGCAGCCGTTACCAGATTGATATCGCTGTCGACAATGACTATGCCTATGGTCTCCTGCGTGCCTCTTACAATATCCGGGTTTGATTTACTTCGCTGATGGTAAACCTGGCAGTGTACTTTATCGCATAGCTGAAACCCTTCGGCTTCGTGTCTTCTGCGGTTGTTTAGTGCATACGTTCGGCAAATCACGGACTGCACTTTGTAGTACTCCTTGGGTTCTTTGCTTCCCGCCTCAGATTCTACTACACCAGCTACGTAGTGCTCGATATACACATGGTTGATAATGCGTAGTTTTCCGCGGAAAGGTTTTATTTCAAAATCGTCCTGATACTCATGTACAGCTTTATGGCCTGCTCGTAAAATCTTCAAACTGCTTCCCCAGCTGTTTCGATTGATTTCAACGTTGTAAAAAGTCCCCAGGTCTTCGGAAAGTGTTCGCAAATGCAACAGGCCGCCCTCATTCTTGATTTTTAGAATGACGTTTCCTTTAAGTCCGAGCAGTTCGTTTCCATTACCGAGCACCGTGTATGATCCGTCCTTGGCTTGAACGGTGATCTCGGTAGGCTCATCGCCCCAAAAAATACCGATGTCCAGAATTTTTGTTGAAGCTGTTGCAGATACAGAAACAACGAAGAGAAAGAGCAAAGAGAAACATAGCTTCATGCTAGCAAAAATATTGGCAATCGGTGGCCTTGAAAAGCTACTTGTCTGCGATTTTCAACAATCGATTTGCAACAATTGACGAAGCTCCCTCGCCACCGAGTTTTTCGGCTAACTGATCATACTCATCGAGAATTGATGCGTGTGTGGACCCACCAGGTAGAATTGAAGTGAGGACTTCTGAGATTCTGGATGCATTTGCATCAGACTGGATAAGCTCTTGAACAACTAGCTTGTCCATGATCAAATTCACAAGGCTGATGTATTTGATTTTAACGAGATTACGAGCTATCAATACGCTCAGCCAATTTGCTTTGTAGACGACTACCTGAGGTGTTTTTAAGAGGGCAGTTTCCAATGTGGCTGTACCCGATGTAACAATGGCGGCCTGACTTAGTTTGAGCAAATCGTATGTATCTCCTTCAACAAATGATGCGTTTAGAGGAAGGTCGCCATACAGCGATTTTTCGAGCCATGCCACCTTTGAGATGGCGAAATGATATTGTTTGTTGGCAGCAGCCACCTTTTTGACTACCGGAAGAATTTTGTTTAATTCCTGCTCACGGCTTCCAGGTAGCACTGCTATCAATTTTTGACCTTCTTGAATCGCATGCTTTTTCAGAAAATCAGATCTATTGGGTTGGATCAGCTTTATTTCATCCAGCAGCGGGTGTCCGACATATTCGGCCTCGACACCGTGTTTTTTGAAGAAGGCCTTTTCAAAGGGAAGGATAACGAACACATGGTCAATAAAGCGCTTGATTTGGTTTACTCGAGACTCCTTCCATGCCCAGATTTGCGGACTAATGTAATAGGCCGTCTTGATACCCATAAGGTGGATTTTCTTGGCCATCCTTAAGTTGAACCCCGGGTAATCAACAAGTACAACCAAATCTGGTTGAAACGCTTTGATTTGCTCTTCACATAGTTTGAAGTTGCGTAGTATGGTTCGAAGGTTTGCAAGCACCTCGATGAACCCCATAAATGCCAATTCATCGATGTGTTTGACCACATCAGCCCCGGCAGCTTTCATTTTATCTCCACCCCAGCATTGGATTACACTCCCTGGGTTTTGCCGCTTAAGCTCCTTAACCAGATTTGAACCATGCAGATCACCGCTTGGCTCTCCAGTGATGATGAATATTCTAGAGGACATATTTCAGAAGCACTACAAATGGTGCGTATATAAAGGTTGCCATAATAACTCCGCGAACGGTCAAATACCATTCTTGACGCAAGGCCAGGTAGAAGAATACCAGATTAAAGAGTAAAGAAACTGATATGATGCCGCTATGCGTCTCAGACCGATTGAGTATCATCTGAACGAACGCATCAAACGGTTGGTGTGTTGAGGTGATTAAGTAGAAGGTAACGAAGCCCAGAAACGGACCCAAAAGTCCTAAAACCAGACCAATCCAGAGTTTATTGTACTTGCCTGGAATCATGCCCAATTCTTTATTTGATCCAGAATATCATAATGCGTTAGGTCATAAGACACGGGCACGATGGAGACAAATCCATTTTGAAGCGCCCATAAATCTGTGTCTTCTTCATGTTGCTCAAATGGAACAAAATGCCCGGTAAGCCAGAAATAATCTTTGCCTGAGGGATCCTGTCGCTTGTCGAACTCTTCGACCCATTTGGCATGTGCCTGTCTGCAGAATTTATACCCTTTAATAAGGTCATAAGGCAGTTTTGGAATGTTTACATTAAGACAGTAGTTGCTCAAGTCATTTCTTAGCGCCATTCCAATGATTTGTCGCGCGTACTCTTTTGTAGCCGTAAAATCAGCTTCCACACTGTGATCGAGGAGTGAGAAACCGATGGATGGGGTCCCTTCTATAAACCCCTCAAGTGCAGCGCTCATGGTTCCAGAGTAAATTACATTGATACTGGCGTTGGAACCGTGGTTAACTCCAGAAACGATAAGGTCAGGTTTTCTATCTAAGATTACATCAAGTGCAATTTTAACACAGTCTACGGGTGTGCCTGTGCATTGGTATCCTTCGTATTGCCCACCTGTCGGCATTTTCTCGATACGCAGTGTAGAGTTAATTGTGATAGCATGTCCCATTCCGCTTTGGGGTTTGTCTGGGGCCACCTTTAGTACGTCTCCAAACTCAAGAGCTACTTCCGTAAGTGCTTCTATTCCAGGAGCGTGATAGCCATCGTCATTCGTAACCAATATAAGCGGACGTTTTTCCATAAGAGTTTTGGGTAAACTTTAAGAACCGCGAAGCTAACGAAGGTCCTCTGTAAAAATGATTAATTTCACCAATTAATTCAAATCCCGAAAAATGAAAAAACTCTACAAGTCAATTCTTTCCTTTTCGTTGGTACTGACTTCTGCTCTTGGCTATGCTCAGGCTCCCAGAACAGTGCTTTTGGAAGTGTCAGAATCCAATCAGGTAACCTCAAGTGCCGAGGCCGTTTGCCTGAAAGAGGAAGTCAAGTCAACCCACGGTGATGATGTGGCCGTTATATCATATCATATAGATGAATTTATTAATGGCGGAGATCCGTTTTTTAACACCACTGCCGAGCAATGGGCAGATGTGTTCAGTATTTCCCAGTTTGGGAGAGGAGCAATCGATCGGATTAGCTACAATGGTACTTCACTAACGAGCCTTGATCCGACTTTATGGTCCGATACCATTGCTGAGCGTTTAAACAGGACTTCTATTGCCCGGGTAACATTACCAGAGGTGCTTGTCGATCCAAACACAGACAAAATCTACGTGCGGATTCAGATTAACTTCGAGAAAGAGAATATTGAGTTGAAAGACTTCCGTTTTTTCTGCTACGTTGTACAGGATAACCGGGTTGCAGATCAGATGATAGACACAAACGCTACGCTGTGCAGCATGTATCCTGATACTTCTGATACAGCATATGATATTCAACATATGGATGTTGCCATTGCCAACCTATCCACCTATGAAGGAACAGACCTGATCATTCCTAATCAGGTTGAGGAAGGAGCTCAGTATACGACCAGTTATACGTACTCTATTCCAAACGGTGTTTCAGTGGATGATTTACGCGTAATCGGTTTTGTGTCTGACTATAACGCCACAGACATTACGTTAAATGCGGTCATCAACACGGCTAAGTCTTCTGACTTTACGGAGTATGATTCGAGTGACGATACGGACCCAAACCACCCGGATAATCCTGAAAACCCGAATAGTCAGTACAATTCAGCGAACTTTCCTAGTGGATTGCAACATGCTCAAAATGAAGATGTAAATCCAATTTTTTACCCAAATCCTGTTACTGAGGTAGGGGTGCTTGAGTTTAATGTATCTGGAAATCAATTGGTAAAAGCTCAGGTTTATAACATAACGGGGCAGTTGGTCAAGGATGTCTATACGCAGCGTTTGTCCACAGGCAGACACAAAGCAGCCTTTGCCACAACCAACTTAGAAAGTGGGGTTTACTTTATGCGGGTCAAGGGTGAATCGTTTGAAGTGAATGAGCGTTTTGTGATCAAATAGCACGTTCTCAGGAATTCAAGAATAGTAAAATGAAATTGCCTCAATTAGTTGGGGCAATTTTTTTTGCGCCTTTAATTTCTTAAATTCGACATCTAAAGGACTGACTATGAACAAAATTTACACGCTTACATTATCACTATTAATAAGTGCATCTGCCTTCGCTCAATGGGACGTGCCCAATGAAAACAAGGGATTAATTACAAAAATCACGGCTACTTGGTGCGGACCATGTGGAGGCTGGGGATGGGATAACTTTAACGATCTAATTACAGAGTATAAAGGTGACCACATCTTAACCGCTTTATATGCTTCATCTTCTAGTGGTTTCTATAATGAGGGATGTCAGGAAATGGCCGATGAAATTGGTTTTGGCGGATATCCGAACTTTGCTGGAAATGGGTTAGATGTTGGCACTTCTTCATCAGCTGTAAACCCTATTGTGGACACGTTTGCCAGTGATGCTCCAACGGTTGCCAATGTTGCTTACGAAGTGCTTCAAATCACAAAGGATTCCATTTTCATAAGCACCAAAACAAAATTCTTCGAGAATTTGGATGGTTCGTTTAAAGTCATCGCATTTGTGATTGAAGATCACCCGCTTTACACACAAGCAGGTCATACAGGTGAGGTAGAACATCATATGGTGCATCAAGGAAACTTTAGCCCAACCAATGGAGGCCCATACGTTACAACGGACGGTGCATCTGCTGGAGAAGAGATTACCAGAAACTTTTCCATGGCATACAACTCAGAATGGGATATCGAGCATCTTTATATCGCTACCACATTGTGGGTAGAGGATGAGAACAACCCAGACGATTTGCTTTATGTAAATGGAACGGACGAACCTCAAGCTGGCGAGATTGCCTTTGGTGGTTCTGGAGAAACTGGCGGAGGTGGTTCTTCTAACCCAGCTGATTGGCCAGTTGGAGTAGAGGACGTTGAGTCAATTTCATTTGACTTGTATCCAAATCCGGCTACAGACCAGATTAACCTTAAGTTGAATATGGAGACTGATTACTCGGTTATGTTAACAGATTTGTTAGGCAAAACAGTGTATTCAGAATATTTGACGGCAAGTACAGGTACTTTGATCAATGTAAATGATATACCAGAAGGTGTTTACATGATTAAAATAAAAACAGAAGATCAAACTTACTTTGATCGCGTGGTGGTGAAATAACACCCCAATCAGTCTTTAGATATATGAAAGCCTCTCATAATGAGAGGCTTTTTTTGTGTCCCTATGCCAATAACTTAAATGAGATAACCTGAATTCATTGGTTTATATGGGGGTAAGTAATTTTTAGAAGTTCTCTGCATTAATCCACGCCTGACGTGCAGCCAGAGGTATATTTGCACGCTTATGATTAGTCTTAATAACATCTCGGTTTCTTTCAGTGGAATAGACTTGTTTACGAACGTTTCACTTGTGATTAATGAGCGTGACCGTATTGGATTGGTTGGAAAGAACGGGGTTGGTAAGAGTACACTGCTGAAGATTATTCTAAAGCGACAGGAAACCGATGCTGGGGCTGTGGTTATACCTGATGGCAAAACCATTGGATACCTTCCTCAGGAGATGCATTTTGATAGTGATCAAACGATCTGGACTGAAACACTAAAGGCGTTTGAGGAGCTAAACCGACTCAAAAAAAGGGATGAAGAGATTCAGGTTGAACTAACCGAGCGCACCGATTATGAATCGGATTCGTACCAAAAGATCATCGATGAACTTGGAGCTATACACATGCGCCTTGAAATGATAGATGATGGCAAGGTTGAACAGAAGGCAGAGCAGGTGCTGCTGGGACTTGGGTTTAAACGTCATGAGTTTGAGCAAAGCATTGCTGAGTTTAGCGGTGGTTGGCAGATGCGCGTAGAACTTGCTAAGCTCATTTTGATCCAACCCGATTTGTTGTTGCTCGATGAGCCAACCAACCACCTCGACATTGATTCTATCCTTTGGTTAGAGGGCTTTTTTCAGGAGTACCCGGGAGCCATCATGATGATTTCGCATGATAGAATGTTCCTCGATAATATTACAAATCGCACGGTTGAGATTGTCAAGGGCAAGATATACGACTACGCTTTACCTTATTCAAAGTTCCTTACCGTTAGACAGGATCGTATAGATCAACAGAAAGCAGCCTTTGATAATCAGCAGAAGTACATTGCTCAGCAGGAAAGGTTTATTGAGCGATTCAAGGCAAAAAACACCAAGGCCAAGCAGGCTCAGAGCAAGATGAAGCAGCTTGAGAAAATTGAGCGTGTGCAGATTGATGAAACAGATGCTTCGCGCATTCAATTTCATTTTCCAAAAGCTCCAAGGTCTGGTGATGTGGTAGTAAAGGCGCGGAACGCTAAGAAAGCATACGGAGAAAAGGTAGTTTTTTCTGATGTTGACTTTGACATATTTCGCGGAGAAAGAGTGGCGTTTGTTGGACGAAACGGACAGGGCAAGTCCACTATGGTGAAACTCATAGTTGGTGAACAGGAAGGAGAAGGAGAGTTAGCAAGAGGGCACAACGTTGAATTGGGCTATTACGCTCAAATTCAGGAAAAGACACTGAATCAGGAGAGTACCATCGTCAAGGTAATCGAAGATGAGGCTACTGGTGAAAATGCCAAGATTCACAAGGTACGCGGATTACTCGGGGCCTTTTTGTTTGGGGCAGATGACTTTGATAAGAAAGTAAAGGTCCTGTCTGGAGGTGAAAAATCGCGTCTGGCTCTGGCTAAATTACTATTGAAGGAGTGTAACTTATTGATCCTGGATGAGCCTACCAATCACCTTGATATGAGCGCAAAACAAGTATTGAAGGAGGCGCTTCTAGATTATAATGGTACACTGATCGTTGTGAGCCATGACCGAGAATTTTTACAAGGGCTTACCGATAGAACCTTCGAGTTTAAAGATGGAAGAGTCAAAGAGCATATTGGCACCATCGATGACTTCCTCAATAACTATGAGATAAAGAGTTTTAGAGAGTTTGAGACGGAGGGAAAATCTACAGTGAGTACAGAGAAAGCGGTTGAAACGAAGGATCAGACTGAGAAAAAGCCATCCACTTCAAAAGTTTCTAATAAAGAGCGAAAGGAGAAACAAAAAGAGCTTCGAAAGTTGAAGAGCTCGTTGTCCTCTATTGAAAAGAAGATTTCTGAGGCTGAGCAATCCATCAAAGAGATGGAGTCGAAAATGGAAACAGTGTCGAATGGTCAGGTAGATCAATCTCTTTTCTTCGACCATGCCGATTTGCAGCGAAAGGTGGATGAGTACATGGTTAGGTGGGAGAAAACGGCCGCTGATATTGAAGCGATGGAAGAAATGCTCAAAACCTAAGCGCTTTGATCAGAGAACCTATTGCATACTCAACACGTCTTTAACCAATATGAGATTTTTAATTGCCATAATATTCCTCACTCTTTTGCCTGTCTTTGGGTTCTCTCAAGGCCAGGCTGACTGGTGGTATTTTGGTCAGTTGGCGGGGATTCATTTTACGGGAAGTGGCCCGGTGGCCGATACCAATGGCGCGTTAACTACCTCTGAGGGTAATTCGACTATTAGCGACTCGTATGGAAACCTGCTCTTTTATTCAGATGGTATTAGTGTGTGGAATAAGAATCATCAGCAAATGCCCAATGGCTTTGGACTTTTAGGAAACCCTTCGAGCACCCAATCCGGAGTAGTATTGCCATATCCTGGAAGTTCGACCAAGTACATTCAATTATCCGTTCAGGAACTTGCTTTTACAGAAGGGTTGAGGTATTCAGTGGTAGATATGACGTTGAATGGGGGATTAGGTGATGTGGATGCCAGCCAAAAGAATGTCTTGATTTACACACCCACCTGCGAGAAAGTTGCAGCTATCCGCCATGCTAATGGTCAGGATATTTGGATTGTGACGCATCAATGGATGAGTGACACATTTGTGGCTTTTCACGTTTCTCCTTCAGGGGTGAATCTGACTCCGGTCCTCTCAAGTGTTGGATCTACGTATACAGGATCTATAGGTAATACAATTGGATACCTGAAGGCTACAACTGATGGCACAAAGTTGGTGAGTGCTATTCAAGCAGATTCTCTGCTGGAAATATTCGATTTCAATACTTCAACTGGCGAATTAACGAACCCCATATCACTCAATGTCTCAGTGCGTCCATATGGGGTAGAGTTTTCACCAGATAAGTCTAAGGTATATACGGCTGGTTGGAACAGTCCCAATATCATTCAATTCGATCTTTCGAGTGGAGTTCAGTCCACGATACAGAACACGGAAACCGTGGTTGGTGTGTCAGCGTCTCCTGTGCTAGGTGCCTTGCAACTAGGACCCGACCAAAAGATTTACGTGGCTCGTCATATTGCTCCATTCATAGGTGCGATTGATGAACCCAACGAATTAGGTCTGGCATGTAATTATGTGGATTCGGCCGTGAATTTACTTGGGAGAAATTCGACAGTTGGCTTTCCCACTTTCATCCAGAACTTTCTTAGCGTTGGCTTTGATTTTTCAGGCCAATGCCTGGGCGATTTAACAAGTTTCTCTGCAGACACAGCTGGCATTGACTCTGTTTTCTGGAGCTTCGGAGATCCTGCCTCTGGTACCGCAGATACATCTACTCAGTACAACCCAACACATACGTTTACAGACACTGGATCATTTACAGTGATGCTCATTGCCCGTGCCGCAGGCGATACGGTGGTCGATACGGCTTTTAATACGGTGTACATATATCCCCGACAGTCGTTAGAGTTTGGCAGTGACACGGTTTTATGCTCCAGTGATAGTCTGGTATTGAATATTGCCCAGGACTTCTCGACTTACTTGTGGCAGGACAGTTCCACGGCAGACAGTTTTGTGGTGTATGAGGACTCGCTGATTTATGCGACATTGTTTGGTGTATGCGATACAATAACTGATACCATACAAGTCACATTTGACGACTCGATCAAGTTTGAACTGGGGAATGATACGCTTTTTTGTGTGGGGAACTCCCTGGAGCTCGATGCAGAGATTACCGTCAATGCCAGTATGTTCTGGAGCACCGGAGATACAGTAGACTCCATTTTTGTGACCACCTCAGGCACATATGAGCTCAACGCATTTAATGCCTGTGGACCTTTCACCGATACCATTAACATTACCGTAGTACCGTTGCCAGATACGGCCCTGTTACCACCTGATACATTAAACTGCTTTGATGTTTCCATTCTGTTAGAACGGCCCAACCTTGATGGAGTTACCTATGTATGGTCCGACTCATCCTCCAAGAAAACCTATCAGGTAGACACCACAGAGCTTGTGTGGCTTGCCGCGTTTAATGAGTGTGGCTTTAGTGTAGATACCATGAACTTGGTGTTCAATGGTGAGATTAAAACCGAATTAGGCGAAGACACCACCATATGTCCAGAAGACTCCGTAATGATGATAGCCACATCTTATCCAGAAGCTACGTATGTGTGGAACACCGGAGACACGACAGATACACTTCGCAATCTGGTTGATGAGAGCAAAAACTATATCGTTACGGTGACATACAAGCAATGTCAGAAAATCGAATCGAAGCGAGTTGACCTGGATGAGTTGGTTTGTCCAACAATCAATTGTGATGTCAACTTTGCCAATGTCATTACCCCGAATGCAGATGGCATCAACGATATTTTCAGAGTATGGTCAGACTGCGCCATTGAAGAGTACACCTTATCGATTTATAACCGATGGGGGCAACTGGTTCACTACAGCAACACAGCCAATTTTGGCTGGGATGGTTACATCAATGGAGAACTGGCATCACAAGGCGTCTACTTCTTCGAAATGACGTTTAGGGATCAAGTTGTTGTTAATGTCGATCGCGATTACTTCAGAGGCAGTTTTAGCTTGTTACACTAACCAATAATTCTAGTGGACATGGCCTTCGGTTTTTAGGTTTATTCAGTCAATTTATGGGAATAAGTTTTGTGTAAAAAACTTATAGGCATTGGGCGACCATTATCAATAAAACACGTCTTTTGTAGCATGCGAAACGTGATTTGGGCCATATTCATGCTGCTTCCGCTTATGGGAGTATCTCAAAATCAGGCGGATTGGTGGTATTTTGGATCGAATGCCGGAATGCACTTTACTTCCAGTGGGCCAGTTCCAGATGGAAATGGTCAATTGGTGACGGCAGAAGGAAATTCGTCTATCTCCGATGCCAATGGCGATTTGCTCTTTTACACAGATGGGAGTACCGTGTATGACAAAAACCATAATGTCATGCCCAACGGGACCGGATTGTTTGGGAATAGCTCATCTACGCATTCGGGAGTAATCTTTCCGGCACCTAGTAACCCCGATTGGTATTATCTATTTACGATTGATGCAGGTGTTGGTCAGGGAATGCACTACACCAAGGTCGATATGACACTTAACTCAGGCAATGGAGATGTTGTGACCACTGAGAAAAACGTCTTCCTGCTGGATGGTACTAGCGAGAAGATCGCGGGAACGAGCAAAACAGGCGGTTTTTGGGCTATAACACACAAATCCGGGACGGACGAGTACTACGCGTTCGAAATAACTGCTACTGGAGTTAATACTACTCCGGTTGTATCATCGACCGGTTGGGCCACTTCTGGGTTTGGTTATGGGGTAAAAGCATCGCGGTCCGGAACAAAGATTGCGGCCGTTTACTTTAGCACAGATTCAATCCATCTGTATGATTTCAACCTTCAAACAGGGGTTGTGACAGCCGACAAAAAGGTAGGTTCCAGCATGACATTTAGCCAAATGTATGGTTTGGAGTTTTCACCAAACGAAGAAGTTCTTTATATGCAATCGTATGCGACCTGTGATGTGAGGCAATTTGACTTGACATTAGGAACATCAGCAGCAATATCGGCATCTGAATTGGTGATTGGGAATACAGGTACGGGAGGTGGTCAACTTCAGTTGGGACCAGACAAAAAAATATATTGTGCCCGAAATATGCAGGGATTCCTATCGTCTATTGAGAATCCGAATGTAATTGGTACTGGATGCAACTGGGTGGATACTTCCTTGGTGCTTTCTACCGGCACTTCGAGTAGGTGGGGACTCACGGCATTTATTCCATCGTTTTTCCTGGACGGCATTATTGCTGAAGATCATTGCTTTGGTGAGACGATTACGTTTGGAATTGATAGTTCCAACGTGGATTCTGTCTTCTGGAATTTCGGAGACCCTACTTCGGGTACTGCTGACACATCTACGCAGTATGACCCAACACACACCTATACAGATACCGGCTTGTTTACGGTTACCCTGATTGCCCGATCGGCTCTTGACAGTGTGCTTGATACGGTGTACAAAGACATTTACGTATACCCACATCAGTCTATGGACTTAGGCGATGATACTTTGTTGTGTTCCGGAGATAGTCTGGTTTTGAACATTGCTCAAGACTTCTCGACTTACTTGTGGCAGGACAGTTCCACAGCAGACAGTTTTGTGGTGTATGAGGACTCGCTGATTTATGCGACACTGTTTGGTGTATGCGATACAATAACTGATACCATACAAGTCACATTTGACGACTCGATCAAGTTTGAACTGGGGAATGATACGCTTTTTTGTGTGGGGAACTCCCTGGAGCTCGATGCAGAGATTACCGTCAATGCCAGTATGTTCTGGAGCACCGGAGATACAGTAGACTCCATTTTTGTGACCACCTCAGGCACATATGAGCTCAACGCATTTAATGCCTGTGGACCTTTCACCGATACCATTAACATTACCGTAGTACCGTTGCCAGATACGGCCCTGTTACCACCTGATACATTAAACTGCTTTGATGTTTCCATTCTGTTAGAACGGCCCAACCTTGATGGAGTTACCTATGTATGGTCCGACTCATCCTCCAAGAAAACCTATCAGGTAGACACCACAGAGCTTGTGTGGCTTGCCGCGTTTAATGAGTGTGGCTTTAGTGTAGATACCATGAACTTGGTGTTCAATGGTGAGATTAAAACCGAATTAGGCGAAGACACCACCATATGTCCAGAAGACTCCGTAATGATGATAGCCACATCTTATCCAGAAGCTACGTATGTGTGGAACACCGGAGACACGACAGATACACTTCGCAATCTGGTTGATGAGAGCAAAAACTATATCGTTACGGTGACATACAAGCAATGTCAGAAAATCGAATCGAAGCGAGTTGACCTGGATGAGTTGGTTTGTCCAACGATCAATTGTGATGTCAACTTTGCCAATGTCATTACCCCAAATGCAGATGGCATCAACGATATTTTCAGAGTATGGTCAGACTGTGCCATTGAAGAGTACACCTTATCGATTTATAACCGATGGGGGCAACTAGTTCACTACAGCAACACAGCCAATTTTGGCTGGGATGGCTATGTAAACGGAGAGTTAGTTACTCCGGGCGTTTACTTCTTTGAAATGACTTTTAGAGATCAGGTAGTAGTCAATGTTGACCAGGACTACTTCCGAGGAAGTTTCACTATTCTAAGGTAAGGGCTTATCTGAAGCTCGCTGGCTGCATGGCATTGATAACAGATTCGTAATCAATCTCAAATACAAATTCTGTGCGGTCACATGAAGTGACTTTACCGCTTTTAGAGTCTTCGCAAGCTCTAGCTGTCACGGCATCAAAGCTTTTTTTGACACTTCCGAACGCGTTGAGTTTGGCTGCTAGTGCGTTCGCCTTGGTTCCGGCTGACATAAGATCATCTGCATTGCTTCCCCCACTGATACCGTCAATACTAAAGCCTAGATCATTCTTGGTGCTCAACGCTCCTGAGAAGCGATTTAGAAATGTTTCTCCACTCGCAGATATGTTTGAAGTACCCTCGGTGAATAGCATGCTGTTCTTAACGGACACAATGATCATAGATGGGTTTTCAATGATCTCAACTTTTGAACCTGTATATGCAGAAAGAGCACTTTTCAACGCAGATTTCTGAAATCTAAGTTGCATCAGGTTTTGCCCCAAAGCGTTTTCGAGCTCCATGTTCTGTCCAGACTGTTCCATCTTCATGCGTTCCATTTCTCTTTCCTGAATACGCCTTTCCTCCATTATTCTCAATTGTTCCGGGTCTGGAGCCTTACCTTCCTCATTCATCATAGAAAGCAATTCTTCCATTTCTCTCATCTTGGTCTCTTGCTGCTCAACCTGCTGATGCATCTGCTGAATTTCCTGATGAGCCATGTCTATCTCCTCGTTCTTGGCTCTTTGAACACTTGTATTGGCTTGCATACTCGACTGTAAACTTTCGTTTTCAGCTTTAAGTGCTGCGTACTTTTTCTGCGGTACACATGAGCTAAGAAGTAGGGCAGGGATTGCTAAGTAGATAATTCGGTACATAATGTTTTGATTTCGATCGCGACAAATATCGTAGTCCAAATTGATAAAATCAGTTAACGATTTTGTGATAACGCTTCGTTAACAAATCAGAACCTAAAGTTCTTTTAAAAATTAAATTACCTGATAATCAGTCGTTTAGTTGATTTTTATTAAAAATATATAGTACTATGTATAGCATATTACAGTACAATGCATATATATTTGTAATGCAATTAACAATCATGAATATAGAAAACTCAAAAGCTCAGTTACGAAAAGGAATTCTTGAATTCTGTGTTCTTGCTTTGCTTGGGAAACAGGAGGCATATCCATCTGATTTGCTTCAGTCCTTAAAAGGGGCTGAGCTCATTGTGGTGGAAGGTACGTTGTATCCATTGCTCAATCGACTCAAGAATGCAGGGCTACTCACGTACCGCTGGGAAGAGTCCAAGTCTGGACCACCGCGCAAGTACTATAGCCTTACAGAACAAGGAAAGACTTTTTTTAAGGAGCTAACCACCTCTTGGTCAGAACTAAGAGATGCTGTAGAAAACGTATTAGAGACTAACATAACCAACGAGAACAAATGAAAAAGACTGTACAAGTCAACTTAAGCGGGCAAGTATTTACTCTGGATGAGGATGCCTATGAGTTGTTGTCGGGCTACTTAAACAAAATTGGCCGACTGTATGAGCGAAGTGTAGGCAAGGATGACATTTTAAGTGACATCGAGTCGAGAATCGCAGAATTATTATTAGAAAAGATCGATGACTCAAAGTCGGTTGTAAACATCAGAGATGTAGAAGAGGTTATCCAGGTAATGGGTAAGCCTGAGCAGTTTGAAGAAGACTATGATGCAGAGTCTGATGAAGGAGCTTATCAGCAAGAAGACTACAGTTATCGTACGAAGCGCCTGTATCGCGATCCCGATAGCCGTGTACTTGGCGGTGTGTGTTCAGGAATCGGTTATTACTTTGGTTTTGATCCGATCTGGATTCGGTTAATTTTCGGTTTGTCCTTTGTGTTTTTTGGTACCGGACTCTTCCTCTATATCTTACTCTGGATTATCATTCCTGAGGCAAGAACAACAGCCGAGAAGCTGAGCATGAAAGGAGAGCCGGTAAATATCAATAACATCGGAAAAACCATAGAAAAGGAGTTCGATGCTTTTGGAGAACGAATCTCAAACAAGGAGGGCGCTTTCAGGCGAAATCAGGGAAAAAAGCTTGAGAGAGGAGTTGATCGTCTGTTTCATTTTCTGGCAGAAATCTTCAGAGGTCTCTTTACCGTAATCGGTAAGCTCTTCGGTACTCTTTTTATAGTTGTTGGTGTATTCGTATTCATTAGTCTGTTAGCAGGTGTGTTTGGAAGTGCTGATGTGATTCATTTAGGAAGCGATTCCTGGAGCGCAGGCATGGATATATATGAATGGCGTGATGTGGTCTTTAATTCCGATGAGTGGTTCTTTATGGCCATCGTGGCGTTCTTCCTATTCGTTGGCATTCCATTCCTGGCACTGGCTTATGGTGGTTTTGTGCTCCTAATGCCTAGGTACAAGGTGCCTTATTTAGGGGCGAGCCTTATCAGTATGTGGTTTATAGGTGTGGTGTTGGCCATTTTAACAGGGCTTGGAATAGCGCAGGAATTCTCTAAAAACGAGTCTATTTCAGATGTTATCATGCTGGAAGATCTTGGGTTAAAAGCCGACACGATCACGCTTTCTATTGGCGATGATCCGTTCAATGTTTCTATGAAAAGGGCTTATTATGCAAACAACGACTTCATGATGAAGAGCAAGGATGATTATATCATCGTAGGTAATGTGGATTTTGATATCAGAAAGTCGCAGGACGATGAAGTGACACTTGAAGTTGTTCGGCATGCCAATGGAGCTTCATTCGAAGCTGCTGCTGATAAAGCTGAAGCGATAGATTACCAGTTTCGGGTGGATTCGTCAAACGTCATTCTTGATCCGTTCTTTAAGTATCCGCAAGAAGACCTGCTTCGCAGTCAAGAGGTTAGCCTTGTGTTAAGAATACCTGAAGGAAAAGCGGTTTTCCTGGATGAAGGCATTAAGCGCATTATCGATGATATTGATAACCTACAGGATATGTATGATCCCCGAATGGTGGAGCACTTGTGGGAGATGACACCAAAAGGGTTGGACTGTGTAGATTGTGATAAGGAACGCAGGTACATAGATTCAGCAAATGTTTCGATCTCAGTAGAGGTCAATTAAGAGCCGGTGAGGTTTGATTACTCGCTGTTTAGTTAGGTAAAAGCCTTCCGATTTTCGGGAGGCTTTTTTTACGCTCATCATTCATTATCTTCGCGCAACCAAAATTCCCCACTATCTACGGGTCGAATTTGCAAGAAAGAGATGGATATGGCGCAAGAAGAAATGGAAGAACAGGTGATTACAAAAGCAGAACTCAAGGCAGAAATTTTGGCAGATTTCAAGCTGGCCAATTATAGCCGTGAGATAAGCTTAATGGGTAGAAGAGAAGTGCTCACTGGTAAAGCCAAGTTCGGAATTTTGGGCGATGGAAAAGAGGTGGCACAGATTGCTCTTTCTAAGCAATTTATGGACGGTGACTGGCGCTCTGGGTACTACCGTGATCAAACGCTTATGATGGCGGCCGGATTACTCACTGGAGAGCAGTTCTTTGCACAACTTTACGCGGATGCTGATGTAGATCGCGAGCCTGCTTCTGCTGGTCGAATGATGAACGGACATTACGCCACCCGGTCTTTGGATGACGATGGTCATTGGGTCAAATTAATGTCTCAGAAGAACTCTTCTGCAGATATTTCGCCAACGGCAGGTCAAATGCCCAGGCTTTTGGGGCTGGCGCTGGCCAGTAAGCACTTTAGAAACAATCCTGAACTGGCGAATCATACCAGCTTTAGTCTGAGTGGAAATGAAGTCGCTTTTGGTACGATTGGAGACGCTTCTACGAGCGAGGGCATGTTTTGGGAAGCTATGAATGCCGCTGGTGTCATGCAGGTGCCTTTAGTTATGTCAGTGTGGGATGATGGTCACGGCATTTCAGTTCCAAAAAAATATCAGACAATTAAGGAGAGCATTTCCGAGGCTCTTGCTGGTTTTCAGCGAACAGAGGATAAGCCCGGATTCGAGATTTTCCACACCAAAGGGTGGGATTACCCACATCTGGTTCTTACGTATGAGAAGGCTGTAAAAATTGCCAGAGAGCAGCACATACCTGTTTTGGTGCACGTAGAAGAAGTTACACAGCCTCAGGGACACTCTACCAGTGGGTCTCATGAGCGTTATAAGTCTTCAGAACGACTTGAGTGGGAAAAGGAGTTTGACCCAATCAAGAAAATGAAAGAGTGGATTTTAGGTAAGAACCTGGCCACCGAAGAAGAGATTGAGGCCATTGAAAAGGAAGCTAAAAAAGATGCCAGAGATGCAAAATCTAAGGCTTGGAAAGCATTCCTTGAGCCCATGAAACAGGACAAAACTGAGGTCGTTAGTCTATTGTCGAATCTCGCGTCTGAGAGTAAGAATGGTGTATTTGTTACCAAGCTAAAGGATGGGTTAGAGAGCGCAATGGACCCAATGCGCAAAGAGATTATTGAAACAGCGCGTAAAGCCTTGAGGTATGTCCGCAATGAGCAGGGAACGGCTAAGACTCAGTTATCTACCTGGATCGAGAATACCATGGCGGTCAATGCCGATCGGTACTCATCGCATTTGCATTCGCAATCTGAAATTTCTCCGCTGAACCAGGCCGATGTAGATATCGCCTATGCCAGTGAAGAGGTATTGGTAGATGGCCGAGAGATTATCCGAGACAACTTTGATGCGCTACTCAAAAAATATCCTGAACTCATTGTTTTTGGCGAGGATGCAGGTAAGATTGGAGGTGTAAACCAAGGTCTTGAAGGAATGCAGGCTAAGTACGGAGATCACCGTGTTTATGATACCGGAATTCGCGAGTGTACGATTGTAGGTCAGGGAATTGGAATGGCCATGCGAGGACTTCGACCCGTTGCTGAAATCCAGTATCTGGACTATTTACTCTACGCTTTACAGATCATGAGCGATGATTTGGCCACGCTACAGTACAGGACAAAAGGAGGGCAAAAAGCGCCACTGATTATACGTACACGAGGGCACCGGCTTGAAGGAATATGGCATAGTGGTTCGCCAATGGGAATGATTGTGCACGCATTAAGAGGAATGCATGTGTGTGTGCCTCGCAATATGACCCAGGCTGCTGGAATGTATAATACGCTCATGGCTGGTGACGATCCTGCCATAGTGATTGAGTCTCTCAACGGATATCGCCTGAAAGAGCGAAAACCAGAGAATATGGGCGAGTTTAAGCTTGAGCTTGGTCGGGTTGAAACAATGACCGATGGCGAGGACATTACGCTTGTTACGTATGGCTCTATGGTGAGAATGTGTGTGGAGGTAGCCAAGCAAATGAGAGAGGTTGGTGTTTCTGTGGAAGTGATAGATGTGCAAACACTGCTGCCATTTGATAGAAACCACGACATTGTAGAGAGTATTAAGAAGACAAGCCGTGTACTATTTGTGGATGAAGATGTACCTGGCGGAGCCACTGCTTATATGATGCAAAAGGTGATGGAGAATCAGGATGCCTACCGTTATTTGGATTCTGCACCAGCTACGCTTACTGCCAAAGCTCATAGACCAGCATATGCCTCAGACGGAGATTACTTTTCAAAGCCATCAAACGAAGATGTGTTTGAAAAAATCTACGGAATAATGCATGAATCTGACCCTGAGAAGTATCCTCAACTATACGTGTGATGAGGGCTCTGCTAATCAGCGGCCTTTTATTATTCTCTTCCGTTTCGGTTTGGGCTGGTGGTGAAAAATACCACGTTTCGCTCATGCTTTCTCCGAGTGCTGAGTGGATGCGCTTCAGCAATTCCATCAATGCCAAAACATACAACGCGCTTTGGGGAACGAAGATTTCCCAAAATTTCGGGTTTGAGTACAAGCGTTTCTTCGACCCTTCTTTAAGCCTGAGCTTTGGGGCAATGTATTCGAACAAGGGGTTTCGCAATGAAATCTTTGGCACAAATGATTTAGGTCTACCCACGCAGGAAGTGGTAGGCATAACCCTGTTTTCAGCACATATGGTGTCTATTCCTTTGGCTTTGAACATACATCACCGGATCTCGCGTAAACTAAGTCTCGATTTTAGTTTGGGGGCGTCAGCTGGATACATTTTTTCGGAAATAGCACGTAATAAGTACTACTCTGATGAGACCAATCCCGAACAGGGGTTTTGGGATCTAAGCGAGGGTCGGTCTAACATTAATATTCTGCAGGATTGGTATGCCGGGGCGCATGCAGGCGTTGGTGTCTCTGTGTATGTCAAGAGCAGGATGGTCCTAGGAATTCAGCCTACTTACAGGATGCAACTAAACAATGCGCGAGATTACTTAGGATCTTTTAGTTCAAGCGACCCCTTCGTTGCAAGGCTCAACAGTTTTGGGCTTGACGTCAAGATTGGCTACTTTTTCAGCAAACAGATTAAGGATCGCAAGGACAAGTTTTAATAAGGTTGTACTTTATGTATTGACGGGGCTGATCGGGCTACTGTTGATTCAGACCGTGTTTCACCCGATAGATGAAGTTCCGCTCAACGGTGGGGAGTTAGTGGAGGAGCCAGTTGCGTTTGAGCCAAAAACCTGGATGAATGAAACCTGGCAACAATCTGTGTCTGATCAAGCGTTGCTTCGTTTTGGATTTCGAGCAGGAATAGTTCGTTTCTATAATCAGTTAGTCTATTCGCTTTTAGGTCAAAGCACCAATGAAAATGTGGCCTTGGGAAATGACGGATTTTTGTTTGAAAAGAGCGGAGAGCACACCGTATCAGGACGGTTTTTCGATCGGGAACGGGCAGATTCCATCCTCACCGGGTTTGATCATGCCAAGGCGGTCTTTGACTCCCTTGGTAAACGAGTTGTGGTGGTGATGTGCCCTAATAAGTGGAGGTCTGCTAAAGCACACACCGGAGTGGAGATTGAAAGTTCGGATGAGTCTTATCATCAAACGTTTATCAATCATTTCAAGTCGAAAGATTACGAATACATAGATTGTGTAGACTGGTTTGCTTCTGATTTTGAAACGTGCAGCCCACCCTTGCATAGTAAACTGGGCAAGCACTGGAGTGTGTTTGGTGGCTCACTTGTCGCAGACTCATTGTTTTCTCTTATCAGTAAAACGCACGTTCTGCCGGGGTACACCAAGGAGATCGAGTGGGCTTTAGATCCAAGGAACTCAGATAACGACCTTCACAGGATACTGAATTTGATGAGTCATTCACCAAAGGAAGAACTCGCTTATCCGCACTATCAGATAGAGGATGGCCGGGCTCCGAGGGTACTTGTAATAGGGGATAGCTACTACTGGACTATGTTTTACCTCCAGCTGCATCAGTCAATGTTTGACTCCGAAAGCAAGTTCTTTTATTACAACAATTCAGTAGCACAAACAGCTCAGCATAGTCGCTGGCCACTCAACGATGATATTCGCACTGCTGAGATCATGGCGTCAGATGTAGTGTTGGTCTTTTCAAGTGAACCAAATTTGGTCGATTTTGGATTTGGTTTTTTTGAGTTTGTTTCTACTGATTTTCTGCACTGAAGACCTGCTTGAAAGCGCTTTGTGACTATTGAAAAACCTCAGTTTTTTGTTAAAAACAATGTGAAAAATAGATTGCTCTATGGTGGTAATTCGCTGGGGCTGTCTGTTAAATTCGCAACAATCCGCGATACTCTATAACTCCATGGCAGCAGAATATACAGAAGATAATATACGTACCCTCGAATGGTCAGAGCATATCAGACTTCGCCCCGGTATGTATATCGGTAAGCTGGGAGATGGAAGTGCAGCCGATGATGGTATTTACATCCTTGTCAAAGAGGTAATCGATAATTCGATTGATGAGTTTGTCATGGGTAATGGAAAGACCATCGATGTTTCCATTAGAGGCAACGAGGTGAAAATCAGAGACTACGGACGTGGTATTCCACTCGGAAAAGTGGTCGATGCAGTTTCTAAAATGAACACGGGTGGTAAATACGACTCCAAGGCGTTTAAGAAATCTGTTGGATTGAACGGAGTTGGGACCAAGGCCGTGAATGCACTCTCTTCTTATTTCAAAGTGGAATCAGTTAGAGATGGAAAAATTAAAGCTGCTGAGTTTTCCAGAGGGAGTGTTACTGAAGAACACGAGGTAGAAGAAACCACAACACGAAAAGGAACCCGGGTGACTTTCGTGCCGGATGAGACGGTATTTCCTACATACACATACCGCCACGAGTATATCGATCGCATGTTGTGGAACTATTGCTACCTCAACCGTGGACTGGCAATAAACTTTAATGGCGAACGGTATGAATCCAAAAATGGACTCAAGGACCTTTTAGCCAATAACATTGATGAGGAGCCGCTATATCCAATCATTCACCTTGAAGGCGAGGATATCGAGGTGGCCATCACACATACCCAGAGCTATGGCGAGGACTACTATTCGTTTGTGAATGGGCAGTACACACCACAAGGAGGTACACATCAAAGCGCATTTCGCGAGTCATTGGCCAAAGTGATCCGCGATCACTATGGAAAAGGGTTTGATGCGCAGGATATCCGAACATCCATCACTGCAGCTGTCAGTGTCAAGGTAATGGAGCCGGTGTTTGAGTCTCAAACAAAGACAAAGCTCGGATCTCAGGAAGTAGAGCCTGGAGGGCAGTCTATGCGAGCTTTCATCAATGAGTTCTTGTCGAGAGAGCTCGACAATTTCCTTCACAAGAACCCCGATGTTTCTGAGGCACTCCTCAAGAAGATTGTACAGAGTGAGCGCGAGCGAAAGGAAATGGCTGGCGTGAAGAAGCTGGCTCGTGAGCGAGCGAAGAAGGCCAACCTTCACAACAAAAAACTAAGAGATTGCCGAGTGCATTACGGTGATAAGAAAGAACAGGCTCAGGAAACATCTATCTTCATTTGCGAGGGAGATTCAGCATCGGGATCCATCACCAAGATTCGAAACGTAAATACACAGGCTGTGTTCTCATTGAAAGGAAAGCCATTGAATACGTTTGGGCTGACCAAAAAGGTGGTGTATGAAAATGAAGAGTTCAACCTCCTTCAGGCAGCATTAAACATCGAGGAAGGCATTGAGAACTTGAGGTATAACAAAGTTGTAATCGCTACTGATGCCGATGTAGATGGTATGCATATTCGACTACTTCTAATTACCTTCTTCCTTCAGTTTTTCCCGGAGATTGTGAAGCAGGGACACCTATATGTGTTGCAGACACCTTTGTTCAGGGTTCGCAATAAGAAGGAGACATTTTACTGCTACTCTGACGAGGAGAAAAATGAAGCACTATCCAAAGTTGGAAAGAATCCCGAAATAACCCGATTCAAGGGGCTTGGAGAGATATCGCCTGATGAGTTTAAGCATTTTATCGGAGAGGATATTCGCCTCGATCCGGTGGTTATTGGGAAAGACGCAGCACTAAAAGAGTTGCTCTCTTTCTACATGGGCAAAAACACGCCTAACCGCCAAGAGTTTATCATCGAGAATTTGAAAGTAGAGAAAGACGTTATTGAAGAAGCCGCGTAGGACGCAAGGATGAGCGAAGAACCAGAGAATATAGAAGAGCAGGACGAGGAGTTTTCACAACAGCAGGAGAGCGGAGGAGAACTTGAACAGGTCATTCACGTCAGTGGCATGTATAAGGAGTGGTTTCTCGACTACGCCTCTTATGTGATTCTTGAGCGAGCGGTTCCACACATGAGCGATGGGTTAAAACCCGTACAGCGAAGGATTCTCCACTCGATGAAAGAAATGGATGATGGCCGTTACCATAAGGTGGCTAACATCATTGGTAATACCATGAAGTATCACCCACACGGTGATGCGTCCATTGGCGATGCGCTGGTGCAGATAGGTCAGAAAGATTTGCTGATTGACTGCCAGGGAAACTGGGGAAACATCCTTACCGGAGACCGTGCGGCAGCTCCCCGATATATCGAAGCCCGCCTAACCAAGTTTGCCTTAGAGGTTCTGTTTAATCATAAAACGACCGTTTGGCAGTCGAGTTATGATGGTCGAAACAAGGAGCCCGTTACGCTTCCTGTTAAGTTTCCATTGTTGCTTGCCAGTGGGGTAGAAGGTATTGCGGTTGGATTGGCTTGTAAAATGCTTCCGCATAACTTTATAGAGCTCATTGATGGCTCCATTGCAAACCTGCGAGGCAAGAAGGTGAAAATCTATCCGGATTTTCCGACCGGAGGTATTGCCGATTTTTCAGAGTACAACGATGGTCTGAGAGGTGGAAAAATCAAGGTGAGAGCCAAAATATCGGTGCTCGATAAGAAGACATTACGCATTAGCGAAATTCCTCATACAACCACTACCTCTTCTCTAATTGACTCTATTCTAAAGGCCAACGATAAGGGTAAGATTAAAGTCAAGCGAGTAGAGGATAATACGGCTGAAGATGTAGAAATCCTGGTGCATTTGGCTCCCAATGTATCGCCCGATAAGATGATCGATGCGCTCTACGCGTTTTCAGATTGTGAGGTATCTATATCTCCAAACGCCTGTGTAATCGAAAACGATAAACCTCGATTCCTGGGTGTGAGTCAGATTTTGGCTGAGAGCACAGAACAGACCAAAGGGCTTCTTAAAATGGAGCTTGATATCAGGAAGGGAGAACTACAGGAACAGTGGCATTTTGCGTCCCTTGAGAAGATCTTTATCGAGAAGCGCATCTATCGCGATATTGAGGAGTGTGAAACGTGGGAAGAGATCATTCAAACGATTCATGCCGGACTCAAACCGCATATCAAGCATCTGTTGCGAGAAGTAACAGACGAAGATGTAACGCGCCTCACAGAGATCAAGATCAAGCGTATATCCAAGTTTGACTCGTTCAAAGCAGATGAGCTTATCGCTCGCTTAGAGGAAGAGATAGATAAAGTACAGTATCATCTCGATAACCTCACCGAGTATGCCATCGACTACTTCAAGAACCTGAAGAAAAAGTATGCTGCCGGACGTGAGCGAAGAACAGAGATTCGGGAGATTGAGACCATTTCACGAACCATGGTGGCAGCAAACAACGTCAAGCTATACGTAGACCGTGCGGAAGGGTTTATTGGTCATGGGTTAAAAAAATCTGAGACAGAGTTTGTCACCGAGGCTTCTGATATTGACAATATCATTGTGATTCGTAGAGACGGAGGCATGATGGTCACCAAAATGGCCGATAAGACTTTTGTGGGTAAAGACATTCTCTATGTCAATATCTGGAAGAAGAATGATCCACGTACCACGTATAACATGATCTATCAGGATGGGCCGTCCGGCAACGTCATGATCAAGCGATTCAATGTGACGTCTGTGGTGCGAGACAAAGAGTATAACCTCACAAAGGGAACGGCCAAGTCTAAAGTCCTGCATTTAACCGCTAACCCTAATGGGGAAGCTGAAGTGGTAACCGTGGTGCATCGGGCAAAGGCCAAGATCAAGCGGATCAAATTCGACTTCGATTTCGCAGATGTTGGGATTAAGGGTCGTGGAGCTAACGGAAACATTTTAACCAAGCACTCCGTCAATAAAATCGAACTGAAGGAAAAGGGCGTTTCTACACTTGGAGCGCGCAAGGTTTGGTTTGACGAGTCGGTGAAGCGCCTCAACTATGAGGGCAGGGGATTGTTTTTGGGTGAATTCCAGGGCGATGACTGCATTCTAACCATCATGGCAGGCGGTTATTACCGTATGACTGGAATCGATGTGGCTACCAAGTTTGATGAAGACATGGTGATCATTGAGAAATGGAATCCAGAGAAACCTGTTACGGCCGTTCATTTCGACCCTGATAAAGACAACTTATACATCAAGCGATTCTTAGCGGAGGATTCTAATAAGAACGTAACCTTCATTTCAGAGCATGAGAAAGCTCGACTCGAGCATGTTTCTACGGCCTGGAAACCTGAGTTGATTCTCAAGTTTGATCAGCGAAGCAATGCCAGAGAAGACGAAACGGTACATGTGGAGGAATTCATTTCTGTAAAAGGATTGAAGGCTTTGGGCAATAGGTTGACCAAGTATAAGCTCAAAGCCATTGAAGAGCTTGAAACAGAAGAGCCCGTGCAAGAGCCTGTAGAAGCTATCAGTGCTGAGCCTGAGGTAGAGACTGCTGATGAAAGTAACGGAGCTGAGGCAGCCGAGCCAGAAAAGAAAGAGCCTCAGGAGGTGTCTAAGAAGGCTGATACTGCTGCAACAAAACCCAAGGTGAAGGAAGTGCCTAAACCTGCTGATAAAAAGGAAGTTAAAGCCCAAGAATCCAAGAAAGAAGAAACAAAAACAGCGGCTCAACCAATTGAAAGTGCATCTTCAACGTCTGATAAAAAGGACGAGGTCAAAAAGAAGCCTAAGCTGTCGCTCAAGAAGCCTTCAGATAAAAAGGATGATGATTCTGATTCTTTCGGAGCTGGAAGCCAGATTACGCTGGAGCTTTAGGCCAAATTATAACATATGAAGAAGTTTTTACTTGCCATTTTCCTGCTGGGGAACAGTGTCTTATGGGCTCAATCCCTCAATATGAATCTAATCTCTCATTTTGAATACTCAGATGAGTTGAGTGATGTATGGGGTTATGTAGATGAAGATGGCAATGAATATGCCTTAGTAGGACGCCAGTACGGAGTGTCCATCGTTAATATTACGGATAGCTCAGATGTTTTTGAGGTGTTTAGCCTTCCCGGGCCGGGCTCTACCTGGAGAGACCTTAAGACATGGGGAGACTATATGTATGTGACTTGTGAGAGTGGTCCTGCGTTGCTTATAGTAGATATGACCAGTCTGCCCGACAGCAATAACCTTCCTTACACATTCTGGTTGGGAGATACCATGACCTTCCAGTCAGCTCACAACCTGTACATTGATGAGAAAGGATACTGCTACATTTTTGGAGCTAATTATGGTGCTGGTGGGGCCATTATTCTTGATTTGAATACTGATCCTATGAATCCAACACCTGTTGGAATATACGATGAGAATTACTTTCACGATGGAGTGGTCAGAGGAGATACACTATGGGGTGGAGCCATATATCAGGGAGATGCGCAGGTTGTCGATGTTTCAGAAAAGGGTAATCCTATACTGCTATCCTCCTGGAAAACTCCCAGTGTCTTTACGCACAACATTTGGTTTTCAGATGATAACCGATATGTGTACACCACTGATGAAGTGATGAATGGTTCCATTGCTGCGTATAATGTGGAGGATATATACAATCCAACAGAAGTGGATAAATGGATGCCGGCTGATACAAGCATTATTCCGCACAACACACACTTTATTAATGATTATCTGGTTACATCGCACTACACCATCGGCATAAACATCATTGATGTAAAGCGTCCACAGAGTATGATCGAAACAGGATACTATGACACATCACCTTCATACACTTACGAAGGGTTCCATGGGTGTTGGGGGGCGTATCCGTATTTGCCTTCAGGTAAAGTTCTAGCTACCGATATTGAAGAGGGATTATATGTGTTCAGACCTAGCTATAAACGCGGGTGTTACTTAGAGGGAAACATTACCAATCAGCACACTGGGGAAATCATCTTCTTCCCAACCATAGAGATTATCGAAACCGATCAGACCATCGATGGAGATATCGTGGGTAAATATGCTACTGCTACTCTTGACGCAGGTTCTTATACAGTGAAGGTGTCGGCAGATGGGTATTACTCCAAAACTGTAGAAGGTGTGGAACTTGAAAATGGAGAACTTACGATTTTGGATGTTGGCTTAAGCAACTGGCCTCTTGGTTTGGAGGAGCAGTTGACTACCAAGTCATCTGTGATTTATCCGAACCCTTCCTTCGGAATGGTCCACATTCAGTCAAACGATCAGATAGAACGTGTAGAAGTATTGACACTGAATGGGCAGCTCGCTCAAGTCTACACCGTGGCGAGTGGGCAAATGTCCTTAGACATGAATCTGCATCACTTGCAAGCTGGCGTGTACGTTGTGCGAATCACTGGAGGTGGCCAGGTTGACCGACATCAGTTGATTGTAGAATAGGAAAGTGAGTTTTCGCTTAGAGCGAATCGCGTAGTGCAAGCATGTGTAGCGCTGTAACAGCCGCTTCGTCTCCTTTATTGCCGTGCTTACCACCGCTTCGAGCACGTGATTGATCGATGTTGTCATCGGTCAGCACACCAAATACTACAGGCTTGTTATACTTCAGTCCCACATCTTTCACACCTTGCGATACGGCTGCACACACGTAGTCAAAATGGGCTGTTTCTCCGCGTATCACTGAGCCAATGCATATAACAGCATCCACATCCAGCTTTTCAATTTGCCACTGTGCGCCAAGTGGAAGCTCATAGCTACCCGGAACAATGGATTCGATGATGTTTTCAGGAAGCACTCCGGCTTTAAGCAGGGTAGCTTTGGCCCCGTTAAAAAGTCCGTTGGTTATTTCTTCGTTCCAGTCGGCTTTTACAATCCCAATTCTCCAGTCTTCAGAAGCTTTTGGAAGCGCTCCAATGTCAGACAAATTGTGATGCTCTGTGGCCATGTTTAGATGCGTCCTTCAGCTCGGGCAATGAACTTGTCGATAGACTCGCCTTCGTTACTTGAAGGATACTCAGCTTTGATCTGCTTGTATAGATCTAAAGCCTCAGCAAAATCTTCTACTTCTTCGTGCGCTCGGGCAGCCTTCATTAAGTATACTGGAGTAGTAAGCTTGTTGGCATCATGCTCAGCAGCGCTTTTGTAGTAGCCAATGGCTTTATCTACTTCTCCTAACTCAAGGTAAGCATCACCAGTAGCTCCCAAGGAAACAGCGCAAACCATGATGTCTGCACAGTCATATTGTTCGAGGTACTCAATGGCATCTTCGTATTGGCCCATTCTCAGGTAAGAGATTCCAACGTAGTATTTCGATAGGTTGGCTGCATTTGTGCTACCATACTCATCAATGATGTCTAAAAAGCCATAAGCGGCTTCGCTACCGTTGATTGCCAATTCAAGGCTGTCATTGGCAAAGGCCTGCTGAGCTTGCCACATTTGTTCGCCAGCTTCTTTCTCCTGTGGTAGGTAGATAAAGTTGTTGTAAGCAAAATAGCCCAACAGCATAACGAATACTGCTCCAATGATAATAGTGAGGCTTTTTTGGTTCTCTACGACCCAATTTTCGGTCTTAGAATATACTTCCTCTACGTCTACAATTACTTCTTCTTGATCTTTGGCCATGATTACCTTAAAAAATTGAGGCTGCAAATATATTTTTTTTAGCGCAGGATAAGCATCTCTCTGGGGCTCAAATTCTACCTTTGACAGCTCATGCATATTTCCTCTCTCAGCATCATCAATTTTAAGAACATCGAATCGGCCGATGTGCGGTTTGCAGAGAAGGTTAATTGCTTTCTGGGAAACAATGGGGCAGGGAAGACTACGATGCTCGATGCCATCTATTATCTCGCGTTTTCAAAGAGTTTTTTCAACCCAATCGACTCACAAAATATTCGTCATGATGAAGACTTGTTTGTCATCGATGGAGAATTTGTACTTGAGGGAGAGGCGGAGCGTTTTTTCTGCGGTCTCAAACGGAATGATAAAAAGAAGTTTAAGCGAAACCAGAAGGAATACACACGCCTTGCAGATCACATTGGTGTGTTGCCACTGGTGATGATTGCTCCATCTGACTCAGCACTCATTAGAGAAGGAAGCGATGTGAGACGAAAATTTATTGATGGTATCATATCGCAGTACAACAGAGGCTACCTCGATTCGCTATTGCAGTATAACAGGCAACTGGCACAGCGAAATGCCCTGTTAAAACATTTTGCCGCTGAGGGACGTGTGCAGGAAAGTAGCCTGGACGTATTTGATGAAATACTCCACGAGTTGGGAACATCGATTTTTGAAGAGCGCAAAAAATTCTTGGGCAACTATCTCCCCATATTTTCCAATTTCTACGAACTTATCTCTGCCGGACAAGAAGAGATTGGCATTGAATACGATTCGCAGTTGAACGAAAAGCCATTGATCGAGCTATTGCGTGAAAACCGATTCAAGGATTTACGCGCTCAGTACACCACCGTTGGGATTCATAAAGACGATATGAATTTTCAGATTGGTGGTTATTCCATGAAAAAATACGGTAGCCAGGGGCAGAAGAAGAGCTTTGTCATTTCATTGCGTCTGGCTCAGTTTGACTACCTCAAAGACTTAAAGAGTCGAAAGCCCATTCTATTGCTCGATGATATTTTCGATAAGCTGGACGATCAGCGGGTGGCTGCATTGATGTCGCTCGTGAGCGATGATCACTTTGGTCAGATATTCATTACAGATGCCAATTTACACCGGGTACCAGACCTGTTTAAGGATGAAAATGTGCCATTGAAGAAGTTTGAAGTACAAAACGGTGTGATAAACGAAATTGGGTAATGGCGAAGCACTACAAGCGAAAATCGAATCAGGAATCACTCGGGCAGGCCATCGACAGGTTACTCAATGTGTATCGGCTTAAGAGCGGTTTAACCCAGTTATCTATTCAAAGCGATTGGGAGAAGATTGTGGGCCCCGCCTTAGCGTCAAGAACCGAAGAAGTGCAGCTCCGTGGGTCTAAACTCATTATCAAGGTCAACTCAGCTGCTATGCGCCAGGAGATGCACTACCAGCAATCGGCCATTATGAAAAACGTAAACGACCACCTCGGATCAGAAGTGGTGAAAGAGATTTTTTTGAACTAAATACATACACAAATGCAGGAATTTATTTTTCTTTTTAGAGGTGGAAAAACCACTGATGCAAGCGAAGAAAGACTTGAGAAACACGAGCAAGATTGGGAAACTTGGATGGATCAGCTAGATGAAAATGGGGTGTTAATTGACGGCCTTCCTATGAAAGACCACGCAGTGATCATTGATCAACACGGTAAGACTGCGAGAGACTTGAGCGCTGATGATAGCGTAACCGGATACCTGATTCTCGAGGCAGAAGACATGGATGCAGCAGTTGAAATGGCCGATGGTTGTCCCATTTTTGATTTTGGTGGCAGCGTAGAAGTGCGTGGACTCGATGCGCATCGCGGAGACGAAGACTAACTGTAAGTCTTGCGAAGCTCAGGCTTCTATACGGTCATGAAAACAGTATTTTCTCTGGTTGGAGCATGTGTGTTAAGTTTTGGTTTAATCGCCTGCTCGACCAATCAAAATGAAGTATCAAAGACCATAAATCAAAAGGAGGTAAGTGCAATGAATGAATCAGCTTTGAAATTAGATACAGCCACGTTTGGTGCCGGATGTTTCTGGTGTATGGAGGCCGTTTTTCAGGAGTTGAAAGGGGTAGAAAGTGTCACATCGGGTTATGCTGGAGGATTTGTCAAAAATCCAACGTACAAGGAAGTGTGCACGGGTAAAACAGGATGTGCCGAAGTAGCTCAGATTGTTTACAATCCCGAAGTCATCAGTTTTGAAGAGTTGCTCGAAGTGTTTTGGAAAACGCATGATCCAACTACGCTCAACCGACAGGGAAATGATGTGGGAACACAGTACCGGTCAGCCGTGTTTTATCACAACGATGAGCAAAAGGAGAAAGCCGAGTACTACAAACAAAAACTGGATGAGTCGGGAGCGTATCCCAATCCGATTGTTACCACTGTCGAGAAGTTTGAGAATTACTCAGCGGCCGAGGACTACCACCAAGATTACTTTAACAACAACACCAGTCAGCCGTATTGCACATTTGTGATACAGCCCAAGGTGGAGAAGTTTAGAAAGGCATTTGCCGATAAGCTGAAGTAAAGCCGGAACCGAACTTATATGAACCAAAAAGCCCGCTCAATTGAGCGGGCTTTTTGGTTTCTCGTATTAGTAGATTATTGAAACACAACTGGAATGCTTTGAGATCCATATTCTGAATGGATGGTTATCATGTACAAACCACCTGCAGTATCCATGTTTAGGTTGAATTCGTTTTTTGAACGGTAGTCAGATGAATGAACCAGCTGTCCGATGCTGTTGTGTATTGTTATTGTGGCGTATTGCAGAATGGTAGTGGTTCGAATAGTAAGATCGCCAGAGGATGGATTTGGGTACACTTGAAGGCTGAGGTTTCGGTCACTTTCGTTTATTCCCACTCCAATGATCGTGACGCAAGCTGTAGTATCGATACAACCATGTTGCGTGATCTGAGCTGCGATATGTGCTCCGTTGAAATTGATGTAATACTGTGCAGTTTGTCCAGGAATAGGAGCCAAACTACTATCACAGTTTAACCACTGGTAAGAAGCAGGAGCGGCTTGGGCAATGGCTCCTGTTTGCTGACTATTTAGGCTAATTATTGTATCTACTTCAAAAATGGTAAGATCATAGGCAACAATACTATCGCAACCCGAAGAGTTAATGAGCGTATCGAAATAGAGACCACTTTGTATCCATGTATTACTTCCATTTGAAGTTGAATATGCAAAACAGGAGCTGTCAACAATGGTCGAATCCGAAGAATAGTTTACTACTAAATCTAACTTTATAACGGAATCACAACCTATGGAGTTTGCTATAACGAAAGATGCAATAGAGTCACTTTCTGTGTAAGTAATTCCATCTATCCAGGTAAAGCTATCACAAGCTTGATGCACATCGGTTGAAAACGAAGATTCCAAAATGGTTAGATTTAGCGATACGATTGAATCACAGCCCGCAGTGTTTGTTAAAATATGGACCGCAGAATTGTTGTTTCCCGTGTAGGTTATTCCGTCAATCCAAGTTATGCTATCGCATGCTTGTTCAGTATCTGTATGAACAGAAGCAGGCAAAATTGTAAGATGCAGTGATATTACCGAATCACATCCAAGGGTGTTGAGTAGTGTATCAAGTGCAGTAGTGTCGCTTTCTGTGTAAGTAACGCTATCTATCCATGTAAAGCTGTTACATGCAACATGAGAGTCGACCGTCATAGTCGGATTATTTATCGTTAAGTGCAGCGTAATGATGGAGTCACATCCAGCAGTGTTTACCAGAGTGTCTTTGGCTGTCGTATTGCTCTCAGAGTATGTTATCCCATCAATCCAAGTATAGCTGTCACATGCAGTATGTGTATCTGTCGAGTATGTTATCGAATTAATAGTGAGGTTTAACGTCACAACAGAGTCACAACCTGCGGTGTTTATCAAAGTGTCAGTGGCGGTAGTGTTGCTTTCTGTATACGTAATACCATTAATCCAGGTATAACTTGCGCATTCTATAATAGTGTCAATTGCGCTAGTAGATAGAATGGTTAGGTCAAGTGTTATTACCGAGTCGCAACCAGCTGAATTCACCAGAGTGTCCTTGGTGGTGGTATTGCTTTCTGTGTATGTATTTCCATCGATCCAAGTGAAACTGTCACATGCTGTATGCGTGTCTGTCGCTTCGGAGTGCGAGCAATTAGCCAATTTTTGGATGAAGATTTCGAGGTTATCCTGATAATAAGGATTCGGAGACATATAGAAAGTACCGGTGCCTGGATCAAAATCGACTGAATCTGAGAAAGTGCCAGTGATGTATAGATTGTTATCAGAGTCAAGTGTTAATGATCGTCCGATGTCGTAAAAGCTTCCTCCAGTCGCTATTGCCCATTCAAAATTTCCGTTGGTATTTAACTTTTGAACATAAAAATCCAAAAAAGCGCTATCACCTATAAGGGTAAATGTATCTGGTCCAGGGTCAAAATCCAATGCCTGTTGAAAAGCGCCCGTTGAGTATACGTTGTTGTCGTTGTCAGTGGTAACCCAGAAGCCGGAGTCATTTCCAGTTCCGCTACTTCCGATTTTCTTTGCCCAAAGAAAATTTCCAGAACTATCAAGTTTCTGGATGAAAATATCCATGAAACCATTTGTAGTTAAAGTGTAGCTTAAAGGTCCCGGGTCAAAATCCACGGTGTCTTGGAATGCTCCAGTCATCAGGATATCGCCATTTTGATCAGTGGTAATAGAATTTGTTCTGATGAAATTTGTTCCACTAAAGCACTTTGCCCAGATAAAATTCCCTTCGGCATTTAGCTTAAGAATAAATCTATTATGTACTCCGCTTGGCGAGAGAAGAAAGGTGTCCGGTCCTAGATCAAAGTCTACTGTGCTTGTAAAGCTTCCTGTAAGAATCAAATTTTCTTCTTGATCATTGGTCATGCAATTACCTTCACTTAGGAAACTTGCTCCGGGTGGAAGCTGCTTGGCCCAAATGAAGTTACCTCCTGTATCAAGTTTTAATAGGATGGAATTAGCACTAGAACCAAATGTGTTTATGTAAAATGTGTCTAACCCTGGATCTACATCAACTATGCCCACGATAGTCCCTGCAATGTAAATTGATCCAGCATTGTATACAATTGAATGACCTCCATCTGAAAGCGAATCACCTAACTGAAAAGCCCATTCTAGGTTACCGTCCTCATCAAGTTTCAATGCGAAAAAATCGTCCTCATCTTCAAGTTGACCTGCTGTAATCATATTCAAACTATCAACGCTGGGATCGAAATCAGCAGTGTCGTTGAAATACCCGGTTAAATACACTGCACCCGTTTCATCAAGAGCCATTCCCATTACATCTGTGTAACTGTAGCCGCCAATTCGTTTGGCCCAAATGAAATTGCCTATTGAATCCAGCTTAGAAATGAAAACATTATCATCTCCACCAACAAGGCTATTCATTTCAAAAGTGTCAGGTCCAGGATCAAAATCCATTTCTTCGCACCTAAATGTTCCGGAAGTGTAGATGTTTCTATCTTGATCTAACTCGATGAACTTAGACGTACTACTCATTGAAGTATATTCTTGAGGGCCAAAGCGTTTAGCCCACACGAAGCCCTGAGAATAGGCACAAGTTATGGTAAGAAGTAATACTAAGCAGGTAAACAGACTTTTCATGGGGTAGAATTACACGGCAAAGGTAGTTTTTCCCAATGTCAACATAAGTCATGGAACTACACAAAAAAGCCCGCTCAATTGAGCGGGCTTTTTTTATTCCTTGATCTGAGTAAGTTAAAACTGACTCAAAAACTCTGTCACTTGCTCTTTTACATGATCGAGCATAGGTCGCGTTAATCCGTGATGACAAGCTAGGAGCATGCCACCTCGCATCACGTGGTCTGCATGTGCATAGCCATCGGCTGATTCTTTTCGAGCTACATTCTTAAAGCCTGGCTGGCGTAGAATGTTTCCGGTAAACACCGTTCGGGTCTGGATATTTCGCTTCTCGAGGAAGATCTGCATTTCAGGCCGTTTAAAGGGCGCATCGTCTCTGATCGTAAGTGCCAGTGCCAACCAACCCGTTCGGCTGTTAGGAAGCTGCTTAGGCAGAATAAACCACTGCTCATACTGCTTAAAGAACTCTACCATTTCAGCAAAGTTGCGTTCGCGCTCGCTGATGTTGTGATCGAGCTTATCTAATTGTACCAACCCAAAGGCCGCGCCCATTTCAGATGGTTCCAGATTGTATCCCGGTTCAGCGAAGATGAACTTGGAGTCATACGGGATTCCATCCACCTCTACATTGAAGCGATTTTCTATGGCTTCCGATTCGATGAATAGGGAAGAGGATCGACCCCACGACCGAAGTAGCTTGCCTCGTTCGAAATGATCGTTTTCTCGTACGCAGAGCATTCCACCATTTCCTGCACAGTTGATCACGTGTGAGCCATAGAAGCTCGTAATGCTCATGTCCGTGTAGGCTCCGGTGCTTTTACCTTCTATGGTTCCACCCAGTGTGTCGGCAGAGTCTTCAAATAAGATTAGGTTGTGTTTGTCGGCAATCTCGCGAAGCTTTTTCCAGTCAGGCATATTCCCAATCAGGTTTGGAATCATCATGGCTCGCGTGTTTGGCGTAATCATTTCTTCCACCTTATTCGCGTCCAAATTATAGGTGCCTTCTTCTACATCGACAAATGCCGGAATAAGCTTGTTTCTGACCTGAGGCGCCACAGTAGTAGAGAATGTGAGCGCAGGTGTAATGATTTCACTTCCTTCAGGCAGGTTCATCAACTCAACTCCTAAATAATTGGCGCTCGAACCGCTGTTGAGCATAATACCGTGAGGCTTGTCAAACAGGGTAGAAACCCGGTCTTCCATTTCTCTTACATGCTTGCCCATTTGCGTGCTTGTTCTAAGCACGTTTACTACGGCTTCAATCTCTTCTTCACCGTGCACGGTCATTCCGTATGGCACTCTGATCATTTCTTTGGTATTGCTCATGTTTTATTTCTTGTCTGATTGGCTTAATTCAGATAGGTAGTCATCGACATTTGTCCAGCGAAAGTCGGGAAAAAGATCATTGAATTTTCGCGGACTCATTCCACCCATCAATGGGCGCTCTGCCGGAGGGTTTATTTCAGCTGTTGTAGTTGCTCTAATTTGTAAGTTATCGTGACCAAAATAGTGGGCCACGCGCTCGGCCAATTGAACCCGGTTGAGGTAGTCAGTGGATGCGAAATGATACATTCCGTTGTGGTTTCCCTCAACCAGTTTTAACACAGCGCGTGCTACATCCCATGCATTCACCGGAGTGGCATATTGGTCCACCGGAAGTGTTAACTCCATGGCGTCTCCTTTGCGCATATTGGCGCTTAAACGCGCAATAAAGTTCTTTCCTCTGATTTCGTTTCCGTAAACGTTAGTTATTCTGCAAATCAGATGGTTATCGTTGTTTGATTCGATGAATTGTTCAGCTTGTAGCTTGTGCTTTCCATACACGCTTAAGGGATTCGTCTGATCCTCTTCCGAATAGAATCCTTTGGCACCATCGAACACATAATCGGTGCTTAAATAAATCATTTTAGCACCGTGTTTATTGGCCAGTTCTGAAGCAATCTGTGTAGATTTTACTGTTTTGAGATAGCTTTCATCCGGATGTTCCTCACAGTAGTCAACCCAGGTTAAAGCACCGCAGTGAATAATGGCTTCGGGAGCAAAAGAATCCACATCAAAATTGTTTGGATCCGATGTTTCAAGCGTGTTGTAAAACACCGTGTCGGGTGTCTCAAAACTGAAATGCGTTCCCACACAATCGTGGCCTTGTTCTCTGAAATGTTTGAGGCAATTACCACCAACCAAACCCGAAGCTCCTAGAATCAAAATTCTCATGCTGCAAGGTTAACGAAGTACGGTAAGAGTGGAAAGCAAATCATTGTGAAAAATAGCAGTTATTCGATAATGCGCTTGATTGATCCCAAAATTCAGAACGCTCTAAAACGCTAGTAAAATCAATGGGTTGCCTGCGTTCAATGAAAATTTCACTTTATTTTTCCTTTCGGCAACCGCGGAAAAATAGCCACGTTTTTAGGTCAAAACAAGACCAAAAATCATGAAAACAATTCCTATCAAACTCACGATTATTTTAATGGCATTGGGCAGTTATATACACGCCCAATCATTTGTTCAAAGTCAAAAGATAGTCGCTTCAGACCGAAGTCAGACTTCATTCACTTGGAGTGGCGCTTCACTTGGAAGTGATCTTACTACTGGAGATGGATACATGTTTCTAGGTGCTCCAGGAGAGGAGCGTGATGAAAACGGCAACAATGTATTGCATCAGGCAGGAGCTGTCTATGTATATGAGCTCGATTCATCCGGCTCTTGGGGAGAAACACAAAAGATTATTAGTCCCAATCGAAATGCATATGATGCTTTTGGTGGTTCGGTGGCTTATAAAGATGGTCAATTATTCATTGGTTCGAGATCACACGATTATGACGAAAACGATACGAACTATCAAGCCAATGCGGGAGCTGTATTCGTTTATGAGATGAACTCAGGTGGCAGCTGGCAGCTCTTTCAGAAGATTGTTGCTTCAAACCGCAATCTCACCGGCAGTGTACTATTTGGGTCTTCTGTTGCAATGAGCCAGAATGGCCTGTTCGTGGGGTCATATGCTGGCTATGATCAGAATAACGCAAATTTTATGACAAATGCCGGGTCTGTATATGCCTTTGAACTTGACTCTTCTGGTTACTGGGTAGAGAAGCAAATAATTGTGCCTCTGGATAGATACTACCAAGATTTTTTCGCATCATGGACCGAGATCGTTGCGACTGATTCAGCTCTTTTCGTTTGCGCGCCTTACAACAGTTATGATGAAAACGGACAGAACTACGTGAATCGAGCTGGAGCGGTTTATTACTTTAAGCAAGACACAACAGGCAACTGGGTACAACAACAAAAGATCATGAGAGCGCAGCGATCAATGATTGACAATTTCGGAACATACATACACTCCAATGGAGAATACTTATTTAGTCGAGGTCAAGAATGGGATCATTATTTATCCAATGATTCGTTGAGCGTATTTAGACTTGTTAATGGAGTATTCGTTCAGGTGCAGTCGCTATTCTACAGCACACCAAATCAAGCCGATGCGGGCAGTGCGCTTGGTAAGAGCTGTGTTTTTGTGGGTGATACTGTCTTCGTTGGTGTGCCGGGAAACGAGGCTTGGTCTTATCCTACGTGGTCGTCATATCAGGGTGAAGGATTGGTACACATGTATGTGAAGAGTGCAGACACCTTCTCTTTAGAACAGACTGTGTATCCATGTACTTCTGAAGATACGATTGGTTTAGGAAGAAAGTTGGCCTATGAGAATGGTCAATTGATTTCTGCAAGCAGTCATTTGTGCTATGATGAGAGCGATTCGAATTATATCCTTTACACAGGTGGAGCATTTGCCTTTAAGCCGTGCAATCAATCGTTTATAGATAGCTTAAGCTTTGATTCATTGATGCTTTGTGGCTACGATTCATTTCAAGTTTCCATCGCTGGACTGAGTTCACTCGGGTCAGCCACTACCTGGGGTTTCTATGCTGATTCGCTCGGGCAAAACCTGTTAGACACCAATCAACTAGGTGTTTTTAATTGGTCAGTTGATAGCAGTTCCACATTCTACATCAGATCCATTGGAGGGTGTGAGTCGAGTTGCTTAGAATTTGAAAGCTTTTATGTGGAAATACACGAACCAGACTCAGTTAGCCTATCTATCACCACTTGCGATAGCGTATATGTTGGCGGACAGTGGATTGATAGCTCGCAAACAGTCATACAAACCTTGTCCAATCAGTTTGGTTGTGATAGCGTAGTCACGTATAACGTGACGGTCAATTACTCTGTTCATGCATTTGATAGCGTTATCGGAATTGATAGTGTGGTCATCTATGGATTCGTCTTTTATGAGTCCACAACGACCGATACCACATTTGCCGGTGCAGCGCAAAATGGGTGTGACTCTACAGTCACCTACGAGATTATTGTGAATCCATTGCTTATGCTGCGCGGAGAAACCACATCAGAGCACTTTGGACATGACGGTACCATTGATTTGATTATTGATCAGGGAACAGCTCCATACATCTATGATTGGATACATGACGGTCAGGGAGATTGGGATGATTCGCAAGATCTTGACTCACTGACAGCAGGTGGCTACAAAGTCTTTGTTCGCGATGCCACAGGACAGGAAGTATCATTGTCTCTGGTAGTAGAGAATGCGTTGGGTATAAAAGAGAAAGCGTTTGAAACGTTGATTATCTATCCAAACCCAACTCAAATGCAGGCAACCGTTCAGTCAGATCAGATCATAGATCGAATAGACATCAAAAGCTTGACTGGGGAAACAGTTGAGGTAATCCAAGTGAATGACTTGCAGGTCCAGCTGAATTTTGCAGGTTATTCGAGGGGGCTGTACTTTATTCAAATCACATCAGGTGATGTGGTTACTTCACGAAGAGTGATTCTGGACTAGTCCAGTTTCCAGTTTACAAAAGCTCGCAGCAACATGGTCATCATTAATGGAATGGTGGCCATGTGTAGCATTTGGGGGAGAAAAGGAAAGGTGATTAGGGTGAGCACAAGTAAGCCTCCATATATTATCCAATAAGCCTTTCGGGTTTTCTGAAAGAACAGAAGAGGAATGGCCAGGATATGTGTGGGCCACGCCCAGAGCATGTTGAAGTTGTTGGCCGTTGCGTTGTGGTCTGTAATAAACCAGAGAAAAAAGATAAGAGCACCTACAGCTCCATAAATAACGAACAGCATCACATCAATTCCCTTCAATAGACGGCCTTTTCTATATCCGATAGCCGATAGCAGGGCAATGACACCAAAAAGTATCCAGAACAACGGTATAGGCTGAGTAAGCGACCATGATTCGGTTAGGCCTACAGGCTCAAGTACTGTTTTCTTTGTTTCAACCAGAGGAGCATCATTGATTGTTGCATGGTCATAGGCCTCGAGGAGTTTATCTGGGAGGAACATGTACTCTCTGCTTGATGCGATTTTATCACAGGGCAGTCCAAGCCCTAAATCAATCCCGAAATCACCCCATGGATGATAAATGAGATAACGATCGATGATGTTTCGAAAACTTGGTGATGTGGGCTCGGTTAAATCGGCAAAAACAACCTGGCCCTGTAACGAAGTATCGAGTACGTCTCGTAGAATGGATGAGCAGTTGTCGTAGAAAAAGTCGTAGAGGTAGTATTTGTTCTCTGGCTGGTAGTTCCAGTCGAGGAAGTCGAAAACGGCTTGTCGTTGGGTTGAATCCAGATTCAGTGTTTGTTCAATGATTCCGCGACCCTCATCGTGATAAGCCCTCACAAATCGGTCGTAAGGCGAGACCGACAATTGGTAGTTCAGCTTGCCCATGGCAAAGTTGAAGTAAAAATCTTCGTTGAACGAAAACGTACCGTAGTTGAATACGATATCCATGTTCATTTCAGGATCCGTCACGCGCATGGCGCTATGACCAAACAGCGAATACAGCTCGTTTCCAGGACTACAGGTTATAAGAGAAATACTCGCCTCATCAGATAATATGGGAGCTTCTGATCTGCCCGATAATTGAACCGCTAATAAGCAAACGACAAGAGCGATATGCTTTATCCAGTTGCTCAAAATGTAAAAGGCGATTGAGTTTCTTTCAGTGTTTTGAAATCCTGATCGCGCTGCGAACAAATGGGGTTGTCAAATGGCCAGTTCATGCCAAAGGAGTTGATGTGCACACCATCATCAGCCAGAGGTGCATGCACGGTAGAAGTCAGGTATACCATACACGTATTGTCTTCTAAAACCGCGAAGCCATGCGCAACACCCGAAGGCAAGTAGGCAGCTTTGTAGTTATCGCCACTTAGCTCTATGGTGGCAAACTTTCCATAGGTTGGAGACCCGACACGTAAATCGAGAATCACATCAAGCAACCTGCCTGAAGTGCAGTACACAATTTTCGCGTGGTCATGTGGTGGATGCTGGAAGTGCATGCCCCTGATTACTCCTTTTTGGTTGGTGGAATAAAAACTCTCCCTGAATTCGCTTTCAAGGCCACGTTCTTCTAATGTGTCCTTATGGTACGGTTTAACAAACATACCGCGCTCATCACCTGCATGAAACATGTCTATCTCAAACACTCCGGGTATGGACGTTTCGGTGAATGATTTCATGACAGGTTAAAAAATCGGTGGATTTGTGTTGTGGTAAAGTTCAGCGCATCGTTCCGGCCATTCTTATACCAATCCATGGTCCATTCAACCGCCTTGGCTGAGTCAAACTCTGGCTGCCAGTCAAGTTTTGTTTTGGCTTTATCTATAGCCAGTTTCAGCAAGCCAGCTTCATGCAATGCGGGAGGTGAATCAGGTAAGTTCATGTTTCCAGATCCCCAAATGTTGATAGCCAACTCCGTCATTTCCTGAACATTTCGCTCATCACTTGGCTCTGGACCAAAATTGTATCCATCGGCAAATTCTGTTGGAGATTCGGCCAGCTTTGCTCCCAAAACAAGGTATCCGTTAAGTGGGTCAAGCACGTGCTGCCAAGGACGAACAGACAATGGGCTTCTTAATTCCACAGGCAGACCGTCAATCAACGCTCTGGCTATGTCCGGAACCAATCTGTTAGCGCTCCAGTCGCCTCCACCAATGACATTGCCACTTCTGGCGGCAGCCACTCCTTGAAGGTGTTGCTCGTAATCCTTTGGGTTAAGAAAGCTATTTCGATACGAAGAAATAGCCAACTCGGCACAGGCCTTTGAGTTGGAGTAGGGGTCATAGCCTCCAAAACGAGCGGTCTCGGGATACGGATCGCGTGTTTCAAAGTTTTCGTACACCTTGTCTGTGGTGATGATAACCGATGTACATTTCTTAGAAAGAGAACGCAATGCATCGAGCACATAAATGGTACCCATCACATTCGTGTCATATGTTTCTACAGGAAACTCGTAGGAGTCAATGACCAACGCCTGAGCTGCCAGGTGAAAAACAAAATCGGGCTCAAAGTCGAGTATTTCCTTCTTAACTCTGTCTCTGTCTCTAATGTCTGCAATGACCGAATGGCAAAGCGAGTCACCATTGATTTGGTGGTACAGATCAAAGTCGTTCTTTGGAGCCAAAGAGTAGCCTTTTACTTCAGCACCCAGCTCTTTCAAAATAAGAAGCATCCAGGCTCCTTTAAAGCCCGTATGCCCGGTTAGAAAGACCTTTTTGCCGTTGTAGACTTCTTTTAGGTTCATTTCCAATTCTTCCATTTTGGATTATCCTCCCACATGGCATTCAGATCCATGTTGTCTCTGAGTGTGTCCATGCATTTCCAGAACCCTTCATGTCGGAAAGCAGCCAATTGACCTGCAGCTGTGAGTTTCTCGAGCGGAGAGCGCTCCCACATAATTGGGTCTGCATCTTCTGGTAAGTAGTCAAATGTTTCTGGTTCGCAGATAAAAAAGCCACCGTTGATCCAGGTACCATCGTCTTTGGGCTTCTCAGCAAATTCTTTTACAATGTTGTTTTCATCCAGCTCGATCATTCCAAATCGACTACCTGGTTGAACAATCGTCATCGTGCAGGTTACTCCTTTTTCTTCGTGATACTTGAGTTGAGCAGCCATATCGATATCGCACACACCGTCACCATAGGTGAGCATGAAGCGCTCGTTGCCCACGTATTTCTGAACGCGTTTTAAGCGTCCGGCAGTCATGGTTTCTAGGCCTGTATCCACTAGGGTTACTTTGATCTTCTCAGCGTTCGTATTATGAATCGTCATTTCGTTGTTGCTCAGATCCATTGTCAGGTCCGAGTTGTGCAGGAAATAGTGGGAGAAATACTCCTTGATGACGTATCCCTTATAGCCACAGCAGATGATAAATTCTGTATGACCATAGGATTCATACATCTTCAAGATGTGCCAAAGAATCGGCTTGCCTCCGATTTCGATCATCGGTTTTGGTTTAAGATGCGATTCTTCGCTGATGCGGGTTCCTTTTCCTCCCGCGAAAATGACAACCTTCATAAGGTGGATTTACGAGTTTCCGCAAATATAGCAGCGCAAGGCATGCTTACCCGCAGACTTTGTAAATCACATATTAAATAATCTTACCGTAACGAAAAAAGGCCCCTGTCTTGTGACAAGGGCCTTTTGCTAGTAGGTGTGTAGTGTTATTCAACCAAAATTCGCTTGGTCACCTGACCATTGTTCGTTTGAACCTTGATCAGATATGTGCCTGAAGCGTATTCGCTAAGGTCAATGTCAGTGGTGTAAGTGCTATACCCATTCATTTCAAAGGCCTTTTGTCCAATCGAATTGAAGATTTCAATCTGCTCAATCAAGTTTGTGCTTTGAATATTGATCAGGCCGCTTGTTGGATTTGGAAACAAGCTGATTGTACCACCTGAAATCTCGGGAATACCTGTACACTTTTTGTACTGAACTTCGACCGAGTCTGAAGCAAAGCAACCGTTGTTGTCTTCCACAGTTGCATAGACGACTTCGGTTCCCGCTTGTGTGACTCCTGGTCCCACAAAAATGGAGTTGCTGGTAGATCCGGTGCTCCAGATAACATTTGCCCAGCCGGAGCCCACTGTGAGCTGCTGTGTGTGGTTGTAGTTAAAACAGAGCTTGAAGTCCTCGCCCAAATCGATGCTCGGAACAGGGTAGAGTGTAATTGAAACAATATCTGTTTCTGTACAACCATCTACACTCGTAACGGTCACAGCATGCACGCCAGAAGTGTCAATGAAGATTTGCTGTGTTGTTTCGCCATTGCTCCATTGATAAGAAGAGCCTGGGTTGCCGGCATCTAACACGTATTGAGAATCGCAGAGCACGGTGTCACTTAACGCCAGAACAGGCACAACGCCCTGTATAAGCTCAATAGAATCTGAAGCCTCACAGTTGTTCGTATCAGTAATGGTACAGTAGTATACTCCCGGTTGACTTGTTAAGAGTTGCTGAGTTGATGCTCCAGTACTCCACATGTAAGAAGTCCATTGTGATCCAGCATCCACGAAAATGGCCGAGTTGCCACAAACCGTTGTATCAGCAGGAAGGCTGAATGGAACCAGTGGAGGGTTGTTCAATACAATGGTGTCTACATCTGTTTGTCCATTGCTTGCTGTAGTTGTGACGTAGTAAGTGCCGCCAGGCAAAGAATCTACAGACGCTGTGGTGTCTCCTGTACTCCATAAATAAGAGATACCCACGCTTCCAAGAAATGGAATGGTTAAGTTGGTATTGAGTGAACCTTTAGAAGTTGTTGTGACACAGCTCCAATCGGTTGCATCATCGTTGTCCTCAGATCCGGTTCGTTGAATACTTCCCGAACAGCTGTTCATAGGAACACCCGCGCCAGACCATTCATTCGTGATGTTATACGTATTGCTGCCAAAAGTCACATTAAACGAAGAAGAAATCGAGCTAGCGTTCCATCCCCATGCAACAAAGTCTACAATGTTTCCCTGATCATCAGCTACAAGCACCCAACCAGGGCTTGTGTTGTTGTAAAACAAGTTGTTTCCCCAGTAGTTTGATCCGGTTTGATCTTCCTTATAAGCAACCCAGCTTGAGTTGACACTTGTTGGGAGAGCCCAAGAGAGCGTATTGGCCGTATTGATAGCTGTATAGCTGTTGCTGGTAATAACAATCCACCCGTCTGTGTTAACCGTATTGCCCGATACATTGGTTAATTCGATGTAATCAGGTGTATTGGTATTTACCTCAGTAATCATGATGGGCTGACTAGCACCCTGGATACCGGCCATTACTGTGGCAGTACCATTGCTGTCGTTATGACAAAGCGGATGTGTTCCAGTTATGCTTGTAACAAGGTTTTGCGAAAAAGTAGGAGCAACAAAGGCTAGCAAAAATAGAAGTGAGAGTAGTGGTTTTTTCATAGTAGGGTGTCTTATTTAGCGTACTAAACTATCGATTTTTACGACAAAACCCTAATTATTGTCGTTGAAACGAATTTTTTACCAAATAATGTTTTATGCTGGTGTCAAATGGAAATCTTTTGAAGAAATGGAGCCCATTGACATCGGTAGCTTAGAAATTGAAGAAATTCACTCCTGTGATTTAGTGCTGGACTTGTCTTTTAGTCTGTAGCTCATAGAAAAGGCCAGTGTGTTGGCTAGTGGAGAAGATGTAAAGCTGGTGTTTCTTAAAGTAAAAACGAGGTAATGCGCTATTCCGAGTTCGACCCCTTTCACTTCAAGCGACAATCCATTGGATAGATACTTTCTGTTGCCCTTGGTCCAATGTTCGAAGAAAAGACCGTTTCTGTATGTGACGCGCACATCTTTGGTTGAGATTGAGTAGCGACCGCCAAACTGATGAATAATCTCTGCAAATTCTTCTCTTACCCTTGACCCCCTTTGTATTGTCATAACACCATTGTCGTCAGTAATAGGATAGCCAGGAGCATCTACAAATGATTGAAAAATTGCCTGAGCCACGGGTACGTTATTGTCATAACCTGAGAATATCACGGGGTCATTTCCATCAAGAATAACCTGGCCGTTGGAGTCAATGGCGTAGATGGGAAAAGTGGGGACTAGAAGTTTTTGCATTTGATAGGACCAACCAGCTTCAAGTGTAACGTTGCCTCGTTCGTAGGAATTGAGAACAACACAGCCTAATAAAATTCTCATTGGCAAGTAAGAGCGCCCTCCAGAAGCACCCCTTAGGGCGTTGCCAATATTGTTTAAGGCAATACCTGGGGAAATATTAAGGGAGTAATCGGCAACTTCTATCAGATTTTTGTCATAGTTATACCCAATATCAGCCGAAAAGGCTCGAGCAGTGAAATCAGGAATGGGATTGATTATCTCCCAGGTAGAATACTTGAATGCCACACCAATGGACATGTGCGGAGTCAGCTGAAAAGCCTGATTCAGTTGAACAGAGCCTTCGAAGCTTCGTCTTTGCGTGCCATCTATGAAGCTGACTGTACCCAGATGAAAGTATCTGGCCTGCGCACCAATGGCGTAGCGTCTGAACGGTCTAATGACCATGCAAGCCTCGTTATGCCAAATATTTGGAACCAGGGTTCTTAACCAAGGAGAGTGATGAGCAGATGCCGTAAAGGCAATTTTATCTGAATGCAGTAGGGCCGGATTCCCATTAAAACCAACCTCGGGGTGATACTCATCGCCCACAACAGTGATGTCAGCAAGGGCGGATACAACGGCTTGAGAGGAAATGGCAAGGTGCGGATGCGAAGTAGTGATTGTATTCAATCGCTGGCCCAGAGCTAGAGATTGGCAGCATACAAGCAATATGTATGTTAGGGTAGTGTTTGTAAGTACATTGGCTAGGGTAGGCCTCATTACGATTGGGTTAAGTCAAAGGTGAAAACTTTGCTTAAAAACGGCTAGGTTGTATCCTTTATTGCGAACAGCTTCTGCCTCATCGCCATTTGTCAGAAGTGGATTGGTGTGATTGAAGTGGATAAAGTGAATTTTGGCCTTGTCTTCCGGAGGAAGCGATTCGAAGTGAGCTATGCTTTCCACCACAAATGGGTGTGGGATTTCGTCCATATTACGACCCGGCAATTCGTTGGAGTCGTAAAACGTGGCATCTAGCAGAGCCATGTCAACTTGTTTCACTAATTCAGCTATATCAGTTTCCCACTTGGTCCACTTATCAATATCCGGTATAAACAGTACTTTTTTGGAAGGGCCTTGAATAACAAAACCTGCTGTTTCAGAGTATTCATCTCTATGTGGGACTTTAAGTGTTCTTATGCTGATGTCGTTGGTCAGCTTAACAGACGACTCCGTGCTAAGTTCTTTGAGTGATATACGCTCTTCCAGCACCAGGTTGTTCCAGGGGCCGTTTGTCTCCAGAAAAGACTTCATGCGAGGCAGACAGTACACAGGCACATTGGACGAACCCATGGCTTCCTTGCCCAAATACATTAACCCGGTGTAGTGACCTATATGTGCGTGTGTTACGAAGATGCCATTGGGTGCATCAGTAGAGTTGGCAGCTTGTTGAAGCAGTTCGAGTTGAGATGGAAAATCGGGAGTTGCTTCCATCATGAAGGTCTGCCCTGAGTGTGGATCAACGATTCCAAGGCATACTACTTTTCTGATTTCCTTTTGCTGCAGATTTAGATCAGTGCAGCATTCTTTGAGACATCCCGCTTGTGGCGAACCGGCATCCTGAGTAGTTCCAAGAACAACAACGAAAGGTTCTTCGCTTTGAGAGATTGTTTGGCCATTGTTATCTGCACATCCTGTGAGAAGACACAGACAGATTACAAAAGCGATACATCTCATTTCTTGTTTTTGTTAAAGGGCTTTTTACCACGTCCCCGGCCACCTTTTCTTCTATTCCCATTACCGCGTCCTTTTTTCTTGCCGCTTGCATTGGGCTCCCATTTTGGGCTTTCACCAATTTCTGCCGGAATAGGAAGCTTTGTTACTTCTCTCTCCATAAGGCGTTCAATACGCAGGAATTTGTACATGTCCTCGGGATTCACGAGCGTAACGGCAATTCCGGTGGTGTCGGCTCTGGCAGTTCGGCCAATTCTATGAACGTAGTCTTCTGCATCGCTCGGTACATTGTAGTTTATGACCAGATTGATGTCCTTAATGTCGATTCCCCTGCTGAGTACATCAGTAGCCACGATGACGCGCGTTTCTCGAGACTTAAAACGCATCAAAACGGCTTCGCGTTCCTTTTGATCGAGGTCAGAAGAAATCCCCTCCACCTGATAGGTTTTGTTTCGGAGCGTACGCACAATGTCTGAAACCTCCTTTTTGGTCGAACTAAAGATGATGATGCTCCTACAGGACTCTTTATCATCGATCAACTTCTTGATGAAGGCATTCTTATTGGTATCGTAGCACAGGTAAACCGCCTGTAGCACACCTTCGGCCGGTTTTGAAATGGCAATGCTAATTTGATCGGGTTCTGTGAGGATGTTTGAAGCTAGGTCGCGAATTTTAGGCGGCATGGTAGCGCTAAACATCAACGTTTGTCTCACTTTGGGCATGTAGCTAAAAATCCGGAGGATGTCGTCATGAAACCCAATGTCCAACATTCTGTCTGCTTCATCCAGAATTACGTGCTCAACTGCTGTTAGGTCCATGTAACCCATGTTTAGGTGGGCAATGAATTTACCTGGAGTAGCTACGATAATGTCTACACCTTTCAGAATAGCTCGTTTTTGTTCATCCCAGTCATCGCCATCACCGCCACCATACACGGCCATAGACTCGATAGAACTGAAATACGTAAAGCCCTGAATTTGTTGGTCAATTTGTATGGCCAGTTCTCGCGTAGGGACAATGATGACCGTATTTATTTTTCCACTGCTCTCCTGAGCTATTAACTTGTCAATGATTGGAAGAACAAAGGCCGCAGTTTTTCCTGTGCCGGTTTGCGCACATGCGATCAAATCTTTTCCGTCAAGGATTTTTGGAATGGCCTGTTCCTGGATTGGGGTGGCTTTTTCAAACCCCATGTATTCAATCGACTCAATAATGGAGTCGTTAAGTCCTAATTCTTTAAAATTCACTGGCTAAAGGTCTGCAATTATGTCTTACGTATATCTTTTGATTCTCTGAGGAAGGATGCAACCACCTCTTCGCTCCAAAATGGTTTGTCCATTCTATGGTTTTGGGCAAACCCGACATGCCCACCGAACTTCGGACAGATGAGCTCTACCTGCTTGTTTCGATTGACAATTTCATGCGGATAACATCCACCCGATAAAAAGGTGTCATTGTGGGCATTGACGATGAGCGTAGGTACTTTAATCTGCCCAATAAAGGCATTTGCAGAGCATTTAGTGTAATAGTCATCGGCATCAGCAAAACCATGAATGGGTGCCGTGTAGGCATTGTCAAATGCATGCAAATCTTTGGCTTCTTTTATCAGAGCAACATCTAGCGAGGAGTCGCCAAGGCGTTTTATCTTATTCAATGCCTTGCGTTTGAGTTGGCTGAGAAACCTATTCAAGTAAAGGATGTTTTGCGTTTGGCTTAAGGTTTTGCTCGACCCGGCCAGATCGGTTGGAACCGATATGCCAGCTATATGCGTAACGCGCTTATCTAGAAGATCTGTTTCTCCGCCCAGCTTCAAAGCAATGTTGCCTCCAAGGCTAAAACCAATCACGATAAAGGAATCGTATTCATTGAGATGTGCTATCAGAGAACGGACATCGTCTGTTTTTCCGCTGTGATAAGAGGTGAGGAACAAATTCGGAGTAGGACCACAGCTGCGGTGATTCATAAGTACCAGGTCGTATTCTTCCTGGAGGGCTTTGGCCATGCCGCGCATATATCCTGAGCTTGTGCTCCCTTCGAGCCCATGAAGCAAAATGACACATGTTTTAAACCCAGATCTAATTCGTTCAACCTCGATAAAGTCTCCGTCTGGTAGGGTTATTTTCTCTGGTTTTAGTGGTTTTAGCCCTCTGACCTTTCTAAACTGACTAGGTAATATGGAAGCTAAATGTGCATTTCGGTGAAGAAGGGGAGGGCGATAGTCTATCACATGGCAATGATAGGGACAAAAAAAAGCCCCATTGGGGCTTTTTTCGTGAAGAGATCAAATCTTATTGTTTGATAAATGGTCTTGTCGTTCCTTGATCATCAGACACAATGTACATGCCTGGTGCGAGCGATGAAACAGTAACCTGTGAGGTGGCAGTTTGTTCAGTAACGCGCTTCCCGGTCAAGTCTGTGATCATATAGTTTCCTTTTTGAGAAAAACGAATCACATCTGATGCAGGATTTGGATAAAAGCTCCAATCGGCTTCAGGAGTATGCGAGTTAATACCTACCAATCCTGATATTTCGAATACGGAAACAGTACCACTTACTTCGTTTGATGTAACAATGTAAAACTTACCATCTGCTGTCTGAGAACTGTCTATGAAAATGACATCCTCACAACCCAAATCTCCTACGGAGTCCGTTGTCACATCTACTACAGAGAAGTCCCGGTTGTTGATATACGTTACGAATTCAGCGTTGGCGGGGTCTGTGATGTCATACATCATTACACCTCCGATTCGTTCGAGTCCAATAAAGGCATAGATCATATCACCAATTTCGGCCACTTCAATGGCTTCGGGCTCTGGGCCTTTGTTATCTGATCGGCCTTCAAAGTCTTGGTTCTCGTCATTTCCTGAGTTGAAGTCATTCGGGAAGGCATCAGCTGTGATGGTTTCAAAATCGTCCCCGGAATCGAATACAACATTGCCGTTTTCATCCCATATAGTAAACGAACGAGCTCCATATGTGTAGATCTCATCAAAGTCACCATCACCATCAATATCGCCCATAGACTTGGTGATGTTGATTCGGCCGCTAACTGAGTCTTCTTGCATGATAGCTGCATTTGGGAAAACAGTTGGGTCGAGTGTTATATCATCCAATCGATCTTCTTCTGAGTATGCATCGTAATCTCTCGCATCACCCTCGTTTGCAGAGAGAATGTAATTCGAGCCATTGATTTCTACACTGGCAATAGCATCAGGTAGGTAAAGACCTCTAAACGGATGCGTTGTAATGTTAATCATGTCGTCCTTATCGCTGGCGTCCAATCCGTTTCCGGCTATCGAGTGATCTTTCCAACCAAGCGGAAGCACATCATCGATGGTGTTAGAGGCAAGATCGATAACGGCAATGGCATTGTTTTCCTGGAGGCATACATAGGCCGTTTCGTTATCCGCAGAAATAGCCACATACTCTGGTTCAAAATTGGAAGCATCGCTATAGGCTCCTTTGATTTGAATATTGTCAATTTGCCAAAGTGCTCCATCACCGCCACCGTTTCCAGTTGAGGTGTATAAGAAAGCCACAGCAATTTCTTCACCCAGATAGGATGAGATGTCAATATCTCCTGAGTTGGTGTCAGCATATCCGCCCGCTGACCATACAGCCATAGCTGTAAGCGTATCCCATGTAGCCGTAGTAGGGTCGCCATTTCCATCGTAATCATCGGAGATGAGAATATCCAATGTTCCTCCTGAGAAGTTCTTTGCGTTGTCAAATGACACATATACTTCATCGAATGTGCCGAGGTCAACTACTTCAGAAATCAACCAGTCGATGCTCGAAGTGTCATCTCCATATCCGTTTGCTTCAGCAAAATAATCATCCTGATATGAGTCATAATACCACTCACCGCTGCTCAATTCATTGTAGGTGTCGAAATCATTCAGAGCCAAAGTGGTATCCTGAAAATCTTCATCGATTAGTTCGATGGCATCAGGTCCAAAGATTCGGACACCGGTCCATGAACCAGTGTAAGATCCGATTTCAACCAACGCGACATCTGACTGAGAAAGTGAAGAAATACCTCCGGAAACATCGATTATGCCTACAGACCCTACCGGATCAGACATGTAATCATCGCTTGGTTCACCTTCGCAGGCTACCACCACAGTGTTTCCATCGTGTGTGAAGGTAACCATGTCAGGAAGGTATCCGACTTCGACTTGTGACTGGAATGTGCCTTCGTGATTAAAGAAAACCACTTTCCCAGGCGAATCATCTACTTCAACCGCCACCGCAATCATTCCATTAAGGGCTGATACACTGTTTACACCATCACCATATCCATCCAGGTCTACAGAAGAGAGGAGTGAAAGCGAAGTTGGGTCTGAAAAGTCAAGGATTCCAACACTGTTATCATCAGCATTCGTAAAGAAGAGCTTTTGAGATTCTTCGTCATAGGATACTATTTCTGCAGCACCCTCATCAAAAATACCTGTGTTATAAGTAGAAACGTGATTAAGTTGTATTTGGCCAAAAGACAAAAGCGAAGTAGCTATTGCTAAGGCTGAAACGTATAGTTTTTTCATGTGTTTGATTTTCGTGCGAAACTCAAAATCACATGTTGTGAGAACGTAACAGGTCTTTTAGTAAAACAGGAAGATTTTACTAATACGATAGGTAAACTAGGTTAAGCCAACGCTTCGAAAATTAAACGAATGTTAGGTTGAAGCCGTGGTCAACGAAATCAGAGTAGGAGTGTAACTACAAATACGCATCGATAGAAACAGCACGCATAGAGGACCAAACGGACCAGACAGAATCGTGCTACACGTTCTATGATAACGAGTATGCAATTTGTCATAAAAAAAGGGTGACCGTGGGCCACCCTTTCCTCAAATCCTATTTCGTTGGTTTAATGAACGATGACTTGTCGGTTGATTCGTTGAGAATCATTTTCAATAGTCATCATATAAACTCCCGCTCCAAGAGCATCAAGGTTAAACTCGTTACGAGATTCGATACCTCTTTGAATTTGGATAATCTCCTTATGAACGACTTGACCACTTGCGTTAACAATTGATACCTGGTGGGCTCCGCCTTCCAATCCTTGAGTTTTCAAGGTGATTTGTCCAAATGTTGGGTTAGGGAAGAGAACGATAGATGGCTCAACCAATCCTGTTAGTTCATCCACTGTTACGTTCACACATGTATCAAATACAACTACAATCTGATCCGATCCATCGCAACCTGGTATGTCACTTACAGAAACCTGGTACAATCCAGAACTATTCACGTCAATTGTTTGTGTCGTATCAGACGTGTTCCACAAGTAGTATTCAAATCCTTCTCCAGCATCCAGTGTGTGAGTAGAAGTAAAGTCATCCACACAAATCACTGTATCTGGGCCTAAGTCAACCGTAGGTGGTAAGAAGAATTCAACATCTACAGAGTCGATTCCGGCACATCCAATTGAGTTCGTTACAGTCACTTCATACACTTGAGAAGTAGTAACTGTAATGCTAACTCCTGGTTGTCCAGTGCTCCACAAGTACGTGTTGTAACCACTTCCTGGTGTTAGAATGATTTCATCTCCCTCACACGCTTCGATGTCGTCTCCCAACGTAACAGAAGGGGATGTGAAGAAGTAGCCTACTGTAGTGGCTCCTACAGCCACACAGCCATTGATATCTGTGACAGAAACTGCATACACACCGCTAGCCAACGACCAGGCCGTGTCAGCCATCGTACTTGCCGGATCGTTCCATTCGTAAGTAAATGGCGAACTACCAGCTGCAGTCACATAAGCGATACCACCAAACTCGTTCTCACAGTTATTGTCAACTGATCCAAGAGACAAGATTGCTGAAGGATCATCGCTAAGCGGAATTCCTTGCGTTGTAGTACAACCAGCAGAATCAGTTACAAGCACGGCATAGTATCCGGCTTTAAGCGAATCAATAGAAGGTGTAGTAGATCCCGCTGTGTCGTTCCACAGATAAGACATTACACCGCCTTGTGTTCCGCTAACTGTAGCAGTAACGCTACCGTTGCTGTCTCCACAATCAGGTTCAACATAGCTGAAGGCAACCTGAATTTCATCTGGTTGTCCGATGGTAAATGGTTCGGTAATCACACACCCACTGTCATCAGTGATGGTGAGGTAGTGAATTCCTCCCATCAATCCAGCGGCAGATGTAGTGGTCGATCCATTACTCCAGTTGTAGATGAATGGCATGGTTCCACCAGTCACAGTTACAGAAGCTGAACCATCAGCAGATCCATAACACGTGGCGTCTGTTGTAGTGAAGCTTGGGTCTGGAGCATTGATCCATGGCACTGTTACGATGCTGTCTGTCTGACATCCCAATTGATCCGTCACAGTAAGACCATAACCACCTCCCAATACTGGGCCGATAGAAGTTGTTGTACTTCCCGTTGTCCACACATAGTTGTAACCACCGTTACCACCTGTGATGGTAATAGCTGCGCTACCAGTCGGAGTAGTACAACTCGATGGAGTAGTAACCGTGCTGAACGTAATTGGATCTTCAAACGTTACATCCACTGAGTTGCTTCCAGGGCATCCCATCGCGTCTGTTACACTTACGGTGTATGTTCCTGATGTGTACGTATACGTTGAGTTAGTTGTGCTACCCGTACTCCAAGAGTAAGTTGAGAAGAATGGGCTCACGCTTAATTCGAAGCTATCGGCACATGCCAGGTAAGGACCACCCATGTATACATAAGGTGCAGGAATAGTGAAGTTAATACTTATGCTATCCAATGTCACACATCCGAAAGAGTCTGTTACTTGCACCCAATACACACCACTGTTCAAGTTCGAAGCAGTGTCTGTTGTCTGACCAAATGGATCGTTCCATTTGTAGGTGTAAGGAGATGTTCCGTTTGTTACATCTACAATAGCAGATCCAGCGTTGCTGTTCTCACAGAGCTCATCAATAGCGCTCATAAGAAGAGCAGGTCCGTTTACATTGCTGATTCCAACGAGTCCGCTACCTGTACATCCGTTCGTATCTGTTACCTGCACGGTATAAAGTCCGGCAGGGAGACTAAAGGCTGTATCTGTAGTCTGGGCCATGTAGTCGTTCCAGAGATAAGTATATGTACCAGCAGGTGAGATGTTGGTTACAGTAGCATATGCATTTGAGTCACCACAGTCTGCCAAACTACCAGCTGTTGTCACAACAATTGGAGTAGGCTCAACAATTACAGCTGAGTCAATAATCTGACAACCGCTGATATCGGTAACTGTGATTGTATACGTTCCGGCAGGTAAGTTGCTAAGTGAACTAGCACCTGAACCTGTAGACCATGTATACGAGTAAGGCGATGTACCACCTGTGATACTATCTAATGTGGCTGTTCCATCTGTATTGCCATTACACGTTGGGTTGGTAGATGATACGTAAACCTGAAGATCGGTTATAGAGTAGATGTTGAAGTTGGTTGTCAAGCTACATCCGTTTTGGTCAATTACCTCTACAGAGTAGGAGCCTGACGGAAGCCCTGTATTAATGAGGCCACCAGTTTGTCCATTACTCCAGTTGATCGTATATCCACCGCCACCAGTTAGGTTAGAGATGGTAGCTGTTCCGTTGTTTGACGAACAAGAAGTTGAATCTGCAGTGAGCGTATAACTCACACCTGGGTTGAACAACACAGATACGTCATCTGAGTTTTCGCAGCCATTGGCGTCCTGAACAGTTACTTCATACACTCCGTTTGTGGTAACCGTGATCGTTTGAGTAGTATCTCCGGTATTCCACGCATAAGAGCTAAATGAACCTGCATCAAGGAGGTAAGAACTACCACACAGTGCGGTGTCTGCTCCAAGACTTACAGAAGGCAATGGATTTGTTTCAATAATCGTTACACAAGCTGTGTCACTACATCCGTTTAAGTCGGTTACAGTCACACAATAGCTGCCTGCCATAAGGTTAGAAGCAGCACTTGTTGTATCTCCGTTTGGCCAAGCATAGGTGTAGCTACCAGAAGCTCCAGTGGCCATTACAGATGCATAACCATCGTTTCCTCCAACACACGTGACGTCAACTACAGAGTCGATCACTAAGACAAGTGAGTCAGGTGATGCAATTGTTGCCGTGTCCGTTGATGTACATCCGTTGGTATCGGTAACAGTAACTACATAGTTGCCTGGAGGCGCATTAAACAATGTGTCAGCATTTGCCGTCAAGCCTGAAGGCCAAGAGTAGGTGTAAGGAGCTGTTCCGCCCATTGCACCTGCGACCGCAATACCTGATGAGTCACCAGCACAGGCAGTTGAATCTTCAACAAGGATTAGAGCTACAAGAACTGTAGGTTCTGTAATAGTTACAGTTGAAGCATTCGTACATCCATTGGCATCTGTTGAAGTTACGGTATAAGAACCGGCTGTCAATCCACCGATTGAATCAGTAGTCGCTCCCGTGTTCCAAGCGTATGTGTATCCAGCAGTACCTCCGGTGGAAGATGCGATGGCATATCCATCAGACCCTGCATTACAGCTCACGTTAGAGACCGTGAATGAAATGGATATCGTGTCTGGTTGAGTTATGGTTACAGTTACTGTATCGGTACATCCGTTTGCATCCGTAACAGTTACTGTGTACAATCCAGTGTCTAAACCAGATACTGAGCTTGTGGTATCACCATTGCTCCACAAATATGTGGTTGGTGCAGTACCTCCGGAGTCACTTGCGAAAGCTTCTCCGTCTGCGGCTCCATAGCACGAAATGTTGATGCTGCTATCCATCACAGCTACTAGTTGTTCTGGTTCTGTGATTGTGAGTGTATCTGTAGCTACGCATCCGTTTGTATCTGTCACAGTTACGGTGTAAGTTCCTGCAGCAAGTCCGGTAGGGCATTGTACTGTACTTCCCGTAGACCAGCTGTACGTGTAACCTGGAGTTCCACCAGTTGCACTTACACAACCAGATCCATCGTTGCCTCCGTTACAGCTCACATTGGTAGTGACTGAAGTAGTAAGAAGAAGCTCTGTTGGTTCTGTAATAGTAACAGAAGCTGTATCTGAACATCCGTTCAAGTCGGTCACGGTTACCTGGTATGTTCCTGATGATAGTCCTGTAGCAGTTGATGTGGTTGCACCGTTGCTCCAGTTGTAAGAGTATCCTGTAGCACCCGTTGTACCTCCTGTAGCGCTGGCAGTAGCCTGTCCATCACTTCCTCCGTAACAACTAACATTGGTGTCAGTGACAGCAGAGGCTACAACAGTTGTAGGTTCTGTGATGGTGACAGATGAAGAATCTGTACATCCGTTAGCGTCAGTGACTGTAACTGAATACGTTCCTGCAGTTAATCCTGTCACTGCAGCGAATGTTGTGCCTGTACTCCAGACATAAGTATAAGCTGTGGTGCCGCCTGCTGCACTTGCCGTAGCACCTCCATCAGAGCCACCGTTACAGCTTACATTAGAGTCAGCAACAACACTTGATACAAGAAGAGTTGGTTCTGTAATTGTAACAGAAGCACTGTCCGTACATCCATTGGCATCTGTAATAGTGACTGAGTAAGTTCCGGCCACTACGCCTGTAATAGAAGCAGTTGTTGCTCCATTATTCCAGGAGTAGGAGTAGGCCATGGTTCCGCCAGAAGCACTTGCTGTAGCACCTCCATCCGAACCTGCATTGCAGCTTACATTGCTATCAACAACCGCTGTGGCTACTAATAATGTTGGTTCGGTAATGGTAACCGAAGACGAGTCCGTACATCCATTAGCATCTGTTATAGTCACCGAATAAGTTCCAGCAATAACACCTGTGATAGAAGCAGTAGTAGCTCCGTTGTTCCAAGAGTAGGAGTAAGGTGCGGTACCGCCCGTTGCACTAGAGCTTGCGCCACCATCTGTTCCTGCATTACAGCTCACATTGCTGTCGAGTACTGCAGAAGAAACAAGAAGTGTTGGTTCAGTGATTGTAATCGTTGCAGTATCTGTACATCCGTTATCATCTGTAACCGTCAATGTATACGTTCCAGCAGAGAACCCAGAACCATTAGCTACTGTATCTCCATTGCTCCAAGCGTAAGAGTAAGGAGTTGTTCCTCCGGTAGCAGACCCTGTGGCTGCTCCATCTGCACCTCCGTTACAACTTACGTTGCTGTCTAGGGTGATGGAAGTAACCAAAGCCGTTGGCTGTGTTATGGTTACTGCTCCGATAGTCGTACAGTTGTTCGCATCAGTGACTGTTACGTTATATGTTCCAGGTCCAAGGTTCATTACGTTAGCCGTAGTAGCACCCGTAGTCCAAGCGTAAGAGTAAGGAGTAGTTCCACCAGTAACTGTTGTAGTAGCTGAACCGTCAGCAGCTCCAAAACACGATACATCGGTTCCGGTAACACTTACAATCAGTGAATCTGGTTCTGTAATAGTAACAGAAGCAGTATCCGTACAGCTATTAGCGTCCGTTACGGTCAATATGTAAGTGCCTGCAGCAAGGCTGCTTGCAGTAGCTGAAGTCGACCCGTTGCTCCATGCATATGTATATGGGCTTGTACCACCCGAAGCAGATCCTGTGGCCTGACCATCTGTTCCACCGTTGCAACTTACGTTGTTGTCAACGCTGGTTGAAGCTACAAGCAATGTTGGCTCAGAAATAGTGATTGAAGTAGAGTCAGTACAACCGTTCACATCAGTTGTAGTAACTGAGTACGTACCGGCAGTAAGACCTGTAACTGATACAGTTGTCATTCCGTTGCTCCAGACGTATGAATATCCTGGTGTGCCACCAGATGCACTGGCAGTAGCACCACCGTCAGATCCACCATTACAACTTACGTTGCTATCAAGAGCGGCAGCGGCCACCAATACAGCTGGTTCTGTAATTGTAGTTGAGATTGTGTCTGTACATCCATTGGCATCTGTCACGGTTAACGTAAATGTACCGGCAGCAAGACCACTTGCAGTGGCAGTACTTGCACCTGAGCTCCAAGAGTAGGAGTAAGGTGACGTTCCTCCAGATGCACTTCCGTATGCAATACCATCAAATAAACCATTACAAGAAACTGGTGACGTTGAGTCAATCGCAGCTACGAGTAATGTAGGTTCTGTGATGACAATCGAAGCAGTATCTGTACAGCTATTATTGTCTGTCACAGTCACCGTGTAAGTTCCAGCTGCAAGTCCATTGATGGAAGCAGTGGTCGCACCGTTTGACCACGCATATGTGTAAGGAGATGTTCCACCAGAAGCACTAGCAGTAGCGCCTCCGTCAGCACCTGCGTTACAGCTTACATTGCTATCAACAACCGCAGAAGCAACCAAAACGGTAGGCTCAGTAATAGTGACAGATGAAGTATCTGTACAGCTGTTGTTGTCGGTTACAGTAACGGTGTATGTTCCAGCAGTAAGGCCGGTAACGTTGGCCGTAGTTGCACCATGTGACCATGCGTATGTATAAGGAGATGTTCCACCAGAAGCAGAGGCAGTGGCTTCGCCATCTGCACCACCGTTACACGAAACGTTTTGATCAACAGAAGCAGAGCTTACAAGAAGTGTAGGTTCTGTAATCGTTACGGAGGCCGTATCTGTACAGCTGTTGGCGTCCGTTGCTGTAACAGTATATGTGCCGGCTGTAAGACCAGTTACTGAAGCTGTAGTGGCGCCAGTAGACCAGGCGTAAGAAATAGACCCAGTTCCACCAGAACCTGAGGCTGTAGCAGCTCCATCAGATCCACCGTTACAAGAAACGTTGGTAGAAGAAGTGATGGAAACACTCACCGCTGTAGCAGGTTCAGTAATAGTGACCGTCTCAGTGTCTGTACAGCTATTGTTATCTGTAACTGTTACAGTATAAGTACCGGCTGTTAGTCCTGTAACTGTGGCTGAAGAACCACCAGTAGACCATGCATATGTGTAAGGCGAAGTACCACCTGATCCGGCAGCTGTAGCTGATCCGTCAGATCCTCCAAAACACGATACGTTGGTAGAGGAGGCGATACTTGCCGATACAGCTGTTGGTTCAGTGATAGTCACACTCGCTGAGTCAGTACAAGCATTGGCATCTGTAATAGTTACCGAGTATGTACCCGCAGCAAGACCAGTAATGGAAGCTGTAGTGGCTCCGTTTGACCATGCATACGTATATGCTCCTGTACCCCCAGTGCCACTAGCGGTGGCTCCACCGTCAGATCCACCATTACAGCTTACGTTGCTATCAACAACCGCTGAAGCAACCAGAATGGTAGGCTCTGTAATGGTCACAGAAGAAGTGTCAGTACAGCTATTATTATCTGTTACAGTAACCGTGTAAGTTCCGGCTGCAAGGCCAGTGATATTGGCAGTAGTTCCGCCATTAGACCATGCATATGTGTAAGGAGATGTTCCGCCAGAAGCAGAAGCAGTGGCTTCGCCATCTGCACCACCGTTACACGAAACGTTTTGATCTACAGAAGCCGAGCTTACAAGAAGCGTAGGCTCAGTAATGGTAACTGAAGCAGTATCTGTACAGCTATTGGCATCTGTAGCTGTCACAGTATATGTGCCAGCAGCAAGACCTGTAACAGAAGCTGTAGTAGCACCGGTAGACCAAGCGTAAGAAATTGAACCAGTTCCACCAGAACCAGAGGCTGTAGCGGCACCATCAGATCCACCGTTACACGAAACGTTGGTAGAAGAAGTGATGGAAACACTCACTGCTGTGGCAGGTTGTGTGATGGTTACTGTCTCAGTATCTGTACAACTGTTGTTGTCTGTCACCGTTACGGTGTAAGTACCTGCAATAAGTCCTGTAACTGTGGCTGAAGAACCACCAGTTGACCAGGCATAAGTATAAGGTGAAGTACCACCTGATCCGGCAGCCGTAGCTGATCCGTCAGATCCTCCAAAACACGATACGTTGGTCGATGAAGAAATACTCGCAACGACTGCCGTAGGTTCTGTAATAGTTACTGTCTCTGTATCTGTACAGCTATTGTTATCTGTTACCGTCACAGTGTAAGTACCAGCAGCGAGTCCTGTAACTGAAGCCGTTGAAGCACCCGTTGACCAAGCGTAAGAGTAAGGTGAAGTACCACCTGAACCAGTTGCTGTAGCAGTACCATCAGACCCACCGTTACAAGAAACGTTTGTTGACGATGTAATGTTCGCAACAACTGCAGTAGGCTCAGTAATGGTCACCGTCTCGGTGTCAGTACAGCTGTTGTTATCTGTTACGGTCACAGTGTATGTTCCGGCAGCCAAGCCAGTTGCCGTAGCTGAGGAAGCACCACTTGACCAAGAATATGTGTAGCCAGGAGTTCCGCCCGAACCAGAAGCCGTAGCTGTTCCGTCATTTCCACCATTACAAGAGACATTGGTAGAAGAAGTAATGCTTGCTACAACTGCAGTAGGTTCCGTGATAGTAACCGAAGCAGTATCCGTACAGCTGTTGGCGTCTGTTGCTGTTACTGTATATGTTCCAGCAGCCAATCCAGTTACTGAAGCTGTCGAAGCTCCTGTAGACCATGCGTAAGAAATAGAACCTGTTCCACCAGAACCAGATGCTGTAGCCGTACCATCAGATCCACCATTACAAGAAACGTTGGTAGAAGATGTAATTGAAACACTCACTGCTGTGGCAGGTTGTGTGATGGTCACTGTCTCAGTATCTGTACAGCTATTGTTATCTGTTACAGTCACGGTGTAAGTTCCTGCGGCTAGTCCAGTTTCAGTAGCTGAAGAACCACCTGAACTCCAAGAGTAGGAGTAAGGCGAAGTACCACCTGATCCGGCAGCCGTAGCTGATCCGTCAGATCCACCAAAACAAGATACGTTGGTCGAAGAAGAAATACTTGCAACGACTGCGGTTGGTTCTGTAATAGTTACCGTTTCAGTATCTGTACAGCTATTGTTATCTGTTACAGTCACGGTGTAAGTTCCTGCGGCTAGTCCAGTTTCAGTAGCTGAAGAACCACCAGAAGACCAAGCATAAGAGTAAGGCGATGTTCCGCCAGAACCAGCTGCTGTGGCAGATCCATCTGACAGTCCGTTACAAGAAACGTTGGTAGAAGAAGTGATACTTGCAGATACTGCAGTTGGTTCTGTTATCGTCACTGTTTCAGTGTCTGTACAGCTGTTGTTATCTGTTACGGTCACAGTGTATGTTCCGGCAGCCAAGCCAGTTGCTGTGGCAGATGACGCACCACTTGACCAAGAATATGTGTAGCCAGGAGTTCCACCTGATCCGGAAGCCGTAGCACTTCCGTCATTTCCACCATTACAAGAGACATTGGTAGAAGAAGTAATGCTTGCTACAACTGCTGTAGGCTCAGTAATCGTAACCGAAGCTGTGTCTGTACAGCTGTTGGCGTCTGTTGCTGTTACTGTATATGTTCCAGCAGCCAGGCCAGTTACTGAAGCTGTAGATGCCCCCGTTGACCAAGCATAAGAAATAGAACCGGTTCCACCAGAGCCTGAAGCTGTAGCAGCTCCGTCTGACCCACCGTTACAAGAAACGTTGGTAGAAGAAGTGATGGAAACACTCACTGCCGTTGCAGGTTGAGTGATAGTAACAGTTTCAGTGTCCGTACAGCTGTTGTTATCTGTTACGGTCACGGTGTATGTTCCAGCAGTAAGTCCGGTTGCGGTAGCTGATGAAGCACCACTTGACCAAGAGTAGGAGTAAGGCGAAGTGCCACCTGACCCGGCAGCCGTAGCTGACCCATCAGATCCACCAAAACAAGATACGTTGGTAGAGGAAGTAACACTCGCAGAAACTGCAGTTGGCTCTGTAATAGTTACCGTTTCAGTATCCGTACAGCTATTATTATCTGTCACTGTCACAGTGTATGTGCCAGCGGCTAGTCCTGTCTCAGTGGCTGAAGAACCTCCTGAACTCCAAGCGTAAGAGTAAGGTGAAGTACCGCCTGATCCAGAAGCAGTAGCTGATCCATCAGAGCCTCCGTTACACGATACGTTTGTTGACGATGTAATACTGGCAACAACTGGAGTTGGTTCCGTAATAGTTACGGTTTCAGCACCTGTACAGCTACTATTGTCTGTTATGGTTACAGTATATGTTCCGGCAGATAATCCAGTGACCGTAGCTGATGAGCCTCCCGTAGACCATGAATAGGAGTATGCTCCTCCATTTCCTCCTGTTCCTGTAGCGGTAGCTGATCCGTCAGCACCTCCATTACACGAAACGTTGGTAGAAGAGAAGGTAGCAGAAACTGCTGTTGGTTCTGTGATAGTAACCGATGCAGTGTCCGTACAACTATTATTATCTGTAGATGTAACTGTATAAGTTCCTGCAGTTAGTCCGGTAATATTTGCTCCTGAAGCTCCATTGCTCCATGAATATGTGATTGAACCAGTACCTCCACTCGCGAATGCCGTGGCAGTTCCGTTAGAGCCACCATTACAAGTGACATTCGTAGATGCAACAATGCCCACATCAACCGCTGTAGCGGGTTGTGTGATAGCTGCTGCTGTAGCAGCGGCACATCCGTTGGCATCAGATACTGTTACAATATATGTACCGGCCGTTAAACCTGTAGCGGTAGCAGAAGTTGCTCCTGTTGACCAGGCATATGTATAAGGTGAAGTACCACCTGACCCGGCAGCCGTTGCACTACCTGTTGCTTGACCGTAGCAAAGAACGTTGGTGGTAGATGTAATAGAAACTGCAACAGCCGAAGTTGGTTGCGTAATGGTTACGGTTTCTACATCTGTACAGCTGTTGTTGTCTGTTACAGTTACGGTGTATGTTCCTGCAGAAAGACCGAAAACCGTATTGGAAGTTGATCCTGTGCTCCAAGAATAAGAGTAAGGTGAGGTTCCACCAGAAACGAAAGCAAAAGCACTACCTGTGCTAAATCCGTTACAAGCAATGTTGTTTCCAGCAATTGTGGTTGAAAGTGCTGTTGGTTGTGTAATGGTAACTGATTCTATGGCATCGCATGTAGTGCCATCATTTACTGTTACCGTATATGTTCCAGCGGTAAGGCCTGAAATAGAACTCGAAGTAGAACCATTAGACCAAGAGTAGGTGTAAGAACCTGTACCTCCAGTAACCGAGGTTGAAATCGACCCGTTGTTGCCTCCATTACAGGATACGTTCGATGAAGTTGTAGTTACAGATGGCCCTGTAGTTACTGTAACTGTTACATCCGTAGTGTCGCTACAGCTGTTACCATCAACACCAATAACTGTATATGTTGTAGTACTTGCTGGGCTGGCCTGAACGGTAGCGCCAGTTGTTTGGTTTAGTCCCGTACCAGGAGACCAAGAATACGTTGAAGCTCCTGAGGCTGTAAGTGCAATAGCAGAAGAACAGTAGTAAGGGTTACTTGGGCTTACAGAAACCGTAGGTGGTGCGTTAACCGTAACCGTCACTGAATCACATGAACTCCACTCACCACATGAAGCATCGTAGAATCTTACATAGTAAGTAGTGGTGGTAGTAGGCTCAACAGTCACGACATAGCCAGAATCAATGGCATTTGCGACATTCGAATCACAGGAGTTTTCAAACCAGTAGGGGGCGCTTTGTGAAACAGGAATGGAGATATCCAGATAACCTCGCCAGGAGAAGTAGCTACCTCCACCAGCATTACAATATCTGGTCATACCTGTAGGTGTACCTGTTAAGCCGACTGTTCCGTCTGCCGCCCAGGCGTTTAGAGAATCGTGCGATACTTTAAAGCTGTTGCTACTATAACTACCGGAGCACTGTCCGCCTGCAGGGTTTGACTGCCCGAGGTCCGTACCGTTTTCAGAAGAAATAGTTACGTATTCTGCAGCGGCCTCCATATCACCTCTATAATTAAAAGTGAATGTGGCACTATCTACTGCAAATGGTGGAATATTCGTCAAACTCCAAGAGTCTGAGCTACCAGCACTGTTCTGCGATCCGTTATCTCCTTGAACAGAGGTTGTTGTTGTAAAGATTGAATCCTCGTCTGCGTAGTCGAGGCTAAGGGTTACAACTGTGTTTTCGTTAGAACAAATTTCAGAATGAGACGTGCTCACATTAGATGGTGTCGGTGTTGATGGGCCTGTAATGGAAAAGTTGACAACTTCTGAAGAAGAACTCGTGTCTGTTATAGTACACGTATAGTTTCCTGCTGTTAACCCTGAAATTGTTTGAGTCGTGGCACCTGTACTCCACGCGTACGTATACAAACTGCTACCCCACCCTGTAAAGGCACCTACGGCAGTGGCTGTACCATCTGCGCCTCCTGGGCATGATACCTGTGTTGTGTTTACACCTGTTGATACAATAATGTTATCGAGGGCTCGGTCACCATAGGCATACCATTGCTGAAACCCTCCTTGCGTACCTGTAACTGCCCTAAACCGCAGTTTAATGGTTGTGCCCGCATAAGCCGATAGGTCTACATATTGCTCTATCCATGAGTTTGAGCTGGTGTTGTATGTGGCCAGGGTGTTCCAGGTTGATCCTGTAGCCGGGCTCGTGTTTACTTGTACTTGAAGGTAACCCATTGAACCAGCTGTTGTCTGGGATACGTTTTCATACATATGTAAGTAGAAACTCAAATAAGGAGCCGAGTTGGTAGGGAAGCTTAAACACTCCGAGCTTATAATCGATACCTCATTTGTTCCTGTACCTGAAGTCTCGGTATATATATAGTAGCTCCCAGCGTAAGCCGAACTAGGTCCTGTATTGTTACTTGGAGTTCCGCCAGAGTTGATAATCCAGCTAAATTCGTTTCCAGAATCTTCACTCCATAAGTTGAGTGATTGGTCTTCGAAGTTTTCGAATTGTTGAAACTCTGTAACTGTGGTACCGCACTGAGCTTCAGTGTTTTTTGGTGTCAAGAAAGAGAATAATCCGAAAAGCAGGAGATAGGGTAGAAGTTTGATTCTCATAGGTGTTCTGTTTAGGTTTTAACACTCGTCTGTTTATAGAATGCAGTCGAATGTATTGCGTAGAACGCTATAATCAGTCCTATGGTTGGTTAAAGATTAGAAATTATAGATGAATGAATTGTTTTCTTGGATGAATCGTCTCTCAGAACTAAGGGAAAAGGAAATATTTAAAAAATATGGAGGTTTCGTAAATCAGGTTCTCAAAAAGTGCATATTTGCAGCCGCTTTAATCAGCCAGTTTTCGCAACGAAACGATTAATATTTATACAATAGATGTCAACAAGAATTAGACTACAGCGCCACGGTAAAAAAGGAAAACCATTTTTTCACATCGTAGTGGCCGATCAAAGAGCAAAGAGAGACGGACGTTTCATCGAGAAGCTCGGAACTTATAATCCCAACACAAACCCAGCAACAATCAACCTGAACTTCGAAGGTGCTTTGAAGTGGATTCAGACTGGAGCTCAACCATCAGATACCGCCAGAGCTATTCTGTCTTATAAAGGTGTGATGATGAAAGATCACCTTTTGAGGGGAGTGAAGAAAGGAGCTTTAACTGAGGCTCAGGCTGAGGCAAAGTTTGAAAAGTGGTTGGAAGAGAAAAACGCCAAGATTGGCTCTAAAGTGAGTGATTTAGCCAAAGCAAAAGCTGAGGAGAAAAACGCACGATTAGCTGCTGAGAAGGAAATCAATGAAGCGCGAGCCAAAGAATTTGCAGACGCTGAAGCAGCTGCAGTAGCAGAGGCTGAGGCAGCGGCTAAAGAAGAGTTAGAAGTGGCTAAGGCTGCTCTCGCTGAGGCAGAAGGAACTTCTGAGGAAGCTCCTGCAGAAGAGGCTTCAACTGAAGAAGCTGCTACTGAAGAGGCTCCTGCTGAAGAAACTCCAGCAGAGGAAGCTTCTGAAGAGAAGACTGCAGAGTAACAAAGTATTTTTTTTTACCCCTGTGCTGGCTTTTGTCAGACAGGGGTTTTTTATGACCGATTTAAAACAAATAGGGGTTCTCGTAAAACCACATGGCCTGAAAGGGGAAATGGTGGTTAAAATCGATGTTCCCTACATCGATCGTTTTTTATCGGGTGTGAATCAAGTGTTCTTATTGATTCATGGAACCCATGTTCCCTATGCTATTTCCAAAATAAGCACGCTTCCCGGTGGAAAGTATAAGGTGTTGTTGGCAGGTGTCGATTCTCACGATCAGGTCAATGCTATGCGTGGAGTGGAGATGTTTGTGAATGCAAGCATAGTGTCTGATGTCATGGATGAAGATTACACCGGATATGAGGTAATCGATAAGGTACACGGATCACTAGGAAAGGTATCTGATGTGATTTCCGGTGGAATGCAGGATATCTTACTCGTTGAGGGTGAAAAAGGATCGGTTATGATTCCTCTCGTTAAGCAGTTTGTAGTTGAGGTTGACGGGAATACCATGCATGTAAACCTTCCCGAAGGAATGATTGACCTCTGATCAGTCTATCTTGAGGAGTTTAAACGTCTGATTATCGATTTGCAGAATAAGTATGGGCGCATAGATGTGGCTTAAATCGAGATCATAAAACAAGCAGCCTTCCCGGTCAAACGATGTTTCGTGTAGCAGTTTTCCGGATACATCAAATACAGTGATGTGTGATAAGGAGTTGCCATTTGGGAAAATGCGCAACAAACCGCCATTAAAGGCAAACTCTTGTGTGTTTCCAAGGTAGATTTCCGATATAGGAAGATCAGATGGCAATGTATCTGCACAATGCGGTAACAGACCGTAAAGGCAAAAGATGAGTTCCATATCTTCCTTGTCGGCATCTTGTCGAAGTTGTTCGTTCGACTCCATGAAAGCTGAGGCTCCATCCGAAAGAAGCATGTTTGGGAAATAGTCGTACAATGAATTGATTAAGATTTGATCCGTTATTTCCCACCCAATTTTAGAGGCTATTTGCTGCAAAGCTGAGGTGAATAATATGCCATCGCTGTATATATCTCGTTCTAAGTCAGATGGGTATGTTCGAGTTAGGCTCACGGAACGACCGTCCCAGAATTCGTTGTGTCCATCCCAATTGAATATTTCAAACTCCTGTTCACCGGTTAATCGGTGTGAGTATGATAGTGCGAGGTAATCTCCGATTCCTTCATCCAGCGCGTTTCTTTCAGAGCCATAGTTCGTGTTTGGCGAAGCACTGTGCGAAATAGCGTGTCCGTATTCGTGTATGATTACATCCGCATCTTCAGCATCGTCCACACCTCCATCTCCAAACAAGATGTATGGTGTAACGGAGCTGGGGATAAAACTGGATTGATCGCCTTCAGAGCCATGTGCATCAAAAGACAACGGGTAGTTTACCAACTCAAACCCCATCGATTGCAAATGAAACTGCATTTGATGAATGTGGTAGTAGGCATTGAAGTACTCAAAGTCCATATGATCACGAGTACTCAATAGATTAGATGATGAAAGGGTAGGCGGTGTGTGTGTGGGTGCGCTAATATCCAGCGCTAAAGCATATTCAGATTCCAGTACCCAGTCGAGCTGCGTTTCATCCCATTTCATCCGGATGCTGTCTTCTACGAGCCAGGCATTCAAACTGTCGTTGGTGATATTGTTGTTATCAATGAATGGAGATTCATATGCTTGACCTGAAGCTGATATAGGGTCGGGCTTATACACGTTCGTGTAAACCAATGTGTCAGGCTTGTTGTGGAGTGTCAGGTTAACCGTCTCTATTAAAGCTCCTTTTGAATCGTAAAGCTGTTCTTTTAATTCGTGATTGGCGTGCGTTCTGTACAGTTTTGATAGTTTTAGGACACCGTTTTGAGCATGCCAGACCACTTCAGCGTGTTCCACTTCATCGGGGTTAAACTGGTCATCTACTTTGCTCGAGAAGTTGATGAGGTTATCGAGTTTGTATAGCAAGAGATTTGGATACGTGATCTTGATTTCTTCTTCTGACTCTTTTACAATCACCTTAGATTGATACACAGCATATCCTTTCATAATAACAGTATAGTGCGTATGCGAGGCAGTCAGACTACGATAAACCTCTTTGTTGGCCAGCGTTACCGGGAGTTCCAGTTTCTTGGATAAAAATGCCTCGATTTGTTCGGTTGAGGTAGTTCCTATCTTTTCGGTTGAATAGCGCATTTGGCCAAATGCGGTGAACCCAACAAAGAGTAGTACAAGAAGATTAAACGATTTCAACATGCACATCATTTGTATGATCAAACGAATGTAAGGCGATATCGATTGCCGAATTGGGTACATTGACATTGATGGAACACTTGTCGGTAAACAATTGCTGGTCAATTGTTGCGTGTTCAATCTGATCGATTCTATTCATTACTTGTCCGGTTAGATCATACTCAAACGTAAACTGAACCAGTGTAGTGTTGTATTTAGTTTTGGTTGTGCAGTGGGATAACGCATCTATTGACGCTTGCTTGTAGGCATGAATCAGTCCTGGTTTTCCGAGCTTTGTTCCTCCAAAGTACCTCACTACCACAATAAGTATATTGGTTATTCCAGAACTTAAAATCTGGTTAAGAATAGGTAGTCCGGCTGTACCAGATGGTTCACCATCGTCACTCGATTTTTCGATCTGTTTCGTACTGCCAATCACAGCCCCATAGCAAAAGTGTCTGGCTTGCGGGTGCAGTTTCTTTAACGCCTGAATATGTGTTTTTATCTCGTCTTCTGAGCTACATGGAAACGCATATGTAGGAAACTTCGAACCTCTGTCTCGAAAGTCTCCTGTTGCTTCTTTGCTTATGGTTATGTAGGCGTCTGGATGCACTATGCGAAAGTGAGAATAAGAATGGCCAACAACCCAAGCGCTATTCCAACCCATTGTTTTCTTGTCAGCCGTTCCTTGAAGACCAAAAAACCAACGATGGACGATCCAGAGATAATGCCAAAGTTGTTTAGTGGAAACGCAATGGAACTTTCGATAGAAGGTGTGGATACTGCCTTTATGAGAAAGAAGAGGGCTGCTACGTTAACAATCCCTAGCAGAGTGCCCAAAGGAATGGCTTTGGTTCCGTGGATTTTGAGTTGTTTAAATTGATGAATCAGGGCTGATAGAAAGGCAAACCCAAACACGGTACCGCAGAAGGTTAGGAAAGGTGTCCCATTCAACAAAAAGGCCTCAAAGAGCTTGATGAACATGTCGGTGATTCCGCTGCCAAAAAAGAGAATTACGGGAAAGAGCCAGCTTCCTTTTTCTTCGCGTTTGCCAGCAATGGCAAAAATTGACACGCCCCCAATAATGATACCCACAATTTTGGCCATGGTAATTTGCTCTTGAAGAATGAGTAACCCTGAGAGCACCGGAATAATCAAGCTCATTTTGCTGGCCATACTCGCTACGGAGACTCCATTTTCACGCGTGACCTTTGCCATGATGGAAAAGACCAGATAAAAGAAGATACCAAACAGGGCAGACGCCCAAAACCAGGTAGCGCTGTAGTCAATGCTAATGCTGTCAGTGAGCGCAAAGCACAAGAGAGAAGCCACCAGGTAGTTGATCATGATGCCTACCCGTGTATGAATGTTGTACTGCTCGAATAAGCGGAACACAACGAACAGTCCAATGGAGCTAGCTATACTAGCTAGTAGAAATATCATCGGGGTACGTAAATTGAGAGTTGATCTCTATCACAGAGCATTTCCTCATGAATACGGTTTCCTTTGAATTGAGCTGCTTTTACACCATCATGTATCCTTTCAGAGCTTTTCAAAACTCTAATCTCATCCCATAAGTTCTGGTCGATAAACTGCTGGTGTGTCGATGGACCACCTTCCACCATAAGCGAGCCAATGGAATGCTCGTGTAGGTAAGAGATGATTTCTTGTAACATGGTGTCTGCTCTGTTTATTTGAACAAAGCTGACGTGTCTATGCGATTCGGATTTCAGGGCATTGAAAACAATTGTATGGGCAGAATCATCGAACATAGCAGCGCCTGGGTTTACCTGGAGATTGGGGTCGATAAGCACTCTGGTAGGGTTGTTTCCAGGGTGTAAACGGGTAGTAAGTGATGGGTTGTCCAGTATGGCCGTATTTCGTCCAACCAAAATGGCGCTTTCCTCAGCTCGCCATTTATGCACCATTCTGTTGGCTATGTCTGAAGTGATCTTGAGCGGAGAGGCTTCATCCTCTGCCTTTCTCTTGTAGTCTAAAAAACCGTCCTGAGTTTCGGCCCACTTCAAGACTACGTATGGCCTTTTACTCTCTTGATTGCAAAAGAAGCGCTTGTTCAATGCACGGCCCTCTTCAGCTAAAACACCAGTGGTCACTTCTATATTGGCGGCTTTTAGAATGCCAATTCCTTTTCCATCAACCTGATCATTGGAGTCGATGTTTCCTATGACTACTTTTTTAAAGCCCCGGTCCACAATTAAATTGGCGCATGGCGGTGTTTTGCCGTGATGAGCACAAGGCTCCAGATTGACGTAAAGAGTTGACTCTGGAATAATGGAGTCGTCTGTGAGTGAGTTAATGGCATTTACTTCAGCATGAGGCTGCCCATATTCATGGTGGTAGCCTTCTCCTACAATTTTGCCGTGGTGCACAATCACGCATCCTACCATTGGATTGGGCTGAACGTGTTCTGCTCCGAGCAAGGCCAGTTCATGGCATCTACGCATGAAAAAATCGTGAGATATCATAGGAACTTCGAAGATACTATTCGAGCCTTTCTTCATGCGCAGATTATTGGCAATAACTCAGATTATTCATCGACTTTTGCCCTGTGAATCATGCAGAACTAAGACAACGTTTTTACCAAAAACTATCTCCACATTATTTGCAGGGAGAGTTACAGACATTGTATCACTGGTGTGTGCAGGAGCTCCACGGTTGGAGCAGGGTGAGGGCTTATGCCGAGAACGATACCGAGGTAACAGATGAACAGTCGGATTTGTGGCATTCCGTTATAGAACGCCTCGCCCAACACGAACCCGTTCAGTACGTGTTTGGAAGTGCAGATTTTTTCGGATTGAAAATTAAAGTGAACCAACACACACTCATTCCAAGACCGGAGACCGAAGAATTGGTGGAGCTGTTGCTCCAAAGAGAGTCGGCTACAAACAACGCGGTGCTTGATATTGGTACAGGTTCGGGATGCATTGCTTTGGCCATAAAAAGTCGGCAACCCGAATGGAGTGTAAGAGGATGTGATATTTCAGAACAAGCGCTTAGTGTTGCAAAGAGTAATGCCGATGCACTGCAGCTTGATGTTTCTTTTTTTAGTGCAGATGCAGTTGATTTGAGTCGTGTACTCGATTCGGGAATGCTTGTCATAAGCAACCCTCCTTACATTCCGGTAAACCGGAAAGAGACGCTCGAAAAAAATGTTCTGGATCATGAGCCGCATTTAGCGTTGTTCTCACCAGAAGATCAGCCCTTTTATTTTTTCATTCAGATAGCACGTCAGGCCTGGAACAATAGGGTTAAAGCTGTTTATTTCGAAACACATGCTACCGAAATGGATGATTTGGTGCGTGTGCTGCAGGCTGAGTGGAACGGATCTATAGAGCTCGTTTCTGATTTAGCGGGTAAGCAAAGGTTTGTCATTCTTTCTAGGTCCAATTAACATATTTGCAGCATGATTCCATTTTCGCCACCACGAGTTGATGAAAAAACCTTAGAAGCAGTTAATGAAGTACTGCGATCTGGCTGGATAACAACCGGACCAAAGACCAAGCTTTTCGAAAAGAAGTTAGCCGCTTATCTTCAATCAGAGCGGGTTTTTTGCTGCAATTCAAATACCAATGGAATGCTTTTAATGCTGCGTTGGTTAGGAGTTGGCCCAGGCGATGAAGTGATTGTTCCCGCTTATACCTATTGCGCCACGGCTAATGTTGTTATTCACACCGGGGCCACGCCTGTGATGGTTGATGTGGGAGAGGATTTTTGCATGAGTGCGGAAAGTCTGTCTAAGGCCATTACCCATCGAACTAAGGCTGTTTTACCTGTTGATATGGGTGGGCTTCCTGTGGATTACGCATCCATTAAAAAAGTAATCCACGGACAAGCGTACCAATTTGTTCCTGAAAACGATACTCAAAAGAAGCTTGGCCGGATAGCGGTCTTCGCAGACTCTGCGCATTCCATTGGAGCCAGAATTGAAGGTGCGCCAATTGGAACCCAGGCCGATGCCATGGTTTTTTCGTTTCACGCGGTGAAAAACCTGACAACAGCTGAGGGCGGTGCCATTAGCTTGAACTTGCCGGAACCTTTTGATGTGGAAGAACTCTACAAATGGTTGGCCGTTATGTCATTGCATGGGCAGAGCAAAGATGCGCTTGCTAAAACTCAAAAAGGTAGCTGGGAGTACGATGTAGAAGAACCGGGCTGGAAATGCAATATGACCGATTTACAGGCAGCTATTGGTTTGGTCGAGCTAGACCGATATGATGCGGACACCGTTCCCAAAAGGAAGTACATCATCGATCGGTATATGTCTGCTTTTTCTGAGCAACCCTGGGCTATTTTGCCTACCGTACGAGATGAAAACCGTGAGTCTAGCTATCATCTGTTTTTATTGCGAATTGATGGAATAACCAGGGCTCAACGAGACGACCTTGTTTCCCGGATCACCTCCAGGGAAGTGTCTGTAAACGTGCATTACAAGCCGCTTCCACTGCTCACGGCTTACCGCAAGCGCGATTACAGTCTAAGCGACTATCCGGTCACAGAGTCTTTGTGGGTGAATGAGGTGTCGTTACCGGTCTACTATGACCTAACTGATGATCAAATAGATAAGGTAGTTGAGGCTGTCGTTAAGTCTGTTGAAGAGATTCTATGACCCGTATTCTCGACATACTCATTGCCATTGTTGGTCTTGTACTTTGCTTTCCATTTCAGGTAGTTTTTATGGTATTAATCGCAATAGAGAGTCCAGGAAATCCCATTTACGTGCAAACTCGCATTGGAAAGCACAAGCAGCCATTTGGTCTTCTAAAGCTGAGGAGCATGCGTGTTGGAGCTGACAAGGGGAGTAAGCTCACGGTAGGGAAGGATTCGAGGGTCACGCGAGTGGGAAGTTTGCTTAGAGCGTTTAAGTTGGATGAATTACCTCAGTTGTGGAACGTTTTGAAAGGAGATATGAGCATGGTTGGTCCACGCCCTGAAGTTGCCGGGTATGTCGATTTGTACACTAAGGAGCAGCTTGCTGTTTTGTCAGTCAGACCTGGACTCACGGATTATGCGTCCATTGAGTTTTCAGATGAGAGCGAACTGCTTCAGAAAGCCTCTGATCCTGAGAAATATTATATCGAAGAAATCATGCCCAGGAAGATTCAGTTGAACATGATTTATATAGAGAACCCTTCAGTTGGGAATTACATCAAGGTGTTGCTTCGAACCGCTTTGAAAGTTATTCGTCTGTAGTAGTAAAATACGTGTCAAAAGCCTTGAGCTGTTTGTTGATTCCCTGAACCCATTCATCTTTTCTCGCCCCAGTTGATCTGGCCGTTTCTTCAACCAAAAGGTCAATGTGCTGTAAGTACTTTGTAAGTTCATCAATTGTGGCACGCTCCTCGATCATCTCTATTTGTGGGTTAATATCACCAATCGACTGCATCAATGTCTCTAAGAGCAGCTCATAACTGTGTGCATCTTTTGAAGGAGTAGCTTGAAAAATGTCGATTTGCTCGTTCATGTACTCCACTTTCTGGTAAATCTCCGTAGGGACTTCCCATTTATTTCCATTGTTCAATGAGTGTTGGCTTGTTTCCGGAGCACCTAAGCCATGTCCCATGGCAATTCTGATAGAATCTTCATGTGCTACGTTCGCTGGTTTTTCAGGAATGTCAGAAACTACTGGGGCATTTTCACCTCCGCCATAGTCAACCACTCTCTCTTCAATTTCTCTCGGTTCTTGGCTAGTTGGCTCCGTCTGATTTTGTGAGTTAGAAGTTGGAATGTCGATTTTTCTTTCCTGACCACATGCTACAAGGCTGAGGCTTAAAAGAGCTATGATAGATAACCGAATCGATTTCATGGTTGCAAAAATTAGATGGCGAAAATAGCTTTTGAAGCCGATCATTCGTATGCAATCACAGTTTTTAAACAAACGCCATCTGGTTAGATTCAAATCGCTTATTTCGCAATCATGTTGAAAAAGATGCCTCTTCATTGGCAAGTAATCATTGCTCTTATTCTCGGAACGTTTTACGCATTGCTATCTGTAAACAATGGGTGGAACGATTTTACATTGGACTATGTAGATCCTTTTGGTAAGATCTTTATCAAAGTGCTTAAGCTGATTGCTGTACCGCTCGTGTTGTTTAGCATTATTTCAGGAGTTACCGCTTTAAAGGACATTAGCAAGCTTGGTAAGATCGGGGTTAAAACGCTTTTGCTTTACGTAGGAACAACAATGATTGCTGTTTCTGTTGGTCTGCTGGTGGTCAATGCACTACAGCCAGGTGAGAAAATATCGGGTGAATTGCTCAAGGAAAATCGTATCAGCTATGAGTTGTGGGCGGTAGATAACGGCATTGAGATGTTGGACGGAACCTGCTTGGTGTGTGATGAAGAAAATGCCTCAATTGTCGAAGAAAAACGGGCCTCTCTTGCTTCTGAAAAGAGCAATGATTGGGTGGCTGATAAGCTTGATAAAGCAAAGAACACCAAGGACGCTCGACCTTTACAACCTTTGGTTGATGTGGTTCCAAGCAATATCGTGCAAGCTCTGTTTGATATGGAGATGCTTCAGGTCATATTCTTTGCCTTGTTCTTTGGTATTGTGCTGGTGATGATGCCAAAGGAGAAATCGGCTCCATTGGTTACGTTTTTCGATGGAATAAATGAAGTATTCATAAAGATGGTGGATGTGGTGATGAAGGCCATGCCGTTTTTTGTGTTCTGTCTGCTGGCTGGTGCCATTGTCAATGCCGCTGGCGATGATCCAGAGAAACTGTCGCAACTCCTTTCATTTCTGCTGTGGTATTCCATAGCAGTGGTTATTGGTCTTTTCTTCATGATTTTTGTGTTCTATCCATCGTTCACAAGCTTCATTGTAAAGAAGATGCGGTTCGGTTTTTTCATGAAAGGAATCTCACGGGCACAGTTAACAGCTTTCTCGACATCCAGCTCTGTGGCTACATTACCCGTTACGCTGAAGGCGGTAGAAAACAACCTTGGAGTTTCAAAACGGACAACCAGCTTTGTGTTGCCCATTGGGGCTACAGTCAATATGGATGGAACAAGCCTTTATCAGGCGGTTGCTGTGGTTGCGCTGGCTCAGTTTCATATGGTTGATTTGACATTGATGCAGCAGTTGACCATTGTGTTTACAGCCACGTTAGCATCGATTGGTGCGGCTGCCGTTCCTAGTGCTGGTTTGGTGCTTATGATTATCGTACTCGAGTCAGTAGGGTTGAACCCTGCATGGATCGCTCTTATATTTCCTGTTGATCGGATTTTAGATATGTGTCGCACCGTAGTTAATGTCACAGGTGATGCGGCCGTTTCTACCATCGTGGCAAACTCAGAAGGAGAGCTTAATATTCCGGAGGAAACAGCATGAGTGTAGATAGACCTCAAAAGGTATTGCTATACCTTTTGGCTGCCTCGCAGTTTACGCATATCATGGATTTTATGATCATCATGCCACTGAGCGAGATGTTCATGGAAGAGTTGAAGATTTCGGCTAGAGAGTTTGCCTTTTTAGTGGCTTCTTATACCATTACAGCTGGTATTTCAGGGCTTATTAGCGCCTTCTTTGTAGATCGGTTCGATCGGAAGAAGTACTTCCTTATGGCTTATGTTGGCTTTACCATTGGCACATTCCTGTGCGGACTATCAAACACCTACGAGGCACTGGTTTCGGCCAGGATTTTTACAGGGATTTTTGGTGGAGTCATTAGCTCGACCGTGTTAGCCATCGTTTCGGACATTATTCCATCCAAGCACAGAGCCTGGGGGATTGGTATTGTCATGTCAGCTTTTTCAATTGCTTCAGCGTTTGGGTTGCCTGTAGGTTTGTATTTCGCATTCAATTTTGGGTGGCAATTGCCTTTTTTGGCACTAGGTGCGGTGAGTATGCTCAACGCAACAGCGGTGTATTTTATGCTGCCACCTGTTAGAGGTCATCTTGATAAACAGAGTAAGGGTGCGCAAACTACGGTTTCATTTATCCTCAATATTCCAAGGAATAGAAATCAGTGGATGGCCTTAACATTTACCATGCTGCTCATTTATGGTCAGTTTATGGTGGTGCCATTTATCACACCTTATTTGGTGCATAATGTTGGATTTGAGAGAGAGCAAATAACATTTGTCTATCTCATTGGTGGTTTTTTAACCATGATCACGAACCCCCGGGTCGGAAGATGGGCAGATAATGTAGGCCGACACAAGGTGTTTATGATACTCGCGTTCTTGTCCATTATTCCATTGTTGACACTGACTAATCTGCCACCAGTTCCAGTCTGGATGGCCTTGGTAGTGACAGCAGCGCTTTTTGTAACCATAGGTGGTAGAATGGTGCCTTCAACCACTATTGTGACCTCTGTGATAAAGCCAGAAAATAGAGGCAGTTTTATGAGTCTCAATTCATCCACACAAAGTATGACGGCTGGTTTGTCAAGTATAATAGCAGGTGTGCTCGTTTCAATTTCTCCCGAAACAGGAAAAGTTCTGGGTTTCTGGAGTGTAGGTGTCCTTGCCGTAGCTTTTACGCTCGTGGCTATCTGGATGATGTCACAAATTCAGTCGCTTAAGGAGAATTAGTCGCCTGAGCGCCTTGCAAGAAATGAGTGAACGAGTGCAGGTGAAATGCGATTAGCAATGTTCGTAAAAGTTCCCAATCTCGAGTGAATACTCACTGGTTTTCTGGCTTCGATTTGGTTTAATATCTTGTTTGAGGTATCTATCTGTGAATGCACTTTCATCCCTTTTCGCTGAGGCACGCTCACCGTGTTTCCGTCTACCGAAAGAAATCGTTTGGATGTGTCATTTTCTGTGAAGCTCAGGTAAGAAATTCCTACACCAATTCCGGTAGAACTCAATTCTTTGCGCAGTGATTGACAAAGTGAGGTGAGGGCCATTTTACTTGCCGAGTAGGCCGAGTAGTTTTTCATTCCATGCATTCCGGCAATGGATGAAACAAACAGGACAAACCCATTGCTTTCTTTCAACAGAGGAATGGCGTAGTGGGACACACGAGTGCTTCCCATAAGATTTACGGATATTACCCTGTCGAAAACCTGTGGTTTGGTCGCTTCAAAGCTTCCCATGGAGGAGATGCCCGCATTGTTTATGACAATATCAAGCTTATTGAAACGGGCGTTGCATGAGTCGATCAGGCGCTTAGCTGCCTTTGTATCAGAGATATCAGCAGAAACATATTCTACGCGATCGGCAAAGGGTAGCAACTTTTCTGGTAGAGCGAAGTCTTGTTTTCGACCGTTCAGAACAATGTAAGCACCTTGCCTCAGTAGCTGCAAGGCCGTGGTGAGTCCGATACCCTGAGTGCTTCCTGTAATAAGACAGACTTTATCTTGAAAGGTTTTCATGATAGTTGGTATTTGTTTTCCTGAAACCAGGCTACACAGTAATCAATGGTCTCTGAAATAGGAGTACAGGGCATATTAAGCTCGTTTATGGCCTTTTGATTTGAATAAAACTGTTTGACACGCGATAGGCGAGCCATACCAAAGCTGAGCAGGGGTTTTTGATGGTTTAATCTGCTTCTGACAGATAGAGTAAACCCTGCCAGCATAACCATCCATTGCGGCACTTTTACTAACGACTTTTTTAAGTGATAGTTCTTCTTGATAAGGTGAAAGAAAGACTTATAGGTGAGGTTCTCTCCACCAGCGATGTAGCACTCTCCAATGCGTCCTAAACTCAACGCGTTTACTACAGCAGTGGCCACATCCAGTGATGAGACAAAGCTTTTTCCTCCGTTTGTCCAGAATAGGAATTTGGTCTGAAAAGCAGAGAGAATCATTTGGCCTGAAGACGGGCCTGAATCATATGGACCAATCATGTATGTGGGGTTGATGACAATGGCTGGAAAACCGGTTTCTTTCACTTCGCTTAAGACATAGTCCTGTGCTTGTTTTTTTGAGTCGATGTAGTCCATTTTAAATCGAAACCCTGTGTAATCAGATGACTCTGTGCCGGGGTTGTCTATAGATCCGGGGTCAAATGAGCTTGCCGATCCTATATGGATAAAACGCCTGACTCCGATGGACTTTGACAGTTGTACAAGCTTTTTTGTTCCCTCCAGATTTACTTCGTAGACGAATGGATTTTTTCGCGGCCATACGGAGCATGATGCGGCTACGTGAATAACGGCTTCAATGTCACTTAATCCTGCCTTGAATTTGTTTACAGAAGCAAGCGTGCCGTATACCTTTCTAACGGGAAGCGCATCGAGTGTTTGAGATTTTGATTTTGGGTGAATAAGACATGTTACTGTGTGTTTTTCTTGTAAAAGTTGGCGTACGATGGCTGTTCCGAGCATGCCATCGGCCCCGGTGATAAATACGTTCATGTTATTTGTTTTAGGAGTATCTAGGTTTAGCCTGGGCTTAGTTTAAAACCAGACCACAGAGATGCTATGGTAAGACCAGAAATGATGTGCCAAACGCCCCACCATGCTGCAATGAAAGTCATGCCGCCAATGGCCATTTCCGGTGGGAAAATAGTTGGATTAAAGAGTAGGGCCAGGGCCAATCCTGAGTTTTGAATTCCTGTTTCAATGGCAATCGTTTTTTGATCGCTCTTTGGTAATCGGAAGATTCTGGCTGTCTGAAAACCGAGCAACAGGGCCAGAGCATTGTGGGCGAGCACAATAAAGAAGATATATGGAATGTACTCCATAAAAAGGTCAAAGTTCTTCGAGAATATGATCACAATGAGGGCGATAAAAACGACAATCGAGAGGCGCTTTGTCCAAATGACAATTCGGCTCGTGAGTACAGGAAGTTTCTGAGAGAAAACAATTCCAATAAAGAGTGGAAGGCCTAAAATGAGCGCAATCGTTTGCAACACACTAAACGGGTCAATCTCCAGCGATCTCACTAGTTCAGAGGATGAGGTAGAAGCAGTGATGTTCAGGTAAAGGTTTCCCCAGAATGCAAAGTTAAACGGGGTTAATAGTAACCCGCCTACACTTGAGAAAGCCGTCAGGCTAACAGAGAGGGCCACGTTGCCTTTGGCCAGTGTACTGATGAAATTGGAGATGTTACCTCCAGGACAGGCTGCCACTAAAATCATTCCCAACGCAATGGTCGGAGTTAACAGATTTGAGAGGGTCAGCGTTAGGAGCAACGTGAGCAATGGCATCAATACAAACTGTGACAGAATGCCCACCAAGACTGGTTTAGGCCGCTTCAGCAGATCTATAAATGCCGATGGCTTTAGCTCGAGAGCCACACCAAACATGATGAAGGCAATGGCTATGTTAAGCCAAAGCTTGCCGGCATCGGAGAAGTTTAGTCGGATATGATCGATTTGTTCGAGTACTTCTAGCATGATGAGAGGTTTATACTGCAATTCTATACTTTACTCCACATTTGAAAGAGTATGGTTGAAATGTGTGTACAGACTGAGGTTGGCGTTTATCATTTGAGGTGATAGGAGAAACAACAATCTGCGTTTTTTGATCAGATGGGTAGATTTCGACTCGGTTGTTAAGTCCAATAGAAGCGTTTGTGAAGAATCGAAAATTCCCAAGATCCTTTTGTACGAAAACACCAATATGTTTCAAGTTTTTCTCCAGGTAAGATTTTGTTTTGTCTGACATGGCAAAAGTGCTTCTGTTTGCAGTAAAATTAGCACCAATCTGGAATTGACTTCCAAGGTCGTAACTCGCGTTGGCCATCATCGGAAGGGTTGCGTTGATTTCGTATCGACCTTTTCTTAGTTCAAACCCAAGGAGGGGCACCATGAACCAGCCAAACTGCTCGTTGTTTGAGTATAGACCCGATTTGATCTTTACTCCTGAGTCCAAAGAGAGTTTCCAGAGTAACAACGAACCTAACTGTAGTTCTCTGTTCTTCGAGTAATGTGAACCCCATGTCTTCTTAGGTAGAGCTACATACGTGCCTTTTAACTTTTCTGAATGAGTTACAACCACCCCAAGTTTTAATGCCGTAGCTGTGGCTTGGGTATGAGTTGTTTGAGTGGTAAATAGGTTGTCTATATTGAAGCCAGTGATAATGACACTGCTTTGATCTACAACGATTGGTAGTAATACGTCAAACTGCGTGTGGTAAAGACCGCCAGGTAATTCTTGCGAAGGCAAATAAGTAGTCTCAAACTTCGTTACCTCTACATGAGATTGACCCAATGTTTCCTGTAAAGGGTTTAACCACAGTAGGGAAAGGAGCGTATATGTTTTGAATAGTTTCATTTGCTGGAACAAACATCCGATAGGGAGCGTGATTGGGAAAATTGATCTGTTCCAAGATGAAAACGAGAATTATTGATTTTTGCAAATCATTATGCTATACACTTACTTTAATGGTGTTATTTGCAAATAATGAAATTTACTCGATGAGACTGCCATTTTATCAAGCATACTCAAACTCTGACTTTTGGGTCAAATACGAAAAGCTATGAAGAAAATCGTTTTAGGCATGTTGTTATTCAGTACGATTTGGGCACATGCGCAACAGATTGAAGGAAACTGGTATACCATTGATGATGCAACCGGTAAGCGGAAAGCTGAAGTTGAGATAAAAGCATACGGAGATGTGTATAAAGGGCAAATCATCCAACTTTTTACTGAACCTGGAGAAGACAAGAACCCTAAGTGCACCGAATGCGATCAGGATAACAAACGCTATAATCGGCCGATCACTGGCATGTATATTATCGAAGGAATGCGTTACAACAAAGACGAGAACGTTCTTGAAGGAGGAAGCATACTAGACCCAGAGAATGGCGAGGTATACGATTGCAAAATCTGGCTTGGTGAGGACGGAAAACTAAAAGTGAGGGGATACGTGCTGTTTATGTACCGGACCCAAGAGTGGCGAAGAGCTAAGTAGCGTTATTCCGATTTCGAATTGTCTTCTCCCAATTCATCAAAACTGATATCCGAAAACTGGTTAGTGAGCTTAGAATCAAGCTCATCGCTTTGTTCTTTCTTCAACTCGATGATCTTTTTAAAAGAGTCTTTAAGCGCGTCTGAGAACTTCTCGAAGTCTTCTTTATACAGGAAGATCTTGTGTTTGTGATAGCTTACTGTGCCATCATCGTTGAATCTTTTTTTACTCTCGGTGATCGTGAGGTAGTAATCATTGTTTTTGGTGCTGCGTACGTCAAAAAAGTACGTTCGCTTTCCGGCTCTTACCGCATTGGCGTAGATCTCATCTCTGTCCTTTGTGCCATGATCATCCATTCCTCTATCTGTTTGTCGTTCTCTGCTTTACGCTCTGAGACAAATCTAAAAAAATATTGAAACGGCAATTATTATTCTGTTATGGCAATGGTTTCGAGCTGTTGTTGCTCATGTGTTTCGAAGTATGCCCCTTTTTCCTTTAATAATTCTGAATGCGATCCTCGCTCGATGATTCGGCCCTCATCCAGTACGATAATCTCGTCACAATGCTTGACAGAAGACACCCTGTGGCTGATTATGACGGTGGTTTTACCAATCATTTTTTCCTTCAGGTTTGATAGTATTTGCTCTTCTGTTTCGGTGTCAACGGCCGACAAGCAATCGTCAAAGATGAGTATCGTAGGGTCTTTCACCAGTGCACGCGCAATAGAGATTCGTTGCTTTTGTCCACCAGATAGTGTGATGCCTCTTTCCCCAACACGTGTTTCAAACCCTTCCTGAAACCCCTCGATATTGGCATAGACCTGGGCGTCTTTTGCTGCTTGCTCTATGATAGATTTGTTGGAGTCAGACACTTTCGTGGAGAATGAGATATTGTTGGATATCGTGTCTGAGAATAGAAAGACTTCCTGTGGCACGTATCCGATACTGCTGCGGTATTCGTTCAGGTTTACAGTTTTTATGTCTCGATCATCTACCAATATGTCACCGCTGGTAGTGTCGTACAACCTACAGATTAGGTTGGCAATGGTTGATTTTCCCGACCCCGTATGACCGATAATAGCAAGACTCTTTCCTGGAGTTAAAGAGAACGAAACCTCGTCCAGAGCTTTAACGCCACTGTCTGGATACACGAAAGTGACATTCTTAAACTCAATCTTTCCGGCAGGTGTGAAAGCTTCATCGCTTGGGTTTGTGATATCAATTTTTGCCTGCAAAAACTCATTGATCCGCTTTTGGCTGGCTGCGGCACGTTGAACCAGCGATGTTACCCAACCAACCGATGCCACTGGCCAGGTAAGCATGTTGACATAAATGACAAACTCGGCTATGTTACCGGCAGATACTTTTCCTTCAATGGTTAGTAATCCACCAATGTAAATGGTCAAAATAGTAGATAAGCCAATGAGTAAGATCATGGTGGGCATGAATAGCGCATTGACTTTAACCAATTCCAGTGAAGTGTCCTTGTAATCGTTGCAGTGGTTTGAAAACTCATTTTCTCTTTCACCCAATCGGTTGTAGGCCTTAATAACGCGGATACCGCTGAATGCCTCCTGTACAAACGTTGACAGGTCGCTAAGTTTAGCTTGCACCCTTTCACTACGCTGGTTGATTTTGCGGCTCACATAGTAAATAAGAATCGATAAGATGGGTAGGGGAGTCAAGACGTATGCAGTTAGTACCGGATTCACGCTGAGCATGGTAGTTATCACAAGCACAAAAAGCACAATCAGGTTAATCGTATACATGATAGCTGGTCCCAAATACATGCGTACCCGACTCACATCTTCGCTGATCCGGTTCATCAGATCACCCGTGTTGTTTTGCTTGTAAAATGCTGTGTGCAATCGTTCGTATTTCCTAAAGATGTCATTCTTAAGATCAAACTCAATCAACCGACTCATTACAATGATGGTTTGCCGCATGAGGTATAAAAAGAAGCCCTTGAGCAACGCCAAACCCAGAACAAGAACAGCAAATAATGCAATGGCTTTTGTGAGAGCGGCCTGGTAAAAACCCGCAAATGCTGAATTCGAAAAGCTGGGATACACTACCAGCGAATCCTGAACAAAATCGAATGTGTAGCCGATTATCTGAGCGGGGAATATTCCAAATAGATTAGAAATGACAACGAATATGATACCTCCACCGAGGTGCCACTTATACTTCCAGAAGAAGTGATTCAGGTATGCCAATTCTCTCATGCAGTTTCCTTTTGTTGTTCAACAAATTCCTTTGAGTCAGATAGTTCTTCCAAACTCACTGAAAATTCGATAAACTAAGCGCAAAAAGCGTAAAAATCTTTTACGTTTGCCGCGCCTTTTACGGAAGGCAAATGTAATTCAAGACACTCTGTCAAATCATAGAATTAGGTTCTTTTAAAATTTAGAAAAAGTGGATTCTCAAATCAACTCTCCTCTCGGCCGAATGGAAACCATGGGACACGAACAAGTGGTTTTCTGTAACGATCCAGATACAGGCCTTAAAGCGATTATCGGTATTCATAATACAGTTCTTGGCCCAGCCTTAGGCGGAACGCGAATGTGGGCCTATGAGTCTGAGGCAGATGCTATTACAGATGTGCTAAGACTTTCAAGAGGAATGACATACAAAGCGGCCATTTCTGGATTGAATTTGGGTGGAGGTAAAGCCGTCATCATCGGAGATTCCAGAAAGCTAAAAGACGAAGCACTCATGAGACGTTTTGGCTCTTTTGTCGATTCACTCGGTGGTAAGTATATCACGGCCGAAGATGTGGGAATGACTACCAAAGACATGGAGTACATTCACATGGAAACAGACCACGTTGTTGGTATTCCGGAAACCCTTGGAGGTGGAGGGGATCCTTCACCCGTAACAGCCTATGGTGTGTACATGGGTATGAAAGCTTCAGCCAAGAAAGCTTATGGAACCGAGAGCCTTAATGGGAAGAAAGTTCTTGTACAGGGAGCCGGACATGTGGGCGGATATCTGGTAGATCACCTCTTAGAGGAAGGTGCGCAGGTAATGATTGCCGATATCTTCGAGGATAACCTCAAAAAAGTAGCGGCTAAGAGCAGCTCTGTGAGCATTGTAAACCCAGACAATGTTACCGCACTTGATATGGACATTTATGCGCCTTGTGCTTTAGGAGCAACGCTTAACGACAAATCGATTGCAGAATTGAAATGCCAGATTGTGGCGGGAGCAGCCAACAACCAGTTGGCCAAAGAATCCGTTCACGGGCAGCAGATTCTTGATCGTGGAATTATTTACGCACCAGACTTCCTGATCAATGCAGGCGGACTAATTAACTGTTACAGTGAGCTTGAAGGATACAATAGAGACCGAGCTTTACAGCAGGCTGAGCATATTTATGACACGACCATGACCGTGCTCGATGCATCGGAAACTTCTGGTCGACCAACGTATCAAATTGCGAACGAAATGGCAGAGCAGCGAATCGCTCGCATTGCCGGAATTCATAGAAGTCTGTGAGTCAAAAAAATGCCATAGCTCTTGTTAACAGGCGATACCTTCGCATCAAGGTGTTTCAAGGGCTCTATACGTATATGCGTACAGAGAACCCAGATGCCGTTAAGGTGGAACGCGATATTTTCGAATCGATCAATCGGCTGTTTGACCTTTATCTCTATTTGGTCAATCTGATCATGCAGGTAGAAGTTGCTGCCTCAGAAATCATCGATGAGAATCGCAAGAAAAATCTCCCATCCAGAGAAGACTTAAACCCCAATATGCGGTTTGTCGAAAACAAGGTTTTCAGTATTCTTAAGGACAATGTTCAGCTTCAGCAGTTGCTCGAACGGGCCAATGTTTCCTGGACAGAGGAACACGATGACGTTCGAAGAATATTCAAGGCTTTTAAAGAGGATGAGTTTTATGAGTTGTACATGATCAGGGAGGACAATGACCTTCAGATCGATAAGCAGCTTATTGTCAAAATATTCAGCGAATACCTTGCGGTGAATGATGTTGTGCACCATGCGCTGGAAGAACAGAATATCTACTGGCAAGACGATTTGCCGATAGCTGCTTTGACAGTGATCAAGACCATTCAGAACCTTCCAAAGTTTGATGCTACCAATACAACTGTTTTGGCAGACCTGTATAAGGTGAAGGCAGAAGATCAGCTCTTTGTGAAAGAACTTCTGCATAAGACCATTCAGAATGCCGAGGAGTATGGCGAGATGATCTCGTCTAAAGCCAAGAACTGGGAAACAGAGCGAATTGCGCTGTTGGACCTGATTCTAATGAGCATGGCCATCACCGAGCTGGAGCATTTTCCTTCGGTACCTGTGAAGGTGACGCTCAACGAATACATCGAGCTGGCCAAGGCTTATAGTACCCCTAAAAGCAAAATGTTTATCAACGGAGTGCTTGATAAACTGGTTGTCGAGCTAAAGGAAAGCGGCAGGATAAACAAGGCCGGTAGAGGTCTTGTTGAGTGATTTGTTAATGAAAATGAAAAAGAACGAAGAGAATGCACGTATGTGAATTTACATTTGTGCCTCTTAAAACAATCAATAAAATGAACAAAGGATTATTATCATTGGGTTTTGTGGCGTTACTGGCCATGACTTCATGTGATGAAGGAGCTACTTCAAACCAAGGTGAAACAGCTATTTCTACAGAGAATGTGGAAGCTACTACTTCTGTACAGTTTTCTGAAGAGGCGTTTAATTTTGGTCAAATCACACAAGGTGAGAAGGTGGCGCACAGCTTTGAGTTTACCAACACAGGCGATGCCGATTTGGTTATTGTTTCTGCGAAGGGCTCATGTGGATGTACTGTACCAGAATGGCCAAAAGAACCAATCGCTCCAGGTGCAGTAGGAAAAATTGATGTGGTTTTTAACAGTGATGGTAAGAAAGGTAAGCAGCATAAAAGAGTGACAATCGTAGCTAATACAACACCAGCTACTACAACGGTTGCTCTTACAGGTGAAGTAATAGCACCAGAGGCTGAGGAGGCTGCACCAGCTGAAGAAGCAACCACAACAGAAGAATAAGAGCTATGTTAGGAACCATTCTATTGCAATTCGGAGGAGATGGCGGAGGAGTTTTAGACTTCCTTCCTTTAATTCTCATCGTAATCGTGTTCTATTTTTTCATGATTCGTCCTCAGGCTAAAAAAGCCAAAGAAGCAAAGCAGTTTCGAGAGGCGCTTGGAAAAGGAGACAAGGTCATTACTGTGGGTGGACTTTACGGAAAGATCGTTGAGGTCAAAGAACAGTATGTAGTACTTCAAATTGCCAATGGCGTTGAAGTGAAAGTATCTAAGTCGGCTGTATCTCCTGAGCTAACCACCGGGAAAGGTGAAAGCGAGTTACAGAAGAAGTAAAAACGAAATCGTTTAAGTGAGAAGCCCTGATGCGAAAGCATTGGGGCTTTTTTGTGTTACGGTGTCCAGTCCAGGTCAGAGAACTTCTTCTTTCCTTTGAGAAAGTACTGCACAATAATCGACTTGGGGTAAATTCCAACCGTTGTTGGTTTTACGTGAAGAGTTTCCAGTTCCTTTCGTTTTCGCAGCCATTTTCTCATGTTCCACAAGAAATTCCAGTGCGCGTGAATAATCGAGAAAGAAGCTTTGATTTGACCGCGTACAATCATGTTGGCAAATGCCAGCGAATCAAGAATCAACCGGAGTAGGATTTTCGGAAATACTTCCTTACCAGGCAGGTTTTTCACCATCATTATCAGATTGTTCCGATGGTTTCTATACGTCTTTTCAGGACTTCCGTATGAGATTACCGCACCGCCAATGTGATATACAGTAGAAGCCGGGCACACCATGATCTTGTACCCAATGTTCTTCAATCGCCAACACAAGTCAATCTCCTCCATGTGGGCGTAAAAATCATCGTCAAGGCCACCACTTTCTTCATACAACTTTGCGCGTACAAAAAAGCATGCTCCTGAAGCCCAGAAGATTTCCATGTTATTGTCATACTGGCCAGTGTCAGTCTCCTGGTCATAGAAAATACGGCCCCGGCAAAACGGAAAACCAAGGTGATCTATAAATCCACCGCTTGCCCCGGCATACTCAAATTTTTCGCGTTCATGCCACGATCTCACTTTGGGTTGAACCACACCCACTTTCGGGTCGTTATCAAACAGCTCAATGGCAGGTTGAATCCAATTTTCAGAAACCTCCACATCTGAACTCAGTAAACAAAAGATCTCCGCATCAATTTTGGCCAAACCGGTTTTATACCCATTCGTAAAACCCCGGTTGATTTTTACCGTGATGACTTCAATATTGTCTCGAAACTGCTCGAGAAACTCTGGTGTACTGTCAGTCGAGGCGTTGTCAATGACAAATATCTTGTAGTCGGGAGTATTGGGAACCGTGGCTATTACCTTAGGGAGGAATTGCTCGAGCAGGTCCACATTGTTGTAACACAACAAGGCTACTGCAACCTTTACTCTGGGATATTTATCTGACATATTCAGCGCCATAAATTGGGGTGCAATGTTAGCCATTCAACCTCAGTATCAGGCCAATTCTTTGACTCTTTCAACACGAACTTTTTCGTCAAATGGTTTGCGATAGGTAGTTAGTGTTCTAACCTTCTCACTACCCAGAGACTCGACAATGCGAATCATTTTCGCATTGAAATCGCCAATCCATGTAATCGTAATGCCTTTATAGAGTTTCTTCTTCTGTATTTCATTGGCCATGTGCTGAAAAATGTACCCCTCAACTCCCTTGCCCTGAAAGTCTGGGTCCACGCCAAAGACAACTCCAAATGAGCTGTGAAACGAGTGAAACTTTTTAGCGATCATAAACTTGAGTTTACCCCACAGGTTTAAGTTGTCGCCAACCTTGGCAAAAACCTCGTTCAGCTCTGGCAAGCCCATGTAAAACCCTATGGGTTTGTTGTCGTAATACGCAAACCAGATCAATCGCTCGTCTATAACCGGTTTCAATTGACCAATGATGGCTCTGGCCTGCATGCCAGACATTTTCTTGAACCCTTTGTGAATGGCCCATGCTCGGTTGTATACCGTTCGGAACTCCTCTGTATGAACTTCTATGTTGGATAGTTGAATGTGGTGGCAACTATAACTCGCATCTTTTTCGAGGCGCTCGGCCCTCAGCCTAAAAGTGTTTTCCAATGGTTGGTCAACCTTCCGGTAATAGATAAACTGATCGAATCGGACCTGAAACCCATAGTCTTCAAAAAACTTGACATAGTAGGCCGGATTGTAGTTTTGACCATAATGTGGTCTCAGGTCAAAGTTCTCAGTAATTAGCCCCCAGTACTTATCTCGTTCCCCGAGGTTTATTGGGCCATCCATGGCCTGAAAACCCTGATCTGCCAACCAATCACGGCAGGCATCAAATAGCCTAAACGCTACGTTCTTGTCATCAATCGATTCAAAAAAGCCCATTCCTCCAACCGGATATGGGCTCGAGTCATTCATGGTCGGATGAATAAATGCAGCCACCCGACCCACCGGTTCGTTGAGGTCGTTTAAAACCACCCATCGAATGGCCTTACCCGAGCGGAGAAGTTTATTTGAACCTTGATCGAAAATCTTCTCAATATCCTGCCGGATGTGTGCAATAAAGTGAGGGTCGGATTTATAAATTAGAAAAGGGACCTTCCTAAAGGCTTCTTTTGTTTTTTTGTCTTTAACCTCGACCAATGTCATACAGCAAATAAAATGGAATCTTTACTAACACGATTCTTACCAATTGAGCAGCCTATAAAGCGCGTATTTCTTTGGGGCATGCCTGGGTCTGGCAAATCAACATTGGGCAGAAAACTGGCGTCAAAGCTCAACTGGGAGTTTGTCGACCTCGATGAGCTGATTGTTGAGCACGCTGGAAAATCCATACCAGAGATTTTTGAGGAATCGGGCGAAAGTGGGTTTCGCGAAATGGAATCGGAAGTACTGGCTACGGTTTTAGGCAACGTGTTTGCCGTGATCTCCACCGGAGGCGGTGCGCCTTGCTTTCTTAACAATGCCGAGAAGATGAATGCCAGCGGACTCAGTGTGCTGCTAGACGTGCCAATGGGCATGTTGGCCCATCGTTTATCCCATGCCAAGGAGGTGAGGCCTCTTGTAAGTGGAACAGATAAAGAAGAGTTACTGCAGAAATTGGAAACTATGTATGCCGATCGTGCTTCGGCTTACAACAAAGCGCATCTCATTTTTAATCTGACAAAAACCGATAACAAGCAGATTCTTACCACCCTGTCAGACCTTATTCCAGGTAAATCATCGGTTTAGGTTTAATCTCCAGGCTTAGATGCTCCTGAAGAGTAGTAGCCAGGCTTAACCCATTTAAATCGCAGTGAATCGGAAATTTTCGGTGCTTGCGGTCGACCAGAGAAGCCGTGATCATTTGTTTAGGCTTTTGCGCCATGATAGCTCCTGCACAGAGCATCATTGTGTGGCCAGAATTGATGATGTCATCTACAAGAATTACGAGCTTTCCTTCAATGTCTTTGTTTAGATCCGGTGTTGTGCTCAGGTCATCTCCATCAATGAGCATGGTAGAAACGCGAATGCCTGACGTAGATTCAATTGCCTCCTTCAATTGCTCAGCTACCCAAATACCTCGAGGAGCAATTCCGAACACCGTTAATGACTTTTCCTGGTGTGCAGATTCTAGAATTTGAAAAGCAATACGCTTAATAATGCGCTCGATTCGAATGTTGTCAAGAATAATTGTCCTCATGAGATCGTTATGAGCGTCAAAGGTAGAAATCGCCAAAAAGTCCTCTTCTTCAAATCGCACTTTAATTACTTTTAGGGCCAACACTAGTTCTGTGGTACGAATTGTATTCATCATTTTATCGATTGTGGCAGCTTTAGGTCTTCAGGCGCAGGTTGTTATAGAAGGTGAAGTCAGGAATGGTTCAGATGTTTTGCAGGATGTCACTATTCAGGTTCTTGAAAACAATAAGGTGATCAGAACCATTGCTGCAAACAGAAAAGGGCAGTTTGAAACTGCCATCCCATTTGGAAAAGAGTATACGCTCACTTTCCGAAAGGCGTTTATGTATCCAATAAGTATATCGGTCAACACGTCCATCGACAAGGCAAAAACTACGGGTAAGAGTTATGTGGTTCCCCTTAACATGCAGATGTTTTACCGTTTCCAGGGAATGGATGGCCGACCTACCAGAAACCCAATAGGGTTGATAAAGCAAACAGGAACAGGAACTGAGACGTTTTCCTTTGTTCCCGATCAGAAGGTCATTAAGCAACTTAAAGTACTTCAGAAAGAGTCCACAGCTCGTTACGAGCGTGGTGAGCAACCAATTGACAAGGAAGTGAACGAACGTGGTAAGACCGAGATTGCTGCGCCTGAAGTCAAGCCAGATTCTGAAAGTGTGGAAGAAGTCAATGACACACCAGACAGAATTGATGCATTGGTTGAGAGAAACGATATCATCAAGGAAGCGCAGAAAATAGAGCGAGAAACGGAAAAACAAAGTGAGGAAGTCAGGCAGTCTGTATCAGAGACCAAAGGTGATGAGACCGATGACTTTATTGTGGCTTCTAAGCGAATCAGAACAGAGGCTTTGGAAGAAAAGCGCGAACGCCAGGATCAGTTAAGCGATGCCAAAATAGAAAAGGATAAATCTCTTTACCCTTCCATGAATCAGGGCTATCGGGCAGGAACCGATGCTCCTTCCATGGTTTTGATTAAATCGAGCTTAGATGACGGTTGGATACTCGATGAAGAGAGCATGTGGGTTGATCAGGGTGGTGTTATATATACCTATGAGAAGGAAACATACGACCTGGGTTTTATGGTCGTGACCTATTTCTACAAGGACAACGAGGAAATTACGGAGGAGCAATATGAAAGTATTAAGGATGAATTGGGGCTTTAGGGTTGGTTTAGCAGCATGGTTTGTGTGCATGTCGTTGGGCGCTTTGGCGCAGAGCTATAGTCTCAAGCATTACGGTGTCGAACAAAGCTTATTTCCCAGTCGAATTGAGTGTATACATCAATTTGAAACCGGTGAATTGGCTATTGGAACACTAGGCGGTTTGGTGGTATACAATGGGTATGAGTTTGAAACCTATACCGTTGACAATGGCCTGGCTGAGAATGGTATTTCTGCTATGCTTCCGGTTCAGGGCGGCTTGTTACTTGGACACTGGAATGGGAGTTTAACCATGTTTAATCTGGATGGCAACCCACCTGTTACCTATCAAATTGAGGAACAACTTGGTTTCAGTGCAGTTCAGCAGTTAGTTAGTATTGGAGAATCAACTTACCTCGTGTTGACTGAATCGGGCAAGGTTTTTCAATTTTCGAATTCAGAGTTGGTCGAGCAGCTCATTCTTCCTATGGGTGATGGCGTTGGTGTACAATCCATCTTCATTGAAAAGAACCTTGTATATGCGCTTTCAGAACAGGGCTTACATAAATCGGGATATGGAACGGCCGAATTTGAGTGGGATGAAGTCTACAGTTCTGACAGTGTTTCACTGCACCATGCACTGCATGTTGAGGATAGTAAGTGGATCTTTGCTACTACCAGAGGGTTGATTGGGGTTGATTTGGATGCGAATGAGCGTATTTATCCCGGGCTGACTAGTCGGGTAAGTCGACACGTGGTCTCTGACCTCACTAATGATTCACAAGGCAATGTGTGGGTGGCTACGGAGGAAGCGGGTGTATTCATCTACCACCCAATCCAGGACAAGGTTGGTCAACTAAACAGATCAAGTGGACTGAGCTATAATCAGGTGCACGATGTTTTTCGAGATCGCGAAAACAACATATGGATTGGTACGTCAGCCGGATTAGATCAGTATCTGGGAGACGCCTTTAGACTGTATGGAATGACCGATGGTCTGTCCGATAACTTGATATGGGATATTGAGACACTCGATGGCCACGCATATCTCGCTTCAAGAAATGCCGTTCAAAGAGCATTTATTGGTAGCGAAGACGGTGTGTTTGAAATACTTGAAGAAGCGGCTTTCACAGATGTGCAACCCAGAGTGGTACTAGCTTCTGCCAAGCACGGTTGTCTGGTTATAGATGCTGCTGGTGGGCTTTGGGTGTCGCCACTTGATAGGTTGAGTTTTACACACCAATCACACCTCAACTTTAAAATAACCTCTATGGAGGAAGTAGAGGGAGAGATTTGGCTGGGAACAGATGAAGGCGTCATCGTTTTATCAGAGTGGAGAGCAGCCGAAAAATACACCACCGAGACTGGGTTAGCCGGAACAGCTGTGAGCGGTATATATCATTCTGAAAAGACGAAAACCACCTGGATTACTTTTCTGGGGGGTAAAACAACGTTGCTCAAGTCTGGTAAGTTTAGTACGTATGGTCCCGAAGAAGGCCTGAATACCGGAGTTATACAGGATGCTGCTTTTGATAGCAAAGGCAATATATGGTTCGCCAGTTATGATCAGGGCGTATTTTATTTCGATGGGCAGGGGTTTCAATCGATTGGCAAGGAAGTAGATCAAACGACCAAAACCGCCTTTGCTATTGAAATTGATCCAAAGGACAATGTTTGGATCGGTCACAACTTGGGGCTTGATATGGTAAGTGCTGACCTCACTCAGCACAATTCGTTTGGAAGAGATGTTGGCTTTATGGGAGTGGAGGTAAATACTGCCTCCATGAAATATGTACAAGGCAATGGAGTGTGGATGGGAACATTGTTGGGGCTATTGCAGTTTAAGCCTCTAAACCAACGAACCAACATTGCTGAGCCGCAGATCAGAATAAGTCGAGCCACATTGGGATCGAAGAATCTGCTTAAGGCCGATAAACCACTCGACTTTAATATGGCCGATAATGATCTGAGCGTTTCGTTTCAGTCCATTTCGCTTACTAACCCAGATAAGAACGTTGTAAAATACAGACTTAAAGGAGTTCACAACAACTGGAAACTCCAGTCTGACCTGAACCCAATTGAATACATTTCTCTGCCTCCCGGTAATTTTCAATTCGAGATTTTGGCGTGTAACGATGCCGGAGTTTGCAATGCGGAACCTATAAGTCTTTCGTTTGGTATTAATCCTCCGTTTTATCGAGCCTGGTGGTTCTATTGCTTGGTGTTTTTCCTTGTGGTGTTTGCCATATACTTTATGGATAAGTATCGTGCAGTTAACCTGCTTGAAGAAACCAATAAGCTTAAAGACAAGCTCGATCATCGCAATCAGGAACTCATTGAGATGAAGGGTCGTCTGGATTCGGCACGCAGTATGGCACATGCCGAAGACTCAATGTTTCTTTCCATTGAGAAAATGAATAGTGCTGCCTTATCGGAGGCGAGTGAGCTATTGCCAAACTTTGTGTTTAAGTCGAAGAACCTGTACATGATAGGCTCTAATGGGCTTATCAGTGTTGACTTTCAGTCGTATCGAGTGTTGGTAATGGTTGATGTATGCGTGGGCGGAAATATTGCTCATGCCATAAGAGCTTATCTGCTGGGCAATCTGGAAAAGGCCCGATGTGTGGACCGAGATCCCGTTCAAATACTGGAAATATGGAAGGGAATAGTGTCTAACCTCGAAGCTACTTTTCCAAAGTACAAAGGGGTAAACTGGTTAATGTGCCTGGAAGTAGAGTCGCTTCAATACTTCGCCTCTGAGGGTTTCTGCACATATGAGTTTAAAAACGAATCAGTAGAAGAAATCAAAGCCGACCCCAGCAGGAAAAGGAACACCGAAGATGAAATACCTAAAGGCTATTTTAAGCTGAATATGGATAGTCATGTGCTGTGTCATTCAGTTTCGCTCTTCAACCATTTGAATGTGGATGGAACGAAGAATTATCCGCGTGAACACCTGTTTACCCTGATGTCGCAGATCGAAAGTTTTGAGGGAGAGGCCACCGCTCAAATTGTTATCAACGATGTTGATGAATGGCGAGGAACCATGGAGCAATTCGAGGATATTGGCGTGTATCTTTGGAGCTATGTATAAGAAGCGCTTTCTCCCTGGTTTATTCATCGTTCTGAGCTTTGCGTTTGCCGCCTGTGATTTTTCAGGAGGACGAGCTAATTCAGATGAAGTTCATTTGGCCACAGATTGGTCTTCCCCGGTAAAATTGGTGGTTCAGACAGATCAGGTACAGGATGATGTGCAAGAGCTGGAGATCGTATCATTCGATATGGGTGCCGATGTTCAATTGCTGTCAGATCAGCTATTTGGTTTGGCTTTTACCGATGAAATAAGCGTATACGGTCCTTCACTGTTTGGCGAGATAGATTTGAGTGAGGAGTTGAAGCCAGAAGCTGTCCTCAACATGCTCAAACAGTACGACACAATTTTTTACGAAGACCTGGAAACCGGATTGCAGAAGGATACGGTGGTAGATTTGAGTTTTACGTCTTCCACTGTTTCAGCTATGGCCCTGCACTTTGTAGTTGCTCCTTCGGGTGAGAGCATCGTGGAATACGCCTCGTTGGGTAAGCAGGTGTTTTACCCGGAAACGGGTAAGTTTCGTGGGATAGCCGATAAACTGTTTCTCGGGTTCGAAGAGACTGAAGCCAATGTGTCAACAGAAGGCTATGCCGATAATTTGCAGTTTAGAGCGGACTCCAATGGTGTGCTTTACCCGAGCTACTTCCGCATTTACTCCGAACAAGGTCGTTCGTTTCAGGAGTATATCGAGAGCATAATAGGACCCTTTCAAACAGCTGAGGTTTCGTTTGACTTGCGCTTTGATTATTCCGGTAAGCGAATGCTTATAGAGAACCTCAAAGTGGTACCTGTGGCGGATGCTACTATGACTTCTTCTTAAAGTTGATGAATAGCTCAGACCCCAATCTGGGTTTGATGCTGTTTCGCGACTCTTCCAGTATTTCCAGGTCGAAATGACGACAGAAAAGACCTTCGTATTCTGTTTTGTCACCACCGAAAGGAGGGTGTGGATTGCCAAAATCGATATTGAATAGTAAGCCTACGAGTCTACCATCAGCCTCTAGCAGATCATGAACCTTACCCACATAATCAGCGCGCATGGTTGGAGCCAGTGCGCAAAAGAATGTTTGCTCAATAATGAAATCGTATGACGCATCGTGTTCAAAGAAATCTCCCACAATTAAGTTCTCGGTCGGAAAATCTGGGTTCCTCTTTGAGAATGCATTCAGCGCAGTAGGCGAGAGGTCGATTAAAAAAACATTGGTGAAACCCTTTTTATGCAGGTATTCGCCTTCCCAGGCATTTCCACATCCGGGAATAAGGATACGTGCCGTTTTGTCTCCAAACCGATCAAAGTATTCCGTGATAGGAGTAGAGGCGTAACCTATATCCCACCCGGTTTGTTGGTTAAGCCACCGATCTTCCCAATACTTTTGGTCAAACTGCGAGTTCATTATATCGAAGTGTGTCCAAGATTAAGCGTGTGACCCATCTTTTCCTTCTTGGTGCTGAGGTATTTGTGGTTGTGAGGGTTTGTAGAAGCCGGCATTGGAACAACCTCGGTGATTTCCAGACCATATCCAATCAATCCTGTTCTCTTCTTGGGGTTATTACTCAGAAGACGCATTTGTCTTATTCCAAGGTCGTTTAGAATTTGAGCACCAACTCCGTAATCACGTTCATCACTTTTAAAGCCTAGTTTCAGGTTTGCTTCTACAGTGTCAAGCCCTTCTTGTTGCAGCTTATAGGCCTTGAGTTTATTCATAAGACCAATACCTCGGCCTTCTTGTTGCATGTATACAACCACTCCTTTACCTTCTTTCTCTATCATTTGCATAGCCTGATGAAGCTGAGGGCCACAGTCACATCGGTAAGAACCGAAAATATCACCAGTCACACAGCTTGAGTGAACTCTGACCAAAACAGGCTCATTTTCGTCCCATGTTCCCTTGGTAAGCGCCACATGTTCTTCGCCAGTGGTTGTTTGTTTATACGCATGAAGTGTGAAATCGCCCCACTCAGTAGGCAGCTCAACTGCCACTCCTTTTTCGATGATGCGCTCATTACGCATTCTATAAGCCACTAGATCCTCAATGGAAATAACCTTTAGGTCAAATCGCTCTGCAATTTTCAAGAGCTGTGGTAATCTAGCCATGGTGCCATCTTCATTCATGATTTCCACAAGCACTCCAGCAGGTTTTAAACCTGCCATGCGGGCCAAATCAATGGTAGCTTCCGTGTGACCAGTTCTTCTCAAAACGCCCCCTGCCTTGGCTCTTAGTGGGAAAATATGACCGGGTCTGCCCAGGTCTTCGGGTTTTGTGGCCGGATCAATAAGAGCTTTGATCGTTTTGGCACGGTCGCTGGCGCTAATTCCTGTTGTCACTCCCTGCCCATTAAGGTCAACCGAAACGGTGAAGGGAGTTTCATGCAAAGCTGTGTTTTTAGGTACCATGAGCTCAAGTCCCAGCTCATCGCATCGGTCTTCGATCAAAGCGGTACAAATCAGACCTCGTCCGTGTGTAGCCATAAAATTGATGATCTCAGGAGTAATAAAATCTGCAGCGGCAATAAAATCACCTTCGTTCTCGCGGTCCTCATCATCTACTACGATGATTACTTTGCCATTTTTGATATCCTCCAGTGCTTCTTCGATCGTATTCAGCATGTCGTAAATTTTGTACAAAGCTACCAAAGCCAACCTGATATATCAATGTACACTTGTTTTGGTTTGCGAATGCGGTTTGGTGTTTAGATTGCATATTTGGTTTATGATGTGGTCTACTGAATTATCTTCCTATTTCTCACAGCTCAAATGTCCTGATATTCCCTTGCAGTACGGATGCATGAATCCTTACCTGCAAGCTGAAACCATGGAGGTAGTCAATGCTTTTTTGCACAAGTATTATCAGGACTCGGGAGAACGCACACTGTTATTCGGAATCAATCCAGGGCGTTTTGGGTCAGGCATTACTGGTATTTCTTTTACAGACCCAATTCGGTTAAAGGAAGTACTTCAGATTTCGCATGATTTTCAGATGCGACCAGAGTTATCAAGTGAGTTCATTTATGAGGCCATTGAGGCCTATGGTGGCCCTGAAGTTTTTTTCAGATCATTCTTTATTTCAGCTGTATATCCACTCGGATTCCTCCACAATGGGAAGAACATCAATTACTACGAGTTAAATGGGTGGAAGGAGTTCATTATTGAACCCATTGTAGCTGAAATGGAAAAGATGCTTGAGCTGCCCGTGAATAGAGAAAGGTGTATTTGTATAGGCAAAGGCGAGAACTATAAGTTTCTTACCAGGTTAAACGAACAATACGGCTGGTTCGAACGAGTAGAGGTGCTGCCGCATCCCAGATGGATTCTGCAGTATCGAAGAAAGCAAAAGGAGCACTTTCTTGAGGAATATGTGCGTGTGTTGGGCAGCTAGGCATAAACATGTCCGTGATTACCATCTGTTTCAGGCTTGAAAAAGCCATCTTCGCACCATCTAATTTTAAAGAAAGACTATGAGTAATCCAAAATGCTTTTTTGACGTATCGGCAGATGACCAGCCTCTTGGCAGAATTGTGTTTGAATTGAGAGCCGATGTGGTGCCAAAAACGGTCGAAAACTTCAGAGCTCTGTGTACTGGTGAAAAGGGAATAGGGTATAAGGGAAGCACGTTTCACCGTGTAATTCCAGATTTCATGCTTCAAGGTGGTGACTTTACCAATCACAACGGAACAGGTGGTGTTTCCATTTACGGTGACCGTTTTCCAGACGAAAACTTTGAACTTAAACATACCGGAGCTGGTGTTTTGAGCATGGCCAATGCAGGACCCAATACAAACGGAAGTCAGTTCTTCATTTGTACCATCAAAACAGACTGGCTAGATGGCGCACACGTTGTGTTTGGCCATGTGGTAGAAGGAATGGATGTAGTTTCTGCTATTGAGGAGTTAGGATCGAGAAGCGGACACACTTCCAAGGCGATACGAATTGACGACTGCGGAGAGCTGACAGAATCAGCTGATTAATCCCAGAAGAACACCGAGTAGTATGACCATCACCTTTCTTGGAGAAAGGTGGTGGTGATCACTGCTTTCAAATAAAATAGTGGTTGATACGTGAAGTAGAATTCCTACCGTAAGTCCAAGACTAATAAACATAAGGTCTACTGAGCCAGCACCAAAATAGTACTGGAATAAAGACCCGACCAGCGTACAACCGATAAAGCCTGCGAGCCAAAGTAGCGCTTTAGCCTTCGAAATGTTTGATTTGACCAAAATGGTAGCCAGTGTGATTGCCACTGGGATTTTGTGGAGCATAATGCCTAAGGTCAATTCCTGATCAAAACCAATGACTGAGTCGAACAGGGCAGATGCTAAAGGCATACCCTCAATAAGCGCATGCACACAAAGGGCCGCATACGTAATGATAAGAGCCGTTTTACTCTGAACAGCATGAGCGTGTCCGTGCTCCACTCCCTTTGAGTAGTTTTCGAGAAAGATTTGCACCAAAAAGCCAATGAGCAGAACTATACCTGCCTGATGCCCGAGTACCTCAAACAACTCTGGCAAAATGTGCGTAAACAGAATGGTAATCAAATAGGCTCCACCTGCTGAGAGGAACATGATTACCCATGTACGTTTCTTCTGAGGTTTAAAAATAAACCATGCACCGGCAAAGAAAGAGATGAACAACCCGAGTAAATAAGTAAGCATGGACTATTTTTTTGCAATGATAATCACCCTTTCAGAGTTTATACTCAACGGAGTCAGATTATAATTTCCAAAGACATTCATGACTTTCAATCCAGCATTCTCTATGAGCTGAATAAGGTCATTTGCAGAAAACGCGCGAACAATTTCCTTAAACACCAACGTGTCTTCTCCATCTTTCACTTGAATGTTCTTGATAATCTGGTTGTTGTCCAGAGTACGGTGTATGGAGAAAGAAACATCATCTATGGTCTTTTGTTCATGTTGCTTTAAGTGCTTAGCCACATGATCTACATTCAGGAAGTCGAGAACCAATACTCCTTCGTTATTAAGAGCTCCAGCCATGTTTATGAGCACTTCCTGATGTTCTGTGTCAGATTCAAAGTACCCGAAGCTTGTAAATAGGTTTAAGGCCAGGTCTGCATGCGTCACCGGGAATTCGTTTCGGATGTCGTGCACCAAGAATTCAATGGAAGCGGTGTGTTGAGACAAGTTTTTAGCTGCCTCAATGCTGTTTTTCGAAAGGTCAAGCCCAACGACATCATAACCTTTTGATTGAAGGTAGATAGCGTGCCGACCCTTTCCACATGCTATATCGAGGACTTTTTTACCCTGTGGAAGCGATAAAAACGCAAGAAGCGCATCAATAAACTGATGCGCTTCCTGGTCATTTCTGTCGCGATAAAGAAGGTGGTAATAACTGGTATCAAACCATGAAGCAAACCACTCCCTTTTCATGTTATCCCTTTTTAGTGTCAGATTCAATTGCATTGGCAGGCAATTGAACCGCTTTAGGAGCTGGCGCCTTAACGAGTTTCATCTCATCAATCAAGTGCTTAGCTCCGGCATACTTGTCAATGATGAACAAGACGTATCTGATGTCTACTGCAATGGTTCTTTGAAGCTTGTCTTCGAATGCAATATCACCACTCATAGCTTCCCAGTTACCATCAAATGCACAACCAATAAGTTCACCTCTTCCGTTAATTACAGGACTTCCAGAGTTTCCTCCCGTGATATCTGTGTTTGTTAGGAAGCAAACTCGAAGAGTACCGTCCTGACCATATTGTCCATAGTCTTTGTTCTCATAAAGCTCTTTAAGCTTGGCAGGAACAATAAACTCATCATTTGAAGGATCTTCTTTTTCCATGATTCCTTCGATGGTCGTGTAGTAGTTGTAGTACACCGCATCGGCAGGGTAGTAGTCAAGCACATTACCATATGTAACTCGCATCGTTGAGTTTGCATTTGGGTAGTAGTTCACATTGCTGTTCATCTCTCTTAGACCGTGCACGAAAAGACGGTTTGCATTTCTGATTTTTTCCTGATTAGGCCCCATACTAGGAGCTACAGATCCTCTGTAATGAGCAATAAAACCATTCATGTATGTGAAAACAACGTCTTTCTTCAACGTTTTGGCTGAAGGATTGGCTAAGAATGCATCGAAAGCCTCTTTAGATCGGAAGATAGACTTGCCATACATCTTATCAGTTAGCTTGTTGAAGTCACCTTTGTTTTTGGAAACAGCTTCTGTTAAGAACTCAGGTTGCAATCCAGCAGGTACGTCATTAGTAAAGAGCTCAAACAAAGCGGCTGTTACCTTTTTGTCGGTAGACATGTTGTAGTCTTTGTAGAACTTTTTAGAACGACCTTTTAACTCTTCTACTAAAGCATCTATAGTAGCCTGATCAGGCGTTTCAGCACTAAGAGCACCGTAAAGTTTTGATGTTCTCCAAGCCATAACAATAGCCTCAGAACCAAATACGCACTCATTTAAATACGTTCTGTAAGTAGCTGTTTCGTTAGAAGATTCAAAGGCTGATTTCCAATCAGAAAGTACTGAGCCGTAAATCTCTTTTCGCTCATCTGACTCGTTGATCCATGCATCAAACTTGGCTTCGAGTTCTTGCTTTTGCTCTTTTACTTTAAGTCGTTTAAGGCCTCTTTGTTGACCAATAAAGTACTTCCAGTAGTTACTTACCTGAGCGTACTTTGAAGCGTACTTGATTCGGATTTCGTCACTCGTCTCCATGTCTTCTTTCAGAAGAGCAAGTCTCTTTTCTCGAATCTTAACAGTACTAGGCTGCTGAACAGAAAGTTGCTGAGCTACACCGAATGAGCTTAAGTATCGATCTGTTCGACCTGGGTAGCCCATAATCATAGCATAATCATCCTTTTCAACACCAGCTATCGATACTGGCAAGAAGTGCTTTGGTTGGTGAGGTTTGTTAGACTCTGCATAGTCTGCAGGTTTACCATCTTCACCACTGTAAACTCTCATTAGAGAGAAGTCTCCTGTGTGTCGTGGCCACATCCAGTTATCTGTATCGCCACCGTACTTACCGATAGACGATGGAGGAGCACCTACTAGTCTTACATCTCTAAACGTCTCGTAAACGAATAGGTAGTACTCATTTCCTTCGAAGAAGCTTTTGGTTTTAATGTCGTAGTGTTCTGCTACTTCACTCTTAACCTGCTCTTCAACTTTTGCAATGGCTTCACGGATAGCTTTATCTCGCTCAGATCCGCTAAGTGTAATGGAAACATCGCCCAAAACGTCAGCAGTAACATCTCTCATTTCAACCAGGTAGCCGGCAGTCATACCATTAGCTGGTAGCTCTTCATTCATGGCCATAGCCCAGAAGCCGTCTGTTAAATAATCGTGATCTGTGCTGCTGTTGTCCTGAATTACACCGAAAGCGCAGTGGTGATTGGTCAAAAACAATCCCTTGTCAGAAATCATTTCTGCCGTACACGAACCACCGTTTAATACCACAATGGCGTCTTTCAGACTTGACTTGTTAACGCTGTATATCTCATCGGCAGTTAGCTGAAGGCCATGCTTTTGCATATCTGCATAGTTTAGGCGCTTAACCAGCATAGGAAGCCACATTCCCTCATCTGCTTTTACTCCAGATGCAAGTACCGTAATGGCTGTGAAAAGAAGTAATATTTTCTTCATCTTATTATATGGTCTTTAAATTTTCGGTGGCAAATGTAGCAAAGCAATTTTGGCTTGGCAGAGTTGGTGAATTTTAGGAGTCAAACTGTGATGAATAGTTTGAAGAGGAAGTTTTTTTGGATACAGGATTGCCTTATATTTGCAAGGCCTAGGCCTATAATTTGAAACATCCCGATATAGATAATTTTTTAGCTCAGTTTTCCGAAGAGGAAATACTGGTTCATATTTCTGGTGAGATGTCTGAAGATATATTGAATGGTACCATTCAACAGACAGAAGTTAAGCTGGAAGATATCGAGGCTAATTTCAAGAAGATTAGGAAGGTGATGAATGTGCTTGTAGAAACGCTGCAAAACTTGTTTTTGCATACAGATGCTCAGGTGGGCGGTTTACTTGAAAATGGAGAGCCGGTAAAGCAGGTTACATTCTTATTATCGCTGAAAAATGAAGAATACAATATATTAGCAGCGAATTACATTGAAAAAGATAAGATTGAAGGTCTTCGGACGAAGCTGGATAAGATCAACGGATTGGATAAGGACGGGCTTCGATCATATTACAAAGAAGTCCTCAACAATGGACAGTACAGTGTTCATGGCGGAGGAGGTCTAGGAATGATTGATATAGCCAGAAAATCCGGTAATAAGCTCGGTTACGAGTTTTCAGATGCAACCAATGACTTCGGTCTTTTTATATTTAAAGCAAAAATTTAAACAACCCTCTTAAACTAGATACAAATGGATCCCATCAAAATCGAAGGAACGCCAAAAACCCCAACGGTAGATTTTAATTCAGAGAACGGGGTAATTGAGATTAAAGGACGTTCAATTCCTGAAAACGCTGTTGAATTCTATAAGCCGCTTGTAGATTGGATTGGTAGTTATGGAGATTCGGCTCAAGCCAATACTGAAGTAAACGTTCAATTGGAGTATTTTAATACGAGTTCGTCCAAATGTATTCTCGATGTATTCAAGAAACTAGAGTCTATCAATAGCAAGACATCCATTACAATCAACTGGCATTACGAAGAGGATGATGAGGATATGCTAGAGGCTGGTGAAGATTACCAGGCTATTATCAATATCCCATTTAAGATGATTGAGATGGAAGAAATGTAATAGATCTTACATCCAAAACTTAAACAGAAAGGCTTGCCATGTGCAGGCCTTTTTTATTTCCCTCGTCCCTGAAAGACGATGAGGATTGTATGAATCATAATCTTGATGTCAACCAACAAAGACATGTTTTCGATATACAAGACATCAAACTTAAGTCGTTCAACCATCTCGTCTACATTTTCTGCGTAACCGTACTTGACTTGTCCCCAGGAGGTTATGCCTGGTCTTACCTTTTGGAGGTGACGGTAATGTGGCGCCTTTTGAATAATTTGATCAATAAAAAATTGCCTTTCTGGTCTTGGACCAACCAGACTCATATCTCCTTTGATGACATTGAAAAACTGAGGAAGTTCATCCATTCTCGATCTCCTGAGGAAAAGGCCGAAGGGAGTAATTCTGTCATCGTGTTTACTCGACAAAGCCGGGCCATTCTTCTCGGCATCCTGATACATAGATCTGAACTTGTAGATACTAAATGGTCTGCCATGTATTCCAATACGCTCGTGTGAGTACAATACTGGCCCTTTTGATGTAACCTTTACGATAAGGCCAATCAACAACATAAACGGAGCCAGGAAGAGCAGGGCGAAAAGCGAAATGGTTACATCCATGAGGCGTTTAAGCGAATACTGCCACGCGGGCATAATCTCATGACTGATATCAATAAGAGGAGCACCCAGTATCGAGGTCATCTTCACCTGCCCACTGAGTATGTCATACATCTTAGGTATGACCTTGATGTTTATTCTCTTGCCTTCCAGTCGGTTAAGTATGGTTCCAATTTTATCGTGCTCGCTTGATTCCAGCGCGATAATTACATCTTCGATGTCGTGTTTGACCAATACATCGTCAATGTCATTGAAATGCCCTAAGTGCTCCACCTGGTTTTCCAGTGCATGATCCTTACCGCCATTTATGTGCACAAACCCTCTGATGAAGAAACCAGATGATTTGCGCTGGTTCTTGAGCTCGTTGAATAACTCCAAGGCGTTTTGATTGCTCCCAATCATGAGCGTGTTAAACCCAATGATTCGTTTATGAATTCGATGAGCGGTGATGCTCGAGAGAACAAACCTGCCAAAAGCCGTAGCCAGAAAATGAACACCGAATAGTATGGCGAAGGATAGGTAGTAGCTTCGATACGAATCGATGAAGTCATCAAGGAGGATCGTAAAGAATAAAAAGACCGATCCCAATAAGCTAATGGTGAACGTTTGGGACAATTCTTTCAGACGAGAACGTCTGTAAATGTTCTTGTATACGCCTGTTATGGTATAAAGAGTAAGCCAGAATATGGTGATGGCGACCAGGCTTGCAAAAAACTTCTGGTCATAAATCAGCTGAACATATTCAAGGCCGAAAACCTTGGTCTCAATAACCAGTTTCCTGAACGAGAAAACAGCCAGGTAGGCAAACGCAGCTGCCAGGGAATCGCTCGCTATATACTTGATTATTTGAAGAGGTCTATTCAACTTCATACAAGACCTTGATATTATCAATCAAAACAATTCCTTCCTCCGGAGCACCTTCATTTGATAATTGAGGCAAAAAGTAAATGTATTCACTTTCCGGGTTTGCCCCAGCGCTAATGATAGAAGTGAGAGCTACATAAGCTTTCTTCCATCGCGCACCATCCGTATATTTCTTAAGTGTTAGATAGTCAACTGTTTCGTCCTGAAACCCTGTGTTATTAATATGCACTCCTATGGTAAGTTCATATTCTGTGTAGTAATCAAACTCCATATAGACAGCCTTCCCGTTTTGCGGCAAATCGAACAGACCAGATGTGCGGAAACCGGCAGACGTAACCGTGTCGTTGATAGAAAACAATCCCGACCCCGTTCCTTCAAAAACGTTTTCCGGGTCTGTTGTTCGCTCTATTTGAACTTCGCTCGCCTCGACAGCTTCCATTTCAGAGAAAACATCTTCGAAGTCTTCAACAATCATGTACTTATACGTAGATCCTTCATCTCTGTACTGAACCTGAGGAACAAGGGTTGTTCGCTCTCCTTCTGCAAAATGAAAGACCTGTTCATGAGCCCCGTAAAAGACGTAGTTATCTCTGAGCGTAGAAATGGTTGATACTTTAATTCCTGGTCCAATCAGAAGTCGATGATCTCCGGTTTGTAGAATGGGAATGTCTGCAGGTAGTTCGAAGATTCCGATCATTTCTTCATCCACAAAAACCCAGGCGTCTGTTATGTCGTGTGAAAGAGAACCCTCATCTACGTTGGGGTTGTCTACCAATTCGAAGCGATCGATGTGTATCCATGATGGTTCTGGTTCTGGCGATGTGAAAACAGAGCATGCACTACCAATCAATGAAACACATGCTACACACAAAAAACGAACGCTACTCATCATATTACTCAGCTTGAAATCAATGCAACATCAACGCATATTCTGCGATCTTGTTACAATCATTCTACGGCTGCGAAAATAGAGTTAGAATAGTTCAGTTGATCAAGAATTTGATGTGCTACTTGGAGGGCTGCACAACCGTCCTCAATTGTAACCACCGGAACGGTGTTATTTAGGATGCAATCTCCGAATGAGGCTATTTCATCTTTGAGCGCATTTGTCTCATCAACAGCGGGTTGATCGAAGATGAGCTGTTTAGGCTTTTTGCCATTTCCCGGATCTATGACCACAGCAAACGGATCGGAACTATCGGCTTCCTGAATATTGACGACCTCTGTTTTTTTCTCCAGGAAGTCGACACTGATGTAGGCATTCTTCTGAAAAAACCTCGATTTACGCATGTTTTTTAGCGAAATCCGGCTTGCGGTCAGATTAGCCACGCACCCGTTGTCAAACTCGAGCCGGGCATTGCATATGTCAGGAGTGTCACTAATCACTGCCACGCCACTTGCACTCGTTTTTCGGAGGTTGGCACCGACAGACTTGAGCACGATATCAATGTCGTGTATCATTAGGTCCAGCACTACAGATACATCTGTTCCTCTGGGATTAAACTCGGCTAAGCGATGCGTCTCCACAAACATTACCTGATTTAACTGGTCAGCCACGGCAGTGTATGCCGGGTTGAACCGTTCAATGTGTCCCACTTGCACCTTCACTTGTGCTTCGTGCGCCAGGTTGATGAGTTTCTTAGCTTCTTCTACCGTATTGGTTACAGGCTTTTCGATGAAAACATGCTTGCCCATTCGCATGGCTGCAGTAGCACAGTCAAAATGAGAGAGTGTAGGAGTGACAATGCTTACAGCGTCTACCTTTTCAAGTAGTGCTTCTTTGCTCTCAAACGCAGGTAGGTTAAACCGCTCAGCTGCCGTTTTCGATTTTTCCGGATCAGGGTCATAAAAGCCTACAACCTCGTATGTGTCAACAAGCTCAAGTGCCAACTTGATGTGTATCTGACCTAAGTGTCCGGCTCCGAGAATTCCTAGTCTAATCTTTGTCATATTCTATACGACAAATGTCTTTGCTAAAACTCCGTTGTCGATAAACAAATCACATTTCGGTTAACACACCTTTGTCGAAATAGATAATTTCGGCCCTAGAGATGGAAGATACGTTTAAACACCAAGGACTAAGGAAGAAACTCATCGATGAGCTTCGACAGAAGGGGATTGAAAATGAAGATGTTTTACAGGCTATGAATGCGATTCCTCGTCATTGGTTTTGTTTTGAGTCGGCCTTTTTACCCTATGCCTATCAGGATAAAGCGTTTCAAATTGGATATGGACAAACCATCTCCCAACCTTATACCGTTGCGTTTCAGTCGTCTTTATTAAATGCCAAGAAGAGAGATAAAGTGTTGGAAATAGGTACGGGAAGCGGTTATCAGACGGCCGTATTGGCCAAGATGGGATTGAAGGTATTTAGCATTGAGCGACAACAAGGCCTATTTGAAAAATCGCATAAGCTGCTGGATGCCATGAATATTAAAGCGCGTTGCTACTATGGCGATGGGTATAAGGGAAAGCCCGCTTTTGCCCCGTTTGACCGAATACTTGTGACTTGTGGAGCTCCATTTGTACCCGAAGACCTATTGAAGCAGCTCAAGGTTGGTGGCCGCATGGTGATACCCGTAGGTGAGTTTAATGGGGTGCAGCGTATGATGACGTATGACAAGAAAAGCGAAACAGAGATTGTTTCAGAAGATCACGGTGATTTTCAGTTTGTACCCATGTTAGAACGAACCAATAAAGCTTCGTGAAATATTATCTTGCGCAATGCGTTTCTTTGTCAAAATTCACCCGATTTCTATGAAAAGATATTTGATGTTGTGCTTATGTGTCGCTCTCAGCGTTTTGTCATTTGCACAGGAAGATGCTGACACCCGATCAGAGTTTTATCCTTCTGTTGGTGATTTTGGTGTGACAGGTAATATTTCAGGTCTCATCAGCAACATCTCCGTTACTTCCAATACAGATCTCATCAACACAAACTCACTGGTTTTGAGGTATACCAAGGGAAAGAACTTGACATATCGCGTTGGACTGGCTCCCCGAATCAACAATTTCTCTGTCAACAGAACCGATAGTGTAGGGAAGAATCTGGTGGAGTTCGATAGCAATGCCTCAGCTACAAATATTTCAATCAGACCAGGGATTGAGTATCACTTTAAAGGAACCAATCGTCTTGACCCATACACTGTCTTTGATGTGGAACTGGGTGTGGTAGGTAGCCAGAAAATGAATAGTGTCACCAACGTGACCGATACAGCCGGTACAGCTAAGACAAAGCGTACGATTACCGAGGATGGTGGGTTCTCTCTTGGCGCAAAAGTGGGGTTAGGAATGAACTTTTATGTATCGCCAAAGTTGTTTCTTGGAGTAGAATATGGTGTAGGTGTCATGAATGTGGTATCAGGAGGTGATCGACAGGAAGTGGTTCAGGTAGAACCAGTTTCTGGTAGCAATACTACCACACGTAACCTAAGCTCCACCAGAACCAGTCAGGTTGGATTGTATGTAGACCCCATGATTCAATTGACCGTGGGTTACTTCTTTGGACTCAAGCATGAATAGGATTATCGCATATCTTTTTGTGGCCCTGGCTTTTTGGTCATGCCAGAAAGGAGAGGACGATCCGTTTCTGAGTTTAAAAACACGCAAAGCCAGGCTCGTGGGGGAGTGGAAACTCGATTCTTATAGCTATTCCAACAGCGATGGTCTCTTGTCTCAGGCCAATTGGTCAGATGGTGAAATGACGTATCTCAATGTGGACAGTACAGAATTGAAAACTGAGTTCAATTGGACCATCACGTTTGATACAGAAGGTAAATACGAAAGCGAGCAGGTCGAGAAGTTTGATGCCGACACGGTTGCCGGTACGGAAGAATATACTGAAACCCGTATTGAAAAAGGCGAGTGGCAGTTTTCTGGTGGCAATTCAACCAAGCGAAAATCCGCATTGCTACTAGTGCTTGAAGAGGAGCAAAAAACGAGATCAGATCAGGGATCAAATGTCGATTTGGTTACTTACTCAGGCTTAAACACAGGAGCATTGTATCAGCTTAACAGACTGTCTAAAGAGGATTTGTGGATGTCCTATTCGATAGAGACAAACTTTGCATTCGGGAGTGTGACCGAAGAGCTCACCGTAAAGTTTAAGAAAAAGGGAAGCTAGCTCTAGTCTATTATTCGCTTGATAATTCTCAACCGGTGCGAATAGTCTTTCACATCATTGTTGTAAATCCCCTGGTGGTCTATCCGATCAATACGCACTTTACCCGAAGCGTGAATAATATGATTGTTTTCCAATAGCATTCCAACGTGAATAATCTTGCCCTCCTGATTATCAAAAAAGGCTAAGTCGCCCGGCTTAGCTTCTTCAATAAAACTGAGTGCATGACCAAGAGTAGCCTGTTGGTAAGCATCTCTCGGAAGCAATATGCCAGACATGCGATAGCAAAGCTGAACAAACCCTGAGCAGTCGATTCCAAAGGGTTGTCGGCCTCCCCATAAGTAAGGGGCATTCAGATAAACCATGGCGTTTTGAACAAGTGAATCGATGTTCTTCTTTTCGGCTTTGGTCTGTGCCATTCCTTCAAAGCGGTAGGCCTGTTTGTCAATTTTGAAAATGGAATCCTTCAGAAATGGCAACGTGCTCCCCATAAGGATGGGAGTTATTTCTCGTGTAGCTTCGTTTTGCACGATTCCCGCCAGTTCAAGTGATACCGCAGTAAACCTTTGCTTGTTAAGTCGATCTCCGAATTTTTCACTGATTGGGTGATGCTGTTTGCGATCAATCCAGCACTCGTATTCATCCATTTCGCACTGAATTCGAATCCACTTAGAGCGCTTTTCTTTGACCACATAGTGCTCACCAAACAATAGCTGAGTCACTTGCTCAGACGAGTCGGCTGGTTCTTTTCTCCCCGGAATGATACTTAATATGCAAATGCCAAACTCCTGCGCCATAGTGATTCTAAAACAGCAGCAATTTACGCCCACTTAAAAGGGCAAACGAACGGGGAGGCTGGTTTTTTTAACCCCTTTTTGTTCAATTGTACACGACCGCCTAAAAGCCACTCAATATGAGTCTGATGTGATGTAACTTCGCTTTGCATGAATGTATCTTACTGGGAAAAAAACAGCCTTTTAAAGGCTGAAGTTGGCATTGTTGGTGGCGGCATTGTGGGACTTTCTGTTGCAGCGAGTTTAAAAGAACAGAACCCTGAGTGCGATGTCGTTGTTTTTGAAAGAGGCCTGCTTCCAACAGGTGCTTCTACAAGAAATGCCGGGTTTGCATGTTTTGGGAGCTATACCGAATTACTATCCGATATGGAAGTCATGGGTGAGGATAGAGCACGAGATTTGCTGTTTCACCGATGGTTGGGACTCAAGATTACCAGACAACGACTGGAAAAGTTTGATGTTGGATTTGAAAAGAATGGGGGCTTTGAACTGCTTGACAGCACAGTCGAACTAGTTGATGACGAATTGGTGCATGCAAATGTGTTGGTCGAAGATTTCTTGCCAAATTACTTCACACACGCCACGCAAAGGAAAGAGGAGCTCGGTATTCGGGGAGAAGGGCAGTTGATCCAGATGGCTCAGGAAGGGAGCATCGATACTGGAAAGCTCATGTTGGCTTTGGAAAATTATGTCAGGTCGTTAGGTGTACGATTCATTAACGGGGCAGAAGTTCGCTCTGTGGACGAGACAGGCAAAAAGGTTAGGCTTACCCTTTCGGGGGCCGATGAACGCTTGATCGATTTCGATGTGGAACAGTGTGTCATTGCCACCAATGCATTTACCAACCTAATCTCTACACCAGAGACTATTGAACCAGGGCGCGGACAAGTTTTCATTACCAAACCGATTGATCAGTTGCAATTTAAAGGGAACCTCCACATGGAGGAGGGGTTTTACTATTTAAGAAATGTGCAGAACAGGTTGCTTTTTGGTGGTGGCAGAAATCTTGACTTTGACCATGAAAACACGACCAATTTCGCTCTTAACGGTGACATTCAGCACATATTGGAGGGTAAGCTTCACCGTATCTTTGGAGCCGATTTCCAATTCGAGATCGATATGAGGTGGTCAGGCATTATGTGCTTTGGGAAAACCAAAGAACCGCTAATGTATCAACACTCCAGCAATGTGTTTGTGGCGTGTAAAATGGGCGGTATGGGCATCGCGTTGGCTGGGCATATCGGTGAAGAAATGGCGCAATTGATAAAGAGATAGAATGGATTACAAAGAGAAATGGACTCAGGCGATGAGCTATGACACGTATGTGGAACTTGTCGATGGATTGTTACAGAAAGGTATGACTACAGGTGAAAATCACTCTGAGGAGATGATTGGATTCACCGAGCTCAATCAGCATAGAATGAAACGGGTGACGAAGTCATTCAAATTGATGGATGGTGTACAGCCTAACACGGGAAAGAATCTTGGCTTTTTAATTATTACGGAAGCCTGGTGTGGAGATGCGTCTCAAATTGTTCCTGCTGTGGTTAAGTTGGGTGAGGCCATCGGAGTGGAGTCTCGCCTTGTGCTTAGAGATGAAAACGAAGATTTAATGAATCTGCATTTGACCAATGGAGGAAAAGCAATTCCTATTGCTCTCCTATTGGATTTAGATTCATACGAGGTAATAGCCAAGTGGGGACCAAGACCTCAGGCTGCTCAACAGCTTGTTATTGACTATAAAAAGCTACCAGAACCCAAAGAACCGTATTCCGAGTTTGTCAAATCCATACAATTGTGGTATGCTAAGGACAAAACTCAGTCTATTCAACGCGAGCTTATGGAGGCGGTCAGCATGGCTTAAGCCATTGCAGATAGTACTGTTGGTGCTGATATCCGGTACCTTTTTTCAATGCAACAGATGTGTGAAAAGCTGCCAAAACGGAGTTTGTATTGAGAAATTCTGCGATTGTTTTGAGTGGTACGAGGGCAATAGGTGTGACAGGCTCATTGTAGATCAGCACACTGGTCAGTACGGGGGTGTGTTCTATAATTACATAAACGATACCGAGAAAGAGGTTGAGCTTACGCTTACCCTCATTAGTGATTCTATTCGGACGCTAGAAGCTGACAGCTTCGAACTTCGGTTTACTACTGCCAATAGGTTTGCCGTTAAAGAGCGGTTGTTTGAAGCTCAACTTGTGCAAGGTGAAGGAGAGGTGAATGGCACCCGTTTGACAATGCGTTTAGACGCAGTTGATTCGCTGCAACAACAGCTCGGATTGTTCCAACTAGAGAAAAGGGAATAATAATCTCAAAACTCGCGGTGTTAGCTGTTTTTATTACGAGATATAATTGGCAATTTCGCGCCTCAATTTATTCGATATGTCACACGTACATAATTTTAGCGCTGGTCCCAGTATTTTGCCAAAATCGGTATTTGAAGAAGCTTCAAGAGCAGTAGTCGATTTTGAAGGGTCGGGTTTATCCATCTTAGAAATGTCTCATCGCAGCAAAGGATTTGTTGCCGTGATGGAGGAGGCCGTGTCTCTTGTCAGAGAGATTTATCAGTTGGGAGATGACTACGAGGTCATGTTTCTTCAGGGTGGAGCCAGTCTTGGTTTTTTAATCTCAGCCTTAAATATGGCTCGAGATCAGAAAAAAGCCGGTTACATAAATACAGGAGCATGGGCAGGTAAGGCCATAAAGGAAGCTCAGAAGCAGCTTGAAGTGGTTGAGCTAGCCAGTTCAAAGGATCAGAATTTCAATTTCATTCCAAAAGGAGTGTCAGTACCACAGGATATAGATTTTCTTCACTACACATCCAACAATACCATTTTCGGAACACAGTATAAGGAGATTCCAACAGATGCTGTCCCATTGGTGTGCGATATGTCATCGGATATTTTCTCGAGAAAACTCGATGCATCCAAGTTTGACTTAATCTATGCTGGAGCTCAAAAGAATATGGGACCTGCCGGAACAACGCTTTACATAGCCAAGAAAGACGCTATTGGCAAGAGCTCGCTTTCCATTCCAACCATGCTCGATCTTAAAACACATGCCGATAAAGGCTCTATGTTCAACACACCACCAGTTTTTGCAGTGTATGTGTCAATGCTCGTTTTAAGATGGGTGAAATCACAAGGACTCGATGCCATTGCAGCTACCAATGCAGCTAAAGCCAAATTGGTTTACGATGAAATTGATCGTAACTCAATGTTCAAAGGAACAGCAAACACAGAGGATAGATCGTCTATGAATGCATGCTTTGTTTTGAATGATGGGGTGGATGAAGCACTTGTGGAATCATTTTTGAATATGGCCGCAGAAGAAAATATAAGTGGAATAAAAGGACACAGGTCTGTCGGAGGTTTCAGAGCTAGCATGTACAATGCGCTTCCGCTGGAAAGTGCTCAGGCACTGGTAGACTTAATGAAGGTGTTCGAATCTAAATTTGGATAATATGAAAAGTAATATGCTCATAGCAGGATTGGTGGTTTTGACGCTCAACGTGTTTGCGCAAGTACCAACCAATTCAAGTAAATCATATGAATACTCTGCAGAACAATCTGTGCGAAAAGCCAGTTCTGGAGATTTGGTGTTGCGTTTTGAGAAATGGGGTAAAGAGTACTTTAAGAACCATTCGGCATCTATTTCGGTAGACGACACAACTCAGCGCTATGTCGAGATTCAGGTAACCGAGAAGATGGTGGAGAATCATTTCTCTGTGAACCGCACGCACAAGAACCGCGCTTTGACGTATCACATCAAGTTCGATACCGACCGAAAGGACTATACCTACTGGATCAATGGGTTTAAGTATGAAGCCTTGGAGATCGATAAAAAAGGCAATGAGATTTCATTGTCCGGACCATTAGAAGAACTTAAGACTCCGGCCCGAAAGAGTCTGCTTGAAGAAATTAATGAACGTATGACAGTGGTGATCTCCGAGTTGGAGAAAGGCGCTGAAATAGAAATTGAAGACTAAGATGAGAGTACTAGCCAATGACGGAATCTCAGAAGCAGGCGTCAAGCGCCTCGAAGAGAACGGTGTCGAAGTCAGTTTAGATAAGATTGAGCAGGAAAACCTGGCTCAGGGAATTAATGATGGAAAGTTCGATGCCATTTTGGTGCGAAGCGCCACGCAGGTTAGAAAAGAAGTCATAGATGCATGCCCAAACCTCAAGTTAATCGGTCGAGGTGGAGTAGGCATGGATAACATCGATGTTTCTTACGGAAGATCAAAAGGGTTGCACGTAGTAAACACACCAGGCGCCAGTTCGCAATCAGTAGCCGAATTGGCTGTTGGTTCGATGTTTTCAATGGCTCGGTTTACATATGATGCTGGTCGAAAAATGCCAGAGAAAGGAGGTTCTGAGTTTAAAGCGCTTAAGAAGTCGTATGGAAAAGGAACGGAGCTTCAGGGAAAAACACTTGGCGTAATAGGCTTTGGTGGTATCGGAAGATCGTTGGCAAAGTATGCGCTCGGATGTGGTATGAATGTCATCTACAATGACTTGGTTCAGGAAACCGTAGAACTTGACATGAACATTGCCGGACATCAGTTTAACGTTACACTCAATCGAACCGGATTCGAAGATTTAATCTCTTCTGCTGATTTTATCAGTTTACATGTGCCAAAGCAAGCCGATGGCCGTGCAGTGATTGGAGCAGGTGAGCTTGCAAAAATGAAAGATGGCGTATGCCTGGTAAACACATCAAGAGGTGGATCAATTGATGAAATGGCGTTGATTGAGGCACTTGATTCTGGAAAAGTGAAAGCCGCCACATTAGACGTGTTTGAAGGAGAGCCAAACCCAAGACCTGAGTTGCTGCAACATCCGCGTATTTTAAGCACACCACACATTGGAGGTAGTACCGTGGAAGCACAGGAGAGAATCGGAATTGAACTAGCTAATCAAATTATCACTTTGTTGAAATAACCATTTGCAAATGAGTGTTTTAAAACCATTTAAAGCCGTACGCCCCGAGGCTGGCTCTGAAGAAGCCGTGGCATGTAGACCTTATGATGTGTTGAATGCTGCTGAGGCAAAGGCCGAAGCCGAAGGCAATGCCAAGTCCTTTTATCATGTTATAAAGCCGGAGATTAACTTCCCTGCTGATGCCAATGTGTATGATGAAGCTATCTATAAGAAGGGAAAGGAAAACTATGAGTTGCTGAAAGAGAATGGCGTGCTCATAAAGGACGAAAATGAGCAGTTTTATATCTATCAGCTCATTATGGATGGTCACAAGCAAACAGGGTTGGTCGGTTGTTGTGGAATTGATGACTACTTCAACAATATCATCAAGAAGCACGAGCTTACAAGACCAGACAAAGAAGAGGATAGAAAGAACCACGTCCGTTATGGAAAAATCAACGCTGAGCCTGTTTTCTTCTCTTACCCACATGTGCAGGCCATTGATGATTTGGTGGAGTCTGTAAAGGCATCCGAAAAACCATTGTACGATTTTACCGCTGACGATGGAATTCAGCATACACTTTGGGCCGTTTCAGATGGCAATAAAGTGATGCAAATCGAAGAGTACTTTGCAAATGACGTAGCTTCTATCTATGTAGCAGACGGCCATCACCGAACAGCTGCTGGTGCTTTGGTAGGAAAAGAGTTTAGAGACAAAAATGGCGGACAGCCAGATGATGAAAATCGCTATAACTACTTCATGGCTGTTGTTTTCCCAGATAACCAGCTAAAGATCATTGACTATAACCGAGTTGTAAAAGACTTGAATGGTATGGAGCCAGAAGCGTTTTTCGCTAAGCTCAATGATAGCTTTACGGTGACTCCTGTTGATGGACAGTGCAAGCCAGATGAGTTGCATACTATTGGAATGTATATAGATGGTAAGTGGTATAAGCTCGAAGCAAAATCTCACGCTTACGATGATTCAGACCCTGTGGGAGTACTGGACGTGACAATCCTGTCAAAATCTGTGCTTGAGCCTATGTTCGATATAGTGGACCTTAGAAGAGATAAACGAATCGAGTTTGTGGGTGGTATCCGCGGTTTGGGAGAGCTGGAAAAACGCGTTGACTCTGGAGAAATGCGTGTAGCTTTCGCCATGTATCCTGTTTCTATGCAGCAGTTGATAGATATCAGCGATGCCGACTTGATCATGCCACCAAAGGTGACGTGGTTTGAGCCTAAGTTGAGAAGCGGGCTTTTTGTTCACGAATTAGAGTGCTAATCAAATCTCTGTTTTATTGGACTTTGCTTTGTTGCTCCAACCAATAACACTATTTTAGACAGAATGTCGGACGCGAAGAATGTTTTAGTGGTAGAAGATGAGAGTCTCATTGCAGAGATGATCAAGATGATGTTGGATGAAATGGGCTATTCGGTCAAGTGGGTAGTTCACAATCCGGCCGATGCTGAGGAGATTCTTTCTACTGAAAAGCCTGATTTTGCCATTTTCGATATCAACCTTAATGGCGATGCCGAGGGGATTGAGTTAGGGAAGAAGGCATCTATTCAGGGAGTTCCGTTCATGTACCTGACTTCTTACTCTGATCGGAAAACGTTTGCCAAAGCAAAGGAGACTTACCCAGGTGCTTTTGTCATCAAACCGTTTTCTGAGAAAGACCTGTTTACGGGCATCGAGATGAGTTTGCTGCATTCTGGTCAGCGCTCCAGCAAGAGCATCACAGTCAAGGATGGACATAAGAATATCATTCTCAAAGTAGATGAGGTTAAGTTCTTGAAGGCTGATAACATTTATGTGGAGGTGCACACCAACGACAAAAAGATACTCAGCAGACAATCGCTGTCTACGTTTCTTAAGTCACTTCCTTCAGATCAGTTTATTCGCATCCACAGGTCTTATGCGGTGAACAAGAATTTGCTCACTTCCGTTTCCAGAAGTTCGGTTCAAATCGGTGATGAAATATTTCCGATTTCTCGTTCATACAGAGATGAGGTGTTTCAGGCACTCAAAAATTAGTTCACATACAAAAAAGAGCGTTTCGCAACAATGAGATTCATCGAACGTCAGTTGCCTTAAACAGCTCCTTATATTCGTTCTATCGAAATGATAGCCGAAAGGCTTCTACATAAACCTCAATCCGTAGCATGGCGATTTAGATCGCTGACCGGCTCCTAGAGCCGGTTTTTTTTTGCCTATAAGTTTGAGATCAATCGTTCACTTCCAGCCTCCGAAAACCTACGATAGTCGTGGCGTGTAACCACATATGCGTTGGTCAGCGAATGGTGTTTCAGGTTTGACAAGTATCCCTTTGCTATGTAGTAGCTTTCTCCCTTTCTGGCGATTACCACATAATGACTTAGCGTAGAGAATCCGCCATCCATTCCAGCAAATTTGGCTGGTGATTGTTCTGAAAGCGACATTAGTACCTTGGAAGATGGGTCGTAGAGGTAAACTTTCTGCACTGTCATTCCCTCTGCGATCAAAACCGGGGTTTTTCTGGAAAGTATTCTTTGAAACAAGTTGCGATTTGGCAACACAGTTTCCCGAATGTTTCCCAATAGGTAGGTAGTACCAAGATTACCTTGAAAGGTAAAGAAGGCTTGGTTGCGAATCATGGTGGACTGGGCCGAGTCGCATACTTTCCATTTTCCGTTTTTACTAAGTGTAAAAAGCTTGGCGTGACGCTTGAGCCTCGATTTTGGAATAAAGAATTGTGCCCTCAGTTGCGTTTGGTTGGTAATGCTATCCGCATCTAACCGAACCAATCTCTCCATTTGAATGAGGTGACCCGTTTCCGAAACTGTCTCAACGTTTTGATCAATCATAGATCCAATTCCGTCATGGTCTGAAAATCGAATTCCGAGATTCTTGAACTCTTTATCATCAAGTTGGTTGCGCTTCAAAACGAAAATGGCGCCTTTGTCAGACTCATCGATCCACTCATCTCGCTTGCGCGCTGATTTGGATGGAGCTATCGGATTGTAGACAATGCGAATTTCTGCTTCAGACTCTGTGGTTTTCGTTTTGAGTGTTTCAGACCAGCTCACGATGGATGAGTCTATGCCCTCGGCTTGCATGAAGTCAACGATCATGTTGGCTCTCTTCACAGATAACCTTCTGTTTTGGGGGATGTTTTCAGCCGAGAAAACATTCACATGTATCAAGGCGCGCTGCCCGTAAACTGACTCCATCACGTCCTCCAACGTGGTAATGGTGTGGTGATTCAATGAAGAACTCCCAGGCTCAAACGTGAGCGCTTCTACCTGGAGTGTCTGGTTTTTTCCTGTGGTCGCCAGAACCATTATGAGCATGCAAGTGAGAAAATACTTCATAGTGCTGTTTCCTTTTAACAACCCATTTACTTGCTTTTTATTGCCATTGGGTTTGTCGGTAACCCAACGAAGAAAGGATGTGTTTGCATGTAAATAGCCGTCATATTTGCAGCATGAACGCGATTGAAAACTATCGAACCGTCAAAGAAAGCATCCCGGATGACGTGCAGTTGGTGGCCGTATCAAAAACCTATGCCGTAGAAGCCATTATGCCAGTCTACGAGTCTGGGCACAGACACTTTGGAGAGAATAAGGTTCAGGAACTGGTTTCAAAACACGAAGAGATGCCCAAGGACATTTGTTGGCATCTGATCGGTCATTTACAGACCAATAAGGTCAAGTATGTGGTTCCGTTTGTTCACTTAATCCACGGAATCGATAGCCTTAAACTACTTCGTGAGGTTAACAAGAGAGCGCGTTCAGTAAATAGAGTAGTGTCAGTACTACTTCAAGTTCGAATTGCTTCTGAAGAGACCAAATTTGGTTTGACAGTGACTCAATTGCTCGAGTTGTTGGAAAGTGAAGACGTACAAGGTTTTGACAATGTGTCCATTGAAGGTTTGATGGGTATGGCTTCAAACACTCCGGACAAAGCTCAAGTAGAAGCTGAATTTACTCGATTAAAATCTGTTTTCGATGAGTTGGGCCAACGATCAGATATGCCTCATTTTAAGGCGAAATACTTATCCATGGGTATGAGCAATGATTACCAACTCGCCATGAGCTGTGGTAGCAATATGGTCAGAATAGGTAGTTCGATTTTTGGAGCGAGAAACTACTCCTGAAGCTCTACCAAATCGGCAATTTTATCCAGTTTCGATTCCGAATATCGGCCTGTTTCAAGTAGCAGTATGTCACCCTTTTCGTCAAGTACCAACACATAGGCGTCATCCTTTTTCTTGAGACCTAGTGCTTTCATTTGCGATTTGAAATCGCCCTTGTGAAACAGCAGGTAGTCGTTCATTTCTTCATCTACGTTCTCCTTAATCTTTTCAATAATGTTGTCTGCAAGCTGCTCGCCAACACCTGTAAACATCATCACTAACTTCACATGACAGTCAAAGGCCATAGCGTTGAATCCACTTTGGTCAAGAAACATGGTGTAAACGGGTGCGTACCAGTTATCTAACATCATTTCGGCCTCTTTGGTAAAAGCCAGGAACACGATGCTTTTTTTACCATTGAGTGATTGCGGAAGTTCAATTTTTTCATCTGTCAGGGTTTGCGCGGTGAAAGGAGTGAGGCTTTGTGCATACGATGAGCTGGATAGAAGCACGAGCAAAATGATGATACTTTTGAATAAGCGCATATGAAGTTGTTTTTGTCAATGGTAACGATAATAGAAGTGTCTTTCGCATTTCTGTTGTGGATAGTTTTCTTCAATCTTCTGCCAGATTCCCTGTTGTGGTTAAGTGCGTTTGTTCCCCATATAGCATTGTGTATAGTGGTGCTGCATCTTGTTTCGCTTTCCAAGCGCAAGGTTAAGTTCATATGGTTTGCGTTGATTTATGGTCCTATTATATGGCTGTGGGTAGTTTCTGCTCCAAAGCCAATAACACAGTCATCCGAAAACACATTCACTGTGCTTTCGTTAAATGTGGCGCAGTTCGGAAACGACTCGGCTCGGGCAGAAACCGTTATACAGGAATTGAATCGGGCAAATGCAGATGTTATATGCCTGCAGGAATTTGGCCTGTATCACAAATGGCCAGACACGGAGAGCGTGGGAGCCTATTTTGCCAAGAAACTATCGCGACCTCACTATTACTTCGACCCTCATGTGGGAAACATTTTTGGTGTGGCCATATTTAGCAGGTTTCCCATTGTGCAGTCAGAGCTCTTGTTTGAAGAGTCTCCAGCTACCAATCAGGGTGTTGTTTTTTCTCTGTTGCGAGAGCAGGACACGATCAGAGTATCCAATGTGCAGCTGGCGAGTTTTGAGTTTACCAATGATGTGCATTTACTCGAGCATGCAGCCATCAAAGAAGACGAAAGAAGGTATCAGTTAAGTCAGCTGAAGGCTAAATCCATTGGACCCAGAAGTGTTATTGTTGGAGATTTCAATGCCTCGCCATTTCATCCCGAATTACTGAGTTTATGCGCGGATATGACCCGTGCAGGTTCCGTTTTGTCTCCCACTTTTCCCAAACTTGCCATTGTAATTGATCATCAATTCTACTCAGAAGATATTGGGTTGGAATCGGTAGAGTTGCTGCGCGACTTTCCAAGTGATCATCGTGCAGTATTGGGCCATTATTCGCTGCTTTGACGGTTGACAGTTCAATGTCGAAAACTCCTAATCCGGATATTCTTACTGAGGGCATGTACAAGTAGCTTTGATACAGTACCAAAAAAGCATTTTATGACTTGCCGTCTTTCCAATTCATTGCTCCGCAGATTGTTTACTGTAATGCTCGTGTCGCTGGCTGCCAGTAGTGGTTTTGCTCAGGCTCAGGCCGATAATTTCAATCAGGCCAAGTTGCATTTAGCAAACCATAAGCTTCAACAAGCCATTCCTATTTTGGAAAAACTGTGGGCCTCTGACCCTCAAAATGCCAATCTAAATTACCTGCTTGGGCTTTGCTATGTGAAAGAAGATAAGCAGCTAAAAAAGTCAGTAGAGCTGCTGGAAACAGCATCCTCTATTTATGCCAGTGATTATGAATCTGGATCGACCAAGGAAAGAAGAGCTCCAGAGTATGTTTATTACTACCTGACCATTGCCTACTCAAAGACCGGCCAATGTGAAGAGGCACTCAGAGCGTTGAACAAGTTCTATCAGGTCTACTCTTATCAGGATGAGTACTATTTGGTAGATGGGCAAAAATGGGTGAGAGAGTGTAACCTTGAAAAGACAGAGGAAGAGCCGATAGAAGAAGATCCAGAACTTGCTCAGCGAGTTGAAGAAGAACCAAAACCAGAGCCCGAAACACCTGCAAAAGAGCAAACCGAGCAGGAGATTAAAGAAGAGATCAAGCAGGAAATTGCACAAGAGAGAAAAGAACCTCAGATGAAGGAACGCTTGATTCCATTCAGCGATTGGGATAACCTTAGAACCAGAGAGGTCAATTTCACTACGTTGAATTCGCTTTACGGAATTCAGGTTGCTGCGCTTATCGATTTAAGACCAACCCGAGAGTTTGAGAACTTGAAGAACGTGGAAGTTTATGTCGATGAAAATGGAATTTTCCGATACGTAATAGGTAGGTTCCTTTATCGAAGACAGGCCGAAACGCTCTTGGCAGAGATCAGAGAGCGTGGCTATGCCGATGCGTTCATCGTGGATGTTAACCAGGCCGATTACGATGAAGAAGTTCTTGGATTAGGTGCTGAGAACATTGACTGGAATATTCAGGGTAAGGTTGATTACCGGGTACAGATCGGAGCTTTCAGAACCATTGTTACAAGTGCCGTAGCCGAAAAGTATCTCGAAATTGATGGTATCAAAGAAATCCAGCAGAATGATTTGACAATCATGACCGTTGGAGGCTTTACTACATACGCTGCAGCTGCAAATTATCGCGAAGAGCTTAAAGTAGTCGGAATCGAAGATGCCTTTGTCGTGGCGTTCAATCACGGAAACAAGATTCCACTGGCTGAGGCTAAGAAGTACACCGAACAAAAACCTGAAAATGAAGAGGATAGTTCTAAGTCAGGGAAGGAAAAAAGAAAGCCAGCAGATTTTTAGCACGATACTTGCCTTTTACTCGATCAAATCAACCGATTCCAAATCGATGTATACGTTCAAGCAGCTCATTTCGCATATTGTAAGTGCTTTCACCGAAAGGTTAAGTTTTATCGTAATTCTTCAAGAAAAAGCCCTTGTACAAAAGGGCTTTTTCCGTGTATTACCCTATGCTCATCCCAATCCTTTAATCTACTTTTGCCCGAATCAAATAGCCCTATTTGTGAGATCACTATTCTTTAGGTTAACCTTTATCTTCTTTTTATGCTCGGTGGGGGTGCATGGTCAGTACAGACCGGCAGACTTCTCTTCATTGCCTAATCAGGTGACTCAGTTCAACGATGGCTATCGAAACGTAAATGTGATGACAAGCCAGGACGGAAACCGATTTTGGTTGTCAAAAAGCGCGCATCCGTCCAATACCAACGGAATAAAAGACCTCGATATTTGGGAGAGTGAGTATGTGAATGGAGAATGGTCAGAGCTAACCAACGATGTTCGTGGTCTTAACTCGTCCAAGTACGATATCGTAGTAGGGAGCTCAGTTCAGGGGTTCCTTTATGTACTACGCTACAAACACGGAACAGAGAATAACCTGTCTAAGATTGGCGTATATCGAGCAACATCTGATGGCTATGTGCAGGACCATGTCATCGAATTGCCTGCAATGAATATCAAGGGACGCTTTTTTGCGTTTCATGTCAATGTTGATGAAACGGCCATTGTCATGTCCATGCAGGGCGAATACTCCTTTGGAAGTGAAGACTTATATGTAATTCTAAAGGGCAAAGATGGCAAGTGGCAGGCGCCACTTAATCTGGGAGCGCGAATCAACTCATCTGAGTTTGAAATGAGTCCTTTTATGTCGAAGGACAACCGCCATCTCTATTTCTCAAGTGAAGGGCATGGAGGAATGGGAAAGGCAGACGTATTTGTAAGCGTAAGACTGGACGACACCTGGAAAAATTGGTCTAAACCAATGAACCTTGGGCCGAATGTAAACTCCGATCAGTTCGAAGCCTATTTTGTCTTGAACGAACCCAGAGAAGAGGCATACTTCTATTCTGTAAGAGGAACCTCGCAAGGGCAGATATTCAGAACGGGGTACAATACATCTGGTAACCTCGATGTTACTCCACACAAAACGGCTAGTGGATTTGTGCGCTTTGAGAAGCTACCGGCCATCAATGTGAAACTTGATTTGGTAGACGAAAACGATCGGGTGGTGCAAACCGTAACTACGGATGAAAACGGTTACTTCAACCTTCAGGCGTTTGTGCCTAACAGAGATTATAAACTCGAAATAGAAGAGAAGGTTAGAGAAGACTTAATGGATGCCGAAATTTTTCTGACCAATGATCTCGGAGAACGTATGGTCTACATCAATGAAGATGAGCTTGGCATATTTGGGTTCAGCGTGTTGTCTGGTGAAAAAGTAGACGATATAGCCACGTTCGAGAATGCGGCTTCCTCAGGAAAGATTGTAGATAAACCGACACAGATTAAAGGTAAGATTGCGTCCTACGGCACTGTGAACGAGCGTGTTCGATTGAAAATTGTTGATGAAGACAATCAGGTAGTTGAAACCATTGAAACGGACGAAGAAGGGTATTTCGCCTTTAACACTCAGGCCCAGGAGAAAAGCTATTTTCTGAGCATAGATCAAAACCTGGAAGGCTTGGTAGACGTGTACGAGATATTTCTTACCAATGAAAATCCCGAGGAAGATATTGTCGTAACCAAGACAGATAAGCATCTGTTTGAGTTCAAAACGCTGAATACCAAAAAGCGAATGGGAATGGCTTTGTTGCTCGAGGAGGATTTTGGTATGCCCGAATACATCTTCGAGCGCTATGGAATGGTTCCGGCAAGTAAGGAAGAGCAGATTTCAGGTTTCCTGACATATGACAAACTCCCGCTTATCGATGCCGAGGTTGTGCTCATTGATGAAAACGATATGGTTCTGGCCAGTTCGATAACCGACAGCGAAGGAGGTTTTTACTTTGACAGTGAACTGTTGGCTGGTAACTATGAGTTGAAGCTTTCAGAAGGGCAGGAGCGAGAGTTGGCCCGAAGCGAAATATATCTTGCCAGAAATCCTTCAGATGTACTTGTCTATTTAAACGATGACCGTGCAGGTGTGTTCGCCTTTAAGAAGCTGGCGAGAAGTAAATCAATGACATTGTATTCACTGCGAAGCGAAACAGAAAAGGGCAACGTGGTTAACTCTACAGCTACTTCGTTAAAGGGTAAGTTTCATTATGCGCAACTACCTCAAGACGGAATAGCACTGCACCTGATGGACGACTCCGACAACATCGTGCAGGAAGTCCAGGTGGACGAAGACGGCAACTTCGAAATTCAGAACTACTCGGTCAATAAGAACTATTTCATCTCAGTTGAAACCGAAGGCCTGTCTGATATCTATGAGATTTACTTGTCTGGTACGCAGAAAAATGTACTGGTCAATCGAACCGATAAGTATGTGTTCTCATTCAAAGTGCTGGAGGACCAGGAGATCTTGCTCACAGAGTCTTTTGAGGTAGATCCAATGTTGTCTCCGGTTATTGACCCAAGCCGAGCTTCATCAACAGATAAACCTCTGAAGCGCGCCTATTTTGAGTACGATATAGATCGTATTAAAGCACAAGACTACACCGCTCTCAACAACGTGGTCACAAAGTCGAGCCTTGGTCATAGAGTTGTAGTAAGGCTCTATCGCGAGCAGGGAAGCGATGAAAGACGCGTGGAATTATCAACCATCACCATCGATGATGTAGAACCGGTAATCCAGAAACTGACATCTCAGGGAATCAGAAGAGATCGTATCATGGTCAGACCAAATGGCCGCGATCAAATGCTTCTTTTCATTTCAAACTAGCATTATAGACTTCGTGTCAAATTGGACGATTAGTCACATTTTACGTGCCTCGGGTATATTTAATTGCTTCATTTGATATATGCTGAAAAGGATGCCCATACCGTTTATCTACGTTCTCATTACCGGAATCGTCCTTGGTGTAGTCATCGGCTTCAAAACCTATATTCCATATCTGTACTGGAATGAAACCGAAGATTTCAAGGTGTGGAGATCGGCCGTGCCGCATGTCATCAACTACATTTTCTGGCCTTTTTTGGTGCCCTTCGTATACTGGACGTTTGAGAAGTATAAGATAACCGCCCATTCACTACGGCCTAAACTCTTTGCGGTTCTGTTTAGCCTGCTTATCCCATTTGTACACGAGGTTATTACCAACTTCATCTATTTCTGGATGATGCACGTGGTCGAAGTCTATGAGTTTAAGAGAGAAACATGGAAGTTACTAAAGGGCGCAGTGCCGAGTGTTTACATTGGGCGGATTGTTGAGTTCTGGATTATTTATGGTCTGTTCGCAGCCTTTGATTATTACAAAAAGTACAAGGACAAACAAGCCGAACTGGGCAAGATAGAAGCCCAGCTCAACCGTTCTAAACTAGCCGTCTTAAAAATGCAGCTTCAACCGCACTTTCTTTTTAATGCGTTGAATTCTATTTCAAGTCTAATGGAAGTAGACATTGAAAAAGCACAGACTGTAACAGCGCGGTTAGGTGATATGCTTAGAGGAATCTTAAATCAGGATCACCGGGTATTTATTACTGTGTCAGAAGAACTGGAGTATGTACACACCTATCTCGAAATAGAACGGATTCGATTTGAAGACAGATTAGAGACCAGTATTCATGTGGACGATGCTGTGAAGGAAGCGTTGATTCCCGTGCTGTTGATACAACCATTGGTTGAGAACGCCATTAAGCACGGTATTTCTAAGTCGAAAGACGGGGGCAAAATAACCGTAAGTGTGACCAAGGATGGTCAAAAACTGCTGATTAAGGTACACGATGATTCTTTGGTGGGTGAAGCTGTTGCTCCAGATCCTAACTCCGGAGGAATTGGTCTAAAGAATATCAAGGAACGCCTTAAAAATCATTACGGAAGAGAAGCCCGAATGACAGCTGGGTCAGCTACTCCGCATGGCTTCGAAGTAGTATTACATATCCCTATCAAAACAAAGACCTATGAGGTTAATTAAAGCAATAGTTGTGGATGATGAAGTGCTCGGAAGGGCACGCGTAAAGAAGCTTATTTCGGCTACTGAGCATGTTCAGCTTGTTGGAGAAGCGAGAAATGGCACAGAGGCCCGTGAAATGATTCTCAATTACCGACCCGACTTGGTCTTTATGGATATTGAAATGCCTGACAAAAGTGGAATGCAGGTGATTACATCTATTCCTGAAGAAGACAGACCATTCGTCATTTTCGTCACAGCACACCCCGATTTCGCCTTAAAGGCGTTTGATGTTCAGGCCGTTGATTACTTGCGTAAACCCTATGACAATGAGCGTTTTCACCAGGCCGTGCGCAATGCACAGGTCAGGGTAGAGGAAAAAGAGAAAAGCAAGCTCAACGACCAATTGATAGAGATGGTAGAAGCCTTTCGCTCCCAGTCGCAGTCTAATCCGTTTGTGCTTACCATCAAAGAGAAGGGGCGCGATAGGCAGGTCAACCTGTATGACGTGCACTACATTGAGTCGGATGGTAATTATCTGAAGCTTCAGCTCGAAAACGAGCGATTCCTGATAAGGGGCACCATGCAACAATTGCAGACCGAATTGGATGGGCAGGTGTTTTTAAGAATTCACCGATCGTTGATTCTAAATACCAATTATATAAAAGTGAAGACCTATCGAGGAAACAACGAATTCTGCTTTAAGATGCGCGATGGTATGGAGTTTACCTCGGGTAGAAGCTTTAAAGAAGAGATAGACAACTTTTTTAATTGACCCTTCTTTTAAACCGTTTGGCTTCGCAAACGCCATTTATCACAAAAGCAACTTAGTGGCTTATAGTCTACCGTATTTTCGAATAGAAAACCGAGCGTTTTCGCTGTTTAGTTAAGGTGGATTAGGCCCCATTCCCAATGGGGCCTTTCCCTTAGTCCTTATACCTCCACGAAATTTCAAACTGATACCGACCATTGTCCATTACAATGGGGTTGTCCTTGTGCGTTTCAAAATTGTACGACTGGAGAATCAGTTGGTCCTGAGTTTCATCTGCTTTGGTGCCATACACCGAAATAGGTTCGATACTTGGCTCAATAACAACTTCCTGATCAGGGTATACATACGAAATGTAAGGAGCTTCTTCGGTGAAGCTTCCCTGAGTTCCTACCAGTTCTATTTTGTCAAAGCAGTCCATAGTAAGCGAGGTGTATGATGTGTAACCAATAAACTTGATTTCCGATACATAACGTTTCTTGGATTCAATGATACCCACAGCCTCACTTGATCTGTAACCTCCTTTGGCATATGCAGTTACTGTCACCTGATAGTCCTTTTCCTCTGAGAAAAGGCGCTGAACACGATCTTCCGTGCTCTTGACGTTGTCGCTAAACTCCCAGGTCAGAAACTCGGCATCCTCTGAGCATGAAGTAAGAATGGTAAGCTGATTTGTTTCAACAATCTGCGAATCCTCAATGCAGGCTTTAGGCTTACGGGCGCAACTTGCTAAGAGTGCTATAACAAGAAAAAAATAGACTTTATTCATGGTGTTAAAATGAAAGGGACATACCAACTTGAGGAGCGTTGATATGCCTGTTATAACCTAATTCAAATGTTTCGAGTGTAAAAGGGTTTTCCTGTTTGTATTTGGGCTTTTCCAGGTCCTTCATTCGGTCTCGCATGAGAAAAAATATGGTTGTACCTGCCGCACCCAAAGCTGCTGACGTAACAAAGCCAGCAGTTGCCATTCGGTGTCGGTTTGTGATGGCTTCCCGGTCGATAGATTCTAGGAAGTCTGCCTTTATCTTGTCTTCGTGTGTCGACCTCATATTCACCCAAAAGAGCGGAGCAGCTACAATACCAGCGAGCCCCACCACAGTCGGAATCGTTTGCTTGACAATAAGTTGTTTTCGGTATTTATCCTTTTCTGCCACATAACTAATGTAGCCCGGGTCATAAGTTAATTCCTTCACAACCGACAAGGTGTCTCGTGTAGATTTTACCTCTATTTTATCGTATAGCGGCTTAAACTTCGGTGACCAAATCCCAATGTCGTTGGTGCCTACCGGTAGTTTCTGAAAGTTAGAGTGGGGGAGGCTTTTGCCATTACACTGCATATAGAAGTCACCGCTGCCCTTTACATAGAATCGGACAACCGATGAATCCTGAGCCATCGCATAAATGCTCAAGAGCATAAAACCGAGCAGAAATATCTTTTTCACAACACAAGTATAAGTGTAACCCGCTTAGAGCTATGAAACAAATTAGAATATGTCATATCAACACATACTTTCCTTTGGAGAAAAGTTCAGCAAATTCTGGTGGGCCCATAAAATGTCGTTCGATAAACCCATCCATTTCGTCACGCGATTTGGCCGAAAGAAGCTCGGCAATTTCTTCGAGCTGAGCATGGTCAATGGCATAGGGATACACAGAGTGCACAAGTTGATCTCCCTTGCAATGAGCATGCACAACGTATTCGCTTACCTGGTCAATGTCATTACCAGACAGAAAGCAGGTCTTCAATTGGTCATCTATCAAGTCATGAACCTGCGGCCGTGCTCTATTCATAATATGCTGGTCAATACGCTCTCTGGACTCCGTTGACATCTTTTCGCGTATGTGCTGAGCGCAGCCCATACAGATAGCGTATTCAAAAAGCACCTCGACAGCATCCGTTCCCATTAGCCGCCTCACAGATTTTTCTACCAGATACTCGCTTTGTGTTTCTATCAAATCAATGTCACACTCAATGCAGTTTTCAAAGGGTGCGTGCGTGTCAGAGTTGAAAAAATCCGTTGGTATCGGCTGAAATTTGAATTCCATACCTCGAAAATCGTGCTTTTTAAACACTTTGTCCCTAAAATACTTCTTGTGCACAGGTCAAATTCTATTTTCGTTTGAAACTTAAAGACTTATGAAAAACAAACTCATCATCTTGGCTGCTGCTCTAGCTTCGTGTTCTGCACCCTCAGAGGATGATCAAACAGAATCAGCAATGACATACCCCGATTCGAGAAGAGATACTTCCATGGTGGAGGACTATTTTGGTACACAGGTAGCAGATCCGTATCGATGGTTAGAAGACGACATGTCTGATGAGACAGCCGCTTGGGTAAAGGCACAGAATGCTGTAACATTCGATTACTTAGGTCAGATTCCATATAGAGAGGCTATCAAGAATAGGCTGACGGAACTATGGAATTATGAGAAGTTCTCGGCTCCCTACAAGCGTGGAGACTATACGTACTATTACAAGAATGATGGATTGCAAAATCAGTATGTCATGTATAGACAGGCTGACGGTGGAGAAGATGAGGTGTTTTTAAACCCGAATGAGTTTTCGGCTGACGGTACCACTTCGCTGGCAGGCATTAGTTTTTCGAAGGACGGGTCTTTGTTGGCCTACCAGATTTCAGAAGGTGGTTCAGATTGGCGCAAGGTCATCATCATGAATGCAGTAACCAAAGAGATTTTAGAAGATACGCTGCTGGATGTGAAGTTTTCCGGACTCTCCTGGAGAGGAAACGATGGCTTTTACTACAGCAGTTATGATAAGCCAGAAGAAGGCAGTGAGTTGTCTGGACTTACTCAGCATCATAAGCTGTTTTATCACAAGCTCGGTACAAGCCAGTCAGAAGATGCTCTGATCTTCGGTGGAGAGGAAACGCCCAGAAGATATATTGGAGGCAGCGTAACCGAAGATGAGTCGTTTTTGGTCATTTCAGCTGCTACATCCACAACTGGGAACGAGCTGTATATCAAAGACCTGAGAGATGAGAACTCAGAGATTATGCAGGTTGTCGACAATTTCGATAACAACCACCACGTCATTCATTCGGTGGATAATGAGATTTATATCAAAACCAATCTTAACGCTCCAAACGGAAAAGTGGTAAAAACTACGCTGGATGCGCTGACACAAGATAACTGGACCGATTTTATAGCCGAAACCGACAACGTGTTGAGAATAGGTACAGCTGGTGGAAAGTTCTTTGCCAATTACTTAAAGGATGCTACTTCCATGGTTATTCAGTATGATGCTGAAGGAAACCAGGAGCGTGAAATCAGTTTGCCGGGAGTTGGATCGGCAAGTGGTTTTGGTGGAAGAACAGAAGATACAGAGTTGTACTACTCATATACTTCTTATATATACCCTCCAACAATCATGAAGTACGATATCGAGAGTGGTGCTTCAGAAACGTATAAGCAGAGTGGTGTCAAGTTTGATCCTTCTGAGTTTGAGTCAAAGCAGGTTTTCTACGCTTCAAAAGATGGCACCAAAGTGCCGTTGATCTTGACATACAAAAAAGGCATCGAGCTAGATGGAACCAACCCTACGCTACTTTATGGATACGGTGGGTTCAACGTAAGCCTCACACCATACTTCAGTACTTCGAATATTGTATTGCTTGAAAACGGGGGGATTTTTGCCGTGGCTAACCTTCGTGGTGGAGGAGAGTATGGTGAAGAGTGGCACAGCGCAGGCACAAAGCTGAACAAGCAGAATGTGTTTGACGACTTTATTGCCGCAGCCGAGTATCTTATTGAGAAAGGGTATACGAGTTCAGACAAGCTCGGAATCAATGGTGGATCTAACGGTGGTTTATTGGTAGGTGCTACCATGTGTCAGCGACCAGACCTAATGAAAGTTGCCATGCCAGCTGTTGGTGTAATGGATATGCTCCGATATCATAAGTTCACGGCCGGAGCCGGATGGGCTTATGACTACGGTACTTCTGAAGACAATGAAGAAATGTTTAAGTACCTGCTTAACTACTCACCTGTGCATAGCTTAAAGGATGGAACTTCGTATCCTGCGACCATGGTGACAACAGCTGATCACGATGACAGGGTTGTACCAGCCCATTCCTTCAAATTTGCTGCGCAGCTTCAGGCAAGTCATGCCGGAAGCAATCCTGTGCTTATTAGAATTGAGGAAAAAGCCGGGCACGGTGCCGGAAAACCAACTTCGAAGATTATTGAAGAACAAGCCGATAAATGGTCCTTCTTCTTCTGGAACACAGGAGAGACAGATATTTATCCCGCTACTCCTTAATCAGGAGTACAGACCAAAAAAGAAAACCCCGGCTAATTAGCCGGGGTTTTTTCTTTTCACCAATTAAATAATCAACCTAAAACCACATGAATGATACTGGGGAGGTGAGAAACCTCAGCACATTAAAAAAGCCCCTAACAGGGGCTTAGACCTTTTATATGTCCTATGGGACTTATTTTCTGTTGTAACGCTCCTTGATTCGAGCAGCTTTACCTTTTCTATCTCTTAGGTAGAAGATTCTTGATCTTCTTACTTTTCCTCTTCTGTTAACCTCTAACTTCTCAATGAAAGGGCTGTTTACTGGGAAAATTCTCTCTACACCAACTCCGTTAGACATTTTGCGAACAGTGAATGTAGCTGTTGATCCTGTACCTTTTCTTTGGATAACAACACCCTGAAAGACCTGAGTTCTTTCCTTGTTACCTTCCTTAATCTTATAGTGAACAGAAACGTTATCACCCGCTTCAAACTTTGGTAAGTCAGCCTTTGGGTTGATTTCGTTGATGATATCTTGCATTACTACTGTTGCCATGCCGTACAAAATTTGGGGTGCAAAGATAGAGTTAAAAATCGATTTTCAATCGCTTTTATTCTTTTTATTCCAAATATCAGGTCGCCTCTCTTTTGTCCGTTTCTCAGCCTCGTTTTGTTTCCACTCATCAATGGCCTTGAAATTACCACTCAACAAGATATCAGGCACCTTCATTCCCTTATAATCAGCCGGTCTTGTGTATACCGGAGGCGATAGTAAATCGTCTTGAAAAGAGTCTGAAAGGGCAGAGGTTTCATTGTTCAACACACCGGGAATTAATCGGATAATGGCATCGCTGACAACTGCAGCAGCCAATTCACCACCTGAAAGCACAAAATCACCAATCGAAATTTCTTTCGTGATAAGCTTTTCACGTACGCGTTCATCCACTCCCTTGTAGTGACCACACAGAATAATGAGGTTTTCTTGCAGAGAAAGTGCGTTGGCCATTCCCTGATTAAAAACGGCTCCATCGGGAGTCATGTATATCACCTCATCGTAATCGCGTTCTGCTTTCAAAGAATCGATCAATTGTTCGATGGGCTCAATCATCATAACCATTCCCGCATCACCACCATACTGGTAGTCGTCTACCTGACGGTGTTTTCCAAAGCCAAATTCGCGTAGGTCGTGAACGTGTACTTCGGCCAGGCCTTTATCTCCGGCTCGTTTAAGAATCGAGTGCGAAAACGGCCCCTCGAGCAAGGCAGGAATTACCGTGATGATGTCAATCCTCATGACTTACTCTTGTTAGTCTTGCTCTTCTGGAGCCAGGGCGTAGATTTTCTTGTACTGAGCTTTTAGATTGGGATCACTAGGTATGAGCTTTCTGCTAAGAGTCAGCAACTCCAGAGCTTCTTCCAGCTTACCGTTATCTTTTAGGTAATTGGAATACGTGATAAATCCTTTTACCAATACATCCTGAGTTACGGGATCCTCCACAAACCTGTTTTCTGCCTCGTGCAGGTTAAGCGTATCCAGCGCCTGATTGATGAATTTTTCTCCCTGAGTCACGTTTCTTGAAAGCACCTGGGCCACACCGGTCATGAATACAATGTTGACATCATCTGGCATAACCTTCAAAATGCGCCCAAACTCAGAAGCTGCTTTGTAATAATCCTCATCGTTGAAATAGAACTTGGCTCTATCCAACGCCTGTTCTCTAATCAGATCAATTTGTCTTTTGTTCTGAGCATACAGTGTGCCTTCCTTGTCCTTTTTCCTGAATTTATAGGCGTATTTAAGCGCATCCTTAATAGGGTCTTTATACTCCTCTTCGAAATTATCGGGATTGATATGGGCCTGATACATGCACAAAGCCATATACATATAAGGCTCTGGCGATCTGCGATACTTGTCCTTGCGCGTATATGTTTCTGCTTTCCAGGCGCAACGCTCATAGTCCTCCATCGCATATAAGTCAAAAAGCTTTTGAAACTCTTTGCTTTTTACCTGGCCTTGTACCGGAATCAGAAAACTAACAAACAGGGTTAAGGCTATTAATTGTTTCATATGCTCAGCTCGCTTTAAAATTTGAACGTTGGATTCAAATTCATTGTTGACCTTTGAACGTTAATTAAGTTTACTATGATCAAATCTGCGGCCAAAGTTAAGATGGAACAACTAGAAGATGGCATGCTCATTCATATTATTCCTCAATTTCAGACATGGCAGCGTGTGAGTCTTGGTGTTTGGATCGTTGTTTGGGTACTGTGTGGGCTTTTTGCCATGCTGGGTGTGCTAAAGGGAATGTCTTCCGAAGAACAGACATTCGTCTTTGTATTTGCCGCTTTCTGGGCCTACTTCCTGTTCTACGCTGCTAGGTTGTTAATCTGGAGCCAGACGGGTGAGGAACTTATACAACTTGGTACCTCGCAGCTTAGCTATAAGAAAAGCTGGAATGGGATTGGCAAAATCAAGCAGTATGATTGGGTCAATATCAAGAACATAGGATTGGTTAACTACGATGGAAAAACGTTTGCCAAATCGTATTCTGATGCGTTTTGGACAATGGGTGGAGAGATGATTGGCTTTGAGTCTTTTGGTCGGAAAGAAGCAATCGGTCTGAAGCTCGATGAGCGTCAGGCGAAAGACCTGGTCAAAACCCTAACAAAGGCGCAACGAGAAGCTAAGAAGAACTCAGAATAGACATCACTTCTTTCTGAACGGCTTCTGACATCGTAAGTGTCATCATATGTGACCCATTTTTTACAATGGTATCGGCTGCAATATTTTTGATGGGCAGCGTGTGATCTATGTCTCCGTGAATATGGCGAACCTTGCTTGTTGAAGCGTCTCTGTCCCAGGTGACGATCATATGAATATGGCGCTTCATCTGGCGGGCAGGCTTGGCAGCCAGCATAGCCTTGAAGGTGTCTTTGTGCAGTTTTCTATCTGGTTCCCATATGGGCTGAACAATGAAAGAACCCGCCTTGACCATAAAAGCGGGAACCAGGCGATGAATAGGAAGCCACTTTTGAAATCGGTACCCAATCGGGAGTTCTTCTCTTCCCTTGGCGCTGGAGAGAATAATGGCGTGAGTGGGCTCGATGAACGAAGTCATTTCGCAAATAAGCATTCCGCCCAATGATACACCTACGAGGGAAAAAGGGCTGTTTGTATCAATTTGCTCTGCCATTCTCACCGCATAGGCATTCATTTTTTCGGATCGTTTGGGAGGTAGATACGGAATATGAATGACCTCGTATGCAGAACTGTCCCAATCAAATTCCTGAAATATGCGCTCGTCCGAGCCCTGTCCTGGAATCAGATATACCTTGTGCTTTTCCTGTGCCATTATAAGCGTTGGTAGTGTTGCAAACAGGCAATAAAGAAGTGCTTTGAGCAGCCTAGTAGAACAGAGATAAGTCATGCGAACAACTCGATTTACCTACATCCTTGTTGCAGTCCATATGAAAGCTAAACGTTTCATTCACGTAACTTCCGCTGCCCTCACAGTCGTTAACTATGATGCTTCCATCAATGTCTTGCTCACGGATAACAAAGTCTGTTTCAGTTATGAATGTGATTTCGATTTCTCCAAAAGCAAAGTCGTCAATTTCATATACCAGCGGATCTGACGTGCCTCTAACTTCAGCAAGCATGTAGGTGTTGTCAAAGTAATCCTCACAATCACTATCACCGTGATATGTACCCGTTGTAACGTTTGGTAGGGCAAACTGACAGGCCAGACCAAAAAGTGTATCAGGACATTGGCACACTCCATACTTACACTCGATGCCATCAGGGCATGCATCAGTCAGAATGCAGGTATCGACTTCGCAAATCGGTCTGGAAAAGCCGTCTTCACAAATGCATTGTCCCTGAATACAGGTGCCGCCATTCATGCATTCGGTTCGATAACAAGAATTGCAGGCTGTGAAGAAGAGCAGGCAGAGAAAGAGAACGTAAGGGTATTGATTCATGCACCTAAAGTAACAAAACGAAAAAGCCCGATGTTTTTAAAAAGACACCGGGCTTCTACTAAGTGTATTGTTTTACCACACAACAATGGCCGTTAGTTCAGCCGTTGTGACATTACCCATGTTGTCGGTAATGGTGTATTGAACCTTTACATCACCTGGCTCATAGAAGTATAAATACTGATTCCATGGCACTTCTATCAAAAAGTCATCGTACTCGTATGTTTGCGTATTCCACTCGTTGAATGTGCTGTTCCAAGACTCTTTGTATAGTATGGTTACAGTGAACTCAGCAATACCACCTCGATCATAGGCTTTCATCGAGAAGTACTCTGATTCAAACGCTTTGATTTGGTCTGGCATTTCCACATCCACGGCAGACGGAGATGTGTTATCTGAAAAGGCAATCTCCATTTCATCAAATTCAGCGCCTCCATCGTTGTCATAACATCCGACTGTAAGTATTGTGCTGCTTCCGAGAAGATCAATTTCTGGCAAGCTTATATCTGTAGCAAATTCAGAAGCGTCCTCTTCAACACTACGTTTGGTCGTGTAATAGGTGCCGTATTCATCGTTGCTCAATGTAATTTCTACAGCGGCAGGAGCCTCATCGTCTGTCAACGAAACTTCAACCGGAAAAAGATCAGATAATTCCAACGTGTTTGACGATGGAACCACAAACTCAATGGTAGGCGATTCGTTTGGATAGATGCAGTAGTTGTTGTCAACATCTGCTTTAGGCTCATAGTTTAGTGCCGCAGGGTCTTTACAGCCCTCTATTTCCTTACAGGAAGAAGAAGCAATCAAGAAAGCTCCAATGGCTAACAGATTAAAAATGCGATAGTGGTTCATGGTTATGTGTTTATAGGATTATTGGCTTAAAGACGCGTTCCCGAATAAATCGTTGGGGTCTTTGGCAATTCTTAAATGGTGAATTGGTAGCTGGCGAGCTTGCCCTTCGTTTTGCTTTCAAACTCAACAGTGTATTCGTCCTTTGGCCATGAGTCGGTTACCACCCTCATTGGAAAGTCGTAGGTCCCCGGTCCGTATATCGATTCATCGAGCAGTATTTTTATGAGTCTTCCAGAACTGTTCACGATGGTCACAGTAACCATGTCGTAGTCGTCTACCAAAAACTGCATGGTGCCTGTTACGCTCTCCACTTCAGGGTGAAACATCTGCAGTGCACTTGATCGGTGATGGGTCGAATACCATGGTTTGGGTAGGTTGAGAACCTGAGAAACGAAAGAAGAGAGCTCGGCAGTTGATTCGTTTGATTGGTCAATAGAGCTTAATGGGTGGCAGTCAGATAACACCCAAATGGCGTGTTGTTGTTCGCTCAAAGGCAAATCGCGATGTGCGTTTAGGAATTGCGCTGTTTGTTGTAGCTCTCCTGTTGCGCTGGGGCCAAATGTGAATGCTGCATGCGGGCTGGGAGCGGAGTTTTGGCTCTGGCAGCAAAAGCCCACCAGCGGAAAATCGCCTGATTGGTTGGCCGCCAGTCTCAACTCTGTGTCTTGTGTAATAATGATGTCTTGCTGAGCCGAGTCAACCGATAAGAAGATAGAACCCGCTAATACGATCATGTCAATCGATGAATCAGTCTGGTTCCTGGCCTTCACAATCAAGCATTCGCCTTCATGATCGCCAGTGCTTATAATCTGAGCCGAAACGATACCCGATTCAACAAAAGACTGAAGGGTTTTTTGCGCAGCGTTGGTTATAGATACAGTTAGAATGAAGAAGGTGCAAGCTAAGGTGGACGGATAATTCATAGAGACATCTTTCTAAGTTCAACCTCAGAAAGAATCTACTTATTACCTGAATCCCAAAGTTTTAGATAAAACGACCCGAATAAAAGACGAATTGGATGCGTTTATTTGGAAATGACGGCCATAATGCGTCTTTGTGCCTTATCGTCTGGTTCCAAATCTTTCAGGAGTTCTGTATCTCCCATACCCTTCGAAGAAAGTTGCTCCTTGGGAACATCTCTTAATTTAAGCTTAGTAGAAACCCATAATGCCCGAGCTTTTGATGCGGCCATTTTTGTCTTTTTACCCAATTCGTTTTTAGCAGCAGTTGTGTGTGCCTGGACTTCGATCTTGAGAAAAGGGAAGTTGCTGTGTATTTCCGCCAGATTATCGAGTTGGATAACAGCTTCGGCTGGCAATTCCTCGCCATCAAAAGGTACCTGATCGAGTTCAAACACCTTCATCATGTCTTCAGACTCAATAAACTCAATCAACTCCCACTCCCAACTGCCGGCAGTAAACTGAGTTTTTAGTGCTGCTGTGGCTGATTGTTTACTTGGCTCATCAGATTGACTTGCTTCATCTACATGATCTTCTTCATTCAGCTCGGCTTGTGCTTCGGTGACTTCAATATCTACCTCTTGTTTTTCTTCAGTGGGAGCAGAGGAGTTGGAACAACTGATAATAAGCGTGGCTATGAGCGCTGCGCTAATCGGATAGAGTAGGTTCTTTTTCATGGGGTTAATTTAAGGAAAAAACTATGTACGCATAATAATGAAAAGGGTTGCATGAATTTCCAATAAAAAAGATGCCCTGAAAACACATCATGTGTGAAGCTGTATTACATTTGCGCCCGCTTCAAAAGAAGCTAAGCCCGGGTGGTGAAATTGGTAGACACGCACGCTTGAGGGGCGTGTGTCGCAAGACATGCTGGTTCGAGTCCAGTCCCGGGCACTTGGTGATGAAAGCCTTATCGCAGAGCGGTAAGGCTTTTTTCGTTTTGCGAGCGCAGCTTGCTGCGGCAGAGCAAACAAGAAAAAAGCCGGGTATGCATAGCGAATCAGGCTTGATCCAATTTAAGGTGAATCTGAGTCCAAAAACCAACTCATAGAGATGCATGGGCAAAGGGCAGATTTGTGCTAGTTTTAGCCGTTGATCAAAAGATCGTGAATCCTCAAATCGATACATACCTGGCAGAAGGGTGCGGGCGATGCACCTATCACGCAACTCCGATGTGTAAAGTGCATTTATGGCCACAGGAGTTGGTTGAATTGAGAAGGATTGTATTGGACTGTGGCCTACAGGAGGAGTTTAAGTGGTCTCAACCGTGCTATACCTTTCAAAACAAGAATGTACTTATCGTAACAGCGTTTAAAGGGTATGCTGCTGTGGCTTTTTTTAAGGGGAGCTTGCTAAAAGATACGGATGGGATATTGATCACGCCAGGTGCGAGTAGCCAGGCCGGAAGACAATTGAGGTTTACCGATGTGGGCAAAATCCGTGACATGGAATCCGTGATTAAAGCATACATCTTCGAGGCCATTGAGGTAGAGAAGGCAGGCTTGCAAGTAAAGTTTAAGAAAAACCCAGAGCCAATTCCACCAGAGCTTCAGGAAAAACTCGACACAGATTACAGCTTTAAGATGGCCTTTGAGGCACTTACCCCAGGCAGGCAGAGGGGATACATCTTACATTTTTCTCAACCCAAACAGTCCAAGACCAGGTTAAGCAGGATAGATAAGTGTGTAGATAAAATACTGAAAGGTGAGGGGTTAAACGATCGATACAAGGCTGGCAACAAGTAGTGGGCTCAAGCCACAAATTTGATCGACATGCGTTCGCTTCTCATCGCATCAGATTCAATCAGCTTTTTCCACAACCATTTCCTGATACACGCTGAAGTAGGCTTTTTCCAGGGCGTCAGATAGAAGCGCTTAAAGATCAACGGCTCAGGAAGCATTTCGAATTGTACGGTGATGTGCATCATGGCATACGATAGTTTAGTCGAACAGGTGATTTGCCTAATAGCAGAAATGAGATGAAGGGTATCATAAGCCCGTCTATCAAGCCGAATGACATTGGGAAGTGCCTGGGGCAAGTCTTTGTATAACTGATAAGCGATCTGACGTGATTTTAGCAGATGAATCACTTCAAGCGAATATGGGCAGTAGCCATCCTGTCCGATTAATTCAAGATGAAACGCGAACTGAGTTGACGTTACCTTATTGGTGTATTTCGTTCGAGCACATATTTCGAGCAGTGCTATGGCTGGGGCTCTGATGACCATGTAATAGATGTATTAAATTCTTTGTTCGTGAAGCCTCTCAACCCTACAAGGTCAATAGAGGTAAGTGAGTTGGAGAAAAACATGTCGCCATAGCAGCGCTGGTTGAGTATGGTTGATCTATACAGGCGGTTGATGAGCTCCGGTTCTAAGTCCACCTTTGTTTCTGAGTTATGCAAGCTGGGCTGTTGTGTTTGACTATTCATGAAGGCGCGAATCGTGTTTCTGGGTAGGTCAAACTCGCGCATGTTCACAATAATCAGATAGAATGAATCATAACCCGGCACAAGTTTGTCGAACACAACGGTATCCATATAGTTGCTCGACATGCCGCCTTGCAGACCAGATTTGGCGGACTTGGTGAGGTAGTTGTTTCCATAGACAGAGGTAAAGCGAGAGGACTTAAAAGAAGTATTGTAAAAGTTTACCCAGTGCACGCTGGCATTGCCATGCTCAGAGTCGTTGCTAATAGATAATAAGTAGGCTGTGGTAGTTTCGGAAGTTGCTCGCTGAGTAAAGTAGGGTAGGTTGTTTTCACCTCCACTGGCATGAAAAGCGAGCTGATTGGGTGCTCTTGACTCAATGGCGTGGTTATCGTTTCCGCTTTGGTCGTATATGGTAACCAGAAACGCATTTGACCCGGATAACCAGTGGACGATAGCTACCGTGTCGAGCACAGCCCCATTAAAACCGAAATCACGTTCCAGACCATCTGAATCTCTGCGCAGGCGTACACATCGCTCTACTTTCGATGAGAGTTTAAAAATGCTCCAGGCAAATTCGGGAATGCAGCTCATATTATCGAGAAGAAACCCGCTCCTGAAGCCTGAAGCATTGAGGTTGTTCCATCGATTGATTCTCTGGATACATGTTTTTTTCATGAACTCACATCATTTTACCTGTTGATTTCAAGTAGTTTATGTTGTTCGGATGTCCTTACGGACACCGTATGACTCATAAGTTTTTCATTCGAACTTTAACCTTCATCGATAAGTGTGTTTTTTCGATGTGTATTAAAATTGAAGCGATGCCACTAAAAACCCCATCACATGGCACAATCCTCAGATTTTTCTCCGTGTTATTTATCGTGACTGTGATGGTTGTGCGTGACCCGTTACAAATATATACTCAAAAAAGGGATAAATAAAAAGTTCAAAGTATCATTTATAGCAATTCAATTCGAATAAAAGATACAACGAAAACTTGAAATGCGGTCAAATTTGAATTAATGAAAGACGTAGTCGAAAAAATTAGACTTAAAAGGATTGAGAAGGGTTTTTCGCAAGAATACGTTGCAGGTAAGCTGGATCTGGCTAAAAGTGCTTACAGTAGGTTTGAGCAGGGCAGTACCAAGAAGATTGATCTGATCTTGGTTGAACAAATAGCCAAGATTCTGGATACCACGGTAAGTGATCTCATCAGTACCGAAGGAGATTTTCTCACCGTCAACGAACAGCGAGCTAAGTATTTGACTGTAACGCAACAAGTTGAACAACAAAAGGAGCGCATTGAAATACTGGAACGTGAGATAAAGCTTCAGAGTAAGCTCATTGAAATGCTCGAGTCAAAAGTGGCCGAGTACGAGTCCAAGAAATCGTAACCCTGAACAAGAATCTGTTCTTGTTTCCTATTCTTCCTTTAGATGCCTTAATAATGCTTCGCCCCGGCTGGCGTTAAACACAGCCCGATCCTGTTGCAGGTAAGCACTAAGCAGGGCAATAGCCTCTTCAGTGTGATGGCATTTATATAGTGAAAGTACCGTATACCACGTAGCTGCCTCAGACAGCGAGGAGCCACGTTCGGTTATTGGACCGAGCATTTCTGCCGACCTTTCGCACGAGTCTATAGCCAGATAGGAGACAGCTGTGTAAAGGCTTATTAATCCCAAGCTATCTTCTGAAGCGTCAATTTGCTCGAATGCCGCAATTGCTTCTGCATGTTGGCCAGCGTTGTAGAGGGCCATGGCTTGGTCTATATCCATATCGTGCTCGCCAAGCACTGAAATTCGGTCTGGGTAGGGATCGAAGTACATGTCAAACTCGTCTGAAGTATTACCCATCTGAAATGCCCACCAACCAGCCAGTGCAAGGCCAATGATTAGAGAAGCCGCCATGGTGAGTTGTTTAAACCCAACGTTGCTCGGTGAGCTGTCGAGTTTTCTAATGCGCTCCTTTTGCTGGATGTAACCCGCTACATCCAACAGTGTTTTGGCATCTACATACAGATCGTATTCGCGTTTGAGGCTTTCGTCTGATTCGAGTCTTTCCTCAAATAGTTTACGGTCAGCATGTGACATTTTATGTTCTAAGTATCGTTCTATGTCTTCTTGCCAACTCATGAAAATCTTAATTCGCCCAATGTCTTTCTTAGCACCGGTTCATGTTCCAGCAGTGTTTGAAGTTGTTTAAAGCACTTACTTTTTTTATTCATGGCAATTTGAGCATTCTTATACCCAAGTTGGGCCGCAATTTCCTGCATCGAAAAATGCTGAGCCCACATAAGCAGTACTTCCTTGCATTTATCGTGCAACCGGTCCAATACACGCGTTACATATTCTCTCGTGCTTTTTTCCAGCAAATGCATGCTCTCAAAACCGATCGTCTCATCTTGCCACTCTCTGTATTGTTCCAGATGGTGTTTTTTGTTCAGCTTTTTGTCAAAAGCCTTGTACCAAACGTTCTTGGCAATGGCATATAAATACGTGGTTAAACTGCTTTCTTCCTTGAATTTACCGGAGCGCACGTTGAATACAAAAGCGGTTAGTGCTTCATACAGTGTTTCCTCTGCATCTTCCACATTGCCCCCGTTGTTCAGCACAAATTGTTTTATTTTTTCTCCCTGTGTTTTCAAAAGATATTTTATTGCACGATCTTCTTTTGATCCACCCTTTTTTATGAGGTCAACAATTTCAGAATCGTCAAGCTTTATACTCAATATCATTAGTTCGACTTGGAAGTAAAAACCTAACTGGTTAGGTTTTCGCAATTCAACTGTACAAAGGAAGAAATCTTAACTACACTTAAACTAATCATAAGCCATGAAACATTCTTTTTGTTTTTTAATTCTCTTTTCAATTGGTGTTATGAATGCAACAGCACAACCAGGAGCTGGCATTCGCACCCATGTAAATACACAGACCGGATATGTCGAACACACGGTTGACAATCTGGCCGATCCCACGCCAAGCCCACCAGGCTTCTACACGCAATTTTGGTGGTTTGGCGATAACTACTTCTGTTTTAACCCAGAACCGAAACATATTTATGCCAGCGGGTTTGGCGGAAACGATGTATGTGCCATTCACACGCCCACATACAGTACTGGTGGGCCACCACCGCTAGCAGCACCTGCACCTGGTGGTCAGGGTGGAACTACTACTAACCCTCAGCCCATCTTAGCACCATCTGAAAGTCTGAGAATTCAAGGGTACCGCAATGCTGTCCCGGATGACACGCTATATCTGATCATTACATATGCGGCACCACAAATTGGAACCAACACGGTTGGATTTGTCGATGTAGAAATTGCTGCACCATTCGATCAGCATTTGTCCTATGATCCGGCCATATCCAATGCTTCTTTTACGCCTAACCAAGAGGTGAAATCACCTTATGAGCTTAAGTGGAATATGCACCACAGCAGCAATGGGAACGATCGCAGTTTCGTGATTCCGTTAAAGGTGAATCAATCGATTGAACCATTTATAGGTCAAACTGTTCCAATAACGGCTAACCTGTTTTATGATGACGGCACTTCGGTATACAAAACGCTTGATCTGAACATTTCGGCTTCGCACGATCCGAATAGCATGTATCCATCTATCACCTACGATGACGATTGCGTGATGGGAGGAGACACCATTATCTATCGGGTAAACTTTCAAAATATAGGAGACGGACCCACAGGATATGTTGGTGTAGAGGTTAACCTCGATCCGCATCTCGATATAAGCACGTTTCAGGAATTAGGGTTCCACATGCCACTACCGCAGTGTAATGGGAGTAATAAACCATGCTATGAAATAGATAGAAATGCGTCTCAAAACAAAGTCACATTTCACCTAAACGGTGTTGAACTAGAAGGTTTACAGTCAGATACGTGCACCAACATAGAGAACACCAAGGGGTGGCTGGAGTTCCGAATCCAGGTTGAGAACAATTATCATCTGGGAGACGACATCGTATGTCAGTCAGAAATTGTGTTTGACGACAACGAATCTATGTTGACCAATGAGGCCATAACCACATGTGACGAGGATTTGAAGGTGACAGAGCCAGATCCAACACCCGTCTCGAAGTGTTGTTACTACCTTCTGTTGGTCATTGTGTTTTTGTTGCTGGTCATAGCCGCGCTACTCTTGAGAAATAGAAAGCAAAAGCAATAACGATTCTGTTTTGGAGAAAGCCGTGTACAGATTATTTTGTGCACGGCTTTTTTTGTGGATAATAAACTACTTCATGTTTCGGTGTTCTTGCTGTGGCTCATAAGCCATGGATGCGCGGGTGGGTCAATGAAAGATACCTCAGCCGAAGAAAATCAGCACTCTACACAGTTGGACTCAACAAGCCTTAAAGAGTGGATTTCCGCACAAAAACAGAAGGCTGTTGCACATAGAAAAGCCGAGCGTTATGATTCTGCGCATTGGGTGTTCGATACAACCATTCACGTTACTCAGCCGTTGGCCCGGGAAAATGCAGCATTAAAAGAACTCGGATGGCTTTATGCGGGCAAAGCGTATATCCAGGCCGAGTTGGAAGGAGATTTTATCGGGGCAAAAAGCAATTATTTGAAAGCTGCTGGATGTTTTGAGGAAAATGGACTTGCTGATGAGCAGGTGGGGCGGTTTATCTACAGCCCACTAGGCAACATATACACACGGCTTGGCGATCCCGAGCAGGCTATTGGTTATCTCAAGAAGTTTCATCAGTTGGCTCATCAGGCCGGGCAGAATAGTGCGGTGTCTGATGCGTGCAACGATATTGGGTTGGCCTTCCTCGAACTAGATGACCTCGAGCAAAGTGCCCACTGGTTTCAGTTGGGCTTGGCCGATAGTGTTATTTCTCCGCTCAACAAAGGTGTACTGCATTGTAATTTGGCTAAAGTGTTTATGCGCCAGGAAGATTGGTATGCAGCAAGCAAGTCTGCCGTTCGTGTGTTGGAGTTGCTCGAACCTGGCCAGGATAAGCTCCAATGGGTGACTGAGTACAGAGCTGATGCGCGAAGCACAGCGCTCAACATTCTGCTCAAAGTTCGCGCACGACAAGGTGATCTGAAGGAATTTACTGCGTTAAAAGATCAGGCTTTAGATGAAGTAGAAGCCTATTTTAAGAATCAAAACCACCGAAGTATTGCCAAGGTGTACTTAGCTATTGCGCAGGGGCATTTCTTTTTGGAAGCATATTCTGAGGCAGTTCAGAGCTTTGATCAGGCCATTCAGGTGTTGATTCCAAATGCTCGAATAGGGGAGAACAACCTGGCAGCGGATCAACTGTATCCTGAGACACTGTTGGCCGATGCTTTCATTGGTAAAGCAAACTCGCTTGAAAGTATGTTGGAATCGGGTCCGGAAAAGACAGAAACACTCGTTGAAGAGCTCGTTGTGCATTATGATAGACTCTTTGAGCTGGAACCGAAAATTCGTGGACAAATACTATCGACCTCATCGCGGACTGCTCACAGTACAGACTTCGCAGAGATTGGTGAGCAGGCTGTTTTGTTTTCGCACAAGATGTATCAGCAATCGCTCGATGAGCAGTGGATATGGAAAGCACTTTCCTATGCAGAAGCGGCTAAGGGAATTCTGTTGTCAGAGTCTGTCAACAGAAACATTCTCGAAACAGGCTCTCGCGCAACGCAAGATGTCGTGTGGAAGTTGCGGCAACTGGAGCAGGAAATAGCCAGCGAGCTTATCAAGCATGAACCTTCGGCAGAAATAATACACGATCTCCGGCAGGAAGAGTCTAAGTTGAAAAACGAGCTGGAAGCAACGAATGAAGGTCTTTTCTCGCAACTCTATCAGACCAATTATCATTCGGTGGATACATTGAAGGCGTGGGTTCAATCACAAGATTCACTGGCCATCCTGTCTGGTTTTGATACTGAGGATTATACCTATTTGTTTGCCTATTCATCTGCATCCATTGCCTGTGTTCAAATTCTCAGGGACAGCTTGTTTATACATGAGCTACAGGCGTTTATGACCAGCTGTGAATCGCATGTGCATTTGAAGCCTCAGGAATATGAACTTATCGGCTTCCCTGTGTATCAGCGCTTATTTCTTAACGAATTGCAACCTCTGTTATCTGAGAAAAATAGCTGGGTTTTTATTCCCGATGGTGTGCTTTCATACATCAGTTTAGACGCACTACCTACCAAAACAGTACATCCTACATCGTATAGAGATATGGCCTTCTTGCTGAAATCGAAGAGTATTCGATATGCGCCATCGTTTTCGTTTCTATTTCATTCAGATAAAGACACTCGCTTGCCTTCATCCGGAGACGCTCTGGTACTACAGCCAGATTTTTCGTGTGATTCAACCCTGGTGACTATATCTGATGAAGACCTTTTTGACATAGAACGCGCTCCTGTTGTGAGAACGCTCAAAGGTCAGGAGGCCAATATTGAGCAACTGAGACAAGAAGTAAGTGAAGCACAAATCATTCATTTTGCTACCCATGGGTTCGCCTCAAGAAGGGGAGACCAGCATGCCTGGATCGCACTTGCCGATACACTCGATCCATGTAGCCACAAGAAGATGTTCTTTCCAGAAATGCAAACTTCTTCGTTCAATGCAGATTTGGCTGTACTCGAAGTATGTCAGTCGGGTAGTGGTCAGATTCAACCAGGCGAGGGAGTATTGAGCATATCTCATGGTCTTGTACACGCTGGGTGCCGTAATGTGATTTCTTCCTCCTGGAACGCGAACTCGCATAGCACTCGTCAGGTGTTAGGCAGTTTTTATCGGCATTGGTTTAAATCAGGACAGCTCGTGCGTAGTTTAAGGAAGGCAAAGCTGGAATACCTGCTCGATGAAACAACAGATGAGCTGGCCATGCATCCATATTACTGGTCAGGGATGGTATTGGTCGGTTCTGGTCACACACAGGTTGTACCTGTAGACAAGGGACGACCCTTGTGGTGGTTATGGGTGTTGATCGTCATTCTGCTTAGTGGTTTTTTGGGGTATGTAAGGCTTCGTTCGTAGCGGGTTCTCTGAAAAAAAATGAGCAAATAGTTAGAATATGACGAACGGTCATTATATTTGTCCCCGTGAGACGAAAAATTCATAGAGAAGATATTCTGAAAGCAGGCCTTGATTTAATGTTTCTTCAGGGGTATGGGAGTACGGGTATCAAGGATATCACTGATAGCATCGGCATACCTAAGGGCTCTTTTTACAACCATTTCTCAAGCAAGGAAGAGTTTGGGTTGGAAGTGGTGAAAACCTACTGTGATAATGGTGTGAAGCTTTACGAGAAGAGGTTTCTTCACTCTGATTTGCCTCCACTCGAGCGATTTGATGATTTTTTCACTGTCCTGATCCAGAACTACCAAAATAGCATGCAATGTAAGCTCGGGTGTGTGATGAGCAATTTTGCAGCTGAGATGGCGGATGTCAACGAAAATTTCAGACTGCTGCTTGACGATGAGTTTGACAGACATCAGAGTATAATGGAACAGTGCCTGGCTGAGGCCCAGGAGAGGGGAGAACTAAGTGAAGACGAAGATGTCGAAGCCATGGCGTCATTTATCCTTAATGGGTGGCATGGTGCACTTGTGAGGATGAAAGCCACCGCGTCTGTAGAGCCCCTTGAAACGTTTAAGCGCTTTGTTTTAAGCAAAATACTGAAGTAAAAAAATTTAATCACGAAATATGACGAACGGTCAGCATAATTTAACTCAAAATCAAGTATCATGAAAAACACAATGAAATCAATCTTAGTAGCTTTGGCTCTGATAGCCGGAATAACCGTTACGGCTCAAGACAAAACACAGTCGTTTACCGTAGAGCGTACATTAAACGTACCCGCTGATGCGGTTTGGAAAATCGTGGGTGAGGACTTTGCAGATATTGCCAAATCTCACCCCAAACTAGCTAGTTCACACTATGTTGACGGTACGCCAAAGGCAGGAGAAGGATGCGAGCGCGTGTGTAACCTATCGGAAGATGGTGAAAAATACACGCACGAGAAGATGGTCGATTATGACCCCGTCAATTACTCTTTCAAAGCAGAAATATCACATGTGGGTGGTCTGCCACTAGATGCATCTCAAAGCTATATGCTTTATGATGTGGACGCCATCGATGAGAGCTCGTCCAGGCTCACACTTCATATGGTGTATTTGACAGATCCTGCTTTTATGGGCGGCATGGTTAAAGGCAAGTTCAGAAAAAATATTTCTGATTATGCCATTGCTATTCAGCATCATGCGCTTACTGGAGAGGATGTCAATCCCGACAATTTCAAAGACATCAAGAAGAAGTACAAAAAGCAATCTTAATTCAAGGAGTATGAAAGCAATAGGATTAAACGGAAAAAGAGTCTTTATAACAGGCGCCAATGGTGGTCTGGGATTCGAGACGGTGAAACAATTGGCCAAACTTCATCTAGAAAGCCTGACGCTGGCAGCCCGAACAAGTCAGAAAGCAGATTCTACCAGAAACGATCTACGTACAGAGGTAAAGACTTCGGTTCGCGTAGATGCGGTTGGAGGGTTTGATATGAACGACCCTGATGCTATACAAAGAGCAGTGGCGGCTATGGGTAAAAGAGAGCCATTCGATGTTATTTTCCTTCAAGTGGGAGGTGTGTTTTTTGGACCCGATTATCAATACATCAACCACAAGGGAATGACTATTGAGAAGACCATTTTTCAGAATACAATTGGTTCTTACCTCACACTTGTTGAATTAAAAAAGCGTGGCTTGGTGGCTGATGATGCGCGAGTAGTGTTTGCTGGCGGTGAAGGTGCACGCGGAATACCTGGAATGATCGAAAAACCAGTGTTTCAAACTACTGATACGTTTAGAAATTATGTCTTTGGCAGGGCAAGGGAAAAGAAGTACAACCCGATGAATGCCATTGGTGTTTCCAAATTAGCGAGTGCTCTTTTGGTTCAGCGTCTTTCGAGGTTTAACGATGGAGTTACCTATCTCTGGTTTTCTCCCGGTCTTACGCACGGAACCAACGGGTTGGCCAAGGCTGCACCCATCAGGCGATTTGTCATGGAGAATATTGCCTTTGGTATTTCAGGGTTACTTGGGTTTTCTCAAAGCCCAAGAGCCGGAGCTGCCAAGTATATAGAAGCACTTACGGGTAAAGTTGGAAAGAATGGCGATGTGCTCGGAGCTCCTGAGGGAAAGGTCCTTGGGAAAATAACCGACCAGCTTCCCATGAATCCTTCGCTTACCGATGAAGCATTAATCGAGGAGTTTTGGACAATACTCCAGAAGGTGTCTCCGATGGAACACAGTGAATTTGTCCTTTCATAAACCTTAATAAACCAATAACAATGTCTAACAAACACACACAACCATTACCAGGGAAACCCATCACACTTCGAGTGATCTTTATCCTAAACGCGCTCATGTCCATTTTGCCGTTCATTTTCTACTTCGTAGTTACATCTCAAAACATTGAGCTGGGAGGAATAGACCCACAGTGGTTACTCTATACCGGAGTTGCGTATGCTTTGAGCTTTATTGCTATGATTCGGTTCATACTCAAGAGAAATTATGTGGGAATCAGAGCTGTTATTTTCATCAATCTGCTCATAGCTCTTCCAACCAAGGCTTATCTGGGAATGGTCGTAGCAGTCATATCCTTCGCCCTTACATTTGAGAAACGGGTGAAGGCCTATTTTCTGGTAGCTTAAAATAGAGCAGTGCTGAGAGAGTCTGGTATGAAACTGTAATGCTTTAGTAGGCGTGTCGTCATAGTTGTGCATATTTAGTGAGTTTCTCACCAGATGAACAACACGCTAACCGAAATCAAGAAGTGTCAGGTCTGTGCACCTTTCTTAGCACTAGGAGTTAATCCTGTATTGGCTGCCAGTCCGCAAAGCAAGATTGCCATTGTGGGCCAGGCACCTGGACTAAAAGTGCATCAATCCGGAGTTCCATGGGATGACAAGAGCGGTGAGCGTTTAAGAATGTGGTTAGATGTGGATTCGGAATCTTTTTATGATTCGGAAAACTTTGCACTTGTTCCGATGGGGTTTTGCTATCCGGGCAAGGGAAAGTCGGGAGATTTACCACCTCGTAAAGAATGCGCTCCGCTCTGGCATCAACGGTTGTTCGTTTCCATGCCCCATCTGCAACTTGTCATTCTTATTGGTACTTATGCGCAGGATTACTACCTCGGAAATGAGACCAGGAGCACATTGACAGAGACTGTAAGAAACTACGAGCAGTACCTGCCCAGGTATTTCCCAATTCCACACCCATCACCACGGAACAATATCTGGTTGCGCAAAAACCAATGGTTCGAAGACGAGAATCTGGCTGCGCTTAGGTCGGCTGTCTTTCAGATACTGAATGATATATAGTTCACTTTTCTTAGGGGTAAAACCACGTTATTTGGCATCTGCTAAATCGCGTGAGATTGCTGATAGATTATATCGTCCATTTTTTTCGCTCCGATACCCGTCATGGAACACATTCGCCCTTTGTGTATGCGTTAATCGATGAGTGCATTTATCGTTCTGCACCCCGAGCCAGTTCTGAGTTGCAAAAGCACTTTGGTGCGCTTAAAATGGATGATGAGCTGCTTGAAGGGTACGATTACGGGCAGAACAAACAGACGAAACGAAGTGTTGCTTACTACGCCAAAAGATCCATGAGCCAGGAAGTGCAAACGCAGTTGTTGTATCGGTTGGTGGATCGGTTTCGTCCTCAAAAAGTATTGGAGCTAGGCTCTAATCTGGGCAAATCGTTGTGTTACATGGCCAGTGCCAATACCGATGGAAAATGTACTGGAGTGGAGGGGAATCAGGCGCTGTCAGATCATGCTAACAGGAGCATTGAGTTACTTGGGTTAAAAAACGCAGCGGTGGTATCATCAAACTTCGAATCCTTTCTGGAAAACACACAGGAAACCTTTGATTTGGTGTTTATAGATGGAAACCATCACTATGATCCAACGGTGGAGTATTTCGATAAGCTAAAGCCTATGATGGCCGAACAGGGCATTATGATTTTTCACGACATCTATCATTCAAGTGAAATGAAGAGGGCATGGGCTCACATAAAAAAAGACCGAAGCGTTTCCGTTTCGGTCGATCTGTTTTTTATGGGTCTCGTCTTTTTAGGAAGACCTCAGTCCAAAGAAGATTTTGCGATTCGGTTCCCTAAGAACCTCGGTCAGTTACTTCAATGATTCTTTCATTTCCTCGTCCAGCATATGGTCTATGTACTCACCAAGCTGCTCAGGCATGAGTTTTACTGCAATGATCTTTTTGTTTTCATCCAGTAGGTAAATCTTAGGCGTACTAAAAATGTCATACGTGTCTCTGAAATTGAGGCTTTCAACCGTGGTAACACCTTTAATCATTAACTCCTGTGCATTTTCATTGGCCTCAGGCGTATCAGATACATTGGTCCAGGGTAATTCGTTTTTACGGATATATTTCTTCCAGTCCTTGTTTTCAAACTCAGTACCCACCGCAAATACTTCCACGCCTTTTTGTTTAAACTCAGCGTAGAATTCTTTCAGCTTGGGTGTCACCTTTTTGCAATGCCCACACCCCGAATCCCAGAAGTAAAGCACGGTGTACCTGGCGTCTACTTTATGTAGGTTTTGCCAGGCTCCGGTTGTATCCTGCAATATGAGATTAGGAGCCGTATTTCCTATCAACAGAGGCGCCATGGCATTCACGCGTTCACAGAATTTCTCCAGCTTGTCTTCACTCAACCACCAGGCCTTGTTCGGACAGTAATACGTCTGTCCCATGTGAACAAGCACGGCATCCATGCCCATGATTTTTGAATCTTCATACTTACTTGTAATGGTATGTATGACAAACTTTTGTGTCTCTTTATTTGTGTCACATCTTTCAACCAACAGGTCTGCAGTAGCTATGACGCTGTCTGGTGACTGCGGGGTAAGCTTTGTCAGGTAGTAATGAAACTTGTTATACAATACCGGTGTTCGAAGTAAACGCTCATCCGTAAAATCAACTCCGTCTAGATAGTGCTTCTTAAATTCCCTGTAGCGCTTCTTGTTGCGTTCATCCTCATCTTTAATCTCTTTGTAGTCAGCAACCTCTGGCTCGGCAGATGCGGCAAATACTTTAGAAATAAACAAATCGGGGTTGCCGGAGATAAATTCCTTTTTAAACGCGACCACAGCCTTGTCAATTTCACCAAGTTGCGCGTCAATCTTTTCCTTGTCCGCTTCGTTGGCCGTTTTTTGCTTGGTTTTAAGCTTCTGTACCTCCTGAGACTTGCCTTCTATATAGTTTAAGTACTCGTAAAACTTCAGGTTTTCATGCGATTCTTTGACTTTCATGGAAGCCACCAAATCACCTGCAGTGGTTTCCATATCCACTTTTGGTTCGTTGACCACAAACTCGAAATACGACTTTCGATCTTGCATAATGATGGAGTATATACCTCCTTTGATCTTCTTACCCTTGAATCGAGCGATCCCCTTTTCAATCACCGCGGTGTCGTAGTAGTACTGTTTCTTCCCATAGTAATTTGCCAGGTAAACTGCGCTGTCTGTGCTATCTGTCAGGTTGTTGATCTTAAACTTAAAGTCGTAGTTCTCAATCTGCTTTTGGCCAAAAACTGAAACCGAAATTGACAGAAGTAGTAGTGGTAAAATGATATTCTTCATGCGTGGTGCAAAATTGTCATTCAAAGCAATTCAAAATTGATTTGTGATAAATGTCCTTTTAACTTGATTTTAACAGCTTGATATTTGTCTTCTTTTGGTGCACTATAGTTCATGATACTACGTCTTAACATAGATTTTCCAATGATGATGAAATACAGACTGACAATTCTTTTAGCGGTTGTCTCGCTAGTAGTGGTTTCCTGCAAGAAGGATGCCTGTAACGAACCTTTGGCCTTTAACTACGATCCAGAAGGTACAAGTGATGAAAACTGCATATGGGAACCACTCAACCTGAATGTGTCCTTTACAGCAGAGTATGATGGGGAAGCACTTGTAGTTAATGAAGAAATAGAGCGAGATGGGCGCAAGGTCGTATTCGAGCATTTTGGAATGTACTTGAGCCAGATAGCTATTAAATCTTCGGATGACTACACCGTTTTGGGCGATGAGTTTGATAATTGCACCGAAAAGGAAGACGATGTGATGTTGTTGACGAGCGATAACACTACGTACTCAACTACGGTTTTTACGCAGTCTGATATTGATGGCATTCGATTCAATGTAGGAGTCGACTCTTGTCGCAATGACTCCATTGATCCTGTGACGAGAGAGCCTGACAGCCCTTTTTCGCCTAAAGTTCCAACCATGTATTGGAGTTGGACAAGCGGTTATAGGTTCATTTCGATTAATGGAAAAATAGACACTTCAGCGGCCAAAGATGGAAGCGGCATGAGTGTGTTTGAGTATCACATTGGGTTGAATCAGTTTTTACGAACCGTAACCATAGAAGATGTTGATTTAGGCAAAACCGAACAGGACATAGACCTTACCGTGGTTATGGACATGGCGAAAATGCTCGAGGGAGTGGATATCATGACAGAGCGTTCTACGCATACGTTTAACAACGAGGAGTTAGCTGGCCGAATTGCCGATAACGCCTTAAACGCCTTTAGGGTTGAATAGATTTCTGACATATGTAGTTTTAGCTATTAGCGCCATTGTACTGAGCGGGTGCAAAAGCTCTGTACCGGAGTTTGAGCTGGTTGAGATAGATCCCTTTATTGTCATTGACTTTCAATTCGTCAATGGTGAAGGTGAACACGTTGAATTGAACGAGCAGTTTACTGACTTGATAGGGTACCGTGTAGACCCACTGGAGTTCAAGTACTATTTATCGAATTTGACCTTGTCAGGAGATGCAATTAGTCATAAAATGGCTGATATAGAGTTGGTCAATCATCAGAAAAATGATCCAAATGCGGAAGGCCCGCAATGGGGAAGTTCGTTTAAGTATCAGGTACCTGCTGGACAATACAATCAATTGAGTTTTGGATTGGGTGTTCCAGCTGATTTAAATGAATCAGACCCGGCCAATTTCGCATCTGAGCATCCGTTGAGTGTGTATTCCAATATGTATTGGGCGTGGGCCACCATGTATCGCTTTGTTGTCATAGAAGCAAAAATTGATACCAATGGAGGAAGCGATGTTAACCAGGCATTGGCTTTTCACACGGGGCTAGATGATTTGTACCGACCGTTTGTTGAGGTTCCAGTAGATCTGGACTTAAAGAGCTTTGAAAAAGACACGTTGGTGATAGAGGTAGACTGGAATACCATGTTTCACTATGGCGAAAGTCCTATTCATTTAAAACTACAGAGTGTTACCCACACAACAGATACACAAGAAGAGTTTGACCTGGCAGAGCGGTTTACCGATAATATGATTCACGCGTTTAGCGCCAGAAACTAGAGCAAGCCAAAAGCTAGATTAAACCCAAGGCTAAACTTAATAGGTGAGGCAAAATAGCTGCCCAAACCTCCTTCCACAGCAGATTCCACCGGAATTTCTGTTTCATTTCCCCTATAGTCTTTGTCAATCACGATGTACTTCTTGATTCCGAGTCCAACGAACATGTCCAGACCAAACCGTTCGTCATCCATAATCTGGAGCCCCAGTTTCGTGTTGATGTTCATATTGGTCCAATTCTGTGAGGAAACTCCTAAGGCTATGTTTTTAGGGCGCCAGGTAGCACTAGAATAAGAACCGTGCAACCCCAGGTAAAACCCAGATGGACTATACATATTGCTTACCGTCTTGCTATTCTTGAGTTTAAGGAAGTAGTATTTCACCTGACCCTGTAGCCTGTAACCGGGATACTCAAGCTGATCCAATACATTTCTAATGGTATCATCAATTAGATTAGAGCGTAGCAAAAGCGACTTACTCAGATAACTGGCAAATAATTCGTACGTAAACCGATCGCTCCCAACTATTTCAACTCCTAGCCTGTATTCCGAGCTGTACAATAGCGGCCCCTGAATCATGGGTAATGGATTTGTCTTTAGGAAAACACGCTTAAAATCGGGTGGCGACTCAAATGTAGATTGCTGCGAATAACAGCAGATATTCAGCAATAGGGCTACGCTAAAAAGCCATGCGGGCCTTTGGAGCAGTCGAAAGGCTGCCAAAATTTTTATGGATGAATTCGTAATGTCCATAGATTGCAATCATAGCCGCATTGTCAGTACAATATTCAAACTTTGGCAGGTAGATTTGATAACCCTGGTCACTAAGTGCTAACATTCGACTCCTTAAAAGTGAGTTAGCAGACACACCTCCCGCAATACCAATGGTCTTGATTCCTGTTTGTTTCGAGGCTTTTAACACCTTCTGAATCAGTGTTTCAACAATAGTGTGTTGTATCGATGCGCAGATGTCGTTTAGGTTGTTGTCTACAAAGCCTGCGTCTGCTTTGCTGTTATCTCTCAAGAAGTAGAGAATGGCCGTTTTAAGTCCGCTAAAACTGAAGTCCAGTTCGGGAATCTGAGCAATCGGAAATGAGTAGCGCATCGGATCACCGCCTTTAGCATGTTTGTCAATCAAGGGGCCACCAGGATAGGGGAGCCCAATAATCTTGGCTGCTTTGTCAAATGCTTCTCCTGCTGCGTCATCTCTCGTCTCGCCAATAACTGTTTGCTTTAAGTGATCTTCAACAAGCACTATTTGAGTGTGGCCACCGCTTACTGTAAGGCACAGAAAGGGTAGCTCAGGATTTAACTCTCCAGGCGTGTCAACGAAATGAGCCAACACGTGCGATTTCATATGATGTGCTTCAATAAGCGGAATGTTCTGACTAATGGACAGTCCTTTGGCAAAACTGCTACCTACCATAAGTGCACCCATAAGGCCCGGACCTACCGTGTAGGAAATAGCATCTATTTCACTCAGAGACACACTTGCACGCTTAATAGCTTCGCTCACAACCGGAACAATGTTGCTCTGGTGGGCACGTGAGGCTAGTTCGGGCACAACTCCACCATACTTTTGGTGCACATCCTGACCTGCAACCACGTTGCTCAAAACCACGCGATCTTGAACAATGGCAGCCGAGGTGTCATCGCACGATGATTCTATCCCGAGTATCGTAATGTGCTTCATGCTTTCGTGTAATTTTACCCCCTTGAGTTCAGAAGAAAATATCAGGGGCAAAACTATCAAAAAGGCGATTCGGATTCTGCTGGTCTGCTTCCTGCTTGTTCTCTCTATTCCTTTTCTTTCTGCGGCACTTTTAACAGTACCTAAGGTGCAGAAATATGCCATTGACCAGATTGTGGAATATGGCGCAGAATTTTTGGGAACTGAGATAAGCCTAGAGCGATTGAGGCTCGTTCCGTTTGATCATCTCCATTTAGACGGGCTACTCATAAAGGATTTACAGCGTGACAGTCTGCTCTATGCAGGTCGTGTAGCGGTAGAAGTTTCAGGTCTTACATCAGACACCATACTGATAGATGTGGCCGAAGTCAAGAACTCGACTTTCTACTTGTCAAAAGCAAAAGGCGACTCTGTGCTCAATATGCAGTTTATACTGGATAAGTTGGCCTCTGACCAACCAGACACCACCAAGAAGCCGATATACCTCACCTGTAGTAGTCTTGAGCTAGACAACATTCGGTTTAGATACGATGATTTCAATGCAGAAGCGCTTGACGATGGTCGGGTAGACTTTAACCATTTAGACGTATACCAGCTTTCTGGTCAGATATCTGATATTGTCTTTCAGGATTCTGTTTTAGCCCAGTTAGAGGGAATCCGGTTTCGGGAAAAATCTGGTTTGTGGTTGCGCACACTCGATGGGCAAGCCAAAGTCACTCAAAATCAAATACTAGTATCAAACCTTGCTTTGGCTACCAATCGCTCCTATGTGGAAGGCCAGTACCAGATGAATTACGAATCATTCGATGATTTTAAAAGCTTCATCGAAAAGGTTAGGCTTGATGCCGTTCTTGACAGAAGCAGGGTGTCGTTTCGTGACATTGCCTTTTTTGCTGTGGGGATAGAAGATTTGTTGACCGATGTCACTGTAAAAGGACATGTCACAGGAACCATCGACAATCTGCGCGGGAGCCTACAAGAGGCTACATTTTCTGAATCTGGTTTTTACAAAGGTGATTTTAGGCTCAAAGGTCTTCCGTCCGTTTCTGATTTGCTGATGGATATATCCGTAGATCAATTGAGTCTGGTTGCTGAGGACTTTGAGCAATTAGGGATTCCCGTTTCTGGTAAAATTCAATCGATGAAACTACCAGACCAGCTCAATCGGCTGGGCCGGGTTTCGTATCAGGGATCGCTCACCGGATTTGTCAATGATTTTGTCACACATGGTCGCGTAAAGACTGAGCTGGGTACGATTGCTGCCGATGTGAATATTAAGAGCAGCTCTGCGCTTGCATACAGTGGTCGTTTTTCTACCAGTGGTTTTGAACTTGCTGAGTTACTTGGCCAGGACCAAACTCTTGGCTCCATCGCCTGTGATCTGGCATTTGAAGGAGAGGGAGCCAATGCAGATGAACTTAGAGTTGCCGCGAATGGCAATGTGTTTCATCTCGATCTACTCGGGTATCGGTATCAAAACGTAGTTATCAATGGCGAAGTAGCCGACCAGGTATTCAATGGTCGGTTTGCATCAAAAGACTCCAATGCATTACTCGATTTCGAAGGCATGGTAGACTTTGGGCAGGAAATCCCTGAAGTTGTTTGTGTGAGCCATGTAGAGAAGTTGAATTGGGGAGCACTGAAACTTGTACCCGCAGATACCTTTGGTGAGCTATCGGCCAACTTAAGGGTCAACTGGAAGGGAGGAGATATTCACGACATGAGCGGGCGCTTACTTGTAGAAGACTTCGTCTATTCAAATCCTGTCCATTCCGTCAGGCTTGATACCATCTTGCTCGTTGACTCTCTTTTGACGCATGGTCATCAAATAGACTTAACAACTGAAGCTGGGGCTATTCATGTGAGCGGTAAAACCGCACTAGTTGACCTGCCATATGCCTTGTTTAAAGTAGGAAAGCACTACGCGCCTGATTTGCTCGAAGGCATATCGTTGGATGGAAAGGACACCATACAGTCTTTTAGGTATGCAATAACCGTGGAGAATGACCAAAGTTTATTGAACTTTCTGCATGAAGGTCTTTGGATGGACGCACCGCTTAAATTGTCTGGTAGTGTGCACACGCTCGGAAATCACTTTGATGCGGTTTCTGAGCCCGTAAACTGGGGCGTGGGAAGCTATGTGATGAGTGATGCCATGTTGCGCCTGAAGCCAGAGAACGATGAGCTAGCCATTGGACTAACTGCTAGTCAGATGGATGTGACAAATGGCTTTTTTCTGCAGCAGCTCGAAATAGCTTCAACCCTGGGACACGACACGCTGAGGTCTCAAATGCAGTGGCATAACCAGACGGCACAGGCCGATAGTGGGCAGTTTAGTATTGTGGCATATGGAGGTGAAGAGGCCCTGTTTAACTTAATACTCGAAGAGTTGCATGCCCGCGTAGCGGGTGTAAACTGGACATCTTCCAATGTGGCCGAGTTGCATGTCGATACCAATTTTGTTCGGGTAGATAGGCTAAACATTGAGAGTTCAACGGGGCATATTCGGTGTAACGGAGCTGTTGATAGAAACTCTACCGATCATCTGTTTCTCGATGTGGTCGATTTCGATCTCTCATACCTGTCCAACTTTGGTATTAGTACCGAGGTTGTTGAGGGAAAACTGAATGGCATCATCGATGTCTATCAGCTGAACCATTCGTTTGTGGCGGGTGGCGATATACTCATCGACTCACTTGTTATTGATAAGTATCCCGTGGGTAAAGTAGAAGGTCATTCTAAGTACACAGATGAGCGAAAGGCGCTGACCATTGACGTGGATGTGAGTCATAAGGGAATAAGGAATGTGCAACTCGATGGCGACTATTTCCCTTTCAAGAAAAAGAATCAGCTCGACATGAACCTGGCGCTGTCAGATTTCAGGACAAAGATTTTAGAAACGTTCGTCAGTGCGTATATAAGCGATCTGGAGGGAGCTATTAATGGAACAGCTCGTGTTGACGGTAATTTAACGCAGCCTCAGGTGAATGGCCTAATGACACTGACCGACTTTGAAGGGCATGTAGAGTACCTGAATACGAGATATGCGATAACAAGAGGCGTTATTGAGATCGAACCGGACTACATAGGCATTCAGGATGTCATGCAGATCAGAGATCAGAATGAATCTGCTGCCTGGCTTACCGCGAGCATATTTCACGAGAACTATCGCAACATGAACTTTGATGTGTTTCTCGATGCAGAGAAGTTTATGGCACTAAACACCACCAGTAGTCATAGCGATGATTATTATGGAACGGCCAATATTTCTGGTGTGGTGAGCATTAGCGGTTATAATGGCCAAACTACGATCGAAGTAGTGGCTGAAACCGAGGAGGGAACAGAATTGTCCATTCCATTGGATGGCACGGGAGATGTGGGCGAAATAGACTATATCCGATTTGTACCGCCAAAGGGAGATTTAGTTTCAGTGCGTGAGGAAACAGAGGCGCTAGCCAATGAGTTGATCGGACTAAATCTTGATTTTCAGCTCAGTGTAACGCCTGATGCGCGCATCCAGATCATTTTTGATGAGAAGATTGGGGATATCATCAAGGTAAATGGGGCAGGCGACATGCTCATGCAAATCGACAACCGGGGTAAGTTTAATATGTACGGAGACTACGTAATGACCGGGGGAGACTATTTGTTTACACTGAAAAATGTGGTGAACAAGAAGTTCCTGGTAGAGAACGGTAGCAGCATTACATGGCACGGATCTCCGGTACATGCCGATATTGATTTGGGCGCGATTTATAACCTGAGAGCGGCCCCTATACGTTTGACCGAGACCGTAAATGATACTTCAGCCATATACAAAAAGCGAATGCCTGTAGATGTACACCTTGGTATGCTTGGCTCGTTAAGCGATCCGCAAATAAGCTTCGATGTGAATCTGCCAAGCCTTCCGGAAACAGATATCGCCAATCAACTTCTCAACCCTAATACGACAAGCGAACAGGAAATGAACCAACAGGTATTTTCTCTGTTGCTCACGAATAACTTCTTTAGCCAGAACGCAGCATTTTCTGCCGGAAGCACGACCAAGAATACTACCTATGAAATGATGAGCAACCAGTTTAGCAATTGGATATCTCAGTACTTCGACAAAGTAGATATCGGGGTCAATTATAAACCTGGAGACAACTCACAGGATTTAGGAAGCCAGACCGAAGTGGCGGTTTCTACTCAGCTGTTTAACGATAGGGTAGCTGTTGAAGTCAATGGCTCCGTTCAGGGCGATGACGGGTCTGAGCAAACCAACAACATAGCCGGGGAGTTTAATGTTGAATACAACATCAATGAGGAAGGCTCAATTAGGGCGCGGGTGTTTAACGAAGCCAACAATTACAACCCGGCCAACCTAAACCAGTCGCCATATACGCAGGGAGTCGGATTCTTTTACCGTAAGGAATTTGATACGTTTAAAGATCTTTTTACGCGCAAAAAGCCCAAGAAAGGAAAGAAGAAAAAGAAGTTCAGAGATAAGGAGTAGCTACACCTTGTGAGGAATTACCAGCCACTTCAGCGCAGCCCCATACGAATCAAAGAACCGCACACGAGGGTTCACATAACTATTGATAATCGATTCGGCATATTTATACACTTCCTCCTCATACTTATATACAATAGCGAGCCTAACGTTGATGGGCAGCCCATGTCGTTTTAATTGACGTACTACACGCAGCATCTCCAGAGGGTTTACCTTAATGTGAGATTTTCTATGATCGAAGAGAACCTGATTGGGATTGTAACCAGCTATTTGAACACCGGTTTTTTTGAGCATAGATTCTAAAATGTCGGGTGTGATCAACTCATCTGTCATGACGAATAGCGTTTTACTATTAGGGTCGAAATTAAAAGTCATGGTAGGTGTAACTGATTGATAACCTTGAACTTGAAAAGATAGTCAATCTTTTTGGAAGAGCAAAAACAAACGAGGTAAAGTTTGGTGTTTAGTTAAACCTGATGCTCTTAATGGGGTCAATTCGGCTCACAAGCATAGAGGGAATAATAAGCATGATGAGGCATGCTACCAGGCTACCGATGTTAACCATAACGATGGATGTAAGATCGAACTGCACAGGAACGTGATCGATGTAGTAGTTCGCTTGGTCAAGCTTGAGTATTTCAAACCGCTGCTGTATCCATCCAAGCGTAAGCCCGATGACATTTCCGAATAGAAGTCCCAGAAAAATGAGGTAGGCAGCGTTGATTAGAAATATGTTGGCAATACTTCTGTTTCGGGCTCCCATCGACTTCAGCAGGCCAATCATATTGGAGCGTTCCAGAATCAAGACCAGTAGTGCCGAAATCATGTTTATCCCCGATACTACGATCATAAGTGAGAGTATGATGAATACATTGATGTCCTGAAGCTCCAGCCAGCCAAAAATGTCCATGAACTGATCGGTTATTTTGAGTGTGTTGAACTGATAGCTAATGTGCTCTAGAACGATTCTGTCCAGCTCATCCAGATCCTCAAAGTTGTTTAACACCACTTCAAATCCTGCGACCTGATGCTCGCTCCATCCGTTGAGTTTTTGGATATGCCGGATATCGCACAAAATAATGGAGCCGTCAAATTGCTGCATGCCGGATTCATATACACCTCCAATGATGAACCTTCGCTTGCGCTCCTTTTCATCTTGAAAGAAAGACATGGTCACCTTTTGGCCCAACTCAAGGTTAAGCTTATCCAGCATCGATTTTGAAATAACAATGCTGTCTGTTTTAGCCGATTCGCGCCAATTAAATGATGCTCCGGAGACCATATTCTGATTGAAAAATGACCAGTCGAAATCACCATTCACACCTTTGGCCATTACTCCGAGAATTTCCTCATTGGCCGATACAATGCCACTTTTGTAAGCAAATGGTTGTACGGACTTTACAGCTGCCTCAGATTTAATGGGAGCTATGAAGTCCTGGTTAATGTCAAGCGGTTTAACGCCAAGTGCGTTTTGAGGGTTATACAGCGAAACCTGTAGATGAGACCCAAACCCAATGACCTTTTGTCGAATCTCTTTCTGAAATCCACCTACGATAGAAAGCGTGAGAATCATTACTGCAATACCAATGGTAATACCGGCTACTGCTATGCGAATAATCGTGCGAGAACTATGGCCGCTCAGTTTTGAGCTGCGGCCGCGAATCATCTTTAACGCCAAAAACAGTTCGTATCTCACAGATGGTGTTTAAAACTTGAATTGTTTCAAGTGGATTTAGGGGTGAAGATGCAGAAATTTGAGTTCACAATATGCAACAATGAGATACTGGTTTTTCCCTTTTTTCCTTTTTCTGTCTTTGAGCCTTAGCGCACAAACGCTGTCATATAAAACAGATGCTGACATTACGGTGGGCGCGGCTCGTTTTGAAGCCTATTCTCAGCTATTGCGCAACAAGAAAGTAGCTGTAACCGGAAACCACACAACCATGGTGGGCGAAACACATGTGGTGGATTTGCTGTTGTCGAAAGGTGTTTCTGTAGTGCGGGTTTTTGCTCCTGAGCATGGTTTTAGAGGAAAAGCCGATGCCGGAGAACAAGTCTCTGACGGAAAAGACACGAAGACGGGGCTCGATATTGTAAGCCTGTATGGAAGTCATAAAAAGCCTACGACCGAAGACCTGAACGGCATAGACGTAATGATTTTTGATATCCAGGATGTCGGAGCCAGGTTTTACACCTACATATCTACCATGACCTATGTGATGGAAGCTTGTGCTGAGAACAACGTGAAAGTCATTGTTCTGGATAGACCTAATCCTAATGGGTTTTATGTCGATGGTCCAATGCTCACACCCGAGTATAAATCATTTGTGGGCATGTTACCGATTCCCGTTGTGCACGGTATGACGGTTGGAGAGTTGGCTGGTATGATTAACGAAGAAGGTTGGCTCGAAGGAGGAGTTAAATGTGATCTCGAGGTTGTTACATGCGAAGGTTACAATCATTCAGACGTGTACAGACTGCCGATTAAACCGTCACCGAACCTGCCAAACATGAACGCGATTTTGCTGTATCCTTCGCTGTGCTTTTTTGAGGGAACAACCTTTTCGGTTGGTCGGGGAACAGAAACTCCATTCGAGGTATTTGGGCATCCGCAGATGAGCGTAGGATCATACATGTTTGTTCCGAAAAGCGGTCCCGGCTCGAAGTATCCTAAGCACGAAAATCAACCATGTCTTGGGTGGGACCTTACTGAGGTAGGAGCAAAGCGCATACGAGAAAAAGAAGGGTTGATCATCGAGTGGCTGGTCAATGCTTACCGCGACTTTCCCAACAAAGAGGAATTCTTCCTGGAGAATGGCTTCATACATAAACTAGCAGGAACCAGTGAGTTACAGCGCCAAATTGAAGCTGGTATGACCGCTACTGAAATTCGGAAAACATGGCAACCTGGCTTGAACGCATTCAAGCAAAAACGATCGGAATATTTACTCTACGAGTAATTAGCAGTTACGATACTTATCGTGAAGCCCAACGCCAGCCATAATAAGTGGGACAGATTTTTCCAATCTGGATAGTCTGGTTTTTTCTTGCTTGGCACTGCCAATATGCTCGGCATATTCTTTTTTCTTTCCGGGTGTCAGCGCATCAAACTTTAGGCTTAATTCGGCATCTCGAGCCAGAGCTTCTTTTAACTCATCGGGGATAACGAGCTGCTTCTTCTGCGGTTTAATTTCTTTCCCGGCCTTCTGATTTTCAATGGCTTCTTCAACATACGCAACTATAAGCTTGGCATCAATGTCATCCATAGCGTTGAATCTCCATTGACGCAGGCCGCGTGTGGTGCCCTCTTGCGCATTGAGCAGCACATTGTGCTCATCTTTTAAAAAGACTCCCTGATGAAACCATAACCCGAAATATGCCTTGAAACCAGCTATTCCAACTACAATTTTCTTGTTGATGGTGTAGTGTGGTGTTCCCCATTTGAGCTCCTCTACTAATTCGGTTTGTGTGAGAATATCACGCAGGGCGTTGAGTTCATTTTTCCAGGCACTTGACTCGATATATGATTCGACTGATTTGGCTCGTTCCATGAGAATGATTTTGACCAAAATTATAGGTTTGTTGCTTAATCAGACCTATGCGTTACCCTATCGTGTTGACCTTTTTGATGTTGACCAGCTCCTGGCTTTGTGCTCAGGAATTGCAGTTAGAGCGAATAGAGAAAATCCACAAAGCACTTACCGAGGAATACGATGAAAGTAGATTTGTTCCCGGATATTACGTAACAGAAACAGATACGATAAGGACGAGTGTGTATGTATACCGAAGGCGTCAGAGAGCATTGGGCCATTATGCTGTAATTATCAATGACAAGTTTGGGCTGCATATCTTGGATGCTTCGCAAATTAGCAGTTACTGGGTTAGAGGTCAGACTTTTGAGTCCATTCGGTTGAAGGAAAAGGACTGTTTTATGTCAAGTCTGGTTACGGGAAGTATGAATTTGTACACAGTTGCGAGAGCAGCAGGTTCAGGTGGAGATGCATACCTTCTAGGTAAATCGGGGACCAATACATTATTGATTCTGGACCCATCTTCGAGCAACATTCAAGAAGTAAGAAGAGCATACTCTGGAAGCAACGGCCAACAAAAAGAAGCAACGGTCTTCACGTCCAGAGGAAATACAGCGCGCTTCAAGCAGTTTGCCAGAGGATATTTCTCAAGTTGTCAGCCTCTAGTAGCCAAGATACAAGCGGATTTTTACGGAATGAATGATATCGTTCAAATTGTGGAAGAATACAATCGGTGCGTTCCACATTAACAACGAGAACGATCATGTGGTTTCTGTAGTTAAGTTTGGTTTCACATTAAAAGAATGGATTATGGGGCAAAAAGGAGATAAAATGACATCGGCATCCACGGTATTGGCTGAACGGTTGATAGCCGTGTTTGATTCAATTGGAGGTATCACGCATAAGAAAATGTTTGGTGGCTATGGTTTTTTCTTTGATGGAAAAATGTTTGGCATTGTCGACTCCAAGGGCAAAGCCTTTCTTAAAGTGGATGAAGACCTCAAAGCCAAGTATGTTGCCCGTGGTGCTGAGCAGCACAGCAGAATGCCCTACTATTCGTTACCTGAGAATGTGCTTGAGAATGAAGCCGATATAATCGAATGGGCCAGGAAGTCTATTGAACTTGTAGGTTAGATAACCTTCTAAAAAGTTCACGGGCAAATATGGCGGACGCTTCCCTGTGTTCGCGAAACCACAGCTCTGGTTCTATTAACTCAAGTTCTGAGAGGGCCAGCTTTCCGTTATTGTCTTTGAAATAGTCCACTCTGGCATAGAGCGGAGGCTCATCCATCGATTGGATTACGTCCAGGGCAAACTGCTTTTCCTCTAGTGAGGGATGATACACAGAAACAGAACCTCCGAAGTCATCCTGAACCCGAAAGTCACCTTTTTTGGCCCTCTTCAGAATGGCATGAGAGTAGGTCGAACCAAACATCATAATGGAAACTTCTCCTTCGTCAACCACAGCCTGCTGAAATTCCTGAACCATCATGTCTTCCTGAGATAATAGCTCAGCAAACAAAGGCTCTATCTCTTGAAGGTTATCCGCATTTACTTTATGTGTGTGACGACCTCCGCCACCGATATTGGGCTTGATGACGGCTTCCTGCCAATGATTCGCCTTCATAATGGTTGATACGGGAGTTGTGCTTCCTTTTTGTTCGAACACTGTGGGTGGAATGTGTATTCCTTTTTCCCCTAATTCCTTGAGATAGACCTTGTCCAAATTCCACCAGAGTATATGCGAGCGGTTAAATACAGTAGTGGACTCCTGAGCTTGCTTCAGCCAGGCTCGAAACTCATCAATTCGATGAAAATAATCCCACGTAGCTCGGATGACTGCTGTTTTTGTAGAGTTCCAATCGAAGGTTTTGTCACACCAGGCAACTCGCCTGGCCTTTAGCCCGAGTGCAGCTAGTTCAGCTAAAACCAAATCATCCTCTTCCAGAATTTGCAGGTGATACCAATCTCTGTTTACCGGATTTATGTACTCTTTCTGAGTAACAAGTACAACGTCAAACTCTTTCATTCTGCACTGTTCGATTGGTCTATGGAACGGAGATAAGACACAGATTCTGTAATCAAATCACTAAGTACGTGCTGGTCTACATCGCTCAGCTTATTGATGTATAAGCAGGACTTGCCTGTTTTATACTTACCCAGCCTGGAGAGCAGGGCATCGTGTTTTTCAAATCCATTCATGATGTAGAGAGTCAGGCTTTGCTTTCTGGGAGAAAAGCCCGTTAGAAACCAATCGCCTTCACGGCCCGACTTGTATTTGAAGTGGTAACTACCAAACCCGATAATACTAGACCCCCACATAGCCGGATTTTCTCCTGTTATGCGTTGCATTAAAGACAAAACCTGTTCAGCGTCATTGCGCCTGGTTTCGTTAGAAACGCTACTGATAAAGGCCTCAACGTCTCTGTTGTTCTTTCTTGTTTTCAACTCAGCCACGCGCTAAAATAAAAAAGCTCCGGAACCAAAAGAACCGGAGCTTTCCCTATTTAACCGAAAGTATTCGGTCGACCCTATTATTTTACAAATATGTAGTCGTTGGTTGCATACTGATGGCATCCAAGACACATACCGTTCATGATTTCACCACCAGCACCACGCATGTTTCCGTCATCGGCAATACTTCCATCTTCATTCAGCATGAAGTATTCCCAGTCACCATTGGCTGTATCAAAATCACCACCGCGCTTAACCATGGCTGTAATCTCTTTTCCACCATCGCTAAGCGTAGTGTACTTTACAATTACAGTACCTCTTGGGTACACACCGCTCACCGGATCCTGTCCATCTAAGAAGTAGACTTCCCTAACAGAATTACTATCGTTTCCAGCGTGTGCCCCTCCAAGTGAAGGATCAGCACCATTACGTGTAGCATCCAAAGACCATGTCATGAAGTTTTCAAAAGTGGCGTCTTCTGCAACAAATTCATACGTGCATGAGCCATCATCTCTGGTGGCAGCGGCATCGTAGTTCACGGCATCTTCGTCCATACATCCATCGATGTAAGAACAACTACCGTCATCGGTTTTCGCATCAGCATCATAGTTTGTGGCCATTTCATCTGTACACCCTTCTTTCTTACAAGACTGCATTGACAACATTCCACCTACTAAAACAGCTGACACCATTAAAAAGTTCAGTTTTCTCATATGATAATAGATTGGTTAATAAGCAGCGAGGAAGAATGCTAAAGAGATTACTTACAAGCTGATAGCAAAAAACTAAGTCTTACTTAAGCCATTGATCTAACCAACCGTAAAACTCTCTGTGCCACATCACTCCGTTCTGAGGCTTCAACACCCAGTGCCCTTCATCTGGGTAATAGAGCAGTTTACTCGGGATTCCCTGTAGTTGAGCTGCAGTGAAAGCTTCCAATCCCTGATTTAACGGAACGCGAAAATCGAGTTCGTTGTGGATGACCAAAATGGGGGTATCCCAATTCTGAACCAAACTATGCGGACTGAACTTGCTATAGCTCTCAGGTTGTGGAGACACCCAATAAGGACCTCCAATATCCCAATTGGCAAAAAAGAGCTCTTCTGTACTCGCATACCAGCTCTCGAGGTTGTATAAGCCACAGTGGCTTATGAAGGTCTTAAAACGACCCTCATGGATTCCAGCCAAATAGTACACGGAGTAACCGCCATAACTTGCACCTACAGCTCCGAGGTTATCATTGTCGACAAAAGGCTCTTTAGCTACTTCGTCAATGGCGCTTAAGTAATCTCTCATGGCCTGGCCACCCCAGTCCTTTGAAATATCATCGTTCCATTTTTGCCCAAAAGAGGGGAGACCTCTTCTGTTCGGAGCAACTACAATATATCCTTGGGCTGCCATCAACTGAAAGTTCCATCGGAAACTAAAGAACTGACTAACCGCACTCTGTGGACCTCCCTGGCAATAAAGTAGTGTCGGGTACTTTTTGGTTGGGTCAAAGTCTGGTGGATAAATAACCCATGTGAGCATTTGCTTTCCGTCTGTGGTCTCAATCATTCGCTTTTCAACCTTACCCATGCCCATTTTGTCCATCAGCTCTTTGTTGGCTTGCGATAAGCTGGTTTCATTCCCTGAAGAAATATCCCAGCTAAAAATTTCGCTGGCAGCGCTCATGCTGCTTTTTGTACCTACCAATACATTGCCAGCTAACTGAGCTGAGTTAATGTTGTGTATGCCTTCGGTAATTCCTCGAAGCGAACCGTCTTTAAGTGTAATTTCAAAAAGCTGATAAGTAGCATTCACTGGGCTCAGCGCGTAAATGTGTTTATCGTCTGCAGACCATACAATGTTTCCAAATGTTTGATCGATGTCTTTGGTAACAAGCGTTCTTTGCTTTGTGCTCAAGTTCATAGTCGCGATGACATTCTTGTCTGACTCAAAGCCATCTTGCGCCATAGACATCCAGGCCAATTGTTTTCCATCATTCGAAAAGACCGGATCAAGATCATACCCCATCATTCCTTCAGTTAGATTTTCGGTTTGTCCTGAACTGAGCACATACTGATATAAGTCTGTGTTGGTACTAACTGCGTAGTCTTTTCCGACCTTTTTCTTACAGGCATAAACTATGGATTTGCCGTCAGGGCTCCAGGCAATTTGCTCACTGCCTCCAAACGGTTTGGTAGGAGAGTCGTGCGGCTCATCCTTCATGACATCCACATAGGTGTTGCTCATATCTCCATCTGCATAATCGCTGATCATCAGGTGAGAATAGGCGTAGTTGTGCCATTGAGTCCAATGACGAAACATCAGGTTGTCGTAGGCACGTCCCGTAGCGTGTGGCAGGTCTGGATATTTGTCTGCTAATGATTCTTCAATCTTCACTTCACTCGTAAACGATATGTGTTTCATATCCGGTGAATAGGCCCAGTTACCTATTTCAATGTCCATTTTACTTACCTGTTTGGCGTTACTTCCATCGGGGTTCATTTCCCACAGCTGAAGCGAACCCGAAGCCATGCTCAAGTAGCCGATCTTCTTTCCATCTGGTCGCCAATGCGCCTCATATACAGAGGTTCCGTCTGAAATTTGCTTGGCATCACCTCCGCTAACTGACATGATATACAGGTGAGAGACACCCTTGTCATTTTCCAGGTCGTATTCTTTTTGGTTAAAAATGACTTGTTTACCGTCTGGCGAAACCTCTTCGCTATAAACGCGCTTTAGTTTCCACAAATTTTCGGGAGTAAGTTTTTCCTGGGCACTGGCTACATAAGTGAAGGAACAGAGTAGAAGGAGTGTGAGTATTCTCATTTTAGTTTTGTTTCGGGCAATAATATTATTTGATTGGGCAAAAAAAAAGGAGTACCGTCACGATACTCCTTAAATGTGGTAAACAGTGTTTACTGTTTGATTATACGTTTCATAGGCAGCTCATCAATTTGAAGCATGTAGAAACCTGCTTCAAGATCGGTAAGAGAAACAGATTGTAGTCCATTCTCCTGATCGATGTCAACTGACTTGATAAGTGAACCACGAGCGTCATAGATGTATATCTGATCAAAATCAGCTTCGCTAATCCAGGAAACCGTTACCATATCTCGGGTTGGATTTGGATAGACATCAAAAGAACTCAAACCATTGTCTTCAATACCAGTACAAATACCGGTCGAAGCAGCTATTCCATGTCTTTCACTTACGCAGAGATCTTTGATAACCCAGTCGTAGAAGAAGTAGTAATAACCGTAAGGATCTGTGTTGGCACTACTTTTCGTAATGCTCACAATGTTACTGATCTCATATGGGTAGTTTACACCAGAGTTGTTTCTAAACATATTGGCAATACTCGTAGACGAAATCCCAAGTTCATGATCTGTACCAACGGGCACATCGAAGTTGAGCGTGATTACTTCTTGTCCGCCAGCCATGTCAACCGTGATTTCGTCCAATACGTTTTGATTGGCGTCTCGCAATTGTATAGTTCGCTCACCGGCACCGGTAGCGTAAACTCTTACACTTTCCAATAAGAAAGGTGCATGAGCATCAAAAACAAGGTACTGGTAGCTGTTATAGTAAGATCCGCCACCAAACGTGTTGTTAGCAGGTCCAACAGACTGAGCCGTGTTTTCGATTACAGACTCTACATAGTATGCTGTAGACTGCTGCACAACAGGTGTAACGAATGTATCACCAACATGAACCAAGGTTCCGTTAAGTGGAGCGTCATACCATCTGTTTTCACCATTGCTTGTTACGATGAGCGTTCCTGATTCTCCTGGGCAGATGTCATCATCATCTCCTTCCGGGGCATCGGGTCGGTTAATGGTCACCACATTACTAACAGTAGTACTGTCACTACCTATGTTGTTTGTCACCTTAAGTGACACCGTATAGCTACCATTAGAAAGGTAGGTGTGAACCGGGTGTTGTGAAGTGCTTGTATTACCGTCACCAAAATTCCATAACCAGCTTTGTGCTCCGTTGGTCGACTCATCGTTAAACGAGATAACACCAGTGCACGACTCGTCAGAAGATGCTGAGAAGGCCGCTGTAGGTGGAGTAGTTGGTGCAACGCACTCCCACTCAAATCTAAAGCCAGGTAAATTCAGTCCGCCATCGGCATACATTCTAATTGTCATTGAGCTGTTGGTAGAACTCACAACCGCAGGCGGTGGATTTGAATTACAGTATTTGCCAATGACAGGCGAACTGGTTGAAGGTCCGTCATAGATTTCTACATAATCGTAGATGCAGTTTGTTCCACCTCCCGCTTCCACATCAAACTGATCAATAATCAGATCAACACTGGTGGCTCCTACAGGAGAGAGTGTAATGTAAGAATCAGTATTGTCGCCATAGTTGCCAGATGGTCCTCCATTGTCAAACAACACGCCTTCACATTCAGTTTGGGTAGTACCCGCACCTGACTCTGGCATCGATACTTCGCATGGAGCTCCAGGTCCTACCTGAATGTAAGCGATCTCTTCAAGTGTATCGGCTCCACAGGTAGATGATGCCTGAAGGCTTACGGTGTAAGTACCAGCTGTGGTATATGTATGTGATGGGTTAGCAGCTGTTGAAGAACCACCATCGCCAAAGTTCCAGTTGAAGGAAGTGGCATTAGATGAGTAGTTGTAAAAGTCAATTTCGAAAGGAAGCGCACATGATCCGGTTGAGTTAGAAGAAAAATCTGCATCAACATCGCTTGAGTAGATGTTACCAACACCAACTGCATACCATGCCATACCTGTGCTAATTACTTCTTGCGAGCATGCTCCGTATAAGTCAAGAGCAGACTGAATAGCATAGTATCGAGCATCGGCATATTGGCTTGAGACCGTCAGGTAGGTAGTCAGGTTTCTGTAGGCAATGGCTCCTGCATCTTCAATACCCAATGCTGTAACGCTGTAGCTGTTGCCAAGATCGTTCGTGCCAGACCCACCTACTGTTAACAGATGGAACCATTTGTTTTGAACACCGCTGTTTGTGTGTACACCACCATTATCATTAGCTCCCGTGTACCAGTTGCTTCCAAAATAAGTGTCTGGATCACCGTAAGAATTTGGGTTACTCATGCTCCGAATAACAAAACCTAGGTCTTCACCCATCAACCAGTTACCGTTTCCTCCATGTGCAAAAAACTCAATGGCTACTCCAAAAATGTCTGAGAAGCTCTCGTTCAATGCTCCCGGTTCGTTTTGATACACAAGGTTAGCTGTGAATGAAGTCAATCCGTGTGTTACTTCATGCCCTGCAATGTCGAGTGCGGTAAAAGGTGAGGTGCCACTTGAACCATCACCATACGTCATTCGTTGACCATCCCAGAATGCGTTTCCGTAGTTGTTTCCGTAGTGCACATAGCTTCTGAGTGGGAAACCGTTATTGTTAATACTATTTCGGTTGTAGTTAGAGAAATAGTAATCGTATGTCATTTCTGCTCCCCAGTGTGCATCCGTTCCAAATCGCTCTATACTCGATGTATCCCACAATACATCTGAGTGTACGAAATCACCAGCAGCACCATAGCTTGTACCGTGATTCATGTCATAGGTGAAAACGCCATTTCCACGGCCGCTTTCTCTAAGTCTGAAGCCACCGCTAAAGTGATCACACACGATTTCTTGTGTATCGCTGTATCCTGTAACAGCTACACCATTTGAATCTGCATGGTGAATCAGGTTGTTTTCAAATACGATATCTCCATTTGAAGCATCCACGTAGATTTCGCGTCTGCTCATTGGGCTGTGTGCATACACATTAAACTTCCAGGCAAGCTTCAGATCAACCACCTTAAGCGAAACATCTTGATTGACAATTTCGAGACGACCTTCTGGATAGTACGTGGCATTTGGGTCGTTAGACTCCAGTTTCAGAATGTGCTCCTCAAGTTCAACTTCCCATTTGTAGGTTTCAGCATCTATGTGGCCCAATGCTTCTTGCAATGCTTGCGCTTCTGAGAGAGCTGGGTTAAGAGGAGGCACTTCATTGAAAAGCTCCCCGTTCATGCTGACAACCTCACCGTTCAGTGTGTGTACAATCCAAATCCCGAACGTAGCAGGAAAACCACCGAAGGTTTGTTGATATCGGTAGTGAATCATACCCAGTCGGTCTGACTCGGTTCCTATTAATTCAAAACCAGCATTGATGTTTTTGAAATACTTGTTCTTCATCCAGGTTTGCCAGGTAGCAAACTGAATGCGATGATCGGCTCTGAACTTGATATGAGCCGGAATGGTTGAGTGGTCTTTTAATCGGACTTGCTCTGCTCCATAGACCAGGTCGTTAGCCGCTTTTCCACGGAGAACTTCCTCAGCCGAGGTCGTAGTAACAAGGATTAAAAGTGTGGTAATTGAAAGTAAAAATGCTCGCATATTTGTTTAGTTGGTTGTCAAATATAAGTTTCAGTATAGAGGAATTGACGCTACAATCCTGACAGACCTAACAGAATTTAAGACAGATTGGAATAGCAAGGTTGACATATTGACAGGATACTGCACTCGGCATACGAATTGACATGGGGCCGTAAAGAAGACGAAAAGCACGTTTTTGTCTGCGAATTGAAAATCTTAATAAATCGAATTGACCAAAAATTTGGATTGCTATGAAAGGAACTATTAATGTTCAAGCTGAGAATATTTTCCCCATCATTAAAAAATTCTTGTACTCTGACCACGAAATTTTCTTGCGTGAGTTGGTGTCAAACGCGGTAGATGCTACCTCTAAGCTAAAAGCGCTTTCACGTATGGGCGAAATGAAAAGCGAATTAGGTGAGACTCAAATCGAGGTAAGACTAGATAAAGAAAACGGAACGCTACATATCATTGATCGAGGTATTGGTATGACGGCAGAAGAAGTAGAAAAGTACCTCAATCAAGTGGCCTTTTCCGGAGCTTCAGAGTTTTTGCAGCAATATGAAGGTAAAGTAGAAGATGCTGGAATCATCGGCCATTTTGGTCTTGGGTTTTACAGTGCTTTTATGGTTTCCAAAAAGGTGGAAGTCTTAACCAAGAGCTGGAAAGATGCTGAAGCGGTGAAATGGGAGTGTGATGGTAGTCCTGAATTTGAGGTTTCAACCATCGACAAAGCCGAAAGAGGAACCGAAATTGTATTGCACATTGACGATGATTCCAAAGAGTTTTTGGAGGAAGACAGAATCTCTGGTATCCTGACCAAATACTGTAAGTTCCTTCCAGTAGAGATCAAGTTTGGTACTCGCACTGAAACCATTGATAGTCCTTCAGGAGAAAAGGATGACGAAGGCAATGTAAAGCAGGAGTCTGTAGAAGTAGACAACATCGTCAACAATCCAAACCCGCTTTGGAAAAAATCGCCTAGTGAGTTAAAGACAGAAGATTATAGTCAGTTCTATCGCGAGCTCTATCCGATGTCTTTTGAGGAGCCCATGTTTAACATTCACATCAATGTAGATTACCCCTTTAACCTTACAGGTGTCTTATACTTTCCAAGGTTAGCCAAGCATAAAGTTGAGCTTCAAAAGAACAAGATTCAACTCTATAGCAATCAGGTGTTTATCACGGATTCTGTAGAGAACGTAGTTCCCGAATTCCTGACTTTGCTTCACGGTGTTATTGATTCACCGGACATACCATTAAATGTGAGTAGAAGTTACTTGCAAAGCGATTCTAATGTCAAGAAGATTAGTAGCCACATTACCAAAAAAGTAGCCGATAAGCTGGCCGAAATGTTCAAGAACGACCGCGAGGACTTTGAGTCTAAATGGCCAGATATGCAGGTGTTTATGGACTACGGTTTATTAACCGATGAGAAGTTCTATGAGCGAATTCAGCCTACATATCTGTTTAAAAACACCAAAGGCGAGTTCAAGACCATTGAAGAATACAAAGAGCACATTGGTGAGAATCAGAAGGATAAGGATGAAAACCTTGTTATCCTGTACACCAATGATGTAGAAGAGCATCACGGTTTGATTGAAAAGGCCTACAAGAAGGGGTATGATGTATTGGAAATGAACACGCCTTTGACGGCTCATCTTGTTCAGCACCTTGAAATGAAAATGGAGAAAGTTCAGTTTAAGCGAATTGATGCAGATGCCATTGAAAAACTGATAACGAAAGATGACGCTCCAGAGAGCAATTTGTCAGAAGATCAGAAGAATGAACTGACACCGGTGATTCAGAGCGTGGTTGAACAAGAGAAGTTTAGCATTCAGTTCGAGAGCCTCGACCCGGATGACGCTCCTATGCTAGTCACGCAAAGCGAGTTTATGAGACGAATGAAAGAACAGGCCGAAGTCGGTGGCGGTATGTTTGGTATGAGCAACATGCCAGAGTCTTATAACTTGGTGGTTAACAGCAACCACGAACTTGTTTCTAAGATTCTACTAGAATCAGATGAAGAGAAAAAGAAGGCCATGGCTAGCCATGCAGCTGACCTGGCGTTACTGGCCAAGGGTATGCTCAGGGGATCAAAACTTACTGAGTTCATTGATCGCAGCGTTGGTATGATATAACCCATCAGCGGTAAATTGATAAGCCTCAACCAAACGGTTGGGGCTTTTTTATGGGCGTTAGGTAGGTTTTTCGGCAAATTTTCTGTTGGCTTTGACTGACGTAGTCGACATCGACTATATTTGACTTCAACATCATCTACATGATATCTCCTTCCAGACGCTTTTTGGTTGCAAGTATTTTGTTCTTAAGCATGTTGGCTTTTGTGCCTCAGGCTTCGGTTATTAAGTCCGATTCGGGAAAGGTGTCGTTCACTTCGAAAGCTGCTCTTGAAACAATTTCGGCTGAGAATACAAGTGTAGATGCCGTGCTCGACACAGACAAACGGATGATTTCTGTGTCTGTTCCCATGTCTTCGTTTGAGGGGTTTAATAGTCAGTTGCAGAAGGTTCATTTTAACGAGAACTACCTTGAAACAGATGAGATTCCAGAAGCCACATTTTCAGGAAAGATCATAGAAGAAATTGATTTTGACAAGGTTGGAACGCATAAGGTAAGAGCCAAAGGTTTTTTGACCGTGCACGGAATAAGTCAGGACAAAGTGGTTGACGGCATTGTTCGAATAAGCGAAGACCATATTCGCATTGAGAGTGGTTTTGACATTTTGCTTGAGGACTTTCATATAAAGAAGCCAACCATCGTTTACAATAAAGTATCAGAAGTGATTGATATTGAAGTTTCCATGCGGTTTTCAAAAAAATAAAGCCTGAGACCATATCTATCCATATCGATCGTGAAACTGTTTGTTGTGCTCGGAGTACTCGGGCTTAACGCACGAGTAGGTAAGGGGCAGACACCATACATCACGACACTTGAAGTATCGCATGATTTGCATTCAAATCAGATAAATGCGCTGGTAGAGGATAGCCTGGGTCAGCTTTACTTTGCCACAGAACGAGAACTGATCAGATATGATGGATCCAGGTATGTAACGTTGTATAGTTCAGAATCCTCGAGCTCTGCTATTACGGCCCTTGCTTGCTTTCAAGACAAGATTTGGGCTGGTGCTGCCGATGGCAAACTCTATATATACGATCAGTCAGAACTGGTACGCTATGACAGCACCAGATTTCAATCAAAAGCCCGTATCAGTGATTTGATTACCGCGCATGGTCGACTTTTTGTCGGAACCTATGGCGAAGGGGTGTTCGAGATAGGAGAGGAGGAGATATCTCATCTCTCTTCTGATGCCGGACTTCAGGATAATTTTGTCTATGATCTTGAAGTACACTCTGGAAGTGTGTGGATAGCCACTGACGGAGGAATATCTGAGCTGGATATGGAAGATGGGTCTACGTATTTGTTCAGCATGAAAAATGGGTTGCCGGATAACATTGTTCAGTGTTTAGAATCCGTTTCCGATACGCTTCTAGCCATTGGCATGTATGACGGAGGAGTAGCTTATATGAACACCAAAACATACCAGTTTGATGTGTTGTATGATGAAGAGACTCCGTGGGAAATAAGCGCAGTGGTGTCGCTCGAGATGGATGAGTTTGGCCAGCTTTGGATTGGCACTAAGTCGGATGGAATTCTGGTGTGTGATGTACGATCAAAGCACACCTATTCGCGGCAGATAAATGAAGATATTGGGCTGGTCTCTAATCGAATTCGAACTATTGTTTCTTCAAGGTCTCACGATATCTGGATCGGGACTCAGAACGGTATCTCCCAAATAGGCAAATCGCCATTTGAGCATCTAAAAGGGACCCCCGATGGAATTGGGAATTCTATTTACGACATACTTGTTGAAAAGGACGGTACGCGCTGGTTAGCTACAGATCAGGGACTTAAGATCCTCAGGTATGGCATGCTGGGTGAAATGACCACAGAAGAGTTTATGCCGGCTCACGATGATATCAACCAGCAAGTCGTGTCTATGTGTAAGGATAACCGCGGTTTGATCTGGCTGGGTACTTACGGCAACGGAATCTATGTGTATCATCCAGATGAGAAGCGCTTTGAACACATCTCCCGAAATCAAGGGTTTAATAACCCAAACATCATTGACATTGTAGAAGACAAATTAGGGCGTATTTGGGTAGCCACATTAGGTGCAGGACTTCAGAAGATTACGTACAACTCAAATCATGTCGGTATTAGCCGCGAACAAAGTGATAAGTTCTTGCGAAGCGACTATATCTACACATGTTTTGTCGATAGCAAGGGACAATTATGGGTTGGTACAGATGGTGGAGGTGCAACCGTGTTTAGTGCGTTGTCGAATGATTTTGTTTCAAATTTTAGCGATCAGCTTGGCGGAAAGACCGTGTATGGTATTACAGAAGACGGTAGCGGAAACATCTGGATCATGACAGCCAACAACGGGTTCTATGTATTTGATGGCAAAGAAATGCAGCCTGCATCTGAGCACTATTCTATGCTCCACGAAGAGGTTGTAGCTATTTGCGCAGACTACCGTGGGAATGTAGTGGCTACGCATGCAAATGGTGTAGATATTCTGTTTGATGGGACAAAGGAGTTTGTCGAATACAGTATTCCAAGTGAAGACCGAAAATGGATGCCCAATCTAAATGCCATATTCTGCGATGTAAATGATCTGGTTTGGATTGGAACGGAGAGTGGCTTATTAACCCTGAGAATGGACCAATTGATTCAAACGAATATTACTCCTACCTCGCAGTTGAGTGAGATTAAAGTCAATTATAAGCCCATTCATGAAGGGCACGCTTCGGTATTTGATTACGATCAAAATCATTTCACGTTTGACTATAATGCTATTTGGACCAAGAACCCTGATGCAGTAACATACCGCTACATTCTTGAGGGATTTGACAAAGAGTGGTCTGTTGAAACGGCTACCAAAACAGTGACATACTCGAGTTTACCAGAGGGTGAATATCTGTTTAAGGTGCAGGCTTCTGCTGCTAATGGTTCGTTTGCCGGAGCTCAGATTGCCTCGTATAAGTTTGAGATTCGAAAGCCATTTTGGTTGAATCCGCTTTTCTACCTGGGAATCTTGGTTGTGGGTGCACTTATTCTGGTCGTATTCCTCCGATATCGAACAAAGCAATTGCTTCATGAGCGCGAACGATTAGAGAGCATTGTAAGCCAGCGAACAGCTGAACTGGTCAAGCAAAAGAATATTGTTGAAGCTAAGAACGAAGAGATTCTGTCGAGTATCTCTTATGCGAAGCGGATACAGAGAGCGATTTTACCGCGTGATAGAACGGTAAAACGGCACCTTCCTCAGTCTTTTGTTCTCTATAAACCGAAGGATATTGTAGCTGGTGATTTTTATTGGTTGGAGTATGTAACTCCAACTGGACTTTCTGTACAAGATTATAAGCCTGGCGGCATGATTGACTTTGATAAGCCTTCAGACAAAGGAACTCGTGATGGAGTCATTTTGGTGGCAGCGGCAGATTGTACGGGGCACGGTGTGCCGGGCGCCATGGTGAGTGTAGTTTGTCATGAGGCACTCAATCGGGCTGTTCGTGAATACTCGCTTGTGGAGCCCGCAGCCATCCTGGACAAGGTACTTCAATTGGTCGTTGGACAGTTCCAAAAGTCAGAGGAAAACGTGAGAGATGGAATGGACATTGGACTCTGTGCGCTTGAATATAAAGGCGAGAAGGGGATGGGTGTTCGTGCTGAATTCTCAGGCGCTCAAAACCCCATGTATATTGTCACGAGAAGAGACATGAGCGAAGAACTTGGAAGGGATCCGGCCTTGTTAGATGGAGATCTTCATCTCTATGAAATCAAAGGGGATAAGCAGCCCATCGGAAAGTATGCTTCTATAAAACCATTCTCCAATCACGCATTCACGCTTTATCGAGATGATTGTATTTACCTTTCATCTGACGGTTTTGCCGATCAGTTTGGAGGGCCCAAAGGGAAAAAGCTGAAGTATATGCCGTTTAAGAAGCTGCTTTTAGCCATCAACGACTTACCGATGGAAGAGCAGAAAGAACAACTCGATACCTTCTTCAATCACTGGAAGGGAGACTATGAACAGATAGATGACGTATGCGTAATAGGCCTACGCATCAGTATAGACTAACCTTAGCGGTAATCTCCTTTCTCCCACCACTTTGAGTCCACTACTTTGCCACCCTGGCAAGCAAAAACCAGATAGTCTTTCTTTCGCCATAGATACACGATGTAGTACTCACCCGTTGGTATCTTGTAAGCAGGAGGGAGCGCTTTTCCGGTTTGTCGCCCGTTTCGGCCCACCGTAATCTTTTGTGCTTCGTAAGAAGAGAGCGTTCCTTCAAAATAGGGAGTTCCCATGGATGAAACAATCTCGGCTTGTCCAATCTTTTCAGACTTTCCTTTTTTACCAAGTGCAATCATAATCTCGTGAAACTGACTGTTGGTAGTATCACAATATGGGTTGGCGTAGGAATGAAGACGCTTGTATTCAGCGGCCAATTCGCCAAAAGCAGCTGATTCGATTGATTCTAGGGTAGTAGTACAACCTCCCTGGCCAAATGTTGGTAAGTGTGCGGCAAAAAGGAGCGTAAGAAGAAGTGGTGTCAAAAATCTCATGAAATCAATTTAGATTCCAAAAATAGAATTCTACCGGATTAGAGTCCTACTACAATTCCGGCTCTAAAAACAGGCCATCTGACTGGTGCATTTGTAGCGTTAAGCAGATCAAACAGAATAGTAGAACTAAAGCCAACGTTCTGCCCCACAGGATAAATGTATCCCGCACCTACATACCAGTATGGAATAGTTACCCGTTCGCCACTCGACAAGTTGGGCACGTTGAGTAATTCATACTCTGTGGTCACAAATGCTCGCTCAAAAACACGATAACGCCCCAGCACTGATCCTCCGAAAACATGGTATGCATTTTTAGAAGCAGCTTCATACACCAGCTGGTATGAAGGTCTGGAGCCAATAGAGAAACGATCGGTAAACTTGAATCCCACCAAGGGAGAGAGGTTAACATAACTGAGTGCTCCAAAACCAGCTCCCAGGTTTCCTCCGCCATAAAACCGATCCTTCAAGCGGTTAAAGCCCGTAGAGTCTTCGTATTGCTCAAAACCTTGTCCCAAACTTGCTGAGGCAAAAGTGAGGCATATAATCAGGTTCAATAAAAAGAGGATTCTCCGCATGACAGTTGGCATTTCTTCAATTCTACTTAATAGGACGCATTTCTACATAAAGCGTTAGCTTCTTTTACGATTTATCACAAATTTCAAACTCATTACCGCGCCAATTATTGCAAGAATGACAAGTATAACCTGTACCCAGGCACTCACGCGTATAGACTTATTCAGAATCTGCGAGTGATCATCTGAGTCAATCGCACCATCGGAGTATTTGGCTACATGGCTCAACAAATCAATTGCAATGTCTTGATCAGGTATAGTTTGGTGGCAGGATGCACACACGCCTCTACGATCGATTTTTGCCAGTTCCTCAGCATTAAACGGACGTGAACCGGAGAAGTGGTGACCCACTGTTTGAACCTGTTTTCCGCTGCTATCTATTATTGTGCTCCAGTCGTGATTCAGGTTTTCAATGGCGTTAAACTGCGTGTCTATTTGCATGGCCAGCGGCTGTCCCGATGAGTCAACCAAATCCATTACGATATTCTGACTAGGATCGCTGTAAAACTCCCCAGCGTTAATGCCATATCCCATTGCCTTTGGGTCAGCATGGCAGCTTTCACAAGAGCGAGCTTTCAGCTGCACAGTATGCGGGTGAAGCGGAGACATATCTATGGCATTTTGACCCTCTTCGCCAGCGCCTTCCACATGTTTGATTTTAAATATGTGGTTAAGCAGTGTTACTTGCCCTGTGGAGTCTTTGACTGTTACGGTTGTCTGACAGCCAGGTATGGCGGGCGATACCCGACTCTCTCCATTTACCACAAGTGGTGGATCTTCCCACCGCAGGTAACTGCGTTGCTCTTTAACCTTGCCGGATACGAGGTAAGCCTCAATTTGCTCAACTTCTTCTTCACTCAGAACATCGGCTGTTTGTCCGTTCTCATCCGGATTGCTTGCCACCTTTACCCAGTCGAGCTTTAGAGAAGGGTCAGAATAATCGATGTTTATATGGCAACCATAGCACTGTGGAGCCCAGGTGGCGTGACAGGCGTAGCACTCGAGTTTGTCAATATGTGAGTGAATCTGATCCATAGCTATTCGGGCTTCAAGACTGAGTTTGTCGTCCTGAGCGAGCTTCTTTAGAGGGGAGAACTGAATATCCTTTCCGCTGGAAGAATGAAGGATGACCTCATCGCCAGTTTTTACCAGGTGCGGCATTGGGTTTCCCCTGGCCGAAATCAAGTAGCCTTCTTTTCGTGGTGCAACCCAGCCCATTTTTAAGTACGACTCAACCGTGTCTGAAACACCCCTTGGCGCTCCGGTTTTAGGTGAATCACCGGCAATCTCATCTCCGTATCCTATAGGTAGTTCCCAGGGAAATTGATCAGGTGTTCCGTGGCAATCCTGACATTCAATTTCAACGGCTCCCTGAATGGCACCCGAGAGATCGCCCAGGCTGTGCATATCGCCAGATGTGTGGCAGTCCTGACAAACCATGCCCTTCTTTAAGTGGATGTCAGACTCGAGGTGGATGTAATTTTTCTTGTGAATCTTCTTTTGATCCGAGGCGTCTCCCATGAAAGGCGATTGATAAGAACTCTCCATCAAACCTTCGTAGGATACACCAATTCTGCGACCCCGGTTGTGGCATGAAGTACAGGTTTTTGTGGGAATGCCAGAATAATGCTTGTCATGCACTTTGACGTTTGCATCCCGACTCGATTGAATTGAATGCACTAAAAGATGTCCTTGTTCGCGCTTGTCGATCGACTCATCATCACCTTCATATAACCCCTTTCCGGAGTAGGGAATATGACAGCTTCCACAGCCCGTTCCCCGATAATCGCCATCGGCATTGTGTCCCTTGACTCCGGTATGACATCGTTGGCATTCCGTTCGTAAATACGTATAAACAGAAGTAGAAGGATCGGCCTTCAGCTCTGCCTGAGTGGGTGCTTCAGGCAAGGCAGACATGTTGCCAGGAAAGACTTGTGGCTCAGCTTCTTTGAGCTCTTCCATGTACTTCCTGTGTATGTCAGACCCTAGTCGTTTGTGCACTTCTAATTCCTCTACAGCTACGTTGGCTACGTTGTGTTCATAGCCCTGTATGCCTCCAAAACCCCATGTGGTACCCTGAATTTTTCCGGCTTCGGTAAACATGAGTGAGGTAAACTGTGTGCTGACCTGTTCTTGATGACACATGCCACAGGTTCGATCATTGATCCAAACGCTGGCCGGGTCCGGGTAAAATGCTAGCGGTCCTCCCAAATCACTCAAGGACTCTACCGTTCCCATGTGTGCTTCTCCTTCATTCTTTGCCGTTGGGTTTCCTCCATGACACACGATGCACTCGTTGTTTTTAAAACCACTCTCAGAGGCTACGGCAAAAATTTCTTGCATCATGCCAGAGCTATGACTTCTAATGGGCTCGATACCGCTATGGCAGCTTAAACAGTTATTAGAATCAGGATTGGTCACAAAAGTGCTTTCTCCATGGCGCGAAGCATATTCATGATCAAAAGGGACCATTTCATCCTGGACTTCAGATTTGACAGAATCAACCGAACATGTTGTGGCAAGGAAGGAGGCCATACCCGCCAACAGAAGAAATACAATTAGCTTTTGGTTCAAAAACGAGTTAGTTAGGAAGTGCCTCGAAATTAGGTTTAATTCTTAGAGGTGTTTTAGTCCACAGAATTCCAATTATTCCACAACATAAACTCACTGTGCGCAAGTGTGTATAGCGATGTTTTTCCAGCAAAAGTTTGTGTGAATACACCTACTGTGGCATTGGACAAATCAGCCAACTGTCGGTCTGAATGATAGTTGAGCTCGGCTATTTCAAAAAGAGGCCCCAAGGGTTTGGGAGTTTCCCTCAACCTGACTTTGATCTCCAGGTGACCAGTTTGAGTACTCAGAATATCCGCTTCAATGTAAGCGCTTAGATCAGTAAGATCCTTCATTTTAAGCGGACTTGAAGCACTATCTGTGCACACTCCTTCTTGCCATAGCTGTAGTCGCAGTCCGTTGTTTGAAAGTCCGTAGCGAATAGAGTCTACGCCATTTTTGAGCTTAATGGTGTGCCCAATAAAAAAGAGGGTACTGTCTGTTTTTTCAAAATCGGGCAGACGTGAGGAAAGCTTACATGTGGCCACTCCATCCCGATATTCGATATCGGTCAAGTTTACCGTAGCAGACGGGTCAATCTCCGCTACTTCAAAGTCTGCCTGTCTGTCTGAGAATAGGATAAAGGCTGAAGTGAGAAACAAGGTAATTGTTCCAATGACGAGAAGTAAGAGTTTGCTCAGCTTATTCACGACTGCTTAAACGCATAGGCATGAACAATGTTGCTTCCAAATTACACCTCGCTATCCATCAAATCTGTAACTACATGATAACGAGGGTCATCAATTGAAGATTCGATGAGAGAGGCAAATTCCTTGTTCGCTTTTAGGAGTAACATGGTACACTCAGGGCTGAGGTGCGTAAGCTTGACCTTCTTTCCCTGATCGAGGTATTTGTTCGTAATGTTTCGAACAGCCTCTATCCCTGAGTGGTCTGATACACGTGATTCTATGAAGTCAATTTCAATAGACTCAGGATCCTCTTTGGGGTTGAATTTTGAGTGAAAGCTTTGAACGGAACCAAAGAACAGAGGCCCCCAAATCTCATAGACTTTTGTTCCGTCTTCCTTGAGCCGCTTACGGGCTCTAATCATCATGGCGTTCTTCCACGCAAAGACAAGTGCCGAGATGATGACCCCGGCAATGACTGCAATGGCCAAATCCTGCCACACCGTGATAGCCGATACTGCTATAAGCACAAAGGCATCGGAAACCGGGATTTTTCGCAGTACTCTGAAGCTACTCCAGGCAAAGGTGCCGATGACTACCATAAACATAACACCTACCAAAGCCGCAATTGGCATTTGTTCAATAAGCGGTGCTCCAAAAAGAATAAAGCAGAGTAGGGCTACCGCTGCCACAATGCCCGAAAGTCTTCCGCGTCCGCCTGAATTGACATTGATAATCGATTGACCAATCATGGCACATCCGCCCATTCCACCAAAAAGGCCATTGAGAATATTGGCTGATCCTTGAGCCACACATTCGCGGTTTCCACTACCGCGTGTCTCTGTGAGGTCATCCACCAGATTGAGCGTCATAAGAGATTCTATTAGGCCTACGGCTGCCAGTAGGAAGGCTGTAGAGATAATTAATCCCCAGTTTCCAGACACGGTGTGGAGTAGCTGAAATATTTGAATTTGAAAAGTCGGAAGTCCACCTTCCAGACCCTGTCCACCGCCTTCGCGAATAAATGAGCCTACCGTGCTCACCTCCATGCCACCGAAAATTGTGATCGCAGCTACAATCAGAATGGCTGTCAGGGCAGCGGGCAGTTTTGTCGTGATTTTAGGTAGCAAATACATGATTCCCATGGTCAAACCCACCAATCCAAGCATGATCCAGAGGTCCGCTCCAGAAAGCCACGTTGTTTGGCCGTCTACTGTGGTGGTAAACATGCCTAATTGCGATAAGAAAATGACAATAGCCAGCCCGTTTACAAATCCCATCATCACCGGGTGAGGAATTAGTCTTACGAATTTCCCGAGCCTGAGCACACCAGCTAGAATCTGTATGCCACCAACAAAGAGCAGGGTGATGAACAACCACTGCAGGCCGAGGTTAGAGATAGGATTGTCTAGTGCCAAACCTACTTCGTTTCCTTGCTGAATAAGGTGAACCATAACAACGGCCATGGCTCCGGTGGCTCCAGATATCATACCCGGTCTTCCACCGAATAGAGCTGTTACGAGCCCCATCATAAACGCTCCGTAAAGCCCTACCAGCGGATCCACTCCAGCCACGAAAGAAAAAGCGACTGCTTCGGGTACCAAAGCAAGAGCTACAGTTAATCCTGAGAGAATATCATTCTTTGGATTATGCGTGAAATTTTGAATCAGCTTTTTCATCGTTTGGCCTGTTTAAAAAAGGCCGCAAACGTATGATTTACATTGAGATGCAGTTCGTTAAATCTCCTGTTTGAGGAAGTATTTTTACCCTTTTAGCTCAAGGGAGTTATTTATCGGATGAATTCTTCTTGGCAATAGCGTAATGCACGCACGACTCAAGAGATGGATATGCAGCCAATTTTGGGTGGAGAAAAGTCTCTTTGTACTGCATTCCGATGCTTTTCATAACCGCAATTGAAGGTTTGTTGGCTACAGGGGCAACAGATTTAATTTCTCTTAGTCCCAGGTGTTCAAAGCCGTAGTTAAGTGAGCTTTGAGCCGCCTCCGTGGCCAGGCCTAACCCCCAATACTTGGGCAGGAGTCGCCAGCCGATATCTACGAAATCACCTAAATGATTATCAAACGATTGTTTGGCAAGCCCCACAAGGCCAATGAAATCTCCCGTTGATTTTAACGTGGTCTTGAAGTAGCAAAACCCCTCCTGGTCTTGCATGTCTATCATCCGCTGAAGAAACCTTTCGTTATCACTTTTACTCGGAACGGTTGGAAAGAATTTCATCACCTGTGCATTTGAGTTTAAGTCTTCCACTAAGTCAAGATCTGACTTCTTCCAGGCCCAGAAGGCCAAACGCTCCGATTCAAAAATTGGTTTCATGACTTAGTCTTTAAGTTGCGTGCAAAGTTTATCCAGGCTTGGTGCACCACGTTTTGGCAGCCTGTAATACCGATCACAATATCCAAATCGATTCAGTTTCCTGTCAATCGGCATAATGAGCTGGTTGTCGGTAATGGTGTATCTAATTCCATCTATGATGAGTGCATCGCGTTGAATCAGGGAATCGATGTTCGTAATATCTGATTCTTTGGTGTGTATGGTACCACCTGTTTTCCAGGCAAGATTGATGTATTGGTGGTTGATGCCTTTTCGCGTGCCACATAAAATTACTTCTACAGGTTCTTCAATGCAGTCGACCAATGGATAATCGCGAATACAGCTGTTATTATCAGCTAAAAGAAGCGTTTGTCCAGTTGTGTTTTGACCGTGAATGCTTTTAATCAGCGCTTCCATATCGTTCTCCGGGCTGTCTCCTCCCGAACCTTTGTTCTGGACTTTCTTAAACATTTTAACGGGCTTAGAAATGGGTTTAGCCTTTGATGCATAAATCCCTCCCGTTTTTCCCATTTTCTTTTTGCGATTCTTTTTTCGGTCACCATCGTTGAATAAAACCAAGTAGTCAATGGCTTGCCGATCTTCATTCAATGCTTGCCATAGCACCGCTTCTGCACCATAACCATACATGCTTCCTGTCCAGTCCATCACAAGTAAGCTGTTTTTCCACTGCGTATTTCTATCGAGAATATTGTACACGGTAGAGTCCGAGGAGAATCTTTCACGAGCTTGGAATCTCTTGATTTTTTTTATCTGACTGACATTTGGAGTAGAGGAGACTTGTTCGCTGTTTGCTATCCATTCATCTTCCTCTTTCTGATCATCCGTTGGGGCTTCGGTGACTTCTTCGTACTTGATTTCGACTCCATGAAAAAGCTGCATCGCCTCAAACTCGTCATCACATTCAGTTTGCAGCAATATGGAGTAATGAATGCTTGCATCATTTAAACCACTATCCAGCTCAAATAAAGCTTGTAACCGATCTGATAAAAGCGAATGATAATTGGTCAGCCAATAAGAGCGATCCTTGGGATACTTCGTAAAAATGAGCGATATGTGGGTTGGCCGGACCTTAAACTGCTGAATCGGCCATTGATCAGATGTATTAATCTCTGACTGGGCATATCCGTTTTCCATAATAGCCGTTTTCGGCTTTGGAACGCGATGGTAAATCTCAATTTCTTCTATGGGTAGCGATTCTTCAAAGAAAGCCGCGTGCAGTTCGGGGTTGTCAAAATGGTGAGGAAGAAACTTTTTCTGGGCAAGCGAGGCATTGAAAAACGCAGGTGCCCACATCAGAAAGAGTAGGGCTACAACAATATGTTTAATCAATTGCTTCAAGTTAAGCATTCAGTGTTTTGAAATCGTTTCTTTGAGGGGCTAAAAATTGTCATTTTAACATTCAATGAAGAACATTATTGTCTTTTGCCTGGCAAGTCTTGTTACTACCGTAACGCTTGCGCAAGAATTTGAACTGAAGAATACCAGACAGGTATACCAGGAAATTCAAGAGCTACAAAGCGGTTTAAGGGTCTTGTATCTGGCTGCTCATCCAGATGATGAAAACACACGATTGATTTCTTGGCTCGAAAATGACCAACATATCCGCACGGCTTACCTTTCGTTGACACGGGGACAGGGTGGTCAAAACCTTATTGGTGTAGAAAAAGGCGATGGACTTGGAGTCATTAGGAGTCATGAGTTATTGGCAGCGAGGTCTGTTGATGGAGCTGAACAATTCTTTACCAGGGCCATAGATTTTGGCTATTCAAAGTCTGCCACCGAGAGCTTTGATAAGTGGGGGAAGCAGGAAGTGCTTCACGATGTGGTGTCTGTAATTCGGCAGTATAGACCGCATATCATCATCACTCGTTTTCCACCAAACCGAAAAGCAGGGCATGGACATCACGAGGCTTCCGCTATCCTGGCCGAAGAAGCCTTTGATCTTGCAGGTGATGCCTCAGTATTTCCAGAACAAGTAGAACAGTATGGAACATGGAACCCAACCGTTTTATATTGGAATGCTTCATCATGGTGGGATAAGTCGCTTGACGAAAAGAGCAGTGAAGAATTGAAACAGAGCAAGATGCACAGGGTAAACATTGCTCAGCATTCTGATTTAATTGGGCTCGGTATGAATGAAATAGCTTCATTGGCCCGTAGCAAGCACCGTTGTCAGGCCTTTGGTACAACCCGAGCCAGAGGGCAGCATCACGAGTACTTGCAGTTTGTAAAAGGAACTTGGAGCGATTCTCTGTTTGCCGGAATGCACGGAATATGGGAGCGGTCACCATCTCATGCCGAAGCTCTTCAGTCTTGGGTTGATGCGTACGATTTTACAAGTCATCAGGCCAACTACGAGTCGTTTAAACGCCTTGTTATTCCGTTCTTAGCACAGCGCAGTATGTGGGCTGAGGCGAGAGATATGAACTACGTTCAACAAAAACTAAATGACCTGAAACACGCCATGTCTGGCTTGCGTGTGGAAGCTTTTACAGGCGAGGCAAATCCGGTAGCCGGAGAGGAATTCGACATCACCTTTCAGGTGTATAATAGCTCTGAAGTAGAGCGTGAAGTAACGTTTAAGCATACGTATGTAGATACGGTGGTTTCGGTAAAACCACTCGAACAATTGGAGTGGAGCACAAAGGCTGTTGCTCCAACAAGTATTTCAAGCCCATTTTGGCTGAAGCAGCCACATGACGGAAGGTTGTACAACATCGATAAAACCAGAGAGGTTGGCCTGCCGTATCAAAAAGCAGAGAGCGTTACCTACTTCTTTAAAATGGATGGGCAGCATATCCGGGGTGAATCTGAACTTCACAGAAAATGGCGTGATCGCTCGATTGGTGAAATTATCCAGCCAATGGAAATAGTACCCAGAGTACAACTCGAGCAACTGCCAGGTTCTGTTGTTTTATCGAAGGGAGGTGATTCTGAGGTGAAGTTTCGATTAACTGCCAATGCCGATTTAGAGAATATTGTAGTGGATGAAACGCTTCCTTCTGGATGGGAGATCACCAATGATCATATGCCTTTTTCTATGAAGAAAGGTCAGAGCAAGGAATTCGTGTTTCAACTTTTAGCCACACCACAGGCCAAGGCAAGCACACTTGATTTTAAGGTAATCGAAGGCAATAACGAATCATCTGATGCTGCCGTGAAGCTCCAATACGAACATATTCCGCATATGACCATTTATAAGAAGGCTTCCATTGAATTGAAGCCCATTGAAATGGCTAAGGTGAGTGGCAAAATCTTGTATGTACCTGGTTCGGGAGATGAGGTGCCAGCGGCTTTAGAGATGATGGGTTATACCGTTGACGTGTATGATGGTTCGCAGTCAACGCTCAACACATATAAAGCTGTTGTTACGGGCATTAGGGCATTTAATAAGAACGAATTGCTGGCGGCTAACGCAGAAGCATTTAATAACTACGTTGCTCGTGGTGGTCACATGGTTATTATGTACAACACCTCTTATGGTCTTAAAACAGAGCAGTTAGGTCCGCTTGATCTCAAGATATCTCGAAACCGCGTAACAGATGAAAACAGCGAGGTTCGCATGTTGGAACCAAAGCATCGTGTGTTTTCAACTCCGAATCGCATATCCACCGCAGATTTTGATAGCTGGGTTCAGGAGCGTGGGTTGTATTTTGCCGGTGAATGGTCGTCATCGTTTACTCCGCTCATTGGTTGGAATGATCAGGGCGAAGAATCAGTAGATGGTGGGCTTCTTGTTGGTGCTTTTGAAAAGGGAACGGTTGTTTACACAGGAATTTCATTCTTCCGACAGCTCCCTGCAGGCGTTCCGGGTGCTTATCGGCTTATGTCCAACATAATAGAATACACGCCATAATGGAGGAAGAATCAAATATGAACTGGACACGTGTCTATGCGCTGGTATTACTGGTGTTGCTTCTGCAAATAGCTCTTTATAGCTGGATTAGCTCATTATTCGCATGAATTGGATTGACTGGGCGGTACTGTGCTTTACACTGGGGTGTATTGTGGGATATGGGGTTTGGAAAACCCGCATGCAAACTGACCTCAATTCTTACCTGAGAGGTGGAAGAGAAGCCGGGTGGGGAACCATAGGCTTATCAGTCATGGCAACCCAAGCCTCGGCCATTACCTTTTTGTCAACACCCGGTCAGGCTTTTGAGAGCGGCATGGGATTCATTCAGTTTTATTTCGGACTACCGCTGGCGCTTGTACTTATTTCGGCCATTGTCATTCCGCTTTACTATAAGCTCAATGTGTTTACAGCCTATGAGTATTTGGAACAGCGCTTTGATCTAAAAACCAGGTTGTTGACGGCCTTTTTGTTTTTGGTTCAGCGTGGGCTTGCAGCCGGTATTACCATTTACGCACCAGCTATTGTGTTGTCAACCGTACTTGGATGGGACTTGAAGTGGATGAATATTCTGATAGGCCTCTTGGTAATAGTGTATACCGTATCTGGGGGAACAAAGGCGGTAAGCTTAACACAGAAGTGGCAAATGACCATCATTATGGGAGGCATGTTCTATGCCTTTTATATGATTCTTGATTACCTATCTCCACATGTGAGTTTTATAGAAGCTGTGGATTTAGCCGGCCAAATGGGGAAGATGGAAATCGTAAACTTTAATCTCGATATCAACGAGCGATATACCATTTGGAGTGGGCTCACCGGAGGTTTGTTTCTTGCGCTCTCTTATTTCGGTACGGACCAATCTCAGGTACAGCGGTATTTGTCGGGCAGCAATATAAAAGAGAGCCGCATGGGCCTGATGTTTAATGCAGTCTTAAAAATTCCCATGCAGTTTTTCATTCTGCTCACCGGAGTCATGGTCTTTGTGTTTTATCAATACCATGATCGTCCAATACACTTTAATAATGAAGTAATCAGTGCTGTTGAGGCGGGTGGAGTAGATCAGGAGTCAGCCGCTTTGGTAGCAAAGTTTGAGCAGATTCAGACTCAAAAGCAAGAATTGCTGGCCGATCAAGAGTGGGATACACAAACACTCAGAGATCTTGAGTCTCAACAAGCTGAAGTGTCTGCCCAGTTTGGAGCATTGGCTAAGTCAGTTGATTCTGATATTGAAACCAAAGACTCTGACTATGTGTTTATTCGCTGGATTCTAGATCATTTGCCCCACGGAGCTATTGGGCTGTTGATTGCAGTTATTTTAAGCGCTGCCATGTCTTCGACTGCTGGCGAACTCAATGCGCTGGGAGCCACAACCATGAATGATTTCTTTAAGAGGCTGAGACCAGATGGCAGTGAAAAAAAATCAGACGTACTCACAAGTAAACTCATCACAGCAGCGTGGGGAGTACTTGCTATCGTTTTTGCGCTGAGTGCCGAATTAGTAGACAACCTAATTGAGCTGGTAAACATTTTGGGCTCTTTATTCTACGGGACCATTCTTGGGGTCTTCCTGTGCGCGTTCTTTATTAAAGCCATCAGAAGCAGAGAAGTTTTTTATGCGGCTGTGGTTGCAGAGGTAGGCGTGTTAGTCATGTTCTTCACGGTGGATGTCGGCTTTCTATGGTTTAATGCCATTGGCTGCGCGCTGGTGGTTATAGTAGCAACTGCACTTCGGGTTTTGTTACCACAAGCAGCAATTAAATAACCGAGAGAAATTGCTTTTCGCGAGGGCGAAAAAAAGCTAGTTTTGTTTGTAGACTTGTTGTCGCCCAACCCCACCACAACAGTTTGTCCTTTAAGGAAGAAAGAGGAACACGGTAAAGAGGAATGTATGAATATAGGAGGCAGCCTTAAAATGTGGATTGTATTGGCCTGTGCAATCATTTCGGGAACATTAAGGTCACAAGAAGAAGTGTTGGTGCAATGTGAGAACGCCAATCTGCATTATCTCGAAGGGAGAGTAGAAGCGTTTAATCTGGGAGTGGACTTAAATACCCAATACTCAGAATATAACCCGGTGTTTGTTTCAAACTCACGTCATCTCTATTATGCTTCGAGGCATGATAGCAGTACCGGAGAGGAAATATATGGGGTGGATCGTCAGTTCTACGAGGATATTCTGATGGCAGAGCAGGTAGGAGAAAAATTCCTTGCAGGTGCCAGTGTTTTTGATGCAGATAGTTTGGCCCCGTTTGATAATACAGAGGAGCATGATGCTCCGGTCTTTGTAAGCGGAGATGATTCCATTTTTATTTTCTACAGAGATCAGAAGTTATGGATGAGCACGTTAACTGATAGCGGGTACACAGAGTCTGTGGAGTTGCCAAAGGAGATTAACAGAGGGCGTTATCAGCGTCATGCTTCGCTAACTGCAGATAAAAAGACCATCTTTTTCAGCAGCGAAGTCTTTGATAAGAGTACCAACCGCTTTCACTACGATATTTTTTATTCCACCAAAGATTCGGCTGGCGCATGGAAAAGAGCCAAGGCGCTTCCACATCCGATAAATACGTTGTTTGATGAGGATAGCCCGGAGATCAATACAGATGGTACCCAATTCTTTTTCTCAAGTGATCGACCGGGTGGCTTCGGAGGGTACGATGTGTATAATGTAGAGCTTAAAGATGGTATGGATGACGTTGAAATAACGCTTCTGTGCGAGCCGGTGAACTCGGCTGCCCACGACATCTATTTTAAACTTGCTCCTGATAGCACACATGCTTTTTTCTCGTCAAACCGACTGGGAGGATTCGGAAATCAAGACATCTATAAACTCATTTTGGATGAGGCACGGTTTGATACATGTGTAGCGTTGCAGCGAGGCGAGAGGGTCACACTTGACATCACTGAGTCTGTAGACCGTAATGGAGCCGAACTGACCTATTCCTGGGACTTTGGAGACGGAGGTAAAGCAGAGGGAACTGAGGTTTCACATCTGTACACGAAGCCTGGCGACTACACCATTGTAATGAATGCCACAGATAGGGAGACCGGAATGGTATACTACAATGAAATACTGGAAGAAGTTTCTATTGAGTTCGCTTCGGGCTATATGTACATAGAAGGAATGGACACCGTGAAGGTCGATTTAGATGCTACTTATAGCGCTGAGCGAAGCAGGATGTTTGGCAGACAACCGTTAGGAGCACATTGGGAAACATCTCACGGGATGCGGCACCGAGGTGAACCCTTTACAACTTCGTTTAGCCAGCAGGGGCAGGAGCGAGTGTACTTTGAAGGTATTATCATAGACCCTGAAAACGACCGGCATGCATCATGCGTTTACAAGAAGGTCGATGTGGTTTCAGATGAGCTGTTTGAAGCATACTCAAAGAGAAATAGTGTCAAGACCGAAAGTGACCTCATGAGTGAATCTGAGATTCTGTTAGCAACCACAGGCAGAAGTTCGGATGAGAATTTTGTGCTCCGAAACGATTTTGTGACAACATTAATCAATACACCTATCTCAATTGATGTATTGGCCAATGATTCGTCTAAGCACGGATTAGACATGGAGATATTTGGAGTGAAGCGGCCTGTTAATGGAAAGGCCCGACAGGAAGGCCGAATGGTTGACTACACGCCTAACCAGGACTTTAAGGGGCTTGATAATTTTGAATATATCGTACACGATGAACGCGGTCATGAGAACAAGGCCATTGTGGTGGTCAAAGTTGTTTCCGAATCTGAGATGTATGAAGGGCAGTCCGTTGGAAATGATTATGCAAGTGTAACTGGCCGGGATTCGATCATTGTGGAGGCCGGAAAGAATGATAACCATCCGCATGGAGATAAGCAGAAACTCGTTTCTGTTACACCTCCACGTCACGGTGAGATTTCTGTACTTGACTCGGCAGCCAAAAGATTCTCTTATACTCCGAACGAGTCTTTCCAGGGACAGGATGCCTTTGTGTATCAGGTAGAGGATAGCCAGGGTATTCGGAGTAGTGCTTATGTTGTTGTCGAAGACAGCACGCTTCAGGTGGTGGCTTCGACCGAGCGCGACATAAGCAAGACAGAAGGAGGTCAGTCGATACAGATAGACCTTTTTGCCAACGACAACCTCGATAGACTTGAGCTTCCTGAGCTTGTTTCCATCATCGGTCCTGATAATGGAGTGGTGCGTATTGTAGATCGACAAAAAGGTACAGTAGTGTATGTGCCCAGTCCGTCTTTTAGAGGGGTAGATGCATTCACCTATACCGTGAGGGATAAGAATGGTGTCGAGTTTACAGAAGGTGTCTCTGTGGTGGTTGGCAACAGAGATGATGCTTCATCGCTTCACGCACGCTTAGACCGTGTCTTTGTTAAAACAGAAGAAACCGTCAAGTTTGATGTTACTACCAATGACTACCACGACCAGAAAAAAGCATTTACGCTCAAAGAAATTACCAGGTCTGGGCTCGGTAGTTGGGCCATGATTGATAAACAATCGGGCACGATTGAGTTTCAAGCTGGTGCAGAAGCCGGAGTTGATACAGTTGAGTACACCATAGTAGATGCCGAAGGCATATTGGCTAAATCTCAGGTTATCCTGATTGTATCAGATGGTTCTGGTCAGCAGTTGATGGCTTTAACAGAAGATAGAGTTGAAACCGTAGTTGAAGGGCCCATTGTGATAGATGTGTTCAAGAATGACGTGCATCTTAAAAATCGAAACATGGAGTTATACTCTGTTTCAACAGATAATGGAGGAGAGGCTGCTATTAACAGTAAGTATGAAGGGGAGATTTACTACATGCCTAAGAAAGGATTTGTTGGTCAGGAAATCATCACTTACACCGTTATGGACTCTCACGGCAAGCGTGCCACGTCCAGAGTGATTGTTAATGTCTACAGTCCGTTTGATGCCGATGCCATTGATGTAACGAACCGACCAGATTTGGGATTGGAGAACATCTATTTCGATCTCGATCAGGACTCTATTCGGAAGAAGGAATTTGCTGTACTATCTGCAAATATTGAGAAGCTTAAAGCCAACCCTGATGTGGTTATCAAGGTAAGAAGCCATTGTGATTCAAGAGGTCGAATGGAGTACAATCTCGATCTCTCTAGCCGCAGGGCGAAAGAAACGGTAGCATATTTGATAAAGGAGGGCATAAGTGCTGAACGAATCATTTCTTCTCTTGGTCTTGGTGAGGCTGAATTAGTCAATGATTGTGGAGACGATGCAGATTGTAATGAGGAGCAGCATCAGCTCAACAGACGGTCAGAGTTTGTGGTTATAGGTACCTTAAAGAAATAAAGATGAAGACATTTTTTGCAGTATTCTTTTGCTTTACAATGGCCCTGGCATATGGTCAACGTGTGCCATCGCTGGCAGAGAACATTGAGTATTTGGTTACTTTTTCAAAGGGTACGAGTTCTACCTGGGGAGATGATGATAACACACAGGTGTATTTTGTTTCTATCTCTAAGGCTAGCTCAAGTCCATTTTATATCCGGGTTTTTGATGCTGATATCGGAGGAATGTATGATGCGGCCAACGGTGGGTTCGATAGCAAGTGCCGAATGTCTGTGTACGGTGGTCAGGGCGTCTACTCCAAAAAAGTAGCTCGAAATGTAGATCCGGTTAAGGGGTATAAATCCGGCCTAATGTTGACCGAGGAAGTCATTGGCGCTAGCAGCAAGTACGACAATAAGTGGTTAACACTCGGGCCTTTCAATCCGAAAGAGGGAGAGTTTGACTCTGATCTGGATTCATATGTGTTTAAGTTCATTGTGGAGGGAACATCAGGAAATGATGGAAACCTCTACTATTTTTATTTGAGCAGCATGGCCGATGAGAACAGGGAGGTTCCTGGAGCCAATGCCTTTACATATGAGATGACATTTAGAGTACCCAATGATGGCAACCGAATACCGCATCTATATCCCTTTATCGACTCTGAAGTGATTTCGGTGAAGATCAACAACTTCGATTTTGACAATGGTGGAGGACTTCGCGTAACATCGGTGAAGAAGAACGCGCATGAAGTAAAGAAATCTGGCGATGGCAACTGGGCACAGAGTGTACACCAGGTGGTGGATGCCGAGCGTAAGACTTCATATGATATTCATGTGCTGGATGCGGCCAAGTTTTCGAACGACATGACCATTTACGTCACCAACCAGTACGATGAGTCATTGCCCTTTTTTGCCAAACCCATCAACGGCATTCCAAAGTATTCTTACAAGCCTGGTATTACACGTAAAATAGAGTAGTGGGTAGCCTAACTGCCATACGTACTACGCTATGTATAGTGATGTTTCTGGCGTTCGGGTTTCGAGGAGTCGGGCAAGAGATCAATGCACGCGAAATTGACCGTTTGGAGGTGTCAGAGTTTGTCTATGACTTTGATCAACTCCATGATGGACGTATGTGTTTCGCCACTGATCAGGGGCTAACCATTTTTGATGGAGTTGATAATGTGCTTTTGGTTCAGGACTCCGGGTTAATCGAAGATTTTGTTGTTGAAGTAGTGCACACAAAGACACACCTGTTCGTTCGGTATTTTACCAGTGGCTATTCTGTGATCGATGTCCGAAGCCATATCGATGTCGACAGTATTGTGCATAAACGAAAAACCGCTTCCATAGTTGATTTTGAGCAGGATTCAAGTGGTGTGTACTTCCTTACAGACTCGGGTGGGATTTTTAAGACAGATGGAAGAACAGTTCATAAGGTCACGGACATTGGCGTAAGAAATGTGAAAGCGCTGAAGCTTTATGAGGACGATTTTGTTGTCTTATCAGATTCGTTGATTGATGTCTTCTCCTTAGATGGAGAGTGGAAACAGTCTTTTGTCTCAGATTTTCATTTGCAGGCTGCAAGCCGAAGAGTGAGGAATTTTGGGATGTGTATTACATCCAAAGACACATTGCCAATAGTCTTGTCCAGTACACATGGCAAGTACCACATACGCTATCTCGAAGAGGCCCGGTTTGAACGTCAGAGTTCTATATCGGTGAGCAATGATGATAAGGTATTGTACATTGGATCCAGGAGGGAAGGGCTGGAGATTATCACACTCGATGATAACGGTGGTTTCTTGTCAAGCGATGTAGTTAATGAACAGAACGGTTTAAAGAATGACCTTGTACAGACTACGTTGGTAGATCAGCAGGGAAATCTATGGATATCGCACTACGGAGCTGGGCCAGGCTTCATTTCTGCTGAGATCCAACGAATCCTCAATGTAGGAGAGTCTATCACTTCCTTTGTTCAGCTGGAGGAAACAGGATGGCTCACAACGGCACTTGAGCTCATCGAGTTTGATGTACTTAACTTAGAGATTAAGCAACGCATTCCGCTGCCAGCAGAGGTTAGCGGGCTTAAGAACCTGGTTTATTCTGAACAATCCAATGATTTAATCGGGTCGCTTAACAATCGCCTGATTCGCATTGATTTGGACCATGTACGGTTTGACAAGATCGAACTACCCGATTGGGATCCACTCGGAATAATTGACTTGGAAGTGTTTCGAAACAAGCTATCCATTTCGAGTGAGAACGGACTTGGAATATATGACCTACAGCGCGGTACACTGAGGAGATATGACATTTCATCGGGGTTGCCGGCCAATAGAGTGCTCACCACATTGATTGACCACAAAGATGAGTCTGTGATTGTTGGGTTAGATGGTGGCGGAGTTATTCGGATTGATACGAATGGTGAGAAAGTAACGATGCCCCTTGATGTATCTAATTACCGAATCAACTGTCTCTTCGGACAGGGAGACTTGTTGTTTATTTCTTCGCTCGGAGATGGGCTTCACATCTGGACCACCGATCACTTTTACAATGTTGCTTCCATCGTAAAGGAAGCCCCGCTAGATAAGTTTATTCTTTCAGGAGCGGTAGTAGAAGACTCTCTTCTGTTTTTGCTTTCGAGAGAGCGCGGCACGCTGGCTTACCTAAATGGCAGTCAATCAGTTTTTCCGGTGCGCTCTATAGAAGGGTTAGATGTTACAAATACCGACTTACACGTTTCACAGGGCCAGGTGATCTTTGCCAGCAATGATCAACTCATCAAGGAGAAGCTTTATGTGGGAGAAAATGCCCTGCGTAGTGAGTTCGACATATTGTTCTCAGGCCTTGTTGTAAATAATGACAATCGAGATATAAAGGATGGCGAACTTATTGAACTAGAGTCGGGGTATCATCGGGTTGAGGTAGGCTTTCTAAGCCCCAATTTTGCCAAAGGAGACCCTGTTCTTTACGAATACAAGCTAGAGCCTATCCAAGACAAATGGATTCAGAGCAAGATGACAGAGAACCTGTCGTTTTACGGAAGTTTAGGCCCCGGAGAGTATGTATTTAACGTACGGTTGATTGATAACCCAAAGTCCCTAAAGACGTTTAGAATAAACATTGCCAAGCCACTTTGGCAAAGACCCTGGTTTATTATCACGTTTGGCATTGTACTCATTATCACGATCATAGTCACACTCTACGTGAGAGAACGCTATCATGCAAATCTTAGGTCGTATTTGACATACCAAATCAAAAAACGAACGAGGACCATCGAAGAGCAGAATGAGCGCATTGTCAATATCAACAATGAGATAAAGGACTCCATTGTTTATGCGCAGCGCATCCAGCAGACAATACTTCCCTCGGAGGAGAGTGTGCGTGTTCACCTGGAGTCTGGGTTTGTGCATTACCGTCCTAAAGACATTGTAGCTGGCGATTTTTACTGGCTTGAGAATATCAGGAGTAAGAGCAATGAAGATGAAGTGATTTTTGCTTCTGCTGACTGCACAGGACACGGAGTGCCAGGAGCTTTTGTGAGTATTGTATGTAGCAATGCCATGAATCAGACCGTGAATGAATACGGAGTTCACAAACCATCTGATATTCTTGACAGCGTTCTTCGGCTGGTTGTAGATCAATTTGACAGGAGCACAGAGACAGTTTGGGATGGCATGGACATAGCCTTGTGTAACTATAACCCGGGCAAGCGAAAACTCCAATACGCAGGAGCGAATAACCCATTGTGGTTGGTCAGGAAAAAGACAGATGAAGGTGAGCAATTATTGACCGTTATTGAGTCGTCTGCTGAACAAGAGCCTCATGAGAAAGTGCTCAGCCCGAGCCAGGAGATTGACGACTATGTGCTGTTTGATGTAGTCGCTACCAAGCAACCCATTGGGAAATATGATTACACCAAGCCATTCGTAAACAATGAACTCATTACGAAGGAAGGGGATGTTGTATTTACGTTTAGTGATGGATTCCCCGATCAGTTCGGTGGTCCGCGGGATAAAAAATACCGTTATAAGCCTTTCAAGAGGTTCCTGTTGTCAATTGCCCATCTTTCTCCAGAAGAGCAGCATAGTGTCGTGAGCAAAGAGTTTACAGACTGGAAGGGAGAGGGTGAACAGATAGATGATGTAATTATATGGGGAGTTAGTTTCTAACCTCCAACGCGCTTGGTCTTGTATCCTTTAGACTCGAGAAAAGCCTGGATTTTATCGCGCTGATCACCTTGTATCACGATTTCACCATTCTTAGCTGACCCACCACAACCACAGTGTGCTTTGATCATTTTGCCAAGCTGACTCAGATCGTCACCCTGTCCGACAAAATTTCGAATCAATACGACTGCTTTTCCGCCTCGTCCTTTTGTTTCACGGTGTAGGTGAAGCAGCTGCTCAGCAGGAGGTAGCGTGTCTGCCGACTCATCATTCTCGGTGTAGTCAAAATTGGGGTTTGTCGAATAAACAAACCCACCTTTGTTTTTCTTAGCCATATTGAAACATAAAAAAGCCCCAATTTCTTGAGGCAACTTCCAAAAAAGTGAAAGTAGGTTTAGTTAATCTTTAACAGCCTGTAGCTGGCATGTATACTCTTTATTGCCATTAACAATGGTGTAGTCAATGTTCAGTCTGATATTGTTCGTATCACTCATATCAATGGTGCCAATACCTGTAATGGTTTTTCCATTGTCATCTGGCTCCTGATAGTTGATCTTAATATCCATGCTTCCGGTAACCGGTGTAGCAGATACTTTAGAGTAGAACCCTATAAGGTCAAACTGAATGTAATTAAACACATTTCGCATGTGAACCTTTGAATCGTCCAGCGGATCTTTTTCAATGATCATCTTGTGCCCAACCAACGTATCTAATGGGTCACAGTACTCAGAGATTGTGTACTCACCAAGGAATTTCTTACGAGATTCAACTTCACAGTTTTCTCCCTCATAACCGTTGTCGCACAAGCACAGACCGTCCATACAGTCGCCATAAATACAAACCACATTGTCGAGTTCGCATATATCTACTGAGTCGCAACTTACTCCAGAGTATCCTTTGAGGCAATCACATTCCCCATCGTTACATGTTCCTCCGTTGTTGCATTCAACTTTTTCTTTTCCAAACAGCCCTATGCACTGATCGCATGATTGAATGGTCAACGACAAGAAGATAACTGAAAGAAGATAGACGAGTTTTCGAACCATGCTCATTTGAATTAGGGCGTAAATATATGAAAAAGGCATGCTCATGATTTTGGTTCTTGCAGGCCGTTATTGAATACCGATTTTTAGGAATATAGGAGTAGAACTAATTTATATTCACGAATAATTGATTTAATTTGCTGGAAATTGAAAATCCATCTTAAAATGAAAAAAATTACAAGACTTGCGGCTCTTTTCGTAGTGGCTGCAATGGTGCTTACTGCCTGTGGTGGCGGAGGTGAAGCCAAAGAAGAGACAAAAGAAGAAGCTGTAGAAACAGTTGAGGAAACTTCAATGGACGAAGCGGTAGAAGAAATCGAAGAATCTGCTACTGAAGAGACTATGGAGAAAGTTGCTGAAGAAGCTGAGGAAGTAGTTGAGGAAGTTGAAACTGACGCTCGTAAAGCAGCTAAAGAAGGTACTGAAGCTGTTGAGGACGTAAGAAAGAAAGTGAAAGAAGGAGCAACTGAAGCTGAAGTTGAAGCTGGTGATGCTCGTAAGAAAATGAAAGGAAAATAATCCTTTTATCAAGCACAAAAAAAAGGGGCCTTGAGCCCCTTTTTTTATGCTTATAATCTTGGTGAGATTATTTGCTGTAGTTGTAAGGACAAACAGTTTCGCTTGTACCGTAAGTAAGAGTTACAGTAATCTCAAACGCATCGTTTACAATCGTTGCAGTATTACTCTCAACTTGCCATGTATCACCATCACCGTCAACAACAGACTGTGCAGGAACCATAATAGTTTCTCCGTCTACGATAGCATAAGCAGTGTTGTCGTTAAAACCAGTAAGGTTAGTCATAGTAACTCGAAGTACGTTGTCAGCTACAGTTGAAATAGTTGAAGGATCAGAAACTCCAGGAGCACATGTAGTCGTGTAAGACCAGTCACCTAAGAATTTAGTACGCTCTTCTACATCACAAGCATCGCCTTCGTAACCATCGTCACAAGTACAAGTTCCGTCTGTAGCATCATAAGTTCCGTTTACGCAGTATACAGCGCAAGTTTCTCCGTAGTAATCGTCTGGGCAAACGCAAAGACCTTCTTCATCACAAGTACCACCGTTTTCGCAGACAACATCTTTACAAGGGTCAGTACAAGAAGTAACCGAGAAGGCTAGAGCACCAACTGCAGCTACTAATAGTAAGTTGATTTTTTTCATAAATAATTGATTAAGTTTTCGCAAATGTAACAGAATCCTACTTTGGTTGGGCGGTTAACGTTATATGATCGTTTGAGCAAAAAAAATCCCGCCTAAGCGGGATTTGACATATATCTCAAGACGGTTTTTTATTTACGAGTGTACGTGTGCGTACATTCTGCTTCAAAACCGTTCACTTTACGCTTCACGATAACTACGAAGTCACCCCCGCTCAAGAAAACAGGTTCTTTACCCTCTACAGTAAACTTCGTTCCGTCAGTAGCTTTCACTTTTTGGCTAGGTACCCAAAGTGTATCACCGCTAATAACACCATATCCATCCTCATCGCCAAAGGCACTTAGGTTAGGCAGTGTGATTCGATCTAAGTGAGTTTCGTCATCGGGGTTTACTTCTTCTTCTACGGTTACGTTCACTTGACCAGTGTTACAGTTTGTAGTAAAGACATAGTCTGCAAGCCAGGCATCCCGAGAAACAATGTCACAGGCATCTCCATGGTAACCAGGCGTACATGAGCACTCACCAGTACTCTTTTTGTACGTACCGTTTACACAGTAATCGTCACAGCTGTCACCGTAGTAGTTTTTCGTACAATCACACTCGCCATCCACACACTCGCCATCGTTGTTACAAGTAACATCGTTGGTGATACATAAATCTTCAATTTCACAGTTTGTGCCAGAAAAACCATTCAAGCATTGGCAGAGGCCATCTTCACAGGTTCCTCCGTTTTCGCACACAACATCTTTGCATTTGTTGCAGCTAGCCATGAAAAGTGTCAAGACAAAAATGGCTGAGAGTTTGAAAATAGATTTCATATAGGAATAAGTTTTAGGGGTTTAAGCTTTCAATATTGCCATTTCTATGCAATCGATAGTGGTATTTCCGACCAACACTTATTTTTTATAGACAAGCATCGACCAAATTTTATTTTTGGCGAAACAAAATCAACGGATGAACTTTTACAGACGTTCTCTTTCAGACAGTGATCTGAAACACTTTTATCAGAAACTCATTTTACCTAGACAGGTAGAAGAAAAAATGCTGGTCTATTTGCGTCAGGGTAAGATATCTAAGTGGTTTTCTGGCTATGGTCAGGAGGCCATTTCAGTAGGGTGCACACTCGCAATGAATAGTGATGAGAAGATACTTACGATGCACAGAAATCTTGGTGTCTTTACCACCAGAGAAGTACCACTGACCAGACTATTTGCGCAGTTTCAGGGTAAAGCGGAAGGATTTACGAAGGGAAGAGATCGCTCTTTTCACTTTGGGACAAACGAGTATGGAATTGTAGGTATGATTTCTCATCTTGGGGCTCAACTCGGTGTAGCTGACGGAATAGCGCTAAGTCACTTACTCGACCAATCGGGTAAATCAACGTTGGTGTTTACGGGTGATGGTGGAGCCAGTGAAGGAGATTTTCACGAGGCACTGAACGTGGCGGCCGTTTGGGGCTTGCCGGTCATTTTTGTGGTAGAAAACAATCAGTGGGGATTGAGCACTCCAAGCAGTGAGCAATTTAAGTGCGAGCAGTTCATAGATAAAGGCATTGGTTACGGCATGAAAACCAAGCAAGTCGATGGCAACAATTTGCTCGATGTTTACCACGCAGTTCAGGAGATAAAATCAAAACAGCAAGAGAATCCTGAGCCCTATTTACTCGAGTGTGTCACCTTTAGAATGCGCGGCCACGAAGAAGCGAGCGGTACCAAGTATTACCCTGAGGGACTGCAGGATACCTGGAAGGTTAAAGATCCGGTCAAGAATTTTGAAGACTACTTAATAGCCCAAAACTTGTTGAAGGCTGACGAGTCAACAGCTTTAAAAAAGCAAGCGACTGATCAGGTGGCGCTTTCTTTTGATCAGGCACTCAAGCTGCCACCTGTTGACGTGAATACCGAAACAGAGGTTCGCGACAATTACGCCCCTTTGTCTAAAGACATAAAAGAAGAGAGGGGAGAGTTGAGAGAAATGCGCTTTGTAGATGCTATTAGCGAGGGGTTAGGTGAGGCCATGTCTCACTTCGATAACCTCGTGCTCATGGGGCAGGACATAGCTGACTATGGAGGTGTATTTAAGGTGACCGAAGGACTCATGGATAAGTTTGGTAAGGGGCGCGTGCGAAACACGCCTTTGTGCGAGTCGGCTATTCTGGGAGCAGCTATCGGTCTGAGTATCCAGGGTAAAAAGGCGATGGTTGAAATGCAGTTTTCAGATTTTGTGAGTTGTGGTTTTAACCAGATCGTCAATAACATGGCTAAGCTTCATTGGAGGTGGGGACAGAACGTGGATGCAGTTATACGAATGCCTACTGGTGCAGGCGTAGCGGCCGGGCCTTTCCATTCTCAATCCACAGAATCATGGTTTTTTCATGTCCCTGGATTAAAAATCGCCTATCCAAGTACTCCGGAGGATGCCAAGGGAATGCTTCTGGCTGCCTTTAACGACCCTAATCCAGTGCTGTTCTTCGAGCATAAGTATTTATATCGAAGTCTCAAGGGAGATGTGCCCTCTGGCTCTTATCAGGTTCCGTTAGGAAAGGCCAACGTAGTGAAAGAGGGTAGTGATCTTACTATTGTGACGTATGGGTTAGGTGTACACTGGGCGCTTGAAGCCGCTGATCAAATGAATCAGGCCGACATAGAAATAGTGGATTTGCGCTCATTGGCGCCTATCGACTGGGATACTGTGTTTGATTCGGTCAAGAAAACCGGCAAGGTTTTACTCTTACACGAAGATGTTTTGACCGGTGGAATAGGAGCCGAGATATCGGCTAGAATCAGCGAGCATTGTTTTGAGCATCTCGATGCACCAATTATGCGGTGCGCCAGCATCGATACGCCTGTTCCTTTTGAAGCCAATCTGGAAGTCAACTTTTTGGCAAAAGAAAGATTACTGCCAACTATAGAGAAACTAGTTCAATATTAACTTCGCACCTTAAACAATACAATTATGAAAATCAACTGGATGTTTCCACTGATAGCTTTAGTGGCTATTTCGTGCAGTCAACCACAAGCCAATGCAGAAGCCGAACCGGCAGCTGAAGAAGTTCAAGTAGAAGAAACACCGGCTTTAGCTATGTTTGGTGCAGAGATCACGGATGATGGGGCCAAAATGCTCAATGAAGTGATTCCTTCTCTTGGAGAAAATGATTCTATCGAAGTAAAACTAACCGGGACAGTAAATAAAGTTTGCCAGGTAAAGGGATGCTGGATGACTATGCCCTATGGTGAAGAAGGTGAGAGCATGCGTGTGTCGTTTCTGGATTATGGCTTTTTTGTACCAAAGGATATTGACGGAAAAGAAGTCGTAGTTGAAGGAAAACTTTTCGTGGAAACGATAAGCGTAGCAGATTTACAGCACTACGCTGAAGATGAAGGTCAAAGCGAAGAAGAAATTGCCTCAATCACAGAGCCAGAAAGAAGCGTGAGCTTTGTAGCAAATGGGGTTATTGTAAAAGACTACACGGTAGAAGAGGCTGTAGAAGCTGAGACTGAAGAGGTACACTAACCGTACGAAACATATCGAAATAAAAAAGGGGCTTAAAGCCCCTTTTTTCGTTTTTAGTTCTTGGTGAATTGGTGAACAGACACCTCGTTATGTCGATGCTCAATGATTAGGAAATAACTGCCCTTCGCTAATTCTTCAACATTGAGTGGACCAAAGTCAAACGTATTCCATCTCTTCAATGGCCTTCCTGAAATATCGAGAATTGCCAAGGTCGATATACCTTGAACATCACCGCTCAGGAACAACTGATTGGTAACTGGGTTTGGAAATACCTTTAAGTTACCTCTGAAGTTGTCTACGATACCTAGTACACTGTCGACTTCTATCGATACCGATCGTAAGCAGTTGTTGGCGTCTTTGATTGTGATTTGGTAATCACCAGCGCACAGATTGTCTGCCATGTTTCCGCTTAAACCGGCATCATGGGACCAAGTGTACGTATATCCAGGAACACCACCTGAAGTGCTCAACGTTATCGAACCATCGCAGAAGCCTTCGTTGGCCGAGTCAACCACAGACACTACTTCGATGCTATCTGGTGAAGAGATTACATATGAGGCAGTATCAGTACATCCAGCAGAGTCCGTTACAGTTACCGAGTAGGAACCATTAAACAGACTGGATACTGAGCCTACTGAATCGCCATGCGACCAGGTATAGGAGAATGGCGCGGTACCCGAAGTTATGGAAACCGTTATGGAAGCCGCATTCGACTCGTAACAAGGATTATCTATGACACCACTAGTCTTATCAATAACAGCGAAACGCTCATGAACTGTGTCTGCATATACTTCGGTGCAGCCGATAGCATCTGTTACAGTCACTGTATAAATACCCGCTGAAAGGCCACTTGCCGTTTGCGAAGTAGAACCAGTATTCCATGCATAGCTGTAAGGCGGGTTGCCAATGAACATTTGCTGCGTCAAACTTCCATCTGAGTTGCCACAGTTTTCATCGGAGTCAAGTGTCTGACCAACCAGGCCTGAGCCTGCAGCACCCACAAAGGTGGAATCTACCTCAGTACAACCGTTGGCATCTGTCACCGTCACCGTATACCACTGATTACTCGCATTCATAATGACACTATCTGTAGTAGCATTGACATCGTTCCATAAGTAGTCTATAGATCCAGTACCATTGAACACCTCAACGGAGACCTCACCACTACCAAATGCGCAGCTTGAAGGAATGATGTTGAAGTTCAGTACCATTTTTTGAGGCTGGGAGATGTTGAATTCTACTTCTTCTTCATGTCCGTCATTGTCTGTTACCGTGCAGGTATATATTCCTGCCGTCAAACTTCCAATAGAAGATGTGGTGTCTCCGGTATTCCAGTCGAAAGAGTAGGGACCACCTGCTCCGCCTTCAATCGAGTCAAGGCTGGCCATTCCATCAGAACCCCCAAAGCACAGCACGTTGCTCGAATCTTTAGAGAATGTGATCAATGGAAGTGGTAATACCGTAGATGAGTTTTTGTAAACGTAATCATTGGCATTTCCATTAGCCCCATTTGCTGCAACACCACAATAGTAGAAGTTGACAGTATCTGAGTAACTTGGAGCTGTCCAGCTAAAGCTCCAGCTTCCAGTTGTGTTTGCCAGGCTTGTTTGCTTGATGTATGATTTGCTGCTAATAGTGGTCGTTGCACTACCCGTACCCGCAGTAAATGTTCCTCCTGCCGTGTTATTATCTCTCAACGAAACGGCCATGAAACCGTGCTTGGCTGGTGAGGGTGATGATTGAGACAGATCTAGCGAGACCGTGTACGTCTCACCCGGGTAGTATGTGGCTGGAAGTGTCATAGAGATACTCCCAGAACCAGAGTTTAAGCCAAACGTAGAATGACACGATTGGCAACCTGCTGCGTTGCCACCGGGCCCTCCGGTTCGGTCAGAAGAGAATCCCCCTCCTGTATAGCTGATGAGCGAAAGCCCCATCACAATCCCTAAAACAGGGACTAAAAATTTGAGTAGATGTTTTTCCATAGACAGTTGGTTTGGTTGAAATTAAAATTAAATGTTGTAACACATATCTGAAGACGGGTTATTCGTTGGGACGTTGGTCAGAATCCAAAGTTTTAATCCTGAACCCAATGAACGAGACCAAAAGCGTCATCAAAGGGCTTATGAGGCAAAAGAAACAGAAAGGCCAGTACACAACCGTGGCCACACCCAATACTCCAGCCTGAGTGGCTCCACACGTGTTCCATGGAACAAGCACGGAAGTTACCGTACCAGCATCTTCCAGAGTTCTACTCAGATTGCTCGGATGTAGGTTGTGTTTCTGGTAGGCATCCTGATACATTTTTCCAGGCACTACGATGGCCAGATATTGGTCGCTAGCTGTGAAGTTCATAAAAATGGAACTGGCCGCTGTAGTTCCAACCAGAGATGTCCTTCCTCTGGCAATGGAAAGAAGTCCGCTCGATACGGTAGTTAAGCAACCGTTACGCTCCATAATGCCTCCGAATATCATGGCGCACACAATGAGCCAGATGGTGTTAAGCATGCCACTCATGCCACCCGTAGATAGCAGGTCTGCGAGTACTGGGTTTTCAGAAGGTATACTAAATTCAGATCCAAGGGCCGTCATAGCCAGCATATAAGCGTGCTGAAATCCGCTTTCTTGGCTAAGAGCTGCAAGCAAGTCTTGTTGGAAAACAAAACCGAATGCTATGCCCAGAATAGCTCCAATAGCCAATGAAGGCGCTGCCGGAATGCGTTTAATGATCAGAAATACAACGGTGGCAGGAACCAGAAACAACACAGGAGACAGGTTAAACTGAGATTCCAGCGCGAGACTCACATTATCAATGCTCATGGCTTCACCAGAGCTGGATTGAGTAAACCCGATTATCAGAAAAATGATCAATGTGATCAGGATACTTGGCACAGTAGTGATGGCCATGTAACGAATGTGGGTAAACAGATCAGTACCTGCTACAGCTGGTGCCAGGTTGGTTGTGTCAGAAAGCGGAGACATTTTATCTCCGAAGTAGGCCCCCGAAATGATTGCTCCCGCCACAAGTCCTTCATGAATATTCATGGTGGTTCCAATCCCAAGAAGCGCAATTCCGACTGTGGCAATGGTTCCCCAGCTACTTCCCGTGGCGATGGATACAACAGCACAGATAATGCAGCTTGTAAATAAGAAGTACTCTGGGCTCAATACTTTAAGGCCATAGTAAATCATGGCGGGTACAATACCGCTGAATAGCCAACTACCAGCCAGTCCTCCAATAAGAAGCAAAATCAAAATAGCGGGAATGGCCTGTTTGAGGTTATCGACCACACCGTCCATCATATCAGAAAACGACATCTTATAATATAAGCCTACTAAGCCTCCAATGCCTGCCGCAAGAAGCAATGCAATTTGGTTGGAGTAGGAGAGTGCGTTATCGCCAAAGGAGATGACATTGTAAGACAACAAGCCAATCAGAATGGCAAGTGGTAAAATGGCAGCAAATAACGATGGACTTGGTTTCTTCATGTGACGAATATGCGAATAACAATAGGATACAAAAAAGCCCGAACCAAATTGCTTGGTTCGGGCTTACTATTAAGCGTGTTTCAGATTAGTCGAAAATTACTTCCATTTCAACCCTTCTGTTCTTGGCTCGTCCTTCAGCCGTGCTGTTATCAGCAATAGGCTTAGATTCTCCGAACCATTGTACAATCATTTGAGACTGCGGAACACCTTTCGATTCAAGGTATTTAGCAACTGCTTTCGATCGTTTTTCAGAAAGTAGAAGGTTAGAAGACTCTTTACCTTGACTATCTGTGTGACCAGAAATCTGAAGTTTCCATTCTGATTTCTTGATGAGAAGCTCAGCAAGACCATCAAGCGACTCGTAAGAGGCAGCCTTGATAACATCTTTACCAGTCTCGAACTCAAGGTTATCAAACGCTGTGTTCAATACCTCTTGCTCTTCTTCTTCAATCACTGGACATCCTTCGTTATCGGCAGGACCAGGAGTCTGAGGACATCTGTCATCTTTATCGAAGACACCGTCACCATCCAAGTCGCTGTAAGGACAACCTTTGTTGTCAACAGGGCCAGGAGTATCTGGACAGCTATCTTCTTTATCGATTAGTCCGTCACCATCTCGGTCACCGTAAGGACAACCATTGTTGTCAACCGGTCCGGCTTTCTCAGGACAACCATCCTTGCTATCGATCAAGCCATCGCCATCTGTATCAGGACAACCATTGTACTGAGGAGGACCAGCTTTCTCTGGACAATCATCTTCGCTGTCAATGATACCATCACTATCAGTATCAGGACAACCATTAAACTCAGGAATACCTGGTGTTTCAGGACACTCATCATTGGCATCTCTAATACCGTCTTTGTCGGTATCAGGACATCCGTTGAACTCAGGAATACCAGCAACAGTAGGACACTCGTCTTCGCTGTCTTTGATTCCATCTTCATCTGTATCAGGACATCCTTTGAATTCAGCTATACCTGGCGCGTCAGGACACTCATCTTCCATATCGATGATGCCATCACCATCTCTATCAGGACAACCGTCAAATTCTGCAAGACCAGGAGTTTCAACACACTTGTCGTCTTTGTCAAGTACGCCATCCTTATCTGTGTCAGGACATCCTTTCAATTCTACTGGTCCTGGATCTTCCGGACAATCATCTTCCTTATCAGGTATACCATCTTTGTCCTTATCGTTTTGACAACCGAATACCCAGTTAATACCCGTTCTTACGTGAAGGTTTTTGGTGTTGTAAGGCATGATTGGTGCCAATACGTTATCTGTCATGATGTAATACTGGAATGGCCATAAGTTGAAGCTAAGTCCGGTACCCACATTCAAGAAAGAACGGTTGTAGATGCTGTAGTTGGCATGGAAGCCTAACCACTTTCTGATTCGGAAGTTATATGAAACTGTCATGGCAGCTCTTAGCTTTCGCTTGCTAAGCTGACCATTCACCAATAAGCCCACATTGTGTTTCTCTGCAAGCTGATAGTTTACACCTACGTTCATTCGGGATGTCAACCATGTTCGGTACTTGTCTGTATTCTCAGTAGGAACAAACTTGGCTTGTAACGAATCAGAAAACTGCTCGAGAATGGTTCCCGCTGAATCACCAGCAGAAGTTCCGTCCTGTGCATCAAAGAATGCGTTTTCAAGTCCTTCTACGCCATTAAACTCGATGGTCTTGTTATCGATGATGTAAGACTTTGGATTGGTTTTCCAACCAATGAACCCAATGTCGGTTACAGAGGCAGATACTTCTAACTCTTCCGTAATATCATACTTGGCTCCAATATCAATACCAAAGCCCATGTTTTTCAAGAATGTTCCAGGTGTAAGGTCACTGGCTGGATCAAATGAGCTAATGTTAGAATCAGCTGGAATAGGGAATGAAGTATTCAATTCCATGTTACCATCCAAAGTCAAACCATACGTAGTAGCATCTGTAGTTATACCGAGCTCAGACGTACGTGTATAAATATTGGCTCCACCTAAAAGAAGTTTTGGTCGAACACCAATGGTAAGGCTTTGATCATCTAAAAACTTACGTGCGTATCTAACACCAATTTCAGTGAAGATGTTGAGGTCAACCCCAAATCCATCGAAGCTTGCTCTTTCGCCAAGGAAAGAGTAGGCAGGATCATCACTGGCGTTACCAGCAAAAATAAACGTGAACATATCCTTGGGATACGTCCAGGCAAACTGCTCTCTGAGGCTGACGTTTAACTCTACATAGTTAATGTCCTTGATGGTGAACCCGAAGTGGAGTACATCCATTCTGAACTCCTGATTGAAGTAGTTCACATCTTTCATCTTATCAATGGCTGTAAACGGAGTCAGCGTGAGTGCGCCTCCATTTCCTTGATTGACAAAGTCTTTGTACACAAAACCGCTGTTTCCAGCGTTGACGTAGATACCAGACAAAAGCGGCATTCCTACATTCACTTTACATTCGTGAAAGAAGGCCGGGTTTGTAAACCCAGATTGCTGCAGATATCGGGCATTATAAAGGGTGAGGTCCTGCTGGGCAAATACCGACCCTGTAATTATAAGCGCTAAGGCTAATAGTAGCTTTTTCATTTTCTTAAGGTTATAGGTATTTGCTGATTAAGGAGTGACTTCGTTAATGTCCATATTGGCATTGACTTTTACCCCTAACTTGATATTCATGGTATAGTCTGAATACATTCTGACCGTTTCCTGGTTGCTTTCTCCAGTGGTTGTGGCCACCGCAGTGATCACAATTTTCTCACCTTCAATCAATGCTTCAACTTCATTCATGTTGGCATTTGTCACTACAGCTCCAGAGGCATCTGTATAAGAAGCGTTTTCGAAACTTGAAATCACGATATCAGTCAATTCGGTTACGGTTGCTTGTGGACGATAATCCTGGCTGGCAGAACCAGCTGTAGCACCTGGAATAACCATATTGGTTGTTTTCAGGTTATCATCTTCATCCATTAATCTGAGGTCGAGTAATGGAACTAAGCCACTAGCAGTAGAGTCATATACTGTTGCCTTTATAGTAGCGTCTAGTGGTAAACCATTTTCTACGATCATTCTTAACTCCATGTAACCAAGGTTGTCCACATAGGCCGTATCATCAAACGCCTGCATGGTCAAGGTGTCCTTGAAGTTGATTTTACCCCAACCTTGTAGCGGTAATGTCAACCGCGAGTGTACATAAACGCTTCCACCATTGGTAGTCACTGCTGCCGTAGGTGTTATGTCTATGCCATAGAACATCTTTTTAGGCGTTGGCTCGATAATCGAAGTCAAAGCCGAATCGGATGGATCTGCTACGTAAATAGTGTTGCTGTTTTTTAATGTCTGAGAGTACATACCACTTGCTGGAATCGGCCAATCATTGTCTAGAAGTTCTAAATACCGAACCGTAGAAGCAATAGGTGTGTTGTCATCATCAATTTTTGCGGTGTAAAAATCACCGTTATCACCATCTCGAAATGTCAACGTGAATGGAACATTCGACTGGTTGTCAATAGTGAACTCGATTTCTGGCTTATTCAATCTGAAGTAGCCATCGTCAAAGTTTCCGAAAATTCTAAGCAAAACACTCTCTGTAGGTAGCGAAAAAGTCTGCATGACCGATTGTCCTCCTACTGCAAAAACATTGTCAAGTACGGGATCAAGAGAATCTTCATAAATGAGATTCAGGCTAAAAACCGAGTCGGGATTTGAGTGTTCGCTGGAGTAAATCTTTTCAATGTCAGAATCCCATCGATTGAGTACCTGATCTACCGTAATGTTTGCTTCGGCTAGTGGCACAGCAAAAGTTGGCTGATATGCACCGCCTTCAAACTTGTCGAAATCAAAGTACCCTTTGGTGCAGGCTCCCATGGCTAGAATTATCCCGCCAAAAAGCCCCAGGGGACGTAAAGATCGTTTCATATAAAGTAAAGGTTAGTTAGAAAATCGTATAAGTTTAATTCGCAAGATAGGAATTATACGAGCATTTTACGGACTTGTTTCATTCCAAAATATTCGTTCCTGAATGGTCTCGTTTTGCTGAGTGTATGTCCAGTAAACGTTAGTACACATCCAGCGGTCTTGTAATCGACACAGGATGGCCGAAAGCCAAATGGTCTTTAGGTTTACATTCTGATCAGTTTTTGATTCGTCTGTTACGTCAACCATGCAGCTAACTTCTATCATTTGCCCAACAAATTCTTGATCGAGAAAAGCAATATCCAATGTTTTGCCTACGAACGGAGGAGCAATAGTTAGGTCGTTAGGGTTGTAGGTTGCAGTGCGCTCGTTTTGACCCAGTACCGATGCGTCCTGCGTAAAGACTTCTTTTATTAATGCCGATCGTATACCCGAATCTGGAGTCTGAAAACTCAGGAGCATTTTTTGCACCTGTTGATCCACCTCTGATTGAATATTTTGAGCATAGCCAACCAGACTAACACACGTAAATGCTATGAGAGTAATCCACTTCATCGTATGTACATAACGAGTTTACACCGTGTGCTTTCGTTGTCTTTGACAGCCGGATACCACGCAGGCATGTTTTTTACAAAGGATGTAGCAGACTCGATTTGTTCTCCGCTTAGGTCACCCACGTAACCCAGCGTAGGCATGCCGTCTTCTTCAATGAACACTGTAAATGGCGTGTGAAGGTCAGATGGCTTATCCACCACGTTGTACGCTGAACAAATGGTTTGCCATGCAGCTGGACCTCCGGGGTAGGAAGGAGCTATATCTACTTCGTCTACGTTCAGAAAGTTTCTGCCTGAGGTTTTGTGTGCAGATATTCCAAGATCGATGTGGCTTGTAATTTTTTCAGGCCAGTATACACTATCAAGAGATGGATTAAAGCCCGATTGGATTATCATTGAGTGGATGCGCCAACCCTGTGATTCATTTCTGAGCATTCGAATGCTGCGGATGTCTCGTGTTCGAAGTGTATCACGAGACTCTGAATCAACCAATGTGGACATTGTACTCAACAGGAAAGCCTGATATGAAGCATTTCCCTTTACCTGAATTACCACTGGTTCAATTTTTAGTTGGTAGTTGGCCACCATATTCTGCATTTCTAATGCATACTGGTCGGCAGTCATTACCGTGCGCCCGCTTTCCTGCTCATCATCCAGCACGCTTATGCTGGCGTTGTCATCAAAATAGCTCTTTAATGCCGACTCTCCGTGTTGGGCAAACATGTTATCCATGTGCTCAAGAGCAGTTTGACCGCTGAGGTTGACCACACAGGCCAGGAGCAGGTAACTATATATGATGAATCGTTTCAATCTATTTGAACATTCCTCCTAAACCGGGCATCATTGATCCGGCAGCAGCTTTCATTTCAGATTCGTTGACTGTTTCAGCTTTTGAAAGGACATCGTTTAGCGCCATAACTAAGTAATCTTCAAGTTGTTCCTTGTCGTTTAAAAGCGATTCGTCTAAAATTTTGATGTCTGTCACTCGTCTGTTTCCAGTGGCTGTAGCCTCTATTTTTCCTTCTGGAGAACTTCCTGTAACACTGATTGTGTCTAGTCTCTCCTTGATCTGCTTCATTTGCTTTTGAGCTTCCTGAAGCTTTTTCATCATATCAAACATCCGTCTAAAATTTAGGGCAAATCAAAGCAGGTTTTGCAATTCCGAAAAGGAAATTAACGTTTTAATCTACGCACCGCTTTTTCTATCATTGTCGCCATCTAAAATTCTACTCATGAAACGCACCATCTCACTTACAATTGCCTTGGCTATTTCTATCGGAATTTTTGCTCAGCCAGATTTGGTCTGGGGAACTCCAATGCAGTACAAACTCAATCTTTTGAGGGTTGACGGTGAGTCTAACAACGACTACCAGTATGAGCGTGGCGAGAGCAAGGCCTTCACCAAGTTGTATCCGCCTGAGATGAGGGTGATCTCTGAGGGATTTTTGCACTATGTGAAGACAATTCGATCGGTAAAGAACTATGTCTCGCCACTTGGCACCATGCCTCCAACCACCATTGGTGACATGACCATTGAGCAGGCCATGAAAGGCATTAACAATGGAAATCTCGAGCGAGTGGGTAACATGTACTTTGATAAAACAAAGTGTACAGATGAGATCAGTTATTCGAATGGAAACATTTTGAAGAACGGAAAGCCGCTTATAGAGAATGACGAACTCAAGTTAGGTTTTGATTCTGTATATACCGAGAACCTGAATACAGGCGATATGGAGTTGGTGGTAACAGATCTTTCTGCAAGCTATTTTCAGGAAGCAAGCACCGTACAGTTTATCGAGGAATGGGAGTACGATAAGATGAAAGGCCGCTTTGAAAAAGACATCAAGTACAACGGGCTCATGGTCAATAGCTATGATACTGAGACCGGAGAGGTGAGAGGGTACAAAAGCCTTTTCACATTCAAAGCAGGTAAGTTCAATAAGAAGATGCTCGGTCGTGATGGGTTGATCAAGGAAAACATGGAGTACAACGTGCTTTTCAACCTTGATTTCAATTCAGACGAGGACGAGTTTAGCTATGGAATGGCGCGCACGTCTTTTGCGCACGGATACATTGAGCCAACCGAGCGCTATGATTTGCTTTATTCACTTCTAGCTGATGTGAAGAGTGGGAAGTTATCGGTTTATCATTTTGATCCGTTGACGTTTAACCCAAGTCGACTCAAGCCAGCTTCGGCCAATGAGTTTTTGAGTGCCATGCACTTAACCGATACGGTTATGGCAGAGGACTTACTCACGGGTAAAATGACAGAGCGGGTGGTTCACATTGATTACACGTTTAGCGATGTGGTCGGAATACACTTTATAGAAGACTGGTTTATGGATGCCGAAAACATGGCCATATACAAACGTGTAAAGGGTATTGTGCTCCTTAGAGAGGTGAAGGATGAAGATACCGGCTTGCCAAAGGGAGTAAAGGCAATTTCGCCATTTTACATCAAGCTGAACCCGAGATTGTAGCTATACGCGCAGTCCTATAACGCAGACATCATCGACTTGTTCGTGGTCTCCACGCCATGCTAAGAACTCCTTGTCGACCATGGAGCGCTGCTCTTCAATGGGGTGTTTAGAGAGCCGAATAATAAACTTCTTGAAGTTGCCACTCTTGTATTTTTTGCCTCTTTCTCCGCCAAACTGATCGGGAAATCCATCTGTTGACAGGTATAAGCTGTCACCTGACTGCATCGTGAGTGTATGATTGGTAAAGGGTTTAGCCAGAGCATACTTGCCAATGGGTTGTTTGTCTGCTTTTACCTCTTCGATCTCGTCTACACCTTTTCGAACGATCCACAACGGGTTATTGGCTCCAGCCCACAGTAACTCCCCGGTTTTTTGATGGAAGGCACAAAGTGAAATGTCCATACCATCTTTTACTTCCTCGTCTGATTTTTCAAATTCTTTGATGACTAGCTCGCGCGTTTTGTCCAGTATGTCAGAAGGCTTTCGTAATCCAAACTCCCGAACCGATCTATTGAGCCCGTTGTTGCAAATGACCGAGACCATGGCGCCTGGCACTCCATGACCAGTGCAATCTGCTGCAGCAAAAAACACCGTATCATCAGCCACTTCGAGCCAGTAAAAATCACCAGCTACAATATCCTTGGGTTTGTATAGAATAAAGCTACCGGGTAGGAATTGATCTATGATTCGATTGGGAGGTAAAATGGCGGTTTGAATCCGCTTAGCATATTGAATGCTGTCTGTAATTTCCCGGTTTTTTTCTTCCAGTTGCTCGTGTTGTTGCTCAACTTCTTCTTTCTGCGCTTGGATCAGTTTGTTGTCTTTACGCTTTTGCACAAAGGCATAACTGACAGAAATGATCATCAGCAGCGCTAACACCAGGCCAAGGATAAGTGCGTAGCGCTGCGCTTCATCTTTTTCGATTTTTGCTGTCTGAAGAGCTGTTTCCTTTTCCAGGTTGTCAATTTCGAGCTGCTTCTTCTCATTTTGATACCTGGCTTCCATTTCCTGTATGGCTTCCTGTTTGTTGATTTGATCGAGAGAATCAGATACAGCTATGTGATCTTCCAGTGCCTTATAAGCCAGCGCTGTTTCTCCAGTTTGATTGTACAGATCTGCCAGCATCTTTAGCCACCTGCTCTCATCGGTCATGGCACCAAGTTCATGACTTATGCTAATGGCTTCGAGAAGCAATTCGATTGCTTTAGGAAAGTCTTCTTTAAACTCGTAGTAGGCGCTAAGGGCAGATAAGGTTTGTGCAGCAAAATGGGGCTCTTCAATTTCTTCATAGATGGTTAGCGCCTCTTCCAATTTAAGTTTGGCTTCATCCCAGCGCTGCATTTTACCAAGGGTTTGTCCCTGATTCATGAGTATAAAGGCCACACGCGACCGATCGCCCAAAGTCTGATAGTTGGCCATGGCAAGATCCAGATAGTAAAGCGCAGAGTCGGTTTCGTCTGCATTGAACTTGAGCTGAGCGAATAGATTGTATACACTGCTTTCTCCAAATAGATTGCCTTGTTTTTTATACAAGGCCAATACTTCTTTCGCTTGTTTTTTTGCTTTTTCTGTATCTCCTGAATTGGTGTAGAATACGGCTATATTGAATTGGATAACAGCCATGTGGTCTGTTTGATTGCGCTCCTTGGCAAGGTCGTGCGCCTGAAACAGGTAGGCCAGTTCCTGTTGTTCATCTCCGCGTTCGTGATGAATGGTGCTGATGTTTAGCAAGGCACCTGACAGAGCAGCAGAATCCTGAGATTCTATGGCAAGTGTTTTACCGCGTTCATACATGATCAACGAACTGTCAAACAGTCCAAGGTCGGCCAGATTATTCCCAATACTTATGTATTGTCTGGCCATTTTATCCCTTCGATCGATGGACTCAAACGTTTCAATGGCCAGCATGCGCAAATCATTGGAAGCTTTGATTTGGCCGTCAATGGATTTGGCCAATGCCTGGTAATGATACCCCAGAGCTTTGTGGAAGGCATCGTCCTGAGAAATGGCTTCTTCGAGCAGTTTAGAACCCCACTTGTCTTTTAGTTCTGGTGTGTTGGCTCCATTAGCCAGTTGCTCGTAAACCTGCAGCAACTCAATACCTGTGCTACCCTCTATGGCTGCCTCAAGGCTATCTGTGTTCTGCTGACCATACACCGTGTACATGCCTAGAAAAAGGAGCAGGAGGTATGTAAACAGGTGTTTATTCACGTTTCTAAGTTAAACTTTCAGGCCGATGACACAGACATCGTCAATTTGTTCGTGCGGACCACGCCAGGTCTCGAACTCATTGTCCAGTATGCTTTTTTGTCGAGAGATCGGACTTGAGGCCGTCTTAATAATAAGCTTTTTGAAGTTTACGCTTTTGTACTTCTTACCATTGGCTCCGCCAAACTGATCCGGAAATCCATCTGAAAACAAGTATATGCTGTCTCCTTCGGTCAGGGTTATAACGTGGTTAGTAAATGGGACGGCTTTGGAGTACCTGCCAATGGGTTGTTTATTGGCCTTGATTTCTTCAATTTCCGAACTGCCTTTTCGAACGATCCATAACGGGTTGTTGGCTCCGGCCCATTGTAACTCCTTTGTTTGATAGTTTATGACGGCAAGTGATATATCCATACCGTCAAGTACTTCTTCATCTGATTTTTCAAACTCCTTAATGACTAACTCTCTTGTTTTATCGAGAACTTCTCCGGGTTTTCTGAGCCCAAATTCGCGTACAGATCTGTTAAGCCCGTTGTTACAAATAACGGATACCATAGCTCCTGGAACACCATGGCCTGTGCAGTCTGCAGCCGCAAAGAAAACAAGATCGTCAACGGATTCGAGCCAGTAAAAATCACCGGCAACAATGTCCTTGGGCTTGTACAAAACAAAGCTATTCGGAAGAAGCTGGTCAATCAATCGCTTCGGTGGAAGTATGGCTGTCTGAATACGTTTGGCGTAAGTAATGGACGCAATGATCTCTTCATTTTTTCCTTTTAACTCAAGGGTCCGTTCTTCCACTTGTTGCTCGAGTTCTGAAGCATACGATTCCTGTAGCTTGAGCTTTTCTGATTGCGCTTTTTCCTTATCCTTTCGGATAATCCGGTACTTATCAGCCAAGGCAAATGAGAGCAGTACGACCTCAACTGCCTGGCCTATCATAGCCGAAGAGGAAGTGATGTCGTTAGCTTCGAGAAAACCAAGATTCCTTAAGATTACGAGAATGGTTCCCATCAAATAGAACCCCCAGGCGGCTATGAATAAACGCGCACTGGTGATACCTCGATACCAGCAGTAAATACCAGATACAAACATCAGAATGGCGCATAAGGCCAGCGTTATCGTGAGAATTCCGATGTATGTAGAGTAATACTCGTAACCAAACATGAATGTGATGAACACAGCAAATAGACAGACAAAGACGAGCACCCACGCAGTCTTTTGCAGCAACTTGGAGTATTTACCCAATTGGAGAAAACTCAGACTAAACAAAATCGAGAACACCCCCGTCATGCTCATTATATAAGAGATACTTACCTGATTAAATGCCACAGCTGTTGGCCACAGATATTGGAAAGTATATCCGTTTAGGACGGCATAGACCATCCCGGCAGATAGCGTAGCTAGCGAGTAAAAAATGTACGTGACTTCTCTGAGACTCAGGAATATGAAGAAATTGTAGAGACTCATAATGAGAATTAACCCGAAGTACATTCCAAAAAGGAGTTCGTTGGGTATAGAGTCGGCTGAGAAGCTATCTTGGTTTTGGATGGAAAGGTTAAGCTGAAGCGATGATGATGTTCGAGCCCGGATGTATACTCGGGTTGGCTTGTGCTTTTTTAGTTTAAGCGGGATGACAAAGTTTCTATGCTCGATGGGGCGTGTGTGAAACGGATACATATCGCCAGTGGCAATGTTGCTCGTTACTACATTGTCTTGCACCACGTAAAGGGATAGACTGTCGATAAGCGGGTATGACGATATCAGATAGTACTGCTCATTATCAGCAGTTATATCCAACAGGTCAAAGTAAAACCAGTGCACATCTTGTGTGAGCCCGAGGCTGATGTTGTCTTCTGTTGATTTTTCAAACGAATCAATAAAAGTGAGGGCACAGTCGAAGTCACAGGTAGTAGCCGAATAATGGAATACGGAAGAGCCAATACTATGTAAGCCCTTCTTGCTTTCTATGACAAGAAGGTGGTCGTTATCGCTCGCAACATCTTGTCCGAAGGCGGTGACTACGCACACGATACACATCCATATGGCTATTCCAATTCTACGCATGCAACTGATGTGATTTCAGACTGAGGTATACGGTTTCTCCAGAGGACAAATCCTTGTAAAACTTTGAACCGGGAACTCCAGCAAATTGACTTACCGGGCTTTGAAGCCACTTAGGAGCATACTTACGAATGAGATTTACTCGATTTTCTTCATCCGCATTAAGAGCCAGACGCACATTATCACTGATGTCGGATACAGTATGATTAGAAAACCCATTCTCATTGAAATGCTGTATGAGAGGGGCTTTTTGGTCGTTCGATCGAAAATCGGCAAACCCAAAATAACCACCTGGTTTCAGCACCCGTTTTACCTCCTTCAGAAAAGCTTCAAAGTCGGGGTAGATATGAGAAGATTCCACATTGATAATGGCATCGAAGCTGTTGTCTTCAAAGGGTAGCTTGTCGGCAGAACCTACTACATAAGACAGGTTATTGGCTTGAAACCTAGATTGACAGAATGCTATGTTCCATTCGCTTAGATCGAGTCCTGTGCTTTGCGATGGTTTTTTGGTAGTGTGCAGGTGGTGAAGCCCGCCTCCGCGTCCGCATCCTATTTCAAGTAAGCTTTTTCCTTCGATTGAAACCCCGTCTATGGCATGCAGATAGAGATTTTTTGAAGTTTCTTCAAACGCTGGGTTTAACGTTTCAGCGTTTACGTAACCGTAGTTCATGCACGTCCATTCCTCTACGTTTTTATACTTGTTTGAGAGGAAGTTGTACCACCATTTCCAAAACGACTGTCTGAAGCGGGCATTGCCTCGAAGTATTTCTGAGAACCATTTGAAATAGCTTTTGTTTCCCTTCATGCTAAAATTGTTAAGCCAATGACACAGACATCGTCAATTTGTTCGTGTGGACCACGCCAGGTTTCAAATTCATCATCGAGTAGCTTTCTCTGCTCGCTAATAGGATGCTTAGACATATTGACCAGGAGCTTCTTGAAGTTTCCACTTTTATACTTCTTTCCTTTTTCTCCACCAAATTGATCGGGAAACCCATCGGAGAATAGGTAAATGTTGTCACCATTAGACAGTTGAACCTCGTGATTCGTAAACGGAGCAGCCAAGGTGTATTTGCCAATGGGTTGTTTGTCGGCTTTTCGTTCTTCCACTTCATTGGCTTCGTTACGTATAATCCAGAGTGGGTTATTGGCACCAGCCCATTGAACCTGATTGGTTGTTTTGTCCCAGGCGCACAAGGAAATGTCCATGCCGTCCTTTACTTCCTCATCTGATTTCTCAAACTCTTTGATGACCAACTCCCGTGTTTTATCCAGTATCTGCGCGGGTGTGCGCAGGCCAAACTCGCGCACTGATCGATTGAGCCCATTGTTACAAATCACAGAGACCATGGCACCTGGAACACCGTGTCCTGTGCAGTCTGCTGCAGCAAAGAACACGAGGTCATCAATGGCTTCCATCCAATAAAAATCACCGGCTACAATGTCTTTTGGCTTGTACAAAACGAAGCTGTTTGGCAGGTGTTGATCGAGTAAGCGGGTAGGAGGTAAGATGGCCGTTTGGATGCGCTTGGCATAGGTGATGGACGATATAATCTCCTCGTTTTTTTCTTTCAACTCGGCTGTGCGCTCAGCCACTTGAAGTTCGAGCTTGATATTTTGGTCTTTGGTGATCTCGTTGATTTGCTCAAGTCGTTCGAACGCTTCCTTTTGAGCCAGTTCCTTTTCTTTTTGAACCTCGCGATACCTGGCTACCATAGCCAATGACAGGAATGTGACCTCAGCTGCAGATCCCAGCTTGATGGCATTTTGACTTAAAAAGTCATTTTCAATCAGGTTGAAATTTGTGAGGATAAAGAGAATTCCGCCAATGAGCACGGCTAAAAAACCAGCGGTGAAAAAGACATTGACTTTCTCGTTGCTCTTTGTTTTAATGACAATACCAATAATGATGGTTATGAGTGCTAGCAATGATAATCCGTTGATAAGAGGGAACGTGATCTCATAAATCAACCCTGAGAACAAACTGGTAAACAGACACATGAGCACAAGCACCTGAAAAACCTTATACGTAGTCCTAAACCGGTTTTGCATGCGCTGTATATCGAGATACTCACCCGCATAAAGCATGAGCATAAATACCGAGGCACTGGAGAAGAACAGGACAGAATGATTGGCCAGCCAGGTATTGCTATTCCACAGGTATTCAAATGCCAGTCCGTCAATAGAGGCTTGCATCAAAAGGAGAAATGCCACATACACGACATAGTATGTATAGATGCGCTGATGGGCCACTGCAGCGAAAAAACCAAATAGAAGCACCACAAATAGTATGAGGCCGTAGTACACACCAAGCGTTAGGTTTTCTTGCTGAACAAAGGCATAGAATGATGATGGTTTCCACTGCTTCACGAATAGGTTGATGACTTCACCATCGCTTCTGTATTTGATAAGAAGCCGTTTTGTGGAGTTTGGTTGCAGCGTTATGGGAAACACAAACTTCCGATAGGTGATCGGGCGTTTTTTGAACGCAAAATCATCACCTGCCAGGTACAACAGCGGATTGTTAGGTTTATCCGTATCGTATATGGCTATTTCATTGGTGAGAGGTCGGCCTGTCTCCAGAATTTGGGTCTGTGCAGAGTCAGACGTATTCGTAAGGCTCAGACTTACCCAATAACTCGATGTGGTGAATCCCAGGTTTTTTGAATGCTCAGTTATGGGCAAGAACCTATCATCGAATTGGCCGGCAGCTATGCCTTCATATGTCCAGGTGCTATTTGTGTCTACCGCAATGGTAGCCGTGTTGGCAATGTGCGTATAGTCTGCCCAATGAGCTTTGGCCGGCATGAAGAAACATAGCAGGCACATCATTATGCACAAAACATGGGGCAACGATTTTGGTAGCACGATACGGTTTGGTTTTCGGTGCTTCCGAAATTACAATTTGAAAACCAAAAGTGGCCGGCCAGGAAAAGACCGGTTTAATCGGTCACAACGTCTGAGGTCTTTTTGTACCGCATGCGTCCCAATTCGATGGAGATACCTGTTTTGGCCAATAATGTGAAAATAAAGGCGCCCATGGCCCAAATGCCAATGGTTACACCAATTTCAGTCAGCGTAGGTGTATACTCGGCAATTTTTCCCCAGGGGCCAGGAATAAATCCTGGAATAATGAGCCCAAAACCTTTTTCAATCCAAACGGCAAGGAACAACATGCCACAAGCGATGTACAAAAGGGTGTGGTTCTCACGAAATCGCTTAATGGTTAACACCAAAGTAGCCAGTACGTTCATTGAAATAGACGTCCATATCCACGGCAGCAAGGCACCTTTTCCGTCCAAACCAAAGAAGAGGTAGTAAGCACTCTCACTGTGATGTGTAGGAGCATAAAACTCCTTGAAGAGCTCAGAAATGAGCATGATGAGATTGGCTTGAGCGGCAACAGTTACGATCAATGCTATTTTATTGAATGTCTTGCGCTCGATCTTAAACATGGTGAAACGCTTGATTACTGCCAGTACGATGATAATGAGAGCTGGGCCAGCAGCAAATGCAGAGGCCAGGAACCGTGGACCTAATAGTGCATTGTTCCAGAACGGTCGCGCTTGAAGACCTTGGTATAAGAACGCGGTGACCATATGTATGCCTACGGCCCAGAAAACAGAAATAATGACTCCAGGAACGTAAATCTTAGGATTGGGTTTCTTTCCTATATAGATCATCCAGAGTATGTAGAGCGGGATAGAAATATTGATAAACAGGTAACCATTGAGCACAATCACATCCCAAGTGAGCATGGAGTTTGGAAAGTTAAATACTCCAATTCCGGGTATCATATGCCACAGTCTGGCCGGGCCTCCCATGTCGGCAACAACAAATGCGAGGCACATAAGTAGGGCAGACACAGCCAACCCTTCTCCAATAAGAACAGATTGTTTGAAATCCACATCCTTGAGTATGTATGTAGGCATGACAAGCATTACGGCAGCTGCAGCTACACCCACCAGGAACGTGAAGTTGGAAATGTAAAGCCCCCAGCTCACGCGATCTGTCATACCTGTAATGTCCAGCCCGAACTCGAGTTGTTGAGAATAACAATAGATTCCTACAAGCATGAGTGCGGTTAGCCAGGCCATCCAAATATTGTAGAGCCGTCTCCCTGAAATGGCGTTGAAGAAGCTGTCTTTTATGAGGCTGAGTCCTATTTTGAAAGTTTCCATTCTACTTGTTTTGCCTTTTAGTCTTTAAGCGGTTTTACTAGTCCATGAAGTACCAGAACTTGGGTTCTGTACCCAAATCTTCCTTCAGTCTGAAAACCTTTTTGTTATCTAGTATCCAACGTATTTCTGAAGTCGGGTCCAAGAGGTTTCCGAACACACGGGCACCAGTTGGGCATGCCTCCACACAAGCCGGGTTTTTTCCTTCTCTTGAACGCTGCACACAGAACGTACATTTCTCCATGACTCCCTTTTTGCGAAGTCTGTTTCCGAGGTAGTGTTGGTTCTTATTGACCTCTTGCTCAGGCACCTCTGGAGTTTTCCAATTAAATCGTCTTCCATCATATGGGCAAGCTGCCATACAATACCTACAGCCAACACACCAGTCGTAATCAATCACCACAATGCCATCATCTTCTTTCCAGGTAGCTTGAACCGGGCAAACTTCTACACAAGGCGGGTTGTCGCAGTGAAAGCACTGTGTGCCCATGTAAAAATGACCCTGAGCTGGCACTTCATGGTAATAGTTATCGTCAGCCTCGTTGAAATTGAAGCTTTTTCCATCTTCCATTTCGTGTATGCGTATGTACTGCATCTGACTTTCGCGATCCTGGTTGTTTTCTTCAACACAGGCATTGACACAGTCCATATAGCCCTGGCATTTTGAGATGTTAAATGCATATCCGAACAGCACATTATCCAGTGAACCCTTTGATGACATGGAAATATTCTTGCCTGTCTTTAGCTCATAAGATCGAACCAACCGTTTTACGGTCGCGTCTTTTTCTTCCTGGGTCATGAGCTTATAGTTACCCTTGAAGTACTCTTCCCAGTCCAGCTCAGATTGTTCCTTTGATTTGTCTCCAGCTGTTACACTACACGAAGTGTGTACTGCTCCGGCTCCGATCATTAAGCCTGCCGTGAGACTGCTTAACGCCTTTCTTCGGTCCATCTTGGCTCCCATAACCTGATCGTAGCCATCAGCTTTCTGACTTGTTGGAGCAGGAGAGGAGCAAGAGCAATCATGCGCTTTCCCTTCGCCACAAGTGTGTTGAGAGGGTTTGCCGGAAGGTTCTCCCATCAATTTCGAAAAGAACCATTTTGTACTGTTTATGCTCATGTCTCTGTGTTTGTTTGGCAATTACTTACGTTCTTTTACTTTCTCTGTATTATATCTGGCCGGCCACCTTGGCTCAAAAGATGGACTATGCGGATCATGGCAGTTCACACATGTCTTTGACACACGTGGGTTTGCCCATCCGCCCACTTGTTTGCCGTGAGCTCCGCCTTTCCAATCATCGAATTGTACTGAATGGCATTGACCGCACAGCTTGAAACTAAAATCGAAATCGACTTCCTGTCCTGTGAGTGTGTGCAACGAATCCATGTTGGTTTCAGAGTGGCAGGTGATACAGTTCATTGTTTCCTCAGATGCATGGTTGAGCTTCACATCCCAGTGCGCCTTCTTATCAAACATGCTCTTCTTTTGAAGCTCACTCAACGGCTTAGAGTGGCACTCTGAGCACTCAAATGACTGAATCTTGTCTTTTCGTGTTGGGATACTAAAGCTGTGGTTATCGAGAAAAAGCTGCAGTGTTTTAATATCTGAGATATACTTATGAGAGCTCATGTCAACCGAGTCAGGATGCACTGTGTTGTGCTCAATTTTGTCCTTGATTGAGTGGTGGTGCACATGCTCATCATGGCTATTGCAGCCAATAAAAAGCAGCGTAGAAGCCAGTGTCAGCTTTATGGCAGATCGTATTGGATTAATCAGTCGTGTCATAAGTCTTACGCGTAAATTCACCTATATCAATGGTTGTTTGTTCGTTGTGTGCGTGGCATTGTCTGCAATTGACACGCTCGGGATGCGATACCCTAATCTCCTTGGGTGCACTTGGACCCGCGTGACAACTCAGACAGTTTTCTCGCAGGTTGATGGCATGAGGAATAATGGGCGGGCTTCCTGTCAAAGCATTGTTATGTATGCTTGGAGGAGCTGCTCCTTTGAATGTGGTGCCCATAAATAAGTCCTTGGCAGTTGCCGGTACATGACATTGCCGGCAGTTTCTCTTCTCAGGATGAGGTACTACAGGAGTATAAGCACCGAATTTTTCTACCCAGCCTCCATTCTCATGACACTTCAGGCAGTCTTTGCCTCCCATACTCATCTGGTTATTCACCTCATGAGGAATGGAAGGGGGAGCACCGTGATAGGCTCGATTGTCGTAGTATGTTTTGAGAGAGCGGCTATGGTTTTCGTCAACAGGCATATTGCTATAGTCCAGTGCGAGGTGAGCCCGTTCAAAAACTCCCTTTTCCTGGGGGATATCAATGACAGCTGATTCACTTAACGCTGGCACCATAGCTTCTTCCTGGGATGTTTGAAAACTAAACAGGCCAGTAGTGAAGATGGCAATGATCAGGATGAAAAATAAACCGAGAACAAAGAGTCTTTTTATGGCCATAGCTTAAACTTTTTCCACTTTCACCGCGCACTTTTTATAGTCGGGTTGTTTTGAAATAGGACAAAACGCATCCAGCGTGACATCGTTGATCAATAGGTTTTCATCAAAGAATGGTACGAATACCTGGCCCGGTGTAGGAACACCTCGTTCATTAATCGCGGCAGGAATTTCGATGCTTCCTCTTCGGGTAGTTAACCGAAGCTTATCACCTGTTTTGACCTGCATTGCTTTTGCATCAGCTGGGTTTAGCTCTGCGTAGGCATGCGGCATTGCCTTGTGCAAAACCGGAATTCTTCGCGTCATAGAACCCGTGTGCCAGTGTTCCAGCACTCTGCCCGTGTTTAACCAGAAAGGATACTCTTCATCTGGTATCTCTGGGGCGGCTTCGTATGGGCGCTGCCAAATCACTGCCCGGTGATCAGGTTTCCCGTAAAAGTCAAAGCCTTCTTGCGTACAAGCCGGATCGTAAGTCGAATTAAATCTCCATTGAGTCGATTTACCATCTACATAAGGCCACATAGCTCCGGGTTGAGCTTTGAGTACTTCCAATGGTGCCATGTTGTGCTTTTTGCCTTCATGGTGTCGCCTGTACTCGGCATATATCTCTTCAATGTGTGTGTCCTCGTTGTAGTAAAACTGCTTTTCGAAGCCTAGTTTCTTCGCTACCTCCACAATCTGCCAGGTGTCACTGATGGCTTCACCGGGTGGTTCTACCATTTGTTCGAAGTACTGCGTTCTTCGTTCAGAGTTACCATACATTCCCTCGCGCTCTATCCACATGGCAGAAGGCAATATGACATCTGCTATGTCGGTGGTGGGAGTAGGGTATATGTCAGACACTACAATGAAACGACCTTCTTTCTTGGTGGCATCTCGGTAGCGATTGAGTTTTGGCATCGTAACCATGGGATTGGTCACTTGTATCCACATAAACCGGATATCGCCTCGGTCTAATGCCCTGAACATTTCTACGGTGTGATAGGAAGGTTTGGGGTCGATGTTTTCTACCGGAACGTCCCAAATTTCTGCAGCGTGCTTGCGGTGCTCTTCATTCATCACCACTCCGTGTGGCAGCTTATGCGTTAGCGTACCAACTTCTCTCACAGTTCCACATGCACTTGGTTGCCCGGTTAGTGAGAATGGGCTGTTTCCAGGAGTTGAGATCTTACCTGTGAGCAGGTGAATGTTGTAGACAAGGTTGTTGATCCATGTACCTCGAGTATGCTGATTCATACCCATACACCAGAGCGACATGACTTTCTTGTTTGGATCTCCGTAGAGAGAAGCCATGTATTTAATGTCTTTGGCAGAAACACCCGAAATGGCCTGAACTTTTTCAGGCGTGTAGTCTTTTAGGAACTCTTTATACGCTTCAAAATCAATGCCTTCAGGCACGTCTTTGAACTTGAATTTGTCTTCTATTCCGTATCCGATATCTGTACTTCCCTTGCTGAAGCTACAGTACTTCTCTACAAAGGATTTATTCACCCATCCATTATTTACGATTTCGTAACAGATGGCATTGGCTACAGCCAAATCTGTTTGAGGCTTAAACAGAATGGATTTATCTGCAGCCATAGAGGTTCGGGTAGTACGTGTGGCAAAATCGATGATTTTAGCCCCTCGTCTCATTTGCTGATCGAGAAGTCTCGAAAACAGAACTGGGTGCATTTCGGCCATGTTGTTACCCCACAGCACAAATACATTGGCGTGGTCAATGTCTTCGTAGCAACCCATGGGTTCGTCCATTCCAAACGAGGTGAGGAAACCGGTTACTGCACTGGCCATACACAGGCGTGCATTGGCTTCCACATTGTTGGTTCCAAGACAACCCTTAAATAGTTTGGAGGCTACATATCCATCTGGAATGGTCCACTGACCAGAGCCATACATAGATACCGCGTCCTTACCGTACTCATCTATGGTCTCTTTCATTTTTGAAGCAATCAGCGTCAAAGCTTCGTCCATAGATACGGCCGTGTATTTTCCGTTTTTCTTAACCAATGGCTTGGTTAGTCGGTCTTTGCCATACATGGCCATGACAGAGTGGTAGCCTTTTACACAGCAGAGTCCTTTGTTGACTGGTGAAGCAGGATCACCCTTAACGGCTACTGCTTTTCCTTTTTCAAGTCCTACGAGTACGCCACAGCCTACACCGCAAAATCGGCATGGAGCTTTTTTCCATTCGAGCTCACCTGAGGGCAACATGCGTTCCTGTTCATCGGCAAATAGTATACCCGGGAACATGGCTGCCGCAGCGGCCATGGCAGAGAGTCGGGCCATTTTTTTAATAAAACTCCTTCGGTTTGAAACGCGGTTGAATTCTAGTTCTTTCATATTTCTGAATGATTAAAGCCAGATACCATGGAAAGCATTTTTAGGCTGTCAATAGCGTGTAGTTTTTCTTGCAAAAGTTCTTCCTGTTGTTTGTCAGTTGTTTCTGTTACCAAAACAATCAGGTTGTGGTTTTTGGACGGGATTACCTCACAGTTCTCAAATGAGCTTAGTGCGGTTTCAAGCGACTCTTTCATTCCCTCTTTGGGGTAAGCGAGATAACTTTTTATGGGCATGTCCTAGTGGGTAAATGAATTAAAGAATGGAAATATAACTTGGGAGGGCGATCTAAGCGTGCTTTTTGAGCGTTTATAAGGTAGTTTAGAACGGTTATAAATTGATTGAAACATATGCTCGTTTTTCTTTTTGCTTTACCCTATAGATTATTAGAGGTTTAACACTTTTGCTTCTAAGAGCTTCGCTTTTGGAAACAAAATGTTGTTTTCTAAGTGGATGTGCTGATGCAAATCAGATTCAAACTCCTCAAGCTTTGAATAAAGTGCTCGAAACGTATTGCAAGCTCCTTCGGGCAGCGTATACTGATTGGTTAAATCAGAAAGTTGCTTCAGAATTGAGCCGGCTGTTTCGTGCTCTTCTTCCATCATGGATATCGGGTTTTTGACTGTTCCAAACACAGGCTTATTCAGAGATGCATTTCCTTTTGAAGCAGCCACCAATTCCTTCACGTATGGAAATAGTACGTGCTCTTCTTTCATCATATGTGAGAGCAGGTCTTCACGTAGGAGGTGGATTAGTTTATTCACCTCGATTTGTTCGGTGTAATAAGAACCGTGTACACTAGCTACTTTATCTGAGTACTCTATCAAAAGAGGCAGAGCCGCATTGACATAGCTATGGTGAATGTGCGTGATATGGTCTATAAGAAAGTCAAGCTCCCAAGAATTGTAATCGTATGCCCTGGAGGTTTCTTGTTCAACCTGGTTGAGTGCACTTATGAGTGAATCGTAATCCACCGAATTTTTTTCGCAAGCTCTGGCTACTGAAATGCCTCCACCGCAACAAAAGTCAATGCCAAACTCCTTAAATATGTGAGCAGTTTTAATGTTTTCTGCTACGAATTCTCCTACCGTCTTATTCATCTTTCTTTAAGTTTTCACTGTTAAATAGGTTGGGCTTAACTACCACCATGACCCATCCCCAATTGTTTACATTTCCGTCTGCGGATGCTTTTAATACTTCCATGCCTTTTTCGGCCCACAATTGCGAGTAACCCGCTTTAAACACAACCGATGGGTTGAGTGGGTATGCGACAACTACATCTAGTTCGTTGCCCAGATATCTGCTGGTGTTGGGGGCAAAATCTGCGGCTACAGAAAAGTTGTGGAAAGCCATCGAAATGGCTGCCTTGCTCTTGATCTTAACACCTGCTTTTACGTAGATGTCTTGTAGCCCAGGGCCTCCTATGTGGTTTCCAACATAGAAGTAGTCCATAAGTCCGTTAAACTTGTGGTTGGTGCCATAGAAAGGGGTAAATGATTCATTGGTTCTGGTTGTATTGGTATTGTCTCCACTTAACAACTCATATCCCAGGCCGGCATTCCATTTTTCCTTTTTATAGTTGGCCTCCAGGCTTCCGTTGTATGCATTGACGTGAGCACCTGCTACATCTTCACCAAGCTGGTAATATGCATTTCCGATAAGGCCAAAAGCTCCTTTGTTCCACTTAAGGTGTGTGCCATATGTTTGGCTAAACCTGATTTCGTATTTCGAAGCATCGTTTGGGTTGGTGTATTGGAGGCCATTGTTTAACACCAATACACTTGCTTTAAAGCTTTCCCATGATCGATTGAACCAGGCGTATTGCATGGTTTTATAGTTCTTGAGGGTGTATGCATTATTCAGCAGGCCTTCAGCTGTTTGGTTGTAGGCTCCACCTACATGAATTTTCCATGCATTTTTTTCAAAAAGAAATACAGCGGCATCATGACTACGTGCCTGCATAACCCAGTCGACATTACCCAATATGCGAGCATCGTCATAGTTAAGTTCTTGTCTACCTACCTTCAGAGACAAGCTTGGAGTGAATTTGATCTTTCCCCAGCCTTCGTGAAGCCAGATGCCGCTTGGGTCGGTTGTGTTTAGCTGTACGGTGTTTCCCCAAACCCTGACATCTTGTGCGCTAACAAAGAAGTCAACCTTGTCTGACTGGTATGAGAACTTAAGGCGCGAACGCTGTGAAATGAAACTTGCAGCCTCGGCATTATCCGGAAACAAGGTTCTAAAACCATGTCGATACTCGTACCGTGCTCTCAGGTCGGCATCTATTTTAAATTGTGCTAACAAGCTCGTAGACAAGAGTGTGAAAAGGAAAAGGGCGCCTATGTATTTCATGACTATGTGTGTTGGTTTTGGTAGTTCGAAGGTTAGGCTTAAGGCAAGGTAATATTATGATGTAGGTCACATTTTAAAATGATAGAATCACATTGATGGTGGGAACTTAGACCTACATAAAAGGAGAAGTTTTATATGGTTTGTAGGGACTGTGAAGTATAGAGCTAGGTGCTTTTGTTCGTGGCTTCTTAAAAGTTTTACCTCGTTCGTTTGGTGATTCCATAAATGCTAAATATTTTAGCATGCTTAAATTTTAATTCTATGTCTACTCAAACTGCAACCCTTCCAGTTCAGGACAACACACAAATCATGCATCTGGATTTAGATTCGTTTTTTGTGTCGGTTGAACGATTGCTTGACTCAAGGTTGAATAATCGGCCAGTGCTTATAGGTGGTACCACAGATAGAGGAGTAGTGGCCTCGTGTAGTTACGAAGCAAGATCGTTTGGTATTCACTCGGCCATGCCTATGCGTATGGCACGTGAGCTGTGCCCTGAAGCAGTAGTGATCAAAGGGAATAGTATGACCTATTCCAAGTACTCAGATATGGTTACGGACATTATTAAGGAAGAGGTTCCCTTATTTGAGAAAACTTCCATTGATGAGTTTTATGCTGATTTAACCGGGATGGATCGGTTTTTTGGATGTGCAAAGCTGGCCAGTGAGATTCGTCAAAAGATCATTAAAGAAACAGGGCTTCCCAACTCGTTTGGGCTATCGATTAACAAAACCGTGTCCAAGGTTGCCACAGGAGAAGCCAAACCCAACAATGAGCTCAATATTGTCAGAGGGCAGGAGAAACCGTTTTTGGCTCCATTATCTATCCGTAAAATTCCCATGGTGGGAGCGAAAATGTATCAGACGCTAAGAGGACTGGGCATTAAGCAGGTAGGAACCGTGCAGGAAATGCCCATGGATATCATGGAAAACGTATTGGGCAAACACGGGTTGGTGCTTTGGAAAAAAGCCAATGGCATTGATAATACACCTGTGATTCCATACAGTGAGCGAAAAAGCATCAGTACAGAGCGCACATTTGATAAGGATACAACCGATGTAATAAAGCTCAAAGGCATTATGCTGGCCATGGCAGAGAACCTGGCATATCAGCTTCGGAGAGGGCAGAAGTTAACAGGCTGTGTTACTGTAAAAATCAGGTATTCTGATTTTCAGACACAGACGCTACAGGCCCGAATTCCTTATACCTCAGCCGATCATATACTGATTGAGAAAGTCATGGAACTATTTCAGCGGGTGTATAACAGGCGGTTGTTGGTTCGGTTGATTGGGGTACGTTTTAGCCATCTGGTAGGAGGCGGTTATCAAATCAACTTGTTTGAGGATACCGAAGAGTACATCAACCTGTACCAGGCCATGGATAGGATTAGGGAGCGCTTTGGAGATCGGGCCGTATTGCGCGCTTCAGGTATTGGGGCGCGCACCATTAGCCGCAGCAATCCGTTTAACGGTCAGGCACCGCTGTTATTGGCCAATAGAAGAAGTTGAGAGATGTTATTGAATACGCACACATATTACTCTTTTAAATACGGCACATGGAAGCCTAAAGATTTATTGAATCGGGCATCTGAGTTGGGATATGAGAGTATATGCATAACAGATATCAACACCACATCGGCTATTTTGGATAGCATTCGGTTGTCCAAGCAAGGGTTGGTAGATATACGCGTGATTCCCGGGATTGATTTCAGAAATGGGGCGCAGCAAAAATTTGTGGCTATTCCCAAAAACAATGAAGGGTATGAGGCGGTCAATCAGTACCTGAGTCAGTTTTTACACAAAGGAGAACCTATATCTGACCTGGCTCCACACTGGAAAGATGCACATGTTATTTACCCGTTCAATAACGTGCCTAAAGTATTGCGGGATAAAAAGATGCAGCACTTGCTGAGGAATCATTTTATCGGTGTTCGGCCACATGATATTCCACAATTACGACTTTCTCCCTGGCGCCATCACCTCGACAAACTGGTGATGTTGCCTACGGTGACGTTTAGCAACCAGCGCGATTTTAATGCACATCGGTTATTACGGGCTATAGACAACAATGTGTTGCTAAGCAAGCTGCCCAAAACCGAGGAGGGCGATATTCAGCATGTGCTTATGCCAAAAGCTGAGCTGTTGAGTTATTATTCCGAGTTTCCTCAGATTGTCAAAAACACCGAGCAGTTACTGGAGACTTGTGAGGTTGATTTTGAATACGCTACGAATAAGAATAAGCAAAGCTTTACCGGAACCGTTGCTGGTGATCTGGAATTACTCAGGACTGAAGCCGAGAAAGGGTTGCGCAAGCGTTACCGAAACCCCGATCAGGAAATCTTAAACCGGGTAGAACACGAGCTGAAGATTGTAGCGCAGATGAATTTCAGCTCATACTTTCTCATCAATTGGGATATCATTAAGTATGCGCAAAATCAGGGCTATTTTTATGTGGGACGGGGCAGTGGTGCCAACAGCATTCTCGCTTATTTGCTGCAAATAACCGATGTAGACCCGGTAGAACTGGACCTCTATTTTGAGCGGTTTATCAACCCTTATCGGGCTACACCACCAGATTTTGATATTGATTTTTCGTGGACAGATCGAGATGATATCACGCGCTACATCTTTGAAAAGCACGGAGCCGATAGGGCGGCTCTTCAGGCAACGTACAGTACGTTTAAAGACAGAGCTGTGAGCAGAGAATTGGGCAAAGTATTAGGTGTGCCAGGTGAGGAAATTGATCATTTACAGCGCTATGGCAAACGGCATAAATTGGGCAGCCATGCAGATCTCATCTTGAAATACGGTCAATACATCAGTGGTTTTCCCAGTCACTTGAGTATTCACGCGAGCGGTATTCTGATTTCAGAAAAACCCATCAATGCATATAGCCCAACCTTTCTTCCTCCTAAGGGATATCCGACTACGCAGTTTGATATGATCACTGCAGAAGATATAGGGCTGTACAAGTTTGATATCCTTAGCCAACGCGGATTAGGGAAAATCAAAGATTCCATTGAGATCATTCGGGCAAACAAGAATAAGGCGGTAGATATTCATGATCTGGAGCAATTCAAGCAAGACAAAAAAGTCAAAACGCTGCTGCGCGAAGGAAAAGCCATTGGGTGCTTTTATGTGGAATCACCAGCCATGCGCATGTTGCTTACCAAGCTAAAAGCCGATCATTATTTAGGTCTGGTGGCGGCCAGTTCCATTATTAGGCCCGGGGTGTCAAAATCGGGAATGATGCGTGAGTACGTACTTCGATTTCAAGATAAAGACAGGAGGGAGGAGGCAAGAAAACTGGCCCCTGAACTTTATGAAATACTCGAAGAGACTTATGGCGTTATGGTGTATCAGGAAGACGTCATCAAAGTGGCGCATTACTTTGCTGAGCTTACACTGGCCGAAGCAGATATTCTGAGAAGGGGAATGTCCTGGAAGTTTAAAGAGCGCTCAGAGTTTCATCGGGTAAAGGAGCGGTTCTTTTCGAATTGTAAGCAGAAGGGATATGATGATACCATTATTCAGAGAGTGTGGTACGAGGTAGAGAGCTTTGCCAATTTCGCTTTCTCCAAAGGCCACTCAGCTTCTTATGCTGTGGAGAGTTACCAGGCACTTTACTTAAAGGCATATTATCCACACGAATACATGGTGGCTACACTTAATAACTCAGGTGGCTTTTACCGGCCCGAGGTATATGTGCATGAGGCGCGTATGCACGGAGCAGAAATCGAAGCGCCATGTGTTAATCGAAGCGACAGACAAACGAGTATATCAGGCCGCGTGATTTTATTGGGCTTTCAAATGCTGAGAGAACTCGAGGAACGCAGTGTGACGGTTTTGTTAAACGCACGGCATAAAGGAGACTTTGTGTCGATGGCCGATTTTGTAGATCGGGTAGACATAGGCATAGAGCAGTTAGAAATATTGATCAAAGCAGATGCATTTCGAGTGCTGGGTAAAAACAAAAAAGAGCTGACGTGGGAAGCCCGACTTCTACTGGGGAAGGTCTCTAAAAGAAATGTACAGCCCAAGCTATTTGCTCCTACGCAGAAAGAGTTCAAGCTGCCCGAGTTGCATACGGCCATGCTGGAGGATGCATTTGACCAGATTGAGTTGCTGGGCTTTCCGTTATGCGATCCGTTTTTGTTAACCAAGAACGACTTGAAAGGAGGAGTGCTTGCGGCTGATTTAAAATCATACCTGGGTAAAACAGTGGTAGCTTATGGTTATTTGGTGACAGCTCGTAAAACCAAAACTCATCACGGGCAGGATATGGCCTTTGGAAATTTTGTGGATCGCGAGGGGTATTTTTTAGACTCGGTACATTTTCCTGAAGTGGCAGCCAAATACCCGTTTAGGGGCAAAGGCGTGTATCGTGTAGTGGGCAAAGTAACCGAAGAGTTTGGGTGTTATGTGATTGAAGCATCTGAAATGCATCGCGAGCCCTATATCGAAGATCCCCGATACAGTGAAGATCAGGAGTACAAAGGGACCATGGATCACAGCATGCTCAACTTTATTAAAGGGTGAGGTCATCGCTAGGAGTAATGGGTTCTAAGCAAAGCATACTCAGTAAGTAATTGTTAGTTTTGACCAACTAACCACTATCGAATCACAGAAAAATGAGGAAAGTTCTACTTCTCATATTCTTAGCTGCTTCTATTTCATCATCAGGTCAAATGATTCGTCATTTCGGACTTGGAAGTTTTCATGATGTTCATTTTCTCAATGCAGACACCGCCTTTTGGGTGACCACTGAAAACGCCATCGCCAAGACCGAGGATGGCTGGGAAACATGGGAGTTTATCGAGATAATTGATGCTGAATGGCCTCACCATAATAGCTTGTTGTCCTTGTCAATGCTCGAAAATGGGTTTGGGATAGCTGTTGGTAATAACCTTTGCGTCTGGCAAACAGAAGATTTTGGAGATAGTTGGCAAAAGCTAAAAAGTGGAGGTACGTTTACCTCAAAGTACAATTATGCGCACCTTATCAATGAGAATGAAGTGCTCTATAAATCAGGGACATTAAAAAAGGGAGATCCTGATTTCAACGCTTTCCAAGTAGTCATTAATTCAGGTTCAGGATGGGTGAAGCAACAATCCGATCAATCCTTCTTGTTAATACAAGACGACCAAACATTTCACGTTCATTCAGATGGGCAGACCATATTGAAAGAATGGGAAAAACCACCAACCTGGAATAATGACGAGTGCGTTGATGCGAGTATCATAGACACGTTACATGGTTTCGCGCTCATGGATGGAGGAGACTTGTACGTTTCGGATGACGGCTCAGAGACGTGGACAGAAATCGATTATCCCGGGCATTCAGATTATATCTCCTTCCTTAATACAGACACGGGAATCGTTATGAAAGGTCTGCTCACTACACATGACGGAGGCGATACATGGCACGGCTTTAATTTTGACTCATTGTGGTCGGTTCAGCCAAATCAGGTCGATGCTGATTTGCGTGAAGTTGTGTGGATTAGTCATGAAGTTGTGTATGCGCTCGGTCCTAATGGGCTCATCCTTAAGTCTGAAGATGCAGGAATGCATTGGGAGCTGAAAAGTGCATTGCTGGCTAATGCCAAAGAACCACAGTTTTATGCTGACAGCCTTGGGATTATTACTTCTGGTTATGGACTTATTCACTCGAATGATCATGGACAATCGTGGGAGTATCAGGCATTTGACGACCTAGCCTATGAAGACTGGGAGTTTTTTAGCGGTCATCAGTGGAGTGCCGATGTCGGGCTGGTCAGTGCGTTGATTGATTACACGCCTGACACCACATTTCGAAGCATTGATGGCTGGCAAACGAGAGAACCGGTACTTAATGATGGATTGCACTCCATTTGGTTTGTGAACGATACGCTTGGCTATGGAGGTGGTTATGACACCAGTTACGTGACCATAGACAGCGGTAAAACCTGGACTGTTATGAGCGGGCTGAATGGTCAAAACGTGCGAAACATAGAGTTCTATAATGACCAGTTTGGATTGGCAGCAGCCCGGAATGATGGGTTATACTACACGAGTAATGGAGGAGTTAATTGGACATTGAGCAATGCTTCTGGATTGATTGAAGATGCTACCATTGCCAACGATTCTGTTGCTTTTGCAGTCACTTATCAAAACAACATTCTCAAATCCGCTGATTCAGGTGCAACATGGTCAGTCGTTCATACTCCAGAGCACTCAGCTCATCTGGAAGAGGTCATTGCTATTGGAAACAAAGTGGTTGCAGTTGGGCATGAGGGACAAATATCTACCTCCAATGATTTGGGAAATACCTGGTACGATTATTCAATTGGGTATCACATCTACTTAGATTTTGTAGGCTATGGACAAAACCGATTCTGGATCACAGGAGATATGGGATTGGTAAGTATAGACTCATGCTTGGGTTCATTGGCATGGGATCAGGACACAATTTGCCATGGCGATACGCTGGAGCTGGCAGTTCAAGGCTTGTCGGGAAATAAGCAGTGGTATTTGAACGGAACGCTCATTAGTTCAGGAATCGCTGACACGATTCATTGGGTCGGATTGCAGAGAGGAGATGAAATTAGAGTAAACAATGGGAATTGTGAGGTCAAACGATTGTTAGAGATTAGCGTGTTTGATACAAATGCAACCATCTATGCTAGTCCACAGAATGTCTATAGTCAGGATACGGTATTTTGCTCCGGAGTACGCTATCTTAATGCTCCAAGGGGCACTTCGTACCAATGGTCTACGGGTGCAACATCTAGTCAAATTGCGGTAACAAGTGCCGGAGTCTATACCGTCACTGTACAGGCGCCATGTGGCCAGTTTGTCGATTCAATTACCATGGTTCAGGGTGCCGGACCAAACCATCAGATTGTTGAAGACACCGTTTGCCTTTCTGCTTTGCAAGAGACAGACTTTATCAACTCAACTGGTCATGTTTATCACTGGGAAGGGCAGGGCAACAGCGGATTGGTGAGTACGCCTTTAGATAGTATGCCGCACTATGTATATACAGGAAGTAGCTCTTGGCCATTTGACTTAACTTTTGATGTAACCATTATCGATACGAACAATGGTTGTCAAACGTCATTTGAGTTGGACGTACTCGTTCATCAATCATATGCTGGTTTTGAAGCCGGAAATTATTACGGGTGTGAAGGTGAAATTGCTTATCCGATCATGTATGAAACATGGGCTAGTTATGGATATGTATACAAATGGCTGGACGAAGATTCACTAGAGGTTGATACAATTACTGAATCAGGCATTTATTATGGATATATGGAGAGTGCTTGTGAAAGTCTATACGACACGTCCATCGTATCTCTTGAGCAGTTTGATCCTGCCATTATTGAAGCTGACACTTCTTTATGTGATTCAGGTGTTATAGCATATTCAACCAATTCCAGTGGGCAGGAGAAAGTATGGTTAATGTCTACTCCGGAGGACACCGTTTTTTATGATTCATTCAGTCAAACGAACGGTACAAGTTCCACCAGTTTTTGGACTACCACATCTTCATTTTCTTGGTGCAATTGCATAGCTACAGAAAATGGCAAGTTGAAAGCCACTGCCGCAACCAATGGAACCACTACCACATCTCTAACTACATCTTCGTTCAATGTTGATTCTGCTTTAGCTATCATCATCACAATGCAGGCCTGGGAGAACATTGACTTATTGAATAGTAGCGAATACATCAAGCTCATTGTTAATGGAATAGCGGGTGGGTTGAGCCAGAGTGATACAATTACGCTCCAGTATTTCGCAAATCCAGATAAACTCGAAGGAGATTTCGACAGCACGCTTCTATACGGTGTCCTCGACCAGGGTTACACAAGTCTTTCGCTGTTTTTAGAGGTGAAAGTTCATGATGATCAGGAATCCTACAGGTTTGACAATCTATTGGTTACGCAGCATGAATCCTTTTCCAATGTTCCTAATGTCTCGTATTTAGCCACGGAGAGTCACGACTTACTCCTTTATAGCCGAACAGGTTTCTGCAGAGCGTTGGATACGGTGAGTATTTCTGTCGAACCAAGTCTGCCGCAGATAGTTGCATCTGATAGTTTGGGCTGTGAGGGAGACAGTATCTTATTGTCTATTGATTCTATCGGATCTGGCTTTTCATGGTCGAATGGTCAAACAGGAGCATCGATCTGGGTTTATGAGTCAGGAAATTATTCGGCTAGCTTCGTCAACACTTGTGGAGTGGTGTATACAGATACACTGAGCGTTTTAATACATGATAATCCAATCGTAAGCCTTACCGGGCCTGACTCTAGTTGTGCCAATGAGTTTGACACTTTGAGCGCAGGTGGTGGGCTGTTCTATCAATGGTCAACAGCTTCTGCGGATAGTGTGATCATTGTTAACCCACAAAACCAGACCGCGTATTATGTTACTGTTAGCGATTCAAACTGTTCATCTGTCGACAGCATAACTATTGTGAGTTTGGAGCCACCACAAGTTCAGTTTACCGGGGTTTTAGAAGCGTGTAAAGGAGATACGTTGACATTTAATGCTATTGCTGATTCATCTCTTTCATTGGTGTGGTGGAATGGAGTATCGGGTTTTGTAGTAGAAACACCCTTTGATTCTACTCATGCCTATTATGTGATTGCCAGTGACGGTCTTTGCTCAGATACGGCAGTTCAAGTAGTAACGGAACTTCCTCAGCCTTCTGTTCTCCATATTCCTGAAGACACAATAGTCTGCCTTGGGGATACAATCATGCTGACAGCCTCAGGCTCAGGGTTGGTTAGTTGGCTGGGCTATGGCACCGATTCGAGCATTGCTGTATCACCAGATTCAACCATGTCGTTTATCGCTCAGGCTTTTGATATATGTTACCGATTTGATACCCTGATTGTGGATACATGGCACCTCCCAAAACCTACTATTCAGGGAGATGTTGGCTATTGTCAGGGGGATACGCTGCTATTACATGTGCCTCAGTCTTTTGACTCATATTTCTGGAATACGGGTGATACGGTGCATCAAATACAATGGACCGAATCCGATTCCAACGTGGTTGAAGTCAATGTGTTTAACGGGCAATGCTTCGGGCAAGATGTAGTAGAGCTTATGCAATATCCACTTGCAGAAGCCCAGTTTACCATGTCACAGGGTGCCGATTCAATCTCTGCTCAATGGTTAAGCCCGGACTCATCGATGTCATTTCTGTGGTCCTTTGGGGATGGAAGCACTAATTCAATTGACGATTCGGTTGTACATCACTACGCCTCCCCGTCTTTATACAAGGTGTGTTTGAGTGTTATTGGTCAGTGCAATGCTGATAGTTCATGCACGGATGTTATGGTTGGCCTTAGAGAAATGCTTTCCTACGAGACATTCAGCTTAGCGCCTAATCCAGCTACTGATTATATGCGTATTCGATTCGGCAATGAAGAGTCATTTGCCGGCAATGTAGAAGTGTTCAATGCACTGGGAGATAAAGTGTATCAGACTAGATATCATTCTGGTGATGCCGTATATGTGGGCTCCATGGCACGTGGAATGTACCTTCTGCGTATTCAAACTGAGAGGAAGTCGGCAATTTTGAGGTTTACATTGCAATAAATATTAGCTCACGCTAAAAATATTAGCAAATACATTATATTTGCTTCATGAGGCAGTTCGTAAAAGGTCAGGGTGCACAAACAAATCCCGCAAATAGGTTTGATAGTCAACGATATGAAGACGAAGCATCTTACCTGAATTATTTACTTGAGGAAGGGGAGGAGGACAAGGTCAAGACCAAATTAATAGAGGTTTTTCCGAAGACCATTGTCAACAAGGTTCCGAGCCCTGATGTTCCTATGGATTGGTCACTTAATCCTTATCAGGGTTGTGAACATGGCTGCTCTTATTGCTATGCAAGACCCACGCACGAGTTTTGGGGATACAGTGCAGGCATAGATTTCGAACGCACCATTTTGTACAAAAAAAATGCCCCTGCTTTGCTCGATGCCACGCTCAAGCAAAAATCCTGGACTGCCAAACCGATCATGCTTTCAGGCAACACAGACTGTTACCAACCCGTTGAGGCTAAGCTGAAGCTTACCCGTCAATTATTGGAAGTATTTTGGCAACACAAGCATCCGGTGGGAATCATTACGAAGAATGCGTTGTTGTTGCGCGACACCGATATTCTTGCAAAGCTGGCTTCAGAGAACCTGGTGCACGTAGTTTATTCTGTCACTACCCTAGATGAAGAACTTAGGAGGGCTATGGAGCCGCGTACATCCAGCGCAAAAAAGAGACTAGAGGCCATTCGTACATTGTCGGCTTTAAACATTCCTGTATCTGTGATGATGGCACCCATTGTACCAGGTTTAAACAGTCATGAAATATTTGATGTACTTAAGGCAGTGAAAGCAGCAGGAGCTAGGGATGCCCACTATACGTTAGCCCGATTAAACGGGCCTGTAGGAGAGGTATTTGTCAATTGGTTGCACCAAACATTTCCAGACAGGGCTTTTAAAGTGTTGAACCAAATAGCCGACAGTCACAATGGAAAGCTTAGCGATAGCAAATTCAGACACCGAATGCGAGGATCTGGAAAGGTGGCTGATAATATAGCTTCGGCCTTTAGCCTGGCCAGAATGCGGACGTTTGGGAGCCCGGGAAAGCTGTCGTTAAATACGTCTTTACACCTCGAAACCAAGCAACCACAGCTCAAACTGTTTTAGTCTGTCCAGAATAAAATTTTGCCATTCAAAAAAATAAATCTAGTTTTCAATCCAACCTTAAATACTATCTACTTATGCCAGACATTCAAATCAACTACATGGCCATCGGAATTGCGGTGGTTGCAACATTCATCTTAGGCTTTATATGGTACACACCACTATTTGGTAAACTATGGGCCAAGGAAATGGGGTTTGATCCCAACGAAAAACCACAGACAGGTGAGATGATCAAAGGAATGGTCATCATGGTGATCGGTAATTTCTTAATGGCGCATGTCTTTGCACACAACATAGCCGTATGGAATCCGGTTACGTGGGGCCTAGAGCCAAGTGGGGTGCCTGAATATTCAAACGCCATCATGGCTGCCTTTTTTACCTGGATGGGTTTCTTCCTACCGGTAGATATTGGAGCCATCACATGGGAGCGAAAGGGATGGAAGTTGTTCGGTATTAATACCGGTTATCACTTCGTGTCTCTGCTACTTATGGCAATGATATTGAGCTATATGTAATAGCCAGATCTTAACAAAAGAAAAACCCTCCTGATACGTTCAGGAGGGTTTTTTTATGCTTTTGCATGGCGCTTGCTTACACAAAGAGTAGTTGAACCCCATCGCCATGAGCCCGATCGTAGAAATCACCTACGGTCAAAACACCTTCGAGATCATCGATAAGGTCAGTCTCTTTCAGGTGGAACATGTCCATGGCCAGCTTACAAGCCCATAGTTTAACGCCAGATGCTGACAGAATTTCGAGAAACTCATCTACTGGAGGAATGTCCAGTTTTTCCATTTCTCGTTTCATCATAGAGGTAGCCAGGCTTTCCATCCCCGGCAAACCTCCCAGCATAGTTGGTATATGCATAGCTGGGTTACCCACCGTGGCCACATGAAGGTGCTCCAGTTTTTTCTTGTTGATTGCTTCTAATCCAAAGAAAGTAAAGAACAGCTCAGCCTCAATGCCTTCCATTCGGGCGCCATTGGCCAGTATAAAGCTGGCATATACGCTATCTAGTGTGGCCTTGGACAGAATGATCATGATCTTCTTGACTTTGGCCTCTTCTCGTTCCTTTGTCTCTATTACAGGTGATAGTACTTCCATCTTGTTTGAGAATTAAATACAACTAACGGGTTTGGGGATGCCAGCTATGCGAGAAGCTTTTTTCAGCGGTCCTCCCGGAAATAGCGCGTAGAACTCCTTAATGTTGACAACACCACTTTTCCCGACTTTCCGAATCGTGAGTGGCACTTCGTTTTTGTGCTGTTCGTGTATGTAATCGATCACTTTCCAATGATGCTGCTCCAGGTTAACGCCTTCTTCAGCCGCAATAGCGTGACCAATGTCTTTGTTCCATTGACTAAAGTCTGTCAGGTAACCATCTTTACTGAGGTTTACCCTAAATCCTGCGATTTCTTTTTCCATGATGTATGTTTAATTGATTGGTTCTTCTTCAAAGTGTTTTCCGGCTGTGCTCATTTCTGCTCCCACAAACGGGATGTGTTTTCCAGTGATCAGCATGTTCCAATAGATCCATTTAAAGGCCATTTTGCCGAAGTGGTTCATCCTGCTCTCTTTCAGCAGCTGTAGAGGACCAATTCCCGGAAGCGGAAATGTGCCTTCTACCGGTTCGTGCGTGTAGTTGAAATCAATACACAAGGCTTTGCCGTGACCGGTTTCGATAAAGCAGTTGGCATGGCCGTCAAACCCCGCTTTTAGCTCACGTCCTTCTATAAACCGGACAATGTTTTCAACGAGAATCTCACCTTCAAAGTGAGCCACCGACCCCGCTTTTGAAGTCGGGATATTGGTGGCGTCACCTATGGCGAAAATGTTCGCCTTCACTTTTGATTGCAACGTTGCTTTATCTGTGGGTATATAATTCATTTCATCTCCTATACCTGATCGTTCCATCAGGTCACTTCCCATATTTGGAGGTGTTATAACCAGTAAGTCATATTCCACTTCGCGACCTTCATAGTCCAGAATGGTTTTGTCTTCACCATTTACACTCATGACATTGAAGTCAGGAACGATTTTGATATCTTTTTCCTTGAGGAGATAGTCGAGTCTTTCAGTGGCTTTGGGTTTGGTAAATGCCCCGCTCATGGGTGTCACAAAGTAGATTTCTACTTTATCCCGCATTCCTTTATTCGTGAAATAGGCATCGGCCAGAAAGCAAAACTCCAATGGTGCAACCGGGCATTTAATGGGCATTTCTGCGATGTTGACCACAAGGTGTCCACCTTCCCAGTTCTTTAGTTTCTCGTGTAGGGCAGAGGCCCCTTCAATGGTGTAGAAGTCAAAAATGTCCGTATTCCAAAAAGGTTCTTCCAATCCCTCCACTTCCTGAGGGGCAATGTCTGTGCCCGTAGCAATCACCAGGATGTCATATTTGATGATCGTATCATTTTGCATGATAATCTGATCAGCTTCAGCGTCAATTCGGTCTATTTCACCCTGAATCAGCTGAACTCCTGAGGGGATGAACTTCTCAATGGGTTTCGTTATCTCCTCTGCATTATACACTCCAAAGGGCACAAATAGAAAGCCCGGTTGGTAGTAGTGGTGCGTTCGCTGATCCACGATAGTGATGTTCCAATCAGCGCTGTCCAGTTGTTTTCTTAAGAGGTTTGACATCATGGTTCCAGATGTGCCTGCTCCAAGTATGATGACGTTTTTCATGTGTTTAGCTCTTTTGTAAGAGCAAAGTTTGGGACAGTCGGTCATTAATTATCTGAGGTCAATCAGGGGCTTAAATGATTGATTATTCGGTCGTTTGTGCCAAATGTTACAAAGAATAATGCGCTGATTTATACATGTGTTAGTGCGTGTCGAGGTTGATGGAAAATCTGCGTTCTTTGTAAAAATTTTAATCCTATGAAAAGAACACTACTTCTTGCAGTCATTGCCTTGATCATGGTGAGCTGCGGTAAAGAGAAAATTGACGAACACCCAAATTTTGTGGGAAACTGGTCAGGGTCTGATGACTTGTTTCGAGACTACGAAATCACCATCGAAGAAGATGGCTCTGCTTACTATTATCGATTGGGTATAGGCTATGTGGAGCGCACCGGTAACTTCAAGGTAGTCAGCGGTGGCGATAAAGTAAAAATTGCTGGCAAGAAAATGGACATTAACCAATATCCGACTGAGACGGACGAGTCTGAAGGATTATGGGAAATGCAACTGGATAATATATATCTGTGGACGTATAAGTAACCAGATGTGTAACAAACTAAAAAGGGACGGTTAACCGTCCCTTTTTTTATTTCATGTTTCCTTGTTTGTCAAAGCGTTGTCTGCGCTTTATCGGTTTGCTTAGCTCTTCAATCCACTCTTTCATGCTCATGCCGTCCTGAATGTTGACACTAGATGATAGTTCAAACACACTATCTGACACGGTAGCGCTTGTATCAACCGATGTTGCTTCTACTTGCACATAGTCATCTTTTAGCTGCACATAAGTCTTGATCATCATTCCTCGCCACCTCCATTCCGTAGTGTTGGTTTTTTTGATCACCCATTTTTCACATGGTAACCCAAGCAGGGTATCGATTCCAACCATAGCACCCCCATTTTGGACGTACGTCTGCTCAGCTACTTCGTTCAAATCAAGCCATTGGCTTTTCTCGGCCTCTTCGTAAAGAAGGGCATTATTAATTTTTCGGGCATTCATGGTTAGCCGGTCTACCACATAAATGGAGCTATCGCGCATAAGTGTGGTAATGCTGATAGTTTCCTTGGCACTCTTAAACGGATTGTCACGTTGCGTATCGGTAAACTTGATTTCTACCATACCGTAATCCGTAAAATAGACGGTTTCTTTTCCAGTTTGTATCCCAGAATAGTTGTAAGCCATTTGGCCCTCTTTTACCGCATATCTGACCGGATAAGAGCGCTCTTTTGCCACAATGTCTTGTGGTGTGTTCTCCGCTATGATTTCAGGAGAAGAATCACCACTCTGTGGATTGGGATTGGAGCATCCAACCAGAACCACAGCCAAAAGCAACAGCAGCCTAGGCATGCGTTGCTTCAGCTTCAAGATGCATAGTATTGCCAGGGTAAGCTTTTAAGGCTTCACCGAGTACTTCAACGGCCAGTTTGAGCTTAGACTGCTCAAGTACATAAGCCAATCTTACTTCTTTCAAGCCGAGCCCTTTTGAGGCGTAAAAGCCAGCTGCAGGAGCCATCATTACGGTAGCACCCTTAAACTCAAAGTCTTCCAATATCCACTGGCAGAATTCTTCTGCACTATCTACCGGTAGTTCGGCCATGGCATAGAAAGCTCCACCTGGGTTTGGGCATGTCACGCCAGGAATAGCATTCAGACCTTTTACAAGAACGTCTCTACGCTCAACATACTCGTCAGTAACAGCCTTGAAATAACTATCTGGTGTATCCAGTGCAGCTTCACCGGCTATCTGACCAAGTGTAGGCGGGCTAAGTCGTGCCTGAGCAAACTTCAAGGCCGTACTCATCACGCTTTCGTTTCTAGAAATCAAAGCTCCCACTCGTGCTCCGCACATGCTGTAACGCTTAGAGACTGAATCAACAACAACGGCATTCTTTTCAAGACCCTCTATGTTGAGGATGGAGTGATGCTGCCGACCATCGTAGCAAAACTCTCGGTACACCTCATCAGCAAACAAGAACAAGTCGTTTTCAAGCACAATGTCTTTGAGGGTAGCTAATTCTTCTTCGGTGTACAGGTAGCCAGTTGGGTTGCCCGGATTACAAATGATGATACCACGTGTTCGAGGTGTAATCAGTTCTTTAAAATCCTCAACAGGAGGGAGGGCATAACTGTCCTTTAGGTGTGTGGTAATGGGTCGTAGAACCACTTGCGCTTCCAACGCAAATCCGTTGTAATTGGCATAGAAAGGTTCTGGAACAATAACTTCATCCTCAGGATTGAAGCAAGTCATCATGCCGAATATAATGGCCTCTGAACCACCATTGGTTACAATGATGTCTTCATGACCGATATTAATTCCGTGTTTTCCGTAGTACGTTGCCAGACCTTTTCGGTACGATTCGAAACCTGCTGAGTGGCTGTACTCAATCACTTTGCGATCCATGTTTTTGATGGCATCAAGGGCAACCTGAGGCGTTTCGATATCGGGCTGGCCAATATTTAGGTGGATCACCTCTTTTCCACTGCTAATAGCTTTCTCGGCAAATGGAACAAGTTTTCGAATAGGTGATTCGGGCATTGCAAACCCTTTTTTGGAGATAAAAGGCATGAGATCTTAAATTGTAATATTCTGGTTTTTCTGAACGTGGCGAAGATACCAAGCTAAAATGAAAAAAGCAGCCGAAACATGAAGCCGCGGCTGCTTTTACAACTAAACACAGTATTTCTTAGGTGGCCGACTGCACGCTTCCTTTTATTCTGAGCATGACTGGCGATTCTGAACCATTGGAATACACCTTAACAGATTTGTTGATCGGGCCGATTCTTTTAGAGTCGTATTTGACCGTAATCATGGCCTTTTCGCCCGGTCTTATGGGAGTGCGCGGCCAATCGGGAACGGTACATCCGCAGCTTCCTTCTGCATTGGAAATAATCAACGGTTCGTCTCCGGTATTGGTAAATTCAAATGAAGTCTTTGCATCCGCTTTATGGGCTACAGATCCGAAGTCGTAAACTTTAGAAGCAAATTCGATGTTTGCTTGTGAAAATGCACTTGTGGCCAGGGCCAAGGCTGCCGCCAAAATCATCATGGTTTTCATAATAGTTTGATTTAATAATTCGAAATCGAAACTAGCCGGAAGCCATGTGAGAGATAAAACCTTAACAGGAAATTAAGCTTCCTGTGATAGTTTTGATGAAACGTGTTAAAAATTTAATAATCAGTAACATATCGATTAAGAAATTGATAACAAAAAAAAGGCCCGGTAGAATGAACTACCGGGCCTTTTCAAATGTGTTTATATGTCTTAGTTGGCAGAAGGAGCCATTGTAGGTTCTTTCACTGGCATAGCAGAGTCATCGGCCTTTGGGGCGGCTTTAATGTTTCCTTTAATGCGAATAACCTTTGGTTGCTCACTACCATTTGATGTAATCGTAACAGACTTGTTGATAGGACCTAATCGCTTACTATCATACTTTACCTTGATCGATCCTTCTTGTCCTGGCTGGATTGGCTCTCTTGGCCACTCAGGAACCGTACAACCACAAGATCCTTTTGCGTTAGAAATAATTAGAGGCTCTGTTCCGGTATTCTTGAAAACAAATTCAGTGCTTGCATCACCGTGTTGCTTAAGCTCACCAAAATTGTGAACAGTCTTTTCAAATTCAATTTCTGCCTGGGCGCTAACACCTAGTGTCAACAACATTGCAGTACCTAGAGCGAGTAATAGTTTCATATTGTTCGATTTTATTCTCACAAATGTAATGGCTGTTGGCCTTGTTTGGATGCCTTTAACACAACATTAAGAATTGGCTGAGTTGGCCTGTTTATTTATTGAAAACCTGATAGTTACAGGTCTGTGGTCTGATAATTCCACATCCAATGTCTCAAAGGTGCTCACCTTAATATCAGCGGAGCACAGAATAAAATCTATTCGCAAACCGGGTATGAGCCCCAGGTAAGTAGAGCCAACTCCGAACTCCATTTCGTTGAAACAATCAGTCAATCCTTCAGCTAAATGGTGGTAGGCAAATGATGATGGTGTGTCGTTAAAATCGCCACAGGCAATAATTGGGTAAGGGCTGTCATTCATGTGCTGTTTAATGGCAATGGCCTGACTGGCCCGTCTTCTAAAACCACTACTCAATCTTCCTTGTATGCGCTTGATGTCATTGAGCTGCTCATCAGAGTTATTGGACGTTATGTGCTCTTCAATGTCTTTTTCCATGGCAGTAATGTGCACAGAGGCTAAGTGAAGGTTATACACGCGCACAATGGTCGAGTCAAATCGAATATCGGTGTAGATAGCCAGATTGTGAAGCGAGCTATCCAAACTTATTTGTCCGCGATCAATGATGTCGTATGCGCTGAGCGTGCCAATCCCAAACTTGCTCATACCTTGGTGGAGAATGGCCGAATAAGCTGTGTGTACCTGTGTGGCACTCTGTACCTCAAGCAAGGTGTCTAGTGTATTGAAGTAAGACTTATCGTTTGAGTTGAAGAATTCTTGAAGGCATAGCACATCAGCATTTTTCTCCTGGAAGAAATCCAAGAGTTCATTGCGGGTTGATTCGTTTCCTCTCCAGTTGTAGAGATCGAAAAGCCTCACGTTGAATGAGATGAGTGAGAAGTCCGACTCTTGATCGGTACTGTTGCCTGAGAAATTGAAATGTGTGTTGATCATTCCCCATGAAAGAAGAATACCGGCCAAACTGATTAATCCAAATTTGAATCGTGTAATGAGCCAGAAACACAGGAAAAGCGCGTTGAGCAACAGCAAGGGGAGAAAGGCAAGCCCTAGAAAAGCCGGAACAATCCAGGTTTCAGGATTTATGGAGTGAGCAAAAGCCGCACCTACAAGTGAGACACTCACAAGTGCATTGAGTGCGATCAAAACACTCTTAACCAACCGTTTTCCCTGGCTAAGCACACCTAAGGTTTATTGCTGAGCTTAAAGAGAAACTCCTTTTCCTCCTTGGTTAGGTTGTCATATCCCGATTTGGAAATCTTATCGAGAATAGCATCGGTTTTGGCTTGGTCTTCGTTACTCGAAGAAGCTGTGTGGCTGCTTGAAGAAGATGGCCGGGTTCTCTGCCTGGTTTTTTTGTCTTCAGACACCACCTTCATTCTTGGAGCTTTTTTAGCTCTTTTTCCAAGGCCCTCAAAAAACTCGTAAAATCCGAGAGCATAGTCCTTACCCTGATCCAACCCTCGAGCATAGAGGAAACCAAAAATGGCCCCACCCAGATGGGCAATTTTACCACCAGTGTTGATGGTGAAGTCCAGCACAGTGGAGAGAATAAAAATGACAAGTGCTACGTATTTTAAGCGAACAGCCCCAAACAGAAATAGGTGAATTACATAATCAGGGAACCTAACGCCTACAGCTATAGTAACGGCCATTACAGCTGCCGAAGCACCTACAAGTACACTTCCCTGCAATGGTTCTCCACCTAAATACATGATAGAATAAGCGAGGAGAAACAGAATTCCTCCGCTTATACCACCCAGAAAGTATAGTCCGGTAAGTCTTTTCTCTCCGAGAAAGTCAGAGAAAATGCGCCCGAACCAGTAGAACATGTACATGTTAAAGGCTATGTGCCAAAGCCCACCGTGCATAAACATGTAGGTAATGGCTGTCCACGGAACCAGAATGAATTCAGATATGGTTCCCGGAATGCCTAACCATTGAAAAATAGGGGAGTCGTCTCCTTTGAAGAAAATGGCCGATGCCACATTGGTAAGTACAAAAACCGAGGCATTGATCAAGATCATCTGACCAATGAAGTTATTTCCCCGAAACAGTCTTTTCAAATCCTCAAGCATAGCGCAAAATTACCTCCAGTTTACTCCAGATTTTTCCCAGATTTTGATGATGATAAAACCAAACAGCATGCCACCAAGGTGAGCAAAATGCGCCACGTTGTCGCCAGGGTTGTTCTGAAAAGCAGAAACAAGCTCAATGGCCCCGTATGCCATCACAAAGTATTTGGCTTTTATAGGAATAGGTAGGAAGATCATCATAAGTCTCACGTTTGGAAACATCATTCCAAAAGCGAGAAGAATACCAAATAGCGAACCTGAAGCCCCAACTACATTGGGGATATTCATGTAATGCTCCAGGTAAGATTGAAAGAAGATAGAAGCGTCTTGCAATGCCGAAGCATTCGTAGGATCGCTTTCAAGTACCTGAAGGGATGTGTTTCCAAATTTTCTGAGTTGCTCTGTGATTTCAGGATATTTCCAGTCATCCACCATGAACCTGTGCTCTTGAATGAACACCTGGATGGACGCAGCTGAAGGTGCTTCTATAATGGCTTCCATTTGCGCAATAACGGGCGCTATATCGATGTAGATAATAAGGTAGTGCAGAAATGCAGCACCAAAGCCCGTCAACAAATAATAGATCAGAAACCGTTTGCTGCCCCACGCATTTTCAATGGCCGACCCGAACATCCACACCGCAAACATGTTGAAGAAGATATGGCTGATATCTCCGTGCATAAACATGTATGTAACGAACTGGTAGGGGCTAAAAAGCTCGCTTTCAAAATAGTGTAGGCCTAGCAACTTGTATAAGTCGATGCCCTGAGAGCTTCCTAATGTGAATGTGGCAAGAAATAATAACCCGTTTATAATCAACAGGTTTTTCACTACCGGGGGCATCATGCTCCATCTACCGCTTCCTATCTGCATCAGTCAAATATTTTTTCGATGGCTGCATCATTCAGAAGCTTAAAGGTTTCTCTTCCTTTAAGATCGATCTGTGGATTGTAACAGCGCATCAGTGATTGAAATAGGTTTATCATTTCCTGTGCCTTGAGTTCCTGACCTGACTTGATGGCAGATTGTTGGGCTAAACTCTTCAGTATATTCTCAAAGGCCTGCTGGTTGTCCTGAGGTTTATTTTCCCTGAGGTCGTCAATAAGTCCGGCAATTGCCAGTTCAGGATTCACCTCGGTGCAACCGCTCGGAACCGCTTGCACAATAAACGCGTTATTTCCAAAAGGTTCTATCTGAAACCCTAGTGCATTCACGGTTGACAACACCGGAGTTAGCAGGGCAGTATCCTGAGTTGACAGCTCAATGGTTGCTGGAAAAAGCAGTTGCTGCGGGGAGCGAATCCCTGTCTTAATGGATTGCTCAAACTCCTCAAATAAGATTCGGGTGTGTGCTCTGTACTGATGAAGAATAAAGGTTCCCTCATCGCTTTGCACAAGAATGTATCTCAGGCCAATTTGTCGGACAATAGTGTTTTCTTCATTGGTAGGCTGTTCCAGAGCCAGTGAAGCATCTTGAGGTTCTGTTTCGGTATTGAGTGCCTCGTTCATTCCATCGTAAATAGCCTCCCAGTTTTCTGTCGATGGTTTGGAAAATGCCGATCCGCGTTCCCAATGCTGCTTTTTCTCTTGTTTAGACTCCGAGCTAAACGGATTGAATGAGGTATCGATCATGACACCGGGTTTCGGGATTTCCGTCCCTTCCTTAGGCGGTAAAATGTCGAAAGAAGTCTCCTTTTCAAAATCGAGCGAAGGCGAAACATGGTATTGTCCGATCGATCGTTTGACGGTGCTGCGCAATATAGCATACACGCTGCGCTCGTCTTCAAACTTTATTTCTGTTTTGGTCGGGTGTATGTTTACATCAATGCTTTCAGGAGCAATGTCGAAGTAGATGAAGTATGTAGGATGATGCCTAAGCGGAATCAGTCCTTCAAATGCTTGTTGAATGGCAGAATGAAAATAGCTGCTCTTGAAATAGCGACCATTGACAAATAAGAATTGTTCTCCACGGCTTTTACGCGCGGACTCCGGTTTTCCGATAAACCCGGAGAGTTTTACTATTTCGGTTTCCTCCTCAATGGGCACCAACTTTTCGTTGTAACCCTTGCCGAGCACATTGACTATGCGCTGTCTTCTGTTCGCAACGGGTAGGAAGAAGAGTTGCTGATCGTTGTGATGTAGTTTAAACTCGATCTCAGGATTAATAAGGGCCACACGCTCAAACTCATCGATAATATGGCGCATTTCCACGTTATCGCTTTTCAGAAACTTTCTTCTGGCAGGCACGTTAAAAAACAGGTTTTTAACCGATAGGGTCGTGCCTACTTCATGTGCACAAAGCTCTTGTGATTTAACTACAGAGCCTTCTGCTATCAGGTGTGTGCCAATATCTCGCTGCTCGGTTCTGGTTTTCATTTCGAGCTGGGCCACAGCTGCAATGCTGGCCAATGCTTCACCTCTGAAACCCATGGTCCGGAGATTGAAAAGATCTTCTGCCTTGTTGATTTTACTTGTGGCATGCCGCTCAAGGCTCATTCTGGCATCTGTTTCAGACATGCCTTTGCCGTTATCCACCACCTGGAGTAGTGTTTTGCCTGAGTCTTTTACGATTAAATGAATGCTCGTGGCACCGGCATCAACGCTGTTTTCCAAGAGTTCTTTCACCACAGATGCAGGTCGCTGAATAACTTCACCAGCGGCAATCTGGTTGGCAATGGAATCGGGAAGGAGATTAATAATGTCTGACATAGAAGCCTTACAAAGGTGCTAAGAAGGTCGAAACCATCAAGCCTTTTTAAGATGCTTTTTGAATCATTTCGTCAGAATCTAATTTCCAACGGATAATGGTCCTGTCATCGCTACACGAAATAAGCTCAGAATGCTCTTCCAACCACATGATTCTATTGATTGAGTGCGTGTGTCCATCAAATGCCGGACGGCTGATTCTGATGGGTTTTACGCGGATGTCGGCATCCCATATTTTAATGGTTTTGTCTCGGCTGGCAGTGGCAAAAGAATTCTCCAGAATCGGGACAATATCGTAGATCACATAATTGTGAGCGGGAATATCGCTGTTGAGGTGGATGCTGTCATTCAGAATCCAATGCTTTAAGTGGGCATCTTTTCCTCCTGTTAAGAGACTGCCATCTGCTTGAAACGCCACGGCTGTACAACCAAGTTGATGCGCATCAAACTCGTGCAGAATCTTCATGTCAGATGTGCTAAATACGATACAGCGCCCATCGTTGCAGGCAATAGCTCCTCTGTTGGAGTGTTGATCAAATGCTATTCGCCTGATTTTCTCCGTTGACACATGAAAATGATAGAGTAGAGACCAGTCTTTAGGATTCCAGACACTAACCGAACCATCGCCTGAGCATGCATATATGTTTCCTTCTGGTGAAGCTTTGAGGTCAAAAATGCCTTTATTGTGCAGCTGCAAACACCTGATCTCTGTTTTGGCCTCGGTGTCGATTACATTGATCTCTCCTTTGGCTGTTCCGATTACAAGAATCGAATTCAGTGCGAGTAGGCTGTAAATTGTGCTGGTTGTTCTAATGGCAAAGTGGTTCGGAGTTTTGCCATCGTAATCCCACTCAGCCACCACATTATCAGCTCCTCCTGTAAAAACAGCTCCCGGATGCCGTCCAGTGCTGACTGCATAGAGAGCACCGCTGTGACCTTTTAGTTTTTCGCGGAGCGCAATTGTCATGCATCAATGGCATCAATGGCCTCTGCCAGTTTGGTGTCAGCTTCAGTGATAACATCACCTGCATCATGCGTGCTTAGCAAAATGGTTACCCTGTTGTATACATTGGTCCAGTTTGGATGATGGTTCATTTCTTCAGCCAGTTTAGCCACCTCCGTCATAAAACCGAATGCTTGCTTAAAATCTTCAAACTCAAATGTTTTCAGAAGTCCTGTTTTACCTTCTCCTATGCTTTCTTCTGTCCAGCTCATATGGTTCTCTTATTTGATGTGCAAAAGTAGAGCTTGGCATTTTCTTCCGCTCAATAAATGTGACTAATCTTTTAAGCGCCAGGGTGGGTTTACTCGATTATCACCAGCGTGATAAAGCACAACCGTATGACCATCCGGATCTTTGACGCGCGCCTCTCTCCAAAGCCATCTTTGATCGATGGGCTCATGCATGAACTGCATTCCGGCTTCTTTAAGATCGCTTACCCATTCATCTAACCGGTCCGACTCAAAATAGACATGAACCCCTTCATTAAACTCGAGAGAGTCAACGCGCATGATGGAAAAAGTACTCCCTCCATCTTCGCAAAGTAGCCTGGCGTAGTCATCGTTGGAGTGAACAATGAGCTTTAATCCGAGCTTGGTGTAGAATGCAATAGACCGAGGCACATCAGTACTCGGAATGGTTACCTGATTCAGCCTCATTTTTTGAGTTTTTCTTTGGGAACCACAGCCATGGTAATTCTGCTAACACAGATAAGCTTGTTTTGCTCGTTGTGAATTTCTATGCTCCATACATGCGATGACCTGCCCAAGTGAATCGGTCTTGCTGTGCCTACTACGCGCCCCGAAGTGGCTGGTCTGATGTGGTTGGCATTGATTTCCATACCCACGCAGTAGAATCGGTCTGAATCAACCGCTAAATGAGCGCCAATGCTTCCCAAACTCTCTGCCAATGCCACCGAAGCACCTCCGTGTAGAATGCGGTAGGGTTGAAACGTGCGTTCGTCCACAGGCATATCTCCCTTGATGAAATCATCGCCAATTTCGATGATATTGATATCAAGCGATTCAAGTAAGGTGCTTGGCTTCAGTGAGTTTGCTTTTTCCAGGGTCAATTCTGAGTTCCAAATGGCCATTTGAGTGAGATTAATTGGCAAATAAAATTCAATCTTCGCAATTCCTTTATGATTGTCTATCCAAATATTAAAATCAACATTGGATTATCCATTACAGGTAAGCGTCCCGATGGTTTTCACAACATCGAGAGTGTATTTGTGCCAGTCAACTGGACAGAGGTATTGGAGGTAGTACCGCGAGGTTCTACAACGGAGAAACCGGAAGTAGCTACCGGATTTGCCGAACAAGGTAAAGCCAGATTCTTTTCATACGGTATTGAGATTCCGGGTGAGGCCGCAGACAATCTTTGTTTACGCGTATTCAAGGCATTGGAAGGTTGGTATGATTTGCCGCCAACCGATATTCATCTGCTTAAGTCAACGCCCATTGGTGCAGGGTTGGGCGGAGGTAGCGCTGACGCTGCGCTTTGCCTGAGAGCATTGGTTGAGTTTTATGACTTGAGAATTTCGGATGTGGAGGCCATGAAACTTCTGGAAGGCATTGGTAGTGATTGTCCGTTTTTTTGGAAGAATAGTCCACAGTTTGTGTATGGGAAAGGGGAGAAGATGCGCCCATTAGAGCTCGATTTGAGCGCCTATTACATCCTGCTGGTATATCCCAACCTTGGCATCTCAACGAAAGAGGCGTATGCTGGGATAGTGCCTAAGGCTCCGGCCATTGACCTGGAACTTGCTGTGAGTTTGCCTGTGGATCAGTGGAAGGATATGTTGCAAAACGATTTTGAAAAAAGCTTGTTTCCTGTGTATCCGGAATTGGCTGGTATTAAAAAGGAACTCTACGATATGGGCGCTCTGTACGCACAAATGTCTGGGTCGGGGTCAACCCTTTATGGGATTTTCAAGGATAAACCCACAGTGCCAGACCACTGGAGCGAGTTTCCTACCTGGGTGGGAAAGCTATAACTAGGCTTTACGCACAAATTCAGATTTCAAGGCCATTGACCCAAAACCGTCTATCTTACAATCGATGTTGTGATCACCATCTGTAAGGCGGATGTTTTTCACTTTAGTTCCTGCTTTTATGGGGTGGGGAGCTCCTTTCACAGGCAGATTCTTAAGCACCACAACACTGTCTCCATCTTGCAGGATATTGCCATTGGCATCTTTGACCAAATTATCCTCAACGGGTTCATCTGCCTCGTTTGGGTTCCATTCATGTCCACATTCAGGGCACATAAGTAGGTCTCCACCTGTTGAGTAAGCATATTCAGAGTTGCATTGCGGGCAGGGAGGGATGGTAGACATGTAAAACGCGGTTAATTATCAAGTTTAGGTTACAAAGGAAGAGAAACGAGGTGCAATGGAGACCAGATTTACCAATAAACAGGATGAAATTTTAAGCCATCAATTGGGTTGTACTCAAGTGTTGGAGCAGGTATTTTAATCCAGAACAAATGATCTAATACCGTATTGAGAGCCTTGAAGCGAGTGTTAATAGCTGAGGGGTCAATATCGATGGAGAGAAGCATTTGTCTGTGCCTTTCAACCTCTGGAAGAGCCACTCCACCATAGCTTGTCAAGTTGGAGAACTCACCGAACATGCCATTGGCCGAATAACCTAAACTTAGTGCAATCCAGCCGGGAATCGATTCTTTGAAGACCATCGAGTTGATTGGAATGCTCAACCAGTATGTATGTCCATTGTAGTCGTAGAAGAGGCTTTCGAGTTGCGATGACCCCAGATATCCATTGCTCTGCTTGGCATAGCTTGATTGCCGGAAGCTGAATTTGTATTTAATGAGCTGTCTTTGAAATAGCAATTCGTTCATGACTACGAGCGCAGACCCTGTGGTATTTGCGGCCACATCACTCATGGAGAAGCCCCACCCTTCATAAAGCCCATCAAATACTTCAATGGGGAATTGAAGAAAAGCGCCTGTTAAACCTCCAATTATCAGAGATTTATTTCGTGATAAGCCGCTTCGTCTTAACCAGTCATAACTCACGTAACTTTCAACATATGCTCCGAAAGCATGTCCAAACTTATCGACTTGCAAGTAGCCTTTTGAATCATTGTACCAATGAAATGGCACACGCTCGTGATCTTTGTACCAGATAAACCCGAGATAGCTCATTCCAGCTGTATAAAACACAGCTTCGGTGGTTAGTACAGTGGCTAACTTGGCCTTGTTTAAACTGTCCGGATACACTGATGTTTCGGGTGACTTGCTCGTTTGCCCTTGCGCTGGGCTTGCAGAGAATAATAGGGCAAGGATTACCGCGATTTCGATACCCTTTGGGGTAAAGGAGTTTGCTCGATGTAACAACGGCCTTGTGAGCGTAAGTAGCACAAATAGTAGGTTTTAAGGATATGAAACGAAATGGCTTGAGCAGTATTGTCTCACAGCTATGAGCAACCTACTTGTTCTTGAAAACTATGGGTTTCGAGCTGCCCCATTTTGGAGTACCCTCTGCGTTGAACCCCATTTCTGATAGTTCAAGAATACCAGGTTTGGCTTTCATTTCTATGGCTAAGATGCTTGCCCCGTTGAAGTCGCTGTCACACTCGCTCTGCGTATTGCCAACAAAAGCTTTGTTGACATACACCAGTCTTACTTCGCATGTGTTGGAAGATGAAATGTGCTCTGGCATCAGTTTGTCCAGCTTTTTAGTTTTTCCACCTCGGTAATCCTCTGCGTTAGCTATGTCAAAGAAATAGAGGCTAAATCTGTTTTTTCCTTCGTCAATTATCTGAACTACTTTCTGGTCTAGCTCAAAGCTTCCATCTTCACTTTCTGAGCGTTCCCAGTACAACCAGACACCGTTCTGCTTTTCAATCCAAATTCGCTTTGCTAGAAGTTGTAGCTCAGGTACTTCATCCGTGTTTTTGGCTTGCTCAGCGTTTGTGAATGAGCCAGTTAAGTAGTGAGCCAGAGAATCACTGGTAATTGATTGAGAAATGCCTGTTAAAGGAAATACAAGTAGGCTTAAAGCAACAAGAAGAAACCGCGGGTTCATGCCTACGAACTTAGCGAAAAGCCATTTTTCGTCACTTCCTCTTTGCAACCAAATAGTTGTTTCTCCTTAATCATGTTTGCCACAATGCTAGGCACCATAAACTCCCAGCCAGGCTGCTGGTCTTTAATGAGCTGCACAACCTCGTCTGAAATAATGTGCAGGATATCACGGTTTGAACAGCGGATCTGTTCCACCTTTCCCTGGGCTTTTAAGTAGTCTATAAGATGGTAGTTAGACTCTGCATCCAGTTTGAGGTTACTCAGTCTGTTCAGGTCTTCGTCTTCTCCGGCTAGCGATGGATACACGTAAAGTTTTACGTTTCGGCCAAATAGAATGCCGTAAGCCTCAAGCAAACCACCTTTTAACTTGCCATAATACTGAGGATCAAATATTTGCTTGATGTTTTCTACTCCCAGAATAACACCAATCTTTCGATTGCGCACAGAATCACTCAGGTAAGATACCAACGTGTAGTATTTCTGATAATTCGAAATCATCACCGTATAGCCAAGGCTACCAATGATGTCAACGCGATCGAGGAAATCTTTCTCGTCAATCTTTCCTTCGGCACTCAAGTCCTTCAGCGTAAGCTCAAACAGCACCTGAAGTCGCTCAATCTCCACATCTTCCTCTTTTCTAAACTCCTTCAATCCCATTTTTAGCATATCGAGATTGACATGCGTAATAGGGCGGAAGCGTCCTCTGAGAACCAAAATGTTCTTTTTGTATAGTGCGGTAGATGCTTGCAATACTTCACCATCAGGTCCGAACATAGCAGCATCTGTCAGGCCATTTTTGACCAAAAGCATGCTCATCAAGCGATTATCGACATGCTCAAAATCAGGACCCGTAAACCGGATCATGTCTATTTCAATTCTTCCACGGCCAATTCCATCTAAAAGGCTATTGATAAATACCTCTGGCTGATCGGCATAGTGGTGTGCACCGTAGATAAGGTTGACACCAACCCGTCCCAGTGCTTTTTGTTGCATAAGGCCGTCATTGTCGAGCATAACCACATGCAGCACAATGTCGCTTGGGGCAGATTCCGGCTTACTTTGAAACCGCAATCCGAGCCATCCGTGTCCCTTGTTGGTTTTGTAATAGTTGAGTACTTCAACTGTGTTGGCAAACGAGAAAAATTTTGTCTCTTTCTTTCGATGATCGAGTTTTTCTACCAGCGTAGAATACTCTCGATCGATCATGGTCATGAGTCTGGGTTCTGCCACATAGCGCTTCGAGGCACCGTATACAGAATCAGAGATTTTCATGTCGTAGGCTGATGTGGTCAGAGCAATAGTTCCGGAAGCTCCTCCCGCTGCAAAAAAGTTGGCAGAGACCTCTTGACCAGCGCCAATTTCCGCGAATGAACCATAGATATTTTGATCCAGATTGATCGCGAGCGCCTTCTCCTTAACTCCAATTTGTCTTTGACCTGTCATGCCTGGGTTTTTCTTATTGAATCAAAGCTATGCCTTTGCCTTACAATTCATGTTTGATTTCGACAAATGTCATTACAGGAACGATGATTTCACCATTTACATTGTTAAGTTTTGAACGAAATGCAAAAGAAACCCCCATTGAAATTCAATGAGGGCTAAATCCTAGCAGGCACAGGAACTTATCATTCGAGAATAACCCGTGTCGAAACCATTGTGTCATTAGATTTCAACAATTGAAGCATGTAAACTCCGCGGTCGACATGTTCCAGATTGAGTTGTGTGCGTGACATGTTTTCGGTCGATTGCTCATAAATCAATTCGCCCTGAATATTTGTGAGGCTAATGTGATTGATTTTATCCGTTGAGCCGGCCCAGTCAACGATCAAAATACCCGTAGTTGGATTAGGGAAAAGTTGGATGTTTTCCTCTTCCAGTTGAGATATGCCAATGGTCAAATCATCAAGGTCGATTTCCTGGCAATACGGTGCACTGGACCCAACAGCATTAGAGGCCGTGAGGCAGGCATTATACACGCCACCAGTTTTCGGATACTGATAGTTGGGCTCCTCGAGAATGGATGTGTCTCCGTTGATGTCAAAATCCCAATGGTAGGTGGTGGCAGTTGGGTTACCCAGAGACGATAAGTTCTCAAAGAAAACCTTGTTGTTGTAGGGCGAATCCCAATCGAAAAAAGCAATCGGTAAATAGTTGACTATGGTTACGTTCTGGCATGCTGTGTCGCTTCCGTACTGATTGGAGGCAACCAGGCATATTTCATAAGTGCCAGCACTGGCATATGTGTGCGTAGGGTTTTGAGCCGTATCTGTAGCACCATCGCCAAAGGTCCAATCCCATGAGGTAGGGTTATTAAGCGAGTACTCGTTAATGATTACTTCGGGGTCGTTGGTCGTGCTGGCCACAAACAGCGCAAGTGGAGCGGCATTACCAACCGTCACGTATTCGCAGTAGCTTGAGCTTGTACCCACAAAGTTGGTCGCAGTTAAGCATACACTGTAAGTTCCAGCTGCAGAGTATGTGTGAGAAGGGTGCTGGACTGTATCGGAGTTGCCATCGCCAAAGTCCCAGCTCCAAGCTGTAGGATTATTTGTAGAAGAATCGGTAAAGGCAATGGTGGGATCATTGGTGTTATCCCAGCCAAACAACGCATTTGGCGCCTGAGCAGATTCGTCTGTTACGGCTCTAAAATGGAAAGTGGTAGTAGCATTGCTCCACGAACCATTATAGGTTCGGCCCCGACCATTGGCGCCCGTAGTTTGGCACACCCAGGCTGTTCCGGATGGAACTTCGAAGCCAATGAACACGCTTCCCTGAAGACTATCGAGTTGAGCTTCATACGGCCTTAAATCCACAAGTGTCATCTTTTGAGGTTCGAGCAGTGTGGCAGCTGGAAAAACCATGAATGGCGTAATCAGGTCATTGCCCGGGTTTCCGCCATTGTTTTCCCAGACGTGTATCTCAATACTGTCATTGGGATTGTTGATATCGGTGTAGTTGCGAATAAGTGCTGTGGTGAGTGTGGTCATTCCAGGCAAGGTGATACGGTTGGCAACTGCAGAGTTTCCAGCTGCGCTGTTAAAGCTTACCACGGTGCTCACAGTTCCATTATCGTGGTTGATGTAGTTTCCGGCTACGTACCTAAACTCGGCCGAGCTACCTGTGTTGGCTTGCGCAGAAGAATCTACGGCAACCACATAGTACTCGACCAGTGCTCCCGCATCTTGTGGCGGTAGGGCAAAGGTGTAGTCGTTGCCATTTGTGTCAATCGGATTAAGTGTGAAGGTAGAACCTCCATCTACGTTGTAGTACATGACGGCTGAAGCGACACCCGATACATCGGTGATGGTGAAAATGCGATAGTTTGTGTCGATTTGCCCCTCGTAGTGCGGATCTGGATCGTGCACGATGAGCGGTGGAGCGTTATCCACTGTGTCACTCGTTATACGCAAGCTGTCGATGTAAATTCCATAGGCTGTGTAGCCCTGGTCAGAGTACCATCTGAACCTCATTTTTACGCCACTGTTTCCAACGAAACCACCTATGTTTTGAGAGAAACTTACCCAATTCGTCAGGTTGTTTTCTCCGTTAAACGTATACACGTTGGTCCAGGTAGAACCGTTGTTAGGAGATAAGTCTACATAGCAGTAGTCAAACCCGTTTTCGATGTCGTATTTGACCCGGAAATAGAGATTGGCATCCAGCGCACCGCTAAGGTCAAATGTGTCATTCATCGTAGCTGTGCTGTTTGTGTTATTGGTGTATTCACCAGCCGGGCTGTCGGCAAAAGAATAGGTGCCGTTAAAGGCAAAGGAGTCAGATACTCCCCAAGTGCCAGTAGTAGTCCAGGCAGATAGACCACTGTCAAAGTCATCAGAAAATACCGTAGTTTGTCCTTGAACAAAGGCGAAAAAGAATAAGCTCAACACGGAGCATAATAAGCGTTTCATGTTAGTAGGATTTTGCCGAAAAGTACGAATGAAAAACCATATAACCCATTGATCTTATGATTGTAGACTATTCAAATTTCGCATCGCTTGATATTCGTGTGGGAGTTATAGAAAGGGCAGAAGTTTTTGAAAAGGCGAGAAAGCCTGCCTACAAGCTGTGGATAGATTTTGGTGCCGAAATAGGACAGCTTAAATCAAGTGCTCAAATCACAGATTTCTACAAACCTGATGAGCTGATTGGAAGACAAGTGGTGGCTGTGGTCAATTTTGGCGATAAACAAATTGCAGATTTCAAAAGTCAATGTCTGGTTTTAGGCGTGTATACCCCGGAAGGAGTAGCTTTGCTCTCGATTGATAAAAAAGTAGAAAATGGAGCGCGAATCGGGTAAGGATAAGGTAAAACGGTTGTGGAAGAAGGAATGGGTGAGGAATGCGGTTTTCTTTGCGCTGCTGGCTCTGGTTTTTTTGACGGATATCCCGCTTTGGGTTAATATTCAGATCACCAAGTTTCGGTTGGACTCTGATGCTCAGATTGAGATGAGAGAAGAACCTTCTCCAAGTGTGTATCACTTTGATGTGAAGATTGAAAACACCGAAGGCGCACCAGTCAAGTTGAGCGACTTCGAAGGCAACTACGTTCTGGTCAATTTCTGGGCCAGCTGGTGTGTGCCTTGTTTGGCTGAGTTTCCATCGCTTGAGGCCGTAAAAGAGCAGTTTCCAGATCTCAACATGGTTTTCATAAACCTGGAAGACCGCGAAGCGTTCGACCGCTTTGTGGACAAAACAGAGGTTGATCTGCCGTTTTATCGATTGGCAGGTCCTATTCCCAAGATCTTAGCGCATCAAAGCATTCCAACCACTTTCATATTGAACGAGGATGGTCAGGTAGTTATAAGTCATTATAGCGCCATTGATTGGTCTTCACCTGAAGTGACCGAGCAATTATCGGCACTGCTAAACGATTAGGATATTCTAGGTATTTGCTGGAAAAAGCTTCTCCAATCGCTGTCTCCTGTACTCGAAAATCTCCGTGAGTTTTGATCGAATAACAAGTCCGTTCAACAGTCTTCCAATGAACCCAAATGGAGGTGAGTACGTGACAATGTCTCGCATGTGTACTCCTCCGTTTACTTCTGCAATGAAGTGCTGGTGATGCCAAAGTGCGTACGGACCTACACGCTGCTCATCAACGAAATACTCTCCTTCGCGCACGTGTGTGATTTCAGTCATCCAACTCATGGCTATACCACCAAGTGGTTTGACTTTATACGTAATGATTTGTCCCTGATACATTTCATTTCCGCTATCACCACTGGTGATATCGAAACCCATAGAGGGTGGAGTAATGAGCTTGAGGTTTTGAGGGGAGGAGATAAACTGCCAGGCCTCTGACTTGCTAATTGGGAGAAACTGCTCCCGTGTGATCTGATAAAATGCCATATTCTGTTTTTGCATCCCGAGGTAGATAGGAGCAATGGGAATATTCGCCACTAAGATAAGCACCTTGTCTTACATCTCACTTTGATTATCTTGCGGAATTCTATTTGCCAATGTCCCTGAGAATAAGAATAACAACCCTATTTCTTATACTAGTTTCGAGCTATTCAGCCTGGAGTCAGACAACCGTACATGTTTCAGATGTTTCAGGTTCTGATGCTCTAACCTGCGGGTCAGCCGGGTCACCTTGCTTAACCATACAGTACGCTGTAGATTCTATTGCTGTCGATGGTGATACGATTCAAATTGATACAGGAGAATATGCGCTTCCGTCTGCTACGAATCAACATCAACCTGTAGTAAAAATCCCGCAGGGAAAAAGCCTGGCGTTTTTGGGAACTGTTTCTGGTCTTGGAACGCGCATTAATGGAGACTCCACTCGGAGAGGGTTTCTGTACTATTATGCTGGTACCGGATGTAATTCAGGTTCGGCCAATGACGGCATAGCCGATACGCTTGATTTTTATTTCCGGGATTTGGTAGTCGAGGACTGTATGGTGGAGGAAATGTGTGGTTCAACGAGCTACGCATATGGTGGAGGTATGAGACTGGATTGTGATTCCAATTCTCGCATGACGGTCAATGTGTTGAATTGCACATTCAGGCACAACCAGAGCTACGATGTTCCGAGCACGTTTGCTGGTGGACGCTCATCTAGTGGAGGGGCCATTTTTATCTATGGTAGAAGGAACTCGGGAACGAACCCCGCCCAGTATGCTGAGGCACACATAAAAGATTGTGAGTTCAATACAAATGTGGCTATCCAACAATCGAATGGTGGGCACGGTGGAGCAGTGTTGCTGAGAGATTTGGACACTGCGTCAGTGACCAATTCAAGCTTTTGCGATAATTATGTCTATAGTGGAGGAGCTGATAATGGCGACTTGCAGCACGATCGAAACGCTGGAGGTGCTCTTTGTTTCTATGACATATGGAACTCTACACCAGCGCATGGATATCACGTTGATAGTTGTACGTTCATCAATAATTCGGCTACTACTGCTGGCGGTTCCAATTTTACCTTTCAATCTGAAGGAGGGGCTATTTTCTTTACGAAAGGCGATAATCTTAGCGGACAAAGTACCGCTACACTTCATGTGTCTTACTCTGAGTTTTATGCCAACACCATTGAACCTGGTGTGGAGCATCTAGACAATAACGGAGGAACGCTCGATACTTCGAATATTGGGTTCAACGCATACTACAGTTCATTTGACGTGCTCTTAGGGCCGGATACCACGCTTTGCGAAGGAGATACCTATTTATTGGATGTCACCATGCCGGGCGGGACCTATTTCTGGCAGGATAGCAGCACGGCTCCCACATTTGAGGTGACCGAACCTGGCACTTACGCGGTCACGGTTTCTGTTGGGAGTTGCTTTAATGTAGATACCGTTGAGATTGATTTTCAGGCTTACCCGGTGCTCGATCTGGGAGATGATACCACGTTGTGCCCGTATGACAGTTTCTTGATAGATGTTTCACAAACCGGAGCCACCTATATGTGGCAGGATAGCTCTACTTCGGCTACACAATACATTTCTGGTGAGCAAACGTTTTGGGTTGTTGTTGAAATTGGCCAATGCGCTATCAGCGATTCGCTTGTTACAGATACCGTGGTTATTAGCACTAACACGCTTGGTAACGATACGCTTTTATGTCCTGGTGCTTTTCTAGTGCTGGATGCCTCAACTCCATTTGCCACGTATGAGTGGCAGAATTACTCGACCAGTCCTACGTTTACTGTTACTCAGGAAGGACAGTATTATGTTGAAATTGAGGCTGAAGGGTGCATGGTGCGAGATACCATCGATGTGGATTATGTGGAAGATGTAATTGATATATTGGGAGAAGATCAGTTTTCGTGTGAAGGAGACTCTGTCTTGCTTGTGGTGGCTCAAACCGGCCTAAACTCCATCCAGTGGAGTACAGGTGAAACAACTTCTTCTATCTGGGCACATCAATCCGGTACGTACTCCGTTACGATTGACAAGCAAGGCTGCGATTTTACCGATCAGGTCGATGTAACGTTTAAACCGCTTCCGGTGGTCGATCTCGGAGATAGCTTGTCCGCATGCGATGGGGATAAAATTGTGTTGGATGCTACGTATCCCAATGCAACGTATACATGGCAGAACCAGAGTCATGATTCTACCTACACCGTGACGAAAAGCGGGTTCTACCAAGTAACAGTGACGTTGAACGGTTGCTCCGTTATAGATCATCTAATAGCGACATATTATCCGATACCAGTAGTCAATCTGGGGCCAGATCAAAGCATATGTGAAGACAAGTCGGTGATCTTAAATGCCAGCCAGCCAAGAGCGAGTTACACCTGGTCCACAGGGCAAATTGATTCGGCCATTGTTATTCAAAACCCCGGAGTTTATTCAGTAGGAATCACCATAGACGGGTGTACTGGATATGATACCATGAATCTCGAAGTAGTACCCATTCCAATATTTGACTTGGGAGCTGACACAGCTTTCTGCGAGTATGAAACACCGGTGCTTTCTTCGGGTATTGAGGATGCAGTCTATGAGTGGCACGATTTGTCTACCCGTGCCACCTTCGAGGTGGAGAAGACTGGTGAGATTTCGCTCACGGTTACCAAAAATGGTTGCCTGTATCGAGATACCATTTGGATGGAGAAAAGATACTTGCCCGAGTTCCGTGTGTTAAACGACACGGTTATCTGCAATGATGATTCCCTTCATTTTTCGTTTGCCGATAGTACGAGTACCTATTTGTGGAATGATGTGCGAACCAGTCATGAGTTTGTCACTTCTGATACGGGACTGGTTACACTGTTGGCCTCCAATCATTGCGGAGTATTTACAGATACACTTTATCTTTCGAAACGCGAATGCGAGTGCAGGGTATATGTGCCCAATGCGTTTACGCCTGATGCCGATCAGCTCAACGATCTTTTCGGAATAGAATACATCTGCGATATGTACTCATTTGAGTTTGTTTTACGAGATAGATGGGGGCACGAGGTGTATTCCACAAAAGATCCATTGTTTAGGTGGAATGGCAAACGAGCCAATGGACTGCGTCATCCTCAGGGCGTATATGTATGGGAGATGCGCTACGATGCGCAACTCAGAGAAAATGGCAGTCGCGTGCATAACGAACGCATTGGCAAACTGTTGTTGTTCTATTAAGAGCCAAACATCTCTGTTAACCACGATCCTAAACCCGATAGGATTAGCAGCCATATGATGCCTTTTATCAGAAAGAACAGAAATCCAACCCATCCGATTCGCTTCAACCACGATATAAGTTTCGCTCTGTTACTCATCATTGCTTAGAATAGCCAACCGTGACTACCGGCCACAGCTCCAGCTGTTGTTATGAGACTTAGAATCAGTAAAAACCAATGAGCCCGATGCATAATGTTGAAGGTCTTTCCCGGGTTTTTCTCAGCATAGGTTTTGAATAACCGATGAAGTACTAATGGTTCCAGTACGTACAATACCAACGTGAAAATGACCCATACAAGCGTCATGGCATGTATCCACCAATACTTGGGCTCCAGATACCGTTGCCAGCCGTCAAGCGCATAGAGCATGTAAAACCCTGATAGACCTGTAAGCAGCGTGGTGATTTTAGCCTGAAAAGCGAAACGGCCTTCAATCTGCTCAAACGTGGCAATTTGCTCTTCTTTTGACTTCATTCGTTTAATGGCCGGAATAATGACAGTTGTAACCATGGCGACTCCTCCAATCCACATAACTACTGCTACAACGTGTATTACGCGCGCCAGCGTGAAGGTTTGAATGTCCATGTGAAGTCGTTTACCTGGTTGTGAAAGATGCTTGTGCAAGTTTAAGGCTTACGCTCATTGCCTTTTTGAGAACACCCGGATTATCTTTTCATGGGAATGTCAGAGTTCTTTGTACATCCAAATGTTGCATCCGGTATGACCTGAATTTCCAAGTGGGTTTTGGAGCATCTTGAAGCCTTGCTTCTCATAGATGCCGACTGCTTTGGAGAATTCCGGCAGGCTTTCGATATATATACTAAAATAGCCCATGGCCTTGGCGCTTTGGATGCTTTTTTCCATCAAAGTGCGACCAATACCAAGGCCTCGTGTTTCTTTGGGTAAGTAGAACTTCACCAATTCGGCACACCCAGTTGGGAGGCCTTCGGTTGGGTAAATACCGCAACATCCGGCAATTCTCCCATTCAATTCGGCTACCCAAAGTATGGCACTTTCTCGCTTGAAAAGTGCGAACAAATCGTCTGTAGTTGGGTCGGAATAAACGGTTCCTGATTTTGGTGCATTGTGCTCTACAAACACAGTGCGAATCATCGATGCCAATTGAACGCTATCTCGTTCTGAAACCTTTCGAATAACAGGTGCCATTATTTTGTTGCTTTCAGCCATTCCATCGCGTGAATGATCCCTTCATCGTTCTCTGAATCGCTTTTCGGGTCGAAGGGTATTTCCTCGTCTATATCCACAAAAGTGTCGTACACATTACCGCTGCGGTCTACGTAGTAACTGACGGAGATCATCATGGCTGTTTCTTCATCAATTTGTGTCCAGTCTGTGGCGGTTATTTTACCCATTGTGTTTTGACCGAAGAAACGTGTGTTTTCACGTTGTTTTAAAATCACTGCTAATGCTTCGCCAGAGCTGGCTGTGTATGTACTCGTAAGAACAGCTATTGGCGGAACGCTGGGTGTGGCACAGGTGTTGGTAAGAGCCACCGTTTGATCATCGTAGAAGAAATCGCCTTTCTCAATTTTCCAGATCGAGCTTTCTTCGTGTGTCACGCCTTTGGTGCCTCCAACATGCCCATCACCTATAATGTGTGCTATGCCTTCTACCATCGGAAACATGTTGCCGCCTCCATTGTAGCGCAGGTCAATAATCCATCGATCAGCTCCCTGATGAATCAGGTCACACACAGCATCTTGAATTTCAGCGGACATCTGTTCATTGTCACCCATCGGAAGGCCTACAATTCTGACATATCCTGTCTTGTGATCAATGAGCCTGGTAGTAAAAGGGTAAACCTGTCCGGATTGAATCTTGTTGAACGTTTCCGTATCGATATGTTCGAGGTGCACTTTCTTTTCGCCCGAGTAGTAGGACAAAAACCGGCCTTTATGAATAATTCGACCATGATCATCTCCCAGCTCTTTCAGCATGTGGTCCAGAGCTGGTTTTAGTTGCTCCGTAGAGTCTGCTTCAGAAGCCATTGAGTGCATCTCATGTTTTAGGTTCGGCCAGTCTACTTGTTCGCGGTACAGCGATGCTGTTTCTGCATGCGCGATAATCTGCGTCAATACATCTGCCGGAGCCAATTTCTGGCCGTATGTGCTAAGTGAAACCAGGAAGAGTATGAGCGACAGGAGTTTCATAACTATCCCAATGCCTCATTTTTTTCGGAGAGGGCTCCCAAAATCGCTTTTGCAGCCCTTTGCAGTTCTTCCTCAGAAATACACAGGGGAGGAGCCAACCGGAATGCATGGCGTGTGCTCAGAAAATAGAACGCAATGATGCCCGCGTCTTTTAGTTGATGGATAACAGCGTCTACGCGTTCGGCCGAATCGAGTTCTACGGCTAACATGAGACCAATTTGCCTTACTTCTACAATGGCTGGATGCACCAGCATGTTTTTCAACGCACTGCCCTTGACACTGGCCTCTTTGATCCAGCTCTCCTGATCTGTCAGTACTTCAAGGTTGGCCAACGCGGCAGCACAACAAACGGGGTGACCTCCAAATGTGGTTATATGGCCCAGCACGGGGTCGTGTGTCAGGAGTTTCATGTTTTCTCGTGACGAGATGAACGCGCCAATGGGCATGCCGCCTCCAAATGCCTTGGCAAGGGTTAAGATATCCGGCACGACATCAAACTGCTCCAATGCAAACAATGAACCTGTTCGCCCCATTCCCGTTTGAATTTCGTCAAAGATGAGTTGAGCACCCACTTCTGTGCATCTGGTTCGAAGCTTCTTTAGGTAGTCGTTTGTTGGTATGCGTACTCCGGCATCTCCCATGATCGGTTCAACGATTACAGCTGCTGTACTGGAAGTAATTTTGTCTAGTTCGAGCGGGTTGTTAAACTCGATAAATGTGGTGCCAGGCACAAATGGTCTGAAACGCTGTTTTTTGACCTCATTTCCGCTGACACTCAAAGATCCATGCGTAGCTCCGTGATAGCTTCGCTTCATGGCCACCACTTCATGTCTTTCGGTAATGCGCTTAGCCAGCTTCAGAGCCGCTTCATTGGCTTCGGTACCACTGTTGACGAAGTAGGAGCAGTTTAGGGCATCCGGAAGCAGGCTTGCCAGCTTATCGGCCAACTTGTTTTGAGGCGCTTGCGAGAACTCTCCGTAAGGAATCACGTGCATGTAGTTCCTCGATTGCTCCTGTACGGCTTTCACAATGTGAGGGTGGCAGTGACCGACATTGGCCACTGAAATACCCGAGATCATGTCGAGATACTTCTTGCCCGATGTGTCTTCGATATAACAGCCTTGTGCTCGCTTGACTTCGATGCCAAACGGATAAGGACTGGTTTGTGCAAGATGGTCTGAGAAACTCACGCTTTTAATTGATCTATTCGTTTGCCTTTAAATAGGGTGTAGCCATTGAACCGGCACTCAAGGGATCCGTTGTACAGCTTGATGCGATGGTCCGGTTTGAGTCCAAGTTTCTTCATGGCGGCCAGATTAGAAGTAATCACCCAAACGGTATGGTTGGGATAGTGGTGCTTAAGTCTAAAACCAATGGCATCATAGAGTTCAAGCATGTCATCGTGTTCTTCTAATCGTTCGCCATATGGAGGGTTCATAATGATATGCGCACTGTCAGAGAATGGTTCCGAATCGCAAAAGTCTGCCGTTTCCCATTGAATGTGCTCCACCACACCTGCACGCATGGCATTTCGTTTAGCTATGGGCAGAGAGCGTTTGTTGATGTCTCTGGCTACGATGCGTGCACTAGGAGAAACTATGTTGGAACGAACTTCCATCTCGATTTCTTCGAATAGCTCCTTGTTGTAATCCATCCAGTTTTGAAAGGCGAAATCCCGATGGAGTCCTGGCGGAATGTTTTGATTCATCATAGCTGCTTCAATGGCAATGGTTCCTGAGCCTGTCATTGGGTCCAGAAAATCTTTCTTTTTATCCCAACCAGAGAGTTTAATTAAGCCAGCGGCCAGTACCTCGCTCATTGGAGCTTCATTGCTCTCGGTACGATAGCCCCGTTTTTCCAGTGACTCGCCAGAACTGTCGAGTGATATGCTCACATCCGTATCGGCTATATGCAAATTGATACGAACATCAGGTGTTCTGCTGTCAATGGAAGGACGCTCATTAAACTCCTTGCGAAACTGATCGACTATGGCATCTTTTAGCTTCAGCGCGGCATAGCGCGAATGCCTAAACCGATCGGAGTGTGTAGTGCTGTCAATGGCAAATGTGGTATCCAGAGACAGGTAATCTGTCCATTTGACCTTGCTACTTAATGCATACAGGTGCCTGTCGTTGTGCGCTTTGAATGAAGTTATTGGAATAAGTATGCGCAGAGCGGTTCTGCACATCAAGTTTGCTTTGTAAAGCAGATGCGTGCTGCCCTCAAATTCAACGGCCCGGTTGAGTGGTTTGATCTTGTTTGCTCCAAGCTCCTCCAGCTCAGCAGCCAACACAGACTCGAGTCCGTAAAGGGTTTTTGCGATGAATTTCAAGGTCGTTTATTTTACTGCAATGATAGGGAAGAGGCTCAACCCAAAATGCGTGTGGTAAAGGGGAATAATGAAAAAAGCCCCTTTTCAGGGGCTTTCGGTTATCTATGTGCTCGTTCCATTTCCTTTTTCTTGAGCAGTTGGCGCTTCACTTTGCCGATGCTCTCGTGAAGCGAATGCTCGAAACTCTCAGATTGATGTTCGGCAAATATGTCTTCACCAGGAATGTTTAGTTTGATTTCGACCCGTTTGTTTTCGCGTTGGTCGTCATACTCCAGTTTCAGATACACTTCTGCACCGATGATCGGGTTAAAGTATTTTTCAAGCTTTTGTACGCTTTCTCGTGTTGATTCCAACAACTCATCCTTCGCATTAAATCCTACTGTTTGAATATCCCATTTCATAGCTTAAAATTTATAATTGAATATAAGGCTTTTTGTTCAAGCCTCGAAGGAGAATAACGCCTTTAAGATTTAAAAATTCTAATGTTGGCTAAACTTTCGAGAAGCTTCTTAAGTAAGTCAAAATACAACGAGATAGCGAGTAATATGGACATTGTCCACAGTACGAGCAGGTTAACTGTCATGGTGCTATAGTATGAACCAAAAACTTTCTTCTTTGGTGCATAGAAATGAGCTCTGAAGCCATCTGGAACATTAAAGACCGGATTGGCACGCTGAATCAATACTCCTTTGTACTCCGTAATTTGATTGAACTCGTTTTTATTAGTAACCAAATCACTTAACTGCTCATTTTCATACTTGTTTCTCAGTTCTAAGAAAGCTGCTTTTGACTCTTCATCCTTTTGTCGGTCTCGAATCATTTTATCCTTCTTATCGCTATTGTCGTTGTACTGGCGTATGTAGATCTTGTTCAGTGTAGACAGGTAGGTGCTAAAGTCATTGATAAGCTCCTTTGATATGCTTTCCGGAGTAAACTCGCCAACCTCATCGAAGGTCATACCGTGCGTTTGCTTGTTTTCCTTGGTTAGCTCGTTCCTGATGGTAGCCATATCGGCCAACACACGTGTTGTATCGACTCCTTCTTTGCCATCCACATATTGGTTAAGGCGATTAATCTTGGCCTTTAACTCCGGTATCCAGAAGTTCTTCTTGAAACCAGCCTCGTTCATTTTTTGATCAAACGGGTAGAAAATAGACTCGTATTCGTTATTCATAAACTGATTAACAGCCAGTGCTTCGAAAGACCATCTTGAGGCCATTACTTCTCCAATAGCAGGTACAATTTCTTGTGATGTGATGGTCGGGTTTAGTTTTTCAAACTTCACCAAAACACCACTAAAGAGGATCTGCGGAATAATGAGGAAAGGAATCAAAATGTAAATGGTCACAGCCGAATTAAAACTCGCAGAGATGTTTAGCCCTAGCATATTGGCAAAACAGGCAGTGGAGAACAGGATGAGCCAATAATCCCAAAACATACCCTCAACGCCTAATAACAGGTTGCCTATCAGAATGAAAGACAGCATTTGAATGGCAGAGAGCACAAACATGATGATGATCTTGGACAACAGATAACTACCCTTACTCAGATTTAGAAAGGACTCCCGCTTTCGAATCATCTGATCCTTGAAAATCTCTTCTGCACTGACGGTTAGTCCCAGGAACAGCGCTACGATCACCGACATGAACATGTACACAATGAGGTTGTCATTCTCGTAAAACACGTACTCACCGCCTTTGTCTTCTCCAATCAGCACGTAACGCAGGAAGTAGCTCAGGATAAATCCGAGTAGTGGTGCTTCGAGCAGGTTAATGGCCAGATACTGGTTATTCGTGATTTTGGATAGCACATCCCGCGTTATAAATACCTTGAGCTGGTTGAAGAAGTTGGGTGTTTTAAACTCAACCTCTGGCAGGTCTGGTGTATCGGAATTCAGCTGTACTTCAAACGAATTCGTAAATGCTTCATTCCACTCTTTAGGTGATGTCTTTCTCTTCTCGGTCAAATTACCGTACTCATCCACCACCTTGGCTTCAATGATGTTAAATATCTGTTCCGGATTCACGTTACCACACGTCACACACTCGCTCTCGTTTGGATTAAGTGCCTGAACCAGGTGTTTGAAGTAAATGACTGCATCCAGTGGGTTTCCGTTGTATATTGGAAAACCACCCGTATCGAGAATCAGAAGCTTGTCAAACATTTTGAAAATCTCGGAAGATGGCTGGTGAATCACCACAAAAATCAGTTTACCCTTTAGAGCTAACTCCTTGAGCAAGTCCATGATGTTTTCTGAATCGCGTGACGATAATCCGGATGTGGGTTCATCCACAAACAGTACCGATGGTTCTCTGATGAGTTCAAGTCCGCAGTTGAGTCGTTTTCTCTGTCCACCTGAAATCTTCTTATTCATGGGGCTTCCCACCTGAATATGTCTGATTTCGTAGAGACCCAACGCTGTCAGGGTTTTGTCAACCCGAGCTTTTATTTCCTCATCAGACAGGCCATCAAAGCACAGTTTTGCGTTGAGAAACAGGTTTTGGTATACAGTAAGCTCTTCAATCAGCAGGTCGTCCTGCGATATATAGCCAATCATACCATTAACCTCTTTGGGTTTATGGTGAATGTCCAACCCATTGATGGTCACAGAACCGGAGTATGGGGTGTAATTTGCGTTTAGAATATTGAGTAGCGTAGACTTACCAGACCCACTGGCACCCATAATTCCAATCAGGCGGCCTGATTCTTCGGAGAAGCTTAGTGGATGTAATCCAATCTTGCCTCCTTTGAACCGATAAGTGATTTCATCTACCTTGAAAATAATTCGGTTCTCGCTTTTATCGCTCAGGAATGTGCCAATCACATCTGAGTAATAAATAGGCAACACTTTGGTGCTGCGAATAGAAGATCCCTGAGTGAGGATATAGGCCTTTTCAGGACTCATATCCTGTCCGTTTAGTAACAGCGAATCACGTCCGAAATAACGAATGGCATACATCTGAACACTCTCAACAGACAATACAATCATGGTGCCCCTTAGGCTGTCATGATGAATATGCTTATTCATCTTTCCAGACTCCAATGCTTCTTCATTGTTGATGACGAGCACTTTTTCTGAGTTCTGGATGTTTCCTTCTTCACAGAGGATAAATGTCTTGATATCGTCAAGCTCCTCAACGGGTATGTTGAATACTTCAGCCACCGTAGACACAAACTCGATTTCCTGTTCAGTAGCAACTTTGTCGGTATTAATGTATTCGACCAACCGCAGCAAAACGAATACTTTCTGACGCTGCTCTAGCTCAGAGTTTATTTGCGTACAGATTCGGAGGACTTTTACAGAGTTAACCGAAGTCCGTTTCTTTTTTCCCTCCTTTTTCTTGGAGATTTTGTGGTGAGTCTCAAGGTAGTTGTCGTAATGAACGAGGTATTCGCTAACTTGATCTTGAGAAAGTCTTTGCTTCAAAAAGTTCTCTACTACGATCCGGCTTTTGTTGTTTAAATCGTCTACATCGGCAATGATGGCAAACAATTGAACTAAGGCTTTCAGGAGTTTTTCGCTCATTTGTTTCTGCTTGTAAGGGCTGAGCACCAAAAATAGTCAAGCACATGAAAGAAACAAGGAAGTAATATAGGAGAAGACGAGGTGTTTAGGTTGTTGTAAATCAGTGTGTTGGTGGGTTTGGTTTGTGCTTTGATGGTTGGTGTATAAAGCTGACTGTGCAAGGTGTGACCATTTTCTACCTGAGGAGCAGAAAGAAACATTAAGCTGAAATATGAGCTTGGGAGATGAAATGAATCCGTTATTTTCGCGCCATGCAATTGAATAAGAAAATCCTTGTTTTGACCACCATTGTTGTGGTTGCGGCTTTATCACGGTTAATTCCACACCCTATGAACTTTGCTCCTTTAGGTGCCATGGCCTTGTTTGGGTCTGCTTATCTGGGCAAGAATCATATCGGTTTGGTGGTTACCATGTTGGCTTGGTTTATCAGTGATTTTGTGCTGAACAACTTTGTATACTCGTTCGGAACAGGGATAACGTTCTTCACGAATGGTTTCGCGTTTATTTACGGAAGCATTGTGTTGATTTACCTGGTAGGAATTAAGCTATTTAATAACATCTCTTTCGGACGGGTTGTAGGTGGTAGCCTGGCAGCTTCAGTCATCTTCTTTGTGTTATCAAACCTGGGTGTTTGGGCATCTGGAACAATGTATCCTATGACTCTTGAAGGTTTGCAAATGTGCTATGCAGCAGCCATTCCTTTTTTCCAAAACACCCTGGCTGGTGATTTGGTTTACTCAGGTGTTTTGTTCGTTGGGTACGAGTATTTATTTAGAAGACAATTGGAAGAATCTACGCTTGGCTCGTAAGACTTCTTAAACCGTATATGAAAAAGCCTCTGAGAATTCTCAGAGGCTTTTTTTTATGCTTCATGTTAGCTAGTCAGAGCCCGCTCGGCCTGCTGCATGTGCCTGACGTTGTGATTGATAAGCACCCTGAATGTGTCTCCGAGTCGTAGGCGAATTAGCGTGGAAATACTAATGTCGGTTTTGGTCTTTTGGATATCCTTCGACCGGGCAGTTTCCAGCAGCGTCAACAAAGTCTCCTGATGACGTATGAATTCTTCGAGTACTCCAGCGTCAACCTGACTGCCGCTGGGATTCATATTCGTCAAAGCATTCATTTTGTTTAGTTTTTCTCTTGGAGCCACAGCCTGGGCAAAGTACTCGCCCAGCCAAGTCGATCGGAACGTAGAGCGAAAGGGGCGAGTAGAGGCTTTCATTCGCTTATCAATCTCTGGATGATAAAATCGGGCATACCTATTCAGATGCTCCAAACACTCCAGAGCGCTCCATGCCTCAGGTTTGGGACGCTTATTAAGCTGTGCAGTGGGTAGTTGCTCCATTGTGTGAAGCGTCTTTAACACATCGCTCGTTTGGTTAGTCAACAGCGTAATTAATTCTTCAGATGATCCTTTCATGGCTTTCGATTATGTATACAAAAGTGACCTAATCACCGCGCATGGATATTGATTTGAATCAAGAATTCTGAAGTCGACTGAGTGTTTCGGGACTCATTCTTAAATAAGAGGCAATATACTTCTGAGGTACTTCCTGAAACAGCTGTGGGCTCCTTTTTAAAACACGTTCATAACGCTGTTTGGGCGAGCTGGTAAGGATGTCTTGTTCTCGCTCCAGTTGCTGATAAACGAGGTGATGAAGCGCTTGGTTCCATGCCATAAGCTTCTCGGTGGAGTTAATAAAGAGCGACTCGAAATCGTTCTTAGTCACCCGCTTCACAGTTGTTTTTCGCAGGGCTTCCATGTGAAAGTTTGTGGCTTCACCGGTGATGTAACTATCCATGGCCATAAAGAAGTTGGCCTGGTAGGCAAACCGCACGGTGTGTTCCTCGTGCTCATCAACCAGGTAAATGCGAAGACAGCCTTCTGTGACAAAGTATATGGACTGGTCTATTTCAGTTGCGGTCATAAGAAACTGACCACGCTTCAAGTTGATGTCTGATCTCCACAGTTCTTTTTGGTCAATGTCGAGATAGAGCTGTTCCAAAAAGTTCATGCATCAAAGATGCCCTTAAAACTCTATCATCAGACCAACAGATGGCAATACGGTGCCGGAGACATTGTCAATGGACCGTAGCTGATACTTTGTGGGATCATTTGGGTCTGATTTTGGCGCTCCATCGGCATCCTTTACAGCATCGAGATAAGGCTGCGCCTGAGCCTGAAAATTGTACACATTCTGAACATCGATGTAGGCGTTGAGCGACCATCGTTTGAAGAACCATTTTTTGTCGACTCTGATATCCAGACCATGAGATAGAGGAAGTCTTTCTGTGTTGAGCTGGTTCCAGTCTACGACTCCTTGTTGCGTAACATCCCAGACGAGTTTGTCAGCCGATAAGGCTACATCAAAAGGAGTGTATGGCGCTCCACCCAGTAGCCTGAATTTTGCTCCTACTTCCCAGTTTTGTTTAAATTTTTTGCCAGCCGTTACGTTAAGCACATGCCTGTTGTCCCAGGATGATGGAACAAACTCGCCATTTTTATCCTCAAACTCGCTACGCACCCATGTGTATGAAATGATGCCGTAAACGGAACTACTGAGTTTCTGCTGAGCCAGAAACTCCAGACCATAGCTTCTACCATCTGAGGTGGAGTTTGCAGGCTCATTTCCGATGACGCCAAAATCTCCACCCAGATTGGCGAGTGAGATGCTGTCATTTAGAAGGAATGGATAGTTGCTGTAGAGTTTGTAAAACCCTTCCACGGTGAATTTTAGAAATGGATTGGGGTTGTATTCGAGCCCAGCAACCATATGATCACTTTGAATGTAGGTAACCCCGTTTTGCTTGTTGGCCAGTTCGTTGGCTTCATTGCGGAAGCCTAGAACCGTGTAGGCAGGAAGCTGGAAGTAACGTCCTACATTGGCATTGACAAGAAGTTTTTCTGTAATGCCAAATGAAGCAGAGGCTCTTGGCGATAGCTGGTCCAACGGATTACTCATATCGCTTGAGTAATCGTTGAAATCTGTTCGCACACCGGCTGAGAGAATAAGGCGTTTTTTGAAAAGATCTTTGCTCACCTGAACAAATCCAGCATACTTATTCATGCGCAACTCACTGTCAAAGTCAATGGTAGTTACACTACCTAAAATTTCGCGCTTTAGGAATGTACTATTGGTGTAGCGCACGTTTTGAAAGCCAAGCCCAGCGTTTACTTTCCAACCATCCTTGCGATAGGTGTGCTCAAACCTGAACTTGTTTTCACTTTCCTGTGATTTGTAATCGAGCGTTCGGTTGTCTTCAGCCTCAATATTGTCCGTGTATTTGACGGATTCGTTGTTGAGCATGTTTCGGCTAACCACGAACGTTTGAAAGCTATTCTCAGAGAAATGCTTCCAGTTTGCTCCAACTGCATAGTTCCATTGTGTGTTTACTGGCAGGTTACCCAGGATGTAGTCGTTTCGAGCGATGGTGGCGGAGTCTTCGAGGTTGTCGTTTACCGAAGAGTTTAATGAGAAGTTGTCAATAGCTCCAAGTCCTAGGATGATCAGTTTGTTCTTGTCATTGATATCAATGGTTTGTTTAAACTGAAAGTCGTTGTAGGTGGGTAAGAAGGGTAGGGCCAACGCCTGAAAAAGGAATTGCAGGTACGATCTTCTGGCTGATAGAATGAATGTTGACTTCTCTCCAATTGGTCCGTCAAGCGTGAGTCCTACATCACTGGAACCCAACATAAAAGTACCGCTCAAACGCTCATCGTTGCCTTCTACCTGTTGGAAGTTCATGACCGAGCTCAGCGCATTTCCCCGGTTAACCGGAAAAGCACCGGCATAGAAGTCAACAGAGTTTATGAAGTTAACATTGATCATACCGACCGGGCCACCCGATGATCCTTGTGTAGCAAAGTGATTGATATTTGGAACTTCTATCCCGTCCAGGAAAAACCGGTTTTCGTTTGGAGCTCCACCTCTTACGATAATATCATTGCGAAATGAGGCCGTTGAAGCCACACCGGGCAGTACTTGAATGACTTTGGAGATATCTCTGTTTCCACCGGGGTTTCGGTATATTTCTGAGGCGCTTATGGTACGCATGCTCACAGGGCTTTCTTCATTCCGATTGAATGGAGAAGCCGTAATATTCACTATGTCCAGCGTGTTCACACTCTCAACCATTGGAATGTCCAGCACGGTTGGCTTCGCAGATGATACGATTACTTCGTACATCACCTTTGTTTCAAAACCAACGAAGCTCGAGCTGATGGTGTACGTACCTGGAGCCAGTCCTTCAATTCGGTAGTTTCCATCCAGATCAGACGCACCACCTGTTTGAGAGCTATCTACAACGACATTGGCGAAAGGAACAGCTTCATTATTGATTTCATTGAAAACCCGTCCTTTTATGACTCCGTTTTGTGAATTGGCCAAAAAAGGAATCAATGCCAGCAGCGTGATAATAGAGCGTTTCATGGTAAGAATTTGTGTTGGGAATTCAACAGAGGGCAAGGAAAGCGGTGCTTTCCCTGCGTTCTGTCGACTATCTACCTATTTGTCATCTTGACAAGGCAAATATACATTTGTTTAATAAAATAGCAAAAAGATTAAACAAAATGTTGTTTAGACTGCTTCCAAACAGTCATGAGACCGGAATTCTGTTTACCCATAAAAGGATGTAACGCATGAGATAGTTGCCGTATGGCGGGAGGTACAAGCAAAAGCGATTCGTCTAGTGACAGCCCAATTTTGTCGAATGTTTAATTAAGCTGATTATATGCTGAACGAATGATTCGTATATTCGGGTTTTCGGATGAACCTCAAATTCCTCACAGATCAACAGATGCACGCATTGTTTTCTTTTATGCGTTGGACCATGTGTTCACTCATGGTATTGGTGTCTGTAGACTTGGTGTTACCCACTCAGTATATAGTGGCCCAGCACACCATGATAGAGTGCGATATGGAAGAGGGCGAAAGCTCGAGCAAGGAAGTAGAGAAGGAGAAGGAAGATTCCAAGTTAATGACAGTTCACGGAGAAATGACTTCTTCAGGTTTTGCCTTATTGCCTTTTCGGTTTGAAGAGTGCCATGCGGTGCATGAAGATTTTATACACGATCCGCTTGACCCGCCTCCTGAGTTTATGATGGTATAGTAATGAGCCTGCATACGCAGGTGTAACAGCGTTCTATGCACGTGGGCATGCTTATGCCTGCATTATTTTTTAATCGTAACTCATCATGATTTTTTTTCAAAACATTAAAAGTGATTTACCGGCAAGTATTGTCGTTTTTTTGGTGGCTATGCCACTGTGCCTCGGTATTGCCCTGGCTTCAGGTGCGCCACTATTCTCAGGTATTATAGCTGGAATAGTTGGTGGACTTATTGTTTCGGTATTCAGTGGCTCACCTCTTGGGGTGAGTGGTCCTGCTGCCGGACTGGCTGTAATTGTACTTACCTCTATTCAGGAGTTAGGCGCCTTTGATATCTTCTTATTAGCTGTTGTGATAGCTGGCCTAATTCAAATTGCACTTGGGTTTCTTAAAGCAGGTGTTATCGGGTATTATTTTCCCTCTGCTGTGATCAAAGGTATGTTGGCCGGTATTGGGGTGATCATATTCCTCAAGCAAATACCACACGCTTTCGGATACGACAAAAACCCAGAGGGCGATCTTGCCTTTATTCAGGCCGATGGACAGAACACGTTGTCTGAGCTTGTCCACATGATGGATTTTGTGACACCTGGAGCTATGATTATCGCTGGGGTGTCATTGTTCATTCTTATTCTTTGGGAGCGCCCGTTTATGAAAGCGCTTGGTTTCACGAAGCTGGTGCAAGGACCTTTGGTAGCAGTTGTTTCGAGCGTGTTGCTGGGATGGTGGTTTAGCTCAAGCGAAGGGTTGGCATTGTCTCAGGATCAGTTGGTTTCGCTACCTGTATTTAGCTCTATGAGCAGTTTTTATGCGCAAATGTCTTTTCCTGATTTTTCAGCCGTTTTTAATCCTCAGGTTTGGGTTGTGGCCGGAACCATTGCTGTAGTGGCGAGTTTGGAAACACTGTTATGTGTGGAGGCTACAGATAAGCTGGATCCGTACAAGCGGGTCACACCAACCAACAGAGAGTTGGTAGCGCAGGGTATTGGAAACACTGTGTCTGGACTCATTGGCGGACTACCTGTAACACAGGTAATCGTTCGAAGTTCTGCCAATATTCAATCAGGTGGTAAGAGCAAGGCCTCAGCCTTTTTCCACGGAGTGCTTTTGTTGATCTCTGTTATTACCATTCCTCTTGTGCTTAACATGATTCCACTGGCTAGTCTTGCTGCCATACTATTGGTTGTAGGATATAAGTTGGCGAAACCGTCATTGTTTAAGTCTATGTATGCCCAGGGAATGGGGCAGTTCATTCCGTTTGTGATCACGGTTGGCGGTATTGTGTTTACCGATCTTCTCATTGGTATTTCTATGGGTATGATCGTTGCCTTTTTCCAAATTCTATGGAACAACTACAAAACTCCTTACCATTTCGATCCAGACACTTATAAAGAAGGAGAGCCTGTGGTATTGCAGTTTTCAGAAGATGTAAGTTTCTTAAACAAGGCGGGTTTGTTGCATACGTTTGATATGCTTCCCAATGGAACGCACCTGGTCATTGATAAGACGCAGTCCAAGAATATTCATCCCGATATCCTGGAGATTATCGAGGACTTCAAGGAGAATGCCAAGACAAGAGATATTAAAGTAGAAATTCATAAACTTGATGAGTACGAGCAAGCTCATCCGGTTCGAAAATTAACAGAGACGATTGAGACCAATGATGAGTCCAAGGATCGTACTGTAGCCAATATTTAAAACAAAAAGAAATGAGTGATTTTAATAACGCACAAGTAGTTACTGCCGATGTTCAGGCGAGCATTAGCCCATCACAAGCAGTTGATATATTAAGAGCGGGAAACGATCGATTTGTTTCCGGTAATACGATTAATGACCGTAATACTTCTAATTACATTGATGTAACCGCTGGTGGTCAGTGGCCTTTTGCCGCTGTACTGGGATGTATAGATTCACGTGTACCAGCTGAGGTGGCTTTTGACCAGCACATTGGAGATATTTTTAATGTACGTGTAGCAGGAAACTTCATTAATGAAGACATACTCGGAAGTTTGGAGTATTCATGTAAGGTGGCGGGTTCCAAAGCCATTGTTGTACTTGGTCACAGACATTGTGGAGCCGTAAAAAGTGCATGTGATGGTGTAGAACTTGGAAATATCACAGCTATGCTTTCTAAGATTCAACCGGCTGTAGCTGGAGTAACAGATGTAGAAGGTGATCGAAACTCCTCAAACGCTGAGTTTGTAGCCAATGTGGCGCACTTAAACGTAGATATGGCCATCGATAACATCAAGGCGCAAAGCCCGATTCTCAACGAAATGTATAACAACGGAGAGATAAAGTTAGTTGCTGGTATGTACGATGTGGAGAGTGGTAAAATTACCATGGAGGAGAGATAAGTCCAGAAACATAACACGAAGTGAGCGGCCCGTAGAATAAAATCTTCTATGGGCCGTTTTTATATATGTCCCCCTAACACTTGAATCCTAATTCATAACCAAGTTGCTATGAAAAAGGAATCTAAACACCTCATTGTTTTGTGCGCCATTGTATTGTGCGCATGTACTGCAAATTCTCAGGAGTCTATCGGAGTTACGATCGATAACTACACACCGGTCAACGGCATGTTTTCTAATCCGTCAGCCATAGTTGATCAAAAACCATGGCTCGATATCCACATTGCTGGTGCCAATGCACATGCTTCAAACAACTTCGTGTATGTGCCTCTGTCTCGGGTTTACGATGTGGCCAATTATTCGCTGACCACGTTTGATTTGACCAAGGATAGGGCCTGGGCTCAGGTCAAAGCCGAAGCAGTGGGGCCTTCTGCTAGTCTTTCACTCGGAAGACATGCGGTAGCGCTGCATACAAAGGTGCGTGCCTACGGCAATGCGCAGAATGTACCTATAGATCATGCGCGCTCATTTCTGGATGGAATCGAAACGCTGCAGGACTCTTCTGTGTTCTCCGTTAATAACACACGTGTGAAAACGATGACCTGGGGTGAAGTAGGACTGACCTACGGACGTATTTTGTATCAGTTTGATAAGCATTTTGTCACAGGAGCCATTACCTTGAATCGGCTACTCGGGCTTCAGGGAGCAAGCATGTTTATTGACGAAGGATCTTTATTGGTCAACAATGGCACAGCTACTTTGCTATCCGGTAATGGCAAATACATGTATGCAAAACCTGCGTTTACAGCTGGTGGCGGTTGGAGCGGAGCACTGGGTTTTACCTACAAGCACATGATTTCTGACGCAACGGGGTATGTTCCGCATAGTGAGAGTGCAGACTGCGGTACACTGCCTTACAAATGGAAGGTCATGGCCTCGGTAGTAGATATTGGAGGAATCAAGTTTAAGCGCGATGCGTTGTACAATAAGTTTGACACCACTGAGGACTTCAATGGGTTTATCAATGCGGCTACTTCTGGCGGAGCAGGGTTAAATGAACTACCTCAGGATAAGAATACATTCTATGCCTGGACTCCGGCAAGCTTAAACGTACAGGCAGATTACTCGTTTGAGAATGGGGTGTTTCTGAATGCTTACTTGGTACAACGTCTTACATTACCTTCTTCAAACGGCCCTGAAAAGAGCAATGTGCTCGCGCTTACGCCTCGTTACGAGCGCAAGCGATTTATGGTGGCTTTACCAGTTTCACTGGAAAACTACCGGACACCGAGTGTCGGTTTGGCTTTACGCGTGGCGGGAGTCACGGTGGGTACAGACAATCTGGTTCCCTTTACGCTAAAGCGAGATATGTATAAGGCCAACGTATATGCCCATGTTCGTTTTAAGATCAACACCGCGCCTGGCTGTCGATCGCGCGGTAACCGAGAAGGGAAGACGCGCGGGTTTGCCGGATCTCCCAAAAACAAGAAGGGAGCAGATTCTTGTCCAAGTTGGTAGCGGGTGCTGCCTGTTAAATCTGACCTTAATTAGCAAGGCTTAATGCATAGCTCATAAATTTTGGATTTTGCACTTCGGTATTGTCAATAGCCAGCCAACCGTATTGCATGGCGTTTTTTCTTACGCCCAGGTACACAACTCCTCCTCGCCAATGCCAATCTCCAACAGAACCCCACTCTGAACCAGGATTACGAGCCCATAAGCTGGTTGGGATTGTGCGCCAATTGATGAGTGAATCAATTCTGTTTTCAAAGGCTAAAGGGTTGGCAAAGTATTGCGTGAATCCTTGTCCCAGGCCTTGATAAACGATTTCCATGTAGTAAGTGATTTGGTAACCGTTCTTTGGATGAACGGACAGGTAAGGGTACTTGAAAGGGTAGGTTTGGTCCCAAAGATGTGCGCTGTCATAATTTGCGGTAGAAAGGTGGAAGACTAAATCAATTTTTCCGTCATGATCCATATCTAAAGAGTCAATGCCAAAGCCAAATAGAAAGTTCGAATCCCAATCAACTGAAATTGTCCTGGGAGTATCCAATTCCACAAAATGAAATGAATCACCATGAACGCCTGCGAAGACTTTTGGAAAAGGAGTTGGTTCGAGTGATTGCTTACGGCAAGCTGGATTCAGAGCAACCAGTAATAAAACAACGAATAACCTAAAGGACTTGATTATCATGTTGGTAGGGTTCTATGGAAGCCTTTAAAATAACGATTTTGCCCGAATTGGGCATTTTGAAAGCCGTTAAGGTCTATTGCATAGCACCTGCATGTTTCAAGGCTGCATAGGTCAGCTGTTTTCTAACTGCTGAGAACTTGCTCATATCAAACTCATCCCTTGGAGAGACATTTGTGGCAAAGAAGACAGTGTTGTTTTCGGTTTCTACAAACCCAACAAACCAGCCATTGTTGTTGCCATTTCGGATAGACCAACCCGTTTTGCCACTGAGGGTGTATTGGTCGGTTTTTTCGATAACCATCAGCCTTTTCATGATGTGTTCAGTGCGCTTAGAAATAGCTAGTTCAGATCGATAGAATCGGTTGAGAAAATCAATCTGTTCGAACTGATTGATATGCGATTCTCCTTCAAGCCAAAACAAGTCAATATTGGCTGAGTCTACGTCCATGTGGCCATAATTCAATTTACTTAGGTAGGCATTCATCCTTTCTGGGCCTACACTACGAGCGATTTGCTGATAGCATGGTACGCATGAAAAATGGAAGGCATCGCGAAAAATCAAATCCTGTTCCCAGATTTTAAGCCTGCGTGGTTCCCCGTTCCATTCAAACAATGTGCTGTCGTCTGCGACCACACCTGTTTCCAATGCTATGATTGAGTTGGGTATTTTGTATGTTGAGGCAGGTAGGCGGCCCTGTTCAGACCAGGCGTAATCATTGGAGTAATATGTGTTAGCGTTTTGATCGTATAAGAGCACAGCGCCTTGCACCAGAGCCGAATCGATCATGGTTTGGAATGCCGGAATCACATGGCGTTTGGCTTCGGTGTCTTCCTCTGCTTGGTGCGAGTGGCTGTTTTCTTGACCACATGCGACTAAGAGAAGAAGGGGGATAATGTAGTGTAGCTTCATGTTTAGAAGAGTGTTTTCTTAGTCAATTCGCTTGATAATCAATCGGATTTGTCCCATGTGATTTGCCTGATGTTCCATGACGTGATACCATGCCCAATGGTTATTCATCTGGCTGTCATTCACCTTGGATGTAAACCACTCATCGTCTTTTGTTTTTAGTAATCTGAGCGTTTCGTTTCTCACATCATCCCATATATCCAGGTAATATTCAATGGGTTGGTTTTGAATGCTTTCTCTAGCCGCATCTCCCAGGTTCAATGCTGTTTCCCATTCTTCTTTCTCCGTGTCATTAAACCCTCTGTTTTCAAATGTGTAGACCTGATAGTATTTCTCAGTAGCGGCCAGGTGAAGGATCAGGGCTCCAATTCGGTTGGCTTCGTCATCGAGTAAAAAATCAGTTTCTTTTTGCGATAGTGTTGCCACGCTATTGGTCACTCTTCTTTTTAAATCTTCCATCATCGAAACGGTGGCTCCAATGTGCGGAGAATATCCTCGTTTCACTTCAATGGTCTGCCCCTTAGCAGACAGGGTGCTTAGGAAGAGTAGTGCCATGGAGCACGCTAAATAGCCGAAGTACTGTCTCATCGTTCTTGTTTTCTTCAAAGATGGACATCCACAGACAATTCGTCAACCTTCAGAAAGCGCCTTTTTATATCGCTCAAGCGTGCGTATTCGCGCTGCTCTATGATCTGTCATGGGCGCAGGGTAGGTGAGGTCGTCTAATTCGGGTATCCAGCGTCTGCAATAAACCAAATCCGGGTCGTACGTTGTGCGTTGTGTAGTGGGGTTAAAAATGCGAAAGTAGGGAGCGGCATCGCATCCGGAACCTGCTGCCCATTGCCAATTTCCAACGTTTGAGGCAAGTTCGTAATCGAGTAAGTGCTGAGCAAAGAAGGCTTCGCCCCACCTCCAGTCAATGAGCAGGTCTTTGATTAAAAAACTAGCTGCAATCATACGTACGCGATTATGCATATATCCTGTTTGCACAAGTTGGCGCATACCTGCATCGACAATGGGGAAGCCTGTTTTTCCCTCTTTCCAGGTTTCAAACTGAGTTTGGTTGTTTTCCCATTGGATATGATCGTACTTCGGTTTAAAGCTCTTGTCAACCGTGTGGGGGAAATGCCATAGAATTTGCATGAAGAACTCTCGCCAGATAAGTTCATCCACAAATGTTTCATGGCGTTCGATGTGTTCGCTAACCAATTGCCGGATACTAACCGTACCATATCGCAAGTGAGGCCCAAGATAGGTGGTGTTATCTTGTTCGGGTACGTTTCTGTCGGACTCGTAGCTTGAAAGGTGCTTTAAGTTGTAATCTACCACGGAGACAGTTGATGCACTGAGGTTTAATTCTGAGCGGGTGGGGAAGTGCGTCTGGGTTTTAACAAAGTTGTCAAGTACGCTTTCGGCTGGTTTGGCATTTGTTTCAAGATACTTTCTTCTCCAGGCATTCTTATACGGAGTGTATACGGTATAGGGCTTTCCGTAGGATGTTAGAATGTCGCTTTGCTCAAAAATGACGGAGTCCTTGAAAGTCTTAAACTCTGCGCCCACACGTTTGCACAACTCACTTAAACGACTATCTCTTAGCCGTGTGTAGGGTTCATATTCACGGTTGGTATACACCGTTTCAATGGAGTAGTTCGTCAACAGACTCGAGATAATCTCACTCGGGTCACCCCGATATACGTGCAGCGATGAACCTTTTGATATGAGCGTAGTATGTAGTTGTCTGAGCGTGTCATACACGAAGTTTAGCCGCGCGTCTTCAGGTGATAGCTCTTCTGTTGTATGGGTATCAAATATGAAGATAGGAAGCACTGGAAGGCGGCCTTTCAGTGCGGCATTGAGCCCTGTATTATCATAGAGACGCAGGTCTCGTCTGAACCAGAAAATATTAAAACTTGGTTTGTTTTCGATCATCTTGATGGTGTCAAAACGTCAAAAACAACAAATAGGAGGACGGCCTAAATCACTTCAGACCGATTAGAACAAAGATCGACTTATTTATTCAAGTGAAGTGATATGTAGTCATAAACCTTTTGCATCAAGTGCACACGATCTTTCCCACGGACGTTGTGCGGGTGTCCCGGATACACGAAATAATCCAATTGAACTCCATTGTCGATACACGCCTTTAAATATGCCTGGCTATGTTGCCAAACCACCACGTTATCAGCCGTGCCATGTATCATGAGCAACGGATCTGTAAGCTGAGAGGCTTTGTTAACGATGGACGAAGTCTCATATCCTTCCGGATTGGCTTCTGGGGTGTCCATGTATCGTTCGGTGTACATGACTTCGTAAAAGCGCCAGTCACATACTGGCCCACCTGCCACACCGGCTTTGAATGTGCCAGGAAATGTGGTGAGAAGGTTGGCTGTCATAAAACCACCGTAGCTCCACCCGTGTACACCAATTCGGTTTCCATCGACATAGGGCTGGTTTTTAAGGTGGTTTACAAAGTCCATTTGATCGGTCATCTCAATATCTCCAACGTGTCTAAAGATTTCCTGTTCAAACTCAATTCCCCTGTTTGCTGAACCGTGGTTGTCAATCGTAGCAACGATATAGCCTTGTTCTGCAAACCAATACATCCAAAGTGGCGCAGCCCCAAGCCACATGTTTCTCACGAGTTGAGCATGTGGACCACCGTAAACGTAAAGCAGTACGGGGTATTTTTTCCCAGGGTCAAAGTCGCTTGGCTTGATGATACGTCCATAAAGCATCGGACCGTGTCCGCTTGGCATGCTCATGAGCTCAGGAGCGCTCCAGTTGTAGTCAGCCATTGGATCTACAGCTGAATGGATTACGTTGATTTGCTTGCCATTTGATCGATACGTGACATAATTACCAGGAGTGTCAACAGAAGAGAAGTGCTCCATGACATACTTTCCATTAGGGCTAAGTGAAGCCCTGTGTGTGCCGATTTCATCGTTGAGCATCTGTTTACCGCCCATCTCGTAGTCTACGAGATAAGTGTAACGCTGCGTGGCGTTACGTGTGTCGTCCAGTGTGTTTTGCTTTAATACCTCACCCGTGCCTTCTACGTACAAGTAATTCTTTGTGTCGTCAAATCCTATGATGCGCTCCACTTCCCAGAGGCCGCTTGTCAACTGACGTAAGAACTTTCCTTGCGTGTTATAGAGATACATGTGCTCATATCCGTCCTTTTCACTGAGCCAGATGAACTTTTCGTCATCTCCGGGAATAAACCATGGACCGTGCTCAGGTTCTACGTATTTGTCGTCTTTCTCTTCGAACAGCGTCATTTCTCTAAACCCATTGTTTACCGTATATCGGTTTAACTTTAGGTGGTTTTGATCTCTGTTGAGCACACCTATGTAGAGCATCTTGTTATTGGGTGCCCATGTGACGCCTGTTAGGTACTGATCGCTAGGCCCTTCGGTTTTCATATACGTTGTGTGGGCTGCTTTGATATCAAACACACCCACAGTTACCTGATGGCTTGTAGCTCCTGCCATTGGGTACTTAAACGCATCGAGTTTAGCCGGAGTGCTGTTAATGTCAACCAGCGGATAGTCAGTCACCATGGACTCGTCCATCTTGTAAAAAGCTACTTTGCTTCCATCAGGAGACCAGAAAATTCCGGAGTGTATTCCAAACTCATCTCTGTGAACACTCTGTCCGTATACAATTCCATTTCCGCCATTAGAAGTAACCTGGCTGCGCGTGCCATCACTTGTCATGAGATACAAGTTGTTATCCATCACAAACGCCACACGACTGTTATCGTGATTAAACGCCATGTGTGATGCTCCTTCGGGAATGGGGAAGGACTTTTTTGCCTGTTTGCTTTGTACATTAACCGTGTAGTAGAGTGTTTTGGCTTTAAACCATATGTCCTTTGAGCTTGTCCAGGTTATTCTAGGAAATCTGGGCATTTGCTCGCTCTCCGGTAAACTGGCGTTTAATTCGTCAAGACTTATGAGGTCTTGCATGGCATCGGCTTCTATCAGTACCTTTTCAAGCACTTGCTTGCCGTCTTCAGAGGTCTTTATGTGTGAGTAAGCGGCCTCGTCTGGAATCCATTGAAATTGCGAGATTCTTGATGGTCCCAATTCGGTCCATCGTTTAAGAACGGCATCTTCCAGCGTGAAGTCCTTTTTTTGAGCGTGAATGGGGGAGAGAAGCCCGAGGCTAAAAGCTATTGTTAGCGAGTATAGGGCAGTTTTATAGCGTGTTACCATGCGCAGTGCGTACAGAATTTTTGTTTAGACGTTATTTTAAAGTAGTTGCCTTGCTTGTCGTGGATATAAATGTTTTCGAAAAAGATGTACTTCTTCTGATGCGAATCAATTTCCTTGGTAAAGTATGTTTTGAACTCATCGGTGTATCTGTTGCCATGTAGTTCAAACCGTTTGACTTCTTCTCCATCTTTCGTTCTGTGCACAGCTTCACATCGATCGATTTTGAAAAACTGCAAGTGATCGTGTGTCATGAAATAAGCTGTCATTCCATAACCGTAGAACAGCGGACGTTCAGGCTCTTCAAGCCGTGGAGGTGGGTTATGCGCGTCAAATCCGCGTACAATGATTCGTTCTGGGTCGTAGTCCAGTTTCTTGACATTGGTCTTTGAAACCAGCTTGTCAAGTTCTTCGACACTGGTTTGTCCGATAACTGAAACGGATGATAGTAGAAGAATAAAAAAGAGAATGTAGTGGTTCCTCATATTAGCCAATCGTGGTCAGGTTGACCACAAATCTACAAATCTGCTTCTTTGAGCGTGCCCGTACCAAAAGTCTTGATCAACTCGGGTTGTCCGAGGTAAGCAACCGTGGTTGGTTTAAAGAAGTTTACCTCCAGGTATTTGGTGGCGTAAACCTGTATAATGCTCGAACCAAAATTGTTGATGATGACTGTATCCGCGTACAGAGTGAGGGCATCCAGGTCACCGGAGTTTTCTGAATACGCTCGTAGAATACGCGTTTGGCCACTTAACAGAATGTCACCTGAGCCTATAAGGCTTGCGTCTATTCTATGTGTGTTGATAAGCAGTTCAATGTCTCCCAATCCTTCATTTTCAACCAGCAGGGTGTCTTGTTCAATGATTTCGTTTGTTCGAATTACACCTGCAGATTGGCTTGAGACCTTATCGAGTCGTTGGGTTCTGAGCTCGAGAATCACATCTTTCTTGTCCTTAAAGCACGATTCTAGCTTAATGTCGAGGTTGCCGCGTTTGTTTTTTAACTCAATATTCTCGTGAATTTCGGGCTGAGCTAAAATGGATATGCTAGAAACGCTGTCCGTATCAAGGCTCAACGTAAGCAGGGCAGGGGTCTGCAGGTCAACCGTAGATACGGTGTCCAGAATACGCTCAAATGTTAATCGTGGTCCTTCGAGGCGTACACACCGATCGCGGCATGCCGACAGGCACAGAAAACAAATGGAAATAATGTATACGGCTCTAATCAAAGTGGCGCAAATATCTCACTTGAACGCATAATTCAGCATCAAATTTTTAGATAGGCCAAATAGTTTTAGAAAACGTTTTTGGCAATCTCTGCTACACTCAATGCTTTGCCCATGGTATAGAAGTGAATGACAGGCACATTTTTCTCGATAAGTTCCTCGCATTGCTTGATGCACCAGTCAATACCAATTTGCTTAATGTCCTTTTCCGTTTTTGCATTATCTATTTGATCGACAAGTGCATCTGGCAGGTTGACGTGAAAGAAGTGTGGAATAAAATTGAGCTGCTTACGACTTGCCAAAGGTTTTAATCCTGGAATGATGGGCACATTAATGCCAGCCGCTCTGCACTTATCTACAAAGTCAAAATACACCTGATTGTCGTAGAATAATTGCGTCACAATATACTCAGCACCGAGGTCAACTTTCTGTTTCAGATACTTCATGTCTGACTTAAAGTTTGGAGACTCAAAGTGCTTTTCAGGATAGCCGGCAACTCCCGAACAAAAGTTTGTTTTTGCGGTGTTAGTTAATTCATTATCAATATAAATGCCGTTGTTTAAGTCAATTACTTGTTTAAGTAGTTGGCTGGCATACTCGTGTCCTTCTGGTTCTGCTCTAAACACACCTTCGGTTTTGATGGGATCACCTCTTAAGACTAATACATTTTCGATCCCGAGAAAGTCCAGATCGATGAGGGCATTTTCGGTTTCTTCTTTGGTAAAACCACCGCAAATGATGTGAGGGACCGGATCGATGTTATACCTGTTTTTAAGGGCGGCACATATACCTACCGTTCCAGGTCTTTTCCGTACGGTGTGCTTCTTAAGCAAACCTTTTTCCACTTCTCTGAAAACTACTTCTTCGCGATGATAGGTTACATCTACAAATGCCGGATTAAATGGCATAAGCGTATCCATGGTTTCATAGATAGAAGAAATGTTCTGGCCTTTCAGCGGAGGCAGTACTTCGATTGAGAATAGGGTTTTGTTGGACTGAGCTATGTGTTCAGTGACTTTCATTCTTGACGGTGGATTATAAAATATTTGGTTTAAGCCATTGGTACATTTCTATGTAGGCCACATTTTTTCTGATGGCTATGTCTTTTACTTGTTCTTCAGATATTTTACCCAGTCCGAAGTAATATGCCTCAGGGTGAGCAAAATAAAACCCGCTTACCGAAGCTGCCGGATTCATGGCAAGGCTGTCGGTCAGCGTTATTCCTGTGTTGGGCACTACGTCAAGTAGTTCCCAAATGGTCTTCTTTTCAAGGTGGTCAGGACACCCGGGATAGCCGGGTGCAGGTCTGATGCCGGAGTATTCTTCCTTGATTAGTGATTCGTTGGACAATGACTCTGAGGGTGAGTATCCCCAAAACTCAGTTCTCACCTTCATGTGTAACCACTCTGCAAAAGCCTCGGCCAGACGGTCGGTTACAGATTGAAGCAGAATGGCATCATAGTCATTATTATCAGCCTTGAGTTCGTCTACCCATGAGGCTATGCCAAGCCCGGCAGTGACGGCAAAAAAGCCCATCCAGTCCGGTGTTTCGGCTGGTGCAATAAAGTCTGATAGCGCCACATTGCTGGCCGTTTTTGCTTTTTGAGCCTGTTGCCTCAGCGTATAGATGGTGGCCAATTGCTCGTTCGTATTTTCAGGAGAGAAGATATCGATATCATCTCCTGCCTGACTGGCTGGAAATATGCCGTAAACACCTTTTGGCTGGTACCAGTCGGTAGATTCAAGCGTGTCTAACAGGTCGTTGGCATCGTTCAAAAGCTTCGTAGCTTCTTCTCCCACAGCGCTGTCGGTGAGAATGTCTGGGTATTTACCCTTGAGCTCCCATGTCCTGAAAAAAGGAGACCAATCAATATAATTCCGAAGTGTTTTTACGTCCGTTTCTATAGCATGTGCACCCATTTGATTGGGCTTTATGGGTTTCTGAACGGACCAATCAATCTCAAATCGATTATTGCGTGCATCAACAATTGGGAGCAACTGCTTCCTGCTGGTTGAGCGAGCATAGTGATCTCTTACTTTGGCGTACTCGCGCTTTATTTCACTCAAATAGTCGTGTCGTTGATCAGATTTGAGTTTAGTAGCAGCTGGAACGGCCTTAGAAGCATCGGCCACATGAATCACACCTGCCTTGTACTTTTCATCAATTTTGACGGATGTATGCACGCGTGACGTAGTAGCTCCACCAATAAGCAGGGGGAGGCTGAGATTAAGGCGCTCCATTTCTTCGGCCACGTTGATCATTTCGTCCAGAGATGGAGTGATCAATCCGCTTAATCCAATAATATCTGCGTTGTGTTCTTCAGCTGCTTCAAGAATTTTGTTGGTGGGCACCATAACCCCGAGATCTACTACCTCAAAGTTGTTGCAGGCAAGTACCACGCCTACAATGTTTTTACCAATATCGTGCACATCGCCTTTTACGGTTGCCAGCACAATTTTGCCCGCGGAAGCCTGGCTTCCATCTTTCTCCTTTTCAATGTACGGAGTGAGGAACGCAACAGCTTTCTTCATCACCCGTGCACTTTTTACCACCTGCGGCAGGAACATGCGGCCATCTCCAAACAGCTCTCCCACCACATTCATGCCGTCCATCAATGGGCCTTCAATAATGTGAAGTGGCTTATCGTAAGCACTCAGGCTTTCCTCCATATCCTCAATGATGTAGTCGGCATTGCCTTTGACAAGGGCATATTCGATACGGGCCTTAAGATCATGTGTTCTCCATTCCGGAGGTCCGCTCACTGTTTTCGTGCTTGTTTGGTCTTGCGTCTGCGCAAAGTCCATAAGAGCTTCGGTTGCATCTTCATGGCGATTGAGAAGCACGTCCTCGACCAATTTTAGTAGCTCTGCCGGTATGTTGTCATATACCTCGAGTAGGTTGGGGTTAACTATACCAAACTGCATACCCGCTTTCATAGCGTGGTAGAGAAAGGCTGAATGCATGGCTTCTCTTACCACGTTATTGCCTCTGAAAGAGAAGGATACATTGCTAACCCCACCACTTACGTGTGCATGAGGTAGGTTGTCTTTGATCCATCGAGTAGCTTCGATAAAGTCGGTAGCGTTTCGGTTGTGTTCTGCCATTCCCGTGGCCACAGGGAAGATGTTTGGATCGAAAATGATGTCCTTGGGGTTAAAGCGGACTTGGTTCACTAAGATGTCGTAGGCCCTTGAGCAAATTTCGATTCGCCTGTCTAGCGTGTCGGCCTGTCCTTGCTCGTCAAATGCCATGACTACCACCGCAGCACCGTATCGCTTGATTCTGTTGGCTTGCCAAATAAATGTTTCTTCTCCTTCTTTCAGGCTGATGCTATTGACCACACATTTACCCTGAACAACCTGAAGGCCTGCCTCAATAACTTCCCACTTCGATGAGTCTATCATAACAGGAATACGGGCAATATCTGGCTCTGAAGCAATGAGGTTGAGAAATTGAACCATGGCAGCTTTACCATCAATCAGCCCGTCATCCATATTGATGTCGAGAATTTGTGCACCGCCCTCAACCTGATCACGGGCCACGGAAAGTGCCTCTTCGAATTTTTCTTCTTTGATCAATCGGAGGAAGCGTTTTGAGCCTGCCACATTGGTGCGCTCGCCTATATTGATAAAGTTCGAGTCGGCCGTTACGATAAGCGGTTCTAGGCCGCTTAGCTCCATTAATATGTCCGTTCGCTTGGTCATACAGCCTGTGTAGCTTTTCGCGGTGCGTAGTTGCTCGAAAGTTTGGCAAGAGCCTCTATGTGGTCAGGAGTAGTGCCGCAGCAGCCACCAATGATGTTAATCATGTCCTTATCCAGATAAGGTTTGAGTAAATCGGCAAAGTCTTCTGGTGTTTGGTCATAAGCTCCCATTTCATTTGGTAGCCCGGCATTTGGATGAGCAGATACGAGCACTTCGGCTCCCTGATTCAGAATATCGACATAGGGCATAAGCTGATCTGCTCCAAGCGCACAGTTAAAGCCCACCGATAATAGTGGTACGTGAGAAACGGAGATCAAAAATGCCTGAGCTGTTTGTCCGCTTAACGTACGACCACTTGCATCTGTGATGGTGCCGGAGACCATGATAGGAACTGTTTTGCCGATGCTCTGGAATACATTTTCAATGGCAAAGAGCGCGGCTTTCGCATTCAATGTATCGAAGACGGTTTCGACTAGCAAAATATCTACACCGCCATCCAGTAAAGCTTTGGCCTGCTCAGAGTAGGTTTCAACCAATTCCTCAAACGTAATAGCTCTGAAACCCGGCCGGTTTACGTCAGGGCTTAACGAGGCTGTTCTGTTGGTTGGGCCCATGGAACCGGCCACGTATCTCGGATGCTCATCAGTTGAGTAGGCGAGAGCGACCTTTTTGGCTATACGAGCAGATTCATAGTTTAGGTCGTATACCAGGTGCTCGAGGTTATAATCTGCCTGAGCTACACTAGTAGAGCTGAATGTGTTGGTTTCTATGATATCGGATCCGGCAGCCAGATAGGCTTCATGGATCGATTCAATAATATCGGGCTTCGACAGGGAGAGGAGGTCGTTATTGCCCTTTAACGAAACCGGATGATCGGCCAGTTCGGGAGTTCTGAAATCCTCTTCGGTCAGCTGGTGCCGCTGAATCATCGTGCCCATGGCACCATCCAGGATTAAAATCTTTTGTTGCGCGTATTCTTCAATTGTCATATTACAAACCTTGAAGACTACCAGAAATGAGAGGGAATGTGCTCATCTGTGCTTCTTTCGAAGCGGGGAATTAGCACCCGGCTGTTCCGGGTTGCTAAGACATCGTAGGGCCCAATCCCTCCGTCTTTCTTGATAAGTCTAGGTGCGAATGTAGCACTCAGACCAATCCAAAAATCAAAAGATTTTGGTTATTTCTTTCGCTTGCTTGATTTAGCGTGTGGGTTGAATTCAATGCACTTGTCTACCCAGTTATCTAATTCGGCATCAGAGTCGATGCCCTCTGGAGCCACGAATACATAGCCTTTCATGGGGCGCCCGGTAAAGTCCATGGGGCGTGCACCTGGCAGCGTTAAGGCCTCTTCATACTCATCGGGATCGATTCGGGCCATGAGTTGATCTTTCACAATGCCTACGCACATTTTGTCGTCTACCATGAAGCAAAGCCCACCCATCATTTTCTTTTCTTCATAGGCCGTGTTTCGCTCATTCAATGAGTTTCGTAAACGGTCTGCTAAATATTCATCGTAAGCCATGCGTTGTGAAGTTTGGATGTGCTTGTACAGCCAGCTTTAAAACAGCATACAAGCCATTTGTTGCTTCAGTTTGTCTGAAATTTTTGTCTTGAGTTCGTAGTCGAAGTTTTGTTCGCCATGCACCACTCTGACAAAGGTGACGAGCTGCTGTGAAAACAATTCGAGTGTGGCTTCATCTACTCCATAAAAAGCATTGAAAACAGTGATGACTGAACCGCCATATACTTGTGATTTGCCTTGTGTATCTGATGTGCACTCCAGTTCAAGTACTTCTCCATTCTCAAACTTGACGATTACCTTATCTCCGGTTTTGATCACTGTTTCATCAACACCGGTTGTGTAATAAGATGTGTTGAACTTAATGTTGTTACCGGTCTTCTCTGTAATGAAGTGCAGCTCTGGTCTTTTGCTGAGAATAACCCAGGACTTTCTGTGACGCTCTCCGGTGATTTTGTCCGTATCGTCTACTTTTAGTTTGCACTGTGCCAGTGTTGGAGTGCTTAGCAAGATGCATAGAAGTACGGTAGCAAAAGAAAATACGAATCGGTTCTGATAGGATGTAGTCATCTGTTGTGGGGTTTGATTATGTTCTGAGTCAAATATAAACACAAGAATGTGCTATTCACCCTGAAGTTCCAACAGAGCTACATTCTCAACATGGCTTGTGTGAGGAAACATATCGACAGGCTGAATCTGAATCAATTTGTACTTCGCTTTCAAAAGCTCAATATCTCTGGCTTGCGTGGCCGGGTCACAGCTCACATAGACAATACGCTTGGGAGCGGTTTCCAAAATACGCTCTACCACATCGGCATGCATACCGGCACGGGGAGGATCGGTGATCAATACATCAGGGGCACCGTGCTCAGCAATGAAATCCGTAGTGAGGATGTCCTTCATATCACCAGCAAAAAACTCGCAGTTGTCAATGCTGTTGAGCAAAGCATTCTTCTTTGCATCCTCAATGGCTTCGGGCACATACTCGATACCTACTACTTTTTGCGCCTTATCTGCTACAAACAGGGCAATGGATCCTGTGCCAGTGTACAAGTCATATACCACTGGATTATCAGATAGGTTGGCCCAGTCATATACTATCTGATATAATTTCTCTGCCTGATTAGGGTTCGTTTGAAAGAAACTCTTTGGGCCAATCATGTACTGAACCTGCTCGCCTGTTGGACGCTTAAATGTCTCTATAATATGCGGCGCGCCTGTAATGAGCTCAGCAGGGCAATCAGAAAATGAGTCGTTTAACTTCTGATTTTGGATAAACCAGAGTGACTGAATGACGGGGAATTTGGCCTGAACCTCCTGTAAAAGCACATCGACTTCGGCCGTGCGCTCCCAGCCAATCAAAAGCATCATCCATTCGTTGTTCCGGTTGCAGCGAAGCACCAGGTTGCGCAACGCTCCTTCCTTGGAATGAGGGTTGTAGAATGTGAGTCCCAATTCCATGCTACGGTCGTAGATGAAATTTCGAATGTCGTTGTGAATGGGTTCTTCCAGATGACACTTTTCAATGTGCATGACCCAGTCAAACCGACCTGGTACGTGAAAACCCAGCCCTGGGGATTTGACCACACTTTCGTCATTGAGCTGATCCAGTGTAAGCCACCTCTTCTCAATAAAGGTGAATTCTAGCTTGTTGCGGTATTCGTAAATCCACTCTGAGCCTAAAATAGGAATGGCCTTGTAGTCATCGATGTGTGCGATGCGCGTAATTTGTTGGTTGACACGGCTCTCCTTATACGCGATTTGCTTGGCATAGTCCAGGTTTTGCCAACTGCAACCTCCACAGTGATCAAAATGTTCGCATTTTGGCTCCAGTCGCATAGGGGACGGGGTGTCTACAGACACCATTTGGCCTTCTTTGTAGTTTTTCTTGTTCTTTTTTATTCGAATCGATACGATGTCACCAGGCACCGCGTCCTTGGTCATAAAGGTTACGCCATCTTTTTTGCCAATGACCTTGCCTTTGGCTCCGATGTCGACAATTTCGATGCCCGAAACCACCGTTCCTTTTTTCATCACCTCAGTGCTCATGGTCTAGTCATCGAGTAATTGAGAGAGCAGAAGTTCGCGCATGCTCACCAGGATTTCCTGGGTTTCACTCTTGATCTCTACGGCTTTGTCTAGTTTTTTTATCGATGCGCTTATGGCCTCTGTGTCAGTCAATTCAAGGTTCTCAAGAATTGTCACCACTTCGAGCACGGTCATGAACTCTCCGTTAATGGCCACATCGGTCAAAAATTCGACTTCATCTTGCACATCCAGCCCGGATTGCCATATAGACGCCAGTATGGCTGGCTGAACTTCGTAATAGGCATCTTCCTTTAAAAGGTCGATCAAAGGTGTTCTGCACTCTTTGTCTTTTAGGTTGTGCAATACTTTGTCTAGAAGCAATTGCTGCTCACCCGTTACACCATCTAGCAATAAATCAAACATGGGTCTGATCATAGCTGGTGTCCCTTCATGCGGGATCCGCTTTAATGCGCCAATGATTTTGCGCTCGTTCTTTGAGGCTAAATCTGCGATGATCTCCTGTTCCTTCTTGTTCTTCTCTTCTGCTGTCATTCCTTCTTATTTAATTCTATCTACACTCCAGGCTTCTGGTCGGTCACTAAATTTTGCTTTTGTTTTTTTCCATGTTTTCTCAAACAGGTCAGAGTGGCGGTAGGCCTCCAAACTCGTCTCATCCTCCCATATAGAAATGGTCATGAGCGTAGAGCTGTCTTTGCGATCTTGAACCAAATCCACTTTGCTGCAACCAGGAAACGACTCAATTTTTGGTTTGACCTGGTCAAACAGTTCTAGAAACGACTCAAGTTCTTCCTCGCGAAAACACATTTTTACAATCCTAAGCATCAAATACTACAATTATGGGTTCGTCTACTTGGAGGCCCAGTAAGTGATCTGCGCGTCCCTGATTGATGGCAATCTCCAGATGACCACTACCATTGATAAGCGCCAATCGGTTTCCCAGCGCTGTTTCATCATAGGAGTTGCTCAACTCATGAATTTCGGCTCCCTGGTGAGACATTCCTACAGAGAACGCATTTCCTTTTCCTATTTCCTGAAGCATTTGCGCTGTGATATTGCTTATGGCATTTCCGTAGTCGTCCACATAAATAATCTGACCCCGAATAGATCCATCCGAAATGGTTGGTTTAACCGATAGCGCCTCTGTGATTTTAGCGACAGAAGGGCCGAGGCCATCAATGGAACCTCCGTTGGCTAGGTGAGTAGCAGCCGGGGCATACAAATCCTTTAGCGGGAAGGCCGTAAAGTCGGTTGCCGTGTTAAGCTGCAGTTTCACCATCTGATCTGGACGGTATTCGGCAAACAACATAAACATGCCGTTATCGGGAAGGATAAGATTCCGATTTCGATACCGAATTGCCAGGTGATTATCTGATAAGGTCGACTTAGAACCTACAGATACAATGTGAGTTGTGTTTTCAGGGAACTCCATGACCACACTTTTGAGCACATAGGCAGCCTGTGCAATGTTGTGTTTTTCAATGTGGTGGGTAATGTCTACAATCTGGCAATCAGGCGACTGCGATAAAATCTTTGCTTTCACCAAAGCAGCATAGTGGTCTTTTGTTCCGAGGTCTGATATGATGGTGATAATTGACACTGTTTTCCCAATAATAGGCCGCAAGAATTTCATTTCTTTGCGCTGCGCGAAAGTAGGAAATACTCGCTGCTTTGATCTGAAATTAAAGGCACTTGCAAGAATTAATCATACAGTTTGACGATGTCCACCCGGTGGACATACTTGGACCCAATAATGGCAACCTAAGCTTACTGCGAAAACACTTCTCTAATCTGAAGATTATTGCCCGTGGAAATTTGGTTAAAGTGCTCGGCCCGCAAGAGGAGCTCGAGGCTTTTGAAGCCAAGTGGAAGGAGTGTGTAGATTACTTGAATAAATACAACCGACTTGAGCAGAAGGATGTAAAAAGCCTCCTGATCTCGAATGATGCGCAGCTAACTTCTGAGTTAGGTGTGTTGGTCTTTGGTGCCGAAGGAAAAGTAATTAAGGCGCGCACACCTAACCAGCTTAAGATGGTTGAGTTGTGCAACAAAAACGACATGGTGTTTGCTGTGGGCCCTGCCGGAACAGGGAAGACGTATACGGCTGTGGCGTTAGCAGTGAGGGCGCTTAAGAACAAAGAAGTTCAACGAATTGTATTGACCAGACCGGCCGTTGAAGCCGGAGAGAACCTGGGCTTTTTGCCTGGTGATATGAAAGAGAAACTCGATCCATACCTGCGTCCGTTGTATGATGCGTTATCCGATATGATTCCGCACGACAAGCTGGCCAAGCTGATAGATCGTTCGGTTATCGAAATAGCTCCATTGGCGTTTATGCGTGGTCGCACTTTGGCTAATTCGTTTGTGATACTGGATGAAGCTCAGAATGCCAGTGAAGGACAGATGAAAATGTTTCTGACTCGTATGGGAAAAGGGGCCAAGTTTATCATCACAGGTGATGTGACTCAGACAGATTTACCCGCAAAGGTCAGAAGCGGATTGCCGCAGTCTTTGCGCCTACTCAAAGGCGTAGATGGTATTGGAGTTGTGTATCTGGATAAACGAGATGTGGTTCGACATAAGCTGGTCGAGAGCATTATAGAACGCTATGAAGGGGATAAGTAAATCGGTTTTTGGGCTGGCGCTAATGCTGTGCATAATGGCCGGTTCGGCTCACGCGCATCACCTCGATGTATCGCATGAT